>BNJT01002344.1_pt1 | contig 1108268 bp, 1248 predicted proteins | sample 8540491 | NCBI WGS metagenome assembly BNJT01 (sample SAMD00202455, study PRJDB9452) | human saliva metagenome | host: Homo sapiens | reverse complement strand
GCATACCCTCAGCCTCAAACATCGGAGATTTAATTTTTTTGACCTTTTCATGGGCAGAGGGACAACAGGAGTCGCCGCCTTAAAAACATGGTCGAAAAATTTTGCGGTTGCGAACTAGAAGGAGATTTTTTTTGAATTAGCAAAAAAAGGTTAGAAAATGATTATTGGTGGAATCGGCGGTGCAAAAAAACACAAACAGGACTCAGATTTGAAGAACGCACAGACTTACGACAGCTGTTTGAAGAAATTCCTGGGTACGACTTAAGAAAAACAGATGATAATGCCGGTTATGAAGTTTGGTTTAATGGAGAATTGAAGGCTTATTGTTTTAAAAAATATGAGTTTTACCGATTTTTGAAAAGACCGGAATACAATATTAATTGGAAAGACCATCTGTCTAAAAAGATTACTACCCGACAATGGGTTATTTATCATCATCCGTGATACCTTATTTATTATTGAAATCAAATTCCAACAAACCCCTAGTTCAGTAGATGAGAAATTACAAACTTGCGACTTTAAGAGAAAACAATATACAAAATTGGTTCACTCTTTAGGTTGGCGGGTTGAATATGTATATGTTTTAAATGAATGGTATAACAGACCAGAGTATAGGGATGTTTTAGATTATATTATCTGTGTTAACTGTCATTACCAATTTAATACGATTCCCTTAAGGTGGTTTGGACTGCCTGATGGTGAAATGAATGAATAAATACCATATTTAAAACACAGCCGTTCAAGGTCGTCTGAATATCATTTCAGACGACCTTTCACCAATCCCCGCCGTTTTCCGTCTTTCTGCCATTGTGATAAAGTAGCCCGACCTTTTGTTCAAAATATGCGGATTCCGCCACACAGCTTATGGAAACATCCTGTCTTAACAGCCAACAGCTCGTCAATATGGTTCAACAGGGCGAAGGGGGCGACTATTTGGACGGCAGCTACCGTTTTGAAACCTTGTGCAGCGGCATTTCCCTGCACGGCGGCAGCCTGACCGCGCGCAAAACATTTCAAAGCACGCGCCTGTCGGAGCCATACATCGCGTTTGTTCTGCTGCTCGAAGGCAGTTTGGATTTCGGCATCAATCGCGAACGTTACCGTATTGAGGCTGAAGGCGGACATGTCCTATTGATTGCGTGCGACGAGGAAATCTTGTTCAGCCGTTATTTGTATGAAGGCGGGCATACGGCGAAACTGACGCTCAAGGGGATAGACCGCTGGCTGGCGCGCCCGCAATATGCGGGTTTGCTGCAGGCGGTTTATCGGGAAAAAGTCAGACATTGGCCGCTGGACAGTAGTTTGCGCCGCCTTGCTTTAAGCAGCTTGAAGGGGGCGGAGCACGGCGGATTGGCGGACGACTTACAGCGTGAAGCGGACGTGTTGCAACTTTTGGCTGGACTATGGACGGATTTTCTCAACCGCTATCCCTATACCGAAACCGCCGCCGAACCGCCTCATCCTTCGGAAAGTTTCATCCGTCTGCTCAACCAGGCATTCGATGCGGGTGCGCACCAAGTATCTGCACTTGCCGACGCGCTGTATATCAGCGAGCGGACGCTGCAACGCCGCCTGAAAGAATCGTTCGGTACGACGGCGAGCGAGTGGCTGCGGCACAAGCATATGCAATATGCGCTGTATGCTTTGGGTACGGACAGCGTCAGCATAGGCGAAACAGCCTACCGTTGCGGCTACGCCCATGTTTCAAGCTTTACCAAGGCATTTCGCGAATATTTCGGCTGCACGCCGGCGGAGTTGAGAAAACGAGGCGAGTAATAGGGTAAATAGTGAGGGGTCGTCTGAAAACCCGAAATGCGGTTTTCAGACGACCTTTTTCTTACTCCTTATTGTAATTCGCGAACCTTATTCGCCGTAATAGGCTTTGGTCAGGATTTCTTCCATGTCGGCGACCAATGCCAGACGCGGGTTGGCGGGGGTGCATTGGTCTTCAAAGGACAGCAGTGCCAGTTCTTTGCGGCCGTCGATGAAGGTTTTTTCGTCGATGCCCTGCTCTTTGAACGACATTTTGATGCCGACGTTGACCGCCAGTTCATGACAGGCGCGGGCGAAGGATTCTACGCCTTCGGCGGGGGTGGCGCACGGCAGGCCTAAGGTACGGGCGATTTCCTGATATTTCAGGTCGGCTTTGTAGTAGTTGTACTTCGGCCAAGTGGCGGTTTTCTGCGGGCGCGTGCCGTTGTAGCGGATGACGTGCGGCAGCAGGATGGCGTTGGCGCGGCCGTGCGGAACGTGGTATTTGCCGCCGATTTTGTGCGCCATCGAGTGGTTGATGCCGAGGAATGCGTTGGAGAACGCCATGCCTGCGATGGTGGAAGCGTTGTGCATGTGTTCGCGTGCTTCGGGGTCGGACGCGCCGTGTTTGTAGGAGCGTTCGAGGTATTGGAACACGAGCTTGATGGCTTGCAGGGCGAGGCCGTCGGTAAAGTCGTTGGCGAGCACGGAAACATATGCTTCTACGGCGTGGGTCAGTACGTCCAGACCGGTGTCGGCTGTTACGCCGGCGGGGACGGTCATGGTAAACGCGGGATCGACGATGGCGATGGTCGGGGTCAGCGAGTAGTCGGCGATGGGGTATTTTTTGTCGCCGTCACTGATGACGGTAAACGGCGTGACTTCGGAGCCGGTGCCCGATGTGGTGGGGATGCCGATGAATTTGGCTTTGCGGCCCAACTCGGGGAAGCGGAAGGCGCGTTTGCGGATGTCCATGAATTTTTGGACGAGGTCTTCAAAATCGACTTGGGGTTGTTCGTAGAAGAGCCACATGGCTTTTGCCGCGTCCATCGGCGAGCCGCCGCCCAGTGCGATGATGATGTCAGGCTGGAAGCTGCGCATCAGATCCGTGCCTTTATAGACGGTTTGGACGCTCGGATCGGCCTCGACGTCGGTGAAAAGCTGGATGGTCACTTTGTTTTTGCGGTGGTGGAGCTGGTGGGTCACTTTATCGACGAAGCCCAAATCGACCATCGAACGGTCGGTCACAATCATGACTTTTTCGCAGTCTTTCATGTCTTGCAGGTATTGGATGGAATCGCGCTCGAAATAGATTTTGGCGGGTACTTTGAACCATTGCATGTTGTTTCTCCGACGGCCTACTTTTTTTGATGTTTAACAGGTTGACTGCGCTGACGTTGCCGCCGACGGAGTTTTTTTGCCGTAAGAGCCGCAGCCCAAAGTCAGGGACGGCAGGAAGGCGTTGTAAACGTCGCCGATGCCGCCGAAGGTGGAGGGCGAGTTCCAAATCACGCGCAGGGCTTTGACGCGGGTGCCGAAGGTTTTTGCCAATTCTTGATCAGCGGTATGGATGGCGGCGGAGTGTCCCAAGCCGTCGAAGGCGACCATTTGTTCGGCAAACTGCAAGCCTTGTTCGGTGGAATCTGCTTTGAGCATCGCCAGTACGGGCGAGAGTTTCTCGCGGGTCAGCGGCTCGTTAGGGGCCGACTTCGCGGCATTCGGCGATGATGATGTTGGTTTTTTTCAGGGACTTTAAACCCGGCCTGTTCGGCAATCCACGCCGCCGGTTTGCCCACAACGGCGGAATTGAGTTTCGCGCCGCCGCAGTTGGCGCAGTTTGCCGTAACGCCGAAGATGAAGTCTTCGAGCATGGCTTTTTCTTTTTTTGTTGGCGAAGTACACGCCGTAGGATTTGAACTCTTCGACCAGCTCTTTATAAATCTCTTTGTCGGCAATGACGGCTTGTTCGCTGGCGCAAATCATGCCGTTGTCGAACGCTTTGGACATCACGATGTCGTGTGCCGCCTGCTGGATGTTTGCCGTTTTTTTCGACATAGGCAGGCACGTTGCCCGCCCCGACGCCGAGCGCGGGCTTGCCGCAGGAATAAGCGGCTTCCACCATCGCATTGCCGCCGGTCGCCAAAATCGTCGCCACGCCCGGATGCTTCATCAGCGCGGAAGTACCTTCCATAGACGGTTTTTCAATCCACTGGATGCAGTTTTCCGGCGCGCCGGCGGCAATCGCGGCATCGCGCACGATTTGGGCGGCGTGGGCGGAACACTGCTGGGCGGAAGGGTGGAACGAGAAAAATAATCGGATTGCGGGTTTTCAGCGCAATCAGGGATTTGAAAAATGGTGGTGGAAGTCGGATTGGTGGTCGGCACGATACCGCAGACAACCCCGACCGGATCGGCGATTTCGGTAATGCCGGTTACATCGTCTTCGCTGATGACGCCCACGGTTTTCAAATCGCGCAGGCGGCGCACGACGTTTTCGCAGGCAAACAGGTTTTTGGTCGCCTTATCTTCAAATACACCGCGTCCCGTTTCTTCGACCGCGTGCATGGCGAGTACACCATGTTTGTCCAGCGCGGCAATGGAGGCTTTGGCAACGATATAATCAATCTGCTCCTGATTCAGCTTGCGAAACTCGTCCAACGAGCGCAAACCCTTTTCAACCAAACTGTTGACCTCGGCTACGGCGGGGCTGACGACATTGTCGGCTGATGCGTTCATGGTGTATCTCCTTGATATAAGGTGGCAATAAAGACGATAAATTTTCACTACGATTACTATAAGTAATTTTGTTACACTTCTCTTTGACTTACATCACAAACCATGCATGCTGTTTTCAGACGACCTCTTTCAGGATTTTTCTGTTTTTAATACATTGAAATAAAATCATTTTAACGAGTTTGACAAAAGGGGCCGCCGAGTTTCCCCCTTTGCCATATCGCTATTGTTTTATCCGCCGTAATTCAAATGAAAACGAGATTTATCGAAATTTGTATCAAAATTACAAATAAATTAAACAAAGCCAAATACAGAAAAAAGGAAAAAGGTCGTCTGGAACCTTGAAGTCAAGATTTCAGACGACCTTTTGATGATCGAGAAGGAAGATCCGTCTAGTCAATCGAATAGCCGCGCAGGTATTGCGTACGTTCGCGCGTCATGCGGGTATCGCATTGGAGCTTGAGGTATTCGGCTTGAGCAGGGCTGTCAGCCTGGGCAGCAGCCTGTTGACAGTTTTGGATCTTGTTCTGAATCCAGGCACGCTGTTCGGTGAGCAGTTCCTTTTGAACAGTATGTTCCATTCCGTCCCATATTCTTTGAATTTCGGAATCTGCATTGCGGTTTTGGCTGCGTGCATTGTCCAGATCGCTTTGCGAGAACGACGGCTCTTCGCGTTTCGCTTCTGTATCAGGATGCAGGATTTCGGTTTCCAATCCTGCTGCCTGCGGCACGCCCGATGCTTGGCTGGCGGCATTGTTTTTCCAGAATATCTTCCGGAGAAACGACAGGCGGCTCATCGTGTTTGCCTTTTAACAACTTCATAGCATCTTCTTTGCTGACTGCCTTGCCGTCAATCATCACAATACTTTTGACACCGTAGGGCAGCAGCAGCGAGGACAGCGTGCGCGCCGTCATGGAGACAGTGTTGTCTTCTAAAACAGCGTTGCCGTCTTTATCAGGCGTATAACGTACGGAAGTTGAAAGCGTATTGTCGGCAAATTTCAAATTGCTGCCTGTCAGCTTTTGTTCCAGTATTTCGGCTAAAGTCGTTTCGCTGTAAATCAAAGGACTATTGGTTTCCGCCGCATTAAGGACATCGGCAGGAACGCGGATGCTTAAATCCGCACCGCACATGGTTTTGTTGTCTTCATCAATTTGTTGGGCATTGTTTAAGCCGATTTCCAGTTCGGAACCGGCAGCAATGACTTTGTCCGCATCGACAAATTGGCGGCTGTCGTTGCGGGCAAATGCGCGCGCTTCCTGGCGGATAATGTTTTGGATTTGTGTTTTGATGCTTTGGATGGCGGCGGGATGATTGCATTCCAAAGCCTGCTTGGGCTCATCCTTGCCGCACGCGGCCAATATCAGGACGAGCGGCAAAGCCAGCAGTTTTTTGTTCATAAATATCTCCTTGATGCGGTTGCAGACCAGACCGGACTGCTTTTCAGACGACCATCATAACAAAAGCACTTGCAGCAAGTAAATGTTGCAAGTGCTTTTTCAACGAACCGTTATAAATGCTTACTTATTTGGTGATGACATTTACAAAACCGGAAAGGATTGCCGCGTTAATCAAGTCCACGAAGAATGCGCCGACCATAGGCACAATCAAGAAGGCTTTGTGCGAAGGACCGAAGGTCTGCGTGATGGATTGCATATTGGCAACGGCGGTCGGCGTTGCGCCCAAGCCGAAGCCGCAGTGTCCTGCCGCCAAAACCGCCGCATCGTAGTCGCGTCCCATAAAAACGTAGGTGGCGAATGTCGCGTACAGAATCATCACGACGGTTTGTACGGCGAGAATGATGGTTACAGGACCCGCCAGACCGGTCAGTTCCCACAATTTCAGGTTCAAAAGCGCCATTGCAAGGAAAAGCGACAGGGAGGCATTGCCGAATACGTCGATGGCGCGGTCGAACATATTGACTTTAAACGCAGAAGTCAGAATGTTGCGGATGACGACACCGGCAAACAGACACCATACGAATTTCGGCAAGTCATACAGATATTCTTTGTCGAAGCCGTCCACAATTTCGGCAAATGCCAAACACGCTGCAAACATGGCAAGCGTTTCGACGGCGGATTCGGCGGTAATCAGGCGGGTGCGCTTCGCTTGTTCGAACACGTCGTCGGCATGTTCGTCTGAATTTGCCTTTTGTCCGCTTTGATCGATGGGTTTGCGTCCCATTTTGTTGATCAGACGGCGCGCAACCGGGCCGCCGATCAGGCCGCCGAATACCAAACCGAACGTGGCGGAAGCCATACCCAATCCGGTAGCACCGACCAAGCCGAATTTGTTTTCAAAGTCAGGACCCCATGCGCCTGCGGTACCGTGTCCGCCGGTCAGGGTAATAGAGCCGGTAATCAGACCGATAAGCGGATCCAGTCCTAAAACCTTCGCCAAGCCGACGCCGACAAAGTTCTGCACGATGATAAACGCCCCTACGACGGCGGTGAAAATCACCAACGGCAGACCGCCCGCTTTCAGGCGGGAAAAGTCCGCGCTCAAACCGATAGAAGTGAAGAAAATCAGCATGAATGCATCTTGCAGCGGTTTTTCAAATTTGAAGCTCACGCCGTAGGCTTGATGCAGTGCAAACAGGACAATCGCAGCAATCAAGCCGCCTGCCACAGGCTCGGGAATGTTGAAATCGCGCAGGAATTTGACTTTGTTTACCAAAACCTTACCAATCAACAAAACCAATGTGGCGGCAATCAACGTGTAGTAACTGTTAAATTCCCATTCCATAATTGTTTTACCTCTCAAAATCTCAAAAATGTTTTTCTTAAATCCGCTTTGCGGAATCAAACTGTTGGATATTAGGGGATGGGTTAAAGATTGTCAAAGAATAGTTAGGATTTCAGGCATTTTTTTATACGGAATACTAAGCAAATAAATGAAATATTTTTTTAATCATGGCATTACTTTTTGACTACTTATTGATTGTTTGTGAATGGTTTATAGGTGTCAATTAAACATTGTTGACAATATATAAATCGGTTTCTAGAAAAACGTCGTTATCAAAAACAGTACTTTCTTAGTGTTCAGACGACCTTTGGCACACGTCTGTCCATCATTGCCAGGATGATACAGAAAAGTTAATATCCGTTAAATTATGGCAATCGCTGTCATACATAACAACTTACAAAGGAGCAAACTATGAACTTTCTGACTGCCGTCAGCCGGCAAATGACCCGATTCACCGCACTGATTATCGTCCTTGCCTCTATCGTCGCCTTTATCGAACCCGCTACCTTTTCATGGGTGAAAGGCGACACGCAAGTCGTCGTACTCGGCATCATTATGCTCGGCATGGGCATGACTCTAGGCAAAGAAGACTATCAAATTTTGGCTAAACGCCCGCTCGATATTTTTCATCGGCGCAGTTGCCCAATACACCATTATGCCGCTGCTCGCCATCGGTATCGCCAAAAGCCTTCAACCTTTCGCCCGGATTGACGCTGGGTCTGGTTTTGGTCGGTACTTGCCCGGGCGGGGTTTCGTCCAACATCATGAGTTTCCTTGCCAAAGGCGATGTTGCCTTCTCAGTCGGCATGACCACCGTCTCTACCGTCCTCGCCCCCGTTATGACGCCGCTGTGGATGACTTACCTCGTGGGACAAACCGTCGAAATGGACGGCTGGGGCATGTTCAAGTTTATGTTGCTCGTTACCCTGTTGCCTGTCGTTATCGGTTCTGCCGCTAATATGTTGCTGCACAAAAAACACTGGTTTGAAGATGTTCGCGCCATCATGCCCGCCGTTGCCGTTGCCGCCTTTGCCTGCATTGTCGGCGGTGTTGCCGCCGTCCACGGCCACCGTTTTGCCGAATCTGCCTTAGTTATGGTGCTCGCCATTGCCGCACACAATATCGGCGGCTACATCCTCGGCTATTACAGCGGCGCGCTAACCGGTATGAACACCGCCAAAAAACGTACCATCGCTATCGAAGTCGGCGTACAAAACGCCGGTCTCGCCACGGGTCTGAGCGCCAAATTCTTCCCGGGTAACGCCGAATCCGCCGTCGCCACCGCCGTCGCCTGCGTCTGGCACTCCGTATCGGGAACCGTCTTGGGCAACTTATTCGCTTGGTGGGATAGGCGTAAGCAATAAGCTGCGGTGGTAATTGAGACAATAAGAAGGTCGTCTGAAAAACAGGGTAGGGTTTCCCAACCTTGCTTTTCAGACGACCTTTAGATTTTCATATTGCCGTGGATTCGGTTCTTTCAATCTCTATTGGTACGGCCCGATGGTTTGGACACCAGGTTCAAAAATTTTCAGCTTAATTAGGGTATTTCCACTGAACCGGCAATTTTGCTTTTCAGACGACCTTTTTTACTCTTCTCTTTTTAAAAGTGCGAAGCCTTCCACTTTGTTTCTCGGGCGCGCGCCCTGCCAGATTTTCGTCCAGCCCGGCGGCGCGTCGGTATTTTTAGGCTGCTGCACCAGAAGGTAGCGGCAGGCAGCGTCGTCGATATGGAGTGTCAAGTCGCTGTATTGCGCCCAAGCGATACGGGCGCGGTGGTCTTCGTTGGCGATGCTGATACATTCGAGGTCGTCTGAAAGCCGTTGTTTCAGTTCGGGGGAGAGGGCGGCTTCCATTTGGAGGACGACGGGCGCGTGGCTTTTGGCGGCGTCGAGCCACGGCAGGAACAGGGTCATCAGCAATGCCCACGCCAGCGTAACGCCTGCCGCCCAGTTGGTCACTGCCTGTCTGCCGCGGATGTTTTTGCGGGTAATCGCCCACAGCCACAGCGGGGTAAACAGCAGGGCGACCGCCATCGGTATCGGGTCGATGTCGGGCGTGTAATACGGGCTGAAATAGGCGGCGCGTTCGGCGAGTTTGGCAGGCCAGCCGTAGTTCATGGCGAAGAAGCCCGTCCACAAGAAGATGGCAAAAAGTCCGAACGCCATAACGCCGAACCAGTTGATAAACGCCGCCGCGCCGCGCCGCAGCCCGTCCAGTTGCGCCGCGCCAAGCAGGGCGAGCGGGAGCAGCAGCCAGACGAGGTTGTCTTGGAGGCGTTGCGGGCTGACGGCAAGAATGCTGAGGACGATGAGGAACCACGAAATGCACAATACGCTCCAGTTTTTTTCGCGGATGCGGGGGCGGCTTAACGTCCATGCGGCGAGCGGCCACGCGGGCAGGGTAAACCAGAGCAGGTTTTTTTCAGGTAATAGAACAGGCTGAAGGTCGTCTGAAAACCACCCAAGCCGCCGAATGCGCCGAGCGAGTGGTGGTTCAACCAGATGGAAAACAGTTCGGGCTGAGTTCTGGAGAAGATGAGCGGATAAACCGTCAAGAGCGGCAGTCCGATGGCGAACGCGCCGACCAGCGTCAGGTAATAGCGTTTGACGCGCCATTTCTCATCGAGCAACAGGGCAGGTGCTAAAAACATCAGCGCGGCGGTCATCAGATAGCCCGATGAGAGTGACAGCAACGCCCAGCCGAAGCCCAGCAGCAGGGAAGAGGTAATGACGCGGCGTTGCGCCAACGAAAAGCCGCACAATATCATGCCCGACGCGGCAAAGGCGACGGAAGCGGGGTTGAGGAAGTGCGCGACCGAGAGCAGCCCGATGCTGCCGATCAGAATAAGGACGACGCTGCGCCCGTGGTGCCTGCCCAAAAAGTTGAATCCGGCAAAACCGCAGGCGGTCAGCCCGATAATCGTAAAGAAGACGCCCGCAAAACGCGCGGCATCATAAGCGTCCGCCGCCCAAGGTGACAACAGGTGTTTGAACGCCGCCGCCACCCACAAATAGACGGGCGGAATTTGAAAATCCGGCTGCCCCAACACATGGGCAACCAACGGCGTCGCGCCTGCGTCTAAAGGCTTCGACGGCGGTAAAGACGGTGGGTTCGGCGGGATTCCACAAGTCGTGCGAAAAACACGCCCGGCCACAGCCAGGCAAATGCCATCAGCAGCAAGAGCCAGGGTTTTTCATGGGTTTTGGCAGGTTGTCGCGAATCGGGCGAGGTGTAAGTGAGCATAGCTTTGAGGGGGTTGAACGTATTTTCGTGTAGTTTAGCAAAGATTCGGCGGTAGGTCGTCTGAAAGGAGGGGTTTGGTTTTTTTAATCTGGCGAAAATGCATTTTCAGACGACGTATAAAAGCAAAAAAGACTGCATAAAATGCAGTCTTTTTATTTCAGTAGAGCGGCGATTAGCGTTTGAACAGGTTGCCGAATTTGTTGTTAAATTTGTCCACGCGACCGGTGGTGTCGACGATTTTTTTTGAGTGCCGGTGTAGAACGGGTGGCACAAAGAGCAAACCTCGATGTTGAAGTTGTCTTTTTCCAGCGCGGATTTGGTGACGAATTTGTTACCGCAAGAGCAGGTAACGTTGATTTCGTGGTAATTAGGGTGGATACCTTGTTTCATTTTGTTTCCTTTCGGTTAAGCGGGCATAGGGGATGTACCTATGCTTCAGACAAGAGTCGGATTATCGCTGTTTTTTTCTGTTCCGTCAAGAGGATATTGCCCGAGAGAGGTTGGTCGGCGTTGCTTTTGTGTTCTTGAAATGATGATTGGGATAATAAGATACTGAATTATTTATCATATTGTTTATTTTGGTAATTTTTTGAGAATTTTTGCTTTATTCTTGAACTTTGTGCAAAAATAGGGGTCTGATGACAATATATTTGAAATGAGGAACCGTATAGGGATGAAGGCAAGAGTAAATGGTTTGATTCTGCGAGTAATCGGCGGTTTACTGCCGCCGTCTTATTGCAGCGTTTTGGGTTCGCCTGCTAAAAAAAGTCCGTGGTTTTTTTGGCAAAGAGAGTGTCGCCGCATATCGGCAAAAAAACGTCAATATCGAAAAAAAGGTGCGTATGTCATGCCGGATACGGTGATCGGTGATAACTCGGGGGTCGGTGTCAATTGCGAAATATGCTACGGTCTGACGATAGGAAATAATGTCATGATGGGGCCGGAATGTTTGTTTTATTCCAATAATCACAAGTTTAATCGTGAAACTTTGAAATATGAGGGCTATACGGAAATCAATCCGATTGTGATTGAGGATGATGTTTGGATCGGACGGCGCGCGATTATTATGGGCGGAGTCCGAGTAGGAAAAAGGAGCAGTCATCGGCGCAGGGGCTGTGGTAACCAAAGATGTGCCGCCATATTGCGTCGCCGCTGGGAATCCTGCGGTCATCAAGAAGAACCTGTTAGAAGATTAAGTACACACATCACGGTTTCCAATCAAATATATAAAGGTCGTCTGAAAATGTTTTCAGACGACCTTTTTTCGTATCAAAGCAAATTAGCCGCGCCGCCAAGTCGTACCGCCGGCGTTGTCTTCCAGAATGATTTTTGTGTTCGTTCAGAAGGTCGCGGATGCGGTCGGACTCTGCCCAGTTTTTTTATCGGCGCGCGCTTGTTTGCGCTGGGCGATTAAGTCTTCGATTTCTTCGTTGGAGAGGCCGTCTGAAACCGCGCCGCCTTGCAGGAACTCGGTCGGATCGCGTTGCAGCAGACCGATGATGCCACCCAAGGCTTTCAGGCAGCCGGCGAGGTGTGCGTCGTTGGTTTTATTCACTTCACCTGCCAGTTCGAACAGTACGGCAACGGCTTCGACCGTACCGAAATCGTCGTTCATGGCGGCGTAGAAAGCGGCGGGTGTAGTCATTGGCGTTTTCGGACAATTCAAACTCAGCGGCAGGGGTGTTTTTTTCAACGTAGTGTACAGACGGGTCAGCGCACCTTTTGCGTCGTCCAGATGCGCGTCGGAGTAATTCAGCGGGCTGCGGTAGTGGGCGCGCAGGATGAAGAAGCGCACGACTTCGGGGTCGTATTGTTTCAACACTTCGCGGATGGTGAAGAAGTTGCCCAGCGATTTGGACATTTTTTCGCCGTCCACACGGATAAAGCCGTTGTGCAGCCAGTATTTGACGTGGCTGGCGATGCTTTGACCGTGGTGGGTTTGAGCGTGGTCGTGGCCGCAGGTATGGCCTGTCGCGCCGACACTTTGAGCAATTTCGTTTTCATGGTGCGGGAATTGCAAGTCCGCGCCGCCACCATGAATGTCGAAAGTATCGCCAAACAGGTTTTCACTCATGGCAGAGCATTCGATATGCCAGCCCGGACGACCATTACCCCACGGGCTTTCCCATGCCGGCTCGCCTGCTTTGGCCGCTTTCCACAGCACGAAATCAAGCGGATCGCGTTTGAAACCATCCACTTCCACACGCTCGCCTGCGCGCAGATCGTCCAACGATTTGCCCGATAATTGCCCGTAAGCGGAAAACTCGCGCACGGCGTAGTAAACGTCGCCGTTTGCGGCAGGGTATGCCTTTGCCGTTTTGAATCAGGGTTTCAATCATGGCAATCATTTGCGGAATGTTTTCCGTCGCCTTCGGCTCAATATCCGGACGCAACACGCCCAAAGCATCGGCATCTTCGTGCATAGCCTGAATGAAACGCGCGGTCAGTTCGCCGATGGTTTCGCCGTTTTCAGCCGCCCGGGCGATGATTTTGTCGTCGATGTCGGTGATGTTGCGCACATAAGTGAGCGGATAACCGCACTCGCGCAGCCAGCGGGCAATCATGTCGAACACCACCATCACGCGGGCATGGCCTAAGTGGCAATAGTCGTAAACGGTCATGCCGCAAACGTACATACGCACGTTTTTAGGGTCGATGGGGGTGAAGGGTTCTTTTTGACGGGTCAGGGTGTTGTAGATGGTTAGCATGGGATTTTTCAAATTTTTGTTTAAATAAGGATAAATTATTTGGATTTTTTGTGCAGGGGGATTCTTTATTTATTCAGAAGCTAAGAAAGAATCAAAAATTAATCCATTTGAAAGTATGGTTTGCTCGATTGGCTTTTACCCAGTCGGCTAAATGTTTGTTTTTTTCAAATATTGATATTGATTTCATCCATATTTGCAATTGAGGATAGATGGATGAATTAACAAAAAAATAAAACTTTCATCGGCAAACGGTAATGCAGTATGAAGATTCGGAATCAATCACTAATGAGACACGATCTTGATTGAATTGGCGCAGGGTAGATTTGCCCGAACCGTTAGCACCACAGTAAAAAAATCGCTTTAGGCCGGTTGTTTGACATGGCCTACTGTTCTTTGATTGCCGGAAGGATGATATTCGATCAGATTGCCTTCATTATCGACTACCGTGATTACGGCGTATTTCCGTTTTTTTCTGTTAACCAAGCCTGATACAAAAATTTTTAAGCATGGCTTGCTTTTTCGCTAACTCGGTACGCTGTTTGTCAGAAATCATGGTCTTCCTTGCTTTTTTTGTTCCTGTATTCGGACAGCCCTATATTACATTAAACAGGTCGTCTGAAAACTTTTTATTTCCTTACTCCGGTTTAAACACATCTGTATCCGTTTTAGGCTGCTGCTCAGCAATCTCGGTATTTGCCGCTGCCTGTTCCGCCTCCGCTTTCTCTGCTTCGATGCGTTTTTTCTCGGTCAGGTATTGGTTGATTTGATGTACCAATTCCTGTGTGCCTTGGTGGGTCAGGGCGCTGATTTGGAAGAGGCGCGGGGTTTCCATGTCGAATTGGAAGCGGTCGTCTGGTTTGGGGTAATCCCAGCCGATGGCTTCGAGGAAGGCAGCAGTGCGCGTTTGGGCTTCTTCTTCGTCAAGCATGTCGAGTTTGTTCAGTACCAGCCAGCGCGGTTTGCCGTAGAGTTCTTCATCGTATTTGCGCAGTTCGTTGATGATGGCGAGGGCTTCTTCGGCGGGATTGACGGTTTCATCGAAGGGGGCTAAATCGACGACGTGCAGCAGCAGGCCGGTACGCGATAAGTGTTTGAGGAAACGGTGGCCGAGGCCTGCGCCTTCTGCCGCGCCTTCAATCAGGCCGGGGATGTCGGCCATGACGAAGCTGTGGTTTTCGTCGATGCGCACGACACCTAAATTCGGATGTAGGGTGGTGAAGGGGTAGTTGGCAATTTTGGGGCGTGCGGCGGATACGGCGGTAATCAGGGTGGATTTACCGGCGTTGGGCATGCCCAATAAGCCGACATCGGCGAGGACTTTGAGTTCGAGTTGCAGGGAACGGGTTTCGCCTTCTTCGCCGGGCGTGGATTGTTTGGGTGCGCGGTTGACGGAAGATTTGAAGTGGATGTTGCCCAAGCCGCCTTTTCCGCCCTTGGCTAGGCAGACGCGCTGGCCGTGGTGGGTGAGGTCGGCGACGATTTCGTCGGTGTCGAGGTCGCGGATAAGGGTGCCGACGGGCATTTTGAGGACGATGTCGTCCGCCCCTGCGCCGTAGCGGTCGGAGCCGTGGCCTTTTTTTCGCCGTTTTTGGCTTGGTAGCGTTTGACGAAGCGGTATTCGACGAGGGTGTTGGTGTTTTCGTCGGCTTCTGCCCAGACGCTGCCGCCTTTGCCGCCGTCGCCGCCGTCGGGGCCGCCGCGCGGTACGAATTTTTCGCGGCGGAAACTGGTTGCGCCATTACCGCCTTTGCCTGCGGCGACTTCGATTTTTGCTTCGTCGATGAATTTCATGGTGTTCTCTTGTATTTTGGGTTTCAGACGACCTTTTTGTGTCGGAGGTCGTCTGAAAAAAATGGGAATGGGGGATATTATAAGGGATATGGGGGATGTGCGCCCGTTTCTCTGTCCCGCTTGGTTTTTTTGCCGGATGTTTTGTGAAAACAGCCGTCCTGAAATCGCGGTTTCGGACGGCTGTTTGCTTTTTTTGGGATTATTTGGCAGTTTTTTTGTTCTTCGCGTACTTTGTCTGCAAGCAGGTCTATGGTTTTTCATACCTGATTCCCAGTCGGCAAATTCGACTTTGTATTTGCCGCCGACAATGACGGTAGGCGTGCCGTCAATTTTGTAGGTGTTGGTCAGCTCTGCCATTTTGTCTGCGCGGGTTTGGCTTTCGGGGGATTCGTAGGCGGCGAGGACTTTTTTTACCGTCAAAAGCAGTTTGCTCGGCCAACCATTTTTTTGAGGGTTTCAGGGTCTTGCAGTTTGACTTTCTGATTAACCATGGCATCAAAGATATGGCTGTTTGCAATGTCTTTGGTGTCTGCGGCCGCCATATCGACGGCGGCAGCAAGGCGCGCCAACGGTTTCATCTCATCGCCCCAAACAACGTGTTCAGTACGAAGGTAGGTGTCGTCTTTGAAGGTTTTGACGTGTTTGCTCAAAACGGGTTCGAGGTGGGCGCAGTGCGGACAGAAGTAGCCGAAAAATTCGAGGACTTCGACTTTACCTGCCTGCTGTTGGGGAATAGGCGTGCTGAGTGTGGTGTAGTTAAGCCCCTCAACTAAAGCGACAGGCGCAGCGGAGGCTGCTGAAGCCGCAGGCGCACTGTCGGCGGGGACGCTGGTTTGGACTTTGTTGTCGCAGGCGGTCAGGGCCAGCAGAGCAGTAGCAAGGGTAAGGGTTTTCAGTTTCATGTTTACTCCGTGATAGTTTGGTTAAATGGGAGATTTTATTGCATTTTGGCGGTTTGATATATGGTTTGATGTGAAAAAGACAGTTTCATGTAGGGAAATGATGGTGTTGAAAGAGGTCGTCTGAAAAAAAGTGTTCTGTTCGATTCTGTCGTACAATACGCGCTTTCAGACGACGTCTGACTTTTGAAGGAATAAAACGGATGAATTTGTTAGGGGGCTTTGGCCAAGGTCGGTAGCTTAACGATGGTGTCGCGCATACTTGGATTTGTGCGCGATACAGTAATTGCCCGAGCGTTTGGTGCAGGTATGGCGACCGACGCATTTTTTGTGGCGTTCAAACTGCCGAACCTGTTGCGCCGCGTGTTTGCGGAAGGGGCGTTTGCACAGGCTTTCGTGCCGATTTTGGCGGAATATAAGGAAACGCGTTCGAAAGAGGCGACGGAGGCGTTTATCCGCCATGTGGCGGGGATGCTGTCGTTTGTCCTGGTGATTGTTACCGCGCTGGGTATTCTTGCCGCGCCTTGGGTGATTTGGGCTTCCGCGCCCGGCTTTGCCAAGGATGCGGACAAATTCCAGCTTTCCATCGATTTGCTGCGGATTACGTTTCCTTATATCTTATTGATTTCGTTGTCTTCTTTTTGTCGGTTCGATACTGAATTCTTATCATAAGTTCAGCATTCCCGCGTTTACGCCGACGTTTTTTTGAATATTTCTTTTATCGTCTTTTTCGCTGTATTTCATACCGTATTTTTGATCCGCCCGTTACCGCGCTGGCTTGGGCAGTTTTTGTCGGCGGGATTTTTGCAGCTCGGTTTCCAACTGCCTTGGCTGGCGAAACTGGGTTTTTTTGAAACTGCCTAAGCTGAATTTTTCAAGATAGGGCGGTCAACCGAGTGATGAAACAGATGGCGCCTGCGATTTTTGGGCGTGAGCGTGGCACAGATTTCTTTGGTGATCAACACGATTTTCGCTTCTTATCTGCAATCGGGCAGCGTTTCGTGGATGTATTACGCCGACCGCCTGATGGAGCTGCCCAGTGGTGTTTTTGGGTGCGGCGCTCGGTACGATTTTGCTGCCGACTTTGTCCAAGCATGCAGCCAATCAGAATACGGAGCAGTTTTTCCGGACTGCTCGACTGGGGTTTGCGCCTGTGTATGCTGCTGACCCTGCCGGCGGCGGTCGGGTTGGCGGTATTGTCGTTCCCGCTGGTGGCGACGCTGTTTATGTACCGCGAATTTACGCTGTTTGACGCGCAGATGACGCAACATGCGCTGATTGCCTACTCTTTCGGCTTAATCGGCTTAATCATGATTAAAGTGTTGGCACCCGGTTTCTATGCGCGGCAAAACATCAAAACGCCTGTCAAAATCGCCATCTTTACGCTCATCTGCACGCAGTTGATGAACCTTGCCTTTATCGGTCCTTTGAAACACGTCGGGCTTTCGCTTGCCATCGGCCTAGGCGCGTGTATCAATGCGGGATTGCTGTTTTATCTGTTACGCAAACACGGTATTTACCGACCGGGTAAAGGGTGGGGGAGTTTCCTGGGTAAAATGCTGCTGTCGCTTGTCGTGATGGGCAGCGGGCTGTGGGCGGCGCAGACTTACCTGCCGTTTGAGTGGGTGCATGTCGGCGGTTTGCGCAAAAGCAGGGCAGTTGTGCATCCTGATTGCGATAGGCGGCGGTTTATATTTTTGTTTCGCTGGCCGCGTTGGGTTTCAGACCGAGAGATTTCAAACGGGTGGAAACGCATTAAATCGGAAGTATGGGGAAGGTCGTCTGAAAAACTTTAAATATGGGTTTTCAGACGACCTTTTGTGTTGAAAATCGCGCTTATTTCAACGCTGCCAGACAATCCTTCACTAATGCCGGACCTTTATAAATCATGCCGCTGTACACTTGGACGGCGGTTGCGCCGAGTTGGATTTTTTTCGGCGGCATCCTTGCCGTTCATGATGCCGCCGACGCCGATAATCGGCAGCTTGCCGTCGATGTGTTCCGCCAGTGTTTTCAGCACTTGGTTGCTTTTTTCGCGTACGGGCAGACCGCTTAGGCCGCCCTGCTCGCCTGCGAGCGGATGACTGCCGAGGCTTGATTTGTCGATGGTGGTGTTGGTGGCGATGATGCCGTCCATTTCGACGGATTTGACAACGTGGGCGATGTCTTCGATTTGCGCTTCATCCAAATCGGGGGCGATTTTTGACGGCGAGCGGGACGTATTTTTCCGTGCGCGGCGGCAAGCTGCGCCTGTTTGTTTTTCAGGGCTTCGAGCAGCGCGCTCAGTTCGTCGCCGCCTTGTAGTGCGCGGAGGTTTTTGGTGTTGGGCGAGGAAATATTGACGGTAATGTAACTTGCGTGTGCATAGGCTTTTTTTCGAGGCAGATTAAATAGTCGTCGGCGGCGTTTTCGATGGGGGTTACGGCGTTTTTTTGCCGATGTTGATGCCCAACACGCCTTGATAACGGCTTTTTTCGATGTTTTGAATCATGGCGTCGATGCCGTGGTTGTTGAAGCCCATGCGGTTGATGATGCCTTGGTGTTCGGGAACGCGGAAGAGGCGCGGTTGCGGGTTGCCGGGCTGTGGTTTGGGCGTTACCGTACCGATTTCGAGGAAGCCGAAGCCGAGTGCGCCCAATGCGTCTATGTATTCGCCGTTTTTATCGAGTCCGGCAGCCAGCCCGACGGGATTGGGCAGGGTGATGCCCATGAGTTTGACGGGCTTGGTACGGTTGTCGGAAATCGGGAGCAAACCGAGTTTGTATACTTTGTTGAGCGCGTCGAGGGTGAAATGGTGGGCTTTTTCGGCATCGAGTTTGAACAGCAGACTGCGGGCTAGGGAATACATGGATTTCTTTCGGATGATTGGCAAACCGCCGTATTTTACCCGAAACTGCCGTATTTTCCTGCCGGCCAAACAAATCTTCAAAGGAAATGCCGTTTTGAACCCTTGGATTCGGATTTCAAGTGCAACACTAGGGTACCAGTGGTTGGAACAGATTTAAGAATAAAACACTTGGCGTTTCGTAGCCAAGTGTTTTTCTCGGCCGGTGGTTCAACTCATCTTGAACCCTGCGTATCTCCCGATCGCTGATGTTTCGGAAATCGGTCTGTTTGGGGAAATATTGTCGGATGAGTCCGTTGGTGTTCTCATTCAGCCCTTTTTCCCACGAATGGTAAGGGCGGCAAAAATAGGTTTTCGCCTTCAATGCTTTGGCTATTTTGGTGTGTTGGTAGAACTCTTTGCCGTTATCCATGGTGATGGTGTGGACTCTGGCTTTATATGCCCTTAATACCCTAATGGCCGCCCGGGCAGTGTCTTCGGCTTTTAAGTTCTTTAATTTGCAGATGATGGTGTAGCGGGTAGTGCGTTCGACCAAGGTCAATAACGCGCTTTTCTGATTTTTGCCGACGATGGTGTCGGCCTCCCAATCGCCGATGCGGGTTTTCTGGTCGACGATAGCAGGTCGGTTTTCTATGCCGACGCGGTCGGGCACTTTGCCTCTGGTCCATGTGCTGCCGTAGCGTTTGCGGTAGGGTTTGCTGCATATTCTGAGATGTTGCCACAAAGTGCCGCCGTTGCTTTTGTCTTGGCGGAGGTAGCGGTAAACGGTGCTGTGATGGAGTGTGATACCGTGGTGTTTGCGCAGGTAGGCGCATACCTGTTCGGGACTGAGTTTGCGGCGGATAAGGGTGTCGATGTGTTGAACCAGCTGCGAATCGAGCTTATAGGGTTTTCGCCGGTGCTTTTTGGTCAGCCGGCTTTGCTTCTGTGCTTTATCGGCGCTGTATTGCTGTCCTTGGATGCAGTGCCGCTTGATTTCTCGGCTGATGGTGCTTTTGTGGCGGTTAAGTTGTTTGGCGATTTCGGCGATGGTGCAGTGGCGGGACAGGTATTGGATATGGTATCGTTCGTCTTGGGTCAGTTGTGTGTAGCTCATGGCAATCTTTCTTGCAGGAAAGGCCGTATGCTACCGCATACTGGCCTTTTTCTGTTATGGAAAGTTGCACTTCAAATGCGAATCCGCCACCGTCTTAAAAATCCGCTATACAATCATATTGATAACGTCGTCTGAAAAGGATTTCTGATGAAGCCTGAACTGATTATTTTCGACTGGGACGGAACGCTTGCCGATACGACTCGCCCGATTATCCGTACGTTCCAACAAAGTTTTGCCGACTGCGGTTTAAAAGCCCCCGATGCGGATGCCATCCGTGCCTTAATCGGTTACAGCCTGCCCGAAATCATCTTCCGCCTTGCGCCTGATGCGGGCGAACACCTGCGCGAAGAATTGGCAGAAACCTATGCCGCGCATTATCTGAATCCGAACAATCACAATATGACCTTGTTCCCCGAAGCCATACCTTGTTTGAACACGTTAAAACAACAAGGCTTTTGGCTTGCCGTAGCGACAGGCAAAGGGCGTACGGGTTTGGACCGTTCTATTATGCAGACGGGGACGGCAGATTTTTGGATGGCAACCGCCTGCGCAAGCGAATATGCGTCCAAACCCGCGCCCGATATGGTTTTTGCCTTATGTTCCGAATTGGGGCTGGAGCCTTCGCAAACTTTGATTGTCGGCGATACGACCCACGATTTGGATATGGCGGCAAATGCGAAAAGCCCCTGCCGTTGCCGTACCGACCGGCGCGCATACCGCCGCGCAACTGGCAACGCGGCCGCATTTAGCAATCTTGAACGATTTGTCCGAGCTGCCCGGCTTTATCGCGCGTTTATAATGCGAGGTCTTCATTTCGTTTTCTGATTTTTGAACAAAGGTCGTCTGAAAAACCCGCTACCTTTGTTTTCAGACGACCTTTTTTGCATTGGTTCTTTATCATCAACCCGCGATAACGCGCTTTACCGCCTGCACCATATCAGCAACAGCATTTTCAGCGGTATGCAGGGTAAAGGGCGGGTTCGATCAGTTCCAATTCGTTGAGCAGTAATCTTTCGCCAATCAGCGTCCCGTCTATGCGGGCGTATGCCGGTATTTCAGGCAGCATGTCCAATATCTGCCGTGCGGTTTCGACTGCTTTTTCCGGCGGCGCGGCGGGGCTGACAGCGACGCCGTAGGCGGAATTGGCGCGCCATTCGCCTTGGGGCGGCATACGCAGTACGGCATGGCTGAATTGCCCGTCCAAAAAAACACCAGCGAGATTTCGCCCGCCGTTTCGATTTCGCGGATATAAGGCTGGACGATGACGCCTTGCGGATAATCCTCCGCCTTCAACGACACTTCTCCCGCCCTGATTTTCGCCACGCCGCGCCCGCTCTGCCCAATAACGGGTTTGACGACTGCTTCCCGCCAGCCCCTGATTTTTTAAAATGTCTTCCAATTTTTCTTTTTCAGACGACGTCTGCACGCTTGGAATCACGTCCGCCCCCCATTCTGCCAAATCGCACAAATAACGTTTGTCCATGTTCCAACGCATCAGCCCGACGGGGTTGATAAACCTTTGCCCGCACGCTTCCGCTTCGGTCAGCCACTGCCCAAACGCTTCAGGCTCCGCCGCATAATCCCATGCGCACAAAGGCAGGATGAAGGCGGATTTCGGGCGGTTTTGCCAGGGCGCGAAGGCGGTGGGGATGTTGTCGCGCGTCAGTGCGCCCGCCAACGGCAGCAGGTTGGACGGCGGCTCGGGGTAGGCGAGGCAGGTGGTAATGGTCAGCATGGCGGACTTTCGAAAAATGAAATAACAGAATATTGATAAGGGGTGATGTCTTTGCTTGATGTTTCAGACGACCTTTTATAGTGGATTAACTTTAAACCGGTACGGCGTTGCCTCGCCTTAGCTCAAAGAGAACGATTCTCTAAGGTGCTGAAGCACCAAGTGAATCGGTTCCGTACTATCTGTACTGTTTGCGGCTCCGTCGCCTTGTTCTGATTTAGTTAATCCACTATATCGGGCAAACGGCAGGCGTCGTCTGAACAATAAACACCATCACGCTTGTAATAAAAACTTCCCTGAATAACGGAACTTTTCCGTTTATTTTTAGATCCATTAGGCTCGCATTAAAAATAAGAAAGATTCTTATTCATATATAAATCATATATAACATTATTTATTAAAAGGATTTTACTCTAATGAAACTGTCGCGCTTCTCCTCCCTTGCCCTCGCCGCCGCATTGGCATTCGGCACTACCGCCGTCCATGCCAAACCGGTTCAGCTTACCGATGTCAACGGCCGCAAAGTAACCGTCGACCTGCCCGCCAAACGCGTGGTTTTGGGCTTTTATTATCAAGACTACATGGCCATCGGCGGCAAGGACGCGCTGAATAATGTGGTCGGCTTCTCTAAAGCGGTTTGGTCCGATTGGGCGCCAACCAGCTGGGCGGCGTTCAGTAAAAGCCGTGCCTAAGCTGAACCAGCTTGCCGATGTGGGCGAGGTTGAAGTCGGCACGTTCTCCGTTGAAAAAGTATTGGCGTTGAAACCCGATTTGCTGATTTTGGCGGACTGGCAGTACAAGGCTCTAGGTTCAGACCTTGCCCGCATCAACAAGGCGGGCATTCCGATTGTAGTGTTGGATTACAACGCGCAAACGGTCGCCAAACACATCCAATCGACCAAGCTTATCGGCACGCTGACCGGCCAACAGCAAAAAGCGGACAAGCTGGCGGCGGACTACAAACGCATCGCCGACACCATCCAAGCGCGTGTGAAAAAAGCCAACCTGCCCAAGCCTAAAGTGTATGTCGAGTTCGGTAATAAAGGCCCGGCGGAACACAGCGTCACCTTCGGCAAGAGCATGTGGGGTTCGATGGCGACGCTGGTCGGTGGCAACAATATCGCTGCTTCTTCAGTCGAGTTCTACGGCCCGATCAATCCTGAAAAAGTCCTCGCTGCCAAACCCGACGTCATCGTGATTACCGGCCGCGAAACCGAATTGAAGAAAAGCCCGACCGCCATGGTGATGGGTTGGGGCATTCCGAAAGCCGAAGCGGAAAAACGCTTGGCCGGTTTTGCCAAACGCGCCGGCTGGGCGAACCTGCCTGCGATTAAAAACAACCGCCTCTACGCCGCCTACCACGCCAACTCGCGCACGCTTTCCGACGGTGCATCGATTCAATTTATGGCCAAAGCGATTTATCCGCAGTTGTTCAAAGACTTCAATCCTGAGAAAACTTATACCGACTTCTACCGCCAAAACCTGCCGGTCGTGCCGAACGGTACGTTCTACCTGTATCCGAAAGGTCAGTAAGGCGGACTTATGGGTTTCAGACGACCTTTTTATGCGGAAGGTCGTCTGAAAGTAGCGTGGGTTTTATTTATATAGAACCGTAGCGTGGGCTTTGCCCACGGATGACGTTTGCGGAAATGATGGCGAACGGTATGAGGGTTTCATGTTTTTGTTGGCAAAGCACACGCTATGACTTTCCGTCGTGCCGAACAGGGAACTTCAGGTGGGTTTGACTGTTGTGGCCCTCTCCTAACCCTCTCCCACGGGGAGAGGGGATCAGATAACTGAAGCCCGACCATTGTTGTGACTCCCTACAATTTGCTCCCTCTTTCATGGGGAGTAGCATTTGTAGAAATGATGGCGAACGGTCTGAGGTTTTCCCTGTTTTCGCGGGCGAAGCCCATGCTACGACTTTCCGTCGTAGCGAGCGGGGAGTGTTAGGTGGGTTTGACTGTTTTTGCCCTCTCCCGCGGGGAGAGGGAACAAATGGCAGAGAATCAAAACAATGGTCGGACTTTACCCTCTCTCCGTGGGAAAGAGAACAAATTGCAGGGAATCACAACAATAGTTGAAGTTCAGTCATCCGATTCCCTCTCCCCGTGGGAGAGGGCTAGGGAGAGGGCAAAGCCGTTTGGACTTCCGTTATCCCGATTTTCAAAAAACCACCCTTCAAAACGGATACAGACAAAAGAGATTGTCGGACATGAATATCCGATCTTGTTCCCTAATTTCAAAGGCTTAAAAAAATGAATGATTCGGTTGTCGCCGAGATTGTGAGGAACCAGCGCAGGCTAGAAGGCAAGCGTTGGTTGATTGTTTTGATGTTTTTTTAATCATCGCGGCGGTCAGCTTCTTGTTCGACATCGCCACCGGTCCGGCGATGACGGACACGCTGCCGGTCGGCGAAGTGGTCAATGTTTTGCTGGGCAAACCCGAAACAGACGAGATGAACCGCCTGATTGTGATGGATCTGCGCCTGCCGATTGCGGTGATGGCGCTGGTGGTCGGTGCGGCTTTGGGTGTCGGCGGAGCGGAGATTCAGACGTTGTTGAATAATCCGATGGCCAGCCCTTATACGCTGGGTTTGGCGGCGGCGGCGGGTTTGGGCGCGTCGGTGGTGATTGCGTTCGGCGGTTTCGGGCTGCCTGAAACGGTCGCCGTTCCCATCGGCGCGTTTGTGATGACCATGCTGGCTTCGGGCATCTTGTTTCTGTTTGCCTCGGCACGCCGCTTCAATTCGGCGATGCTGGTGTTGGTCGGGATTGCGCTGTTGTTTCTGTTTCAGTCGATTTTGTCGCTGATTCAATTTATCGCCGCGCCTGAGATTTCACAGCAGATTTTTGTTTTGGCTGTTTGGCAGTTTGAACAAAGCAACTTGGGAAACGGTCATCGTTACGGCGGCGGTTACGGCGGTATGCGTGCTGCTGCTTTCACGCGATGTGTGGAAGTTGACTGCGCTGCGCTTGGGCGAAGAACGCGCCGTCGGGCTGGGCATCAATCTGCAACTTTTGCGCCTGAAAACGCTGGTGCTGGTGGCGGTGATGACGGCGACGGCAATCAGTTTCGTCGGCGTAATCGGCTTTATCGGACTGGTCGCGCCGCATGTGGCGCGGATTCTGCTCGGTGAGGACCAACGCTTTTTCCTGCCCGGCGCGATGCTGACAGGGGCGGCGTTTTTATCGGTCGCCAGCGTGTTGTCCAAGGTGATTATCCCGGGTGCGCTGTTTCCGGTGGGGATTGTTACCGCGTTTGTCGGCGTACCGTTTTTCTTTTGGATTGTATTGTCCAAGCGGTAAGTTTTTTCGGACGGTCTTTTGTTGCGACGGGGTCGTCTGAAACTGTTTTTTTATTTTACAGAGAGAACCAATGAAACCTATTTGCCGTATTTTAACCGCTGCCTTGTTCAGTCTTGCCGTGCAGGGTGTTTGTGCCGAAGTGAAAACGCTTACCGACGTACGCGGGCGCGAAGTGCGGGTCGATGTGCCTGCCAAACGTGTGGTGCTGGGCTTTTATTATCCTGATTATATTGCCGTATCCGGTGTCGATAAATTTGACAATGTGGTCGGTATTTCGCGCGAATTTTGGGAGAAATTCAACTCCGGCAGTTGGTCGCTCTACCGCGCCAAAATCCCTTCGCTGCAAAACATCGGCGACATCGGCAATGTGAACGCCGGTACATTTTCGTTTGAGAAAACCTTGGCAATGAAACCCGATGTGGTGGTGTTGGCGGATTGGCAGTATGACGTGTTGAAAGAAGAAATGCCGCGTTTCGAAAAAGCCGGCATTCCGGTGGTTGTGGTCGATTTCAATGCGCAAACGGTCGAACGCCATACCGCCAGTGCCAAACTTTTCGGCGAAATCGCCGGTACGCCGGAGCGTGCAGGGCAGATTGCCGGCGAATACGCCCAAGGCATAGCCGACATTCAAAAAAACGCGTGGCCGAAGCGGGCAAGCCCAAGCCGAAAATCTATATCGAGTTCGGAGACAAGGGTCCTGCCGAACATAGCTTTACTTTCGGCAAAAAAATATGTGGGGTGCGATTGCCGATACAGTGGGCGGCGACAATATTGCCGCAGCCTTCATCAAAGACTGGGGGGGCGATTAATCCCGAGCAGTTTCTTGCCGCCAAGCCCGACGTTGTGATTATTTCCGGCACCGAAGCCGGACTGAAGCAGCCGGCGGCAATGGCGATGGGCATCGGCATCGAAGCCGCCGAAGCGCAAAAAAACGCTTACAGGGTTTCATCCGGCGTGCCGGTTGGGCGGAAATTCCCGCTGTCCGAAACGGCCGTGTGTTCGGCATTTACCATACTGCTTCGCGTTCGCTTTCCGATTTGGCATCCGCCCAATTTATCGCCAAAGCGTTGTATCCCGAAGCCTTTGCCGATGTGAATCCGGAAGAGACCTACCGTGAATTCCACCGTAAATACCTGCCGGTCGAGCCGAAGGGTACTTTCTTTATCCGTTTGGGTTGCGACGGTTTGGAAGACTGCAACAAACAAGCGGCTGCCGACACTGTTGCGGCATCAGCCGAAACCGTCGCCGAACCGTCACTATGGCAACGTATTAAAAACTGGTTTGCCGCCCTCTTTGCTTAAAGGTCGTCCAAAATGCTCCGACTGGAAAACGTACATATCCGACGCGGCGATTATGTGGTCGCCGACAGTATCGATTTGACGCTGGAACAAGGCAAAGTCTATTCCGTGCTCGGCCCGAACGGTACGGGCAAATCCTCGCTGATGAAAACGATTTTCGGCGAAGTGGCGCACAAAGGCACCATCCGCTACGGCGACGAAGCGTTGAGCAAAATCCACCTGCAAAGCTGGCGCAAACGCATAGGCTATATGCCGCAGGACACCGCCGCCGAAGCCTCGCTGACCGCACTGGAAGTCGTGTTGCTCGGCCGCATGGACGCGCTGCACATGCACGTCGGCGACGAACTGCTGCACGAAGCCGCAAGTATCATGGCGGAGCTGGGCATCGGCCATCTGGCGCACCGCGACGTCATGCGGCTTTCCGGCGGACAGCGGCAGCTCGTCATGTTTGCCCAAGTCATGCTGCGCCGTCCCGAAATCCTGATGCTGGACGAACCGGTCAGCGCGCTGGATATGCACCATCAACTCAATCTTTTAGAACGCGTGGTGCAATACACGCACGAACACAATCTGGTTACGTTGATGGTGTTGCACGATTTGAGCCTCGCCGCGCAGTTTTCAGACGGCGTGATTCTGCTCGGCGAAGGCAAAGTACAGGCGCAGGGCGTGCCGCAGGATGTGTTGCAGGCGGACATGATAGGCAGGCTGTATAAAGTGGACATCGAACTTTTATACGACAGCAAAGGCCTGCCCGTTATCCGCCCGATGCGGCAAACGGCGTAACTTAATCGCTCCTGCAAATGTCGGATTTGAGCATCCGGCCTGCGAACTCCCTGCAACTTATCCCTCTCCCGCGGAAGAGGGTTAGGGAGAGGGCGGTAAGCCCAAGGCTTGCCTCTCCGACTCATCAGCCCGCCCCATATTTTTTATCCTTAGAAAGGACTCCCCCATGAAAAAATCCCTCTTCCTCCTCATGCTGACCGCCTCCCTCGGCGCATACGCCGCCAACCACGAAGTCAAAATGCTCGACAACGGCAAAGACGGCAGCATGGTGTTCGAACCCGGCTACGTCAACGCCAAGGTCGGCGACACCGTCACCTTCAAAGCCGCCAACAAAAGGCCACTGGGTGCAAAGCAAAGCCCTGCCCGACGGCGTTGCCGACTTTCTCTCCGAAGACGGCAAAGACTTCACCCTCAAACTCGACAAAGAAGGCGTATACGTCTATACCTGCCCGCCGCACCGCATGATGAACATGAGCGGCGTGATTCAGGTCGGCAAACCGGTAAACAAAGCCAAAGCGCAAGCCGTTGTTGACGAACTGGAAAAACCGCGCCATGCAGAGCAAGGGTCGTCTGAAAAAAATACATGCAGCAGGTCAAATAAACCGCCGCACAAACAAAAGGTCGTCTGAAACCGTTTCCCGTTTTCAGACGACCTTTTGCCAACCTTCATCCCCAATCCTCATTCCCCTTCCGCCGAAATCTTCTCGTTCAGAAAAATCGATAAAGCTGCGCACCTTCGCGCTCAAAAAAACGCCCCTGTCCACATAAACCGCGTTTAATTGCTCGGTCCGCACCCGATATTCCGGCAGCAGGCTGACCAACCTGCCTTCCTTCAAATCCTGTCTGGCGGACCACAACGGCTGATAGGCGATGCCCGCGCCCGCCCTGACCAATTCGCGTATCATCAGCGTATTGTCGCTTTGAATCACCGGATTGAGCGTCAGAATACTTTTTTCGCCCGTTTCCCGATGGGTGATTTCCAAATTGCGCTGGTCGGTGTAGGTCGGCAGGATGGCGGGATGGCGCATGACCTCTTCGGGCGTTTGCGGTTTGCCGTGTTTCGCCAGATATTCGGGCGAGGCGAGCAGGACGAATTGGATTTGCGCCAGCGGCTTGACGATAAGCGAGGGCGACAAGGTTTTTGCCACGCGCAAGGCAAGGTCGAAGCCTTCGGCAATCAAATCGACGTGGCGGTTGTCGAGCACCAAATCGAGCGTGACTTCGGGATAGCGTTCGCGGTATTCCGCCAGCCAAGTGCCGATTAAATTGCCCGCAAACCAAAGCGGCATGGTCACGCGCAACATGCCCTGCGGCGTGTCCGCTCCCGCCTGCCGCCTTTTGCGCGGCGGTGTCGAGCGTATCGAGCGCGTAGCTGCATTGGCGGTAGTATTCTTCGCCCGCTTCGGTCAGGTGGAGGTTGCGGCTGTTGCGGTGCAGCAGCTTGGCCTTAATCGAATTTTCCAGATGGCTGACGTGTTTGCTCGCCATCGCGGTAGAAATATCAAGCTGCTCGGCGGCGCGGGTGAAGCTGCCGCTTTGGACGACTTGGCGGAAAACTTTGAGGCTGAACAGGGTATCCATGTTTTCTTTTAGGGAAACGTTGTATCAATAAAAGAAGTATATATCTACTGGAAGTAATTATCTATACTGCACAGATAAGATTAGTTTTCATTTAAACCCCGCATTTTTGATAAGGAGAACCCCATGTCTGCAACCTGCGCCCGTATCCAACCTATTTTATTGTCCGTATTGCGTATCGTAACTGCCTACCTCTTCCTCCTGCACGGTACGTCGAAATTTTTCGGCTTCCCGACCTCCATGGGCGGCGGCTCGCCCGAAGGCTTGATGCTGGTGGCGGGCATTTTGGAAATCGTCGGCGGCATCCTGTTGATTCTCGGACTGTTTACCCGTCCCGCCGCCTTCATCCTGTCCGGTCAGATGGCGGCTGCCTATTTCATGGCACACGCCTCCCAAGGTTCGGCGCTGTTCCCGCTTGCCAACGGCGGCGAATCGGCAGTATTGTTCTGCTTCGTGTTCCTCTATCTGGCAGCAGCCGGCGGCGGCTCATTGGCATTGGACAACCTGTTCGGCAAAAACAAATCCTGATAGACCCAAAGGTCGTCTGAAAACAAACAAAGCGGGTTTTACGAATAGATTTCCAAACCCGCCAACCGATTAAACATCAATCAAAGGAAAAACAAAATGACTTATCAAACCTTGCAGCAAGCGGCCGAAACCCGCCGTTCCATTTACGCGCTGAACAAAAACCTGCCTGTCAGCAACGAAGAAATCAGCGAAATCGTCAAACATGCCGCTTTGCACACGCCTTCTTCCTTCAACTCGCAATCCACCCGCGTCGTCGTCCTTTTCGGCGAAGAACACGGCAAAGTGTGGCAATTTGTTGAAGACGCATTGCGCGCCATCGTGCCTGCCGAACAATTCGAGCCGACCGCGCAAAAAAATTAAACCTGTTCAAAGCAGGTGCGGCGACCATTTTGTTCTTCGAAGACCAAAAACGTCGTCAAAGGCCTGCAAGAGCAGTTCCCTTCTTATGCCGCCAACTTCCCAGTCTGGGCGGACCATGCGAACGCGATGACACAATACGCCGTCTGGACAACGCTTGCCGCCGCCGGCGTGGGCGCGAACCTGCAACACTACAACCCGCTGCCCGACGCCGCCATCGCCAAAGAATGGAACCTGCCCGAAAGCTGGCTTCTTCGCGCGCAAATGGTTATTGGCGGCATCGAAGCGCCTGCCGGTGAAAAAACCTTCGAACCGGTGGAAAACCGTTTGAAAGTGTTCGGCGCATAATTGCCCGTCAAACAGAAAAAAGGTCGTCTGAAAACCAATTTAGGGTTTCAAACGACCTTTGTCATTCAAAACAGCTTGCGCTTATTCTTGCGGAGGGACATAACCCTGAACAGCATCCGCCCCGTCTCCGAAGAAATACTGTTCCATCTGTTGCGCCAAATATTCGCGCGCGCGCGGGTCGGCAAGGCTCAGGCGGTTTTCGTTAATCAGCATGGTTTGATGACGCGTCCACGCATTCCAAGCCTCTTGGGACACATTTTCAAAAATACGCTTGCCCAGCTCGTTGGGCAATGGCGGGAATTTCATACCTTCGGCCTCTTTGCCGAGTTTGACGCAGTGAACCATACGGGTCATGGCGGCTTCCTTCATGATGGTGTTTCAGACAGCGCGTATTTTATCGTATTGCCTATTTATAGGAAAGACTGCGAAAAAAACGGGCAAAACCTGCCAAATACGCTGCTTTTTTTAATCCAATATAAAACATATGTTTATAAAAATAATATATGGCGCATCGAAATAAACCTTGCGTTAAAACGCCGTTTTTGGTTTAATGCACATCTCGCAACGAAACAGCGAAGGCCAGATAGCTCAGTTGGTAGAGCAACGGATTGAAAAATCCGTGTGTCGGCGGTTCGATTCCGCCTCTGGCCACTAAAAACAAACCGCCTCAGGCGGTCATTTTTTGCCTATTTCCTAGATATTATTTCTCAATTTAAAAAAAGTCGTCTGAAACAAATTCTACGGATTCTGCCGAAAGAAATGTTCAGACGACCTTTCCCTTCTTTATGAATCATTTCAATTAATCCATCACCAAAAACATCTCAATAAGGACTGATTAAATTGCGGCGTGCGGCAACACCAGCCGTGTTTACTATGCTCCTTAACTAAAAACAAACATTCTTATCCTATTCTTATCTCATTCCAACGTTCTCCAAAACATCCGCTAATTCTCCTCTAACACTCCCCTCTAGAATGATGTTCAGAAAAAGAAAAACAAGTCTCCTCACATAACGATAGTCTGCTCACACTGACACGGACGGAACATCATTTTCCCCACCATCGTTTTTCCCCTAAGGAGCGTATCATGAAACTGAATCTGCAAAAAACCACCGCTGCTGTTTTGGCTGTTTTGTTCAGCGCAGGCGTATTTGCCGCCAACAATGCCTACAATCCATTTGATTACGGTTACCAAAACCACAAATACGGCAAAAAATGGGGCAAACCCGCATCTGAAGCCGAAGGCGAAAAAGTGATGAAACACGCTGCCTACCGTTCAGGCGTGCACTACACCAACGTCAACCGCATGCCCGGCAATGTAGACCGCAACGGCGTGAAAACCGTACAGGTCAACGACGCATACACCCGTCAAAACCTCGGCCGTTATGCGTTCAACACCATCAAGAGCGGCGGCTCTGAAGTGTACTACGGCGAGTGGGTCGGCAAAGAATACGCCAAAGGCACCAACCGCGGCGTTTTCTACTCAGGCGACAAACGCGCCACCTCTATGCCGGTATCCGGTGTAGCCAACTACGCCGTCAAAGGTATCAACAACTACACCGGCAACAACCCGATGGTCGGTACTTTGCGCGCAGACTTCGGTCAACGCGTCTTGGCAGGTTCTATGAAAAACAACGCTGTACAGATGGACATCCATTCCCGCATCAAACCGTCCAGCGCATCGTTTGAAGGCTACGCCCGCGCCAACGGCCACTTCGGTAAAACCGAAGGCCACTTCTTCGGCCACAACGCAAGCGCGCTGGCCGGTGTTGCCAAGTTTAAAACCGACCGCAACTTGGATACGGCATTCGGCGGTGTGAAACGCTAAAATCCGTAGTTAAGTAAAATAAAGCCTGCTTCACGCAGGCTTTTTTAAACACCAGCCCGCCAACCTTCTCAAGGTCGTCTGAAACCGCCGACCGGAAAGCCGACACCATGTACAAACCGTCTGCCTGCCTTATCCTCTTTCTCGCCGCCCCCGTCCTTGCCGCGCCACGTTCTGACTTTTCAGACGACCGTACCGCGCAACGCCTGTGGCAGGACACCCGCCAAACCATGCAGGAACAGGAACAAAAAGTGCGCGAATACCGCCTCGACATTCCCGCCGAACACATCGGGCAGACAGCCGAAACCGATCCCGAAGCCGACCAAGGCGAAGCCCTGTTTAACGCCGTCAACCGCAGCGACTGGCAAACCGTACGCCCGCTGCTTAAGCGTTATACCCAACAAACCGAATACGACCCCGACATCGCCCTCTTTGCCCGCGCCTCGCTCGCCCGCGGCGAAGGCAGGTGGAAAGATGCCAAACAAGACTACGAAACCCTGCTGCAACGCCACCCCGACTTCACGCGCGGACGGCTCGATTACGCCCGCCTGCTCTTTGAAGGTCGTCTGAACCGCGAAGCCACTTCCGAATTTATGCGCCTGCAAAACGAAGACCCTGCCCGAAGCTGTCAAAGAAAAACATCGGCCATTTCCGCGACTCTCTAAACCAACGCCAAAGCTGGCAGGGCAGCCTTTCCGTCGGCGCCGTCCACAACAGCAACATCAACGAAGCCAGCGGCAAAGTATGGTGTAAAAACCGAAATCGACGGCGAATGCTGGGAAGAATTTTTCAGGCGACCAACCCGTTTCCGCCAACGGCATCAAATACGAAGCCGCCGCCGTCCGCCGCTGGCAGATTAAAGGACACCACGGCATCGCCGCCCGCGCGCTCGGCTACGGCCGCTTCTACCGCGACCATAAAGAATTAAACGAACACACGCTCAACCTCAGCGCAGGCTATCAGTTTGAAAACCACCGCCACACCTTTGCCCTCGCCCCGCTTGTCGAATGGAACGGCAGCGGCGGCAAAACCCTCAACCGCGCCTACGGCGTACGCAGCGAATGGAACCTCGACAAAGGCAGCTGGACGTGGAACACCGAAGCCGAGTGGAAACACCTCTCCTATTCCGACAAAACCCGCCTGCTCGACGGCAGCCTCTTCTCCGTTTACAACACCCTGTCCTACTTCCCGCGCAACGACCTCATGCTCTACGGCGGCATAGACTGGCAGCAGCGCAAAGCCAAAGAACCCGTGGACAGTTACCGCCAAATCTCCGCACGGCTGGGCGCGGCAAAAAAATGTTTGAAGCCGGTTTCGACGCCTCCGCCTCCGCCACCTTCGGCATCCGCAGCCACCGCGAAGCAAACGCCGTCCTCGAACAACGCCGCCTCGACAAAGAACAGACCTACCGCCTCAGCATAGGCGCGGACCGCTGGAAATTCGCAGGCCTCAAGCCCGTCCTCAGCTACAAACACCGCCGCGTCCACGGCAACACCGACTGGCTGTACAGCTACAAGCAAAACGAAATAGGCCTGTCGCTGGTGAAATCGTTCTAACGCAGGACGCAGAAACACAAAGGTCGTCTGAAATTCAGTTTTCAGACGACCTTTTTTTCTTTTGACTCTATTCGAGCATTGGATTGAAGATTGGTTTATTGCAAACAACCTTACCCAAACACGGCTTTCATTTTTCACAATCAAGGATACGGGTGTGCCACCAATTTCCCGTCGATGTATTCGCCGATATAGACTTTCGAGACATCAAGGTGGAGGCGGTCAAGTTCCTGTTGCAGCCACTCGTCGTCGCGTTTGATGATTTCTAAGATGTCATGGTCGATTTGCCCGTCGGTAATCAGGGGATAACGCAGGCTTTCGTCGCCGTATTGGATGACGGTGAGCTGGCCGTTTTGCTCCATGACGGCGCGTTTGACGGCAGAGATTTCGTAGATGCCGGCGGCACGGAGCTTAAACATCAGGTCATGTGCGCTGATGCCGTTTTTTTCATACATTCTTCGGTTTGGATTTCGCCGTTGACGATGACCCAGACGGATTTGCCGTCAATCACGGATTTGACCCAGTGGTTGTGGTTTTTGATGAATTTCAGACTCAAGACCAACAGCGTCCACAAAAATCAGCACGAGGAAAAAAACTGTAAAAGCCCGACGCTGTCGCTGTAAATCACGCCGCCGATGATGCCGCCGAGAACATAGTTTTGCACTTGATCCATGGCGGAGGTGGGGGGCGAGGTTGCCTTTACCTAAAAGGTTGATTTGCAAAACCAAACCTAAAAATTCCCATAAGGAGTTTGAGGGCAAGGAGGGAGTATGCTTCCATGAGTGTGTCCTGTTATTCTTTGTCGATAAGTTCGATGTTGTTGTTGACCAGATTGATGGGGGGTCAGGGGTGTAGGCGGAGAAGTCTTGATTGAAATGGACTTCGTAGTATTGGTTTTTGATGCCGACGATCATGCCGTTGTATAGGTGCGTGCTGTTGACGCTGATGTCGCGCTTTTTCCACTTTTTTTGGTTTTCAATCAGGGTATTGAGAAAACCGACCATGCGCGAGTTGTCCGCGGCGAAGTTTTGGCGTTCGCTGTATGAGAGGTATTGGATGCCGCTGATGAGGATGAGCAGCAGCAGGGCAATAATGCTCAGGTCGCGGTATTTGGTGTCCATGCGGTGGCGCAGGTATTGCGATACGGCGAGCAGCAGGACGACGAGCGCGGCGAAAATGAGGACGTATTTCAAGTAGTCGTTGAAATACATATGGTTTTCAAGATAAAAGTGTGTGAAGAATTTCATGATTTCAAATGATTTGAGGAAATAGTGGGGTCGTCTGAAAACGGTTTTTCAGACGACCTATTATGGTTTGGATGCAGGTTTTATCCGGAGCCGCATCAGTTGATAAACCCGTCGTCTTTCATTTTCTTTTCGGAAAAATACTGACTGCACACCAGCAAGGCAGCGAGGATGATGACAAACAACCCCGCCATGGTCAGGGTAATTTTTGAAGAATAATTCTGCCTCGATAAAAGAAAACCAAAGTTGCAGAATCAGCAGCAACACCCAGCCGACAAACAGCCCGAGACAGGCATAAACGCCGAGTTTAAACACGTTCCCTGCTCCAAAATGACGACGTAGGCTTCACGTCTGAAAAAAATAAGAGCATACGGCGTTGATCTTTTTCCATGGTTACGACACGCCAACCTTCGGGAGTTTGGCTGTTGAGGAACGCGCTGAATTTGACGGGATTGACTTTGGCTGCGCCGAAAAACAGGCTGGACAGCAGGTTTTCTTGATAAATGACGACTTTGTATTCTTTCATGGGATTCCTTTTACAAGGGATCATCTTTTCAGACGACCCCTTAAGTTGCCAATGATGCAAAAACTGCAAACCTTATTTCTTATTACCCAACTGCGGCAATACCGAACCTTCGCCCAGCGACAGCAAACCGCTTTGCGAGTAGATACCCAGTTTGGCGCGGGTGTCGGTGATGTCGAGGTTGCGCATGGTGAGCTGGCCGATGCGGTCAAGCGGGGTGAACGCGGCGTCTTCGACTTTTTCCATGCTCAGGCGTTCCGGTTGGTAGGTCAGGTTGGGCGATTCGGTGTTCAGAATCGAGTAGTCGTTGCCGCGGCGCAATTCGAGGGTGACTTCGCCGGTGATGGCTTTGGCGACCCAGCGTTGGGCGGTTTCGCGCAACATGAGGGCTTGGCTGTCGAACCAGCGTCCTTGGTAGAGCAGGCGGCCGAGGCGCAGGCCGTTGATGCGGTATTGTTCGATGGTGTCTTCGTTGTGGATGCCGGTAACCAAGCGTTCGTAGGCGATGTGGAACAATGCCATGCCCGGGGCTTCGTAGATGCCGCGCGATTTGGCTTCGATGATGCGGTTTTCGATTTGGTCGCTCATGCCCAAGCCGTGGCGACCGCCAATGCGGTTGGCTTCGAGGAAGAGTTCGACGGGATCGGCGTATTCTTTGCCGTTCAGTGCAACAGGCACGCCTTCTTCAAAGCGCACGCTGACTTCTTCGGGTTTGACTTCGACGTTTTCGTCCCAGAAGGCAACGCCCATGATGGGTTTGACGATTTTGATGCCGCTGTTGAGAAATTCCAAATCTTTGGCTTCATGCGTCGCGCCGAGCATATTGGAGTCGGTGGAGTAGGCTTTTTCAACCGACATTTTGTAGTTGAAACCGTTGGCAATCAGAAATTCGCTCATTTCGTGGCGGCCACCGAGTTCGTCGATAAATTGTTGGTCGAGCCAAGGTTTGTAGATTTTCAGCGCAGGATTGGTCAAGAGGCCATAGCGGTAGAAACGCTCAATGTCGTTGCCTTTGTAGGTGCTGCCGTCGCCCCAAATATTGACGTCGTCTTCCTTCATGGCGGAAACGAGCATGGTGCCGGTAACGGCGCGGCCCAGAGGCGTGGTGTTGAAATAGGCGATGCCGCCGGTGGAAACGTGGAACGCGCCGCATTGGATGGCGGCGATGCCCTCATGTGCCAACTGCGCGCGGCAGTCAATTAAGCGGGCGTTTTTCCGCACCGTATTCCATCGCTTTTTTTGGGAATGGCGTTGTAGTCGTCTTCGTCGGGCTGCCCGAGGTTGGCAGTGTAGGCATAAGGCAGCGCGCCTTTGAGTTTCATCCACAACAGCGCGGCAGAGGTATCAAGGCCGCCGGAGAAGGCGATGCCGACTTTTTTTGACCGACGGGGAGGTGTTGCAGGATAGTATTGTTTTTGGCTCATGACAATTCTTCGGACTTAAAAGGGGTTATTAAAAAAATACCTTAACGGTTGAAACCCCGCCCTTCAGGGCGGTAGAATCAGAGACTGTTTGGGAGAAATGCAACCTCTTCCAAATCAGGGCGATACATAGGGCTGCGCTTTGTGTGTAGTCCTGTGTGTTGAAACATTATCTTATAAATAGAACACATTGTCAGCCGTCAAGGTTGTCTGAAAATGAGCCTTGCCCGTTTCGTTGAAAATCTTTTCAGACGACCTTGACACCACCCGCAACCCTGACTCCCTCCTGCGGGGAGGGTTGGGGAGAGGGCACAGACAGCAGCCCTTAAGCAAACGCTGCCTGAAAAAAACGCAAGCTCAGCCCTCTCCCTAACCCTCTCCCACGGGAGAGGGAATAAATTACAGCGCCATCAACATTTTCAGACGGCATCGGTAAAGAAACCCTATCCATGAACGCTTTCAACCTCATCATCATCGGCGACGAAATCCTGCACGGCAGCCGCCAAGACAAGCATTTCGCCTTTTTTTCAAATCCCTGCTGGAATCGCGCGGGCTGAAGCTCAATCAGGTGCAATACCCTGCCCGACGAACCCGATTTGCTGGTCAAACAACTGCGCCGCAGCTTTTTCAGACGACCTGCCGACCTTCGTTACCGGCGGCATCGGTTCCACGCCCGACGACCACACCCGTCAAGCGGCCGCCGCCGCTTTGGATTTGCCCGTCGTCCGCCATCCCGAAGCCGCCAAGTTCATCGAAGCCGTTACCCTTAAACGCGGCGAGCCGCTCGACGCCCCCGAACACGCCCAACGCCTGAAAATGGCGGATTTTCCCGCAGGCGCAGAGCTTGTGCCCAACCCGTTCAACAACATCGCCGGATTTTCCATCCGCGAACATTATTTCTTCCCCGGCTTCCCCGTGATGGCGCACCCGATGGCGGAATGGGTTTTGGATACTTATTACGCCGACCGTTTTTAACCAAACCGAACGCGGCAGCCGCAGCGTGTATGTGTTCGGACAACCTGAATCGCGCGTCGCGCCGATTATGGAATACGTCGAACGCACCTACCCGGGCGTGCGCTCTACAGCCTGCCCAGCGTCGGCTGGCAAAGTGCGGACGGAACTGCGGTCAAACCGCATATCGAGTTCGGCATCAAGGCGGAAGGCGGGGCGTGCCGCGATTTGGACAAAGCCTGGGACGAAGTATTGCAGCGTTTGAAGGATTTGGGCGCAGAGTTGAAAGATACGCCTGATTGAAGCGCAGGATGAAATAAAAGGTCGTCTGAAAACCTGTATTGGTTTTCAGACGACCTTTTGAGTCTGTCAATCTTTTGCCATGATCTTGGAAGCCGCCAGAAGCTTTAACAACAAACGGCTGCGGAATACATGGCACAAAAGGCGTACGTCGCGGCGGCGGTTGAATTTGCTGGGATAGCCCGCCATTCGGAAATCGTAGCCGTTTTCTTCCAGCCTGCGGAACAGTTCGTCCGTAGAAACACCGCTTTTAAGCATCGAAACCAAATGGATGAATTGGAAGGAATCCCGTATTTCCAATAACCTGCGGGCAACTTTAGGCGGCTGCCCAGGCGTAGCGAGCAGGCGCGTATATTCCCTTACTGCCAAACCGATGTCGTCGAGGTATTTCTGCGTCTGCTCGGGCGTACGCTTGCTGCGCATAGCGGATTCGGGGTTGTCGACATAATCATAAACAACGGTATTGCTGGCAATGACGGTTTTGCATTGCAAAAAATACTCGGTCAAAAATACGCCGTCTTCCAAATATTTCATGCCTTCGATAAATTTCAGACCTGCTTTTTCCAACAGGTTGCGTTTGTAGATATACGCCCAAACGCACGACCAAAACGGATAGCGGTCCATATAATCCGCTAAACCGATAACCTCATCTTCATTGGCAGGATAGCGCGCATCAACATTGAATTGGAGTATATCCGCATCGGAACGTTTCATTTTTTCAACCAAATCTGTCATAAGCGGCGGATCAATATTGTCGTCGTGATCCATAAACATCACATATTTCCCGCGCACTTTAGACAAGCCGATATTGCGCGCCCTGCTGACTCCGCCGTTGGGCGTATCAATCAACTGCGCCTGCAATTCGGAATGTTCATTAAAAAACTGCCTGAACTGAGCCGAGGTATCATCGGTAGAGCCGTCGTTTACAACAATAAATTCTATCCCTTCGACAGCCTCATGCAGACCTGCAAAATGACGGCACAAACCTGCCGCGAACTTTCCACCATTATAGACGGGGACAATTAATGAAACAGTTATCGACATAAATCTGCATCCTGCTGAGTAGGTTAACCGATTAAAGATAGACATTCACGGCGCATTTAAGTTTCAAGTTTAATATTAAAGACACTAATAATTTTACCCGGGTATTTAAAAAGGGATCGGTTTTGTTTGAAAGTATGATAAAGCAGCAGATGGTTTAGGATGGAGAGTTTGAAAATGTAGGTATTTGTGAATGAATATATCCTCAGGATAAAGGAGGCTCAATTCTATTGTATGTTTATCCATTTGACTATATAACAAATATGCAAGATAAAAAAGACCTTGTTTTAAACAAGGTCTTTTTTTATCTGGTGGAGGTAAGCGGGATCGAACTGCTGACCTCTTGCATGCCATGCAAGCGCTCTACCAACTGAGCTATACCCCCGAAATTTGGTGGCGAATCAGGGACTCGAACCCCGGACACAAGGATTATGATTCCTCTGCTCTAACCGACTGAGCTAATTCGCCGTTTCGTGAAGTCGCTATTATATGTTGTTTTGAGTTTTTGGCAAGTTTTATTTTTGTGCTTTGTGTTTTTGTTTTTTTGTTTTTTTAATGGAATAAAAACATGGATGAGGTCGTCTGAAACGGTGTTTCAGACGACCTGTGTGTTTGGAGGATGGTTTGAGGTGGGGGATTTCAAAGTTTGTGGCAGATGTCGCCGAAGCGGAAACCTGTCCAGTCGATGTCGATGTTTTTGCCAAAGGCGATGACTTTGAAGAGTTCGCCCATTTCGTGTTGGTCGGTCAGTTTTTGTACGGCGGTGCTGACACGGAGGTAGTCTGCTGTGCCTGGCGGAGCGGTTTGTGCCAACAGGTCGGTAATGCCTAGGTTGAATAGGAAATGAGATTGGGGCAGGTAGCCGATGAGGTCTAGTCCGCCGTCGGTGCCTGCTTGAGCAATGTCGGTAAAGTTGACATGTGCGGTCAGATCGGTCAGACCGATATGGAAAAATGTGTCATGAACAGTGTGGTGACGGTAGTGGGCGATGAGCGTGCCTTCGTTGCGTTGCGGGTGGTAATACTGGGCGGCGTCAAAACCGTAGTCGATAAATATCATACCGCCGCGTGTGATTTTTCTGCGCGAGGGTGAGAATAAAGGCGTATTGGGCGGGGTGTAGCTCGCTGGTGTAGGGGTGTTCGGTTTCGGGAAAGTAGGTGGCGGCTAAACGGAGGAGGTCGGGTTGGTTTAAGAGTTGCGGGCTATGTTCAAGCTGTCCATCGGAGTTAATGGAGACACCGATGTGTTGGAAGGTGTATTGAGTGCGGCGGATGATTTCGACAGGCATGGCATCGAGGACTTCGTTGCCGATGATGATGCCGTCGAAGGATTCGGGCAGTTCGGTCAGGTGGATGACTTTTTGTGCCAGTTGCGGAGTGGTGTGTTCGGCGATGAATTGACGTTGGCGTTCGGCAAGCTCGGGGGAGAGTTCGATGATGTAGTAATGCTTGAGGTCGTCTGAAAGGCTTTTCAATAAGGTGGCGGCGAGATGTCCCGTACCTGCGCCGAATTCGTAGATGTTGTCGGCGGTTTGCGGGAGTAGTTCGGCAAGTTGTCGGGCGAGGGTTTGTCCGAATAATGGGGTGAGGGTGGGGGCAGTGATGAAATCGCCGTCTGTGCCGATTTTGTGGCTGCCTCCGGTGTAGTAGCCGTATTCGGGTGTGTAGAGTGCAAGCTCCATAAATCGTGAGAAAGGAATCCAATTATTTTGGGCTTTTTATTTCCTGTGTGATGATTTCGAATAGTTTGGAACTTGAGGCTTTGCGCGGCAGGGGAGGGAGGGGAGGTGTGCCTTCATAACTGTTAGATAATGTAAAATTTATGAATTTATTTGTCTATTATAACGTGAACGGAAAAGGGGCGTTTTTTTCATTTTTTTATACCATATGTTGTGTCTAAATAATATTTGTAATACTACATATTGTGTTTTTTTAAAAAACTAAATCGGGTAAAATGGGCGGTTCGACTTGTTTGTTTGTTTGGTTAAAATACTGTTTTTTTAATGATTTTGTTGTTGCATATGTACTGGGATTTTTAGAGTAAGGCGATTTGACCGAGGCGTTAAAAATTTTTTTATAGTGTGGGCTAGTGGGGCGATGTGGGTAAAAGTGTCTGCATTGCCCAAAAAAATTCCGATTTAAACCGATTAGGACGAAATTGTGTTTGGTGGCGCTCACGAATTGAGTATTGACAGCAAAGGGCGGTTGGCGATTCCTGCCAAGTTCCGCGATATTTTGCTGCGCCATTATACGCCGTCGATTGTGGTTACTTTGGATTCCCGTCAAAAATTGCTGATGTATCCGGAGACTGAATGGGCAAAGGTTGCCGAGCAGCTTTTGCACTTGAAAACGGCAGGAAATCCGATGTTGCAGCGTTATCAAAATCTGCTGCTGCACAATGCGGATACGCTGGAATGGGACAGCGCCGGCCGCGTACTGATTCCTGCCAATCTGCGCAAACGGGTGGATTTTGAAAAAGACGTTACCTTGGTCGGTCGCGCCAACCGTTTGGAATTGTGGGGTCGTGATCAATGGGAAGCTGAAATGACTCAGGCTTTGGATGATGATCCTGAAGAGTTGGCATTCCAATTAAGTCAGACGGATTTGCAATTGTGAGTAATGCTGAATATCAACATATCACCGTTTTGTTAAATGAGGCGGTTGATGCTTTGGCGGTTCGTGAAGACGGTATTTATGTGGATGGGACGTTCGGCAGGGGAGGGCACTCCCGATTGATTTTGTCCCGTCTGGGCAGTCAAGGTCGTCTGATTGTGTTTGATAAAGACCCGCAAGCGATTGAGGCGGCGCAAAAGCTGGCCGAGCAGGATGGGCGCGTTACGGTAGTTCATGACGGGTTTTCCAGTTTTCAGACGACCCTGGATAAGCTGGGTATTGAAAAAATAGATGGTGCGTTGTTTGATTTGGGGATTTCGTCCCCGCAGATAGATGACGGCGCACGGGGTTTCAGTTTCCGTTTTGATGCACCTTTGGATATGCGCATGGATCCGACGCGCGGAATGGCTGCCGCAGAGTGGATTGCAACAGCATCGGAACAGGATTTGCACGAGGTTATCAAGAATTATGGTGAAGAGCGGTTTAGTCGCCAGATTGCGCGCGCCATTGTTGCGCAACGGACAGAAAGTCCGATCGATACAACCCGCAAGCTGGCGCAGCTCGTGGCACAAAACGTCCGTACTCGTGAGCGGGGGCAAGACCCTGCGACGCGCACCTTCCAGGCAGTTCGCATCTTTATTAACCGCGAGCTCGAAGAGGTAGAGGCGGTCCTGCCGCAAGTGATGGGTCGTCTGAAGCAAGGTGGACGTTTGGCGGTTATTGCGTTCCATTCGCTTGAAGACCGCATCGTAAAACAGTTTGTCAAAAAGTATTCGCAACATCCTCCTTTGCCGCGTTGGGCGGCAGTAAAAGAAGCGGATTTGCCTCTGCCGCCGTTAAAGGCAGTGGGAAAGGCGATAAAGCCGGGTGTTGAGGAAACCGCCTCCAATCCGCGGGCGCGCAGCGCAGTTTTACGCGTGGCAGAGCGGACGGGCGGTGAGATTGCAGAATAAGCATTATGTGGGGCAGGTGTCCTCGGAACAAACAGATTGAGGTCGTCTGAAAATAATGAATAAATTAAATATCCTTTTGTTGGTCTTGGTATCGGTATCTGCTTTTGCGGTGGTCACTGTGCAAGACCAATCGCGTTTGCACTTCATCGCTTTGGATAAAGCGCAAAAGCAGGAAATCAAGCTTGATCAGGACTATGCACGCTTGAAATTGGATCAGGCGCGGCTGGCGAACCACAAGCTGATTAAGGTGGCGGCTGAGAAGCAACGCCTCAAACCGCCCGGCGCGGATAATACCGTGATGGTGGAACGAAAAAAATAATATTAATAATGATAGGCCTGAAAAAAATCTTGGATTTGAGGGCTCTGCGGAACGTAGTTCGGCAAACATAATATATGAGAATTTTAAGATGTTGATTAAGAATGAATATAAGCCTCGGATGCTGCCTAAGGTCGAAAAAGGTAAAGAAACCTGTTACCAGCGACGGGCGTATCCGTATTGTTTTGGGGTGTGTGGCGCTTGCCTTTACCGCATTGCTCGGACGCGGCATCTATTTGCAAACCACGCAGCATGAATTTTTGAAAAATCAGGGCGATCAGCGTTTTGTCCGTACCCTGACTTTTGCCTGCGTCGCGCGGCATGATTACGGACCGTAACGGCGCGACTTTGGCGTTGAGTGCACCGACTGAATCCTTGTATGCCATGCCTTCCGGTATGGAAGAAATGCCGACTGCCGAACAGATGGCTAAGTTGGCGGCTATTGTTGAGCTGCCTGTTGAGGCATTGCAGGAAAAAAATTGGCGAAAAAAAGATAAAGATTTTATTTATCTGAAGCGTCAACTCAGCCAAGAAAAAGCGGAAGAAATTAAAGCTTTGGGCATTAAAGGCTTGGCATTCCAAAAAGAGCTGAAACGCCATTATCCGATGGGCAATCTGTTTGCGCACGTTATCGGTTTTACCAATATCGACGGCAAAGGTCAGGAAGGTTTAGAGCTTTCCCGCGAAGACAGCCTGCGCGGCGAAGATGGTGCGAAAGTCGTATTGCGCGACAATAAAGGCAACATCGTAGACAGCCTCGACTCTCCGCGCAACAGCGTGCCTAAAAACGGCCAAGACATGATTTTGTCTTTGGATCAGCGCATTCAGACGCTGGCTTATGAGGAGTTGAACAAAGCTGTGGCTTATCACAAGGCCAAAGCGGGTACGGTTGTGGTATTGGATGCGCAAACCGGCGAAATTTTGGCTTTGGTCAATAGCCCGGCTTACGATCCGAATCAACCGGGTCAAGCCAATAGCGAACAGCGCCGCAACAGAGCCGTAACCGACATGATCGAACCCGGTTCTGCCATGAAGCCGTTTACCATTGCCAAAGCGCTGGATTCCGGCAAAGTGGATACGACCGATACATTCAATACCCTGCCTTACAAAATTGGCCCGGCCACCGTACAAGACACCCACGTTTATCCTACTTTGGATGTACGCGGCATCATGCAAAAATCTTCCAACGTCGGCACCAGTAAACTTTCTGCCATGTTTACGCCTAAAGAAATGTACGATTTCTATCATGATTTGGGTGTGGGCGTGCGTATGCATTCAGGCTTCCCGGGTGAAACGGCAGGTTTGTTGAGAAGCTGGCGCAGATGGCAAAAAATCGAACAGGCAACCATGTCTTTCGGTTATGGCCTGCAATTGAGCCTGTTGCAATTGGCGCGTGCCTATACTGTCTTGACCCATGACGGCGAATTGTTGCCGGTCAGCTTTGAAAAACAAGCGGTTGCCCCTAAAGGCAAGCGCGTCATCAAAGCCTCTACCGCAAAAAAAGTGCGCGAGTTGATGGTTTCCGTTACTGAAGCCGGCGGTACCGGTACTGCAGGTGCGGTGGATGGTTTCGACGTCGGTGCGAAAACCGGTACGGCGCGTAAACTGGTCAATGGCCGCTATGTGGACAACAAACACGTCGGTACGTTCATCGGTTTTGCTCCGGCTAAGAATCCACGCGTGATTGTGGCCGTTACCATCGACGAACCGACTGCCAACGGCTATTACGGCGGCGTGGTTGCCGGTCCTGTATTCAAAGAAGTCATGAGCGGAAGCTTGAACATCTTGGGCGTTTCCCCAACCAAGCCTTTAAGTAATGCCGCTACTGTCAAAGTACCGTCATAATCCAAACAATCAAAGAGATATTGTTTATGTTCAGCAAGTTAACCCCCTTGGCTGAAACCAACTTTCCGCCTCTGCTGTGTGAAAACGCAGCAGGGCGTTTGTTGCATTCAGACAGCCGACAAATTAAGCAAGGTGACATTTTCGTTGCCTGTCAGGGCGAATATACAGACGGCCGCAGCTATATTCCTGCCGCCATTGCCAACGGTGCAACCTTTGTTTTTTGGGATGATGACGGCAAATTCGCATGGAATCCCGAATGGAATGTTCCCAATCAAGGCATTAAAGATCTGAAACATCGCGCCGGTATGTTGGCGGCGCAAGTTTACGGCAATGTTTCAGACGGCCTGAAAGTTTGGGGCGTAACCGGTACCAACGGTAAAACCTCCATCACACAATGGCTGGCGCAAGCCGCCGATTTGTTGGGCGAAAAAACCACTATTATCGGTACGGTCGGCAACGGTTTTTGGGGCGCATTGGAAGAAACCACGCACACCACCCCCGCCCCCGTCGATGTCCAAACCCTGCTCTACCGCTTCCGTCAACAAGGCGCAACAGCCGCCGCGATGGAAGTCTCCAGCCACGGCCTTGACCAATCGCGTGTCAACGGCGTGCCATTCCGCAGCGCAATCTTCACCAACCTCACCCGCGACCACCTCGACTACCACGGTACGATGGAAGCCTACGGTGCCATCAAGTCGCGTCTGTTTTACTGGCATGGCCTGCAACACGCCATCATCAATGTCGATGATGAATACGGCGCAGAACTCGCAGGCCGTCTGAAAAAAGACTGTCCCGATTTAGCCGTTTACGGCTATGGTTTCAGCGAACACGCCGACATCCGTATTACCAATTTCACCGCCTCTTCAGACGGCATGGAAGCCGTATTCCAAACCCCATGGGGCGAAGGAAAATGCCGCACCCGTCTGCTCGGACGGTTCAACGCGCAAAACCTCGCTGCCTGCATCGCCTTGCTTTGTGCCAACGGTTATCCGATTGATAAAGTATTGGATGTACTGGCAAAAATCCGTCCCGCCTCAGGCCGCATGGACTGCATTATGAACAGCGGCAAGCCCTTGGTCGTCGTCGATTACGCCCATACACCTGACGCATTGGAAAAAGCACTCTCCACCTTGCAGGAAATCAAACCACAGGGTGCGGCTTTGTGGTGCGTATTCGGCTGCGGCGGCAACCGCGACCGCGGCAAACGCCCGCTGATGGGCGCAGCAGCCGTACAGGGCGCGGATAAAGTCGTCGTAACCAGCGACAACCCGCGTTTGGAAAAATCCGCAAGATATCATCAACGACATCCTGCCTGCCGTTCCAGTGCCCGAATGCGTCGAAGCCGACCGTGCCGCCGCCATCCGTTACGCAGTCGAACGCGCCGCGGCAAACGACATCGTTCTGATTGCCGGCAAAGGACACGAAAATTATCAGGACATGCAGGGTGTGAAGCATCATTTTTCTGATTTCGAAGTTGCAGAGAAAGCGTTGGCAGAACGAATATAAAAATAGACAATACAAAGTTTTCAGACGACCCGAAGACCATCAAGGTCGTCTGAAAAACGTTTATCCCCCACAATAAAAAGCAACACAACCCACGCATTACGGCACGTCAGCCATTAAACCCATCACTGTTGTTTCAGACGACCCCTGATTTGGAATTTTAAAGGGTCGTCTGAAAAACGAGGAGACCGATTTGATGCTGAAAATGCCGACAAAAAAACCCTTTTCATCAGTGCAGTCATGATTTTATTTGCAGGCTGTACCACCAAACAACTCGCCGCGCCCGAACGCCGAAATTGCCGAGCTGAGGGCGAAAGAACCGCCGTCGGCGCAAAGCCTGCCCAATCCTGTTAAAGGCAAGCGTTTTGACGACACTTGGGGCGCGGCGCGCAGTCAGGGGCGCAGACATGAGGGCGTGGATATTTTCGCCAAGAAAAACACGCCGATACGCAGCACAACGCCCGGTATCGTAACCAAAATCGGGCGCAACCGATTGGGTGGCAAAGTCATCGGCATCCAAGGGCCGGGCGCATGGCACTACTATGCCCACCTCAACAAATTCGCCCGCGTCCGCCTGTATGAACGCGTGAAAGAAGGACAGGTCATCGGCTATGTCGGCAAAACAGGCAACGCCAAAACCACGCCAGCCCATTTGCATTACGGCGTGTATCTACCAAGCGGTGCAGTGAATCCGTATCCGTTGATTGATCAGGATAAATAGGTCGTCTGAAAAAAAGAGTGAAGCAATGAACGCAAAAAAATTAGTCAAAGCCACAAACATTATCGGCATGACGGCAGTCGTGCTGCTGGTGTATTGGGTGTTTGTCCTGATTTTGACCAGCGTTTTCGGTCTTCGGATATTTCGCGAACATATTACAGAAATCTTTGCGATGAGCATTTTGGGCATTCTTGCCGTGATGGCGGGTGCGCTGATGCTGAATATTATGTTGAACCTGACTCGCATAGCTGAGCGCGGTCAAGAGGCTGATGTGAAAAACGGCAGAAAAATCCTATATCTGCTGTTTGCAGTCTTTCCTGTTTTAGCGGCGTTATTGTTTGGTGGTAACTATCTGACCGTGCAGAAAAAGCGTGAAATCCTGATTAAATCGGCAGAACGTATCGTTAAAGACAGTCCCGCCCAAATGAGCGCGCTGGCGGATTACCGTTTCAATTCGGCGTATATCAACAAATCGGCGGAAATCCTAAAAGTGATGGCGAAAGAAGATTCGGCTTTCGAATCCGCTTCGCTGATTGTGCCGGATACGGTCGGTGGCAAGCCGGTTTACCTGCTGTTTTCCGCCCATTCCCGCTTTGATGAGACCGTTGATGAACCTGTGCCAGAAGGCAGTCAGGAGCAAACCGACGACGGCGGTTTCGTGGTTGTCAGAAACGGTGAGAAAAAAGCAGTCAGAAAAAAACAGAATATCTTTACGCCCCAGACTTAAATGAGCGCGAATACCTGCAAAAAGTATTTGTCGGACAAACCGATGAAATACGTTATGAAGCGCATGACGGCAATTACAGCCTTTGTCGCCCCTACCGTCAAAAATGGCAAAACCGCCGTATTGTGTTTTTTTCCGATTACCAGAGGTATGGGAAAAATCGGCAGTTGAGTATGGGAAAAATCGTTTGTATGTTTAAGTTGGGATTTTATTGAAATGACTGGGAAAAAGTTATCAACCATTAAAGCCGTGGCTTGATTTTTCACAATCAAGTCAAATTGCTGCAAAAGCAGGGGAATGGTTGTTGATAATTCTACACGGGCTGAAAAAAATACCTCCAGCGCATCGGTTATTATCGATTGAGCGGATATTTTTCATGCTTTCCGACAATGGGACGACACAAACCAAATTTTTATTAGATCATTTTATGGAAGGGAGCAATTTCGAGAGTGTGTTGTCGCTTTACCTGTTTGATAAAAAGCTAAGGTTGTCGGCTTTGGATGCTTTGGAGAGGATAGAAACTGCGGTAAGGGTCGATATTGTCCATTGTTTGGGTGAGGTTGATCCTATGGCCCATAGAAAAACCCTGCCTGTTTGCATGGCAATTTTACGAAGAAGATTAACCAAAAGACAGGTAAAAACCGAATATCAAGCCTGGTCGGAGCGGTTTGACGAATTGGAAGCAAGAGCCAAAAAGAGAAACTTGTCTTTGTATCATCACAATATACAGAAATACGGATGCCTGCCAATCTGGGCTGCGGGATGTTTGTGGGATTTCGGTACAATGTCATGGCTTTTTTTCAGGTATGAAATATCCAGATAAAAACCTGATTGCCCAAAAGTACGGAGCAGTAAATGGAGATGTCTTTTTGGGATGGCTTAACGGATTGAACGAAATACGCAATATATCTGCCCATCACGACAGATTGTGGAATGCGAACATAGAACGGTCTGCCCCACCGATACAAAAGGACAGTTACTGGAGGCAATTGGATGCCAAACGTCCGTTTTTCTATTTTTGCATCATGCAGGAAATGCTGAGGGTTCTTTGCCCTAATTCTCAATGGGCAGATAGATTTGATGCCGTTTTGCAAGAATTTCCTGCGGATGTGAAGAGCAGCAAGGTAAGCTTGACGAGATTTGGCTGGTTTGAAAATTACCGAGAATGGGATTTGTGGAGAAAATAAAAACCGCCGCGTACACAAAAAGTGCAGAGGCAGCGGTCACGTCGGGCTTAATGATACCTAATAAGCCTCTGACAGGCAAGCTATAAATTTTAATCAGCAATATTTTGAATATGTAATACAACCATGAAACCACTAGACCTAAATTTCATCTGCCAAACCCTCAACCTTCCGACGCCGTCTGAAAACAAACCCGTGTCGCGCATCGTAACCGACAGCCGCGACATCCGTGCGGGCGATGTGTTTTTTGCTTTGGCGGGCGAGCGGTTTTGACGCGCATGATTTTGTTGAAGACGTATTGGCTGCGGGTGCGGCGGCGGTTGTGGTTTCGCGCAAAGATTGCGCTGTTTTTGGATGGTGCGTTGAAAGTCGATGACACGCTTGCCGCGTTGCAAAACGCTGGCGAAGGCGTGGCGCGGGAATGTGAACCCGTTTGTGTTCGGCATTACCGGTTCGGGTGGCAAGACGACGGTGAAGGAAATGTTGGCTGCGGTATTGCGCCGCCGTTTCGGCGATGATGCCGTGTTGGCGACGGCGGGCAATTTCAACAACCACATCGGATTGCCGCTGACTTTGTTGAAATTAAACGAAAAACACCGTTATGCCGTGATCGAAATGGGCATGAACCATTTTGGTGAACTGGCGGTTTTGACGCAAATCGCCAAACCCGATGCCGCTTTGGTCAACAACGCCCTGCGCGCCCATGTCGGCTGCGGTTTTGACGGCACGAACGATATTGCCAAGGCGAAAAGTGAGATTTATCAAGGTTTGGGCGAAGACGGATTGGCTTTGATTCCGTGCGAAGACGAACATGCCGTCGTGTTTCAGACGGCCTCACAAGGTCATCAGCAGCGGACTTTCGGTGTCGATAGCGGCGATGTTCACGCGGAAAATATCGTGTTGAAACCTTTGTCGTGCGAATTTGATTTGGTGTGCGGCAACGAGTGCGCCGCCGTGGTGCTGCCCGTTCCCGGCCGCCACAATGTTCACAACGCTGCCGCTGCCGCCGCGTTGGCTTTGGCTGCGGGTTTGAGTTTGAACGATGTGGCAGAAGGTTTGAAAGGTTTCAGCAACATCAAAGGTCGTCTGAATGTCAAATCTGGCATCAAAGGCGCGACCCTGATTGACGATACGTACAACGCGAACCCCGATAGCATGAAAGCCGCGATTGATGTGTTGGCGCGTATGCCTGCGCCGCGTATTTTTGTGATGGGCGATATGGGCGAATTGGGCGAGGACGAAGCCGCCGCCATGCACGCTGAAGTCGGCGCGTACGCCCGCGACCAAGGCATCGAAGCGGCCTATTTTGTCGGCGACAACAGCGTCGAAGCGGCGGAAACATTTGGCGCAGACGGTTTGTGGTTTGCCGCCAAAGACCCGTTGATCCAAGTGTTGAGCCACGATTTGCCTGAACACGCTACTGTGTTGGTCAAAGGCTCGCGCTTTATGAAGATGGAAGAAGTGGTCGAGGCATTGACGGATAAAGAGGCCGTCTGAAAATGAAAAACCGACGTTTTTTTAAAGCCTTATTGCTGATTGCTGCGCTGATTGGCGCGTTTTATGTCGGAATGCGGACGCAGGCGTATCTTTATGAGGACCTCTGTCTGGATTTAGGCGGCGGCAGGAATCCGGGAAATTATCCGATTTGCGTGATTGAGAAAGACACTAACGCAGCCGTCGCTCAATAACGCTGCCATCTCTCTAAACAACGGATAACGGGTTCGCTAGAAACCTGCATAGAGAGTGAACTTCAGCAGGCACTGACTGTCATAAGCAGCTTGATAATCAACAAAGGTCGTCTGAAACTTTTTCAGACGATCCAAAAACCAAAATTTAAAACGGGCGATAAGCCCAATGTAACAACAAAAACAAAAGGAAGCCCCATGTTTTTATGGCTTGCACATTTCAGTAACTGGTTGACCGGTCTGAATGTCTTTCAATACACCACATTCCGCGCCGTCATGGCAGCTTTGACCGCTTTGGCGTTTTCCCTGCTGCTCGGTCCGTGGACCATCCGCAAACTGACGCAGTTAAAAGTCGGGCAGGCGGTACGCACCGACGGGCCGCAAACCCACCTCATCAAAAACGGCACGCCGACGATGGGCGGCTCGCTGATTCTGACCGCCATCACCGTGTCCACGCTGTTGTGGGGCAACTGGGCAAACCCGTATATTTGGATTCTTTTTGGGCGTATTGCTCGCCACGGGCGCGCTCGGGTTTTTACGACGACTGGCGCAAAGTCGTCTATAAAGACCCCAACGGTGTTTCCGCCAAATTCAAAATGGTGTGGCAGTCAAGCGTCGCCATCGTTGCCGCGCTTGCCTTGTTTTACCTTGCGTCCAATAGCTCCAACAACATCCTCATCGTTCCCTTCTTCAAACAAGTCGCTTTGCCGCTGGGCGTGGTCGGCTTCGTCGTCCTGACCTATCTGACCATCGTCGGCACTTCCAACGCCGTCAACCTCACCGACGGCCTTGACGGACTTGCCGCCTTCCCCGTCGTCCTCGTTGCCGCCGGCCTCGCCATCTTCGCCTATGCCAGCGGACACTCGCAATTCGCCCAATACCTGCAACTGCCTTATGTCGCAGGCGCGAACGAAGTCGTGATTTTCTGTACCGCCATGTGCGGCGCGTGTCTCGGATTTTTTTGTGGTTCAACGCCTATCCCGCGCAAGTCTTCATGGGTGACGTCGGCGCGCTGGCGCTGGGTGCGGCACTCGGTACCGTTGCCGTCATCGTCCGCCAAGAGTTCGTCCTCGTCATCATGGGCGGTCTGTTCGTCGTCGAAGCCGTATCTGTTATGCTTCAGGTCGGCTGGTATAAGAGAACCAAAAAACGCATCTTCCTGATGGCGCCCATCCACCACCACTACGAACAAAAAGGCTGGAAAGAAACCCAAGTCGTCGTCCGCTTCTGGATTATTACCATCGTCTTGGTGTTAATCGGATTGAGTACGCTGAAAATCCGTTAAATATTCCGATCAATATCGAAAAGGTCGTCTGAAACAGATTTCAGACGACCTTTTTTATTTTTTGAGAGAAACAGAAATCACAGGATTTGCTTTGACGGCTTTCAAAAGTATCTGTTTGAAACGATACTGTGATTGCTGTTCAGCTCTTTAGATTTAATCGGCCCTACTCCGCCCAAATCACTGTTTCCGACGCATCGCGGCGCGGTTTTTGGGGTGATGTCGCGCACACGGTAGCCGAAGGTTGCGGCGACGGATAAGCCGTAATTCTCAGGATCGAGCAATCCGGCTTCGGCAAGGATTTTTTTCTACTGCGGCATACTCCATGCCTTCGATAGCGCAAGAATCGATGCCGAGCATCGCCGCGCCGGTAAGCATATTGCCCAGCGCGATGTAGGTTTGCTTGCTTGCCCAGTCAAACAGGGCGCGTTCGTCGTCGGCGATGGGCATATCGTGGGTTTGGAAACGGCGGTAGCGTTCAAATGCACCCGCTCTCTCTTCGGCAGTCAGCCCGCGTCTGTCCATCAGTTCTTCAAAAGCGGGACTGTCATAGCGGGCGTGTTTTCGAGCCAACAGGAAAACGACGTGGCTGGCATCCGAAATGGAAGCCTGCATCCCCCAGGCGAAGGGTTTGATTTTTTTCGCGCAATGCCGTGTTCTGCACGACCACAAACTGCCACGGTTCGCAGCCGACGGAGCTGGGCGAGAGCCGCCCGAAATCAAGAATAGCGGCAAAAATCTTCGGCACTGATTTTGCGCGCAGGGTCGTAGTAGCGGACGGAAACGCGGCGTTTGAAAAATTTCGAGGGCTTGTTCGCGGGTCAGTATCATGATGATTCCTTTGATTGAGTATGGAAGGGGCTTCCTTTCGGACAATCAGAATGGTCAAACGTTCGCAAAGTTTGCAACACCAGCGGCAGCGAAACCGTTTGATGGTTGTGTGCAGAAAGGTAGGCGGCGTTAATCAGCTCCAGCGATTTCAAGCCTTCGCGCCCGTCGACAACAGGCTCGGCTTTGCTGCGCAATACATCGACAACATTCTGATAATACAGCGGGTGCCCGAAACCGTACACCGATGTGGTTTCATAATTGGCGGTTTTGACCTGCTCGTCGTAATCGCGTCCGTCGGCAAAATTCCATTCCTGAATTTCGTTCACCGCCATGCCGCCGATGCGCACCGTGCCGGTTTCGCCCAAAATGGTAATCGAGCCTTCGAGGTTTTTCGGATAGGTGCACATGAGTTACCGCCATCGAGCCGAGCGTGCCGTCGCGCCAACGGAGGTTCATCACGCCTGTGTCTTCGGCTTCAATTTTTCGCTGGGTCGCAATCATCGCCTGCACTTCCGCCACCGGGCCGATAAGCCATTCCATCAAATCGACGTAGTGGCTTGCCTGATTCATGAACGCGCCGCCGTCCATCTTCCAAGTGCCGCGCCAACCGTCCCCTTGGTCGTAATACGACTGCGGGCGCGTCCAAAAAACATTCAAATGCATCATATAGATTTTGCCGAAGCGTTGTTCTGCGACCGCGCGTTTGAGCAGTTGCAGCGTAGCGTTCAGGCGGTTTTGTTTCACGACAAACAAGCGTTTGCCTGCTTTATCGGCGGCTTGAACCATAAGTTCGCCGTCAGTAAAAGCAGGTTGCCATCGGTTTTTCGGTGACGACGTGAAAACCTGCTTCCAACGCCTCAACCGCCTGCTCGGGATGCAAACCGGACGGCGTGGTGATGACGATTACGTCGGCATCGGTTTCGGCCAGCATGTCGGTATAGCGGGCATAGCCTTTCGCACCGGTACGCTTGACCGCCGCTTCAAGCGCGGCAGGATCGATGTCGCACACGGCAACGAGTTCGCAATCTTCTTGCAATACCTCAAACGAGCCGAAATGGTTGTTGGAAATACGGCCGCAGCCGACTAAGGCGAATTTGATTTTGCGGTTTTGAATGGTTTCAGACATTTTCAGACAATGTTCGCATATGTAAAGGGAGATGAAGTATAGTGAAGTTTTGTGAAGAAGTATAGGTGGGAAAGTGTAAAAAAAGGTCGTCTGAAAAGTGAACTGCACCCCAAAAAGTTGGACATCCCTCCAACTCACAAGATGCAGTTTTTTTATGAGCAAATATACATTACACTTCAAATACCAAGCCGTACTCCACTACCTGCATATACGCAGCCAACAGCGTACCGCAGACCACTACGGCATTTCCCGAACCCACCTGAGACGATGGATACGCGCCTATCAAGAAGGCGGTATCGGCGCACTCGAACATCCCCAATCCAAAAACCATGCCCCAACATCGAAAAAAACCCCTTCATCGCAGATAAACCCGACCAAGAAAAAACGCAGGCAGAGCTTATCGAAGAGTTGTGCTATATGCGCGCAGAGGTCGCCTACCTAAAGGAGTTAAAAGCCCTCAGCCAAAAAGCAGACCGAAAAGGACAAAGCCAAACCGTCCAAACACTGAGGGCGCAACACCCGCTCAAATACCTGCTGCACATCGCAAACCTGCCCAAAAGCAGCTTTTACTACCACCACCAAGACCGACCCGACCCCGACGAAGCCGACAAAGCCCTCCTCGTCGAAACCTACCGGCGGCATAAAGGGCGATAAGGACAAAGGCGCATTGCCGCAGCATTGGGTTGGAACCGCAAAAAAAGTGGCGCGGTTGATGAAACAGATGGGGCTGAAAGCCAAAAATACGGGCGAAAAAGCCTACCGCCATCCCGCCATGGGCGAGATATCGGAACACCTCCTCAAACGCCGGTTCAAAGCCCGAAAGCCCAACGAAAAATGGCTGACCGACGTTACCGAACTCAAAGGGAAGGACGGCAAACTGTACCTCTCGCCAATCTTGGACTTGTTCAACCGCGAGATCGTCGCCTACGCCATGAGCCGCAGAGCCGACAGCGAAATGGTGAAGGAAATGCTCGAAAAAAAGCCGCCCCCCGTCTGACTGCTAAAGGAACGATGCTGCATTCGGACCAAGGTGTGCTGTACCGTACGGCGGGGTATAGGGAATTGCTTGCGGAGCATTCCATGGTTCAAAGTATGTCGCGAAAGGCGAACTGTTGGGACAATGCGCCGATGGAAAGCTTCTTTGCGGTGTTGAAGACGGAATGTTTCTATAATGCAGGTGAATTGACGGTAGATGAATTGATGAAGCAGATAGATGACTATATGAGACCTTTGCAAAAAAGCCTTTCCCCCGACAGCCGAAACCCAAACACAGGTTTTCGTCTATTTCCGCCCCTAATTGCTCCTGATTTTACCCAAATACCCCCTTAATCCTCCCCAGATACCTGATAATCAGGCATCCGGGCCGCCTTTTAGGCGGCAACAGGCACACTTAGCCTGTTAGCCGCTTTCAACAGGTTCAAACACATCGCCTTCAGATGGCTTTGCGCACTCACTTTGAGCAGACCAAAATAAGCTGCCCGGGCGTAGCGGAATTTACGGTGCAGCGTACCGAAGCTTTGTTCGACCACATAACGGGTCTTCGACAAATATCGGTTACGTTTGGTTTGCACTTCTGTCAGCGGACGGTTGCGGTGGGCTTTGCGCATAATGCCATCCCGTAACTGATGCTCTTTCAGATGTTGCCGGTTTTCCTCACTGTCGTAGCCTTTATCGGCATAGACGGTTGTGTCTTTGGCTATACCTTCCAGCAAAGGCAACAGGTGGTTGCACTCATGGGTATTGGCAGGGGTGATGTGCAGTTTCTCGATATAGCCTTCCTCATCGGTACGGGTATGTTGTTTGTAACCGAGTTTGTAGAGGCCGTTTTTTTCTTTGTCCAACGGGCATCTTTGTCCTTACTCGGTGCGGTTTGACCGCTGACTTGTCCTTCTTCATCGACTTCTATGGCCTGACGCTGTTTGCTGCCGGCAGTCTGAATAATGGTGGCATCAATGACGGCGGCGGATGCCTTCTCTACTTTTAGGTTTTTTTCGGCCAGTTGTCGGTTAATCAGTTCCAGCAATTCGGACAGGGTGTCGTCTTGCGCCAGCCAGTTGCGGTAGCGGCATAAGGTGCTGTAATCGGGGATGCTCAGTTCGTCAAAGCGGCAAAAACAGGTTGAAGTCGATGCGGGTGATGAGGCTGTGTTCGAGTTCGGGATCGGAGAGGCTGTGCCATTGTCCGAGCAGGATAGCTTTGAACATGGACAACAGGGGATAGGCGGGACGGCCGCGGTGGTCTCTAAGGTGTAGAAATCAGTAGCGTTGTTTACAGTATTTCCAGGAGAATACTGAAAGATGAACATGCACAAAAAAACACCCGCCTCCCCCGCACCACCGACAAGCCATTTGGCTGGCCTACACGCAGGAAAAAGGAAAGCGTCACCTCCCTGGCACGCCGCTCCAAGTCAGCCCGTCACCATTTACCGCGCACTTAAATCCGCAAGGGGCAGGCTGCTCAAACCGCAAACCAGTACCAACAACCGTTTCAAACAGGCAAAGTACGGAATGAAACGCCTGGCCAAGGTAGAACGCAGCATTCAGGAAAAACTCAAAAAGCAGGCCAAACGCTACAATAAATCCTACCCCGGAGAGATGGTACATCCCGATACCAAACGGCTGCCGCTGCTCAAAGGGCAGAAAGCTACCGATAAGCGGGATTACCTGTTTGTCGCCATCGACGATTTCTCAAGGGAGCTATACGCCGCCATTTTGCCGGACAAAACCGCAGACAGCGCCGCCAAGTTTCTGACCGAACACCTGATTGATCCCTGCCCATACCTGATTGAGTGCGTTTACTCCGACAACGGTACGGAATACAAAGGCTCGGCCAACCATGCTTTCGGTGTAGCCTGTTACGAGAACGGGATTGGTCAAAAGTTTACCCGGGTTGCCCGTCCGCAGACCAACGGTAAGGCGGAGCGGGTTATCCGTACCCTGATGGAGATGTGGCATGAGAAACAGTCGTTTGAGAGTCCGGAACATCGGCAAAAGGAGTTGTGCTGCTTTTGTTAATTTTTATAACACTGTGAAGCCACACCGCAGTTTGAACGGCGATACGCCGTTTGAGGTCTTGCAGGCTTATTTTTTTCTCAACCTGTTGTGTAAACAACGCGACAATTTTCTACAAATAATGGGAAGCGGTCGATGTGTTTGGCGATCATGGCTTGTGCGGTTTGTTGGAAGAAGGTGCTCATGGGAAATCCCCTAAATGTCTTGATGGAAATTTAGGGGATTTTGGGGAATTTTGCAAAGGTCTCTATATGGATTACTACAACCGGGAGCGTTGCAGTTTGAAATTGAAAAAAAGCTGAGTCCTGTCGCATACAGAACCCAGCTTGCACAGAGCGCCTGAATAGGCTTTTATGAGTGTCCAAGATTTGGGGGGCAGTTCAAGTTTTTTTCAGACTACCTTTTTCTATTTCCTGAACTCTTCCCTGACGATGTCGAGCCAAGCCCTGAGTGCGGGGGTGGGACGCTGGTGCTTTTTCCACGCCATCGTCAGTTGCCAGCGGATTTCGGGTTCGGTCAGCGGGACGGCGGCGAAGGTGTCGGGGTTGATTTTGCGGGCGTAGTATTCGGGCAAAAGGGCGATACCCATATGGTGCGCCACCATGTCGGCGAGCAGGTCCCATTGTCCGGTGCGGCAGACGACGTTGGGGGTGAAGCCTTGGCTGCGGCAGGCGGTTTGGATGGTTTCGTTGAGGGAAAAATCCTGAGCCGAAGAGGATAAACGGTTCGTGTTGCAGGCTTTTTGAGGCTGAGGGAGGCATGGCGGGCTTGGGCGCGCGGCATGAGGACGACGAGCGGGTAGTCGCAGAGGGTAATGCTGTCGAAGTCTTCGTGGACGGGGGCGAGCAGTTGTCCGGCGTCAAGTTCGTTGTTGCGCAAGGATTGCTCGATGGCGAGCGAACCTTGTTCGAGGAAGGTCAGTTCGATGCCGGGCCATTGGCGGCGGAAGCGGAACAGGGCGTTGCTGAGCAGATCGCTGCCGAGCAGTGCTAAACCCAGCCGCAGCGTGCCGCTCTTGATGTGGCGGTAGCCGTCGATGCGGGCGAGCAGCAGGTCGCGTTCGTGCAGGAGGTTCAGCGCATGGCGGTACACTTCCTCGCCGATGGGCGTGGTGGCGACTTGTCGTTTTTTTGCGGCCGTTTTTCTTTAACCAGCAGCGGCACGCCCAGCTCTTCTTCCAATGCCTGTATGGTTTTGCTGACGGTGGGCTGGGTCAGGTTGAGCGCGGATGCGGCGGCGGAAAAAAACTTTGCAGGCGCACGAGTTCGGCGAAGCAGTGCAGGCTTTTGAAGTCCATTATTCCTCTTTTGCATGATTTTAGTTCAGATAATTCATATTATGCGTAAACCGCGTCCTTATAATCAAGCCTTCGTTTTTGGATTACGGATGGATAAACCTTATGGATACGCTGACGCGATTTTTTCAGACGACCTTGCAGCTTGCCGTAGTCGGCTTGGTGTGGCTGGTGTCGGATTTGATGGTGCGCTTTGCCCATCTGCCTGTTTCTTCGGGCGTATTGGGGCTGTTTTTGATGCTTGCGCTGCTGGGTTTGGGCGTGATTAAAACCGGCATGGTCGAGCGCGGCGCGAAAATGGGTGTTGGGCGAGCTGGTGTTTTTCTTTATTCCGATTATGGTTTCCGTATTGCAATACCGTGATTTGCTTCTTTCCGAAGGTTGGCGGCTGGTGCTGACGATTGCGGTCGGCACTGCGCTGGTGATGATCAGCACGGCGTTGACGCTGAATTTCTGCTACCGCTGGAAACGCCGCCTGTATAAAAAACTGCATGCCTAATGGGGAACAAAAATGGATTACGCCGCGCTCGCCTGCTTCGCTTGGACCTGCTTCGCCTATTTTGTGGCGAAAAAAATCTACCGCAAAAAAACCGCTGATGATTTTTCTCGCCCGTCGTGACCGTTTCGGTCAGCACCATCGTCCTGATGCTGCTTTTGGGCATTTCCTACGACACTTACCACAAATACACGCAAGGCATCGTTTTCCTGCTCACGCCGGTAACGGTCGCCTTCGCCATTCCGATTTATGAAAAACCGCGAAGTCATCCGCCGCCAGCTTCCCATCCTGTCAATAGCGATTTTTGGTCGGCATGTTCGTCGGCGTGGCCAGCGCGTTTTTTTGATGGGCAATATGTTCCACTTCGACAGCGAAGTCACCAACAGCCTGATGGCGCGCTCGATTTCCACGCCGTTTGCCGTCGTGTTGGCAAGTGAAATCCACGGCTCGGCGTCGTTGGTATCGCTGTTTACCATCATCACCGGCTTCGTCGGCATGATATTCGGCGATTTGTTTTTAGCGTTCACCCGCATCCGCTTCCACACCGCCAACGGTGTCGCACTGGGCAACGCCGCCCACGGCTTCGGTACTTCCCGCGCCGGACAACGCCACGAAACCGAAGGCGTGATGGCGAGCCTGACCATGATTTTGGCGGGGCTGTTTATGGTCATCATCGGGCCGAGCATGGTGCATTTGGTGGTTTGGCTGATGGGCTGAACGGCAGTTTTACAAAGGTATTGGCAACGTCGTCTGAAAAGCCGTTAAGCAAAATCTGATGGCAGTATGGTACCTTGCTGATATTTATTGCAAAATATAGCGAGGGCGCGTTGCCTGTGAAAAAATGATTTGGTTTGAGACCGATTCAGCAGAATCGAAAATACCCATATCGGCGTTGCACCCTGCTTATGCTTATGCGGGGCAGGCTATGGCAAAAAAATGATGGAATTGGGGCTTTTCTTTGAATTGACTGTGTTGATGATAAAAAGGTCGTCTGAAAAATTTTCAGACGACCTTTTTTTGATGACAAACCTTACCTATCGTCAGGCTTTTGGTTTTTCTGACGTAGTTTTCTTGGCTGTTTTTTTGCCTTCGGTAGGCGTTATGTAAGAATAGTAGTAGTCGTAAGTGCTGTTCGCCTCGCGTTTCATGCCATTGAGGATAACTCCCTTGATGGTGATTTTGTTTTGACGCAGGCGTTCCGCGCTGATAGCCAGCTCTTTGGTAGTTGTGTTGCCGTAGCGGCTGACCAGAAGGACTGTGCCTGCATGTTGTCCGACAACGACGGCATCGGTTACCGCCAAAACAGGCGGGGTGTCGATGATGACGTAATCGTAACGTTTTTTTGCGCGTTTGACAACAGTTCTTTGAAACGGTTGTCCATCAGTAGCTCGGACGGATTTTTAGGATAGCTGCCGGCACTGATGAGGTGCAGGTTGGGGATATTGGTCTGGATAACGGCTTGGGCAGGGGAAACTTCTCCGGACAAAATGTCGGACAGGCCGAATTCAGGTGTTACGTTCAGCAACTGATCCAGATAACCTTTGCGCATATCGGTATCAATCAGCAGGACGCGTTTGCCGGACTGCGCCATCACGGTGGCAAGGTTGGCGGAAATGAAGGATTTACCTGCTTCCGGAGCCGCACCAGTAATCATGAGGATATTATTGCGGGCGTCCAGCATGGAGAAGTAAATGTTGGTACGCAGGGCGCGGATGGCTTCGACGGCGATGTCGGTACTGTCTTCGTTTGCCAAAAGATAGGTGGAACGTCCTTTGAGCGATTTGAACTTGCGTTTGATAAGGTCGCGTTTTTGCTGGGTTTTTGAATGCGGGATAAGTGCCGAAACTTCGAGATCGAGGGCTTCGATTTCTTCAGACGACGTAATGCCGCGGCGCATGCGGCCTTGCAGTAGGAACCACATGGAGGCAAGTGCGCCTGCGGCAAGCGCGCCCAACGCTGTGATAACGGCTTTGCGGGGGGCAATCGGCTTTTTCCGGCGTGTAGGCATGGTCAACGACACGGACGTTGCCTTGCGCACTGGCTTTCATGATGTTGAGTTCTTGTTGTTTCGCCAAGAGTTGGACGTAGGTCGCTTGGTTGGTTTCTACGTCGCGGGTCAGGCGGATGACTTCCTGCTGGGTGTTGGGCAGGCCGGCGATTTGCTGGTTAATTTTTGCTCTTAGCGCGTTCGAGTACCGCCAATTTGTCCAAAAACGGCTTTTATAGGAAGGGTGCTCCGGAGTGTATAGTTCTGCCAAACCTGCTTCTTCGGTTTTGAGCAGGGTGATTTGGGTTTCGATGCTGGTCAGGCTTTCAAGCGCGCCTTTGGACTCAAGCGGAATGTCTAGAGAACCGGATCGTTCGCGGTAGGCGTTGAGTTTGTTTTCCGCATCTTGCAAGGTTTCTTTCAGACGAGGCAATTCTTCGCTAATGAACGCCAAGCCGCTGGAAGCGACTTGAACATCGCGTTCGCGGTTTTGGGAGACGTAATTGTCAGCGATGCTGTTGAGAATAGTGCTGGTTTTTTTAGGATCAGTATCGGTATAGGAAAGGTTGATGATGGGGCTGGTTTTACCTTTTACTGATGACCGAGAGCTTGTTTTTCAGATTTTCGATAGCACTGAGTTTGGAGAATTTGGTCAGCTCGAAATCTTGATCTGCCTCAGCAAGAATGCGGTCGACTTTTTAGAACGGTTTCGTTATTGATTTTAAGGGGCGCACCGACATGGCCTTCTTTAGTCGTACCGTCAGGGAGTGTCAGCAGGTAGGTTTTGCTGTCTTTGACAGTCAGTTTGAAGGGTTTGTTGATCCAGTCCTCAGAAACGGTGAACGCGCCGATTTTTTTAACATCGGGTCGTCGCTGCCACTGAGGTTGTGCACCATATTCCCGAAAAATCGGGAAGTAGGTGGCTTTGATTTCTTGATCAAGTTGCAGGTCTTCAACGGTTTTGCCCAATACCAAACGAGATTGAACGAGCTCCACTTCTGCTTCGGACGGTGCAGGTTCGTTGGAAAGCATATTGTTGATTTCGGTTAGAATCTGGTTTTGTTTGGTTTCGATTTCCAACATGGCGTCGGCACGATAGAGCGGGGTGGAGGCCAAACCGATTACGGCACCTGCCAATCCGCCTGCCAAGATTGCGGCGGCGATTTTGTTTTTTTGTTTTGCCACAGGCTTTGCATTTGTTGGCCGAAGTCGATTTCGTCGTTGCCGGCAGGGGCTGATGAGGGATATTGTTTGTACATCAGTGGACTTTCTTCTTAAAACGGGTTCTGTTGTGCGGAGGATGGAGATTATTGCTCTGCCTGTCCGCTCAGTTTATCCGCCCATGTATTGGCGGCTTGTTCGATTTGTAGGAAGACCGCTTCGAACATTTCACTGCTTTGTTTGAATGGGTCGGGTATATTTTTTTTCGGCAGCCATTGGGCAAGCAAAAAGGCTTTACTGCGCGCAGACGGCTGGATGTCGGCAACCATGTCGATATGTGCCAGCTCCATGACCAAAATCAAATCCGCTTCGTCGCACATTTTGGGTGTGAGTTGGCGGGCGGTATGTCCTGCGACGATAACGCCGTGTTTGAGGGCGGTTTTAATGGCTTGGAAGTCTGCATCTTTTCCTGCCAATGCGTTAATGCCGGCAGAACTGATACGGTGGTTGGGCAGTTTTTTTCTGCAAAAATACGTTCTGCTGTCGGAGAACGGCAGATGTTGCCCATACATACTACTAAAATATTTTGAAACATAAGGGAAGCGGTATTTTTTCTTGTAGGGTCAAATCATTATAAAAACAGTTTGCGGTCGGATATTTTTTTCGGTCCGGATGGTAATTTTGTTCATGCACCATTCAGACGATTCGTACCCGAACCACTATTTGCCTGACAACGGCTGCTGTCAGGCTGTCAGGTTATTTGAATGTGTTGTCGATAGAGTTGACGTTGGTTACGAAACTGGTTAATTGAGACACTACGCGGTTCCAACGGGTAACCGGTGCGGCAGTTACATAAACGATGTCGTTGGGGCGAAGGTCAAAGTCGTTACCCAATGCGTAAGCAGTCGCGTCTTTCAGGTTAAGTTGGTAAATGTGGATAGGTTTGACTGCGTCTTCAGGCGCGCGGCGGATGACGAATACGCCGGTTGCATCGGCTTGGGTTTGGTTCATCCCCCCGGCCTCACCCAGTGCCTGTGTGAGATTTAAGCCGTGATTGTCGATAGGCAGGGTGGCTTGGCGGCCGACTTCGCCCATGATGTATACTTTGCTGTTGCTGTTGTTGGGGATGTAAACGATGTCGCCATTGCTTAAGAGGTGGTTTTGCGACATATCGCCGTACTGCATGATGTTTTGCAGGGAGATGGTGCGGTCAACGCCGTTGTGCGTCCATTTGACGTTGTGGGTGTCTGCGTTTTGCGCCACGCCGCCCGCTTGATTGACGGCATCGAGGATGGTCATGGGGACGTTGGTAATCGGCAGTTGTCCGGCTTGTCCGACAGCTCCGGAAATGGAAATGCGTTGCGAGCGGAATTCGGTTACGTTGATGGTAACTTGGGGGTTTTTAAGATAGCGTTTCAGACGACTTGTCAGGATGTTTTGCAGCTCGTCTATGGTTTTGCCTTGCGCTTGGATTTTGCCGACCAGCGGGTAGGTGATGTAGCCGCTTTCGTCCACCCAGGCGCCTCGGCTGACTTGGTTGCTTTGCGGACTGCTTTGTTGGACGGGGGAGTTGAGGTCGGTGTGCGCCCAGACCATGATGTTCAATACGTCGCCTTTGCCGATATGGTATCGGTAGGCGGCTCTGCTGTGTTCGAGGGGCTGCGTTGGTTTGCGACAACACCGGCGGTTTGCGCATTTTTTCAACGAGGCCGAAGGTAATCGGATAGATGGCGACTCGCTTGTCGAATTTGGTGTCTGCTATGGTTTCGTCATTATCGTAAATGATGGCTTTGTTGCGTGTGTTGATGGTGGAGCCGGGTATGACGGTAGTGCTGTTGCAGGCGGTCAGTGCCATCAGCGACAGGCTGATAAAGGCAAGCTGTTTTTTTCATGTCGGTATCCTTGTCAATCTTATCATCGGGGTCGTCCGAAAAACTTTCAGACGACCTTTTTGTAGGGTATCTTACTTTATCGGTAGGGTGTTTAATGTGTCTGCTGCCAAACCAAATCGCAAATATCGTCTTTGGGATTAAAGCCGGCAGGGGCTTCAAGCAGCAGGGCGCGCAGGGTTTGTTGGTCTGAATTTGAGCACGCTAAGTCCATACGCATAATTATGTCATTTAATTGCGCCCATGGCAGCATTACTTCGCTGGCGGTCATAATTCGGGGATGAGTGGTTTTTGCACTTCATCTCCGATGAGCAACTCTTCGTAAAGTTTTTCGCCCGGACGCAGTCCTGTAATTTTAATTTCGATATCGCCGTCGGGATGTTGGGCATCTTTCAATTTCAGGCCGCTAAGCGTAATCATTTGTTTGGCTAAGTCAATGATTTTAACAGATTCGCCCATATCCAACACGAATACGTCGCCGCCTTTGCCCATCGCGCCCGCTTGAATGACGAGTTGGGCGGCTTCTGGGATGGTCATGAAGTAGCGGGTGATGTCTTGGTGGGTCAGGGTGATGGGGCCGCCTTCGGCGATTTGTTTTTTTCAAACACGGGGACGACGGAGCCGGAGGAGCCTAAAACGTTGCCAAAACGCACCATACAGAAGCGGGTGTGTTGGCCGGGTTCGGCGGCGAGTGCCTGCAGGCAGAGTTCCGCCATGCGTTTGCTGGCGCCCATGGTGTTGGTCGGGCGTACGGCTTTGTCGGTGGAGATGAGCACGAAGGTGCTGACTCCGGATTCGACGGCGGCCTGCGCGCATAAGAGCGTGCCGAAGACGTTGTTGCGGATGCCTTCGATGGTGTTGAACTCGACCATGGGGACGTGTTTGTAGGCGGCGGCGTGATAGACGGTTTCAACGCCGTACGCGGTCATGACGCTGATCAGGCGTTCTTTGTTTTGCACGGAACCGAGCAGGGGGACGACTTCGATTTGACTGCCGGCGGCTGCCTGAGTTTCGCGCAATTCTTTGTCTATGCTGTACAGGGAGAACTCGGACAGTTCGAACAGCAGCAATTTGGACGGGCGGCATTTCAGGATTTGGCGGCAGAGTTCGGAGCCGATGGACCCGCCCGCACCTGTTACCATTACGGTTTTGCCGGTAATGTCCGCACCCATGAGTTCGGGGCGGGGGGCGACGGGGTCGCGGCCGAGTAAATCGACGACGGAGATTTTTTTCAGCGCGCTGACTTTGATTTTGCCGTCCACCAAGTCTTTCATGCCGGGGATGGTCAGTACTTCGCATTTGTATTTTTTTCGAGGCTTTGGATGATGCGGCGGCGTTCTTCCTGAGTGGAGCTGGGGATGGCGAGCAGGATTTTTTTCCACACCGTAGCGGTCGATGAGCGATTGGATGTCTTCAGGACCATAGACGGTCAGGTCGTAGATGACGGTGCGGCGGATTTTGGGGTTGTCGTCCACAAAGGCGACAGCGGAATATTCGTTGACCTGTTTGATGGCTTCCAACAGTTGGCGGCCGGATTGTCCTGCTCCGTAAATGATGACGGGCACCATTTGTTTTTTGTGGCGGTCGGTCAGGATGGCACGCAGAATCATGCGCGAACTGGTAATACAGACGACCAGCAGCAAGAAATAAACGACGGGCAGGGCAAGGTGCAGCTTGCGCTCAAAAATCAGGGTAGTCAGGCAGAACAAGACTGCCGAAATCAGGCTGCCGAATGCGGCGGCGGTCAGGACGCGGGTACTGACGAAGCGGGTAACGGCGCGGTACAGCCCCAGTCTAACAAACAGCGCGATGGTCAAAAAGGCAGTCGAGCCGAAGGCAAGCCAGTTCGCCATGCTTGCCCATTCGTCGGAATATTGGGCTTTAAGGCTTTGTGCAAACCAAAAGGCGATAAAAACCATCAAAATATCATGGATGACGAAGAAGGTTTTTTTGACGTTGCGGGGCAGGGATAACAGGGTTTCCAAATTCATTTTGGTATATTCTGAGTAATGTTGTCGGACAGGGTTTCAGACGACCTCAGCCATACGAAGGTCGTCTGAAAAAGACGTTTGTTGCTACGGAGCATTGGTTTTTCCGTATGTGTCGGCTGCTTGCCGGTTCCCTTTTTATTCGGCTGAAGCGGTAAACCGCCGCCGTCCCGATGAGATGGGCGCGGCGGTTTGTACTTTATGCTGTGGCTTCTGCCAACACAGCTTCGATGTGTTCTTTGCAGAACGCGATTTCGTCGTCGGTCAGCGTCGGGTGCACCAAGAACATCAGGCTGGTGTCGCCCAGTTGGACGGCGTTTTTCAGCCGCTCTTTCGGACGCCACGGCGTGTTGTCGAAGGCTTTTTCCAAATAGACTTCGGAGCAGCTGCCTTGATAGCAGGGGACTTTGCGCGCGTTCAGTTCGTTCACGATGCGGTCGCGCGTCCAGCCTTCTTTGAGGTGTTCGGGTTTGACGAAGGCATAGAACTTGTATTGCGCGTGTTCGATGTAGTCGGCGACTTCAATCAGACGGATGCTTTTGAATTTGCCCAGGCTTTCTGCCAGCTTGGCGGCGTGCGCTTGGCGGCGTGCCGTCCATTCGGGCATACGTTTGAGCTGGATGCGGCCGATGACTGCCTGCATTTCCATCATGCGCCAGTTGGTGCCGAAGCTTTCGTGCAGCCAGCGGAAGCCGGGGGCGTGTTCGCGGTGGTACACGGCGTCATAGCTTTTGCCGTGGTCTTTGTACGACCACATTTTGCTCCACAGCTCTTTGTCGTTGGTGGTGACCATGCCGCCTTCGCCGCCGGTGGTCATGATTTTGTCTTGGCAGAACGACCATGCGCCGACGTGTCCGATGGAGCCGACGGATTTGCCTTTGTATTTCGCGCCGTGCGCTTGGGCGCAGTCTTCGATAACCCATAAATCATGTTCTTTTTGCCAAGTCCATGATGCCGTCCATTTCGGCAGGCATACCGGCGAGGTGGACGACGATGATGGCTTTGGTATTCGGCGTCAGCACGGCTTTTGATGGTTTCCGCGCTGATATTTTGGCTGTTTAAATCCACGTCGGCGAACACGGGGTTTGCGCCTGCGGTAACGATGCAGGAAGCGGAGGCGAGGAAGGTGCGCGAGGTAACGATGACATCGTCGCCTGCGCCGATGCCCATTGCTTTAAGCGCAACATCAAGCGCCAGTGTGCCGTTGGAAAGGGCGACGGCGTATTGCGTGCCGGCGAAGGCGGCGAATTCTTTTTCAAATTCGCGGCATTCGGTGCCTGTCCAGTAGTTGACTTTGTTGGACAGCAGGACTTTGGAAACGGCATCGGCTTCTTCTTGAGTGAAGCTCGGCCACGGGGAGAGGGATGTGTTAAGCATTGGCTTTTTCCTGCGAAAAAGGCTGGTGGAGTCTTTGGGGGCGACTTCTTCCAGCAGTTGGCGGTTGATCAAGGTGTATTTTTTTGACCGTCGATTTCGACGTATGCGCCGTCATAAGGCGGAAACCAGAAGGCGCGGATTTTTTTCTCGACATCGTCGCCGTCATGGATTTGCTTCATCGCTTCCATTTCATCACGGCTGACGTAGCGGCCGCCGATGTTGGGCGTGGTCGGCAATTTGGCTTGCGCTTCGACGGCGCGGGCGATAATGCGTTGTGCGAACGGCTCCAATGCCTGCATGGTCTTGCGTTCGAGCGATTGGGCGGTTTCGGCAGAAGAATCAATGGGGAAGCGGTCCACTTCGATGATTTCGCCGGTGTCGATGGAGGCATCGACGTAGTGGGCGGTGCTGCCCCATTCGGACAATTCGTCCATGATGGCAAGGTTGTAGCCGCCCGTGCCTTTGTATTCGGGCAACAGGGCCGGGTGGAAGTTGATCGTACCCAAGCGCGGGACGGTCAGGAATTCGTCGCGCAGTTTGCGCCAGTAGAGTACGGACAAGCCCAAGTCGTATTTCAGACGACCTTCTTTCATTGCTTCCAAGGCGGTGTCGAAAGTGTAGAGCGGCAAGCCCAATTCTTTGGCGGCGGCGGCCGTCGGCGAGCCTTGCAGGTGGCTGTCGGTCAGTACGCCGACGATTTCGATGCCGTTTTGTGAAGATAAGAGCCGGAGCAGGTTGGCGGAAAGCCGTTTACGTCCCATGAATAATATTTTTGTCATGAAATAGTCCTTTTGGCATTGTGAGTGTACGTTTGATTATGTAATGGCTAAATGATTGAATCGATTAGGGAAGCTAAATCTTGAAGGGAGTCAATCCAAAAAAAGCGGGATGATATTCTGTACTAAAACTTTCAGGCGGGTGAATGTGGATATTACGCCCGGAGGGACGCAAGCCCTATGGTAATCCAGCCCAAAGCGTTCGGCGCGATGAAGTCTTTGGAAAGGTTGTCGCCGATGTAGATGAAACAGTCTGCCTTGCCGGCATATTTGTCTTGTAAATAGCAGAAGCGTTTGCCGTCGGGTTTTTCCGAAGCGCAGGCTTCGGAGACGAGGATGTCGTCAAACAGGGAATACAGCCCCAAGGCTTCCAGTTTCAAGCGTTGGGTCAGGCTTCTGCCGTCGGTAATCAGTGCGCGTGCGGCGAAGGGCGCGGTCAGCTCGGACAGGAAATCATGCGGGGCATACGGCGTCAGCGTCGGGCGGTGCAGCCGGTATTGCCACAGAAGAACCTGTTTTTTTCCGATTCGTTGAAACCGCAGTGGCGGCACAACTTGTCCAGCCAGTCTTTGCCGTCGGGGTCGATACTGCGCCATAGGTCGTCTGAATCCCAATCGGGATACAGGGCGGCGACGGTATCGACGATCGCACGGATGCCGGAGAGCTTGTATTCGTATTCCGAGTACAGCGTATCGTCCAAGTCGAAGACAATGACGGCGGTTTCGGGATTAATCGTTTTCATGAACCAAGACCTTGGCATCGTAGCGCAGCATGATGAGGTTGTTTTCCCAGTCGTCTGAAAACGGGATTTCTTCGTTGCGGAAGTATTCGTGCATCAGCCAGCCCGGGTAATTGCCGCCTGCGGCATACGTCAGCGGGAAGCCGCCGCCGAAGCGGGGATTGATTTCCACGCCGTAGAATTCGCCGGTTTCTTCGTTGCAGAAGAACTGCGCCGTAATGCAGCCGCGCGCGCCTTCCAATACCGCCATTTTTTTCCAGCAGCGTTTGGTAGAGGCTGTTTTTTTGCGGGTGATGCCTTTGCTGACTTCGCCGGTACGCACTTCCAAGCGTTTACGCGGAATCGTGCATTTCAGACGACCTTGTCGGTCGTAATACATATCGACGGTAAATTCGGAAAAATTCGTTTTCGATATCGATAAGCTGACAGAACATTAATTTGGGGTCTGCCAAAACTTCAGGTGTCAGATCGGCAGGCGTGTCGATCCGTTTGGCACCGATGGCGCGGCTGCCGTCGTAAGGTTTGGCGAAGCAAGGGAAAACCAACTTCTCGCGGTCGTAAATTTCGGGCGAGCGTATGCCGTAGTGGGCAAATAGGTCGGCGGTTTTACGTTTGTCGCGGCATTGCGCAATAAAGTCCGCATCGGAAACGACGATGTGGATACCTGCCGCTTCGAAGCGGTCGCGTTCATTCGCGAGTTTTTGCAGTTCGGTATCTATGGTCGGGATGATCAAACCGATGTTTTCGCGTACCGCCAGATCGAAGATGCTGTCGATATACGAATTGGAACCGATCAGCGGCACTTCAAACGAACCGTCGGAAACGTGACAGGCGGAAGACATGCGTGGAACCAAATCCGTCGTCAAAATCTTGACATCGTCTGAAAACTTGGCGGCTTCGGTTTGAAAATCCTGTACCAATTCAACTCGTCTTCCTGCGGAAAGGATAAGTACGTTATTTTTTTTCATCTGTGTCATTCCCTGTGAAATACGGCATAGTGGCTTCTCCCTCAGCCGAAATGCCTTCTTTGATAAAGACTTTTTTGACCGTCAAAAACAAGATTTTCATATCCAGCCAAAAACTGTAATGGTCGATATACCAAATATCGTGTGCGAACTTTTCGTCCCACGAAAGCGCGTTGCGCCCGTTGACCTGCGCCCAACCGGTTACGCCGGGCCTCATTTCGTGGCGGCGGTTTTGAAATTCGTTGTAAAGCGGCAGGTAGCTCATCAACAGCGGTCTTGGGCCGACCAGGCTCATCTCTCCTTTTAGAACGTTCCAAAGCTCAGGAAGTTCATCCAAGCTTGTCGCGCGCAGCTTCTTGCCGAAAGGGGTCAGCCGCTCGCTGTCGGGCAGCGGGTTGCCGTCTTTATCGACCGCATCGCGCATGGAGCGGAATTTGATCATTTTGAACGGTTTGCCGTCTTTGCCCGGCCGCTCTTGGGTGAAGAATACCGGTTCGCCCAAGTTTTTTTGCGGATGAGGTATATCAAAAATCAAAAAAATACGGGCGAGAGGAAAAATCAGTCCTGAGGCGGAGGCGATGATGTCAAACAGGCGTTTGAAGAATTTACTCATGGGCTAATCTTTCAATCAGGTTGACGATTTTTTGATACGCCACGTCGCGCTTGAAACGGCGGACGATTTCGTCGGATTGAACGGGGTCGTTTTTGCGCGCCAGAATGTCTTTGGCGGCTTGGACGAAGCTGTCTACATCGCCGGAACGGTAGTCCGCGTGCGGCAGCAGGGTGAGGACTTCGGCAACTTCGTCGTTGACCTGGCTGTTTAAAAATCGGTTTTTGCAATGCCATGTAATCGGACAGTTTGTTGGTAATCGACTGCATGGCGTAGGAATGGATGGCGTTGACGGAGATGTCGCAGCCTTTGGCGACCGACATCATTTCGGCGTAGGGGATGTAGCCGTAAAACTGAATGCCCTCGCAGGCGTATTGTTTGAGCCTGTCCAAATCGGGGCCGCCGCCCATGATGTGCAGCTCTACATTTTCGCCGTCGTCCAAAAAGTTTCCGAACGCCTTTGCACACGGTTTCGACGTCATAGCTGTAACTGAGCGTACCCAAGTAGAAGAAGCGGGTTTTGCTGTCGCTGAAGTCTTTTGCCGGCGCGGCATCGAGTTTCGGAAAATCCGCGCCGATATAGACGACTTCGCCAGGAACGTTCGGATTGGCTTCTTTGGCGCGGTCGAGGTAGGTCTGCGACACGGCGACCAGCGCGTCGGCGTAGCGGTAGGCACGGTTGGCGCGGGAGGAGAAGGGCAGCAGGTTGTGCGGGATTTTTTTCAAAAAAACGGTACGACCGAGGAGAAGGACTCGGGCCATACGTCCTGCACGTCGATAATCAGTTTGTAGCCCAAACGCGCTTTGTGTTCGCCCAAAAGCAGGTTGGTGGCAATCAGCGGGTAGGCGGAAAAGACGACGTCTTGCTCGCCCGGACGGCAGTTGTTCAGCCATTGCTCAAAATTGTTTGACGAACACATGATGGCTTTTGACGCGGTCCAGCGAGACGTTTTTTTGCCGTAGCCGCTCTCTTCCAGCAGCATGACTTTTCAGCCGACCTTGCGAAGCAAATTCGGCATCTTCAGGTCGTCTGAAAGATTTGTCATAGTGTTTGAAATTGCTGGTAATCAGCAGCACGTCATGAGACTGCGACAACAGCTCGGCAAGATACCAGAAGCGGTTGAAATGTGGCTCGGACGGCAGCGAACAGTAGGGGGCGACGATGGTGATGTTCATATTTTCAGACGACCTCACATATCGTAAGCGGCCATTGTGGTGCGATAGATTTCATCATCGGAACACAAGGTCTCAACGTGTTTATGCAGGGCTTTGCCCATCTTTTCGCGTAACTCGGGCTGCTTGATGAGTTGATCGACGGCTTCGATAAAGGCTTCGTCTTCGCCGAAGGGGAAACAGTATCCGGTTTCGCCGGTAATGACCATTTCGGAAATGCCGCCCATGTTGTAGGTCACGACGGGCGTGTCGTAGAGGCCGGCTTCAAGGATGTTGTTGCCGACGCCTGCGCCGTGGTCGCCGATACAGTGCGGCGTGTTTACCAAAATATCCACGTCTTTGAAATAGCCGGTCAAATCGCGCACTCCGCCGAGGAAGGTAACTTTGTCGTCTATGCCCAGTCGTTTTGCTTGCGCTTTCAGATTGTCCATTTCTTCGCCTATGCCCGCTACGTTCAGGCGTACGGGCATATCGCGGTCGACCATTTTTCTTAAAGATGTCCAACATCACATGCACGGCGCGGACGGTGTCCAAGCGCGACAGCGTACCGAGCATGACGTAGTCTTTGGCGGTTTTTTCAGGAACGTAATCGGCTTTGTGCAGGGGCGTTGTAGGTGTAAGTGATGCGGTTGGCGGGGAAGCCGTGGCGGATGAGTTTTTCCTGTTCGTGTCTGCAGTTGCCGATGATGTATACGCCCAGTTTGTCGAAAAGTTTGGCGATTTTCGGATAAGTTTCGGCATCCAAACCGCGCGCGTGGTAGAACACTTTGGTTTTCGGCGAAGAGATTTTCGCCGCGATGGCACAGGCTGGAACGATACGCGCCATTTGGCAGTGGATGATGTCGGGTTTTTCTTGTTTCAACATCTTCATGTAGGCGAACATGCCTTTGATGTAGCCCAAGATGCCGCCCTGATAAAAAAATCAATCGGACGCCATTGGATGCCCAAGGCTTGGGCTTCTTTGATGAGCGGGCCATCGGAAGAGGCAAGGACGACCTCGTGGCCGCGCTGCCTGAGCAACCGTCCTAAGCGGAAGGTCGCGTTTTCAGTGCCGCCGAGGCCGGACATGGAAGTAGTCAAAACAATTTTTTTCATATCGTGTTTTCTATCAAGGGGTGTATCGGTACGCGTTATACGCCGTATCGCGCTGCGGCAGGACGCTGTATAGGAAAATCAAAAAGCAGGGCAGCCAGATGAAGGGCATACGAAAAATGGTGGATGGGATAAAACCTGCCAAAAGGAACAATCCCATTGCTGCCAACCCAATGACGCGCTGCTTGCTTTTCATATTCCTGCCTGCGGCGACGCAGAAGAAATAGTATGCGGCATAGAACAAAAAAGCCGTCAGCGAAATCAGACCGAAACCGAGGTATAGCTCGATAAGGAAGCTGTGCGGGTTTTCAAACGCCAGGCTGTCGCTCAAGTGGCCGCCGAAATATTCTTGGAATTTTTTCGGACCATAGCCCAACAGCAGGAATGGCGGATGTTCCCAGAAATAGTTATAGATTTCCTGACGGTAGCCGACCGAATTGTCGCTTTCCAAATCAAACAGGAACAAATACAGGCGTGAGGAAATATTTTCCAAAAAGGCATTACCGTGCAGGGAGAGCAGGAAATCGGCAATGTACTGTTTCGGAATCATCGACAATCCCGCGCCTGTAACACCTATGGTCATCAGCGTAAACAGCCCGTTGTTACGGTAAATCAAGTTCAGGATAAACAAAATGATGTAACACAGGGTAGCGGTACGCGACGCACTGGCAAAAATGACTACGCCCAAACATAAAAAAAGTATCAAGCCGAGCAAGTATTCTTTTTTACTGACATCAATATTGAAAAATACTAAAACGGCAGGCGCAAAACAGAGGGCGGTCGTGCCTAAGTTGTTAGGGTTAAAGAAGAAACCCTTAATAATCCCCGCATCAATGGCCAATACTTCATCTGCTTGAACGAATTGGATGCCGGTCAAAATCTCCACAGCGGGCGGGATGATGATGAATGCGCAGAAAAACAGCAGTAGGCGGCGGATAAACGCCACCGGATTTTCATGTCGGCTCAATACCAGGTACAGCAGATAAAAACAGGCTGGGTAGGGACAGGAAGAAAAACGTATCCATAATCCTGACCGAATCCAGCGTGGTAATAAACAGATGGATGCCGCCCCAACCGCACATGATGGCAAGCGCTGCCAGCATCCTGCCTGCTTTTCCGTTGAACCGTTTGGACTCTAACGCAAAAATCAGTAGGGCGGTAGGCAGCAGCAGGATGGTCAGGGGGTTGTCGATACGCGGAATACCGGCTTTGTACGACAGCATCGGCCCCAGCATATAGGCGGTTGAAATCGTGTATATCAGCGTAATGTATAAAGTTTGTGTTTTGAGTTTCACTTTGTTTCCTGAGGTGGGACGGTTTCGGAAATATTATTATATGCAGAAACAATTTGTCTGACCGCAGAATCCGACTGAATGCGTCGGTAATGTATTGGGCGGTATATCGGCCGAAAAGTTTCAGTTCCGATGGTTTTGTGTCCGTCTGAAAACTGCCGCTTCCTTCGGATTATCTTTTCAGACGACTCTTGACAGCAGCTGCTGCCGAAATAAGGGACGACTTGCGACGCCATATCAGATAGGAGAGTCCTGCCAGCCAAAGCAAGGCGAACAACGGATAATTTTCCTTTGTGCCGAAATAGGTGTAGCTCAGGCAAAGCAGTACGCTCAAAGCGGTATTGGTATAAATTTTCAGCCGCGGCAGAGGACGCCACACCCTAGATGAAAATTCGGTTTTGATGATGCAAAACACCCAAAACGATATTGCGCTCGCTATGGCTGCACCACGCGCCCCCAAATGGGGAACCAGTAGCGACAGCAGACTGAAATTGATGGCAAAAAGCGACAATGTTGACTGCTGTAATTAACCAAGTTCGTTTAACAACGTTCAATCCGATACCGCTGACTTCCGTAAGCGTATAAAAACAGCGGATACAACATGCATGAGAGCAGCAAAAACTGTACCGGAGCGTATTTGTCGGGCAATATCCAAGTAACGACGGGCGAGAAAATGCCGATAAAACAAATCATCGCACTGATTAATTCGGTCATCGAAAGGGTGATGCCGCCGATTTTATCCAAATGGGTTTTGTCTTCCACCCATTTGAACACCAAAGGCGCCCAAATGGTTGAGAATACGCTTTGAAAAATCAGGGCAACCGCGCCGAAGCTGACCGCCATCGAGTAAATGCCAAGCTCATTCAAACCCGCCCACTGTTTGAGCGCAAAACGATCGATTGAGGTCAATCCCCAATAAGCCAAATTCCCGAATGCCAAGGGCAAACCGTAGCGCAGGCTCGCATGATGGGTTTCAGACGACCAAGGAGCGCGCGCAGCAGCGCGCAGTTCATGTCTGGTTTGGTATGTCAAAACGGCGACAGTCAATACTTGCGCCACGGTGTAGGCAAGAACAAGACTGACGGTATCAGTTTCGACACCGCTGAAAACGAATAACAAAACCAACGCCAAAAATCAGGAATTTCGGTGTAAGTTGGCTGAGGGAAAAAGGCAACGGCTTTTTCCTGCATCCTCAGTATTAGGGAGAGAAACCGCGCAAACAGGCAGGTCAGCAGGAAAATTAAAAACAGCAAGCCCAAGGTTTTATCTGGCAAATCAAAAATCAAATCTGCCGGCCAAGCCGTATTCCATACAAGCACCGCCAAAAATCACGACAGTCGTCAAAACGAACGGCGACAGGCTGATGGATTTAAACAGGGACGCTTTATCTTTAGCGGCGTAATATTCGCGGATATACGCCTGATCCAAACCCAGCCCCAAAAATCAGGATGGCCAGACCGGAGATGGTTTGCAGTAAGACGATGCGGCCGATGTCTTCCGCAGGGTAGTACCATGAAATCAGCGGAAGCGAGAGGATGCCGAAAGCCGCGCTGCCTATCGGGCCTAAGGCATAACCGAGTATTTTTTTCTTATATTCATAAATAGGTGGGGTTTGTTGCCGCCAAGATTTTCAGACGACCTGAAAAACGCAGCAGCATCATATAAATAAGGGCTTTCTTAGGTCGTCTGAAAACAAACGGTCTAAGAAAGCCGACTGCCTGCCGAGAGCTGTCGGCAAGCAGTCCGCCTCAATCATCAAAGGTGTTACGCTTTCACGACTTTCGGGTTTTTCGCAGGGAACTTGCCGCGCGTATCGACAATCAGTTTGGCGTGTTCGGCAATCATGTCGTAGTCAAACTTGTCATGGTCGGTCGTCAGCACCACGCAGTCGTATTTCGCTATGGTTTCCGGCGTCAGCGGCTCGCTCTTCAGGTCGAAGTAGTGGTGGCCGGGGATGTACGGGAACTCAAGCACGTGCGGGTCAGAGTAGGAAATGTTTGCACCCAATTTGTGCAGGCGGTCCATCACTTCCACAGACGGACTTTCGCGCATGTCGTCCACGTTTTTTTCTTGTAGGCGATACCCAAAACCAAGATTTTTGCTGTCTTTGATGGAACGGTTGTGTTCGTTCAAAGCCAGGCCCACTTTGCTGATGACGTAGTCGGGCATGTGGGAGTTCACTTCGCCTGCCAACTCGATGAAACGGGTGTTCACGCCGTATTCGCGCGCTTTCCAAGTCAGGTAGAACGGGTCGATGGGGATACAGTGACCGCCCAAGCCCGGACCGGGATAGTAGGCAACGAAGCCGAACGGTTTGGTTGCCGCGGCGGCGATGACTTCGTGAATATCGACATCCATTTTGTCGGCGACGATTTTCATCTCGTTCACCAAGCCGATGTTCACGGCGCGGTGGATGTTTTCCAGAAGCTTGGTCAGCTCGGCGGCTTTGGTGGAGCTTACCGGTACGACTTTGTCGATGGCAGGCTGATACAGCGCGATACCGACTTCCAAACAAGCAGGGGTATGACCGCCGATGACTTTCGGGATGGTACGGGTTTCAAAATTCGGGTTGCCCGGGTCTTCGCGTTCCGGAGAGTACACCAAGAACACGTCTTTACCGACTTTCAAGCCGCCTTCTTCAACGCGCGGCAGCAATTCTTCTTCGGTCGTGCCGGGATAGGTGGTGGATTCCAAAGACAACACTTGACCGGCGCGCAGGTAAGGTTTCACTGCGTCGGTAGTGTCGATAACAAAGCTCATGTCCGGCTCGCGGTATTTGTTCAACGGAGTCGGTACGCACAAAATCACGGCTTCCACTTCGCCGATGCGGGAGAAGTCGGTGGTGGCTTCAAACAGGCTGTTTGAAGCGGCGGCGATTTTCTCGGCAGGAATATGCTCGATGTAGGTCTCGCCGTTGTTGAGTTTGTCGACTTTGGTTTTGTCGATGTCGAAGCCCAAAACCTGATAACCGATGTCCACATAACGGAGCATCAGAGGCAGGCCGACGTAGCCCAAGCCGACGATACCGATTTTGGCGGTTTTATCTGCAAATTTCTGAATGGTGGTATTTTTCATGATAGGTCTCATGTGATGGAAAACAAATAGACGCGACCTTATTGGATTCGCGTCGTGCCTGCCTGTGGGAGGCGGGCAGGTAAAGAGGTAGAGCTGTTCGCAAGTTTAGAGTAAAAGAGGAAAAAAAGTTTTACGCTTCATGCAAAAATATGGCATAGGTAAATACGACGGCATGTGTAAAAATATGCATATATTATAAAAACAATAATGACGCAATGCAATAAATCTTGTTGTTTTTTTAATGTGTATTATTTCTCTAGTTATAAAAAATTTGCATCGTAAATACAAATGAGTGATAGGTGATGGATTCCAAAAATATTTTCGTAAATTAACCAAGCTTAAGGATTTCATAAGGCACGGTCTAAAGATTAAAAAGGTCGTCTGAAAACCTGATTTCCAGGTTTTTCAGACGACCTTTACTCAGACGGCGGTTAAGCGGCGGCAACGGTAAAAGCGTTCAAACAAATGCGTTTTTGTTTTCCGCGTCGTCGGCGATGGCGACTGCCAAATCTGCCACGCTGATGCCTGCCGGAATTTCACCGTCCATCAGCAAATCGTCTTTGCCCAAGCGGTATTTGCCGGTTTTGTCTTCGCTGAACCCGCCGTCCGCGCCCAGTCGTGCCGGAGGGGAAACGAAAGACCAGTTCACATCTCGGCGCGGCAGGAGTGCGGTCAATAAATGGCGTGCGGCATTGGCGCCGTCGTAAATTTCTTTGGGGAAGTCGGGCGTATCGACAACTTGCAAACCAGGCGCGGCATACAGGCTGCCTGCGCCGCCGACGATTAAGAGATACGGCACTTGCGCCGCTTTTGCCGCTTCGACGATGCTGTTTGCGCCGCGTGTAAAATCCGCGCCGATATTGGGATTGGTCCAGCCGGGATTGAACGCGCTGACCACAGCGTCAAAGCCTGCCAGCTTGTCGGCGAAGTCCGCCGCGTTGACATCTGCGGAGACGGCGGCAACATTTTGCGCTTGGAACACTTTATCCGTATTGCGCGCGAAAGCGGTCACTTCATGCCCGCGCCCCGCCAATTCTTGAACGACTGCGTTGCCGACATAACCTGTTGCGCCGATGACTGCGATTTTCATGTTTGACTCCTTGTTGAGGTGTGATTGATTAGATGAACGCATTGTAAGGTCGTCTGAAACGCTTGATAATCCTTGTTTTACTGTTATGATTGTGAAGTTAAACTAAACAATCGAAATAGAAGGCCGTCTGAAAGCGTTTGGACTTCGTTAAAACCAAACTTTCAGACGGCCTCATCATGGAAGAATGCAAAACATCAAATCCCTGCTCGTTTTCGCCGCCGTCCTCGAACACGGCAGCATGAACGCCGCCGCTGCCGCGCTGGGCATGACCCCGTCTGCCGTCAGCCAGCACATCAACCGCCTCGAAACCCTGCACGGCATCAAGCTATTAAACCGCAGCACGCGCAGCCTTTCGCCCACCGATGCCGGCCGTGCCTCGGGCGAATACTGTCGCCGCCTCGCCGCCACGCTTACCGATACGCGTACCGTTATCGACAACCTGAAAACCGAACCCGTCGGCGAATTGCGTATCTCCCTGACTTCCAGCGTCATCAGTTCCCGCGCTTTTCAGACGGCGTTTTCCAGATTGCAAACCGAGTTCCCAAAAATCCGTCCCGTCCTCAATTTCAGCGATACCTTGGACGACCTGCAACACAATCAGACCGACATCGCCATACGCGGCGGCGACCGCGCTTTGGACGATCCCAATCTGATTGCGCGTCATCTCGTTACCTGGCCGTACACCATTTGCGCCGCACCCGATTACCTCGACCGCCATCAGCCCATCACCCATCCCTCGCAGCTTCATGCCCACCGCTGGCTGCACTTCCTGCCCGTCCGCACAACCTTGCAACACGGCGGCGAAAGCTATTTTCTCGATATTGCCGACAGCATTGCCTGCACGCATCTTGCCGCTGTGTGCAACCTGACCGAGAGCGGTTTCGGTTTGTCTTTGCAAGTGGGCGGCGAAGTTCGGGAAAAAATCGCCCAAGGTCGTCTGAAAACCGTTTTGCCCGAATGGACGCTGCCGCCGGTCAGTCTTTATTTGGTGACGCCTTACCGCGTCCAGTCCGCCAAAACCGAAGCCGCCGTCCGTATCTTCACGGAAAGTTTCGCCAAGGAAGCAGACGCATGAACGCGGAAAAATTGGCGCGTTTACCTGATTTTTGTGCGAAAACGGCGCACTCTACTGCGGCATCAGCAACCGCCCGCAAGAGCGGTTTGCCGCCCACCTCGCCGGCAAAGGCGCGAAATATACGCGGCTGAACAAACCGACGGCGATGCGTATCGTTTCAGACGACCTCTCCAAAAGCGAGGCGCTGAAACAGGAAATCGCCATCAAAAAACTGACGGTAGGGAAGAAGCGGGAATTGTGGGACGAGGCGGCGGGAAATGCTTCCCTTGAGCGGTAACGGATATTGCCCGCAGACATATGAAGAAGGTCGTCTGAAAAAGCGGATTTCAGACGACCTTGATTTTCTGTAAGCCGTCGAATTTAACATTCCTGAAAGATAAGTTGAAATTCCCTAACCGGCAGCATAGTATAATGCCCGCTTTCCGCAAATCTTGAGGCCGCCATGAAACCGATACCCTATATCCTTGCGGCTGCGCTCTGCCTCAGCAGCTCAGCCGTATCCGCAAATCCCGTTACCTATATCTGCAAAACGGCAAACGGCATCGTCTTTACCAACCAGAAAACCGGTGCCGAATGTACCGTGTCCCATGTTGACGGCAGCGCGACCGTCAGCAGCGAAGAAGCCGACAGCGCCGTTCCCGAAACGGTCAACCTGAAAGAAGCCATCGGTCAGGCAGCCCCCGAAATCGACGACATCAAAATCCTTCCGCGTCCGGCAGTAAGCAGCGTAACCAACACCGCAGAAGCCGCCAATCCCCGCCTGGATGTGAGACTGCGCAACCAGCCGGATGCCAAAGCCGCCAAAGCGCGTGCCGCAGAGATGAACCGCAAAGCCAAAAATCCTTCCTGCGCCCGTTGTATCCGTACCTGCGAAGCCCCAAATGTCGCGTAAGCAAATCCTTCAAAAAAAGAAGTCCGCAACGAACAGGCCGCACTCGCGCGCGCCCAATCCCAACTTGCCGCCGCCCGCCGTCAGGGGGATCAGGAAAAAGTCAACCGCCTGACCCGTGATGTCAGCGACAGGCAGGCAAGCATCCGCGCCATGCAGAACGAAATGGGGCGTTGATTCTTTTTATAGCTTTATTGCAATCCACCTTCAAAAGGTCGTCTGAAAAGTAGCGAAACCCGCTATGGATATTTCAGACGACCTTTTTGCGTTGTTTTCCCATGTTTGCTAGCGAGAGTTTGAAAGATCGGAATGTAGCGTGGGCTATGCCCACGAATGCAGTTGGCGGGAGTCATGGCAGAGGAAAAGTTGTGTTTCCCTGACTTGGCACGCTTCTGCTGCCAATTCCTTTCCTTGCGATAGAAGGCGGTAAGCGCAGGACGAAGGATTAATTCTACAAATCAATACCGTTGCAACGGCGTCTCAAATTTTTCTTTCTGTATTTTTCATTCAAATATAAATATCATCTTAAACGACATATCCATAAATGCAATATGAGAGTTTGGCATGAGAATTGCAGGGTTTAGACATAGTTCCACTTTTTAAAAAGTAAATATACGTTAAAAAAATAAAAAGAAACTTAAAGATTATCGGAGCTTATTTTGTATGAGCGGTGATTTGATGAAGTTTCTATACTATACCTACTGATATAGATATGTTCTAAAAAAATTGTACTTAAGTGACAATTAACGTCAACCTGGTTGATTTTCAATAATATATAAACAAAAATAAATGAATGCCTGTCTCATAAAAATCCGTGTGTGCCTGAAGAAGAAGATTTGGCGGCGGGACAGTGCGGGGAGTACGTCTTATTTTGATTGTATATGCTTGAATTCAATCTGATATTTTTTTAATAAATCCAACCAAGAGAGATTGTTATGAATAAGATTTTTCAAAGTAGTATGGAACCGTACCATCGGCTCTTTCGTCGTTACTTCCGAATTGGCGAAGGGACGTGTCAAATCAAGCAGCGAAGGTGCTGAAGGGGATGTGCGCGCCTCAGAGGAAGGTGGTCTGAAAACCTTATTCAGGCTGACGGCGTTGAGCGCGGCATTATTGGGATTTTCAGAAGGGGCTTGGGCTGCGATGAATACAAAACCTGCAACAGGTGGGGCGGTATTTGCTATTGGTGACGGCTCGACGTCGGCAAATGGAACGGGTGCCCTTGCCATTGGTAACAATGCACAAGCTAAAACTAATGGGGCTTTGGCAATCGGTCCAAACTCAACTCATACGACTATTGCGAATGGCAATAATGCTATTGCTATTGGTGTTAATCTTCAGGCAACTGGACAAAAAGGCGATAGGGATTGGTACGGATACTACTGCTAATGGCAGTGGTGCCATTGCAATTGGCAACAATGATGCGAACAGAATGGCGAATCAAGGTGTTAACGGGAATGGTGCCATCGGTGTGGGTAGTAACTTAACAGCAAATGGCAATAATGCAATTGCTGTGGGTACGGAAGCTCAAGCGACGGCAATCAGTGCGGTCGCCGTTGGTGCAAATACGCAAGCAACGGGGGCAGAAGCTGTTGCCATCGGTAAAGGTGCAGCCTCGACAGCTTCAAAGGCGTTGGCATTTTGGTCAGGGTGCGCGAGCGCAGGCAGGTAATACGGTTGCTTTTGGTACGGGGGCGCAAGCGACACAAGATGGTTCGATTGCTATTGGTACAAATACTATTGCAACAGGTGTATATGGAGAAAAGTCCAGAAAAGGAAAGGCGATTGCCATTGGTTATAATACAAATGCGCTGGGAGAGTCTTCTATAGCCATTGGTACTGATGATTCTTTTTATGGCGCACTTACGGCAAGCTCCAGGCAAGGTATTGCCATCGGTACGGGAGCAAAGGCGACAGGTGCAACACAATCGATTGCCCTTGGTCCGGATGCTATTTCCTCGGGTACGCAATCCACTTCTATCGGTAATAATACCCGCGCAACAGGGGATTCATCCATTGCCATCGGTGGCGACGATTGGAATATCGTACGTGAAAAAACTGTTGCGGCAGCGGGAAATAAACAAGTCCATCAGGTATTCCAAGACTTGACCGGTATGCCAATGAAGCAACAAGGTGAGGCTTATGGCAATCCATTTAAAGGTACGACTGCCGGCGATGCCGCCGTCGCTATTGGTGTAGCCGCACTCGCTGAAGGTGCGTTATCAACTGCTTTTGGTTCGGGGACATCTGCATCAGGCGTGGGTGCTGCTGCATTTGGTGTAGGCGCAACCGCCAGTCAGAATAAATCCGTCGCAATCGGTGCAGGTTCGCATACGCGTACCGATGCAACGGCTGTGACTGAAGCAACAGTTAATGGTGTCACTTACAGAGGTTTTGCGGGAACAGAACATATCACTACCGGCTCTCAGGTTTCTTTCGGTTCGGCAGGCTATGAGCGTCAGCTCAAGCACGTTGCGCCGGGCGCGATTACTTCAACTTCTACCGATGCGATTAACGGCAGCCAACTTTACGCTCTTCATGTAGGGGCGGGTAATATTGCCAAATCGGTCGCCGATGCATTGGGCGGTGGTGCGACTGTCGGCAATGATCCGACAAATAATCAGGGTTCTTTCGTAACCTTACCGTCTTATGACGTGCTCAAAGGTAGCGACACACCGAATACGGCAGGTAATGGCACAGCCAAATTCAATACAACTCCTGCTAAGAACGTCGCTGCTGCGCTGACCAATCTCAATACCTACGTCAACCAAGGCTTTGCCGTCAAAGACAATGCGGGCGCGGCGAAGGGCATTGTTACGCCCGGCGAAAGCGTGCAGTTTGCCGACGGCAATGCAACTACCGTTACCGTTGATACCGAAGCAAACGGCAATACTAAAATCAAATACGACGTTAAGGTGGACGACAAAACCATCAAGGTTGTTGACGGTAAGCTGACCGGTACGTCACAAACCCATTTTTACAGCGTCAAAAACGAAGATCAAACTAAAGGTAACTACAACAACGACGGTGCGACAGGCGACAACGCGCTTGCCGCAGGTGTAGATGCTTCTGCGACTGCCAATGGTACAACTGCGGTAGGTCTGAAGGCTCAGGCATCGGCTGAATCTGCCATCGCAGTCGGTAGCGAAACCAAAGCGGCGGCGAAAAATGCGGTAGTAATCGGTAACAAGGCTTCCGTCGAAGCAGCCACAGGCTCTGTTGCCAATGTCAACGGTACGACCACGGGCGAAGGCTCGGTCGCCGTGGGTGCTGCAAGTAAAGCCAGCGGTACGAACGCGACCGCCGTCGGTCAGGCTGCAAATGCCTTCGGTCAGAATTCTTTTGCAGGCGGTCAAAATTCCAAAAGCCTCGGGCAAATCCAGTGTAGCCATTGGCGACGGGGCAAATGCTACTGACGATTCTTCTTCTGCCGTCGGTCCGTATGCCCAAGCGACTAAATCGGGTGCATCGGCTTTTTGGTTATTACGCTAATGCATTAGGCGAAAACTCTTTGGCGGCAGGTAGAAATGCGCAAGCTACAAATGCTAATGCAGTCGCCCTTGGCAATGAATCCAAAGCGACGGGGCAAAATACTATTGCATTTGGTAACAACGCTAATGCTTCGCAAAACCAAGCAATGGCTTTAGGTAGGAATACTGTCGCATCTGCCGGATATACCGTTGCATTAGGGCGATGAAGCGAAAGCAACAGCGACTAAGGCAATCGCCTTTGGTTCTAGTGCCCAGGCGACAGGTACCAATTCCGTCGCAACAGGTGTTCAGGCGAAAGCTCATGCGAATGATGCATTAGCTGTTGGCTCAAACGCTAATGCTTCGGGGAGTCGGCAATCGCCTTTGGTTCTAGTGCCCAGGCGACAGGGTACCAATTCCGTCGCAACAGGTGTTCAGGCGAAAGCTCATGCGGATGATGCATTAGCTGTTGGCTCAAACGCCAATGCATCAGGGGAGTCGGCAATCGCTTTGGGCAAGCAAAGTAATGCATGGAAGGTAAATTCTCTGGCGTTCGGCAATAGTGCGAATTCCAATGGTGAGCGTGCCATTGCAATTGGTTTGGAGAGTGTGAGCAACGGTCAGAATGCAGTTTCCGTCGGTCAGAAAGCTTATGCACATGAACACGGCGTTGCCATCGGCAGTGAAAGCAATGCTGCACAGGCCGCAGCCATCGCTATCGGTAACAAAGCCCAAGCCATGAAATACAGCTCCATCGTTATCGGTGAAGAAGCGAAATCAATAATTCACGCTCAGTCGTTATCGGCTATCACGCTTCTGCAACCAATCCGGCAATGTCCGCATCCAATCAAGATACCAATCAAACCGTTGCTATCGGTGCATATGCCAATGCATGGGGTGATCAATCTACTGCCATCGGTAACAATGTAGATGCAAAAGGCAATTCTTCTATCGCCATCGGTGCAGACGACTGGGATACCGTTGCAGTGAAAACTGTGGCCGGTACGGGTAAAACGGTTAAACAAGTTTATCAAGACTATACCGGTGATGTGATGGAAACCGGTGACGATACTTATACTCATACGACCTCAGGCGAAGCTGCAGTAGCCATTGGTACTAAATCACAGGCAACAGCCGAATTGTCTACCGCCTTCGGTACGGGTACACGTGCAGAAGGCGTTGCCTCTGCCGCATTCGGTATGGGCGCGAAAGCCACCAAAGGCAACTCCGTGGCCATCGGTGCGGGCAGTACGACTGCAACCGATGCAACCAGCGTCAACGAAGCTACTGTCAACAATCTGAAATACTCAGGTTTTGCAGGCGGCAACAATGTTAATCCGGGCGACCAAGTGTCTTTCGGTACGGCAGGCTACGAACGCCAATTGAAAAACGTTGCTCCGGGCGAAATTTCTAGCGCGTCTACGGATGCCATCAACGGCAGCCAGCTGTACGCGGTACAAAAACGTTTTGGGTAATACTGCCAAAAACCGTTAAAGACGTATTGGGCGGTAATGCAAAGTTGGCTGAAGACGGCAGCTTGACGACGAGAGACATCGGCGGTACAGGTCAAAAATACTATCGATGCGGCTATCCGTGAGCTGAATACTAATGCTTACAAACCATTCAAACTGACGATAGCAAAAACTGGTGGTACCAACGGTGTATCGGAAAACCATACACTGCAAGACGTTACCAGCGGTTCAACCATTACGCTGGAAGCGGGCAAAAATATTGCCCTGCGTCAAAACGGTGCAACCGTCAGCATCAATACCGTTGATAATCCGGAATTTACGGGCAAAGTTACCGCTAAGGGTGGATTGGATATGGGTGGCAACAAGATTACCAATGTTTTGAGTGGTACTGATACCAAAGACGCGGTTAATCTGGGTCAGTTGCAAGATGCGATGGCAAACCTGCGCGTCAGCACACTGACGACTGTCAATAATGATGCTCCGTTTTCTTATGTGGGTACAGACGGCAGAATTCTGAGACGTGAAGTAACTGTTGATCAGGGTACAGGTGTGAAAACCGTATCGTTCAAACATATTGACGACAGCACTCCGTACACAGGCGATGTAACCATCGCTGCATTGAACCCGACCGATCCTCAAACCACTACTCCGACCACAGTCGGCAATGTGAAGAACGGTGCTAAAGACAATGATGCGGTCAATGTTTCCCAATTGAACAAAATCGCTGAAGCCATCGGTACTAAAGTGAATCCCGACGGCACGATTACTGCGCCGACTTACAACGTTATTTCAGGCGACCCTTCAAAAGCAAGCGTAGCTAATTACAACAAAGTGGGTGACGCGCTCACCGCTTTAAGCAATGCCGTACGCACGCCGTTGAATTTCGAAGGCGATACCGGTACGAAATTTGACCGTCAACTTGGCAGCACCGTGGCCGTTAAAGGCGGACAAACTGATAAGACTAAGCTATCCGATAATAATATTGGTGTAGTTTCAGACGACCAAAATCACACGTTGAACGTCAAATTGGCAAAAGAATTGACCGGCCTGACTTCCGCAGCCTTCAGCGGCGATGTAACCGCTGCTGGCACGACCGTTAACGGTTCCGGCGTAACCATCGGCTCCGGCAGCAACCCTGTGAGCCTGACTGCGGGCGGACTCTCCAACGGCGGCAACAAGATTACCAACATTGCCGACGGCGTGGCAGATAATGACGCAGCAAGCTACAAACAAGTCAAAGCTGCGAAAACCGAGGTTCAAGCAGGTACGAATGTTGCCGAAGTGAAGAAAACCGACGGTGCGGACGGTCAGGCGATTTACACCGTCAATGCCAAAGGCACGGTTGTTTCCGCCTCAGGCGCAGACAACGGTCTGAAACTTACGTCGTCTGAAGATACAACCACCAATGTCACTACCTACAATCTGGATTTGTCTGACAAAAACCAAAGCCTCTTTGACAAAAAGCCGACAGCGCATTGCAAAAACATCGGCGTACAAGTCAACGGTGCAGATGCCAAAACATTGACTAAAGACGATTCCACGCTGAACTTCGTTGACGGCACAGGTACGACCGCCGAAAAACAAAAACGGCACCGTTGCGTTCAATGTCAATAAATCTACGTTGACAGCAGGTACGGATGGTACGGTTAATGCTGGAAAGACGGGCGATGCTTTCGCCACGGCTGCCGATGTTGCACAAGCCATCAATGAGGCTGTTGCTAACAGCGAAAAAAACCAGCGTGGTTGAAAAGGGCGACAATACCCATGTTGCTGTTGTGGAAGCAGGTAATAAAACGACTTACACCGTCCATGCCGACAAGACCACGGTCAGTGTAAAAGCTGACGGTAAATTGGCATTGAAGTCGTCTGAAACGACAAGCAGTAACCAAACCAAAACCACCAACTACGAACTTGACCTTACAGATGCCGCCAAAGCTGAGATTCAAAAGGGTGTGGAAGCAAAAAATATCGTCGATACCAAAGGTATTACCTTTAACGGCAATAGTGGTTCTCCTGTAACCAAAAAACTGGACGAAACGCTGGCAATTAAAGGCGACAACAAAAATGTGGTTACCGAAGCGGGTACAGACGGCATTAAAGTCAAACTGAAAGACGACATTACGTTGACCAGTGTAACTGCCGATACGTTGAAGGCAGGTGACAGCGTACTGACGAATGATGGACTGAACATTGCCAACGGTACGGCAAGTGCCCCGGTATCCCTGACCAAGTCCGGCTTGAACAACGGTGGCAATAAGATCACCAAAGTTGCCAAAGGTGAAAATGAAGATGATGCTGTGAATTATGCACAGCTTAAAGAGCTGGCTGATAAAGGTCTGACTTTTGATGCGGACGGTAGCACTTCGACTTCAAGCAAAAAACTGGGCGAACGTGTCGGCATTAAAGGCGGCAGCAACATCACTACTTCTGCCGATAACGACAATGTTACTGTCAAGCTGAATGACGATATTACGTTGACCAGCGTAACTGCGACTACTTTGAAAGCAGGCGACAGCACGCTGACGAATGCAGGATTGGTTACACCTAAAGTAACTGCGGGCAATAGCGTGTTGGAGGATAACGGATTGACTATCTCCAATGGTGCAGTAAACGCCCCTGTCTCCCTGACCAAAAACGGTCTGGATAACGGCAATAATAAGATTGCCAAAGTAGCCAAAGGTACGGCAGACACCGACGCGGTAAATGTCGAGCAAATCAAACCGCTTGCAGCCGCATTGAACACGACCGTTGGTGCAGACGGTACGGTCGGACAGCCGAGCTTTACCGTCAAACAAGCCGACGGTACGGCAGGCACGGCTGTACATACCGTTCAAGATGCTTTGAACAAAGTCAGCGACGAGTTGAATAAAGGCCTGACCATTGCCGCAGACAACGGCAATGCGGACAAAGTCAATTTGGGCGAAACCGTTACCTACACGAGCAAAGATAAAAATATCGTAACGACTGTAGGCAGCAACGAAATCGACTTCAGCCTTGCCAATACCGTCACCGTCGGCAAAAAAACGCTTCAGGCGGCAATCCTGTTACTATCGATGGTACGAACGGCACGGTAAGCGGACTGACCAACAAAACCTTGGGCGGTACAAACTTTGCAGTCAAAGGCCAAGCCGCGACTGAAGAGCAGATAAATGCCGCGCAAACCAATCTGGCAGATGTTTTGGGTACAGGTTCAACCAACCAAAACGGTACGGTAACGGTTGCCGACATCGGCGAAACAGGTAAGACTACCGTCAGCGATGCGATTAAATCCGTCAAAGAAACCGCTGAAAAAAAGGCTGGAATCTGCAAGCCAACGGCGATACTGCTGAAAAAAAGTGGCGGCAGGCGAAACGGTAACATTCAAGGATGGCAAAAAAACATCAAAGTAACTCGCGACGGCAAAAACATCACCGTAGCGACTTCGAATGAAGTGGCCTTTGACAAAGTTACCGTCGGTGGCAGCGAGTTGACAGGTGCAGGGTTGAATACGCCCAAAGTAACCGCAGGCGACAGCGAGTTGAACGGAAGCGGTTTGACCATCTCCAACGGTACAGCAGGCTCTTCCGTATCCCTGACTAAAAACGGTCTGAACAACGGCGGTAACAAAATCACCAAAGTTGCCGAAGGCACACTTGCGGCTGACAGCACCGATGCTGTTAATGGAGCGCAACTGTACAAAGTTGATCAGAAAGCCAACACCAATGCCGAAAATATCGCCAAAGGCATCAACGTTGGCGGTACAGAAGGCAGCAAAAAATACGCATTGGGCGACACTGTCAACATCAAAGGCGACAGCAACATTGTCAGCGAAACAGTTGAAGGCGGCGTACAACTGAAACTTGCCGATACCGTCAAAATCGGTCAAGACACAGGCAAACCTGTCAGCATCGATGGTACGACTGGAACAGTGAGCGGTTTGAGCAATACTACGTTAGGCGGTACTGGCTTCGCGACTTCAAACAAAGCCGCAACCGAAGCCCAGCTGGATGCAACCCAAGTGAACCTGAAAAACATCTTGGGTGGTGATGCCGAAAACACCAACGGTAATATCGCCATGAGCAATATCGGCGGGACTAACCAAAATACGGTTCACGACGCGATCAAGTCTGTGAAAGAAACTGCTGAAAAAAAGGCTGGAAGCTGAAAGTCAACGAAGAAACTTCGGCACAGGCCGAAAAAAATCAGTCCTGATGATGAAGTAGCCATCAAACAAGGTAAAAAAATATTACCGTGACCCGCGATGGTAAGAATATCACCGTAGCCACTTCAGACGACGTTGCTTTCAATAAAGTCACGGTCGGCGACAGCGTGTTGAACGGCAACGGACTGACTATTGCCAATGGCGCAGCAAACGCTCCTGTTTCCCTGACCAAGTCTGGTCTGGACAACGGCGGCAACAAAGCCTCCAACATCGCCAAAGGCACTGCGGATACCGACGCGGTAAATGTCGAGCAACTTAAACCGATTGCAGCCGCATTGAACACAACAGTCAACCCGATAACGGGTGAAGTGGCTGCGCCCGCGTTCACCGTAACTAAAGCGGACGGCACGAAAAATACCGCTGTCGGTACGGTTCAAGAAGCCTTGGATAAGGTGGGCGAAGAGTTGAAGAAAGGTTTGGTTATTGCCGCTGATGAAGGGTCGTCTGAAAAAGTCAACTTGGGCGACACCGTTACTTACACCGGTACCGATGGCAACATTAAGACCAAAACCCTGCCGGGAGGCAAAGTTGATTTCGGTTTGAACGACAAAGTTACGTTGGGCAAAGCCGGCGGCACTCCGATTGTCCTTGACGGTACGAACGGCACGGTAAGCGGACTGACCAACAAAACCTTGGGCGGTACGGACTTTGCCACCAAAGGCCAAGCTGCGACCGAAGAACAGCTGAATGCTAGCCAAGTGAACCTGAAAACCATTTTTGGGCGGTAACGCAGAAAAATACCAACGGCAATATCGCTATGAGCAACATTGGCGGGACTAACCAAAATACGGTTCATGACGCAATCAAGTCTGTGAAGGAGACTGCCGAGAAAGGCTGGAAGCTGAAGGTCAATGAAGAAACGTCGTCTGAAAAAAATCAGTCCTGATGATGAAGTAGCCATTAAAGAAGGCAAAAAAACATCAAAGTGACCCGCGACGGCAAAAAAACATCACCGTAGCCACTTCAGACGATGTTGAATTCAATGCCGTCAATGCCACCAATGTGATTGCAGAAACCGTTATCGCAGGCAACAGCGTCTTGACTACCGAGGGTCTGAAAATTGGTGCGGATAATTCTCCGAGCCAAGTGTCTCTGACCACGGCCGGACTGAGTAACGGTGGTAATAAGATTGCCAAAGTAGCCAAAGGTACGGAAGACACGGACGGTGTGAACGTCAGCCAAATCAAACCGTTGGCAACAGCGTTGAATACGACTGTCGATACAGACGGCTCAATCGCAGCGCCTAACTTTACCGTCAAACAAGCGGACGGTACGGCAGGGACTCCTGTACATACTGTTCAAGAAGCATTGGACAAAGTGAGCGACGAGTTGACCAAGGGCCTGAATATTGTTGCGGACAACGGGTCGTCTGAAAAAGTCAACTTGGGCGATACCGTTACCTACACAAGCAAAGACAAGAACATCGTTACCACAAGCGGCACAGGTAAAGCGATCGACTTCAGCCTGGCCGAGAAAGTAACCATCGGCAAAGACGCAGCGAACGGCGGCAAACCGGTCGTGATTGACGGTAAAGAAGGTATTGTTAGCGGACTGACCAACACCACATTGGGCAGCGCCCCATTGGCCGGATCGAACAAAGCCGCGACCGAAGCCCAGCTGGATGCTACCCAAGTGAACCTGGCAACCATCTTGGGCGGCAACGCAGCCAACAACAACGGCAACGTTACGACCAACAACATTGGTGGTACAGGTAAAGACAACGTCCACGAAGCCATTGCCGCAGTTAAAGAAACTGCTGATAAAGGCTGGAACCTGAAAGCGAACGACGAAGCCGACAGCGAGAAAATCGCTGCGGGCGACACCGTGACCGTGAAACAAGGTAAGAACATCCGAGTGAAACGCAGCGGCAAAGATCTGACGGTTGAGACTGAAGACGACGTTGAGTTTGCTCATGTCAAAGCTGATTCCGTAGAAGCTGCCAGCGTAGTTGCCGAAAACGTTATCGCAGGCAACAGCGTATTGACTACCGACGGTCTGAAGATTGGTGCAGACGGCTCTCCGAGCCAAGTGTCTCTGACTACTTACGGTCTGAACAATGGCGGCAACAAAATCGCCAACGTAGCCAAAGGTGTGGCAGACACTGATGCGGTTAACGTCAGCCAGCTGAACCCGATTGCCAAAGCGTTGAATAGCAGCATCAACCCGACTACCGGTGCGATCGCAGCTCCTGTCTTTACTGTAACCAAAGCAGACGGTACGAAACATGATGCTGTTGGTACAGTTCAAGACGCTTTGGACAAAGTGGGCGAAGAAGTCAGCAAAGGTCTGAACATCGTTGCGGACAACGGGTCGTCTGAAAAAGTCAACTTGGGCGATACCGTTACCTACACAAGCAAAGACAAGAACATCGTTACCACAAGCGGCACAGGCAAAGCGATCGACTTCAGCCTGGCCGAGAAAGTAACCATCGGCAAAGACGCAGCGAACGGCGGCAAACCGGTCGTGATTGACGGTAAAGAAGGTATTGTTAGCGGACTGACCAACACCACATTGGGCAGCGCCCCATTGGCCGGATCGAACAAAGCCGCGACCGAAGCCCAGCTGGATGCTACCCAAGTGAACCTGGCAACCATCTTGGGCGGCAACGCAGCCAACAACAACGGCAACGTTACGACCAACAACATTGGTGGTACAGGTAAAGACAACGTCCACGAAGCCATTGCCGCAGTTAAAGAAACTGCTGATAAAGGCTGGAACCTGAAAGCGAACGACGAAGCCGACAGCGAGAAAATCGCTGCGGGCGACACCGTAACCGTAAAACAAGGTAAGAACATCCGAGTGAAACGCAGCGGTAAAGATCTGACTGTCGAGACTGAAGACGACGTTGCATTCAACAAAGTGACAGTCGGCAACAGCGAACTGACCACTACCGGACTGACCACGCCTAAAGTCACCGCAGGCGACAGCGTACTGACGACTGATGGTCTGACCATTGCCAATGGAGCCAATCCCGTATCCCTGACCAAGTCCGGACTGGACAACGGCGGCAACAAGATTGCCAACGTAGCCAAAGGTACTGAAGACACCGACGGAGTGAACGTCAGCCAAATCAAACCGTTGGCAACAGCGCTGAATACGACTGTTGGTGCGGATGGTTCTATCGCAGAGCCCAACTTTACCGTCAATCATGCCGACGGTACGGCGGGTACACCTGTACACACCGTTCAAGACGCATTGAACGAGGTTGGTAAAGAGTTGAACAAAGGTCTGAACATCGTTGCGGACAACGGGTCGTCTGAAAAAGTCAACTTGGGCGATACCGTTACCTACACAAGCAAAGACAAGAACATCGTTACCACAAGCGGCACAGGCAAAGCGATCGACTTCAGCCTGGCCGAGAAAGTAACCATCGGCAAAGACGCAGCGAACGGCGGCAAACCGGTCGTGATTGACGGTAAAGAAGGTATTGTTAGCGGACTGACCAACACCACATTGGGCAGCGCCCCATTGGCCGGATCGAACAAAGCCGCGACCGAAGCCCAGCTGGATGCTACCCAAGTGAACCTGGCAACCATCTTGGGCGGCAACGCAGCCAACAACAACGGCAACGTTACGACCAACAACATTGGTGGTACAGGTAAAGACAACGTCCACGAAGCCATTGCCGCAGTTAAAGAAACTGCTGATAAAGGCTGGAACCTGAAAGCGAACGACGAGACCGACAGCGAGAAAAATCGCTGTGGGCGACACCGTGACCGTGAAACAAGGTAAGAACATCCGAGTGAAACGCAGCGGTAAAGAGCTGACGATTGAGACTTCAGACGACGTCGAATTCGGTACGGTTTCCGCTACTACCGTACTGGCCGACAGCTTCATCTCCGGCAACAGTGTACTGAGCGGAGAAGGTCTGAAAAATCGGTGCGGACGGTTCGCCAAGCCAAGTGTCTCTGACCAATGCCGGTCTGAACAACGGCGGCAACAAGATTGCCAACGTAGCCAAAGGTACGGCAGACACCGACGCCGTCAACGTCGCCCAGTTGAACGAACAACTCGCCGCCACCGAAAAAAACCACCACCGTCGTTGCCGGTAAGAACGTGACCGTCAGCGAAAAAAAGTGGACGGCAACAACACCGAGTACACCGTCAATGCCGACAAGACCACCCTCAGCCAAGCGGCTAACGGTGCGGTTAAAGTCAGCGAAGGTGCGAAAGACGCCGACGGTGTTACCGATTACGCCCTCGACCTGACCGACGAAGCCAAAGCCGACATCGCCAAAGGCGTAGCGGCGAAAGACGCGGTGGACAACAAAGGTCTGACCTTTGCCGCCGACAACGGCACGACCGGTGCGAAGAAACTGGGTGACAGCCTGAGCGTCAAAGGCGACGGCAACATTCTGACCCGCGCCGACGAAAAACGGCATCGGCTTCTCGTTGGCCGACAAGATTACCGTCGGCAAAGCAGGCAACGGCAACAAACCGCTCGTAATCGACGGTACTGCCGGTCTGATTTCCGGTCTGAGCAACACCACCCTGGGCGGTGCGGACTTTGCCACTAAAGGCCAAGCCGCAAGCGAAGAGCAGTTGAACGCAGCCCAAGCCAACCTGGCGAACCTGCTCGGCGGTAACGCAGCCAACAACAAAGGCAACGTGACCACTACCGACATCGGCGGCACCGGCAAAGACAACGTCCACGACGCCATTGCCGCAGTGAAAGAAACTGCCGACAAAGGTTGGAACCTGAATGCCAACGACGAAACCTCGTCTGAAAAAAATCGGCGCAGGCGACACCGTGACTTTCAAAGAAGGCAAAAACGTCAAAGTCAGCCGCAACGGTAAGAACATCACCGTCGCGACTTCAGACGACGTCTCCTTCGACAAAGTAACCGTAGGCGACAGCGTTCTGACTGATAACGGACTGACTGTGGGCAACGGCAAAGCAGGCAAACCTGTCAGCCTGACCAAAGACGGTCTGAACAACGGCGGCAACAAAATTGCCAACGTAGCCAAAGGTACGGACGACACCGACGCAGTGAACGTTGCGCAGCTCAAAGCAGCCGCAGCGAAAGCGACATCCAAAGTGGACAGCGGCAACGACAACATCGTCGTCACACCTGAGCAAAATGCCGACGGCAGTACCACTTACAAAGTGGCGACCGCACCTAACCTCAAAGCCGACAGCTTCACCGCAGGCGATACCGTTGTGAACAACGACGGCGTCAAAATCGGCGACAAAGTGGCACTGGGCAAAGACGGTCTGAAAGCAGGCGATGTCAACATCACCGCTGACGGCATCAACGCAGGCAACAAAGCCATCAGTAATGTTGCCGCCGGTGTGAAAGACACCGATGCCGCCAACGTCGGACAGCTGAACCGTCTGACTGCCGCCGCCAAGACCGAAGTCGAAGCCGGTACCAACATCGCCGGTGTCACTAGCAAACAAGGTGCGAACGGTCAAACCGTTTACACCGTCAACGCAGACGGCGCGAGCGTCTCCGCAGGTTCCGACAACATCGTCGTGACCAAAGGCAACAAAGACGCCAATAACGTAACCGACTACGCGGTTGACCTGTCTAAAGCCGTCAAAGCCGACATCGCCAAAGGCGTCGCGGCGAAAGACGCGGTGGACAACAAAGGCATCAGCTTCGCAGGCGACAGCGGTACGACCGTTGCCAACAAACTGGGCGATACCGTTGCGGTTAAAGGCGATGCCAACATCACCACCACCGCAGGCGCGAACGGCATTCAGGTCGGCCTCAACAAAGACCTGAAAGTAGACAGCGTCAAAGCAGGCGATACGGTTGTGAACAACAACGGCGTCAACGTCGGCGACAAAGTCGCGCTGGGCAAAGACGGTCTGAAAGCAGGCGATGTCAACATCACTGCCGACGGTATCAACGCAGGCGGTAAGAAAGTGACTGGCGTCGCCGCAGGCACCGTCGCCGCAGGCAGCACCGATGCCGTCAACGGCGGACAACTGCACCAGGTTTACGAACTGATCGGCAGCAACGGCGGCAACGTCAACACCGCACCGCCGTCAGTCGAAGCGGACGGCAAAGCAGGCTTGGGTAATATCAAAAACATTACCCTGGTGGACAACAGCAACAATCCGAACGTGACCAACGTCACGAACGAGACCAAGATTGCCCAGTCCAACGGTTACAGCCTCGTGACCTACAACGTCGAAGACCAAGGCATGTACGTGACCAACAACGTCATCGAAGCCGTAGGCCGTATGAACGAACAAGGTATCAAGTTCTTCCATACCAACGACGGCGAAGTGAACCCCGACGTACAGGCACGCAACAGTGAAGACTCCAGCGCGAGCGGCGCATACGCCACGGCGGTCGGCTTCCAAGCCGCCTCCAAAGGCACCAACGCCATCGCCATCGGTAAAGGCGCCAAAGCCAACGCCGAGAACACCATCGCCATCGGTACCGGCAACATCGTCAGCGGCAAAAACTCCGGCGCCATCGGTGACCCGACCGTAGTAAGCGGCAACAGCTCTTACTCCATCGGTAACAACAACAACGTATCCGCCGACAACGCCTACGCATTGGGCAGCAACATCAAAGCCACAGTCAACGACTCCGTCTACCTCGGCGACCGCGCCCAAACCCAAGGCATCCATACGGCTGATGCGGCCAAAGGCGAAGCCTACACCTACGGCGGTCTGAACGACAAAGCCGTGGCAGGCAAAAGCAGGTTCGGCTGCCGCCGCGAACAAAGTCGTCGGCGTCGTCACCGTCGGCAACGGCACGGACGAGACCCGTCAGGTTCAAGGTGTGGCGGCAGGTGTGGTATCGGCGGATTCGACCGATGCGATCAACGGCAGCCAGTTGTATTACACCAACCAGGCGATTGCTAACGTAGCGACACAAGCGACAGCAGCGAAAACCGAAGTTACCGCAGGTAAGAACGTCGTCGTTAACCAAACGACCGGCAACAACGGACAGACCGTGTATAACGTTGCTACTGCCGATAAACTCGACGTAACCAGCGTGACCGCAGGCGGTGTAACCGTTAACGCGCAAGGTGTCAGCATCGCTGCACCGACCGCCCATAATCCGGCGAATACCGTTAGCCTCAGCCCGATCGGTCTGAACAACGGCGGACAACGCATCACCAACGTCGCCCCGGCGAAAGAAGGTACCGATGCGGTCAACCTGAACCAGCTCGCCGGTGTGGGTAACGCCCTGCAAAAACAACATCGAACGCGTCGGCAAAAAAGCCTATGCAGGCGTGGCAGGTGCGATTGCACAAGGCTCGATTCCGCAAGTAACCCGTCCGGGTGCAACCGGTATCGGCGTGGGTAGCGGCTACTACGGTGGTCAATCCGCCATGGCAATCGGCGTGTCTGCGATGAGCGACGGCGGTAACTGGGTTGTTAAAGGCAACTTCTCTGCCAACACAGACGGCCACGTCGGTGTCGGGGCAGGTGCGTTGTACCAGTGGTAAGCTAACGGCTCTTAGCTGAAGCAAAGCAAAGGTCGTCTGAAATCCAAAAACAGGGTTTCAGACGACCTTTTTATATCTTGTATGAGGGATAAATTGGTTTTATTTGAAATTCATGGCTGGAAGGATGATGGAAGTTGGATTTCTTCTGAAATCTAGAGCGACATCACGACTTTTCAGACGACCTTGGATTCGGATTTCAAGTGCAACACTAGGGTACCAGTGGTTGGAACAGATTTAAGAATAAAACACTTGGCGTTTCGTAGCCAAGTGTTTTTCTCGGCCGGTGGTTCAACTCATCTTGAACCCTGCGTATCTCCCGATCGCTGATGTTTCGGAAATCGGTCTGTTTGGGGAAATATTGTCGGATGAGTCCGTTGGTGTTCTCATTCAGCCCTTTCTCCCAAGAATGGTAAGGGCGGCAAAAATAGGTTTTCGCCTTCAATGCTTTGGCTATTTTGGTGTGTTGGTAGAACTCTTTGCCGTTATCCATGGTGATGGTGTGGACTCTGGCTTTATATGCCTTTAATACCCTAATGGCCGCCCGGGCAGTGTCTTCGGTTTTTAAGTTCTTTAATTTGCAGATGATGGTGTAGCGGGTAGTGCGTTCGACCAAGGTCAATAACGCGCTTTTCTGATTTTTGCCGACGATGGTGTCGGCCTCCCAATCGCCGATGCGGGTTTTCTGGTCGACGATAGCAGGTCGGTTTTCTATGCCGACGCGGTCGGGCACTTTGCCTCTGGTCCATGTGCTGCCGTAGCGTTTGCGGTAGGGTTTGCTGCATATTCTGAGATGTTGCCACAAAGTGCCGCCGTTGCTTTTGTCTTGGCGGAGGTAGCGGTAAACGGTGCTGTGATGGAGTGTGATCTCGTGGTGTTTATGCAGGTAGGCGCATACTTGTTCGGGACTGAGTTTGCGGCGGATAAGGGTGTCGATGTGTTGAATCAGCTGCGAATCGAGCTTATAGGGGTTTTCGCCGGTGCTTTTTTTGGTCAGCCGGCTTTGCTTCTGTGCTTTATCGGCGCTGTATTGCTGTCCTTGGATGCAGTGTCGCTTGATTTCGCGGCTGATGGTGCTTTTGTGGTTGGCGATTTCGGCGATGGTGCAGTGGCGGGACAGGTATTGGATATGGTACCGTTCGTCTTGGGTCAGTTGTGTGTAGCACATGGCAATCTTTCTTGCAGGAAAGGCCGTATGCTACCGCATACTGGCCTTTTTCTGTTATGGAAAGTTGCACTTCAAATGCGAATCCGCCGACCTTTTGCGATTCAATTTACCAAATCCCTGTAAACGTTTTTTTCAGCCCGCCAAAATTTCCAACGCGATTTGGGTGTGAGTGTTAATACGCCGCCGTTTTCCCCATCGGTCGTCAAGGTCAGTTTTTTCAGACGACCTGTGTGTAGCGCCTGCCAAATCGGGTCGAACCAGCGTTGTTCCCAATCCTGCAAAATATCTTGGTAGGTCAGTACGTCCGCCGTCGACCCGGTAACGGTCAAACCATCCATAAAAATGACGGCAGTGTCTGTTCTTGTTTCTTGCATCCAAGAGGCAAAGGCGCGAAAGTCGTATGGTGCATCTATGCGGTCGGAGGCAAATTGCGCCCACGGGCTGTCGGAGAATAGGGCGGATGATTGCTGCGTCCCTTGAATATCATGCCACAGCCACAGACCGTTTATCGGCGGTGTTCCGAGTTGGTGGCGAATGTTGTTGATCGGGTGTTGGTGCAGCCACATTTGAATTTCTGTCTGCTTTGCTAACCATTGTCCGCTATCTTTGCCCGAGGCTTGTTCAGACGACCCCATTTGTCCGTAAATATCCAATATGGGCTGAATTTGCCAGTCTTGCGGATTGGGTAATAAGACAAGCCACAAATCGGGGCGAACGGGGATAAATCGCCAACCCTCGTCCTGATAAAAATCAGACAGTTCGCGACATAATTCATCTGCCTCGTCAGTGGCAATACCGATATATTCGCCGCCAACGACGCTGACTTGGTGCAAACCCATCTGCTGCCATAGCGGAGAAGCCAATGCGGCAGGTTGTTGCTGTGGAACGTTTGCAGCAGTTTTTTTGCGTGTTCGAGCAGACTGCCATCCCATAAATAACGCCCGTAAAATTTTGATGTTTCAACTGCTTGTTTGTGTAAATGTCCGAAGCGCAGCAGACGGTTGAAGGCTGGCAGGATAAGAGGGGGGACGGATTCGTCGCTTTGGCGGTTCAGCGACGGAATGGCAAGGGTCAGGTTCATGGCAGGCGGCAGGTTGGGAAAAAGCATCATTTTAAGGGAGAATGCCGGCCATTCCCAAATGTCTATGGGATGGGACGTTTGAAGCAATATACGCGATTGTGATATAATTACGGACGTAAATTTCAGAAAAAAACGGGTGTAAATCAAAACAATAGCCTTGATAATACGCCCTTGGTTCCCCATTGTGCTGTTTGCCGGACTATGAAAAAAAGGTCGTCTGAAAGACGGATAAATAGCAGACAGTCTTCTTTTTAAATGAAAAATCACATTGCCCGTGCGGATTGATAAAGCAGCCGCACCGCCGCATTAAAAAGGATAATTCGTGATCGAAACAACCCGATTTCCCTTATTGCGCCGATTTTGGCACAACAAACCCTATCCGCTGGTCTCTGTTGGGCATCCTTTTGCCCGTTTCCGGCGCGATGACTGCCTATGCAGTAACCGAACCTGTTCCCGAGTATCAAGGATTTAAAGTCGAGCGCGTTTCTGAAGAGCTGCCGGCGGTTTATGTTGAAACCGGCAATTTTCAGTCCAGTTACTGGGCGCAAGAAGTCGTCCAGCAGGGCGACTCACTCGCCGATGTGCTTACCCGCATGGGGGTCCCCCAAACCGACATCAAGCAAATCATGGCGAAAAAAACAGTGCGGAACGCGATATGCAACATTTGCGCGCCAACCAGTCTGTCAATATCCGCATCGATGCTTCGGGACAAGTTACCGACGTACAGTTTTTCACGGATGAAGAGCTTGAGCGCAACCTTGTCGCTTTGGAAAAAGTCAAAGGCAAATGGCAGGCTTCTACATCGGAAGTGGATATGAAGACCATGCCGACCCTGCGTTCCGTCGTTGTCCGCACTTCTGCGCGCGGTGCAATGGCGCAGGCGGAAATTCCTGTCGAAATCCGTGAGTCGCTGAGCGAAATTTTCTCCGACGTACTGAGCTTGGAGGATTTGAAAGAAGGCGATGTGATACGATTGTTGTATGACAGCATGTATTTCCGCGGACAACAAATGGGTACGGGCAATATTCTGGCAGCCGAAATTGTCAAAGGCGGTAAAAGCTATCAAGCCTATTATTACAGCCAGGGTAAAGGCGACGAAGAGAGCGGCAGCTATTATGATCAAAGCGGCAAATCGCTCCAGCAAAAAGCGGGCTTCAACATCGAGCCTGTTGTCTATACGCGCATTTCATCCCCGTTCGGTTACCGGGTCCACCCCGTTTTACATACCGTCCGTATGCATACCGGTATTGACTACGCAGCCCCTTCCGGTACGCCGATTAAAGCGACCGCTGACGGCGTGATTACCTTCAAAGGCTGGAAGGGCGGCTACGGTAATACCGTTATGATCCGCCATTCTAACGGCGTTGAAACCTTATACGGGCATATGAGCGCGTTTACGCCTGCCCAAGGTGTGGTGCGTGCAGGCGAAGTGATCGGATTCGTCGGTACGACGGGACGTTCTACCGGTCCGCACCTACACTATGAAGCACGCGTGAACAGTCAACCTGTCAACCCGACTACGGTTGCCCTGCCGACACCCAAGCTGACGCCAACCAATATGGCTGCATTCCGTCAGCAGCAGAAATCGGCAAATACCATACTTGCCTCTATCCGCGGGTTGCCTGTTTCTGTGGCGCAGTTGGATTAATCAGGCTGCCCATAGTATTGGGGTATGCCTTAAAAGGTCGTCTGAAAACCAGGTTTAAGGTTTCAGACGACCTTTTACATTGGGATGGATACGAAAACTTTTTCCAGTTCATACGGCTTGAGACAAGTTGTTTGGGAGTGGCTTTCAAATATAGTGGATTAAATTTAAACCAGTACGGCGTTGCCTCGCCTTGCCGTACTATCTGTACTGTCTGCGGCTTCGTCGCCTTGTCCTGATTTAAATTTAATCCACTATAACAGTATGAGCCAGAATCTCAATGATAAATTGATAGGAAATTTAAACGGAAATATCAGGGCGGTTATTTCTGCGAGAGAAATTCAGAGATACGTATTTGTTGTCATTTTGAAACATATCTTCATGGCGGGGAGTGCATTCGTTTTTTTGAGCAAGAGCGGCAGGTAACGTTTTTATTTCATGTGTTGTGTGATTGCCATAAGAGACTTGTTAGCAAAAAAGGTCGTCTGAAACCGAATTTGAGGTTCAGACGACCTTTTCGTTTTTGATAAGGGTCTGCAGTTTTTAGCGTTCCTTTCAGTTTTCTTGTAAAAGAAACCGTCTGTTTGGCGATGGGAGCAGAATGTAGTGCCGTCAGCTTCTTCGTCAAGATATTCAAAATCACACCGTAGGCCGGCAGGAAAAAGAGGGTGCAGATGGTGAGTTTGAACAGATAATCGACAAAAGCGATGCCCTGCCAGTTTGCCGCCATAAATTCATCGCTGCTTGCGTAGAAGGCAATGGCGAAAAAAATACCAATGTATCCAGGGCGTTGCCGATGACGGTTGATGCGGTCGGAGCGATCCACCACGCTTTCAGACGACGTAATTTGTTGAACACAAAAATATCAAGGATTTGTCCGAGTGCGTAAGCGGCAAAGCTGGCTAAGGCGATGCGTCCGACAAAGGTATTGAATTCGGATAGCGCGCCTAAGCCTGTCCAACTGCCGTCGTGGAACAAAACGGAAAAGATGTAGGAAAGCAAAAGGGCGGGGAACATGACCCAAAAGATAATCCGCCGTGCCAAGTGCGAACCGAAAATGCGGACAGTCAGGTCGGTGGCAAGGAAGATGAAGGGGAAGGAAAACGCGCCCCAAGTGGTGTGGATGCCGAAAATTTGGAAGGGGAATTGTACCAGATAGTTGCTGGCGGCAATGATGAGGATATGGAAAAGCACCAGCCAGAAGAGCGCCTTCTGTTGTTGCGCTGTTGTAAATTCGTACATGGAAATCTTTCGGAAAGGCTTTCAGACGACCTTCTCATGAAAAAGGTCGTCTGAAAATGCGTAAAAGGGGATGGATTATTGGCTGTCGTGTTCGAACAGGCGTTTGCGTGCCAATGCTTCGAACTCGGTACCTGCCTTGCCGTAATTGGCAAAGGGATGAATGGCGATGCCGCCGCGCGGTGTGAATTCGCCGAAAACTTCGATGTATTTCGGATCCATCAGGGCAATCAGGTCTTTCATGATGATGTTGACGCAGTCTTCATGAAAATCGCCGTGGTTGCGGAAGCTGAAGAGGTAGAGTTTCAGGGATTTGCTTTCCACCATTTTGATGTGCGGGATGTAGCGGATGTAGATGGTGGCAAAGTCGGGCTGCCCGGTCATGGGGCAGAGGCTGGTGAATTCAGGGACAGACGAACTTGACGAAATAGTCGTTGTCGGGATGTTTGTTGTCGAATGCTTCGAGAATTTCGGGAGCGTAGCCGGTCGGATATTGGGTTTTTTGATTGCCCAAAAGCGAGATGCCTTGCAGCTCTTCGGTATTGCGGGACATGAGGGTTTCCTTAGTTTTTTAATGTGGGAGGTTTTCGAACCACGAAGGGCGGATTGTAATATAAGGCAGGGGTGATGTGTAACCTTTATTCAGCATCGGAGGTCGTCTGAAGATATTCGCAATTAAACGATTTGAATTGTAACCGCAATTTTAAAAAAATGATTAAAAAAATGTAATTTTTCAAATGATTGCTTTATTTTCAGCTTATTTCTGTCAATTGCGGGTAAATGAGGCTATGTGGTAAGAACTAAGCAGATGTTTGAAAGTTCTAAGAGTCGGTTTGATGGAAGACAAAAATGGGTAGTTCGCTCGAATGCAAATAATGTTTTATGCATAAAAAGTACCACTCGTTATTAACTTTAACCGATTGTCAGATTTTTCATCAGAAGAATAGTCAATTAGATTAGTATGTTCACATAAAAATAAATATTTGGTATTTTGATTCAATGATTTTTTTCATCGTTGCCCTCGTCCGAAGGGCCCAGCGATTGAAGTTGGTAATTAAGAGGAATAAACCATGAGTTTTTTTCACAAACCGATTTGACCACGGCATTAAAAAAACCCTATCTGACCGCCTGCCTCAATTTTTCCGAGCAGCAGACCAGGGCAGGGCGGATGTTGCGGGTCGTAACCGAACGCCTCAGTTCACATCTGAATGACAATCTGAAAGTATATGGCATCAATGAAAACCTCTGGTTTGCCTTGATGGCGGTTTACGTCAGCCCGAACAGTGAAATTTTGCCATCACGCTTGAGTGATTTGATGGATCTGACCCGTACCAGTGCAACCCGATTGTCGGACGAAATGGTTAGCCGAGGCTGGGTTGCACGCTATATCAACCAGCAGGACCGCCGTCAGATTGTGCTAAAATTGACCCCCGAAGGTGAGGTTTTTATCCAAAAAGTATGGCCGCAGGTTTCCAGTACGAGCCAAGAGGCTTGGAAAGATTTCACCGATGAAGATTACAACCAGTTGCAATATTTGTTGGGTAAGCTGCTGCGCCGGCTGGAGGGCTGATAAAGCGGATGCAGGATGTGGCGGATACCGATGATAAAACGGAGTATTCCATGAAAGCCAATCCCTACAAACAGGGAATCTGTATCGCTACCGCCATTCTACTTTCTGCCTGCGCTCAATTCGGTAAACAGGCTCCTTTGGAAGAACCTACCAATTACGGGCTATCTGAAGGTAAGTCTGCAGCCATGGTTCAAGATGCGTGGTGGATGCAACTGAACGATCAAAAAAACTTAACCAATTAGTTGCACTCTCTATCCGTAATGCTCCCGATTTGCGTATTGCTAAGGCGCGCTTCGAACAAGCACAAGCGCAGCTGGGAATAACTGAAGCCGCAAACAAAATGCAAATCGGGTTGTCCGCGCGAGGGGCAGGAGCATATGTTGCTCCTAAGCCTTCATCCGGTCATATTGATACTGACCATACCTTATTATTGGCAAATACTGCTTTACAGGGTACTTGGTCGTTTGACTTCTGGGGTAAAAACCGGAAACAGGCCGCATCAATATTAGGAAAGCGCAAGGCCATTCTGTACGAGGCTCATCAAACGCGCATTGATATCGCTAATGCGGTTGCATCACAATATTTCACATGGCAGATGTTGTTAATACAACAAAATCTATTATCCGAGCGTATGGAAACTGCAGACAAGATGCAGCAACTGATGCGCAGAAGGATTAATGCCCGCCTGGCTTCTGCAGAGTCGCTTTATCCGGTTGAAATGCAACAGCAAAGTATGCAGTTAGAAAAGCTGGAGTTAGAGCGCCGAATTGCTAAAGTGCGTCATGCTTTAGCAATATTAAGCGGGACAACCCCTGATAGTTTATCTTTGTATATGCCTGAAAAAATGGCAGCAGTTCCCGTTGTTCCAGTCAATAAAATTCATGCAGATTTATTGGGTGCCCGCCCAGATATTGCTGCACAAAAAGCTATCTTGGAATCTCGGTTCAATACGGTTGAAGCAACAGAAGCTGAGTTTTACCCAAATATAGAACTCAAAGTTTTGGCAGGTCTGGCACATATTGATGCTTTTTAATGTTGTACGAGGACGCACATCGGGTATGATCGGCGTACTTCCTGCCTTAAATCTGCCAATTTTTACTTCTGGAGCATTACAATCTAAGTTGGCAGGGCGGCGTGCCGAATATAATGAACAGGTAGCCCTTTATGACCGTACTGTTTTAAATGCCATGCGTGCTGCTGCCGATGCGGTTGTTGACTATCAAAATATGCAGAAACGACAAAGCGTTTGGGAAAAAATGCAGGAAACTGCTGAAAAAACAGTCCGTAACGCGAATAGTCGTGTCAATGCGGGATTAGATAATGGTCTATCTGCTCTGCAAAAAAACAGAACGAACTTCTCCAATTAAAAAAATGCAGAAAGCACAATATCAAGCCGAGTCATTGATTGCATGGAGCAATTTAAATACCCAATTGGGCGGAGGGTTTAAGCTTGAACCTTTGGGACGGAATGTCTCAAAAAAAAGTACAGGTAAAAAGATACGCTGAGGAAATTAATGGCAGCTTGTTAATCAAGCTGCCATTTTTGTTTTCTCTTGATTGCTAATAGAGTATAAGTGGATTGGTAAAAACTAGGGAATGTAAAGACAGTTTTATAGAAATGCCAATATGATCCTCAACCAACGTACTATATTAGTTTTTCCCTTTGGTGTATTTGAACCATAGGGATAGATTGTTTAGGAGCGATGACTAGGTTTCAAATCATGTTTTGCTTGAGAAAAACACAAAACCCGTTACTTAAAAGCAGCGGGTTTTGTGTTTTTCGGTTTTGAGTATCTGATATAAGGGGAACAGTATGTCTCGTATATGCGCACTCCGATAAGATAGGAAAATGAAGAGGGGGATCGTTGTTTAATGACTCGAAGCAGGACGGCATCCGAGTAATTGGTATTATATAATAATAGTAATTATTATCAATAACAAATTTTTTTAAAAATTAAGATAACTTTTTGAAAGATATGAAAATTATTTTTTTGGGGTTGAGTGAAGGTCAAAGTAAAAGATAAAAATATTAGGTATCTGGTTGATTTTATTGGTGTCGAATAAGATATTCTGAGCAGCCATTGGTTTGTTGGCGTACGGTATGTATTAATTAGAAGGTGGGATTTAGAAAGCAAATATCATTTTTTAAATAGCAGATTCTTATGAGTTTGATGGCTTGATTGTATCAAGTAGGGCTCTTTAATCTATCTAAATATTATCCTTAAAATAAAGCGGCCTTGCTACTTTAATGACAAGACCGCTTTATTTTCAGTAATTTAAAATTTTGATTTTAGAATAAGGAGTCTAACTGTTTATTATTGCCGGTATTGCTTGGCAAAACCGGTTCTTCTTGTAACTCTTGGCGCCCAGGGCGGCTAGAGTTTTGGGGTATCAGACATATTATTGTCAGAAGGTTGACGAGTACGTCTAGATGGTTGAGGGGTCGGGTGTGGTGCTACTCCACCGTTTTCTAAGGCTAAATCGGAGCTGGTAGTCAGTCGTTCCTTCATATAATACTCACCACCATTAGAAACTATGCCTTCAGGTGCCTTCATGCCTTTGTTTTCAGTGCCTTTGAGGGCGTAACGCATATAATCTACCCAGACTGGAACTGCAATCGTACCACCGTAGCCGGCACGCCCCATGCTGCGGGGCTTGTCAAAACCAACATAAACAGCAGTCACCACTTTAGGATTGAAACCGACAAACCATGCATCTTTGTTGTCATTGGTTGTTCCGGTTTTTCCGGCAATATCGCTTCGACCTAATGCTGATGCACCTCGAGCAGTACCTGCACGAACTACATCTTGCATAATTTTATACATGATATATGCGTTTCGAGGGTCAATCGCCTGAGGAGCATTTTCTCCGGCAATTAAGGGTTGCATCTGTGCTTTCAGACGACCTTGGCTATCGTAGATTTTGTCAATCACATAAGCTGAGATTTTATATCCGCCATTAGCAAAAAAACACTATATGCTTCTGCAATACGGAGTGGAGTGGTTTCTCCAGTACCTAAAGCCATTGATAAACTTGCGGGAAGTTCAGACGGTTTGAAACCAAAACGTTGGGCATATTGCTGGGTATATCCAATTCCGATAGACATCAGGATGCGGATAGAAACCATATTTTTCGATGCGGTTAATGCTTGGCGCAATGTAATATAACCAGAATAACGCCCATCTGAATTTTTGGGTGACCACACGCTACCATTTGCTCCTTTTCCTGGTAGGGATATTGGGGCATCATTGATCATGGTTGAGGCTGTCATGCCTTTAGCTAATGCAGCGGAATATACAAAAAGGCTTGAATGCTGAACCAGGTTGGCGCATGGCCTGAGTTGCTCGGTTAAAAGTTTTGCTATGATAGTCATAGCCACCAACTAATGCTTGAACAGCCCCGGTTTTGGCATCTAAAGATACTAATGCACCTTGCAATAAAGGTTCTTGTACAACAGTCCAGCCATTACCAATATTTTTTTCACTCTGATGACAGAGCCGCGTCGAATACGGTCTTCTCCCATTTTTTTCATTATTAACCGCTTTGGCTGCAAAAACCCTAACGATTTAGCGTCAAGAGTCATTTTACGGCCATTGGGTAGTTGGATTTGTACTGCTTTCCGGGAAGCTTCCAATACAACCGCAGGAACCATTTTATCCACAGTATATAAAGTAGATAAATATTGGCTGACTGTTTCTTCAACATCATCTGTTTTGCTGAGGTCAATATAATTTTCCGCTCCTCTGTAACTGCTGCCTCGGTCAAAGTTTCTTAAGACTTTGCGCAATGCTTCGGTAGCAACACGCTGATTTGCGGTATTTACGGTTGTATAAACGTGAAAAACCTTGAGTGTAGGCTTCTTCGCCATATTTTTTTCATATAGTTCTTGACGAACCATTTCTGCTACATACAACGCGTTTTGATCAATTTTTTGTACAAATCGCTCATAATGTAATTCTTCTTTTAATGCGTCGTCACGTTGCTGAGACGTAATCATCCCTTCTTCCAGCATATTATTCAGGATATAAGTTTGCCGCAGTTTGGCGCGTTCAGGATTCACAATGGGATTATATGCAGAAGGAGCCTTTAGGTAGGCCGGCCAGCATGGCAGCCTCGGCCAAAGTCAAATCCTTAACATTTTTGTTGAAATAAATCTGCGCTGCCGAAGCAAACCCGTAAGCACGCTGCCCCAAAGTAAATTTGGTTGAAGTAAAGCTCTAAAATCTTATCCTTGCTCAAGGATTGTTCAATTTTATAGGCTAAAAGTGCTTCATTAAATTTTCGGGTAAATGTACGTTCACTGCTTAAATAGAAGTTTTTGGCAACCTGTTGCGTAATAGTGCTTGCACCAGATTGAACGCCTCCCGCAACGATATTACTAATCGCTGCTCGGGCAATGCCCCAAACATCTACGCCCCAATGTTCGTAAAAGCGTTTGTCTTCTGCGGCAATAACCGCGTTCTTGAGAATATCGGGGAAGTCGTTGATTTTGGTAAATTCACGCCGTTGCTCACCATAGACGCCAATAATTTGCCCGTCTGCCGAGTAAATGGTCAATGGCATTTTTGGGTTGGTAGTGTTGTAAGGAGTCTAAGGGGGGGAGTTTGGGGTAGGTTACTAAAATTGCTATAGCAATCAATCCAGTAGTAAAAATTGCTAGGCCTAACATCAAACCGATACAGGTTGTTATAATCTTTTTAATCATGACTAGGTAATAATTTTGCCATTATTGGTATTAAATAAAGTAAAAATAGATATCGATTTCTATAAAACACGGCATTTCTCGTGTAAAGAGGAAGTCCTTTACGGATATCGAAACAGTTACTCACTCCTAATAATACAGGGAAATCTTATGATTGGCTTGTCAAAAAACCCTAAAAATACAACTGGTAAGGCTGGAAAGTCCTCTTCAGGGTTAAGCAACCGTTCTTCCATCGGCATCGATATTAGTCAGCATGCCATCAAGATGGTTCAGCTGTCAGGGCGTAGTTTAAACCAAATTCAGTTGGAAAAAAATACGTTATTACTAAATTACCTAAAAAAATATTGTAAAAGGTAACAAAATTCAAGATTACGACCAGCTTGTTACTTATTTGCAACATGCATATTCGCAATTACGCAGTTCTTGCAAGAATATTATTGCAGCTATCCCTCAAGGATTGGCGACGATCGAGCAAGTGGTTTATTCACAAAAAGATACTGAGTTGGATTTGGATGAATTTGCAGAATCTGAAATCTCCTCGATCGGGCCTATCGATGAAATAAACTATGATTATCAGGTCGTAGGTGCGTCTGTTATTCCAGCAGGGCAGCAGATTTTGACGGTTGCAGCGCGTAAGGATGATGTTGAGCCTATGATCGAAATGTTTGAGGGGGCGGGATTGTCCTTATCGGCGTTAGATTTAGATTTATTGGCGCAGCATAATGCCTTCGTATTTTGGATTAACCAGTACGCTCCTGAATTAACAAATGAAAAAGTTGCTATATTTGGGATTTATGCAACACAGATGTATGCGCTGATTATTCAGAATGGGCAAATTCTATACAAGCAGGAAATGCCTGTAAGTACTGAGCAATTGAACCAGTTGATTCAACGTACATATCAGGTTACAGAAGAAAAAGCTGCTCAAATGATGGTATCTACGAGCAAGCCAACTGATTATCAAACACAAATCGCAGACCGCTTTAATGTTCAAGTGGCTCAGGAAGTGCAAAGAGTACTACAGTTTTATTACACCACACAGCCGACAGATGCTTTTTCGAATGTGAAGCATATTTTATTAACTGGTTCTGCATCACAACAGACTGGTTTGGCTGAAAGCATTTTTTCGCAGACAAATACAGCGACACAATGTATTCAACCAGTTACATATGTGGAGCGAGGTGGTAAGGTCGATTTGTCACAGTTACAAGTTGATGCTTCTGCTTTGACACTTGCATTTGGATTAGCATTAAGGGGATTGTAATATGACTGAATTAATTAAAATTAACCTTCTTCCATATAGAGAAGAAATTAAGCAACGTAAAAGACAGCAATTTAAAATTTTGATGCTTTCTTCGTTATTAATAGGAGTTGGTTTATCTGCAATAGCTTATTTAGCGATCAATAATGCTATTAGTGATCAAGAAAGTAGGAATGCATTTTTGGAAGCAGAAATTACCAAGTTAGATAATGATTTAGGAGAAATAAAAAAATTACAGCAGGAAAAAGAAAACTTCTTGGCTAAAAAGCAAAAAGTCGAGGAGTTGCAAGAAAAACGCTCCCAAGCTGCATATATCATCGACAGTTTGAATGTGGTTATTCCAGATAATACTTATATCACATCTCTTGATGCAGAAAATCCGACCTCTTATAAGATTACAGGCCGAGCGATTAGCGATAATAAAATTGCCATGTTTATGCGATCTTTGCCAAGTACAGGTATTTTTATGCAGCCAGAACTCTTGGAAATTAAGAAAATTGATAATTATCAAGAGTTCAATATTAAATCTATGATTGGTTCCTCGAGTATTCCAGTCAAGTCGGAGAGAGAAGTAATTAATGATGATTCGACGAAAGCACAGAACGGGGAGGAAAAGTAAATGGCCTCAGCTAAAGTAAAAAATTTGGATATTCAGAATTTATATTTGTTGAATCCTGCTGCAAAGTTTGTATTAGCTGCGTTAGCGATTGCAGGAGTATTGGCTGTTGGTTATGCAGCAGTATTTCGTGAACAGCTGGAAACACTCTCAACCCAAGAGGAAAGGGAAGTCGAGTTAAAGGAAACATATACGAAAAAGAGCATTGAGGCTGCAAGTTTAGATAACTTGAAAGCCGAATTAGCCTCTATTCGTTCTTCATTTGACATCTTGTTAAAACAGCTGCCGACTGATGCTGAAATTCCTACTTTGATTCAAGAATTGCACCAGGCAGGTTCAGCAAACGGCCTTCGTTTAGATAGTGTAATTCCACAGGTTCCAGTCAATGATGGGCCGATACAGAAGTTGCCGTATGAAATATCGATTACGGGCAAATATAATCAGATTAATCAATTTGCTAGAGATGTTGGTGGGTTGTCGCGGATTATTACATTAGAGTCGTTAAAAATATCGCATGTCTCAGATGGTAAAAATAGCAAAGATATTAAAAACGATACTTTGATACTCAGAGCAATTGCGACGACGTATAAAGCCCGCCCAGCAGATGAAGTAGCAGCAGAACTTGCCACTCAGCAGAGTCAGGCACAGGGGAATTCAGAAAATGGCCAAGCCAATTCTGAACAAAAATAATAAATGATAGGAAAAATCATGAAAAAAATAAAAATTTTCTTACTTACAAGTATCCTGTCATTGACGGGGTGTACACCGGCATATGACGATTTGAATGAGTGGATGACTAAGACACGTCAGGATGCTAAGTCTCATATCATTCCATTTGAGGCTCCGGTAGTGAACCCTCCGGCTGTTTATAATCCACCAGCTTACAGTGGTTTAAATGCATTCGATTTTCGACGGTTGGATAATGCACCTAAAGGTAGCAACGCTCCAAATCCCAATCGCCCAAAAAGAAGCATTGGAAGCATTCAGTTTAGAAAAATATGCGGTACGTAGGGATGCTGAGCAATGGCAGTAAAACTGTCGGTTTTATTGATGTAAATGGACATGTCTATACAGTTTATCCGGGGAACTATATCGGACAAAATTATGGAAAAATCCAAAGCATTACTGATGATTTGATTGTTTTGACAGAGTTGGTTGAGGATAGTTCGGGCAATTGGATTTATCGAAAGGCGGAATTGCCATTAAGCAATAATGCTGAAAAATAGTTCAAATGATGCCAGTAATGCTTCAGCAACGAATTCAAACTAATTTAAGGGGTCTCACTTCATGAAAACTAAGAATATGACGAAATTATTTGCCGGCATCAGTATGATTGCAGCAGCACAAATTGCATTGGCTGGTAATATTACTGATATTAATGTATCAACTTTGCCGGATAGTCAAAAAATTATCAAAATCCGTTTTGACCGGGATGTGATTAGCCCGAGCGGCTTTGTTACATCCACTCCGTCCCGAATTGCCTTGGATTTTACCAAAACAAATATTCAATTGGCTCAACCTGTATTGGAATACGCGGATCCTTTGTTAAATCAAATTACTGCGGCTCAGAATAATGACCGATCTCGCATTGTTTTGGGATTGAATAAAGCGGCGCAATATAATACCGAAGTCCATGGTAATGAAGTATGGGTATTCGTTACAGAATCATCTGATCGAACCACAACTTCTACGGCTATTTCAAATAATGCAAATGCACGTCAGAAGGCAGGCTCGTCTGAAGCAGTTAAACAAACGGTAAATTCAGCTAATATTGACTTCAGGAAGGGTGCACATAACTCAGGTATTGTGGAATTGAATGCGCCTGATTTCACAGGAAAACCTGAAGTGAAGCAACAACGTGATCGGGTTATTATTACTCTGAAAAATTATCCGTTGCCGACACAAGCGCAACGCAGTTTGGATGTTGCCGATTTCAGTACACCGGTTAAAAATATTACGTTAAAACGTATTGGAAATGATGCTCAACTCATTATTCGCAATAATGGTAATTGGGATTTCAATACCAAAGCTGCAAATGGTCAATTTGCTTTTGAAGTAATGCCTAAGTCCGCAAGTACGGAATCAAGTGGGCTGAATGCAAATCCAAACAAATCTTTCCGCGGCCGTAAAATTTCCCTGGACTTCCAAGATGTTGAAGTACGTACCATTTTGCAAATCCTTGCGAAGGAGTCAGGGGTTAATATCGTAGCCAGTGATTCTGTGAATGGCAAAATGACACTTTCTTTAAAAGATGTGCCTTGGGATCAGGCTTTGGATTTGGTTATGCAGGCGCGTAATTTGGATATGCGCCGACAAGGCAATATTATCAATATCGCACCTCGTGATGAATTGTTGGCTAAAGATAAGGCTTTCTTGCAGGCGGAGAAAGAGATTGCCGAACTGGGGCCTTTATATTCCCAAACTTTCCAATTGAAGTATAAGAATGTAGAAGAGTTCCGGAAAATTTTGCGTTTGGACGACAACAATAGTGGAAACTCCAATGGTAGAAATACCTTGTTGAGCGGCCGTGGCAGTGCGCTGATTGATCCTGCAACGAATACTTTGATTATTACGGATAATCGAAATGTTGTAGAAAAAAATTCCGTAAGTTGATTGAGGAATTGGATGTACCGACTCGTCAAGTTATGGTTGAAGCCCGTATCGTTGAAGCAAAAGACGGTTTTTCGCGTGATTTGGGCGTGAAATTCGGTGTCGCAGGTTCCAAAGGACGCAACGCTTGGGGTAACTCTTGGAGTAATGCGCAAGATAACCATAATACTAATTCGGCTGTTTTGCGAGGTGATGCAAATTACCGTACATGGTCTTTGCAACCGAATATTAGCCTGCCTGCGGCAGCGGCGACTAATAATATTGCTTTGGTGCGAGCTTTGTCATCGGGTGCATTAGGTTTGGAAATTTCTGCTTCGGAAGCTACCGGTAAAAGTAAGACCATTTCTAATCCGCGTGTCCTGACACAAGACCGTAGAGAAGCTACTATTGAGTCTGGTACTGAAATTCCGTATCAGGAGGCATCTTCCAGTGGTGCAACCTCGGTATCGTTCAAAAAAGCCGTGCTGGGCTTAACGGTAACGCCGAATGTAACGCCTGATGGTCAAGTTATCATGACTGTAAAAATTACCAAGGATACACCGCAAGACTGTACAGTGGACTCTTTGATTACGAAATGTATTCAGACTAAAAACTTGAATACTCAGGCAATGGTGGAAGATGGTGGTACGTTGATCGTTGGTGGCATCTACGAAGAAGATAATAGCGATACGATTAACAAAGTACCATTATTGGGCGATTTGCCAGTGGTGGGTAATTTGTTCAAGTCCCGTGCGAAAAAAGAAGAACGTCGTGAATTGCTGGTTTTCATCACTCCGCGAATTATGGATGGTGTAGGCAGCAATCTCCGCTACTAAAATTGGAAAAAGGCGTATGCTTGGAAGGGTATATGCCTTTTTTTAATTGATACGAAGTAGGTAGGGAGTTTTAGGGTTTTTTTGAGATCTTTGCAAAAAAATAGTCTGTTAGCAAAATTTATAGTCAATTAAAAAAATAAAATAGTACAATACTCAACTTTGAAGGTCTAACCATGGCATACTCTGCGGACTTAAGAAACAAAGCTTTAAACTATTACGAACAATGCAAAAAAATATCAGCCAAAACCGCAGCAACGTTTAACTTGTCAAGAAACACGCTTTACCTGTGGATTCGCCTTAAAAAAACAAACAGGCAGCCTAAAAACATCAAGTTACCGGTCTAAATGCCGTCAAATTGGATAGGCAAAAAAACTGGCTCAATATGTTGGGCAACACCCGGATGCCTATCTGCATGAAATCGCCAAACATTTTGATTGTACGCCAGCCGCCGTTTGCTATGCACTCAAACAGATGGGGATGACGCGCAAAAAAAGACCACCACTTACAAAGAACAAGACCCGGCCAAAGTAACGCATTATTTGACACAGCTGGCCGAATTTTTCTGACTACCAACGTGTTTATTTGGATGAAACAGGATTTGACCGCTACCTGTTCCGGCCCTATGCCCGCAGCCCGAAAGGGCAAATAGTGAAAGCGCAGATAAGTGGAAAAAGATACCGACGCTTATCTCTGGTGTCCGCACAAGTCGGCAACCGGCTGATTGCTCCGATGGTTTATCAAAATACGATGATCGGAGTCTTTTTTGAAGCGTGGTTTCAGCAATGCCTACTGCCCGCATTGACTCAAAAATCGGTGATTATTTTAGATAATGCACGATTTCACCGTATGGGTGTCTTACGGGAAATGGCGAAAAAATGGGGACATAAGGTATTGCCTCTTGCACCTTATTAACCTGAGCTCAACCCGATTGAGAAGGTGTGGGCGAATATTAAGCGGTATCTGCGAACCGTATTATCTGATTACGCCCGATTTGACGATGCGCTACTGTCCTATTTTGATTTTAATTAACTATAGTTTAAAGCTTTGTTTCTTAAGTCCGCAGAGTATGCCATGGTTAGACCTTCAAAGTTGAGTATTGTACTATTTTATTTTTAATTGACTATATATCGAGAAACTGCACATCACTCCTGCCAATACCCATGAGTGCAACCATCTGTCCCCTTTGTTGGAAGGCATTGCCGAAGGTACGACCGTCTATGCCGACAAAGGCTACGACAGTAAGGAAAACCGGCAACATCTGAAAGAGCATCAGTTGTTAGACGGCATTATGCGCAAAGCCTGCCGCAACCGTCCGCTGACGGAAAATCAAACAAAGCGTAACCGATATTCGTCGAAGACCCGTTATGTGGTCGAACAAGGCTTCGGTACGCTGCACCGTAAATTCCGCTATGCGCGGGCAGCCTATTTCGGACTGATTAAAGTGAGTGCGCAAAGCCATCTGAAGGCGATGTGTTTAAACCTGTTGAAAGCGGCCAACAGGCTAAGTGTGCCTGTTGCCGCCTAAAAGGCGGCCCGGATGCCTGATTATGGGGTATCTGGGGAGGATTAAGGGGGTATTTGGGTAAAATCAGGAGCAATTAGGGGCGGAAATAGACGAAAACCTGTGTTTGGGTTTCGGCTGTTGGGGGAAAGGCTTTTTTGCAAAGGTCTCTTTTTGTTTATTTTGGAAGGAATATGGTGAAATATCCATAAATGGTGATAGCTATATTCGATGATGTATTTCTATTCCCTGATGAGTTCAATCTAGACTTGCAGAGCGAGAGATTGGGTTTTTATACACTGAGGCTACTTTCATTCTAAATTGTTTGTGACAAATGAGTGGGGCAAAGCTGCTATTACTATAAATAGGTCGTCTGAAAACATCACGTAATCTTTAATACCATCCATGGTCTTAGGTAAGCAGGGTTAAACACGATATAATCGGTATTGTCGGAAAACTAAGTATAAATAAGTGCCAACGCATGCCTGGCAGTATTCATAAATCTTGTATCGGATGAACACCTTCATGGAAAAGCTCAATGGTAATTTAATTCTTATCGGATTGATGGGGGCAGGAAAAACAACGCTGGGAAGGCAGTTTGCTCAAATGTATGATTGCCCGTTTTATGATAGTGATTTGGAAATTTGCTCAGCATCAGGTGTTTCTATTTCCACTATTTTCGAGATGGAGGGAGAGGAAGGGTTCCGACACCGTGAGACTTTGATGCTGAAAAAGCTGTCGGCATTAAACGGCATTGTGTTATCGACGGGAGGGGGTTCGGTTTTGCGTGAAGAAAACCGATGTTGCCTGCGTGAGCATGGTACGGTGGTTTATTTGCATGCATTACCTGAGGTGCTGTTGGAGCGTACACGTTATGATAGCAGCCGCCCGCTTTTAAAAACGGACGATCCTTTAAAAAAATTACGCGAATTGTATATGGTTCGGGATCCGATTTATCGTGAGACCGCGCATATCGTTATAGAGTCGGAGAGCTGTGCTAAAACCCTTCGAAAATTGGTTGAATGTTTGGATGGGCAGAAATTCATTGAATATGATGATTGAAGGTGTTGCCTTTGTTGATTAGGTCGTCTGAAATGTAAAAACGGTTTCAGACGACCTTTAGTTATATGTTTGCCCCCCCTATTGGTTTTGCTTGATAAAATGTTCTTTATCTAGCTAGTCAGTTTTCAATAGAGCGGTAAGCGTATATTATTTTGCGTTGTTACTACATGATTTATTTTGACAAGGAGTCTTCTCCTATGCGTACTTTGACTGTTCAAACTCCGTCTCACCAATATCCTATTTTTTTATCGGGTATGACCTTATCGGGCAGGCTGATAGTTTACTTAAGCCTTATTTGAATAAAACAGCCGCAATAATAACCAACGAGACTGTTGCGCCTTTATATCTGAAAAATCTTCAAATGAGTTTGGACAGAATCGGTATCAGGCATTTCAGCATTATCTTGCCGGATGGCGAAAAATATAAAAACTGGCAGACATTGAACCTTATTTTTGACGGATTGATGGAAAACAGAGCCGAACGGAAAACTACACTAATTGCATTGGGTGGCGGGGTAATCGGCGATATGGTCGGCTTTGCCGCTGCAACGTACCAACGAGGTGCGCCGTTTATCCAAATTCCGACAACTTTGTTGAGTCAGGTGGATTCATCCGTTGGTGGGAAGACGGGTATCAACCATCCGCTTGGAAAAAAATATGATTGGTGCGTTTTACCAACCGCAGGCGGTCTTAGCTGATTTGGAAACATTGAAGACCTTGCCGCGCCGAGAATTATCGGCAGGTATGGCGGAAGTTATTAAATATGGTGCGCTTGGCGATGTTGATTTCTTTGAGTGGTTGGAACAAAAACGTTGCGGATTTGATGGTACAAAACCAAGAGAAATTGACGCAGGCGGTATATCACTGCTGCAAGATGAAAGCCGATATTGTTGCCAAAGATGAAACCGAACAAGGTATCCGCGCGTGGCTTAATCTTGGCCATACTTTCGGACACGCCATCGAGGCGGAAATGGGTTACGGAGTATGGTTGCATGGTGAGGCAGTGGCAGCGGGTTGCGTGCTGGCAGGTAGATTATCCGAAGAATTGGGTAAAATTTCCGATGCGGACACACGTCGAATCGCTGTTTTAATGGAGGCCGCAGGATTGCCGTCATTTCCGCCTAAATTCCCGTTTGAAAAATGGATCAGCCATATGAGCCATGACAAAAAGGTCAGTAGCGGCGTGATGCGTTTTATCGGGCTGAACCGTTTGGGGGAAGCCAATATTACTGAAGTTAGCGATATTGATATTTTAAAGCGGACTTTGCAGCCGTATTTGTAATGTGCATTCCAGTAAATATGCCGTGCATATTCATTGTCGCATGGGTCAAAAATAGAAAAGGTCGTCTGAAAAGTTATCAGACGACCTTGGATTCGGATTTCAAGTGCAACACTAGGGTACCAGTGGTTGGAACAGATTTAAGAATAAAACACTTGGCGTTTCGTAGCCAAGTGTTTTTCTCGGCCGGTGGTTCAACTCATCTTGAACCCTGCGTATCTCCCGATCGCTGATGTTTCGGAAATCGGTCTGTTTGGGGAAATATTGTCGGATGAGTCCGTTGGTGTTCTCATTCAGCCCTTTTCTCCCAAGAATGGTAAGGGCGGCAAAAAATAGGTTTTCGCCTTCAATGCTTTGGCTATTTTGGTGTGTTGGTAGAACTCTTTGCCGTTATCCATGGTGATGGTGTGGACTCTGGCTTTATATGCCCTTAATACCCTAATGGCCGCCCGGGCAGTGTCTTCGGCTTTTAAGTTCTTTAATTTGCAGATGATGGTGTAGCGGGTAGTGCGTTCGACCAAGGTCAATAACGCGCTTTTTCTGATTTTTTTGCCGACGATGGTGTCGGCCTCCCAATCGCCGATGCGGGTTTTCTGGTCGACGATAGCAGGTCGGTTTTCTATGCCGACGCGGTCGGGCACTTTGCCTCTGGTCCATGTGCTGCCGTAGCGTTTGCGGTAGGGTTTGCTGCATATTCTGAGATGTTGCCACAAAGTGCCGCCGTTGCTTTTGTCTTGGCGGAGGTAGCGGTAAACGGTGCTGTGATGGAGTGTGATCCCGTGGTGTTTATGCAGGTAGGCGCATACTTGTTCGGGACTGAGTTTGCGGCGGATAAGGGTGTCGATGTGTTGAACCAGCTGCGAATCGAGCTTATAGGGTTTTCGCCGGTGCTTTTTGGTCAGCCGGCTTTGCTTCTGTGCTTTATCGGCGCTGTATTGCTGTCCTTGGATGCAGTGCCGCTTGATTTCTCGGCTGATGGTGCTTTTGTGGCGGTTAAGTTGTTTGGCGATTTCGGCGATGGTGCAGTGGCGGGACAGGTATTGGATATGGTATCGTTCGTCTTGGGTCAGTTGTGTGTAGCTCATGGCAATCTTTCTTGCAGGAAAGGCCGTATGCTACCGCATACTGGCCTTTTTCTGTTATGGAAAGTTGCACTTCAAATGCGAATCCGCCGACCTTTTTATATGATTAAGGTAGGAGTGGAGTTTGTATCAAACCGAGTTTTTCATCAAAGCCAAACATGATATTCATATTCTGAACAGCTTGTCCTGCCGCCCCTTTAACTAAGTTGTCGATGACGGACAGAGCGATCCATACATTGTCAGATGAAGATTTTTTTGGATGCTGATACGGCAAAGGTTCGCACCGCGCACGCTGCGGGTTTCTGGTGTTGAACCGGCCGGCATGATGTCCACAAAAGGACTGTCCCGATAAAATTCACGTAAAACAGCTTCCGGATTGCAACCGTCCTCAAGATGCAGGTATAAAGTGGCGTGCATACCCCGGATCATGGGTGTCAGATGGGGAACGAAAATGAAATGTTCGGCAATTCCTGGTTGCAATGTGGCGATGGTTTGCCGAATTTCGGGCTGGTGTCGGTGTCCCGTAATGCCGTAGGCTTTAAAATTATCTCCGGCTTCGCAAAGCAGTGAGCCGGTATTGGCTTTCCGACCTGCGCCGGATACGCCTGATTTACAGTCCGCAATCAGCGGCATATGTGGTTTCAGACGACCTTCTTTCAGCATGGGGAGTAAAGGCAGTGAAACGCAGGTCGGATAACAACCGGGGTTGGCAACGATTTGTGCAGATGCGATGGCATCTCGGTTTAATTCACTTAATCCGTACACCGCTTGAGGAACAATATCGGGGCTGGCGTGCTTCATTTTGTACCAATGTTCCCATGTGGAAATATCCTGTATACGAAAGTCAGCGGATAAGTCGACGATGCGGATACCTTTTTTTCCAAAAAGACGAGGAGCATCGTTCATGGCGATTCCATTTGGGGTGGCGAAAAAGACAATATCGCATTTTTTTCCAAACCGGCGTGTTCGGGTGTTTGAAAGGTCAGATCGTAGATTCCCCTCAGACTGGGAAAGTAATCGGAAACTGCTTTACCTGACTCGCTGCGGCTGGTTACCGTTGTAATTTCAATATTCGGATGACTGCTGAGAAGCCGTAAAAGCTCTACGCCGGTGTAGCCTGTTGCACCAACGATGCCGACTTTGATTTTCGAATTCATAGATTTCTCCAAGAGTAATTTTTTTAGATGTGGGCAGATTTGCCGGTATCGACTTCGTTCGAATACTGTTGTCCATTATAGAGGAACGGTGATGTATAGTGGAAACAGCCACTATGAGTAATACGAAACGGTACTGACATATATAAAAGAAAAGTCGTCTGAAAACATGGAAGACAAGTTTTCAGACGACCTTTAAAGGGAAACCACCTAATGGTTATTCCTGTTCATACAGAATAAATGGTGAGGAACCTATTTTATTTTTAAACAGTTATAGAGCAATCTCTACTCAAAACAGCAATGAAGTAGGATCTCCGTCTGCCGGCAGATCATATTTTTGGATAGGAAGGTGTAGAAGCTGCCGGTGGAGAGGTGTATTCGGCAGCTTTGGGTTTTCTCGGTGAGTATGCCGAAGCTGCTTTCGGAGTCGGAGTATCTTCCGCATCTATTTCGATTTCAGAACCGGCGGGCAATACTTCATCTTTCACAGGGGTGGGTTTCGGCATGACTTTCGGTTTGCTGAAGGCACTGGAGCCGCTCATCCATGCCAAGGATTTCAGCGGGGTTTTTCAATTTGACGCCTTTAGCACAGGTCAAACAGTTTGCCGCCCCGGTACGCGCCTTCAAAATTGCATCGATACGGGCGGCATTAATCGTTTTGCTGTGCGCCTTAGCCCAAGCGGCAATACTTTTTTTCAGGGCATCGGTATCGAGGTTCTTTTTATTGTAAGGATCGCGATATGCAGCCAGCCAAAGATTTTTATTGGCATCTTCGTTGAGGCTGGCAAGTTGGTAAATGACGGAAGCAGGGGCGCCGGTTGCGATGGTTTTTGCAAACTCAAGCGCATCCGGAGATTTCATTCGCACGCAACCGTGGCTGCGGACACCCGGTACGCTGGCAGGCGCGTTCGTGCCGTGAATGCCCAAACTGAATTTCGGATCGCCCAAGCGGACAAAGACAGGACCCAGAGGATTATTGGGGCCGGGCGGTACGGATTTGACGCCGTCTCCGCGTTCTTTTTGAATAGATTTCGGAATGTGCCAAGTAGGATTAAAAGCTTTGGCTCCGATTTTGTGTTCACCAAGGTTGGTTTGGGTCATGGCTTTGCCGACAGCAACAGGGATAAATTTTTTTGTTAATTGTCCGTCGGTATAGAGGAACAGACGCTGTTGCGGAATGTTGATGACAACATGTTGACCTTGTGAGACGGGGGAAACATCAGGAACAGGTGTGTTGGCAGTTGCGTAGGCGGCCAAAGCTGCAAGGCTTGTACTGAAGAGAATTTTTTTCATGTTTTAAAAATTTAAAAAGGGGGAGGAAATATTTCGGGCAATCATACCTGAATCTTTTTGGTTTTGTGCGAGAATATGCGTTTTTGCAAACAAAATGTGCCCTGTCGGGCAAAATGGATTTTCTTGATGAAGATGCGGACAGATAACAGGCAATATGAGGGCGAGGCGGATATTTTTTTTCTTTGGATTATGAAGGAAGAGGTGTCGCGCGCGTTAATGGTAAGGCATTGTTTATTGAAGGAGCGATACCGGGTGAGCGGGTACGGTTTGAAATCATCCGTTCAAAAAAACAATTTGATGAGGCACGGGTCATTGACATCACCCGATATTCGGAAAAATCGAGTTGAGCCGAAGTGTAGGTATTTTTGATACATGCGGTGGTTGTTCAATACAGCACATTGATTCGACAGCCCAGATTGCATTTAAACAACGCATTATGGAAGAGCAGTTGGAACGCATCGGCAAAATCCGACCCAAGCAGATTCTCCCAGCTATATATGGAACACCATGGCATTATCGGGAGCGTGCCAGACTGAGTATTTCAAAGGATGCAGGTGGTCGTCTGAAAATCGGTTTTAAGGCAAAAAAGAGTCATGAAGTGATTGATGTCGATTCATGTATGGTGTTGCCGGCTCATATCTCTGAGAAGTTGCCAAAAATAAAGCAAATGTTGCAAAGTTTGATAGATTTGGATTTGCTATTCATTGAGTTTTTTAATAGCGAAAAACTAACGGTTTTGAACATTTGTTCCGGAAAAAAACCGCCTAGTCAAAAAAATTGAGACAACTTGAAAAAAATGGTTTGATACGATATTCGGTCATGAGAAAAAAACAGTGGCAGATTTGGCTGCAAGCCCGAAGACAGGAGGCCCAGCCATTCTATCCGAAAGATTGTCAGCCTTTGGGATATGCTTTACCTGAGTTTGAGGTTGAAATGCCGTACAAACCCGGGGATTTTACCCAGATTAATGCAGGCTTAAATGGAGTGATGGTTGGCAGGGCTTTGAAACTTCTAGATATTCAGAAAAAAACGAGCGTATTGCAGATTTGTTTTGCGGGCTTGGAAACTTCAGTATTCCTATGGCAAAAAGTGGGGCTGAAGTGGTTGGAATCGAAGGTGAAGGTTCGTTGGTTAAGCGAGCACGAAACAATGCTTCGGCTAACGGTTGTTCCGATAGGGTATCCTTCTTTGAAGCGGATTTGTTTGAAACAGATGAGGTTGTGGTAGCGTCATGGGGTCAATTCGACAAGATGTTGCTTGATCCCCCGAGAGGCGGTGCCTATGCTGTTGTCAAATCACTACATGCTCCGTATTTGCCGGTAAGGATAGTATATGTTTCTTGCAATCCGGCAACCTTTGCCAGAGATGCGGAAGTGCTGGTAAATAAGGGCTATAAGCTGAAATTGGCAGGGGTAATGAATATGTTTGCACAGACTTCGCATGTCGAATCTATAGGTGTCTTCGATTTGGAAAAATAGTATATAGGTATTTGCAAAAATGGTTTTTTTATGTAATTATCGGTTGAATCATGTTATCATAATTCACTCAGAAAAATAAGATGATTCGGCAATTTTGATGGTTGCTGGATATGAATATAAAAATATAGTTTGTTTGCTGCTCCACAGTAACGGGAGGTGTTCTTGGATTATTCACTTTTAATCGTATTGTTGGCGCTTTTGTTGGTTGTATTGCTGTTTATCCGCTTCAAACAAAGCGGAACGACACATAAAAAAACAACTAAGGTTGCCAAATCATCAATACATCATAACAAATCAAATCAAAAAGATGAGGATGCTCTCACTCCTGATTGGATGGATCAGGTCAATCAATCCGTTTCTAATACTGAACAGCAAGATTGGGAATGGGGTGGTGGAGAGACCTCTGGCTCAACAGCATCAGTATCTGCCCAGGAAGTTGATCCTCTGACTGAATATCAGGTGTACAAACAGTTCGGTTATGAAAGCAAGGCTGCGGAGTCTTTAGCCGGGTATCTGAACGGATTAGGGTGATGGAGCTCCCGAAAAGCTGGTTCATGAATTAATCGGGCTGAGTCTCCGTGTCGGTAATATCGATATGTTGGCTGATGCTTTGGAAAAACACGGATTGGTTTTGCCTGAAGAGAGCTTGGCTGAATACGTTAAGATCGGTTTAATGACTGAGCCGACGCACTTGCGTCTGCGGGTTTTGGCGGAGGAACGTTTGGGATGGAGCTTGCAGGAAATTGAGCGCAGAATTGGTGAACCTTCAGGAATTGAAGATTCTTCAGAATCGGATTCAACTTCTTCAGATGATGTGCAGCACACTTCTCCAACTTCTCAAGCTTCAAAAACGTTCTTTAATCGTGTTGGGAAAAAAAGAATTTAATGACATCACCCCTGAGGAAATGGGTGCAGTTATTGGGTTTGTTAAGCCTGAGCATGGTGCGAAAAATTTTTGAAGGATAAGGTTGATTATAAAACGGCCGTACAACAATACAACCGTGCTATTCAAACCTCTTCTAAACCTGCCAGCTTAATTATTGATGCTTTGAAGTTGGACTACCAAAATGAAGAAATTGGTCAGTTTGCGCAACATTTGTGGAAGCTTTATCACTCACTCGGCCAATATGGCCGCCAAGTGAAAAGAACGTATGCTCGGCTGGGGATATAGTCTAGGCTATCATGAGGTTTTTTTGATGATTTGGAAAAAGGGACCAAATGAGAACCGTGTAAAAGAAATCGGTTTGGCCAGAGGTTATTTGCAACCTACTTCTTTGCAAATGAAGGCAAAATACCGAGATTTGGTACAAAAAGACTCGTCCGTTATCAGCATGAATTCTTCACCTGCCGATGAGGGCTCTAAAAAGAAGTCGAGTCGCTATTGATGTATGGTCAGTTAGATTTGGCTGTTGATACTTTGGAGCAGGCCGTACTGCAATATCCGCAAGAGTCTCAGCTATATATCATGTTGTTTGATCTTTACGAAAGAGTTGAAGACTGGGCACGTTTGGAACATTTCTTACGCATCTTGCGTGAACGCGTTGTCAGTTTGCCGGAAGAGGTTATTTTGGCTATGAGCCGTTTGCTTCAACGCGTAAATCAATATTCAAAAAAATAAAATAACATTTAGAGAGTACCATCTATGGACAATCTGTTACCTAAAATTAAAACCATACGGGTTATGCTTCGTGATATGAATGAGCAGCAGGAAGCTGTATTCCGTATGGCTTTCAAAATGCACAATACGACGAATTATCAAATTATCGGTACGGATTCTGCTGAAAAGCCGGATTTGGTTTTGGTAGATACAGATACGGCTGACGGTATTGAGACTTGGAAAACGTTGAAAACCGAATATTCCGATATTCCAGTTGCGATGTTTTGCTCACAAGAACCTTCCGTGGAAACGCCATATCTCCCTAAACCGGTCAATTTCGATACCTTGTTTCCTGTATTGAGAAGTTTGGCTCAAGGGGGCAATGTTTTTAATCCTGCTGATAGTGAGGCAGCAAAACAAAATACTCAGGGTAATGGTAGTACCGAAGGGCGAAAAGCAACAATCAAACGGTTTAATCCGAATAAAGGATTGCTGGGAGCATTGAAGTTCGCTAGTCAAGGCCATCAGGATATTGCCGTTTTACATGAGGGCAAGCCGGTATTGATAGTTTTCCCAAGTATTCAGCGTGTTTTTGTTGACTGTTAATGCGCATGATTTGGAGGGGCTTTGTAAAGATGACAATCTTTCTGTGGTATGCAAAGTAGTACCTGATAATCCTCAATGGAAGGAGAAAGCCAAAGTTACCATTATGTCTTGTCTGTGGCAGATGGCGATTTGGACCGCACAAGGTCGTCTGATTTATCCGATGACACCTCAAACTATTTTTACATTGAAACGTTGGCCCAATCTAACCAGGCTGGCTCCTGTGCCTGAATCTATGAGGCTGTCCGCCTTTCTGACTAAAACATCGGTTAATTTGAATATCCTCTATAAGGTTATGCCGTTGGAGATGCCCGATATATTGAATTATCTTGCAGCTACCTCTGTAACCGGTTTCTTGGCAACGGACACTGAATACGCGCACAATCAGACCAACGTTTCCGAACAAGTTGATGTAAATAGCAATGTGCCTGATAGTCAGATGGTGAAAGATGCCGAGAAGATTGCAGGACCGTCGCAAGAGCAACCACGCGGACTGCTGCAACGATTGATGCGTAAGTTATTGGGAAAACGATAAGAAGGACATGTAATGAAGGAAAATAAAATTATCTTTACCGGTCCGGTCGGAGTGGGTAAAACAACAGCTATTTCAGCTTTGTCGGATGAACCTCCTGTACAAACGGACGCATCAGCTTCCGATATGACATTGGTGCGAAAAAGGTTATACTACTGTAGCAATGGATTATGGGGTTATCCATTTGGATGAAGAGGTGAAAGTCCACCTTTATGGTACACCAGGGCAGGAACGCTTTAATTTTATGTGGGAAATTTTAAGTCAAGGTAGTATGGGTTTGGTTCTGCTTTTGGATAATACCCGTACTAACCCACTAAAAAGACCTGCAATTTTTTTCTTAGAGGCTTTCCGTGAATTATTGAAAAAAAGCCCCGCTGGTTGTCGGTGTCACCAAGATGGATATTCGATCACTGCCAAGCGTTGACGTTTATCAGAAATACTTGGCTCAAAACAATTTTAATGTGCCGGTATTTGAGATTGATGCTCGAAGAGAAGATGATGTAAAACAATTGGTAAGTGCAATGTTGTTCTCAATCGACCCGGGTTTAGAGGTATAAAATAAATGGAATCGACTCTTTCTTTACAATCAAATTTATATCCTAAAGTTACACCGGCAGGGGCATATTATGCGGTGACGAGTGATACTCCCAGTGCCAGCCGCACTTTGTTATATAGTTTGCTGAAAGCAAGCCCGACAGAGGTTATCAGCAGTGAGAAAATTTTGGCATGGGCAGATACCAGTGATATCAATACCGCTTTGAATTTACTGTACCGCCTACAACGCCTTGAGTTTTTGTATGGTGATGAAAATGCCAGTAATGAGGATATGCATCTTACTGATGAGCAATTGCCTTCTGTATTGGAGCAACTTTCAAGCTCAGGTAAGGCATTATTGGCAGACGAGAACGGATTGTATTTTGCAAATGCGAATTTTCATCACGAGGCTGCCGAAGAGTTGGGGCTTTTGGCCAGTGAAGTGACAAAGATGGACAGCAGCCATCGCCTATTAATCCGTAATAATCTGCATATTAATAATAATGCATGGGGTATTTGCGATCCTTCAGGACAAAGTGAGTTGACTTTCTTCCCTTTATATATCGGTAATACCAAGTTAATTTTGGTTATCGGCGGTATGCCTGATTTGAACAAGGAGGCATTTGTAACCTTGGTCAAAGTTTTATACCACCGCTATGGCAGCCGTTAACACACTATATACCGATTATTATTTTAGAATGGAATATGTATGCAACAATTATTGATTTCTGTATTAAGCGATTTGAATAATACCTCTCCTGATATTACTGCTTCAGCCGTTATTTCTACTGACGGTTTGCCTATTGCAACCATGTTGCCGTCGCATTTAAATGCAGACCGTGTTGGTGCGATGTCAGCAACATTGTTGGCATTGGGTAACCGCTCCGTCCATGAGTTGGCTTGCGGTGAGCTTGATCAGGTTATGGTGAAAGGGAAGACTGGTTATATTTTTGCTGAGTCAGGCAGGAGAAAAACGCGGTTTTGGCTTTGATGGCAAGAGAAAGCGGTAAGCTCGGCTTGATTTTTGTTGGATGCCAAGCGTGCTGCGAAGCATATTGCTGAAATTCTATAAATTCCAGTATTTATCCGTATTTTAGGAACTTACACCATTGTATTTTTTAAAATAGTGTTGACGTAAGTTACTTCTTTCTCTATAATTCCTAATCTTTCCCCGATAGCTCAGTCGGTAGAGCGACGGACTGTTAATCCGCAGGTCCCTGGTTCGAGCCCAGGTCGGGGAGCCAAATATAAAAAGCCTGATTATTTCAGGCTTTTTGCTTTTATTTCACTGAGAGGTCGTCTGAAATATTTCAGACGACCTCTCAGCTTTTATGATGTTTTTAAATACGATGCATCCTTATTTATAGAAAACTTTCCAATCAGGAATATACAGCCTAATCCTTGCTTACTTAAGGAAAAATGGTGGTTTAAGACGTTTAGCGTTTAATTATGATGCTTGTACTGTTTTTTTACCTGGTTGCTTTTTATTAGATGTGTTCATTTATTAAATACAAGAAAATATATAGGGTATAGGATAAATGTGTAGGAGTTTTAAAGCGGTATTAAGGGATACGACCTTAAATAGTTTTTGTGTTTTTTCATCAAACGACATCTTCTATAGGGAAATCCTCACAAAGCCTCCAGCATTGTTATGTTTCCCGTCTTAATCCTGTTGCTTGGTGAACAAAAAGCTACTTGGAAAAATTAAATGTTGGTAAATTCAAGGAAATCTTGGAAGTATTTTATGTTTGTTTTTAGCAGGCAGAGTTGATGGATGATGAGATGGAAATGAATGAAAAAAAGAGTGATGACATTAGATGACTGGATACGGCAGTCTCCACTACCGCGCATAGAGGCACGTATGCTTTTGCAAAAGGCAGGAGGTTACAGCCGTGTTCAATTAATAACGCAGGGAGCAGAAGCGATTCCGGCAGATGTTTTCGTACGGCTAGAGAGTTTGGTGGAGCGTCGTCTGAATGGTGAACCAATGGCTTATATCATGGGTGGTCGAGAGTTTTATGGCCGTTGGTTTGAAGTCTGCCCTGATGTTTTGATTCCCCGTCCGGAAACCGAGCATTTGGTTGAAGCGGTTATCGAACATCTTCCGAAAAACGGACGGGTTTGGGATTTGGGTACAGGTAGCGGGGCGGTTGCCGTTACGGTGGCATTGGAGCGGAAGGATGCAGAAGTTCGCGCGTCTGATATTAGCAGGCAGGCTTTGGTTGTTGCCCGTCGAAACGCAGAAAATTTAGGTGCAGCAGTTGAGTTTGCATCAGGATCATGGTTCGATACAGATAAAACGTCGTCTGAAGACAAATATCGTTTCGATATTATTGTTTCCAACCCTCCTTATATTGAGGGCAGATGACAGCCATTTGAATCAAGGAGATTTGCGCTTTGAGCCTCAAACGGCATTGACCGATTTTTGCCGACGGCTTGACTTGTATCCGCGAGCTGGTACAGTGTGCGCCTGAATTTTTGAAAGAGGGCGGGTGGTTGCTGTTGGAACACGGATATAACCAAGGTGGGGCAGTACGGCAGATTTTGTCGGAAAAATGGTTTTTACAGAGATTGAAACCCGACAGGATTTGGCCGGTTTAGACAGGCTGACTTTGGGGCATCAGGCGACATATTGAATAAGAGTTTTGATGGTTTGAATAATAAAAAAACCAAACGTCAAATCCGTACACACCAATACAGCCTGGAATTTAAAAAGGTCGTCTGAAAAACCTCATTTTTTTGGGTTTTCAGACGACCTTTTTAAAGATTGCGCCTACAAATCAAATTCAGCCACGACCGGCGCATGGTCGCTGGGGCGTTCTTGCACGCGCGCGTCCAAATCGACATAAACGTCTTTCAATACGGCAGACAGGGCGGGGCTGATGAGCTGGTGGTCGATGCGCAGTCCGAGTTTGCGTTGGAACATTGCGCCGCGATAGTCAAACCAAGTGTAAAAACGCGCCTTCGGGGTGGATTTGGCGCAGGCTGTCGGTCAAGCCCAGATCCAACAGATTTTTTTGAACCACTGTCTCTCGATGGATGAGCAGTGGATTTTTTTCATGCCATTTTTTTCGGGGTCGTAGCAGTCGGCATCGGCGGGCGCGATATTAAAGTCGCCGAGCAAGACCAGTTTTTCGTGGCGCGTCATTTCGTCGCGGACAAATTCGGTTAATGCGGCAAACCATTGTTCTTTATATTGGAATTTCGGGCTGTCGAGGGCTTCGCCGTTGACGCAATAGACATTGATGACGCGCACGCCGTTGACGGTTGCGGAGATGACGCGGCGTTGCGGGTCGTCGGGCAGGGTAGGCAGACCGACGTGCACGTCTTGCGGTTCGCTGCGGCTGATGATGGCGACGCCGTTGTAGGTTTTTTGTCCGCTCCAAACGCTGTGCCAGCCCATCATTTGCAGGGCGGCAGCAGGAAATTTGTCTTGGTCGAGCTTGAGTTCTTGCAAGACGAGGATATCGGGCTGATGGTCGGCAAGCCAGTTTTGCACCTGCGGCAGGCGCACGTTGAGGGAATTGACGTTCCAAGTGGTGATTTTCATGCGGATTCCGTGTGTGAGGGTCGTCTGAAAAAGCGTTTCGGGCTTTTCGGGCAAAATAAGGACAAAACAAAAGCGGTTCATGAAAACCGCTTTGTTGGGTAAACAGGGACGCTATTGTAACATTAGGGGATTTCGGCGGCTGCCGGTTTTGAAACAAAAAAATCCGTTTGGGAAAACAAGGCTCAACAGCCTTTAGGCGGCTTTACGGTTTTCCAAATTGCGCAGCGTATCGAGGATGGCGGCGGCTTCTTCGGATACTAGCCAGTATTCGATGATGCGGTGGTAGCGGGTGAAATCGATCAGACCTTCGGAGCGCAGGCGCGCGAGGTGGTTGGAAACGGCGGTCGCAGGCTGTCCGAGCGCTTCGGATAATTCGGCAATGCTGCGTTCGCTGTCCATCAGCATGAACAAAATGGTCATGCGTTCGGGGGTTGGCGATGAGTTTGAGAAGGGAAGAGAGACGTTTGGTTTCCATGATGTATGCCTTTCTATTCGTTAGCTTGATTTGAGGAGTATTACAAAAAGAAGATGATTGTGATTCTTTTTATATTTCTAAGAAATTTCAAATGCTTATGTTTGTAAGTGTACCGCATTCAGGTGCAAAAAGAGCATATGCGTTTAAATTTGCCGTAAATAATTGTTGTTTGGGCAAATCCCGAAGTATTTTTAAAATGGGTAAAAGGGACGATTTTTTTAGAAATGAAAAAAACAGGCTTAATCTATATGAAAATAAAAAAACAGCAGAAGTATAGAATTAGGGCTTTATAAAAAAATATTTATAAAAACAATTAAATATAAAAAAATAAAACTGTTCTTCGGTATTTGTATTGATAGTGGTTAGCTGTTTTGGAATATTAACGAAGTTTTAGGGAAAGTCTTATCGGTACGTTTTTTTAGTCTGTAAAAAAATTTTTACAACAGTTACTATCAATTTTGTTATTTGATTTGAAGGTGCATCTTGATGGCAACGGCGTGCAGGCAGTCAACGAGGTATCGACTGCCCTGCGTATTCGGCTATACAATCCGACCACCTTTCTTTGGTATACCTTTATGTATATTCTGATTACCTTTTTTTCTTCAAACTCTTCGCCGCCATGCCGCTGCGCCTGCTGCACGCATTGGCGGGCGTGTTGAGCTGCGCGGTTTATTATCTGCGCCGTGAGGATCGCGAACGCGTATTTGACAATATGCGGACGGCCGGTTTGCAGCCCGATGAAGCGGCGGTCAAGGCTGTGTTCCGCGAAACGGTCAAAGGCGGGTTGGAATTGCCCGTGGCTTTTTTCAGACGACCTGAAAGCATAGAAAAAAATTGTTTGTAGAAGTACGCGGATGGGAACATGTACAGGCTGCGTTGGATGCGGGCGAAGGATTGTTGTTTATTACCCCGCACATCGGCAGCTACGACCTTGCCGGACGATATATCAGCCAACAGCTTCCGTTTCCACTTACGGCGATGTACAAACCGCCGAAGCTCAAAGCGATGGATGAAGTCATGCAGGCGGGGCGCGTACGCGGTAAAGGTAAAAACCGCACCGACCAGTATTCAAGGCGTTAAGCAGGGTCATCAAAGCCTTGCGTGCGGGCGAAGCCACCATCATTTTGCCCGACCATGTCCCCGCGCCCGAAGAAGGTGGAGACGGTGTGTGGGCGGAGTTCTTCGGTAAACCGGCTTTTTACCATGACGCTGGCAGGCAAGCTCGCGCAGGTAAAAGGGGTTAAGGCATTGTTTTTCTGCGGAGAACGCCTGCCGCAAGGACGCGGGTTTGTCCTACATATCGAACCCTTACGCGGCGAACTGAACGGCAATAAAGAACACGATGCGCGGGTAATCAATGAAAAATACGGAATATTGGATACGCCGATTCCCAACGCAATATCTGTTTATGTACAACCGCTACAAACAGCCCGCAGGTGCGCCGGAGCCTCCCGGGCATGGGTGAAAAAATGTGAAAGGTCGTCTGAAAACCTGGGGTTTGAGTTTTCAGATGACCTTTTTTAATCATTTTTGTGGACGGATTCCACGCGACGGTGCTTGTGTTGTCGGCAGACACCGTAGTGAGGGCTTTGTCCGCGAGCCACTCAAAAATTTCAAACATCTGTCCGTCAATTATCTTCGTGGGTAGAACCCACGCTACGGATATCGAGTCAGCCAAAACCGATAGAAAGTTCAAATATGAAAGGTCGTCTGAAACCTACATCGGGTTTTCAGACGACCTTTTTGTGTCAATCATTTTCGTGGACAGAGTCCACGCTACGGCACCTGTGTTGTCAACAAACTTTGTAGCGTGGGCTTTGTCCGCGAATTGCTAAATATTTCAGACGACCTTTCCTACACCTTCCCGCATCGGCAATATCTGGCTTCACTTCTGTCCGCTTTGTTCCACCTGCCGTTTAAAGCGTGTGCCTGCGGCGTGGTAGAAGGGGCGGGGGAGAATTGGCGGGATACTTGTGAGGCGAAGATGCAGGCGATGAGCAGCCAAAAGAGGAGGTTTTGTCCGCCGGTCATTTCCATCACGACGACGGCGGAGGTGAGCGGGGATTGGGTGGCGCCGGCAAGGAAGGCTGCCATGCAGAGGAGGACGAGGACGTGGGTGCCTTGGGCGAGTCCGGTGAGGACGGCGATGCGTTCGCCCAAGACTGCGCCTATGGTCAGGGAGGGGGTGAAGATGCCGCCGGGCGTGCCTGCCCAGTAGCTCAGGACGGTGGAGAACCATTTGGCGACGGCGAGTCCGGCGGGGGCTTCGTGGATGCCGCGCAGGGCTTGGGCGGCTTCGTGGTAGCCTGTGCCGTAGGGTTTTGCCTTGGTAAAGCGTGCCGATGGCGGCGAGCAGGATGCCGATGAGGGCGGCGGTAATCAGGGGATGGCGGCGGATGTGTTCGCGCCATTTGGCGGGGGCGAAGGCAGTGGCACCGAGATACAGGGTGCGTCCGAACAGTCCGCCGGCGATGCCGCACGCGAGTCCGCAGCCCAATACCCAGCCGAGCATATTGTCGAGCGCGCCGCCGCTGAAGCCTGAAAAAAATAGGGGTTGTTGCCTTGTATGGCGACTTGGATGAAACCGGCGGCGAGGACGCCGAGTAGGATTTGCCGCTCCCAACGCAGCATGACTTCGCGCCCGAGTTCTTCGATGGCGAAAATCACACCTGCCAGCGGGGCGTTGAACGCGGCGGCCAGCCCGCCTGCCGCGCCTGCGGCGATGAGGTCGTTTTCCTGCATGCCGCGAAAGGCGAAGCCGTGTTTTTTTGCACCATGCGCCCCACGCGCTCATGACTGCCGCGCCGACTTGGACGGACGGTCCTTCACGCCCGACGGACGCACCTGCGCACATGGCGAGGAAGGTCAGCGGGATTTTGAGGAGGGTTTCGCGGAGGCGGATCAGGCGGGTTTTGTTGGCGCCGTAGGGGCAGGGGCGAGGCTGGCGAGCACTTGCGGGATGCCGCTGCCGGAGGTGTAGGGGGCGAAACGGCGGGTAATCCAGACAATGAGCGGCAGCCCGAAGGGTAGGGGCGACCCAGGCAAACCAGGGATATTTTTTTGCACCAGCTCCGCATTCATTTCCAACGCGAAATCTGCCATCCAGGCAAACAGGAGGGCGGTCAGCGCGACCAGCGCCGAACCTGCCAGCAGGAACAGAAAAGCAATGCTTTTGCGCGAAATGCGGCGGGTTTGGCGGATTTTTGTGCGTGATGTGGTAGGCGGGCGGTTTGGTCGGCATGGTATGCGGAAGTGTGGAAAAAGGTCGTCTGAAAAGGGTTATTGTGGAAGGGGCACCAATGCGTTAAGAAAGCCTAGAGCGAAGGGTAGTAAAAATGCCGAAACGATACCGACACCCCAGTAAATAGATCGGTGCTGCGTAGGTTTGTCAGTGGTGGCGCGCAGCAGTTTGAAATAGAGTGCGAACCAGGCAGATGACACGGCGGCAGTCAGTAACAAGCTGAAGGGAGAGAAGAATGAGTAAAAAACGTAGCTTATCAGTGTCATTATCACGGCATAAAGTACACCCGCGCCTACCGCCCATTTCCAGATGGGATAGAGCTTGTCGGGAAAGTCTAGTGTTCCTGAGGCTTGAAGTCTGCCGAATGTTAATATGAATATAATGTCTAACATGATTATTGCCTTGGAGTAAGATGTTTTTGTTTTTCAGACGACCTCGAGGTCGTCTGAAAAAAAGAGGAGCGGCATTCATCCTATTGCCCCTCCAGTCAATGCATAATAAATAAGTTTGCCAAAGAAAACAATTTTTCGGTCAGTAGGGTTAAGGCTATACCTGAAAGAATGCCCAGTCCCCAATAGATAAACTGGCGGCGTTTCGGGTTGGATGTGGTACGCAACATTTTTGAAATACAGAAGCAAGCAGCCGAACATGCAGATAGTTTGAAACAGAATGAGGGGGAGGCTGTCAAAGGCTTTGGAAATCGAATCAGAAAGGCTGCTTGTCACTGTGCGTATACATAAATAAATCAAAGCCGAGCCTGCCGCCGAATGCCAAAAAGGGACGGATGTGTCGGATGAGTCGGTTGTCCTGTGGGGTTGAAGCCTGCCGAATAACAATATAAAGACAATGTCAGACATAATGAGTCGCCTTAACGTAAGCTGTTTTTGTTTTTCAGACGACCTCGGGGTCGTCTGAAAGTTTATGGTGCGGCGATATGGGGCAGTACCGCGCTAAGGTGTGTCAGTACGTCGATCATCCGCAACGCCGAAGCGGCTGCCATACCCCGGTAAACACAGTGATGCAGCAGAACAGTATGGGCTTTCTCAAATAAAGCCCGCGTTACGGTTTGCGCTTGGTCTAAAGGTCGTCTGAAACGGTTTTCAGACGACCTTTTTTCGTACTGCCTTAACCTGTATTGCGCAAACCTTGTGCCACGCCGTTGATGGTCAGGTGCACCATCAGGAGGGTGTGCGGGTCGTGCGGGTCTTTGCGCAGGCGTTTGAGCATGGCGACTTGCAGGCCGTTGAGCGCATTCAGGTACGGAATCCGCAGGGCGAGCGAACGGGCGAGGCTGCGGTTGTCGCGCAAGAGTTCGTCGGTTTGCAAAAAGGTCGAGCAGGGCTTTGCGGCTGCGTTGGTATTCTTCCTTAATCATGCCGAAGATGACGGCGGCTTTTTCGGGCGATTCGCTCAAGCCGGCGTAGTTTTCGGCAAGGGTGATGTCGGTTTTCGCCATGACTTGTTCCATATTGGAGAGCATGGCTTGGAAGAAGGGGTTGTGCTGCGCGTGTTCCTGCAGGGCGGCAAGGGTTTCGGGTTTGCCTTCGCACAGGCTTTCCACTGCGCTGCCGAAGCCGTACCACGCGGGCAGCATGAGGCGGTTTTGCATCCATGAGAACACCCACGGTATCGCGCGCAAATCCTGTATCCGCGCCAAAGTTTTGCGGCTGGCGGGGCGGCTGCCGAGGTTGAGGGTGGCGATTTCCTGTATGGGGCTGGTTTGCAGGAAATAGTCGATGAAGTCTGGGTGGGTAATCAGCTCGCGGTAGTATTTGAACGATACGTCCGACAATGCCTGCATGAGCGCGGGTTCGGGGTCTTTTTGATCGGGCAGCAGGCTGGCTTCGAGCGTGGCGGCGACGAGGGTTTCGAGGTTGCGCACGGCGTTGCCGGGGTCGGCGTATTTTGCGGTGATGACTTCGCCTTGCTCGGTGATGCGGATTTGTCCGGCAACGCTGCCCGCCGGTTGGGCGAGGATGGCTTGGTAAGACGGGCCGCCGCCGCGTCCGACGCTGCCGCCGCGGCCGTGGAAGAGGCGCATACGGACATCGTATTTTTTTTGAAGAGTTCGACCAAACCCAATTCCGCCTGATAGAGGCACCAAGAGCTGGTAACGTAGCCGCCGTCTTTGTTGGAATCGGAATAGCCGAGCATGATTTCCTGAATGTTGTCGCGGCTTTGCAGCAGGTCGCGGTACCATTCGTTGCTGAACATGGTTTCCATGACGGGGCAGGCGTTTTTCGAGGGGCTTCGATGGTTTCGAAGAGGGGGACGATGTTGATGCGGCTTTGCGGTTTGCCGTTTTCAACCGTCAACAAGCCGCTTTCTTTGAGCAGCAGCGCGAGGGCGAGCAGGTCGCTGGGCTGTTCGCAGTTGGAGATGATGCTTTGGGTAACGGCGTTCTCGCCGAATTCGTCTTTGATGTTGCGCGCTTCGTTGAAAATCGCCATTTCGCGGCGGGTGTGTTCGCTGTAAGTGATGAACGGGCTGGACAGCGGCCGCTGGTGTTTCAGCTCGCGCAGCAGGACAGTTTGTTTTTTTCCGTTTCGGAAAGGCTGCCATAGTCTTCCAAACCGGCGTGTTTGAAGAGTTCGGCAACGACATCGGCGTGTTTTTTTCCGCGTGTTGGCGCAAGTCGAGCGGCATCATGTGGAAGCCGAACACGGACACGGAGCGGATCAGGTCGGCGAGCCTGCCTTCGCCCAAAAGCGCGCTGCCGTTGTCGCGCAGGGAGCGTTGCAGCTTGTGGAGGTCGTCTGAAAACTCTTGCGCGGAGGCGTAAGGCATCATGAAGCCGAATTTGCAGCCCATACCCAAGCCGAGCGAGCGGGCTTTTGCCCATGACGCGCGCCATGATGTAGGCGATGGCGCGGCGGTACGGCTCTTCGGTGCGGGCGATTTCTTCGTCGGGCGATTCGTCGGACAACGCCATTACGTCGTCGTTGACTTTGACGCGGCGGACGGAAAGCGGCAGCTCGCGGTAGAGTTTGTCGAGTTCGCCGCGGTAAAAGCGGAACACTGCGTCGGCATGGCGGCGGAAAGCGAAACGCAAGGTCTCGGCGGAGACAAACGGATTGCCGTCGCGGTCGCCGCCTATCCAGCCGCCGATTTTTAAGATGTCGGGCACGTCAACGTCAGGATAGGTCGTCTGAAACTCGCGTTCCATGCTGCGGTAGAGTTTGGGCAGCGCTTCGAAGAAACTCATCGGGAAGATGGATACGCCGTTGTTGATTTCGTCGTTGACGCTGAGTTTGTGGTGGCGCGTTTCGCTGGTTTGCCACAAGCCCAGCAAAAATAGTGTCGATTTCGCGGCGCAATTCCGCCAGCGCGTCGGCATGGGTGCAGCGTTCGCGGCGGGGCAGGAGGGCGCGGATGCGGCGGTTGAAGTTCAACACGGTTTGGCGTTGCACTTCGGTCGGGTGCGCGGTCAGAACGGCGGTAACATTGGTCGTATTTAATTGTTTTTGAACCGCCTTGCCGCCGACTTTTGCCGCTTTGAGTTTGCGTACCGTTTCCGCCAAGCTGCCTTCCGCGCCGCCGTGTCCCGCCTCTTCGTGGATTTGGCGGCGGCGTTCGTGGTGTACGTCTTCGGCGATGTTCAGAATCTGCGCGAACAAGCCGCAGGCAAGCGTCAGGTCGTGGGTTTGTTGTTCGTCCAGTTGCGGCAAAACCTTCTCAATCAAAAGCCGCGCTGTCGTCCGAAGTGGACAACAGTTTGACCGTTTCCACTACCAAAGGCGAGGCTTCTTCATGCAGGAGTTTGTACAAAGATTGTTTCAAAAATTCCGCGTCTGCCGCTAGAGCCGCGTCTTTGGGATTGTTCAGGATATGCAGTTGCATGATTTTCTCTCTTTATTTATCTTAAAAACAAACGTAAAACATTGTATAGCAGGTCGTCTGAAACCGCCATCGGAAAAGGTGTTGCAAAACACCGAAACTTGATGTAACCCGCGTCCGCACAAGTCAAGCCGTTAATTCCTTAACAAAACCGCCCGTGCATTTCAGTCCGATTATTCTGCCGTTCGTATCCGCAGCATAGTCCGAAGTGTAGAAATCCCGTAAAATACTACGACATAAAATCCTATTTTCACGCAGGCACAGTATGTTCAACTTCAATTCCGTACGCGAAAACGACAAACGCCAACCCACCGTCCGCACCGCAGTGGCAAGCGGCTCCATCAACATGAGTACCTCCGCCATCAAAGTTTTGGCGGAAAAACGCCACCCAAAAACGCAGGCATCCTCAACGTCGCCCGTGTTGCCGCCGTCCAAGGCATCAAGCAGGTCGGACTGATTGTCCCGCTTTACCAACCCGCTGTCTTGCAACACGTCCGCGTCGATTTCGATGTCGATCTCGAACTCGCCTACGTCAAAGCTACCGTAACCGTCACTTCGGAAGGCGGCAAAAGCATCACGACCGAAGCCATTACCGGCGTCAACGTTGCCCTCATGTCCATCTACGACATGATGAAAGAAGTCGACCAGTCCATGATGATGACCCGCATCCACCTCGAATCCGAAAGCGGCGGCGAACGCGGCCCGTTCGTATTTGACGATGCCTACGAAAAACATCGATTTTTGATTGAACAAACAAAAAAGTCGTCTGAAAGCTCGGTTTGAGGTTTCAGACGACCTTTTTATTTACGCTAAAGCTTTGCTATGAAAAGCTTTCGGTTGGTGAACTATTTCTGCCGGATACGGTCTTCTTTTGGCATTTCCGTATGCGGCAATGGTTTCATCAGGAATTGTTAGCATTTCAAAAACTTCGTTATACTTAGAAAGTATTAGTTATTTTGTATTAATTTTATAGTAAATTCAAATCAAATAGGGGATACCTATGTCGTCATTCCCATGCGGGCAGGCGTTTTCTAATTTCAATCCACGATAAAACAACAGAGAGAATTTATGGACACATCCCAACCTGCGCCCCGTTCCGACCAGCAAGCCAACCGCCGCTATCTGACCGTGTGGCGGTGGCATTTTTATTTCGGGTTATTGGTCGCACCCTTCCTGACCCTGCTTGCCATCACAGGTCTGGGCATGCTTCTATTCGCCAACATCACCGGCAAAGAGGGCGAGCGCATACACGTTACCCCGCAGGCGCAGGTACAGCCTTTGTCGGCGCAGGCGGAAGCGGCGCGGCAGTCTGTGAACCCTGAAACCGCTTCGGTGGTGCAATATATCGCGCCGCGCGCCGACGATATGGTTGCCGTGTTCCGCGTAAACAACGACGACAAAGCGACCATGGTCGCCGTCGATCCTTACACGGCGAAAGTCGTCAGTTCCATGCCACGCAATGAGGGCTGGTATCACACGATGGACGGAATCCACGGCGATATGATGCTCGGCACGACGGGCGATTACCTGATAGAAACCGCCGCGTCGCTGACCATCCTGATGATGATTACGGGGATTTATTTGTGGTGGGCGAAACAGCGCAGCCTGAAATCTATGCTTGTGCCGCAAACGGGCAAAGGACGCTCGTGGTGGCGCAGCATGCACGGCGCATTCGGCACTTGGGTTTCTTTGATTTTATTGCTGTTCTGCCTGTCTGGTGTTGCTTGGGCGGGCATTTGGGGCGGTAAGTTCGTTCAGTCTTGGAGCCAGTTCCCCGCCGGCAAATGGGGCGTCGAACCGAACCCCGTATCCGTCGTGCCGACCCACGGCGATGTGCTGAACGACGGCAAAACCAAAGAAGTACCGTGGATTCTGGAACTCACGCCCATGCCTGTTTCCGGTACGACGAAGGGCGAAAACGGCATCAATCCGAGCGAACCGATGACTTTGGAAACGGTTGACCGCTTCGCCCGCGAAATCGGTTTCAAAGGCCGCTACCAGCTCAACCTGCCCAAAGGCGAAACGAGCGTGTGGACGCTGTCGCAAGATTCGATGAGCTACGACATGGTCAGCCCGACCGCCGACCGCACGGTGCACATCGACCAATACAGCGGCAAAATCCTGGCCGATATCCGTTTCGACGATTACAACTTCTTCGGCAAATTCATGGCGGCGAGCATCGCGCTGCACATGGGGACGCTGGGCTGGTGGAGCGTGCTGGCGAACGTCTTGTTCTGCCTGGCGGTTATTTTCATCTGCATCAGCGGCTGCGTGATGTGGTGGAAACGCCGCCCTGCCAAAGCGGGCGGACTGGTTCCTCCGGCGCAAAAAATCGAGCTGCCGGTATGGTGGGCAATGGCTGTGCCGCTTTTGATCGTAGCAGTGTTGTTCCCGACCGCCATCGCCGCCATCGCCGTGATTTGGCTCTTGGATATGGCGTTGCTGTCGCGGATTCCGGCGTTGTCGAGGTGGTTCAAATAATGGTTTGAGCCGTTTCCCGCAAACCGATACGCAGCGTGGGCATCGCCCGCGAATAGGATGGGTTTGAAGGTCGTCTGAAAAATCCGATTTTGGTTTTCAGACGACCTTTCCTTATTTTTACCCCGCGGTTTTCCTTTTCCGCCCGCTTCGGTATCATACCGCCTGTCTGTTTATCCCCAACGGAATCCCGATTATGTCTGACTGGTCCCTCCCCGATTTCGAACGCAAAATCTGTCCGCCCGAAGAATTGGCGCAACGTCTGCACACCCTTCCCCGCCCGCTGGTGTTTACCAACGGCTGTTTCGATATTCTGCACAGGGGGCATGTTACCTATCTGGCGCAGGCTCGGTCGGCGGGGGCGGCGTTGGTGCTGGCTTTGAACACGGATGCGTCCGTGCGCCGTTTGGGCAAGGGGGACGACCGTCCCGTCAATCCGCTGGAAAACCGCGCGGCGGTGGCGGCTGCGTTGGCAAGCGTGGATTTGGTCACTTGGTTTGACGAAGACACGCCCGCCGAGTTGATCGAGCAAATCAAACCCGACATCCTGATTAAAGGCGGCGACTGGCCGGTCGAAAAAAATCGTCGGCGCGCAAGAAACGCTGGCGCGCGGCGGCAAAGTATTTTCCATTCCGTTCCTGCACCAGACTTCCACCACGAAAACGCTGGAAAAAATCCGCGCAGCCGAGGGCGGCAAATGACCGCGCTGAAACTGCCGCACAGTCGGGTTTTGGCGGAACTCGCCGACGGTCTGCCGCAACACGTTTCCCATCTCGCGCGTATCGCGGGCGTGAAAGCCGCACCAGCTCAACGGCTTTTGGCAACAGATGCCCGCGCACATCCGCGGACTGCTGCGCCAGCACGACGGGCAATGGCGGCTCGTGCGCCCACTTGCCTTGTTTGACGAAGAAGCGTTGCAGCGTTTGGGCACGGAACGCGGTTTTCAGACGACCTTAAAACATGAATGCACGTCCAGCAACGACGAAATCCTGAATCTGGCGCGCACTTCGCCCGAACAAGCCCATAAATCGCTCTGCGTCGCGCATCTGCAAACCAAAGGCCGCGGACGGCAGGGACGCAAGTGGACGCACCGGCTGGGCGAATGCCTGATGTTCAGCTTCGGCTGGGTATTCGACAAACCGCAGCACGAACTCGGCTCGCTCGCTCCCGCCGTCGCGCTCGCCTGCCGTCGCGCTTTAGCCGCATCGGGTTTGGACATACAAATCAAGTGGCCGAACGATTTGGTCGCCGGCAGGGACAAACTCGGCGGCATCCTGATCGAAACCGTCCGCAACGGGGGCAAAACCGCTGCCGTCATCGGCATAGGCATCAATTTCGTCCTGCCCAAAGAAGTCGAAAACGCCGCTTCCGTCCAAGCCCTCTTCCACAACGCGCAGCTTGCCCGCGGCACCGCCTCCGTACACTGCATTCCCGCTTCAACGCTGTTGGACAAATTATTGGGCGAACTCAATGCCGTGCTGACGCAATACGCGCAAAAACGGGTTCGCCCCTTCCTCGAAGAATACCAAACCGCCCACCGCGACCACGGCAGACCCGTCTTGCTCCTGCGCGACGGGCAGACCGTAAACGAAGGCACCGTCCTCAGCGTCGATGCACAAGGCGCGTTGCACTTGATGACAGCCGCAGGCGAACAAACCGTCGTCAGCGGCGAAATCAGCCTGCGCCCCGACGACACGCCCGCGCCGCCGCGCCGCGCCCGCCCGAACGCCTCCTCCTGCTCGACGGCGGCAACAGCCAGCTCAAATGGGCATGGGTGGAAAACGGCGTGTTCAACGAAGTCACCCGCGCGCCGTACCGCGATTTGAGCAAGCTCGGCGAAGAATGGGCAGCGCGTTCAGACGACCGTACCCGTATCGTCGGCTGCGCCGTGTGCGGCGACCTCAAAAAAGCCCTGGTCGAAGCCCACCTGACCGCGCCCGTCCGCTGGCTGCCCTCCATGCCGCAGGCACTCGGCATCCGCAACCACTACCGCAACCCCGCCGAACACGGCTCCGACCGCTGGTTCAACGCCTTGGGCAGCCGCCGTTTCAGCCAAAACGCCTGCGTCGTCGTCAGCTGCGGCACCGCCGTAACCACCGACGCCCTCACCGAAGACAACCATTACCTCGGCGGCACCATCATGCCCGGCTTCCACCTTATGAAAGAAGCCCTCGCCGCCAAAACCGCCAACCTCGACCGCCCCGCCGGCAAAGTGTACCCTTCCCCACCACCACGCCCAACGCCATCACCAGCGGCATGATGGATGCCGTTTGCGGAGCCGTCATCATGATGCACGGGCGGCTGCAACAAAAAACGGGCGAAGGCAAACCCGTCGACGTCATCATCACCGGCGGCGGCGCAAGCAAAGTCGTCAACGCACTGCCCAAGCAGTTTGTTTTGGACAATACAGTAAAAATTGTAGATAATCTCGTCATTTACGGCTTATTGAACTGGGTCGCGCAAGAGCAGGAACAGCCTGATAAATTGCCCGAATAAGCAGCCATACCGTAGCGCAGATTCAAAAAGGTCGTCTGAAACGCAACACCGCTTTTCAGACGACCTTCAGACGCAGCAAACTTCAGCGGGTTGGCTTTGATGCCGATCCGCCACAACCAATAACAACACAAAACCGCCCGCACACCGCAACGGCAACCGAACACAAAAAAAGGAAAAACAACTCATGAAATGGCTTTTTCGCCGCCCTCGTGGCACTCAACATCATCGTCTTCGGCGGCATGATTACGCACCGCCTCAACAACGCCAAATCCCCCAACGCCGCGCCCGTAGAAGGCGGCGCCCACGAACTCGCCCAACCCGAATCCCTGCGCCCGCAGCAAGCTCCCGCGCCTGCCGACAACGCGCAACCCGACTGGCTGCAAACCGACGAAACACAAGCCAACCTGCCCGAACCCGAATCCGAAGAAGCCATAGCCGAACGCAAGAAAAAAGAAGAAGAGGAACAGGCGCGCCGCGAAAAAGAAAAAGAACGTGAAGAAAAAAAGCCCGCCGCGAAAAAGAAAAAAAGCCGCCGCCGAAAAACACCAATCCGAATGCTGCCGCCAACGAAAATCCCGCTGCCAAAAACGCATCCGCCGCCCGCCAATGTACGTCTAACGCCAGCGTTACCCTGGACGAAGACGACTACCACCGTATCAAAGGCCTGCTGACCCGTTGGCCGCACGCCGCCAGCCGCACCGTAGAAAAACGCGGCGCATCGAAAGACCACGCCGCCAAAACCTTCCGCGTCGTGCTGCCTGCCGACAGCGAAGCCATGAACCGCCTCGAAGCCCTCGGCAACAAAGGCTTCAACGGCACGCTTTACAACGGCGAAATCAGCCTCGGCGTCATGAAAAGCCGCTCCTCCGCCCAAGTCCTCATCTCGCGCCTGTCCGCAGCAGGTTTCGGCGGCGCGCGCATCGTCGAACAAGACGACAAAGGCAACGCCGCCGACAGCACCCTCAGCGTTTCCCGCATGACCGTCATCTTCATGTCGGTCGATGAAAAAAAGACGCACAGGAAATCCGCAACATCGTCGGCCGCTACGGCAGCCTGAATATGAAAACCTGCAAATAAAACCCAAAGGTCGTCTGAACGTTTTCAGACGACCTTTTTACGGAAATATAGCCCATTCAAACCATAGAAGCTCCTGCCGTCCTTCCTGTTTGGGTAGAAAGGGAAGTGAGGGTATTTTCTTAATCAATCCATTTCGGGCGTGAAAGCTTTGCCGAATGCCTGAAACCGTCAATCCTCAGGAGTCCGTATTGATGAAACCCTTAATCTTCTTGCTTCCCGCCGTGTTATCCCTGCATGCTGCCGCACAGAACTACGTCATTGCTGACGACCGGCTCAGTAGCGGGGTGTTGACGCTTGAGGGCAGCAGTTTTTCCGTCAGTACCGTCAATCCAAACGGCAATGTGTGCGATTATGAAGGCATCGTTCGCAACCGTATTGCCAGCGACGGGGAGGGCTGTGTCGTGCATTTCAGTTTCAAGCGCGACAGCGTGCGTTTGGACATCCCTGAACCCGCCCGAGAAGCCTGTCAAAGCTATTGCGGGCATAACGCTTTTTTCGACAGGGTTTATTATAAAATGCCGACGGCCTGCGCCTCGAAATATGCAGAGGCGGCGGAGCGGCGTTTCCAGGCTGCCTATCGGGACAAACGTTTCCGAGAGGCGGCAAACCTCAAGCGGCAATATCTAAAACCAGTGTGGCAGATTCCTCTATCTGACCGATTGGATGCGGGTTTTGAATGACTTGGCAGTCAGCTTTAAAAAAATGCCGGAGATAAAGCGGCCTGCCGCAAAAACGCTTGCCCCATTGTCCGAATGGCTGCGGGATTATTGGCCAAACTACATCAACGAAACAGATTACAAACGCGAAGCGTCTGCGGCAAGGTTTAACTTGAAACAGTGCGAAGCGGAATAAAAACGAAATTCGGGCCGTATTTTTTTACATGGTGAACGATGTGGTTATTTATGGCATAAAAAGCCATAATATTTCTTAAATATTAAAAAAATAGATATTTTTTTTCCAAAAAAATATTTTAAGATTATATTGTTTTAATAAAAAAATCCGTTGCTACATTCATAAAAATCACGGGGTCGTCTGAAAAGCGGGTTTTCAGACGACCCCGTATGCTAAACTTCGTTAAATACACACAAAAACAGGCAAAAGCAATATGTTTACATTCAAATCACTGCTTGATATGCCGCGCGGAGAAGCTCTTGCCGTCGTCGTGGCGTTAATCGGGGCGATGGGTTATACCATCATTTCGCTGGGCTGGCTGCCCCATATGTCCATCATTGCCGCCATTACCGTCCTCATCCTCTACGGCCTCGCGCGCGGGTTGAAATATAACGACATGCAAAAAAAGGCATGGTCGGCGCGGTGGGGCAGGGCATGGGCGCGATTTACCTGTTTTTTTCTTCATCGGACTGATGGTCAGCGCGCTGATGATGAGCGGCGCGATTCCGACGCTGATGTATTACGGTTTCGGGCTGATTTCCCCACTTATTTCTATTTCTCTGCCTTTGCGCTCTGTTCCGTCATCGGCGTGTCCATCGGCAGCAGCTTGACCACTTGCGCCACCGTCGGCGTTGCCTTTATGGGCATGGCGGCGGCGTTTCATGCCGATTTGGCGATGACGGCTGGCGCGATTGTTTCCGGCGCGTTCTTCGGCGACAAAAATGTCTCCGCTCTCCGATACCACGGGCATTTCCGCCTCCATTGTCGGCATTGATTTGTTCGAACACATCAAAAACATGATGTACACCACCATTCCCGCGTGGCTCATCAGCGCGGCATTGATGCTGTGGCTCTTGCCCAATGTTGCCGCCCACGATTTGAACAGCGTCGAATCCTTCCGCAGCCAGCTCGAAGCGACGGGTTTGGTGCACGGCTATTCGCTGGTTCCGTTTGCGCTGTTGGTCGTGCTGGCACTGTTGCGCATCAACGCCGTCGTCGCCATGCTCTTCACCATCATCGCCGCGCTTGGCGTTACCTATTTCCACAGTACGCCCGACTTGAACCAGCTCGGTGCATGGTTTTACGGCGGCTACAAACTCGAAGGCGAAGCGTTTCAAGACATCGCCAAACTCATTTCGCGCGGCGGTTTGGAAAGCATGTTCTTCACGCAAACCATCGTGATTCTCGGCATGAGTTTGGGCGGATTATTGTTTACGCTTGGCGTGATTCCGTCGCTGCTGGACGCCATCCGCGCGTTTCTGACCACTGCCGGACGCGCCACCTTCAGCGTTGCCGCCACGTCGGTCGGCGTCAATTTCCTTATCGGCGAACAATATTTGAGTATTTTGCTTTCCGGCGAAACCTTCAAACCCGTGTACGACAAGCTCGGACTGCATTCGCGCAACCTCTCTCGCACGCTTGAAGACGCGGGTACGGTCATCAATCCGCTTGTGCCGTGGAGCGTCTGCGGCGTGTTCATCAGCCATGCCCTCGGCGTACCCGTCTGGGAATACCTGCCTTATGCCTTCTTTTGCTATTTGAGTCTGATTTTGACGCTGCTGTTCGGTTGGACAGGTCTGACGTTGAGCAAGAAAGAAACTGCGTAAAGCAGGGGATACAAAGGTCGTCTGAAAACCTTCGGCATAGGTTTTCAGACGACCTTTTTTATGGAAATGCTTTGACGGAATAGATGACGGCTTATTTAGGATTTTTTTCTCGATCAGGGCGACGAGTTGGTCGATATAGCCTTGGACGAAGCTGCGTGCCGATTCGATGAGTTTGCCGTTATCGTCAAACAGAGTAGGGGAGTTGCCGAGGAAGACTTCGGGCTGTCCGGTCAGCGGCATATTGAAGTAAGACAAGGCGAGGCGCAGGTTTTTTTGCGAGCTGTAACCGCCCATTTTGCCGACGGAATGGCTGATGATGCCTGCGGGCGTGTTTTTCCATGCGACGTCGGCGTTGGGTTTGGAGCCGATGTCTACTGCGTTTTTCAGGCAGGCGGGGACAGTGCGGTTGTTTTCGGAGGTAACAAACAATACGCCGGCGGAGGCTTTGATGGTTTCGCGGAAGGCGGTGTAGCTTTCGGGCGTGGGGAAGTCGGTTTCGGCGGGGTCGTCGTAGTCGAAATTGTAGAGCGGCAAATGGCCGATTTCGACGATTTGGGCATCGTAGCCTTCGGGGAACATGGGGATGACGTTTTGCGCCACTTTGCGGGCAAACGAGCCTTTACGCAGGCTGCCTACTAAAATGCTGACTTTTTTTGCCATGAATTTTCTCCTGATTGTGTAAAAATAAAAACGATTCGTAAATTCATTTTAAAATGGGCGCGGATAACGGTCAAGATTGGGGCATCGCGTTAAGGCGGCTTTATCTATGGGCAGGTCGTACACGCTGCGATTTCGTTTCTTTACGGTTGTTATGGGAATTTTGATGAAAATTCAGTTGCTTGAAGACATATCGACAGATGGAAAGCCTTGTTTTTTTCGGATTCACTGTATTCCTTGGGCAACAGTTTTAATTAGATATATAACTTTAGTAATTGTTTTATTGCGTGCGAATTGAAACTTACGCATAATGTAAAACATATGCAATATGGGATGGATTTTTAGGTTTGAGAGGCATCCCACATCGAGCATCAATAAAGAAAAAAAGAGGGAAAAAAATCATGTCATTAGACTGGTGGAAACGCGAATTGTTCGGCGGTTGGACGCATTTCGAAGCGGTGTGGCTGCTGATGTTTTTTTGGGGATACAGGCGGTCGTGTTCGTCTTCAATCCCGACTCATGGCTGGCGAGCATTGCGGCGGTAACGGGCATTTTGTGCGTCGTCTTCGTCGGTAAAGGGAAAATCAGCAATTATTTGTTTGGGCTGATTTCCGTATCGCTGTATGCTTATGTTTCCTATACGTTTAAGCTCTACGGCGAGATGATGCTGAATTTATTGGTGTATGTGCCTGTCCAGTTTGTCGGTTTCGCTATGTGGCGCAGACATATGGCTCTGGGCGAAACGGCGGAAACGGAGGAAGTGAAGGCGAAGGCGTTGACGGTCAGGCAGTGGCTGCTGGTGGTCGCCGCATCTGTCGTCGGAACGTCGGTCTACATCGAATGGCTGCACCACTTAGGCAGCGCGTTGCCGACCCTCGACGGCGTAACGGTCGTCGTGTCGATTGTGGCTCAGGTTTTGATGATTCTGCGCTATCGCGAGCAATGGGCATTGTGGATTGTGGTCAATATCCTGACGATTTCGCTGTGGGCTGCGGCATGGTTCAAAAACGGAGAAACGAGCCTGCCACTTTTGCTGATGTACGTCATGTATTTGTGCAATTCGGTTTACGGCTATATCAACTGGACGAAGCTGGTAAAACGGCATTCGGGAAAAATAATTATCAAGCTTCAAAGGTCGTCTGAAAATCCGGTATCGGGTTTCAGACGACCTTTTGTATATCCATGCCAATCTGCATGCCTAAAATATTTCAATATGTTGATATTAACGCTTCCGATATTGACTCAGAAAATATGGCTCACGGATACCACGCCGACAATCCCAACTTCCTTTCTAAAACCATTGTGGCGACGCTGTTTATCGGCGCGTTTTTTTCATCATACTCCTGCTTAACCCGAATATCTTGCATTTTGCTTTCAATCCAAAAACGTAGCATTCTGTCGCGTTACAAACCTTCATAAATGCTTAGACAGGCATCATGTCTGTCTGAATCATCCTTCAAACTAAGGAAAAAAATTTAGCTGACTAAATAAAAATCTTACAATTATAATAAAAAAACTTAACTTTCTCTAATAACAGATAAGCTATGGAGTATCAAAAAAATCAGCCGTAAGCTCGAAATTTTAGCCGATGCCGCCAAATATGATGTTTCCTGCTCGTCGAGCGGCGGTTCGCGCGGCAACGACGGGCAAGGCTTGGGCAACTCTTCGCGCGCGGGCATCTGCCACAGTTTCACCGAAGACGGCCGCTGCGTATCGCTGCTGAAAATCCTGCTGACCAACCATTGCATCTACGACTGCGCTTATTGCGCTTCCCGCCGCAGCAACGACATCCCACGCGCGGCGTTTACGGTCGATGAAGTGGTGGATTTGACCATGAGCTTTTACCGCCGCAACTATATCGAAGGACTGTTTTTTTGAGTTCCGGCATCTTCAAAAACGCCGACTACACCATGGAACGCTTGGTGCGGATTGCTAAAAAACTGCGCGAAGAACACGGATTCCACGGCTACATCCATCTCAAAACCATTCCGAAAGCGTCTGCCGAAATCCTGCACGAAGCCGGGCTGTATGCCGACCGCCTCAGCGTCAACATGGAAATCCCCACCGTTTCCGGCCTCAAGCTGCTCGCGCCCGAAAAAAAACACAGCGATATGACGCAACCGATGGCGTTTGTCCGTAACGAAATCACCGCCTTTGCCGACAGCCGCAAAACCATCAAATCCACGCCCAAGTTCGCCCCTGCCGGACAAAGCACGCAGTTCATTATCGGCGCGGCAGGCGAAACCGACCGCCAAATCATCCGCGCCGCAGGCGGGTTTTACCGCCATTACGGCCTCAAACGCGTGTATTACTCGGGCTATGTACCGGTATTGGAAGACAAACGCCTGCCGCCTTTATCGACACAAGTGCCGCTGCGACGCGAAAACCGGCTCTATCAGGCAGATTGGCTGATGCGTTTTTACGGCTTTTTCCGATCATGAAATCTTAGACGAACAGCAACCTTTTTCTCGACTTGGATTTCGACCCCAAGCTCGCTTGGGCGCTGCGCCACCGCGAATGGTTTCCCGTGCCGCTGCAACACGCGCCGCTTGAAATCATCTTGCGCGTGCCCGGCATCGGCGTGAAGTCCGCCCGCAAAAATCGTGCAAGCCCGCCGCTTCCGCATGATTACCATGGAACACTTGCGCAAAATGGGCGTAGCGCTAAACCGCGTACGCTATTTCATCACCCTGCCCGAACCCAACCGCTACGCCGACCTAATCGACAGCCCGCAGTTGCGCGGCCTGCTTTTACAAAACACACGCTCCAAATTCAGCCAAAGCGATGCCGTGCAAACCGATTTGTTCGGCTGATAACGAAAAGGTCAACATTATGCAAATCACTTTGCACTACGACGGCAGCTTCGACGGCCTGTTAAGCACCGTGTTTCATGTTTACGCCTGTAAATACGCTCCTGAAAACGTACACATTACCCATGATATGCAGGATACGGATTTATTCAGCCACAGCGAAACCGTTACCACCTCCCCCGAACGCGCCCAGCGCGTTTTCAAACGGCTCGAACAGCAAATCGGGCGCAGCGGTATGGTCAAACTGCTGTATGGTTTTTTAATCGCCCTACCTGAGATGCCCGACACTTTTCTGCGCATCGTCAGCCTGATGCTTGCCCGCCCGATGCGCAAAGACGTGCTCTGCGATTACGGTCTTTACGATGTGATGCAATGGGCGCAATGGGTTAAAACCGTCGGACATGAAAAACACCAGATGGAAGCGTTTGTCCGTTTTGAAGAGCTGACAGACGGACTGTATCTTGCGCGTATCGAACCTCAATACGATGTGTTGCCTTTTGATTACACGCCATTTCCGCAGCCGTTATCCGCAACAGCAATGGGCGATATTCGATATGCAGCGCCATTACGGCATCTTAAGCGACCCAGACGGCCTGCACGCAATCAACGGGCTTGAAGCCCACCGCATCCAAACAGCGTACGCCCCTGACGAACGCAGTTACCAAGCCCTTTGGCAGGGACTATTTCAACAGCAGCAATATTCCATCCCGACGCAATCCCCGGTTGCACCGCCAACAAATGCCGCAACGCTATTGGAAATATCTTACTGAAAAAGCAACCTGCTGTTTTAAAATAAAAAAATGCCTGTCTAAAACCGGTTCGGACAGGCTTTATAGCGAATAAACTTATTACTTATCTTGAGGCTGACATTTTTCAGCAGGAGGCCATACGGCCCTGAATAACTGCTCCTACTCATCGAGTGTATACCCAATAATTTTATTGTCGCGTTGTATAGTGGATTAACTTTAAACCGGTACGGCGTTGCCTCGCCTTAGCTCAAAGAGAACGATTCTCTAAGGTGCTGAAGCACCAAGTGAATCGGTTCCGTACTATCTGTACTGTCTGCGGCTTCGTCGCCTTGTCTTGATTTAAATTTAATCCACTATAGTTTCAGATGACCTCGGTGCATTAAATGTCCGGAGTAGGAATTTAGGTGAATTTTGTAAAAATCTCAATGAGTATCAAGCTTCAAAGGTCGTCTGAAAATCCGGTATGGGGTTTCAGACGACCTTTTGTATATCCATGTTAAAATCCGTGTCCCTCAAACATTTCAATACGATGCTATGCACGCTTCCGATATTGACACAGACGATACGGCTCACGAATACCACGCCGACAATCCTGACTTCCCTGCCAAAAACCGTTGTGGCGACGCTGTTTATCGGCGCGTTTTTTTCGGCTATCTCAACGACACGCTTTTAAATGTCGCGCTCACGCCGATTATGAAGGATTTCGGTGTCGATAAGACCACCGTCCAATGGCTGACGACGGGCTTTTTACTGGTGATGGGCGCATTCACGCCGATTACGGCGGGCGTGATTCAATGGTTTGAAACGCGCAAGATGGTGTTGTTTACGCAGGCAACGTTTTTGGCGGGTTCGCTGATTTGCGCGTTTGCGCCGACTTTCGGGATTCTGGTCGTGGGGCGGATGGTGCAGGCGGTGTCTGCCGCGTTTTTCGTGCCGCTCCTGTTTAACGGCATTTTGTCGATTTACCCGCCGAACAAACGCGGAACGGCGATGGGTGTGATTACCATGATGTTCACTGCCGCGCCTGCGATAGGGCCGACGCTGTCGGGCATCATCATCGACCACACGCATTGGCGCGTGCTGTTCGGCTTTACCGCGCCGTTTATGCTGGCGGCGATGGCATTGGTGGGTAAGTATCTGACGGTCAATTTGAGCACCATCAGCCGTCCGAAGATTGATATTTTATCGGCTGTGCTGTCGATTGCGGGCTTCGGCGGGCTGGTGGGTTGGTTCGCATACCGCCAGTCCCGTTTGGCGACGCCGCTGCTGAACCTTCGGGCATTTGAATATAAGCAGTTCCGCCACTGCGTCGTGATTCTGGCGGGCGCAGTGTTCCTGTTTTTAGGTTTGGAACTGATGATGCCGATGTACACGCAGCAAGTGCTGATGCTGACAGGTACGGCGACGGGGCTGATTTTGATGCCCGCGAGTATCGCCCAAGCGGTTGCCGCGCCTTTGTTCGGCAAATTGCTGGACAAGAAGGGCGGACGGTTTGTCGTGTTGCCCGCCACGGTGATGCTGACGGTGTCGCTGGCGGTATTGTGGCTGTTTTTGCGGATTGACACGCAAGTCATGATGCTGACCGCCATGTTCACGCTGATGGCGGTGTCCGTCTCCGCCTGCGTAACGGGCGAAACCCACGGCTTGAACGCGCTGCCGAAAAAACTCAATCCCCACGGCGCGGCGATTCTGACCACCATCAACCCGATTGCCGGCGCGATTGGCGCGGCATTTTTCGTCGGCGCGACCAATATCGGCGAGAAACTGTCCTCCGCCGCCTCGCCGCAACAGGCCATGCTCGACGGCATCCATCTGGCGATGGGCAGCGCGCTAGTGTTGGGCGCGGTGATGGTGTTTTTCGCCATGCGCCTGAAACGGCATCAGACAGCGTCGTAACGCGTACCGGGAATGTGGGAAAAGGTCGTCTGAAACCATGTGATTATAGGTTTCAGACGACCTTTTTTAACTTTTATGGTGGATGAACGTGAGTCTGTGATAAGCAAAAAAACTTTCCCATTAAATACAAAAACTTTCCTTGATGGGCAAATTCAACGCGGCGGCGGGTAGGGCGGTTTGATGCCTACTGCGGATCGTAGCGTGGGCTTTGCCCACGGGATTGATAGCTTGGTTTCCGAGTCGGGAGATATATGGCGTTTTTTTCGTGGGCGGAGCCCACGCTACGGCTGGGTCGGGGTCGTCTGAAATCATAGGGTTACGATTTTCAGACGACCTTTATATTTAAAAATTACATATGACTACATTTTTTTAAATATTATAGTTTTAATTGTAAATTATGATGTTATTTTAGTTTTGGTCGTCTGAAAAGGGAGTGGGTGGAAAAATAGGGCGGTTTGGGCGATTTGGATGCCTATTTTCTTGTTTGAATAAAAAAATTCCTGATAAATGAATTAATTATATTTGTTTTTTTGAGATGGATTGTTTAAAAATTGTTCTGATTGGTTTGGAAAGATGCAAGCTCTATTGGATAAGGATTTTTAGTTGTTTTGAAGCGGGGATTTTGGGTTTATTTATGAAGTATTGTTCATTAATGATTGAATTTTTTTAAAAAATATTTTAGAAAAAAAGTGTTTGACAGCCTGAAAAATTATTTTTTTTAAATTTGTCCATACTTATAAAAAAACTACATTGCACTACAAAGGAACCCTATCATGAATCTGTACCAAACTTCTCCGTCTTGTTATAGATCGTCTTCTATCTCTGCCGCATCCGTCGTCGTCTGCTTTTGGGCAGTCGCGGCGGTCTGACGGCTCTTCGCCCGAATCGGGGTTTCCGCATTTCTGCGGACGGTTTGGGTTTTGAAAATTCTGTCTTTCCAACTGTATTTCCTTTCCGAATTTAAAAAAATTATTAAAAAAATTTCTTATACCTCCGCCTTAGCCGAATTGTTTGTATTAAATTTTTTTAACTGATTGTTTTTATTGATTTTGATTTTTAAGACGACCTGATGGGTTTGGGTTTTGAAAGGTCGTCTGAAAACGGTTTTGAAACCATTGTTTCTTTTTGAACGGTTCGTTTCAGTTTTTGCGGAAACCGGGCCGCTGAGTCGATACTGAAAAAAATCTAATCTACAAAGGAGAAATACCATGAGCCAACTTTCTGCCGGCACCCGTTTCCGCCAAGCGGTGAAGGAGTCGAATCCCCTTGCCGTGGTCGGCTGTGTGAACGCTTATTTTTGCGCGGCTGGCGACGCAGAGCGGGTTTAAGGCGGTGTATCTATCGGGCGGCGGCGTGGCGGCCTGTTCGTGCGGGATTCCGGATTTGGGTATTACCACGATGGAAGATGTGCTGATTGATGCGCGGCGGATTACGGACAATGTGGATACGCCTTTGCTGGTGGACATCGATGTCGGTTGGGGCGGGGCGTTCAATATCGCGCGCACGATTCGCAACTTCGAGCGTGCGGGCGTGGCGGCGGTGCATATCGAAGACCAGGTGGCGCAGAAGCGTTGCGGCCATCGTCCGAACAAAGCCATTGTTTCTAAAGATGAAATGGTTGACCGCATTAAAGCCGCCGTGGATGCGCGCGTGGACGAGGCTTTTGTGATTATGGCGCGGACAGACGCGCTGGCGGTGGAAGGTTTGGATGCCGCCATCGAGCGGGCGCAGGCTTGCGTGGAAGCGGGCGCGGACATGATTTTCCCCGAAGCGATGACGGATTTGGCGATGTATCGGCAATTTGCGGACGCGGTGAAAGTACCCGTGTTGGCGAACATTACCGAATTCGGCGCGACGCCGCTTTATACGCAGCGCGAGCTGGCGGACAACGGCGTGTCGCTGGTGCTGTATCCGCTCTCGTCGTTCCGCGCCGCGAGCAAGGCCGCGCTGAATGTTTATGAGGCGATTATGCGCGACGGCACGCAGGCGGCGGTGGTCGATACCATGCAGACCCGCGCCGAGCTTTACGAGCATTTGAATTACCACGACTTCGAACAGAAGCTGGATAAATTGTTTCAGAAGTAAAAAAACCGTTTTCAGACGGCCCTCAACCTTCAAAAAGGCCGTCTGAAAACACAAAAACCCATAAAAACACAAAGGAGAAATACCATGACTGCAACCCCCGAAACCCCGACCTTCAAACCGAAAAAAATCCGTCGCCCTCTCCGGCGTAGCGGCGGGCAATACCGCGCTGTGTACGGTCGGCCGCACGGGCAACGATTTGAGCTACCGCGGTTACGACATCCTCGATTTGGCGCAGAAATGCGAGTTTGAAGAAGTCGCCTACCTGCTGATTCACGGCCACCTGCCCAACAAATTCGAACTCGCCGCCTACAAAGCCAAGCTCAAATCCATGCGCGGCCTGCCTATCCGCGTGATTAAAGTGTTGGAAAGCCTGCCTGCGCACACGCATCCGATGGACGTCATGCGTACCGGCGTGTCCATGCTCGGCTGCGTTCATCCCGAACGCGAAAGCCATCCCGACAGCGAAGCGCGCGACATCGCGGACAAACTCATCGCCAGCCTCGGCAGCATCCTGCTCTACTGGTATCAATATTCGCACAACGGCAAACGCATCGACGTTGAAAGCAAAGAAGACACCATCGGCGGCCACTTCCTGCACCTGTTGCACGGCAAACGCCCGACCGAATCGCAGGTGAAAGCCATGCACGTTTCGCTGATTTTGTATGCGGAACACGAGTTCAACGCCTCCACCTTCACCGCCCGCGTGATTGCCGGTACGGGGTCGGACATGTATTCCTGTATCACCGGCGCCATCGGCGCGCTTAAAGGTCCGAAACACGGCGGCGCGAACGAAGTTGCCTACGACATCCAAAAAAACGCTACCGCAACGCCGACGAAGCCGAAGCCGACATCCGCGAACGCATCGCCCGCAAGGAAATCGTTATCGGGTTCGGCCATCCGGTTTACACCATTTCCGACCCGCGCAACGTTGTGATTAAAGAAGTGGCGCGCGGTTTGAGCCGGGAAGCGGGCGACATGCGCCTCTTCGACATCGCCGAACGCTTGGAGAGCGTGATGTGGGAAGAGAAAAAGATGTTCCCCAACTTAGACTGGTTCTCCGCCGTGTCTTACCAAAAACTCGGCGTACCGACTGCCATGTTCACGCCGCTGTTTGTAATTTCGCGCTCCACCGGCTGGGCGGCACACGTCCTCGAACAGCGCAAAGACGGCAAAATCATCCGTCCGAGCGCGAACTACACCGGCCCTGAAGACTTGGCGTTTGTGGAGATTGAAGAACGCTGAGACGGATCACAACCGTAGGAAACACCAATCGGATTTCAGACGACGTGTAGCGTGGGCTTTGCCCGCGAAAAACTGAGATCCGCCTACGGTTCCGCTTTTCAGACGGCCTGTTGAAATATGCGAGAGAGAAGGTCGTCTGAAAAAACAGCCGCAACGTCTGCCGTCATTCCCGCCCCCGCCTAAGCGAGGACAGGCTGCGGCGGGAATGGCGGAGGCTGCGCGGCAACTTTCTGAAATAAAGGCGTTTGATTATCAAGAGGTAAATAAAGATTTTGGAGGGATTTTCTTTTCGAAAAACAATAATGTAACTATGTGGAAAGTATTATGGAGTAAATATGAAGCTGCCTGATTTACTGATGGGAATATTTTTGGCAGTTTCTGCAGCCCTTCTGAATGCAACTATCGGTATATTCAGTAAGGTATTAATGGAGCAGGGCTTGTCTGTTCAGCATATTGCATTTTTGAAAACTTTGACAGGTTTTGTGTTTATCAGCATTTTGCTTTGCCGTACCGGTTTTACCAGACAGATTGCGGATATTTCAAAAAAGAAAGAGGCAATCTTGCCGTTGCTGTTAAAAGTAGCAATTTGTGCTTTTTTCGGAATTTACACTTTGTTTTTCTTTGAAACCACCGCTTATCAATACGGTAATGCTGCGAATGTAGTAGTTGTATTAATGGCATCGGCTGCTGTATCTGCCTTGATATTGGACAGCATACTATTAGACGAACGTATTTATATTTCTTCAGTCGTCGGTGTGGGTTTGGCAGTATCGGGGATCGCGGTGATTTCTTGGACTGGAGAAGGAAATTTAGGGTTGATTCTGAATGCCGCACTGGCGGGCTCGGGTTACGGTTGTTTTTCCGTTTTGATTAAAAAATTCGGCTTAAACGGCGGTATTTATTTGACACGGATCTTGATGTTTTTTGGAAGTATTTTTTTGTTTATCCCTTCATTGGAAGGTATTGAGGATATACATTGGCAATGGTCTTTGATTCCGCCACTCTTGGCACTGTCTTTATTGCCGACGATTTTAGGATTTTATTGTACAACTAAAGCATTGGATTATTTGAGTGCCGCGAAGGTGCAGGTAACTGAATTGGCCGAGCCATTATTTGCCGCCGTACTGGCTTGGATGTTTTTGAATGAAATACCGGAAGGACGCTTCTTTGTCGGCGCTATTCTGATTATTGCCGGTATTGTGTCTATCAATGGATTGTATAGACCATTGTTGAAGCGAGTTGAATAGTTTTTATTTCCCAAGATTTCAGACGACCCCTTCAAAAATGTCGTCTGAAACCCCAAACCACAAGAAAAATAGATCCACAGGAGAACTGAACATGGCTGCCAACCAACGTTACCGCAAACCGCTGCCCGGTACGGATTTGGAATACTACGACGCGCGTGCGGCGTGTGAGGACATTCAAGCCGGCTCTTACGACAAGCTGCCTTACACGAGCCGCATTTTGGCGGAGAACTTGGTCAACCGCGCGGACAAAGTCGATTTGCCGACGCTGCAAAGCTGGCTGGGCCAGTTGATAGAAGGGAAGCAGGAAATCGATTTTCCGTGGTATCCCGCGCGGGTGGTGTGCCATGATATTCTGGGGCAGACCGCGCTGGTGGATTTGGCGGGTTTGCGCGATGCGATTGCAGAGAAGGGCGGCGATCCTGCCAAAGTGAATCCGGTGGTGCAGACGCAGCTTATCGTCGACCACTCGCTGGCGGTGGAATGCGGCGGCTACGACCCCGATGCGTTCCGCAAAAACCGTGAAATCGAAGATCGGCGCAACGAAGACCGTTTCCACTTTATCAACTGGACGAAAACCGCTTTTGAAAATGTGGACGTGATTCCGGCGGGCAACGGCATCATGCACCAAATCAATCTGGAAAAAAATGTCGCCCGTCGTCCAAGTCAAAAAACGGCGTGGCGTTCCCCGACACCTGTGTCGGCACCGACTCGCACACGCCGCACGTTGACGCGCTGGGCGTGATTTCCGTGGGCGTAGGCGGTTTGGAAGCGGAAACGGTGATGCTGGGGCGCGCGTCCATGATGCGCCTGCCCGATATTGTCGGCGTGGAGCTGACGGGCAAACGGCAGGCGGGCATTACCGCGACGGATATTGTGTTGGCGCTGACCGAGTTTCTGCGCAAAGAGCGCGTGGTCGGGGCGTTTGTCGAGTTTTTCGGCGAGGGCGCGAGAAGCCTATCCATCGGCGACCGCGCGACCATTTCCAACATGACGCCGGAGTTCGGCGCAACTGCCGCCATGTTCGCCATCGACGAGCAAACCATTGATTATTTGAAACTGACCGGACGCAACGACGCGCAGGTGAAATTGGTGGAAACCTACGCCAAAACCGCAGGGCTGTGGGCGGACGACCTGAAAACCGCCGTTTATCCGCGTGTGTTGAAGTTTGATTTGAGCAGCGTAACGCGCAACATGGCAGGTCCGAGCAACCCGCACGCGCGTTTTGCCACCGTCGATTTGGCAGCGAAAGGGCTGGCGAAGCCCTACGAAGAGCCTTCAGACGGCCTCATGCCCGACGGCGCGGTCATCATCGCTGCGATTACCAGTTGCACCAACACCTCCAACCCGCGCAACGTCGTCGCCGCCGCGCTCTTGGCGCGCAATGCCAACCGCTTCGGGCTGAAACGCAAACCGTGGGTCAAAACCTCGTTCGCCCCCGGCTCGAAAGTGGCGGAAATCTATTTGAAAGAAGCAGGCCTGCTGCCCGAAATGGAAAAAAACTCGGCTTCGGCATCGTCGCCTTCGCCTGCACCACCTGCAACGGCATGAGCGGCGCGCTCGACCCGAAAAATCCAGCAGGAAATCATAGACCGCGATTTGTACGCCACCGCTGTACTGTCGGGCAACCGCAACTTCGACGGCCGCATCCACCCGTATGCGAAACAGGCTTTCCTCGCTTCGCCCCCGCTGGTGGTGGCCTACGCCGTCGCAGGCAGCATCCGTTTCGATATTGAAAACGACGTACTCGGCGTTTCAGACGACGGCAAGGAAATCCGCCTGAAAGACATTTGGCCGACCGACGAAGAAATCGATGCCGTCGTTGCCGAATATGTGAAACCGCAGCAGTTCCGCGACGTGTATGTACCGATGTTCGACACCGGCAAAGCGCAGAAAGCCCCGAGTCCGCTGTACGACTGGCGTCCGATGTCCACCCTACATCCGCCGTCCGCCCTATTGGGAAGGTGCGCTGGCGGGCGAACGCAGCCTGACGGGAATGCGCCCCTTGGCAATTCTGCCCGACAACATCACCACCGACCACATTTCGCCTTCCAACGCGATTCTGGCGGCGAGTGCGGCAGGCGAATATCTGGCGAAAATGGGTTTGCCCGAAGAAGACTTCAATTCCTACGCCACCCACCGCGGCGACCACCTCACCGCCCAACGCGCCACCTTCGCCAATCCCAAATTGTTTAACGAAATGGTGAAAAAAACGAAGACGGTAGCGTGCGCCAAGGCTCGCTCGCCCGCGTCGAACCCGAAGGCGAAACCATGCGCATGTGGGAAGCCATCGAAACCTATATGAACCGCAAACAGCCGCTCATCATCATCGCCGGCGCGGACTACGGACAAGGCTCCAGTCGCGACTGGGCGGCGAAAGGCGTGCGGCTGGCGGGCGTGGAAGCCATCGCCGCCGAAGGCTTCGAGCGCATCCACCGCACCAACCTCATCGGCATGGGCGTCTTGCCGCTGCAATTCAAACCCGGCACCAACCGCCATATCCTGCAACTGGACGGCACGGAAACCTACGACGTGGTCGGCGAACGCAAACCGCGCGGCGACCTGACCTTAGTCATCCATCGCAAAAACGGCGAGACCGTCGAAGTTCCGGTTACTTGCCGCCTCGATACCGCAGAAGAAGTGTTGGTATATGAAGCCGGTGGCGTGTTGCAACGTTTCGCACAAGACTTCTTAGAAGGAAATGCAGCGTAAGGTAAATCGGGTATCGTCAAAATGCCCGGGCTACGCTCAGAAAAGGTTTTCAGACGGCCTCGAATGTTTAAGAGGCCGTCTGAAAAACCATACTAGAAATACAAAGGAGAACTCGAAATGCCGCAAATTAAAATTCCAGCCGTTTACTACCGCGGCGGTACATCTAAAGGCATTTTCTTCAAACGTATCGATTTGCCGGCTGCTGCGCAGGAAGCAGGCGAGGCACGCGACAAAATCCTCTTGCGCGTACTCGGCAGCCCAGACCCTTACGGCAAACAGATTGACGGTTTGGGTAACGCCAGTTCGTCCACCAGCAAAGCCGTGATTTTGGACAAATCCGAACGCGACGATCACGATGTCGATTATTTGTTCGGGCAAGTTTCCATCGACAAACCTTTTGTCGATTGGAGCGGCAACTGCGGCAATCTGACCGCCGCCGTGGGCGCATTTGCCATTGAGCAGGGCTTGGTCGATAAAGCCAAAATCCCTTCAGACGGCCTGTGTACTGTCAAAATTTGGCAGAAAAACATCGGCAAAACCATCATCGCCCATGTGCCGATGCAAAACGGCGCAGTTTTGGAAACAGGCGATTTTGAGCTTGACGGCGTTACCTTTCCCGCCGCCGAAGTGCAAATCGAATTTCTCGACCCCGCCGACGGCGAAGGCAGCATGTTTCCGACCGGCAATCTGGTGGACGAGTTGGACGTTCCGGACATAGGTCGTCTGAAAGCCACGCTCATCAATGCCGGCATTCCAACCGTTTTTCCTGAACGCCGCCGACTTGGGTTACACAGGCAAAGAGTTGCAGGACGACATCAACAACGATGCCGCTGCGCTGGAAAAAAATTCGAGAAAAATCCGCGCTTACGGTGCGCTGAAAATGGGCTTGATTAACGACGTGTCCGAGGCCGCCGCCCGCGCGCACACGCCGAAAGTCGCCTTCGTCGCCCCCGCCGCCGATTACACCGCCTCCAGCGGCAAAAACCGTGAACGCTGCCGACATCGATCTGCTGGTACGCGCCCTGAGCATGGGCAAACTGCACCATGCCATGATGGGCACCGCCTCGGTCGCCATCGCCGCTGCTGCTTCCGTCCCCGGCACGCTGGTCAACCTCGCCGCAGGCGGCGGAACGCGCAACGAAGTGCGCTTCGGCCATCCTTCCGGCACATTGCGCGTCGGCGCGGCGGCAGAGTGTTCGGACGGCATCTGGGTGGTGAAAAAAGCCGTTATGAGCCGCAGTGCGCGCGTGATTATGGAAGGGCGGGTGCGCGTTCCCGATGATTGTTTTTGAAATCATGTAGGACGGACATCACTGTCCACTGTTTCAGACGACATTTGATAAAGGATTGCAATAAAGTCGAATAGTCTAACCGCCGTCATTCCCGCGCAGGCGGGAATCCACAGTCGATATTCTGTTTCCTGATTTTTTTATCAGAGCTTGCTTGTGAGCAAATATGGATTCCCGCCTGCGCGGGAATGACGATAGAAAATGCGGCATAAGCTTGCCCAAAAGGTCGTCTGAAACACACCCCGCCCAACGCCCATCCTTTTTCAGACGACCCCACCAAAAAAACAACCACAAACTACAAGGAGAAATATCATGTCCGACCAACTCATCCTCGTCCTGAACTGCGGCAGTTCCTCGCTCAAAGGTGCCGTTATCGACCGCAAAAGCGGCAGCGTCGTCCTAAGCTGCCTCGGCGAACGTTTGGGTACGCCCGAAGCCGTCATCACCTTCAGCAAAGACGGCAACAAACGCCAAGTTCCCCTGACCGGCCGCAACTGCCACGCCGGCGCGGTGGGTATGCTGTTGAACGAACTGGAAAAAAACACGGCCTGCACGACCGCATCAAAGCCATCGGCCACCGTATCGCCCACGGCGGCGAAAAAAATATCACGAGTCCGTCCTCATCGACCAAGACGTCCTCGACGAACTGAAAGCCTGCATCCCGCTCGCCCCGCTGCACAACCCCGCCAACATCAGCGGCATCCTCGCCGCGCAGGAACACTTCCCCGGCCTGCCCAACGTCGGCGTGATGGACACCTCGTTCCACCAAACCATGCCCGAACGCGCCTATACCTACGCCGTACCGCGCGAATTGCGCAAAAAAACACGCCTTCCGCCGCTACGGCTTCCACGGCACCAGCATGCGCTACGTCGCCCCCGAAGCCGCGCGGATTTTGGGCAAACCGCTGGAAGATTTGCGCATGATCGTCGCCCACCTCGGCAACGGCGCGTCCATCACCGCCATCCGAAACGGCAAATCCGTCGATACCAGCATGGGCTTCACCCCCATTGAAGGCCTCGTCATGGGTACCCGCTGCGGCGACATCGACCCCGGCGTGTACAGCTACCTGACCGCCCACGCCGGCATGAACATCGAGCAAGTCGATGAAATGCTGAACAAAAAATCAGGATTGCTCGGCATCTCCGAACTCTCCAACGACTGCCGCACCCTCGAAATCGCCGCCGACGAAGGCCACGAAGGCGCACGCCTCGCCCTCGAAGTCATGACCTACCGTCTTGCCAAATACATCGCCTCGATGTCGGTCGCCTGCGGCGGCATAGACGCACTCGTCTTCACCGGCGGCATCGGCGAAAAACTCCCGCAACATCCGCGCCAAAAACCGTCGCCTACCTCGACTATTTGGGTCTGCACATCGACACCAAAGCCAATATGGAAAAACGCTACGGCAACTCAGGCATCATCAGCCCGACAGGTTCCAATCCCGCCGTTTTGGTCGTACCGACTAACGAAGAACTGATGATCGCACTCGACACCGCCGAACTGGCAGGGCTTCTTACAAGAAGCAGGCTAGGGGGCTGAGGCAGCACGTTTTTGAAATAACAATGAAATAGAAAAGAGGTCGTCTGAAAGATAGGTTTCAGACGACCTCTTTGTTTGGAAAGACGATCTTATGCTTTTCTTTGTTATTTGGAAGAGAACTAAGAGGGTAGGGGATGTTTTTTTCAGCTTAAAAAGCAAGATTATGAAACAGATGCTTTCCCGACTCAGGAAAAAAAGTTAAATTTTAGGAATAAATGTTTATTATGTTAATTTGAAATATTGAAATAGTTTCATAAGAAATTAAAAAGAGGTAAGTAAGCAACAATGAAACGTAATTCAGATATGTTTTACATTCCGTATGGGATTAGAATGCCTGCAAATTATTCTCTAAATAATCATTATATTGAGTAAAGAAAAAAATGACAATAAATTATTAAAAAGGATGGTTTGTCATATTTCATTTAAAAATAGTTACTTGATTGAGTAATGGTGCGGATATAGAATGCCCGTTTCCCTATATCTTATTTGACGTTTAAATTAAATCAATAAGATATTATTATTTAATAAACATAAAAATAATATTCGATATTAGGTTTTTTTGCGAATCCTTAGATTGATCTTGTTTTTTTGAAATCAAGGTAAATCGGAGCGGCTACGGATTTATCCAAGATTCGGATGTTAGTTTTGTAGAAAGCCTATTAGTTTAATACTCGGGTAAATTAAATCATGGAAACAAAGTCAGCAAACGGCGGGCAAACTCCCAGCACATCGGGCAAACCGGTCAAAATGCCGAACAGGCGCAAGCGGAATATGGCAGTGGTTACGCTGCTATTTGTTTTGGCGGCTATTGGCGTTGCTTTTGCTTATGTTTTGTTTTGGCAGCACGAAGAAACAACTGAAGACGCATATGTTGCGGGATATTTGGTTCAGATTACGCCGCAAGTCGGCGGGACAGTGCGCAAAGTCATGTTTGACGACACGGATGTTGTGAAAAAAGGCGATGTTTTGGTTACTCTGGACGACAGTGATTTCCAGCTGGCGTATGACAGGGCGCAAAACGAGCTGATTCAGGCAATCCGTCAAAACAAGCAGCAGACGGCAGTCAATTCCCAGGCGAAAGCGCAAGTGTTGCTGCGTAAAGCCGATTTGGCACGCGCTCAGGCAGATTTGCGGCGCCGGGAGGCCCTATCCGGTACGGATGCCATTTCCGGTGAGGAGTTGAGTCATGCCCGGGCGGCGGTCGTTCAGGCGCAAGCAGCATTGAAAGCAGTGGAAGCGGAAGAGGCTTCGGCTCAGGCTGCGTTGGGTAACAATATTCCAGTGCGTGAGCAACCTGCCGTTCAAACAGCAGTGAGCAAGATTAAAGATGCCTGGCTGAATTTGCAGCGTACACAAATCCGCGCGCCTATGGGCGGGCAGATTGCCAAACGCAATGTCCAAGTCGGACAGAGAATTTCGCAAGGCGCGGCGCTGATGGCAGTTGTTCCCCTGACGGATTTGTGGGTGGATGCCAATTTTAAAGAATCGCAATTACGAAAAAAATGAAAATCGGACAGCCTGTGGAAATGACTGCCGATTTGTACGGCAAAAAAAGTGGTTTACCACGGTAAAGTCATGGGCTTGTCCGCAGGTACGGGCAGCGCGTTTTTCACTTTTGCCGCCGCAAAACGCAACGGGCAACTGGATTAAAGTCGTTCAGCGTGTACCGGTCAGAATCAGCCTGGATCCTAACGAATTGAAAGCAAACCCCTTGCGCGTCGGTCTTTCTATGACAGTCAAAGTCGATATTGCCGAAGCGGGTTCGGGCAAGCCGATGACGGCGGCCGCCGTGAAAAAAATTCGGCAGCCCCGGAAACGGACAGCGTAGATTGGGCGGCGGCTAATGCATTAATCGATAAGATTTTTTTGAAAAAAATACGCCAAATAACCTGTTTCAGACGACCTTCGGTATCCCGACAGGTCGTCTGAAACGTTCATATCCGGCAAATTAGTGAAATAAGTAGTGCGATCAGAATGAGGGACTTGCTCATTCTGTTTCAAGAGAAAGTCGATACGGCAAACCCCGCCTAGGTTAAAAGCGGGAATGGCAATGTCGGCAGTGAAGGAAGATTTTGATGAATTATCCGCCGTTGACAGGCATCAGGTTGGTCTTGGTTACATTGTCGCTGAGCCTTGCCGTCTTTATGGAAGTATTGGATACGACGATTGCCAATGTTGCCGTCCCCGTTATTGCCGGTGATTTGGGTGCGGCAACGACTCAGGGAACGTGGGTGATTACATCATTTGCCGTGGCAAATGCCATTTCCGTACCGCTGACAGGGTTTCTTGCGAAGCGGGTGGGTGAAGTGCGGCTGTTTGTCGGATCGGTCATCGGCTTCGTGATTACATCTTGGCTGTGCGGTATTTCACCGAATTTGCAAACCTTGGTGTTCTTCCGTATTTTGCAGGGTTTTGTCGCAGGACCGCTGATTCCTTTGTCCCAAAGCCTCCTGATGGCATCTTACCCGCCGGAGAAGCGGACTTTGGCATTGGCACTTTGGGCGATGACAGTCGTGGTCGCCCCTGTTTTAGGGCCGATTTTCGGTGGCTGGATTTCGGACAACTGGCATTGGGGGTGGATATTTTTCATCAATATCCCCATCGGTATTTTGTCTGCGGTAATTGCCTGGCAGCAACTGCGCGACCGTGAAACCGATACGGTTAAAAACGCCTATTGATTACACGGGGCTGATTTTGATGATCGTCGGTATCGGCTCGTTGCAAATGATGTTGGACAGGGGGAAAGAGCTCGATTGGTTCGCATCGGGTGAAATTATCGTATTGGCAGTCGTTGCAACGGTATGTCTGACTTATTTCATCGTTTGGGAATTAGGTGAAAAATATCCGATTGTCGATTTGTCTTTGTTTAAAAACCGCAACTTTACCATCGGCGTATTGACGACTTCGCTCGGGTTTATGGTGTATATGGGAACGTTGACGCTTTTGCCGCTGGTGTTGCAGTCCAACCTCGGTTATACCGCCACATGGGCGGGATTGGCGGCTGCCCCTATCGGATTTCTGCCGATTTTCCTATCTCCTTTGATAGGGCGGTTCGGCAATAAAATCGATATGCGCCTGTTGGTTACCGGTAGTTTTTTTGATGTTTGCCTTTACTTTTCATTGGCGGACAGATTTTTTTATGCGGGAATGGACATGAGCAGCGTTGTCTGGCCGCAGTTTTGGCAGGGTTTGGGTGTGGCCATGTTCTTCCTGCCGCTGACTACCATTACTCTGTCGCACATGAAAGGTCCGCAAATCGCATCGGCAAGCAGTTTGTCGAATTTTCTGCGTGTCTTTATGGGTGGTGTCGGTGTGTCTGTCGTCAGTACCATGTGGGAGCGGAGGGAGGCTTTACATCATACGCAACTGACTGAACATATCACGCCGTATTCTCCGGATACCGCCGAAGCAGTCCGTCAGATGGCGGAAGCGGGTTTGAACGGAGGGCAGGCAGTCGGTCTGATAAACAGCACCATTACCCAACAGGGTTTTATCGTTGGCTCGAATGAGATATTTTTTTGGCGGGCAGTATCTTGTTCATTATCATGATTCCCATTATTTGGCTGGCGAAGCCGCCTTTCCATAACGACGGAGGCGGAGGAGGGCATTGATGAGTGTTGCTGCGGAAGGAACTGGAATCGCTAATTCGAGAGAAAAGTTCGTCTTAAAACGGTAACGATAGTTTCAGACGACCTTTTTCATATGCAGAAGCTTTGGAAATCCGCTATAATTTCGCCTCATTCATTTCGCGGTCAAAGCGTTTCGCGAAAACAACATTTGAAGATTTATCCCGACAGGCGGTCGGTTTTTTTGTCAAAATGCTTGAACTAACGCTGTTTTTTTATGGTATAAATCGCGTTTTACTATTTTAGAAGTTTGGAGACTAACCATGGCACGAGTTTGCAAAGTGACCGGTAAGCGCCCGATGTCTGGCAACAACGTATCACACGCCAACAACAAAACCAAACGTCGTTTTTTTGCCTAACTTGCAATCACGTCGTTTCTGGGTAGAAAGTGAAAACCGCTGGGTTCGCCTGCGCGTTTCTAACGCTGCATTGCGTACCATCGACAAAGTAGGCATTGATGTCGTATTGGCTGATTTGCGTGCTCGCGGCGAAGCTTAATTTAAACCGTTAATTAAGGATTACTGCAATGCGCGATAAAATCAAACTGGAATCCAGTGCTGGTACTGGTCATTTCTACACCACTACCAAAAACAAACGCACTATGCCCGGCAAATTGGAAATCAAAAAATTTGATCCGGTTGCCCGTAAACATAGTTATTTACAAAGAAACCAAATTGAAATAATCCGGTTTCTGGAAAATGGAAAAGCCTCTGTCGGACAGGGGCTTTTTTATTTGGAACCTTATATGTTCAAAGTTGCTGTGGAAAATATATAAAAGGTCGTCTGAAAAGCATTTCAGACGACCTTTTGATGTGTTTAAACGGATTAGCCGGTCAGTTGTTTGGTAATCAGTTTTTTCAGCGGCGGGAAGTTGTTGCTGGCGCGCAATACCAAGCCGCGCAGGATTTTGGCAGGCGCGGTTTCATTGGTAAAGAGTTTGAGCAGCATATTGGTGCCGTGGTAAATCGGCTGGGCATGGAGCATATGCTTGGTGCTGTATTTTTCCAGCAGGCTGGTGGCGCCGATGTCTTGACCGCGTTGTTCTGCTTCGAGAACCAGTTTTGCCAAGAGGTCCGCGCTGGATAGACCTAAGTTGAAACCGTGTGCGGTAACAGGGTGCATACCTACGGCGGCGTCGCCGATTAAGGCGCTGCGTTTGCCATAGAAGCGTTGGGCAATCATGCCGACCAAGGGGTAGTTGTGAATGGTGCTGACCAATTCCATGTCGCCCAAACGGCCTTTGAGTTGCTCTTTGACGCTGGCTGCCAATTCTTCGGGAGACATTTTTTTGATGGTGTCTGCCTTGTCGCTATCGACGGTAATGACTGTGTTGGTCAGATGTTCTTCCAAGGGCAGCAGGGCGATGGTGCGGCCGTAGTGGAAGCATTCGTAAGCGGTATGCTGGTTGGACAGGGTATGCTTCATGCGGCAGACAAACATGGTGCGGCTGTAATCGTGCATATCGGAGGAAATGCCCAGTTGCCGGCGGGTTTGGGAAAAGCGGCTGTCTGCTGCCAAGAGTAGGCGGCCGCTCAAAACTTCGCCGTTTTCCAAGATGACTTGGGCTTCATCTTCGGAAGTTTTGACTTCTTTGACGCCCGTACCGGTCAGAATGGTAACGTTTTCCAGTTTGGATACGACTTCATAAGCGGCTTTGCGGATATTGTGGTTTGAAATCAGATAGCCTAAGCAGTCGGCAGGTTCGCCGCGCGCTTGGGTCGGTTGCGGGAAGTGGAGTTGGTAATCGGACTGTCCGTTCAAGACTTTTTGCATCGCGTAAGGGGTAAATTTCGTCTTTCGGAATCAAATCCCACATGCCCAAGCGTTGCATAATTTCGCGGGACAGGTGGGTTAGCGCGATTTCCCTGCCGTCGTAAGGCGGATTTTGCAAAACCTCCAGGGGCCTTTTTTCAATCAGGGTAACTTTTAAACCGCTTCCGGCCAGTTCGGCTGCAAAGCTGAGTCCTGCCGGTCCCGCACCTACGACGAGAATATCGCTGTGTAAGCTCATAAGGCATCCTTTTTATTTGATGAAATGGAGGTTCAGGGGATCTTGGAGTAAGGTCGTCTGAAAAAAGAACTGGGTGTGATTATAGCAAAATAGATGGAGAAAAAAGAAGGATGTAAATGACTAGAGGAAATTTTACTTTGGCCTTAATGTAAATCAAGAATTGGGTAATGCCGGATTGCAGATGGTGGGTATTCAATACGACATGTTTTGCAGTGATGGCCTCGCCAACAGGAATCGAACCTGTATTTTACGCTTAGGAGGCATACGTTCTATCCGTTGAACTATGGCGAGCGTGTTAAACTTTTCCTGCAATAAACGATAATAATCCTGCGGCAATCAGCGGACCGACCGGAATGCCGCCCATAAACGCCACACCGATAACCGTACCGATCAAAAGACCTGTTACCAAAACAGGCTGTTCGCTCATCAGTGGTACGCCGCGCCCCTGCCAGCCAGGCGACAAGGATGCCAATTAATACGGCGGCAATCATTTTAAAAATTGACAAACTCCGACAGCGGCGGAATTTGAACCTTCCCAGAAACCAGCGGGCTCAAGACCCCAATTGTCAGCAAAAATAATCCCAAAAATGCAAGCCGTGTTTTTTTCCACGAAAGGAATATATTGCGACAAAGCAGTCTGCTGCATTAAAAAGCAAAAATTGCTGCGGAAATCGTAATGGAGTTGTTGTTACTGACGACACCGAGAAAAATCAGTGTCACCAAAAACATCGGGACGAAATTGAAATTCATCGGATTTAAGAAACCCGTGCCAATGATTCCTCAGCCAACTGAATCATCGCCTGTTTGACTTCGCTGTCGGGCAATACTGCCAAAGAAGCCACGGCTTGCTCAACGGCTTTTCGTGCTTCGGAAATCGAATAAGTCAGCGCATCGGAATGGACAACATAATCATGGATTTTTTTGGAAACTGCTGCGATCCGCATTTTTCCAGAGCGTGGCGCACATCGTCCGCCACTTGTTTCGAACCGTTGCGCATCAGATAAATCAGCGGCAAAGTCGGTTTGCCTTCTGCCAAATCGTCGCCGACGTTTTTTTACCGATTTCTTCGGTTTCGCCCGAATAATCCAAAAACATCATCAATAATTTGGAACGCCGTACCGACATACATACCGTAGTCTTTCAATGCCTGCTCATGTTCGGGGGCGGCATTGCCCAAAATCGCACCAACCTGCGCGGCCGCTTCAAACAATTTGGCCGTTTTATATTGAATCACTTGAACATATTGCGCTTCGGTAATATCGGTATTGCCGATGTTCATCAGCTGCATGACCTCGCCTTCGGCAATAATATTGGTTGCATCCGCCATGACTTCCAAAATGCGCATACTGCCGGAATCGACCATCAATTGGAAAGCGCGTGTATATAAAAAGTCGCCGACCAACACCGCCGCCGCGTTGCCGAACAGATTATTCGCCGTTTCGCGTCCGCGGCGCAAATCGCTTTCATCGACCACATCGTCATGCAGCAGAGTCGAAGTGTGGATAAATTCCACCATTGCCGCCAAAGCATACAGCTTATCTCCATCATAGCCGACCGACTTACCTGCCAAAATCGTCATAATCGGACGCAGACGCTTACCGCCGGCACTGATAATATAAGTACCGATTTGCGAAATCAGCGCAACATCAGACTGAACCGCTTGGTTGATTACCCTCATTGACCCGTGAAAGGTCTTCAGGCAGATGGCGTTGGAAATAAGGCAGGTTTTCGAGCATAACACATTCTCAGTCAGCAAAATGAAGCAGGCTTGCCGTATAAATAAATGGGTTGGGTATAAGGCGGAAATAATATTGCCGCATAAAAAATATCGGCAATCCAACGCGCGATTATAGCAGCAAAGCCCGTTTGACACATCTTTCAGACGACCCTGCCCCCACAAACGAAATAAACTTTGACAAAACAGGCAAATAGCAATAGAATGCCACGTTTCGCACAATGGTGTGCGGGATATTAACCATAATTCTCATGGAGTTGAGTATGTACGCGGTCGTAAAAAACCGGCGGCAAACAATATAAAGTTGCCGTTGGCGAAAAAAATTGAAAGTAGAACAGATACCAGCCGAACTCGACAGCCAAATCGAACTGACCGAAGTTTTGATGATTGCTGACGGCGAATCTGTAAAAGTTGGCGCTCCTTTCATTGAAGGCGCAAAAGTAACAGCTAAAGTAGTAGCCCATGGTCGCGGCGAGAAAGTACGCATTTTCAAAAATGCGCCGCCGTAAACACTACCAAAAACGCCAAGGCCATCGCCAAAATTTCACCCAAATCGAAATCGTGGCAATCGCCTAATTTTTTTGAAACTTAGGAGTATTACAAATGGCAAGTAAAAAAAGCAGGCGGTAGCACCCGCAACGGTCGCGATTCAGAAGCCAAACGCTTGGGCGTAAAAGCCTACGGCAACGAGCTGATTCCGGCAGGGTTCCATCATCGTCCGCCAACGCGGTACCAAATTCCATGCCGGCGACAACGTAGGCATGGGCAAAGACCACACTTTGTTCGCTAAAGTTGACGGTTATGTTGAATTCAAAACCAAAGGCGCGCTGAACCGTAAAACGGTCAGCATCCGTCCTTACACTGGTTCTGAAGAATAATCCGAGTTTATCGTGATATTGAGAAAGCCGTATTTCTTAGGGAATACGGCTTTTTTTGTTTGTGTCAGCTTGAGTGGTTTTACAGGTCGGCATTAGCCGGGCCATTTGTTTTTTGATACGACACCTGTCATAAGTCGTCATTCAGTCTCTTTCTGCATGAGGACAAATTGTGGCGAGAATTTGCTTTTGAATTCCGGAAACCTTTTTTTCAAATACCTGTTTCTTGGAATTTTGATGAATTCCTGCCTGTCTGAGAATAGCTGCGGAGGATAGGTGCTCCGTCAAAAAAATGAAAGCAGATCGGTTTATATACCCAAAATTTCAGGTTTCAATAAAACCAAAAGGTCGTCTGAAAACTTTTCAGACGACCTTTTTATCAACTGTAAATCTCAGCCCCTTTCTTCACAAACTCAACCGCTTTTTCCTCCATACCCTGCCGCTGGGCTTTTTGCTTGTCGGCGTAGTCGCGCACTTCCTGCGTGATTTTCATCGAGCAGAATTTGGGGCCGCACATCGAGCAAAAGTGGGCGATTTTTCGCGCCTTCGGCGGGCAGGGGTCTCGTCGTGGAAGCTCTCGGCGCGTTCGGGGTCGAGGCTGAGGCGGAATTGGTCGCGCCAGCGGAACTCGAAACGCGCCTTGCTCAGGGCGTTATCGCGCAACTGTGCGCCCGGCCAGCCTTTGGCGAGGTCGGCGGCGTGGGCGGCGAGTTTGTAGGTGATGATGCCGGTGCGCACGTCTTCTTTGTCGGGCAGGCCGAGATGCTCTTTCGGGGTAACGTAGCAGAGCATGGCTGTGCCGTACCAGCCGATGTTGGTTGCGCCTATGCCCGAGGTGATGTGGTCGTAGCCGGGGGCGATGTCGGTAACGAGCGGGCCGAGTGTGTAGAAAGGCGCTTCAAAGCAGTGTTGCAGCTCTTCGGTCATGTTTTCTTTCACGCGTTGCAGCGGCACATGGCCGGGGCCTTCGATCATGACTTGTACGTCGTGTTTCCATGCTTTGCCGGTCAATTCGCCCAAGGTGTGCAATTCGGCAAACTGCGCTTCGTCGTTGGCATCGGCAATGCAGCCGGGGCGCAGGCCGTCGCCGAGGCTGAACGAGACGTCGTAGGCTTTCATGATTTCGCAGATTTCGTCGAAATGCGTGTAGAGGAAGTTTTCCCGATGGTGGGCGAGGCACCATTTCGCCATGATGGAGCCGCCGCGCGATACGATGCCGGTGAGGCGGTTGGCGGTCATCGGCACATAGCGCAGCAACACGCCCGCGTGTATGGTGAAATAGTCTACGCCTTGTTCCGCCTGCTCGATTAAGGTGTCGCGGAACAAATCCCAAGTCAAATCTTCGGCAATGCCGCCGGTTTTTTCCAAAGCCTGATAGATGGGCACGGTGCCGATGGGGACGGGCGCGTTGCGGATAATCCATTCGCGCGTTTCGTGGATATGCGCGCCGGTGGACAAATCCATAATCGTGTCCGCGCCCCAACGCAGCGACCACACCATTTTTTCGACTTCTTCGGTCAGGCTGGAGGTTACGGCGGAGTTGCCCAAGTTGCCGTTGATTTTGACGCGGAAGTTGCGGCCGATAATCATCGGTTCGAGTTCGGGGTGGTTGATGTTGGCGGGGATAATCGCGCGTCCGGCGGCAATTTCTTGGCGCACGAATTCGGGCGTGATTTGGTCGGGATGGGTCGGGATGTTCGCGCCGAAACTTTGCCCTGCGTGCTGTTTCAAGAGCTTGGCGTATTCGGGCCGTCTGAAAAGTTCGTCCAGCTTCATGCGTTCGCGTATGGCGGCAAACTCCATTTCGGGCGTAATGATGCCGCGGCGCGCATAGTGAAGCTGGGTTACATTGCGGCCGCTTTTGGCGCGGCGCGGGCGGGTGATTTGGTTGAAACGCAGATGGGCGGTTTGCGGGTCGTGTGCGCGTTCGATGCCGTATTCGCTGGAGAGCTTGGGCAGGATTTCGGTATCGCCGCGTTCGTCCAGCCATGCGGTGCGGACGTGCGGCAAACCTTGTTTCAGGTCGATGTGCGCCGCCGGATCGCCGTACACGCCGCTGGTGTCATAGACGGGAATCGGCGGGTTGGCTTCCGTACCTTGCGCCGTGTAGGTGTCATCCTGACGGATTTCGCGCAAAGGCACGCGGATGTCGTCGCGGCTGCCTTGCAGATACACGCGCTCCGAGTTCGGATATTTGAAGCGGATGCCGATGTCTTCACTCAAGTCGGCAAGCTCGCGCGCTTCGTTGCCGGAAGTTTTGGCGGTTTTCTTTGGCGTAGTCATAAAAAATGCTCCTGTTTTCTCGTTTGAAAAGAAGAAACAGGAGCGTTTTGCTTTTTCAGACGACCTCATATCAAAAAAGGTCGTCTGAAAGACAGAATCCGTGAAAACTCCCCACGCAGGTATTATCCCGATCGGGTGTAAAGGGTATTTCTCAGCCGCCTGATGATCAGGCAGCACCCCTGTTTCGTTAGAATGGGATTATAAACCACGATTGGGGTTTATTGGAAATCTTAACAGGGCTGACATCGGTATTTTAAGGAATGAATGGCTTGAATATCGGGGGGCTAGCTATATTGCGTTTCCATAAATCGAAACGTCGTCTGAAAAAGTTGTTTTGCTTTTCAGACGACGTTTGGTATGGCACAAATTTAGGATAACGGGTTCCGTTACTCTAAATCTACGGCTTATTTGTTGTTCGGATGGGATTCCATCGGGGCAGACAAAGGCAGTTCGGGCATGGTACGGGCGGAGTCGGAAACATTGCCGGACAGTGTTTTCAGGAAGGCAACGATGTTGTCGGTGTCTTCTTTCGATAAGTCTTTGCCCAGTTGCGCTTTACCCATGATGGTAACGGCTTTGTCCAATTCCCAAACGCTGCCGTTGTGGAAATACGGATAAGTTTTGGCGACGTTACGCAAGCCGGGGACGCGGAAGAAGAATTCGTCTTCGGCTTTTTTGGTTACGTCGGCGCGGCCTTTATCGTGTTTCGGATCTTCGATGAATTTCCAGTACGGGCCTTCAACCAAACCGAATTTTTTTGGAAGGTTGCGCCGCCGAGGTTGACGCCGCTGTGGCAGGCGATACAGCCGTTGTCCATAAAGGCGCGCACGCCTTTGCGCTCTTGTTCGCTCAGGGCGTTGACGTTGCCTTTGAGGTAGTCGTCCCATTTGGTCGGTGTCAACAGGGTGCGTTCGAATGCGCCCAGTGCGGTGGTGATGTTTTTGAAGGAAACTGCGCCGTCTTCAGGGAATGCGGTTTTAAACAGTTCTTGATATTCGGGGATTTTGGCGATTTTGGCAGCGGCTGCTTCTTGCGAGTCGTTTGCCATTTCCACAGGGTTCACCAACGGTCCGCCAGCTTGTTCTTCAACGTCGGCCGCGCGTCCGTCCCAGAACTGCATGCCGAGCAGGGCGGCGTTTAAAGCGGTCGGGGAGTTGCGTCCGCCGAACTGTCCTTTATGGCCTTGGCTGGTCGGCAGGTTGTCCACGCCTGCGGTGGCAAGGTTGTGGCAGGAGTTGCAGCTCACGGTGTTGCCTTTGGAGAGGCGTGGTTCATACCATAATTGATGGCCGAGTTTGACCTGTTCTTCGGTAAACGGGCGCAGTTTCTGCATTTCTTCGGCGCTCGGCAGCGGTTTGAAGATGCCTTGTGCGCGTTTGAGCAGCTCTTGGTCTTCAGGAGAGGCATTGCTGTCAACGGCGGCTTGGGACGCTGCTGAGGCGGTTGAAGCAGCGTCAGGGGTCGTCTGAACGGCAGAGGCTTCGGTCGGTGCGGAAGCAGGTTTTTGTTCCTTGCTTTCCTGTCCGCCACAGGCGGCTAATGCGGATAAAACAGCAAGCGACAGGAGCAGTCGGGTGTTGCGGTGGTTCATGGCGTGTTCCTTTTTGTAGTGGATATTATTATGAGTAAGCACCGTTTCCGTTGATTGCCGTGATGAATGGCGGGCGAAAATGGGGAATGACATTCCGCTTTGTTTGCGTCCGTTTGATATGTCCGGCTTTTTTGTCCGCGAAGTATAAACAGCGGGCGGGGTTTGCCCTTTACGGTAAATCAATATTGGATTTTCAATAGAAATAAGCAATATATGTGATAGCTTCTGCATTTTCATGCGGTTTTCATGTTGAATAGGCCTCTATCGCTTGCACTGCCAAGCCGATTGGTTTAAATTAAACGACAATTTACCGTTGGAAGACACACAATGAAAATCACCGTCATCGGCGCAGGTTCTTGGGGTACAGCCCTTGCTCTGCACTTTGCCAGCCATGGCAACGAAGTCGCCCTTTGGACACGCAATCCCGAACAAGTCCGTACATTGCAGGCAGAACGTGAAAACAAACGCGGCCTGCCCGGTTTCCCTTTCCCTGAATCCTTAACCGTTTATGCCGATTTGGGTGATGCGCTCAAAGACAGCGGGCTCATTCTTGTCGTAACTTCTGTCGCAGGTTTGAGAAGCAGCGCAGAACTCCTCAAACAACACAATGCTGACCATATCCCTGTCCTTGCCGCCTGCAAAGGCTTTGAACAAGACACAGGGCTATTGACCTTCCAAGTATTGAAAGAAGTATTGCCTGAGAACAAAAAAATCGGCGTGCTGTCAGGTCCGAGCTTTGCCCAAGAACTCGCCAAACAACTGCCTTGCGCCGTGGTTGTTGCCTCAGAAAATCAGGAATGGATTGAGGAATTGGTGCCGCAACTCAACACCAACGTAATGCGCCTTTACGGCAGCACGGACGTTATCGGCGTGGCTGTCGGCGGTGCCGTCAAAAACGTTATGGCAATTGCTACTGGTCTTTCCGACGGTCTCGAATACGGGCTCAATGCGCGTGCGGCGCTGGTGACGCGCGGTCTCGCCGAAATTACCCGTCTTGCCATGGCTATGGGTGCGCAGCCCAAAACCATGATGGGGCTTGCCGGCATCGGCGACCTTATCCTGACCTGTACCGGCGCACTTTCGCGCAACCGCCGTGTCGGTTTGGGTTTGGCAGAAGGTAAAGAACTGCATCAAGTGTTGGTGGAAATCGGCCATGTTTCCGAGGGCGTCAGCACCATCGAAGAAGTGTTTAACACTGCTGTGAAATACCAAATCGACATGCCCATCACCCAAACCCTGTTGCAACTCATCCGCAAGGAAATGACCCCGCAGCAAGTTGCAGAAAGACTCATGGAGCGCAGCGCGCGCTTTGAGTAAGACCGAACGACAAAGGTCGTCTGAAAACATCAAGCCAAAAAGTTTCAGACGACCTCAACATTCGGCAGCGATTGACATCCCTGCATCATCATCCTAATATCCTGACCGCCTGCCACCATGCGGCAATACGGAAGCCTATACATGAATCAATCACTCGACACATTGGAAGTCAGCGTTTACCAGCTGGCCCAAAAATTTGAAACCCTTGTTGGTGAAAACCGCCGCCTTAACGAAGAAATCGACCGCCTCAAGCTCGAGCATGAACAACAAAAGCGCGAACACGAAGCCGCCGTTGACGAATTGAGCGAAGCGCTGCTCGTACAAGTCGGCAAACTCAAAGAAGACCTACAAGGCAAAATCGACAACCTCACCGCCGAAAAAGAACAATACCGCAGCGCATTAGAGCAGACTGCAGAAAAAATCCGCCGGCTCATTGCCCGCCTGCCGCAAGAAACGCAATCATAAGGACACGCCATGAGTATCGAACAAGTCAGCCTCGACATCATGAATGTCAATTTCACCATCAACACCCCGAGCGAAGAAAAAAAGATACCCTGCTCCAAGCCGTTGATATGCTCAACAAAAAAAGTGCCGCCATCAAAGAGGCGGACGCATTGTCGGCAGCGATAAAATCGCCATTATGACCGCGCTCAACGTTGTCCACGACCTCCTTAAAATCACACTCAAAGACGATTTGGCAATAGGTGAATTTGAGCGTAAAATAACCGACATGAACAACGCTTGCCAAAAAGCTTTGGCGCGGTTGGATCAAAACTGATTTTTCTTTTTCCCTGCGGTGTCCGCGAAGGCATATATTCCTTTGAACCAATAAGTTCGCTTAAGGTTGCCAGGAGTTGCAGTGGGCGCGAGCGTCTATCCCTAGATGCACCCGAAACTGCCCGAGGTGACCGCCTTGTCAACAAGGTTCAAGCGGATTCAGCCAAAACGGCTCTCGCGGGGATTCCCATATCAAGCCATGCCCGATTGCGGCATGGCTTTCATTTATCATCGGCTTCGACGTCGTCTGAAAAAACCAAACGTAAAAATCAAAAAAACACATCCCGATATTTTTGGAACATCAGCAATGTTTTTCCAACCTAAAAACAACATTTCCTAATGCATAAAACCGCCATCATAGAAAAAAACACTTTCAGACGACCCCAATCCGATTGACAAAAAGCCAATCCCATCTTTAAAAATTCACAACTTTCTATATCTATCTGGATTTCCACTATGAAAAACCTTTTCAGCGAAACCCCACGAGGTGAAGCGCGAATGGTTCGTTATCGACGCCCAAGACAAAGTTCTGGGTCGCGTTGCAGCCGAAGTCGCACACCGTCTGCGTGGCAAGCACAAACCTGAATACACCCCCCACGTTGACACCGGCGACTACATCATCGTCATCAACGCGGACAAACTGCGTGTAACCGGTGCCAAATTCGAAGACAAAAAAATACTTCCGTCACTCCGGTTTCCCCGGCGGTATCTACGAGCGTACTTTCCGTGAAATGCAAGAGCAATTCCCAGGCCGCGCTTTGGAACAAGCCGTAAAAGGCATGTTGCCCTAAAGGCCCATTGGGTTACGCCATGATCAAAAAAACTGAAAGTGTACGCTGGTGCAGAACACGCCCATGCCGCACAACAACCCAAAGTTTTGGAATTGAAATAAGGACACGACATGAACGGTAAATACTACTACGGCACAGGCCGCCGCAAAAGTTCAGTGGCTCGTGTATTCCTGACTAAAGGTACCGGCCAAATCATCGTAAACGGTCGTCCCGTTGACGAATTCTTCGCCCGCGAAACCAGCCGCATGGTTGTTCGCCAACCTTTGGTCCTGACTGAAAAACGCTGAAGCGTTTGACATCAAAGTCAACGTTATCGGCGGCGGTGAAACCGGTCAATCCGGCGCTATCCGCCACGGCATTACCCGCGCCCTGATCGACTTCGACGCTGCGCTGAAACCTGCCTTGTCTCAAGCCGGTTTCGTGACTCGCGATGCCCGTGAAGTTGAACGTAAAAAAACCGGGTCTGCGCAAAGCACGCCGCGCAAAACAATTCTCCAAACGTTAATTCGTTTTTGGAATCTCAAAAAGCCCTGCAATGCAGGGGCTTTTTTTATGGGCTAATTCATGTAAATATTAAAAAGAATAATGAGCGTTTTTTTCTAAAAAAAGTTTGATTTTAACAAATAGGATGGTTCTATTTTTTTAGGGACAGATATTAGGAGTATTTTAGGAGTGTTTGTAATACTAATCTATTTTTTTAACTCTATGAATTCTCATTGGTATCAAAAATAATGATGAATTATAGTGGATTAACTTTAAACCAGTACGGCGTTGCCTCGCCTTGCCGTACTATCTGTACTGTCTGCGGCTTCGTCGCCTTGTCCTAATTTAAATTTAATCCACTATAACTCTTCATTTTAAGGCTTTGGGATAAGACATTTTTTTGGTTTAAGGGGGTATATACTTTTCCTGTTAATAGTGTATGGATGGAGCTCCAAGAAAAATCTTTACTTCTAAAGTTTGATTTTGAGAGGTGATGTAATATGGAAATACTTCTCAGATGATTGTTCTAGTGAGGTGTTGCAAAATAACCAATACAAATAATGGCAAAATATACCGCTTATCTTAATAAACTAACGTTTATCTTAAATTCTGCGCAATATATTCAAAATATTTCACTTCTTAACGACATTTAATACTAAAAAAATAGTAGAATCCAAATTGCTGAAACACACCGCTCTTTTATCCCTTTTGGGCGGTGCAGCAAGTAAGACGTTTTTCCCGCAATGTATTGGCCATTCATACTTCTCCCTTGGTATGAATGGTTTTTTTTATCTAAGTTTTTTTATGTTGCCTTATGAAGATGAAAAGGTTGTCTGAAATATGTTTTTCAGACGACCTTTGTGATTTTGATTCTGCCTTATTTGAAAAATTGTCCGCAGCATGCCTTGAATTTTTTTCCTGAACCGCAGATGCAGGCTTGCTTCATTGTCGGGAGTGGAGCGGTTGGATCAATAAAGTACCAGTATCCGTCAATATTGACGAATGTAGATAGTTCATGATGATATGCCGTTTCAGCTCCATCTTGAAAATGGGCATTAAATTCAACTTGCGCGTGGCGTTTGCCGATGAGGGTATGGTGGATTACTTCTAATCCTAGCCAAAGGGTTTCTCGGCTCCATTGCTGTATTTCTTCTTGATTCAGCAGATTTTGCTGGGAGGGAATTGTGGTGGCAACGATATAATCAATATTATGTAACACATAGGCACTGTATCTTGAGCGCATCAGTTTTTTTCGGCAGTCTGCGGATGAGTTTGATGGGTATGGAAGGGGTGGCAGCATTCAGCGTAGGGGAGGGAAGAAGAACATGGACAAGGGGTAGGGGGCATGGAGGATGTCCTATTAAGGTTTGCTTTGTTGAGGGAATAAAAGTTACTCTAGTAAGTCGTCTGAGACAAAAAAATATTTGAAATGTTCATTTATTCGGTATTATTTGTTTTATAGGAACATTATTTTACAAGGTTTTTTGATACAATACCTTAGCCCCGTCCCGACAATGCCGGAATGCTATTCCGCGTCCGCTCGGACGGCCTGCCATAAATAAAACAGTTATTTCCCAGCCAAACATCAAGGCCGCCCGCTCTATGCACGAAACTTTTTCCCTCGCACCCATCGTTATCGTCCTCCTCGTTTCCGTCATTACGGTGATTTATTGCCGTAAATTCAACATTCCTTCCATGCTCGGTTATCTTTTTGGTCGGTTTTATCGCCGGTCCGGGTATGTTGAAGCTGATTCCGCAAGGCCATGCCACTGATTATCTGGGCGAAATCGGTATCGTATTCCTGATGTTCAGTATCGGTCTCGAATTCTCCCTACCCAAGCTCAAAGCGATGCGCCGTTTGGTGTTTGGGTTGGGCGGCTTGCAGGTCATTGTGACCATGTTGTCGATTATCGGCATTTTGATGCTGATGGGCGTCAGCTTTAATTGGGCGTTTGCCGCAGCCGGGGCGATGACCATGTCGTCCACGGCAATCGTCAGTCGCATCCCTGTCCGAAAAAACCGAATTGGGACAACCACATGGTCAAATGGCGATGGGTGTCTTGTTGATGCAGGATATTGCCGTCGTGCCGCTGATGATCCTGATCCCTGCATTAGGGGGAAATGGCGAAGAAGGCAGCCTGTGGGCGGCGCTTGGTCTTGCCGGATTGAAAATGCTGGTCACGCTGGGCGTGTTATTCGTCGTCGGCAGCAAGGTGATGTCGCGCTGGTTCAGAATGGTCGCCAAACGCAAGTCGTCTGAATTGTTCATGATCAACGTCTTGCTGGTAACCTTAGGCGTAGCTTATCTGACCGAACTGGAAGGCTTGTCGATGGCATTGGGCGCATTCGTCGCAGGTATGCTGCTTTCGGAAACGGAATACCGTTTCCAAGTGGAAGACGACATCCGTCCGTTCCGCGACATCCTGCTCGGCTTCTTTTTTATCACCGTCGGTATGAAGCTGGATATCCAGGCTTTAATCGGCGGCTGGCAGCAAATTTTGATTTTGCTGGCGATTTTGCTGGTTTTGAAAGCATTGGTCGTGTTCATCATCGCATTCCGCATGAAAAACCCCGTTGCCGACAGCCTGAAAACTGCGCTGTATCTGGCACAAGGCGGCGAATTTGGTTTTGTGATGTTAAACATCTCCAGCAAAATCAATATGGTGTCGCCAGAGCTGGAACAGGCGGCTACGGCAGCGATTCTGTTGTCCATGATTATCGCCCCATTTATCTTGGGCAGCAGCGATGCTATCGTCAGCCGTTTTTGTCAAATCAAGCTGGGACATGAAAGCATTGGATTTGCACAGTATGTTGGTAGAAACCATGAGCAAATCCGACCACGTCCTGATTATCGGTTTCGGACGTGGCGGTCAGACCGTCGGACGCGTCTTGGCTCAGGAAAACATCCCCTACTTCGCCCTCGATCTTGATATCGGCAGGGTTCAGGTGGCACGCAATGCGGGCGAGCCGGTTTCGTTCGGCGATGCCAAGCGGCGGGAAGTCTTGGAAGCCGCAGGTTTGGAACGCGCCAAAATGGTGGTCATTACCCTGAACAATATGCACGAAACCCAGCATGTTCTCGACAGTATCATGTCACTGCATCCGAGCATGCCCGTGTATGTTCGGGCGACCAATGACGATTACGTCAAAATCTTCACAGATATGGGCGCAGAAGAGGCAGTATCCGATACCAAAGAAACCAGCTTGGTGCTGGCAAGCTACGCCATGTTGGGCAATGGCGCGACTTACAGCCACGTTTATCAAACCATTACCAACATCCGACACAGCCGCTACGCCTCTCTGGAAGGCTTGTTTGTCGGCAGCGATGATGAAAAACGGATTCGGTGAAGAAGGCAAATCCATATGCCGCCACGCCTTCCCCTGACCGGCGAAGCCTACGCCATCGGCAAGACCATCCGTGATTTGCCTTTGGATAACGCAGGCATCAAACTTCTATTTATCCGCCGAAACACAAGCAGGATAGAAAACCCCGACTTGGATTTCCAGCTTCAACCAAATGATATTTTTGGTCGTCGCAGGCCGACAAGAGGAAATTATTTCTTTTGAAAAACTGGAGTTTGCAAGGAAATACCTGATACACTGAAAAAAATAAAGCTTGCGTGGCGGATGCTTTTTTTGATTTAATAGCGTCTTCGCAAATGCAGCGACAAGGGTGATTAGCTCAGTTGGTAGAGCGTCTGCCTTACAAGCAGAATGTCGGCGGTTCGACTCCGTCATCACCCACCAAGTTTCCTTTCATTGTTGCAAAACAATGATGCGCGGTGGTAGCTCAGTTGGTTAGAGTACCGGCCTGTCACGCCGGGGGTCGCGGGTTCGAGCCCCGTCCGCCGCGCCAAATTTTAAAAATACCGGCTTTTGCCGGTATTTTTTACGTGTAAGAAACGAACGTGGAGAGGGCTGCTATTGGGCCTCAGGCGACATCTTATAGAGATTTCACTTTAAAGCAGGATAGGGTAGAGAAGTGGTCGGCTGTATAGAGAGTCTGCAGTTGATTACCTTGTGCTTTCGAACCTTAGTAAATCGTGTTCTCTTTGAGTTAAGGTGAGGTAACGTTGTTTTGGTTTGAAGTTAAACCATTGTAGGTTCTAATTTGTTTAAGGTCGTCTGAAAAACAGAAATCCATACCGGATTATGCTTTTCAGACGACCTTTATGATTGGTAGGAACGATAGACTTTCCAAGCCTGACGTTTAACGCCACGCGGCGACAAACTCGTTCCAATGCTGCTTGTCCTGAGCCTGTCCGGTCAGGTAATGCTTCAGCCGTTTGACTTCCACTTCATACTCGTCCGCGTCCAAAGCGCCGCTCATCAGGCGGAAGCGCAAGAACATTAAATAAGTGTTTGCCGCATCGGTTTCGCAATAATCGCGGATGTCTTTCAGACGACCTGCGTGGAACGCCTCCCAAACTTTGCTGCCGTCCATGCCCAGTTTGCCAGGGAAGCCGCAAAGTTTCGCCATATCGTCCAGCGGCACATTGGCACGCGGCTGGTACAGGGCGAGGAGATCCATCAGGTCGCAATGGCGGTTGTGGTAGCGGCTGATGTAGTTGTTCCACTTGAAATCACGGCTGTCGCCGAAATCGCCCTCGCCCATATCCCAATAACGCGCCGCTGCAATGCCGTGTATCAGCGCGCGGTAATGCAGGACGGGCAGGTCGAAGCCGCCGCCGTTCCAACTGACCAATTGCGGCGTATGGCTTTCGATAAGGTCGAAAAACTTGGCGATCATTTCCTCTTCGCTGTCGTGCATTTCGCCTATGGTGCCGACATGGATTTTGTCCTGCCCCCAACGCATACAGCAGGAAATGGCGACTACTTGGTGCAAGTGGTGCTGCATAAAGTCAGAGCCGTTTTGGGCGCGGCGTTTCTGCTGGGAGAACAAGACCACCTCGTCGTCCGGCAAAGAAGCAGGCAGGTCGTACAACAGGCGGATGCCGTTCACATCAGGTACGGTTTCAATATCGAAAGCCAAAATCGGGGTCATGGGCGACTCCTCAAATTCAATCAAAACAGATTAAAACAGACAACAGGATAACGGCATTGTGGCATGTTTCCGCATTTATTGACAGTCAAATCACACCGCCGCCCCACCATTCCATCTGCCTGTACACCTACCCAAAAACACCGTCAAAACAGTAAAATCCCCTTTTATCCCAATTCGAACCATAAGCCATGCTCACCTTCCAACAAATCATCTTCAAACTGCAAACATTCTGGGCAGACAAAGGCTGCACCGTCATCCAACCTTTCGACATGGAAGTCGGCGCCGGTACTTCCCACCCCGCCACCTGCCTGCGCGCGCTCGGCCCAGAGCCTTGGTTTGCCGCCTACGTCCAACCCAGCCGCCGCCCCAAAGACGGCCGCTACGGCGACAACCCCAACCGCCTGCAACACTATTACCAATTCCAAGTCGCCCTCAAACCCGCTCCCGCCAATATCCAAGACCTCTATCTCGACTCCCTGCGCGAATTGGGCATCGACCCAAAAAGTTCACGACATCCGCTTTGTTGAAGACGACTGGGAAAAACCCCACCCTCGGCGCATGGGGCTTGGGCTGGGAAGTCTGGCTCAACGGCATGGAAGTGACCCAGTTCACCTACTTCCAACAAGTCGGCGGCATCGACTGCACGCCTGTACTCGGCGAAATCACCTACGGTATCGAACGCTTGGCGATGTACCTGCAAGGCGTGGAAAACGTCTATGACCTCGTTTGGGCAAAAACGCTCGACGGCAACACCGTCACCTACGGCGACGTGTATCACCAAAACGAAGTCGAACAATCCACCTACAACTTCGAATACAGCGATGCCGACTGGCTGCTGCGTCAGTTCAACGACTACGAAGCGCAAGCCAAACGCCTGCTCGCCGAAGAAAAACGTCAGCCTCGCCCTGCCCGCCTACGAGCTGGTCCTCAAAGCCGGACACACCTTCAACCTCTTAGACGCACGCGGCGCCATTTCCGTTACCGAACGCGCCACCTACATCGGCCGCATCCGCGCGCTGAGCCGCACCGTAGCGCAGAAATACGTTGAAAGCCGCGAGAAACTGGGCTTCCCGTTGATTAAAAAATAACGATACATCGTCTGAAACAGGTTTTCAGACGACCTTTATTGCGTATCCATTAATACAGGCCGTACGGCATATGCAGGATTTATAAGCAGGGCCTACGGACAAACAGAAAGTCTCACATGACAACCCAAACCCTTTTAATCGAACTCCTTACCGAAGAACTTCCCCCCAAAGCCCTGAATAATTTAGGCAACCACTTCGCCGCTTCTGTTGCCGAAGGCTTGGAAAAAAAGCGCAACTGATTGACGGCGCAGCCGAATATACCGCCTACGCCTCGCCGCGCCGTTTGGCCGTTCAAGTTAAAAACGTGAAAGCCGTTCAAGCCGATCAGAAAATCGTGAAAAAAGGCCCAGCCGTGGCAAATGCCATGAAAGACGGTGCGCCGACCAAGGCTTTGGAAGGTTTTGCACGCGGTGCGGGGGCGAAAAATCGAAGACTTGACCATCGTCCACGACGGCAAGCAAGACGTGTACGCCTACGAATATATCCAAACCGGCAAACCGTTGGGCGAACTTTTGGAAGACATTATCAATCAAGCCGTTAAGAAACTGCCGATTCCGAAAGTGATGCGTTGGGGCAGCAGCACGTTTACCTTCGTGCGTCCTGTCCACGGGCTGATTGTGCTGCATGGAGACGACATCGTGGACGTCAGCGTCTTGGGCCTGCAAAGCGGCAATCAAACCTTGGGACATCGCTTCCCTGTCCAACGGCGAAATCACCATTGAAAACGCCGACAGCTACGCCGAACAAATGCGCGAGCAAAGGCAAAGTCGTCGCTTCGTTTGCCGAGCGCAAAGCCGCGATTCAGACAGCCTTGAACGAGCAGGCAGGTCGTCTGAAAGCCACCGTAGCCGCCGATGAAGCCCTGCTGGACGAAGTTACCGCGCTGGTCGAATACCCCGTTGTTTTGGAAGCCAGTTTTTGAAGAACATTTCCTCGCCGTGCCGCAGGAATGTTTGATTCTGACCATGCAGCAAAACCAAAAAAATACTTCCCGCTGCTCGACCAAAAACGGCAAATTGATGAACCGCTTCCTGTTGGTCTCCAACCTGCAAACCGAAGACCCGTCGCACATCATCCAAGGTAACGAACGCGTCTTGCGCGCGCGCCTGTCTGATGCCGAGTTCTTCTACAAGCAAGACCAAAAAAAGCGACTTTGGAAAGCCGCCTGCACAAGCTGGAGAACGTGGTTTATCATAACAAAATTGGTTCACAAGCTGAACGCATCGGACGCCTGCAAAGTATTGCCGCCCACATCGCTGACGCTTTGGGTGCAGATATCGCCGCAGCCGAACGAGCCGCACGTTTGGCAAAAGCCGACTTGGTGACCGAAATGGTCGGCGAATTCCCTGAACTGCAAGGCACGATGGGCAAATACTATGCCCGCTTGGACGGCGAAACCGAAGAAATCGCCGAAGCTATTGAGCAACATTATTGGCCACGTTTTGCAGGTGACAATCTTCCTCAAAGCAAAATCGCTATCGCTGTTGCGCTGGCCGACAAGCTAGAAACCTTAGTTGGCATTTGGGGTATTGGACAAATTCCTACCGGTGATAAAGATCCTTACGCCTTGCGTCGTGCCACATTGGGTATTTTGCGGATACTAATGTTACCTGAGTGTAAAGGAGATAAATTAGGATTAGGTAAGTTAATTGATAAAACATATGAAACCTTTCCTCGTGGTTGGAAAGATATGGCAAATTCCTTGGAACAGCAACATTTTGTGTCCAATATAGCCTCTTTCATAGAAACCCGTTTAGCAATTCTTTTACAAAATGAATATTCGCAAGACGTAATCTCAGCAGTTCTGAAAGGACCTAAGCAAACCCCTGAAGAAGTAAAAAAAGACAGAACAGACCGCCTTTTCCATCAACTGCATAATATTCGTGCCAAACTGCAAGCCGTTGCCGCGTTCAAACAACTGCCCGAAGCCGCCGCGCTCGCCGCCGCCAACAAACGTGTGCAAAACCTGCTGAAAAAAGCCGATGCCGAGTTGGGCGAAGTCGATGAAAGCCTGCTGCAACAAGACGAAGAAAAAGCCCTGTACGCCGCCGCACAAAGCTTGCAGCCGAAAATCGCCGCCGCCGTTGCCGAAGGCAATTTCCAAAACCGCCTTGTCCGAACTGGCTTCCGTCAAACCTCAGGTCGATGCCTTCTTTGACGGCGTGATGGTAATGGCTGAAGATCCTGCCGTAAAAACAAAACCGCCTGAACCTGCTGAACCGCTTGGCAGAGCAGATGAACGCGGTAGCCGATATTGCGCTCTTGGGCGAATAATATCGAGCCGTAAACAAAGGTCGTCTGAAAACGGGAAAGCAGCTTTGCCCAACGTTTTCAGACGACCTTTTTGATTGTTTCAGGTTCGCGGTTGCGGGGTGGGGGAGCTAGGTAACCGATTTATATAGCGAACTTATTTCGTTTTCGAGATTGGCTCTACTATTTTCGTGCAAGTGGAAACCTAAAGATTAGAAATCTTGGAAATATTTAAATATTCTTGAAAGACTGAAATATAGACTTTTTGTCTGTGTGGAAATGACGAAGGTGATGCAGCATGGGCTTTGCTTTCAAAAGTTATGGAAAAAAGCTTTTAAAGTTTTTGGCATAATTTGCCGATAAAGCTTGTGCCAAAAGTTTTGGTTTTCTGGACGGCATATGGTTTGGCAAGTTTGTTCTAAAAAAATCATCAACCCAATGCCGGCATATGATTTTTCAAAAAAACGTCGTCTGAAAATTTTTTTCAGACGACGTTTTTATATTTTGTCGTTCAATGGCGTTATTCTGCCGTATCAGAAGCAGCCTCTTCTTGTTCTTTGATTGCCTCCAATGCGGCAAGTTGTGCCGCGACACCTTGTTCGATTTTCGACAGGCTGGCGGATTTTGCTTCGTGGTAAGCTTCTTCTAAGGCATAGCTGAAACCGACATCGTCTGTGCCGCCGTGGCTTTTTGATGACGATACCGCGCAGACCGAGCAGGATGGCGCCGTTGAATTTGCGGGGATCCAGTTTGCTTTTCAAGCCTTTTAGGGCGGGGAGGGCGGCGACGGCGGCCATTTTGTTGAACAGGTTGCGTTGGAATTCCTGACGGATGGCTCCGCTCATGAATTTGACCGCGCCTTCGATGGTTTTAAGCATGATGTTGCCGACAAAGCCGTCTGCGACAATCACGTCGGCTTCGCCGTACAGGACTCCATTGCTTTCAATGTTGCCGATGAAATTCAGTTTGCTGCTTTTTGAGCAGTTTGAAGGTTTGTTTGACGGTGTCCGTGCCTTTTGATGTCTTCGGTGCCGACGTTAAGCAGGCCGACGCGCGGGCTACCTTTTTGCGGGTAGAGGGCTTGGAAGAGTTCGTTGCCGATGATTGCGAACTGTACGAGCTGCTCGGGCGTGCAGTCGACGTTTGCGCCCAAATCGAGGGCGAGGGTCAGGTGTTCGCTGTCGGAAGGCAGGAATTTGGCGATGGCGGGGCGGTCGATGCCGGGAATGGTTTTTGAGGACGAAGCGGGCGGTCGCCATGAGCGCGCCGGTGTTGCCGGCGGAGACGGCGGCTTGCGCGGTGCCTTCTTTGACTTGGTTGATGGCAATGCGCATGGAGGAGTCTTTTTTGTTTTTCAGGGCAAGCTGAGGGGCTTCGTCCATGCCGACGACTTCGGAGGCGTGGAGCACGGTAATGCGCTCCATCGGCGCGTTGGCTGCGGAGAGGGCTTGGCGGACGGCGGATTCGTCGCCGACCATAATGAGGTGTACGTCTTGCTGCTGTTTCAAAAAGGCAAGGGCACCGGGGACGGTAACTGGGAGACCTGAGTCGCCGCCCATGGCATCTACGGCCAATGTAATCATGTTGTTCTCCGGTTTGTGCTGTGAAACGGAAGAGGGGCGGTGTCGGCTGCCTCTGTGGGTTTGTTCGGCTTCACAGTCGGTTTCAGACGACCTTTTTGCGATACGCAGCACGGGGTCGTCTGAAAAGGGGTGTATGTGTGGTCGGGGGCTTCGGATTGAAGGGTTGCGTTCCACATTCTAATGCGTTTTATGAAGATACGCTGAAAAGAGGCAAAATCTCGTTTTGTCGGCGTTCTACGGATTTTGCTTTTGCCGTTTCGGGAGAAGGCGGGCTTCTCCGTCGCGGGCTTATTTTTTGCCTTCGGCGGCAAGGCGGTTGTGTTCGTCGATGTCGAGTGCGTCCCAAGGGTAGTTGATCCACCAGTCTTCTACGGTAAGGCCGCTGAAGTAGGGGATGCCTTCAGGGATTTTGCCGACTTTGGCTTTGATTTTTTCGTGCAGGACGGCAACGCCGATGGTGCCGAAATCTTCTTTTTGCAACTCGGTCAGGCAGAATTCCATGGTCACGCGGCTGTCGTCGACTTCATCGACTACGAGTACGTTCTTGCCTTTCAACGCGTCAGGCACGGGGTCGAGCCATTGGACTTTTTTGACTTCTTCCGTTACCTGTCCTTCGTTGTCGCTGTCGTAATAGGCGGTGGTTACGGCGTAAATCGGGATTTCCAGAAAGCAGCGCAGCATACGGGCGGGGATGAAGCCGCCGCCGCCGATGGCGATCATGGCATCGTATTTGACGCCGGAGTTTTGGATTTTTTCCGCCAACGCTTTGATCACGCGGTGGATGTCGTCGTAGGTGTACCAGATTTTCTGTTTCATGGCGATTCCCGATTCAATGGGGTGTATCAGTTTGAACTGCAGGGATTTTGTGCCGTATTTTGAAGCATGGGCAGGCATGAAGTCGGGCAGTTCGGATGTAATGTAAAAAAGCCAGCATTGCATGGCAATATTCTGGCTTTTTCAGTCAGTCGAATAAGATTATTCGCCTTTGGCTTTCACTACTTTACGGCCGCGGTACATACCGTTGGGGGAAATGTGGTGCGGGCGGTGTACTTCGCCGGTTACGCTGTCAACAGACAGAGAAGGCGCGGTCAAAGCGTCGTGAGAGCGGTGCATACCGCGTTTGGAAGGGGATTTTTTGTTTTGTTGAACGGCCATTTCAAGCTCCTAGATAAATAAAACTGTGTCCTGATTAACTGCTTTTCAAACCTGCTAAAACAGCAAAAGGGTTGGGTTTGTCCTGATTGACTTGTTCCAGCGCGGCATTGTCGCAGTTTTCGTGGCGCGGGGAGAAGGGGAGCGACATTAGGATTTGGTCTTCCACCAACCCGCGTACGTCGAGTTCTTTCTCAATCGGCATGCCTTCCAACTCTTCGTCGGTAAGCATTGCTTCATCTAAGTCCTCTTCGTTGGCGAACAAAACAATACGGCTGGTTTCGTCGAGCGTAAACGGCATGGGGCGGATACATCGTTGGCAAATCAGCGGCATATCGGCTTTGACGTTCAAATCGAGAAACAAACGCTGCAGTCGGTCGCGTCCGCCGCTCAGCGTAAACGACACTTTGGTCTGTTTGTCGGCCGGATAATCGTGCGAACGGACTCGTTCGTCCAATTCCTCAAGCAGGAAGCTGCCTTGCAGGGTCTGCTTTTCGGAGGCGAAAACTTCTGGGTCAATCAAATTAGGGTCTGACATAAACGGGGTATGATATAATTTCGACAGTCTAACGTCAATATTTTTTTAAGCAAAAATATGAGTGCAAAAACTGCCTTTGATATTGGGTTCGGGTTCGGTGTTCCGCCGCGCGCAGCTCGAACGTTTGGGCGTTGATTTTCAAACTGCCGCGCCTGATTTCGACGAAACGCCTGCTGCGGGTGAAAACGCGGCGGATACTGCCTTGCGTTTGGCGGAAGGGAAGGCGCGTTCGCTGGCGGCTCGATTTCCTGCCGCGTTGGTAATCGGCGCGGACCAAGTGGCGTGGTGCAATGACCGCCAGTTGGACAAACCGATGAACGTCGCAAATGCACAACAAATGCTCAGGGATTTGAGTGGCAGAAAGATTGAATTTTACAGCGCAATCGTGCTTTTGAATACTGCTTCGGGACGCATTCAGCGCCATGTCGATAACACGTCGGTCGTGATGCGCGCGCTGACAGACGGGCAGATTGAGCGTTATCTGGCGCGCGAGCCGGATGCGATTTACTGCGCGGGTGCGGCGAAGAGCGAGGGCTTGGGCGCGGCGTTGCTGGAGCGAATAGACAGCAGCGACCCGAACGCGCTTATCGGTTTGCCCATCTTCAAACTGGTCGAGTTTTTAAAAAACGAAGGCGTAGAAATCATTTAGGTCGTCTGAAAACAGCCGTTTGACGGTTTCAGACGACCTTCCGTATAGGAAATCCATCATGTCCCCGATTCTTTACCTGATTCCCACTCCTTTGGGCGCACCCGATACGCCCTGTCTGCTGCCGCACGAACAGGCGCAGATTACCGGTTTGACCGATTTCGTGGTTGAGGCCGAAAAAAACCGCCCGCGCCCATTTGAAACATTTGGGCATCACGACGCCCATCCGCGAGCTGAACCTGCAAACCCTCAACGAACACACCGACCTGAAAACTCTGCCCGAACTTCTGAAACCTTTGCAGGAAGGGCGCAGCATGGGCATCCTCAGCGAAGCGGGTTGTCCCGCGGTTGCCGATCCCGGCGCGAATTTGGTGGCATTGGCGCACCGACACGGCTATGAAGTCCGTCCGCTGGTCGGCCCGTCCAGCCTGTTGCTGGCGTTGATGGCGTCAGGGGCGAACGGGCAGAATTTCGCGTTTAAAGGCTATCTGCCGTCCGAGAAAAGCGAGCGTATCGCCGCTTTGAAGAACTTGGAACAGCGTTCGCGTCAGCAAAACGAAACCCAGCTTTTCATCGAAACGCCTTACCGCAACGACGCGTTGCTCGCCGACGCGCTGGAAACGCTGCACCCTGAAACCCGCCTCTGTACCGCAACCGACCTGACTTTACCGACGCAGGAAATCATCAGCCAAACCGTTGCCGCTTGGCGGAAATCGAAAACGCTGCCGAATTTAAAAAAACGCCCGACGATATTTGTGTTGCACGCGGGTTAGGGAAGTAGGGGCGGGCGGTTGGATGAATTAGAGCCCGCCATACTGAAAAAGGTCGTCTGAAACCTTCCAGATAAGGTTTTCAGACGACCTGTGTTTTATCTAAAGCTTATCCCTGCTTCAACATCATGCTGCCCATTTGACCCAGCCCATCGCCCAAGTCAGCAGAATCAATCCGCCGAAGACGATGCGGTAATAGGCAAACGGAACATAGTTTTTTTGCTGGACACGAATTTCAATAGCGATTTAATCGCCAAGAGGCCTGCCAAGAAGGCAGCGATGAAACCGACGGCAATCAGGCCGACATCCTGCAAAGTAAAGAGTTTGTAGTGTTTCAATACGTCATAGCCGGTGGCGGCAATCATCATCGGCACGGCGAGGAAGAAAGAAAATTCGGTCGCAGCTTTGCGCTCGATGCCCCACAGCATACCGCCCATAATCGTACTGCCCGAACGCGAAGTCCCCGGCACCAGCGCGCAGATTTGGGCGCAGCCGACCACAAGCGCGTCGATCGGGCGCATTTCGTCCACACTTTTGACTTTCGGTTTGATTGTGCTTTGGCGTTTTTCGACCCATAAAATAAAGAATCCGCCCAATACCAACATGGTGGCGACGGTAATCGGGTTAAACAGATATAATTTAATTTGTTTGCTAAACAGCAAACCTACGACTGCCGCTGGCACGAACGCGACGGCAAGGTTCAACACGAAGCGGTTGGCGGTGCGGTCTTTGCCCAGTCCGGATAAAACGGAGGTAAAACGTTGACGGTATTCAAAAATCACGGCAAGTACCGCGCCCAGTTGGATGGCGATTTCAAATACTTTGCCGTTGCTGTGGAAATTGAGCAGGTCGCCCAATACAATCAAGTGGCCGGTACTTGAAATCGGCAGAAATTCCGTTAAGCCTTCCACAATGCCCATAATCAGGGCTTTTAATAAAAGTCAAAATGTCCATATTGCTTTCTTTTTTTGGTTTTCAGACGACGTTTGCCCGTCTGGATTTCAGGATGAAGCGGTATCGGAATCGGAAAAAAATGCTGCGGTATGACGGTATTTGCCCCATCCCTTAGCGGTATCGTTTTTTTATGGATTTTACGCCACCCAAAAACAAACAGACAGTTCGGAAACCACCTTATCTTTTTGCGGTCATTCCGAAACTGTCTGGCTAAATTCCGTCAGCGCGCAGCTTTGCCGGAACGCTCTTGGCGGACTTTGTTAATCAGCTCGCCTATGATTTTCTGCCCATTCGCCCAATCGCTGCTGAATATGACCCGATATTTGCCTCCGACGATGACGTCCGGCGTGCCGTCGATACGGTAAGTCTCGGTCAGGCTTTGCATTTTTTTAGCGGCTGCGAGGGCTGGCGGGTGCGTCGTATGCGGCAATCAGTTTTTTTGCTGTCAAAAGCTTTTTTTTGTGCCGCCGCCCAGCTTTTTGAAAGTGGCGGTATCCGCCAAATTGATTTTCTGTTCGTGTACGGCTTTGAAAAATAGCGGGGTTTGCCTGATACTTCAAACCCGAAGCTTTAACCGCCGCGGCAACCCGCGCCAAGCCCAACATTTCAGGCATCCAGACGACGTGTTCGGTACGCAGGTAAACGTCTTTCGGGAAAGTTTTGCTGTATGACAGCAAGACGGGATCAAAGTTTTGGCAATGTACGCAGAAATAGCCGAAAAAAATTCCAAAAACTTCGATTTTGGATGCGTCTTGTTGCGGAATCGGTTTGTTCAAAAACCGTGTAATCCACGCCTTCGACCGCAGCCTGCGCACTTGCAGAAAAAGGCAAGCGCAAGGCTGAGGAGGACGGCTGCCGGTTTGGTTGTCCGTTTCATTGCCGCCTCCTTATTGAGCCGAACGCATCAGGCTGTTGATATTGTGTTTTTTTGCAAGTCTTTCTGAACGTTTTTTTGCGGCTTCAGACGACATGCTGTTGCTTTGTACGCGGTAAACGGTTTTGTCGCCGTTGGTGCGTTCGACCACTTTGGACGAAATGCCCAGCATGGCGAGTTTGGCACGTTGCGCGTCGGCGCTGTTGCGGTCGGCGTACGAACCCATTTGCAGGATGACTTTCTTACCGCCTTCCGAAGTTTTTGGCTTCGGCTTTGGCATTGTCGGCTTTAGCGGTTTGTTTGTCCGCTTCGGCTTTCTTCACTTCTTTCGCCGCGCCTTTATTCGCTTCCTGACGGGCTTTTTTTCGATGCTGCCGCTGTTCAAGATTTGCTCGGGGGTCGGTTTTGTTGGTTTTGGCCGTTTCGGTTTTCTTGGCTTCGGCGGCTTTCTTCTCTGCCGCTTTTTTTCTCGGCAAGTTTGCGTTCGGCGCGCGCTTTTTTTGTTTGTCCGTCAACTCGGCTGCCTTTTTTTGGCTTTATCGGCGGCTTCTTTGTCGGCTTTTTTTCTTTTTTTCTGCGCGTTTTTTTCGCAAGCTCTGCCTTTTTCTCGGCGAGTTTTTGTCTCAACTCGCGTTCGGCAGCGTCTTTGTCTTCTTTTTTTCAGCTTCGCGCAGGGCTTTTTTTCTGCTTCGCGGGCTTCGTCTTCCGCTTCATGGACGGCACGCTCTTTTTCCGCTTTTTTTCTTTGTCCGCGCGTTCTTTCTCGGCTTTGGCTTTATCTGCCTTTTCTTTCGCTTCTTTGTCTGCGCGTTCTTTTTTTCTTTGGCTGCCGCATCGTCGTCGGCTTCGCTGCGTTTCTGTTCGGGCTTGGCTTCTTCTGCCGGACGCTCTTTCTCTACGGGAACGACGACAGGCTGCTCTTCAGCCTCAGGCTTGGATTCAGGTTTGGATTTTTTTCCTGCGGCTTGAGGATTTCAGGCTCGGTTTGCTGTTTTTGAGGCTCGGTCGCGCCCTTGAAGGCGTTCGGGGTGTCTTGATTCAGAAAATACAGGATGCCCCCGATCACGCCGGTGGCGAGGATGAGGCCGAAGAAAAAGCCGAAAAGGCCTTTGCCGTATTGAGTGTTCTTATTCATGAGATACCTATATTGATGATGCCGTTCAGACGACCTTTTGGCGGCAGAGGAATCTGCTGCTGCCATCGGCAGGGACGGGTCATTTTATCAATATCCTTTATATTGGGCAAAAATGCGCCGTTTGTTTACATGGTTTTTACGAAAACCGCCGTGATGTTAGGACGCGCTGACAATTTACCGACGACGGGCTTCTTTTGCCCGAACAGAATACTCCGCATTGGACACACCAGCAAGATACCCGGCCCGTCTAAACTTTTATAGTGGATTAACTTTAAATCAGGACAAGGTGACGAAGCCGCAGACAGTACAGATAGTACGGAACCGATTCACTTGGTGCTTCAACACCTTAGAGAATCGTTCTCTTTGAGCTAAGGCGAGGCAACGCCGTACCGGTTTAAAGCTAATCCACTATACTTTGAATCTTCCGTTTTCAGTACCCAAGGTCGTCTGGAAAACCTTACAACGCGCGGCGGAAGCTGACGGCTTTCAAAAACATGGCTTCTGCCGACTTCTTCATCGCCCGCCAAATCCGCCAACGTACGCGCCACGCGCATGATGCGGTGGAAGCTGCGGGCGGAGAGGGAGAGTTTTTCCAACAGGCTGCCCAAGGCTTCCTGCGCTTCTTTTTGGATGCAGGCGGACGTGTCGAGTTCACTGACGCTCAAGGCGGCATTCACTTTACCCTGCCGCGCGTATTGTTTGTCGCGGGCGGCGATCACGCGCGCCAACACGACGGCGCTGCTTTCCCCGCTTCCTGCTGCATCAGTTCGGCGGCGGACAGGGCTGGGGACTTCGATGGTCAAATCGATGCGGTCGAGCAGCGGGCCGGAAATTTTGCTGCGGTAACGCGCAACGCTTTCGGGCGTGCAGCGGCAGGGGTTTGACAGGGATGCCCGAGATAACCGCAAGGACACGGGTTCATGGCGGCGACGAGCTGGAATTTGGCGGGATAGACGGCTTGGCGCGCCGCGCGGGAAATGTGGATTTCGCCGTTTTCCAAAGGTTCGCGCAAAACTTCTAAAAACTTTGCGGTCGAACTCGGGCAGCTCGTCCAAAAATAAAACGCCGTGATGCGCCAATGAAATTTCGCCCGGACGCGGGTCGGAACCGCCACCGACCATGGCTGCCGAGCTGGCGCTGTGGTGCGGGCTGCGGAAAGGACGGTGGCTGTCGAGTTGTTGCTGATGATTGGGCAGAAGCGAACGCAATGCCCATACTTCGACCAATTCGTCTTCGGTCAAAGGCGGCAGAATGCCGGGCAGCCGTTGGGAAAGCATGGACTTGCCCGTTCCCGGCGGGCCCATCATCAAAAGGCTGTGTCCGCCCGCGGCGGCGATTTCCAACGCAAGGCGGGCAGTGTGTTGACCTTTAACATCGATGAGGTCAGGCAGTTTGGTGTTTTCAGACGACCTCTGCGGAACTTGGCAGGCGGTTTGCGCCAAAGGTTCGATGCCGTTCAAATGGGCGGCGACTTCACCTAAAGAACGCGCACCGTAAACGGTAATGCCGCGCATCACGGCGGCTTGCTCTGCGTTTTCCTGCGGCAAGACGAAAGAACGTCCCGCCTGCATACCCTGCCATGCCATCGCCAACGCGCCGCGCACGGGCGCAACATGCCGGAAAGCGCCAGTTCGCCGGCAAACTCGTATTGCGCGAGCTTTTTCGGGTGCGATTTGCCCGGATGCGGCGAGGATGCCCAGCGCAATCGGCAGGTCGAAACGACCCGATTCTTTGGGCAGGTCGGCGGGGGCGAGGTTGACGGTGATTTTTTTGGCGGGGAAGTCGAAACCGCTTTGGATGATGGCGGCGCGCACGCGGTCGCGGCTTTCTTTGACTTCGGTGTCGGGCAATCCGACGATATTGAAATGAGGGCAGGCCGTTGGCAAGGTGGGCTTCCACTTCGACCAACGGCGCATTCATGCCGCTCAAGGCGCGGCTGTAAACCAAGGCAAGCGACATGTTTCAGACGACCTTATTCGCCGGCTTCGGTTTGCTGTTTGATTTCTTCGACGGCTTCTTCGGCTGCGGCTTCGGCAGCTTCAAGGCAGACTGCTCAGGCTCTTGCGCGGCTTCGAGTTTTGCCAGACGCTCCTCCAGCTCGACCAATTTGGTGCGGGTTTTAATCAAAACCTGCTGCTGGATGTCGAATTCTTCGCGCGTAACCAAATCCATACGGTTGAACGCGCTGCCGAGCATAGCTTTGACGTTTTTTTCTCCATGTCTTTGGCGGGGCTGTTGGCGATGGTTTCGCTGATTTTTTTGCGCTGACTTCTTCAAAGAGTTGTTTGCCGAACATAATCCGTATCCTTTATATCAGAATATATAAAAATCCAAGCGTATTGTATAAGGAAAAAAAGGTCGTCTGAAAAACGGGCATTCTGCTGCGGCGCCTTTTTCCCTTCCAAACATCGCCCGCGTGTAGCAAATGCCCGCAAAAATTACTCAATCTTGCGGGCATTTTTTTGAAACGGCTTTTTGCCGTATGTTTCGATATTCGGCGTATTTTAACGCTCGACGCGGGCATCAAAAAAATCGGCATCACCCACGCACCGCCGGTAAAGCCTTTGCACGAGCCGGTAGTGTGTTCGCCGCTACGGACGAAGCTCTTGCCGTCCCATACCGCCGTATTGCTTGTCCAGCAGTCGCCTATGCCGCGGCCTTTGAAGCTGCCGCTGAGGGTGGCTGTTTTCTCGTCAAATCCGCCGTGCCCTCCGTATACCATCGGCGGCAGCACTTGTTCGATTTTGGTCAACTCTTTATCGGCAATGGCATAGTAGCCGCTGGTTTGATAAGCACCGCCGACACAGATAGCCGAAATCAACACCTGACGTTCGTTGAGCGGATGGACATACAGGCTGCGGTTCCAATTCATTTGCTCTTTATTGTGCAAGGCGTAACAGTAATTATCGTCGCCTTCGGAAACGCGGTTGCTGTTGCGCAGCAGCTTCATGACGGCGCTGTGGCGCGGTGTGTCTTGTTCCAGTATATCGCCTGCTGTTTTCGGCACGGCAACGGCGCGGATGACGGGCTTAGGCTGCGGGCTGAGGACTGCCTGACTGCTGTTGCCTTTGCGTATCAGCGCGGAAGGCGTATTCAGACGACCTTGGAATTCGTCCGCTTTCAACATTGCCGCCGCCGCGCCTTTGTCGGACAAGTGCCATTCATATTTTCCCGCGCGGATGCTGATTTTGCTTTCTTTTTTCAATGCTTCGAGCAAGGCATTGGTTTGCGCGCTGCTCAATTTGCCTGTGCCTTTTTTGTTCAACGCCAATTTGCCCAGTGATTTGCCGTTCAGCATCAATTCGCTGCGGGCTGCCACACGGGCGAGCTGACGATCATCGTCGTTAAACGGCAGCAGAGAAACTTCGCTGGCAACGGCGGCGTTCGCCCCCGCTTTTCGGGTAAACAAGATGGAAACCGGCGGTTCTGTTTCATCCGCCTGATATCCGGCAAGACGGCATGTGCCGGTATTGTCGCAAGCGATGTCCCAGTCTTGGTAATTTTGATAAAAAGCCTTGGGGCGGAGCGGCCAGTGCGGTGGCGGGCAAAACAGCCAGCAGCCATTTTTTTCATGATGTATTCCTTCAGTTTTATTTTATAGTAGATGGGTAAAAGACGGCGCGGCAAGGAAACACAGTGCCGCGCTGCTTTTTGTAAAACATATGATGCGTCGTTTGCCAAAAAGTTTTTTTGGCTCGGGACGAAAAAAAGGTCGTCTGAAACTCCTTTTCAGACGACCTTTTTAAGATATACAGGCTGCGTGTTTAATCATCGTTGTAATCGTAGTAATCATTGTACCAGTCGTGGTATTTACGATAGTGGTGTTTATGTCTTTTTGTAGCGTGCCTCACGGTAGTAAGGATCGTCATAGTCGTAATCATCACGATCGTAGCGGTAGTCGCGGTAACGGCGGTCGTACCAATAGCTGTCGTTGTCTTTCTGGTTCATTTTTTTATTTCGATAGGCGTATGCATTACCTGCCAAACCACCTGCTACCGCGCCGATGAACGCGCTTTGTTCATCGTTACCCAATAGTCCGCCTAAAGCTGCGCCTGCTGCTGCACCGATAAGGGTAGCTTTTCTTTGGTTGTCAGTGCCCCTAGCTTCCGCATTGATGGAGGGGAGGCTGAGGCTGGCGGCGAGTAATACCGCCATAAGTGGTTTCATAGTCATTGTTTCGTCCTTTCGTGAAACACGGCAGGTGCCGGAGAATGGTCGGCATTATAGTCATTCTTTTGTTCGCCGTTCATTTTTTTCTGTAGAAAATTAGCGTAAACAAATGTTGTTTGTTGAGGCGCGATTGCTTGGTTGATGGATTGGAAGTCTTAACTATATTGGATTTGGCGGTAACAAAACGCCCCGAAGCCGGTATGCGGTTTCAGGGGCGTTTGGGTTTCGAGACGACCTGTACGGTGTCTGCAACACTTATTTTTGAAAAAAAGCCTATTCTTCAGGCAGCCGCCATACGGACAGAATGAATCCGCCCCAGATGACGACGAGTGCGATAATCATCATGATGATGGCTGAGGTACTCATTCTTTATCTCCTTGTTCATGTTCGTGTTCGTCTTTGACGTTGAAGTTTTGACCATGTTTCCAAGGCAGAAGCGACAGTACCACGGAGATGACAATCAGACCGATCGACATGCCCCAGCCGAAGATATTGAGGAAATCGCTGGGATATTTCGAGTAGTTTTCTTTAAGCAGGCCGATTGTGTCTTGGTACAACATATAGCCGAGCATGGCAACGGTAAAGATGACGCTGGCAGTCCAAATCGCACCGACGCGGACGGAGGAGAGCGCGTTCAGGTGGTTGCGCAGCTCGGGCAGTTTGTGCAGGACGATGATGGCCAAAACATAGACGAAGCCGGCGGCGACGATGCCGTAGGTGTTGACGAATTTGTCCAATACGTCCAAAAACGGGCAGGCCTGTGGTCGTGCCGAAGAGCAGGGTGGAGATAATGCCCATCGGAATGCAGACGAGCAGGGTAGCGTTGACGCGGCCGATGTTCAATTTGTCCTGAATGGCGGCAACGATAACCTCGACGATGGAAATCATCGAGGTAATGCCTGCGAATACCAGCGAACCGAAGAACAATACGCCGATCAGCGCCCCCATCGGAGCTTGGTTGATGATGGTCGGGAATGCGATGAAAGCCAAACCGATGCCGCTGGAAGCCACTTCGCTGACGGCTTGCCCTTTCGCTTGCGCCATAAAGCCCAGCGCGGCGAATACGCCGATGCCGGCGAGCAATTCAAAGCTGCTGTTGGCAAAGCCGACAACCAAGCCGGTACCGCCCAAGTCGGTTTTTTTCTTCAGGTAGGAAGAGTAAGTCACCATGATGCCGAAGCAGATGGAGAGCGAGAAGAAAATCTGACCGTATGCGGCGACCCAGACTTTCGGATCGGAAAGTTTCGACCAGTCGGGCGTAAACAGCGCATCAAGCCCTTAGCCGCGCCCGGCAGCGTCAGCGAGATGCCGACCATGATGATGAACATAATCAAAAGCAGCGGCATGAAGAACGACGATGCGCCCGCCACGCCTTTTTGTACGCCTAAAGCCATGATGATGCAGGGTAAACAGCCATACGCCGATCAGCGGGCCGACGACTTTACCGACAAAATCCAAGCCCAAGGCTTCAGGACCTGCCATGTTCAAAAAAAGTCTTTAAAGAAAAAAACGCCTGCGGATCTGCGCCCCATGCCGCGTTCAGCGAGTAATACGCATAGCTTGCCGACCAGCCGATGATGACTGCGTAGTAGATACAGATGATGACGTTGGTCATCACGTTCCACCAGCCCACAGGCTCGAACCAGCGGCCGAGGCGGCGGAAAGCCAGCGGAGCGGAGCCGCGGTAGCGGTGGCCGATGGCGTAGTCGAGCAGCAGCAGCGGGATGCCGGCGGTCAAGAGTGCGACCAGATAGGGGAGAAGAAATGCGCCGCCGCCGTTTTCGAAGGCGATGTAGGGGAAACGCCAAATGTTGCCCAAGCCGACGGCAGAGCCGATAGCGGCAACCATAAACGCGCGGCGGTTGCTAAACGTCGCGCGTTCGTTTGTTTTGGAATCAGACACGTTGATACCTCTTGCTTTGATGTGGTATGAGAACAGCCGCTTGGCGGCTTACGGTTATAGAAATGAAGTCTGACAGGGGTAATGTCGTCTGAAAAAAACAATCGGCTTGTGGCCTTTGTTTACAATCTATGGCTGTATCGTAAAAAAATTTAACAGGATTGGCAAGCGGAAAACAAATTTAATTTGCGTTTCAGGCAGTTCTGGGAATTTCAGACGGCCTTGCATTGCACAAGGGCAGGGTGAGTTGCCGGATGTGGACGTTATTGTTTTTTTGCGTTTAGGGCTTGTTGTGCAATTTGGTATGAATTCGAATGCACATTATTTTTTTAAGAACGTGTTCATTGTCTCAGCCTCTGCTGTAAACTATCGGCATGAACAGAAAAAAACCTACCCAAGCGATATCAGTCGCGAGCAATTTGCGCCTCTCCTTCCCCTGCTGGAAAGTGCCCGTAAACGCACAGCGCCACGCCAGGTGGACTTGTACGATGTCTTTTGTGCCATTCTCTACCTGCAACGCACTGGCTGCTCCTGGCGCGCTTTGCCGGGCGACTTCCCCAAATGGCGCACCGTGCATTCCTACTTCCAGAGATGGACCGAACCACGCGAGAGTGGCATCAGCATCCTTGAGGAAGCATTAAAAAAATCAGGTAGTTGCGGAGCGCCGCAAGCAGGGGCGCCATGAAGCAACTACTTTCCTGATTATTGATGCGCAGAGTGTGAAGAACACGGATACCGCCATGGAAAAAGGCTACGATGCGGGCAAGAAGGTTAGCGGTATCAAGCGACATATAGCGGTTGACACGCAAGGTTTGCCGCATGCCCTTGCGGTAACGACGGCGGATGTTACGGATAGAAAAAGGCTGCCTGGTGGCATTGGAACGTGGGCGGGATAATCTTGGTGCGATACAAAAAAATCCTTGCTGACGGTGGTTACACGGGTAAGGCATTTGCTTCGTCGGTACAGGAGTTGATTGGTGCGGAGGTAGAGATTGCCAAACGAAACGAATTGCACCGTTTTGCAGTATTGCCGAAGCGATGGGTAGTAGAGCGCAGCTTTTCCTGGTTGGAAAAGAACAGGCGGCTTTGGAAAAAAACTGCGAGCGTAAGTTGAGTACCAGTCTGCAAATGGTAGCTTTTGGCTTTCTTGGGAGTCCTGCTACGAAGACTATGAACACGCTCTAGGAATGACGTAAAAAAATAAAAGGTCGTCTGAAAACCGATTTCAAAGTTTCAGACGACCTTTTATCTTTTCCGGAAAACCTAGCTTATCCCCTGCGCAATACGGCAGTATTGACGTATTTTTGGATGCCGGTGGCGATGGCATCGGCGCATTGGCGTCGGAAGGAGTCGCTGCCGAGCAGCCGCTCTTCGGTGGGGTTGGACAGGAAGGCGGTTTCGACGAGGATGGACGGGATGTCGGGCGCGCGCAGGACGGCGAAGTTGGCTTCGTCAACGCGGCCTTTGTGGAGTTGGTTGAGTTTGCCCAATTCGGTCAGGACGGAATGTCCGAGTTTGCGGCTGTCGCGCATGGTGGCGGTTTGGGTCATGTCGAGAATGGCGTTATCGACGCTGCGGTTGCCGCTTTTTGGGAACGCCGCCGATGGCGTCGGCGTTGTTTTGGGTTTGGGCGAGGAATTTGGCGGCGGAGCTGGTCGCGCCTTTGGTATTGAGCATATAAACGCCGGTACCGCGCGCAGACGGGCTGGTAAAGGCGTCGGCGTGGATGGAGACGAACACGTCGGCATGACGGGCGCGGGCTTTGGCGACGCGCACGCCCAGCGGGATGAAGATGTCTTCGTTGCGGGTCATGTAAACGGTGTAGCCTATGCTTTCAAGGCGGTTTTTAGTTTCGCGGGCGATGGAGAGGACGACGTTTTTCTCTTTCAAGCCACTGGACCCGATGGCGCCGGGGTCTTCACCGCCATGACCGGGGTCTATCATGACGACAGGGCGGCGTCCGCCGCGGTTGGAGCGGGGAGGTACGTCTTGGGCAATGTCCGTGCGTTCGGCAGGACGTTGCGTTTGCATGCGTTTTTGGCGGATTGCCGTTGAGCAGCGCCATCATCGGGTCGTTGGCATCGACACCGTGCGGATAAAGGTCGATCACGAGGCGGTTTTTAAAGCCGCCGACAGGGGCAAGCGAGAAGACTTGCGGATAGGCGTTTTGCTTGAGGTCGATCACGACGCGCACGGTCGTAGGGGTGTTTTGTCCGGCGCGGATGCTGCGGATATAAGGGTCGTCGGGCAGGACTTTGCCGGAAATGCCTTGCAGGACGCTGTTGATGTTGGCGTTTTTGGATGTCGATGACGAGCCTGCCGGGGTTTTCAAGGCGAAATGCTGATATTGCAGGGGCGCGCGAGCTTTCGATGGTGATACGGGTATAGGGCGTGCGAAGGCCAAATACGGGCGGCGACGAATTGGGCGGGCGGCGCGGCTTTGGCGAGAGCGGAGGCAATCGGCGTGAGGGTAAACAACAGTCCGGCGGCTTGGCGGACGACTTGTCTTCGTGTCAGTTTGAATTTAACCATGCTTCTAAACTTTTTTGTCCGTTGGCGGTGTGTGCGGTAGCGGTGCAGGTCCTGCCCTGCACGGCGTGATTCAGGGATACGGTGATGTCTGCGGGCGGCGTGAACGCGCCGCCTTGTTGCGGCCATTCGATGATACAGACGCTGTCAGGGGAGAACAGGTCGTCCAGACCCGCATCTTCCCATTCTTCGGGCGAGGCAAAGCGGTAAAGGTCGAAATGATGGAGCGTGAACGCTTCCAGCGGGTAGGATTCTACGATGGCGTAGGTCGGGCTTTTGACCGCGCCGGTGTGTCCGAGTCCTCGCAGGATGCCGCGCGTGAACGTGGTTTTTCCCCGCGCCCAAATCGCCTTGCAGATGGATGACCAATGGCGCGCGCAGCGATTTTGCCCAACTTTCGCCCAGCTCGAGTGTGGACTCTTCGTCGGGAAGCCGGCAGGAAAAGGTTGCGCCCTCGCTCATGAAATCAGCCTTATCGTGTTCTAAAAATCTTAATTATGCTGGATTTACGGGCATTTGCAAACATAAGGGAGGATAAAGTTAGATAAAGATGTTCAATCGGCATCTTTGCCGCCTGCCGTCCAAACGCCGTAGAGGTCGTCTGAAAACACCGTTTCCACACAACCCAAACCCTTTCAGACGACCTCCGTCCCTGTTAAGCCTTGCGCCGAACGTGTACAATCGCCCCATCATACCTAATCCGTACAAACCGCATCATGACTATCAGCAAACAACGCCCCATCGGCGTTTTTCGATTCCGGCGTCGGCGGCCTGACCAACGTCCGCGCCCTGATGGAACGCCTGCCGATGGAAAACATCATCTACTTCGGCGACACCGCCCGCGTTCCTTACGGCACCAAATCCCGCGCCACCATCGAAACCTTCGCCATGCAGATTGTCGATTTCCTGCTGGAAAACGATGTTAAGGCGCTCGTCATCGCGTGCAACACCATCGCCGCCGTTGCCGGACAAAAAATCCGTCAAAAAGCAGGCAATATGCCCGTATTGGACGTGATTTCCGCCGGCGCGCAGGCCGCTCTGAACACCACGCGCAACAACAAAATCGGCATCATCGCCACCAACACCACCGTCAACAGCAACGCCTACGCCCGCGCCATCCACGCCCAAAACCCCGACACGCTCGTGCGCACGCAGGCGACGCCGCTGCTCGTGCCGCTGGTGGAAGAAGGCTGGCTTGACCACGAAGTAACCCGCCTGACCGTGCGCGAATACCTCAAACCGCTCTTGGTGGACGACATCGATACGCTCGTCCTCGGCTGCACCCACTTCCCGCTGCTCAAGCCCCTAATCGGCAAAGAAGCGCAAAACGTCGCCCTGGTCGATTCCGCCATCACTACCGCCGAAGCGACCGCCCAAGCACTCGCCCAAGCAGGGCTGCTCAACACTGAAAACGACAGCCCCGACTACCGCTTCTACGTCAGCGACATCCCCCTGCGTTTCCGCACCATAGGCGAACGCTTCCTCGGACGCAGCATGGAACAAATCGAAATGGTCTCGCTGGGATAAGGCATATCCCGCATACCAAAACGAGAGGTCGTCTGAAAACCCGTGTTTCGGGTTTTCAGACGACCTTTTTTAGTATGTCAAACCGCTGTTAGGAAACAACTTCGCCTTGGGTGCGTTGTTTGTCGATGCTGCGGTTGATGTGCCATTGTTGGGCGATGGTCAGGAGGTTGTTGACTACCCAGTACAATACCAGACCGGCAGGGAAGAAGAAGAACATGGCTGAGAAAACCAGCGGCATGATTTTCATCATTTTTGCCTGCATCGGGTCGGTCGGCGGCGGGTTGAGGAATGTTTGGGCAAACATGGTTACTGCCATAATTACGGGCAGGATGTAGTAAGGGTCGGAGCGGCTAAGGTCGGTAATCCAGCCCAGCCAAGGAGCCTGACGCAATTCTACGGAGGCGAACAATGCCCAGTACAAGCCGATGAAGACGGGGATTTGCAACAACATAGGCAGACAGCCGCCCAGCGGGTTGATTTTTTCGTCTTTGTAAAGCTGCATCATGGCTTGCTGTTGCGCCATACGGTCGTCACCGTATTTTTCTTTGATGGCTTGCAGTTTGGGCGCGGCGGCGCGCATTTTTGCCATCGAGCGGTAGGATGCGTTGGTCAGCGGGTAGAGTACGGCTTTGACGATGATGGTCAAAACGACGATTGCCCAGCCCCAGTTGCCGATGATGTTGTGCAGTTGGTTCAGAAGCCAGAAGAGCGGCGATGCGAACCAGTGTACTTTGCCGTAGTCTTTTGCCAGTTGCAGGTTGTCGGCGATGTTTGCGATGACGGATGTGGTCTGCGGGCCGGCGTAGAGGTTGATGGAGGCTTCGGCTTTCGCGCCATTTTGGATGGCGGCAAGGGGAACGCTGACGCTGGCGCTGTAGAGGTTGTCGTTGCGGCGTTTGATGTCGATACGGCGGTCGCCTGCGGCGCAAACGCTTTGTCCGCCTTTAGGCTGGAGGATCCAGGTGGACATGAAGTGGTGTTCAATCATGCCGAGCCAGCCGGTTTGGGTTTTGCGGGCGTATTCGGCTTCGTTTTTGCCTGATTTGGCATCGTCGTCCAAGTCGGAGAAGCTGACTTTTTGGAATTTGTCTTCAGGAGTGTAAACGACGGGGCCGACGAAAAGAGCGGGTAAAGTAGCCTTGACCTTCGGGTTCGCTGTGGTCGCGTACGATGCGGTAGTCCGCGCTCAGGTTGGCGGGCTTGCCGCTGGTGTTGGTGATGTCGAAACGGACGTTGACGAGGTAGCTGTCTTTGGTGAAAGTATAGACTTTGTCGATTTTCAGTCCGTTTGTTTCAGGCGCGCTCAGGCGGACTTCGACTTTGTCGCCGTTGAGACTGTATTCTTTTTGCGCTGCGGTAAAGTTGACGCCTTTGAGGATGTTGTTGCCTTGTGCATCCAAAAGCTCGGACTGGGCAACGTAGGTGTATTCTTTGCTGTCGTTAAACAGGGTGAAGGGTTTGTTTTCGTCGCCATTTGCTTTGTATTTGAGCAGGGTCATTTGACGCAGGTCGCCGCTTTTTTCGTCGATGACGGCTTTGACCGTGTCGGTCGTTACGGTAATCGGCGTTGCGGGGGCGAGTGCGGCTTCGGCGGCAGCGGTTGCGGCGGTTTGCTGCTGTTGCTGCGCAGCTTGTTGTGCCGGATTGGGTTTGGGGCTGGGGAAGAAATGTTCCCAGCCGGCAAAGATTGCCAGCGAAATGGCAAAAAATGCCACAAGTCTTTTAAAATCCATAAGAGATTCCTGGAATTGACGGGTATGTAATGGAGATGAAAACTGCTTCAGACGGCATTATATAGAAACCGACGGGAAATTAAAGGAAATCAAGTTATCCGAATGATTCGGATTACGGGACGGGGTCGTGTCCGTGTCCGCCGAAGGGGTGGCAGCGGGCGATGCGTTTGAGGGCGAGCCAGCCGCCTTTGAATGCGCCGTATTTTTTGACTGCCTCGACCGCATATTGCGAACAGGTCGGGGTATAGCGGCAGCGCGGCGGTATCAGCGGGCTGATGGCGTATTGGTAAAAACGGATCAGCGCGAGGATGAATTTGGACAACAGGGTATTCATCAGCGTTTGCGCATGAGTTGCGCCAATTGGTTTCGGGCTTCGGCAGCATTTTGCCGGTTGAATGCCAGGCGGACGCGTACGACGAAATCATGCGGCGGCAGGCTGTTTTTGTTCAGCCTGAACCAATCGCGGATGACGCGCTTCATGTAGTTGCGTTCATGCGCGCGTTTCGCTGTTTTTTTGCTGACGACCAAGCCGAGCCGCGGATGGTTCAATCCGTTGTCGGCAGATTGGGAAACTTGCAGCAAATCGCGGCTGCGCCGGTTTTTGAACGCAAAAACGGATGAAAAATCATCCGTTTTTAATAAGCGGTACTGCTTTCCGAAGCGGTAGTCCAAAATTACACTGCCAAGCGTTTGCGGCCTTTGGCGCGACGGGCTGCCAATACTGCGCGACCACCGCGGGTTTTGGAGCGGACCAGGAAGCCGTGAGTACGTTTGCGTTTGGTAACGGAAGGTTGATAAGTGCGTTTCATGATGTTTCCTAAAAAAATCGGTAGATAAATAAACCGTGAATTACACTCTAATTTTTCTGCTTTTGTCAATCTCGGTTGAGTAAATGGATATGGCACGCGGGGTGATTCGGTTTGCGGATTTGCGCGGCGCTTTGTGGATAAAATTTCCGGCGGGTTGTGGATAAAGTTTGGCGGAGTGGGTATAATCGGCACTTCCTGTCCCTTTGTCGGGCGATAGGTCGTCTGAAAATGTTGGTGCGGATTTATCGTGATGATTTTCCAAAAATAATTTAATTGTATTTTCAGACGGCGTCCGGTTTGGCGGATAGGGTTTGTGCGGTATTTGCGACACTTTTTTTCCGTCGGGCTGAAACCGCATTTTCAAAGGCTGCAATTTCCGACGGTTTCTCTCCGTTTCTTTCCAACGATTTCCACGACTCGAGCTTATTCATGACGCTAGCAGAATTTTTGGCCGCAGTGCCTCCGCCGACTTCACGATATTTTTGCCTGCCGGGCAGTTCGCGCAATGGATTGCGCCCTTGACCGTGGGCGAGGAAAAACGGCGTGTGGGTGGTTTACGGTAAAAACCAGTTTGCCTGCAATATGCTCAAAAAGCCAGTTTGCCGCCAAAATCGAAATGGTGCGTGCGGAATTGGCCCCGCAACAGGCGGCTTTTTGCGTTTAAAGCGGGCGTAGGGCAGCATTATGAAATGTCGGAAAATGCGGGGGTAGTTGCGCCTGAACAAGCCGCGTTGACGGAAGAAATGCCGAAAGCGGACGCGCAAGAATCTTTTTCGGACGGGACGTCGTCTGAAAAACTCAGACAAGCCCTCCGTTGCGAAAAACAGCGGCGGATATTTTGGCGCAGCGCATGAAAAAAACCTGCCGCACGAAAACAAGCAGCCTGCCGCCGCGCCCGCAGAATCCAAAGCCGTTGCCAAAGCCAAAACGGAAGCGCAGCGCGATGCGGAAGAAGCGCGTTATGAACAGACCAATCTGTCGCGCGACTACACATTCGATACCTTGGTGGAAGGTAAGGGCAACCGCCTTGCCGCCGCCGCCGCTCAAGCCATTGCCGAGAATCCGGGGCAGGGCTACAACCCGTTTTTCCTGTACGGCAGCACGGGTTTGGGTAAAACCCACTTGGTGCAGGCCATCGGCAACGAATTGCTGAAAAAAACCGCCCTGACGCCAAAGTACGCTATATGCATTCAGACGACTATATCCGCAGCTTTATGAAGGCGGTGCGCAACAATACTTATGATGTGTTCAAGCAGCAATACAAACAATACGATCTGCTGATTATCGACGACATCCAGTTCATCAAAGGCAAAGACCGTACGATGGAAGAATTCTTCTATCTGTACAACCATTTTCATAACGAGAAAAAACAGCTCATTCTCACTTGCGACGTATTGCCTGCCAAAATCGAAGGCATGGACGACCGCCTCAAATCGCGTTTTTCATGGGGTTTGACTTTGGAACTCGAGCCGCCCGAGCTGGAAATGCGCGTGGCGATTTTGCAGAAAAAGGCAGAAGCGGCAGGCATCAGCATTGAAGACGAAGCCGCATTGTTTGTCGCCAACCTGATTCGTTCCAACGTGCGCGAACTGGAAGGCGCGTTCAACCGCGTCAGCGCCAGCAGCCGCTTCATGAACCGTCCCGTTATCGACATGGATTTGGCGCGTACGGCTTTGCAGGACATCATTGCCGAAAAAAACACAAAATCATTACCGCCGACACCATTATCGACGCGACTGCCAAATATTACCGCATTAAAATCAGCGATATACTCGGTAAAAAACGCACGCGTAACATTGCCCGTCCGCGTCAGGTCGCCATGAGCCTGACCAAAGAGCTAACCACCCTCAGCCTGCCGTCCATCGGCGACGCTTTCGGTGGACGCGACCACACGACCGTCATGCACGGCGTGAAAGCCGTAGCAAAACTGCGCGAAGAAGATCCCGAGTTGGCGCAAGATTACGAAAAAAACTCCTGATTCTGATTCAAAACTGAGTCAGAACCGGCTTTCAGACGACCCCTCTCTTAAAAGGTCGTCTGAAAACACAAATACACTTTGATTTTAACGGCGGCGAATCAACCATCTCGTCCGCCGAACCCGATTCAAAAACACCCGAAATAACCGATTCAAAAGGAATTGACCATGCTGATTTTACAAGCCGACCGCGACAGTCTGCTCAAGCCGCTGCAAGCCGTTACTGGTATCGTCGAACGCCGCCATACCCTGCCCATCCTCTCCAACGTCCTGCTCGAAAGCAAAGACGGTCAAACCAAACTTCTGGCGACCGACTTGGAAATCCAAATCAACACAGCCGGTCCGGAAAGTCAGGCGGGCGACTTCCGCATCACCACCAACGCCAAAAAATTCCAAGACATCCTGCGCGCCTTGCCCGACAGCGCCATCGTTTCGCTCGACTGGGCGGACAACCGTCTGACCCTGCGTGCAGGCAAATCACGCTTCGCCCTGCAAACCCTGCCTGCCGAAGACTTCCCGCTGATGAGCGTCGGCGAAGACATCAGCGCAGCGTTTTCCCTGTCGCAGGAGACTTTCAAAACCATGCTTTCACAAGTCCAATACAGCATGGCAGTACAAGACATCCGCTACTACCTCAACGGCTTGCTGATGCAGGTTGAAGGCAACCAACTGCGCCTCGTCGCCACCGACGGCCACCGCCTTGCCTACGCCGCCAGCCAAATCGAAGCCGAATTGCCCAAAACCGAAGTCATCCTGCCGCGCAAAACCGTTTTGGAACTCTTCAAACTGCTGAACAACCCGTCCGAACCCATCAGCGTCGAGCTGCTCAACAACCAAGTACGCTTCCAATGCAACGGCACGACCATCGTCAGCAAAGTCATCGACGGCAAATTCCCCGACTTCAACCGTGTCATCCCGCTGGACAACGACAAAATCTTCCTCGTTTCCCGTACCCAACTTTTGGGCGCGCTTGAACGTGCCGCCATCCTTGCCAACGAAAAATTCCGCGGCGCGCGCCTGTTCCTGCAGCCCGGCCTTTTTGAGCGTCGTGTGCAGCAACAACGAGCAGGAAGAAGCACGCGAAGAACTCGAAATCGCCTACCAAGGTGGCGAACTCGAAGTCGGCTTTTAACATCGGCTATCTGATGGACGTATTGCGCAACATCCATTCCGACGATATGCAGCTTGCCTTCGGCGATGCCAACCGCTCGACCTTGTTTACCGTGCCGAATAACCCGAACTTCAAATACATCGTTATGCCGATGCGCATCTGATGCGGCGGTTGTTTTTGAAATGAATAAAAGGTCGTCTGAAAACCAAACAGGGTTTCAGACGACCTTTTATGTAGTTGCACGGCAGTGAAACCATCAGTTTTCGGATGCTTCCTGTTTCAAATCGACCAATCGCGTTCCCGCCAAGAAATCGTATAAAAACTGCCGGTCGGGGTTCAGCAGGGCAAAGCCCCACGGCAGGATGAGCCAGATAAGGGCGGCACCGAAGGCAGGTATGGGCGGGATGGCGAGCAGGTGGCGCAGGCCGGCGTAGGCGAGCAGGGGGATGAAGACGACGAAGATACACGACCAAATAAAGCGGATGCGCAGTTGCGACAATGGCGGCAGCGTACTGTTTCTGCCGTGCAGCCCGATTTTCCACGTCTGCATGGCGAGGGTGCGGCCGGTTTTCGTCCAGTTGGTTTTGAAGTAGAGCCACCAGCTTCCTACGAAGATAAAGCAGGTAACCAAGCTGGAAAGGAGTTGGGAGACGGGGTTGAGGAAAAATCGCGGCGATGCCGGCAAGGAGGGCGGCGATGGCGGTCACGGCGCCGGTCAGCAGCAATTCGTACATCAGGGCGGCAAGGCGGCGTTTGACGGGGGCGGGGGAAGGGCGGTCATGGCGGTCTGCTCGGTAAAAAGGTCGTCTGAAAAAAACGGAATGCTTGGTTCGGGCGAAACCGCCGCATCCGTTTTCAGACGACCTTTGTGTGGGAGGAATCAGCGGTGGGGACGTTTTTTTGTCCGCGCGCCTGCTGGGCTGCCATTTGGTTCATTTCCTGACGGGTCGGGCGTTTTTTTGAACATGGCGTGCGCTTCGTCAGCCGAACATTTTTTTGCGACAGGCAGACCAACGTTATCGCGTCTTTTTGGTGCTGGCCGCCGCTGTGGTACATACGGCGCAGGTTGGCTTCGTTGATGCGGCCTTTTTCGGGGTCGATGTCGAATTTTTTCAGGCGTTCGAGAAACTGGCGCTGCTGGCGGCGCGAAGTCCAGACAAAGCCGCCGGCGGCTGCGGCGACGATGATGACGGCAAGCAGGATGGCGAGCGGCCACGAATCGACGATTAAGACGATGATCAGGCTTAAAACGGCGGTGGTCAGCACGAGCAGGCCGCCGATGCGGAGTTTGGTTTGGTTGTCCATGAAGTTGTGGTTCCTTATTAAGGGTGGGAGGTCGTCTGAAAAACGGAGGCTGGTTTCGGAGAACCTGCCGCGTCGGTTTTCAGACGACCTTGAATCTCGTAATTAACGCTATTTTACAGTATTTTCGGAATGTGGTGGGAAGGTGGTAGCAGGTGGAGTTTCCTGCCGCAAAGTTAAAGAAAAACGGGATTGTTTGTTTGCCGTTATTTCCATCCAGACAGAAATAACGGCAAGTTGTGCTTTTATGATTTCAATTCCTTATTATCACCACGCCGCGCGTTCCCTCATATCTTCCACCGCTTCCACCAACGCCGCCGCCAATGGCGGATCAAACGACGAGTGTCCCGCCTGAATCACGCGCAGTTCGGCGTCGGGGAGCGCCTGCGACAGTTCCCACGCGCTTTGCATGGGTGTGCATAAGTCGTAGCGTCCTTGCACGATGATGGTCGGGATATGGCGGATTTTGTCTGTGTTCGCCAAAAATCGCTTTGTCACCTTTCAGCCAGCCTTCGTTGACAAAAATAATGGTTTTCCAAACGGGCGATGGCGAGCGATTGGTAGGCGTCTTCATCGACGTCTTGCGGCTCGAAGCGGATCAGGTAGCTTTCCCAGTCCGCCCAGGCTTTGGCGGCTTTCAGACGACCCTGCTTCGTCTTCGTCGAACAGCATTTCATGATACGCCGCAATCAGGCTGCCGCGTTTTTCTTCGGCGACGGGCGCGAGGAATTTCTGCCATTGCGCGGGATAAATCTGGCTGACGCCGCCTGCTTCGTCCAGCCACGCCATTTCGGACGGGCGGCACAGGAATATCCCGCGCAAGACGAGTCCGGCAACGCGTTCGGGATGGGTTTCGGCATACGCCAGCGACAAGGTGCTGCCCCATGAGCCGCCGAACACCAGCCATTTTTGGATGCCCAGCATTTCGCGGACTTTTTCGATGTCGGCAACCAAATCCCAAGTCGTGTTGTCGTCGGTACAGGCGTAAGGCAGCGAACGGCCGCAGCCGCGCTGGTCGATGATGACGATGCGGAACACGTCGGAATTGAAAAAGCCGCGGCAGGCAGGCGATGCGCCCGCGCCCGGGCCGCCGTGCAGGAAGATGACGGGCAGGCCGTCGGGATTGCCGGATTCTTCCCAGTAGATTTGATGGATGTCCGATACTTGCAGCAGGCCGCTGCGGATGGGTTCGCGGATGGGGTGCATGATGTTTCTCCTGTTGTCTGACGTTGGGATTGTACCCATCGGGCAGGCAAACGACAAACGGCAAGGGGTCGTCTGAAATCCCCTTCCGCCGCCGCGTTTCCCGACCGACCGACTATCCGCTATAATTCCCCGATACCCGCGCAACAGAAAGAATGAAATGAACAAAATCCTGATGACCGCCGCCGTGCTGCTTCTGTCCGCCTGCGGCTTCCACCTCAAAGGCATGGGCGGCACCGCACGTACGCTGCCGTATCCCGCTTGGCACATCCAAAACGCCTCCGTGATGCAGAAGGCTTTGGAAAACGCCCTGCGCCGCGCCGACGGCAAACCCGTTTCCGCCGCCGAAGCGCAAATGACCTTGGACATCAAGGGCATTGAAACCCGTCAGGACATCTACACCATCACCCGCGCCGCGCTGGTCAACGAATACCTGCTGACGCTGCGCGTCGAAGCCCAAGCCATGCGCAACGGCGAGCCTGTGGGCGAACCGATTACCGTCCTCGTCAACCGCACGATGGATTACAACGACAGCGAAGTGTTGGGCAAACAGGAAGAAAGCGAAACCATTTGGGCGGAAATGCGCGCCGACGCCGCCGACCAAATCGTCCGCCGCCTGACGTTCCTGAAAGCGTATTGATGGCGGTCGCGAATATCGAACAGGTCAGCACGGATATGCCGCTTTCGCCGCTGTACATCATCCACGGCGAAGAAGACCTGTTGCGCATCGAAGCCCTCGACACCCTACGCGCCGCCGCCAAAAAACAAGGCTACCTCAACCGCGAAGTCTTTACGGCGGACAACGGCGCCGACTGGGACGAACTCCTGCAAAGTGCAGGCAGCGCGGGGCTTTTTGCCGACTTGAAACTTTTGAAATCCACATTCCAAACGGCAAGCCCGGCAAAACCGGCGGCGACGCGCTGCAAACCTTCGCCGAACGCCTGCCCGAAGACACCGTTACCCTGATTCTGCTGCCCAAGCTCGAAAAAGCCCAAACGCAGGCAAAATGGTTCACCGCGCTTGCTGCCAAAGGCACGGTACTCGAAGCCAAAGCCATTAGCGCGCAAGCCCTGCCGCAGTGGATAAAGGGTCGTCTGAACAAGATCGGACTCAATATCGAACCTGACGCGCTCGCCCTGTTTGCCGAACGCGTCGAAGGCAACCTGCTCGCCGCCCGCCAAGAAATCGACAAACTCGCCCTGCTGCACCCGCAAAACCATACCGTCAACATCGCCGATGCCGAAGCCGCCGTCGCTAACGTCGCCCGTTTCGACGTGTTCCAGCTTTCCGGCGCATGGATGAAAGGCGATGCCCTGCGCGTCGCCCGCCTTCTGGACGGACTCGAAGAAGAAGGCGAAGAACCCGTCTTGCTGCTGTGGGCGGTTGCCGAAGACATCCGCACCCTCATCCGCCTGACCGCCGCGCTCAAACAAGGGCAAAGCGTACAATCCGTCCGCAACAGCCTGCGCCTGTGGGGCGACAAACAAACCCTCGCGCCGATTGCCGTCAAACGCATTCCCGCCGTCCGCCTGATCGAAGCGCTGAAAACCTGCGCCAAAATCGACCGCATCATCAAAGGCGCGGAAGACGGCGACGCGTGGACGGAGTTCAAGCAGTTGGTGACGGGGTTGGCGGTGTGAAGGTGTATATATCCGGGTTGCTTGCGGCGAGCACATCCTGTTATTAGAGCCTGCCCGGCATGATGAAGACCGGGGAGGGGTTGAAAACCCGAAAAAAAAGAACATATTGAATGAGGCAGAAATCTTCCTGTTTCCGATAAATCCGCCATCCGTACATACGCCGTCGTTTTCAGACGACCTTTCAAAGGAAAACCATGTTTCAAAAATTTGACTTGGGCACTGTCCTGCTCGCGATTCCGCCCGTCCTCCTTGCCCTGACCATACGCGAAGTCGCGCGTGGTTATACCGCCCTCCGTTGGGGCGACAGTACCGCCCAACAATACGGGCGGCTGACGCTCAACCCCCTGCCGCATATCGATCCGGTAGGTACGATCGTCGTCCCCATAATCAGCCTGCTGCTGACCCCGTTCGTTTTTCGGTTGGGCGCGCCCGATGCCCATCGACCCGCGCAATTTCCGCGATCCGCGCCGCGCTTGGCGTTGGGTTTCCATTTCCGGTCCGATTGCCAATCTGATTTTGGCGTTCTTTTGGGGCTTTGTTGCCGCCTTTGCCGTTTACGCGCCCGAATCCTATCAGGAACCGTTGGTCCGAATGGCGCAATACGGCGTTATCGTGAACGCGATTTGGGTCGCTTTCAGCCTGATTCCCATCCTGCCTTGGGACGGCGGCATCTTTATCGATACTTTCCTGTCTGCCAAACAGTCCATGCAGTTTCGCAAAATCGAACCTTACGGAATGTGGATTGTCCTAATATTGATGTTCACAGGGCTGCTGGCAAAAAAATCATCCTGCCTATCGTTGCACTGATACAGACGGCTGTGTACCTCTTTATGACCTTGTTAATCTGAACCGTCCGCAAGACGGCGAAGAGGTCGTCTGAAACCTTAAACACACCCGCAGGGCGCATGATTGCGCCCTTTGTTTTACCTGTTTCCAAAGTAAATCCCATTGGAAACCCTGCTTAAAAAAATTGTACAATGGCAGCCCTTTCCATACGGCGGTTTGACCATGCGCATCGGCGGCTACATTATCGACAATCCCATTGCACTCGCCCCGATGGCGGGCATTACGGACAAACCGTTCCGCCGACTTTGCCGAGATTTTTGGCGCGGGTTGGGCAGTGTGCGAAATGCTGACCAGCGACCCGACGCTTAGAAATACCAAAAAGACCCTGCGCCGCAGCGATTTTTGCCGATGAAGGCGGCATCGTTGCCGTCCAAATTGCCGGCAGCGATCCGCAGCAGATGGCGGATGCCGCGCGTTACAACGTCAGCCTCGGGGCGCAGGTTATCGACATCAACATGGGCTGTCCCGCCAAAAAAGTCTGCAATGTTCAAGCCGGCAGCGCGCTGATGCAAAACGAGCCGCTGGTTGCCGCCATTCTCGAAGCCGTCGTCCGCGCGGTGGACGTTCCCGTTACCCTCAAAAACCCGTTTGGGCTGGCACGACGACCACAAAAACCTGCCTGCCATCGCCCGCATCGCCGAAGATTGCGGCATCGCCGCCCTTGCCGTCCACGGACGCACACGCACGCAAATGTATAAAGGTGAAGCGGCTTATGATCTGATTGCCGAAACCAAAGGTCGTCTGAAAATCCCCGTTTGGGTCAACGGCGACATCACCTCGCCGCAAAAAGCCGCCGCCGTCCTCAAACAAACCGCCGCCGACGGCATCATGATAGGGCGCGGCGCACAAGGCAGGCCGTGGCTCTTCCGCGATTTGAAACATTATGCCGAACACGGCGTTTTGCCGCCTGCCTTGAGCTTGGCAGAATGCAACGACACCATTTTGAACCACATCCGCGCCATGCACGCGTTTTTATGGCGAAGTCGCCGGCGTGCGCATCGCCCGCAAACACATAGGCTGGTACATCGACGAAATGCCCGACGGCGAGCAGACGCGCCGCAACATCAACCGCTTGGACAGCGCAGCGGCACAATACGATACCCTTGCTGCCTATCTTGAGGCGCTTTCGGAAAAAACCGACCGCTGGGTGTGTGAGTATCGTGAAGGGTAGGGTGTTTCAGACGACCTTTGGTTTTTGGGAAGCGGATAAACCATTGTGAATTATTAAAAACTGTACCGTCATTCCCGCGCAGGCGGGAATCCCGGCTTTGATTTTTTTCCGAAATGTTCAGAAATTGCCGCAGCTTCAAATTACCGGGTTCCGCCTGCGCGGAAATGGCGGCAATATCAGGTCGTCTGAAAACACAGTTTTATCGAAATATAGTGGATTAAATTTAAATCAGGACAAGGTAACGAAGCCGCAGACAGTACAGATAGTACGGCAAGGCAACTTAACGCCGTACTGGTTTAAAAGTTAATCCACTATAAACTCAACAAACGTCGTCTGAAACCTATTTCAGACGACCTGTCATTATTTAAAAACAACGAAGGAGGATATGTTATGAAACAACCCATCCCCGATATTGCGCAATGTATTGAACAGAATTTGCAACAGTATTTCAAAGACTTGAACGGTACGGAGCCTTGCGGTGTGTACGATATGGTGTTGCACCAAGTGGAAAAGCCGATGCTTGCGTGCGTGATGGAACAATGCGGCGGCAATCAGTCCAAAGCAGCGGTGATTTTGGGATTGAACCGCAATACGCTGCGTAAGAAGCTGTTGCAGCACGGTTTGCTGTAAATATCGGTCTTGTTGCAAAGGGAGAAAACTGATGAAGCAGGAACTTCGCTATGACGGCGGTACGCGGGGAAAAACGCTGAACGTCCATTTCATCCTGCACGAGGATTTTGAAGTGCCGGGCGCGTATTGGGATTGGGCGCGGTCGCGCGGGCATCGTACGGCGTCGACTAAGGTTTATGAGTCGGAAGCGTTGCCCGAAAACGCGGACGGTATCGATTTTCTGATTGTCATGGGCGGACCGCAGTCGCCCGATGAAGACAGGCAGGCTTTTCCGTATTACGACCCTGAAGCCGAGCTGCGCCTGATACGTCAGGCGGTGGCGGCGGACAAGTACATTGTCGGCGTGTGCTTGGGTGCGCAGCTTTTGTCCGTCGCCTACGGCGCACGGCACGGGCGCAGCCCGCACCGCGAAATCGGCGTATATCCGGTCGAGTTGACGCAGGAAGGTTTGAACGACCCGCATACCGCCTTGTTGGGCGCGTCTTTTCCTTGCGGGGCATTGGCACGGGGATATGCCCGGACTGACGGATGGGGCGGCAGTATTGGCGGCGAGCAAAGGCTGTCCGCGCCAGATTGTCCGCTTCTCACCCAAGCATTATGCGTTTCAGGCGCATTTGGAATTCGACCGCGCCGCCGTCGGCCTCTTGATTGCCGCCGACGGGCGTGAAAACTTGGCGGCGCAAAGCAGGACGCAGGCTTATGTGCAGCATCCCGATGAAATCGAGCGTTTCGATTTTACGCAGATGAACGCGAAACTCTTTTGCCTTTTTTTGGATTCGTTGACCGAATCGGGGCAGGGTGGGGCGTGATGTCCTGCCTTTCATCAGTGCATCCTTTTATTCGACGACTTGAGCCATGATTTACCAAATACTCTCCTTATTGATTTGGGGCAGCTCGTTTATCGCCGCCAAATATACTTACGAGATGCTTGATGCCGCGTTGATGGTCGAGGCGCGGCTGTTGATTGCCGCGTTGATGGTGCTGCCTTCCTGTTACCGCCATTTCGGCAAGATTCCGCGCCGCGAGTGGAAGCCGTTGTTGTGTATTGCCTTTATCAACTACGTCGTGGTGTTGCTGCTTCAATTTATCGGTTTGAAATACACGTCCGCCGCCAGCGCGATTACCATGGTCGGGCTGGAACCCTTGCTGGTGGTGTTTGTCGGTCATTTCGTTTTTTTAACGATAAAGCCAAGATTTACCACTGGATTTGCGGGGCGGCGGCGTTTGCCGGCATCGGGATGATGGTGCTGGGCGGTGCGGAAGAGGGCGGCGCGGTCGATTGGTTCGGCTGTTTGCTGATTCTGCTTGCGGGATTCGGTTTCGCCGGCGTGATACGGCCGAGCCAGCAGATGATTGCCCGCATCGGTGCGCCCGCATTTACTTCTGCTTCCATGGCGGCGGCGGCGGTGTTGTGCCTGCCGTTTTTCACTGGTGTTGGCTCAGAGCTATGAAGTCCACTGGTCGTGGGGCGGCGTGCTGTCGGTTTTGTATTTGGGGGTGGGATGCAGTTGGCTTGCCTATCTCTTATGGAACAAGGGCATGAACAAAGTTCCTGCCAATGTCTCCGGCCTCTTGATTTCGCTCGAACCCGTCGTCGGCGTCATCATGGCGGTATGGATTCTGGGCGAACATTTGTCCGCCATGTCCGCTTTGGGTGTGTTCATCGTCATCGCCGCGACGTTTGTCGCAGGATGGCTGTCGAACAGAGGAAAGAATGCGTAAGGGGTCGTCTGAAAACGTGTGAATCGGGTTTCAGACGACCTGAGAAGGTACGCGAGTATCTTGTTTTTAATGTGGTTTTAAAAATATCAGGAAATTTTCGATGAAATATATGATTGCCCTGTTGCTTGCCGCTAGCCCCGTTTTGGCATCGGCTGCGCCCAATAACGACAAAGCTGCCGTCCAAGCAGCTATTGCCCAGTATTACAACCGACCGCTTGCGGCGCACAACTGTCAGCTTACTGAGCCGCCGAAAGACAGTGAGACAGCATCTGACAATATTATGTATTGTATGAAACCCGTTGCCGACCATAGCGTAACGCGCAACGGTAAAGCCACGCGCTATGTGTTGTACACGGGTTTTGCCTATGATATGAAGTACAAATTAAAACAGAACGCGCATGCCTCTTCGGGCTTGGCAGAATTGTTTGTTTTGGAAAAAACAGACGGCAAGTGGACAATCAAACAACATGGAAGCGATGAACTCGGCGCATGGGGGGATGTGCCGGAGAATAAGGATTGGCAGTTTGTTCAGATGGGCGAGCAAAACTGGGGCTACGCCGTCGAATCAGGCTATACGGGTCAAGGCGAAACGACAATTGGAAAAAACTTTCTGTTTACCGATAATAGCAACCGTATCCGCCGCAGCTTCATTGTGAATGGTAAAGATAATGGCGCATATTATGGCAATTGCGATGTATACAAAGGGCGGGAAAAACGCGATTGTGAAGACCGCTATACCAGCATCGATGCGAAAATTGCTTTTGACAAAAAACCGTCCTTCAGTCTCGGGCGTATGGGCATTAAACGCAACGGTAAAGGGGGTGGATGGCAAAAAAACGTTATAAAAAAATCAGAAATATGCGATTCCTTACAACGGCAAGACACACGTTGCGCCGAAAAGCTATCCGCTCAATGTTAATTGAGGCCGTTTGATTTTTTTTAACGAAACCGCCGAACCCTGTCTCAAAAAAACAAAAATCCCCATGAAACATACGCACAAACTTTGGATAGCCCTCATCCTCGCCGGCATGGTCGGCGGCATGGTCGGCATTGCCTTGACGGAGCTTATGCACTTTATCCAGCACACTGCTTACGGTTACGGCGCGGGCGGCGAGCATGTTTCCTTTCGGGAAGGCGTGGTTCAAACGTCGTCTGAACGCCGCATCCTCGTATTGATTTTGTGCGGCGTCGCGGTAGGGTTCGGCTGGTGGTCGATCAAACGTTTCGGCAGGCCGCAAATCGAAATCAAGGCAGCCTTGAAGCAGCCCTTGCAGGGGCTGCCGTTTTTTTGACCACCGTTTCCCATGCGCTGCTGCAAATCATCACCGTCGGACTCGGTTCCCCGCTCGGACGCGAAGTCGCCCCGCGTGAAATGACCGCCGCGTTTGCATCCGTCGGTGGCAGGCGTTTGGGTTTGGACGAAGACGACACGCGCCTGCTGCTCGCCTGCGCGTCGGGTGCAGGTTTGGCGGCGGTCTATAACGTCCCGCTCGCCTCCACACTTTTCATCCTCGAAGCCATGTTGGGCATTTGGACGCAACAGGCAGTAGCCGCCGCATTGCTGACTTCCGTTACCGCCACCGCCGTCGCCCGCATCGGCTTGGGCGATGTGCAGCAATACCATCCCGCCCATCTCGATGTGAACATCCCGCTGCTGTGGTTTGCCGCCGCCATCGGTCCCGTTTTGGGCGCAACGGCGGTATGGTTTCAGCGCAGTGCCAAAAAATTTCCCTTCTTCAAGCGCAACGACCCGAAAATCATTCCTTTGGCGATTGCCTTGTTCGCCCTTATCGGCATCGTTTCCGTTTGGTTTCCCGAAATACTGGGCAATGGCAAGGCGGGCAACCAGCTTACATTCGGCGGCATGACCGACTGGCGGTACAGCTTGGAAATGACCGCCGTCAAATGGTTCGTCGTCCTGCTCGCACTCGCCGCAGGCGCATACGGCGGGCTGATTACCCCGTCCATGATGCTCGGCAGCACCATCGCCTTCGCCGCCGCAGCCGCGTGGAACACCTTCTTCCCCACCATGTCGTCTGAAAGTGCCGCCGTCATCGGCGCGGCGGCTTTTCTCGGCGTTTCCCTCAAAATGCCCCTGACCGCCATAGTCTTCATCCTCGAACTCACCTACGCCCCCGCCGCCCTGCTGATGCCTTTGTGCATCACGATGGCGGGCGCAGTGGCAACGGCAAGGAAAATGGGGGTTGAATAGAAGAGATAGGGAAATGAACTGGCCCCCAAATCTTGGACACTCATAAAAAGCCTATTCAGGCGCTCTGTGCAAGCTGGGTTCTGTATGAGACAGGACTCAGCTTTTTTTCAATTTCAAACTGCAACGCTCCCGGTTGTAGTAATCCATATAGTCATCTATCTGCTTCATCAATTCATCTACCGTCAATTCACCTGCGTTATAGAAACACTCCGTCTTCAACACCGCAAAAGAAGCTTTCCATCGGCGCATTGTCCCAACAGTTCGCCTTTCGCGACATGCTTTGAACCATGGAATGCTCCGCAAGCAATTCCCTATATCCCGCCGTACGGTACAGCACACCTTGGTCGGAATGCAGCATCGTTCCTTTATCAGTCAGACGGGGGGTGGCTTTTTCGAGCATTTCCTTCACCATTTCGCTGTTAGCATTGCGGCTCATGGCGTAGGCGACGATCTCGCGGTTAAACAAGTCCAAGATTGGCGAGAGGTACAGTTTGCCGTCGCTCCCTTTTGAGTTCGGTCACGTCGGTCAGCCATTTTTTTCGTTGGGCTTTTCGGCTGTGAATAGACGTTTGAGGAGGTGTTCCGATATTTCGCCCATGGCGGGATGGCGGTAGGCTTTTTTCGCCCGTATTTTGGCTTTCAGCCCCATCTGTTTCATCAACCGAGCTGCTTTTTTGCGGTTCCAATCCAATGCTGCGGCAATGCGCCTTTGCCCGTAGCGTCCTTTATGCCGTTTGTAGGTTTCGACAAGGAGGGCTTTGTCGGCTTCATCGGGGTCGGGCCGGTCTTGGTGGTGGTAGTAAAAGCTGCTTTTGGGCAGGTTTGCGATGTGCAGCAGGTATTTGAGCGGGTGTTGCGCCCTCAGTGTTTGGACGGTTTGGCTTTGTCCTTTGCGGTCTGCTTTTGGCTGAGGGCTTTTAACTCCTTTAGGTAGGCGACCTCTGCGCGCATATAGCACAACTCTTCGATAAGCTCTGCCTGCGTTTTTTCTTGGTCGGGTTTATCTGCGATGAAGGGGTTTTTTTCGATGTTGGGGCATGGTTTTTGGATTGGGGATGTTCGAGTGCGCCGATACCGCCTTCTTGATAGGCGCGTATCCATCGTCTCAGGTGGGTTCGGGAAATGCCGTAGTGGTCTGCGGTACGCTGTTGGCTGCGTATATGCAGGTAGTGGAGTACGGCTTGGTATTTGAAGTGTAATGTATATTTGCTCATAAAAAAACTGCACCTTGTGAGTTGGAGGGGATGTCCAACTTTTGGGGTGCAGTTCAAAAAGCAGTTGTTTGAAAGGGATAAATGGCGGTAGATGGCGGGGTTGCCATATCGAGAGCAAGGTGAATCGGCTGTAAACGATGGCGGGATCGGAATTGAGAATGTCGCAGCAGAAAAAAAGGTCGTCTGAAAACTTGTTTTCAGACGACCTTGCTTTGGGGATTATTTACCCGGCTGGGCTTCATAGTGGGGCGAATAAGGGCCGTACATGATGCCGTTTGTCGCGGACGCCGAAAGCAGGCGCGTGCCTGCAACTTGGGCAATATCGAATCCTTTGTCACCGACGGAGCTTGCAATCTGTTGGACGATTGCGCTCAACATTGCGCCGAGCAGGCCTTGTCCGGCAGTATTGTTGTTCTCGGTGCTGGAAGCCGTTGCAGAACCGTGCCACAACTCTTTTTCCGGTTTTCGCGTCAACCAGTTTGGCTTCCGCCGTAACCCGGGTATCGCTTTGGATGAGTTGGTAGCTGGTGCCGTATTGGTTGATTTTTTTATAGAGTACGGCATCTGCGCCGAAAATCCGATTGAGTTTTTCAAGGCTGACTTGATGGATGTCGTGCGCATTGTCCAGACCGTTTTGCTTGAAGGTTTCGGCCACTGCGGCAACCGGGAACACGTAATAGCCTGATTCTGCCAACGGTTGCGTGGAAGAGGCGAGCATCCCCGCACTTGCCTTGACTTCCGGCGATTCGTTTAAGGGGGCAATACCAAAATGGAGCGGGGTTTGCTTTCCCTGAATGCGGAATAGTCGAAAGGCTGCGGCGCGGTAGCGGAACAGGCTGACAGTATGATAGCGGTTGCAGAGGCAAAAAGGGCGGTTTTCAGGCTGCTCATTTTCGGGCTCCTTTATTTTTCAACAGGAAGTCCATGAAGGCGGAAGATTCGGGGAACAGGCGTTTTTCGGTTTCGAAGTGTTCCGCTGCCGACTGATCCTGCCCCGCTTCGCTCAACAGCATTCCCAAATGGGCGTGTGTGCCGGGTGCTTCTTTTTTTATTTTCGCTCCGGGTTTTCTGGAAATATTTTTTTCCATTGCGTCGATTTGTTCGCCTAGGGGTTTGCCGTCGCTTTTGAGGCGTTCGTAAACATCGGCATTGTTGTTTCCCCAATAATAAAGGGTCTGCTGAGGGTTGCCGCATGCGGCAAGCAGCAGGCAGAATGCGCCCAGGCAGCCTGTTTTGATGAGTTTGTCCATTTCAGACGACCTTTCAGCGGGCAGGCGTCCAAGCACCGCTTTCGATGCCGGCAACCAAATTATTGACTGCTTCGCGGATGGCCAGGTCCAATACTTTGCCGTTCAGCGTCGCATCGTAGCCCGCAGTGCCGCCAAAGCCGACGACTTCGCGGTTGGACAATGAAAATTCCCCTGCGCCCTGCGCTGAATAAACCACTTCGGAAGTGCGTACATCCACGACGTTCAACGCTACTTTGGCATAGGCGACTTGGGATTTGCCGCGTCCTAAAATCCCGAAAAGCTGATGGTCGCCGACATCTTTGCGGCCAAACTCGGTTACATCGCCGGTAATCACATAATCCGCACCTTTAAGGGCTTGTGTTTTGCCGCCGATGCCTGCTTCCTGCTTCAGCGCGCTCAATTGTGTACGGTTGAGTACGTTGAAACGGTTAGTCTGTTGCAGGTGGGTCAGTAAAATGGTTTTCGCCTGACTGCCCAAACGGTCTTCACCGTCGGAAAATACGCCGCGCTGGTAAGTGGAGCGGTTGTCGAAGCTACCGATGGAAATAGGCGCGCGCGCGCCGTGATAAGGGGTATTGTAGCTGCTGACTTTGACGGCTTCGATGGTTTTGGAAGACTCGGTCGCACAGCCGGCTGCCAAGGCCGCGGTTGCGAAAAATGCAGAGGAATTTTCTGTACATATTTGATTACTCCTGGGTAACTCGGAATTTGGACTTTGTAGGGTAGATTATGCAATCCGACCGATTTTGCATTCTATGGCTGTTTGTTAATGTATGCAAGATTTAACTGTATGAAATTTTGAAACTATTTAAAAATGTTAAGTAGTTGGATATGCGAAAGTCGTCTGAAAACTTATGAACACGGTTTTCAGACGACCTTTTTTATCGAAAAATTGTCAACAATTTTTCCAGAAAACTGCTGCTAAAAAAAGCCGAAACTAGGGGATAATACCGCCCCTGAAAGTGTTTGTTTCCAGTTATAAATCTCTGTTTAAAAGGAATCCCCATGCCTTCCATCAAACGCGCCCTTATCAGCCTGTCCGACAAGACAGGCGCAGTCGAATTTGCCCAAACCCTGCACAAACTCGGTGTCGAAATCCTCTCTACCGGCGGCACGGCGAAGCTGCTTGCCGATGCGGGCGTTCCCGTGATTGAAGTCGCCGACTATACCGGTTTCCCCGAAATGCTCGACGGCCGCGTGAAAAACGCTGCATCCGAAAAATCCACGGCGGTATTTTGGGGCGGCGCGATTTGGGCGAACACGTCGCCAAGATGGAAGAGCACGGCATCGGCAACATCGACCTCGTTTGCGTCAACCTTTACCCCTTCGCCGCCACCATCGCCAAACCAAACTGCACGTTGGAAGACGCGATTGAAAACATCGACATCGGCGGCCCGACCATGGTGCGCTCCGCCGCGAAAAACTGGAAACACGTCGCCATCGTTACCGACACCACCGACTTCCCCGCCATCGCTGCCGAAATGGAAGCCAATGGCGGCGCGTTGAGCGACAAAACCCGTTTCAACCTGTCGCGCAAAGCGTTCAGCCACACCGCCCAATACGACGGCATGATTTCCAACTATTTAACCTCGCTTTCAGACGACGTCTTGAGCGGCACGCCCGAAATCGGCGAGTTCCCAAGCCAGTTCAACCAAAGCTGGATTAAAGTGCAAGACATGCGCTACGGCGAAAACCCGCACCAACGCGCCGCGTTCTACCGCGATGTGTATCCTGCTGCAGGCAGCCTCGCCGCCTACAAACAGCTCCAAGGCAAAGAATTGTCGTACAACAACATCGCCGATGCCGATGCCGCTTGGGAAGCCGTCAAATCCTTCGACGCGCCCGCCTGCGTGATTGTGAAACACGCCAATCCGTGCGGCGTCGCCGTTGCAGCCGATACCTTGACCGCCTACAAACTCGCCTACGCCACCGACACCACCAGCGCGTTCGGCGGCATCATCGCCTTCAACCGCGAAGTGGACAGCGAAACCGTGAAACAGATTACCGATAACCAATTTATGGAAGTCCTCATGGCGCCAAAGTTCACCGCTGAAGCCCTCGAAATCGCCGCCGCCAAGAAAAAAACGTGCGCGTGTTGGAAGTGCCACTTGAGGCAGGTGCGAACCGATTCGAACTCAAACGCGTCGGCGGCGGACTATTGGTACAAACGCCCGACATCCACCGCCTCAACCGTGCCGATTTGAAAGTCGTCTCCAAACGCCAACCGACCGAGCAGGAATGGAACGATTTGCTGTTCGTCTGGAACGTTGCCAAATACGTTAAATCCAACGCCATCGTCTTCGGCAAAGGCGGTCAAACCTACGGCATCGGCGCAGGCCAAATGAGCCGCGTGGACAGCACCCGCATCGCCGCCCGCAAAGCGCAGGACGCAGGCCTGGACTTAAACGGCGCATGCGCCGCATCCGATGCCTTCTTCCCCTTCCGCGACGGCGTGGACGTCATCGCCGAACAAGGCATCAAAGCCATCATCCACCCCGCAGGTTCGATGCGCGATCAGGAAGTTTTTTTGATGCGGCGGACGAACACGATATTGCGATGGTGGTAACGGGCGTTCGCCATTTTAGGCATTGATTCAAGTTTGATTGAAGCAAAGGTCGTCTGAAAATGTTTAACCGTTTTCAGACGACCTGTTTTTGTATTTTGATGTTAGGAACACTACATGAGCGAAGCAATTTTTTATCCTGCTACGCCTGAACAAAAAGCGGATTTGTGGGCATTGTTTAAATGGTTGGAAGTGACGGAAGACGATTTGGCTGTTTTGCAGCGGGGCGAATGGGTTTATCAGATTCAAGAAAGCCTTTGGGCTACGTTGCGGAAGAGGGGTTGGCCTTCTGGGGAGAATGACGATGGTTCCGGTGCGGAGCTGGAACAGGTTAAGAATTTTTATATCCGTGTAGATGAAAATGAAGAGTCAATGGAGGACTTGGGGTACGGGGAAGAGTGGGCGGACATCTTTTGCGTCTTGGAAAGATATGGCGCAACATGGTATTCAGATTGGAAATTTGAACCGGAAGAGATGGAAGCGATTGTCCGGAATCTATTAGGTTGGGAAGAATGGGAATGGGAATATCCCGAAGAGACTTATAGTGAAGAACTGTTTCCTTATGTACAAGCGGCATTGGAGAGGGATGGTTTGGTGTTGTGTGACGTACCGACCGGTGATGATGGTTACCTGTTTGCGATTTTTTGGCTGGATGATATCGAAGCAGTACAGGCAACGGCACAACGCTTGGATTTGGAAGTGGAGATTTGTTGATTTGTCCCGTTCGCGATGAGCGGGGCGATAATATAGTGGATTAACTTTAAACCAGTACAGCAAGGCGAGGCAACGCCGTACTGGTTTAAAAGTTAATCCACTATATAGTCAATTAAAAATAAAAAAATAGGACAGTAGCGCATCGTCAAATCGGGCGTAATCAGACAATACGGTTCGCAGATACCGCTTAATATTCGCCCACACCTTCTCAATCGGGTTGAGCTCAGGTGAATAAGGTGCAAGAGGCAATACCTTATGTCCCCATTTTTCCGCCATTTCCCGTAAGACACCCATACGGTGAAATCGTGCATTATCTAAAAATAATCACCGATTTTTTTGAGTCAATGCGGGCAGTAGGCATTGCTGAAACCACGCTTCAAAAAAGATTCCGGTCATCGTATTTTTGATAAACCATCGGAGCAATCAGCCGGTTGCCGACTTGTGCGGACACCAGAGATAAGCGTCGGTATCTTTTTCCACTTATCTGCGCTTTCACTATTTGCCCTTTCGGGCTGCGGGCATAGGGGCGGAACAGGTAGCGGTCAAATCCTGTTTCATCCAAATAAACACGTTGGTAGTCGGAAAATTCGGCCAGCTGTGTCAAATAATGCGTCACTTTGGCCGGGTCTTGTTCTTTGTAAGTGGTGGTCTTTTTTTGCGCGTCATCCCCATCTGTTTGAGTGCATAGCAAACGGCGGCTGCTGTACAATCAAAATGTTTGGCGATTTCATGCAGATAGGCATCCGGGTGTTGCCCAACATATTGAGCCAGTTTTTGCCTATCCAATTTGACGGCATTTAGACCGGTAACTTGATGTTTTAGGCTGCCTGTTTGTTTTTTAAGGCGAATCCACAGGTAAAGCGTGTTTCTTGACAAGTTAAACGTTGCTGCGGTTTGGCTGATGTTTTTGCATTGTTCGTAATAGTTTAAAGCTTTGTTTCTTAAGTCCGCAGAGTATGCCATGGTTAGACCTTCAAAGTTGAGTATTGTACTATTTTGTTTTTAATTGAATATATTTAAATTCCATCGGGCAAAAATATCGCTTTGCAGTTATCCGTCGATTTGCCCGCTGTTAATAGGAAGGAAGTGGGTGCAGAACCGCCATTCATGTACCGCTTGATCGTCAATATAGGCGTTTGGTTTGGGTAAAAATGCTTGGAAACATTCCGATATGCCCAATTCTTCTGCGCTGCGACGGGCGTAGTCGCCCCCACCGCTGCTCCAGAGGTAAAGCATATGTCCGTTTTCATGCAGGCGGCGGACTTGGCGGATGACTTCGGGCATGGGGATGCGCGTGCTGCCTACGCTTCTGACAAGGGTGTCGTCCACATCAATGAAAAATAACGGAAGGTCTGCTCATCAGGTTTATTGCTTCAAAATGGGTGGGTTGATGTCAAAAAGGTCGTCTGAAAAAAACCTTTTCATATTTTCTATCGTTGTTTTGTTCAATTAATGCTTTTTTGTTAAAACGGGTTTATTGGTTCTCCCGTATCCATTTTTCCCAACGCTCGAACAGGGCGGGTTGCAGGGCGGCGATGACGGAGCGTTTGAAAACGTGTTCGCCGCTCCAGAAGTCGTCGCCTTCCAAAGTGGACAGGGTTGCCGCCTGCTTCTTCGAAAAATCAGCGCACCGGCGGCGTAGTCCCACAGTTTTTGCCCACCGTGAACGTAAACGTCGTAGCGTCCGCTGGCGAGGTAGCACCAGTCGAGTGTGCTGCTGCCCATGCTTCGGATGGTGCCGAAGGGGGCGAGCGTGCTCATGCGGCTGGTGAGTTTGCCGGAGCGCAGGTATTTGATTTCGACGCCTGCGATGGCTTCGCTGAGTTTTTTTGTCGACGGTGCGCAGGGGCAGTGGTGTGCCGTTGAGGTATGCGCCTTTGCCACGTTCGGCGTAGAAGCATTCGCCGCTGACGGGGTTATAGATGATACCGAGTTCGGCGCGGCCGTTTTTGACGAAGGCGACGGAAACGGCGAAATGGGGCAGTCCGTTGACGAAGTTGTTGGTGCCGTCTATGGGATCGACGACCCAGAGTCCGTCGGTATGCGCGTGCAGTTTCCAGAGGGTGGTTTGTTCCTGCACGCTCATTTCTTCGCCGAGCATGGGGCTGTCGATCAACAAGGGCAGGGCGGCGGCGAAGGCGGTTTTGGGCGGCAAGGTCGGCTTCGCTGAGCATGGAGCCGTCTTCTTTGCGGTGCGACGGGGTATTCAGGAAGCGCGGCATGACTTCGGTTTGCGCGATGTGCCGGACGACTTTTTGCAATCGGTGTAACACTTTTTGTCCTTGTTTTTTTGCGGTTGGGATGCGAAATCGTATAATCGCGTTATTATATCCGTTTTTCACTTGAAGAACCATGTCCAGATTTTATCTGCCTGATGCTTTATATGCGGGGCAAGTCGTTGAACTGCCTGATAATGTTGTGCGTCATTTGAATGTTTTTGCGCGTGCGCTGTGGGGAGGAGGTCGTTTTTGTTTAACGGCAATGGCAAGGCGTATCCCGCGCGTTTGGATGTTTTGGAGAAACGCCGCGCCTGCGCGGAAGTGTTGCGCGAGGAGGAGGCGGACAACGAGTCGCCGCTGAAAAATTACGCTGGTGCAGTCGGTATCGAGTGGCGAGCGCATGGATTTTACCTTGCAGAAAAGCGTGGAACTGGGCGTAGTCGCGATTCAGCCGGTGATCAGCGAACGCTGCGTCGTGCGCCTGAGCGGAGAGCGTGCGGATAAACGGGTGGCGCGTTGGCAGGGAAATTGTGGTGTCTGCCTGCGAACAAAGCGGCAGGAATATCGTGCCGGAGGTGCGCCCGCTGCTGCCTTTACCGCGAGGCTTTTGAAACAGATGTCGTCTGAAACGACCAAGCTGTTGATGAGTTTGAACTGCGCCCAGAGTTTGCGTGCCGTCAAGCCGTTTTCAGACGACCTGATTTTTTTATGGTCGGGCCGGAAGGCGGCTGGACGGACGAGGAGGAACGATTGGCGTTTGAGGCGGGATTCCAGTCGGTAACGCTGGGCAAGAGGATTCTGCGGACGGAAACCGCTTCGCTGGCGGCGATTGCGGCGATGCAGACGCTTTGGGGGGATTTTTGTGTAACCGAGGTCGTCTGAAAACGGGATATGGAAACGTAAATTCCTAGATAGTTTGAAAAAGTAAGTTTCATTAAAATCATATGTTTATATTTGTTTTTCAAGCCATTGCCCGCTTTACCTGTTTTACGCCTTCGCGGCGTTGGGCAATTCATCCGTTTTCGCTTACAATAGCCGATTATCCGAATCAACGCTCAAAGGCCTTCACATGCAATACGCCAAAATTTTAGGTACCGGCAGCTATCTTCCCGCCAACCGCGTCAGCAACGACGATTTGGCGAAAAAAGTCGATACGTCCGACGAGTGGATTACCACCCGTACCGGCATCAAGTTCCGTCATATTGCAGACGAAGGCGAAAAAACCAGCGACCTCGCCGCCGAAGCATCGCGCCGCGCGCTGGTTGCTGCTGGTGTCGCTGCCGATGAAATCGATTTGATTATCGTGGCGACTGCTACCCCAGATATGCAGTTCCCGTCCACCGCGACCATCGTTCAACAAAAACTCGGCATAGCAAACGGCTGCCCCGCATTTGACGTACAGGCAGTCTGCGCGGGCTTTATGTACGCCCTGTCCACCGCCAACGCCTACATCAAAAGCGGCATGGCGAAAAAAAGGCTTTGGTCATCGGCGCGGAAACGTTCAGCCGCATCGTCGATTGGAACGACCGCACGACCTGCGTTTTTGTTCGGCGACGGCGCAGGCGCAGTAGTATTAGGCGCGTCCGACGAAGCGGGCATCATCCACAGCAAACTCAAAGCAGACGGCAACTACCTCGACCTGCTCAACGTGCCCGGTCAAATCGCCAACGGACAAGTTTGCGGCTCGCCCTACGTCAAAATGGACGGACCGGGCGTGTTCAAATTCGCGGTCAAAATGCTCGCAAAAAAATCGCCGACGAAGTCATCAGCGAGGCAGGTTATACCCCCGATCAAATCGACTGGCTCGTGCCGCACCAAGCCAACAAACGAATCATCGATTCCACCGCCAAACACTTGGGTCTGGACATGGAAAAAAAGTCATCCTGACCGTACAGGAACACGGCAACACATCCGCCGCGTCCATCCCGCTCGCGCTGGATGTCGGCATTCAAAACGGTCAAATCAAACGCGGACAAAACCTACTGCTCGAAGGCATAGGCGGCGGCTTCGCGTGGGGGCGCGGTGCTGGTGAAATACTGATTTTTTTGTTTGTTTGAAAAAAACTTAAAGGTCGTCTGAAACTGCGCCGGTGCGGTTTCAGACGACTTTTTTGATGGATGCGTGTCCGTATAGTGAATTCAAGCAGGGGTTATCCATGTCGTTATTCCCGCGCAGGCGGGAATCCAATTTCTGAATTGCAGCAATTTCTTTTCAAACAAAGATTTCTTGAGCTTACCGATGAATTCCTGCCTGTGTGGGAAGGCCGACAGCAGGTGTCATATCAAAAGAAGATGATCAGCCCTATATCCGCTTAAAACTTAAAATATGAAAGGTCGTCTGAAAACCTGCTGCTTTGGGTTTTCATACGACCTTTCATCATTCAGACCTTATGAAAGTCCAAAAAATGCGCTGTTCGATCAGACACAGATGGCATTTGCCATATGATTTTCCTGCTTCGTACAAAGTATTTATTTACCGTCCCGCGTACCACCGAAACCGATATTGAAAAAAACGATTTGAGTTTACCTGCAATCGAGTCGGCATTCGGACCAAAGATGCCCAATTCGTAATTGCCTGCCGGTATATAGTCCGGATTATAAGGATCGCCCGACCTGGCAACATCGACATTGCTTCGTACACCCATGACTTCCTGTCCGTCCAGATTGATTTTTTCGAGCTTGCCCTGTCTCAGCATGATGTCTCCAAAAATCTAATTGAAGCGAGGAAATTTTTTTCCATGGCCGGTACGTTCGTCGAAATCTATGGTGTATTCCAAAGAACCGGGACTTGTGCCGTAGCCAATAGTACCTTCTACAGGATCGGTTCGATCGTTAAAAGCATCGCCGTGATAAACCACCTTGCCCATTTTAGGCAAGGCTGACTCAAGTGTCGGGGTGCCGCTGATTTGGATATCTGTAACCTCTCCAGTGTAGCCGTTAGCTTGCAGCTTCGTTTGCGTAATGCCTGTAACTGTCGAGTAAGGCAGTTCGTAAATCCGCTTGGCACTTTTTATCCGGCATGGTTGCCAGCGTCAGCTTCGGCTCTTTGGGGAGCGTTGCCTGCTGTCTGGTCTGTTGGCGGTTGGGTTGCAGGCGTTTGCGGCTTGGCGTTATTTGCTGCTTGGGTTGAGGGAGAGTCTCCACCGCTGCTGCCACAGGCGGCAAGTGCGACTGCGAGGATAGACAAAGAGAAGGCGCGTGATAGGTATGTCATGATATTTCCCTAAGCTCGTTTATGGACAATGTAAAGGATAATGTAAAGATTTTCTTCGGGTGCGAAGATGTTCATTCTCTTATGTTTTTTTTATAATTTTTTTCAAGAAGTTATTTTAGACTTTGGTCAGTTTTTTGATAGGGGGTTAAGAGGGAGTTTTTCATTTAATTACATTGAAACAGGGAGGGGGAAGCTTTTTGTATGCGTCAATTTATTTTTTTCAAATGCACAACTCAATGCTTGTAGATACCTCCTAATTCTTTTTCACGCAAAAAAGGTCGTCTGAAAACGTGCAGTTGCTTCAAACCGACACCGTTTCAGACGACCTTTTATTTATTATGGTTAAAAATCCACATGGATTATGATAAATTGGTATAATTTCAAAACTGATTATCCAATACATTTTTTTCCTTAATATAAAAAAATAAAATGAACCATAATAAACATTACGGGACAATCGCCCATTGGTTCGGGGAAATGAGCCGCGGCTCCATTATTTGCGACGAGTCTTCGCAACGCATCTTTGCCAACCGCCAATCCCTCCACCCCGATTATCAAGAACCTGAAACCGGACACCGTGTCAGCTTTCAAATTGAAACGGAAAAACAACCGCGCCGTCGCAAGGGATGTCGAGCGCGTCAATCCGGGTTATAAAAAACAATGACAGCGCGGTCATTACGCTGACCGACTGGGATTGGTCGAAGAATGGTGGTTATGGAATGGATGTTTCAAACGAAGGGCAGCCGGTCTTTGTGCTGGGACAGTTTCTTGCCGACCAAACCCGTACGCCTAGGGGCGGGTGACCGCCTTGAAGGCACGCTCCGCCGCCATCCCAACGGACAATGGCTGCTGGTCAATGCCGTTATCCGCAGTACGCCTGAGTCCGAACCCGAGCCTGAATCGATACACGCTGCGTCCGCCCAAAAAGCGCAAGGTCAAACCGTACACTTTTTTTCCGTCCGGAGCACGGTCCTAAAGTTGAAGTCAAAATCGAGCAGCCGTTGGTTGCCGAAACCCGTTATCCCGCTCCGAAATCCGCCCAAAAGAATCTGTTGCCGCCCAATCAGGTTATGAGCGGTACGATTACCACATGGGATGATGCCAAAGGCTACGGCTTTATCCGTTTCGGCGACGAATCCCAAAAATATTTTCTTCCACATCAGCGCGTACCATTACAATACCTGCCGTCCGCAAACAGGGCAGCGCGTCAGTTTCTACTGCAACCGCCCGATAGAAGGCAACCGCCAACAAGCCGTCAAGGTTGTCCGGCTGGGCGACGAAGCATTCCTGTTTGACGAATTACCACCCGACTACAACAGGCTCAATATCGATATGCAGGCACTCCTGATCAACAGCGTCATCGCCGTCGTTTTCCTGACCGTTGTCGCCGTGCTTTCCAATAAACTGTTTTTCATTTACGTCCTTATCAGTATCGCCGCCTTCATCCTCTATCAACAGGACAAGCAGACGGCGATGGAGTCCGCGCGCAAAATCAGACGTAAAAACGAATACCAAAACCGTATCCCAGAAAACAAACTGCACGCGTTCAGCCTGCTGGGCGGCTGGCCCGGTGCATTGGTTGCGCGCGCCGCGTTCCGCCACAAAACCAAGAAAGTTCCTTTTGTTCAGATTTTCTGGCTGACAGTGGCAATAAATGTTGCCATTACCTATGCCCTGCTGATACATTACGCCGATAATCCTCTGACGAATTTTCTGAAAAACTAAACTGAAACAAAGGAATATCATGTCTTTTGCATTTTTCTTCCCCGGTCAGGGTTCGCAAAGCCTCAATATGATGGACGGCTTCGCAGGACAATCGGTCGTAAAAAAACACCTTCGACGAAGCTTCCGCCGTATTGGGTCAAGATTTGTGGGCGATGATTAACGGCACGGATGCCGAACTCATCGGACAGACCGTGAATACGCAGCCCATTATGCTGGCTGCCGGCGTTGCCGTTTACCGTGCCTATCTTGAAGCGGGCGGCAAAACGCCTGCCGTCGTTGCCGGCCACAGCCTCGGCGAATACACCGCACTTGTTGTCGCCGGTGCATTGGATTTTGCGGATGCAGTCAAACTCGTCCGCCTGCGCGCCGAACTGATGCAGTCTGCCGTGCCGCAGGGCGTAGGTGCGATGGCGGCAATCCTCGGCTTGGAAGATGAACAGGTTAAAGCCATTTGTGCAGAAGCCGCGCAAGGCGAAGTGGTCGAAGCCGTCAACTTCAATTCGCCCGGACAGGTCGTGATCGCGGGCAATGCCGCCGCCGTCGAGCGCGCCATGAACGCCGCCAAAGAAGCGGGAGCCAAACGCGCGCTGCCGCTGCCTGTATCCGTTCCTTCGCATTGCAGCCTGATGAAGCCTGCTGCGGAAAAAAACTTGCCGAAGCGCTCAAAACTGTTGAAATCAAACAACCGAAAAATCCGCGTCATCCATAATGCCGATGTTGCCGCTTACGACGATGCAGAGAAAATCAAAGACGCGCTTGTCCGCCAGCTTTACAGCCCTGTACGCTGGACGGAAACCGTCAACGCACTCGTTGCAGAAGGCATTACCGAATCCGCCGAATGCGGACCGGGCAAAGTGTTGGCAGGTTTGGCAAAACGCATCAACAAAGAAGCAGTGTGCAGCGCTTTGACCAATTCCGAACAAGTCGCTGCCTTTATCGAAGCACATTAAACTTGCCGCCTTTTATGTTTCAGACGACCTTTCTTAATGAAAGGTCGTTTTTTAATGCCTGTCGGTTGTGTTTGGATAGGGGAGGGAATAGCAACAGGGGGATGTTTTATAGTGGATTAACTTTAAACCAGTACGGCGTTGCCTCGCCTTGCCGTACTGTCTGTACTGTCTGCGGCTTCGTCGCCTTGTCCTGATTTAAAGTTAATCCACTATACATTCCAGTTCACTATCAATTTATTTTGAACATTTAAGGTCGTCTGAAAAAACTTTACAGAAATAAAAAAATTGTTATTCATTTAAAAACAGCAATTTCGTCGCATCGGTAACTTCATTGCGATATAATCATAGGCTTTTACCAATCCGACAGATTAATAAAAATATTCAATCTGCATTAATCTGGAACACCGAGCCAATGATAGAAAAACTGACCTTCGGCCTGTTTACCCAAGAAGATTCGCGCAGCTTCATGCGCTTGATGGCTTACATCCGTCCTTATAAAGTCCGCATCATTTTTGCGTTAATTGCTATCTTCGGCGTCGCCGCCACCGAAAGCTATCTTGCCGCCTTCATTGCCCCCTTGGTCAACCAAGGCTTCGCCCCGCCTTCAGCTCCGCCCGAACTCAATACCGCAGGCGGCATCGTCGCCACGCTGCAAAACTGGAAAGACCAATTTACTTACCTGATTTGGGGGACTCCCAATAAAGTCTGGGTCGTGCCGGTATTTTTTATCTTTTTGGTCATCATTCGAGGCATCAGCCGCTATGTCAGCACATATCTGCTGACTTGGGTTTCCGTCATGGCAATCAGCCATCTTCGCCGCGATATGTTTGCCAAAAATGCTGCAACTTTCTTCCAAATTCCATCAGGAAACCCCGTCCGGCACAGTTTTAATGAACATGGTGCAAATGGCGGAACAATCCATCAGCAACGCCAGCAATGTATTTATCGTGCTGACCCGCGACACCATGATTGTCATCGGTTTGGTCTGCGTCCTGCTTTATTTGAACTGGCAGCTCAGCTTGGTCGTCGCCCTGATGTTCCCGCTGCTGTCTTTGTTGTCCCGCTATTACCGTAATCGTCTGAAAGACATTATTGCGGGAGCGCAACTCAGTATCGGTACCATGAACAATGTCGTCAACGAAGTCCATCAAGGACACCGCGTGGTCAAACTCTTCGGCGGCCAACGTCAGGCTGCCGAACGTTTCACCGCTGTCAACGACACCATCGTCCGTCTCGGTAAAAAAATCACTCAAGCGACTGCGGCACGTTCCCCGTTCAGCGAACTGATTGCTTCGTTTGCTTTGGCCGTCGTTATCTTTATTGCCCTTTGGCAGAGTCAGCAGGGGCATACCACCATCGGCGAATTTATGGCATTTATCGTTGCCATGTTGCAAATGCTCAGCCCGATCAAAAACTTGGCGAACATCAGCATCCCCATGCAGACTATGTTTATTGCTTCTGATGCCGTTTGCCAATTCCTCGATACCGAGCCTGAAAAAGATAACGGTACAAAAATCCTGATCAATGTCGAAGGTCGTCTGAAATTTGATAACGTCGATGTCCGCTACCACGCAGACGGTAAAAAAAGCCTTGGACGGCTTTAATCTCGACATCCGCAAAGGCGAACGCGTAGCCCTGGTCGGCCGCTCAGGCAGTGGTAAATCTACTGCCGTCAACCTGCTTCCGCGTTTTGTCGAACCAAGCTCCGGAGCGGTTTATTTGGATGATGTGAATATCGAAGACATCAAACTCGACAACCTACGCTCCCAATTTGCCCTTGTTTCCCAAGATGTCTTTTTGTTTGAAGGCACGCTTTTTGGAAAAACGTCCGTTACAGCCGTCCCGATGCCACTGAAGAAGAAGTATTAGCGGCCCTCAAAGCCGCGAATTTGCAAGATTTGGTTGAAAGCTCACCACATGGTTTGAATCAACCGATAGGCGCAAACGGCAACCAACTCTCCGGCGGTCAGCGTCAACGTGTCGCCATTGCCCGCGCCATTTTAAAAAGACGCCCCCATCCTGCTTTTTGGACGAAGCCACCAGTGCGCTTGACAACGAATCCGAACGCCTCGTCCAACAAGCTCTCGAACGCTTGATGGAAAAACCGCACCAGCATCATCGTCGCCCACCGACTAACCACTGTCGAACAAGCTGACCGCATTATTGTCATGGACGACGGGCATATAGTTGAGCAAGGTTCACACGATGAATTGATGGCGCAAAACGGCTATTACTCTATGCTGCGCAATATGCCGAAGCAGACAGTGAATTAATCTTAACGGAACCCACTTTACTCGTTTTCAGATGACCTTAAAGCAAAACTTACTTTAAGTGTCTTCTGCTTTTATGTGAGATATATTTAAACCAATCAAAAGGGATAAAAATGAAACCTTTCATAAGCATAGGTATATTAACTTACAATAATCCAATATCCGAGATAGAAAGATGTTTGGAAAGTATTTTCAGCCAAACATACGGCATAGATAGCATAGAAGTTATCATCCGTAATCAGGGAAATAAAAAATTAGTTGAGCAAATTGAATCTTTAGCCGAAGGAAAAGGTTGGGAGATTAAAGTTTATCATGGGGAAAATATTGGGTTTGGTGCAGGACATAACCAAATTTTTTCTGAAATTTCAAAACAATCTACGGCATATCTTTGCATGAATCCGGATGGATTTTTACATGATGAAGGTCTCGAAAAATTAGTATCTTTCAGTCAAAAAAATGATTGGCACGGTATCGTAGAAGCAATACAAGAACCAATTATGCATCCCAAAACTTTCAACCCTAAAAACAGGTTTGACTGATTGGTGTTCTGGTGCGTGTGTGCTTATACCGAACGCTATTTATCGTCAGATAAACGGTTTTGATGATGACTTTTTCCTGTATTGTGAAGATGTAGATTTATCATGGCGCGTCAAAGCTGCAGGTTATCAGTGCTACACCTGTGCCGATGCCTTTTTCTTCCATTATGCAATGGACAGACAATCAAGAGAATCTGAAATTTGGCGTGCTGCAACTTTTTCTTGCTTATAAATGGCGTTCTGAAAAAAATTCCAAGAAACAGCAATGAAAATGTGGCTTCAACATGTGGATATGAAAAAAAACGATCTATTGGAGCAGCTAGAGCACCTGTCTCAGCATTCCGTAACAGAAGTATTGAAGGCTAATCCGAATTTTAATAATGGCCTTTATTTTGCACAACCAATGTGGGGTTAAGCCATGAATCAGACCGTTTCTATCGTCATCCGTACTATGCCGGGAAGGGAGCATTTCTTAGATAAATGTCTTTTCATTTTGTCGGGTCAGCAATACCAAGATTTAGAGCCTATTGTCGTTGCGCAATGCAAAACAGATTCGGAATCTGTTGAAAAAAATTGATGTGCTTATTGCGAAATGGAAAAAACATTTTCCTAAAATAAGTTTCCTGCACCACATTTCCGATACTGATGCGCGCGCCAAAAGTCTGAATATGGGCATGAAATATGCTTCCGGACGCTATCTTGCCTTTCTGGATGATGATGACAAAGTTTATCCGCATCATTATCAACAAATGGTTCAGGCTTTACAAAAAAGTAAGTTTTCATGGGTATATTGTGAAATTGTCAGAGCAGACTTTAATAAAGATGGTCAGTTAGTATCCCGTTCCTATCCTTTTAGGAGAGGGGACTATTCATTTCATGACCATATTAGGGGAAATTTTATCCCTATCCATGCCTTTGTTGTAGATAGGGAGCGAGCTAAAGATATAGGTTTCGTTAATGAGACTCTATGTAAGAATGAAGATTATGATTTTCTATTGCGGTTGGCATTTAAATATGAACCATTACATATCCCGAATTATAGTGCCGAATATTGCATTCGGTCAGATGGTACCAATACAGTCCTATCGCATGGGACAATGACTCATGCAGAAGAAGTACAAAAAAGACAAGAATGGGCAGAGGCAGACAGACAACTTTACCAACTAAAAACGGAACAATTCGGATGGTGGATTAAAGAAATTGATACTGCTTCGATTTCCAATCCCTCTTCCAACCATTTAGGCGGTCATGCTTCTGCAAAAAGTCTACTTGTTAAAGATTTATCATTCTTACACTTGGAAAATTCTCCGCTTGGGTAAAAAAATCAATTGGCTTTTCAGGAGGCGTCCTAAAAAGAAAAACAGTATTCCGGAGACTGAAAGCTTGGCACGAGCTGAATTACTTAAGATCGTTTTTTCTCCAGCTTGGTTAATCTTAAGTCCTTTGTATTGTGTAGAGCAATTTCTAAAAAAAATACTCAAAAAATAAATTTCCACAAACTCATATTTCTTTTTTTATATTAAGGGATATGAAATGTGTCTTCAGACGACCTTTTTGCCTAAAGGTCGTCTGAAAGCAAAATCTCTTCTGATTAACCGCACCACACCTAAATCATGAATAAAACCATCATCCTAGCCGTTCCCTATATGTACGGGTTGGACAAGTGCATAGAGAAAAAAACCTGCGCTTCCACGGCTTTAATGTCATCAATCTCTGTTACGACGACAGAGACTCATACTATCCGCACATAGGCTGCCGTATTCTCGGTTTATATCATAAACACATTAAAAAAGACGGTGATTACAAGAAAAAACTGAAATATTCCCGCTACCGCAAGCAGATAGCCGAAAAACTGGCTTCCTTGGAAGGTGGCAAAGCAGACTACGCCCTTTGCATCCGCGCCAATATTTATCCCAAAGAAATCATCGCCGCTATCCGAGAGCACAGTAAGATATGCGTTAACTATCAATATGACGGTATCGACCGTTTTCCCGACATCATCGAATATTTGCCTTATTTCGACTGCTGCTGGGTGTTCAATAAAAAAACGATGTGGAGAAATACCCCCAACATCATTTTAAAGCAACCACCAATTTCTATTTCGATTTCCCGATTGAAAGAGAGGGAGGGTGAAAAGGTCTTTATTTTTTTAGGAGGTTATGAAGAGCGAAGAGAACATCAAACCTCCGTTTTTCTCGATGAAGCACGCAGGCTGGGACTGCCTTTGGATTTCCACATCTACTGCAAAGACGACCGCGCAAGCAAAATTTTCGGCAACGACGGCATTACCTATTTGGACAGACAAAGCATCCTGAGCTTCGAGCAAAACCTGCAAAAGGTCAAAAACTGCCTGGCAGTCGTCGATTTTGTCCAATTTGAAAATTACGGCCTGTCTTTCCGCGTATTCGACGCCCTGTGTTTCGACAAAAAAACTGATTACCACCAATCAGGCGGTAGCGGAATGCGACTTCTACCATCCCGACAACATCTTCATTTGGGACGGAGAAAGCCTTGACGGATTGGAAGACTTTTTTTCAGACGACCTTACCATCCTGTTCCCGAAGAAATAAAAGCCAAATACGCCTTCGGCAACTGGGTCCGCCGAATCCTCGATATATCAGACGAAGCATAAACAGATACCATGCCGACCGAACAAAAAACGATTATCCTGGGCATGCCCGCCGACAACCAAATTTACCGTGTTATTGAAGCTGCTCTTAATCATCACGGCTTCAGCGTCGTCAGCGTCGTCATGGACAACCTGAATTTCCGCTATCCCTCCCTTTCCTGCCGTCTGAAAGTCAAATTCAGACAACTGGTGCTGCGGGACAAAAACGCCAAAAAAAGACTTTAAATCCGCCCAATTGATCCGAGATGTCGAAAAATAAACTGGCAGCGCACGGCAAGGCGGATTATGCCCTGTTTATCCGCGGCGATATTTACTCGCCTGAGTTTCTGGATATGATTAAACGCCATACCCGTCATGGCAATATGGTCAACTACCAATGGGACGGCATCGACCGTTTCCCCGCCATTTGGGATTGTGCCGACCGGTTTGACCGTATTTACGTTTTTTTGATCCCGACGATATGCGAAATCCGAAACATCCCTTCCTGCCGACCACCAACTTCTATTTCGACCACGATGTCAACCTGCCCGAAAACCCGCCCAACGATTTCTATTTCATCGGCTGGCATATACCCGAACGCGCCCCGATTATTTCCGCGTTCGGCAAAGCGGCTGAAATGCTGGGCTGGAAGCTCGACTTCAATATCGGCTGTTTGAATACCAATGTAAAAAAACCTCCGCCGTTTTTTTATCCTACGGAAAACATCAAAAATCTTCATCGGCATTAGAAGTTTCGCCGACAACATCGAAGCCGCCAAGCAGGCCAAAAATCCTGATAGATTTCAAAACACCCGTTCACAACGGCCTCTCGTTCCGCCCCTTCGAAGCCCTCGAGTTACCGCAAAAAAACTGATTACCACCAACGCCGAAATCAAAAAAATACGATTTCTACCACCCCGACAACATCTTCGTTTGGGATGGTAAAAGTTTGGACGGTTTGGCAGAATTTGTCGCCAAACCCTACTGCGAACTGTCGCCCGAAATCTACCAAAAATATAGCTTCGGCAACTGGTTGCGCTATATTCTGAACATACCGCCCCATCAAAAAATAACCCTGCCCGAATAAACGGAGAGGTCGTCTGAAATTTGACGATATAGCAGATAAAATAGGCAATGCCTGCACTGTTATTCCCGCCTGTGCGGGAATGACAATACGGAGGCTTCTTATTTTGTTTCAGACGACCTCAAAAATTAGATTCATCACACTATTTATGCTATAAGGTCGTCTGAAATTGACAGACTCCATTCCCAAAACAAGGAAGTAAACATGAGCACACAAGATTTAAGCGGCAAAGTCGCATTGGTAACAGGCGCATCGCGCGGTATCGGCGCGGCGATTGCCGACACGCTGGCGGTGGCAGGTGCCAAAGTCATCGGTACGGCCACCAGCGAAAGCGGCGCGGCGGCGATTAGCGAGCGTCTGGCGCAATGGGGCGGCGAAGGCCGTGCATTGAATTCTGCCGAACCCGAAACCATCGAAAATCTGATTGCCGACATCGAAAAAGAGTTCGGCAAGCTGGATATTCTGGTCAATAATGCCGGTATCACCCGCGACAACCTCTTGATGCGTATGAAAGAAGAAGAGTGGGACGACATCATGCAGGTCAACCTCAAATCCGTGTTCCGCGCTTCTAAAGCCGTCTTGCGCGGCATGATGAAGCAACGTGCCGGCCGCATCATCAACATCACATCCGTCGTCGGCGTGATGGGCAATGCCGGTCAGACCAACTATGCCGCGGCAAAAGCGGGCTTGATCGGTTTCTCCAAATCTATGGCGCGCGAAGTCGGCAGCCGCGGCATTACCGTCAACTGCGTCGCCCCCGGCTTTATCGACACCGACATGACCCGTGCGCTGCCTGAAGAAACCCGCAAAACCTTCGAAGCGCAAACTTCGTTGGGCAAATTCGGCGAAGCGCAGGACATTGCCGATGCGGTATTGTTCCTCGCTTCCGACCAAGCAAAATACATTACCGGTCAAACGCTGCACGTCAACGGCGGCATGCTGATGCCTTGATTCGGCTTAGAAAATAAAGAAGGTCGTCTGAAAACGGATTTCAGACGACCTTTTTGTTTGCTTAGTCTGCTTGCAGCAGTTGTTTGTTGAGTTCCGCCTGTATCAGCAGGCCGTGGGCGAAGTTGCGGCTGTCGGCGAGGATGAGTTTGCCGCCGTAGCGTTTGGCGATGGCGTCGGCGATGGAGAGTCCGAGTCCGGTGCCTTGTTGTTCCGTGCCGAGTATGCGGTAGAAGGCGTCGGTTACGCGGCTGCGTTCGGCGGCGGGGATGCCGGGGCCGTCGTCTTCCACCCAAATGGCGAGGGTGGTCGGGGTCTCGCTGAAACCTATGTCGATGCGGCCGCCTGCGGGGGTGTAGCGGATGGCGTTGTCGGTGAAGGTTTTTGATGAGGGTGTAGATTTCGGTGTCGTCGGCTCGGATGCGCAGGTCGTTTTCGACGGCGACGCCGATGTCTTGCTGTTTGTCGAGGGCGAGGGGCATGAGTTCTTGCAGCACGCGGCGGAACTGGGCTTGCAGGCTGATGTCGGTCAGGTTGCGTTGGGTTTCGGAGCCTTGGGCGCGGGCGTGGGTCAGGAGCTGCTCGAGCAGGTGGCGGTTGCGCTGTATGCTTTGGAGGATGAGTCCGGTCTGTTCGCGGGCTTCGTCCGATTGGGGCAGCTTGGTGAGCCGTTCTGCCTGAAGGGAGAGGGCGGTCAGTGGGCTGCGCAGTTCGTGGGCGGCATCGGCGATGAAGCGTTGCTGGCGGCGGATGTTTTCGCCTGTTCGTTGCAGCAGTTGGTTGATGGCGGTAACGAAGCCTTGTATTTCACTGGGCACGCCTTCTCCGTCCAGCGGCGAGAGGTCGTCTGAACGGCGTTGGCCGAGTGAGGCGGAAAGGGTTTTGACGGGGCGCATGGCGCGGTAGGTGATCCATACGGTCAGCAGGATCATGAGGGGCAGGGAGATGAGCAGCGGGAGGACGCTTTGGTAGGCGGCGGTGGCTGCGAGGTCGTCGCGGTATTCGGTTTCTTGAGTACGGCGATTTTGCCTTGCGGGGTTTGGCGGATGTAGGCGCGGTATTCGTCGTCGTCATCATCGTCATCGTCGTCGTCAACGCTGCCTTTGATGGTGTGGAATCCTTCGCCGAGTGTGTCGGACAAAGGGACGGTGTCTTCTTGTCCGAAGGTTTGGATGAGGATGTGGTTTTCGCTGCCTATTTGTGTGTAGTCGGTGGTTTTGGGGTTGATGTAGGCGGCGGTTTGGCGCAACAGGTCGTCCTGAAGCTCTTCGGCTTCATGGTAGGTTTGGTAATAGGAGAATGCGCCTGCGATGATGGACAAAGGCAGGAACATCAGTATCAGGGCGATGCTGATACGGACTTGCAGGGATTGTTTGAGGGTCTGGATGAAGTGATGCATAGTGTGTTTGGCGAGGCTGTTTTAGGTTTTTGTTATAGTGGATTAACTTTAAACCAGTACGGCGTTGCCTTGCCTTAGCTCAAAGAGAACGATTCTCTAAGGTGCTGAAGCACCAAGTGAATCGGTTCCGTACTATCTGTACTGTCTGCGGCTTCGTCGCCTTGTCCTGATTTAAAGTTAATCCACTATATTGATTATGGCATGGCGGGCATGGATGCGCGGATTGGGGTTTCAGACGACCTCTTTGGCGACCAGCCAGCCTACGCCGCGTACGTTTTGGATGTGTTCTTTGCCGAGCTTTTTGCGCAGGGCGTGGATGAGGAAATCGACGGCATTGCTTTTCGACTTCTTCGCCCCAGCCGTAGATTTTTGTCTTCAAGGTCGCTGCGGGAGAGGATGATGCCGGGGCGCATCATGAGCGCTTGAAGGACGGCAAATTCTTTGTTGCTCAGGAGGACGGGTTTGTTTTTCTCCTTTGACTTCGACTTGGTAGGTGGCAGGGGTTGAGGGTAAGCGCACCGTTGGTCAGCAGGGTTTGGCTGTGCCCGCTGTGGCGGCGCAGGACGGCACGCATACGGGCTTGCAGCTCCGCCATGTCGAAGGGTTTGACGATGTAGTCGTCGGCTCCGCCGTCCAGTCCGTTGAGGCGGCTGTGTAGGTCGTCGCGGGCGGTTACGATGAGGACGGGGGTTTTGCTGCCTTCGTGTCGGATTTGGGTGAGAACATCCAACCCGTCTTTGCCGGGCAGTCCGAGGTCGAGCAGCAGCAAGTCGTAGTTCTGCGCCTGAAGGGCGGTAGAAACTTAGCTGCCGTTTTTGACCCAGTCGACGGCATAGCCGCTGTCTTTGAGGTTGGCGGCTACGGCTTGGGCAATCATATTGTCGTCTTCTGCAAGCAATACGCGCATGGTGTTCTCCTTAATCAGCGGGAAGGATAGCAGGGGAAAAATTAGGGAGGGGTTTAGCGGTAGGTCGTCTGAAAAGGAGCGGCTGGTTTTCAGACGACCTTTTGTTGCTTTTTCCGTACTTGATTGGGTTTCCTTCGGCGTGGGTTCTGCCGGGTATGGTGGACATTTTTCTTCTAAAGGAATACTGCGTTTGAATGGTCTGCCGATTTTTGCCAAAAGGTCGTCTGAAAACCCCGATTCCGTTTTCAGACGACCTTTTGTCTTTACAGCAACACAATATCGTATTGTTCCTGCGTGTAGGCGGTTTCGACTGCCAGCGAAATCGGTTTGCCGATAAAGTCGATGAGCATCGCCAGCGATTGCGATTCTTCGTCGAGGAAGAGGTCGATGACGTTGGGCGCGGCGAGGATGCGGAAGGACTGCACGTCGTAACGGCGGGCTTCGCGGACGATTTCGCGCTGGATTTCGTAGCAGATGGTCTGCGGTGTTTTCAGACGACCCCTGCCTTGGCAGGACGGGCAGGGTTCGCAGAGGATTTGGCTGAGGTTTTCGCGCGAGCGTTTGCGGGTCAATTCGACCAAACCTAAGCTGGTGAAGCCGTTGAGGGTAACGCGGGTGCGGTCGAAGGCGAGGGCTTTGGCAAGCTCTTGCAACACGGCTTCGCGGTGCGCTTCCTGCGCCATGTCGATGAAGTCGATGATGATGATGCCGCCGAGGTTGCGCAGCCTTAATTCGCGGGCGATGGTGTGGCAGGCTTCGAGATTGGTGCGGAAGATGGTTTCGTCGAAGTTGCGCGCGCCGACGAAGCCGCCGGTGTTCACGTCTATCGTGGTCATGGCTTCGGTGGACTCGATAATCAGGTAGCTGCCGAAGTTGAGGTTGACGCGCGGTTGCAGGGCGCGGCTGATTTCCTGTTCGACGTTGTGGGTTTCAAACAGCGGGCGTTCGCCTTTGAACAGCTCTATCTTGCCCAAGGCGCCGTGGACGTATTGCTCGGCGAAACGGGTCATACGGCGGTGGTTTTTCGGTTGAGTCAACCAGGATTTTCTGCGTGTCGAGGCTGAACATATCGCGCAACACGCGCAGGCTCAAAAGGCAAATCCTGATACAGCAGGGTTTCCGGTGGCTGGGTTTTCGCTTGTTCTTGAATGTGTTCCCACACTTTGGTCAGGTAGTGGATATCGGACAAAAGCTGCTCGTCGGTGGCGTTTTTCGGCGTTGGTGCGGATGATGTAGCCGTGGCACGCGTCTTCGGGCAATAGATTAGTCAGGCGTTCGCGCAGGCTGTTGCGTTCGGCATCGTCTTCGATGCGCTGGGAAATACCGATGTGGTCTTCCTGCGGAAGGTGGACGAGGAAACGTCCGGCCAGTGAAATTTGGGTGGAAAGGCGCGCGCCTTTGGTGTTAATCGGGTCTTTGATGACTTGCACCAAAACCGACTGCCCTTCAAACAACATATGCTCGATACGTTGGGTTTCGTCGGGGTTGCGGCGTTGTTCGAGGACATCGACGATGTGCAGAAACGCGGCGCGTTCCAAACCGATGTCGATGAACGCGCTCTGCATTCCGGGCAACACGCGGCGCACCACGCCCAGATAAATATTGCCGACCAGGCTATGGCCGCTGTTGCGTTCGATGTGCAGTTCGCAGATATTGTTTTCTTCCAACACTGCCACGCGCGTTTCCTGCGGGGTGATGTTGACGAGCACGGTTTCGGGCGGACGGACGGCGTCCTTCGGGATGGGGATTCCTGAAAGCATGGTTTTAGTTCCTAATTTTTAATAAGAAAAATAGTAGATTAAATTTGAACCAGACTGATGCTGCCCAAACCTGAAAATAATCGGCTGATTGTGTTGCTGTTCTGACTCAAATTTAATCTACCATCCGCTTGCCATCGGTTTTGTGGAAAATATAGTGGATTAACTTTAAACCAGTACGGCGTTGCCTCGCCTTGCCGTACTATCTGTACTGTCTGCGGCTTCGTTGCCTTGTCCTGATTTAAATTTAATCCACTATAAATGGCAAAAGCGGTTTGGATTGCCGTTTATCATACTTTAAAAACGGCGTTTTGGCACATGGGCGGCAGGCAGCCCTCACGCCCCGAAAACAAAGATTCAGGCAAAATAGCCAATTTCAAGTATTGTAAAATAAACCATATGCCCATATAGTGAACCCCATTAGAACTCTGAAAACAATCATGCAAACCGTTACGATGTACACAGGCGCGTTCTGCCCCTACTGCACCATGGCTAAAAAGCTGCTGCATTCGCTGGGCGTCGCCGAAATCAACGAAATCCGCGTCGACCGCAGCCCCGAAGCCTTTGCCGAGATGCAGCAGCTTTCAGGACAGCGCAGCATACCGCAAATTTTCATCGGCGATACCCACGTCGGCGGTTTTACCGATTTGTACGGCCTGCACCGCGAAGGCAGGCTGGATTCTTTATTAAACCCGTAACTTTAAAACCCAACTAGGAAAACAAAATGAGCGAAGAATTGCAACCCGTATTCAGCATCGAACGCCTGTTCGTCAAAGACCTGTCTTTGGAAGTGCCCAACGCCCCCCAAATCTTTTTGGAACAAGGCGAGCCTGAAGTCGATATGCGCGTTTCCACCAACAGCGAGAAGCTGGAAGACGGCTACTACAACGTTGACGTAACCGTTACCGTAACCGCCAAACTCAACGCCGAACGCACCATGTTCCTCAACGAAGTGACCCAAAGCGGCATCTTCCGTCTGGAAAACATCCCTGAAGAAGACGTTCAACTGCTCTTAGGCGTAGCCTGCCCGAACATCCTCTTCCCTTACGCTCGCGAAGCCATTTCCACCAGCGTAACCCGCGCCGGCTTCCCGCCCGTACTGCTCGCTCCGATCAACTTCGAAGCCATGTACCAGCAACAACAAGAAGGCAACGCATAATCCGCGTTCCCTGTTTGTCAAAAGGTCGTCTGAAAAATGTTTCAGACGACCTTTTTATAGTGGATTAAATTTAAATCAGGACAAGGCGACGAAGCCGCAGACAGTACAGATAGTACGGCAAGGCGAGGCAACGCCGTACTGGTTTAAAGTTAATCCACTATATGATTGTGAAAATGCCCTGCCGAATTTCATCTTGAATGGCATAGACATAAAATCTGTAACGTCATAAAATTCCAAACGTTTATTATTTATCGAATAAAAAGGTTACGATGAAAAAATATATTTTTGGGGTGTATGCTGCTTTGCTCGTGGGTAATGCAATATCTGCCGATTTTACAGGTAGTTGGGGGTATGTTCGTGATATTCCGGATGGTGTTTACGGTAAGTATTTCAATATTAAACAATCATCAAAATATATAATTACGGGCGAATGGCATGAAGGGCGTTCAGACGGTCCCGGTGGCAGCGGTAAGGTAAAGGGGTATGTGAAAAAAGGCGGAAAACTGTATTTGAGTTACTGTTCGGAAGGAGATAATTCTTGGTATACGCCTTGTCCGAAATATGAACAAGACAGGGGCTATTTCGTCAGATGGAATGGTGAGTTAGTTGAATACTATCGTCCATATGGAAAAAGGGCAGGTATATAAAAAAAGGTGAAATATTCAAGCGGCAGCAAGAAAGTGAACAGACTGAAGGTCAGGAGCAGCCTCAAGAGCGACAATCTTTGAGTCAACAAAAAATTACTGAAAGAGCAAGAGTCTTTGCATCGGCAGGAGTTGTTGAAGGAACAAGAACTTTTACGCCGACAGGAATTGTTGAAAGAGCAGGAGTTATTGCTGCAACGGAAATCAGATGGAGAACCAGAGTTGTTAAACGTACAGGAAATATTTAAAGAACAAGGAGGACAGGATGTATTCAAAGAGCAGGAGACGGCAGAAGGTCAGTGGACAGTTGAAAAAAACAGGAGTTGCCGCAAGGACAAAAAAATACCGAGTAATAGAGATACTCTAAAAAAGTCGTCTGAAAACCCCAATCCAAGTTTTCAGACGACCTTTTTTCTCTGCCGCACACTATTTCACAATATCCGACAGCGGCCAGCGCGGTTTGACGTTGAACGCACCGGCGGGCTGCCGCTCCTGCAACCTCATCGCGCCGGCGAAGGCAATCATCGCGCCGTTGTCGGTGCAGTATTCCATGGGTGGGAAGCAGACTTTGATTTTTTTCTTCCACAGGCTTAGGCTTGCCTTTTTTTCAGACGGCTGTTTGACGCTCAGGCGGGAAAATTCGTCGCGCAGCTTCCAGTTTGCCCCGACGCCGCCTGCGACGACCAAAGTTCTGAATCCGGTATCCAACAAGGCTTTTTTGGCTTTGCCGGCGAGGACGTCAATCACCGCGTCTTGAAACGCGCGGCAGATGTCGTTGCGCGTTTGCTCGGGAATTTCGCCGCCGTTTTCGGCGCGGACTTTTTCGACGGCGGTCAGCACAGCGGTTTTCAAACCGGAGAAGCTCATCTGCAAATCGTGCGAATGGAGCATGGGGCGCGGGAACGAGAAGGCATCGGGGTTGCCCAGCTTCGCCAGTTCGGACAACTTCGCGCCGCCGGGATACGGCAAACCCTAAGAGTTTGGCGGTTTTGTCGAACGCCTCGCCTGCCGCGTCATCGACGCTTTCGCCCATCAGCGTGTAATCGCCGATACCGCGCACCGCCATAAACTGTGTATGTCCGCCCGAAACCAGCAGGGCGACGAACGGAAATTCGGGTTTGTCGTCCGCCAAAAAGCGGGGAGAGCAAATGGCCTTCGAGATGGTGGACGGGAATGACGGGTTTGTTCAAGGCAAACGCCAAGGCATTGGCGTAGCCCGCACCCGCCAGAAGCGCGCCGCCCAAACCCGGCCCTTGGGTGTAGGCGACGGCATCGATGTCGTCATAGGAAACGCCCGCTTCCTGCAAACAGCCCTGCGTCAGCGGCACGACGCGGCGGATATGGTCGCGGCTGGCAAGTTCGGGGACAACGCCGCCGTATTCGGCGTGCATCGCCATTTGGGTGTGAAGATGGTGCGCCAACAGGCCGCGTTCGGTGTCATACAGCGCAACGCCTGTTTCATCGCAGGATGATTCGATTCCGAGTACCAACATGGTTTGAGGTCGTCTGAAAAATAAGGATGCGGTATTTTTAACGGATTTCAGGTGGGCTTGGCTTGCTTGCGGTTAGGGAATATGCAGTGATAGAGGCTATATTATATATATATGATACGGAGTTGGGTTTGCTATCCGGTTATACCGAGCATTTTTATTGTCTGAGCTTTTGTTGTTTAAATTTAATTGTATTAGGTATATGGGCTGTACGTTGAGTCGAAGGGTTGTCGGCTATTTTGATTTTTTTGAATTTAATTAAGAGAAATATTGTTGCTTATATTTTTTTATATTTTATGATTTTTTTAATGCTTTTAAAAATACAAAAAAATATTTTTTTGAAATAAAAATTGCTGAATAATTGGAAAAAAAGTCTTGTTTTAAAAACAGGTAAAGAAGGTAATCTATGCCTTAATTTATCTGAATTTGAAAGCAATAAAAATGACCAAACAATACCCTACCGACGATATTAAGATTAGAGAAGTCAAAGAGCTGCTGCCGCCGATTGCCCATTTGTACGAACTGCCGATTTCCGAGGAAGCGGCGGGGCTGGTACACCGCACGCGGCATGAAATCGCCGATTTGGTTCACGGCAAGGACAACCGCCTGCTGGTGATTATCGGCCCGTGTTCCATCCACGACCCCAAAGCCGCCTTGGAATACGCCGAACGTTTGCTGGTGTTGCGCAAGAAATATGAAAAAAAGAATTGCTGATTGTGATGCGCGTGTATTTTGAAAAAAACCGCGCACGACGGTCGGCTGGAAAGGTCTGATTAACGACCCGCACTTGGACGGTACGTTCGACATCAACTACGGTCTGCGTCAGGCGCGCAGCTTGCTGCTGACGCTGAACAATATGGGCATGCCCGCTTCGACAGAGTTCCTCGACATGATTACGCCGCAATATTACGCGGACTTGATTTCTTGGGGCGCGATTGGTGCGCGGACGACGGAGAGCCAAGTACACCGCGAACTCGCCAGCGGCCTGTCCTGTCCGGTCGGTTTCAAAAACGGTACGGACGGCAATCTGAAAATCGCCATCGACGCGATTGGCGCGGCAAGTCATCCGCATCACTTCCTGTCTGTAACCAAAGCGGGGCATTCCGCCATTGTACATACCAGTGGCAATCCCGACTGCCACGTTATCCTGCGCGGCGGTAAAGAACCGAATTACAGCACCGAACACGTCAAATCGGCGGCGGAACAATTGATAAAGGCCGGTTTGTCGCCCAAGCTGATGGTCGATTGCAGCCACGCAAACAGCCGTAAAGATTACAGACGGCAGATGGAAGTTGCCCAAGATGTTGCCGCGCAACTGGAAAACGGCGAAGACAATATTATGGGCGTGATGGTGGAAAGCCATTTGGTCGAAGGCAGACAGGACAAGCCCGAGGTTTACGGGCAAAGCATTACCGATGCCTGCATCGGCTGGGATACCACCGAAGAAATGCTCGCGCTTTTGGCTGCGGCAAACCATAACAGGTTGCGCCTTAAGCCGGTTTGAACGGCAAAAAAGAGGTCGTCTGAAAAGACTGTGTGTGAACAAAAACAGACAGTTTTTCAGATGACCTTTTGTTTTTGTTTTGTATAAATTGTTTATTTACAAGGGCTTCAGGGTAGTCTCCGGGTAAATTATCGTAGTTTAAACAGTCTTTACTTATCAGAAGACATATTAATGAAACCTTGTGAGATACTGCCTGCGTATTGTTTAACCCACTGATGGAGAATACAACATGAAAAAGGCTTTGACTAAAACCGTTACCTTGATTGCTATCGCTGCTTCTTTGAGCGCATGTGCAGGTATGAACCAAACCCAACGCAATACCGCTACCGGCGCAGTATTGGGTGGTGTAGCAGGTAACCTGATTGGCGGCGATACCGGATCTACTTTGGGTGGTGCAGCATTGGGCGGCGTTATCGGCAGCCAAGTTCATCACGGACATCGCTATCGTTAAGCAGTTCATTAATATCATCATGCAAACCGTTCCGATCGTTTCATTTGTCGGAACGGTTTTTGTTTGATGGGGCAATGGGAAAAGGTCGTCTGAAACGAGGGGTTATCGTGTTTCAGACGACCTTTTAGTAATAAGTGGGATGGATGATTTATTGGCGGATGACTGCTTTGGCGATTTGATCCGCCATGCGTTTGCTTGCTCCTTGGTGCTTGCCGATAAACTCAAGGGCTTTTTTTGGGAGAAACGTTCTTTTTCCGATGGATTGGCAAGCCATGATGTGGTTTTTCATACCATCTTTCAGCAGAAACAACCTGTTCTGCCGCCCTTGCCCGGATCGCATCTTGGCATACAGCGGCGAAATTGTAGGTTGAACAACCGAATAAGGTCGGAATGCCGCAGGAAATCGGTTCGATAACATTCTGACAGCCCGCATCCACAAGGCTGCCGCCGACGAAGGCAATATCCGCAGCCAAATAATAGGCAAACAGTTCTCCCATGCTGTCTCCGATCCATATTTGCGTTTTTTTGTCGACAGGAAGGTTATCACTACGATATTGCACACGGTAGCCCATATCTTCCGCAAGGGAAAAGGTCGTCTGAAAAACGCTCGGGGTGTCGAGGGATAATCACCAGCAGTGCATCCCCTTTATAGCGTTTCCATGCTTCAAGCAACATTTCCGCTTCGTCCTGACCTTTATAGAAACGGGTGCTGGCACACACGACGACAGGGCGGTTGCCGATCCGTTCTTTAAATGCGGCTGCAAGTGCTTTCATCCCTTCGGGAAGCGATACATCATATTTGGTGTTGCCGCAAACGTGGACATTAGAAGCCCCAATCAAGTGCAACCGTTCTGCATCTTCGGCAGTTTGGGCAAAGCATCCGCTCAGGGTGCGCATAGCAGGCTCAACCAAGCCGCGTATTTTCAAATATCCCCGTTGCGATTTTTCAGACAGGCGGGCGTTAGCAAGAAAAAGCGGCACCTGTTTTTCAGCACACATATGCATCAGGTTCGGCCAAATTTCTGTTTCCATCAAAATACCGAAACGAGGGACATGGTCGGTTAAAAATTGCCCAACCCATTCTGGTTTGTCGTAGGGAATATAGCGGCATTGCGCATTGGGATATAGGGTTTGCGCCGTATGCCTTCCGGTCGGTGTCATTTGAGTCAGTAATAAAGGGACATCTGGGAAATAGTTCTGTAATGCTTCGATGAGTGGCTGCGCAGCACGGGTTTCCCCGACAGAAACGGCGTGAATCCAAATCGGATGACGCACGGGCTTGCTCATTTTTTTGCCGAATCTTTCATCCCAGTGTTCCAAATAGGATGTTGATTTTTTTAGCTCTCTTTTTTTAGATAACGGCGGATAAACAAAGGAGCGATATGCCAAAGTTGATTGTATAACCAACGTATCATAATGATATTCCAAGATGTGATGGGCGTATAAAAAAGGTATCAGGAGGGGATTATAGACGATTCAATCTAAAACGGGACGAGATGAGCAGATCCAAAGCTAATGAGAATAGCTGAATAGGGAGGCCAGTGATTTTGAAATACTTAATTTTGGAGTGAGTGGGAAATAGGTGTTGTTAGATAAGATTGACGAAATTAGAAAGATCATCATCTATGAGGATAGATGATTTTTTTGTCTAAATACAACACTTTTTTTAACATGTTTCAGTTGTAGAAAGATGCGTGAAAGTTGGGGTATAGAGGTAAGAGATGGGAATTTGTGGATATATGTATGGAAAAACATTCTTGTAGATAAAAAAATAGCCTCTAAAAAAATTTATTGGTAAATTTTTTTAGTTTATTTTAAATTTAAATTGCTTTTTTTATAAAAAAATTAGACATAAAATTGCAGAGTGTTATATTTTTTTCTATTTGTTCCAGTTGTTAATATATTTTTGAGTTATATATTCATGACAAACAATACGGTTAATAATTAATAATATAGAGAACGTGTTAAGCCATGATATAATAAATGAGAAGACAGGTGGTCCAATATAATACAATCATGTATAGATTGATTGGATTGTAAGTCAATCCATTATCTTGATTGTACTTATTTATTTGTTTTAGATGGATTGAATCGGGTACATTTTTTTGTAAGTATTGGATAAGTGGTATGTATATTAGATAAGCGGCAAATATTTGTCAATCATAATATGTAAAACATATATTATCTTTGGTTCGATCTTTTCGATAACTATCATTATGTGTTTTTATCAGGGAGATAAAATATGAAACACAAAGCACACATGAATCGTTTTACCGCGCTCAATACGGCAATGTCCGTATCGTTTGCCGCTTTCGGTTTGTTTGCAGCATCTGCTGCTTCAGCTGAAAATTACATTAGTATCAGTAGTGATGCTGGTGTTCAACGTCCTAACTACAACAACGATGGCGCTACTGATCGTTTTGGTATGGCTATCGGTGTAAATACAAAGGCAACAGGTCATAGCGGTATCGCTATCGGTACCAGCACCACTTCTGCGGGTGAGTCTGCTACCGCTGTTGGTACTCTATCTAATGCAGACGGTATTGCCGCTACGGCCTTTGGCCAAGGTGCGCAAGCAGTTGGTAATGTAACGACTGCCGCAGGTCAAAAAGCTCGTGCAACTGCCCAAGGCGCAACTGCTTTGGGTACTGGTTCTGTAGCTTCTGCAATGTATTCTACTGCTACAGGTGCAGCATCTTCTGCGTCAGGTCAATCAAGTGTTGCTTATGGCTTGCAGTCTAAAGCTTCTGCTAATTCGGCAGTGGCTATTGGCTCTCGTGCGACAGCTTCTCATGCAGGTTCCGTTGCTTTGGGTGCAGGTTCTACAACTGCTGAAGCAGTAGGCACTAACAGTGCAACTGTAAATGGTGTGTCTTATAGTGGCTTTGCAGGTACCAATCCTCGTTCTACCGTTAGTGTTGGCTATGCGGGTGGCGAGCGCACTATCACTAATGTTGCTGCTGGACGTATTAATGCAACCAGTACTGATGCTATTAACGGTAGCCAACTGTATCAAGTTGCTGCACGTACTCAAGGTAACTCTACTGCAATCACTAATTTGCAAAATCAAGTTAATGGTATTGGTAACCGCTTGAATGATATGGACAAGGATTTGCGTGCAGGTATTGCCGGTGCGACTGCGATTGCTTTCTTGCAACGTCCGAATGAAGCAGGTAAGAGCATGGTTTCTGCTGCGGTAGGTGGTTATCGCAATGAACAGGCTATTGCCGTGGGTTATGCTCATAACTCAGATAACAACAAATGGTCTGTTAAAACCGGTGTCAGTGTTAATACACGTAAAGACGTAAACTGGGGTGGTAGCGTAGGCTATCAATGGTAAGGCCTGAAGGGGTTTGTCGGTTCAGACGACCCCAGTTAAAGAATGATATCGATATAAAGGAAAAAAACATGAAATTATCAATCATTTTGCCAGTTATCGCGGCATTGACTTTGGCCGCTTGTGGTAATTTAAGCAAGGTCAGCAAAGAAGGTACTACTGATAACCCTGTATGGCCTGATCCTGCTAGAACTACCTTCCGTCATGATGGTACTCAGCATGGTACTTGGCCGAATTGGGATAATGTCCGTCAAATCGAAGCAGGTATGAATAAAGACCAAATTTACGAATTGATTGGTCGTCCTCATTTCCAAGAAGGCTTATATGGTGTTCGTGAGTGGGATTATTTGTTCAATTACCGTGAAAATGGTGAGCATAAAACTTGTCAATACAAGATTTTGTTTGACAAAGACAAAAATGCCCAATCATTCTTCTGGTTGCCAGAAGGTTGCGGTCCTAAAAAAGCCTGCTCCTGAAGTAGTTCGTGAAGTGATTATTCGCGAAGTGGCTCCTGCTCCTGCTGCACGTATCCGCCAGTAATAGTTTGATTTTATGAATTAAAAACCGAGTTTTGTTATTTTGCAAAACTCGGTTTTGTTATTTTGCCTTTCTAAATAGTAGTGTAATGGAATTCTGCATGGACAGCGGTTGTTTTATAATAATTCCTTAAAATTTGGTAAGGGACGTTTGTGTCATATTTTTTTCACAATGAAAAGCAAAGTTGAATAATATTAGAACGTCTTGATATGTTTTAGGCATAATGAATGATAAAATAAGCACACTCTTTGCAAAAAAGAGAAAATAAGGAACGGATAGCAAATAATGAGTATCGGATTATTACGAGTTTTGGTTCAAAGCCAGACAATCAACAATACCCAGGCAGAGCATTACAATAATATATTGAAAACGGGGCAGGAAATCTTGCCCATGCTTTTTGCGGATAAGATTATCAGCCCAAGGTCTTTGGGCGAGTTGGTTGCGCGAGTTTTTAGTTATCCGCTATTGGATTTGCATTATTATCCACGTAACAATATTGTTATGGATGTCTTAACTGAGGAGCAGATGGTTCAAAATCGCTGCGTTCCGATTTTTCGTCGCGGCCGAAAGGTATATTTGGCGGTTTCAGATCCTACTCAAATCCAAAGTTTTCAAAAAATAGCTTTTGCTTCGGGAGTGACGGTTGATTTAGTAGTTGTCCCGGATGATCAGTTGAGTTCTTTGCTGGAGTGGTTAGGACAACGTTCTACCACCATCTTAAAAGAAATTAGTGAAGAACAAGAAGCTGCCCAGCCCTCTCAGGCGCTTTATATAGACAACGAAGAGGCTGAAGATGGGCCTATTCCACGTTTTATTCACAAGACCTTATCAGATGCGCTAAATGCAGGCGCATCCGATATACATTTCGAATTTTATGAACAAATGGCTCGTGTCCGTTTTCGTGTAGATGGACAGCTAAGGGAAGTGGTTCAACCCCCTGTTGCTGTACGCGGACAGCTGGCTTCACGCATCAAAGTAATGGCGCGTTTGGACATTTCGGAAAAAAACGCGTACCGCAAGATGGTCGTATTCAGATTGCTTTCCATAAACACGGTCGCCCCATTGATTTTCGTGTAAGTACGTTACCTACGCTTTTTGGCGAAAAAGTGGTAATGCGTATTCTGAATTCTGATGCAGCAACTTTAAATATTGACCAACTGGGATTCGAACCCTTCCAAAAAGAAATGCTGCTTGAGGCCATTCATCGCCCTTATGGCATGGTATTGGTAACAGGTCCGACAGGCTCCGGTAAAACCGTATCACTTTATACTTGCTTGAATATTTTAAATACAGAAGACGTCAATATTTCCACTGCAGAAGACCCGGCCGAGATTAATTTACCCGGCATCAACCAAGTCAACGTCAATGACAAACAAGGTTTGACTTTTGCTGCGGCGTTGAAATCTTTCTTGCGACAAGACCCTGACATTATCATGGTAGGTGAGATTCGGGACTTGGAAACCGCGGATATTGCCATCAAAGCGGCACAAACCGGACATATGGTGTTTTCAACGTTGCATACCAATAACGCGCCTGCGACCCTATCCCGTATGTTGAACATGGGGGTCGCTCCATTCAACATTGCCAGTTCCGTCAGCTTAATTATGGCGCAACGACTATTGCGTCGTCTGTGTTCGAGCTGTAAGCGTGAGGTTGAGCGTCCTCCAGTTCCCGCATTAAAAAAAAGCAGGATTTACAGATGAAGATTTAGCAAAGGATTGGAAACTCTACCGTCCTGTCGGCTGCGATAGTTGCCGTGGTAAAGGCTTCAAAGGCCGTGTCGGCGTCTACGAAGTGATGCCGATTACCGAGGAAATGCAACGTGTCATTATGAATAATGGTACGGAAGTTGATATTATGAACATGGCCTATAAAGAAGGCATGGTCGATTTACGCCGCGCAGGTTTGTTAAAAAGCTATGCAAGGTTTGACTTCATTAGAAGAAGTTATTGCTCACACTAACGATTAAACCATTGAATCGAAGAAATACGGGGACTTTTGTTTTCTTCATTCTTAAACATTAAACCAAGGGGTAACAAAATGGCTCAAGCAGAGCAAAAAAGAGGCTTATTCGCTCAAAAAAATAAAGGCAAACGTTTTACGTTTGAAGGTAAAAATACCAATACGGATCAATTAGTCCGAGGCGAAGTAGTCGCCAAAGACGAAGAAGAAGCGCGTAAAAAGCTCCAACGCCGCGGGATACGCCCTTTACGTATCAGTAAAGTAAAGGCAACCAAAAAGCGTCGTATTACTCAGGAAGACATTACAGTTTTCACCCGTCAACTCGCCACCATGATGAAAGCAGGTCTGCCTTTAATGCAGGCTTTTGAAATTGTCGCACGCGGACACTCCAACCCATCCATGACTGAAATGTTGATGCAAGTCCGTGCAGATGTGGAACAAGGTAGTGCATTGGGTAAATCATTTGCCAAATATCCAAAATATTTCGACCGCTTTTATTGTAATCTGATTGCGGCCGGTGAGACCGGTGGTGTTTTAGAAAGCCTGTTGGATAAACTTGCTGTATATAAAGAGAAAACACAAGCCATTAAGAAAAAAGTAAAAACTGCATTGACCTACCCAATTTCTATTGTGGTTGTTGCGGTTGTACTGATTTTCGTAATGATGCGCTGGGTTTTGCCTGCATTTAAAGAGGTTTACTCCAATATGGGAGCAGAATTACCGGGTATGACACAAACAGTCATGAGTATTTCCGACTTTTTTGTCGAGTATGGCTGGATCATGATTATTGCAGCAATTGGCATTGGATTTGGTGTATATAAATTGCATCAGAAATCTCCTGAATTTCAAAAACGTGTAGATGCCATGGTTTTACGTATGCCTATTTTTGGCTCTATCATTCGTAAAGCAACTATTGCACGTTGGGCTCGTACTACTTCTACCTTATTTGCTGCCGGTGTCCCTTTGGTTGAGGTTTTAGATTCTGTATCAGGTGCTGCCGGCAATATACTCTATGAAGAAGCAACGCAAGACATCCGTGCAAAAGTTACTCAAGGCCTCTCTTTGACTTCAAGTATGCAAAGTACGGATATGTTCCCGAATATGGTTATTCAAATGGCTGCTATTGGTGAAGAATCCGGATCCCTTGATGATATGCTAAATAAGGCTGCTGAATTTTATGAGGAAGAAGTTGATAACTCTGTATCACAACTATCTTCTCTGATGGAGCCGATTATTATGGTGGTTTTGGGCTCCATTATCGGTACAATCCTGGTAGCAATGTATCTGCCGCTGTTTAACCTCGGTAACGTAGTAGGTTGATATGTTGGAATCTTTGGATACATTAGCGCCATTTGCTATTCCATTAGCTGTCATTGTTGGTTTGTTAATCGGAAGTTTTCTTAATGTTGTCATTTACCGCGTTCCTGTCATGATGGAACGCGGCTGGACTCAGTTTGCGAAAGAGCATTTGCAACTTGAATTAACGGAAGAAGAACAGCAACCATTCAATTTGATGAAGCCGGATTCCCGCTGCCCCAAGTGTTATGCTCCGGTAAAGGCTTGGCAAAATATTCCGATTGTCAGTTATCTGATGCTTGGTGGTAAATGTGGTTCGTGTAAAACGCCCATTAGCATCCGTTATCCCTTAATCGAATTATTGACCGGTATATTGTTTGGCGTAGTGGCGTGGCAATATGGTTGGACGATGGCTGCATTTGGCGGTTTGATATTGACTGCGTTATTGATTGCATTGACCTTTATCGACGCGGATACTCAATATTTACCTGACAGCCTGACCCTGCCGTTGATATGGCTAGGTTTGCTGTTTAATTTGAACGGCACATTCGTGCCATTGAAATCCGCCGTTTTAGGTGCAGTTTTCGGTTACATGAGCTTATGGTTGTTGTGCTTCATTTATAAGCTTTTGACTGGAAAAATCGGTATGGGTAACGGCGATTTTAAATTGCTGGCTGCTCTAGGTGCATGGCTTGGCATCGGCATTTTACCTGTATTGGTTTTTATGGCAGCATTAATCGGTCTGATTGGAGCGATTATCGGACGGGTTGCCAAAGGACAATATTTTGCATTCGGCCCGAGTTTGGCCATTGCCGGCTGGATTATTTTGGTAGTCAACGAGCCGGTACATCGTGCCGTTACTTGGTGGCTGACCAAATCAGGGTTTTAATATGACTTTATGGATAGGTTTGACAGGCGGTATCGGCAGCGGGAAATCTCAAGCAGCAAAAATCTTTTCTGATTTGGGTGTCCCGCACATTGATGCCGACGTCCTGAGTCGAAATCTGACGGCGGATAACGGTATAGCATTACCGGCTATCCGCTGTCTTTTTGGTGACAAGGTTTTTCATACTCAAAACAGTCTGAACCGTGCTGCTTTGAGAGATATTGTTTTCAGACGACCTCAAGCCAAAAAAGAATTGGAAGAGGTATTACTACCTTTGATTTTAAATGAAATCAAATCAGCAAAAACCTGTTATCCCGATGCAGCATACGGCATTATCGATGTCCCCTTGCTGATTGAAAATCCGGATTTTTTGGCGGTTGTTGATAGAGTATTGGTGATTGATGTTTCTGAAGCAACACAAATTCTTCGTGTTCAGCAAAGAAGCGGTTTGGACACAGAAGAGATCAAGCGCATTATGAACACACAAGCCAAACGCCAAACGCGGCTGATCTATGCAGATGATGTTTTAGAAAATGAAGGGACTTTATCTGAATTGACCAAGAAAATTCAGGGCTTGCATAGGTTTTATCTGGGATATGCCGGCAACTCAAAATTTGGTACATCATTGCCCTAACGTGAAATATCCCGATCAACAGACAAAGCATATTGGAAATCCAACAATCAAAAGGTCGTCTGAAATTGTGTTTGGTTTTTCAGACGACTTACTTGACGGAAAACAGATAATTCAATTTTAAGAACTCGGAAGCCAATACGGCGAAAAGTTTAAACAATGGAAAAATGGATACCCAAATAATCGACCTCCCTTAGAAAAAAAGAATTTTTTTATCTGGAGCATTCAGGGCAGTATCTGATGGTTTGCGCCCTATCAGATTACTCCCACAATAAACATACTGTCGTTATGGCAAAATTTTTCTCTATCCAAATGAAACAATGGATTGGAGAAATTTAGATGATTTATTCAATGAGTTGGTTTTAGAGGAATTACAGTCTTCATTTATGGATTGGTATCCAACTATTGAAGAGGCAATTAGCCGTCATTTAGAAGGTTTTTCGTAACAAGCATAAAATAAAGAATGATTTGGAAGGAATAAATAATGACTGAAGTAACGACTGTGAAATGTCCGACTTGTCAAAAAGCTGGTGATATGGAATGAAGAGAGTAAATACCGACCTTTTTGCAGTCAACGCTGCCGATTGATTGACTTAGGCGAATGGGCGCAAGAGAAATATACGGTTGCAGCGGAAGAAGATGATACTTTATCTGATTCAATGGTCGGAGGCTTACAATAAGCTGTATTTAATACGTTTTTTTGTGAGGCTATGCAGCCCCGCTTTTTTTCTCCTTGGTAGGCATTTGCTTGGTAGGATGCCATTATGGTAATGGCTGTCCAAACTTATGTTTCAGACCAATGTCGGGCATTTTTCATGTCTTGTTCGATTTGTACTTTTAATTCGGCGATACTGTCGAATTTTTTTCGTCGCGTAATTTGTGCAGAAAAACGGACGTTCAGGCGTTGTCCATAAATGTTTTTCATTGAAATCAAACAAATGGACTTCAAGTTTTTTTGGGCGCGGTTGTTGCTGACAGTGGGGTTGAATCCGAAACTTGCCACGCCGCGTTTTTGTGCCGAAAGTGCCGTCTGCTTCAACGACAAATACCCCGCTTAAGGCGTAATGGTGGGGAGGGAGTTGGATGTTGGCGGTGGGAGCGTTGATGGTGCGGCCGAGTTTTTTTACCGTGTTTGACTTTTGCCGCTTAAGGTGTAATCGTGTCCCAGCAGTTTTTTTGGCATAGTCTAATCGTCCTTCAGAAAGCGCATTACGCACGGCGGTACTGCTGGTACGGATGTCTTCTACGATAACAGATGGGGTACGATCGGTTTGAATATCCGGTTGTGCTGCCAAAAGTTCGAAATCGCCACGGCGACCTGCCCCGAAACGGAAGTCATCTCCAATCAGCAGATAACGCGTATTCAACGTCTTGCGTAAAAAGCAGGTTGATAAAGTCTTGGGCATCCATATCGGCAAATGTTTGGTTAAACCGCAGCACCCAAACTGCATCGACACAGCCGGTTTGTTCAAGCAAATTTAGTTTGGTGCGCAAAGGGCTGATACGGTAGGGCTGTTTTTTTACCGGTTTGTCGGGCAAAAAAATTCTTTGGGTTGTGGTTCGAAGATAACGACGACGACGGGAAGCCCCCGTGCATCGGCTTCTTGCTTGAGTTTTTGGAGAATGTGTTTGTGTCCGAGGTGCACGCCGTCAAAATTGCCGATGGTAACGGCACTTCCCTGAGGGAAGTCAGGCGTGCGATGCTGACCGAGCCAGATTTTTCATGAGTTATTTATGCGGTTCGTAAACGGACGGGTATTGTAAACGTTCTTGGTGTTTATATAAACCACAGGTCGTCTGAATATGTTTTCAGACGACCTGTATCGTCGTTACCACCAAAAACGGCGGACGGTAAAAAGGGTAGCCCCAAGGGTCGTAATAGTTGTAATAATAGCGTGCTTCTTGAAGCTGCTGCTGGGAGATGTAGTTTTGCCATGCCATTTTGTAGCAGGCTTGGAACATGGGGTCGGAAACTTTATCTATATATTTCAGGCGGAAGGATTTTTTTGCTGTTCTGTCGTTTGAACGGAGCGGTTGTCCGCCAGCTCAAACTGTTTTTTTGTATCAATCGGGCGGTTTCGGGGGTCGCACTGGGCAGCCAAGTGGATTTGCAGGTTTTGTTCTTCCTGTTTCCGAGCCTGTGCGCGTGCGGCGAGTTGCTCCGGCGTGGCGGCGCAGGCAGTCAGGAATGCAAGGGTGAAGAGAGATAAAAAGCGTAATGGGTTCATGATGTTGCCCCTTTAAGGTGATGATAACCAATGTACGCTGACGGCTGGTCGAGTGCAAGGGGTAAATAGGTAAGGTCGTCTGAAAACCTTGAAACTCGGTTTTCAGACGACCTTTTGTTTTACCGCTTGGATGAAAAGGATGGGATAAACAGTTTAACCTTTGTTCAATATCTGTTTGTTTTCGCCTTCGCGCCGCAGCTCTTTGGGGAGGACGAAGACGATGCTTTCTTCCGCGCCTTCGCCTTCGCGTATGGTTTCGTGTCCCCATTGCTGTATGGTTTGCAGGACTTCCCTGACCAAAAACTTCAGGGGCGGATGCGCCGGCGGTTACGCCGACTTTGTGTTTGCCTTCGAACCATTCGCGTTGCAGGTAGCCGGCATTGTCAACCATATAGGCATCGACGCCGCGTTGGGCGGCGACTTCGCGCAGGCGGTTGCTGTTGGAAGAGTTGGGCGAGCCGACGACGATGACGATGTCGCATTCTTCCGCCAATTCTTTAACGGCGGTTTGGCGGTTGGTCGTGGCGTAGCAGATGTCTTCTTTGTGGGGATTGCGGATGTTGGGGAAACGGGCGTTCAGCGCGGCGATGATGTCTTTGGTTTCATCGACGGAGAGGGTGGTTTGGCTGACGTAGGCGAGTTTGTCGGGGTTTTTGACTTGCAGACCGGCGACGTCTTCAACGGTTTCGACCAGCAGCATCCTGCCGGGCGGAAGCTGTCCCATGGTGCCTTCGACTTCGACGTGGCCTTTGTGTCCGATCATGATGATTTCGCAGTCTTGCGCGTCGAGGCGGGCGACTTCTTTGTGGACTTTGGTCACGAGCGGGCAGGGTGGCATCAAATACGCGGAACCCGCGTTCGGCGGCTTCCTGCTGTACGGCTTTGGAGACGCCGTGTGCCGAGTAAATCAGGATGGCGCCTTTGGGTACGTCGGCGAGGTCTTCGATGAATACCGCGCCTTTTTCGCGCAGGTTGTCGACGACGAATTTGTTGTGGACGACTTCGTGGCGGACGTAAACCGGTGCGCCGAATTCTTCCAGCGCGCGCTCGACGATGCTGATGGCGCGGTCAACGCCGGCGCAGAAGCCGCGCGGGTTGGCAAGGATGATGGTTTTTTGGGTCATGTGTATGGTCCGGATTTCAGACGACCTTATGGGTTGTCGGTTGTTGGTTCGTCGGTTGGTTTGGGTTGTTTTTTGTGGAACAGTCCGTCCAAAACCAATAAAACGGCACCGACGCAGATAAAGCTGTCGGCAACATTAAACGCGGGATAATACCAATCCTTCCAGTAAAACAGTAAGAAATCAACCACATGACCGTGAATCAGTCGGTCGATGACGTTACCGAGCGCGCCGCCGATAATCATGGCTGCGCCGATTTTTGCCCGAAAGGCGGAACTCGTCGCGCAGGATGGCGCGGGCGAGATAGGCGCTGATAACGAGTGCCAGCCCTAAGAAAAAGAATTTCTGCCAGCCGCCCTGGTCGGCAAGGAAACTGAACGCCGCACCGGGGTTGTAGGCAAGGGTCAGGTCGAATAAGGACGGGATGATGTTGAGTCGCTCGCCTTCTTGGAAGTGGGCGAGGATTTCCCATTTGGTCAGTTGGTCAAGCGCGATGCCGGTCAGCGCAATCAGCAGGTAGGCGGTTTTTTTGGAAAGGGAGGAAGACATTTGGTTGAGGCTGCCTGAATAAAAAAACAAAGCGGCTATTTTACCCGAAAGCGCAAAAGCCGTGTTTCAAAAGGTCGTCTGAAACCTTTTATTACAGGCAAGGCGCAGGGTTTTGCAGGGTTATCGCAAAACCGCGTAAACGCTGCGCGCAAAAACACTGTCATACGTAAAACAAGGTTTATTTGCTTGATAGGGTGTTGCCTTGCCGATAACATGGCGGCGTTTTTATATGCCTTCCCCGAAAGGATACAGTATGGCTAAAACAAAATCTTTATTGGCAACCGGCATTTTGGCGCTTTTTCTCCGCCACCGCTTTCGCCGCCCCGCTTCCTGCCGAAATTTACCTTCCCGCAGGCGCGCATACGGTTAAAGCCGACCGTCAGGGCAACGGCGAATTCGAATACGAAGCCGAGCTGCCCGCACGCGGCAACCCGATTCCGTCTTTGGCGAAAAAAGTCATCGCTCACGCGCGCAGCAAAGGTTTTCATGTGGTCGAATCTGAAATCAAACACGACGATGCCGATTTGAAATTCAAACGCGGCGCACAAGAATTGGACGTATCCATCGAGAACAAAGGACACGGCCGCATCGAATACAAAGCAGATTTGGACTTAAGATAAGCGCTAAATCGACACATACCGCAAAGGTCGTCTGAAAAGAGGTTTCAGACGACCTTTTTGCATGGCGGCGTTAACAATTGTTTATGGTTTTTACAACATTTGCTTTATCCGTGAAAACCGTTCGGAAGAAAACACAGGTCGTCTGAAACCTCTTTTCAGACGACCTTTGCATAGGATTGGACAGACGGCATTCAAGCAGCAGGGGTAGGGTGGATTCGCGTCGAATCAAAATAAAGCCAAATCATGCCGTATCGTTTTATTTGCCACCGCAATATTTTGTTTTACTGTAAAACACGGTAAAATCCGCGCTCAACATAATATTGAGACAAAACAGTACTGAAGAGAATAAATGGTGTTGTCCGATCTCAAATAAAAAAATATTGACGCAATCACTACAATACTACCGTTCACACATTGCAAAGATCATGAAAAAAACACTCTTACTCCTCTCCCTGCTCGCCGTGTCCGCAGCGGAAGCCGCCGACGTGCCGTCCGAGCCTCAAAACCAGCCTGCCCCCGAGTTGCAGGTAAAAACGGCAGAACCTGACCCCGTCGAAGCAGAAGCGGCCAAACCTGCTGCTGAAACGTCGTCTGAAAAAGTCGTCAACGTCGATGCCAAAACCCTGCTCGACAATCCCCAATTACTTTCCCGCGCCATGTATTCTGCCGTTGTGTCGCGCAACATCGCGGGCATCAAAGTCGTCCTGCCGATTTACGAACAATGGCAGGGACACGATAAAAACATGGCGCTCTACGCGCACGGCTTGGTTGCCCAAGACGAAGGCAAAATGAAAGAAGCCATCGGGTATTACCGTCAATTTATCGCTGAAAACCCTGATGCCCCCGTCGTCCGCTGGCAGCTTGCCACCGCTTTGTTTGAAGACAAGCAAAACGAAGCCGCCGCCGACCAGTTTGACAAACTCAAAACAGAAGCCAATCTGCCCGAGCCGCTCGTCAAAGGCATCGAATCTTACCGCAAAGCATTGCGCGAGCGCGATTCGTGGAAATTCAACGCCGGCATGAGCGTTACCCGCGAACAAAACATCAACCAAGCTCCCAGCCGCCGCACATACGGCAACTGGACCTTTCCCGAGCCTATCGACGCTACCGCCATCAACTACCAACTCGGCGCAGAGAAAAAATGGTCGCTGCCCAAAGGCTGGTACGTTACGGCAGGCGCGGACAATTACGGCAAAATTTATCCCGAACAAACCAAGTATAACGACGTAACCACCCGCTTTTCGGTAGGCGCAGGCTACGCCGACCAGCGCAACGACATCGGCTTGACCCCGTTCCACGAACGCCGCTTCTACGGCAACGATCCTTACACCTACTCCAGCGGTGCGCGCCTGCACATCAACCGCTGGTGGCAGCCTAAGCTGCAAACCTTGAGCGCCGTTGAAATGGGTCGTCTGAAAAACACCCGCCGCGCCCGTTCCGACAGCAACAACCGCCTGTTGAGTAATTCCGTCGTCTATTACCGAAACGCCCGCCAATACTGGGTCGGCGGTTTCGACATTTATCAGGAACGCAATAAAGAAGACAAATCGGACAGCTTCGACCGTTACAGCCTCCGTACCGCATGGGGGCAGGAATGGGGCAAAGGGCTGTCGACTATGTTGCGGCTGAGTGCGGCGCAACGCCGTTATCAAACGCCCAGCCTTTTGAGCGGTCAGGAAAAACCGCCGCGATAAAGAAGCAGATATTTCGATCGCCGTGTGGCACCGCGCTTTCCACTTCAAAGGCATCACCCCGCGCCTGACCGTCGCCCACCACAAAAACATGGAGTAACGACAAATATAATGAATACGGCAAAACCAGAATGTTTGTCGAATTCAGTAAAACGTTCTGATTGTGTTTGGTTTGAATAATAAAAGGTCGTCTGAAATTTTTTTCAGACGACCTTTAGCTTTTTTATTTGAGTAAGGGCATATTGTGTAAATTTTTTTGAAAGAATAAATCTAAAGTTATATTTCGATAGTTTACATTGCTGCTTGCCTAGCATTCTATTTTCAAAAAGGATTTTTGAAAAATATGATTCAACGGATAGGGCGAAAGAGGGGCTTGAAGATTGGGAAACAGGGTAGGGCGGTCGGTTATTTTGACTGGTTTGGGGCGGGGTTTTCACTTACAATCAAACAAGGTTTACATATGGCAACACTCCGCCGCTTGATGCCAAGGTTGGTTGCAGACGTTTTTTTGTTTGATTTCACGGCATTGTGCGGATGTGTTTGTTTAGGCTTTTCGTCCATAAGAAAAAAACTAAGAAAAACAAGGAAAAACAATGCGCCGCTTACCAATTCTATCCCTTATCCTGCTTCCTGCTGTGTCTCACGCCGCTGATTTTGACGGCGCGACGCTCAGTCTGTTTTGGGGTGCGCCGTTCGCGTTGATTCTTTTGTCTATCGCGTTGGGTCCGCTCTTTTTCGCGCATACCTGGCATCACCATTTCGGCAAGATTACAGCGTTTTGGACGCTGCTGTTTTTGGTTCCGTTCGCCGTTGTGTTCGGTTTCGGGGCGGGTGTGCATACGGTTGCCCATGCGCTGGTTGAGGAATATATCCCGTTTATCCTGCTGCTTTTGGCTTTATATACGATTTCGGGCGGGATTTTGGTTTGGGGTAAGCTCAATGGTACGCCTGCGCTGAATACCGGGCTGCTGGCGGCGGGGACGGTGATGGCTTCCTTTATGGGGACGACCGGTGCGGCAATGCTGATGATTCGTCCGCTGCTGAAGGCAAACCATTACCGCAAGAATAAGGTGCATGTCGTTATATTCTTTATTTTTTTGGTGGCAAATATCGGCGGCGGCCTGACGCCGTTGGGCGATCCTCCGCTGTTTTTAGGCTTCTTGAAGGGCGTGGATTTCATGTGGACGGTAAAACACATGTTGATGCCCGTATTGATCAGTACGGTGGTGCTGTTGCTGGTGTTTTACATTATTGACAGCCGTTATCACGCGCGTGAAGCCAATGTGGAACAGATTCGGCAGGAAGAGGAGGCCGATGAAGATTTGCGTATTGCCGGCAAATGGAATTTTCTGCTGCTGGCGGGCGTGGTCGGTGCGGTTTTGCTGTCCGGCTTGTGGAAGCCCGATCATCCGGGGTTTGAGATTTTAGGCAGCCACTATGCGTTGCAAAACTTGGTGCGCGATGTGATTTTGCTGGTGCTGACCGTTGTTTCGTTGCTGATTACGCCCAAACAGGTCAGGGCGGGCAATGAATTCAATTTCGACCCGATTGCCGAAGTGGGCAAACTGTTTTTGGGTATTTTTCATTACGATTTCCCCTGTTTTGGCGATTTTGAAGGCGGGCGAGGCGGGTGCGCTGGGTGCGGTGGTGTCGTTGGTGCATGACGCTTCGGGCAATCCGATTAATACGATGTATTTCTGGATGAGCGGTTTGTTGTCCGCATTTTTGGATAATGCGCCGACTTATCTAGTGTTCTTCAATATGGCGGGCGGCGATGCTCAGGCGCTGATGACGGGGCATCTGTTCCATTCGCTGTTGGCAGTATCCATGGGTTCGGTGTTTATGGGCGCGCTCACTTATATCGGCAATGCGCCGAACTTTATGGTTAAAGCGATTGCCGAGCAGCGGGGCGTGCCGATGCCGACTTTCTTCGGTTATATGATGTGGTCGGTGGGGGTATTGATTCCGCTGTTTATACTGCACACGCTGATCTTCTTCGTTTGGCAGTTGTTCTGATTCCTAAACTTCAAAAGGTCGTCTGAAAACCTGATTCTTGTGATTCGGTTTTCAGACGACCTTTTTGTATTCTGCCAGGGATTAATTTGGGGCATCAATATCTTGTAATTTTATTGGAGGGCCGTTTTGCGTGGGATTCAGGGCAGAAAGCTGGAAAAAATCTGCGTAAATCTGACATAAGGCGGGCTGTTCCTGCTAAAATCAAACGTTTTACAGTTTTCATTTAATTGTTGTTTTTCCGTAAGTAAGGCTTTACTTTCAGACGACCTCCCCCATGCTTTGCCATTTCAAACGTCGTCTGAAAAGTTGGAACATTTTATTCTGTTTAACTCATCACAAGTAATGCAAATCTATGATTAAAATCAAAAAAAGGCCTAGACCTGCCCATCGCGGGCAGACCGGAGCAAGCCGTTTACGACGGTCCGGCCATTACCGAAGTCGCGTTGCTTGGCGAAGAATATGCCGGTATGCGCCCCTCGATGAAAGTCAAGGAAGGCGATGCCGTCAAAAAAGGCCAAGTGCTGTTTGAAGACAAGAAAAAAATCCGGGCGTGGTGTTTACTGCGCCGGCTTCTGGCAAAATCGCCGCGATTCACCGCGGCGAAAAGCGCGTGCTTCAGTCGGTCGTGATTGCCGTTGAGGGCGATGACGAAATCGAGTTCGAACGCTACGCGCCCGATGCGTTGGCAAACTTAAGCGGCGAAGAAGTGCGCCGCAATCTGATTCAATCCGGTTTGTGGACTGCGCTGCGTACCCGTCCATTCAGCAAAAATTCCTGCCGTCGATGCCGAGCCGTTCGCCATTTTCGTCAACGCGATGGACACCAATCCGCTGGCGGCAGACCCTGTGGTCGTGATCAAAGAAGCCGCCGAGGATTTCAGACGAGGTTTGCGGGTGTTGAGCCGTCTGACCGAACGCAAAATCCATGTTTGTAAGGCAGCCGGTGCGGACGTGCCGTCTGAAAAACGCCGCCAACATTGAAACACACGAATTCGGCGGCCCTCATCCCGCGGGTTTGAGCGGCACGCACATTCATTTCATCGAGCCTGTCGGCGCGAATAAAAACCGTTTGGACCATCAATTATCAAGACGTGATTGCGATCGGACGTTTGTTCGTAACAGGTCGTCTGAATACCAAGCGCGTAGTTGCTTTGGGCGGCCCGCAAGTCAACAAACCGCGCCTCCTGCGTACCGTTTTGGGTGCGAAGGTGTCGCAAATTACCGCCGGCGAATTGGTTGACGCAGACAACCGTGTGATTTCCGGTTCGGTATTGAACGGTGCGATTGCACAAGGCACGCATGATTATTTGGGACGCTACCACAATCAAATTTCCGTTATCGAAGAAGGCCGCAGCAAAGAGCTGTTCGGCTGGGTTGCGCCGCAGCCGGACAAATACTCGATTACGCGTACGACCCTCGGTCATTTCCTGAAAAACAAACTCTTCAAGTTCACGACAGCCGTCAACGGCGGCGACCGCGCTATGGTTCCCATCGGTACTTACGAGCGCGTGATGCCGCTGGACATCCTGCCCACCTTGCTTTTGCGCGATTTAATCGTTGGCGACACCGACAGCGCGCAGGCTTTGGGTTGCTTGGAGTTGGACGAAGAAGACCTCGCTTTGTGCAGCTTCGTCTGCCCGGGTAAATACGAATACGGCCCGCTGTTGCGCAAGGTGCTGGAAACCATTGAGAAGGAAGGCTGATTATGGGCTTGAAACATTTTCTGGAAAAAATCGAACCGCACTTCCTGCCGGGCGGCAAACATGAAAAATGGTATGCCCTCTATGAAGCTGCGGTGACGATTTTCTACACATCCGGCGCGGTAACGCGCAAAGCGGCACACGTCCGCGACGCGTTGGACTCCAAACGCATGATGATTTTGGTGTGGCTGGCTTTGTTCCCCGCCATGTTTTACGGTATGTACAACGTCGGTGCGCAGGCATTCGGTGCGTTAACACCCGATTTGCTGCAACAAAGCATCGCCAACGACTGGCATTACACCCTTGCCAACGCTTTGGGCATCAATATGTCGTCTGAAGCGGGCGTGTTGGGCAAAATGCTGTTCGGCGTGATTTACTTCCTGCCGATTTACGCAACCGTATTTGTCGTCGGCGGTTTCTGGGAAGTTTTGTTCGCCACCGTGCGCAAACACGAAATTAACGAAGGTTTCTTCGTGACTTCGATTTTGTTTGCCTTAATCGTTCCGCCTACGCTGCCGCTGTGGCAGGCTGCCTTGGGTATTACCTTCGGCGTGGTGGTTGCAAAAGAGGTATTCGGCGGTACGGGTAAAAACTTTATGAACCCTGCGCTGGCAGGCCGTGCTTTCTTGTTCTTCGCCTATCCCGCCAATATTACCGGCGACACTGTTTGGACGGCAGTTGACGGCTATTCCGGTGCAACTGCGTTGGCTCAGTGGGCGGCACACGGTTCGGAAGGTCTGAAAAACCGTTACCAATCAATCCATCACTTGGATGGATGCGTTTATCGGTAACGTGCCCGGTTCTATCGGCGAAGTATCCACTTTGGCGCTTTTAATCGGCGGTGCGTTTATCGTGTTTGCCCGCATCGCTTCTTGGCGCATTATTGCCGGTGTGATGATCGGTATGATTGCCATGTCTTCGCTGTTTAACGTCATCGGTTCGGACACCAACCCGATGTTCAGCATGCCTTGGTACTGGCATCTGGTCGTCGGCGGCTTCGCCATCGGTATGCTGTTTATGGCGACCGACCCCGTTTCCGCTTCCTTTACCAATGTCGGCAAATGGTGGTACGGCGCGCTAATCGGCGTGATGTGCGTGTTAATCCGCGTGGTCAATCCGGCTTACCCCGAAGGCATGATGTTGGCGATTCTGTTTGCCAACCTGTTTGCCCCGATTTTCGACTATTTTGTCGCACAAGCGAACATCAAACGCAGAAAGGCGCGCAGCAATGGCTAAGAAATTCGATAAAGACAGCTTCAGCGGCACGCTGATTGTGGTGTTGGCGGTCAGCCTGATTTGCTCGGTCATCGTGGCGGGCGCGGTTGTCGGCTTGAAACCGGTTCAGGAAAAACAAAAGGTTCAGGATAAACAAAGCTACATCCTGAGCGTTGCCGGTTTGCTGGATAAAAATACCGACATCAGCAAAACCTTTGCCGACCGCATCGAACAACGCGTGGTCGATTTGGCGACCGGCGAATATGTGAAAGATGCGCCGAAAGACTTCAGCGCACGCGTTGCCGCCAAAGACCCCGCGCAAAGCATCCAAATCAAACCTGAAGACGATTTGGCCGGCATCAAAAGCCGTGCCAAATACACCGAAGTTTATTTGGTAAAAGGCGATGACGGCAAAGTCAGCCAAATCATCCTGCCTATGCACGGCAACGGTTTGTGGTCGGTCATGTACGGCTTTGTCGCCATCCAACCTGACGGCAACACCATTAACGGCATCACCTACTACGACCAAGGCGAAACTCCGGGCTTGGGCGGTGAAATCGGCAATCCGTTGTGGCAACAAAAATTCGTCGGCAAAAAACTCTTTGACGAACAAGGCAAACTTGCCCTGCATGTTTCCAAAGGCGGAAGCTCGGACAAAGAACATGGCGTAGATGCCCTTTCCGGTGCATCGCTGACTTCCAAAGGCGTACAAGGTTCGTTTGCCTACTGGTTCGGCGAAAACGGCTATATCCCCTACCTGAACAAATTGAAATCAGCAGGAGCACAATAATGGCTGATATGAAACGCTTGAAACATTTGATGTTTTCACCCTTTATTGACAACAACCCGATTGCCTTGCAGGTTTTGGGTATTTGTTCGGCGCTGGCGGTTACCACCAAACTTCAGACGGCCATCGTGATGGGTATTTCCGTCAGTTTGGTAACTGGTTTTTCCAGCTTCTTCATCTCGCTGGTGCGCAACTACATCCCCAACAGCATCCGCATTATCGTGCAGATGGCGATTGTCGCGTCGCTGGTTACGCTGGTTGACCAATTGTTGCAGGCCTATGCCTACGAATTGTCCAAACAACTCTCCGTATTCGTCGGCCTGATTATTACCAACTGTATCGTGATGGGGCGTGCCGAAGCCTTCGCCATGAAAGAGCCGCCGTTGGAAAGCCTGGTGGACGGTATCGGCAACGGCGCGGGTTATGGCATGATGCTGATTATCATCGCAACCATCCGTGAGCTTGTCGGCTCTGGCAAGCTCTTGGGTTACACCGTTTTCCAAACCGTGCAGGACGGCGGCTGGTATCAAACCAACGGCCTCTTCCTGCTGGCACCGAGCGCATTCTTCATCATCGGCTTTTTGATTTGGGGTTTGCGCACATGGAAACCCGAACAGGCGGAGGAATAAGACATGGAACACTATTTAAGCCTTTTTTTGTGAAATCCGTCTTCATTGAAAAACATGGCGCTATCCTTCTTCTTGGGCATGTGTACTTTTCTGGCGGTATCGAAAAAAAGTATCCACCGCATTCGGCTTGGGTGTTGCCGTTACCTTCGTACTCGGCCTGTCCGTCCCAGCCAACCAGCTCGTTTACTCGTTGCTCAAAGACGGCGCGATTGTCGAAGGCGTGGATTTGACCTTCCTGAAATTCATCACCTTCATCGGCGTGATTGCGGCTTTGGTGCAGATTCTGGAAATGTTCTTGGACAAATTCGTTCCCGCCCTCTACAACGCGCTGGGCATCTACCTGCCGCTGATTACCGTGAACTGCGCGATTTTTCGGTGCCGTCTCGTTTATGGCACAACGTGAATACAACTTCGGCGAATCCGTCGTGTACGGTTTCGGCGCAGGTTTGGGCTGGATGCTGGCGATTGTCGCCTTGGCGGGCATTACCGAAAAAATGAAATATTCGGACGCTCCCAAAGGCCTCAAAGGACTGGGCATCACCTTCATCTCCGCCGGCCTGATGGCGATGGCGTTTATGTCGTTCTCCGGCATCCAGTTATAAGAAAGGATTCGGCATGGAAATTATTTTAGGTATCGTGATGTTCACCGTCATCGTCTTGGCTTTGGCACTAATGATTCTGTTTGCCAAATCCAAGCTGGTGAGCGAGGGTGACATCACCATCAAAGTCAATGATGAAAAAAAGAGCTGACTATGCCCGCCGGCGGCAAACTGTTGGGCGCGCTTGCCAGCCAAGGTATCTTCGTTCCCTCCGCCTGCGGTGGCGGTGGTTCGTGCGGACAATGCCGCGTTGTCGTGAAAAGCGGCGGCGGCGACATTCTGCCGACCGAGTTGTCCCACATCAGCAAACGCGAAGCACGTGAAGGCTGCCGTCTGTCTTGTCAGGTCAACGTCAAAACCGACATGGACATCGAAGTGCCGGAAGAAGTGTTCGGCGTGAAAAAATGGGAATGCACCGTCATCTCCAATGACAACAAAGCCACGTTCATTAAAGAACTCAAACTTGCCATTCCCGAAGGCGAAGAAGTTCCCTTCCGCGCCGGCGGCTACATCCAAATCGAAGCCCCGCCGCACACCGTTGCCTACAAAGACTTCGACATTCCCAAGGAATATCACGAAGACTGGGACAAATACAATCTGTGGCAATATGTTTCCAAAGTGGACGAGCCGATTTTGCGTGCCTACTCCATGGCTTCATATCCTGAAGAAAAAGGCATCATCATGCTGAATGTGCGTATCGCCACGCCGCCTCCGCGCGTACCCGATGCGCCTCCGGGACAAATGTCGTCTTACATCTGGTCGCTCAAACCCGGTGACAAAGTAACCATCTCCGGCCCGTTCGGCGAATTCTTCGCCAAAGACACCGATGCGGAAATGGTATTTATCGGCGGCGGTGCGGGTATGGCGCCGATGCGCTCCCACATTTTCGACCAGCTGAAACGTTTGAACTCCAAACGTAAGATTACTTTCTGGTATGGTGCCCGTTCTAAACGTGAAATGTTCTATGTTGAAGACTTCGACCAACTCGCGGCAGAGTACCCGAACTTCACATGGCACGTTGCCCTGTCCGACCCATTGCCTGAAGACAACTGGGACGGTTACACAGGCTTCATCCACAACGTGGTTTACGAAAACCACCTGAAAAACCATGAAGCACCGGAAGACTGCGAATTCTACATGTGCGGCCCGCCGATCATGAACCAGTCCGTCATCAAAATGCTTAAAGACTTGGGCGTGGAAGATGAAAACATCCTCTTGGATGACTTCGGCGGTTAAAATTTAACCTTAAACGAAGAAGGAAGAAACCTCATTTTTCTTCCTTTTTTTGTTTAGATTAAAGATGAAGGTCGTCTGAAAACAGGGAAACGGGTTTCGTTAAAATTTTCAGACGACCTTTGGACTTTTCAAAAAAATAGCATTGTTCTTGCTTATTTTGAGAATTATTTTGCTATATTGTTCATGATCAACGATTCAGACGAGCTGCAAGATGTTGGACAATGTTATCTGCTGCTTGACGTTTATCTGTTTCTGGGAATGAAATCTCATTTTCGTCATCAATAATGGTAATTTGATTAGTCGTTTTTCCCATTGACTGGGAAATTTGATTTGCAACCAGCATAGGGATATTTTTCCTGATTCTTTTGATTCTGGCATATTCTAGAACGCGTTCGCTTTCAGCGGCAAACCCGACACAGAAGGGAGGGGTAGGTAAAGAAGCAATGGAAGCGAGAATATCAGGGTTTTCCGTTAATTCGATAATAGGAACTTTACCGGAACCATCTTTTTTCATTTTTTGGGAACTGCTATTTTTCACCTTATAGTCAGCAACAGCTGCAACGGAGATAAATACATCTTGGTTGGTAATATGATTGTGAACAGCACAGAACATTTCTTCAGCACTTACGGCTTGTTCTGTATGAAAAAGCCCGGTTGGAATAGTAGTTTGGAGTTGCCCATAAATCAGAGTTACTTTAGCCCCTGCAGCCCTGCATGTCCGTGCTAAAGCCGTACCCATCTGTCCGCTAGAGATGTTTGTAATACCGCGTACAGGGTCGATGGCTTCAAATGTTGCTCCGGCTGTGATTAAAATACGTTTGCCTAATAAGATTTTAGGTGTCCATAAGTCGGAAATTAAATCAGCCAAATCAGCTGCTTCAAGCATTCGACCAAGTCCAATTTCCCCACAGGCCTGTTCGCCATATGCCGGCTGAAAGACAGTAATACCGTCTGAACGTAGTTGTTCGATATTGCGTAGATTGGCAGGATTGTTCCACATCTCTACATTCATGGCGGGAGCAACTGCTAAAGGACATTTCCGTGCGGCAACAAGATTAGCCAGGAGGTTATCCGCAATGCCATGGGAAATTTTGGCAATCGTATTGGCTGTTGCCGGTGCAATGACCAACGCATCTGCCTCACGTGTTAAATTAATATGAGCCATGCCATTTCCTAAGCTATTTTCATGCGTATCTGTTAGAACAGGATTTCCGCTTAAGGCCTGAAAAGTCAGTGGTGAAATAAATTCGGTTGATGTTTTGCTCATTACCACACTGATTGAATGCCCCTGTTTTTTTCAGCAAGCGTACCAACTCGCAAGACTTATAAGCGGCAATGCCGCCACTAATACCCAGCAGAATATGTTTACTCATGATTAAAATACGTGTTCAAAAATATGTTTATACTAACATGGATAAAGAATAAACAAGCAATTTTGAGGAAGATCTATATATGTCAACGAGGTGATGTAATATTCAGGAGGGTAAATATTTTTCTGAATGAGCAAGATTGGTAAAACATGATGCGAGATTGAATAACATAAGGAGACCTTTGCAAAAATTCCCCAAAAATCCCCTAAATTCCCATCAAGACATTTAGGGGATTTCCCATGAGCACCTTCTTCCAACAAACCGCACAAGCCATGATCGCCAAACACATCGACCGCTTCCCATTATTGAAGTTGGATCAGGTGATTGATTGGCAGCCGATCGAACAATACCTGAATCGTCAAAAGAACCCGTTACCTTAGAGCGTGTTCATAGTCTTCGTAGCAGGACTCCCAAGAAAGCCAAAGCTACCATTTGCAGACTGGTACTCAACTTACGCTCGCAGTTTTTCCAAAGCCGCCTGTTCTTTTCCAACCAGGAAAAGCTGCGCTCTACTACCCATCGCTTCGGCAATACTGCAAAAACGGTGCAATTCGTTTCGTTTGGCAATCTCTACCTCCGCACCAATCAACTCCTGTACCGACGAAGCAAATGCCTTACCCGTGTAACCACCGTCAGCAAGGATTTTTTTGTATCGCACCAAGATTATCCCGCCCACGTTCCAATGCCACCAGGCAGCCTTTTTCTATCCGTAACATCCGCCGTCGTTACCGCAAGGGCATGCGGCAAACCTTGCGTGTCAACCGCTATATGTCGCTTGATACCGCTAACCTTCTCGCCCGCATCGTAGCCTTTTTTTCCATGGCGGTATCCGTGTTCTTCACACTCTGCGCATCAATAATCAGGAAAGTAGTTGCTTCATGGCGCCCCTGCTTGCGGCGCTCCGCAACTACCTGATTTTTTTTAATGCTTCCTCAAGGATGCTGATGCCACTCTCGCGTGGTTCGGTCCATCTCTGGAAGTAGGAATGCACGGTGCGCCATTTGGGGAAGTCGCCCGGCAAAGCGCGCCAGGAGCAGCCAGTGCGTTGCAGGTAGAGAATGGCACAAAAGACATCGTACAAGTCCACCTGGCGTGGCGCTGTGCGTTTACGGGCACTTTCCAGCAGGGGAAGGAGAGGCGCAAATTGCTCGCGACTGATATCGCTTGGGTAGGTTTTTCTGTTCATGCCGATAGTTTACAGCAGAGGCTGAGACAATGAACACGTTCTTAGAGACCACCGCGGCCGTCCCTCCTATCCCCTGTTGTCCATGTTCAAAGCCGTCCTGCTCGGACAATGGCACAGCCTCTCCGATCCCGAACTCGAACACAGCCTCATCACCCGCATCGATTTCAACCTGTTTTGCCGTTTTGACGAACTGAGCATCCCCGATTACAGCACCTTATGCCGCTACCGCAACTGGCTGGCGCAAGACGACACCCTGTCCGAATTGCTGGAACTGATTAACTGCCAACTGGCCGAAAAAAACCTAAAAGTAGAGAAGGCATCCGCCGCCGTCATTGATGCCACCATTATTCAGACTGCCGGCAGCAAACAGCGTCAGGCCATAGAAGTCGACGAGGAAGGACAAGTCAGCGGACAAACCACACCGAGTAAGGACAAAGATGCCCGTTGGACAAAGAAAAACGGCCTCTACAAACTCGGTTACAAACAACATACCCGTACCGATGAGGAAGGCTATATCGAGAAACTGCACATCACCCCCGCCAATGTCCATGAGTGTAACCATCTGTCGCCTTTGTTGGAAGGCCTAAGCGAAGGTACGACCGTCTATGCCGATAAAGGCTACGACAGTGCGGAAAAACCGGCAACATCTGAAAGAGCATCAGTTGTTAGACGGCATTATGCGCAAAAGCCTGCCGCAACCATCCGCTGACGGAAGCGCAAACCAAACGCAACCGATATTTGTCGAAGACCCGTTATGTGGTCGAACAAAGCTTCGGTACGCTGCACCGTAAATTCCGCTACGCCCGGGCAGCCTATTTTGGTCTGTGTAAAGTGAGTGCGCAAAGCCATCTGAAGGCGATGTGTTTGAACCTGTTGAAAGCGGCTAACAGGCTAAGTGTGCCTGTTGCCGCCTAAAAAGGCGGCCCGGATGCCTGATTATCAGGTATCTGGGGAGGATTAAGGGGTATTTGGGTAAAAATCAGGAGCAATTAGGGGCGGAAATAGACGAAAACCTGTGTTTGGGTTTCTGCTGTTGGGGGAAAGGCTTTTTTGCAAAGGTCTCATAAGGTCGTCTGAAAGAGGTTTCAGACGACCTTTGCTGTTGATTGAGTTTGGTTTGAGAATATTTTGAAATAAAAGTCTTTGTATTTCAGGTTGTTGTTAGGTTTTGTGGAATTTTTTGCGGTTTAGGAGTTGACGGTTTTTGAGGGGAGGGGTATAGTTCGGTTCTTCGCTGCTTCGGCGGTGATTGAACGAACAGGTAAGTATATCACAGTTGGTCTGATTTTTCGAGGTTTTAAGAAAAGTTTTGATTGACAACGAGATGAAATGCTTTATAATTCGTTTTTTTGCTCTTTAACAAAAACAGATTACCGATAAGTGTGAGTGCGACAGCCTCACACTGTTTGAAAGACAGACAAGATGATGTTTTTAGACATTGTCCTGTTGGTTTCTTTGAAGCAGACCAGAAGTTAAAAAAAGTTAGAGATTGAACATAAGAGTTTGATCCTGGCTCAGATTGAACGCTGGCGGCATGCTTTACACATGCAAGTCGGACGGCAGCACAGAGAAGCTTGCTTCTTGGGTGGCGAGTGGCGAACGGGTGAGTAACATATCGGAACGTACCGAGCAGTGGGGGATAACTAATCGAAAGATTAGCTAATACCGCATATTTTTCTGAGGAAGAAAGCAGGGGACCATTTGGCCTTGCGCTGTTTGAGCGGCCGATATCTGATTAGCTAGTTGGTGGGGTAAAGGCCTACCAAGGCGACGATCAGTAGCGGGTCTGAGAGGATGATCCGCCACACTGGGACTGAGACACGGCCCAGACTCCTACGGGAGGCAGCAGTGGGGAATTTTGGACAATGGGCGCAAGCCTGATCCAGCCATGCCGCGTGTCTGAAGAAGGCCTTCGGGTTGTAAAGGACTTTTGTCAGGGAAGAAAAAGGGCGGGGTTAATACCCCTGTCTGATGACGGTACCTGAAGAATAAGCACCGGCTAACTACGTGCCAGCAGCCGCGGTAATACGTAGGGTGCGAGCGTTAATCGGAATTACTGGGCGTAAAGCGGGCGCAGACGGTTACTTAAGCAGGATGTGAAATCCCCGGGCTCAACCTGGGAACTGCGTTCTGAACTGGGTGACTAGAGTGTGTCAGAGGGAGGTAGAATTCCACGTGTAGCAGTGAAATGCGTAGAGATGTGGAGGAATACCGATGGCGAAGGCAGCCTCCTGGGATAACACTGACGTTCATGCCCGAAAGCGTGGGTAGCAAACAGGATTAGATACCCTGGTAGTCCACGCCCTAAACGATGTCGATTAGCTGTTGGGCAGCATGACTGCTTAGTAGCGAAGCTAACGCGTGAAATCGACCGCCTGGGGAGTACGGTCGCAAGATTAAAACTCAAAGGAATTGACGGGGACCCGCACAAGCGGTGGATGATGTGGATTAATTCGATGCAACGCGAAGAACCTTACCTGGTCTTGACATGTACGGAATCCTCCAGAGACGGAGGAGTGCCTTCGGGAGCCGTAACACAGGTGCTGCATGGCTGTCGTCAGCTCGTGTCGTGAGATGTTGGGTTAAGTCCCGCAACGAGCGCAACCCTTGTCATTAGTTGCCATCATTAAGTTGGGCACTCTAATGAGACTGCCGGTGACAAGCCGGAGGAAGGTGGGGATGACGTCAAGTCCTCATGGCCCTTATGACCAGGGCTTCACACGTCATACAATGGTCGGTACAGAGGGTAGCCAAGCCGCGAGGCGGAGCCAATCTCACAAAACCGATCGTAGTCCGGATTGCACTCTGCAACTCGAGTGCATGAAGTCGGAATCGCTAGTAATCGCAGGTCAGCATACTGCGGTGAATACGTTCCCGGGTCTTGTACACACCGCCCGTCACACCATGGGAGTGGGGGATACCAGAAGTAGGTAGGGTAACCGCAAGGAGCCCGCTTACCACGGTATGCTTCATGACTGGGGTGAAGTCGTAACAAGGTAGCCGTAGGGGAACCTGCGGCTGGATCACCTCCTTTCTAGAGAAAGAAGAGGTTGTCGCATTCACACTTATCGGTAAACTGTAGAAGATGCGGAAGAATGCTTGAGTGAAGACAAGGTTCGCTTAAGAAGAGAATCCGGGTTTGTAGCTCAGCTGGTTAGAGCACACGCTTGATAAGCGTGGGGTCGGAGGTTCAAGTCCTCCCAGACCCACCAAGAACGGGGGCATAGCTCAGTTGGTAGAGCACCTGCTTTGCAAGCAGGGGGTCATCGGTTCGATCCCGTTTGCCTCCACCAATACTTTCCAAATCAAAGCGAGTTAAAAAGGCAGTGTGACTGCTTTCTTTTTTTCTAAAGAGAAGTCTGCTGACGAATCAGTTTGACGGAAAAAAAGAAAAGGCTGCTATAATAATCAGCTCATTTTGATTTGCGAAGTAAATAGCAATATTGAACGCATCGATCTTTAACAAATTGGAAAGCCGAAATCAACAAACAAAGACAATGTGTCTGTTTTTGATGATTGACCGATTGCAAACGGTCAGTTGTCTCCTGAACAGGAAAAGAAAAACAGGTACAGTATTTGGGTGATGATTGTATCGACTTAATCCCGAAAGACAAAAAGGCGGGATTAAGACACAACAAAGCAGTAAGCTTTATCAGAGTAGGAAATTCAAGTTTGATGTTCTAGTCAACGGAATGTCAGGCAAAGTCAGAGAAGTTCTTGAAATGATAGAGTCAAGTGAATAAGTGCATCAGGTGGATGCCTTGGCGATGATAGGCGACGAAGGACGTGTAAGCCTGCGAAAAGCGTGGGGGAGCTGGCAATAAAGCTATGATCCCGCGATGTCCGAATGGGGAAACCCACTGCATTCTGTGCAGTATCCTAAGTTGAATACATAGACTTAGAGAAGCGAACCCGGAGAACTGAACCATCTAAGTACCCGGAGGAAAAAGAAATCAACCGAGATTCCGCAAGTAGTGGCGAGCGAACGCGGAGGAGCCTGTACGTAATAACTGTCGAGATAGAAGAACAAGCTGGGAAGCTTGACCATAGTGGGTGATAGTCCCGTATTCGAAATCTCAACGGTGGTACTAAGCGTACGAAAAAGTAGGGCGGGACACGTGAAATCCTGTCTGAATATGGGGGACCATCCTCCAAGGCTAAATACTCATCATCGACCGATAGTGAACCAGTACCGTGAGGGAAAGGCGAAAAAGAACCCCGGGAGGGGAGTGAAATAGAACCTGAAACCTGATGCATACAAACAGTGGGAGCACCCTTGTGGTGTGACTGCGTACCTTTTGTATAATGGGTCAACGACTTACATTCAGTAGCGAGCTTAACCGAATAGGGGAGGCGTAGGGAAACCGAGTCTTAATAGGGCGAACAGTTGCTGGGTGTAGACCCGAAACCGAGTGATCTATCCATGGCCAGGTTGAAGGTGCCGTAACAGGTACTGGAGGACCGAACCCACGCATGTTGCAAAATGCGGGGATGAGCTGTGGATAGGGGTGAAAGGCTAAACAAACTCGGAGATAGCTGGTTCTCCCCGAAAACTATTTAGGTAGTGCCTCGAGCAAGACACTGATGGGGGTAAAGCACTGTTATGGCTAGGGGGTTATTGCAACTTACCAACCCATGGCAAACTAAGAATACCATCAAGTGGTTCCTCGGGAGACAGACAGCGGGTGCTAACGTCCGTTGTCAAGAGGGAAACAACCCAGACCGCCAGCTAAGGTCCCAAATGATAGATTAAGTGGTAAACGAAGTGGGAAGGCCCAGACAGCCAGGATGTTGGCTTAGAAGCAGCCATCATTTAAAGAAAGCGTAATAGCTCACTGGTCGAGTCGTCCTGCGCGGAAGATGTAACGGGGCTCAAATCTATAACCGAAGCTGCGGATGCCAGTTTACTGGCATGGTAGGGGAGCGTTCTGTAGGCCGATGAAGGTGCATTGTAAAGTGTGCTGGAGGTATCAGAAGTGCGAATGTTGACATGAGTAGCGATAAAGCGGGTGAAAAGCCCGCTCGCCGAAAGCCCAAGGTTTCCTACGCAACGTTCATCGGCGTAGGGTGAGTCGGCCCCTAAGGCGAGGCAGAAATGCGTAGTCGATGGGAAACAGGTTAATATTCCTGTACTTGATTCAAATGCGATGTGGGGACGGAGAAGGTTAGGTTAGCAAGCTGTTGGAATAGCTTGTTTAAGCCGGTAGGTGGAAGACTTAGGCAAATCCGGGTCTTCTTAACACCGAGAAGTGATGACGAGTGTCTACGGACATGAAGTAACCGATACCACGCTTCCAGGAAAAGCCACTAAGCTTCAGTTTGAATCGAACCGTACCGCAAACCGACACAGGTGGGCAGGATGAGAATTCTAAGGCGCTTGAGAGAACTCGGGAGAAGGAACTCGGCAAATTGATACCGTAACTTCGGGAGAAGGTATGCCCTCTAAGGTTAAGGACTTGCTCCGTAAGCCTCGGAGGGTCGCAGAGAATAGGTGGCTGCGACTGTTTATTAAAAAAACACAGCACTCTGCTAACACGAAAGTGGACGTATAGGGTGTGACGCCTGCCCGGTGCTGGAAGGTTAATTGAAGATGTGAGAGCATCGGATCGAAGCCCCAGTAAACGGCGGCCGTAACTATAACGGTCCTAAGGTAGCGAAATTCCTTGTCGGGTAAGTTCCGACCCGCACGAATGGCGTAACGATGGCCACACTGTCTCCTCCCGAGACTCAGCGAAGTTGAAGTGGTTGTGAAGATGCAATCTACCCGCTGCTAGACGGAAAGACCCCGTGAACCTTTACTGTAGCTTTGCATTGGACTTTGAAGTCACTTGTGTAGGATAGGGTGGGAGGCTTAGAAGCAGAGACGCCAGTCTCTGTGGAGCCGTCCTTGAAATACCACCCTGGTGTCTTTGAGGTTCTAACCCAGACCCGTAATCCGGGTCGGGGACCGTGCATGGTAGGCAGTTTGACTGGGGCGGTCTCCTCCCAAAAGAGTAACGGAGGAGTTCGAAGGTTACCTAGGGTCCGGTCGGAAATCGGACTGATAGTGCAATGGCAAAAGGTAGCTTAACTGCGAGACCGACAAGTCGAGCAGGTGCGAAAGCAGGACATAGTGATCCGGTGGTTCTGTATGGAAGGGCCATCGCTCAACGGATAAAAGGTACTCCGGGGATAACAGGCTGATTCCGCCCAAGAGTTCATATCGACGGCGGAGTTTGGCACCTCGATGTCGGCTCATCACATCCTGGGGCTGTAGTCGGTCCCAAGGGTATGGCTGTTCGCCATTTAAAGTGGTACGTGAGCTGGGTTTAAAAACGTCGTGAGACAGTTTGGTCCCCTATCTGCAGTGGGCGTTGGAAGTTTGACGGGGGCTGCTCCTAGTACGAGAGGACCGGAGTGGACGAACCTCTGGTGTACCGGTTGTAACGCCAGTTGCATAGCCGGGTAGCTAAGTTCGGAAGAGATAAGCGCTGAAAGCATCTAAGCGCGAAACTCGCCTGAAGATGAGACTTCCCTTGCGGTTTAACCGCACTAAAGAGTCGTTCGAGACCAGGACGTTGATAGGTGGGGTGTGGAAGCGCGGTAACGCGTGAAGCTAACCCATACTAATTGCTCGTGAGGCTTGACTCTATCATTTGAAGAACTTCAAATAAAAAGCTTACTGACTGATCCAGTCATCACCAAATATATTGATTAAGGCTTTGCCGATTTGTACAGTTTAAGTTTGGCGGCCATAGCGAGTTGGTCCCACGCCTTCCCATCCCGAACAGGACCGTGAAACGACTCAGCGCCGATGATAGTGTGGTTCTTCCATGCGAAAGTAGGTCACTGCCAAACACCTATCCTAAGCCCCCGACAGATGTCGGGGGCTTTTACTTTGTATTGTTTCGGTTTGGCGAATATCATTACCCTGTATGGCGGCGGTGGAGTGGGGTAATATTCCGGATGATCCGGTTGCAGAAGGATGGGCTTTATTGATGTGGGAGGAGGCCGCTCCGGAATTGAAGTAAGTTGGAGAATGTTGCAGAATAAATACATTTTGGGGATAGTGAAGTTGGAAATATTTAAAATTGTTTGAATTAAAAATGATGAAAAAGCATATGATAATAAAATATTTAGTGGTAACGCCTCCACGGCGGTGCCGTCCATATTAACGAAATGATAGGAAAAACGCCCTTATGAAAAAAATTCCTCTTTGCCGCACTCTCCGTTCTGACCGCCTCGCTGTCGCTGGCCGCCGTCAACATCAATACCGCTTCCCCGTCCGAATTGGAAGCCCTGCCCGGCATCGGTCCGGCCAAAGCGAAAGCCATTGCGGACTACCGCCAGCAGCACGGTGCCTTCAAATCGGTCGAAGAGCTCAAAAAAACGTTAAAGGCATCGGCGAGGGTATCTTCTCTAAACTGAAGGCCGAAGCAACCGTCGCTCCCGCACCTGCAAACCCAAAAAGCTAAAAAAACACTATTCAAAAGTAAATTAACCGGAAGCATTAGGACAAGGAGTTTGAGATGTAGGCTTCTATTCTGCTCGGAAGAAAATATGGGCGGCTTTAGTTGGTCTGAAAGTAAGTGTTGTAAACCCAAAAGATCTTATTATGAAAGGATATATATTGAAATTGGGTGATGAAATTATTAATAGGTAATAAATGATGAATAAAAGAAAAATTGTAAAGGGTATTCTCTTACTCAATTAATCTTTGTAATTGCAATAATTGGGATTTTAACTTCAATAGCTTATCCAAGTTATCAAAAAAATATTAGAGACTCTGAAATACGTCAGGCTCTGGCAGCGCTTGTTGAGAGTGCTCAGTTTATGGAACGATTTTATCAGCAGAATGGTAGTTTCAAGAAAACTTCTACAGCGTGGCCTGATTTGCCTAACTCTCGGAGTTTAGAAAACTTTTGTATTTATCCTCATGGGCTTGCTAGAGGCGCGTTAGATGGGAAATTTACTTTAAAAAGCAGTTGCATTAGATAAGAATAAAGAACCTAGGGTAATAAAGATTAATGAATCTCTAACGACTTTTATTTGTGAGAGTAGTGCTAGTTCTTGTGATGATGTTACGAAAAACTATTTTTCTGGTGCAGATAAAAACTGTTCCGTATATCGGCTTTAAGAGAGTTTGTGCGGCTATTACTGAATGGTTTGTATACCCATTTAACTGATATTAATTAAGTAGAGTATGAGCTACTAGTTATATATAAAAGGTCGTCTGAAAACTTTTTTTCAGACGACCTGAGACCTTCTAAAATTCCCCAAAATCCCCTAAATTCCCACCAAGACACTTAGGGGATTTTTTTCATGAGCACCTTCTTCCGGCAAACCGCACAAGCCATGATTGCCAAACACATCGACCGCTTCCCACTATTGAAGTTGGATCAGGTGATTGATTGGCAACCGATCGAACAGTACCTGAATCGTCAAAGAACCCGTTACCTTAGAGACCACCGCGGCCGTCCCTCCTATCCCCTGTTGTCCATGTTCAAAGCCGTCCTGCTCGGACAATGGCACAGCCTCTCCGATCCCGAACTCGAACACAGCCTCATCACCCGCATCGATTTCAACCTGTTTTGCCGTTTTGACGAACTGAGCATCCCCGATTACAGCACCTTATGCCGCTACCGCAACTGGCTGGCGCAAGACGACACCCCTGTCCGAATTGCTGGAACTGATTAACTGCCAACTGGCCGAAAAAAACCTAAAAGTAGAGAAGGCATCCGCCGCCGTCATTGATGCCACCATTATTCAGACTGCCGGCAGCAAACAGCGTCAGGCCATAGAAGTCGACGAGGAAGGACAAGTCAGCGGCCAAACCACACCGAGTAAGGACAAAGATGCCCGCTGGACAAAGAAAAACGGCCTCTACAAACTCGGTTACAAACAACATACCCGTACCGATGAGGAAGGCTATATCGAGAAACTGCACATCACTCCTGCCAATACCCATGAGTGCAACCATCTGTCCCCTTTGTTGGAAGGCATTGCCGAAGGCACGACCATCTATGCCGACAAAGGCTACGACAGTAAGGAAAACCGGCAACATCTGAAAGAGCATCAGTTGTTAGACGGCATTATGCGCAAAGCCTGCCGCAACCGTCCGCTGACGGAAGCGCAAACCAAACGCAACCGATATTTGTCGAAGACCCGTTATGTGGTCGAACAAAGCTTCGGTACGCTGCACCGTAAATTCCGCTACGCCCGGGCAGCCTATTTTGGTCTGCTCAAAGTGAGTGCGCAAAGCCATCTGAAGGCGATGTGTTTAAACCTGTTGAAAGCGGCTAACAGGCTAAGTGTGCCTGTTGCCGCCTAAAAGGCGGCCCGGATGCCTGATTATGGGGCGTCCGGGGAGGATTAAGGGGGTATTTGGGTAAAAATCAGGAGCAATTAGGGGCGGAAATAGACGAAAACCTGTGTTTAAGTTTCGGCTGTCGGGGGAAAAGGCTTTTTGCAAAGGTCTCAGACTCTTCATTTTGAAAACGGTATTGAGCATAAATGCTGATAATTCATGTTATTTCAAAGATTTCTGCTGGGGGATTTTTGGGATTGAAAGTGGCTTTACAAAAGTTTTTGTACTTTATGAGCTGTTAATAAACCCACCGACTATACGGGAATAGCTCAATCGGCTACAATTCCGTTTCACAAACAAATAAATTCAAAAACTTATGAAATGTCCGTTTTGTCAGCATCCCAATACTCAAGTCACTGATTCGCGGCTCTTGGAAGAGACGAACAGCATCCGCCGCCGCCGCCGTTGCGTGGAGTGCGGACAGCGGTTCAGTACGTTTGAAACGGTCGAAATGCGGATGCCTCAGGTGATTAAATCCAACGGTACGCGCGTGGCGTTTAATCCGCACAAGCTGAGAACCAGTTTGGAACGGGCTTTGCACAAACGCCCGATCGCCCAGGAAAAAATCGATGAAACGGTCGCGCTGATTGAGCAGCGTCTGTATCAGTCGGGCAACAAGGAAGTGCCGTCGCGCATGGTGGGGGAAATGGCGATGGAGGAATTGGCAAAAATCGATCAGGTCGCCTATGTCCGTTTTGCTTCCGTGTATAAAAGTTTCAACGACGTGTCCGAGTTTACTCAGGCAATCGCCACGCTGGTGCAGACCGACGGGAAATAGGTCGTCTGAAAGCGGTGTGTTGATGATGAAGAGGATGTTTATGAAAAGAGTTTTATCCGTAGCCGCCGCACTATTCTGCCTTGCCGCCTGCAGCTCCGAACAGGGCGATGCGGTGTCGAAAGCCGCCTCCGATACGGTTCAAACGCTGACGAGCATGGATGGCAAAATTTCCATTTCAGTCCATAACAGCCACTTCACCGACATCATCGCTGATTCCGCCCGCCATCCGAAAAACGTTCCCGCCTCCAACCTGATTCTGCTCCAACACGACCCTGAAGCGCGCATTACCATTTATGCGGCGAACAACGGCCCGGCGCAAACGGATGCCAAAACCTATTTCGCCGAACTCAAAACCGCCCTGCAATCGGACGAGACTCAAAATGTCCGCGTCGGTATCGCCACCGACAACCGCATGAATTACCAAACCGACCGCGAAGACCGGCAAGGTACGTTCAACCAATACTGCATCGCCATTCACGAAGCCAATATTTATACCGTTTGCGCGTACAGCCATCATGCGGGGGCAGAAAGATTTGTCCGTCGTTTTAAAAAGAAGTGAGTTTGGCGCATTAGCATTTTTGACGAATGGAACACGGCGAAGGTCGTCTGAAAACGGAAAAACTTTAAGAAATCCACATTATGTTTGATTGTATTGATACCCAAATGATGCAAAACGCCCTTGCCCTTGCGCGGCTCGGGCGTTTTTCCACTTCCCCCAACCCGCGCGTCGGCTGCGTGATTGCACACGGCAACCAAATCGTCGGACAGGGATTTCATGTCAAAAGCAGGCGAACCGCACGCCGAAGTGCATGCGCTGCGGCAGGCGGGCGAAATGGCGCGCGGGGCGACGGCTTATGTGACGCTCGAACCGTGCAGCCATTACGGCCGCACGCCGCCCTGCGCCGAGGCTCTTATCGGCTCTGGCGTGTCGCGCGTGGTCGCCGCCATGACCGACCCCAATCCTTTGGTGGCAGGCAAAGGTTTGGCAATGCTCGAAGCCGCAGGCATCCGCACCGAAAGCGGTTTGCTGGAAACCGAAGCGCGCGAACTCAACCGCGGCTTCCTCTCCCGTATCGAACGCGGTCGCCCGTTCGTCCGCATCAAATGCGCCGCCAGCCTAGACGGCAAAACCGCGCTCGCCGACGGACGCAGCTACTGGATTACCGGCGAAGCCGCAAGGGCGGACGTACAAACCTTACGTGCGGAAAGCTGCGCCGTCTTAACCGGCATCGGCACGGTGCTTGCCGACAACCCGCGCCTCAACGTCCGCGCCTTCCCGACCCTGCGCCAGCCCGCGCGTATCGTGTTGGACAGCAAACTGCAAACGCCGTTGGGCAGCCACATGGTTTCAGACGACCTCAGCCCCACCATCATCGTAACCGCCGTCGATGATGAAGAACGCCTCAAGCCATACCGCGCGTTCAATCATATCCGCATCTTGAGGTCGTCTGAAAACGCCGCCGGACGTATAGACCTTGCCGCACTGCTGCCCCAATTGGCAGAACTGGGTTACGGCGAGATTATGGTCGAAGCGGGCGCGACGCTGACCTCCGCCTTTATCGAATCAGGCTTGGCAGACGAAATCGTGTTGTACCAAGCGCCGAAAATCTTAGGCGAAGGCAGAAGCCTGCTTACCCTCCCTGCTAACCCCGCCGTTTTGACTTCGGAAGGCGAGTGGGAAAGTCGTTCGGTAGAGCTGATCGGGCAGGACGTAAAATGGGTTTTGCGTAAAAAATAGGCTGCCTTGTAAACCAGAAAGGTCGTCTGAAAACTGATTTTGGGTTTTCAGACAGTCTTGGCGTAGCGGAATTAACGGTGCAGCGTACCGAAGCTTTGTTCGATCACATAACGGGTCTTCGACAAATATCGGTTGCGTTTGGTTTGCGCTTCCGTCAGCGGACGATTGCGGCAGGCTTTGCGCATAATGCCGTCTAACAACTGATGCTCTTTCAGATGTTGCCGGTTTTCCTTACTGTCGTAGCCTTTGTCGGCATAGATGGTCGTGCCTTCGGCAATGCCTTCCAACAAAGGGGACAGATGGTTGCACTCATGGGTATTGGCAGGAGTGATGTGCAGTTTCTCGATATAGCCTTCCTCATCGGTACGGGTATGTTGTTTGTAACCGAGTTTGTAGAGGCCGTTTTTCTTTGTCCAGCGGGCATCTTTGTCCTTACTCGGTGTGGTTTGGCCGCTGACTTGTCCTTCCTCGTCGACTTCTATGGCCTGACGCTGTTTGCTGCCGGCAGTCTGAGACCTTTGCAAAAAAGCCTTTCCCCCAACAGCCGAAACCCAAACACAGGTTTTCGTCTATTTCTGCCCCTAATTGCTCCTGATTTTACCCAAATGCCCCCTTAATCCTCCCCGGATACCCCATAATCAGGCATCCGGGCCGCCTTTTAGGCTGCAACAGGCACACTTAGAGACCTTTGCAAAATTCCCCAAAATCCCCTAAATTCCCATCAAGACATTTAGGGGATTTCCCATGAGCACCTTCTTCCAGCAAACCGCACAAGCCATGATCGCCAAACACATCGACCGCTTCCCACTATTGAAGTTGGATCAGGTGATTGATTGGCAACCGATCGAACAATACCTGAATCGTCAAAGAACCCGTTACCTTAGAGACCACCGCGGCCGTCCCGCCTATCCCCTGTTGTCCATGTTCAAAGCTATCCTGCTCGGACAATGGCACAGCCTCTCCGATCCCGAACTCGAACACAGCCTCATCACCCGCATCGACTTCAACCTGTTTTTGCCGCTTTGACGAACTGAGCATCCCCGATTACAGCACCTTATGCCGCTACCGCAACTGGCTGGCGCAAGACGACACCCTGTCCGAATTGCTGGAACTGATTAACCGACAACTGGCCGAAAAAAACCTAAAAGTAGAGAAGGCATCCGCCGCCGTCATTGATGCCACCATTATTCAGACTGCCGGCAGCAAACAGCGTCAGGCCATAGAAGTCGATGAAGAAGGACAAGTCAGCGGTCAAACCGCACCGAGTAAGGACAAAGATGCCCGTTGGACAAAGAAAAAAACGGCCTCTACAAACTCGGTTACAAACAACATACCCGTACCGATGAGGAAGGCTATATCGAGAAACTGCACATCACCCCTGCCAATACCCATGAGTGCAACCACCTGTTGCCTTTGCTGGAAGGTATAGCCAAAGACACAACCGTCTATGCCGATAAAGGCTACGACAGTGAGGAAAACCGGCAACATCTGAAAGAGCATCAGTTACGGGATGGCATTATGCGCAAAGCCCACCGCAACCGTCCGCTGACAGAAGTGCAAACCAAACGTAACCGATATTTGTCGAAGACCCGTTATGTGGTCGAACAAAGCTTCGGTACGCTGCACCGTAAATTCCGCTACGCCCGGGCAGCTTATTTTGGTCTGCTCAAAGTGAGTGCGCAAAGCCATCTGAAGGCGATGTGTTTGAACCTGTTGAAAGCGGCTAACAGGCTAAGTGTGCCTGTTGCCGCCTAAAAGGCGGCCCGGATGCCTGATTATCAGGTATCTGGGGAGGATTAAGGGGGTATTTGGGTAAAATCAGGAGCAATTAGGGGCGGAAATAGACGAAAACCTGTGTTTGGGTTTCGGCTGTCGGGGGAAAGGCTTTTTTGCAAAGGTCTCAGTCTGAATAATGGTGGCATCAATGACGGCGGCGGATGCCTTCTCTACTTTTAGGTTTTTTTTCGGCCAGTTGTCGGTTAATCAGTTCCAGCAATTCGGACAGGGTGTCGTCTTGCGCCAGCCAGTTACGGTAGCGGCATAAGGTGCTGTAATCGGGGATGCTCAGTTCGTCAAAACGGCAAAACAGGTTGAAATCGATGCGGGTGATGAGGCTGTGTTCGAGTTCGGGATCGGAGAGGCTGTGCCATTGTCCGAGCAGGACGGCTTTGAACATGGACAACAGGGGATAGGAGGGACGGCCGCGGTGGTCTCTAAGGTAACGGGTTCTTTGACGGTTCAGGTATTGTTCGATCGGTTGCCAATCAATCACCTGATCCAACTTCAATAATGGGAAGCGGTCGATGTGTTTGGCGATCATGGCTTGTGCGGTTTGTTGGAAGAAGGTGCTCATGGGAAATCCCCTAAATGTTGTATAAACAACGCGGTGATTTCTTACACCTTGGTATTCCTGTTCCGTTGAATCCTATACAATACACCCTATAATCTCTCGAATAACATACATCCTTAAAGGACACCAATGAAAGCCTACCTTGATTTAATGCGTCATGTTCTCGAAAACGGTACCGATAAATCCGACCGTACCGGTACAGGCACTCGTTCGGTGTTTGGTTATCAAATGCGCTTCGATTTGAGTCAAGGCTTTCCGCTGCTGACTACCAAAAAAAGCTGCACTTGCGCTCGATTATCCATGAGCTGCTTTGGTTTCTCAAAGGCGATACCAACATCAAATATTTGAAAGATAATAATGTTTCCATTTGGGACGAATGGGCGGACGAAAATGGCGACTTGGGGCCTGTGTACGGCTACCAATGGCGCAGTTGGCCTGCCCCCGACGGTCGCCATATCGACCAAATTGCCAATGTGGTGGAACAAATCAAGAAAAACCCTGATTCCCGCCGTCTGATTGTGTCGGCATGGAATCCCGCGTTGGTAGACGAAATGGCATTGCCGCCTTGTCATGCGCTGTTTCAGTTTTACGTTGCCAACGGCAAATTGTCCTGCCAGCTTTACCAACGCAGTGCGGACATTTTCCTCGGCGTACCGTTCAACATTGCCAGTTACGCGCTGTTGACCATGATGGTCGCCCAAGTCTGCGGGTTGGAAGCAGGAGAATTTATTCATACCTTCGGCGATGCGCATCTGTACAGCAACCATTTCGAACAGGCAAAACTGCAATTGAGCCGCGGCACCCGTACGCTGCCGGTGTTGAAAAATCAATCCGGAAGTCAAAAAAACTTGTTTGCATTTAAGTTTGAAGATTTCGAGTTGGAAGGCTACGACCCGCATCCGCACATCAAGGCCGCCGTGGCAGTGTAGGATGGAAAATAGCTAAAAGGTCGTCTGAAATTTCAGACGACCTTTTGATTACGGCGGGTTTATAGGATGCCGTTGGTGTGCACGTGGTCTTCTGTTACTGGTAAGGTTTTATGCTGGTAGGAATAGACGGCATCTTGGATGGTGTTGATGTTTTTGCTGACGCTGACTAATACATCAGACATGCTGACGTTGTTGCCTTTGGTATTGACATTATCAAGCGTATCGCCGTTATGGGTGTTGGAGTTGGCATAAACATCAATATCCGATTCATAACGCAGCCAGGTTTTGTAGATTTGGCCTTTGATGTCGGTTACCAAGGTATTATTTGCCATATTTAAATTAGCATTAACCTTACCATCCCCGGTACTGCGGACTTCAACGATACCGTTATCCAGGTGTCCGTGTAGCGACAGGGTATTATTGGTAACGTTATATTCCTTGGCATTTGTACGCATAAAGGCAAATTCAGCATAACCGCCGGATTCTTCACGAACGGTAACGGCGTTGTTGTTTAGCGTAACCGAGCCATGCATCGGTACGTCGGAGTGATGTTCTTCAATATAGAAAGGAACAGCTCCGCTCTTTATTTTGCCAATATCAGCAATATTATCACTGATGTTGATGGTGCTGGTACCGATACCTTTTTCATGAGTTTGCGGGGCGTAGGTATCATTGATAACCGCCATCAGGTATTTGGTGGATTCGCCACTGATTTTGTTACCGGTAATGTTTAGTGTGTAATCCATTTTTTGTTCATGGTTACGGAATTCGATACCGTAGGTTTGGATATTGTCTTTATAGACCTCCAAGTTATTGATTGTGTTGTTGCTGATGTCAAAATAGCCTTTATCTTTACTGTGTAAGTCCCGGCGTTGCGTATTGGTCTGTACTTGGATACCTGAATACATATGGTAGTCGTATCCCGGGGTGTCATCGACGGCAAGACGGAACGAAGTGTCCTGTGTAATGACATTACCGGATATTTTGACGTTGTCCAGCGAGAATTGGCGGTTATAGACGGCAATCCCGTACAGGCGGTCGCCATTTAATGTGTTGTTTTCAATCAAGACGTTTGTGCCGTCATGTACATCCAAACCTTTCCGATAGTTGTGATCTGTTGTGTTTTTACGGTAGGTAATCCCGTAGTTGTAGCTACCTGCAGCGGCAGCCATACCATAGCCGGTACCGCCATCATCTTGGTGTCCGTTCCAAGATAAGAGATTGCCTTCTCCAAGGAAATTCTTCTGATAGGAAACCAGAGCACCGGCAACGCGGTTGTGGTGCAGCTTGGAATCAATAATACGGTTGTTTTCACCTAAAGGCAGTGAATCGTATTTGTCGTCGATGGAACCGTTGGCAACGCGATCTTTATAAGACAGTTTATAGCCGGCTTCACGCATGAGTGCGGCGGTAGAGGTAAAGGTTACGCCTGCACGGTTTGCACCGGATACTTCCACTTTGCTGATCAGGGTGTTGTCTGCATCGTTGACTAAAATACCGTTTACTTTACCGAAGTAGCTTAAATCTTTCCGGTAGAAGTCAGCATTGGTATATCGAACCGATAGGTCGGCAATCGTTTTACCATTTTGACCATCCACCAAGATACCTGCAAAGGCACGAACATCGTCGTGGTTGGTGTTGGAATTGAATATGCCGACTTGGGCTTTGTCGAAGTTAATCTGGGTTTTACCCATACCCGAACCGAAGATGCCTTTAACGCCGGAGGTATTATTGTCGATAACGATTTGATCAGAAATGTAATAAGTACCGTCCATAAACAGCATGGCTTTTTCTTTGTGGGCGGCTTCGAGTGCAGCTTTGATGGCAGTCAGACTGTCTTTTTTACCTGTAGGATCCGCACCGAAATCATTTACATTAATGTAGCGACCATATTGTTTGGATTCATATACTTTATAGTCGCCGGATTCCGATTGTTTGCCTTCGGCAGGATTATGGATATGGGCAGTCGCAGTCGTTCCTTTTTTTCAGCAGCAGGTTGCGTAGGGAGAAACATTTTTGTTGTTTTGGTGTTGTGTTGCATTATTATTGTCATCGGAAAGGTCGGTTACTTTGCCGGTGTTGTCTTGTGCCGGCAGCGTACTCTTGCCGACATGGGATTTATCGGATGATGGGTTGTCTGTTTTAGAGCCGGTATTTTTTTGCAGGTTTGCTCATTTCTTCTTCGTTTGAAGAATGATTGCCCAGTTTATTTTCCGAATGTTTGATTTGTTCTGCACGGTTTTTTTCTGCCAGCTCGGCTTTTTGCAGCAGCATCAGCAGCTTTACGGGCCGCTTCTGCCTTTTCGCGAGCACTGATGATGGCTGCTTTACGATCGATTTCTCGTTTTTGTTCCAAAGCTACACGTTCGGCTTCAGCTTTTTTTCTCGGGCTGCTTTGCGCTCGGCTTCAGCTCTTTCCTGAGCGGCCTTTTTTTCTCGGCGGCGGCTTTTTTTCTCGGCTGCGGCCATGGCAATCTTATGCGCAATTTCGGCTCTTTCCTGAGCGGCCTTTTTCTCGGCGGCGGCTTTTTTCTCGGCTGCGGCCATGGCAATCTTATGCGCAATTTCGGCTCTTTCCTGAGCGGCTTTTTTCTCGGCCGCGGCTTTTTTGCTCGGCTTCGGCCATGGCAATCTTATGCGCAATTTCGGCTCTTTCCTGAGCGGCTTTTTTTCTCGGCCGCGGCTTTTTTTCTCGGCTTCGGCCATGGCAATCTTATGCGCAATTTCGGCTCTTTCCTGAGCGGCTTTTTTTTCGGCTGCGGCTTTTTTCTCGGCTGCGGCTATGGCTGCTTTATGTGCTGCTTCAGCTCTTTCTTGTTCTGCTTTTTTCTCGGCAGCAGCTTTGGCTTGGGCAAGCAACTGGGTTTCGAAAGGCGTCAGTTTGGCTTTATTCATAGAAAACTTGGTTGGCTGCATATTTGAGGTATCGGTAATGTTGGTTTTGCCATAAGTTTGCTTCGGTAGGGCGGTAGCGATATTTATTCCACCCATTGAGTGTTCAAAAATCAAAGCGTTTAGTGTAGAAGAAGTCGTTTGCCCTTGTCCTGTTGTGTTTGAGATCGCAGGAGATGTGTGGATGGTAGTTTGCCCATGATTAGCGAGTGCAGACAGAGTTTGTTTTGACATAATTTGTATTTCCCATGTTTGAACATTACGGATTCATACCCGTAGCAATGTAACGATATGGTGTTCCTTTTATCAAATAGAGGAGTTTCCCTGTGTAAGAAAAAAATACTGCTTGCGGCAGAAGTTTTCGACTAAAAAAACCGATTTAAAGGTTGTTATCTTCAATCGGGCGGGCCGTATCTATTCGTTTTTTTCTGATGGTGTGTTGCCTTAGAGAATAAGGAAAACCTTTTTATGGTTCGGACTCCGGCCGTTTTGATTGTTTGTTGCATATCTAGACGGTCGAACCTCTTATCATTTCATTCATTCACGTTATCTGTACTGTATTTTGGGTTATTTAGGTAATTTAACCTAGATTAAGTAAGATTGCGAGATTGTTTATTAGTTCACTGTAACCAGAATAAATGTTCCTTTTTGACTGGGGAAGTGAGCTAATATTCGAAAATGAGTAATTGAGAGTAATTCTATCATGACAAATAAGAAAATGATAAGTTCATAATGAAATATTTGGGTTGGAAATTTAATATATTGAAAAATATTACTAATTATATTTAGTAATTAATTTGAGAAAGTAGATTTTTTTCGAAAAAAACTGTTGTTTTTTTGTACCGCTTGGCAAGATAAACTACCGTTTGTTTGTGAAAAAAAGGTCGTCTGAAACTTTTTCAGACGACCTTTTTGTTGGTTTGCTTCACACTTCGATTTTATTGGGTGTGAAGGTTTCCCATTTGTTGCAGGCGGGGCAGTGCCAGAAGAAGACTTGGGATTTGAAGTGGCAGTTGCGGCAGCGGTACATGACGCTGCGTTGGAGTTGGCGGCCGATGACGGAACGCATCATGTCGGCGTCGGCTTTCCATGCGGGATTCATGTCGCTGATTTTTCAAACCGAGCAGGCGGTATACGCCGTTGAGGTCGGGTTTTTTTGACGCACGAGGTCGATGGCAAGTTGGGCGGCTTCGCTTTCGCCTTTGAGCAGCAGGGCTTTTTTTCGTAAATGACGTTGATGAGGTCTAAATCGGGGAAAGTCTGCATATAGCCGATGAGCCGGTTCAGGCCTTCTTCCTGTTTGCCTTGGGCGGCGTAGGCTTCGTAGAGTTTTTCGCCGACCATGCTCAGGTAGGCATGGTTTTGCTGCTCGATGGCGCCGTATGCTTCGACAGCGGCGGGGAAATTGCCCTGTTTGGTTTCGATGTCGCCCAAAAATCATGTTGGCACGGGCGCATTTTTTTGTTGGCGTCCAAGGCTTTTTTTGGACGTTGTAACGGGCGGCGTCAAGATTGGATTTGAACAGCGCGGTTTGGGCAAGTTCGCAATAAAACTGTGCAATTTCAAATTGGTAGGTCTGCTCGTCGTGGCTGAGGAGCTGCGCGGTTTCGATGGCTTTTTCCCAGTCGCGGTCTTGCTGGTAGATGCTGAGCAGGTGCTGACGGGCTTCGCGCGCCATGTTGCCTTCCTGCAAGCCGATGAAGATTTGTTCAGCGCGGTCAACCAAGCCTGCGCTTTGGTAGTTTTGCGCGAGTTCGAACAACACCCGCGCGCGTTTTTCGTTGACGGTATCGGGCGAGTCGAGCAGGGCTTGGTGCATATTGATGGCTTTGTCGTTTTCGCCACGCTGACGGTAGAGTTTGCCCAAGGTCAGGTTAAGGTCGTAAGACTGCGGCTGCTGGTCGATGACTTCCGCCAGTTCGCGGGCGGCACGGCCGCTGTTGCGGTCAACCAATGCGTCCAGACTTTTTGTAAAAGCCGGCAGGCACGCTTTTCGCCTGTTTCAACACGGTTTTCATGTCGATACGGGCGGCAAACCAGCCCATGGCGAAAAAAAGACAGGCAAAAAGGGTAATGGGCAGGAGGATGACCCACAATTCGTTGTCCATGTGATTCCTTTTTTTAAGGCTTGGGCGTTTGTACGGGTTGTTTGGCAGGGGCAGTCGTTTGCGGTGCGGGTTGCTGCGGTACGGGGGCGGCAAGGTCTTTTTTTCGCTCAAATGCGCGTGTTTTTTTAACTTCGGCACGCAGGCGGTTGTTTTCGCTGCGCAGCGCCAAAAAGTCTGCCGAACAGGGCAAACATGCCGAACACGATACCGATGACAAACGCGCCGAAGAGGACGACAATCAGCGGTAAATCGGCTTTCTGACCGGGCAGGTAGTGGAAGGCGACGCTGTCGGTATTGATGACGGCGAGCAGTAAAAAAACAATAATAAAATGATGACTTTGATAATGGTGTAAATCAGTTTTCATGGATGTCTCCGGCGGTATGCCTGTCGGAAAGTTTTGAAAAGGTCGTCTGAAAATTCAATAGGCGGTCGATAGGGATTCCGTTTCCGAATCCGTTTGCCGCAGATGCGGCTTAGTTTAAACGATTTGGATTGTTTCGGATAGGATGTGCGGCAGTTTTCAGACGACCTTAGGCTTCATTATATATATGTAGTACACGGTAGGCATGATTGCTGACAATTCGTATGCGTATCGGAATGGATGGTTTTCCGTATTTCGTTATCAGGCAAGGGCTTGGGCGAAAGCTGTTTGCGAAACAAGTATTCGGACTTGTCAAAACCATCCGTACAGGCGTATCTTTCAACTTTTAATATCTAAACAGAACCAAACAGAATAAGAAAGGCAATCACCATGAGCAGACCCGTACCCGCCGTGTTCGGCAGCGTCTTCCACGCCCAAATGCCCGTTATCGCCCACAAGGACGGCAAATGGCAGCCGACCGAATGGCAAACTTCCTCAGATCTCACCCTCGCGCCCGGCGCGCACGCCCTGCATTACGGCAGCGAATGCTTTGAAGGCTTAAAAGCCTTCCGTCAGGCAAACGGCAAAATCGTCTTGTTCCGCCCGACGGCAAACATCGCCCGTATGCAGCAAAGCGCAGATATTTTGCACCTGCCGCGCCCCGAAACCGAAGCCTATCTGAATGCTCTGATCGAATTGGTCAAACGCGCCGCCGACGAAATTCCCGATGCGCCTGCCGCGTTGTATCTGCGTCCGACGCTCATCGGTACCGACCCCGTTATCGGTAAAGCCGGTTCACCGTCCGAAACCGCGCTACTCTATATCCTCGCGTCTCCGGTCGGCGACTATTTCAAAGCCGGTTCGCCCGTGAAAATTTTGGTTGAAACCGAGCACATCCGCTGCGCACCGCACATGGGCCGCGTCAAATGCGGCGGCAACTACGCTTCTGCCATGCCTTGGGTACTGAAAGCAAAAAGCCGAACATGGCGCAAAACCAAGTCCTGTTCTGCCCGAACGGCGACGTACAGGAAACCGGTGCATCCAACTTTATCTTGATTAAAGGCAACGAAATCATCACGAAGCCGTTGACCGACGAATTCCTCCACGGCGTAACCCGCGATTCCGTGCTGACCGTAGCCAAAGACTTGGGCTACACCATTAGCGAACGCAATTTCACCGTGGACGAACTCAAAGCCGCAGTCGAAGAGGGCGCGGAAGCGATTTTGACCGGTACAGCCGCCGTCATCTCACCCGTTACTTCTTTCGTTATCGACGGCAAAGAAATCGAAGTGAAGAGCCAAGAGCGCGGCTACGCTTTGCGCAAAGCTCTGACCGACATCCAATACGGTTTGGCAGAAGACAAACATGGCTGGTTGGTTGAAGTGTGCTGATTTGATTTTGTATTGATGTAATCGGTGAAAGGTCGTCTGAAAAGGATAAAAATGCTTTTCAGACGACCTTTTTATGGTTAATGGAAATAGAAAAAAATTCCTGCCAGCCATTATTTTTTTATCAGAGAAGTATGGCAGGTACAATGCTTTTAATATTTTTGGATTTCTGATGGCGGGGGTCGTCTGAACATACTGTTCGGATGATGGATTAATTTTAATCGGAAAGGTGTTTTTCTTGCCTTGTATCCATCATTGCAAAAGAGATAACGTTACATGGAAGAACCAAAAAAATACACCTACTACGCGATAAGCAGATCAGGCTGCATGACAAGCGGCGGCATGCCCCGCCGTTTTGGCAGGCAGACAGGCCGTATCTGCACGAACACCATATTTCCGATGCGCGCTTCCGCAGGCTGGGTTACATCATGGCGATGTTGGCGGGTGCGATCAATGCGGGCGGTTTCTTTGCGTTTTCACGTTATACGTCGCACGTTACCGGCTCGATGTCGCTGCTGGCGGACGCTGTTTATCTGCGCGAATGGGTAACGGCGGCGGTGGCTTTAATCAGCGTGTTGTGTTTTGTGGTCGGTGCGGCGCATTCGGGCTGGGTGGTTTTATGGACGCAGCAGAAACGGTTTCGCGGCAGCTTCGGTTTTTCCATGTGGCTGGAAGCGGTTTATCTGTTGATATTCGGCTTGTTCGGTCTGACGGCATCGAAGTGGAACATCGGGGATGGGAATTTGGTTTTCCCGTCGTTGGCCTTGTTTTTAATGTGTTTCATCATGGGAATGCACAATACGGTGATGACGCTTTTATCCGGCGGTGCCATCCGTTCGACGCACATGACCGGCACGGCAACCGACTTGGGCATCGAGCTTTCGCGCGCGCTGTATTATTCGAAAAAACATCATCCGCGCCTGCCGCATGTGCGTGTCAATAAGCCGAAGATGTGGCTTTTGGGCGGATTGATGTGGTCGTTTTTGTTAGGTGGTGTGATTGGTGCATGGGGCTATCATCAGATAGGACACCATTTTGCCTTGCCGGTCGCGCTGGTGTTGTTTGTGTTGGGCGCGGGATCGGTCGGTTACGATGTGCGTTTGAGGCTGAAATATATGTTGATAAGGTATGTCCGCGGCCGTTATGGGAAAAAATAGGTGTTGCAAACGCCTTGAGGAACCAAACTTCATTACGGTAATCTTACTGAATACGCAGAATAGAAAACCGAAATGTCAGTTTGCGGTCAGTTAGGTAATATCGGGTTAAGCGAGATTTACTACGCCGCAATCTTGGCTATCATGCTGCTTCAATCTGTTTGGAAGGGTTTGCAGCCCGCCGAAACATCGTTGAAATACATCAAGCCGCTTTTCAGACGACCTTCTGTGTCGGAGTGGTATTTTTGAAAGGAAATCTCAATGAAATTCTTGAAACCTTTGACTGTTGCCGCGTTGGCCATTCCTTTGGCTCTGACCGGCTGCGTAACCGATCCTGTAAGCGGACAACGCAACACCAGCAAAACCGCCATGTACGGCTTAGGCGGCGCGGCAGTGTGCGGCATCGTCGGTGCACTGACCCACGGCGGCAAAGGCGCGCGCAATTCCGCGTTGGCATGTGGTGCGATTGGTGCGGGCGTAGGCGGCTACATGGACTACCAAGAGAAAAAACTGCGCGAAAACCTGAAAAACACCAACATCGAAGTGGAACGCCAAGGCAACCAAATCAAGCTGGTGATGCCTGAAAACGTCACCTTCGCCACAGGCAGCGCGGCATTGAGCGATCAGGCGCGTAACGCTTTGGCGACCGCCTCCGAAACGCTGGTGCAATACCCCGACACGACCTTGACGATTAACGGTCATACCGACAACACCGGCAATGACGCCATCAACGAACCGCTGTCCCGCAACCGCGCACTTGCCGTTGCCGATTACCTGCAATCCCGCGGCGTGAACGGCTCGCGCCTGACCACCGCCGGCTACGGCTCACGCCACCCGATTGCATCTAACGCCACAGCCGAAGGCCGCGCCCAAAAATCGCCGCGTTGAGATTTTGATCAATCCCGATCAAAAACGCCATCAAAGCAGCGCAACAACAAATGTAATAAGCTATCCGTCTGAAGATAAAGTTTAAAGGTCGTCTGAAACAAAAATCAGGTTTCAGACGACCTTTTATATGGAAGTAATGCGGGCCGGATGTCCGAATACCTCAAGACAATTTGAGGTCGGAGGCAATAATGAAATGGTGGAAATGTAGGAAACAAAAAAAGGAGGCAATCCCCCACAGGATTGCCCCAATACCTCAAATCAGAGATTTACGCTTCACAAACAATACAGGCTTTCGCCTGCGGCTTTACCTGCACGGCTCAACTCCGTGCGGGTAAACTTTTGCTCCGAGGGAGTGAGGCTCGGAACATCCGCTGCAAACTAAGGAGCTTGCTACGGGAAACCAGAGTATCGTATTTGCCAGTAGGGCTGTAATTCGATGTAGTGAAATTTACGCTAAATTTTTCAGGTTTGCCAAGAGGGGGATATGATTTTTTTATGCTGTTTTTTTGTATTTGCAATATTTCAAAAAAATCTAAATTATTTAAAAACTATATGCTATTAAATTAATATTTATAAAAAAATAAGAATCATATTTTTTTATAATTTTGGAATTATATTCTTGATTGTGTAGTTAATGATATTAATTTGGATAAAATGTTATTTTATAACTTTTTTTGATTTTAAATGAAATTAAATTTAATATATTAATTAAAAAAAGTTATATTATCTTTACGTTTTGAGGATATGGCTTGGGGATTCGACTGCATTTTTAGGTTAATTAGGGTTAAATCTCTATTTTATCCAAAGAGTTAATGTGAAAAATTCTCAATTGAAAAATTTGTTACTATCGTTGTTAATTTTTCGATTTAATAGAAATGATAAAAAGCCCGAATATGACGGGCCTCGCTTTTTGTTGTAACTGTATGTAATTCAATAAAATCCCTGTTCGCCTTCGGGACGGGTTTTGAAGCGTTTGTGCAGCCAGAAATATTGTTCGGGATTTTCCCTTGCCCGCGCTTCGATAAAGTCGTTCATGCGTTGGGTGTCGGCTGCAACGTCGTCTGAAGGGAAGTTTTCCCATGCCGGATAAAAAGCGCAGCGTAACGGTGTTGTCGGCATTGCGCGTGGGGATGGCGGGGATGACTTTGGCTTTCGTCATGCCGGCGATGCGGCTTAAGCCTGTAATCGTGGCGGTGGGGATGCCGAAGAAGTTGACGAAAATGGAGTCGTTGCGGCCGAAATCTTGGTCGGGCAGGTAAAGGAAGGGGGCGTCGCTTTTGCGCAGTTGCTTGATAATCGCGCGCAGGCCTTCGGTGCGGCCGATGAGGAAGACGTTGTTGTAGCGGTGGCGGCCTTTGAGGATTTGTTCGTCCAACGCTTTGTTTTTTTGGTGCGAATACATGCTGGTCAGCGGCACGTCCTGATTGAGGGTGTAAACCGCCATTTCAAATGCGGTGAAATGCGGATAAAGCAGGATGACTTTTTTGCCCGCCGCGAGTGCGTCGTCGAGATGGTGTTTGTCTTGATAATGCACAAACTTGCGCAGTCTGTCTGCGGGTGCGTACCAATACAGGCCGTATTCGAGCATCAGCTTTGCCATGTGCTGAAAATGGCGTTTGAGCACGGCTTCGCGCTTGTCTTCGCTCCATTCGGGAAAGCATTTTCTAAGGTTGGTCTCGCCGACTTTGCGACGCGGTTTGACGGCGTAATAGGCGAGGATGCCCACTGCGTCGGCGATTTTGTGTATGACCTTGAAAGGCAGGAGCTGAATGAGGTAGAGGAGGAAAAAGGCGGCTTTCATGTCGTCTGTCGCGGGATGGTGCGGAAAAAAGGGAATTATAACGGAAAGGTCTGTTGTTCAGTCAGAGAGTAGGAGTCTGAGTAAACTTGTTTTGGCGAAACCCGCTACGCTCGTTTTCAGACGACCTTTTCACCATTGGAAGCGTCCCCGCTTGACCTTCATTCCGTTCGGGTTCAACTGTGCGGCAAGTCCGTGGTTGCGCAGGGCATGGGTCAGGGCGACGGCGAGTCCGTCGGCGGCATCGGATTGGGGCGTGCCGGAAAGGGAGAGCATTTGCACGACCATGTGCTGTACTTGTTCTTTCGCTGCCTTGCCTTTGCCTACAACGGCCTGTTTGACTTGCAGGGGCGGTGTATTCGGATACGGGCAAGCCGTGCATGACCAATGCAGCCAACGCCGCGCCGCGCGCCTGTCCGAGCATGAGTGTGGAGGCAGGATTGACGTTGACGAATACCTGCTCCACGGCGGCCTGTTGCGGCTGGTAAGTTCGGACGATTTCATCGATATGGCGTACGATGACGGCGATGCGTTCCGACAGCGGCGCGTCCGGAGGGGTTTTGATGCAGCCGGAGGCGATGTAGAAATGCTCGCGGCCGCGGACGTCGATGACGCCGAAGCCGGTTACGCGGCTGCCGGGGTCTATGCCTAGGATGCGGGTGGTTTGTGAAGCGGAAGTCATGATTATGCTGTTGAGGCGGTGAAACCGGGATTATAGTGAAATCAATATAAAACGGATATGGGTTGCGATGTGTCTTTTCAGACGACGTTTTCACGATTTATGGTTTGTTTACGCAAGAGGGGCATATACTGGTTGGTCAAATTGGTTATCGCTATTCGGTTGTGTAAGAAATATTTGAAAGGAACGGACAGGATGAAACCCTTGTATATTTTGGTTGCGGCCTTGACGGCTTTTGCCTGTGTTGGCGATAGCGGAAGTCCGCCTTTATGGCGAAATCAAAAGCGGCGTTGAAGCGTCGCGCATTAAATCGAGAGACAGTTCGGTATCACATAGCGGCATATATGATTCAGGCAGTTATATCGGTTTGCGCGGCTCGCTACCTATCGGTAGTGGGAATAATGTGTTGTTTCAGGCAGAACGGGATACGCCGGTAGGTTCGCGCAGCCTGTCGCACACGGTTTGGCATAGTCCTTCCCCCATTCGGGCAATATGGGAGACGATGCGGCAGGGGCAGTTTGGGAAATATTGAATTTTTTTGTCGTTCGTGTATGAAAAGGTCGTCTGAAAACCGATTTGGGGGTTTCAGACGACCTTTGCTCGTTTTGTTTAAGCTTCCTTGTTTAAACCCAGCTTTTCAGCAATTTTGTTCCACACGGCTTCCAGCGGAATGGCTTTGAGCAGGCGTTTTTTGCCGGATGTATTGATGCTGTCGGGGTGGGGTAGGTCGCCGAAATCACCCGCCCAAATAACCTCGGCATTGTCGGAATAGGGATACCATCTGTCCAGCCATGAGGGACCGAACAGGGCGATTTGCGGTTTGTCCAGTGCAGCGGCGATGTGCATGGGGGCGGAATCTACGCCGATGAAGAGTTTGCAGCCGTCGATGGCGGCAGCCAGTTCGCGCAGGTTGAGGTTGCCCGACAGTGTCCATAATTTACCGCCTTCGGGAATTTTGACGCGTTCTAAAACCGCATCGATCATTTGTTGTTCGGTTGCTGAGGGTGCGGCGGTTAAAACGACGTTTTGACCGTGGTTGAGCAGTAATTGGACGATGGCGGCGTTTTTGCCGTCTTCCCAGCATTTGAATTCCCAACGCGCGCCCGGGTGGAATAAGACATAATCCTCCCCGTTCCAGCCTTGTTTGTTCAGCTTGCTTTGCAAATTCGAGCGGGCATCTTCGCCGATTGCCATCATCACTTTTGCCGGCGGTGTTTCCTCAGGCCGGATAAGCGGCGGTAAAACGTTCATATGATATTCGGTAATGTGGCAGCCGCGTCCGGCTTCGGGGTTGAGGAAGTCGTGGCACCAACGCCAGAAAAAAAGTGGTCGCGTTTGATATGGCTGATGCCGACGCTGCATTGTGCGCAGAATTTGGCGAGTATTGCCGAGCGCCATTGGTCGGACAGGTTGAACGCCCAGTCGTACCTCCGCTTTTTCAGGTGCGAGAACAGCTTTTTTTCTTCGCATAGCTGGGTTTTCAACCCCTGCTTTTTCCAGGATCGGTCTATGGTGAAGATTTCGGCAATTTCAGGATTGTCGCTGATGATGTCGGCGGTTTCCCGGTAAACCAGCATGTCGATTTCGCAATCGGGAAAGCGGGTCTTGAGGGCGTGGACGACGGGCGTGGCTAACAGGACGTCGCCGTGGTGGCGCAGCTTGATGACTAAAAATACGTTTCGGTTGGGCCAGGGACATAGTTTGCTTTCGGCGGATGGATTTCGGTCTGCCTATTGTAAAACGAAACGGCACAATGGCGAACTGCCTTTTTATGGTCGGAAGGATGGTGTTCGAGGCAGTATCGCTGCACGATATGCGCTTGCCTTTCGGATACGATAGAATGTGGACAATTAATCCCTAGAATAGCGGGCGTACCGTTTTCAGACGACCTTTGTCCCGCGCACCTGCCATGAATACACTCAAACACATCGTCCTCATTGGTGTCGGGCTGATCGGCGGCTCGTTCGTGTTGGACTTGAAACGGCTCGGATTGGTCGATACGGTAACCGGCATCGATTTGGATCGCGACAACCTTGACCGTGCGCTTGAACGGCGCGTCATCGATCGTGCCTACACACAAATCGACGCTTTGAGTATGCACGAAGCGGATTTGGCCGTTATCGCTACGCCTGTTTCCACATTTCCCGACATTTGCCGCACCGTCCGACCTTATTTGAACGCGCATACCGTGGTTACCGATGTGGGCAGTACCAAACAATCTGCCGTTCAGGCTTTCCGCAGCGTCCTGCCCGAACATTTGTCCCGTTGCATCGCAGCCCATCCGATTGCAGGCTCTGACAGGAGCGGCGCGCTTTCCGCACAGTTCGGATTGTTTCAGGACAGGAAGCTGGTGATCACGCCGCACGGGGAAGAAGATGAAGAGGCCGCCGGCCTGGTTGAAAACCTGTGGCGGGCAGTCGGGGCGAAAACTTTCCGCATGAGCGCGGAAGAACACGATGCCGTTTTTGCCGCCGTTTCCCATATGCCGCATCTTGCCGCCTTCGCCTACGTCCACCAAATCGCCGATCATCCCGACGGTCGGCATTATCTTGAATTTGCCGCGACGGGCTTTCGTGATTTTACGCGCATCGCATCCAGTCATCCCGCCGTATGGACGGACATCTGCCTTGCCAACAAAAACAGCCTGTTGGATTTGATTGGCGGCCTGCGTACCCAGTTATCCGAACTCGAACGCATCCTGTCCGAAGAAGACCGCGCCGCCCTTTACCGCTATTTTGCCTCTGCCAAACAAACCCGTGATGAATGGCTGGAACGGCAGTAGCAGGTTTGAAAGAGCAGTTTCAGACGACTTTTATATAAGACCTTTATATAAATAGATAGTTAAATCAGGTCGTCTGAAAACAAAGCTTCGTCAAAACCCTTTATCCGAACAGGACAACTCTTGCTATAATTGCCCGATAGACACAATAAGCCCGCAAAGACACACCATGAGCCACACTCCGTTATTAGACACCATCCATCTGCCGCAGGATTTGCGCAGGCTGGATAAAAAGCCTGCTGCCGCAGGTTGCCGCCGAATTGCGGGCATTCCTACTCGAATCCGTCGGTCAAACCGGCGGGCATTTCGCCAGCAATCTGGGCGCGGTCGAGCTGACCATCGCCCTGCACTATGTGTATAACACGCCCGAAGACCATTTGGTTTGGGATGTCGGCCATCAAAGCTATCCGCACAAAAATCCTCACCGGACGCAAAAACCGGATGCACACCATGCGCCGCTACGGCGGCTTGGCGGGTTTCCCCAAACGCAGCGAGTCCGAATACGACGCGTTTGGCGTGGGACATTCCTCCACCTCCATCGGCGCGGCTTTGGGTATGGCGGCGGCAGACAAACTCTTGGGCAGCGACCACCGCAGCGTCGCGATTATCGGCGACGGCGCGATGACGGCGGGGCAGGCGTTTGAAGCCTTGAACTGCGCGGGCGACATGGACGTGAACCTGCTGGTCATCCTCAACGACAACGAAATGTCGATTTCCCCCAACGTCGGCGCGCTGCCGAAATACCTTGCCAGCAACGTCGTGCGCGATATGCGCGGCGTGTTGAGCACCATCAAGGCGCAATCGAGCAAGGTTTTGGACAAGCTGCCCGGCGCGATGGAGCTTGCCCAAAAAAAGTCGAGCACAAAAATCAAAAACGCTGGCGGGCGAAGCCGAACACGCCAAGCAGTCGCTGTCTTTGTTTGAAAAACTTCGGTTTCCGCTACACCGGCCCCGTGGATGGCCACAACGTCGAGCATCTGGTTGACGTATTGAAAGATTTGCGCGGCCGCAAAGGCCCGCAACTGCTGCACGTCATCACCAAAAAGGGCAACGGCTACAAACTCGCCGAAAACGACCCCGTCAAATACCACGCGGTCGCCAACCTGCCCAAAGACGTTTCAGACGACCTCAAAACCGCAACGTCGTCTGAAAAAGAAAAACAAGCCCGCCGCCAAACCGACCTATACGCAAGTGTTCGGCAAATGGCTGTGCGACCAGGCGGCGGCAGATTCCCGATTGGCCGCGATTACCCCCGCCATGCGCGAGGGCAGCGGACTGGTCGAATTCGAACAACAATTTCCCGACCGCTATTTCGACGTCGGCATCGCCGAGCAGCACGCCGTTACCTTTGCCGGTGGTTTGGCTTGCGAAGGCATGAAGCCCGTCGTCGCCATTTATTCCACCTTCCTCCAGCGCGCCTACGACCAACTGGTGCACGACATCGCCCTGCAAAACCTGCCCGTTTTGTTTGCCGTCGACCGTGCGGGCATCGTCGGCGCGGACGGCCCGACCCATGCCGGTTTGTACGATTTGAGCTTCTTGCGCTGCGTGCCGAACATGATTGTTGCCGCGCCGAGCGATGAAAACGAATGCCGCCTGCTGCTTTCGACCTGCTATCAGGCAAATGCCCCCGCTGCCGTCCGCTATCCGCGCGGCACGGGAACAGGCGCGCCCGTTTCAGACGACCTTGAAACCGTAGCCATCGGCAAAGGCATCGTCCGCCGCCAAGGCGAGAAAACCGCATTCATCGCCTTCGGCAGCATGGTCGCCCCCGCATTGGCTGTTGCCGAAAAATTGAACGCCACCGTCGCCGATATGCGCTTCGTCAAACCGATAGACGAGGAACTCATCGTCCGCCTCGCCCAAAGCCACGACTACATCGTTACCGCCGAAGAAAACGCCGAACAAGGCGGCGCAGGCAGCGCGGTGCTGGAAGTGTTGGCAAAACACGGCATCTGCAAACCCGTTTTACTTTTGGGCGTTGCCGATACCGTAACCGAACACGGCGATCCGAAAAAACTTTTGGACGATTTGGGTTTGAGTGCCGACGCAATGGAAAAACGCATACGCGGCTGGCTTCCGGCAGCTTGAACTGAAGCTGCAATCGAATAACGCCACCCGTTGCAAGCAATGAATAAAGGTCGTCTGAAAACGGATTTTCAGACGACCTTTGCCATATTTTCGATACGGTTTATTTATCGGCGCATTGCGTGTGGACGGAAATGACGGCTGATGATGTGTGCCGTATCAAAAAAGTCTATGCCGTTGTTTCAAATTACACAGATAATGGTACAGGTATTTTTTTGGGATATACCGTGAATCTTTATTCAGACGACCTGCTGATAGGTCGTCTGAACACGCAGATAGGAACTGATATGCAAAAAAACATCCGTGCCGCCGCCGTACAAAATGATTTCGTCCACCGACCCCGATAACAACATTAACACCATGAAACGCCTCGTGCGCCAAGCAGCCGAACAAGGCGCGGATTGGGTGCTGTTGCCCGAATATTGGCTGCTGATGGGGCGTAAGGATACCGACAAACTGGCTTTCGCCGAACCTTTAGTCGGTGGCAGTTTAGGTGAAACCCGCTACGCTCGTTTTCAGACGACCTTGAGCGAGACGGCGGCAGAATGCGGCGTGGTGCTGTTCGGCGGCACGATTCCGCTGCAAAGCCCTGACGCGGGCAAAGTGATGAACACGATGTTGGTGTACGACCGTGACGGCACGCAAATCGGGCTGTATCACAAAATGCACCTGTTCGGTTTCTCAGGCCTGGGCGAACGCTATGCCGAGGCGGACACCATCAGCGCGGGCGGCGATGTGCCGAAATTGGCTGCCGACGGCGTCCCGCTTGCCGCGGGCGTGTGCTACGACTTGCGCTTTCCCGAGTTTTTCCGCGCCCAGCAGCCGTTTGACGTTTTGCTGCTGCCCGCCGCCTTTACTTACACGACCGGTAAAGCGCATTGGGAATTGCTGCTGCGCGCCCGAGCGGTGGAAAACCAATGCTACGTCATCGCTTCGGCGCAAGGCGGCGAACACGAAAGTGGCAGGCGCACGTTCGGTCATAGCATGATTATCGATCCGTGGGGCGAAATCTTGGACATATTGCCCGAAGGCGAAGGCATCGTCATTGCCGATTTGGACGCTGCGAGGCTGCAAAGTGTACGCACCAGACTGCCCGCTTTGAAGCACAGGTTGTTGTGAAGATGATTAAAACGTGATTCGGGCTTGTAGAATAGGCATGAATGTGTTTGATGGAACAGTATAGTGGATTACCTTTAAACCAGTACGGCGTTGCCTCGCCTTAGCTCAAAGAGAACGATTCTCTAAGGTGCTGAAGCACCAAGTGAATCGGTTCCGTACTATCTGTACTGTCTGCGGCTTCGTCGTCTTGTCCTGATTTAAATTTAATCCACTATAAAAAAAGGTCGTCTGAAAAACGGTTTCCATTCGTTGAAACGGTATTTTCAGACGACCTTTGCGTTTGGGTAAACGGAGAATGTGTTATGCCAGACCGTTTTGTTGCGCGTCTTGCAGGCGGGCTTCGAAGTTGCTCAGGTTGACGCCTGCTTGTTGTGCGGCAGCGACGACTTCGGCGACGCTTGCGCCGTTTTGCACCTGATGATAGCCCCAGAGCAGGGGAGCAGCGGGTGCCGGTGCGGCAGTAGGCGAGGACGGGTTGGGGAACGCTTTTGAGCAGGTTTTTGGAAGGCGGCGACATCGGCGGCGTTGATGGAGGGCGCGACGACGGGCTGATGATGGTGTTCGCGGATGCCTGCGGCTTCAAGCCAGCTTTCGACTTGTTTGAACGTAACTTGGTTTTTCTTCTTCGCCGTCGGGACGGTTGCAGATGACGGTTTGGATGCCGAGTTTGGCGGCTTCTTGTACGTCTGCTTCGGTCAGTTGCGGGGGCGATATAGAGGTTGTCGGCAAGTTTTTGGATGGACATGGGTTTTTCCTTTCTGTAAGTGGTTTTCAGACGACCTCGATCCGGCACTTGAGGTCGTCTGAAAATTAGGCTCGGTCATTATAAAGCCAGTTTTCAAATAATTCGCGGTCGGTAATGTAGAGGACGGCGGTATCGGCTTCGGCGGCTTGGACGTTAATGTCGGCGACGTACAGGATGCCGGTGCGGAAGTAGTGGAGGTGTGCGGTGGCGCCGATGGGGAGTTGCGCCCACTGTGCGGCAAGGTCGGTGCAGGCGTAGCCGTCGATGGCGATGATTTTGTCCTGCGGGCAGAGGGCGGCGTTTTCTGCGCTGCCGCCGTTGAAGACGTGGGTCAGGGTGGCGTGGTCGCTGTTTTGTTTGAACCTTGCGCCGAAGTCGGACGCGGGGGCGGGCGTTTCGGTTGGCGGTTCGGACAGGGAATGCGCCGCCGTGGCTGCGCGGCTGTGCCTGCCATTGCAGTCCGATGCCTATGGTGGCGAGGAGTTCGGCAAGGGGCAGGTCGGCGGTGGAGTAGAGGGTCGTCTGAAAAAAGTCTTCGAGGTCTAGGCCGGTAAACGCTTGGCAACGGGCTTGCCACTGTTTTTCGGGGATGCCTTGCTGGGTGTCCAGCCAATCGCGGTAGTGTTGCTGCATGACGCTGTCGAGGGTGTGTCGTCCGCTGCTTTTTTTGCTGCGGATGGCGAGGTCGAGGCAGAGGGCGGCGAGTGCGCCTTTTTGGTAGTAGCTGACGATGGCGTTGGGGCTGTTTTCGTCTTGTTTGTAGAATTTGTTCCCAAGCGGTGAAAGCTGGATTCGGGCAAGGCTTTGTTTCAGACGACCTTTGGTTTGCTGCACGCGGGTGATGCTTTGGGAGAGCAGGCGCAGGTAGGCTTCGGGGGCGATGGTGCGGCTTCGGGCGAGGAAAAGGTCGTCGTAGTAGGAGGTGATGCCTTCAAATGCCCAGAGCTGCTCGGTGTAGTTTTTCGCGGTCGAGGTCGTAGGGGGCGAAAGCGGCGGGTTTGATGGATTTGACGTTCCAGGCGTGGAAGTATTCGTGTGAGAACAGTCCGAGCAGTTGGGTGTAGGCGTCGTTGGCTTCGGTCATGCCGTGCGGCGGTAGGCTGTGGCGGTCGGCGAGCAGGGCGGTGCTGCTGATGTGTTCCAGTCCGCCGTAGATGTTGTCGCCGACGTGGAGCAGGAAGAGGTAATGGGTGAACGGGGCAGGGGAGGGAACATGGCCAGTTCGGTTTCGCAGATTGTGCGGATGTCTGACACGAGGCGGTCGCGGTCGAAAATCGGGGTAGTAGCCGCTCAAGGCGATGCGGTGCGGGATGCCGCCGGCTTTCGAAATCGAGAAATTCGATGTTGCCCAGTTTCGACCGGGTGGTCGATTAAGTCGTGGTAGGAGGTCGTCTGAAAAGCTGTGGATGCCGGTTTGGGGGCAGGGTGGTGGCCATCTGCCATGTTTTCGGCAGGATGGGAAAATTTCGATTTGGTGCGCGCTGTTTTCTTGTCCGTTTACCTGCAAAAAAACAGGCATGCGCCGTCAAAAGAACCCGCGTTCGGCAGTCAGAAACGAGCCGCGGACGGACAGGTCGTAGGCGTAAACGGTGTAGTAAATTTCCCACTCGCCGGACTGCGGGGCAGTGCGCCACCGGTTTTTTTTGACTTGGGTCAGATGGGCATATTCTCCGTTGCAAAAAGCGCGGATGGTGGTGATGTGGCGGGAGAAGTCGCGTATCAGATAGCTGCCGGGAACCCAGTTCGGCAGGCTGATTTCTGTTTCCAAATCATGTTCTTGTCGGAAGGTTAGGCGGATGTGCCACTCGTGAGCAAGCGGGTTGGGGGGTGATTTTGTAATTAATCATGACTATTAATGTATTTGTTAAATTTTATGAATAAAAAGGTCAAATTATGCGGTTTGATTTATATCGATAAAGTCCCCTTCAAAAGGGAGGCTTGAAAAAATAAAGTGGCGCTGTAGGGGAGGTTGTTAAATAATAATATGATTATAAAGTAAAAAATATAAAAAATCGATAAAGCCGCCAGATGGAGTGAAATGTAATTCCGCTTGGCTAGGCTTGTCTTATATGTTAAATTTAGAAAAATTTAAACCTAGCCCTTATTGCGTTTGTTCAAAACGCATACGGCAAAGTGAGATAAAAAATTTTTATTCCCATAATTCATGGAGACTCTCATGGACACACAAACTTATAACTACAAAGTGGTGCGCCAGTTCGCCATCATGACCGTAGTTTGGGGTATTGTGGGCATGTTGGTCGGTGTCATCGTTGCCGCCCAATTGTTCGCCCCGGCCCTTGATTTATCAGATGTCGGCCCTTGGTTCCACTTCGGCCGCCTGCGTCCGTTGCACACCAATGCGGTGATTTTTGCGTTCGGCGGTTGCGGTCTGATGGGTACATCATACTACGTTGTTCAACGTACCTGTAATGCACGCCTGTTCGGCGGTTGGCTGCCGGCATTTACCTTCTGGGGCTGGCAGGCAGTTATCGTTGCGGCAATCGTCAGCCTGCCTTTGGGTTATACCCAAGCTAAAGAGTATGCCGAATTGGAATGGCCTATCGACATCCTGATCGCTTTGGTTTGGATTGCTTACGCCATCGTATTCTTCGGTACGATTGCCAAACGTAAAATCAAACATATCTACGTTGCCAACTGGTTCTACGGCGGTTTCATTTTGGCCGTTGCTCTGTTGCACATCGTCAATAACCTGAGCATTCCTGCGGGCTTCATGAAATCCTATCCGGTTTATGCGGGCGCAATCGATGCTATGGTTCAATGGTGGTATGGCCACAATGCCGTAGGTTTCTTCCTGACCGCAGGCTTCTTGGGCATGATGTACTACTTCGTGCCGAAACAAGCAGGTCGTCCGGTTTACTCTTACCGCCTGTCCGTCGTCCACTTCTGGGCTTTGATTTTCACCTACATGTGGGCAGGTTCCCACCACTTGCACTATACCGCGCTGCCTGACTGGACTCAGTCCTTGGGTATGGTGTTGTCCCTGATTCTGTTCGCACCTTCTTGGGGCGGTATGATTAACGGTATTATGACTTTGTCCGGCGCATGGGACAAACTGCGTACCGACCCTATCTTGAAATTCTTGATCGTTTCCCTCTCCTTCTACGGTATGTCCACCTTCGAAGGTCCGATGATGTCTATCAAATCCGTCAACGCTTTGAGCCACTACACTGACTGGACCGTTGCACACGTTCACGCCGGCGCATTGGGCTGGGTGGGCTTCGTGACCATTGGTTCCGTGTACTACATGATTCCCCGCCTGTTCGGTAAAAATGAAATGTACAGCACCAAATTGGTGGAAGCACACTTCTGGATTGCGACCATCGGCGTGGTTCTGTATATCGCCTCCATGTGGATTGCAGGGGTATTGCAAGGTCTGATGTGGGGTTCTTTGAATGCGGACGGTACTTTGACCTACTCGTTTGTAGAGTCAGTTAAACGCACCATGCCTTTCTACATGATTCGTTTCACCGGCGGCCTGCTGTACCTGAGCGGTATGTGTATCATGGCATACAACGTTTACCGTACGGCCATCAGTGGCAAAGCGGTTGATGCCGAGATTCCCGCGGTGTCTCAAACCCAGCACCACTAAAAACATAAGAAAAGGCTACCAAAATGAAATTACAACAATTAGCTGAAGAAAAAGTCGGCGTCCTGATTGTATTTACCCTGCTTGTAGTCAGCGTAGGCCTGTTGATTGAAGCCGTGCCGCTGTTCTTTACTAAGGCAGTCACCCAGCCTATTGAAGGTGTGAAACCTTATAACGCTTTGCAAGTGGCTGGTCGCGACATCTATATCCGCGAGGGTTGTTACAACTGTCACTCTCAAATGATCCGTCCGTTCCGTGCGGAAACCGAACGTTACGGCCACTACTCCGTTGCCGGCGAGTCTGTTTATGACCATCCGTTCCAATGGGGTTCCAAACGTACCGGTCCGGACTTGGCACGTGTCGGCGGCCGCTATTCCGACGAATGGCACCGCATCCACCTGCTGAATCCGCGCGACGTTGTGCCGGAGTCCAATATGCCCGCTTTCCCATGGCTTGCCCGCAACAAAGTCGATGCCGAAGCAACCGTGGCGCATATGAAAGCCCTGCGTAAAGTCGGTACGCCTTACAGCGATGAAGAGATTGCCAAAGCACCTGAAGCCTTGGAAAACAAATCGGAGCTGGATGCGGTGATTGCATACCTGCAAGGCTTAGGCTTGGCATTGAAAAACGTAAGGTAACATCATGGACGTAAACTGGGCCCGCTCGCTCTTTACTGTTTGGGTTTTTATCAGCTTTATCTTAGTGCTTTATATCGTTTTCAACCGACGCAATAAAAAAAGAACTACGATGATGCCGCCAACAGTATTTTCGAAAATGATGAGGATAAAGAGTCGTCTGAAAAAGACGGGCGATAACAGTTTAGTCCGTGATCACGGAGCAAAAATAATGAACACAGCAACCCAATTTACCAGCAATTTCTGGAATATATACATTGCAGTCATCGTCGTGCTCAGCTTTATCGGCTTGGCATGGCTGCTGCTTTCCCAAAACGTTGTGAAGCGTCCTAAAAAGGGCGAAGAGGTCAAAACGACAGGCCATCAATGGGACGGTATCGAAGAATACAACAACCCGTTGCCACGCTGGTGGTTTTGGCTGTATGTCTGCACTTGGTTGTTCGGTATCGGCTACCTGGTCATGTATCCGGGTTTGGGCGATTATAAAGGACAGTGGAAATGGAGCAGCCACGGACAATATGATCAAGAAATGGCTAAAGCAGATCAGAAGTACGGCAAAGTTTATGCCAAGTTTGCCAATATGCCGATTGAGCAAGTGGCAAAAAATCCTGAAGCACGCGCCATCGGTCAAAACCTCTTCAATACCTACTGTATCCAATGTCACGGTTCTGATGCCAAAGGTTCCAAAGGCTTCCCGAATTTGACCGACAACGATTGGTTGTGGGGCGGCGAACCTGAGAAAATCCATGAGACCATTGAAAAAGGCCGTACGGCGACGATGGCAGCATGGGGTCCTGCGTTGGGTGAAGAGCGGGTAAAAGATGTGGCAAACTATGTCATGTCCTTATCCAAATCCAAAGACCAATACGATGAAGAACGTGCCGCACGCGGTAAAGTATTGTTCAGTGGTCCACCGGCAAACTGCTTTACCTGTCACGGCGACAAAGGTCAAGGTATCCAAGGACTGGGTCCGAACCTGACCGATAACGTATGGTTGTGGGGCGGTACTCAAAAAAATCGATTATCGAAACCATCACCAACGGCCGACACAGTCAAATGCCGGCTTGGGGTCGTTTCTTGGATAAAGACAAACTCCACATCATGACTGCGTATGTATGGGGTCTGTCCAACAAAGACGGCAAAGCGCCCGTGAAAAAAAGCCGAACCTGCTCCCGCACCGGCACCTGCTTCTGCTGCCGCATCATCCGCTGACGCTTCATCTGCGTCCGCACCTGCACAAGCTGAAAAAAAGCAGCTTCAGCAGCTGATGCAAAAGCGGCTGCTCCTGCCGAAGCCAAGCCGGTGGAAAAAAAGCAGATGCTTCTTCTGCCAAAGTGGACGGTAAAGCTGTTTTTGAAGCCAACTGTAAAATGTGTCACGGCGGTACCATCCCCGGTGCTCCAGGCATAGGCAAGAAAGATGAGTGGGCCCCGCGTATCAAACAAGGTAAGGATACCCTGCACAAACACGCGCTCGAAGGTTTTAACTCCATGCCTGCCAAAGGCGGTAACACAAGCCTGAGTGATGACGAAGTCAAAGCAGCGGTTGACTATATGGCCAACCAATCCGGCGCTAAATTCTAAACCGTAGAAATTAAAACGCACCTTTTTCATAAGGTGCGTTTTTTTATGGTCAAAGCCATCTGTTTTTCATAGCAATTTAATTTCTGTCTTTATCTTAAATGTGTATGAAATAGAGGAACAGCTTATGGTTTGCTATGGGTCGCAAAAGTAACTAATGAAACTAGTGAGACATATTAGGGATAATGTCCTGCACCCAAAATACAGGATTTTTTTCTGCCCCTGTCGCATGGTGCGGACTGCTTGGAATTTTATTCATCCAACAGGCGGCAAACCAGCCGAAGGCAGCGGCTTCGACCCATTGCGGATCAAGGTTGAGTGCTGCTGTACTATGTAATTTCGTGGTAGAGGAAAAAAAGTTGGTGCAAATCTTCCATTAAAAACGGGATTGCGGATACCGCCTCCACAAATATAAAGATTGCAAACATCAGGAGCAGCAGAGATGGTTGCATCATAAATCGTTTGGGCAGTAAACCTGAGTAGCGTTCGCAAAATGTCTTCCGGTTTTTCACCACCTTTCAGACGACCTTTCAACCAATCCAATGAAAATAATTCACGCCCGGTACTTTTGGGGTATGGGGAGGAAAAAAATATGGGTGGTCGAGCAGGCAGGTTAGTAGATCGGGTAAAACGGTTCCTGTTGCCGCAATCAAGCCGTCTTTGTCATAAGGACGTTGCCAAATGGCTTGCATCCATGCGTCAGACAGCATATTGCCCGGGCCGGTATCAAAGCCGAATGCCGGAGAGGAATTTGGTAGGACGCTGATGTTGGAAATACCGCCGATATTCAAAACAACGCGTGTCTCGGAGTCGCTTTGGAACAAGGCTTGATGGAATGCGGGGACAAGAGGGGCCCCTTGTCCGCCTGCCGCTAAATCCCTGCTGCGGAAATCGCCGATGGTAAAGATACCGGTCAGATGTGCCAAAAAGCGGTAGATCGGCGAGTTGTATGCTGTATCCTGCTTCGGGGGTATGGCGGACAGTCTGCCCGTGGCAGCCAACGGCGTCAATATCGTGGGCTTGCAGGTTGGTTTGTTTGAGCAGTAAAGAAACCGTATCTGCGTAAAGGCAGCTTAGTTTTTGAGATAGCAGCATACTGCGATGCAGTTCGTTGTTGCCGATATTTTGCAAATCCAGCAATTCATGCCTAAGGTCGTCTGAATAGGGGATGAATGCGTGGGAAACGGCTTTCAGCCATCGACTGCCTTCCATGCGGATTAAAACTGCGTCCGCACCGTCCATGCTGGTGCCGGACATAATGCCGATATAGTTTCGGATATTCATAAAATTGTGATTTTGAAGTAGGCAAAAAGAAACATTGTAACGCTGTTTCAGATTTTATTTGGATTCAGGATTGGAGAAGATAAAGAAATATTTCAAGAAAGATTGTAAAAAGGTTACAATTAGGTCGAGATTCCGAATCTGCCAACTTTCGTATTTCCAAAGGAAAAACTTCCATGGCTCAAACTCAACCGAGTGCGAACTTGAAGCTTATTAACGCCGCTTTTGCCGCTATGCTGGTGGGCATGGTCGGCTATTTTATTTATTGGGGTCTGGGATATACCCATTACAACAATCCTATACTTTTCATCATTGCCACGATGTTCGGCGTATTTATGGCATTTAATGTCGGTGGCAACGATATTGCCAACTCGTTCGGAACCAGTGTCGGCTCTGGCACGTTGACCATCCCGCAGGCACTCTTGATTGCCGCTGTATTTGAAGTCAGCGGAGCCGTTATAGCGGGTGGCGAGGTTACAGATACCATCCGTAAAGGTATTGTCGATTTGAACGGGTTGGATTTGCAACCCATGCAATTCGTCTTCATTATGATGTCAGCCCTTTTGGCAGCGGCATTATGGCTTTTGTTTGCTTCGCGTAAGGGGCTGCCGGTGTCGACTACCCACGCCATTATCGGCGGTATTGTCGGCAGTGCGTTGTGTATGGCGTTTATGCACAAAATTGATGCGGGTACGCTTATCCAATGGGGTAAGCTTGGAGAGATTGCCCTTTCATGGGTATTATCCCCGATGTTGGGTGGGTTGGTTTCCTACCTCGTTTTCTCCCGTATTAAGAAAAACGTATTAGACTACAACGACTGGGCAGAAGGAACGCTTAAAACCATCAAGCAGGAAAAGAAGTCATACAAAGAGCAGCACCGTCTTTTCTTTGAAGCCCTTAGTGAAACTGAAAAAGTCGAATATGCAACCAAAGTAGCGCACGATGCGCAAATTTACGACGAACCCGATTTCGAACCTTCCGAATTACAGTCTGACTATTATCGCGGGCTGTATGAATTGGATAACCGGAAAAACAATGTCGATTCCTATAAGGCCCTTCATTCCTGGGTTCCCTTTATCGGCTCGATAGGCGGTATGATGATTGCTGCAATGCTGATTTTCAAAGGATTGAACAACTTGCATTTGGGCATGAGCAATGTCAACAGTTTCCTGATTATCTTCATGGTCGGCGCGGCGATTTGGATGGCGACATTCGTATTCGCCAAAAAGTCTCAAACGCAAAGACCTTGGCAAATCAACCTTTCAAATGTTTTCTTGGATGCAGGTTTTTACCGCATGCGGCTTTGCATTCAGCCACGGAGCAAATGATATTGCCAATGCCATCGGACCGTTTGCCGCCATTATGGATGCATTGCGTACCAACAGCATTACCGCGCAAAATGCCGTCCCGCCTATCGCTATGTTGACCTTTGGTATCGCATTGATTGTCGGGTTATGGTTTGTCGGTAAAGAGGTTATCAAGACCGTCGGAACCAGTCTGGCGGAAATGCATCCCGCTTCGGGTTTTGCGGCCGAACTTTCCGCTGCCGCCGTTGTGATGGGTGCATCATTCATGGGGTTGCCTGTATCAAGTACCCATATCCTGGTCGGAGCGGTTTTGGGGATCGGTTTGGTTAACCGCAATGCCAACTGGAAACTGATGAAACCCATCGGTTTGGCATGGGTAATTACCTTGCCCGCAGCCGCAGTTTTGTCTGTGATCTCTTATTTGGTGTTGCAGGTGGTTTTCTAACTGTTTCGAAAGTGAAAAGGTTGTCTGAAAAAACAAAATTTGTTTTTTCAGACAACCTTTTCTAATTTCTGACTTTTAGAAACTAGTAGCGTTGTTTACAGTATAGTGGATTAACTTTTAAACCAGTACGGCGTTGCCTCGCCTTGCCGTACTATCTGTACTGTCTGCGGCTTCGTCGCCTTGTCCTGATTTAAATTTAATCCACTATAATTTCTATAACACGGTGAAGCCGTATCGAAGTTTGAACGGCGATACGCCGTTTGAGGCCTTGCAGGCTTATTTCTCTCAATCTGTGGTGTAAACAATTCGACGATTTCCTACACTCTCATGTAAGCTAAAGGTCGTCTGAAAACTGATTTTCAGACGACCTTTTATCATGATGGCGATGCTGTTGTTTTTCTTATTTTTTTGCGGCAAACGGTCCTTTTTCCTTCGATAAGGGGTTGTTGCGCTTCAATCCGTTTTTTTCGCATTCCGCCATCAATTCAGCTTCTGTGCCGCTGCTGTGGGGGGATGACGGGGTTGATGACGACGGTGATGGTGCCGGGGTGTTTGAGGAAGGAATTTTTTTCGGCCAAAAATTCGCCGCTGTTGAGGGAGACGGGGACGATGTCCATTTCAAACATTTTCGCCATGCGCGCGCCGCCGAGTTTGTAGCGGCCTTTTTCGCCGGGCGGCAGGCGTGTGCCTTCGGGGAAGATGGTAATCCAGTAGCCTTCGTTTTTGCGCGCCATGCCTTGTTCCATCAGTTGTTTGCTGGCTTCGCGGCTGTTGCTGCGGTCTATGCCTATGGTTTTGACGAGTTTCAGTCCCCAGCCGAAGAAGGGGATTTTGAACAATTCGCGTTTGGCGACGTAAACCTGCGGCGGGAAGATTTCTTGCAGGGCAAGGGTTTCCCAGCCGCTTTGGTGTTTGGCGCAGATGATGGAGGGGCGGTCGGGGATGTTTTCGGCACCGATGAGGCGGTATTTGAGTCCGATGATGTGTTTGAGCGACCAGTTGAGGATGCGTACCCATATTTGCGCCATTTTGTGCGCGCCGCCTTGGACGGGCAGGGCGAGGAGCATGAAGGGGAAAAGTAAAATCAGGCTGGTGCTGAGGATGAACCAGTAGGTCAGGTTGCGGATGAGGAGCATGTTTTTTTACCTGTCGGATGGGTCGTCTGAAATCTTGTTTGGGCTTGAAACGGGGCGAAACAGGGTTTCAGACGACCTCGTGTATTTATGGGTTTGCCTGTCCGTCTGTAAGGTCTTGTGCGGACTCGTGCATGATGTATTGGGAGAAGGCGAGCAGGCTGTCGAAGACTTGGGTGTTTTCGGGTAATTCTTTTTCCTGTTGCGACAAGGTTTTCTTGCCTTTGCCGGTCAGGACGAGCGCGGTTTTGCCGCCGGCTTCGTGCATGGCTTGCAGGTCGCGCAGGCTGTCGCCGACCAGCCAGGTTTCGGCAGGGTTGGCTTTGAAGCGTTCGAGGATGTCGTAAATCATGCCGGGTTTGGGTTTGCGGCAGTCGCAGTTGTCGGCGGCGGTGTGCGGGCAAAACCAGATGCCGTCGATTTCGCCGCCCGCCTGACGGACGAGGCGGTGCATTTTGGCGTGCATTTCGGTCAGGTCTTGGACGGTGAAGTATTTGCGGCCGATGCCGGATTGGTTGGTGGCGACGGCGATGTTGTAGCCTGCCTGCGTCAGGAAGGCGATGGCGTCCATACTGCCTTCGATGGGTATCCATTCGTCTACGGATTTGACGAAGTCGTCGCGGTCTTGGTTGATGACGCCGTCGCGGTCGAGGATGATGAGTTTCACGGATGTTCCTGTCAGAAGTTCGAGGTCGGTTTAGATATTAAGGTCGTCTGAAAAACGGGTGGTTTGTTTATTCGGATGGTCTCCAACATATCTATGGTTTTGGCTGATGTGGTGTTCTAATGTCGGATTGTAGTTTAATGCCTGCATCGGGTCGGTAAGTTTATGTTTACCTTGTTGTTTGAGGGCGGCCGCTTGGACGACGGCCTGGGCCAGTGTTTCGGGGCGGCTGCGCGAGAAGAAAAAGCCTGCTTCATCGTTCATGACTTCGGTACAGGCCATGTTGTCGGAGAGGACGACGCGCGTGCCGCACAAGACGGATTCGACGCCGACCAGTCCGAAAAGGCTCGTACAGGGACGCCATGATGGTGAAATCGGCGGCGCGGTAGAGTTCGGGCATGTTTTTGCAGAAACCCAGTTCGACGACGTTTTTCATGGGGCGCGGCAACGGCGAACCGGCAACGGCGAGTTTGACGGGCAGGTCGGTGTGTTCGAAAAAGTCCGCCAGCAAATCGAGTCCTTTGCGCTTGTGGCCGGTCGAGGGGAACAGGAACACGGTTTCGTCGTCCTGAAAGCCGTATTTCGCGCGGACGGCGGCGGTTTCATCGGGGGCGGGATAGAAGCGGGCGGTGTCGGCGGGCGGGTGGATGACGTGGATTTTTTTCGGACGGCACGCCGTAGAGCGCGGTCAGTTCGCGCTGCATCAGGTGCGAATGTGCCATGATGGATTTGGCCGTCGCGTAGTTGCTGCGGTTGCGGCGGATGGTGAGGCGGTCGAGCAGGCCTGTTTTTTTGCTCCATGTTATGCAGGTAGCCCAAGTGTGTGCCGCCGCAGGCGAAATATATCCGCATGGTCGCAGGGGTTGCAGGCAATAAGCAGGTTGGTTTCGCGGCGGACTTTTTTGAAGGCGCGGCTGAAGAAGAACGGCCGCAGTTTTTTGGGCATGAGGGTTTGATTGACAAGGCAGGCGTTGACTAGGGCGTATTCTGCCGTGCTTGTGTCGATTTTGGCGGCGTAAGCGTTGATGTTGATATTTTGCGCGCTCAAACCGCGGATCAGGTCGAAGGCATAACTTTCCATGCCGCCTCCATGCCGGAGGCAATTAATGGTCAAGTCGATTGTTTTAATCATTTTTTTGACTGTTCCAAATGGTTTTTCCATTGCTCAAACGCTGCCTGAAAGACGGGTTTGAGGCGTTTGTAGATTTCGGGGGTGTTGGGGACGTGGTAGAAGCCGCCGAGCGACGGGGTGTCGAGGGTGCGGACGTAGTCTTCTAAGAATGCGCCGTAGCCGTCTTCTTCATTGTCGTAGTAATAGGAGGTGAATTGCCGCCCTTGTTCGGTGAAGTCGTCGGGCGTGAGCGCGCCGTCCATGTGTTTGAGCAGGAAGCGGCGGCCGCTGGTTCTGCCTTTGAGCATATTGGCGAAATCTTCCGCGCTTTCTGGGGCGGTTTGCCAAACGGGATTCGCCAGCCCTATCTGCGCCGCCCATATCCAGTACATGCCGATATGCGTGGCGGCGTTTTCGGACGGCAGTCCTTCGGGATATTCTTCGTCTAGGTGGAAGCGGATGTTGTCGTACATGGACGGTCGTGTGCTGTGATTCGGAGGGTGTTTATTGTAACGGAAAACGGGAGAGGTCGTCTGAAATCTGTCGGGACGTTTTTCAGACGACCTCTTTGTTAATAGGGGGAGTATGCTGCGGCCTGGTATGAAAACATGATATACTTCTTTTTATTTCAACCGCCTAGGATATGTCAGGGCGGTTTGTTTCGTTTGAACATTCTGAAAGTCCCTTATGTCCCAATCCACCCCCGCCCCGCTGGGCGAAAAGCAAATGGCGGTTTTGATGGCGATGTTGGTTGCCCTGATGCCGTTTTCGGTCGATGCCTACCTGCCAGCCATTCCGGAAATGGCGCAGTCGCTGAGCGCGGATATACACCGCATTGAGCAGAGCTTGGTTTTGTTTATGTTCGGTGTGGCGTTCGGGCAAATTGTCGGCGGCGCGGTTTCGGACATCAAGGGGCGCAGACCGGTGGCTTTGGTCGGTTTGAGCATTTATTTTGCGGCCGTTGTCGCGCTGACGATGGTGCAGTCGGTGGACGGGCTTTTTGAACCTGCGCGCCGTACAGGCATTCGGCGCGGGGATGACGGTGGTCATCGTCGGGGCGATGGTGCGCGATTATTATTCGGGCAGGGAGGCGGCGCAAATGTTTGCCTTAATCGGCATTATCCTGATGGTCGTGCCGCTGATTGCACCTATGTTCGGCTCTCTGTTGCAGGAATTGGGCGGCTGGCGTTTTATTTTTCGGTTTTTTTGGCGGCGTATTCGTTTGTTTTGTTCATCTTGGTGTTTGCTTTCCTGCCGCGTCCAAAGCAGACGGGCAAAATCGGGATGGACATTTTCGGACTAGTGGCGGGCAGGTTCGCCAGAGTGCTGAAGACGCGGGCGGCGATGGGCTATCTGTTTTTTCAAGCGTTCAGCTTTGCCTCGATGTTTGCATTTTTGACGGAATCGTCTTTTTGTTTACCAAAAAAACTGTACCATGTTACACCGCGCCAATACGCTTGGGTGTTTGCGCTGAACATCCTCACGATGGCTTCGTTTAACCGCATCACGGCATGGCGGCTGAAAACGGGGGCGCACCCGCAAAGTATTTTGAAATGGGGCATTATCGTGCAGTTTGTGGCGAACCTGACGATGGTACTGCTGGTCTGGTCGATGGGACTGCCGCCGATGTGGGCTTTGGTGCTTTGTGTAATGTTTTCGGTAGGCACGCAGGGCTTGGTCGGCGCGAACACGCAGGCTTGCTTTATGGCTTATTTCAAGCAGGAAAGCGGCAGCGCAAACGCGGTATTGGGCGTGTTCCAATCCATCATCGGCGCAAGCGTGGGGCTGTTGGCGACGCGGCTGCACAATGGTTCTGCGTTGGTGATGGCGGGCATGATGCTGACCTCGACGGCGTGCGGGATTGTGTTGCTTTGGCTCTGCTCGCATCAGGCTTGGAAAGAAAACAATAAAAGCGAATATGTGTGAATCGTGAACGGCAAAAGGTCGTCTGAAATCTTCAGACGACCTTTTGCTTGCGGTAGACATTTAATGGCCTAAATTCAAAAAGGACGACAGCCGTCAAAACGGTGCGTGGGAAATAAAATCCCTCTTTTAATTCAGTCCACTATCATCCTGCTTATTTTGCAGGAGCTTGTTCTGTCGGAGTGGCTGCGGGTGCGGTTTGGGTTGCAGCCTGACCTTGTTCGCCCAACGCATTGGTTTCGGCATCGGCAGAAGTGGCTTCAGTTGTTGCAGCTTCGGCGGCTTTGTCTTGTTTCAATTCGTTGGCTTGTTTTTTTAGCTTTATTGGCTTTTTTTGTGAACGTGTTCTGCCTTAGCGGCTTTGCCGGAAGCAGGTTGAGCCATAGCCACAGGAGCAGCGATCAGACCGGCAGAAACAAGAACGAGAGAGGTCAATTTAGACAATGTTTTCATGTGTAATATCCTTTCGGGAAATTTGTCTGATAAAATCATTCCGTCAAATGCTAAATGGCAATTTGCGTAAAGACAACCGCATAACTACTTGGTGCGATTGAGTTTTTATTGTAACGGTTTGTTTGTAAACCGAAGTCAGCTCGAGCGAAATTGAAATAAAGTTTCAAAAGGAGGGTTAACCCCTTTGTCCTGCTTTATTAATCGCACCTCATAGCTTGATTGTTTAAATTTATATATTTCATGGCATTACATCCGATGATTTTCGAACACCCCCTGATTCCGCAATGCATCCTACATCCTGATGGGGCTTGCCCCTGCTTGCGGTGCTGTATTTCCACTTTTTGCCGCTTTTGCTCGCCGTGATACTGACCTACGTCTTCATCACCAAGACCAACGGCCTGATTCTTTGGCTGCGCCGCCGTACGCTCGCGCGCAATACGTTTTTGCACAAATCGCTCAACGCGCACAATATCAACCTGATTTCGACCACGCTGACCATAGGCATCGTATTGACGGTTATCCTCTTGATGTCGCTGGGGATTTACCACCTGATTCACGGCGGGCACATCACCGTGATGCTGACCAAGCTGGCGGCGATTTTGGAAGACACAAAAAACAGCAGCAGCCTGCCGCCATCGGTTTTGAACATGCTGCCCAACAATACCGCCGAAATCAAAGCCTATGCGGTCAAATTGATTGAAGAATACAGCGCCGCGCTGACGCGCATCAGCAAAAAAACAGCTTCACCTCGTTCGTGTATATCCTTATCGGCATCATCATCGGCGCGATGCTCAGTTTCCACCGCCTCAACATGCGCAAAAAAACCGCCGCAAAATGCCGCCCTTCAAGGCAGAACTGGTGCGGCGGATTGTGAACTTCGAAACCAGCTTCGAGCGCGTGTTTCTGGCGCAGGTCAAAATCTCGCTGATCGATACCGCGCTGACGGGCGTGTACCTCTATCTGATCCTGCCGCTTTTCGGCGTCGAGTTGCCGTTTAAACTGACCGTGTTGGTCATCGCCTTCATCGTCGGGCTGATTCCCGTAGCGGGCAACCTGATTTCCAACACCATCATTATCATCTTAAGCCTCGGCGCGTCTTTATATGTGGCGGTCGCTTCGCTGGTGTTTCTGGTCGTCATCCACAAGCTCGAATATTTTCTGAACGCGAAAATCATCGGCTCAGAAATCGAATCGAGCGCATGGGAACTACTGGTGGCGATGGTCGTGTTCGAACGGATTTTTCGGCGTCGGCGGCATCATCGTCGCACCGGTTTATTATGCGTATCTGAAGAATGAGTTGAAACAGCAAAAGCTGATTTGAGTGTTGACGCAGTAATGTAGAAAGGTCGTCTGAAAACTATTTTCAGACGACCTTTTTTTCAGTTACAGCAGCTTGATCCCTTCCCATTATCCGACGGGGGAAAGCTGGGATAGGGTGGCTTGCAAATATACGGAACAAGGGACAAGAGCCACCTTCTCTCCAACCCTCTCTCGTCAGACGTGAGAGGACGGATTCTCGCGGGCGAAGCCCACGCTACGGTTACCCTTCACCCAAGAACAAACAATTCCTGCCCGTGCGCCTTCAGCCAACTTTTTAGCATTGTTGGTATGCGGCGTCAGCGTGTTCACCAAATGCCAAAAGCGCGGACTGTGGTCGGGGTGACGGAGGTGGCAGAGTTCGTGGATGCAGACATAGTCGGCGACGTATTGGGGCGCGCCGATCAGCCGCCAATTGAGGCGGATGCCGGTGTGCGGGCGGCATACGCCCCAAAAGGTTTTAGCGTTGCTCAGGTCTGTGGCAGCGGGCGTCAGTCCTGTTTCGGCTGCGTGTTTTTTAAGGCGGGGCAGCAGGTATTCGCGGGCGCGTTCGTTCAACAGGCGGCGCAGGTGGTCGATTTGTGCGGCAGTTTCTTTTCTGGGAAGCAGGATTTCAGACGACGTGATGCGGATATGGCTTTGGCTGTGGGTATCCAGCTTGGTCTTTACTCCCAGATACCAAATCCACTCAGGGTAAGTTTGGGTGGGAAACAGGATGTACGGGCGTTTTGGCAAGCGTATTCCGCAAAAATCGTTTCGTTTGCCGCCAGCCAGTTTGCCAACGCGTGGTCTTGAAAGAAGGGTGGGACGTTGATGCTGACCGTTTGCGTATTGACGGGGCGAAGAATCAGATTTTTTTCTTGGCACTGCGTTTGAGTTCGACGGTGATTTGCGTGCCGTCGGCAAGGGTGTGGAGGAGGTGTGTCATGGTTTCGGAAGAATGGATTTTAGGCGGAGGATATAGCGTTTGCATCGTGGAATGCAAGCGAAAGGTCGTCTGAAACATCTTTTCAGACGACCTTTGCCGTTTCCATTAAAATACCGTATTCCCATTTTTCAGACGGCCTCTTCCCATGTTTCCCGACCAATCCGCCCCCAATCTGCTGCAAGGCTTGAACCCCGAACAACTTTCCGCCGTAACCTGGCCGCCGCAATCCGCCCTTGTGCTGGCGGGCGCGGGCAGCGGCAAAACGCGCGTGCTGACCACGCGCATCGCATGGCTTTTGCAAAGCGGGCAAGCCAGCGTACACAGCATTATGGCGGTAACGTTTACCAACAAAGCTGCCAAAGAAATGCAAACCCGACTTGGCGCAATGATTCCCATCAACGTCCGCGCCATGTGGCTCGGCACGTTTCACGGTCTCTGCCACCGCTTTCTACGGCTGCACCACCGCGACGCTGGTTTGCCCTCTTCATTTCAAATCCTCGACAGCGGCGACCAGCTTTCCCTGATCAAACGCCTGCTCAAAAGCCTCAACATCGCCGAAGAAATCATCGCGCCGCGTTCGCTGCAAGGCTTCATCAACGCGCAAAAAGAATCCGGTTTGCGCGCTTCCGTGTTGAGCGCGCCCGACCCGCACACAAGCCGCATGATTGAATGCTACGCCGAATACGACAAAATCTGCCAACGCGAAGGCGTAGTCGATTTTGCCGAACTCATGCTCCGCAGCTACGAAATGCTACAAAGCAACGAAATCCTGCGCCAACACTACCAAAACCGCTTCAATCACATTCTGGTCGACGAGTTCCAAGACACCAACAAACTGCAATACGCCTGGCTGAAACTCATGGCGGGCGGCAACGCGGCGGTATTTGCCGTCGGCGACGACGACCAAAGCATTTATCGCTTCCGTGGCGCGCACGTCGGCAACATGACCGCGCTGATGGAAGAGTTCCACATCGACGCGCCCGTCAAGCTCGAACAAAACTACCGCTCCGTCGGCAACATCCTCGCCGCCGCCAACGCCGTTATCGAAAACAACGACGAACGCCTCGGCAAAAACCTGCGCACCGACGCCGAAGCAGGCGACAAAATCCGCTACTACTCCGCCTTTACCGACCTCGAAGAAGCCCAATTCATCGTTGACGAAACCAAAGCCCTCGAACGCGAAGGCTGGGATTTGGACGAAATCGCCGTCCTCTACCGCAGCAACGCCCAATCCCGCGTCATCGAACAAAGCCTGTTCCGCAGCGGCATCCCCTACAAAATCTACGGCGGCCTGCGCTTTTACGAACGCCAAGAAATCAAACACGCGCTCGCCTACCTGCGCCTCGCCGTCAATCCCGACGACGACAACGCCCTCTTGCGCGTCATCAACTTCCCGCCGCGCGGCATCGGCGCGCGCACCGTCGAAAACCTTCAGACGGCCTCAAGCGAACAAGGCATCACCCTCTGGCAGGCAGCCTGCAACGCCGGTGCAAAAGCCGCCAAAGTCGCCGCCTTCGTCCGCCTCATCGAAGCCCCTGCGCAACCAAGTCGGACAAATGCCCCTGCCCGAAATCATCGTCGGCATCATCAAAGACAGCGGCCTGACCGAACACTACAAAACCCAAAAAGGCGACAACCAAGACCGCCTCGACAACCTCGACGAACTCGTCAACGCCGCCATCGAATTCAAACCCGAAGACAGCAACTTCGAAATCCTGCCCGACAACATTTCAGACGACCCCGCCTTCCCCATCCTCGCCTTCCTAAGCAACGCTGCCCTTGAATCCGGCGAAAACCAGGCAGGCGCGGGCGAAAAAGCCGTTCAACTCATGACCGTCCACGCCGCCAAAGGCTTGGAATTCAACGCCGTCTTCCTCACCGGCATGGAAGAAGGCCGCTTTCCCAGCGAAATGAGCCTTGCCGAACGCGGCGGCCTCGAAGAAGAACGCCGCCTCATGTACGTCGCCATCACCCGTGCCCGCAAACGCCTCTACATCACCATGGCGCAACAACGCATGCTGCACGGACAAACCCAATTCGGCATCGTCTCCCGCTTCGTCGAAGAAATCCCGCCCGAAGTGCTGCACTACCTGTCCGTCAAAAAGACCGCCTACGACAGCTACGGCAGCCCGCGCCAAACCGCCGCGCCCAAAGACAAAATCATCGACGACTACAAACAGCCCCAAACCTACGCAGGCTTCCGCATCGGACAAAACATCCGCCACGCCAAATTCGGCACCGGCGTGATTATCGACGCCGTAGACAAAGGCGAATCCGCTCGACTGACCATCAACTTCGGCAAACAGGGCGTGAAAGAGCTGGATACCAAATTTGCGAAATTGGAAGAGATGTGAAAGAGGGATGGCAGAGGTCGTCTGAAACCCGTAGCGTGGGCTTTGCTCACGGAAGGACATTAATGACTTAAATGGCAGGTAGATCGGGCTATGATGTTTGTTGACGTTATTTAAGACAATTGATTTTTTTGATTCAACGATTTTTGTTTATATCAACTTTAAGAAACCACGAATGGAATAAAAAGGAAATACGTTATGGAAAAATAATAATATGGAAAAAAATAGATCAGGAAACCCTTTCTGCTATATTGAAAGAACATCAATTATGGCTTGATAGTAATGGGGGAATGGTAAAAAGGCTGATTTATCTAATAAAAAAATTTAATAGGAGCAGATTTAAGAGAAGCATATTTAAGAGGAGTAAATTTAATAGGGGCAAATTTAAGAAGTGCATATTTAATAGGAGCAAATTTAAGAAGTGCATATTTAATAGGAGCAAATTTAATAGAAAGCAAATTTAATAGGAGCAGATTTAGAGGGAGCAAATTTAAGAGGAGCAAATTTAAGAGGAGCAAATTTAGAGGGAGCATATTTAGAAAAGAGCAAATTTAATAGGAGCAGATTTAGAGGAGCAAATTTAAGAGGAGCAAATTTAGAGGGAGCATATTTAGAGGAGCATATTTAGAAAGAGCAAATTTAATAGGAGCAGATTTAGAGGGAGCAAATTTAAGAGGAGCAAATTTAAGAGGAGCAAATTTAAGAGGAGCAAATTTAGAGGGAGCATATTTAGAAAGAGCAAATTTAATAGGAGCAGATTTAGAGGGGACAAATTTAAATACTCAATTTTTGGGTAGTGCTGACTTATTTACAGATGATTTGAAAAGAAAGCTCCAATATTCAGAAGTCACTATTCGAGAGCTTGAAGAAAACTTAAAGCAAGCTCAACAAGCTCAATCGGAGAAGGTGAAAAAATGATGAAGAAATCACAAAACTATCAGCAAGACTTGAGCAAGAAAAAAATTGGAAAAAGGAAAAAAATAAAGGAAGAGTTAAATTCAAAAAAATTGAAGAATTAACAGAAGGATTAAGCAATCGAATTAAAAGATGCCCAAAAAAATCTTTGTCAGGAGCTTTGAAGAACACCGACCGTCAGATCCAAAAATAATGAAAGTACGGCTCGTTGGTTTAAACGGTTAGGAATCATTTTGTTCGGTTTTGCCATAATTTTATTATTGGTTTTTAGTGGATTCGTTTTATGTAATTCAAAATTTTTCATTGAGAAAAATCTAAATATCCTGTTTTACACATTTCCTATTATTACGTTAATGTTGATAGGCACAACCTGCCTACGACATCAGAAAAATCTGTTGGGGGAAATACGCCATTTTTCCAATATGAAACATCAAATCGAGCTGTATAGCGGTTTGCTTGAAGCCTCCCAGCACGCGGCTGTCAGTTTCAACAATCCGGAAAAAGCAAACGAATATGTGCAGGAAACCTTTACCCAAATCCGTAATCGTCTGCTCAATAGCCAATATCTGCCTGACAATTCATCGGCAGACAAGCAGTCGGATAATGATTTTGGGTCGGATAAAGGTGCTTGATTTGTTGAATAAGATTGCCGATTTGTCCGGCAAGAAATCTATGGGGAATTAGCCAAGAGACAGTTGTTACCTGAAAGGTCGTCTGAAAACGTTTTAGCGAAACCGGCTATCTGTTTTCAGACGACCTTTGCTTTAAAACAGTCATCATCCGTTCAATCTTATAGCTATCCTTTGGTGCAATGGTTTTTCAAACGGCTTTTGCGGGCAAAGCCCACGCTACAGAGCGGCAGGGGTCGATACTGTCTTGCCGATCGGGTTCGATTGTTTAATCTGCCGCCGTCATTCCCGCGCAGGCGGGAATCCAGACCTTGGCATTTCGGGAATATTTCAAGGCTGCTGCATTTCTAACTTATGGATTCTTGCCGTATTTTCCTTGCGTCGGTAGGAATGGGAATAACGGCAATGGGGGAGCAAGGCGGGCGTTTGAGGTAGTGTGGGTCAAGATTCAAAAAAAGCTGCTGAATAGTGCTCAAGCAAATTATTCGAAAGGTCGTCTGAAAGCCTAAATCTGTCTTTCAGACGACCTTAATGGGCGTATTCGGCTTTCTGTTCCCTTGTTGGTGCAATAAAGGCTAACATATGCTCTTTTGATGGATATTCTCTGCTAGGATTCGGGCAAGCCTTCAACAATGATCTTTTTATCCACTCTTCCTACGGAGATAACACAATGAAAAATAAAGCTATTGTTTTCTGCTTTGGCTCTGTCTGCATTGATGATGGACGCTCAGGCGCATGTTACGATTCGCAATTATTCTAATGGTGTTGATAGTATTTCTGGAAAAATCAGACCATTTCCGCCTGAATGTGCCGACCAATCGCGGTAAGGCGGTAACTCGGGGTAAAAATGGTGGTTGCCGAAGGTGTGAAACTGTTGTTCATTCATCCTGTTCCGGGTTGGACTTATAAAACAGAAAAAAAGATGCGGAAGGCAATATCGTCAGTATTACTTTACAAAGGCCGCATGGAAGCGGGCGAATTTACTTCATTCCCATTTATCGCGCTGAACCCTAAAGGCGATGTCTCAGTGAAATACAAAGCGTATGTAACCTACGCGGATGGCGTTGTTGTGCCGTTTGACGGTTCGGAAGAGGCAAAAGGCTATCAACCGACAATTCATCTGAAATAACCGCTCGGGACGTCTTCCCTGCTAAAAAAAGGTCGTCTGAAAATCTGAATCGGTTTTCAGACGACCTTTGCTTTGGGGGACTGGACTATGCTTTGTCCTCTTCGTTTTTCCACCGCTTTGGGCGGAACGGGCGCGAACCAGCCGACCAGAAGCAGCAGCACGCCGACGATGATGAAGGAGGCGATGCGGGCGATGCCGCCGCTGTTGGAAAGCTCGATGAGGAAGAGCTTGATGACGACAATCGCCATCAGCGCCGCGCCGGTTATCCAGAAGGGGCGCAGTTTGCGGCGGTTGCCGTACACCATCAGGATGATGGCGGTCACTGCCCACACGACGGAGAGGCTGGCTTGCAGGCCGAAGGATTGGAGCATGATGTCGAGGCGCCAAGTGATGCCGTCGTAGAAGTGCCACAGGCGCATCACGCCCGCGCTGATAACCATGAATGCGAGGGCGGCGACGCCGGGCGCGTTCACGCGGCGGTATTCCAAAGGCAGGGCTTCGGGCAGGGACTTCAGGGCAAACCACAGCATTCCGGCGCAGGCGAGCTCCAGCGGGTTAAGCAGCGGGATATACGGCAAGGGCGCAGGTTGGAACGGCGTAGAGAAGTTCGTCCATATCATCCAACTTGCCGCGGTAAGGGCGGCTATCGGCAGGGCGAAATGCTGATAGGCAGCTTGATGTCGTCTGAAAAAGCCGCGCTGCCGCTGCGTATGGAGGACGACCCACATGATCAGCGGTACGGCAAGCCACGAGAGCTGCGACCAAACGCCGTCGAGACGATCGCCGACATACATTCCCTGCCCAAAAGCGACCAAAGGATGCCGATCAGGATGATGTTGAGTTTGTGCAAGCCGATAGGCGCATGGGTTTGGCGGTTATTCAGGATGACGAAGTTCAACACGGTGGCGGCGGCAAGCGGCAGGGGCTGCGGCGGCCGTCCATAGGTGTTCGAGGTGATAGCCGATGAAGTGCAGGGCAAACAGGGGCAGGAATGCCAAGGTCGTCTGAAAAAAAGCTCTTTCCAGTTCAAACGGTTGGCAAGCAACAGCAAGGTGGTGAATATCGGCAATGCCCAAAGCTCGATAAACAGGGTTTCTTCGCCCGTCCATTGGGTATAGGTGGCGAAGCCGCCCAACATCAGGGCGATAACGAGGATAGCCCAGCCCGCAATCTGCGAGAACGGGAGGGGTTGGTCTTGTTTGTCTTGGTTTTCAGATGCTTCGGTTTGGACGCGCGGATATTGCAGCGCATAGGCAGCGGCAAACAGCAGCGGCGCGGCGGCAAAGAGGTGCCAGTGTGTCAAAAAGCCGTTGGATTCATTATTAATCGAGGCTTGGAAGAGCAGGATAAAGATTGCATTGCCCAAGGCGAATGTGCTGAACACGTCTGACTTGCCTTTGCCTCGGCAGAACGCCCAAGCCGCCACCAAAGCAGAGAAAAACGATGATGCTGCCGCGTTCCGCGAAAAAAACAGTAAAGGCAGGATGGATGTGTAGAGCAGGGCGGCGCAGAGGGTTGCGTTTTGAAGCGTGTGTTCCCAGTGTGCCGAGCCTTTACGGCGGTAGAGATGCCACTGCAGGTAAATTGCTGCGCCGCCGAACAGGGTCAGCAGGGTGGTGAACCATTGACCGTGCAGGATGGTGGATTCTCCCTCCTGATAACCGCTCAGTTGGGTCAGCGCCGCCAGCAGATAAACGACGAGCGCACCCAAACGCATATGCGGACGCTGTTGGCGCAGTCCGAAGAAATACACGAGCGCGGATTCTACCGTCCACAGGATGACGGTGTTGCCGCGTTCAAAGTAAAGCGGAACGGCGAGCGTGAGGAAAAGCAGCGACAGGGCGAAAAATGCCTGACGCAGGATATACAAACCCTGTTGCCGTTTCAGCATCAGCGCGGCAAGCCCGTAAACGGCGGCGAAGCCCAGCGCGGAGAATGCGTCCGCAGACGGCCAGTGTTCCACCATGCGGTATTGCAGTCCGAACGCCGCCGCCATCGTGCCGAACAATAAAGTATGATCGAGGACGTGGACGCGCAGGCCGTGGGAGCAGATGCTGTTCCAAATTTCTTCCAGCGTCGCATTGTCGGCAACGGGCGCGAGCGTGTCTTCGCGGTTTTCCGTCAGCTTGCGGCGGGCGAACAGATAGGCGATGAAGGTATAAAGCAGCCAGTGGTAAATCAGGAAAGGCTCGGTCGTGGCGAAATGCTGCGGCGTATAGCTTTGCATGCCCCACAACGCGGCGATGGAGAAGGTTCCGGCGAAACCCGTCAGGTTCAGCGGCCGCCATGCCTTAAACCAAGCAATCGCCGCTACGCCGGCATTGAGCAGGGAAAGGTAGGAAAACAGCACCAAATAATTGCCGCTGCCGTCCGATACCAGGATGGGCGCCGCCAGACCGCCGACCAAGGCAACCTGCGCCATAATCTGCGCGTTTTGCCTGATTGCCAGCAACGCCATCAATACAACCATCGCCACCATCAGTACGAATACGATCGGTGCAGGCAGCAGCGGATGCAGTTTCAACGCCGCCAAAGAGGTCAGATACATCACCGCCACGCCGAAGCCTTGCAACACCAAGCCGTATTCGCGCTTGCGGCTTTGCAGCTTCCAGCCGCCGATGACCGCTGCCAGACCCGCGCCTGCCACAGTCAGGTAACGCATTTCCACCGGTACATAAATCCGCTCGGAGGCATAGCGCAAGAGGAACGCCAAGCCGAGGAACAGCACCACGATACCGGTTTTCAGCAGCGGATTACCGCGCAGGAACCAAGCAACAATGGGATTTTCGGAGAATTTGAAATCGAAACCTTCCTCTTTATGGATAACGGTTTCACGAGAATCTGCGTCTGCGTTTTCAGATATATTTTCAGACGACATCGGCGCTTCGTTTTCAGACGACGTTTGCAGGACAGGCGCGTCTTGTTTGCGTTCGTCTTCTTGAATAGCGGAAACTTGGGCAGGTGTTTCGACGCTGTCTGCGTACAGAGCAGGTTCGGGCTGCACGGAAGGTTCGGCGGAAACAGGGGTAGAAAAAGAGGGCGCGGTAACCGGTTCGATATGCGGCTCGACAGGCGCATTGTCCGCAGTTGCGACAGGTTCAACCTTCTCATGAAGCGGCGCAGGGGTCGTCTGAATATCGTCGGCATGTTCGGACAAAAACAGCACGCAGTTTCCGCGCCTGCCCGACTTCTGCTTTATCATGAACGGTTTCTTGTTCCAAAGCCGTCAAACGCAGCTTCAGCAACTCGATTTCTTTTTTTCCAGATTTTGCAGTTTCGCATCATGTTCTTCTTGACGCGGTTTGCCGAGTTCCCGCGCAAACAACCATAAAAATAGAGCCGAAAAATGACGCCGACGGTCATTTCGTCAAGAAAATAGCCAATGAGGATGGGGATGAGTAGGCAGAAATACTGCATAAAACACCTGTCCGATAACGGTAAAAATATGCCAATTGTAGCATTCTTGTCATGAGAAGGATGTATAGAAGGCGTAACGGTAGGAAAAAGCTGTTGTGCGGTAATGAAGATGTGTCAGTGAAGCAAAAAGGTCGTCTGAAAACCGGAAATCCGTTTTCAGACGACCTGTCTTTATTTTTTCCAATAAGCCGGTGTCAACAAAATCAACACCGTAAAAATTTCCAAGCGGCCCAGCAGCATCACGGCAGAACACAGCCATTTCTGCACATCGCTCAATACCGCATAGCTGCCTGCCGGCCCGACTTCGCCCAAGCCCGGGCCCGCATTGGTAATACACGCGATGACGGCGGTGAAGGCGGAGATAAATTCCATCCCGCTTGCCATCAGCAAAAAAAGCTGAACACAATCGTCGTCATGAAATAAATCGAAATAAACGCCATCACCGTCAGCGCCATGCGGTCGGGAATCATGCGCCCGTTGACCTTGACCGTGCGCACCGCTTTCGGGTGCAGCAGAATCATCATCTCGCGCAGGCTGAATTTGAACAAGACCAACGCCCGCACGTTTTTTTAATGCCGCCGCCCATAGAGCCGGAGCTTGCCAACAGGTTGGACAGGAAAAACATCCACAGCGACACGATCAGCGGCCATTGCGCGAAATCCGTGTTGGAAAAACCGCTTGCCAGTCCGATGGAGACAAAGTTGAAGCTGACAAAACGCAGCGAATCCCCAAAGGTTGCATAAAAATCCTTCTGCCACAGATACACCGCCGACATCAAAATACTGCCCGCCAGCAGCACCAGCAGTACGCGGCATTCCTCGTCCTGCCAATAGGATTTGAGCGAACGCCGTGTCAGCGCCGTGAAATGCGTGGCAAAATTCACACCGCCCCAAAGCGTGAAAAACATGACCGCCCATTCGACGGTCAGCGAATCAAAATAAGCGATGCTGGCATCGTGTGTCGAAAAACCGCCCAGCGACACCGCCGACATCGCGTGGCAAAGCGCATCAAACCAGCTCATCCCCGCAAAATGCAGCGTCAGAAAAGCCGCCGCCGTCGTCATCGTGTAGAAGAACCAAAGTTTCTTTGCCACCTGCGAAATGCGCGGCGCCATCTTGCTTTCTTTGTCCATTCCCGGAATTTCGGCCTTGAAGAGCTGCGTTCCGCCCACGCCCAGCATCGGCAGAATCGCGACCGCCAGCACGATGATACCCATGCCGCCCAGCCAGTTGAGCATATGCCGCCAAAAATTCACCGACGGAGCCAGCGTGTCCAAACTCGTCATGACCGTCGCGCCCGTCGTCGTCAGTCCGGACATCGCCTCAAAAAAACGCATCGGTAAAACTGATGCCCGGAATGTGAATATAGATCGGCATCGCCGCCACCAGCGCAAACGCCAGCCACAACATCAAAACCAACGTAAACCCGTCGCGCGGGCGCAGCTCGCGGCGGAAATGGAAAGTCAGCAGCCAAACCGCGCAAGAGGTCAGCGTCGTCGCCAAAGCCGTGTAGGCAAACGCCGGAAACGCGTTGTCCAGAAAAAAATACGACATCAGCGTCGGTACTGCGAGCACCATGGAAAACAGCAGCCCCAGTCTGGACAAAACGTGGACAATAGGGAGGAACTTATACATATCAATTAATCTTAACAAACCGGCCGAATCATCCGGCGGCATGGGATGGCGATGAGGAAGCTGATATTTTCAGACGACCTTATCGTCATCAGTAATTGCAAACAGACGTTATTTTTAACAAATTATTGCCTTGTCTAGACGCAAAAAGGGGTAGAAGCGGAGGTCGTCTGAAAACCACATCCGCATCCCGTCCCGCGTTTGCCAGAAAACCCGCTTAAAGGTAAAAATCCCGTATTCCAACATGGGTACTGCATCATGACTAAATTTATTTTCGTAACCGGCGGCGTCGTATCTTCACTCGGAAAAGGTATCGCCGCCGCTTCTATTGCCACCATCCTCGAATCGCGCGGTCTGAACGTGACCATGCTCAAGCTCGACCCTTATATCAACGTCGACCCCGGCACCATGAGTCCGTTCCAGCACGGTGAAGTGTTCGTGACCGACGACGGCGCGGAAACCGACCTCGACTTGGGACACTACGAACGTTTCATCAATGCCACCATGACCCGCCGCAACAGCTTCAGCACGGGGCAGGTGTACGAAAACGTTATCGCCAAAGAACGCCGCGGCGACTACCTCGGCGGTACGGTTCAAGTCATCCCGCACATTACCGACGAAATCAAACGCCGCATCCACGAAGGCGCGGCGGGTTACGATGTTGCCATCGTCGAAATCGGCGGTACGGTCGGCGACATCGAATCGCTGCCGTTTTTGGAAGCCATCCGTCAGATGCGCAGCCAGTTGGGACGCAACAACACCTTGTTCGCTCACCTGAGCTACGTCCCCTATATCGCCGCCGCCGGCGAAATCAAAAACCAAACCGACCCAGCATACCGTTAAAGAAATGTTGAGCATCGGTTTGCAGCCCGACATCCTGATTTGCCGCATGGATCGGAAAATGCCGGCGGACGAACGCCGCAAAATCGCCCTGTTCTGCAACGTGGAAGAGCGCGCGATTGTAGGCAGCTACGACGTGGACAGCATCTACGAATGCCCCGAAATGCTGCATGACCAAGGCATCGACAACATCATTACCGAGCAGTTGCAGCTCAACGTACAGCAGGCAGATTTGACCGCGTGGAAAAAAATCGTCCATGCCATCAAAAACCCGAAACACACCGTCAAAATCGCCATGGTCGGCAAATACGTCGATTTGACCGAATCCTACAAATCGCTGATCGAAGCCTTGAAACACGCGGGCATCCACACCGAAACCGACGTGCAAATCACCTTCGTTGACAGCGAAAAACATCGAGAAAAAAACAACGGCGACGTTTCCATGCTCAAAGACATGGACGCCATCCTCGTTCCCGGCGGCTTCGGCTCGCGCGGCGTGGAAGGCAAAATCGCCGCCGTGCGCTATGCCCGCGAAAACAACGTGCCATACTTGGGCATCTGCCTCGGTATGCAGATTGCGCTGATCGAATACGCTCGCGACGTCGCAGGCTTGAAAGGCGCGAATTCGACCGAGTTCGACCTTAAATGCGCCGCGCCCGTCGTCGCCCTGATTGACGAATGGCAAACCGCCGACGGCAGCGTCGAAACCCGCGACGAATCGGCCGATTTGGGCGGCACCATGCGTTTGGGCGCGCAAGAGGTCGAATTGAAAGCAGGCAGCCTCGCCGCCAAAAATCTACGGCAGCGAACACATCCGCGAGCGCCACCGCCACCGCTACGAAGTCAACAACAACTACGTTCCCGCGCTTGAGAAGGCAGGGCTTGGTTATCGGCGGCGTATCCGCCGGACGCGAACGCTTGGTCGAAACCATCGAACTGCCGAACCATCCTTGGTTCTTCGCCTGCCAGTTCCACCCAGAGTTCACCTCCAACCCGCGCAGAGGTCATCCTTTGTTTACCGCGTTTGTCAAAGCTGCGTTGAACAATAAAAAAAGGCTGATGCCCGGCAAAAGGTCGTCTGAAAAGAAAAAAAGCACCTCGATTGAGGTGCTTTTTTTGTGTTTTCAGACGACTATACCGGATATTCATTCAGATAAAAATGACTTATCATTATTTTTTTTGGGGAGAGTGGAAACCGGTTTTTAGGAGTCGGGATGAAGTGTATGGGGAAAAAGCTACTTTCAAATCTCAAATTCCTGCCTATCCATAAATGGTGGGTTTGCGTTTCTATTTGAATCAACTATAAAAAAATGGATGAATGTTGTAAAAAGTCTAAACTCTAATGAATAATAATTCTTATCAAGATGAAAAAAAGATTGTTTAAATATCGAAAGTTCATTATGATTGCGCAAATTGTTCCACGGGTCTTGCTGTTTTTTTGGTTTTGAGTCTCTTATTTTTTTGTAAAACGATAGGCCTAAATTTGATTCTTTGATTAAAGAGGAGTTCGTATGAAAAAAAGCCATTATTGCCCTGACTGTCGCGGCCTTGCCTTTTGCAGCATCAGCCGAAGTTGTTCTTTATGGACAAGTTAAAAGCACCATCACCTCCGGACAGGTGAAAATCAAAGGTAACGAAGGTACGGAAAAAAGCGCGACCGCGACCCGTATCAACGACAATACTTCACGCATCGGCTTCAAAGGCAGCGAAAAAAACTCTCAGACGACCTCAAAGCCATCTGGCAGGGTGGAACAGCGCACTTCCATTTTGGGCGAATCCAATAGCCAAAGTTTCGGCAACCGTGATTCCTTCATAGGCTTGGAAGGCTCATTCGGTAAGGTTCGCGTCGGCAATATGAACAATATGCTCAACGAGATGGATACCATCGACCCTTGGTTGTATAAAAACCAACGCGATGGGTTTGGGCATCAACACACGCACCGGTGTGCGCACCACATCCGTACGCTACGACAGTCCTTCGTTCGGCGGGTTCAAATTCAATGCGTCCTACGCGCCACGCGACAACCGCAATCCGGACGACAAATATAAACATGAAAAAACCCAGCAAAGAACAATATACCGCCGGTTTGACTTATGAAAAACAGCGGTTTCACCACCAACCTTGCCTACGGCCATTACAAAGGCGCGTACACCGACAAGAACGGTAAAATCAAAGCCGCACAAATCGCTAAAATCGAAAGCTACTATGACAAAAAAACAACCTGTTCGTCGGCGTAGGCGCGCAATATACCAAAGGCCATGAAAGCGCAAATAAATATTTGGGTTACTTTACCGATGATTTCAATACGTACAAAGGCACTGACATTACTGCCGATGCCGGTAAAAATGAAGCCGTCAAAGTTGCCGATGCAGCCGTTACCGTGGGTTATACCTTCGGCAACCTGACCCCGCGCCTCACTTACGCCCACGGCTGGGCGGCAAAAAGGCGTGAACAGCGGCGAGAAACTAGTCGATAAATTCGACCAAGTAGTAGTTGGTGCCAACTACAAATTCAGCAAACGTACTTCTATGCTTGCTCATGCCGGTTATATGAAACTGGGCAGCAAAAACCCGCCTGACGCCGACTCAAACAGGGTCTGTTGAGCAAAAAAAGCCGTTTCTTTGGGTATGGTTCATAAATTCTGATGAAACCGTAAGGATAATCAGAAAATATAAAAGGTCGTCTGAAACCTGATTTTGGGTTTCAGACGACCTTTTATCATATAAAAAAATTTAAATATTTCCAAATTTAATAGAAGGTTCGAATACGGCGGATCTGTTTGTCCTTTTTACATAGGAAAAACGCCTTAACAGTTAAAAAAATAAATTATTTTTAGAATATTAAATTCTGATGTTCTCGTTTTTGAGGTAGTTTTAGATAGTGTGTCAGAGGGGAAAATCTGCCGCATCAAACCTTATTTTTGAGAGGCGAGAAAGCCGCTTAACTCGAACTCGAAAGGCATTCCGTTTTGCGCGCCGGAGCGGGTAATAGACAGGGCGGCAGCGGCGCAGGCCTTGCGTACGGCGATGTCTATGCCTTCGTGCCAGAATACTGCCAATGCGCCGTTGAAGGCATCGCTGGCACCCGTGGTGTCGGAGGTTTGTACCTTAAAACCTGAAACATGGCGCAGACGGCCTTTGGGGTCTTTATATACGGCGCCTTTACTGCCTGAAGTCATCAGGACGGGGCAGGGGGATTTTAAAATCAACTCTTCGGGAGACAAGCCTTGCGGTGCTCCCAAGCTGGCGGCAAGCTCATAGCGGTTGGGTGTTAAGATGGTAATTTGCTCCAACAATTCTTTCGGGATGGCGCGGGCAGGTGCGGGATTAAGGATAAAGGGTTTGTTGTATTTTGCTGCCAGTTTTGATGTGGCTATCACGCACTCCATCGGAATTTCAAGCTGGCTGAGGATGATGTCGGCTTCGGCAAACCGTTCTTCTGCGGCTTCGATGTCGGCAACGGTCAGATACATATTTGCGCCGGCAATAACGATGATGGAATTTTTCTTCGTCGGCAACGGTAATGTTTGCCATGCCGCTGTTTTTGTCCCATGATGGTTTGGACATAATCGGTACATATGCCTTCGTGGCGGAGGTTGGTTACCATTTCCAGTCCGAAATCGTCGTCGCCGACTGCACCGATGATGGTTACGCATGCACCTAGGCGTGCGGCGGCAACTGCTTGGTTGGCACCTTTGCCTCCCATGTAGCGATGGAATGAGCTTCCCAGCAAAGTCTCGCCCGCGCGCGCGAATTGGGTGGCGCGGGTTACTAAATCCATGTTGATACTACCGACGACGACGACTTTGATATGGAGCATTCTGATATATCCCTTTTGAAACACGATACAACCGTATCAGGCGGTCTTTATTGATATTGAAATATGCAGGAAACCGCATTCTCTATGCCGATAGGCATTTTGCGTCATTGTACCCGCTGGAATTGCAAATGCAATATTAATTCCCGTTTTTCATATTTTTAATATCAGATTTTTGTTGTAATTAAATCGTAAAAATTTCGGAAACTTCATACCGTTTGAATGCTAAATTTGTACATTGGTCGGTTTTTATTTTTGTTTTTTTATAAAAATTTAAATAGAATGGAAAAATTTTTTTCTGTTTTATATACCATTTTTTTCTTTCAAGGTCGTCTGAAAGCCCAATCAATACGTTCGTTTTAGCGAAATTCACTTTGTCCGTTTTAGCGAAACCCGCTTCACTCTTTTTTTAGCGAAACTCGCTTCACTCGTTTTCAGACGACCTTTTTTTCCAACCCTGCTACAATACGCCTTTTTATTGTTCACGCCGATTTTGCCATGACCGAGCCGACCTACATCCCGCTGCGCCTGCATACCGAGTTCTCAATTACCGACGGTATGGTGCGGATTAAAAAACTGATTGCCAAAGCGCAGGAATACGGTTTGCCTGCTTTGGGCATCAGCGATTTGATGAACGAATTCGGTTTGGTGAAATTCTATAAAGCTTGCCGCAGCGCGGGGATTAAGCCCGTCGGGGCGGCGGATGTGTGGATAGGCAATCCGAATGCGCCCGACAAGCCGTTCCGCGCCATGCTGGTTATCCGCAACGATGCGGGCTATCTGCGCTTGAGCGAACTTTTGACCGCTGCTTATGTCGGCAAAGACCGCAATGTCCATCATGCGGAACTCAATCCCGAATGGCTGGAAAACGGCGACAACAGCGGCTTGATTTGTTTGAGCGGCGCGCATTACGGCGAAGTGGGCGTGAATCTATTGAACGGCAATGAAGACGCGGCGCGTGCGGCGGCGTTGAAGTATGCAGCGTGGTTCCCCGATGCGTTTTATCTGGAACTGCAACGCCTGCCCGAACGTCCCGAATGGGAGGCTTGCGTTTCGGGCAGCGTGAAGCTGGCGGAGGAATTGGGTTTGCCGGTGGTGGCGACGCATCCGACGCAGTTTATGAGCCGCGACGATTTCAACGCGCACGAGGCACGGGTGTGCATCGCGGGCGGCTGGGTGCTGACGGACAAGAAACGTCCGCGCGATTTTACGCCGAGCCAGTTTTTCATTCCGCCGGAAACGATGCTGGAGCGTTTCGCCGACTTGCCCGAAGCCTTGGAAAACACGGTAGAAATCGCCAAACGCTGCAATATCCATATCACGCTGGGCAAAAACTTCCTACCCCTGTTCCCGACGCCCGACGGCTTGTCGCTCGACGATTATTTGGTGAAGCTGTCCAACGAGGGTTTGCAGGAACGCATGGTTCAGCTTTATCCCGACGAGGCGGAACGGGCGGCGAAAATGCCGGAATATCAGGAGCGGCTGGATTTTGAGTTGAACATCATCATCCAGATGAAATTCCCCGGCTATTTCCTTATCGTACAAGACTTTATCAACTGGGCAAAAACGCACGGCTGTCCGGTAGGGCCGGGACGCGGTTCGGGCGCGGGTTCGCTGGTGGCGTATTCGCTGAAGATTACCGACCTCGATCCGCTCAAATACGCGCTGCTGTTCGAGCGTTTCTTGAACCCCGAACGCGTTTCCATGCCCGACTTCGACGTGGACTTTTGCCAAAGCAACCGCGGCCGCGTGATTGAGTATGTGCGCGACAAATACGGTGCAGAGGCGGTGAGCCAAATTGTGACCTTCGGCACGATGTCGTCCAAAGCGGTGATCCGCGACGTGGGGCGCGTGCTGGAGCTGCCGTTTACCCTGTGCGACAAATTATCGAAGCTGATTCCGCTGGAAGCCAACAAACCTTTGGGTTTGGACGATGCAATGAAGGCGGAACCGCAGATTCAGGAATTGATCGAAGCGGAAGAAGCGGACGAACTGATTACGTTGGCGAAAAAGCTGGAAGACCTGACGCGCGGTTTGGGTATGCACGCGGGCGGCGTGTTGATTGCACCGGGCAAGATTTCCGATTACAGCCCCGTGTATCAGGCAGACGAATCCGCCTCGCCCGTATCCATGTACGACAAGGGTGACGTGGAAGACGTGGGTTTGGTGAAGTTCGACTTTTTGGGCCTGCGCAACCTGACCATTATCGAAATGGCGCAGAACAACATCAAAAACACCACCGGCGATATTGTCGATGTCGGCAAAATCCCGCTCGATGACCAGGCCGCCTACAAAATCTTCCGCGATGCGAACACCACCGCCGTCTTCCAGTTCGAATCGACCGGCATGAAAAAAATGCTGAAAACGGCGCACACGACCAAGTTTGAAGAACTAATCGCCTTCGTATCGCTCTACCGACCCGGCCCGATGGACAACATTCCCGATTTCGTCGCGCGCATGAAGGGACAGGAATTCCAATACATCCACCCGCTGCTCGAAGGCATCCTCGCGCCGACCTACGGGATTATGGTGTATCAGGAACAAGTGATGCAGGCGGCGCAGATTATCGGCGGCTACTCGCTCGGCGGCGCGGACTTACTGCGCCGCGCCATGGGTAAGAAAAAGCCCGAAGAAATGGTGAAACACCGCGAAATCTTCGCCGAAGGCGCGGCAAAACAAGGCATTTCGCGCGAAAAATCCGACGAAATCTTCAACTACATGGAAAAATTCGCCGGCTACGGTTTCAACAAATCCCACGCCGCCGCCTACGCCCTGATTTCCTACCAGACCGCATGGCTCAAAGCCCATTACCCCGCCGAATTTATGGCGGCAACCATGTCGTCTGAATTGGACAACACCGACCAGCTCAAGCATTTCTACGACGACTGCCGCGCCAACGGCATCGAGTTCCTGCCGCCCGACATCAACGAATCCGACTACCGCTTTACGCCATATCCGAATATGAAAATCCGCTACGCACTCGGCGCGATTAAAGGCACGGGCGAAGCCGCCGTCGAATCCATCATCGCCGCGCGGCAAAGCGGCGGCAAGTTTACCGGCCTCTTAGACTTCTGCGAGCGCGTCGGCAAAGAACACATGAACCGCCGCACCCTCGAAGCCCTGATACGCGGCGGCGCGTTCGACAGCATCGAACCCAACCGCGCCATGCTCTTGGCGAACATCGACCTCTCCATGAACAACGCCGACCAAAAAGCCGCCAACGCCAATCAGGGCGGGCTTTTCGACATGATGGAAGACGCCATCGAACCGGTGCAGCTCGTCGACGCGCCCATGTGGAGCGAATCGGAAAAACTCGCCGAAGAAAAAACCGTCATCGGCTTTTACCTGTCCGGCCACCCGTTCGGCCCGTATGCCCAAGAAGTCCGCCAAATCGCCCCGACCAAATTGGGCCGTCTGAAACCGCAAGACAGTGTGCGCCTCGCCGGATTCGTTACCGCCGTGCGCACCATGATGGGCAAACGCGGCAAAATCGCCTTCGTCAGCCTCGAAGATTTGAGCGGGCAGATTGAAATCATGGTCAGCGGCCAGACGCTGGAAAACTGCGCCGACTACCTCAAATCCGACCAAGTGCTGATTATCGAATCCAAAGTCAGCCGCGACGACTACGGCGGCGGCGACGGACTGCGCATCATGGCCAACCAAGTCATGACCCTGCAAATGGCGCGCGAACGTTACGCCCGCAGCCTCAGCCTCGCCCTCGCCCCCGGCCACGACATCGAGCGCCTCGCTACCATCCTCACCGCCCACCGCCTACCCGACACGTCGCACATCCCGCTGCAACTGTCGTACAGCAACGACAAAGCGTCGGGCAAGTTTCAAGTGCCGCCGAAATGGATGGTGACACCCAGCTCTGCGTTATTCGACGAACTGGAAAAAAACTGCTCGGCAGCAGGGCAGTGCGCGTGAATTGGTAGTATTGGTAATTATAGGTTTATTTCGGAACCGATTGAAACTTCTGTAAAAAAATCTGACAAAAAAATTTGATGATTCAGGTCGTCTGAAATCCAAAGTCCGGTTTTCAGACGACCTCAAATAAGGATTAACATGAAATACAAAGACCTACGCGACTTCATCTCCATGCTCGAACAGCAGGGCAAACTCAAACGCGTCGCGCATCCCGTTTCCCCGCATTTGGAAATGACCGAAATTGCCGACCGAGTGCTGCGCGCCGAAGGGCCGGCGTTGCTGTTTGAAAACCCGATTAAGCCCGACGGCACGCGCTACGATTATCCCGTGTTGGCAAACCTGTTCGGCACGCCCGAACGTGTGGCGCTGGGCATGGGCGCGGACAGTGTGTCCAAGCTGCGCGAAATCGGGCAGACGCTGGCGTATTTGAAAGAACCCGAACCGCCCAAAGGCATTAAAGACGCGTTTTTCCAAAACTGCCGTTGCTGAAAGACATTTGGAGCATGGCGCCGAACGTGGTGAAAAACGCGCCGTGTCAGGAAATCATGTGGGAAGGTGAAGACGTTGATTTATATAAACTTCCGATTCAGCATTGCTGGCCGGAAGACGTTGCGCCGCTGGTCACATGGGGCTTGACCGTTACGCGCGGACCAAACAAAAAAACGCCAGAACTTAGGGCATTTACCGTCAGCAGTTAATCGGCAAAAAAACAAGCTGATTATGCGCTGGCTGTCGCATCGCGGCGGCGCGTTGGATTATCAGGAATTCCGCAAACTCAATCCTGATACGCCGTATCCCGTCGCCGTCGTGCTCGGTTGCGACCCCGCCACTATTTTAGGCGCGGTAACACCCGTTCCCGATACTTTGAGTGAATACCAGTTTGCAGGACTGCTGCGCGGTTCGCGGACGGAGCTGGTGAAATGTATCGGCAACGATTTTGCAAGTGCCCGCCCGTGCCGAAATTGTGTTGGAAGGCGTCATCCATCCGAACGAAACCGCGTTGGAAGGCCCATACGGCGACCACACGGGCTATTACAACGAGCAGGACCATTTCCCCGTGTTCACGGTCGAACGCATCACCATGCGCGAAAACCCGATTTACCACTCCACCTACACGGGTAAACCGCCCGATGAACCCGCCGTTTTGGGCGTGGCGTTGAACGAAGTGTTCGTACCGCTCTTGCAAAAGCAGTTCCCCGAAATCACCGATTTCTACCTGCCGCCCGAAGGCTGTTCCTACCGCATGGCGGTGGTCAGCATGAAAAAACAATACGCCGGACACGCCAAGCGCGTGATGATGGGCTGCTGGTCGTTTCTGCGCCAGTTTATGTACACCAAATTCATCATCGTGGTGGATGACGATGTGAACGTGCGCGACTGGAAAGAAGTCATCTGGGCGGTCACCACGCGCATGGACCCCGTACGCGATACCGTTTTGGTGGAAAATACGCCCATCGACTATCTCGACTTCGCCAGCCCCGTCAGCGGACTCGGCGGCAAAAATGGGCTTGGATGCGACCAACAAGTGGCCGGGCGAAACCGACCGCGAATGGGGACGGGTAATCAAAAAAAGACTCTGCGGTTACGGCTAAGATTGATGAGATTTGGGGGAGTTGGGGTTGTAAACCCTAACATCAAAAAAAGGTCGTCTGAAAAACGGTTTTTACAGCGGATTGGAACAGGGAAGATTCAATTACCGTCATTCCCGCGCAGGCGGGAATCCAGAAGTTTGAAGTCGCGGCAACCTCTAAATATTCCTGATAAATCAGGGCTCGGATTCCCGCCTGCGCGTACATGACGGAATAGGGATTCCTTGTTTGGATTTACTATAACGCCAGTATATTTTACGGAGTTTAAATCGTGGTATTGGATTTTTGTAGCTGGCGTTCTCGAACTCTTTGCCGCCACTTGGGATTTCCTGAGCTACGGCAAAAAGCGCATTTCCGTTCTGCGCCGCGCATATCGACATGGCGGCTGGCAGAAAGTACGGCGCGTATTGACCGGACGTAAGATGGAGATTGCCGTCTGGCTGGTATTTGTGATGATATTGGCAGCGGGAATGGTATTTGCTTGGACAATCATTGCTTGGGTGGTGTGGCAGGCTTTCAGGTAATTAGGGTAATTTGAAACGTCGATAAGGTAACGATGACCTGACTGCAATTTCAAAAAAAGGCCGTCTGAAAACAGATTTTCAGACGACCTTTGATTTGTTATTTCAAATTTAAATTCGTTAAATTTGAAATAACGGATTTATCCGGCTTTCTATAGCAAACATACTTAACTTTAAATCCGGTATGTCATCAAATTTTCATCATTCCCGCGCAGGCGGGAATCCATCGTAAAACCTAAGAAACCTTAATTTGAAAAACAGTTTCTGAATTTAAAAAATGGATTCCCGCCTGCGCGGGAATGACGGTAGAGGTTTAGGCAAAAATTGCCCCCCTGTTTTCAGACGACCCTATTGCCCCGTCGGTGTGCATTGTAGCGTGGGCTTTGCCCACGATGATGCTAGGTAAAAAAAGGTCGTCTGCAATTTTTTTCATGGGCAAAGCCCACGCGCTACGGGTTTCTATTCTCATGCTACGGTTTTTGCCGTAGCAACTGTATTTTTCACCCCGTCGGGCAAAAATACCAAAACTCAAATCAAGCCGTTCGGATACCGTTTTCGGTGATACCGTTTTCGGCAAAATAATCACGCATCCGGGCATTCAATATCGTCAGCAGTTTGCGCATACATGCCGTAACGGCAACCTTATACGGCTTACCCTTGGACAGCAGGCGTTGGTAGAAATCCCGAATAAGCGGTTCAAAACGTGTTGCTACCACGGTAGCCATATACAGCGCCTTACGCACCGCAGACCTTCCGCCAAAGCAGCGGCTTTTGAATTTGGTTTCCCCGCTCTCCCTCGGGTGCGGGGCAATGCCGACCAAACTCGCTATCCGTTTGTGCGACAGCCGTCCCAATTCGGGCAACATCGACATCAGTGTAGCCGTCGTTGTCGAACCGATGCCTTTGATTTGCTCAGCCACTTGGGCTTTGCCGTCAAAATGCGTGTGGGTGTGCTCGTCGATTTGTTTGTCCAATTCGTCAATCAGACGGTCAAAATGAGCAATCAGTTGTTTGACGCTTTCGACTTGCGTTTCGTGAACCTGATGCAGTCGGTTTTTCTCGGCAGTCCGCATCTCCACCAGTTGGTTGCGGCGGTTGACCAATGCCTCCAACACTTCTTCCGCTTCGGTGGGCGGTTGGTAGAGCATGGTTTGCCAACCCTCTTTCTGCATCATCATCTGTGCGAAGAAGGCGAGCATTTGGGCATCTTTGGCATCGGTTTTGGTCAGCGACTGCGATTGGGCAAACTGATGCGTCTGACGCGGGTTGGCGATGATCACGGCTATGCCTGCGCGGTGGATGGCTTTGGCGACGGGAATTTCGAGACCGCCGGTGCTTTCCATGACGACGAGGGCGACGTTGTGTTTTTTAAGGTATTCGATAGTATGGGCGATACCTTTGGGGTTGTTGGTTTCGGTTTTGGTTTTAGACAAAGACGAAACGGCGATGACGAAGTTTCGTTTGGCGATGTCGATGCCTGCGTAATTGTATTGGGTACTCATCATAAACCTGCCTTGCATTCGGTTGTGTTGTCTAGCAACTGTCCGGTTGTGTCGATGGGTTGCCCGGCCGCTCCCTGAGCTACTCAACGGTTGTTTGCCTTGGTCAGATGCGGGTGGCGACCGGGCGGTTTGTTGCTATGATACGGGTGTTTCGATATACAAGGTCGGATTCTCGAATCCGACATTTCCAACTGATTGCTGGCAAAATGGCTTGGAACCTTATCCGTTAATCATGATGGCGAACACCGTATAGCGAAATCATCCCTACCCTTTGACTTCATAGATCTCCTGCAAACCGTTTAATCTTTCCCAAAGCCAAGCCTGACGGTTTATTTGTCTATAACAACAAGCACTCATAAAATTCCAGTCAACATAAAGGTCGTCTGAAACCCGAATCCGGATTTCAGACGACCTTTTTCTACATCAATAAACAATGTTCAGCAGGCAATCAATAGAAGCCTTCGCGCTCTTCGCGGGTGGAAATGTAGATGTTTTTTTCACCTGCGTGTACGCGGCGAGCATCATTTTGTGGGTTTCGCGGCCGATACCTGAAGTTTTGTAGCCGCCGAACGGTGCGCCTGCGGGCAGGCGGTTGTAGCAGTTCACCCAGACGCGGCCGGTTTCCAGTGCGTTGGAAACGCGCAGGCAGCGGTTGATGTCTTTGCTCCAAACTGCACCGCCCAGGCCGTATTCGCTGTCATTGGCCATTTTGATGACTTCTTCTTCGGTTTTGAATTTAATCACGGTGGCAACCGGGCCGAAGATTTCTTCTTGGGCAACGCGGGCGTTGTTGCTGTCGGCTTCAATCAAGGTCGGTTCGACAAATTCGCCTTTGCCCAACTCGCCTTCGATTTTCTTACCGCCGGTGATGATGCGGCAACCTTCCTGTTCGCCGATTTTTGACGTATTTCAAAAATGGTTTCGAGCTGACCGGCGTTGACTTGCGAACCCATTTGGGTGTCGTCTTCCCAAGGCAGGCCGACTTTGATTTTTTTAAACTCTTCCGCCAAGGCGTTGACGAATTTGTCGTAAATGCCTTCCTGAACGAAGATGCGCGAACCGGCGCAGCACACTTGGCCTTGGTTGAACAAAAATACCTTTTTGCGCGCCTTCGAGGGCTTTGTCAAAAGGCATGTCGTCAAAGAAGATGTTGGCGGATTTGCCGCCCAGCTCCAAGGTAGCGGGAATCAGCATTTCGGCGGCGGCGATGCCGATGTGGCGGCCGATTTCGGTCGAACCGGTAAAGGCCAGTTTGTTGAAGCCTTTGTGGTGCAGCATGTATTCGCCGGATTTAGAACCGCGACCGGTGATGATGTTCAACACGCCTTTAGGCAGCAAGTGGTTGATTTTTTTGGGCGAACGACAACAGACTCAGCGAAGTGCTGGAAGACGGGTGGATAACGATGGTACAGCCTGCGGCAAGTGCGGGCGCGATTTTTCCAAGCCGCCATTAGGAAGGGAAAGTTCCACGGAATGATCTGACCGACGACGCCGATGGGTTCGCGCAGGACGATAGACAGGTCTTCGGAGTCAAGCTGGGTGGCAGTGCCTTCTTCGCCGCGGATCACGCTGGCAAAGTAGCGGAAATGGTCGGAAGCCAGCGGGATGTCGGCGGCGCGGGTTTCGCGGATAGGTTTGCCGTTGTCCAGCGTTTCCTGCAAGGCGAACAATTCCAAGTTTTCGTCAATCACATCGGCGATTTTGTTGAGTATGGCGGCGCGTTCGGTGGTGGTGGTTTTGCGCCATGTTTTTGAACGCTTCTTGGGCGGCGGCGACGGCGGCATCCACATCGGCGTCGGTCGCGTCGGTGAATTTCGCCAATACTTCGCCGTTGGCGGGATTGTACGAATCCAAAAGCGCGCCGGGTTTCGTCCACACGCCGTTAATCAACAGGCCGTACTCTTTATCAAACACATTTAAATCTTTTGCCATGATGCTGTCTCCTTAGTTGTCTTTCTTAGGGTTTTTGGACGTTCCTCAAACGTCATCTGAAAAACAGGATAATATTTTTTTCTCTTTCAGTTCAAGCACTAAAAAAATGATAACGTTCTCAAAAATTCCAAATATGTAATTTTTCTAAAAATAGGGAATTTAAGCCGATAAGATTTGACCCCGTATGGGAATGAAGCATGTTTGTTAATATATTTAAATTTTTCAGACAACCTTTTTTACATGATATGTGTAAGAATTTTTCAGCGGCTTGGTGGGTATATTTTCAGGTAGGTAAGATGTTATGATATAACATTTTATTCCTTATTTTTTTCAAAAAGATAGGGTGTTGACACGGCGAAATGAAGGGGAGTATTCTCGTTTACAGGGGGTTTACCTCCTACCCGACCTTTTACGGATTTCTTACGAATGCCAAGGAGAACACCATGAAGATGCAAGCAGTTGTTGTGAATCAAAATGTAGCAGGCGATGTAGAAGTTGTAGAACGCGAACTGCGCCCGTTGGAATACGGCGAGGCGTTGGTTGAAGTCGAATATTGCGGCGTGTGCCATACCGACTTGCACGTTGCGGCAGGCGACTACGGCGAAAAACCGGGCCGCGTGTTGGGACACGAAGGCATCGGCATCGTCAAAGAAGTCGCTCCGGGCGCGAATGCCCTGAAAGTCGGCGACCGCGTCAGCATCGCATGGTTGTTCCAAAGCTGCGGTTCGTGCGAATACTGTAATACCGGCCGTGAAACCTTGTGCCGTTCCGTATTGAACGCAGGCTACACCGCCGACGGCGGCATGGCGACCCACTGTATCGTCGATGCAGACTACGCCGTCAAAGTACCCGACGGCCTCGACCCCGCGCAAGCTTCCAGCATCACCTGCGCCGGCGTAACCACTTACAAAGGCGTGAAAGTTTCCGGCGTGCGTCCGGGACAATGGATTGCCGTTTACGGCGCGGGTGGTTTGGGCAACTTGGGTGTCCAATACGCGAAAAAAAGTATTCGGCGCACACGTCGTCGCCATCGACATCAATGATGAAAAAAACTGGCATTCGCTAAAGAAAGCGGTGCAGATTTAGTCATCAACGCCGCCAAAGAAGACGCCGCCAAAGTGATTCAGGAAAAAACCGGCGGCGCACACGCAGCCGTTGTTACCGCCGTATCCGCCGCCGCGTTCAACTCTGCCGTGGACTGCGTCCGCGCGGGCGGGCGCGTCGTTGCCATCGGTCTGCCGCCCGAATCTATGGACCCTGTCCATCCCGCGTCTGGTCTTGGACGGCATCGAAGTGGTCGGCTCGCTGGTCGGTACGCGCAAAGACTTGGAAGAAGCCTTCCAATTCGGCGCAGAAGGCTTGGTCGTACCGAAAGTCCAACTGCGCGCCTTGGACGAAGCTCCGGCAATTTTTCCAAGAAATGCGCGAAGGCAAAAATTACCGGCCGCATGGTTATCGACATGAAAAAAAGAATGCGGCTGCGGACATCATTAATTTGACGCAGGCAGTTGACTAGAAAGGTCGTCTGAAACCTTGTTTTGGGGTTTCAGACGACCTTTTGATAAGAACTTCAGATAGGATTATTCGATGATTTCGGTGAAGACGACGGTTTTGCCGCCGCGGGTAAGCGTGGCGAAGCCGTCCTGAAGCTGCCATATTGTGCTTGCATTGCGGTATTCCGTGGTTTTGGTCATCGAATGGGTTTGCGTCAGTTTTTTTCGACCGTACTTCCCTGACGCAGTTCGACCGTCATCGGGCTGTTGCTGTTGACGTAGATGGCGGAGATGCGGCTGCCGTCGGCGGCTTGGTAGCGGATGGCGTTGTTTTGCGCTTCGGCGACGACGGCGAGAGGGGCATCGGGGCGAACGGCTTTATACGAACCGCAGGCGGTACACAGTCCGAGCAACAGCAGGAGGGCGTATCTCTTCATAGCGTCTCAATAATGGTGGTGGGGAATGTGGCCTTCGAGATGGTAACGCGTCCCGCAGTAGGGGGCATTCGATGTCGCTGTCGGACTGAATCGGGAGGAAGACGCGCGGATGACCGTTCCAAGTTTCGTGGTTGGGGCCGGAGCAGTGCAGCGGCAGGTCTTTTGGGGTAGATAATGACGGTTTCGGTGTTTGCGTTCATGATTTTTTTCCTTGGTAAATCCAGCCTTATTGTACGATATATCGCCCACTTGTGCAGCGCAAAAGGTCGTCTGAAAATAGGTTTTGATTTGATAATGCTTTGGTTATAATGCGGTTTTTATGATGAATCAGCTTTAAATCGCTTTATTTTCAAACGGGCTTTTAACATGACGACACTTTTTCCGGCAGGATGATTTGAACTCTCAAGATGCGGCAGAATTCCTCTACACGTTGAGCGCGGCGTATTTGGATTATACGGATGCGGCAGGCGATGAGGAAATGCGGTGTTTGAACGACGAGCAGCACACGCTGACGGCTTACTGCTATTTGGACAGCCAAGTGCAGGAGGGCGGCTTTGTGCAACTGATTGCGGCGGGTTATGGCGAATATGTGTTCCATAACCCCGTCGCCGACAGCCTGCGCCGCTGGCGGATTAAACCGACGCCTAAGATTTTGGATAAGGCGAAGACTTTATACGGGCGGGACGGCGCAAAAATCGAGGAAATGGCGGACAGCGGGGCATCTTTGGATGAGATTCGTGCTAAGTTTCCCGATTTTGAGGAATTGGACGGCGAATATTACGAAATCGCGGACGACGATATGGCGGCGGCTGTGGCGTATGTGTTGGCAAATTGGGGCAAGTTTGCGGAGATTGCGGATTGATGTGCGCGGTATGCTTTTTGATTTTCCGCATCAGAATGAAACTAAGAGAAAAAAATCGAAATGAAAAGGTCGTCTGAAAAAGGATTAAACGCCGAAACTGAATTGCTGGAGCTGTTGCAAAAACCTGTCTGGATTTAATGCCTTCGGGCAGGAGGTTGTCAATCAGCAGGCGCGTGATTTTTAGCGACTGTCCGAGACTTTCGGGGTGGGTGAAATCGCCTTCGCGCAACTGAATCAAGATGTCGCCGCTGACGGCAACACCATGGTTGCGCGGATTGAAGCGTTCAGCTTCTTCGATCGGGACAACCGCGTTTTCAGGCGTCAGCCAGTAGGTTTCTTCGGCGCGGATTTCTTCGCCGTTGCCATCGTGGAACAAATCGGGCGCGAATCCCAAGCGACTGAGTAAAGTCCATTCAAAGCGTCGCAGCGCGGCGGTATGGCTGCGTTCGCCGCATACCGCCCGCATGACCGCTTCCAGCGCGTCGTAAAGCTCGGGTATCGGGTCTTCGCGAGCCGTCAGCTTAAGTATCAGTTCGTTGATATATAAGCCGCTGAACAAAGCCCTGTCTTGCGGTTGCGGCCAGCCGCCTATCCACTCTGCACGATGCAGCGTTTTCAACTCTTGCGAACCGTACCAAGAGGCGCTGACCGGTACAAACGGCACCAACACGCCGCGCAACTCGCTCTGCCGCTTGCGCGCACTTCTCGCCAGTAAAGCCACGCGCCCGTAACGGCGGCTGAACACTTCCACCCACAAACTGCTCTCGCGCCAAGGGGCAGAAGCAAGCAGGAAGACGGGTTCGTGGTTGATGCGCTGGTTGGTCATGGGCAGTTGGCGTTGCTGGGGAATGGTGGAAGAGGGCGGTTGATTGTATGGTTGTATTTTACCAAAGCGGGCAGGGGTCGTCTGAAAATATTGGACGGGTGTCTATTTGTCAAACCGATAATTCGAAGGTCGTCTGAAACTGCTTTTTGGCGTTTCAGACGACCTTTATTTGCTTTGCGGCGCGGGTTTAGCGGAAGAAGTCGCCCATGCCTGCTGGCAAGCCTTGGGTGAATGCGCCCATGGTTTTGTTGGTGGTTTCTTCGGCTTTTTCAGAAGCGGCATTGATGGCGGCGAGCACCAAATCTTCGAGCATTTCTTTTGTCGTCTGCGGCTTCTTGAATCAGGTCGGGGCTGATTTCGAGTTTGCGGACGACGTGGGAACAGGTCATCACGACTTTAACCAAGCCGTTGCCTGCTTCGCCTTCTACTTCGGTCTCGGCAAGTTTCGCTTGCGCTTTTTTTCATGTTTTCCTGCATTTGCTGCGCCTGTTTCATCAGGCCGCCTAATCCGGCTTTTTCCGAACATATTTAAAAACTCCTGTGGTTGAATCGTTAAGGTTATGGGGTCATACCGTTTGGTGTGGAAGGGTCGTCTGAAAGCGGGTTGATGGTTTTCAGACGACCTGAATGTTTATGTATCCGAAGGGAAACGGAAGTTTTTCGATGCCGTTATTCCGCCTGCTCCGCCAGTTCCAAAGAATCGGGCTGCCATTGGGCTTCGAAAACTTTTTAAAAACCTGACGCGCGGTTTCGTCGGCTTCGAGCAAATCCTGCGCCTGCTGTCTGCCTTCAAGCTGGAGGCGTTGGCGGCGCATGGTCGGGGTTTCCCAACCCGCGTCGTCGCGCCACGGTTCGGTTTGCAATTTCAACGGCAGGCCGTAGGCTTCGGCAAGCGTGTTTTTTTGATTTTTGTCGAGCCGCTCTTTGTTGGCGGTGGCGCGGGCTTCGTCAGTCAGCGACAGCATTATAAGATGGCTGTCTGCGTCGTAGTGCGTCCATGCTGCGTGTTGCGCCAGCATTTGCGCGGCGCCGAGCTTGCGGGCGAAATGTCGGACGATTGCCGCCCAGTTTTCGGTGGAAAAAAATCGGGCAGCGGGGCGAACTGCGTGTCTTCTTCGTCGTCGCCGTCTTCTTCGGCTTCCGATTCTGCTTCTGCCGTATCGGCAGGGACGGCGTGCTCCCAGTCCGGCGGCGGTGGCATTTCAGCGCTGTCTGCTACGGGATAGTCATGCTCGGGCGAACCGTAATCGTAGAAAGGCTCTGCGGAAGCTTCATGCGCAAACGATTCTGCATCCACGGCTTCTTCAATCGGGGTCGTCTGAATGGGGTTTTCAGACGACGTCTCAGATAAGAAAGTCTCGGTGTCGTTGTTTGCTGCCCCGTAATCGGAAACTTGATTTTCAGACGACGTTTCGGCTTGAGAGGTCGTCTGAAACGGCGTTTCTGCTTCGTTTGCGGACGGAGTGTTTGTCTCTGCTGCGTCAGAGGTCGTCTGAACGCTCGCATCCGCCGTTTGCGCAGGCGTGTCCGATACGGTTTCCACATCGCTCGGCGCGTCTTCCCAAGGTGGAACGTCGTTGTTTCCTTGAGTCGAAACCGGTTCGGCAACCTTGTTTTCAGACGACGTGGCAAGCGCAGGGGTCGTCTGAACGGGCGGTTTGGCGGCTTCAGACTGGGGAAGTTGCAAAGGCTTTTTTGCGGTACGGACACCCGTTTCGGCAGAATGCAGCTCAGTATTTTCGATATGTCCGCCAACGTCGTGCGCATCCGCTGCCAGCGGCGCAAACGCAAGCATACGTAGCAGGGTCATGACGAAGCCGGCGTATTCGTCGGGCGCAAGGCTCAAATCCTGTTTGCCGTGGATAGTGCATTGATAATAAAGCTGGATTTGTTCGCCGCTGAGTGCCTGGCTCAGTTGCAACAGGGTTTCGCGCTCAGGGTCGTCGTGTGCCAAAGCGGAAGGAACCGCCTGTATCAAGGCGAGGCGTTGCAACAGCATGGCAAGTTCGCTCAACGCGCTGTCAAAGCCGATGGCGCGCGCCGCCATTTCCTGCGCTTTCGCCAGCAGGGCTTCGCCGTCTTGGTTGACGATGCCCGCCAGCAGTTCGTACAGATATTGCTTGTCCACCGCGCCTATCATTTGGCGGACGTCTTGTTCGGCAACGCTGCCCGAACCCATGGCAATGGCTTGGTCGAGCAGGCTCAGGGCATCGCGCATCGAGCCTGCGGCGGCACGGCCTAAAAGTTGCAGGGTGGCGGGTTCGTAGGCGATGTTTTCGTTGTTTAAAACATGGGCAAGGTGGTCGGCAACCTGTTGCGAAGTCATGTTGCGCAAGACAAATTGCAGGCAGCGGCTCAAAACGGTAATGGGGACTTTGTGCGGATCGGTGGTCGCAAGGATGAATTTGACGTGTTCGGGCGGCTCTTCCAGCGTTTTCAGCATGGCGTTGAACGCGCTTTTGGAGAGCATATGCACTTCGTCGATGATATAGACTTTGTATTTGCCGGCGGTCGGCGCGTATTGGGCGTTTTCCAATACTTCGCGGATGTTGTCGATGCCGGTATTGGAAGCGGCGTCGATTTCCAGCAGGTCAACGTAGCGTCCGGTGTCGATTTGCGTACAGCTTTGGCACACGCCGCAAGGCTCGCCGTGTTGCGCGTTTTCGCAGTTCAGGCTTTTCGCCAGAATACGGGCGATGGTGGTTTTCCCGACCCCGCGCGTACCGGTCAGCAGGTAGGCATGGTGCAGGCGGCCTTCGTCCAGCGCGTTGCGCAAGGCTTTGACGACATGTTCCTGACCGACTAAATCGGCAAAGGTTTTCGGACGCCATTTACGGGCAAGAACTTGATAAGCCATAAGGTTTTCTCTGCTGGAAATAAATCGGAAGGTCGTCTGAAAAGTGGTTGAACGCCTTTCAGACGACCTTGGAAGATGACGGGTATTTTAGCATTTTTTTGATTTTTATTAAGGATTTTCTGTCTGCATATCGGGAAAGGCGCGTGTATAATCGTTAGAATATTACAAAATCTAAAATATCTTGAAGAACAAATCACTATGTCTGAAATCATCTTACGCAATCATTCCGCATCCATGCAGATAAACACCTTGGGTGCATATGTGGACAATTTGGTTTTACACGGTCGGGAAGTGTTATTCCCGAAAACCAGCGTCCAAGTCGGTACTGATACAAAATTACGCGGCGGGATGCACGTCTGCCTGCCGCAGTTCGGACCGGACAGTAAAAACCATTTGGCGCAACACGGTTTCGGCAGAACCTCTACTTGGCAAATCCGTTATCAAAACGAATCGGATGTCGGCTTGAGATTGATCAGTACGGCAAAGGGCTACGAAAACGTCGAATGGCTGCTGGATTACAGCCTGCCGAACGAAAACGAAGCAGTCGCCACGCTGACCGTCTGCAATTACGGCGACGCACCCGTACGCACTTCGCCCGGTTTCCATCCCTATTTCCCCGCCGTCGGCACTCAATTCGATTTCAACGGCGCGCCCTACGATGCCGACTATATTGCACACACGGAATTTGTCGCCTCGCCGTTGGAAACACATGTTGCGTTTGACGGATTAAAACTCGACATCCGAACGCAAAACCTGCCCGTTTACGCGCTTTGGAGCGACCGCAACGGACAATACACCTGCGCCGAGCCTACCGCCGAAGGCAACGCCTTTTTATCGCCTGCGCGCGGCGGACAGTTTGTTTCCGGACATGGCAAAAAAACGTTACGGCATGAAAAATCCGTTTGATTGCTTGAATTTGGAGTGGATTTGTTTCAGGCCCTGGCGGATTCGCATTTGAAGTGCAACTTTCCATAACAGAAAAAGGCCAGTATGCGGTAGCATACGGCCTTTCCTGCAAGAAAGATTGCCATGAGCTACACACAACTGACCCAAGACGAACGATACCATATCCAATACCTGTCCCGCCACTGCACCATCGCCGAAATCGCCAAACAGCTCAACCGCCACAAAAGCACCATCAGCCGAGAAATCAAGCGACACTGCATCCAAGGACAGCAATACAGCGCCGATAAAGCACAGAAGCAAAGCCGGCTGACCAAAAAGCACCGGCGAAAACCCTATAAGCTCGATTCGCAGCTGATTCAACACATCGACACCCTTATCCGCCGCAAACTCAGTCCCGAACAAGTATGCGCCTACCTGCATAAACACCACGGGATCACACTCCATCACAGCACCGTTTACCGCTACCTCCGCCAAGACAAAAGCAACGGCGGCACTTTGTGGCAACATCTCAGAATATGCAGCAAACCCTACCGCAAACGCTACGGCAGCACATGGACCAGAGGCAAAGTGCCCGACCGCGTCGGCATAGAAAAACCGACCTGCTATCGTCGACCAGAAAACCCGCATCGGCGATTGGGAGGCCGACACCATCGTCGGCAAAAATCAGAAAAAGCGCGTTATTGACCTTGGTCGAACGCACTACCCGCTACACCATCATCTGCAAATTAAAGAACTTAAAAAGCCGAAGACACTGCCCGGGCGGCCATTAGGGTATTAAAGGCATATAAAGCCAGAGTCCACACCATCACCATGGATAACGGCAAAGAGTTCTACCAACACACCAAAATAGCCAAAGCATTGAAGGCGAAAACCTATTTTTGCCGCCCTTACCATTCTTGGGAGAAAGGGCTGAATGAGAACACCAACGGACTCATCCGACAATATTTCCCCAAACAGACCGATTTCCGAAACATCAGCGATCGGGAGATACGCAGGGTTCAAGATGAGTTGAACCACCGGTCGAGAAAAACACTTGGCTACGAAACGCCAAGTGTTTTTATTCTTGAATCTGTTCCAACCACTGGTACCCTAGTGTTGCACTTGAAATCCGAATCCAAGCCTCAAATAAAAAACCACCTTGGAGAAGGTGGTTTTTGAACATTACAAACCGTTGTTGTTGATTGCATTGGCAATATCACGCACGGCGGTAACATACATTCGGCTGTTGTTATACTGCCAAACTGTATAAAAATTATTCAGACCGAGATAATATTCAAATACGCCCGGACTGGTTTCCAAGCTGAACAAAACGGCTTTTCTCATTGTCGGCAACTGCTTGTTGCGGAACCACACCCATTGCTTTGAAATCCGCAACGGTACGATTCAATGCGGTTTTTTCATCAATGATGGCTTTTAAATCAGGCGTAATCGTCAGATTGACGGGAACAATCATTTTGCCGCCTGTTTTCCAGCCGTGTTGTTTCATATAATTGGCAACAGAAGCGGCAACATCGCCGATATTGTTCCAAATATCGCGGTGTCCGTCGCCATCATAATCGACCGCCCATTTGCGATAGCTCGAAGGCATAAATTGCGGCATACCCATTGCGCCCGCATAACTGCCTTTGAAGTCAAAAACATTCTCTTTTTCTTCTTTCGCCATCAGCAAAAGCTCAATCAGCTCGTTTTGGAAAAACTCGGCACGGCGCGGATAATCAAAACCCAAGGTACTCAAAGCATCGGCAACGCGGAAGCTGCCCGTGTTTTTACCGTAATTGGTTTCAATGCCGATAATCGCTACAATCAGCTCGGCAGGTACACCGTATTTGCGTGCCACATCATCGATAACGGCACGGTTGGCGGCGTAAAACTGTTTGCCGCCGTTAAATTTCGTCGCGCCGGAGTTGCCCGTGCGGAATTCATACCAAGGGCGAGAAGTTGACGGGCGGTACATGATATTGATGATATTGCCCTTGTAAACCACGCCATTAAAAAAGTTTTGCAGCTCAGCTTCTGTAAACTGCTTTTTCGCCACCTCGTAACGGATAAACTGGCGGACATTGGTATTGGCATTAAAGCCGCTGCTGGCAACCGATTCCGCAGCAGAATCAAAAGCAGGACGCTGGTTTTTGCTTTGATTAATCGGCTCAACCGTTTTAGCAGACTCAACGTTTGTTTTGGTTGTACTACAAGCGGAAAGCAGCAACGCGGTTGATATTGCGATGAAAGGGATAAGTTTTTTCATATCTGAATTTATAGTCACTAAGGAAGCAGTCTTAATTATGCAAAAAGGTCGTCTGAAAGACGGTAGGAATATACATTCCCTTTCCTTTCAGACGACCTTTTAAGACTGTCTATTACTCGGCAGCCGCAACAACAGCAACGGTAATCGCAGCAACAGCGTCAGTGTGCAAAGCCACTTCAACTTCGTACTCGCCTACGGCTTTCAGAGGGCCGTTAGGCAGGCGGACGTTGGATTTTGCAGCTTCAACGCCTGAGGCAACAATCGCAGCAGCGATGTCGGCATTGGTAACGGAACCGAACAGACGACCGTCTACACCGGCTTTTTTTGAGCAATAGTGATGGTTTGACCGTCCAGTTTTTTTCTTGACGTGCTTTTAGCATCAGCCAAGATTTCGGCTTGTTTGGCTTCCAATTCGGCACGGCGTGCTTCGAATTCTTTCATGTTGGCTTCAGTAGCGCGTTTGGCTTTGCCGGCAGGAATCAGGAAGTTGCGGGCGTAACCGTTTTTTACGGTAACGATGTCGCCCAAGTTGCCCAAACCGCCGATTTTCTCTAACAGAATAATTTGCATGATTTAAACTCCAAAATTATTTGTGTTGATCGGTGTAAGGCAACAGAGCCAGGAAGCGTGCGCGTTTGACTGCAGTAGCCAATTGGCGTTGGTAATGCGCTTTGGTGCCGGTGATGCGGGCAGGGATGATTTTGCCGTTTTCAGAAATGAAGTCTTTCAGTAGATCAACTTGTTTGTAATCGACTTCTTGGATTTTTTTCAGCCGTAAAGCGGCAGAATTTTTCTACGTTTGAATGATTGACGAGCCATTGTCGTTTAACCTTTATATTCTTTAATGTTCTGTATGCGGAGTATCGGCCTTGGGAAGCGTTTGCTTCGCTGTGCGAGAAAGCCTTCTGCTTCTACCATCGTATCTTGCCGATACTGCCATTCTTCAGCCTGCTTACCTAAAAATACGCGCGGGAATTTCAAAACTGACCAGGCATTTTTTTGCCCGTTTTCTTCCTGCCAAGATTCATGCTTTAACATAATATCCAAAAACAGGGATTCCTGCCGGCGTGTATCTTAAGGATTCAACCTTGTAAATCAGGGCGGTAAGCTTTGTAAGATTATCCAATCTTATTCGGCTGCTGCAACTTCTTCAGCTGCACCGTTCAGCAAGTTTTTTGCTTTTTCGCCGCCCAGCATAGGAGAAGCTTCGGTTACAGCATGTTTTGTTTTGATGGTCAGATGGCGCAGTACGGCATCGTTAAAGCGGAAAGCGGTTTCCAGCTCTTCAACTACTTCAGGAGTAGTTTCGATGTTCATCAAAACATAGTGTGCTTTGTGGATTTTGTTAATCGGGTAAGCCAGTTGACGACGGCCCCAGTCTTCCAAGCGGTGGATTTTACCGCCGGCTTCGGCAATCATGGTTTTGTAACGTTCAACCATAGCAGGCACTTGCTCGCTTTGATCAGGATGAACGATAAACACGATCTCATAATGACGCATGTTATCTCCTTATGGATGATTAAATACAGCCTTTTGCCATGCGAAAGCAAAAAGGCAAGGTTTGACAAAAACGATGGATTCTATCCCATTCTTGCTTTTTTTCTGCAATGCATGATATGTAAGAAAGGGTTTTTGAATAAAAAGTGTTGTCATGAAAAAGATTGGCGATTTGGTTTACAATAATGCCATTTCTGAATTCTATTGAGAGAATAACAAAATGTTAGACATCCAACAGCTCCGCAGCCACACCACAGCCGTCGCCGAACGTTTGGCGCAGCGCGGTTACGAGTTTGATACCGCACGTTTCAATGCCTTGGAAGAGCAGCGCAAAGCCGTCCAAGTGAAAACCGAAGAACTGCAAGCCTCGCGCAACAGCATTTCCAAACAAATCGGCGCATTGAAAGGACAGGGCAAACACGAAGAGGCGCAGGCAGCCATGGATCAAGTCGCCCAAATCAAAACCGATTTGGAGCAGGCCGCTGCCGATTTGGATGCCGTTCAGAAAGAATTGGACGCATGGTTGTTGAGCATTCCCAACCTGCCGCACGAAAGTGTACCCGTCGGTAAAGACGAAACCGAAAACGTCGAAGTCCGCAAAGTCGGCACGCCGCGCGAATTTGACTTTGAAATCAAAGACCATGTCGATTTGGGCGAACCTTTGGGCTTGGATTTCGAAGGCGGCGCGAAACTCTCCGGCGCGCGCTTTACCGTCATGAAAGGTCAAATCGCCCGCTTGCACCGCGCGCTGGCGCAATTCATGCTCGATACGCACACGCTGAAACACGGCTACACCGAGCATTACACACCCTACATTGTGGACGACACCATCCTGCAAGGAACAGGCCAACTGCCTAAATTTGCAGAAGATTTGTTTCATGTTACCCGCGGCGGTGACGAGAGCAAAAAAACACAATATCTGATTCCGACCGCCGAAGTGACGCTGACCAACACCGTTGCCGACAGCATTTTGGCGGAAGGCGATTTGCCGCTGAAACTGACCGCCCATTCCCCATGTTTTCGCTCCGAAGCAGGCGCATACGGCAAAGACGTGCGCGGTCTGATTCGCCAACACCAATTCGATAAAGTAGAAATGGTGCAAATCGTTCATCCCGAAAAATCATACGAAGCGCTGGAAGAAATGGTCGGTCATGCCGAAAACATCCTGAAGGCCTTGGAGCTGCCCTACCGCGTGATTACCCTGTGTACCGGCGACATGGGCTTCGGCGCGACTAAGACCTATGATTTGGAAGTCTGGGTTCCCGCGCAAAACACCTACCGCGAAATCTCAAGCTGTTCCAACTGCGAAGATTTCCAAGCCCGCCGCATGAAGGCGCGTTTTAAAGACGAAAACGGCAAAAACCGCTTGGTACACACCTTAAACGGCTCCGGCTTGGCAGTCGGCCGTACTTTGGTTGCTGTTTTGGAAAACCATCAAAACGCCGACGGCAGCATCAATATTCCTGCTGCTTTGCAGCCTTATATGGGCGGAGTAGAAAAGATAGAGGTTAAGTAATTTTACTTGATGATATGAGACTTGAAGAGGGTATCCTGAGTAATCTTAGGATACTTTTTTTATTTGTTTTTTTCATTAAGTTTTGTTTATTGATTTTTTTGATTATTTATAGAGGTGGGTGTAAGAGGGGATAAAAAAAGTCTCTTAATTTGTAGAGGAGAAAAATAAAAATATAAGAAAAACCCCGCAGAGGCGGGGTTTTGAATTAAAACTAAATTTAGTTAAGGTTTGGCGTAACCGTGTACACCGTTGTAGGGAGAAGGAATCCAGCCTTCATCTACTGCAGGACGCTCACCTTGACCTTCAATTGTTTGGCCTGGGGCAACTTGTTTGATAACAGTGCTGCGGATTTTCACGTCAACACGACGATCAGGTTCGATACATGCAATCAAAGCAGCACGTTTTTTGGCTTTGGATACTTTTTTTGCCCAGTTTTGCTACTTCTGCTTCACAAGTGGCAGTCATTTGAGCTTGAGATTCGCCAAGACCTACAGCGGAAACTTTGCTGGAAGGAATACCACGGCCAACCAAGTAGTTGGCAACTACGTTTGCACGGCGTTCGGACAGAGCTTGGTTGTACTCTTCTGAACCCATAAAGTCGGTGTGACCTTCGACACGCACAGTTTGAACATTTTCATTGTTCAGGCGTTGGGCTAATGCGTTCAGGTTCTCTTGAGCCTCAGGGCGGAGGTTGTCTTTATCGAAGCCGAACAGTGTTTTTAGAAGACAGAGATACGGTTTCATCAACATATTCTGGAGCTTGTTGGACTGCGGCTACTGCTTCACGGTCGCCACATTCGACACGACCTTGGGTCTCTTTGTCGAAATAGCTGGTTTTCCAACACTCGCCATAGTTGTTGCGGACGACTTCTTGAGACTGGCTGCTTACAACGTAACCATGTTTGGTATGCGGTTCGCTTGCCATTGCGGTGCCGGAAGCAACCAATGCAACGAACAATGCGCTTAATTTCAGCTGTTTGGTCATTTTATTCCCTCATCTAAATTGTTATGCGGCGGGTGTTTAACCGCTGCAAATTACCAATATACAGGCCGCAGCATACTAAGCAGCGGCAAATCGGATATATCAGTTTGCACTATAAAGAAGCATGGTGCCTACTGTCAATACTCAATGCCTCATACAATCATGAAACTGCCTGCTTCCTAGCTTCGAATCATGCCTAAAAATCAAGTTTGTGTCATTTATTTATGGGTAAATCGGAGTTTGTTGCCATTTGTTGTTGTATGAAGGATACAGTTTGTACTGAGGGAAATGTTGGTTTCGATAATCGGTTTGTATAGTACTATTTAAAACAAAAGTTTTTATTTGAGGTGAGGGTGCTGCCGACAATTTAGGAAAAATATGTTAAATTGTCTGCCATTTGTCGCACAAATCATACAAATATATAGAACACGAGCCGTTTATGAAATTACAGCAATTACGGTATGCATTGGAGGTGTACCGGCATAATCTGAATGTGTCTGAAGCTGCTGAAGCCCTTTTTACCTCCCAGCCGGGTATTTCCAAGCAAATCAGGCTTCTTGAGGAGGAGTTGGGCGTACAGATTTTTATCCGCAGCGGCAAACGCGTGGTTTCTGTGTCGCAGCCCGGCAAGGCTGTGTTGGAAATTGTAGAACGGATTTTGCGCGATGTGCAGAATATTAAAAATATAGGCAGTGAGTTTACTGATCATGACAGTGGTTCGTTGATTGTTGCGACGACTCATACGCAGGCACGTTATGCCCTGCCTTTGATTGTGGCGGAATTTGTCAAACGTTATCCGAAGGTAACACTGACCATCAAGCAGGGCAGTCCTGCGGCCATCGCCCAGATGGTTAGTAACGGAGAGGCGGATATTGCGATTGTAACTGAGCGTATCGATGAGCATCCGGAGTTGGGTAAATTAACTTGTTATGAATGGAATCATGCGGTTATCGTGCCGCATGAACATCCTTTTGTTGGATTGTAAAAAAATCCTTTGAGTATTGAGGATTTGGCCTCTTTTCCCTTGATTACTTATGAATTTGCGTTCAATCAGGGGAGTAGTATTGCCCGGGCTTTTAATAAAGCCAGATTAGAGCAGCCCGATGTTGTGTTGTCGGCAGCGGACACGGATGTTTTAAAGACGTATGTCCGTTTGGGTCTTGGTGTCGGGTTGATGGCGAAGATGGCTTACGATCCTGAGAATGACACGGATCTGGAATTAGTGGACGCCTCACATTTGTTTGAGTCGTCTCCAACTTGGATTGCCGTTAGGAAAGATACCTATCTTAGGGGGTATGCATATGATTTTATAGAATTGTTCGCGCCTAAGTTGACGCGTGAAGTGGTCGATAGAACGCTTTATACTCCAGTAGTCGAGGACTTTTCTATTTGATTGTTTAGTTGAAATACGCCTGATGGGGCAAGAGGTCGTCTGGAAACGGGCGGTTTTGATTTTGTCAGAACCGTGCTTTCAGACGACCTTTTAGTTTTGCCGTATGCTTGGTTTGAATATTTCTATGTTTTTAAAGGTGTGTTTCTTGTAAGGATGCAGAGTTTGATAAACCCAAGGTGTCGAGGGTAGGAAGGCTGATTATTTAATCGGAACTGTTTTCAGAGCTAGAAACAAAAGTGTTCTGCACCTTCCGTTTAGATGTTGTATTCGCTGCAATCCTTGAGTATTTTTGAAAACTCCAGATTCGGATTCCTACCTGCGCGGAAATGAAGGATATTGGGTGTTTTTTTATTTTTAATTGATTATAGAAGGTCGTCTGAAAACCTGATTTGTCAGGAATTTCAGACGACCTTTAGGGTGATTGGGGGAAGCGTTTGCCAAATATAGGAAGCTGCTGTTTTGTACTTATTGTCAGGCTCTCTCCAGCCATGCACTCAAACCTCCTCCGTCGCGGTTTTCAAGTTTCAACGTCAGGCCGTGGAGTTTGGCGATGTGTTCGGCGATGGACAAACCCAGTCCGCTGCCTTGGGCATTTTGTCCGGCAGGACGGTAGAAACGTTCTTTAATCCGCGACAGGTGTTCGGGGGCGATGCCGGTGCCTTGGTCGCGTACTTCGATACGGTCAGCGTGAAAAATACAGTCCAACCTCGCTGTTTTCGGGCGAATAGCGCACAGCGTTGTCGAGCAGGTTGCGCAACATGAGTTGAAGTAGCGCGTCGTCGCCTTGCAGGAGGGGCGGCTCGGCAAGAAATTCGCGCTTGAGGCGGATGCGTTTTTCGCGGGCGGAGAGGTTGGTGTTTTGCAGCACTTGGCTGCTGAGGCTCTCCCAATTGATGGGGGTGGTATTTTTTTCAGGCCTTGTTCGGGATCGAGCCGTGCCAGCGTGAGCAGTTGGTTGATTAGGTGTTCGGCGCGGTTGAGGCTTTGTTGGATTTGTTGCAGGTGGTAGGGCTGTTCGGCAGTGTCGCTGAGGGCGAGGACTTCGGCCTGCACTTTCAATGCGGCAAGCGGGCTGCGCAGTTCGTGGGCAGCATCGGAGGTAAAGCGTTGTTCTCGTTCGATGCTGGTCTGAACGCGGGCAAACAGGCGGTTGAGGGCATCGACCAGGGTTTGGGTTTCTTGTGGTACGGCTCGGCTGACGGGAGCAAGGTTGTCGGCGCGGCGTTCGGACAATTCTGATGCGAGCTCTTTAAGCGGGTGGATGCTGCGTTTGACCGCCAGATGCAGTAGCAACACCATCAGCGGCAGAACAAGCAGCGAGGCGGCAAGGTGCGCCCAAACAATGTTCCACAAAATTTCAAGGCGGTTGCGCCAGGGTTGGGCAACGGCGACTGTCTGTCCGGTTTTTCCCGTCGTGGTAATAGATGACGCGTAAGCTTTTTCCTGCCAAGGCTTCCCGATGTCGGTGAAGCCGGAAATTTTGCGGAATGGAATTTCTTTACCCCTTTTGTCTGAGAGCAACAGTCTGCCGTCTGCATTCCAGACGGAAATGCCGTTTTGTTTGTCTTCTGCAAAACCGGTATGGCCTTTGCCCAGGCTTTTTTTAACTTTAGGCAGCAGCACGGCTTTTTCCGGTTCGATGTAGGGCAGTGATTGGGCAAGGTCGCTCATCTGACTGTCGGCGGATTCGTTCAGTTCGTGTAACGCCATTGCCAGTGAAACAGCGTTGGCGGCGAACCATGCCAAGAGCAGTCCGCTGCCGATATAGAGTATCAGGCGTTTGCGGATAGAAGTTTCGGGCGGAAGCTTTTTAAACATGGAACGACCTTTTTGTGCAAGGGGGCTGTTTCTTCAATTTTTGCGTTTTCAGGCGACCTTAAGGCATTTCTCCGAGTTGGTAACCCAATCCGCGCTTGGTTTGAATCACGGATGAACCGATTTTTTTGCGCAGGTTGTGGATATGCACTTCGACCGCGTTGCTTTCAACTTCTTGGTCCCAGCCGTATAGTTTGTCTTCGATTTGGGCGCGGCTGATGATGTGTTTCGGATTGGCGACCAGCATTTCCAGCAGCCGCCATTCGCGCGCGGTCAGGTTCAGCGGCTTGCCGCCGAGTGTGGCGGTTTGGGCGGAGGTATCCAAATACAGGCTGCCGAAGGTCAGGCCGCTGTCGCTGCGTCCGTGGCTGCGGCGCACCAAGGCATTCAGCCGTGCTTCAAGTTCTTCCAATGCGAAGGGTTTGCACAGGTAATCGTCCGCGCCGCTGTTCAACCCGGTCAGGCGGTCGGGCAGCGCATCGCGTGCCGTCAGAATCAGCACGGGTAGCGTCAGACCTTGTTTGCGCCAGTGCCGCAATATTTCTATGCCGTCGATGTTCGGCAGCCCCAAATCCAACACCGCTGCATCATAAGGTGCAGCCAGTGGTGCGGACTGTCCTTGAGCGCCATCTGAAAACCAGTCCACCGCCATACCGAGCTTTTTCAGCCCGGCGGCAATACCGTCGCCGATGTGCGGGTCGTCTTCCACCAGCAGGATACGCATAAAGATACTCCTGTTTGTTCGGATAAATGCAGTGAATTCAAATCAAGACGCTCTGCCCCGCCATTTCCCGCCTTCGCAAGAAAAGGTATGACGAAAACCGGATGCCTCTATTTTAATTGGCTCTATATGATATGGATTGTATAGCGGATTGGCTTGAAACTCGTTTTGTTGTACTGCCTTACTTCAAGACAATATTGTAAGGCAGGGTCGTCTGAAAACCAAAGTCGGGATGGCAATAGAACATCATGCAGACTGCCCGTTTTACCCTTGGTTTCAGGCTGAGGCCTGTCATTAAAACAGGCTGGGCTTAAGTAGAACTTAAGAAATTTGGAGGAATAAATATAAAATAAAAACAATAATTTGAATAAAATTTATAGAAAAATCTTTTTCTTAAGGTTCGCTTAAGTTTGGCTTGTTTTAATACGCTCAATCCAGCAGACACTGTTGGCAGATTTCAAATACACAAACATTTTTTTATTTTTTTATCCGACAAAAAAAGGAAACATCATGAAATTCAGCAAAAAAAGGTCTCATCATCGCCGTCGCAACCGCTCTGACCATCGGTACTGCCAGTGTCGGTGCATATGCCGCAGGTGCCATACCCGGAACCAAAGCCGCCGCTTTCTCCAGTAGCAAAATCAGTGCCGCCCAAGCTGTCGATTACGCAGTGGCCAAAATTCCCGGCCGCGCCGTCGAAGTCGATTTCCGCCACAAAAACGGCCAGAGCTACTATAAAGTAGAAGTAGTTACCGATGACCAGAAACAAGAAGTCTTCGTCGATGCAGCCAACGGGCACATCATCGAAAGTCGCCCAGACTACGACAAAAAACCGCTCCAACCGCTGCCGAACACCAATATTTCCCTGAAACAGGCGATTGCCGCAGCCGAAGCCAAAACAGGCGGCCGCGCGAAGGATGCCGATTTGAGCTATAAAAAAAGGCCCGTCGGTTTATAAAGTGGAAACCGTCAACGGCATCCAAAAATACGAAGTACGCGTCGATGCCAACAGCGGTCAGGTACTGTCTTCACACATCGATTTATAAAGTAAAAACCGATTCGTGGCGACCTGTCAAAAGGTCGTCTGAAAACCCAAATCAGGTTTCAGACGACCTTTTAATATTTTGATTCTGCAAAAAAACGTCCGCAAGCTGCCCAAATAGATTTAAAATCCTTATCTTTTGATGACAGAGGTCGTCTGAAAACCGTTTCGATAAATAATCAGGAGCAAAATATGCAAGCGAACACCTTAATCAAAACCCTTTCTGCTGCTGCGCTAGCCGTTGTGTTGGCAGCCTGCGGTGGTCAAAAAGACAGCGCACCTGCCGCATCCGCCGCATCGCCGGCTACCGACAACGGCGCGGCGAAAAAGGAAATCGTCTTCGGCACAACCGTCGGCGACTTTGGCGACATGGTCAAAGATCAAATCCAACCTGCACTGGAGAAAAAAGGCTACACCGTCAAACTGGTCGAGTTTACCGACTACGTCCGTCCCAATCTTGCTTTAGCCGAAGGCGAGCTGGACATCAATATTTTCCAACACAAACCTTATTTGGATGACTTTAAAAAAGAACACAAATTAGACATTACTGAGACTTTCCAAGTGCCGACTGCGCCTTTGGGCCTGTATCCGGGCAAACTGAAATCTTTGGACGAAGTCAAAGACGGCAGCAGTGTTTCCGCGCCTAACGACCCGTCCAACTTCGCCCGTGCGCTGGTGATGTTGAACGAATTGGGCTGGGTTAAGTTGAAAGACGGCGTTAATCCGCTGACTGCTTCCAAAGCAGACATCGCCGAAAATCCGAAAAACATCAAAATCGTAGAACTTGAAGCCGCGCAACTGCCACGCAGTCGCGCCGATGTTGATTTCGCCATCGTAAATGGCAACTATGCCATGAGCAGCGGTATGAAGCTGACCGAAGCCCTGTTCCAAGAGCCGAGCTTTGCCTATGTTAACTGGGCAGCAGTCAAAACTGCCGATAAAGACAGCCAATGGCTCAAAGATGTAACCGAAGCCTATAACTCCGATGAGTTCAAAGCCTATGCGCACAAACGCTTCGAAGGCTATAAATATCCTGCTGCATGGGGTGAAGATGCAGCTGTCGGTGCAAAAGCCGAAGCAGCCTCTACGGCTTCGGCAGCAAAATAAGCAGTAAACTTCAAAAGTAAAAAAAGGTCGTCTGAAAACCCAAATAAGGTTTCAGACGACCTTTTTTAGATTGGTTTTTATAAACAGTGTGCGTGAATTGAAAATCTTGTTGTGCTGCCAATTGAAAGAAAATTTAATGCTGTTCTTTCTATCTCAGTATGTTTTGTGTAGGCAGGGTAGAATGAACGGGTTAATGAATAAAATATAGTGGATTAAATTTAAATCAGGACAAGGCGACGAAGCCGCAGACAGTACAAATAGTACGGCAAGGCGAGGCAACGCCGTACTGGTTTAAATTTAAGCCACTATATATCGTAAATGAAGTGGGGATGTTATTTGTCCCAAACCTGCGTTGATAGGGGATTACATATTTCCTGGAACTCATAAAAAAACGCACCTTGTTTAAAGGTGCGTTTTTGATGGGATATATGGCGTTTTTTTGAACAAATCAGAATTTAGCGCCTGATTGGTTTTGCCATGTAGTCGACCGCTGCTTTGACTTCATCGTCGCTCAGGCCGGCGTTGCCGCCTTTTGCAGGCATGGCGTTGAAGCCTTCGATTGCGTGTTTGTGCAGGGTTTCTTTACCTTGTTTGATGCGTGAAGCCCATTCGTCTTTTTTACCTATGCCGGGAATGCCGGGGACTGCGCCGCCGTGACATGCCTGACAGGTTGCTTCGAAAACTTTTTTACCGTCTGCGCCGGAGGCTGCAGGGAGCGGCTGCGCCTTTGTCTTCGGCTTTAGGTGCATCGGCTGCGGGGGCAGAGCCGGCAGCGGACGGTGCGGAGGCGGCTGCATTGCCTGAAGCGGCTTGATCGGCAGGCGCTGCGGCATCCGGATCAGGGAAGGTGCCGCCGCTCTTGTTCGCCATGTAAGTGATGACGCGTTTGAGTTCTTGGTCGGTCAAGTCGGCTGCGCCGCCTTTTGCAGGCATGGCGTTAAAGCCGTTCAAAGCGTGTTGGAAAAGGGTGTCGAAGCCTTGCGCGATACGGGGAGCCCATTCGCCGTTGTTTTCGATTTTCGGCGCGTTGGGGACGGATTTGTCTGCGCCGTGACACTGGATACAGATTTTGTTGAAAATCTGATCGCCTTTGCGTTCGCCTACCGGGATGCCGTCTCCCAAGGTAAGCTGTCCTACGGGCTGGATGCGGGTTTGGGTAGCAGTTTCGGAAGATTGGGCAACGTCTGCATACGAGCCGCTGCCCGCCAATTTGATGAGGAAGTAAATGACTGCAATGGCAATAACGATACCGCTCACAAGGGTAAACAATGCAGAGCCTTGGGCTTTGGAGTCGCGGAGTTGTTTCATTTGGTAGGCCTCGCCGTTAGGTTAGGTTGTGCTTTGAGTTATAGTTTGGTGTGTTAAACGCAGTTAACAATATTTTGCTGGATTATACTGAATTCACAAGGGCTTTCCAATCGCTCTTGTGGAAAAATATACGCAAAGGCGGCGGTTTTTTTGCTGCCTGTTAAGGGGCGTGTTGTGTATGTTGTTGATTATTTTATGATATTTTTTTCTTCAAATTTGTCTTGTTTGCGCCATCCTGCATAATAGGCTTTGCCAACAGGCGGGATTTGCGTTAATCTTACGCCTTCTTCGCACCCATAGCTCAGTTGGAAGAGTGTCAGTTTCCGAAGCTGGAGGTCACAGGTTCGATCCCTGTTGGGTGCGCCAATTATAGAGAGGCCGTCTGAAAGATGAAAAATTTTTTTGGGCGGCCTTTTGACTTACTTCAAATAAAAACTACATCGGGTTTCAGACGACCTTTTACTTTTTGCGCTTTATTTCAGCACTTCGGCAAACGCCTCGGCAACATAGGCGATATTCGATGCGTTCAGCCCGGCGACGCACATCCCTGCCCGAATCCAGCAGGTAAACGGCAAATTCGTCGCGCAACCTATGGACTTGTTCCACGCTCAATCCCGTGTAGCTGAACATGCCGCGCTGTTTGATGAAATAAGTGAAATCGCGGTCAGGGATTTGGACGGTCAATACGTCGTAAAGTTTCTGACGCATGGCGCGGATGCGGTCGCGCATGACATAGACTTCATTTTGCCACAAGGCGTAAAGTTCGGTGCTGTTCATCACATCGGCGGCGATATAGGCGCCATGTGCGGGCGGGCTGGAGTAGATGCGGCGGACGGTGAATTTGAGTTGACCGAACACCAATTCCGCTTCTTCTTTATTCGGGCAAACCACGCTCAAACCGCCGACCCGTTCGCCGTAGAGCGACAGATTTTTTTAGAGAATGAATTGCTGACGAACAGCGGCAATTCCATTTCCACCGCTTTGCGGATGGCGTAGGCATCGCTGTCCAAATCGCCGCCGAAGCCTTGGTAGGCGATGTCCATAAACGGAATCAGTTTGCGCGTTTTGATGATTTGCAACACTTCGTCCCATTGCTGTTCCGACATATCCACGCCGGTCGGGTTGTGGCAGCAGGGGTGTAGGATTAGGATGCTGTGTTCGGGCAGGGGTGTTGAAAAAAACGCGGTCATTTCGTCGAATTTGACGCCGACGGTGGCGGGGTCGTAATAAGGATAAGTGCCGACCTCAAAACCTGCGCCTTCAAAAATGCCGCGGTGGTTGTCCCAAGTCGGGTCGCTGACGTAGGCGCGCGCTGCGGGGAACCAGCGGTGCAGGAAGTCCGCTCCGACTTTGAGCGCGCCTGAGCCGCCCAAGGTTTGTACGGTAACGATGCGTCCTTGCGCAAGCGCGGGGTTGTCTTTGCCGAACAATAAATGCTGCACCGCGCTGCGGTAAGTGTTCAAACCTTCCATCGGCAGGTAGGGCGACGGCGCAGGCGTGGCGGCACGGGCGGTTTCGGCACGGTTTACGGATTCCAATACGGGCATTTTGCCTTCGTCGTCGAAATAAATGCCTATGCTCAAATTGACTTTTTCGGGGCGCGGGTCGTTTTTGAAGGTTTCGACCAAACTCAAAATCGGGTCGCCGGGGTAGTATTCGACGTGGCAGTACATGATGCTTCCTTTGTCAGACGGATGGGGATGGGAAACCTGATTTTTGCATTAAACGGCAGGATTTGTAAAACGGGGTCGTCTGAAAGCTGCATGATGTTTTCAGACGACCTATAATTTCGTCTTCATTATTTTTACGGAACACCATCATGACCATGCGCATCTGGCAGGCAGGCAGGGTTTGAAATCGGTTTGGACAAGCCGAAAATCATGGGTATCGTCAACCTGACGCCCGATTCTTTTTTTCCGACGGCGGCGTGTATTCGCAAAAACGCCCAAACAGCCTTGGCACACGCCGAACAGCTTCTAAAGGAGGGCGCGGACATTCTCGACATCGGCGGCGAATCGACGCGGCCGGGTGCGGATTATGTTTCGCCTGAAGAAGAATGGGCGCGGGTTGCGCCTGTATTGGCGGAAGTGGCGGGGTGGGGCGTCCCTGTCAGTTTGGACACGCGCCGCACGGTGATTATGGAAAAAGCGCTAGCGCTCGGCGGCGTCGATATTATTAATGATATAGCGGCGTTGACCGACGAGGGCGCGGTCGAATTGCTGGCGCGTCAGGCGGACACGGGCATTTGCCTGATGCACATGCAGGGTTTGCCCGAAAACATGCAGATTAATCCGAAATATCAAGATGTGGTCGGCGAAGTGGCGCGGTATTTGAAAGAGAGGGCGGCGGAATGTATCGCGGCAGGCATCGCTCCGCAACGCATCACGCTCGATCCGGGTTTCGGTTTCGGTAAAAAAACCTGCAACACAATATCGCGCTGATGCGGCACTTGCCCGAATTGATGGCGGAAACGGGTTTTCCGCTGCTGATCGGCGTGTCGCGCAAACGCATGATAGGCGAGCTGACCGGCGAGGCGGACGCAGCGGCGCGCGTACACGGCAGCGTGGCGGCGGCGCTGGCTTCCGTGGCACGCGGCGCGCAAATCGTGCGCGTGCATGATGTGAAGGCGACGGCGGATGCGTTGAAGGTGTGGGACGCCTTAGGACCTGCCGGCGTCCGATAGTTTTCGTTTTGGAAGCAAAAAACCACTTGGAAAATGAAATGTCGGCAGCCACTGAAATGGCGATAAAGAGGTCGTCTGAAAACAAGTTTGACGGTTTCAGACGACCCTTTTGTTTAATCCGGTTAACTTGTTTCGGATTTTGATAAGATAAGAAACTATACCGCTCAGGCTCAATCTAATAACGCTAAACATAAATCCCAACAGGTTTGCATAAAATCCCCTATACTGCCCGTTATAACATTCACGGGTATTCTCATTTTTAAAAACATCCTCACGGAGCAAATTTATGGCAAAAAAATATTTTTGGCACGGACGGCGTGCGCGGCGAAGTCGGTCAGTTCCCGATTACTCCCGATTTCGTATTGAAACTCGGTTATGCGGCGGGGCAGGTGTTGGTGCAGCATGACGGCGGGCAGAAGCCGACCGTCCTTATCGGCAAAGACACGCGTATTTCCGGCTACATGCTCGAAGCCGCGCTGGTGGCGGGTTTTACCGCCGCGGGTGTCAACGTCATCCAAACCGGCCCGCTGCCTACGCCGGGCGTGGCTTATCTGACCCGCGCGCTGCGTTTGTCCGCCGGTGTGATGATTTCCGCATCGCACAATGTGTATTCCGACAACGGCATCAAATTCTTTGCCGAAGGCGGCGTGAAGCTGAGCGATGAAATCGAGTTGGAAATCGAAGCCAAAATTGATGAGGAAATGAAAACCCAGCCGTCCGCCCGCCTCGGACGCGCCCGCCGTATCAACGGCGCGGACGACCGTTACATCGAATTTTGCAAATCCACCTTCCCCAGCCATTTGGATTTGCGCGGCCTGAAATTGGTGGTCGATACCGCACATGGCGCAGGCTATGACGTTGCGCCCAAAGTGTTCCACGAACTCGGCGCGCAAGTCGTCAGCATCGGCGACGAACCCAACGGCTACAACATCAACGAAAAATGCGGCGCAACCCATCCCAAAGCCTTGCAGGCTGCCGTATTGCAAAACGAAGCCGACTACGGCATCGCGTTGGACGGCGACGGCGACCGCCTGATGATGGTCGACCGCAACGGTAAAGTGTACGACGGCGACAGCCTGATTTACGTCATCGCCAAAGCCCGCGCCCGCGAAGGCATCAACATCGGCGGCGTGGTCGGTACGGTCATGACCAATATGGCGATGGAAATCGCCTTAAAAGAGCAGGGCGTTGATTTCTGCCGCGCCAAAGTCGGCGACCGCTATGTGTTGGAACAACTGAACCAACGCGGCTGGCTCATCGGCGGCGAAGCCAGCGGCCATATTTTGTGCATGGACAAACACAACACCGGCGACGGCATCATCTCCGCGCTGCAAGTCTTGGCCGCGCTGCGCATTTTGGGGCAGGACTTGGCCACCGTTTGCGCCGACTGGCAGCCGTATCCGCAAACCATGATTAACGTGCGCATCCAAAAAGGTCAGAAATGGCAGGAAGCCTCGAAAGACGTGTTGGCAGAAGTGGAAAAAAAGAACTCGAAGGCAAAGGCCGCGTCGTGTTGCGCGCATCGGGTACCGAGCCGGTCGTGCGCGTCATGGTCGAAGCGCGTCAGGCGGACTGGGCGAAAAAAAGGTGCGGAACGCATCGCAGCAGCCATCACCGGCAAGCAGTAATGCTGTCGGACAATAAATCGGGTTTTTAACAAACCTTGAAACTGCCGTCATTTCCGTGTAAGCGGGAACGGCGGTACAGTGGATTGATTTTAAATCAGGGCAAGGCGGGGAACGCCATGCCGGTTTAAGGTTAATCCACTGTGTTTTTTTAGGATTCAAGGTCGTCTGAAACAGATTAATTCATATTGTTCACGCCTATTTTCATAACCTGCCTTGTTATTTCTTTCAGACGACCCTATCTTTTGGTAAAAATACAACATTCAGTTCAAATGAATTTCCCTTCACATTACAACCGACGGATACGCCATGTTTGCCTTTTTAGAAGCCCTTTTTTCCCATTACGGCTATGCAGCTGTGTTTTTCGTTTTGGTCATTTGCGGCTTTGGCGTGCCGATTCCCGAAGATTTGACGCTGGTGACAGGCGGCGTGATTTCCGGCTTAGGGGTACACCAATTCGCACTGGATGGTTGTCGTCGGTATGCTCGGCGTGTTGGCGGGCGACGGATTTATGTTTGTCGCCGGACGCGTGTGGGGGCAGAAAATTCTCAAGTTCAAACCCATTGCCCGCGTGATGACGCCAAAGCGTTACGCGCAGGTGCAGGAGAAATTCGACAAATACGGCAACTGGGTATTGTTCGTCGCCCGCTTCCTGCCCGGTTTGCGTACCGCCGTTTTCGTGACCGCAGGCATCAGCCGCAAAGTTTCCTATACCCGCTTCATTCTGATGGACGGGCTTGCCGCGTTGGTTTCCGTGCCGGTTTGGATTTATTTGGGCGAATACGGCGCGCACAACATCGATTGGCTGATGGCAAAAATGCACAGCCTGCAATCCGGCATCTTTACTGTTTTGGGTATATTGGCAGTGGTGTTGGCTTGGTTTTGGTGGAAAAAACGCCAGCGCCTACAGTTCTACCGTACCAAATTGAGCGAAAAGCGGGCGCAGCGCAAAGCAGCCAAGGCAGCCAAAAAAAGCCGCGCAAAGCGAACAATAAAAATCAAGCTCCCTGACAAGGTTGCCGATATTCAATATAGTGGATTAACTTTAAACCAGTACGGCGTTGCCTCGCCTTAGCTCAAAGAGAACGATTCTCTAAGGTGCTGAAGCACTAAGTGAATCGGTTCCGTACTATCTGTACTGTCTGCGGCTTCGTCGCCTTGTCCTGATTTAGATTTAATCCACTATAGTTTCCGTGTCTTTTTATCCCCAAAGCGGTATCTTCTGCGTTGGCAATCCTCACAAATTGTCCAAGTTTGTTGCGGCGTCCGCTTTGAATTTCCTGTTTCGTGAATAAAAAAATCCACTCGGAAAAATCAAATATCGACAGCCTCGGGGTGCTTTTTCATTTCAAGGTCGTCTGAAAACCGTCTGCGCCGCCAAATTGCCAGCCTGTCAGAAATATAGTTAAATAAGCCGCATCATTATTTTCAGACGACCCGATGATGTCCATGAAACAAAAAAATCTTCGTCCTCTACACAGGCGGCACCATAGGCATGACCCAAAGCAGCGAGGGCCTGCGCCCCGATACCGCGCTTGTCAGCCAAGCCCTTTCCCCTTTTCAGACGACCTCGACTTCGAGTGGCACGTCTGCAATCCGTTGATTGATTCCTCCTCCGTCACCCTGCAACACTGGCGCGACTGGCTGGACATCATCGCCGCCAAACTGCCTTCCTGCGACGGCATTCTGATACTGCATGGCACGGACAGCATGGCGTACACCGCCAACCTCCTCGCACTCGCCCTGCAAGGTTTGGGCAAACCGATTGTCCTGACGGGTTCCCAATGGCCTTACGCTGCCGAAAAACAGTGATGCCCCGCGCAACCTCTCCACCGCCGTCGCCGCCTTCAGCCTCAAGCTCAAACAAACCGTCATCGCCTTTGACGGCAAACTTTATCCCGCCGTCGGCAGCAGCAAAGTCAGCACCGAAACCGCCGCAGGCTTCGACAATCCGCATTTCGGCGCCATCGCCGAATGGGACGAAAACCCAAGGCTGGCACAATATCTGCGTCCCGTCCCAAGATACGGCGGATGTTTCAGACGACCTCAAAATCCGCTATCCCGACCCGCAGGCAAAAATCGCCGTCCGCACGCTTATCCCCGGCTTTGCCGTCCAAGAACTTGCGGACGGACTCGCACAGCTTCCCGCCCACGCCCTTATCCTGCAAAGCTACGGACACGGCAACACACCCGCAGACGAAGGCTTCATCCGCGCTGTCCGAGACTTTACGCAGCAAGGAAAACTGCTGCTCAACATCAGCCAAGTCCGACAAGGCAGAACCGCCGCCGTTTACGCGCAAGGCAACGCGTTCCGCAACTCGGGCATCATCAACGGCGGCAAATGTAACCTCGAAACCGCCACCGCGCTCATGACCCTCGCCGTATCACAAGGCTGGGGGGTGGAAGATGTTCACAAAGAATTGGTAAGACTAAAATTAGTGTGAAACCGATGAACTTCACCGACACCCATTGCCACCTCGCCGATCCCGCCTTGCGCGAAAAACCTGACGCACATCCTGACCGCCGCGCGGGAGGCAGGGGTAGGGCGGTTTATCGTTCCCGCGACCCGGCCGCAGGATTGGCAGGACGTGGCGGATTTGGCGCAAAGGTCGTCTGAAAACCCGCTTTGGGGCAACATCCATATCGCGCTCGGCATCCATCCTTGGTTTTCAGACGACGTTTCCGAACCGGATTTCCAGCGTTTGGAACAAGCATTGCAAGCGCGTCCGACGGCATGGGTCGGCGAAATCGGCTTGGATTTTTTTACGACAAAACCCAAACGCCGCCGCAGCGAGAACGGCAAATCCAAGTCTTCAGACACCAGCTTGCCATCGCACAAACCCTGCACCGCCGCGTGATTATCCATAATCTCAAAGCCACCGCCGACATCGCCACCGCCGTCAAACAGACAGGTTTTACTCAAGGCGGCATCGTTCACGCCTTCTCCGGCAGCGCGGAAGAAGCGCGCGTGTTGACGAAACTGGGCTTCAAAATTGGCATCGGTTCGCTGTTGCTCAATCCGAACGCACGAAAAAAATACGCGAAACCCTCAAAACCTTAAATGACAACGATTTCGTCTTGGAAACCGACAGCCCGTTTATGCTGAAAAAAACGAAATCAACACGCCCGCCAACATCCGCCAAATCGCCGCCATCGCCGCTGAAATTCGCGGCGTTGCTGTCGAAGAGATAGCGGAAGCAACCGAGCGGAATGTGGAAATGTTGCTGGCAGCAGAAAAGGTCGTCTGAAAAACATTCCATCTTATCGGAATCCTGTTTTTCAGACGACCTTGGAGTTGCGAATCCTGGTGATAACGCAATGAATATCGCTATTTATAAAAAGGAATGTCTTGCCCTACGGTTTCCTGTAAGGTAAACGAGTTGACAATTTTTTTACGCTAAATATGACAGAATTTGACTTTATTAGACAGTTTTTGCAAAAACAGCAGGCGGAAGGTTTGGTGTTGGGTATCGGGGACGATGCAGCCATCATCCGTCCAAGTATAGGATTTGATTTGTGTTTTAGTTCCGATATGTTGATTAAGGACAAACATTTTTTTCAGATGTTTCTCCTGAAGATTTGGCATGGAAAAATGCTTGCAGTTAACATATCCGATATGGCGGCGATGGGTGCCGTTCCAAAAATGGGTTCTGCTCAGTGCGGGATTGCCCGATTTGGACGAAAAATGGCTGACGCGGTTTTGCGAAAGTTTCTTCTCGCTGGCACAACGTTTCGGCATCACGCTTATCGGCGGCGATACGACCAAAGGTGATTTGGTATTCAACATCACCATCGTCGGCGAACTGCCCCAAGGGCAAGCCCTGCGGCGCGATGCAGCGCAAGAAGGGGATGATATTTGGGTGTCCGGGCAAATCGGTATGGCTGCGGCAGCATTAAACCATCGTCTGAAAAAAACTGCTCACTGCCGCCGAAAGTCTTCGGACTTTGCGAAGATAAACTCCTCAGACCGGAGCCAAGGGTAGATTTGGGTTTGGCACTTTTGCCGCTTGCCCATGCCGCCCAAGATATTTCGGACGGGCTGGCGCAGGATTTGGGGCACATTCTGACCGCGTCGTCGTTGGGGGCGGAGATTTCGAAAGATGTGTTGCCGGTTCCCGACGAATTGAGAACATCGCTGTCTGAAGAACAATGGACGGCTTTCGCCTTATCGGGCGGCGACGATTATGAATTGGTATTTACCGCTTCCGCAGACCATCGCAGTGAAATCCTTGCCGCAGCAGCGCAATGCAGTGTGGCGGTAACGAGGATAGGGAAAACAAACAACTCAGGCCGTCTGAAAATAAAGGATAAAAAAAGGCGGCGAATTATTGCTTACTTCACGGGGGTTCGATCATTTTGGCTGAATTTAAACCTACTTTCACATGGCTCAAAGAGCGTCCTTTATGCTTCTTGGGCTTCGGTTTCGGCAGCGGTCTTTCTCCCGTCGCGCCGGGAACAGCCGGTACTTTGGCGGCTTTGCCTTTTGGCGTTTGTCCTTCATTTGATCGGAATCGGCGGCTGGGTTTTTGGCATTGTTGTGCATCGCCATGTTTGTTTGGGGAATCCGCATTTGCGGGTATACCGAAAAAAAGAGCTGGGCATACAGGATTACGGGGGTATCGTTTGGGATGAAATCGTAGCAATGATTTTTGGTTTTGTCTTTCGTGCCTTTCCGCTGGAGTTGGTGGCTTGCGGCTTTTTATCGTGTTCCGACTGTTCGACATGCTTAAGCCTTGGCCAATTAAATGGTTCGACAGCCGCATCCACGGCGGGCTGGGTATTATGCTTGACGACCTGATCGCCGCACTGATGACCGGACTGGTATTAGGGCTGGCATCTTGGATTTTTTTAAACACACACAATTAAATATATGACTGCTGATAAAAAATATAAGGCAGGCACACTTTCACTCACTTTTAAATAAAAATAGAACCGCATCATCACGGGGAAGCAAAATGAATAATATAGAAATCAGTGTAAAGCCGCGTTATATCGCCGGACAAAGCGATGTTTATCGTGACCGCTATGCTTTTAATTATCAAATCACCATCTGCAACCGCAGCAATGAAGTTATCACATTGCGCCAGCGGTTTTGGGAAGTTACCGACGGGCACGGAGAAATCGGGCAGGTCGGACACGGCGGTTTGATCGAAGAGCAGCCTGTCCTGTATCCGGGTGAGGAATACGAGTACAACAGCGGCTCGCAAATCAGCACGCCTTGGGGCAGTATCGAAGGCGCATACGAGTTTGAAGACAGTATCGGCGAGCGTTTTATCATCGGCGTGCCGAAGCTGGATTTCAAAGCAGGCTTTACCCTGCAATAAAATACCCGAAAACAATACAAAGCGGGAATTCAGAGTCGTCTGAAAGAGATAAGGGGCTTTCAGACGACCTTTTTTTGCCTGTTCGTTTGATTTAAATGTTGGGTGATGGTTTTTTAGCGGTAAGAAGGTCGTCTGAAATTAATCGTGAATCAAAATAGAAAGACCTCGTTTTTTTATGCTTGTGCAGATAGGGCAGGTATTTTCAGTCGCCGATATTTATCGGCTTTTTATCATGTTGAAATACAGATTTCCATTTGCGCAGGCTGACGTCAGATGGATATTTTTATTTTAATGTTCTCTACATTTAGATCCGACGTGATGAGTTTGGATTTATGGAGAAAAATAAGGAGCATATCATCAGACCGTTGCGTTTTTTTAACGCTTTATGTTGAAATGACCGAACACTAAAAAAACACAATGAGGAGAAAAATATGCAATTATTTTTTTGGAGAATTTAAAAAGCGTTTTTTTGAAACAGTCAGCGGCTGGGTCTGGGGACCCTGTTATGCTGGTGTTGTTGGTCGGAACGGGCGTTTTGTTGACCGTTATGCTCAAAGGCCTGCAATTTTCCATGCTCGGTTATGCGCTCAAGCAGGCGTTTATGCCGCAGAAAACAACGGATGACGGCGAAGACCACGAAGGCGATATTTCCCATTTCGCTGCTTTGATGACCGCCCTGTCCGCCACCATCGGTACAGGCAACATTGCAGGTGTGGCGACCGCCGTGGTTACCGGAGGTCCGGGTGCGGTATTTTGGATGTGGATGACCGCCATTTTCGGTATGGCGACCAAATACGCCGAGGGCGTGTTGGCGGTGAAATACCGCGTGACCAACTCCAAAGGCGAAATGTCTGGCGGGCCGATGTATTACATCGAAAAAGGCTTGGGCAAAAACTGGAAATGGATGGCATTGGCGTTTGCTTTATTCGGCACATTTGCTTCGTTCGGTATCGGCAGTTCGGTACAGTCCAACTCGGTTGCGCAGGCCGTTCAGACGAGTTTCGGCGTGGAACCGGGCTATACCGGCGTCGTCCTGACCATTCTGACAGCTATCGTTGTTTTGGGCGGTATTAAAGGTATCGCTAAAGCTGCTTCGTTTATCGTACCTGCGATGGCGGTGTTTTACGTTTTAGGCGGCATTGCCATTATTGCCGTCAATGCAGGCTTGCTAGCACCCGCCGTCAAACTGATTTTCTCCGATGCGTTCAGCGCGCAGGCTGTGGCAGGCGGCGCAATCGGGACGATGATCCGCTACGGCGTGGCGCGCGGCGTGTTTTCTAACGAGGCGGGTATGGGTTCTGCACCGATTGCCGCTGCAGCCGCGAAAACCGACCATCCCGTCCGCCAGGCATTGGTTTCCATGACCGGGACGTTTTTGGACACGATCGTCGTCTGCTCGATTACGGGAATTGTATTGGTGATGGGTTTGCTCGGCGCGGGCGGTGAGTTTGTCAAACCGGAATTGAGCGGCGCGGCGCTGACTACCGTTACCTTCCAAAAAATGCTGCCCGGTTTCGGCGGCTGGGTCGTTACCATCGGTTTGATTTTCTTTGCCTATTCGACCATTTTGGGCTGGTGTTACTACGGTGAGAAATGTGCGGCATATGTATTCGGCGAAAAATCCGCGAATCTCTACCGAGTTTTTTACGTCGCCTCGGTCATGCTGGGAACCGTCTTGAGTCTTGATTTGGTTTGGCTCGCTTCGGATACGTTCAACGGATTGATGGCTTTGCCCAACTTAATCGCCCTCTTGCTGATGGCGAAAGTAATTGTCAGGGGAAACTCAGGATTTCAAAAAGAAAAATCCGAAGCGGTGAATTGCCTCATTAATTTGAATGAAACAAAGGTCGTCTGAAAACCAAAATTCTGTTTTCAGACGACCTTTGCGTTTCTAAACCTTTTCAATACCAATCTATTCAAGACTCGGCACAATCTTTCAGCGTATCTTTATAAGTATAAAGGTACGACGCGCCGACAAACGATGCGCCGCCTAAGACATTGCCTAAAAACACGGGAATCATGTTGAAGAAAAACTGCCCCCATGTAATATCTGCGCCCGCCAAAATACCGGCGGGGATGATGAACATATTGGCGACAAGGTGTTGGAAGCCGTTTAACACGAAAATCATGACGGGAAACCAAATCGCCAACATCCGCCCCGCCGTATGCTTGGCGGCAAAGTGCAGCCACGCGCCCATACACACCATCCAGTTACATGCGACCGCTGAGACGAAGGACCTGCCGAAATCCATATGGACTTTGGATTCCGCCACCGCAATCGTTTTTTCTGCCACGCTGCCTTCGGTCATGCCGACATAGTGTCCGAGGAAAAACGCCATCGCCAGCGTTCCTACTAAATTGCCCAGACACACGACAACCCAGTTGCGCAGCAGCATTTTTGTGGAAATTCGCCCCGCCAAACGCCCCAGAGACATAATCATCATATTGCTCGTTACCAGCTCGCCGCCGCCGAGCAGGATGCAGATCAAGGCGATGGGGAACATCGATGCGCCGAGTAAAGTCGCCAAGCCGCCCCATTCGTGCGGAATGCCGCTGACCACTTTCAAATAGGCAAGATAACCGAAGCCGATGTATCCGCCTGCCAAAACGCTCAAAACCGCCAGCGTGGAAACGCTGGATTGTGCCTTGGCACAGCTTTTATCGAGGACGACCTGTAAGATTTCCTGTGGGTATAAATCGCGCGAAGCCATGATTTTCCTTAAAGTGGGATTGAGGTGGGAACGCCGTTTCTGAAAGACGGCAAAACTGTCGCGGTAGGGCAGTGTCGAGGGGTGCCGGTGTACGGTCTTATCGGATAAAAAAATAATAGTGTATTAAACCTAAAAATGCGGTCGCACTGCCTTGCTTTGGCTCAAAAAGAAATATTATTACATGAGGGGTGATTGAGATAAGGCAGGAAGTATATATGTTTCAGATGCGTTTGAAGGAACCTGCCGAATCTGGTTTCAAATGCCCGCCGATACGGTCTCGCGATTTGTCAAACCTGCCCGATTTATGGGAAAAATCGCATGATTTAATTTTTAATTTAACGAAGGGCGACACCGTGTTAGACAGAGAAGGCTATCGCCCCAATGTCGGTATCATCTTAATCAACAACCGCAACGAAGTCTTTTGGGGCAAGCGTGTGCGCGAGCATTCGTGGCAGTTTCCGCAAGGCGGCATCAAGCCGGGCGAAAGCCCCGAAACCGCCATGTACCGCGAGCTGTACGAAGAAGTCGGACTATTGCCGCAACACATCAAAATCGTCGGCCGCACGCGCGACTGGCTGCGTTACGACGTGCCGAGCCACTGGGTACGCCGCGAATGGCGCGGTTCGTATCGCGGGCAGAAGCAGATTTGGTATCTTTTGCGGCTGGTCGGGCGCGACAGCGACATCAATCTGCGTGCCTGCCACCATCCCGAATTTGACGGCTGGCGTTGGCACCAATATTGGGCTCCCGTTGACGAAGTGATTGATTTTTAAACGCGACGTTTACTTGGGGGCATTGAAAGAACTCTCCTCCCGCTTCCTGCGCGGCATGGAAAGCTACGAAGACTTTACCGCGCGCCTGCCTTTTGACAACCGATAAAATAACGAAACGCAACGCTTTCAGGTCGTCTGAAAGCGTTGTTCTTCCTTTCAGACGACCTCTTCCCCTATGACTAAAAAAACAACCAATACAGCGAATCCAGCATCACCGTCCTCAAAGGCTTGGAGCCGGTCAAAGAACGTCCCGGCATGTACACCCGCACCGACAGCCCGACCCACATCTGCCAAGAAGTCATCGACAACGCGGCGGACGAGGCGTTGGGTGGTTTCGCCACTGAAATCGACGTGCGCATCCACGACGACGGTTCGCTTTCCGTGCACGACAACGGACGCGGCATTCCCGTCGGGCTGCACCCTGTCGAAGGCGTGCCCGTGGTCGAACTCGTGTTTACCCGCCTGCACGCGGGCGGCAAGTTCAATAAAAAAAGACGGCGGCAGCGCGTATGCCTTTTCAGGCGGTCTGCACGGCGTGGGCGTGTCCGTCACCAACGCCCTCTCTACCCGCCTTGAGGTAACCGTCAAACGCGAAGGCAAAATCCACCGCATCGTGTTTGCCGGCGGCGACGTGGTCGAACCGTTGGCGGAAGTGGGCAAATGCGCCGTCAAAGACAGCGGCACCGAAGTGCGCGTTTGGCCGGACGGCAAATATTTTGAAAGCCCGAATTACAGCATCCCCGAACTCGAACGCCTGCTGCGCGCCAAAGCCGTGCTGTTGCCGGGCGTGCGCGTCTCCCTGATCCGTCCGGTCAAAGGCGAAGACGAAGCGCACACCCAAACCTGGCACTACCCCGACGGTCTGAAAAAGCTATCTGACCGACCTGATTGCCGACGCGCAGGAAGCCGTACCGCTGTTCTCTTGCGAAAACTACATTTCAGACGACCACAACGGCGATTTCAGCATCGGCGAAGGCGCCGCGTTTGCCCCTGACCTGGCTGGAAGAAGGCTCGTGCGCCAACGAAAGCTACGTCAACCTCATCCCCACCCCGCTGGGCGGCACGCACGAAGCAGGCTTGAAACAAGCCGTGTTCAACGCCGTCAACAACTTCATCAACCTGCACAACCTCTTACCGCGCGGCGTAAAAGTGCAAAGCGACGATGTGTTCAGCAAAACCGCCTTCGTCCTCTCCGCCCGTGTCCTCGACCCGCAATTCCAAGGTCAGACCAAAGACAAACTGACCAACCGCGATGCGCTGAAACTCGTTGCCGCCGTATCGGGCGACCCTTTGGAATTGTGGCTGAACCAAAACGTGGACTTCGGCAAAAAAATCGCCGAACTCGCCATCCGTCAGGCACAGGCGCGGATGCGTTCGGTTAAGAAAATCGAAAAGAAAAAAGGCAGCGGCGTCGCCGTCCTGCCCGGCAAACTGACCGACTGCGAAAGCGAAGACATCCGCGAAAACGAACTCTTCCTCGTCGAAGGCGATTCCGCCGGCGGCTCAGCCAAACTCGCCCGCGACAAAGCCACACAGGCCATCCTGCCCCTGCGCGGCAAAGTGCTCAACAGCTTCGAAGTCCACCCCGACCAACTCTTCGGCAACGCCGAAATCCACGACATTTCCGTCGCCATCGGCGTCGATCCGCACGGCATCAACGACAATCCCGATTTAAGCGGCCTGCGCTACGGCAAAATCGCCATCCTGTCCGATGCCGACGTGGACGGCTCTCATATTCAAGTTTTGCTGTTGACCCTGTTCTACCGCCACTTCCCGAAACTGGTCGCCGACGGACACATCTACGTCGCCCAGCCGCCGCTGTTCCGCGTCGATGTCAACGCACAAGGCAAAAGCAAACCCGCCCGCAAATTCTACGCCCTCGACCAAAAACGAACTCGACAGTATTTTTAGAACGGCTGCAAAAGAAGGCGTCAAAGAAACCGCCTATTCCATCAGCCGTTTCAAAGGTTTGGGCGAAATGAACCCCGACCAGCTCAAAGACACCACCATGCACCCCGACACCCGCCGCCTGTTGCAGGGTACAAATCCCAGAAGGCGCAGATGACGAAACACACGATATCTTCGTCAAACTGATGGGTAAAGGCGAAGCCGCCGCCCGCCGCGCATGGATGGAACGAGAAGGCGATACGGCTCAATTAGATATTTGACGCCGTTGGTTTGAAAAAGCAAAAAGGTCGTCTGAAAACGGATTTGGGTTTTCAGACGACCTTTTGTTTTTTTTGGAGCTTACAGACCGAATAGGGCAGTGTCGCCTTTGCCTTGGCGGATGAGTTCCGTGCCGTCGGTCATGTCGATGACGGTGGTCGGTTCGGTACCGCACCAGCCGCCGTCAATGACCAAATCGACGCTGTGTTCGAGGCGGTCGCGGATTTCGTAAGGGTCGGTCAGCGGCTCGTCGTCTTCGGGCAGCATCAGGGTGCAACTGAGCAGCGGCTCGCCCAATTCCTGCAACAGGCTCAAGGCGATGGTATTATCGGGCACGCGCAGGCCTATGGTTTTTGCGTTTCGGGTGCAGCGTGCGGTTCGGGACTTCTTTGGTGGCTTGCAGGATGAAGGTGTAGCTGCCGGGAGTGGCGGCTTTTTAGCTGGCGGAATTGGGCGTTGTCGACTTTGGCGTAAGTGCCCAATTCGCTCAAATCGGCGCACATGAGGGTCAGGTGGTGTTTCAAATCGATTTTGCGGATGGCGAGGATGCGTTCCATCGCGGCTTTGTCGCCGAGTTTGCAGCCGAGCGCGTAGCAGGAGTCGGTGGGGTACACGATGACTCCGCCGCTGCGGACGATGTCGGCGGCTTGTTTGATCAGGCGTTCCTGCGGGTTGTCGGGGTGGATGGCGAAGAATTGTGCCATGGCGGTTTTCCTTTTGGCAGTTTGTGTTGCGGATATTTTAAAACCGATGGTTTGAAATGACAAAAGGTCGTCTGAAAAATACGGTTTCGGAACGGAAACTGCGTTTTCAGACGACCTTGTGTTTTGGATGCGAATCAGGGTTCGGGACGCAGCCACATCCAGACGGCGACGCAGCCGCAGCCCAATGTGGACGCCGCTCCTATCCACCATTTTTTTCGGGAAAGCGCCAAAACATGAAGATGCAGGATAGGCTCATCATGCTGATGGCGAAGATTTTGGCTTTGCGCGGGACGGCGCCGTTGTTTTCCCAGTTTTGTATCATGGGGCCGAAATAGCGGTGTTGATGCAGCCAGCGGTGGAAGCGGGGCGAGGCTCTTGCCCAGCAGGCGGCGGCAAGGATGATGAAGGGGTGGTGGGCATAATCGGCAGAAAAAAATGCCGATTATGCCTAAGAGAAAGGAAACTGCGCCGCAAAAAGATGAGTAAGTAGCGAATCATGTTGTTTTTGTTGGAAATCTTATTCGGATGCTTTGGTTTTGCCGTGATCAAACGGGCAGCGGGGAATATCGAGCTTGTCCCAGCCTTCGTGTCCCATTTTTTTTCAAGTAGGGGCGATGTTGCGCTCGAAAATGGCGGAGGCGTCGGGGAAGGCTTGTGCGGCTTTGGCAATGCTGTCTTCGCGGATGAGGTGCAGGGTGGGGTAGGGCGAGCGGTTGGTGTAGTTGCCGATGTCGTCTGAATCCGTGCCTTCAAATTGGAAATCGGGATGAAACGGGGCGATTTGGACAATGCCTTCCAAAACCGTTGTCCACAACGGCGGCATCGGCAATGTCGAGCATTTGGTTGAAGGTGTCGAAGTCGGGGAAAAGGGTTGGGTGGACAAGCAGGGTGGTTTCCAGCTCGTCGGCGGGCGTGTCGCCCAAAAGCTGCAATTCGCGGTCTAAGTCTTCGAGGAAACCGTCCAGATGGCGGGCCTGGCTGACGCTGATGCGCACGAGGTTTTTGACGTGCGGCGCTTTGGCGAAGGGGCAGAGGTTGAGTCCGATGACGGCTTTTTCGAGCCATTGGCGGGTGTGGTCGGCTACGGTGGCGGAGTCAGGGGTAGTCATGCAGGGATTCGGATTTGATTTAATTAAAAAAATAGTTCTCAAAAAAAGTATAACAAATAACATGGGTTTTTAGGCAAAGGGCATGGGTGTGCGGATAGGGAAAAATTGATGTGTGGCCAGTATGTAACAGGTCGTCTGAATATTTTTTTGTTTATGAAGAAAACCATAGCGGAAAGCAATGAAAAAAACGAAGAAATTTTCCCATCTAAACTATTGCGCCGACAGGGATTTTGCCGTTTAATGCGAACCTGCTGAATCAAGGGCCCGAGGCATATGCCGGCCGCCCCCACAGTTAACCTTTTGTATGCGGACAGTCTGCGCTTGACTGACTGCCGCCGCTGCAACAATTCCCCCTTCCACAAAAGGACTGTACCCATGAAAAAAACTTCAATGGCGGCGGCACTTATCGGCCTCGTCTTGACTGCATGTAGCGGCGGCCAACAAACCGCCGCAGAATCTTCCGCACCTTCTTCCCATACCGCCTCCGACAAGCTCAATATCTACAACTGGTCGGACTACGTCGACCCCGCCACGCTTGAAGCGTTCGAAAAAAATACGCATATCAACGTCCGCTACGACTACTACGACAGCAACGAAGCCCTCGAAGCCAAGCTTTTGACCGGCAAATCCGGTTACGACCTCGTTGCACCGTCCATTGCCAACGTCGGACGCCAAATCAAAAGCCGGCGCGTATCAAAAAAATCGACAAAAAGCCAAATCCCGAACTACGCCAATATCGATGCCGACCTGCTTGCCATGATGGCAAAAAGTCGATCCGGGCAACCAATACGCAGTCCCTTATTTCTGGGGCATCAACACGCTCGCCATCAACAAAAAACTGGTTCAAAAAGCCTTAGGGACGGAGCAATTGCCCGAAAACGAATGGGATTTGGTGTTCAATCCCGAATACACCAAAAAGCTGAAATCCTGCGGTATCAGCTATTTTGACAGCGCCATCGAACAAATCCCGCTCGCGCTGCATTATTTGGGCAAAGACCCGAATACCGAAAAACCCCGACGACATCAAAGCCGCCGTCAACATGATGAAAAAAAGTGCGTCCCGACATCAAACGCTTCACTTCGTCAGGCTATATTGACGATATGGCGGCGGGCAACCTTTGCGTTTCAGTCGGTTACGGTGGCGATTTGAACATCGCCAAAACACGCGCGCAAGAAGCGAAGAACGGCGTCGAAATCGAAGTGTTAGCACCCAAAAGCGGCGTCGGCATCTGGGTGGATTCCCTGATGATTCCGCGCGATGCCCAAAATACCGCCAATGCGCACAAATACATCAACCACACGCTCGATCCCGAAGTCGCGGCGCAAAACGGCAATTTCGTTACCTACGCCCCTGCCAGCCGCCCTGCCCGCGCATTGATGGACGCAAAATATACCGGCGATGCGTCCATCTTCCCGACCAAGGAATTGATGGATAAAAGTTTTATCGTATCGCCCAAATCAACAGATGCAAGCCGCCTGAGCGTCCGCCTGTGGCAATCGCTGAAAGCAGGCAAATAGCCGTTTTGATGCGTTGGAAAACTAAAGGTCGTCTGAAAACCCACAATCGGGTTTTCAGACGACCTTCACTTTCTCAACTCAACATCAGAATTTCGCTTGCAGCCTCAACCAAGCGGTACGGCCGGGTTCGTCGACGCGCAAGGTTTGCGTGCCTGCTGAAGGGTCGCCGCCTTTGCTGACGAATTCGGCGTAGGTTTTGTTGAACACGTTGTCTATGCCGGCCTGCAAGGTAGCGTATTTGCTGAATTTCCAGCCGGCATTGAGCGAGAGTACGCCGAAGCCGGAAGAGGCGCCGATGTCCTGTCCGACGATATTGCCTTGACCTTTGCTGTAACGGTTTTGTTTCGCCACGACACGCCATAACGCGCCTGCGCTGTATTTGCCGTTGTCAAAGGCGAGGGTGTTGTTCCACTCGAGCGGCGGGGTTTGCGCCAAAGGTTTGCCGTCGGTGCGGTTTTTGCCGTGGGTGTAGGCGAGGCTGCTGCCGATTTCCCAATTAGGTGCAAACGTCCATTTGACTTCGGCTTCGCCGCCGAAACGCGAGGCTTTAACGTTGCGTACGCCTAAATCCGTGCCTTGGCGTTCGAGTATGATGAAGTTTTTGACATCGCTGCCGAATACGGATACGGAGGCATGGAGGTTGGGACGTTTCCAGATGATGCCCGCATCGATTTGGCGGTTTTGCTCGGGATGGATGATTTTCTTTTTGGCGCGCAGACGTTCCCAGTAGTCGGGCGAGCGTTCGGCAATACCGAATCCGGCGTAGTATTTCAAGCCGTTATCCGTATCACGTTCCCAACGTAAGAAACCGGAATTCAAGTTGAATTTCTGATGTTTCAAAGCGGGATCGGTTACGTCTGCGGAATCGTAATGCGCTTTGACACGGTCGTGGCGCAAGCCTGCTACCCAACGTTGTTTGTCGGTTTGCTGCCAAGCGGCTTCGGTGAAAATGCCCCATTGTTTGAAACTTTGATTGGGCATATAGGGCTTGTGGCGGTAACCGTCGCCGCCGCGCTCCATGCGGGCGACGTGTACGTCGTCCATATAATCTACGCCGGTTTGCAGGTTGAGGTTATCCCAATCGAAGGTGGCTTTCAGACGACCTGTGTCGGTGTTGCGTTTGGGGTTGTTGGCGTTTTTAATCTGTTTGCCTGCCGGATTGCGGATGGTGCGCAGGCTGTATGTGTCCATGACGTGGTCGATTTCGCTTTCACCGTAGCGCAATTCGAGTTCGCTGAACCAAGGGGTGAGGTTGCGCTGGGTAAAGCGGACGTTCCATGCGTCGCGGTCGAATTTGCTGCCGTCCATCATGCGGTCGGCGTAGGCGACTTTGGCCCTGCTTCGTTCGTATGTGCCTGCGATGGTGGTGTTTTCGGTCGGGGTGATGCCCAGTTGCAGCATTTGGCTGTCGCGTTTGAAATGGGAGTGGACGCGTTTGCCGTCGCCGTCTTTGTAGTCGCCGGCTTCGTTATGGGAAATATTGCTGCGGACGTAGCCGTATTTGCCGCCGAACTCGGCTTCAAGCGAACCGTCGCGGCGGTCGTTGCTGCCTGCGGTCAGGGAGGCGTTGATGTTGTAGGGTTTTTCGCTGAAATCAGGGTCTTTGCGGATGAATTGTACCGAGCCGCTGACCAAACCCATGCCTTGGGTTACGGTTTGCGGGCCTTTGGTGACGACGACTTTGTCGAAAGAATTCAGGGTGGATGTAGGCAGTCGGCGGGTCCATACGCATGCTGCAGCCGCCGTAAATAAACTGGTCGTCTGCGTTAATCGACAGGCGCGAACCGCCCAAACCGCGGAACAATGGATCGCCCGAGCTTCCGCCTTTGCGGATGATGCTCATGTTTGGCACGGATTGTAAAGGTCCGCACCGTCTCCGGCAGGGAGGGGTTGCAAAGCAGCTTTGGGGTTGAAAGTAACGCTATTGGCTTTTTTTGTTGTTGTGCCGGTGACGGTAACGGGGAAAGGATAACAGTTTCTTCGGGAACAGGGTCTGTGTCCGCCCAAGCCTGGGATACGGCTAAGGCAATCGGCAGAAGGAGTAGCTGGTGTTTCATTCTTAGAGCTCCTTTTATTGGTTTAGTTCATTAGGCGTAGTTAATTAATACTTTGGTAGTATAAAGAATGTCAGGCAGTTTGTGAGTAATAAAACGGTTTTATTTAATTTAAGTCAATATTTTCGAGGCATAATTAAATTATTTGAATAATAGTAATGAGACCTTTGCAAAAAAGCCTTTCCCCCAACAGCCGAAACCCAAACACAGGTTTTCGTCTATTTCTGCCCCTAATTGCTCCTGATTTTACCCAAATGCCCCCTTAATCCTCCCCGGATACCCCATAATCAGGCATCCGGGCCGCCTTTTAGGCTGCAACAGGCACACTTAGAGACCTTTGCAAAATTCCCCAAAATCCCCTAAATTCCCATCAAGACATTTAGGGGATTTCCCATGAGCACCTTCTTCCAGCAAACCGCACAAGCCATGATCGCCAAACACATCGACCGCTTCCCATTATTGAAGTTGGATCAGGTGATTGATTGGCAGCCGATCGAACAGTACCTGAATCGTCAAAGAACCCGTTACCTTAGAGACCACCGCGGCCGTCCCGCCTATCCCCTGCTGTCCATGTTCAAAGCCGTCCTGCTCGGACAATGGCACAGCCTCTCCGATCCCGAACTCGAACACAGCCTCATCACCCGCATCGATTTCAACCTGTTTTGCCGTTTTGACGAACTGAGCATCCCCGATTACAGCACCTTATGCCGCTACCGCAACTGGCTGGCGCAAGACGACACCCCTGTCCGAACTACTCAAACTGATTAACCGCCAACTGACCGAAAAAAACCTAAAAAGTAGAGAAGGCATCCGCCGCCGTCATTGATGCCACCATTATTCAGACTGCCAGCAGCAAACAGCGTCAGGCCATAGAAGTCGATGAAGAAGGACAAGTCAGCGGTCAAACCGCACCGAGTAAGGACAAAGATGCCCGTTGGACAAAGAAAAACGGCCTCTACAAACTCGGTTACAAACAACATACCCGTACCGATGAGGAAGGCTATATCGAGAAACTGCACATCACCCCTGCCAATACCCATGAGTGCAACCATCTTTCCCCTTTGTTGGAGGGCATTGCCGAAGGCACGACCGTCTATGCCGATAAAGGCTACGACAGTGAGGAAAACCGGCAACATCTGAAAGAGCATCAGTTACGGGATGGCATTATGCGCAAAGCCCACCGCAACCGTCCGCTGACAGAAGTGCAAACCAAACGTAACCGATATTTGTCGAAGACCCGTTATGTGGTCGAACAAAGCTTCGGTACGCTGCACCGTAAATTCCGCTACGCCCGGGCAGCTTATTTTGGTCTGCTCAAAGTGAGTGCGCAAAGCCATCTGAAGGCGATGTGTTTGAACCTGTTGAAAGCGGCTAACAGGCTAAGTGTGCCTGTTGCCGCCTAAAAGGCGGCCCGGATGCCTGATTATCAGGTATCTGGGGAGGATTAAGGGGGTATTTGGGTAAAATCAGGAGCAATTAGGGGCGGAAATAGACGAAAACCTGTGTTTGGGTTTCGGCTGTCGGGGGAAAGGCTTTTTTGCAAAGGTCTCAGTAATAACAGTGTTGATTAATTGCCTGCTTTTCCATCTGGCAGGAAGAAGGGATAAGGCTGTTACGGGGATAAAGAGGGTGGTATTCGGGAGCGGGGTGCAAACCTGTTTTAGTATGTTGAGACGGTGTGTCTTTTGGCATCCCGTTTGCAGTCATTACGATATTTCAAACAGCAAAAAGGTCGTCTGAAAATTTTTTTCAGACGACCTTGGTTTTAACGGAAACTCCTGACCACCGATACCGGCGGTTTATTTAAACCAACCCCTGACGCGCTCCAGCCCGCCGAAATTGATGCAGGCATCGGCGACTGTCTGCGCTTTCGGTTTGGCGCGGTAAGCCACGCCTATGCCGGCTTCTTTGAGCATCGGAATATCGTTCGCCCCATCGCCCATCGCCAAAACCTGATGCGGCTGCAATCCGAGGCGGTCGCGGTATTCGCTCAATAAATCCGCCTTTGCCTGCGCGTCGATGATTCTGCCTTTCAGACGACCTGTCAGCTTGCCGTTTTCAATTTCCAAAAATATTGGCGTGTTGGTATTCGAAGCCGAGGCGTTGTTGCAGCCTTTCGGTGAAAAAAACGTGAACCCGCCCGACACCAGCATGAATTTCACGCCGTTCGCCTTGCATTCGTCCAACAAAAATTTCCGCGCCGGGCGAGAGCCGCAAAACGTTTTTCATAAACCTCCGCCAAAACCCGCTCGTCCAATCCCGCCAACAGGGCGACGCGGCTGCGCAAAGACTGCTCGAAATCCAATTCGCCGCGCATCGAGCGTTCGGTAATTTCCGCCACGCGGTCTTTCAAGCCGACACCCGCCGCAATTTCATCGACGCATTCAATGGTAATCAGCGTCGAATCCATATCGCTGACAATCAGCCCGAGTTCGCCGAACGCCATATCGGGCAACACGGCGTGGTCGATTTGACGGCTGTCCAGCAACGCCGCGTCTGCTTCGTTGAAAGAAAACCCTTCTTCAACGATAAAACGCATACGCTTTTTCATTGGCGTAATCAGGCTCGGGCAGGCGGGAGAGGAGGGCGGAAGGCAGGGCTTTAGCGGAAGGAAATTGAAGGACGAGGGCGTGCGGCATGGCGGTGGCTCAAAAAAATGCGGATTGCGGATTATAGCAAAGCCTGAAGATTTCATATCGGGAAGGTCGTCTGAAAATGGAATTCCTGATGAAAGCCGTATGTGTGCGGCGATGCGACGAAGCGGTTTTCAGACGACCTTTGGGGGAAGTATAGTGGATTAAATTTAAATCAGGACAAGGCGACGAAGCCGCAGACAGTACAGATAGTACGGCAAGGCGAGGCAACGCCGTACTGGTTTAAAGTTAATCCACTATAATTCCTTTGAATCAAATAGGACGCCTATTCGCCGTCATGACTGCTTGTGTGTGTATGGGCATGACGGCGGCGGTACGGTTTGGTTTATCTGCCAAGATTGTGCGCAGACAGGTTGTTTGAAATTTTCGGCAAACTTGCGGATAAAACCTGCGCGATGTGATTCGGTAAGGTATGGCGTGTAGCGTCGGCAAGTTTGTCCCAATATCCAAACTTGGCCTTAAACGCCTCAAACTCTTTTGAAATACTCCCAAACCGGTTTGCAGTTTTCCGGCAGTTCGGGGCACGCGCCGAGGATGCCGCCGCTGAAATCGTTTAAGCGGTGGAAGTCGCTGCCCGCGCTGGCGAGCATGCCGAAGCGTTCTGCCAGCAGCGCGTAGTTGAGGCGGTCGTTTTTGCAGCAGTTGCCGCTGTGGACTTCGATGCCCGCGCCGCCGAGGTTTTTAAATTCTTCAAACAGATTGCGCTTGGCGGTGGCGGACAAATCGTAGCGCATGGGGTGGGCGATGATAGCCATGCCGCCCGCACCATTGACGGCGGAGACGCAGTCTGCCAGCGTCGCCCATTCGTGGCGGACGGCGCAGGATTTGCCGTCGCCCAAGTATTTGGTGAACGCCTGCTGCTTGTTTTTTTGACGTGCCCCGTTTGGATGAGGAACTCGGCGATGTGGGTGCGGCTGACCATTTCTTTGTTTGCCGCCAGCGCGAGTGCACCGTCGTATGCGCCGCCGATGCCTTTCTTTTCGAGCTTGGAGGCGATGGCTTCGAGGCGTTTCAGACGGCCTTGCCGTACTTGCGCCAACAGGTTTTGCAGGTTTTCATCCTGCTCGTCGAAATCCAAACCGACGACGTGTATGGTGCGCCCGCGCCAAGTTACGGAGATTTCCACGCCGTTGACGAAACGCAGCCCGACCGCGTCGGCTTCGGCACGCGCTTCGGCGATGCCGCCGGTGTGGTCGTGGTCGGTCAACGCCAGCAGCGTGCAGCCGTTTTTGATGCGCAAGGCGCACGACTTCGGCGGGGAGAGCATACCGTCGGAAACGGTGGAATGGCAGTGCAGGTCTATCATGGGGGCGTTATGTGTGTGGTGAACGATGTGCGGGGTGTTAATATTGTCGGGCAGTGTGGCGACGATGGTAATTTTAAAAACGAGTGTATGGCAAATTCAAAGAAAAAGCCCTATGCCGTCATTCCCGTGCAGGCGGGAATCTAGACTTTGATTTGTCGGAAATGTTTAAGGTTAACCGCTATTTCAAACTTCTGGATTACCGCCTGCGCGGGAATGACGATATGAACGTTTTCAATTTTAATCTACTATAAAGGTCGTCTGAAAACGCGGTTCCCATCCAGCCGAACCGTTTTTCAGACGGCCTTTCCGTTATCTTCGTCTTCCGACCAACCCGCTTCTTTTCAATTTCCGCCGTTGCGCGTCGTATTTGGCTTTATCCGTCCAATAAATCGTCTGGATGCAGGCATCGCCGCAGTCGCTGCCGCAGCATTCCCACGATTCGGGGCGGACGGGTTCGTCTAGAAGCGGCTCGCCCAAGAGGGCTTCGACTTTATTCTTCAGGGTCGTATCCATCGGCGATTTCCAAGCGTGCGCCGTCAAACTCGATGACTTCGCCGCCGCGTATTTTGGCGGTTTTGCGGGTTTCGGTTTCGCCGTTGCGCAACACCAGCCCTTCGGCGATAAACGCTTTCGCCTGTCCGCCGCTTTCGGCAAGTCCGGCGAGCTTCAAGAGGTCGCATAAGGCGATGTATTCGTTGTCTTCGAGATAGACGGTGGCTTCCATGAGGTTTCCTGTAATGGGGAAGGTTTGAATGTGTGAAATTGTAGCATAGGTCGTCTGAAAGCCGTTTCAGACGATCTTGAATCTTCATGCGGATGTTGTTTATCAAAAAAATAGCAGAAGTACGGAAATCATGAAATAGCTCAATTAACATTAGTTATTTAATTACAAATCATGTGCATCAAGGTAAAATATAATCATTATTATTCATAATAATTAACTTGATTATCAACCCGAGAACTTACGCATGAAACCTTTAAAAAACCCTCGCCCTTATTGCCACCGCATTACCTTATGCTGCATTTGCTGAAGACGTGCCGCAACCTGTACTGACTTCGGAATTGCAAACCGTCAACGTAACCGGCAAAAACCGTTCTACCCGCACCGAAAACCGCGACTCTTACACCACCTCTGCCATGCGCACCACCACCGGCCTTGCCTTGTCCCCGAAAGAAACGCCGCAATCGGTGAGCGTGATTACCAAGACACAAATCAATGAGCAGGGGATTACCAATTTGGTTGATGCCCTGAAAACCACCACCGGTGTCAACGTCATCCGTGATGCCGGCATTCCGCGCTTCCAATCGCGCGGGTTCTATATCGACCAAATCGAAGAGGACGGAATCTCATCTACCGTCCCCGGCGCCATCAACAATCCGATGTATGACGCGCAAAGCATGAATGACATCGCCGTTTACGACCATATCGAAGTCGTGCGCGGGGCGACCGGGCTGACGCAGGCAAACGGCGAGCCGGGCGGTACGGTGAACGCCGTACGCAAACGCCCCACCGGCGAACGCATTATTCAGAGTGAAGCCCAAATCGACCGCTTCGGTAAAGTCCGCACCACGGGGGACTTTTCAGGTCGTCTGAATGATGAAAGCACTTTGCGCGGCCGCGCCGTCGTCGCATTAGAACGCGACAAAAAAATTTTTAAAGACCGCGTCAAAGGCGGCAATGCCACGCTTTACGGCGTGATGGATGCATCCGTCGGCGACAACACCAAAAATCACTTGGGGCGGCCTCTATCAGCGCAAACACACCAAGCCCGACGACTGGGGCGTGGCATTGAACCCTGCCGCGTGATACTTATCTGGGCTACAACTGGAACAAAGGCGTTTACGACAAAGCGAACGCATTCGCCGAAGTGGAACACTATTTCAACGACAACTGGCGTTATACTGGCAAGCTGGATTACAACTACAACGAAAAATACCAAGAAAAAAACAGCGGCATTTACAATACGTCCACGTCTTACTCAGGCTACATGCCTGGCGGCACATTGGCTTCGGGCTGGTTGAGCCGTTACGACAATGACGAAAAACAACTGACTTTCAAAAAAACAATTTGAACGGCAAATTTGAAATTGCGGGCGTGCCGCAGGAAATCTTTACCGAATACACTTACACTCACACCAAGAACAACGGCAGCCGCCGTCAATACAACCCGGGCGTTTCCTTCGACCCGATGACCTTTACCGGCAACGAAATCGCCGAACCCGCCGACTGGTACGCCACACCTTATCAGATGTATTGGGAAACCCATTCCAAACGCACCACCCACGCGCTGCTTTTTGGGCTTCCGTTTCAATATGTTGAAAGAAAAAACTGCACATCATGGCAGGGTACGCGTTGGAACCACATCAAATCGAAATATATAACCGACTATTTCTACACGGATGGCAAGATAGACAGCGATCCCTGATTCGAGTTACCGACCGCAAAACCGTCCGTTTCAATCCTTATTTCGCCGTTACCTATGATTTGACGCCGAACCAAAGCCTGTATGCCAGCTACACATCCATCTTCAAACCGAACAGCAATCAGCGCAAAGACAAATCCTATCTCGACCCCGTTACCGGCGCGAACTACGAAATCGGCTGGAAGGGCGAATGGTTCGACCGCAAGCTGAATACCTCGCTTGCCCTGTTTGACATCGAACAGAAAAACCGCGCGGTGCAGGTTTGGGATACGGCAGACCAAAAAATGGTATTGGGAACCCGTCGGCAAAGTCCGCAGCCGAGGCATCGAAGCCGAAATATCCGGCAATCTGAGCGAAGATTGGAAACTGTTTGCAGGTTATACGTTCAACCGGTCCAAATATCTTGAAGCGGAAAGCAAAGGCACCGTCCCCGCAGGCACCAATTTCAGCCTGCACACGCCAAAACACATGCTGCGCCTCCACACCAGCTACAACCTGCCGTTTGACGGCAAAAAATGGACCATCGGCGGCGGCGTAACCGCACAAAGCAAAACCGCCAGCCTCTACGGCGTGAAGCGCGGCGGTCATGCGGTATTCAATGCCAACATTGATTATCAGGTATCGAAAAAAACCTGAAACTTGCACTGATTTCGACCAACCTGTTCAACCGTTACTACTACGAGAACAACAAAGTCAGCAGCAAAGGCGCGAACAACTACTATGGCGAACCGCGTAATGTAATGTTCAACGTCAATTACAAATTCTAATCCGCCTTCCGTAGAAAGGTCGTCTGAAAACTGTTTTCAGACGACCTGCCTAGCCACACGGCAATCCGCCTTTTCACGGTTCGTAAGAAAATGAAGCTATAGTGGATTAAATTTAAATCAGGACAAGGCGACGAAGCCGCAGACAGTACAGATGGTACGGAACCGATTCACTTGGTGCTTCAGCACCTTAGAGAATCGTTCTCTTTGAGCTAAAGCGAGGCAACGCCGTACTGGTTTAAAGTTAATCCACTATAAAACTGACTGATACGCAGATACCCCTCTTCCGCCAAACAGAAGAAGGGGTATTTTATTGCCGGCCAGAATTTTGACTTATGGCAAGAGTATGTGAAAAAACGTGAGGTCGTCTGAAAAAACGGTTGCCATTTTTTACAGATGGTTTATAGTTCTTTATAACTAATTTTCAGCTAATTCCTTATATCTATCTTTTGCAACCTTGGATAAGTAGTTGCCATTGGGTACTCCGCCCGGCGGCAACATTTTTTTATCTGCCGGGATTTGATAAAAATCCGTCCGTTTTATCTGACGCAGGTCGTCTGAAAAAAACCTAATACTTTGAATATTTATAGTTTTTTTATGGTTATAAATATCAAATAAAAAAATAAACATTTTACGACAACAGCTTTATCTGGAATCAACCAAATGAACAATACAAACAAAGAGAAACTTTTTCAAACTCAGCACCTTGGCGTTCTGTCTTGCCGCGCTGCCGCAAGCCGTTCACGCCGCTGAAGAAGTGCAGCAGGTCGAATTAAAGCAGGTCAATGTGGTCGGCAAAAACCGCAGCCTGCGTACCGAAAAATCGAAATGACTATACGACTTCGGCTATGAGTTCTACCACAGGACTGGCATTGACACCGCGCGAGACGCCGCAATCCGTCAGCGTTATTACAAAAAAATCAAATTAACGATCAAGGCATTACGACGCTGGCGGATGCCTTGAAAACAACGACCGGTGTAAATGTCGTCCGCCAAGGAAACCGCACCCATTTCCAAAGCCGCGGATTCTATATTGAAAAAAATTGGAAGAAGACGGCATGGCCACCACGATTGGCGCGCCGGGCATATTTGGCGACCCTCCCAGAGACGGACACAACATCACCGACCTTGCCATGTATGACCACATTGAAGTTGTGCGCGGTGCGGCCGGGCTGACCCAATCCAACAGCGCGCCCGGCGGTACGATTAATGCCGTACGCAAAAAACCGACGGCAAAAAAACAAATCAGTATGAATGGTTTGGCCGACCGTTTCGGCAAACGGCATATCGAATTGGATGCCTCGGGCACTTTAAGCTCAGAAAACCAACTCCGCGGGCGTATTGTCGGCAGTTTTGATCATGACAAAACCTTTCAGGATAAAGTGAAAGGGCAAAACAGCCTTCTTTACGGCATTTTGGAAAAAGACATCGGGGAAAACAGCAAGGTTTCTGTCGGCGCGTACCGTATTGCCCAGCGCAACACCCCTAATCTCAACGGCCTGCCTTTATGGGAAGACGGAAGCAGCCTGCCGCGCAACAGCTATTTCGGTGCGGATTGGAATCATGGGCGGTTCATCAGAAACGGGGTTTTTGCAGAATTTGACCACTACTTCAACGACAACTGGAAATGGAACAGCAAAATCGATTGGCGAAACAGCCACTCCGACCAACGGTATGCTTTCTTAATGGCAGACAAAAGCGGGGTGAAAGCCAATCAATCCATCGGTATCGAAGACCAACAGGCTTTCCGCTATCAGCACGACAGCAAACATCTGCATATTCAAAACAACCTGCACGGCAAGTTTGAAGCCTTGGGTCAAACCCACGACATCTTCCTGACCCATAATTATTCGAAAGAGCGCAATAACCTGCACCATACCCGTATGCAGGCAACCGGCAGCTACGATCCATTTTCTGCCGTTATCCCTCAGCCGGACTGGGCCGCCGAACCATACAGCATTATGGACAGCAACAACCATTTCTATACGCACGCCCTTGCGGCAGGTACCCGCATCAATCCTACGGAAAAACTGCATCTGTTGGCAGGCGGACGCTATACCCATTGGAAACGCGACTTCGATCACAACTGGTCCCGTTATGCGGGCAAGCCGGACAACGATGCAAAAACCTATTCGGTCAAAAAAACAACAAATTCATTCCATACATCGGCATCACTTACGATTTCATGCCGGGACAAAGCCTCTATGCAAGCTATACATCCATCTACAAGCCTACACTGAAAACAAATGCAGACAACAGCTATCTCGCGCCTGAAGTCGGTAAAAACTACGAATTGGGTTGGAAAGGCGAATGGATGCAGAGCAAACTCAATACGGCCGTTTCCCTGTTCCAAACCGATAACACCAACGTCGGCGTGCGTGTCAACGTTCCGGCCAGCGGCAACAGGAAACAGACTTTCTACTACGTTCCCGCAAAAGAACGCAGCCGCGGTGTAGATGCAGAAATTTCCGGAGCAGTCGGCGCAAATTGGAAACTGTTTGCCGGCTATACCTACAATATCCGCAAAAACAGAAAAACCATCCCAATACCGAGGGCGATTTTTGCCAACTGGACCCCAAAACACATTTTTCCGCGCTTACAGCAGCTATACGCCGCCGTTTGCAAACGGTAAGTTAAAGTATCGGTATAGGCTTGTCCAGTCAAAGCAAAACCGGCAGCAAGCTGCCCCAGGGCGGCTATACCGTTTGGAATGCCGGTTTGCAATACCGCCCGAGCAAAAACCTGCAACTGGGGCTGGCAGTCAACAACCTGACCGACAAACGCTACTACGAAAACCAATACAGCCGTGCCGCCAACAGCGGCAACTTCTACGGCGAACCGCGCAATGCCGTGTTCAGCCTGAAGTGGAAGATGTAGTCCGTCTGCGGTAGCAAAATTAAAAAAACAATAATTAAATCATATTCGGCAATCTACCCGACCTACTCCTGACAGACAGGGAACAATTGCCATTGTTGTAAAAGTAAGGGGTTGTCTGAAAACTGCTGTTTGAGTTTTCGGACGACCCCTTTTTCCATAAAAACCTCTTAACCCCCACCTAAAGGAGCTGTAATGAACCATCCGATTCGTTATGCCTACCTGCTTGCCGCCGTCCCGCTGCAACTTTCCGCCCAAACCACCGAACAGACGGAACATGTTGACCTGCCCACCGTTAACGTAACCGGACAAAGCCGTACTGCTTCGCGCGACAGTTATACCGTGCCGGTCATGTCCACCGCCACCGGCCTGCCGATCTCCCCAAAAGACACGCCGCAATCCGTCAGCGTCATTACGCGCAAACAAATGGACGATTCGGGCGCGACCACGCTGGAAGAAGCGTTGAAAACCACCACAGGGCTGAATGTCGTCCGCCGGGGCAACCGTATGCAGTTCCAGTCGCGCGGATTCAACATCGGGTCGGTTACCACCAACGGGCTTCATTCCACCATCGCCAGTATGCAGGGCAACAATCTGCACGACCAGAAGCTGTTGATGGATACGGCGCTTTACGAGCGCATCGAAATCCTGCGCGGCGCGAGTGGGTTGAAACAGGCGGACAGCGAGCCGGGCGGCAGCGTCAATGCCATATTGAAGAGGCCGACCGCGCAGCCGCTGGCGGAAATCGATTTGCAGGCCGACCGTTGAGGCAAGGTGCGCGGCGTATTTGACGTTTCAGGCGTTTTGAACCAAGAACACGCCGTCCGCGGCCGCATGGTCGGCGTATTAGAGCGGGACAATTCGTTCCGCAAATACGACGACGGGGATAATGCCGTATTGTTCGGTACGGCGGACAAAACCTTCGGCAACAATACCAAGCTGACCGTCGGTGCGGTTTACCACCGCCAAACCGATACGCCGCTCGGTTTCGGCCTGCCTATCGACCTCAACGGCAGCGACCTGCGCCTGCCGCGCGATACAAACTGGGGAGCGGACTGGAATAAGGGGACATACCGTAAAATCCATACCTTTGCCGAGCTGGAGCACTATTTCGGCAACGATTGGAAGCTGACCGGCAAACTTGATTACAAGCAAAACAAATCCAAAACCGAAGAGGCTTACCTCTCGGGCTCGTGTGTAACCTGCGGGGCGGACAACGGCATGTTGCCTCTGGATACAGTTTCCCGCCACGACCGTTACAACCACCAATGGACGGGGCAGGCGGAATTGAACGGCAAATATTCCGCATTTGGCAGACGGCACGACCTGTACGCCGCCTATACCCATTCGCGCGAAAAATTCAATATCCGTATGCGCGATCAAAACACGCAAAACCGTTCTTTCAACCTGTACACATGGACAGGCGGAGAAATCGCCCGACCGGACTGGAACAGCTTTGACTATCAGGATTACCGCAACAGCCGTAAAACCATCCAAACCCTCACCCTGGCGAGCCGCCTGAACCTCACCGACCGGCTGCACCTGATTTTGGGCGGCGGATATAGCCGCTGGAGAAATTCGTTTATCTGGTACCGCGATACCAAAGACGGCGTACCCGATTACCAAGCCGGCAACGATTATCCATACAAAAAAGGACGGTTTATCCCCTATGCCGCCGTTACTTACGACCTGGACGGCCGCAACACCCTTTACGCCAGCTATACCAGCATTTTCAAACACACCAGTGCGCGGGACAAAGACGACAAAGAACTGTCCCCCGTTTTGGGCAACAACTACGAAATCGGTTGGAAGGGCGCATGGAACGGAGGCCGTCTGAATACCACGCTAGCATTTTTTTCCAAACCGAAAAACACAACGAACCGATCAGCACGCGCGAACGGCATCCCGAAACCAAAAAAACTGGATTTACGCCCCCGTACGCCTGCAAAGCAGGGGATTCGATGCCGAAATCGCAGGCGACCTGACGCCGGATTGGCAGCTTTTCGCAGGTTATACCTACAACACCCGCAAGTACACCGCAACCGCAGGACAACAGCAGTTGTTCGTCAAAGGAGCGGACTTCAGCCAGCATACCCCGAAACACATGTTCCGCCTGTACACCACCTACCGCCTGCCCGGCGCAGCAAACCGCTGGACGTTGAAAGGCGGTTTCAATATGCAGGACAAACACAGAAGCTGGGACGTTAAGCAGCCCTTGGGCGGCTATACCGTCTGGAACGCAGGCGTGCAGTACCAGCCGAACAAAAAGCTGAACCTTGGGCTGACCGTCAACAATCTGACCGACAAACGCTATTACGAAAATTACGAAGCGCGTACATACGGCTGGGGTTATTTCTACGGAGAACCGCGCAACGTCGTATTCAATTTAAAGTGGACAATGTAAGGGTCGTCTGAAAACAGCAATGTAGTTATTGCACAATAAGAGGCCGTCTGAAAGTACAATCCCGCTTTCAGACGACCTCCCGTTATCTATACCAACACACCCCCATGAACATCCTCAAAAAATTCTCCCGACTCGCCCGTCCTTTCTGGACGGGGGCGCACGGACGCATCCAATGGCTGATGCTTGCCGTCCTCATCGGCTTTACCCTTTGTTCCATCACCATCAGCGTTTGGATCGCTGCGTGGGACAAACGCTTCTACGACGCGCTGGCCGCGTTTGACGGCGCGTCCATGCCCGCGCTCATCGTCGAATACCTCGGCTACATGGCGATGATTATCGGCTGCATTGTCTGCGGCGACTGGCTGCAAAAACGCCTCATTTTCCGCTGGCGCACCCACCTGACCGAACAATTCCAGCAAAACTGGCTCGAAGGCCACAAACACTACCGCCTGCGTCTGACCGGCGAACCCGACAACCCCGACCAGCGCATCGCCGAAGACATCTACCTCCTCGCCGACAAAAGCATCGAACTGTTCCGCTCCTTCATCAATAATATTGCCAAATTCAGCGCGTTCGTCGCTGTATTGTGGACGCTCTCCGGCGTGCAAACCTTCAATATCGGCGGACGCGACATCACCATACACGGCTACCTCGTCTGGGTTGCCCTGATTTATTCCGTCATCAGCACCCTGATTGCCCACCTCGTCGGCCGCAAACTCAAAAACCTCAACATCGACCGCCAGCACCGCGAAGCCGACTACCGCGCCGCCCTCCTGCGCGTGCGCGACCACGCCGAACAAATCGCCTTCTACAACGGCGGCGAAGCCGAAACAGGTCGTCTGAAACAACGCTACCTCCGCATCCGCGACAACTGGCGGCGGCTCACCAACTGCGAATTCCGCCAAGAAACCTTTGGGCAACCTATGTCCGCATCAGCATCTTCATCCCCATCCTCGCCACTCTGCCCATGTACCTCGCCAAAACCATGACCTTCGGCGACATGATGCAGACCCGCACATCGTTTGCCCGCGTCCAAGACAGCTTCGGCTGGTTTACCGACTCCTACCGCCGCCTCATCGAATGGGCGGCAGTCGTCGAACGTCTCTCCGGTTTTCAGACGGCCTTAGAACAAGCAGAACAAGAAGGCATAAGCCCCACCCGCCCAGCGTCCGCACCCGCCCTGACTTTAAACAAACACCACCACAGGCGGCATCCTCGTCCTGCAAAACCTCACCGTCCACACCCAAACCGGCAGCCCACTGCTTACCGACATCAACCTCGAAGCCCACGCCCCCGAATGGGTATTGCTCGAAGGCAGAAGCGGCATCGGCAAATCCACCCTGCTGCGCGCCCTCGCAGGCTTGTGGCCGTATTACCAAGGCAGCTTCGCCCTCGACGGCAGCCTCCTCTTCCTGCCCCAACGCCCCTACCTCCCCTGCCGACACCCTGCGCCATACCGTCAGCTATCCCCGCACCACCTGCCAAGACGACCAAATCATTCAGACGACCTTGGAACAAGTCGGACTAGGCCGTCTGAAAAAAATAATTTAGACGAACCATACGAATGGCACGGCATCCTCTCCGGTGGCGAACAACAACGCCTCAGCCTCGCCCGCGCGCTGCTGCACAAACCGCAAATCCTGTTCCTCGACGAAGCCACCAACCAGCTCGACGGCGAATCCGCATTGACGCTGATGCAAACCCTCAAACGTGCCTTACCCGACACCCTCGTCATCGGTATCAGCCACCAACCCGAAATTCAAGCCTTGTTCGGACGTAAAGTTAATTTAAAACCACTCGACGAACTTGCAAACCGTTCAGATTAGTAATATAGTTCTTTCTGACTAGTTTCATAGTTCTTTAGGGTTACTTTTAAAACTCCTTGGATAGCCTCCGCCAGCTCCCGGCAGGAGGCGTTTTTTTTGCCTGTCTGCGCTTAAAACAAATTAAATTTCAGGGCGTTAGATAGGGTATAGTGGATTAAATTTGAATCAGGACAAGGCAACGAAGCCGCAGACAGTACAGATAGTACGGCAAGGCGAGGCAACGCCGTACTGGTTTAAAGTTAATCCACTATATAAATATTGGTATTTGAATAGGTTTAATTTTCAGACAAATCTTGTTGTATGGGCTTAATGTGTAAAAACAAGAAATAGAAAAAAAGGTCGTCTGAAAACCTTGAACTGCACCCCAAAAAGTTGGACATCCCTCCAACTCACAAGGTGCAGTTTTTTTATGAGCAAATATACATTACACTTCAAATACCAAGCCGTACTCCACTACCTGCATATACGCAGCCAACAGCGTACCGCAGACCACTACGGCATTTCCCGAACCCACCTGAGACGATGGATACGCGCCTATCAAGAAGGCGGTATCGGCGCACTCGAACATCCCCAATCCAAAAACCATGCCCCAACATCGAAAAAAACCCCTTCATCGCAGATAAACCCGACCAAGAAAAAAACGCAGGCAGAGCTTATCGAAGAGTTGTGCTATATGCGCGCAGAGGTCGCCTACCTAAAGGAGTTAAAAGCCCTCAGCCAAAAAGCAGACCGCAAAGGACAAAGCCAAACCGTCCAAACACTGAGGGCGCAACACCCGCTCAAATACCTGCTGCACATCGCAAACCTGCCCAAAAAGCAGCTTTTACTACCACCACCAAGACCGGCCCGACCCCGATGAAGCCGACAAAGCCCTCCTTGTCGAAACCTACAAACGGCATAAAGGACGCTACGGGCAAAGGCGCATTGCCGCAGCATTGGATTGGAACCGCAAAAAAAGCAGCTCGGTTGATGAAACAGATGGGGCTGAAAGCCAAAAATACGGGCGAAAAAAGCCTACCGCCATCCCGCCATGGGCGAAATATCGGAACACCTCCTCAAACGTCTATTCACAGCCGAAAAAGCCCAACGAAAAAAATGGCTGACCGACGTGACCGAACTCAAAGGGAGCGACGGCAAACTGTACCTCTCGCCAATCTTGGACTTGTTTAACCGCGAGATCGTCGCCTACGCCATGAGCCGCAATGCTAACAGCGAAATGGTGAAGGAAATGCTCGAAAAAAAGCCACCCCCGTCTGACTGATAAAGGAACGATGCTGCATTCCGACCAAGGTGTGCTGTACCGTACGGCGGGATATAGGGGAATTGCTTGCGGAGCATTCCATGGTTCAAAGCATGTCGCGAAAGGCGAACTGTTGGGACAATGCGCCGATGGAAAGCTTCTTTGCGGTGTTGAAGACGGAGTGTTTCTATAACGCAGGTGAATTGACGGTAGATGAATTGATGAAGCAGATAGATGACTATATGGATTACTACAACCGGGAGCGTTGCAGTTTGAAATTGAAAAAAAGCTGAGTCCTGTCTCATACAGAACCCAGCTTGCACAGAGCGCCTGAATAGGCTTTTTATGAGTGTCCAAGATTTGGGGGCCAGTTCACCTTGCATTCAGGTTTTCAGACGACCTTTGTGTGCATGAACTTATATCAGCAAGAAGGATTAGCCGCCGAAGTATTCATGCTCTAATCTGAGAAGTGTTGAATGTTTACCAGTCCTGCGCCCGCTTCAAGTCGTTCTGCGCCAGCGTGTCGGCGTGTTCGTTGCGGCTTTTGTATTCCCTGTTTTGCAAGATGCTGTTGGCGACGTAGTTTAAGTGTATTTTGGCGGCTTCGGCGGCATCGGCAGGGCGGCGTTCCAAGATGGCTTCGTAGATGGCGCGGTGTTGCGTGATCAGCTTGGGGCGCGGGTCTTCGGTTTGGTTGGAATAGATGATGCTGCTGCGCGTCTGGCGGTAGAGCATTTTGAGCAGGCCGCCGGAGAGGTGGCTGAAGAGGATGTTGTGTGCGGCATCGGCGATGGTTTGGTGAAAGCTTACGTCGGCTTCGCTTTGATGTTCCAGATGGCCGCTTTCGCAGGCGGATTCGAATTTTTGCCGCCAAAAAAATCAATCCGTTTCAAATCGGCATCGGTGCGCCGCTCGGCCGCCAGCGATGCCATGCAGCCTTCGATATGGCAGCTGAAATCGAAAAACGTCGGTTTCCCAGTTGGTATGTTTGCCGAGCAATTCCTGCCAGCTTTGGAGGAAATCTTGTTGCGGTTTGACGGAAACGTAATAGCCGTCGCCCTGCCGCGCTTCCAAAACCTGCCGCGCAATCAGGATGTTGAGTGCGACTCTGACCGACGGGCGCGATACGCCGAACTCTTCCGCCAGCGTGCGCTCGGGCGGGATTTTGCCGCCTTCTTCGTAAACGCCCGTCGCAATCCGTTCTTCTAATATCGACAATATTTGGTCGCTGATTTTTTTGTGGCCGAACCAGTTTTGTCATTTTAATTCCCTCTTTTCCCTCATGTTTTCTTTATGAGGAAGACTCAAATCCGATAATGTGATGCGGCAGGTCGTCTGAAATGGCAATCTGCGTCAAAATTGGCATGACCAAATTGGTATGCCCAATGTCGCGGTATTCTAATTAACCGGCCATATCCCGTCAATATGAGCTTGTTCTACCCGAATATGGTTTAAAACTATATCGGGTTACATTTTTACAATTCATATAATGTTTTGTTTTATTTAAAATTAAATAACAATTTTGCACTTATGCAGCAAGGTTGTTTAAAAAAATAATTGACTGCCATATTAAAAGTTTCGTAAAGTGTCCTCCGTTCAAAAAAATTGGTTTTACCAATTTAGGAAAGTATATTAGAAAAAAATATTCGGAGATTTTCCCAATGGAAACTTGGATTCAAAATTATACCGCAGTGGGCGGCAGCCTATATTTGACGGCAGCCGTCGCCCTCCTGCCCATTATCTTTTTCTTTGTCGCACTGACCGTCCTGAAGCTTAAAGGCTATCAGGCGGGGCTTTATACGCTTCTGATTGCGCTTGGCGTTGCCGTATTAGGTTTCGGAATGCCTGCTGGCATGGCGGTTTCTTCCGCGCTGTACGGCTTCGCTTACGGTTTGTGGCCGATTGCATGGATTATCGTTACTGCCGTGTTCCTGTATAAAATTACCGTGAAAACAGGGCAGTTCGACATCATCCGCGCTTCCGTGATTTCGATTACCGAAGACCAACGCCTGCAAATGTTGCTGGTCGGCTTCTCCTTCGGCGCCTTCCTCGAAGGCGCGGCAGGCTTCGGCGCGCCGGTGGCGATTACCGCCTCGTTGTTGGTGGGCTTAGGTTTCAATCCGCTCTACGCCGCCGGTTTGTGTTTGATTGCCAATACCGCGCCCGTGGCTTTCGGTGCGATGGGTATTCCAATCTTGGTTGCCGGTCAAGTGTCCAACCTCGACCCTTACCACATCGGTCAGGTCGCCGGCCGCCAACTGCCGATCCTGTCGATTATCGTTCCTTTCTGGTTGGTCGCCATGATGGACGGTATGCGCGGCATACGCCAAACTTGGCCTGCCGTATTGGTGGCGGGCGTATCTTTCGCCACTACCCAGTTCATTACCGCCAACTTCATCGGCCCGGAATTGCCCGACGTGACCTCTGCATTGGTCAGCTTGGTCTGCCTGTCTGCCTTCCTGAAAAAAATGGCAGCCTAAAGAAATCTTCACCTTCAACGGCATGAAAAAACCGGCCGAACGCAAAGCGGGCGAATACACTGCCGGACAAATCATCAAAGCCTGGTCGCCTTTCGCCATCCTGACCGTTTTCGTCAGCGTGTGGACGATTAAGGGCGTTAAAGAGGCTTTGGGCGTTGCCACCATCAAATTCGACTGGCCGATGCTGCACAACTTGGTACAAAAAGCCGCGCCCATCGTCAGTGAACCGACACCATACGCCGCCGTATTCAAAATCGACCTCCTCGGCGCAGTCGGTACGGCAATCCTGTTTGCTTCCATCGTTTCCGCCGCTTTGCTGAAAATGAAACCTTCCGAAGCCGTCAGCACTTTCTTTGAAACGCTCAAAGAACTGCGCCTGTCCATCCTGTCTATCGGCTTGGTACTTGGCTTTGCATTCGTGGCAAACTATTCAGGCCTGTCGTCCACATTGGCACTCGTCCTCGCCGCCACCGGCACCGTGTTCCCGTTCTTCTCGCCGTTCCTCGGCTGGCTGGGCGTATTCCTGACCGGTTCGGACACTTCCGCCAACGCGCTCTTCGGTTCGCTGCAAGCCAGCACCGCGCATCAAATCAACGTCGTGCCTGAACTGACCGTTGCAGCCAACACCACCGGCGGCGTGACCGGCAAAATGATTTCGCCGCAATCCATCGCCATCGCCTGCGCGGCGGTCGGTCTGGAAGGCAAAGAATCCAACCTGTTCCGCTTCACCGTGAAACACAGCTTGATTTTCTGTACCTTCGTCGGCCTGCTGACCCTGCTGCAAGCTTATGTCTTGCCGTGGACGCTGGTTTTCTTCAATAAATAAGCCAACCGGCTTGAAATAAAAGGTCGTCTGAAATCCAATTTGGGTTTCAGACGACCTTTTTGTCGTTGTGGGCTGCAAATACGGATATGCAGAAGGTTTTTATTTGAATCTGTGATATAGCTAAATTATAGTGGATTAAATTTAAATCAGGACAAGGCGACGAAACCGCAGACAGTACAGATAGTACGGCAAGGCGAGGTAACGCCGTACTGGTTTAAAGTTAATCCACTATACTTTATTTTCGATACGCAACTTACTGACTGTCGTCATTCCCGCGTAGGCGGGAATCCATTTTTGAAATTCAGAAACTGTTTTTCAAATCGAGGTTTCTTTAGATTGTACGATGGATTACCGCCTGAGCGGGAATGACGGAATTTGATGACCTACTGTATTTAAAGTTAAGTATGTTTACAATAGTCTCGGGTTTCAGACGACCTTAATCCACTATACGATAAAAAAATTTGATAGAAGGCTTGAATTAAGGTCGTCTGAAACGTTATGCTTACCGTCTGTATTCCCATTTTTTTACCCGAAAGCAAAACCATGAGCAAAACCGTCCGTTATCTGAAAGATTACCAAACGCCTGCCTACCGCATTCTCGAAACCGACCTGCATTTTGACATTGCCGAACCGCAAACCATTGTGAAATCCCGTTTGACGGTCGAGCCGCAGAGGGTGGGAGAGCCGCTGGTGTTGGACGGTTCGGCGAAACTCTTGTCCGTCAAAAATCAACGGCGTGGCGGCGGATTATGTGTTGGAAGGCGAGACGCTGACGATTGCAGGCGTGCCGTCCGAACGCTTCACTGTCGAAGTGAAAACCGAAATTTTGCCGGCGGAGAACAAATCGCTGATGGGGCTGTATGCTTCCGGCGGCAATCTGTTTACCCAATGCGAGCCGGAGGGCTTCCGCAAAATTACGTTCTACATCGACCGTCCGGATGTGATGTCCAAATTCACGACCACCATCGTCGCGGACGAAAAAAACGCTATCCCGTTTTGCTCTCCAACGGCAACAAAAATCGACGGCGGCGAGTTTTCAGACGGCCGCCATTGGGTGAAATGGGAAGACCCGTTTGCCAAACCGAGCTATCTGTTTGCTTTTGGTCGCGGGCGACTTGGCGGTCACGGAAGACCGTTTCACCACCATGAGCGGCAGAAACGTCAAAATCGAGTTTTACACCACCGAAGCGGACAAGCCCAAGGTCGGCTTTGCCGTGGAATCGCTGAAAAACGCGATGAAATGGGACGAAACGCGCTTCGGTTTGGAATACGACTTGGATATTTTCATGGTCGTCGCCGTGGGCGATTTCAATATGGGCGCGATGGAAAACAAGGGTTTGAACATTTTTAACACCAAGTTCGTCCTTGCCGACAGCCGCACCGCCACCGATACCGATTTCGAAGGCATCGAATCTGTGGTCGGACACGAATATTTCCACAACTGGACGGGCAACCGCGTAACCTGCCGCGACTGGTTCCAGCTTTCGCTGAAAGAAGGGCTGACCGTGTTCCGCGACCAAGAGTTTTCCGGCGACCGCGCCAGCCGCGCCGTGCGCCGCATTGAAAATATCCGCCTGCTGCGCCAGCACCAGTTCCCCGAAGACGCAGGCCCGACCGCGCATCCGGTGCGCCCCGCCAGCTATGAGGAGATGAACAATTTCTACACCATGACTGTTTATGAAAAAGGCGCGGAAGTGGTGCGGATGTATCACACCCTGCTCGGCGAAGAGGGCTTCCAAAAAGGCATGAAGCTCTATTTCCAACGCCACGATGGCCAAGCCGTTACCTGCGACGATTTCCGCGCGGCGATGGCGGATGCGAACGGCATCAATCTCGACCAGTTTGCCTTGTGGTACAGCCAGGCGGGTACGCCCGTTTTAGAAGCGGAAGGTCGTCTGAAAAACAATATTTTCGAGTTGACCGTCAAACAAACCGTGCCGCCCACGCCCGATATGGCGGATAAACAGCCGATGATGATTCCGGTCAAAGTCGGGCTGTTGAACCGCAACGGCGAGGCGGTGGCATTCGATTATCAGGGCAAACGCGCAACCGAAGCCGTGTTGCTGCTGACCGAAGCCGAACAGATCTTCCCGCTCGAAGGCGTAACCGAAGCCGTCGTTCCCTCGCTGTTGCGCGGGTTCAGCGCGCCGGTGCATTTGAATTATCCGTACAGCGACGACGACCTGCTGCTCCTGCTCGCCCACGACAGCGACGCCTTCACGCGCTGGGAAGCCGCCCAAACGCTCTACCGCCGCGCCGTCGCCGCCAACCTTTCCGCGCTTTCAGACGGCGTCGAGTTGCCGAAACACGAAAAACTGCTTGCCGCCGTCGAAAAAGTCATTTCAGACGACCTCTTGGACAACGCCTTCAAAGCCCTGCTTTTGGGCGTGCCGTCTGAAGCCGAACTGTGGGACGGCGCGGAAAAACATCGACCCGCTGCGCTACCATCAGGCGCGCGAAGCCTTGTTGGATACGCTTGCCGTCCACTTCCCGCCGAAATGGCACGAATTGAACCGTCAGGCGGCGAAACAGGAAAACCAAAGCTACGAATACAGCCCCGAAACCGCCGGCTGGCGCACGCTGCGCAACTTCTGCCGCGCCTTCGTTCTGCGCGCCGACCCCGCGCACATCGAAACCGTTGCCGAAAAAAATACGGCGAAATGGCGCAAAAACATGACCCACGAATGGGGCATCCTGTCCGCCGTCAACGGCAACGAAAGCGATACGCGCAACCGCCTGCTGGCGCAGTTTGCCGACAAGTTTTTCAGACGACGCGCTGGTGATGGACAAATATTTCGCCCTCATCGGCTTAAGCCACCGCAGCGACACCCTGCAACAGGTTCAAACCGCCTTGCAGCATCCGAAATTCAGCCTCGAAAAACCCCAACAAAGCCCGTTCGCTCATCGGCAGCTTCAGCCGCAACGTCCCGCATTTTCACGCAGAAGACGGCAGCGGCTACCGCTTCATCGCCGACAAAGTCATCGAAATCGACCGCTTCAACCCTGCAGGTCGCCGCCCGCTTGGTGCAGGCGTTCAACCTCTGCAACAAACTCGAGCTGCACCGCAAAAAAACTTGGTGAAACAAGAATTGCAGCGCATTCGGGCGCAGGAAGGATTGTCGAAAGACGTGGGCGAAATCGTCGGCAAGATTTTTGGATTGAGGCTGTCTGAAATTGTTATGAAAGTTATTTTAATGTGATAAAAAGGTCGTCTGAAACTGTCATTTCAGACGACCTTTTTGAAGACTCTGCCTATTCCCGTACCAAATGCGAAAGCGGCAGGGAGGTGGTGGTTTTGATTTCTTTCAATACGAAGCTTGATTGCGCGTCCTGTACGCCGTGGTGGGAAAGGAGTGTATCCAAGACGAAATGGGAAAAAGCATTCATATCGGTGAAAAATGCGTGGAGCAGGTAGTCGGTTTCACCGGTAAGGGCGAAGCAGCTCAATACTTCCGGCCATCCTTGTACCGATTGCGCGAAATCTTCGCGTGCGTCTTTTGCTTTGCTGATGGAAACGCGGATAAACGCTTGCAAGCCCAAATCGACGGCTGCGGGAGAGAGTAGGGCGGCATAGCGGCGGATGATGCCTGCGTCTTCCAGTTGTTTGAGGCGGCGTAAGCAGGGCGAGGGGAGAGGGAGATGCGTTCCGCCAGCTCGACATTGGTCAAACGTCCGTTTTCCTGTAAAACCTGTAAAATTTTCAAATCGGTTTTATCCAAAGTAATCTGCTGGGTCATTTGCGTTCTTTCTCCAAACCCGTTTGCTGGGTCGGTTGGTTAAGTTGGTAGCATTATATCCTAAATAAGTTGTTTTTAACATATTATCCTCTAATGACAGGTGATTTGTCGGTATAATCTGTGTTAAATGATTTGTAATTTTGGAGATTTTCACAACGGTTTTATTTCAAGGGACGGCTTGCCCAAACCGCCTTTTCAAGCCATAATCGGGGCATGTGCAGGAGAGAGCTACATCAGGTTACATGTAGCCGCCGAAGGCGCAGATGCCCTTAAATCGCTCAGGCAACAGGGACTGCACATTGAAATAAAACATCTGGAGAGCGGTGCGATCGCACCCACCGAAGGGGAGAAGGCCGTCTGAACCACCATTCAGACAACCGCGCAAAGCAGTGAGCAGACTGGTTTGCCATCAAGCGGGTATGCCGAAAAATCTCAGGTTCAAGGACAGATAGGGTCTTCCGCGCATCTTGTGCGGACGGCATCTGAACAATAAATCTGGAGAAGCTGAGAATGACTGCCCTGAAAACCACCCCGTTTCACCAAGCCCATCAAGATGCAGGCGCGAAGCTGGTCGATTTTGCCGGCTGGGAGCTGCCCATCCATTATGGTTCGCAAATCGCCGAACACGAAGCTGTGCGCACCGACGCCGGTATGTTCGACGTATCCCACATGCTCGTTACCGACGTCGCCGGAGCGAACGCCAAAGCCTTTTTCCGCAAACTGATTGCCAACGACGTTGCCAAACTCGCCTTCGTCGGCAAAGCCCTTTATTCCGCGCTGCTCAACGACAACGGCGGCGTGATTGACGACTTGATCGTTTACCGCACCAACGAAGCCGAGACCCAATACCGCATCGTGTCCAACGGTGCGACCCGCGAAAAAGACACCGCCCAGTTCCACAAAGTCGGACAAGAATTCGGCGTCGCCTTCAATCCGCGCTACGACCTCGGCATGCTTGCCGTACAAGGCCCTAAAGCCATTGAAAAACTCCTGACCGTCAAACCTGAATGGGCGGATGTCGTCCATAATCTCAAACCGTTCCAAGGCGCGGATTTGGGCAACGACTGGTTTGTCGCCCGCACCGGCTACACCGGCGAAGACGGCGTCGAAGTCATCCTGCCCGGCACCGAAGCCGTCGCATTCTTCAAAGCCCTGCAACAAGCCGGCGTACAGCCCTGCGGCCTCGGCGCGCGCGACACCCTGCGCATGGAAGCCGGTATGAACCTCTACGGCAACGATATGGACGACAACACCAGCCCGCTCGAAGCAGGCATGGGTTGGACCGTTGACTTGAAAGACGAAAACCGCGACTTCGTCGGCAAAGCAGCCTTGCTGGCATTGAAAGAAAAAGGTGTTGCCGTCAAACAAGTCGGTTTGCTGCTCGACAAAGGCGGCATCCTGCGCGCGCATATGGAAGTGTTGACCGACAAAGGCAAAGGCGAAACCACCAGCGGCGTATTCTCACCCAGCCTGAAACAATCCATCGCCATCGCCCGCGTACCGAAAGATTTTGACGGCGATACCGCCAAAGTGCTGATGCGCGGTAAGGAAGTGGACGTGCGCGTATTGAAGCTGCCGTTTGTACGCAACGGACAGAAACAGTTTGATTGATACGGTTTCAGACGACCTTTTTTTCAAAGCTAAAGGTCGTCTGAAAGACAAACGTAGAACAGCCTGTCGATCCTATCCGAAGGCTTCACTCTTTAAGCCAAAAAACCAATGGAGAATCAAACCATGAGCAACAACATCCCAGCCGAACTGAAATACGTTGCCAGCCACGAATGGCTGCGCCTTGAAGAAGACGGTACGATTACCGTCGGCATTACCCATCACGCGCAAGAGCTGTTGGGCGACATCGTGTTCGTCGAGCTGCCTGAAGTCGGCGCGAACCTGACCGCCGAAGAACAAGCCGGTGTGGTTGAGTCTGTGAAAGCCGCGTCCGACGTGTACGCGCCGATTGCAGGCGAAGTCGTCGCCGTCAACGAAGATTTGCCCAGCGCGCCGGAAACCGCCAACAGCGACCCTTACGGCGCAGGCTGGTTCTTCAAAAATCAAACCTGCCAATCCCTGCCGACTACGACGGCCTGCTGACCGCCGAACAATACGCGGGCGAAGTGGATTGATTTTTTAAAATGGCGCGGCAGGCATATTGCTGCGCTCTGATTTTGAAAGGTCGTCTGAAAACCCCGTTTTAGGGTTTTTCAGACGACCTTTGTTTCGCTTGATCGATAAAACATGAATTACTGCGAATTTATTGCCGCCCTCCCAAACGATACGGACAATCCGAACAAACATTACCACGATAAGCAATACGGTTTTCCGATTTCAGACGACAATGAGTTGTTCGGACGGCTGGTGTTGGAAATCAATCAGGCGGGTTTGAGCTGGACGCTAATGCTGAAGAAGCAGCAGGCATTTCAGACGGCATTTCAAAGGTTTTCGACATCGATACGGTCGCCGCATTTGACGAAAGCCGATATTGAGCGGCTGCTTGCCGATGCAGGCATCGTCCGCAACCGCCTGAAAAATTAATGCAGCCATTTATAACGCGCGACGAAATCAAACAAATACAGCAAGAATACGGCTCATTCAAAAACTGGCTGGATGCACACCATCCGCTCGACAAAGCCGAATGGGTGAAGCTCTTTAAAAAACATTTCAAATTTGTCGGTGGCGAAATCGTCGGCGAATTTCTGATGAGTACCGGCTACCCTGCCCGGCGCGCATATTGAAAGCTGTCCGGTTTATCAAGAAGTTTTAGAATGCCGCCCGAAATGGGCAGAGGTCGTCTGAAAACGGGTTTTTAATATCACTTACCGTATTTATTTTTAAATAAATGTTTTCAGACGACCTCCCGAATCCAAACATCGTCTGAAACATCAAAACACCTGCCCAACGGCAGATTCCTACAACACCGAAGGAGTAGAAATGAAACTATCCGAACTGTTCAACCCCAACGAATTTGCCGCGCGTCATTTGAGTTTCGGCGACGAGGCTGCGCTGTTGGAAGCGCTCGGCGAGAAGAGCATGGACGATTTTGTCGGCAACACCGTGCCGCAAAGCATCCGTATGCCGTCCGAACTCGACCTGCCCGAAGCCCTGACCGAGGCGGATGCTTTGGCGAAGCTGAAAGCCATTGCGGCGAAAAACGTGATCAACAAATCCTATATCGGTTTGGGCTATTACCCGACCTGCGTGCCGAACGTGATTTTGCGCAACGTATTGGAAAATCCGGGCTGGTACACCGCCTACACGCCGTATCAGGCGGAAATCGCGCAGGGGCGTTTGGAAGCGTTGCTGAACTTCCAACAGGTGTGTATTGATTTGACCGGTTTCCCCGTGGCGGGCGCGTCTTTGCTGGACGAAGCCACTGCCGCCGCCGAAGCGATGGCGATGGCGCACCGCGTGGGCAAGGTGAAATCCGAGCGTTTCTTCGTGGACGAACGCGTCTATCCGCAGACTTTGGATGTGATGAAAACCCGTGCCAAATACTTTGGCTTTGAGCTGGTGGTCGGCGATTTTGCCAAAGCGGATGAAGGCGAATACTTCGGCGCGCTGTTCCAATACGTTGGTAAAGACGGCGACGTACAAGACTTGCAAAGCGTCATAGGTCGTCTGAAAACCAAAGGTACGATTGTTGCCGTTGCCGCCGACATCATGAGCTTGGTTTTGCTGAAATCCCCTGCCGAATTGGGCGCGGACATCGCGTTGGGCAACACGCAACGCTTCGGCGTACCGATGGGCTTCGGCGGGCCACACGCCGCTTATTTCGCGTTTAAAGACGAGTTCAAACGCTCCGCCCCGGGCCGCATCATCGGCGTATCCAAAGACGCATCGGGCAAACCTGCGCTGCGCATGGCGTTGTCCACCCGCGAGCAACACATCCGCCGCGAAAAAGCCACATCCAATATTTGTACCGCGCAGGCATTGCTGGCTAACTTGGCGGGCATGTACGCCGTTTATCACGGCCCCAAAGGCGTGAAACGCATCGCCAACCGCATTCACGCGCTGGCTTCCGTCTTTGCCGACGCGCTGGTTTCAGACGGCCTCAAAGTGGTTCACGAAGTCTTCTTCGATACCGTTACCGTCGATTTCGGCAGTAAAGAAAAAGCAGACAAAGTGTTCCAAACCGCTTTGGAACTGGGCTACAACCTGCGCCGCATCGGCGACACCCAAATCGCCGCCGCCTTTCACGAAACATCCGTGCGCGAAGACCTTGCCGTGTTGTACTACGCCTTCACCGGCAACAACACCTTCACGCTTTCAGACGACGTCAAAGGTCGTCTGAAAACCGAATTCCTGCGTCAAGACAATATCTTGCAGCATCCCGTGTTCAACCGTTACCACACCGAACACGAAATGCTGCGCTACCTGAAAAAACTCGAAGACCGCGATTTGGCGATGAACCGCAGCATGATTTCGCTGGGAAGCTGCACCATGAAGCTCAACGCCACCGCCGAAATGCTGCCGATTACCTGGACGGAGTTCTCCGACATCCACCCCTACGCCCCCGAAACCCAAACCGCAGGCTACCGCGAACTCTTGACCGACATGGAAAACAGCCTGAAAGCCATTACCGGCTTTGACGCGATTTCCTTCCAGCCCAACTCCGGCGCGCAGGGCGAATACAGCGGTATGCTCGCCATCCGCCGCTATCAGGAAGCCCAAGGCGAAGCGCAGCGCAACATCTGCCTGATTCCCAAATCCGCCCACGGCACCAATCCCGCCACCGCCGCCATGCTCGGTTTGAAAGTCGTCGTCGTCGATACCGACGAACACGGCAACGTCAACATCGACGATTTGAAAGCCAAAGCCGAGCAACACCGCGACGCCTTGTCCGCCATCATGATTACCTACCCATCCACCCACGGCGTGTACGAAGAAGGCATCCGCGACATCTGCCGCATCATCCATGAAAACGGCGGACAGGTTTACATGGACGGCGCCAACCTCAACGCCCAAATCGGCATCATGCAGCCCGCCGAAGTCGGCGCGGACGTGTTGCACATGAACCTGCACAAAACCTTCTGTATCCCCCACGGCGGTGGCGGCCCGGGCATGGGCCCCATCGGCCTGAAAGCCCACCTCGCCCCGTTTGCCCCAGGTCATGTGCTGACCGACACGCACAGCGCCAGTGCCGAGCAAACCGCCGTTGCTGCTGCCGCCTTCGGTTCCGCGTCCATCCTGCCGATTACCTGGATGTACCTGACCATGATGGGCAAACAAGGCATGGAGCAGGCAACGCGCTGGGCATTACTCAACGCCAACTACGTCGCCAAACGCCTGAGCGAAGACTATCCCGTCCTCTACACAGGCAAAAACGGCCGCGTCGCGCATGAATGTATCGTCGATCTGCGCCCGCTCAAAGCCGAAAGCGGCATCACCGAAACCGACATCGCCAAACGCCTGATGGACTACGGCTTCCACGCCCCGACGGTCTCCTTCCCCGTTGCCGGCACGCTGATGATCGAGCCGACCGAAAGCGAGAGCAAAGCCGAACTCGACCGCTTCATCGCCGCCCTGAAACAAATCAAACAGGAAGTGCTGAAGGTCGAACGCGGCGAATGGCCGAAAGACGACAACCCGCTGGTCAACGCCCCGCATACCGCCGCCGACGTAACCGGCGAATGGGCGCACCCGTACTCCCGCGAAGAAGCCGTCTTCCCGTTGCCCTTCGTGCGCGAAAAACAAATTCTGGCCGAGCGTCAACCGCGTGGACGACGTGTACGGCGACCGGAATCTGGTCTGCACCTGCCCGCCGATGGAAGCGTATGAAGATTAAGGTTTGATATGAAGAAAGGTCGTCTGAAAATTTCAGACGACCTTTGTTTTAAAAAACGTTCATTCAGAAGGTAGTGTGGTTACGCCTTATCTGTTTGTCAGTTTTATTTTTTCTTGCCAAAAATCAGGGACAACACTGACAAAATCAGGAAACCGACAAACAGGATTTTTAGCGATACCTGCCGCGCTGCCTGCAATACCGCCGAAGCCCAGTACGGCTGCAATAATGGCGATAACAAAGAAAAACAACTGCATAATGAAGCATGGTTTTTTTCCTTTCTGTTTGGTGTGCAAACGGTTTGATGTGCAAACGGTCGAGGGAGAGCCTTCCGTTTGTTGTGAGATGTAACAGTTTTATATTGAATCAACTATCTTATTGATTAATTTTATACTCACGGATGTAACCGCTTGTAGTACACCTTATCTGATAACTTCCTACTTAGCAAAACCGCAGCAATATCGATTTTCAACCAATTAACCTATTCATGAAGCAACTAACCAAAGAATCAATGGCTTATATACAGACGTTAAGTTTTGAAAAACATTTATATTTTATCGATTAAAGATTGCAGAGGAAATTTTCTTGTTAAATCAATATGAAAAAAATAAGGATATATTAATATTGAAGGAATGTTTTGAAACCGTTTATTTGGATATTTTAGAAGAAGCGGAGCAGGAAGGCAAAAAGGTCGTCTGAAAAATTTTCAGACGACCTCATGATTATTTGATGACCCGCGCCAGCAAGGCTTTTTTTCTTTGCCCTGCATATTCGGGATTTTGACTTGGATGCCGTTGCCCGGGGCGACTTCGACGGCTGCGCCTTTGCGGGTCATTTGTTCCAGCGTAACGGTTTGGTTGCCTTCGGGGTGGATGATTTCCAAAGTGTCGCCGACGGCAAAGCGGTTTTTGACTTCCACCGTTGCCCAGCCTTCGGTGTCGATTTCAGTAACGTGGCCGACGTATTGGCTTTGTTTGGCGGTGGAATGGCCGCTGAGGTAGTTTTGATAGTCTTGGGTTTGGTGGCGTTCGAGGAAGCCGCTGGTGTAGCCGCGGTTGGCGAGGCCTTCAAGTTCGCTCAGCAAACCGTAGTCGAACGGACGGCCTGCAACGGCGTCGTCAATCGCTTTGCGGTAGGACTGGGCGACGCGGGCGACGTAGTAGAGCGACTTGGTGCGGCCTTCGACTTTGAGGCTGTCCACGCCGATTTTGGCGAGTTTTTCGACGACTTCGATACCGCGCAGGTCTTTGGAATTCATGATGTAGGTGCCGTGTTCGTCTTCCATAATCGGCATCATTTCGCCTGGGCGGTTGGACTCTTCAATCAGGAAGACTTTGTCGGCGTAGGGGTGGCGTTTCTGACCGTTGATGCCTTCGAAGTTTTGGTTGGCTTCTTCTTGGGCTTTTTCAAAGTTGAAGCCTTGCAGAAGTTGGGCATCGCCCGCATCGCTTTCAGTGGCGTTGTGGACTTTATAGTCCCAGCGGCAGGAGTTGGTGCAGGTGCCTTGGTTGGGGTCGCGGTGGTTGAAATAGCCCGACAATAGACAACGGCCTGAGTAGGCGATGCACAATGCGCCGTGGATGAAGACTTCGAGTTCGATGTCGGGGCATTCTTGGCGGATTTCGGCGATTTCTTCCATGCTTAATTCGCGCGACAGGATGATGCGCTCGACGCCGATGTTCTGCCAGAATTTCACGCCCCAGTAGTTGGTGGTGTTGGCCTGTACGGACAGGTGGATCGGCATTTCGGGCCATTTTTCGCGCACGATCATAATCAAACCCGGATCCGCCATGATCAGCGCGTCGGGTTTCATGGCAATCAGCGGCTCCATGTCGGCAACGAAGGTTTTGAGCTTGGAATTGTGCGGCAGGGTGTTGACGGTCAAAAAGAATTTTTTTGTTGCGCTCGTGCGCTTCTTTAATGCCTTGCTCAAGGACGTCGAGTTTGGCAAATTCGTTGTTGCGGGCGCGCAGGGAGTAACGCGGGCTGCCGGCATAAACGGCGTCTGCGCCGTAGTCGTAGGCGGCGCGCATACGTTCGAGGGCCGCCGGCGGGAAGGAGGAGTTCGGGTGCTTTCATGTTTGAGCTTTATAAAAGGTTTCAGACGACCTTTTTGAATCACGGGGAAAGGTCGTCTGAAAAGGTGTTTTAAGGATGGGCGGATTATCCGCTTTTTTTGTCGGGACGGTCAATTTTACGGCGGCATATCGGGATTGTTTTGCGTTGTTTTTTTCAGAGGAAAAACAGGTTTCGGAGTGATAATAAGCTGATAAGCGCGACGGGCGGGGAAATGTAAAAACGGACGGCAACCCGATTAATTTAACAAAAAGGCATTCAAAGAATGTATTTTCTTGTAAAAATATCGAGTTTCATTTTTTTCCAATGTTCGGGAATCGGGCGGCTGCCGCAAACCGTTTCCCGGAGTTTTTAGACAGGCGGACGAGTATGGATTTTCGGTTTGACATTATTTACGAATACCGCTGGATGTTTTTCTACGGCGCGCTGACGACGCTGGGCTTGACCGTAGTGGCGACGGCGGGCGGCTCCGTATTGGGTCTGCTGCTCGCGTTGGCGCGCTTGATTCATCTGGAAAAGGCGGGTGCGCCCATGCGCGCGCTGGCTTGGGTTTTGCGGAAGGTTTCGCTGCTGTATGTAACGTTGTTCCGTGGTACGCCGCTGTTTGTGCAGATTGTGATTTGGTCTTACGTCTGGTTCCCGTTTTTCGTCCATCCTACCGACGGTTTGCTGATCAACGGCGACGAGGCGGTGGAAATCCGACGTTCTTACGGCGCGCTGATTGCCGGTTCGCTTGCCTTGATTGCCAACTCCGGCGCGTATATCTGCGAGATTTTCCGCGCGGGCATCCAGTCCATCGACCGCGGTCAGATGGAAGCGGCGCGTTCGCTGGGTCTGACTTATCCGCAGGCTATGCGCTATGTGATTCTCCCGCAGGCGTTGCGCCGTATGCTGCCGCCGCTTGCCAGCGAATTTATTACGCTTTTGAAAGACAGCTCGCTGTTGTCCGTTATCGCCGTGGCGGAGCTGGCTTATGTACAAAGTACGATTAGCGGCCGCTATTCCGTTTATGAAGAACCGCTCTATACCGTCGCGCTGATTTATCTCTTGATGACGACTTTCTTGGGCTGGGTGTTCCTGCGCTTGGAAAAACCGCTACAACCCGCAGCATCGTTGATTTCCGAATAAACCGATTGTTTTCGGCTGGGGCAATGTCAAAAGGTCGTCTGAAAACCGATTTGGGTTTTCAGACGACCTTTTTAGTTTTTTTGGGCTTACAAACCGAATAGGGTGATTTTGCCTTTTGCCTTGTTGGAAATCTCATTCAACTTGAACAACTGACGCAAACCGGAATGCTGCCTTCGGGCAGCGGTTCGGCAAGGTCGGCGAACTCTGCCTGTTCATCAAAGGGACGGGCGAGGCAGCGGCGCAGGCGTTCGATTTCGCGGTAGTCGCCGTTTCTGGCTTGGGCGATGGCTTGTTCGGCAAGGTAGTTGCGCAGGATGTAGAGCGGGTTGGTCAGGTTCATGCGTATTGCGCGTTCGGCAGGATTGCTGTTTTCGGCGCGCAGGCGTTGGCGGTAGCGTCCGAGCCAGCGGATGAAGGCGGGCGGGACGCCGTTTTTGAAGGTCTGTTCGAGTTTGGGCGGGAGGGGTTCGCCGTGTGTATTGCTGACTTCGGACAGGGTTTCTGAAAAAAACAGGGTGAAGTCGGTTTTTTTGGTCTTGCAGGGTGGCGAAGAGGTCGGCGATAAGGCTTTCGTCGTCTCTCTTGTCTGCTTGCTGCAAACCGAGTTTGCGGCGCATTTTCTCTAAATAGGTCGTCTGAAAAAAACTTCTGTCCAGCCGTCGATGAGTTGCTCGAGGGTGTCGTGTGGGACGAGGGTGTCGAAGCAGGAGGCGAGGGCGGAGAAATTCCAATGGGCGACGAAGGGCTGGGCATTGTAGGCGTAGCGGCCTTGGGTGTCGGAGTGGTTGCAGACGTGGCGGCGGTCGTAATCGTCGAGGAAGCCGAAAGGGCCGTAGTCTATGGTGAGTCCCAGTGCAGACATGTTGTCGGTATTCATTACGCCGTGGCAGAAGCCGACGCTTTGCCATGCGGCGACGGTATCGGCGTTGCGGTTGCGGATTTGTTCCAACAGGGCGGCGTAGGGATTGTCGGCATCTTGGCAGTCGGGGTAGTAATGCCGGATGAGGTAGTCGGCAAGTTGTTGGATTTCGGCTTCGCGGCCGGTGTAATAGAAGTATTCGAAATGGCCGAAACGCAGAAAGCTCGGGGCGATACGGATCAGGACGGCGGCAGTTTCGACGGTTTCCCGATAAACGGGGTCGTCGCTGCCGCATAGGGCGAGGGCGCGGGTCGTGGGGATGCCGAGACCGTGCATGGCTTCGGAACAGAGGTATTCGCGGATGGAGGAGCGCAAGACGGCGCGACCGTCGGCAAAGCGGGAATAGGGCGTTTTGCCTGCGCCCTTGAGCTGCCACTCTTGGCGTTGTCCTGCGGCATCGACGGAATCGCCAATCAGGAGTGCTCGTCCGTCGCCAAGGCGCGGGGTATAGACGCCGAACTGATGGCCGCTGTAAACACCGGCAATGGGTGCAGGCGCGTATTGCGGCGCGTTGCCGCTGAGGTAGGCAAGGTTGGCGGTCGTCTGAAAAATCTGTATCCAGATTCAACTCTGCCGCCAAATCGGTGTTGAAGGCGACCCAGTAGGGCGCGGTCAGCGGCTCGGGAGAAACGCGGGAATAGAAAAAAACGGCGAGAATTCGGCGAACTGTTGGGTAAGCAGGGGAGTGTGTGCATGGGATTCCTGACGGGCGCGGGCAGGTTTGTATAACGCGCGGGTATGTTTATTGTGTTTTAGAGTTGGATGCTGCCTGTTTGGTTTTCAAGCATTTTTTTAAAAACAATGCCTGCTGCCGTTGTTTCAAATAATCTGCCAGCGGTTTGGGCAAACCGTAATCCGCCAAATTTTCGGGTTTCACCCAGAGATGGTTATCTTTTGATGCGTTTTTCAGAACGGGGCAGCGTGTCTGGCGAACTGATTTGCGCTTCAAACGGCGTAATCATCAATAAACGATGCGTCAGGCGGTGGGTGAGGGCGGGTTGCTCGGAAAGGTCGTCTGAAATGATGCCGAGCTTCTCGGCGCAATCGTATGTTTCGTCTAATTTTTCAAAAACACGGCACGCAATACAGCCCGCCCCAAATGCCTTTGGCAGGACGTTTTTCCAGCAAGATTGCGCCGTCTGGGTTGCGGACAATCAGCCAGTAAAGCGGCAGGGTTTGCACTTCGGGGGCGGTTTTTTTGCGCGGCAGCTCGGCGATGCGGTTTTGCTTTTTCGCTTCGCAGATGTCCGCCATCGGGCATTGATGACACAAGGGTTTTGTCCGTTTGCACACGGTTGCGCCCAAGTCCATCAAACCTTGCGTATAGGCAGGCATATCGGTGTTTTCAGACGGCAGCAGGCTTTCGGCAAGCGTCCAGAGCGAGTTTTCGAATTTTTTGTCCTGCGGATTGCCGTCGCGGGCGAACACGCGGCAGAGCACGCGTTTGACGTTGCCGTCCAAAATGGTTTCGCGGCGGTTGAAGGCGAAGGCGCAAATGGCGGCGGCGGTGCTTCTGCCTACGCCGCAGAGGGTTTCCAAGTCTTTGCGTTCGGATGGAAACGTGCCGCCGAATTGTTCGACGACTTGTTGCGCGGCTTTGTGCAGATTGCGCGCGCGGCTGTAATAGCCCAAGCCCGCCCACAACGACAACACTTCGTCTTGCGGCGCGGCGGCAAGCGTTTGTACGGTCGGGAATTTTTCCAAGAAACGCGGATAGTAGTCCAACACGGTGGCAACCTGCGTCTGCTGGAGCATGATTTCGGAAAGCCAGACACAATAAGAGTTTTTGACCTGCCAAGACAGGTGGTGCCTGCCGTATTGTTTTTGCCAGCGGATGAGCCGTTCGGAGAAGGAGGTGGGTGTGTTCATTAATATCAATCAGTGGTTTTATTTATATTGAAAAACAAAAATGTTATGGTATAACATCGTGAAAAATAATTCTTATTGACTTACGTTTTATAGGGGTATATAACTCATATAAAGAGACTTTATTGCAGTATTGAAATTATTTATCAACAAGCAAGGAGTATCAGCATGAAAGCAATGGTTTATCACGGCGCAAACGACATCCGTTTTGAAGAAAAACCCCGACCGCAGATTATCGATCCGACCGACGCGGTGGTGAAAATCGTCAAAACCACGATTTGCGGTACTGACTTGGGTATTTGGAAAGGCAAAAACCCCGAAGTCGCCGACGGTCGTATTCTCGGCCATGAAGGCATCGGTATTGTAGAAGAAGTCGGTGAGGCTGTAAAAAAACATCAAAGTCGGCGATAAAGTCATTATTTCATGCGTCAGCAAATGCTGTACTTGTGACAACTGCAAAATCCAACTCTATTCACACTGCCGCAACGGCGGCTGGATTTTGGGCTACATGATTGACGGCACGCAAGCCGAATACGTCCGCACGCCTTATGCCGACAACAGCCTTGTTCCGCTGCCCGATAATGTCAACGAAGAAGTCGCCCTGCTGTTGAGCGACGCCTTGCCGACCGCCCACGAAATCGGCGTGCAATACGGCGATGTCAAACCCGGCGACACCGTCTTCATCGCAGGCGCAGGTCCTGTCGGCATGTCCGCCCTGTTGACCGCCCAACTGTACAGCCCTGCTGCCATCATCGTCTGCGATATGGACGAAAACCGTTTGAAACTGGCGAAAGAATTGGGCGCAACCCATACCGTCAGCCCTGCTTCAGGCGACGTATTCAAACAGGTCTTTGCCATCGTCGGCGACGACGGCGTGGATTGCGCCATCGAAGCCGTCGGCATCCCCGCCACATGGAATATGTGTCAAGACATCGTCAAACCAGGCGGACATATCGCCGTTGTCGGCGTACACGGTCAATCCGTTGATTTCAAACTCGAAAAAAACTGTGGATTAAAAAAACCTCGCCATCACAACCGGCTTGGTAAATGCCAATACCACCGAAATGCTGATGAAGGCAATTTCCAGCAGCTCCGTCGATTACACCAAAATGCTGACCCACCGTTTCAAATTCAGCGAATTGGAAAAAGCCTACGACGTGTTCAAACACGCCGCCGAAAACCAAGCCATGAAAGTGGTTTTGGAAGCGGATTAATTTGAAACAGATTATTGAGTTTTAAAAAGATAGAGGTCGTCTGAAAACAGGTTTTCAGACGACCTTATATATTGCCACCCGAAAGGGACGACCTTTTTGTTTATGGGGCTGATTGAATTGGGATGGCGTGGCGTTAACCTTTTAGCCATATGCAACCGGGCAGTGTGGCTTTATGGCATTTGTAAAGAGTCTGTCAAAAAATAAGCGGTAATATCGTAATGAATGACGATTGCTTGAGTTAAATCTAGCCCGCACGTTATCGGATTGTGTTAACCTTACGCTAGGCTTGATAATAGTTAACATTCTAGGGTTTTGGTTCCCTTGTTTATTAATTATCTCAAGCCAGGGTTCCCGCACCATCATCGCTTCATTTTTTTCTTCCATAAATGCTTCGGGATGCAGTTTGTCCCCTCGCAACAATAAGAACCCGAACATTCTCACTCTTGTATTTTAAGGATTAAACAATGAAATCGCTCAAAACGTTCCTTATTTGGGGCATTGTGGTTTTGGTCGGCGTAGCGTCCTTTACCACTTTGGCCCTCAGTCGGGGCGAGCAGGTCAGTGCGGTATGGATGGTCACCGCCGCCGTGTCGGTGTACTGCATCGCTTACCGTTTTTACAGTCTCTACATCGCCAAATATGTGATGCAGCTTGATCCGAACCGCCTCACGCCCGCCGAGCGGCACAATGACGGTTTGGACTATGTGCCGACACACAAAGGCGTATTGTTTGGACACCACTTTGCCGCGATTGCGGGCGCAGGTCCGTTGGTCGGTCCCGTGCTGGCTGCGCAAATGGGTTATCTGCCGGGTACGCTGTGGATTATCTTCGGCGTAGTGTTTGCCGGTGCGGTACAAGACATGATGGTCTTGTTCGTCTCCATGCGCCGCGACGGTAAGTCTTTGGGCGATATCGTAAAACAAGAACTCGGCACCGTCCCGGGCGTGATCGCGTCCATCGGTATTTTGATGATTATGGTCATCATCATGGCGGTGTTGGCGCTGATTGTGGTGAAAGCACTGGTTCACAGCCCTTGGGGTACGTTCACGATTGCCGCCACCATGCCGATTGCGCTGTTTATGGGTATTTACACCCGCTATATCCGTCCGGGCAAAATCGGCGAGATTTCCATCGTCGGCTTTATCCTGCTGATGCTGGCGGTCATTTACGGCGACAATGTGGCACACAGCTCCATCGGTCATTGGTTTGACCTTGACGGCATCCAGCTCACTTGGGCGATTATGATTTACGGCTTCGTAGCATCAGTATTGCCGGTATGGCTGCTGCTGACTCCGCGCGACTATCTCTCTACCTTCCTGAAAAATCGGTACGATTGTCGCACTCGCCATCGGTATCCTCATCGTTAGCCCTGCGCTGCAAATGCCTGCCGTAACCCACTTTATCGACGGTTCCGGCCCGGTATTCTCAGGCGCATTGTTCCCGTTCCTCTTCATTACCATCGCCTGTGGTGCGGTTTCAGGCTTCCACGCGCTGATTTCTTCCGGTACTACGCCGAAAATGCTGGAAAACGAAACCCACGTCCGCATGATCGGTTACGGCGGTATGATTATGGAAAGCTTCGTGGCGATTATGGCCTTGGCTGCCGCGTCATCGCTTGATCCCGGCGTGTATTTCGCCATGAACAGTCCTGCCGCCCTAATCGGTACAGATGCCAATACCGCCGCCGAAGTGATTACAACCAAGCTGCAATTCCCTGTCGATGCCGCAACCCTGTTGCACACCGCTAAGGAAGTGGGCGAAAACACCATTCTGTCCCGTGCGGGCGGTGCGCCAACCCTCGCAGTCGGTATGGCACACATCATGAGCCGCCTGATTCCGGGCGAAGCCATGATGGCATTCTGGTATCACTTTGCCCTGTTGTTTGAAGCCTTGTTCATCCTGACCGCCGTCGATGCCGGTACGCGCGTCGCACGTTTCATGATTCAAGACTTGGGCAGTATCTTCTACAAACCTTTCGGCAACACTGACTCCATCCCTGCCAACCTGATTGCGACCTTCTTCGCCGTGGCATTGTGGGGCTACTTCCTCTACACCGGCGTGACCGACCCGCTGGGCGGCATCAACTCGCTCTGGCCTTTGTTCGGCATCGCCAACCAAATGCTGGCAGGCGTAGCCTTGATTATGTGTGCCGTTGTGTTGATTAAGATGAAACGCGACCGTTATGTCTGGGTGGCACTCGTTCCTGCCGTCGGCGTACTGTTTGTAACCCTGCTACGCCGGTCTGCAAAAAAACTGTTCCACAGCGATCCGCGCGTCAGCTTCCTCGCCCATGCCGGCAAATACAGCGACGCATTGGCTAAAAAAACGAAGTCCTCGCACCCGCTAAAGACATCGGCGAAATGTCGCAGATTATCTTCAACGACAAAATCAATGCCGGCTTGACCGCATTGTTCCTCTCCGTTGTCGTCATCGTTGCCATCTACGGCGTACGTACCGCCATGAAAGCACGCAAAGTCGGCTGGCCGACCGCCAAAGAAATCCCAGCGGTGTACCGCGACGGCAAACAACCGGAGGCACAAAGTGAAGCGTAAACTCGCCGCTTGGTGGAAAACCGCCAAACTTACCGCCAACCTCATGGCAGGCGTGCCCGATTATGAAAAACTACGTTGCCCAACAGCGCAAACATAATCCCAACGCCCCCGTCATGACCGAGCTGCAATTTCAAGACTATTGCCGCAAACGCCGCTGCGGCGCAAACGGCGGAAGATGTTGTTAATTGTTTGAACGGTTGAAAAAAAGGTCGTCTGAAAGTTTTCAGACGACCTTTTTATATCAATGCTGCTTGAAAAAGGATGGGTTAGTATTCGCCCAATAGCTGCTCGCGGGTCAGCAAGAACACGAATCCGTCGCCGCCGCTGGTTTCCAACCAAGTGAACGGCAGCTCGGGATAGGCGGCTTCCAATACATCGCGGTTGTGTCCGATTTCGACCAGCAGTACGCCTTTGGGATTCAGGTATTTGGCTGCGTGCAGCAGGATTTGGCGGGTGGCGTCCAAGCCGTCTTCGCCGCTGCCCAGGGCGAGTTCGGGTTCGTGCAGGTATTCGTCGGGCAACATATCGACCGATTCGGCATCGACGTAGGGCGGGTTGGAAACAATCAGGTCGTATGTGCCTTCCAATCCTTCGAACAAGTCGGTGTGAATCAGGTTGATGCGCTCTTCCAAACCATAATCTTCAACGTTGATGGCGGCTACTTCCAGCGCATCCAAACTCAAATCGACGGCGTCAATTTCAGCGGCAGGGTAGTGGTGCGCCATTTGAATGGCGAGGCAGCCGCTGCCGGTACACAAATCCAATGCGCGGTGAACCAATTCGGGATGCTCTATCCATGGGGTGAGGCTGTCGCCGAGCAGCTCGTAAATAAACGAGCGCGGTACGATGACGCGTTCGTCAACATAAAAATCGAAATCGCCTTGCCATGCCTGATGGGTAAGGTAGGCGGCGGGGATGTGTTCGACTGCGCGGCGTTCCAGTACTGCCAACACTTCTTCTTTCTCGCTTTGCAGCAGCTTAGCATCGAGGTAGGGCTCCAGCGTGTCCAAAGGCAGGTTGAGGGTATGCAGGATGAGGTAGGCGGCTTCGTCGTGCGCGTTGTCCGAGCCATGCCCGAAAAACAAACCGGCATCGTTGAAACGGCTGACGGCGAAACGCAGGATGTCGCGGACGGAGGTCAATTCTTGGGCTGCTTGGGTAAACATATTCATCAAAAATCCTTAATGGTCGGAGCACCGTCCTTCGGGCGGCAGAATCGGGAAGTCATTTGTTGCAAAGCGGAGCGATTATAACAGAGGTCGTCTGAAAGCATGGTTTCAGACGACCTCTTGGGTGCGGAAGCGGTTATTTTTTGCCTTTTGCCGCTTTCACATCTTTTTCGGTGATGGTGCCGCCGCCGTTATCAAATGCATTCATAATGTAGGTCGAAACTGCTGCTACGTCCGCTTCGTTGATGGCTGTTGCAGGCATGAAGCCGTTGTAGGGTTTGCCGTTAACCTTGATCGGGCCGTTGATGCCTTTGAGCATGCTGTTCAACAGTACCTGCGGTTTTTTTCATGATGTAGTCGGAACGGAACAGGGGCGGGAACATTGCTCCTCTGCCTTCGCCTTTTTTTTACCGTGGCAGGCGGCGCAGTTGGTTTCGTAAATTTTTCTGCCCTTGCGCCATCTGTGCGGCATCGGCGGCGAAGGTTGGGGCGGAAAAAAACAGGAGAGTGCGGCAAGTGTCAGGATGTGGATGGTTTTCATGGTTTGTCCTTGCAGATGGTCGGGATGTTTTTTTGTTTTAAAGGAATAGGGCAATCATACAATAAAGGTCGTCTGAAAACCTATCCTGCCGAAGCTTTTCAGACGACCTTAGATTTAAGTCAAAGAAACAACGGGGATGCTTCAAACCCATCCGCACAAATTGCGCCGCACCAAATCTGCCAGTGCGCCTATCCATTCTGCGCTGTCGTTCAGGCAGGGGATATAGCGGTATTCTTTACCGCCGGCGGCATGAAATTGTTCGCGCCCCATCAAAGCGATTTCTTCCATCGTTTCCAAGCAGTCTGCCATGAAGCCCGGACAGAAAACGTCCAATTTCGTTATGCCTTGTTTCGGCAGTTCGTCAAACAGAACCTGCGTACTCGGTTTAACCCATTTCGCCTTGCCGAACTGGCTTTGGAAGGAGACGATATATTCCTGCTCAGTCAGTCCCAAGGCTTCGGCAAGCAGTTTGGCCGTATGGCGGCATTCGTCGGGATAAGGGTCGCCCTCGTCGTACTGTTTCTGCGGTATGCCGTGAAAACTCAGCATCAGTTTTTCGCCGCGTCCGTGTTCCGTCCAATATGCCTGAATATGTTTTTTTCATGGCTTCGATATAACCTGCATCCTCGTAGAAACGGGACACCGTGCGTATGCTGAGTTGGTTGCGCTGGCGCAGTAATTGCAAGAATACTTTATCCAAAGCCGCACCTGTGCTCGATGCCGCATATTGCGGGTAGAGTGGGACTACCAAAAGATTACCGATGCCTTGCGATTTCAATTCCGCCAAGACGTCGTCAACGCCCGGGTTGCCGTAAGTCATGGCGTAGCGGACGGTTATATCCGGCAGTAGTTTGCCCAAGGTTTCGGCTTGGCGTGCGGTATAAACCAATAAGGGTGAGCCGTCTTTAAACCAGATTTTTTCATAGGCGTGCGCGCTTTTTTTCGGGCGCAGCGTCAGTATCAGGCCACGCAAGATCGGTTGCCACAACAGCTTCGGCAGTTCCACTACGCGTTGGTCGGATAAAAAAAGTCGCGCAGGTAAGGTTTGACGGCTTGCGCGGTCGGAGCATCCGGTGTGCCGAGGTTAAGCAGTAGGACGGCGGTACGGTTTTGTTCGGTATAGGGGAGGGAGGCTCTGGCAGGGAAACGGGGCATGGTTTGTTTCTTTAATATTGAATGATTTTTTTGTGAAAGGTCATCTGAAAAACAAAGGGAATAATCAAGTTAAACGTTTTCAGACGACCTCAATAAGCATAGTTCAATCTCAATCTACACCGCGGGCGCGGTTTTCATGGAATTGCGCCTGCCAATCGGCAAATTTTCCTTGCTCGATGGCTTCACGCATTTCTGCCATGATGACTTGGTAGAAATGCAGGTTGTGGATGGTGTTGAGTTGCGCGCCCAAGATTTCGCCGACGCGGTGCAGATGGTGCAGGTAGGCGCGGCTGAAGTTTTGGCAGGCGTAGCAGGTGCAGCTTTCGTCTATCGGGCGTTTGTCGAGCTTGTGTTTGGCGTTTTTGATTTTCAAATCGCCGAAACGGGTGAACAGCCAGCCGTTGCGCGCATTGCGGGTGGGCATGACGCAGTCGAACATGTCCACGCCGTGCGCCACGCCGTAAACGAGGTCTTCGGGTGTGCCGACGCCCATCAGGTAATGCGGTTTGTGTTCGGGCAGCATCGGTCCGACGGCGCGCAGCATGCGGTACATTTCGGGTTTGGGTTCGCCGACGGACAGTCCGCCGATGGCAAGGCCGGGGAAGTCGAATTGTTCCAAGCCGCGCAGTGATTCTTCGCGCAAATCTTCATACATCGCGCCTTGCACGATGCCGAACAGGGCATTCGGGTTCTTCAAATCTTCAAAGGCTTTTTTGCTGCGTTCTGCCCAACGCAGGCTCATTTGCAGGGATTTTTGCGCCTGTTCGTGCGTTGCTTCGCCGGGTGTGCATTCGTCCAACTGCATCACGATGTCGGAATTGAGTACGGTTTGGATTTTCATGGAGATTTCGGGCGAGAGGAAGAGTCTGTCGCCGTTGATTGGGCTTTTGGAAGGTACAGCCTTCTTCAGTGAGTTTGCGCATGTCGGAGAGCGAGAAAACCTGGAAACCGCCCGAGTCGGTCAAGATGGGTTTGTTCCAGCCGATAAATTCGTGCAGACCGCCGAATTGTTCGATAACTTCCAAACCTGGGCGCAGCCATAAATGGTAAGTGTTGCCCAAAAATAATTTGTGCCTTGATGTCGTGCAGGTTTTGCGGATTCATCGCCTTAACCGAGCCGTAAGTGCCGACCGGCATAAATACGGGTGTTTCGATTTTGCCGTGGTTCAGTTCCAGCGTGCCGCGTCGGGCATGACCATCTTTTTTTATGTAAGGTAAATTTGAGCATAGGTTGTATCTATAAATGTAGGAAACGGCGTGCGAAGCCGCCGTGCAGTCAAACGATTGAGGTAAAAAAACGCGATTATAAAGGATTTTTCATTGCAATAGCGGTGTTTGAATATTTCAGATGACCTTATTCGTATCGAGATGTTCACTGTTGAAAATGTTTCAAAAAAATCACAATGTTCCGACAATGTCGTCTAAAACCCCATTTTCATGCTTGCCATCGCGTCAAAGTATCGTCTATAATCCCAACCTTATTAAACAGGCACGTAGCTCAGTTGGTTAGAGCACCACCTTGACATGGTGGGGGTCGTTGGTTCGAATCCAATCGTGCCTACCAAATTTCCCAAACGGCATTTATGCCGTTATTTTTTAATGTTTTGGAGCTTTTTTGATGTTGAACATTACCTTGCCGGACGGCTCAGTCCGCCAATACGAATCGCCCGTTACCGTGGCACAGATTGCCGCGTCTATCGGAGCAGGTTTGGCGAAGGCGACGGTGGCGGGTAAGGTAAACGGCAAATTGGTCGATGCGTGCGATCCGATTACCGAAGATTCAACCGTCCAAATCATTACCCCGAAAGACCAAGAAGGCGTTGAAATCATCCGCCACTCTTGCGCCCACCTTGTCGGTCATGCGGTCAAGCAGCTCTATCCTAATGCAAAAATGGTTATCGGCCCCGTCATTGAAGAGGGCTTTTATTACGATATTGCAACTGAAAAACCGTTTACGCCTGAAGATGTTGCTGCCATCGAAGCGCGTATGAAAGAATTGATTGCACAAGATTATGATGTAATCAAAATCATGACTCCGCGAGCCGAAACCATCAAAATTTTCCAAGATCGCGGTGAAGAATATAAGCTGCGCCTGATTGAAGATATGCCCGAAGTTGAAGCAATGGGTATGTATCATCATCAGGAATATGTCGATATGTGCCGCGGTCCGCACGTTCCGAACACCCGCTTCCTGAAAAACTTCAAGCTGACCAAGCTGGCAGGTGCATACTGGCGTGGTGACAGCAATAATGAAATGCTGCAACGTATTTACGGCACTGCTTGGGCGACGAAAGATGAATTAAAAGCCTATATCCAGCGTATTGAAGAAGCAGAAAAAAACGCGACCACCGCAAATTGGGCAAGCAACTGGATTTGTTCCACTTGCAGGACGAAGCGCCGGGTATGGTGTTTTGGCATCCCAAAGGTTGGGCTTTGTGGCAGACTATCGAGCAGCATATGCGTAAAGAGCTGAATGCCGCCGGTTACAAAGAAGTCAAAACCCCCCAAATCATGGATAAAACCTTTTGGGAAAAATCCGGTCACTGGGATAACTACAAAGACAATATGTTCGTAACCAGTTCGGAAAAGCGCGAATACGCGGTTAAACCGATGAACTGCCCGGGACATGTTCAGATTTTCAATAACGGTCTGCGCTCGTACCGCGATTTGCCAATGCGTTTAGCAGAATTTGGTTCTTGCCATCGCAACGAGCCGAGCGGTGCATTACATGGACTGATGCGTGTCCGAGGTTTTGTACAAGACGATGCGCATATTTTCTGTACCGAAGATCAAATCGTCAGCGAAGCGCGGGCATTCAATGAATTGCTGGTTCGTATTTACAAGCAATTCGGTTTCCATGATGTGTCCGTCAAACTTTCACTGCGTCCTGAGAAGCGTGCCGGTTCAGACGACGTCTGGGATAAGGCAGAACAAGGCCTGCGCGAAGCATTGACTGCTTGCGGCGTGGAATGGGGCGAATTGCCGGGTGAAGGTGCGTTCTACGGACCTAAAATCGAATATCATGTTAAAGATGCATTGGGACGTTCTTGGCAGTGTGGTACGCTGCAACTGGACTTTGTATTGCCGGAACGTTTAGATGCAGAATATGTAACCGAAAAACAATGACCGCGCCCGTCCGGTAATGTTGCACCGCGCCATTTTTGGGTTCTTTTGGAACGATTTATCGGTATTTTGATTGAAAAACCATGCAGGTTCTTTCCCGCTATGGTTGGCGCCGGTTCAAATGGTGATTATGAATATCACCGAAAATCAAGCAGATTACTGCCGTGAAGTGGCTGCCAAATTGCAGGCTGCTGGCTTCCGTGTAGAGCTGGATTTGCGTAACGAAAAAATCGGTTACAAAATCCGTGATAACAGCCAATACCGCTTCCCTTATCAAATCGTTGTCGGCGATAAAGAGAAGCAAGAAAACAAAGTGGCCGTGCGCCGCAAAAGCAGAAGACTTGGGTTCTTTTGATTTGGATGATTTCATTGCGCAACTGCAGCAAGAAATCGCAGACGCCCTCGTCAACCATTAATTTTTATAGGAGTATTCATCATCGCTCAAGAACGCGAAGCACGAATCAATGGCGAAATTACCGCCAAAGAAGTGCGTTTAATCAGTGAGTCAGGCGAACAGCTTGGTGTTGTATCGGTTCGTGAAGCTTTGGCCATGGCCGAAGAGCAGGATGTGGATTTGGTAGAGATTTCCCCTACTGCCAAACCGCCTGTATGCAAACTGATGGATTACGGTAAATATAAATACCAACAAGCCAAGAAACGCGACGAAGCCAAGAAAAATCAGAAGCAGGTACAAATTAAGGAAATCAAATTCCGTCCGGGTACCGATGAAGGCGATTATCAAATCAAAATGCGCAACATCAACCGCTTCTTGGCTGACGGCGATAAAGTCAAAGTAACGCTTCGTTTCCGCGGTCGTGAAATGGCTCACCAGCAACTCGGTGCGCAACTTTTAGAGCGCGTAAAAGAGGATTTGGCGGAAGTGGCCCAAATCGAATCCTTCCCTAAAATGGAAGGTCGTCAAATGGTGATGATGATTGCACCGAAGAAAAAAATAAAGTTATAATTTTCAGCTTACTCCGATTGCCGCTTCGGAGTAAGCTTTTGATTGGCGGCAAAAACCGTGGCATTTTGGGTTCAAGTGTTTGAAACCAATGTTTTAAAACCCCCTGATGCCTTATCTAATAACGAATGGAGTTTTCCCATGCCTAAAATGAAAACCAAGTCTAGCGCGAAAAAACGCTTCAAAGTACTGGGTAACGGCGGTGTAAAAACGCGCTCATGCGTTCAAACGCCACATCTTGACTAAAAAGACCACTAAAAACAAACGCCAACTGCGCGGTACCTCTATGGTAAACGATCGCGATTTGGCTTCTGTTGCTAAAATGTTACCCTACGCTTAAGGAGTTTAGAATATGCCACGCGTAAAACGCGGTGTAACCGCTCGTGCCCGTCACCAAAAAATCTTCGCGTTAGCCAAAGGCTACCGCGGTCGTCGTAAAACGTATACCGCGTTGCCAAGCAAGCGGTAATGAAAGCCGGTCAATACGCATACCGTGACCGTCGTCAACGCAAACGCCAATTCCGTCAATTATGGATTGTCCGTATTAATGCAGGTGCTCGTGAAAACGGTCTGTCCTACAGCAAATTCATGAACGGTCTGAAACGTGCCTCTATCGAAATCGACCGCAAAGTATTGGCTGATCTGGCTGTATTTGATAAAGCCGCTTTTGCACAATTGGTTGAGAAAGCTAAAGCTGCTTTGGCTGCTTAATCCAAAAATTTGAAAAAGGAAGCTACGGCTTCCTTTTTTTCTTTTGTTTGAATAAAGTCTATGTGATTGATTTTTCTTTCTTTAAAAGCCTATTTTTTTGAATTGATTTGCGCTAAAATACGCCGATTCTATCAAACGGATTGGCTGTAAACGATAAAAGGTCGTCTGAAAAGTTTGGCAATACCAAACCATACAGGCGGCCTCATTGTTTCAGACGACCCATCATCAACCGACAGACGATAAAACCACTATGGAAAATGTAAACCGTATCGTTGCAGAAGGCATTGCCGCAGTAGAGGCCGCGCAAGACTTCAACGCTCTAGAACAAATCAAAGCCCGTTATCTTGGTAAAACCGGCGAGTTGACCGGACTTCTGAAAACCTTAGGGTCAAATGTCGCCTGAAGAGCGCAAAAACCATAGGTGCGCATATCAATGAGTGCAAAAACCAGTTTCAGACGGCCTTTAACAATAAACGCGATGCCCTCAACGAAGCAAAACTTCAAGCCCAGCTTGCGGCTGAAGCACTAGATATTACCCTGCCCGGACGCGCGCAGGAAAATGGCGGTCTGCATCCCGTAACCCTGACCTTGCAACGCGTAGTCGAACTCTTTCACGGCATGGGTTTTGAAGTGGCGGACGGCCCTGAAATCGAAGACGATTTCCACAACTTCCAAGCCTTAAATATCCCCGCAAACCACCCGGCGCGCGCCATGCAGGATACGTTCTACGTTGAAAACGGCGATGTTTTTGCGCACGCACACTTCCCCGATTCAAATCCGCTATATGCTCGACAAAAAAAGAGCCGCCTATCCGCATTATTGCCCCCGGCCGCGTTTATCGTGTGGATAGCGATGCAACGCACTCGCCTATGTTCCACCAAGCTGAAGGTCTGTGGGTGGAAGAGGGCGTAACTTTCGCCGATTTAAAAAGCCGTGTTCACCGACTTTATCCGCCGCTTTTTTTCGAACGCGATGATTTGCAAGTACGTTTCCGTCCGTCTTTCTTCCCATTTACCGAGCCGTCCGCCGAAATCGACATCATGGGCGAAAACGGCAAATGGCTGGAAGTCGGCGGTTGCGGCATGGTGCATCCCAACGTGTTGAAAAACGTGAATATCGACCCCGAAAAAAATACACCGGCTTCGCCTTCGGTATCGGCCTCGATCGTTTCGCCATGTTGCGTTACAACGTGAATGATTTGCGGCTGTTTTTTTCGATAACGATTTGAACTTTTTGAAGCAGTTTGCGAAATGATTGTGCAGGCTGCCTAAAAGAAACTGCCCTAACAAAGTTAAAAAGCAGCCTACACTCCCAAGCAAACAGGTCGTCTGAAAACAAAATCTGATGAAAAGTTAATTAGTTGATTGAGAACATAACATGCAATTCTCCTACTCATGGCTGAAAACCCAAGCCGATACCGAACTTTCCGCCGATAAGCTGAAACATCTGTTAACCATGTCCGGCTTGGAAGTGGAAGAAGCCGAGACTGCCGCGCCTGCGTTTACGGGCGTGGTAATTGCCGAAGTGAAATCCGTTGAAAAACATCCTGATGCCGACCGTTTGAATGTTACCCAAGTCGATGCGGGTACGGGCGAGTTGGTGCAGATTGTGTGCGGTGCACCGAATGTGAAAGCGGGCATCAAGGTGCCGTGTTCGCTGCCGGGTGCGGTGTTGCCGGGCAATTTCAAAATCAAGCCGACCAAGATGCGCGGCGTGGTGTCGAACGGGATGTTGTGTTCCACCGACGAACTCGGTCTGCCTGACGACGGCGTGAACGGCTTACACATTCTGCCGCAAGACGCTCCCATCGGTGCAAACATCCGCGAATATCTGGATTTGGACGATACGGTGTTCACGCTGAAAATCACACCGAACCGTGCCGACTGCCTGAGCATCAAAGGCATTGCGCGTGAAGTGTCCGCGCTGACGGGTTGCGCGTTCAAGCAGCCTGCAATCCATGCCGCGCCAATCACGGGCAGCCGCAAACAGCCCGTGCAGATTGATGCGCCTGCCGATTGCGGCCGCTTTATCAGTCGCGTGATTGAAAACGTGAACGCGCGCGCCGCTACGCCGGATTGGATGAAGCAGCGTTTGGAGCGTAGCGGCATCCGCAGTATTTCCGCGCTGGTGGACATTAGCAATTATGTAATGCTGGAAATCGGTCAGCCGATGCATGTTTTTGATGCCGACAAACTTTCAGGCAGCCTGCACATCCGCCGCGCGCGCGAAGGTGAAACGCTGGAATGCCTGAACGAGAAAACCGTGTCTCTGTCTGAAAACACGCTGGTAGTGGCCGATGAAAAAGGCGCGTTGAGCTTGGCGGGTCTGATGGGCGGCGCGGCAAGCGCGGTTTCAGACGACACACAAAATATCGTGCTGGAAGCGGCTTGGTTTGCACCTGAAATCATCGCAGGGAAATCGCGCCAGTACGGTTTTTGGCTCGATTCGTCGTTCCGCTTTGAGCGCGGCGTGGATTACCGTTTGCAGGCTGATGCTATCGAACGCGCAACCGAATTGGTTTTTGCAAATCTGCGGCGGTGCGGCAGGCGAAATGGTGGAAGCGTTGGGCAAATTGCCTGAAGCCAAGCAGGTCGAATTGCGTTTGGGTCGTCTGAAAACCGTGTTGGGAGTGGACATTCCTGCCGAACAGGTGGAAACCATTTTGCAGCACTTGGGCCTGCAACCTGAAAAAACGGCGGAAGGCTTCCGCGTTACCGCGCCGAGCTTCCGTTTCGACATCGAAATCGAAGCCGATTTGATTGAAGAAATCGGCCGCGTTTACGGCTATGAAAATATCCCCGACGATTACACGTCAGGCCGTCTGAAAATGCTGGCTCTGCCCGAAACCCGCCGTCCGCGTTTTGCCGTTTACAACGAAATGGCGGCGCGCGGTTACCGCGAAGTGGTCAGCTACGCCTTCGTTGACGAGCAGTGGGAACTCGATTTTTGCCGCCAACGCCAATCCCATCCGCCTGCAAAAATCCGCTGGCGGCGCAGTATGCCGTGATGCGTTCCACGCTCATCGGCGGCTTGGTGGAAATTCTGCAAAACAATTTGAACCGCAAACAAAACCGCGTGCGCGTGTTTGAAATTGCCCGCGTGTTCAGCAAAGGTTCAGACGGCCGGTTTGTACAAAACGAACGCATCGGCGGCCTGTGGTACGGCGCGGCGACGCCCGAACAGTGGGGCGAGAAAAACGCGCAACGCAGATTTTTACGACATCAAAGCAGATGTGGAAAAATCTGTTGAAAAAAACAAAGCAGTTGAGTTCGTCAAAACCGAACATCCCGCCCTGCATCCCGGCCGCGCCGCCAATATCGTTTCAGACGGCCAAGTCATCGGCTTTTGTCGGCGAATTGCATCCGAAGTGGCTGCAAAAAAATACGACTTGCCGCAAGCACCGCTAGTATTTGAAATCGACATGGCAGCGGTGTTGGAGCGCGAAAAAAACGCGTTATCAGGCAGTATCGAAAATTCCAGCCGGTGCGCAGGGATTTGGCGTTTGTTATGCCTGAAACCATGACTCATGATGATTTGTTGGTCGCATTGAAAGGCGCAGCAAACAAGTTGGTACAGGAAATCAGCGTATTTGACGTATATCGCGGTACGGGCCTGCCTGAAGGGATGAAGAGCATGGCGGTCAAAGTGATTTTGCAGGATATGGAAAACACGCTGACGGATGAAACAGTCGAGCCGGTTATCGGAAAAACTGATTGATGCGACAACTGCTGCGGGAGCGCAACTTCGCAGCTAAAAAAATAAATATTCGCTTGAATTTTAAATAGAAATTGGTAATAATCTGCACCTGTTACAACAGAAGGTAATAATATGACATTAACTAAAGCCGAATTGGCCGATATTTTGGTAGATAAAGTCAGCAATGTAACCAAAAACGATGCCAAAGAAATCGTCGAACTCTTTTTTGAAGAAATCCGCAGCACTTTGGCACGCGGCGAAGAAATCAAAATTTCCGGTTTCGGTAATTTTCAGTTGCGCGACAAACCGCAGCGTCCCGGCCGTAATCCGAAAACCGGCGAAGAAGTACCGATTACCGCCCGCCGCGTAGTCACTTTCCATGCCAGCCAAAAACTCAAAGGCATGGTGGAGCATTACTATGACAAACAACGCTAATCCCGTTATTCCTGCAAAACGTTATTTCTCACTGGACGAAATGTGCGAACTGGTGCAAATCAGCCCGTCACAATTTGCCCAGTGGCAACATGAGAACGGTATCGTTGTCGGTTACGGCGGCGATCGTTACACCCGTTCCGATGTGGTGAAACTGCTGAAGTTGAAAGATACCTTTGCGCCTTATGTCGACCGCTTCAGCCGTGATTCTTTGGATGTAAACGGTCATCCTGCTGCAAAAGCGGAAGAGGTTAAAGCCGGATTAAATTCTATATTGGCAGATTTGCAAAGCACTTGCTTAGTTTATTAGATAAACAGCCGCTTCCTTATCTAAGGGAAGCGGCTGTTTGTTTTTATGGATTTTGGGGCTTGCTATGTATAGTGGATTAAATTTAAATCAGGACAAGGCGACGAAGCCGCAGACAGTACAGACAGTACGGCAAGGTGAGGCAACGTCGTACTGGTTTAAAGTTAATCCACTATATTAGAAAATATTTACCTAGTTTATAAGCATCCTTAATAAATATGATAGGTACCTGTTTTTAAATGATGTATTGATGCTGCTTGTATTGAATTGAACCATTTTTCGAAGTTATTGTCTTTTATATCAATAGCCTGCACGGATATTGTGTTTAACAATCCATGCTATGAAAGTTATAATGATACAAACACAATGATGTGTTGTCGGCATACTTCAATCTGCACATTTAATCTAAGGAGCGATATTATTGGCTCCAGTTTCTGGATAATCTGACAATGATTCAATATTGGCAAAAAAGTTTGGCTGCCGTACTGCTTTTTAGGGGTATTTTTCTCAAACATGGGCGCAATCCCATTCTGTTTATTTTAATCAACATGGCAAAAATTACAGCAACGATGTCATCGGTTGCATATGTCCGACAATATACGGTTCAATCAGGTATTGCCAAGGCGCAGGATTTTTTTATTACCCGTCCATGAAGAAATATTCTGATCCGTATGAAGTTCCTGCAGAGCAAATTAAAGTGTTTGTTCCCGTGTTAGATAATGGGACGTTGACGCTTTGGCATTTCAACGGACAGAAAAAAATGGTAGGGACTTATAAAAACAGCAAGCCGAACGGTGAATGGACAAACTGGTATCCGAACGGTAAGAAATCTGCTGTGATGCCTTATCAAAACGGTTTGAGCGAAGGAACCGGTTCGCGATATTACCGTAATGGGGTGAAGGAAAGCGAGATCCAGTTCAAACACGACAAAGCCAACGGTTATTGGAAGCAATGGTATCCGGACGGCAGTCCGAAGATGGAAATGAATATGGTCAACGATAAACCGACTGAGATTTTTGAGTTGGGACGAAAAATGGTCGTATTTTATCGGAAATCAGCATTTCTAATGGTCGTCGTAATGGTATTGTTTTGGAATGGTACGAAGATGGGGCCAAAAAGTCAGAATCGGTTTATTCCAACGATCAGCTGGTGAAGAAAACGCATTGGGATAAAGAAGGTTATGTTGTTGAATAACCGTTAAAATACATGAAAAAGAAGTACGGGTAAGGTTTAATGCCTTATCCGTATTTCTTTTTTATGAAAAGGTATTTGGAGGGAACTTGCGATATTTTTTTAAAATAGTGTATAATGTTATATTATAACATATTAATTATGGAGTATTGATTGATGAAACCGAATATTCATCCTGATAATTACCGTACTGTTTTTATTTTTTTCGACAGCGGTGCAAATGAAGGCTGGCTTATCCGCTCTTGTGCGGAGACGCATGGTAAGACGATGGTTTGGAAAGATGGAAAAGAATACCCGCTTTTCGCGCTGGATACGTCGTCTGCATCTCATCCTGTGTACACCGGCAGACAGCGAAACGTTAACACTGAAGGGCGTGCGAGCAAGTTCAATCAGCGTTTCCAATCGATGATGTCTTCATTTAGAAAGGACAAATAATGCAAGTTTTATCTTCACTGAAAACAGCGAAAAAACGCCACCGCGACTGTCAAATCGTCCGCAGGAAGGGTAAGGTTTACGTTATTTGTAAGAGTAACCCGCGCTTTAAGGCACGTCAGCGTTAAATACCGGTTGGATCGACTGTCCGCACCTGAAAAATGGTGCGGATTTTTTTGGTAATCATGTAAACTCATGTTGGTTAATATCATTAAAAATATCTTTTTTTGCCTGCAAACAACCAGTTTTAGGAATATCGGGTAAATTAGCGTAATCCCGCTTGTTTGGAGGTGGAGATGTTTATAACATGGCAGCGCATTTGGCAGACAAATTCCTATTTAGGTTTAGGAGATATTTATGAAATCAAAAGTATTACTGGCTGTTGCCGCCGCATTATCCCTTGGTGCCTGTGTCGCACCCGACATGGATTATGATTTCGAACGTGGTTCCCGTCACGAGCATCGCCATGAACACCGTTACGACAATCGTGATGATAATTACGATCGTAACGAGATGCGCCGTGAAGAGCGTCGTTATGAAGAAAACCGTCGCACATCAGAGTCCCGCCGTTTGCGCACTTTCTCTTGTGAGAACGGATTGTCTGTTGATGTCCGCAACTTGAATAACGATCAGTTGGAATTGCGCCTTGACGACAAGCGCGCTGTATTGTCATCCGATGTTTCCGGTTCCGGCTCGCGCTACACTTCCAACCGCGGCCTGTTCGGCAAAGGTGCGGAATGGCATGAGAAAAACGGCGAAGCATCCTTCAGCTTTACCGATCCGTACGGCAACCGTGTAGAAACTTCTTGCAGCGTGCGCTAAATCCCAAATATCCTGTTAAAGGTCGTCTGAAAAATATTTTCAGACGACCTTTTTTTCTATTTGGTGCAGTGTGCCCCTACATTACAGGTAATCTTTTGGATATAACGAAATCATCTTTAAATCGAACAAACCATTCTTTCCCATTTTCAGACGACCTGATTAAAGTAGCTCCAAACTGAGAATAAGGAGCACCCTATGACTACCACCGCCGACCCGCGCGCCAAGCTGCCCGACACCCCGCTTTCCGGCAACGAAGCCCTGAAAGACCGCAGCGACTATCTGCACGGTACCATCAAAGACGATTTGACCGACGACTTTACCGGCGGCTTTACCGCCGACAATTTCCAGCTCATCCGTTTCCACGGCATGTACGAGCAGGATAACCGCGACATCCGCGCCGAGCGTACCGACCAAAAACTTGAACCCTTAAAAAACATGATGTTGCGCTGCCGCCTGCCCGGCGGCATCATCACGCCGGCGCAGTGGCTGGGCATAGACGAATTTGCCGGCGACCACACCATTTACGGTTCCATCCGCCTGACCAACCGCCAAACTTTCCAATACCACGGCATTTTAAAAACCGATTTGAAGCTGGCGCACCAGTCCCTGCACAAACTCGGCCTCGATTCCATCGCCACCGCCAGCGACGTCAACCGCAACGTACTCTGCACCAGCAATCCCGTCCAAAGCCCGCTGCACCAAGAAGCCTACGAATGGGCAAAACGCATCAGTATGCACCTTCTGCCTCGCACCATGGCATACGCCGATGTCTGGCTGGACGGCGAAAAAGTGTTCACCACCGAACCGACCGAACCGCGCAACAAAGAAATCGCCGACGACGTCGAGCCCATTCTCGGCAAAACCTACCTGCCGCGCAAATTCAAAACCGCCGTCGTCATCCCGCCCGACAACGATGTAGACATCCATTCCAATGATTTAGGCTTCGTCGCCATCGAAGAAAAACGGCAAACTTGTCGGCTTTAACGTCCTTGTCGGCGGCGGGCTGTCCAGCGAACACGGCAACACCAAAACCTACCCCAACACCTCCTACGAATTCGGTTTCGTCCCCCTCGAATACACCCTCAACGCCGCCGAAGCCGTCGTCAGCACCCAGCGCGACTGGGGCAACCGCAGCGACCGCAAAGCCGCCCGCACCCGCTACACCCTCCAGCGCGTCGGCGTCGAAGTATTCAAAGAAGAAGTCGAAAAAGCGCATGGGCATCAAGTTCGAACCCATCCGCCCCTACGCCTTCACCCATCGCGGCGACCACATCGGCTGGGTTAAAGGACTCGAAGGCAACTGGCACCTGACCCTGTTTATCGAAAACGGCCGCCTGCTCGACTACCCCGGCAGACCGTTGAAAACCGGCGTGCGCGAAATCGCCAAAATCCACCCCGGCGACTTCCGCCTGACCGCCAACCAAAAACCTCGTCGTCGCCAACGTCCCGCCCGAGCTGAAAGACACCATAGACAAAATCGCCAAAGAACACGGCTTAATCAGCAAATCCATCACCATCCAGCGCGAAAAACTCCATGGCGTGCGTCGCCCCTGCCAACCTGTCCGCTGGCGATGGCGGAAGCCGAACGCTTCCTGCCGTCGTTCTCCGACAAAATCGACGAAATGTTCGCCAAATACGGCTTGGAAGACGAATACATCGTCCTGCGCGTCACCGGCTGTCCCAACGGCTGCGGCCGCGCCATGCTCGCCGAAATCGGCTTGGTCGGCAAAGCCGTCGGCCGCTACAACCTCTACGCAGGCGGCAACCGCGAAGGCACCCGCATCCCGCGCCTCTTTAAAGAAAACATCACCGAACCCGAAATCCTCGAAATCGTCGACGGCTGGGTCGGTAACTGGGCGCAAAACCGCCTTGACGACGAAGGCTTCGGCGACTTCGCCGTCCGCACCGGCATCGTCAAACCCGTCCTCGACCCGCCGCGCGATTTTTTTGGGTATGAGTGCAGGTAAGGAAGGATGTACAGGAAGAAAGGTCGTCTGAAAAATTCAGACGACCTTTTGGATTTTGAGAACAACGGTTTTCTCGGGCGAACGCGGGACGCAATCGTTCGCTTTAGGGGCGGGTTGGAAGGCCGTTTGAAAAGTTGTCGTGGTGCAGGCTGTGTCTCCAGATTGCTGCAGTCGGACAGACGGCGGGAAGGAAAGTTTTTCGCTGGCAAAGCCCATGCTGTGATATCTTATTCGAAAGGTCGTCCGAATATAGCAAACATACTTAACTTTAAATCCGGCATATCATCAAATTCTGTCATTCCCGTGCAGGCGGGAGTCCATCGTAAAACTTGAGAAACCTTGGTTTGAAAAACAGTTTCTGAATTTCAAAAATGGATTGCCGCCTGCTCAGGAATGACGATAACCGGTAAGGTAAATTGCGTATCGGAGAAAAGTAATCTAGCTATAGCCTGACTTTGGGTTAGCAAACTCGAAAAAATAAGAGGAAGAGTTGAAAGCCGGTAGTCGAAAGGTCGCCTGAAAAACAGAAATACTTGGTTTTCAGACGACCTTTGTTTTGGGGAAGCGGCTCAACGAGTTACGTTGCGCCAGTCGCTTTCGAAATAGCTGACGAGGATTTGGTTGTTCAGATAGTTCGGCTCGACCTTGCGCCTTGCCATGTCGGGCGGGAAGCGGAACATTTCGGCGGCGGTTTGGGCGTTCAGATAACGCGTAGGGACGTCGAATTTCTGCGGGACAGGGAATTGCTTATCGAAGCCTGCCAATACAAATCCCCATTCGCCGAAGGAGGGGACGTAAACGTGGTAAGGCGCGGTAGAAAGACCGGCGGCTTCGAGGGTGGCGACGACCGACCAGTAGGCGTTGGGGGGGCGAAGTAGGGCGAGGTGGACTGGACGACGATTTTGCCCTGCGGCTGAAGATGGCGGGCGACGAGGCGGTACATGGGGACGGAGTAGAGTTTGCCCAGTGAGAAATTGGACGGGTCGGGCAGGTCGATGATGATGACGTCGAATTTTTCAGATGATCCCTCCAGCCATTTGGCGGCATCGTCGTTGACGACGTGCATTTTGGGATGGGACAGCGAGCCTTGGTTGAGCGCGCTTAAGGTGGCGGAGGTTTTAAAAGTGGCGGTCATGTCGGGGTCTAAATCGACCAGGGTAACGTGTTTGACCTGCGGGTATTTCAAGACTTCGCGCGCCGCCAGCCCGTCACCGCCGCCGAGAATCAGGACGCGTTCGGCATTGGGAACCATCTGCATGGCGGGCAGGACGAGGGCTTCGTGGTAACGGGCTTCGTCGCGCGAGGAGAATTGCAGGTTGCCGTTGATGTAGAGGCGGGTATCGTCTTTCCAGCGGGTAACGACGAGCCGTTGGTAGGGCGAGTGGCTTTGATAGACGACGGGGTCGCCGAAATAGCTTTGTTCGGCTTTGAAGGAGATGCGGTCGGCGTAGGCGAAAGCAACGGCGAGGACGGACAAGACAATCAGCGCGCGCAGGCGGATGGCGCGGTAGCGTGGCAGTTCGGCTTTGAATACGCGTGCGGTCAGGTAGGCGACGGCGGCGTTGAGGATGCCGAATAAGAGGGCGGAACGCGCCATGCCGAGTTTGGGGGCGAGAAGAAGCGGGAAGAGCAAGGAAACGGCGAGTGCGCCCAAATAGTCGAAGGTCAGGACTTTGGAAACGAGTTCTTTAAACTCTGCGCCTTTGCGGTTTAACACGCGCATCACCAACGGGATTTCCATGCCGACGACCGCGCCGACAATCAGCACAAAAGCATAGAGCAGGGTGCGGAACGGGGCGGCGGAAAGCCCGAAGGCGACGAACAATGCCAGCGCGGAAATGCCGCCGATGATGCCGACCAGAAGTTCGATTTCGATAAAGCGGTGCAACACGTCTTCGTCTTTAATGTAGCGGGTCAGGTGCGCGCCTATGCCCATCGAAAAAAGATAAAGTCCGATGACGGAGGAAAAACTGCAAAATGCTGTCGCCCAAAAGATAGCTCGCCAACGCGGCGATGATGAGTTCGTAGGCGAGGCCGCAACTGGCGACGATGAAGACGGTGATGATGAGGGTGCGGTTGGCGGTCATGGTGTCGTAGGAATGGGGTTTGAGCTGCTATTGTATATTGAAATAGGGATGGTCTGCCGCAGAGGTCGTCTGAAAAACTCCAGCCGTTTGTTCAGACGACGTTTCCGTATTTTTTTGGGGTTGACATGAAAAATATTGTCAACAATTTGGGCAACTTTGTCCGATTTATTCTATAATTCTACTTTCCAAGTTAACCTCGAATTCGGAGAAGACGATATGTGCGGTGTATTAGGTTTGGTCAGCCATGAGCCGGTAAACCAGCTTCTGTACGACGGTTTGCAGATGTTGCAACACAGGGGGCAAGATGCGGCGGGCATTGTAACGGCCGAGGGCGGCACGTTTCACATGCACAAAGGCAAAGGCATGGTGCGCGAAGTGTTCCGCACACGCAATATGCGCGATTTGATCGGCAACGCGGGCATCGCCCATGTCCGTTATCCTACGGCAGGCAACGCGGGCAGCAGCGCGGAGGCGCAACCTTTCTACGTCAGCTCGCCTTTCGGCATCGTTTTGGCACACAACGGCAACCTCACCAACACCGCCGAACTGTATGAAAACGTGTGCAACAAACACCTGCGCCACGTCAACACCAGCTCCGATTCCGAAGTCTTGCTCAACGTATTCGCGCACGAATTGCGCCGCGAAGTCTCTAAAAACGCCAATCCCCACCGGCTCAATATCGACAATATTTTCAACGCCGTTGCCGAACTCCACCGCCTGGTGCGCGGCGCATACGGCGTGGTTGCCATGATTGCGGGCTACGGTATGCTCGCTTTCCGCGATCCTTACGGCATCCGCCCGCTGGTGTTGGGTTCGCAAACCGACGAGGCAGGCAGAAAATCCTATGCCGTCGCCTCCGAATCCGTTGCCTTCAATGCGCTTGCCTACGATTTGGAACGCGATATCCAGCCGGGCGAAGCAGTATTCGTCGGCTTTGACGGCACACTGATTGCCCGTCAATGCAGTGACCGCGCCAAACTCAGCCCCTGCCTCTTCGAATACGTCTATTTTGCCCGTCCCGACTCCGTAATCGACGGCGTATCGGTTTACCAATCGCGTTTGGATATGGGCGTGTCCTTAGCGGAAAAAATCAAACGCGAGCTGCCCGTGGACGACATCGACGTTGTGATGCCCATTCCCGACACCAGCCGCCCCAGTGCGATGGAACTTGCCGTCCACCTCAAAAAGCCTTACCGCGAAGGTTTGATTAAAAACCGCTATATCGGCCGCACCTTTATCATGCCCGGTCAGGCGACGCGCAAAAAAATCCGTGCGCCAAAAAAACTCAGCCCGATGGAAACCGAGTTTGAAGGAAAAAGCGTATTGCTGGTGGACGATTCCATCGTGCGCGGGACAACCAGCCGCGAAATCGTCGAAATGGTACGCGCAGCGGGCGCGCGCAAAGTCTATATCGCCTCCGCCGCTCCCGAAGTACGCTATCCCAATGTGTACGGCATCGATATGCCCACGCGCGAAGAATTGATTGCCAACGGGCGCAGCGCGGCGGAAATTGCCGCCGAAATCGGCGCGGACGGCATCGTTTTCCAAAATTTGAGCGATTTGGAAGCCGTCGTCAAAGCACTCAATCCGAAAAATCGAGTCCTTCGATTCGTCCTGTTTCAACGGCATCTATCAAACCGGCGACATCGACCAAGCCTACCTCGACCGCCTGTCCGCCGAGAAATCCGGCTGCGGCGGCTTGAAAGTCCACCCGAGCAGGATGGAACACAGCATCAGCATCAGCGATGCGGGCGACGAAGAATAAAACCGGTTTGAACGATTAAGGCAAAAGGTCGTCTGAAAACCGCCCTCCTTTAAGGGGAAAGGGTTTTCAGACGGCCTTTTCCCTTTGAATGAAAGAGCCTGATTTTGCCAAAGGGTTATTCCTAATTTATTTATACTTCATGGAATATAACTACAAAATACAAAAATACAACAATCAAAGAGAAACTTTACAAGAAAAAAACTTGCATTACTTCCGCTTAAAGCGCATAATTCGTCCCGTTAGCTGGTTCGAGTAGTCAGTTAATAGTTTCTCCTCTATTTCTCCTTTTAGACTTGGCACACATCTTATTGATGTGTGCATTTTTTGCTTTTTTTCTTTCAATCTAATGATATAAGCAAAGAAGTTACAATATTTCATATTTCCTATCTACTATCTACCAGTGTAATTATTCTAATCTTGGCTTCTGTCCTACACTCAATCCAAATCCAATACCGTTTCTTCTTTTTACTTCCTCCATCACCACATAACTTCGGCTTTCCGCCGCGGCAGGCAGGTGCAGTAAAAATATTGCCCAACATATCCCGATAGGCCGACATATCGGGCAGGCGGACTTTAATCAGATAATCGTATTCGCCCGATACCAAGTGGCATTCCAAAATTTGCGGAATCCTCATGACTTCCCGACGAAAAATCTTCAAAAAAATATTGCCTGACTTCGAACGCAGCTTCAATTCGACAAAAAAATCAACAATCCTTTTGCCCAATAAATTCGGATTGAGGCGGGCGTGATAGCCGGTAATGAAATTATCGCGCTCCAGCCGTTTGACGCGCTCGGTAACAGGCGTAGTCGAAAGCCCCACTTTCTCCGCCAGCTCCGTCATCGGTATCCGGGCGTTTTTGTTGCAGAAATTTTAAAAATTTTTCAGATCGGTTTTTATCCAGTTCTTTCATGATGCTTTTCCTTTTGAATGTCATTAAATAGGGATAATACATACGAAATTATTAAAAAAATAAAGTGAATATCTCTAATAAAAAAATATCCTAAACTAGCCATTCATAATCAAAAAAATAATTTAAATTTTAAGGAGAAGATATGAAGCTGATTGTTTTTGGGCGCAGGTATCGCCGGAGTTTCAACCGCATGGTATTTGGCTTCCGAAGGGCATGACGTAACCGTCATCGACCGCGCCGACGATGTGGCAATGGAAACCAGCTTTGCCAATGCCGGGCAGCTCTCTTACGGCTACACCACGCCTTGGGCGGCTCCGGGTATTCCGCTCAAGGCCTTGAAGTGGATGTTCAAGCAACACTCGCCCTTAATTTTTTTCAACCCGACGGAAGCCTGTTTCAAATCTGCTGGCTCAAACAAATGCTGGACAACTGTACGGCGGAGCGTTATCAAATCAATAAAGAGAGGATGGTTCGGATTTCGGAATACAGCCGTGAAATGTTCCGTCTTTTTAAAGAACAGGAAAACATTGATTTTGAGGGTAGAAACAAGGGGACTTTGCAAATCTTCCGCACGCAAAAAGAAGTTGCCGCGGCTGAAAAAGACATTGCCGTTTTAGAACGTTACGGCGTTCCCCTACGTCGTCTGAAACCCTGAAGAATGTTTGGAATTCGAACCCGCGCTACACCATGCTTTACCTAAAATCGCAGGCGGATTGCACCTTCCTGCCGATGCCACCGGCGATTGCCGTCTGTTTACCCGAAAACTGCGCGATTTGTGCATACAGAAAGGCGTGCGTTTTGAATTCGGACATCACATCCGCCGCATCTTACACGACCGATGCCGCGCTACCGCCGTTGAAACCGATCAAGGACAGTTCGGGGCAGACGCATTCGTATGCGCCTTAGGGCTGTTTCAGCAGAACGGTTTTGGAGGATTTGGGCTGGGATTTGCCGATTTATCCGGTAAAAGGCTATTCATTGACCGTCCCTGTCGTTCATGATGAAAAAGCACCGGTTTCCACCGTTCTTGATGAAACATACAAAGTTGCCATCACCCGCTTCGACAAACGCATCCGCGTCGGCGGTATGGCGGAGTTGTCAGGTTACGGATTGCATTTATCTGAAAAAAACGCCGTGCTACTTTTGGCATTGGTCGTCAACGACCTTTTTCCCGGGCGGCGGAGATTTGCAGCAGGCGGAATTTTTGGAGCGGGTTACGGCCGATGACGCCCGACAGCACGCCGCTTATCGGCAAAAACACCATTGGAAAAACTTGTTTCTGAACACAGGACACGGGACTTTGGGTTGGACCATGTCGCTCGGCTCTGCCAAACTGACCGCCGATATAGTCTGCGGTAAGGAAACCGAAATCGGCAGCGATGATTTGGGTTTGTCTCGTTACACGAAAGTTTGACGGCGCAATGCACTGTCTTTGTAAAAAGGTCGTCTGAAAACGGATATAGCAAGTTTCCTCAAACCTATATTCCGACTTTTCAGGCGACCTTTTTCAATTCGGTATTGTGTTGTTGCGGGTAAAAATCCACGCTGCGGCGTTTTTTTGGATTTTCGGCCCGCTACATTTAGTAGAGTGGGGGAGGTTGCAGATATGGCAAAGGTCGTCTGAAAGCCTGGAGTTAAGGTTTCAGACGACCTTTGATTTTTATCCGCCCAATTTCTGGCTCAAACTTTCCGTATATTCCTCGCGTTCGGCGCGGCTGGTTTCGGGGAGGTGGGTGTTGAGGGACGACCATTTCCACCTGCTGCGCGCTTTGTTGAGTTCGGACGGGAGTTTGTCCGGCGTCCAGGGCGCTTTTGCGGCTGTGCAACTCGACTTGCGATTGCGCCGCATGGCCGCGCGTTTGCAGGATGTGGAGCAAATCGAGGGCGCGGGCGGCGAGCAGGGTCAGGGTTTCGGGGTCGGTGTGCAGGGTTTGGCGGCCTGTGAGCTTGTCGGAAATGGTGCGGGTATTGGGCAGGATGCCGCCCAAAAAACCGCCGATTGCCGTACCCAATCCGAGCGAACCGCCAAGCGTGGCGATGTCCAGCCCCAAGCCGATGAGTGCGCCGGTTGCCGCGCCCGTGCCGGTACGGATGCCGTATTGTTTGAGCAACTCGCTGTCGAACGGATCTTGATGGAAGGCTTTGGGTACCCAGTCGCCGCCGTCGATTTCGCTGTGGTAGAAGCGGTAGAGGGCAAACAGCCGCTGCTGCATCTGTCGTTCGAGCTGGCGGATTTCTGCCTGCATGGTTTGCAGGACGGGCGCGGGGTCGTCGTTTTCGTCGATTTCCTGCGTGAAGGCTGCCACATCGAGCAGGAAACCTGCGATTTCGTGCCGCGCTTCTTTGTCCAGACGCGTCCATTCGCGGCGGCGGGAAGCGGTCAGGCGATCGATGATGTCGTGTTGCGGCAGCATGGTGGCGAGCTTGTTCCAAAGGTTCAATTCGCCTTCAAAATCGAAGGCGACAGTGTCGAACCCCTGCGAAAACGTGCAGGTTGCGGCGCGCCAGCATGGTCGTCCACGCTTCGGGAAGCTGTCCGCCGGTAAAGTTGAACACGGGCATGACCGGTTTGGCGCACCATGAAAGAATGGTCAATTCGTCCCGATATTTGTCGAGGACGGGTTCGCGCGCGTCGATGACGTACAACGCCATGTCGCTTTGCAGAAGCTGCCGCAGCACTTTGGCTTCTGGTTGAAATCGTGATGCGCGCCGTGGCTGTCGAGGAACTTTTGCAGCCGCTCGATGCCGTCGGCGCGTGCATCCGTATGGGTTTCCAGCCAATCCAAAAACGCCGCCCGCGTCTTCGAGTCCGGGCGTATCGTACAGGTACAGCAGCGTGTCGGCGCCGTCGGTAATCGCGGCTTCTTCGACATGGCGCGTGGTGGACGGGGCGTTTTTGACTTCGCCGAACCCGCTGTCGCGCAACAGGGTGCGCAAGAGCGAAGTTTTGCCGGTATTGGTATGCCCGACGACGGCGAGGGAAAGGGGTTGGTTGTTCATCATATTTTGAAAGAATGGGTTTTCAGACGACCTTTTTCAGAATGGCGGCTTAACAGGGCATTTCAAGTGCGTTATTGCTTTTCAGACGACCTTCCTGCGCCGCCTTGTCAGGGTTCCAGCCATGCCACGTCGCACTCTGCCAACGCGTTGCGCCAGTGGTCCAATGTTTCGGACAGGTCGTCTGAAAGCGCCCGCTCCGTCAAAAGCTGTACCACCGCCCCGCCCTGCGCCGCTTCCGAAAGCCGGACAATCTGACGCAACACGCCGCGGTCGGGGACGGTTTCCGCGCGCACGCCGATGAGGAGCTGGGCGGGTTTCTGTTTCAACTCCGCTTCCAAAGCGGCAACCTCTTCCCGATTCGCCGCCACGCCTTTATCCAGCCATTCCTGTGCCAGCCTGCCCGCAAACCATGTGCCTTCGTGCCATTCGGTTTCCAGCATGACTGCCCACTTGGGCGCGTCGTTTAAGGTGATTTTCGGGGAAACGGCGGACTACGGTTTCCCGACGCGTGTCCGCATCGACGATTTTATTCTGCCAACGGCGGATGACCGCCTGATAATAAGGCTTCTCCAAATCGAGCTTGCTTTGGCTTGTTTTTAAAAAGATCTTGCACACCGCCCAAGCCAGCAGGCGCGGCAGGATGCCGTAGCAGGCAATGCTACCCACCAACAGTCCCGACCACGCGCGCGCATCGGCGATGTTGCCGTTCAGACGACCTTCGACCACCGCCCGCGCGTCGGGCGCAGGGAAACTCGAGTTTCGACGGCAGCCACGCCAGCATCTCCACCGCGCGTACCGAAGCGGCATTGGTCAACAGCGTGCTTTCCCAGTTGAACGTATATTGGCGCACCAAAAGCAGCAGCACTACCGACACCAGCATCCCGCTCAGGGTGCAGAGCCACAAGCTGTGTGAAGTCGCGCCGGCGATCCAACGCGCCGAAGGCTGCCGCCATTCATCCGCATACAGCCGAAACACCGCCTGATTGACGGGGTCTTTACCCCGAAACCACGTCGCGGGACTGCTGAAAAACCGCCCTACTTTCACACGCAGGAACAACGTTGCCAACCATACCGCCAACATCAGCGTATTCATGCCCAACACGCCCGCCAAAAATCAGGGAAAAAAATTCAGCCCTTGGCTGTCCATCAGAAGGTAAGTGCCGGAAAAAGCCGCCGCTAAACATCATCGTCGCCGCCACGATCCACAGCCAAAACGACCCTGTCCGCACTTGTTCCAAGGTATGCCGAAGCCGGCGGTCTCTGTCTATCATCTCTGCGCGGCGGATGATTTTTCCTTCCACGCCGCCCTCGACATGACGCAACGCCTCCGTCGCCTGCACGGGATCGCCGGCAAAAATATAGCCGCCCTCTTCCAAAAATACGGACAAGTTCGGCGAGTTTTTCGGGATGGGTTCAACATAAAAAAAGGTCCTTGGATTCGGATTTCAAGTGCAACACCAGAGTACCGGTGGTTGGAACAGATTTAAGAATAAAACACTTGGCGTTTCGTAGCCAAGTGTTTTTCTCGGCCGGTGGTTCAACTCATCTTGAACCCTGCGTATCTCCCGATCGCTGATGTTTCGGAAATCGGTTTGTTTGGGGAAATATTGCCGGATGAGTCCGTTGGTGTTCTCATTCAGCCCTTTCTCCCAAGAATGGTAAGGGCGGCAAAAATAGGTTTCCGCCTTCAATGCTTTGGCTATTTTGGTGTGTTGGTAGAACTCTTTGCCGTTATCCATGGTAATGGTGTGGACTCTGGCTTTATATGCCTTTAATACCCTAATGGCCGCCCGGGCAGTGTCTTCGGCTTTTAAGTTCTTTAATTTGCAGATGATGGTGTAGCGGGTAGTGCGTTCGACCAAGGTCAATAACGCGCTTTTCTGATTTTTGCCGACGATGGTGTCGGCCTCCCAATCTCCGATGCGGGTTTTCTGGTCGACGATAGCAGGTCGGTTTTCTATGCCGACGCGGTCGGGCACTTTGCCTCTGGTCCATGTGCTGCCGTAGCGTTTGCGGTAGGGTTTGCTGCATATTCTGAGATGTTGCCACAAAGTGCCGCCGTTGCTTTTTGTCTTGGCGGAGGTAGCGGTAAACGGTGCTGTGATGGAGTGTGATCTCGTGGTGTTTATGCAGGTAGGCGCATACTTGTTCGGGACTGAGTTTGCGGCGGATAAGGGTGTCGATGTGTTGAATCAGCTGCGAATCGAGCTTATAGGGTTTTCGCCGGTGCTTTTTGGTCAGCCGGCTTTTGCTTCTGTGCTTTATCGGCGCTGTATTGCTGTCCTTGGATGCAGTGTCGCTTGATTTCTCGGCTGATGGTGCTTTTGTGGCGGTTAAGTTGTTTGGCGATTTCGGCGATGGTGCAGTGGCGGGACAGGTATTGGATATGGTATCGTTCGTCTTGGGTCAGTTGTGTGTAGCTCATGGCAATCTTTCTTGCAGGAAAGGCCGTATGCTACCGCATACTGGCCTTTTTCTGTTATGGAAAGTTGCACTTCAAATGCGAATCCGCCGTCGTCTGAAAGGGATAGTGAAAACGCAAAGATTTTATCACAGCCCTTTTTCATTCGTAGGCAGGATTCTTGAGTCCGGTTTTTTTATAGCAAATGGCAAGGCTCGTTTATTTTTGAGCGCCTTTTTCCGCCACCAGCCTCATTATTTCCACGTAAGCGGGGATTTATTGGAAACCCTAAGAAAGAGAGATTGGCAAAGCGTCGGTAAAATTCAAAACCAGTTTTTCAGCCGGCGTTGCAAGGACGAAAAAAATAAGAACTAAGCACCAAAAGGTCGTCTGAAAACCTTTAAATACAGGTTTTCAGACGACCTTTCATGTTTACAGCCTTACCGTAATACTTTTTACAGCTTTGCCAATGCCTGATTGAACGTTTCGCTCGGGCGCATGGCTTGGGCGGCTTTTTGCGGCGTCGGGGGCGTAGTAGCCGCCGATGTCGGCTGCTTTGCCTTGTGCGGCGGAAAGCTCGGCAACGATTTTGGCTTCGCCGGCGGTCAGGGTTTCTGCCAACGGCGCAAACGCTGCTTTCAACTCTGCGTCTTTATCCTGCGCTGCCAGCTCTTGCGCCCAGTAGAGGGTGAGGTAGAAATGGCTGCCGCGGTTGTCGAGTTCGCCTGCTTTGCGTTTGGGCGATTTGTCGTTCAACAGCAGTTTTTTTCGGTGGCGGCATCCAGCGTGTCGGCTAGGACTTGGGCTTTGGTGTTGCCGGTTTTTTTGCGCCAGATGTTCAAACGATACGGCAAGCGCGAGGAACTCGCCTAAAGAGTCCCAGCGCAGGTGGTTTTCTTCGAGGAACTGTTGGACGTGTTTCGGTGCGGAGCCGCCCGCGCCGGTTTCAAACATGCCGCCGCCGTTCATCAATGGAACGATGGACAGCATTTTCGCGCTGGTGCCGAGTTCCAAAATTGGGAACAGGTCGGTCAGATAATCGCGCAGGACGTTGCCGGTTACGGAAATGGTGTCTTCGCCGTTTTTCAGACGACCCAAGCTGAACTTGGCTGCTTCTTCAGGGGCGAGGACGCGGATGTCGAGGCCGTTAGTATCCAGCTCGGCAAGGTAGGCTTTGACTTTGGCGAGCAGGCTTTTGTCGTGCGGACGGTTTTCGTCGAGCCAGAACACGGCGGGCGTGTTGCTCAGGCGGGCGCGGTTGACGGCGAGTTGTACCCAGTCTTTGACGGGCGCGTCTTTGGTTTGGCACATACGCCAGATGTCGCCTGCTTCAACGTCGTGCTGCATCAGGACTTTTCCCGCCGCATCAATGACTTGAACCTGACCGTCGGCTTCGATTTCGAAAGTTTTATTGTGCGAGCCGTATTCTTCGGCTGCCTGCGCCATCAGGCCGACGTTGGGCACGGTACCCATGGTTGTCGGGTCAAATGCGCCGTGTTCGCGGCAGAAGTCGATGGTTGCTTGATAAACGCCTGCGTAGCTGCTGTCGGGAATCACGGCTTTGGTGTCTTGCGCTTTGCCGTCTTTGTCCCACATGCGGCCGGAGTTGCGGATCATCGCGGGCATGGAAGCATCGACGATGACATCGCTGGGGACGTGCAGGTTGGTAATGCCTTTGTCGGAATCGACCATCGCCAAATCTGGGTTGGCAGCGTAAACGGCAGCGATTTCGGCTTCGACGGCAGCGCGGGTATCCGCATCCAGTTTGTCCAGATTGGCAAGCAGGTTGCCGAAGCCGTTGTTGACGTTGACGCCGGCGGCAGCCAGTTTGTCGCCGAATTTTTTTCAAAGACGGGTGCGAAGAATACTTTTTGACGGCGTGTCCGAAGATAATCGGGTCGGACACTTTCATCATGGTGGCTTTCATGTGCAGCGAGAACAAAACGCCTTTTGCCTTCGCGTCTTTGACTTGTTCGGCAAGGAAGGCGAGCAGGGCTTTTTTGCTCATCACGGTCGCATCAATGATTTCGCCGGCTTTCAGGGCAACGGGCTCGCGCAGCTCTTTTTTGTTGCCTTGTTTGTCGGTGAACACGATGGATACGGAAGTCGCATCGGGTACGGTAACGGATTGTTCGTTATGGAAAAAAAGTCGCCGCTTTGCATGGTGGCAACGTGGGTTTTGGAGTCTTTGGTCCATGCGCCCATGCTGTGCGGATTTTTTTCGCAAAGTTTTTTTCACTGCTTTAGGCGCGCGGCGGTCGGAGTTGCCTTCGCGTAAAACGGGATTGACCGCGCTGCCTTTGATGCGGTCGTAACGTTCGCGCACGGCTTTTTCTTCGTCGGTTTGCGGGTCGGCGGGGTAATCGGGGACGGCAAAGCCTTTTGCCTGCAATTCTTTAATCGCAGCGGTCAGTTGCGGTACGGACGCGCTAATGTTCGGCAGTTTGATCACGTTGGCGTCTGGCTGTTTCACCAGTTCACCCAACTCGGCAAGCGCGTCGGGTACGCGCTGCGCTTCGGTCAGATATTCGGGGAACGCCGCCAGAATGCGGCCGGACAGGGAAATATCACTGGTTTTGACTTCGATACCGGCATGGCGGGTAAACGCCTGCACAATCGGCAGCAGGGATTGGGTTGCCAGCGCGGGGGCTTCGTCGGTATGGGTGTAGATAATGGTGGCTTTGCTAGTCATGGGATATTCTCTTGTAGGTTAGGGTTTTTTTCTTTTTCGAATGCGGCGCAAAAAGCGCGCTGCGTGGCTATTATGGCATATTTCGGCAGGCTTGGGATATGGTTTTAATATGTTATCAATCAGTTTAGCAAAAAGGTCGTCTGAAACGGCTTCGGTAGCGTTTTCAGACGACCTTTGGGGGATTATAGGGAATATTTTTTTCTTTAATGCACGGACGGCTTTCAATATTTCTGCATTGCTTTTTCTTAACTCCTTCTTGAGCTTTATTTCGTTTTTTTCTAGAAAAGCCATTACATCCAATTGGTTTATTTCAGGTTTTTCTCCTTCACCCATCAAGGTTTTTTTGATGTTTTATCAAATATTCCAAAACATGACTTGCCAATATATTGATTTCGACCCTCCGGTTAACCACTGCTTTAATTTCAGGATCGCGGAAATCAGCATCCAAAAAAATCTTCCGGTAACTTTTTTTCCACTCATCAGCCAGCTTTTTTTGCAGCTTCAAAAAAATTCTGGAGAATGTGTCGAATTTTCTCCAGCCCGGTTAAATTCATCTTGTGCTGCCATCAATTCCGAATGAGACTGTAAAAACGATTTCGAAAAATTTAACCAAATCCGCCCGTCCGTATGGCGATTTCACATTTGAAATAGGGATTGGCTCCAGCAGTTTCGGGTTAGGATCGGGGAAGTCGTTAATCATTTTGGCATAATCAGCAGGTGGCATGACCTTGCCTTTGGAAGACTGCACCGCGACGCGTTTTCCTGCAACGGGTTTGGCAGCGGCGCTTACGTTGACAGTTATAGTGGATTAACTTTAAACCAGTACGGTGTTGCCTCGCCTTGCCGTACTATCTGTACTGTCTGCGGCTTCGTCGCCTTGTCCTGATTTAAATTTAATCCACTATATTACCGCTTATTTTTTGACAAATTCTTTACACAATATCCTGACAAAGAGAAGGTCGTCTGAAAACCGATTTTGGGTTTTCAGACGACCTTTGTATGGAAGAGCGAAAGCGGTGAAGGAGTTGCTTACCGGTTTACGGTTGGGCATGCCGTTTTCTGTCCGCGTGTTCCTTGAGGGTGGCACACATGCCGGCAGTATTGCCGCCGCTCATGAGCATGACCGGTTCGCCGTTGAGGGCGTAGCTGCCGCTGCCGTCATCGGAGATGACCGTTTTGTTGTCGTCCAGCTTTAGGCTGTTTGGCGTTTTTGCCAGCGGCCGTTTTTTTGACCTCGTTTTGCACAGCCATGCAATAGCTGCCATTTGCCAAGATACCGACAAGCTGCGAATCCATGGTCATGTAAACGCCGGGAGGCGGGGTTTTGGCAAATGCCTGTGTTGACAGCATCAGAGCGGCGGCGGTTAGAAGTTGGAGGGAAGTTTTCATATTAAATTACGCGTTGCCGCGTTTCGGGTCGTTCGGGCGCAGTTGGGCGGCGAGTTTGTCGAGGATGCCGTTGACGAATTTGTGTCCGTCGGTGCCGCCGAAGGTCTTGGTCACTTCGATGGCTTCGTTGATGATGACGGGGTAGGGGGTTTCGGGCATTGCGCTCAATTCGTGGCATGCCATCAGCAGGACGGCGCGTTCGATGGGGCTGAGGTCTTTTTCGTCGCGGTCGAGCAGGGGGCGGATTTGTTGGATGTATTCAGCGGCGTGGGTGTGCGTGCCGAAGAAGAGTTTGTTGAACAGCTCTTCGTCCGCTTTGGCGAAGTCGGGCTGGTCTTGGATGTTTTTAGCGATTTCGGGGGCGGCGGTGTTGTTGATGCCGGCTTGGTAGAGGGCTTGTACGGCTAACTCGCGGGCGCGGCGGCGTGGGGTTTTCATGGGGATTCCTTCGTTGGCGGCACGGTGGGTGCGGTAATGAATGTTTCAGACGACCTCTGTCGGATGACGGGTCGTCTGAAAACGGTTTGTCCGACAGACGGGGCGAAACCGGAATGCGGTAAAGCTACGGGTTTCGCGTTCGGGCTTATTCTTCTTCGTCGTCAAACTGCTCTTCGATCAGGCGGTTGACGAGGTTGGCGCACTCGACGGCGACTTTGGCGGCGTCGGCAGCTTTTTCTTCAATACGGGCGACGGCTTGCTCGTCGTTTTCGGTGGTCAGGATGGCGTTGGCGATGGGGATGTTGTAGTCGAGTCCGACACGGGTTACGCCTGAACCGGATTCGTTGGAAACGAGTTCGAAGTGGTAGGTTTCGCCGCGGATGACGACGCCGATGGCGATCAGCGCGTCGTATTGCTCGGAGGCTGCCATGTTTTGCAGGACGAGCGGTACTTCGAGCGCGCCGGGTACGGTGGCGACGGTGATGTTGTTGTCGGCTACGCCCAATTCTTGCAGGGTGCGGCAGCAGACTTTGAGCATTTCGCTGCCGATTTCGTTGGTAAAGCGGGCTTGTACGATGCCGATGCGCAGGTGTGCGCCGTCGAGGTTCGGGGCGATGATGTTCATGGTGTTTCCTTGTATTTTGAGCGGTAAACGGGTTTTCAGACGACGTTTGGCTTTTCTGAAAACGATATCGGGGATTTATTCCTGCGGCTGCCAGTCGGCAACGGCTTGAAACTCACCGTCTTCGCCGATTTCCCATGCGCTGCCTTCGGGTTGGGTTATCATCGCGGCGATGGCGGGATTGGACTGGGTGATTTCGGAAAGGCTGACGACGCTGAAATTGTCGGGATCGTCGGTGTATTCGTCGGTTTCGTCGCCGCTGAAGAAGCGCCAGCCGCTGTCGTTTTCGAAAACGGGGGCTTCGCGGTAGAGGAAGCCGACGGGTTCGCCTTGTTTGGCTACCGTATTGGTCACGATGCAGCGGTCGAGTGCGGCTGAGAGGGCTTGGGCAAATTTATTCATTGCGGTGTGTGCATGCCGTAAAAATTGTGCGGATTTTATCATGATTAGGGCAGCCTCTGCACCGTGTATCTTTATAGTGGATTAACTTTAAATCAGGACAAGGCGACGAAGCCGCAGACAGTACAGATAGTACGGCAAGGCGAGGTAACGCCGTACTGGTTTAAAGTTAATCCACTATATATTTGCCGCTTATGGTTTGATGGTACAATGCTGGTCGTCTGAAACGGGCTGAACTGTGTTTCAGACGACTATTGCAGCCTTAAAGTGTTTCCGTATTTGCATGAAGTGCCGAAACGCATTCGGGTTGGTTTGGGAAGCCGGATTTTCGCCGCCTCCCGCCCGATACGCCGAAGCAAGAAGAAAGACAAACGTCCTCATGAAAAACAGATGTGTTAAAACAGCAGGCGCATGCCGCCATTCAGAATAAACTGGGATACCATTTCAAAGATACCGCACTTTTGCAGCAGGCGCTGACCCACCGCAGCTACCATGCGAAAAACAACGAGCGTTTTGAGTTCGTCGGCGATTCGATTTTGAACTACACCGTCGCCAAAAATGTTGTTTGACGCGTTCCCCAAGCTGACCGAAGGCGAGTTGTCGCGTTTGCGCGCGAGCTTGGTCAATGAAGGCGTGTTGGCGGAAATCGCTTTGGAAATGAATGTCGGCGACGGGCTTTATTTGGGTGCGGGCGAGTTGAAAAGCGGCGGATTCAGACGACCCTCCATCCTTGCCGATGCTATGGAAGCGATGTTTGCCGCCGTCAGCTTTGACGCGGATTTCGCCGAGGCGGAGAAAGTGGTGCGACACTTGTATGCCGAACGCGTCAAACGTGCCGATTTCAAAACGCAGGGCAAAGACAACAAAACCGCCCTGCAAGAAGCCCTCCAAGCCCGTCGCCTTGCTCTGCCCAAATACCGCATCGAAGAACAAATCGGACATGCCAATGATAGTATGTTCTTAATTTCATGCGACTTAGGCGAACTCGGTTTTATCTGCAAAGCACAAGGCAGCAGCCGCAAAGTTGCCGAGCAGCAAGCCGCCAAAGAAGCGCTGCAATGGCTCGAGCAACACCATCCTTTGAAAAAAGCGAAAAAATAGCCGATTTATTTTTCAGACGACCTAGGGTCTGACGACATTCAATAATTTCCATGTTTTTTTATCGCCAAAGCGGCATCTTCCGCTTTGCGAACAAAAAAATCCACTTGGACAATTAAATCTCGACAGCCCCTATGACAAGACAAAAAGGTCGTCTGAAACGTCAAACAGAAAGCCATCATGGACATCGAAACCTTCCTGCAAAAACGAATCCAGCCATCCCACCGACTACCGCTGCGGCTTCGTCGCCATTGTCGGCCGCCCCAACGTCGGCAAATCCACGCTGATGAATCACCTCATCGGGCAAAAAAATCAGCATCACCAGTAAAAAAGCCCAAACCACGCGCAACCGCGTTACCGGCATTTACACCGACGACACCGCACAATTCGTTTTCGTCGATACCCCCGGTTTCCAAACCAAACACCGCAACGCCCTGAACGACCGCCTCAATCAAAACGTAACCGAAGCGTTGAGCGGCGTCGATGCCGTCGTTTTTCGTCGTCGAAGCCATGCGCTTTACCGATGCCGACCGCATCGTGATGAAACAACTGCCGACAAACACGCCCGTCATCCTCGTCATCAACAAAATCGACAAAAAAACAAAGCGGGCAGCAGCGGTTTGCAGGAATTTATCGACCAAATCAGCGCAGAATTCAAATTTGCAGGGCATGAAACCGTCAGCGCCAAACACGGATTGGGCATCGCCAACCTGCTCGCGCGCCTCAGACCTTACCTGCCCCAAAGCGTGCCGATGTATCCGGAAGAAATGATGACCGACCGTTCCAGCCGTTTCCTCGCCACCGAAATCGTGCGCGAAAAAACTGTTCCGCTACCTCGGTGAAGAGCTGCCCTACGCCATGAATGTGGAGATCGAACAATTCGAAGAAGAGGAAAACGGACTCTACCGAATTTACATCGCCGTATTGGTCGATAAAGACAGCCAAAAAAAGCCATCTTAATCGGCAAAGGCGGGGAAAAAAACTGAAAAAAATCTCCACCGAAGCCCGCCTCGATATGGAAAAAAACTGTTTGATACCAAAGTGTTTTTAAAGGTTTGGGTCAAGGTCAAATCAGGCTGGGCGGACGACGTGCGCTTCCTCAGGGAATTGGGTTTGTAGGTCGTCTGAAAAATACTGTAATTAATTGTTTACACTGGATTGAGTTTATGTCTGTCTATACTAATATTTCTGATGAGCAAATACGGGAGTTTTTGTCAGATTATGATCTGGGGGAGTTTGTTTCCCTGCAAGGCATTGCACAGGGAATTACCAACAGTAATTACTTTTTGAATACTTCTAAAGGCAGCTATGTTTTAACTGTATTTGAAGTGTTGCGTCAGGATGAATTGCCATTTTTCTTGAATTTGAACAAGCATTTGAGTAGTAAAAGCGTAGCTTGTCCAAGTCCGATTGTACGAAAAAGATGGAAAGCTGGATTCGGTATTGGCAGGTAAACCGGCTTGCGTCGTTACCAGATTAAATGGTGCGGATACCGCATGGGCGACCGAGGCGCAGTGTTTTAACACGGGAGCAATGTTGGCCAAAATGCATTTGGCGGTTCAAGATTTTCCCGAAAAAATGGAAAATCCCCGATATAACACATGGTGGAAGCAAAGCTTATGAACAATTATTGCCACAGTTGAATGAGGCTGATGCCCAGTTGCTGGGTAAGGAAATTTCGGATTTGGAAAACAATCTCGGCGGTCATTTGCCATCCGGCATCATTCATGCCGATTTATTTAAAGACAACGTTTTGTTGGATGGGGAAAAATGTGGCTGGGTTCATCGATTTCTATTATGCATGTAATGGAAATTTCATGTATGACTTGGCAATCGCAGTAAATGATTGGTCGAGAACTTCTGATAACAAGTTGGATGCGAAGTTATGCAAAGCGTTTATTGACGGTTATGAAAACATTCGTCCGCTATCTGATGCGGAGAAGGAATATTTTCCTGTGGCGCAGCGAGCTGGGTGCGTACGCTTTTGGGTGTCAAGACTGTTAGATTTTCACTTTCCCCAAGAGGGTGAAATGACTTTTATCAAAGATCCAAATGTTTTTAGGGATTTGTTGTTAAGTCTGAACTGAATTTGGATATGTTGTATTGATTTTCAAAGGTCGTCTGAAAGGGATTTCAGACGACCTTTTGCTGTTTTTTTGATTTGAAATAAAAGTCTTTGTATTTCAGGTTGTTGTTAGGTTTTGTGGAATTTTTTTGCGGTTTTGGGGTTGACGGTTTTTTTGAGGAGGGGGGTATAGTTCGGTTCTTCGCTGCTTCGGCGGTGATTGAACGAACAGGTAAGTATATCACAGTTGGTCTGATTTTTCGAGGTTTTAAGAAAAGTTTTGATTGACAACGAGATGAAATGCTTTATAATTCGTTTTTGCTCTTTAACAAAACAGATTACCGATAAGTGTGAGTGCGACAGCCTCACACTGTTTGAAAGACAGACAAGATGATGTTTTAGACATTGTCCTGTTGGTTTCTTTGAAGCAGACCAGAAGTTAAAAAAAGTTAGAGATTGAACATAAGAGTTTGATCCTGGCTCAGATTGAACGCTGGCGGCATGCTTTACACATGCAAGTCGGACGGCAGCACAGAGAAGCTTGCTTCTTGGGTGGCGAGTGGCGAACGGGTGAGTAACATATCGGAACGTACCGAGCAGTGGGGGATAACTAATCGAAAGATTAGCTAATACCGCATATTTTCTGAGGAAGAAAGCAGGGGACCATTTGGCCTTGCGCTGTTTGAGCGGCCGATATCTGATTAGCTAGTTGGTGGGGTAAAGGCCTACCAAGGCGACGATCAGTAGCGGGTCTGAGAGGATGATCCGCCACACTGGGACTGAGACACGGCCCAGACTCCTACGGGAGGCAGCAGTGGGGAATTTTGGACAATGGGCGCAAGCCTGATCCAGCCATGCCGCGTGTCTGAAGAAGGCCTTCGGGTTGTAAAGGACTTTTGTCAGGGAAGAAAAGGGCGGGGTTAATACCCCTGTCTGATGACGGTACCTGAAGAATAAGCACCGGCTAACTACGTGCCAGCAGCCGCGGTAATACGTAGGGTGCGAGCGTTAATCGGAATTACTGGGCGTAAAGCGGGCGCAGACGGTTACTTAAGCAGGATGTGAAATCCCCGGGCTCAACCTGGGAACTGCGTTCTGAACTGGGTGACTAGAGTGTGTCAGAGGGAGGTAGAATTCCACGTGTAGCAGTGAAATGCGTAGAGATGTGGAGGAATACCGATGGCGAAGGCAGCCTCCTGGGATAACACTGACGTTCATGCCCGAAAGCGTGGGTAGCAAACAGGATTAGATACCCTGGTAGTCCACGCCCTAAACGATGTCGATTAGCTGTTGGGCAGCATGACTGCTTAGTAGCGAAGCTAACGCGTGAAATCGACCGCCTGGGGAGTACGGTCGCAAGATTAAAAACTCAAAGGAATTGACGGGGACCCGCACAAGCGGTGGATGATGTGGATTAATTCGATGCAACGCGAAGAACCTTACCTGGTCTTGACATGTACGGAATCCTCCAGAGACGGAGGAGTGCCTTCGGGAGCCGTAACACAGGTGCTGCATGGCTGTCGTCAGCTCGTGTCGTGAGATGTTGGGTTAAGTCCCGCAACGAGCGCAACCCTTGTCATTAGTTGCCATCATTAAGTTGGGCACTCTAATGAGACTGCCGGTGACAAGCCGGAGGAAGGTGGGGATGACGTCAAGTCCTCATGGCCCTTATGACCAGGGCTTCACACGTCATACAATGGTCGGTACAGAGGGTAGCCAAGCCGCGAGGCGGAGCCAATCTCACAAAACCGATCGTAGTCCGGATTGCACTCTGCAACTCGAGTGCATGAAGTCGGAATCGCTAGTAATCGCAGGTCAGCATACTGCGGTGAATACGTTCCCGGGTCTTGTACACACCGCCCGTCACACCATGGGAGTGGGGGATACCAGAAGTAGGTAGGGTAACCGCAAGGAGCCCGCTTACCACGGTATGCTTCATGACTGGGGTGAAGTCGTAACAAGGTAGCCGTAGGGGAACCTGCGGCTGGATCACCTCCTTTCTAGAGAAAGAAGAGGTTGTCGCATTCACACTTATCGGTAAACTGTAGAAGATGCGGAAGAATGCTTGAGTGAAGACAAGGTTCGCTTAAGAAGAGAATCCGGGTTTGTAGCTCAGCTGGTTAGAGCACACGCTTGATAAGCGTGGGGTCGGAGGTTCAAGTCCTCCCAGACCCACCAAGAACGGGGGCATAGCTCAGTTGGTAGAGCACCTGCTTTGCAAGCAGGGGGTCATCGGTTCGATCCCGTTTGCCTCCACCAATACTTTCCAAATCAAAGCGAGTTAAAAAGGCAGTGTGACTGCTTTCTTTTTTTCTAAAGAGAAGTCTGCTGACGAATCAGTTTGACGGAAAAAAAGAAAGGCTGCTATAATAATCAGCTCATTTTGATTTGCGAAGTAAATAGCAATATTGAACGCATCGATCTTTAACAAATTGGAAAAGCCGAAATCAACAAACAAAGACAATGTGTCTGTTTTTTTGATGATTGACCGATTGCAAACGGTCAGTTGTCTCCTGAACAGGAAAAAGAAAAAAACAGGTACAGTATTTGGGTGATGATTGTATCGACTTAATCCCGAAAGACAAAAAGGCGGGATTAAGACACAACAAGCAGTAAGCTTTTATCAGAGTAGGAAATTCAAGTTTGATGTTCTAGTCAACGGAATGTCAGGCAAAGTCAGAGAAGTTCTTGAAATGATAGAGTCAAGTGAATAAGTGCATCAGGTGGATGCCTTGGCGATGATAGGCGACGAAGGACGTGTAAGCCTGCGAAAAGCGTGGGGGAGCTGGCAATAAAGCTATGATCCCGCGATGTCCGAATGGGGAAACCCACTGCATTCTGTGCAGTATCCTAAGTTGAATACATAGACTTAGAGAAGCGAACCCGGAGAACTGAACCATCTAAGTACCCGGAGGAAAAGAAATCAACCGAGATTCCGCAAGTAGTGGCGAGCGAACGCGGAGGAGCCTGTACGTAATAACTGTCGAGATAGAAGAACAAGCTGGGAAGCTTGACCATAGTGGGTGATAGTCCCGTATTCGAAATCTCAACGGTGGTACTAAGCGTACGAAAAGTAGGGCGGGACACGTGAAATCCTGTCTGAATATGGGGGGACCATCCTCCAAGGCTAAATACTCATCATCGACCGATAGTGAACCAGTACCGTGAGGGAAAGGCGAAAAGAACCCCGGGAGGGGAGTGAAATAGAACCTGAAACCTGATGCATACAAACAGTGGGAGCACCCATGTGGTGTGACTGCGTACCTTTTGTATAATGGGTCAACGACTTACATTCAGTAGCGAGCTTAACCGAATAGGGGAGGCGTAGGGAAACCGAGTCTTAATAGGGCGAACAGTTGCTGGGTGTAGACCCGAAACCGAGTGATCTATCCATGGCCAGGTTGAAGGTGCCGTAACAGGTACTGGAGGACCGAACCCACGCATGTTGCAAAATGCGGGGATGAGCTGTGGATAGGGGTGAAAGGCTAAACAAACTCGGAGATAGCTGGTTCTCCCCGAAAACTATTTAGGTAGTGCCTCGAGCAAGACACTGATGGGGGTAAAGCACTGTTATGGCTAGGGGGTTATTGCAACTTACCAACCCATGGCAAACTAAGAATACCATCAAGTGGTTCCTCGGGAGACAGACAGCGGGTGCTAACGTCCGTTGTCAAGAGGGAAACAACCCAGACCGCCAGCTAAGGTCCCAAATGATAGATTAAGTGGTAAACGAAGTGGGAAGGCCCAGACAGCCAGGATGTTGGCTTAGAAGCAGCCATCATTTAAAGAAAGCGTAATAGCTCACTGGTCGAGTCGTCCTGCGCGGAAGATGTAACGGGGCTCAAATCTATAACCGAAGCTGCGGATGCCAGTTTACTGGCATGGTAGGGGAGCGTTCTGTAGGCCGATGAAGGTGCATTGTAAAGTGTGCTGGAGGTATCAGAAGTGCGAATGTTGACATGAGTAGCGATAAAGCGGGTGAAAAAGCCCGCTCGCCGAAAAGCTCAAGGTTTCCTACGCAACGTTCATCGGCGTAGGGTGAGTCGGCCCCTAAGGCGAGGCAGAAATGCGTAGTCGATGGGAAACAGGTTAATATTCCTGTACTTGATTCAAATGCGATGTGGGGACGGAGAAGGTTAGGTTAGCAAGCTGTTGGAATAGCTTGTTTAAGCCGGTAGGTGGAAGACTTAGGCAAATCCGGGTCTTCTTAACACCGAGAAGTGACGACGAGTGTCTACGGACATGAAGTAACCGATACCACGCTTCCAGGAAAAAGCCACTAAGCTTCAGTTTGAATCGAACCGTACCGCAAACCGACACAGGTGGGCAGGATGAGAATTCTAAGGCGCTTGAGAGAACTCGGGAGAAGGAACTCGGCAAATTGATACCGTAACTTCGGGAGAAGGTATGCCCTCTAAGGTTAAGGACTTGCTCCGTAAGCCCTCGGAGGGTCGCAGAGAATAGGTGGCTGCGACTGTTTATTAAAAAAACACAGCACTCTGCTAACACGAAAGTGGACGTATAGGGTGTGACGCCTGCCCGGTGCTGGAAGGTTAATTGAAGATGTGAGAGCATCGGATCGAAGCCCCAGTAAACGGCGGCCGTAACTATAACGGTCCTAAGGTAGCGAAATTCCTTTGTCGGGTAAGTTCCGACCCGCACGAATGGCGTAACGATGGCCACACTGTCTCCTCCCGAGACTCAGCGAAGTTGAAGTGGTTGTGAAGATGCAATCTACCCGCTGCTAGACGGAAAGACCCCGTGAACCTTTACTGTAGCTTTGCATTGGACTTTGAAGTCACTTGTGTAGGATAGGTGGGAGGCTTTGAAGCAGAGACGCCAGTCTCTGTGGAGCCGTCCTTGAAATACCACCCTGGTGTCTTTGAGGTTCTAACCCAGACCCGTAATCCGGGTCGGGGACCGTGCATGGTAGGCAGTTTGACTGGGGCGGTCTCCTCCCAAAGAGTAACGGAGGAGTTCGAAGGTTACCTAGGTCCGGTCGGAAATCGGACTGATAGTGCAATGGCAAAAGGTAGCTTAACTGCGAGACCGACAAGTCGAGCAGGTGCGAAAGCAGGACATAGTGATCCGGTGGTTCTGTATGGAAGGGCCATCGCTCAACGGATAAAAAGGTACCTGGGGATAACAGGCTGATTCCGCCCAAGAGTTCATATCGACGGCGGAGTTTGGCACCTCGATGTCGGCTCATCACATCCTGGGGCTGTAGTCGGTCCCAAGGGTATGGCTGTTCGCCATTTAAAGTGGTACGTGAGCTGGGTTTAAAACGTCGTGAGACAGTTTGGTCCCTATCTGCAGTGGGCGTTGGAAGTTTGACGGGGGCTGCTCCTAGTACGAGAGGACCGGAGTGGACGAACCTCTGGTGTACCGGTTGTAACGCCAGTTGCATAGCCGGGTAGCTAAGTTCGGAAGAGATAAGCGCTGAAAGCATCTAAGCGCGAAACTCGCCTGAAGATGAGACTTCCCTTGCGGTTTAACCGCACCAAAGAGTCGTTCGAGACCAGGACGTTGATAGGTGGGGTGTGGAAGCGCGGTAACGCGTGAAGCTAACCCATACTAATTGCTCGTGAGGCTTGACTCTATCATTTGAAGAACTTCAAATAAAAAGCTTACTGACTGATCCAGTCATCACCAAATATATTGATTAAGGCTTTGCCGATTTGTACAGTTTAAGTTTGGCGGCCATAGCGAGTTGGTCCCACGCCTTCCCATCCCGAACAGGACCGTGAAACGACTCAGCGCCGATGATAGTGTGGTTCTTCCATGCGAAAGTAGGTCACTGCCAAACACCTATTCTAAGCCCCCCGACAGATGTCGGGGGCTTTTACTTTGTATTGTCCATAGGGCTGGTAATCATGGTTTATGCGAGTTATTGAAGGTGCTCATGGAAAATCTCCTTAAATGGCTGCTGGAGATCTTTGCAAAAATAGTCTGTTAGCAAAATTTATAGTCAATTAAAAACAAAATAGCACAATACTCAACTTTGAAGGTCTAACCATGGCATACTCTTCGGACTTGAGAAACAAAGCTTTAAACTTTTACGAACAGAGACCTTTGCAAAAAAGCCTTTCCCCCAACAGCAGAAACCCAAACACAGGTTTTCGTCTATTTCCGCCCCTAATTGCTCCTGATTTTACCCAAATACCCCCTTAATCCTCCCCAGATACCTGATAATCAGGCATCCGGGCCGCCTTTTAGGCGGCAACAGGCACACTTAGCCTGTTAGCCGCTTTCAACAGGTTCAAACACATCGCCTTCAGATGGCTTTGCGCACTCACTTTACACAGACCAAAATAGGCTGCCCGGGCGTAGCGGAATTTACGGTGCAGCGTACCGAAGCTTTGTTCGACCACATAACGGGTCTTCGACAAATATCGGTTGCGTTTGGTTTGCGCTTCCGTCAGCGGATGGTTGCGGCAGGCTTTGCGCATAATGCCGTCTAACAACTGATGCTCTTTCAGATGTTGCCGGTTTTCCGCACTGTCGTAGCCTTTATCGGCATAGACGGTCGTACCTTCGCTTAGGCCTTCCAACAAAGGCGACAGATGGTTACACTCATGGACATTGGCGGGGGTGATGTGCAGTTTCTCGATATAGCCTTCCTCATCGGTACGGGTATGTTGTTTGTAACCGAGTTTGTAGAGGCCGTTTTTCTTTGTCCAACGGGCATCTTTGTCCTTACTCGGTGTGGTTTGTCCGCTGACTTGTCCTTCCTCGTCGACTTCTATGGCCTGACGCTGTTTGCTGCCGGCAGTCTGAATAATGGTGGCATCAATGACGGCGGCGGATGCCTTCTACTTTTTAGGTTTTTTTCGGCCAGTTGGCAGTTAATCAGTTCCAGCAATTCGGACAGGGGTGTCGTCTTGCGCCAGCCAGTTGCGGTAGCGGCATAAGGTGCTGTAATCGGGGATGCTCAGTTCGTCAAAAACGGCAAAAACAGGTTGAAATCGATGCGGGTGATGAGGCTGTGTTCGAGTTCGGGATCGGAGAGGCTGTGCCATTGTCCGAGCAGGACGGCTTTGAACATGGACAGCAGGGGATAGGCGGGACGGCCGCGGTGGTCTCTAAGGTAACGGGTTCTTTGACGATTCAGGTACTGTTCGATCGGCTGCCAATCAATCACCTGATCCAACTTCAATAATGGGAAGCGGTCGATGTGTTTGGCGATCATGGCTTGTGCGGTTTGTTGGAAGAAGGTGCTCATGAGAAATCCCTAAATGTCTTGGTGGGAATTTAGGGGATTTTGGGGAATTTTGCAAAGGTCTCAGAACGTGTTCATTGTCTCAGCCTCTGCTGTAAACTATCGGCATGAACAGAAAAAAACCTACCCAAGCGATATCAGTCGCGAGCAATTTGCGCCTCCTTCCCCTGCTGGAAAGTGCCCGTAAACGCACAGCGCCACGCCAGGTGGACTTGTACGATGTCTTTTGTGCCATTCTCTACCTGCAACGCACTGGCTGCTCCTGGCGCGCTTTGCCGGGCGACTTCCCCAAATGGCGCACCGTGCATTCCTACTTCCAGAGATGGACCGAACCACGCGAGAGTGGCATCAGCATCCTTGAGGAAGCATTAAAAAATCAGGTAGTTGCGGAGCGCCGCAAGCAGGGGCGCCATGAAGCAACTACTTTCCTGATTATTGATGCGCAGAGTGTGAAGAACACGGATACCGCCATGGAAAAAGGCTACGATGCGGGCAAGAAGGTTAGCGGTATCAAGCGACATATAGCGGTTGACACGCAAGGTTTGCCGCATGCCCTTGCGGTAACGACGGCGGATGTTACGGATAGAGACCTTTGCAAAATTCCCCAAAATCCCCTAAATTCCCACCAAGACATTTAGGGGATTTCTCATGAGCACCTTCTTCCAACAAACCGCACAAGCCATGATCGCCAAACACATCGACCGCTTCCCATTATTGAAGTTGGATCAGGTGATTGATTGGCAGCCGATCGAACAGTACCTGAATCGTCAAAGAACCCGTTACCTTAGAGACCACCGCGGCCGTCCCGCCTATCCCCTGCTGTCCATGTTCAAAAGCCGTCCTGCTCGGACAATGGCACAGCCTCTCCGATCCCGAACTCGAACACAGCCTCATCACCCGCATCGATTTCAACCTGTTTTGCCGTTTTGACGAACTGAGCATCCCCGATTACAGCACCTTATGCCGCTACCGCAACTGGCTGGCGCAAGACGACACCCCGTCCGAATTGCTGGAACTGATTAACCGCCAACTGGCCGAAAAAAACCTAAAAAGTAGAGAAGGCATCCGCCGCCGTCATTGATGCCACCATTATTCAGACTGCCGGCAGCAAACAGCGTCAGGCCATAGAAGTCGACGAGGAAGGACAAGTCAGCGGCCAAACCACACCGAGTAAGGACAAAGATGCCCGCTGGACAAAGAAAAAAACGGCCTCTACAAACTCGGTTACAAACAACATACCCGTACCGATGAGGAAGGCTATATCGAGAAACTGCACATCACTCCTGCCAATACCCATGAGTGCAACCATCTGTCCCCTTTGTTGGAAGGCATTGCCGAAGGCACGACCATCTATGCCGACAAAGGCTACGACAGTAAGGAAAACCGGCAACATCTGAAAGAGCATCAGTTGTTAGACGGCATTATGCGCAAAGCCCACCGCAACCGTCCGCTGACGGAAGCGCAAACCAAACGTAACCGATATTTGTCGAAGACCCGTTATGTGGTCGAACAAAGCTTCGGTACGCTGCACCGTAAATTCCGCTACGCCCGGGCAGCCTATTTTGGTCTGTGTAAAGTGAGTGCGCAAAGCCATCTGAAGGCGATGTGTTTGAACCTGTTGAAAGCGGCTAACAGGCTAAATGTGCCTGTTGCCGCCTAAAAGGCGGCCCGGATGCCTGATTATGGGGCGTCCGGGGAAGATTAAGGGGGTATTTAGGTAAAATTAGGCGCAATTAGGGGCGGAAATAGACGAAAACCTGTGTTTGGGTTTCGGCTGTCGGGGGAACAGGTGAAGAGGGGTATTTTGCAAAGGTCTCAGAAGGTGAGCTGTTGTTGTTTATGATACATAAAAGGTCGTCTGAAACTTTCAGACGACCTTTTTTCATAGCAAAACCGGTATCAATTATTTGTCCACAACGATTTTGGCTGCCTGTTCGTCAGGCGAGGGTTCGTATTGTGTGGACTCGTCGCCGTAATACAGTACGCCGAGTTTGATGGGGATGCGACCTTGCGATTTGCGGTGGGCATTGGAGTCGCGCAGGGAGTAGGCGCAGCCGCAGTATTCTTGTTGGTAGAAGTGTTCGCGTTTGCTGATTTCGATCATGCGTGCGCTGCCGCCGCCTTTGCGCCAGTTGAAATCCCAATAAACGACGTCGTCGTAAGGCGCGGCGGCGCGGTGGCCGCAGTCGTTGATTTGCGCCATGTTTTTCCAGCGGGAAATGCCCAGCGAGCTGGTGAAGACGGGGAAGCCGTTTTCGTGGGCGTATTGGGCGGCTTTTTCGAAACGCATGTCGAAACACATGGTGCAGCGGATGCCGCGTTCGGGTTCGAATTCCATGCCTTTGGCTTTGGCGAACCATTCTTTGCGGTCGTTTTCGTAGTCGTCGTCTTTGTCGATGAAGGGGATGCCGAATTTGTCGGCGAAGCGCATGTTTTCTTCTTTGCGCAACATGTATTCTTTGAGCGGGTGGATGTTGGGGTTGTAGAAGTAGATGGTGTAGTCGATGCCGCTGGCGAGCAGGGCTTCCATGACTTCGCCGCTACACGGGGCGCAGCAGGAATGCAGCAGGACTTTTTTATGGCCGCCGGGCGGGACGAGGACGGGGCGGTTGATGTCGGTAACGATGGGGCTGGTTTTGTCGTTCATGATCGGGGTGTTCCGTTTCGGTGTTTCAGACGACCTTTGGGTTTTATAGTGGATTAAATTTAAACCAGTACGGCGTTGCCTTGCCTTGCCGTACTATCTGTACTGTCTGCGGCTTCGTCGCCTTGTCCTGATTTAAATTTACTCCACTATATGGGTCGTCTGAAATGGTTGTGGTGTGGTTATTGGATGGGTTTGTTTTGTTTTTTTGGCTGCTTTGCCGTCTTTGGGATCGGGTGGCGGCGGCTCGGCGAAGATGGTTTCGGGGTTGGGGTGTGCGGCAAATTCGTGCAGCAGTTTTTTTGGTAGTCTTGGGACTGTTTCATCAGCTCGGCTGCGGCGGTTCGCAGGTTGTCCACATCTTCGGGCGGGAGGTAGAAGCTGGTGGGGATGTTCAACACTTTGTCGCGCAATGCAGACGGCGGTAGGTCTTTGAGGTTGAGGCTGACGAAGGAGAAGCTGATTCCGTCGCCGCTTTGTTGGTTGGCTTCGTTACGTTGATCGACAAAGGCGCGGAAGCGGCGCAGGGATTCTTGGGTGTATTGGTCGATGGGGATGTTGACGATGGCGGTAACGACGTCGCGGAATCCGGGTACGGCGGCAGTTTTGTCCATATTGCTGCTGATTTGGTTTTGGGCGTTGACGCTGATGACGACGATGTGGCGCAGGTTGCGGCTGCGGATTTGTTGTTCCAACACTTTGTCGGGATAGATTTCGGTCATGTCCCAAGAGGCTGCGCATGCCGAGGTTGTCGGTCAGCCCGCCATCTATCAGATGGATGTAAGGGCGGGTTTTGCTGTCGCTGTATTTGTTGAACCTGTTTTTAAACTCTTGATAAGTGGCGTTTTGCTGCTTTTGGGACTCAAGACCGGTCATTTGCAGCTGCGGCGGCAGGGTGTAGCCGCAGTTGCCGCCGTTGTTGTTGAGGGTAATCGGGGCGAACACCATAGGCACGGAGCTGGAGGCGGCAACGGCGCGGGCAAGGCGCAAACCGCCCAAGTCGAGACACATGGGGTCGAAATATTCTTGCGTGAAGTTCAGGCGTTCGCCCGCGCCCATGTCGGTGGCGGAAATGATGGCGAACGGGCCTTTGCCGTATTTTTCCAAATCGCGGAAGGTGGCTTTGCCGAAAAGGTGGTTTTCAAACTGCTCCTGCAAGAGGTCGCCGCGTCCGTATTCGGGCGAAGCGAGGCGGGGCAGGTTGGACATGGAAAAAGGCTTGTTTGACGACTTGGCGTTGGAAATTTTGGTGAAGGAAACGCTTGTAAAACATGGGGATGGTTTCTTCGCCTTTGAGCGCGAAGTAGGCGGCGAGGACGGAGCCGCCGGATACGCCGACCACCAAATCGACATTGGACATCAGCGATTTGCTTTTGCCGCCGATGGTGACTTTTTGCTGCTGAAGCTGTTCCAATACGCCGTAGCCCAACGCCGCCGCGCGCGTGCCGCCGCCGGAAAGCATCAGGATGATGAAGGTGTCGTCTTCTTCGCGCCGAAACTGGCTGGTTTCAAAACGATAGCCTTGGTTCATATCAATTTTATTGATGGTGGCGACAGGCTGATACTTGACCAGCGAGCAGGCAGACAGCGCGGCCAAGGTAAAGGCGGTCAGGACGGTTTTGAACGGGCGTTTCGGCATGGAAGTTTGGTTGTGAAACAAAAGAGCTTGATTATAATGGATTAAATCGGTTTTCGATACCTGCCGGCGGGTTAAGGCGATGCCGCAGCGTAGATTGAAAGGTTTTCAGACGACCTTGGTTCATTCCGCAATCGGACAGGTCGTCTGAAAAATAAAATCAGGTTTAAGGCTTGTCCGCCTTGTCTCCGATTTTTGCCTTCTTTGCCTTGAAGCAGGTTTTTGGATATTGCTTTTATGGCGGTACAACACCAGCACGGCGATGACAACGGTCGCCCAAGCCCAAGAAGGGTAGGGCATCAGCCAGAAGGCGACGAGCGGCGCGGCTACGGTGGCGGCAAGTGCGGCAAGCGAGGACACTTTAAAACCGAACGCCATCACCAGCCAAATCGCCGCGCAAACCAAAGCCGTTGCAGGAGAAAGCGCCAGCAATACGCCCAACGCCGTCGCCACGCCCTTGCCGCCTTTAAAGCCGAAAAACAGCGGCCACATATGTCCGACCAACGCGGCGACGGCAACCGCCGCTATGGCGATGTCCGACAGATTCAAAGCATCTTGCAGGCAGCGTGCCAAAACCACCGCCACCAAACCTTTGAGCGCGTCGCCCAGCAAAGTCAGCGCCGCCGCTTTTTTTCTTGCCGCTGCGCAAAACATTGGTCGCGCCGGGGTTGCCCGAGCTGTAAGTACGCGGATCGTCCATGCCGTAATATTTGGAAACAATGACGGCAAACGACAACGAACCGATTAAATAAGCCGCGATAACGGCGGATACATTGAACATTTCAGATGCTTTACTTAAAATGGGACGCTCATTTTATCAAAAAAACAGGCAGGCAAATGGACAAAAATCTTTTTACGCGGCATGAAGGCGGACACCTTAATCGGCGTGTACGACTGGGAACGCGAACGCCCCCAAACCCTGATTTTGGACTTGGATATCGGCATTCCCGAACAAAGCGGTCAAGACGACCACATCGGCAATACCGTCCACTACGGCGAAGTCTGCGAAGCCGTCAGGGCAAGCCTTGCCGAACAAAGCTTCCTCTTGCTCGAATCATTGGCGGAACACATCGCCAAACTCATCCTTGACAATTTCGGCGCGTTGAGTGTGCGCGTCAAAATCATCAAACCCGGCATCCTGCCTGATGTCAAAGAAGTCGGCATTGAAATCGAACGCAGCAAGGTTTAAAAACAGCACAAACGGTTTAGCGAAACCTGATTCGCTCTTTTTCAGACGAGCCTTTTCATGACTCAAGAGGTCGTCTGAAAGCTCGGCTCCAAAGAAGTTAAAAACCCATTCCCGATTTTCAGACGACCCCTGTATCAAACTTTACAAAGAGAACACGCAAATGGATTTGAAAGAAACCAAACTCAGCAGTGAGCCGATTTATCAAGGCTCATTTGTTACCATCAACCGCGACAAAGTCCGCCTGCCCAACGGCAACGAAAGCCAGCGCATCGTCATCCGCCATCCCGGCGCGGCCTGCGTTTTGGCGGTTACCGAAGAGGGCAAAGCCGTGCTCGTGCGCCAATGGCGTTACGCCGCAGACGCTGCCACGCTCGAGCTGCCCGCCGGCAAACTCGATGCAGGCGAAGACCCTGCCGAATGCGCCCTGCGCGAGCTGGCGGAAGAAACCCCGTACACCGCCGACCGCGTCAAACTCATCAGCAGCTTCTACACTGCCATCGGCTTCTGCGACGAAAAAATGTACTTTTACCAAGCAGAAGGCGTGCGACTCGGCAGCACCCTGAGCAACGACGAAGACGAAATCACCGAAACCGTCCTAATGAGCAAGGAAGAAGCCCGCACCGCTTTGGTACACAACGAAATCAAAGACGGCAAAACCCTAATCGGCCTGCAATATTGGCTGATGCAGGATTGATGTGAAAAGGATGTAAAAAGGTCGTCTGAAAGAATGTTTTCAGACGACCTTTTTGTTTAAAGTACCACTTATTTGGTGAAGTTTTTCAGTATGGCGGAGGCAATGTCGTCCAGACCGAAACCGTCGGCTTCCTGCGCCGAGCCGTTGGGGGTGGCTTTATCAACGAGGTTGGGCAGGACTTGAGCCAGCAGGTCGCCCGCCTGGTTGGCATCAATGCCGAACTTTTTCGCCACTTGGCTGATGGTGTCGCTGCCCAGCGCGTTTTGCAAATCGCTGCCGGATATGGGCGCGTTGTCTTGTTGGTTGGAAACCCAGCTGTTCAATACGTCGCCCAATCCGCCTTGTTGCAACTGGTTGATCAGACTGCCCACTCCGCCTTGCTGACGTACCAAATCCATCGCCATATCGGTCAGAGAGTTTTGTGCGCCGCTACCGTCTTTACCGCCCAGTGCTTGTGCTGCCGCGTTCAGCAGACTGTCCATTAATGCCATGATGTTTCCTTTGTGTGAAGTGTAAAATGCCGAGTGTAACAAAATTCCGTCATTTAATTCGCGGTTTAACTCAATTAAACCCGGCTTAGGGAGAATTGACGCGAAAACAAAAAAGGTCGTCTGAAAGCCTGTGTTGCACTTGAAATCCGAATCCAAGGCCCCTTTATTTCAAGCCGAGGCAGGGAGGTTTCCGCTATTCCCCGTCTTGGAAAATCACGTCGTTTTCAAACCGCGCCATATTGTGCAGTCCGTCGGTCAGGGCGATGCCTTTCAGTTCGTGGCGACGAACCAAGTCCAACACGGCTTCCTTGCCGGAAACGGGATGGCAGCCGGTAGGTCCCATGTGTTGGAAACGGTCGGTGTAAAAGAGGTATAAATAACCGTCCCGCGCGTAAAGTCCGCCGTCTTTGAGGCTTATCCCGACAAAAAGCGGCTGCTCCGCCAGTTGGTTCCAAACGATATACTTCACGGATTTCGCCAAATCCGCCGAATATTTTTTTCCACCAGCCCGATCAGCAACACATTCTCCTGCGGCGTGTTGCCGGCAAAAAAAGTCCAGCAATTCGTCATCTTCGACATTCGTAAACTGCTTGAACAATTCCTCCGCCCGCGCGGGTGTAACCTTATAGGGATTGGAAAAACCGACAATGGCTATCGGATGAAATTGCAGCGGCAGCTTGGCATCGCTACCGATGGACAAAGCATCCATCTTCTCTCTGGAAGCCGCCATGCTGCCCGCGCCGTTCACGCGCATCAACCAAGAAAGCGCGCATTCAAAATGCTCGCCGTCCCTGCCCTCTGTATTCCATCAGTTGAATGCCCAACGAGTGCGCGACACGCAGGACATTACTCAAATTATTGAACTGGTCCGCTTTATCCAACGCACCGACCAAGCCGATGCCGTTTAAAGCACCGTCCTGCCCGTCTGAAAAAGCCCGCGCCGCTTCATAGGTGTCAAACAGATACAAAACCGTCCGTCCGTCTTTCAGACGACCTATGTAAGGGATGCCCGTCCCTTCCGATACATCCGCCTGCATGGCAGACAGCGGCACATACACTTTATCTTTTGCATAAATCGCCCGCGCCGCGCCCTCGCTTTTTTCCTGCGCGGAAAGTTTGCGCGGCTCTTGTGCCGTTTCGTCGGACGGCTTGTTCCCAAAAATTTTCGACAAAATACTCATTCGGTTTTCCTTATGTATTGGTATGCGCCCGCTTGACTGCTTTTCTGCGCAACAGAACGGCGGTAAACCGGGCGCGCAAGATTTTATCACAGCCTTTTTCAGACGACTTGCATTACCCCTAAGATACCGTCCATAATAGCTTTATGCTTTAAGCTAGGAAAAACAATGACTATCCGAACCCCTACCTTATCCCTACTCACCCTGCTTATCCTCTTCCCGACGATGGCTGCAGCGAACGACGAACCGCCCGCCGACGGCGACACTTGGTTGGACCACCGCCACAAAGGAGTTTCCAAACGCTTGGACAAATGGTCCAACCGCATCGACGACTGGTTTGGCGAACCAAATCCCGACCATCCTGCCGACGCTAACCTGCGCCTTATGCTTGATACCGAATGGAACCCTGACGACAAGTTTACCGTGACGCCCCGCGTACGGGGTCGTCTGAAACTGCCGACCTTAGAGAAAAAAAGTCCATGTAGTTTTCGGAGACGACTCTTTGGACGACGAGTTGAAACACGAAGCCAACGCCTACCGCAACCGTACTAATACCAACGGCAGGATATTCGACGCATCCCAAAGCCGCGACAAAAAAATGCCTCCATTGCCGTACGATGGTCTGAAGCATTCGTAAAACAGCGCATCGATACCGACTTCGATATCGGTATCCGCTCCGGCAGCGACCTGTTCGCCCGCGCCAAAAAGCTCGAGCAATTGGCAACTGACCGACAACATCGACACAAGCTTGGAACAAATCTACCGTTACGGCATCAAGAGCAAACACCATGTCCGTACCAACTGGGAAACGCGCTACATCCCCAGCGAAAGAAGCTTTATCGCCAATCAGGCACACCTGCAATACGAACACGATAAAAACCGAAGACTGGACATGGGGCAACAGCCTCTTCCGCCAACACAACCTCGGCAAACACCGCCACGTCAACTACGGCGTGTACACCGGCGGCAATATCGAAAAAAACGCAAAGCCGCCCTCAATACCTACGGCCCGTTTACCACCTACCGCCAGCCGATTTGGCGCAACTGGCTGTTTACCCAAACCGAAGTCAACTACTACAACAACCGCAAGGAAAACCAAAAAAACACCGCGTCGGCGCGCTGTTAAGGATTGAAGCATTATTCTGATGCAAAAAGGTCGTCTGAAAGCCTGTTAACGGATTCAACCCCGCCAATACAGCTTTCAGACGACCTTTTTTTCTCAAATTTTTCAAACTTTCTCAAACGGATGATTCTTCCGAACCTTCTTCCCTGCCGTTAAAAATACTCCACGGCTCCTCCATCGAAAAAGCCCTGCAAAATCGCCTGAGCAGCCACTTGGTCGAGTACCGCCTTCTGTTTGCGCCCGAATACCTGCGCTTCGGCAAGCAGGCTTTCCGCATATAGCGAGGACATCCGTTCGTCCACCCAATATATGGGCAGGTTGAAACGCCCGTGCAGGCGGCGGCCGAATTTGCGGCTGAGGCGGGTCAACTCGTGTTCCGTGCCGTCGGCGTGGTTCGGCAGTCCGACGACCAGATGCTTGGGCTGCCATTCCCGTATCAGCTTGGCGATGGCGTTGAATTTCTCGTCGTTGCTGTTGCCGGTAACAGTCGCCAAAGGATGCGACAAACCAAGTTCCGCATCGCCCTGAGCCACGCCGATACGCGCCTCGCCGAAATCAAACGCCAAAACCGTCCCTGCCGGCGCTTTATGCATGACCGGCTCCACAGACAAGCGCATCGGGTTGAATACCCAGCTTGGCAAACGCGGCGGCGTAGCGATGTTCGTAAGGCATATCGAACAAAATATGCTCGTCCGCCTTCACCGTCAGCCAGACATTGTCCGCCAGCTCGCGTTCAAGCTGCCCTTTGCTCCAGCTCGAATAGCCTATGCTGATTAAAATCTTGTCCACCGCACCCTGACGCGATAAGTTTTCAATCACATCGCGCGAAGACGTCAGCGCAATGTCGTCTGAAACAATCATACTGTTTTGCCAGTTGCCCACCGGCGTATGCACGACATAGCCGCGGTCAATCTGTACCGGCCCGCCCATCATGACGTGTTCGTGCTGCATCCGCAAAGGGATATTGCGGTCGGTCGCCGCAAAAATCATGTCCATCGTAATCGGCGACGGTTTGTTGATGATGATGCCCAACGCGCCCTCTTCGTTGTGTTCGCACACATAAATCACCGAATTTTCGAAAAACGGGTCGTCCATATCGGGCATGGCAATCAGGAAATGGTCGGTTAGGTTCATATCGCTCATCTTTTTACTTGTTCGGCACAGGCGCATCCACGACGCACGCACCGTAAATCTGTTTGCCTTCCATACCGCCGGCAACTTGCTGCGCATCCGCTTTAGCACCGCCAAAGCACGACACCGCGCTCAAAGAGTTCTTCGGCGAACCCTGAACGATTTTGTCGCTGTAAACCAAATACGCAAACGCCTTACGTTTAGGATCGTAATAACGGATAATCTGCTGGCTCTTGAACGCCAAGCTCGCGCTGCGCTTAAACACTTCCCGCGGCTTGACGACGGCTTGCTCGTTGTAACGGATGACCTCCGCCGTCTGCACGCACGACACGGAAGCATCGCTCGCATCCTCCTCCAAATTCACCGTCTCTTTCAAACCGCCTTTTTTCGCATAAGAAATATAACAGGCAACCCCTTGCACATCAGGATCGTCAAAACCCTCGACTTCAATACGGTCATTTTTTTCCCCAGCATATGAAAAACCGTGCTGGCACGTCCGATTTTGTCGGTATCGTTACCGCAGGAAGCAAGAAGCAGGGCGCAAAGCGCAGGCAGAATGATTTTATTCATGTAAATAAGAAACCTTTGAGGGTTGAAAATAAAGAAGCTAACACCGTAGCTCCTACTATATAAGACCGCTTGTTCAGATTGCAAGCGCAGAGAAAAGCATTGTCTAGACAAATATGGGCAGATGTTATTTTTCAGACGACCCCGCTAACTATATAATTCCACCTATTGCCTTTATTTTAACGATCCAGAATCCAATCATGCGTTACAAACCTCTTTTACTCGCCCTGCTCATCGGTTTCGCTTCGCCTTCTTTCGCCGCCAAAGACGCGCCTAAGGAAAAAGGCTGCGCCTGTCAAAAAAAGCGTCAAAGACAAAAAAAGACGCCGAACCTGCTAAAAAAAGAAGCTGCCAAAGACAAAGCCAAACCTGCCGCGAAAAAAACGCCAGGGACAAGGCAGATGACAAGCCCGTAGCCAAAAGCAAAAGGAAACTGCCGAAGCGGCGAAAAAAACGAGCGTACTAAAGAACGCAGAAACGACAAAGAAACCAAAAAAACAAGATAAAGCCGACAAAAAAACAAAAAAAGGTGAAGCCAAAGCGGAAGAGAAGGCAGGCAAAGCCGTTCCCTGCAAAAAAACCGAGCCTGTAAAAAGGCAAAGACAAAGCGGCAGACAAACCCGCAGCCAAAAAAACAATGTAAAGGCAAAAAAAGAAGCCGCCGAGCTGCCTAAAAAAAGATGAAGCAGCGGCAAAACAGGACAAAAAAAGCCGTCGAGAAAAAAAGCGGACAAAGCCGATAAGAAAACCGCTGCCGCCGATTCAGACGACTTCAAAGCCGCAGTAACTGCCGCCGCCAATGATTTGGAAAGCAAAAAAAATTGCTGCGCAGCCGCAACGAAGGTTTCATCATCCATGTCAACACCACGTTGAAACAGTTACAGCAAAGCCGTATCAACCTGTCCGCCATCAACCGCCAACAGCGCGACGCATGGGACAAGTTTCAAAAAAACTCAATGCGGATTTGAACTACCTGAAAACCCAAGTTTCCAACACGCGCGCGCAAATTTCCCGTTTCGTTTCAGGCAACTATAAAAACAGCCAGCCTAACGCCGTTGCCCTGTTCCTGAAAAATGCCGAGCCGGGTCAGAAAACCCGCTTCCTGCGTTACACCCGCTATATCAACACCGCCAACGATCAAGTCATCAAAGACCTTGAGAAGCAGCAAAAAAAGAGCTGGCAGCGCAAGAGCAGAAAAATCAACAACGAGCTGGCATACCTGAAAAAAACTTCAGGTCAACATCCAGTCCTCACTGCGCCGCCAAGGTGTAACCAATACTGCCGAACAGGCGGAAAGCCGCCGCCAAAACGCGCAGATGGCAAAAAGAGGCGCAGAAAAAAATCAACCACAAAGAAAAACGAACAACGCCTGAACAATCTGTTGAAAGACTTGGAAAAGCGTAAAGCCGAGCAACGCCGCCAGGAAGCCGAAGCGCGTAAAAAGCCGCCGAAGCCCGTCTTGCCGCCGCTGAAAAAAAGCGCGCAAAGACCGCGCCGCCGCTGCGCAAAAAGCCGCTGACGAACGCGCCGCCGCTGCGCAAAAAAAGCCGCTGACGAACGCGCCGCCATGTCCAACCTGACCGCCGAAGACATGAACATCCGCGCGCCTTCCTACATCAGAATCAGCAATGCCAACAGCTTCAGCCGCATGCAGGGTCGTCTGAAAAAAACCGGTCAGCGGCACGCTTGCCGGACTCTTCGGACAAGACCGCGGCGACGGTGAAGTTTGGAAAGGCGTGTTCTACCAAACGACTCCGGCAATCGTCAGCAGCATCGCCGCCGGTACGGTTACCTACGCCGATGAATTGGAAGGTTTCGGCAAAGTCATCGTCATCGATCACGGCGACGGCTATATCAGCATTTATTCAGGTTTGAGCGAAATCGAAGTCGCCAAAGGCTATGCCGTAGCCGCAGGCAACCGCCTGGGCATCAGCGGAACCCTGCCTTCGGGCATGGAAGGCCTGTATTTGGAAGTCCGCTACAACGGGCAGGCAATGAACCCGCTCTCCTGGATAAGCTGACCTGCAAACCGGTTTGACATTTTCAGACGACCTTTTACCGTATCACGGGGTCGTCTGAAATTTAACAACCCGACCCGACGACCCTATATTCAAAAGCTTTTACACCCGCGCAGATATTTTTTACGCTAACCCTGTTGTTTAACAAGCGTAAATCGCATACAGTCTTGCGAATGTATATTCAGGTCGTCTGAAGCAATATTTCCCACCCCGTTTCACAGTCATTACGGTCTGAAATGAAATAATATAGTGGATTAACAAAAATCAGGACAAGGCGACGAAGCCGCAGACAGTACAGATAGTACGGCAAGGCGAGGCAACGCCGTACTGGTTTAAAGTTAATCCACTATACAAAAAAAGAAAGCCATTCATAATGTCAACATCCACTTTGAAAAAAAGTCGCACTCTACACACTCGGCGCATTCAGCGGTGTCGCCCTCAGCTTGAGCGTTCAAAGCTTTGCCGCCGAAAAAAAGACAAAAAGACAACGAAACCCTACCCGTACAATCCATCCGCAACATGGCGGAAGTCTACGGGCAAATCAAAGCCAATTATTACCAAGACAAATCCGACGCCGACCTCTTTGAAGGCGCGATGAAAGGCATGGTATCCGACCTCGATCCGCATTCCGAGTATATGGATAAAAAAAGGCTATGCCGACATGAAAGAATCCACCAGCGGCGAATTCGGCGGCTTGGGTATGGAAATCGGTCAGGAAGACGGCTTTATCAAAGTCATCGCCCCGATTGAAGATACGCCCGCCGAGCGCGCAGGCGTAAAAAGCGGCGACTTTCATCGCCAAAATCGACAACGTCTCCACACGCGGCCTGACCACCAGCGAAGCCGTGAAAAAAATGCGCGGCAAACCGGGCACCAAAAATCACCCTGACCCTTTCGCGCAAAAAACGTGGACAAACCCATCGTCGTCAACCTGACCCGCGCCATCATCAAAGTCAAAAGCGTCCGCCACCACCTGCTCGAGCCGAACTACGGCTACATCCGCGTGTCCCAATTCCAAGAGCGCACCGTAGCGGGCATCAACGAAGCCGCCAAAGCCCTCGATTAAGGCAAAACAAAGGCGCGCCGCTCAAAGGCATCATCCTTGACCTGCGCGACGACCCGGGCGGTCTGCTTGACGGCGCGGTCGGTGTCTCTGCCGCCTTCCTGCCCGCATGACGCAAAAGTCGTCAGCACCAAAGGACGCGACGGCAAAAGAAGGCATGGTATTGAAAGCCCGTCCCGAAGACTACATCCGCACGAGCGGCAGAGACCCGCTGGCAGATCTGCCTGCCGAGTTGAAAACCATCCCGATGACCGTGTTGATTAACTCAGGCTCCGCTTCCGCCTCCGAAATCGTCGCCGGGCGCTGCAAGACCACAAACGCGCCGTCGTCGTCGGTACGCAAAGTTTCGGCAAAGGCTCGGTTCAAACCCTGATTCCGCTGTCCAGCGGCAGCGCAGTCAAACTGACCACCGCGTTGTACTACACGCCGAACGACCGCTCGATTCAAGCGCAAGGCATCGTCCCCGACGTCGAAGTCAAAGACAAAGACCGCGCCTTTGAAAGCCGAGAAGCCGACCTCGCCGGACATATCGGCAATCCCGCTCGGGCGGCGAAGACGTCAACAGCAGCACTGAAATCAGCACGCCTGATTCAAACGAAGCCGCCAAAGCCGATGAAAACGCCAAGTCCAAAAAAGGCAAGGACAAAGAGAAAGACGAAGACCTCTCCAGCCGTCGCATTCCTAATCCTGCCAAAGACGACCAGCTCCGCAAAGCCTTGGACTTGGTGAAAAAAATCCAGCCGAATGGCAAAAAGTCTTTAGGGTTTGGCGGCGAAGAAAACCTGCACCGAAAAAAAGATGCAGAGAAAGACGGCAAAAGAAATAAAGCACATGTTCAGTCTCGAATTTGAAAAAAAGGTCGTCTGAAAACGCTATCATTGTTTTCAGACGACCTTTTCACACATCAAAATATTCCACAGGAAACAAAACACCATGGCAAAAGCCCCAAAAACCATCTACCAATGCTCCGAATGCGGCGGCACTTCCCCGAAATGGCAAGGCAAATGCCCGCATTGCGGCGAGTGGAACACGCTTCAGGAAAGCCTGGCCGCGCCCGAGCCGAAAAAAACGCCCGCTTTCCAATCTTGGGCGGCGGATACCTCGACCGTCCAATCCCTCTCCGCCGTTACCGCCACCGAAGTGCCGCGCAATCCCGACCGGCATGGGCGAACTTGACCGCGTATTGGGCGGCGGTTTGGTCGATGGTGCGGTCATCCTGCTCGGCGGCGACCCCGGCATCGGCAAATCCACACTGCTGTTGCAGACCATCGCCAAAATGGCGCAAAGCCGCAAAGTGCTGTACGTTTCCGGCGAGGAATCTGCCCAACAGGTCGCCCTGCGTGCGCAACGTTTGGAGCTGCCCGACCGAAGGCGTGAAACCTGCTTGCCGAAATCCGCATGGAAGCGATTCAGACGGCGTTGAAACAGCATCAGCCCGAAGTCGTCGTCATCGACTCCATCCAAACCATGTATTCCGACCAAATCACTTCCGCCCCAGGTTCCGTATCGCAGGTGCGCGAATGCGCCGCCCAACTGACGCGCATGGCAAAACAAATGGGCATCGCCATGATACTGGTCGGACACGTGACCAAAGACGGCGCGATTGCCGGTCCCGCGCGTGCTGGAGCACATGGTCGATACCGTGCTGTATTTCGAGGGCGACCAGCATTCCAACTACCGCATGATCCGCGCCATCAAAAACCGCTTCGGCGCAGCAAACGAACTGGGCGTGTTCGCCATGACCGAAAACGGTTTGAAAGGCGTGTCCAACCCGTCCGCCATCTTTCTCGCCAGCTACCGCGACGACACCCCGGGTTCGTGCGTTTTGGTCACGCAGGAAGGCAGCCGCCCGCTTCTGGTCGAAATTCAGGCATTGGTCGATGACGCACACGGCTTTACCCCCAAACGCCTCACCGTCGGCCTCGAACAAAACCGCCTCGCCATGTTGCTCGCCGTCCTCAACCGCCACGGCGGCATTGCCTGCTTTGACCAAGACGTGTTCCTAAACGCTGTCGGCGGCGTCAAAATCGGCGAACCCGCCGCCGACCTCGCCGTCATCCTCGCCATGCTCTCCAGCTTCCGCAACCGCCCGCTGCCAGAAAAAAGGTCGCCTTCGGCGAAATCGGACTAAGCGGCGAAGTCCGCCCGTCGCACGCGGACAAGAGCGGCTCAAAGAAGCGGAAAAACTCGGTTTCAAACGCGCCATCGTCCCCAAAGCCAATATGCCGCGCAACGCAAAAGAGTTTCCGAATCTAAAAAATCTTCGGCGTTTCCAGCCTTCAGGAAGCCATCGAAATCTGCCGCGATGCGGAAAAATTAACGGACAGCAACATGAAAGGTCGTCTGAAAACCTATTCCCAGTTTCAGACGACCCTCATCGAGGAGCGTGTGGTACATTTGATATGCTTCTTACGAAAATCAGTATGAAGCAAAATGCCAGCCTATTCTTTTGCTTTTTAGGAAGAGAGGGGAAGGGCGATAGGTTGGGGATTTTCTATTTCACTTTGCCATACTATACGAATGTGAGGCTAGGGTAGTCTGGTGTTTCTGATTTTATAGTGGATTAAATTTAAATCAGGACAAGGCGACGAAGTCGCAGACAGTACAGATAGTACGGCAAGGCGAGGCAACGCCGTACTGGTTTAAAGTTAATCCACTATAATTTGCCGTATAGAGCGGCATACGTTTAAAAGATTGAAAAAGCGGAAGAGGCTGGAAAAATACAGTCGGTTTGAGAAGCAGTTCGCACTACCCCCGCATCCTGTTAAAAATAGCCGGTCTGAAAAAGACAGAAGACAAGAATAGAATTATGAGTATTGCCAATAATAAAAAAAGCCTTTCACGACTTCTTTATCGAAGACCAGCTCGAAGCCGGTCTGGTATTGGAAGGTTGGGAAGTCAAAGCCATCCGCGCCGGGCGGGTGCAGTTGAAAGAAAGCTATATCTACTGGAAAAAAAGACGCTTTTTATCTGGTCGGCTGCCATATTACCGCGCTGCCGACTGCTTCGACGCACGTCAAACCCGACCCCGTCCGTCCGCGCAAGCTTTTGCTCAAGCAATCCGAAATCAACAAGCTCATCGGTAAGACCGAGCGTGCGGGTTATACCATCGTCCCGTTGAACCTGCACTTTACGCGCGGCAAAAATCAAAATGGAAATCGGCTTTGGCGAAGGGTAAAAAAACAACACGACAAACGCCAAAGCCTGAAAGAAGCCGACTGGAAACGCGAAAAACAACGTTTGATGAAAAAAATGTGCGTTGAGGCTGATAGCAGCTTGAATTGACCGCCGGATGCCGATGTTGCCGCAAACATGTATAGTGGATTAACAAAAAAATCAGGACAAGGCGACGAAGCCGCAGACAGTACAGATAGTACAGAACTGATTCACTTGGTGCTTCAGCACCTTAGAGAATCGTTCTCTTTGAGCTAAGGCGAGGCAACGCCGTACTGGTTTAAAGTTAATCCACTATACCCGCCGTTTACACATCAAGCCCTATGTTTGCAAAAACATACCCAAGATTGCTTTCTTCAGGCTTTTCAGACGACCCTTGCGACCCAATAATCAGGGTCGTCTGAAATTTTACGGAGTAACGCCATGTCTCGCTCTTCGCTTTTCCTGCCGCTGTTTTTTTGATTATCTTCGGTGCCGTTTGGTTTTTGAAAACGACGGACATCCTGCCCGCAACTTCGACCATCGTGTCCGCCGGTATGGTGCTGGCGGGGATTGCGGTTTTGGTGATGGACGGTGTCAACAAGCAGTCTATCGTTTCCGGCCCGCTGCTGGTGTATATCGGCGCGGCGGTATATCTGCACAATCAATATTGGCTCGGCTATTCGCCGCTGGTTGCTTTGGGAATGATGGTGTTGGGCTGCCTGCTGCTGCTTTCGCGCAGCGATATGGTGCCTTATAAGCAGCATAAACAGCAGGATAACTAAGCCCCTCTCCCTGCAAAGGTCGTCTGAAAATGGTATAATCCGCCGTTTTCAGACGACCTGTTTTGTTATCGGAATCCCGTTTGAAACAGTCAGACCGTTTCCTATCACTCTGCAAAGTTCCCGCCATGACCCAAGACAAAAATCCTCATTCTCGACTTCGGTTCGCAAGTTACCCAGCTGATCGCCCGCCGCGTGCGCGAAGCCCATGTCTACTGCGAGTTGCATTCTTTCGACATGCCTTTGGACGAAATCAAAGCCTTCAATCCGAAAGGTATCATCCTCTCCGGCGGCCCCAATTCCGTTTACGAATCCGATTATCAAGCCGATACCGGCATTTTCGATTTGGGCATTCCGGTTTTGGGCATCTGCTACGGAATGCAGTTTATGGCGCACCACTTGGGCGGCGAAGTTCAGCCCGGCAACCAGCGTGAATTCGGTTACGCGCAAGTCAAAACCATCGATAGCGAACTGACCCGCGATATTTACGATGACGCGCCGAATACGCTGGACGTATGGATGAGCCACGGCGATAAAGTATCCAAACTGCCCAACGGCTTTGCCGTTATCGGCGATACCCCGTCATGCCCGATTGCCATGATGGAAAACGTCGAAAAACAATTCTACGGCATCCAATTCCACCCCGAAGTGACACACACCAAACAAGGCCGCACCCTGTTGAACCGCTTTGTCTTGGACATCTGCGGCGCGCAACCGAGCTGGACGATGCCGAACTACATCGAAGAAGCCGTTGCAAAAATCCGCGAACAGGTTGGCAGCGACGAAGTGATTTTAGGGCTGTCGGGCGGCGTGGACTCTTCCGTAGCTGCCGCGCTGATTCACCGCGCCATCGGCGACCAACTGACTTGCGTGTTCGTCGATCACGGTCTCTTGCGCTTGAACGAAGGCAAAATGGTGATGGATATGTTCGCCCGCAACTTGGGTGTGAAGGTGATTCACGTCGATGCCGAAGAGCAATTCATGGCGAAACTCGCCGGCGTTACCGATCCCGAGAAAAAACGCAAAATCATCGGCGCGGAATTTATCGAAGTATTTGATGCTGAAGAGAAAAAACTCACCAGCGCCAAATGGCTGGCGCAAGGCACGATTTACCCCGACGTAATCGAATCCGCAGGCGCGAAAACCAAAAAAGCCCACGCCATCAAATCGCACCACAACGTCGGCGGCCTGCCCGAAAATATGAAACTCAAGCTACTTGAGCCGTTGCGCGACTTGTTTAAAGACGAAGTGCGCGAACTGGGCGTTGCTTTGGGCTTACCACGCGAAATGGTGTACCGCCATCCGTTCCCGGGCCCCGGTTTGGGCGTGCGTATCTTGGGCGAAGTGAAAAAAGAATACGCCGACTTATTGCGTCAAGCGGACGACATTTTTATCCAAGAATTGCGCAACACTACCGACGAAAAACGGCACATCTTGGTACGACCTGACCAGCCAAGCCTTCGCCGTGTTCCTGCCTGTCAAATCCGTCGGCGTAATGGGCGACGGACGCACTTATGATTACGTTGTCGCGCTGCGCGCAGTCATCACCAGCGACTTTATGACCGCACACTGGGCAGAACTGCCGTACTCGCTGCTCGGCCGCGTGTCCAACCGCATCATCAACGAAGTCAAAGGCATCAACCGCGTGGTTTACGATGTAAGCGGCAAACCGCCTGCTACGATCGAGTGGGAATAAAAGTAAAGATATAGTGATTAACTTTAAACCAGTACGGCGTTGCCTCGCCTTAGCTCAAAGAGAACGATTCTCTAAGGTGCTGAAGCACCAAGTGAATCGGTTCCGTACTATCTGTACTGTCTGCGGCTTCGTCGCCTTGTCCTGATTTAAATTTAATCCACTATATAAACGCATAAAAAGGTCGTCTGAAATGGTTTCAGACGACCTTTGGGTTTTTAAACAACAAATTCTTTTACCGTGTAATCAACACTCTGCTCTTAATCGGCTATATGCTGAAACCAATTTGCAAAGGTCTCGGCTTGTATAGTCAATTAAAAAAATAAAAATAGTACAATACTCAACTTTGAAGGTTTAACCATGGCATACTCTGCGGACTTGAGAAACAAAGCTTTAAACTATTACGAACAATGCAAAAACATCAGCCAAACCGCCGCAACGTTTAACTTGTCAAGAAACACGCTTTACCTGTGGATTCGCCTTAAAAAACAAACAGGCAGCCTAAAACATCAAGTCACCGGTCTAAATGCCGTCAAATTGGATAGGCAAAAACTGGCTCAATATGTTGGGCAACACCCGGATGCCTATCTGCATGAAATCGCCAAACATTTTGATTGTACGCCAGCCGCCGTTTGCTATGCACTCAAACAGATGGGGATGACGCGCAAAAAAAGACCACCACTTACAAAGAACAAGACCCGGCCAAAGTAACGCATTATTTGACACAGCTGGCCGAATTTTCCGACTACCAACGTGTTTATTTGGATGAAACAGGATTTGACCGCTACCTGTTCCGTCCCTATGCCCGCAGCCCGAAAGGGCAAATAGTGAAAGCGCAGATAAGTGGAAAAAGATACCGACGCTTATCTCTGGTGTCCGCACAAGTCGGCAACCGGCTGATTGCTCCGATGGTTTATCAAAATACGATGACCGGAGTCTTTTTTGAAGCGTGGTTTCAGCAATGCCTACTGCCTGCATTGACTCAAAAAAATCGGTGATTATTTTAGATAATGCACGATTTCACCGTATGGGTGTTTTACGGGAAATGGCGGAAAAATGGGGACATAAGGTATTGCCTCTTGCACCTTATTCACCTGAGCTCAACCCGATTGAGAAGGTGTGGGCGAATATTAAGCGGTATCTGCGAACCGTATTGTCTGATTACGCCCGATTTGACGATGCGCTACTATCCTATTCTGATTTTAATTTACTATAAAATAAATTTTACTTGCTAAGTCAATATGCTAATATTTCTGTCTGTTTCAGGAGATATATGATGATTATTGTGATGGGTAAGAATGCTTCTCAGGAGTCGGTAGAGGGGGTAATCGGGTTTATTCGTAATAAGGGGTTGAAAGAGCATATCTCTCGGGGGAAGAGCGGACGATTATCGGTGCGGTTGGTGATGAGCGGGTGTTCCGCCCAAATGAATTGGAACGTCTGCCTGATGTGGAACGCGTTGTCCGGGTATTGAACGATTGGAAAAATTATCAGCCGAGAGGCGGACGAGGAAGACGGCAGGATTGTTGTACGGGGTGTGATATTCGGCGGAGTGAAGCGGTTGGATATTACTGCCGATACGGATAGGACGGAAGAGGCGGATGCAGTATTTGTCGATCCGTTTTACCTTCCTGCACGCCCTTATGAAAAAGTGGACGAGCAGCGTGAAAACTTACGGGTTCGGGCGATTGTTCAGGAAATTTCTGATTTGCAGAAAACAGGCAAGCCCGTCATTGTCCGTATCCGTGATGTGCGCCAGATAGATGAGGCCTTGTCTGCCGGAGCGGATATTTTGTATTTGGGCGGCAGTATGATGAACAATCGGACGCTTTTTGGATGAGGTAGGTCGTCTGAATACGCCGGTAGTGTTGTGTAAAGACAAGCATCATCGCGTTGATGATTGGCTGATGGCGGCAGAACATATCGCTTTGCGCGGCAACAGCCACATTGTGCTCGGTGAAGCTGGGACACTCAGTTTTGAGCCGGAACATGCCTACCGTTTGGATGTCGATGCCATCGTTCGGGTTAGGAAAGTGTGCCGTCTTCCGGTTATCGCCAATATTACCCGTCTGTGGCACAAATGATATGCCCTCAGGAAATATTGTATCGTTTGGCAGCGGCAGCAGGTGTGAACGGGATTATCAGCGGCTAGGAGATATATCCGGTAGTAGGGAATATGGTGATTGACTTGAAAATATAGTGGATTAAATTTAAATCAGGACAAGGCGACGAAGCCGCAGACAGTACAGATAGTACGGCAAGGCGAGGCAACGCCGTACTGGTTTAAAGTTAATCCACTATAAAAAAACAGAACAGCGAAAACTGTTCTGTTTTTTTGTTTTCAGACGACCTCATAGGGTTAGCCATTGAAGAGGTCGTCTGAAACGGTTTTACCTACTTATTAAACATTCACGGTCTCGGCTACTTCGTTGTAGCTGTCGATTTCGTTGAAGTTCATGTAGCGGTAGATTTGATCGCCCTGTTCGTTGATGATGCCGATGTTGGCTTGGTATTCTTCAATGGTCGGGATTTTACCCAGTTTCGAGCAAATCGCCGCCAACTCTGCCGAGCCGAGGTAAACGAAGGTGTTTTTACCCAAGCGGTTCGGGAAGTTACGGGTGGAAGTGGACATGACGGTCGCGCCTTCGTGTACTTGGGCTTGGTTACCCATACACAGCGAACAGCCCGGCATTTCCATACGCGCGCCGGCGCGGCCGAGTACGCCGTAGTGGCCTTCGTCGGACAACTCTTTCGCGTCCATTTTGGTCGGCGGCGCCATCCACAGGCGGACGGGGATGTCGGACTTGCCTTCCAAGAGTTTGGAGGCGGCGCGGAAGTGGCCGATGTTGGTCATGCACGAACCGATGAACACTTCGTCGATTTTGGTGCCGGAACGTTCGGACATGAAGCATACGTCGTCCGGGTCGTTCGGGCAGGCGATGATCGGCTCTTTGATGTCGTCCATGTTGATTTCAATCACGGCGGCGTATTCGGCATCTTTATCTGCTTCGAGCAGCTCTGGATTCGCCAGCCATTTTTCCATGGCTTTGATGCGGCGTTCCAAAGTGCGCGGGTCTTGATAGCCGTCGGCAATCATGTTTTTCATCAACACGACGTTGGATTTCATGTACTCGATAATCGGCTCTTTGTTGAGCTTCACGGTACAGCCGGCGGCAGAGCGCTCAGCAGACGCGTCGGTCAATTCAAAGGCTTGTTCCACTTTCAAATCAGGCAGGCCTTCGATTTCGAGGATGCGGCCGGAGAAGATGTTTTTCTTACCGGCTTTGGCAACGGTGAGTAAACCTTGTTTAATCGCGTAAAGCGGAATGGCGTTTACCAAATCGCGCAGGGTTACGCCCGGTTGCAACTTGCCGCTGAAGCGTACCAATACGGACTCAGGCATATCGAGCGGCATCACGCCGGTCGCTGCTGCGAAAGCAACCAGACCGGAGCCTGCGGGGAAGGAAATACCGATAGGAAAACGGGTGTGGCTGTCGCCACCAGTGCCGACAGTATCGGGCAACAGCAGGCGGTTGAGCCATGAGTGGATCACACCGTCTCCCGGACGTAGAGATACGCCGCCACGGGTAGAAATAAAGGCGGGCAGTTCTTTATGGGTTCTGACATCGACAGGTTTCGGATAAGCAGCGGTGTGACAGAAAGACTGCATCACCATATCGGCGGAGAAGCCCAAACAAGCCAAGTCTTTCAACTCGTCGCGGGTCATCGGGCCGGTAGTGTCTTGCGAGCCGACCGTGGTCATGCGCGGTTCGCAATAAGTACCCGGGCGTACGCCTTGTCCTTCCGGCAGACCGCAGGCGCGACCGACCATTTTTTGCGCCAACGTGAAACCGGCTTTGCTTTCGGCAGGCGCTTGCGGCAGGCGGAATTCGGTGGAAGCAGGCAGTTTCAGGGCTTCGCGCGCTTTGGCGGTCAGACCGCGACCGATAATCAGGTTGATACGGCCGCCCGCTTGCACTTCGTCCAGCAATACTTGGGATTTCAGGCTAAACTCGGCAACGGTTTCGCCGTTTTTCACGATTTTGCCTTCATAAGGCAGAATATCGACGACATCGCCCATTTTCAGCGCGGAAACATCGACTTCAATCGGTAATGCACCGGAGTCTTCTTGAGTATTGAAGAAAATCGGTGCGATTTTACCGCCCAAACATACGCCGCCGAAGCGTTTGTTCGGCACGAACGGGATGTCTTCACCGGTATGCCAAATGACGGAGTTGGTTGCAGATTTGCGTGAAGAACCGGTACCGACCACGTCGCCGACGTAGGCAACAGGATGACCTTTGGCTTTGAGTTCTTCCAACAATTTAATCGGACCGACTTCGCCCGGTTTGTCGGGCGTGATGCCGTCGCGCGGGTTTTTCAGCATCGCCAGCGCGTGCAGTGGAATATCTGGACGGCTCCATGCGTCGGGCGCAGGGGAGAGGTCGTCCGTATTGGTTTCGCCGTCAACTTTGAAGACGGTAACGGTGATTTTTTCGGGAACTTTGGCGCGTGAAGTGAACCATTCGGCATCCGCCCAAGATTGCAAAACTTCCTGCGCATATTTGTTGCCTTTTTCGGCTTTTTCCTGAACGTCGTGGAAAGAATCGAACATCAGAAGCGTATGTTTCAAACCTTTGGCAGCGATAGGCGCGAGTTTGTCGTTATCCAAGAGTTCGATTAAGGCGTGAATGTTGTAACCGCCGAGCATCGTACCTAAAAAGTTCGGTCGCATATTCGGGGGAAATCAGCGGGCTGGATGCGCTGCCTTCGGCAACGGCAGCCAAGAATGAGGCTTTGACTTTGGCGGCATCGTCCACACCGGGCGGAACACGGTGGGCAAGCAGTTCGACCAAGAATTCACCTTCGCCTGCGGGCGGGTTTTTTTCAGCAGCTCGACCAAATCGGCGGTTTGCTGCGCGTTCAAAGGGAGGGGCGGGATACCGAGGGCAGCACGCTCGGCGGCGGCTTTGCGATAGGCTTCTAACATCTCTTTGTTCCTTTTTTTCTGTTTTTTTCTTCTGACCGTTGCAAATGATTTGTAAATCAAAGAATTGTAAACAATTCTTTTTGGGTATCATAGACCAGTTTGGCAAAAATTGGAATATTTATGTTATCGGATGTAATAGATGTTTGCTATTGAAACGAATTATCTTGAAAAACAAAAGGTCGTCTGAAAACAGGGTTTCAGACGACCTTTTTATATTTTATCGGTATGATCGATTCGTTCTTTTACCGAGCGTTTGCCTGATATTCGCTCCCGTCTTCGCGCAGAAGCTTGGGTTGTTTGCCTTTCTCAATCACGTCTTTATCGATGACAACTTTGGTTACGCCTTTCAAATCAGGCAGTTGATACATGGTATCCAACAGGCAGCGTTCAACAATGGAGCGCAGGCCGCGCGCGCCGGTTTTACGTTCCATTGCCTGACGGGCGATGCTGCGCAGGGCTTCTTCTTCAAATTCCAATTCAACATTTTCCATGCCGAACAGGGTTTGATATTGTTTCACCAAAGCATTTTTTTCGGCTCGGTCAGGATGTTGACCAATGCGTCTTCGTCCAATTCCGCCAACGTGGCGATGACGGGCAGACGACCGATTAACTCGGGAATCAGACCGAATTTAATCAAGTCTTCAGGCTCAACGATTTCAAACAACCCGGTAATGTCGGCATTTTTCGTCCTTGCTGTGAACGGACGCACCGAAACCGATACCGCCTTTTTTTCAGTACGCTGACGAATCACTTTTTTTCCAAGCCCGCAAACGCGCCGCCGCAGATAAACAGGATATTGGTCGTATCAACGTTGATAAATTCCTGATTCGGATGTTTGCGGCCGCCTTGGGGCGGAACGCTGGCAACCGTACCTTCAATCAGTTTCAGCAAGGCTTGTTGCACGCCTTCGCCGGATACGTCGCGGGTAATCGACGGGTTGTCGCTTTTACGCGAGATTTTGTCGATTTCGTCGATATAAACGATGCCGCGCTGGGCTTTTTCGACATCAAAATCGCATTTGCCCAAAAGCTTGGTAATGATTTGTTCGACGTCTTCACCGACATAACCCGCTTCAGTCAGCGTGGTCGCGTCCGCCATGACGAACGGTACGTCCAGTTTGCGCGCTAAAGACTGCGCCAACAGCGTTTTACCCGAACCGGTCGGACCGATAAGCAGGATGTTGGATTTCGACAATTCGACGTTGCCGTTGGCTTTGGGATGGCGCAGGCGTTTGTAATGGTTGTACACCGACACCGCCAAGGCTTTCTTGGCTTGTTCCTGACCGATAACGTGATCGTTGAGATTGGCGACGATTTCGGCAGGCGTGGGCAGCTTGTTGTTCGGATGGGACGCATCCGTTGCAGATTTGTCTGCGGAGAGGTCGTCTGAACTTTGCAGCATTACGCCGCAAGTTTCTACACATTCGTTACAGATAAAAAGCGTTTTCGCCTTCAATCAGGTTTTTTTGACTTCATGCTCGGATTTTCCGCAAAACGAGCAGGAGCGTTTTTTTCTTCAGTCATAATTTATCTTCTGTTTTCAAGCAATATCGGCAAACCGTTATCCGAATGTTGTGGGAACGGTTTTCGGCAAAGTCGGTAAGTATAATCAGTATCTTAAGGTTTATCAAATACCGTATGGCAAGCTGTTGGGCGTAAGGTTTTCAGACGACCCTCCGACGCATGGCAACACGCCACAATTTCCCATCCTTAAGATTGTTTCCAATTTGGGAAAAAGATGCAAACAAACGCAAAAAAAGCCATATTAAACTTTACATTTTGTTGTATTTTTAAGCAAAAATATCTCCTTTAATAATTCAATTGTCTTAAATTCTACTGGTTGAAGTATGTCGGTTATGAAATTTTATAAAACACTGAGTGCCGCCTGTTTGGGTATGGCGTTGACTGTCGCCGCCGCCCCTGCCGCTGCAGACGATATGGACGTTTTGGGTCAATTTTTGGAACAAAATTTTCCAACCCAAAATGACCCGATGGAAGCTTTCGCATTAAGCCACGCACAAAAAATCGAGGCTCAGGCGATGATGGCGGGGCCGCTTTTGACATCGCAGGCTGCTTTGATTTTCAACAACAAAACAGGTGAAATCCTGTATCAGAAAAACGCAGATCGCGTGATGCCGATTGCGTCCATTTCCAAACTGATGAGCGCAATGGTCGTTTTGGACGCACGGTTGGATATGAACGAGCCCATTACCATTACTGCCGATGAAATCGACCGCTTGAAGGGTACAGGCAGCCGCCTTGCAGTCGGCACAACACTGACGCGCGGCGAATTGCTGCACCTTAGCCTGATGAGCAGCGAAAACCGCGCAACCCACGCGCTGGGCCGCACCTATCCGGGCGGTATGTCGGCGTTTGTTGCTGCCATGAATGCCAAAGCGCAAAGTCTTGGCATGTATAGCAGCCGTTTCTACGAACCTACCGGCCTAAATTTCCAAAACGTATCAACCGCCAACGATTTGAACCGCATGGTCGCCGCGGCAAGCAAATATCCGCTTATCCGCAAAAACACGACCTCCAACTACGGCTCGGTTTGGACGGCAAACGGCCGCCAAAACTATAAAAACTCCAACGCCCTCGTCCGCGAAGGCAGCTGGAACATCGAGCTTCAGAAAACCGGTTATATCCGCGAAGCAGGACGTTCGATGGTGGTTAAGGCAAACGTCCAAAACCAACCGATTACCATCGTATTGCTGAACTCGCCGACTTCGACAACCCGAGTCAACGACGCGCGTAAGATCGAATCTTGGATGTTGCAGCGCCGCTCTTAAAATATTTGTTATGCCGTCTGAAAATCAGGCGGCATTTTATTTTACGGTCAGTGGGTGAAAACGGAAGGCGTTTTGTACGGTTTTGATTTCAATCTTTTATCGGGCATCAAGGAATTTTTGAAATGAACAAAATCAATAAAAAAAGTACGGATTATGGCTCGGGGTTGCGGCGTTGGCGGGCTGTACTTCCGTCGCCGATATGGTCGGATATGATACGGCTGCTTTGAATGAGGGAGCCGAGCGAAACTATACGCAGGTTGTACAAAAAGCGCGCAGCCAGAATGCGCTGGATGTCAGCTCTCCGACGGCGCAGCGTGTTCATCGGGTGTTTTCCCGACTGGTTCCGTATGCCAACCGCGCCAACCGTACCGGCATACCTTTTAATTGGCAGATGAATGTTATCCGCAGCAACGAGTTGAATGCTTGGGCGATGCCGGGCGGAAAAATGGCGGTATATACCGGCATGGTCGAACGTTTGCAACTGACGGATGATGAAATCGCCGCAGTCATCGGGCATGAAATGACGCATGCGCTGCTCGAACACAGCAAAAAAGCCATCGGAGGTCAGGTATTGACCGGCTTGGGTGGTTCTATTTTGGCAGGTGCCGTCGGTTTGGACGGGAATTTGGTCGGCGTCGGAACAGATTTATTGGCAACCAAACCTTTTTCGCGTTATCAGGAAAGTGAGGCAGATGCGGGAGGCGTCCGCCTGATGGCTCAGGCAGGTTACAATCCGCAGGCGGCGATCAGCGTATGGGAAAAAAATGAATAAGGCGCAAGGCGGCAGTCAGGTAGCCATCTTGTCAACCCATCCCGCCAACAATACCCGTATCGAAGCAATACGAAGGATGTTGCCGGAAGTTATGCCCATTTATCACCAAAATAAACGCTGATATTTTGTGTTGATGGATATTTTCAAACTGTTTTAGAGGTCGTCTGAAAACCGAGTATCCAATTAATAGAGATATTTGGATAGTAAAAGGAAAACATGTGATTAAGCCGATTATTTTAAGCCTCGCGGCTGTAACTACTTTGGCAGCTTGCAATGCTCTTGAGAAAGAAAGTGTACCGATGACCGGTATGCCCAATCCGGCTTCAGAATTTTGTGTGAAGCAGGGCGGTAAGTTGGAAATCAAAAAAGACAAGGATGGCGGAGAGTATGGAATGTGCCATCTGCCTGACGGTACCATTGTGGAAGAGTGGGCGTATTTCCGTCAACACAACAAATAAGCAGCAAGAGTTAAAAAGGTCGTCTGAAACATATGTTCAGACGACCTTTTATATGCGGAGATCTTTGCAATAAGATGAGTTGAGACCTTTGAGAATATATTGAAAAAAGCCGGCAAACATTATGTTTGTCGGCTTTTTAGTCAGCACAGTATTAAGAATGCTGATGGTTGGATTTAGAACTTATAACTGATGGTAAACAGCAAAGTCCTGCCACGCGCATAGTTATTCAGGACGGAGCGTGTCGTGCCGCCATATTTGCCATTGCATAAACCGTTGGCATCGCATTCGACTTCTTCATCATCCAAACCGCCTTTTCTTTCAAATACGCTGAAATAGCGCTGGGTTGCGGCATCGTTTGCGGCATCCAAAGGATCGATATAGCGTTTATTGAACGCATTTTGAATGTCGAAACGAAGGATAAGGTTTTTCTTCGGTTCGTAATTGGCATAGAAATCAAAAATCAGCGGCTGTCTGTTGATGCTTTCTGTTTTTGATCGCCCTTCTGCCCATTTGGTGTGAAGAGTAGGTGTTGGCACCGGTTGTACCGTCAACAAATTCTTCCTCAGTCGTTGCCCGTGTACTTTTGCCGTAATAGCGCATAATGCCGCCGATGGTCAATTTGTTGCCCAACCAGCGGGAACCCAATTCAAACCGCCCGTAATCTCGGGGCAGGCGGGAAATTTTGCTTAAGCCGTAGCCTTGTTTGATTTGGTCTTCTTTAGAAGAATTACGGGGCGATTCGCTGGCATCGCTATAATTGGTCGGCTGGTTGGTTTTTTGATATGCGTAAGACAGGGTTGAAAAAAAGCGGCCAAAATCATAGTTCATTTCCACTTCCAAACCATTTTTATGGACAGGTTTGGCATAGTTTCGATGCTGGATAGAGTATTGCAGACCGGTACTGGTTACCCAGCTGGGTGCATTATCCAAATCCCACCATTTGCCATAAACATTGTGGATATAGTTGTTTATCCTGCTGCGATAGGCGACCAGTTTGAAACCCAATACATCATCCGGCTTGAAAATCCCTTTTTTGAAGGTATTGAAGCCTATTTGGTAAGTATTGGCCTGTTCCGGCTTAAGGGCGGTATTGACGCCCGAGTCGCCGATTTGTGAAAAATACATTTCTTGAATATTTGGCATTCTATGCGTACGCGAATAGCTGATAAACGGCATAAAGTAGTCGTTGACATTGATGTTTAATGCCACCGAATGGTTTACCGCATGCTTTTTACCGGATTTGGTATAAACCGGTTCGTAAAGATCGCAGCTTGGCGTGCAATGCTGTTTATAAATTTCAGAATCTTCTCCAAATGCTTTTTTAAAGTCTTCTTGGGTATTGAAGTAGTCGGTATATTCGCCTTTGTAGCGATAGTTGACTATATTGGTGCTGTAATTCAGTTGATAAATGCCTTTTTTCAAGGAAGTATCAAAATAGAACGTATTGAATTTTTGCTGGCCTGAAGGTTGTAATATGGTTGATTTTTGAGGAAATATTCCTTTGTCGCCTTTGAAGCGTCCTAAAAAAAGCTGTACAGGCCGGCATCTTGATCGGGACCGTCGTAAAACAGGCTCAGCTCTTCCGGAAAGCGGTTTTTACTGTATTGGTTTTTAAAGAAATTGAAACCGACGGTGGCTTTTAAATCTGTTTTGTTGGGAAGGTTGAAAGAGAAGCGGTTGTTGATATCCAAAAGGTTGGCTGTGTTTTTGGTTTCCAAATAATCCAACAGCCCCCATCCCGAAAAACGTGAGTTTTTCGGATATTTTTGTTTACCCAGATTATGGGCGGCCAACACGTTTAAATCGACATAATCGCCAATGTTTAAATTGTAATTGGCTTGGTAGTTGCGGTTTTCTACTTTGCGGCTGCCGATACGGTTGTTCATGGTACGAAGCTGAAGGTCCAGCTTGTTGTTGTCGTTTTCGTATTCCACTTTGACCAAATGACTGTTTGAGCGTTGTTGCAGGCTGGTAGGGTCGATAGGCGTCAGATCCCATTGCGGTGCCAAATTCTCTTTCCAGCTTCTTTCCAAATCATCAACATAATCTCTTTGCAAAACCTCAGGATCGTTATATTTTTCTGGAGAAAGGGTAGTCCCAATAGCTTTTACCGACTGCGTTGCGCTTAGAAAAGTCTCGAACCCAACGATTTTGCCCTTGGTCGAATTTCAATAAGTTGCTTTCAAAATATTCTTGTTTTTTACGGTCCAAATATTCTTCGCCAAAATTGCCGATACGCTGACCGCCGCCGCCTACTTTATAGTTTTGCTCGACATTACGGTGGCTGTAGCCATATAACGCGCCAAGGCGCGCACCGCTGTCAAACCATTTTTGTACCGCTCCGGTTGCCATAAAATTGCTTTTGGTGCTGTTTGTGCCGGTCAATCCTTTGGTTAAAAGCCCAAAGGTATGGTTTCCGTGTACCACATCGTCCACCCGTAAAGTACGGAAATTGGCTGTACCGGATAAGGTATTGATGCCGTTGGCACCCGAGAAACTGCCTTTGGTTACATCCACGCCGGCAATAAAATTGGGATCCAGTGCCGTACCGAATTGCGAGGAGCTGCCGCTGCGTCCGGCATCGGCAGAAGTGGAATAGAAGGTTTGGGTTACGCCGTCAACCATCGTATTGACGCGTCCCAAACCGCTATCGCCACGGATATTGACCGCCAATACCCCCGATCCCTTGTCTTGTTGGGTGAAGACGCCGGGCATGCTCCGCACGATGGCATCGATGTTTTCGCTGGATTGATAAACGCGTTCACGCGAACTTTTGGCTTGGCCTTCGGTAAAAACTTTTTTCTCTTTGGCAATGTGTTTGCCTTTGACTTGAATTTCATCAAGCTCTTGAGTTGAAACCTCTTCTTCTGCGTGTGCGATACTTGTTATAGCCAGTAAAGATAATGTCAGTAGGTTTAATTTGAAATTCGGATTCATAATAGTTACCTCAGAAACGAAGTTCGTTACTTTATAACATATTATTAAACTTTACAAATATTTTGATAATGAATTTCATTAATTAAAAAAATAAAGCGGATTTTTGTTTTAGGAGATAACCCAAACGCATATGCTGAATATGGTTGAAAAAGATAAAGCGGGTCTGAATTTGAATTCGATTAGCCGGGAAGAGGGAGCATTCAATTGGATTTAAACAGACGGAAGAAGAAAAATTTGATTGCAATATGTGAATTGGGCCGTCGGGTTAAAATGAAACCGGCAAAAAACGTGAAATGCAAAATATAAAGTCAATATAGAAAGGTTTGAATTCAGTTGAAGCAAAGACCGATCTTTGCAAAATTCTTCTTTCCCTGACAGCCGAAACCCAAACACGGGTTTTCGGTTGCAGGGGAAAAGGGATTTTTTGCAAAGGTTTCGGTTGTATTTCGGCAACTGTTTTTGAAACATTTGCCCTTTCGAATTTCCAATGGATTCCAGTTTGGTGAATGACGGCGGAAGTGAGGGTTTTAAAAACAGGTTTACCGGGGAAGAGGTCGTCTGAAACGATGAATTCACGTTTTCAAACGAACTCTTCCGACTTGCGGCTTCTATGCCGCATCGGATGATTCCTCCTTGACCGCTTCCAGCAGCGGTATCAACAGCTCTTCCACCAATCTTTGAAATAAAGCTCCTTCCACCGGCTCGGTGTCTTCATTGCCGAACACTAAGGTAACTTCGGTATAGTCTTTTTGGCCTTTGCTGACTTTGCTGCCGTGATAGCTTTCCTTGGCTTTGTTCAGGGCATCTTCCCAGCTCTGTTTTTTTGCCGTAGGCTTCGGCGGCGGCGAGGCTGGTTTTGGCGAAGAAAGGCAGCGGGCGCGTTTGTCCGAGGTTGAAGAATGCCAGCCATTTTTGCAGCATTTGTTGCGCGTGGCTGCTAGGTATTTCAGGATAAAGCGTCGTTTCTTCAGGCTGAACGATATGGGTTTGGCGGGTTTCGGTTTTAGACGGCCCTACCGCGCAAAAGATTAAATGTTCGAGCAGGAGGGCGATGCGTTGCGGGGTGTTGGGTTTGCGGTCGAGGTAGAACACTTGGCCGCATTGGTACAGGTTGCCGAGGCTGCCTTGCAGGGTTTGCCCGTCGAACGGAATTTCGTAGGCGAAAGGCGGCAGTTTGGGGCTTTGCAGCAATGCGCCGTCTATACGTTTGGCGGCGGCTTGGAAATTCTGCTGCCACAATTTACCCAGTTCACCGGCGGGCAACAGGCTTTCGGCGTCGAGGCGGACGGCGGTTTCTTGAAAGTCTTGGTTGTGGCGGCGGGCGTCGAGGTAGGCGGCGGCAATTTTATCGGCGCGTTGCGGCTCGAAGGGTTCGGCGGATTCCCATGCTTCGTCGCGGTAGGGTTCACGCCAGCCCAAGGTTTGTTGCAGCCATGCTTTGACGGGATTTTTCCAGAAGCGGATGAAGTCGTCCTGCCAGACGGTCGGTGCGGAGCTGTTTTCTTCGAGGGCTTCGCTGAAAAACGGACGCGCCTGTTCGCGCGGGCGGTTGAGGGCTTCGGCGTAGTCCTGCCGCGTGCTGAAGAGGTCGTCTGAAATGTTGTCTGCGATGAAATAGCGGTGGGAGAACGGTTGCAGGGGATGTTGTTCGACCCAGTGTTCCGCCAGCCCTTTGCTGCGCCGTCCGGTCATGGCGGCGATGGTGTCGATGAGTTCGCTGACAAGGGCGGACGGGGCGAGTTCGTCGTCGTTGCGGATGCTGCGGCCGACGTAGGAGAGATAAAGGATGTCGCGCGCGCTGATGATGGCTTCGAGGAAGAGGTAGCGGTCGTCGTCGCGGCGGGCGCGGTCGCCTTTTTGTGGGTGTTTGGCAATCAGGTCGAACACGGCGGCTTTGGTGTTGCGCGGGAAATCGCCGTCGTTTAGCCCCAACAGGCAGATGACTTTAAACGGCAGGCTCCTCATCGGCACCATGCTGCAAAAGGTGATGCCGCCGCGCAGGAATCCTGCCTGACTTTCGCTGCCTAAGAAGCGGCGGATGTGGCGGATGACGGTGTGTTGCGGCAAGGTGCCCCGAAAGCCTGCCAACGCGGTCTCTTCCTGCCATTTTGCCAACGCCTGCTCGAACTGCTGCAAGGCGTATTGGTCGTCGGCGTCGGGCAGGAACAATGACTGCACCAAATCGCGGCAGCGTTCCGTCCATTCCTCCGCCGCTGCGGGTTTGCGCCACTCGGCGGCGAGGCGGGACAGCGTGCGGATGAAGGCGGCAAAGCGGCCGAACACATCGAGGCGGTTGACATCGCCGTACCACGCGCTGACGTTTTGCCAGAGCGGGCTGCCGTCGTCGGGCAGCATCCAGCCCAACACGATGCGTTCCAACGCCTGCTGCCAAGTGAACAGATTGTCCGCCGCGCCGCGCATCGTTCCGTCCAAACCCCAATGCACGTTCAATTCGGCGATGGTGTCGTGCAGCAGCGGCAAATCGTCCGCCGTCAGCCCGAAACGGCGCAGCACCAAACCGCTTTCCAACAGCGGCAGCACTTTATCGACTTCAAACCGGCTTTCCAGCAAATCCAGCGTCTGCTCCAACGCGTAAAGCAGCGGCTGGCGGCGGCTGAGTTTCACGTCCGACACCGAATACGGCAAAGCCTGCGCCCCGCCCTGCGCCTGCCCGAACACCGCTTCGATAAACGGGCTGTACGGCTCGATGTTCGGCGTCAAAACAGCAATATCGTGCGGCTGCCAGTCGGGATGTTCGTGCAGAATCCGCAACAGCTTGTCTTTCAAAAATCTGTAATTCGCGCAAGGGGCTGTGTGCCGAAACGATACGGACGGAGCCGTCGTCCAGCAAATCCGCGCGGCTGTTTTCAGAGTGCGTAGCCTGCCCGTGGTACGGCATTCGCAGGTTTTTGAATGTCGTTTTGCAGGCAATGCAGCAGCGTGTCGTCTGAAACTTCTTCAAACACAGGCTGCTCCTCCAAGCCGATTTCCGTCAGAAAATCAAAAAAATCACGCCCCTGCTTGCCCAGCGACGCCAAGAGCGGATGCCCCGTCTGCGACAAATCCGCATCGTCGCCGCCCTTCAAAAGCTGCGCCGCCTCAATCACATTGCCCCAATACTGGCCGCTCGGATTGAGCGCGAACACAAACACATCGCAATGTTCCGAAATTTTTCTGCAAAAAGCTGCAAATACATCGGCGCCATTGTCGAAATGCCGAACACGAAAAAAACCGTTCGGGCAGGTGCGCCTTATCCAAAGACGACAGCAGCTTTTCCCACAACGCCACACGGTGCGGCGCGGATTGGTTGTCGTCGTCCAAATACCGCCAAAGCTGCGCCTGCCAGACCTCGTCCTCACCCAGCCCCAGAAGTTTGCCTTCCTGCCAGGCATCAATCCACTGCGGTCGGTACACCAGATACTGGTCGAAAATATCCGCCAACTGCCCCGCCAACTGATAATCCGCCGATTCGCCGCTGCCCAGATAGCTTTGCAAGACAGAACGGACGTTTTCAAATTCAGAGGCCGTCTGAAAACGCTCGCTGCGGAACAAATCCAACAGCCGCCAGCGCATTACCTCCGGCGAAAAACGGACTGAGCGCGGGAATATCGGGAATCAGCTTCTGCATCAACTGCCACGTCAAACCCGCCGGCAGGCTGAATTGCAAAATTCGCCGCCACCCCCAGTTCGCGCGCCAGATAAACACTCAAATAACGCCGCATCCCCTGACTCTGCACCACAATCTGTTCCGCCGCCAAAGCAGACTCAAGCGGCCTGACCCTTTGGATTCCGGCAAATAGGGCGGCTAGCGATTCGAGGCGGTTGGATTGGTAGAGGTAGAACATGGCGGGAGTAGGGCGGTGGATAATAAACGGGATTATATAGTGGATTGCAATAGAAAATACCTGCGCGTGAATATCGGTACAGGTATTTTTATTTGGATCGACAGGATATGGGCTTATCGGCTGATGACGGCTGTTTTACCGGATCTGTTTTAGGGATGGAATAACGGAGAGAGATGGGTTTAAGGTCGTCTGAAAATGTTTCAGACGACCTTAAAACATATTTAAATCGCTATGTCCGAATATGGTTTCTCTTGCCAGTGGGAAATGGTAGGCCGGCTGTTTATTGGGATCGATAGCAAAAGGTCGTCTGAAAAATATTTCAGACGACCTTGGTTGTTTACGATGCCGGTATCTCCGCCGCGCAAGGTTTGGCGGTTTTATGTTTTGGCGATTTCAGGAAATTGCGGCAGTCTTCCAAAATTTGGGGCAGAAGCGGTTCGAATTCCTTTCTACTGCGGATTTTGCCGGTGTAAAACGGCATCATGTAAGGATAGTAATAATACATATCTTGCATCCATTGCGCGCCTTCTTTGGTTTTACCTTGACGGTAGAGGTAGAGGCCGACCTGGTAGGCATTGCTGTAAGGGCGGTAGGTGAGTGCGTCGAATGCCGCTTTTTGCGCCCAAGGTTGGACTTTTTCATCGGACGGATCGGCACGGCGGGTCAGGCTCAGGTCGGCATAATAGGCCAGCATGGGGCTGGTTTCCGAAATGCGGCGCAGTCCGGAAATTTTGGCATTGACTTGAGACGGGTCGTCGGTTTTGGGTTGACGGCTGTAAGCGGTCAGGTCGGTGTAGTTCCAGCCTAAGTGCAGCGTGCCGCCGATAATGGCCAATGCGGCGATACCGCCTGCCAAATTGCGGCGGCGGGCTTGTTTGATTCCGTCGGATACATCTTCATAACGCGCGCTTGAGAGCGAAAGCATGAGGGCGAACGGAGTCAGGAAGTAGATGTACCAAAGCGGGTATTCGAGCATGCTGTGGCACATGGTTACGCTTGCGGCGGTCAGTAGGAACAGGTTGGCCGGATTGGACGGACGGGTAATCAAACGCCAAACGCCCGCCAGCATGGTTCCCGCGCTCAATAATGCACCTGTCAGCCCCATTTCGGCAAGGATTTGCAGGATAAGGTTGTGGCAGTGGGTGAACAAAACGCCTAGGATGTTATTGGCAAAGTATTGTTTTTCGGCATTTAATAGGAAACTCAGGCTGCCGAAGCTGTTCCAGCCGTGTCCGAGGATTGGGGAGCGGGTAAAGGCGGTCCAGGCATTCCGCCATTCGATTTGGCGCGCAGAACCTTCAAAAATCACTATGACCGGCGCGTTCTATGGCGGTTTCGTAACGGCTGTTGCCCAGTAAATCAAGCAATGTCCCCATGCCGAACTGGAAAACCGCAGCCAATACCGCTGCGAAAAAGAAGATTTTAATTAAGCGCACCGATTCGCGGCCTGCCCGCCAGTACCAAAAAGGCAGAATCAATACGATGGCGATGATATAGCCCAAGATAGTGCGCGAGTTGACCAAACCCAAGACGGCAGTCAGCAGAAATACGCAAACCAATCCCAGCCAGTCGGGCATTTTCCGCGTTGCCCATAAATAGGATGCGGCAAGTACGCCCCACATCAGATAATGGCCCAGATGGTTGCGTTGTCCGAGCTGACCGTTTACCGTTCCGCCGCCGTAAGCCAATATGCCGTGAAACAGGGAAATGTCCGACCATCCTTTGAACTGCATAAACGCCACGACAGCCTGCGCAGCTGCACCAAAAAAACAACGACCATGCGAATACGGTAACAACTCGGTCCTGCCCGTAAGCGGAAATCCAGCCGCGACAGGCCCAGGCAGAAAGGGCGAGGATGACGAAAGTCCATGCCGCCAAGTCGCTCATCCCCGGATACAGCAAACCCATTGCCCGCGGCTGTATCGCCCAATATACCGCCATCAGCAACAGTCCGACAGATACATAAGGCAGGCGGATATTGAGCAGGCCTTTATATGCCGAAGCCAATACTAAAATTGTCGCACCCAACAGGGAGCCGGCTTCAAGGTAGAAGCTCGGCAGTGGGCCTACGCGGTAAATCGACAGGAAAGGGACGGCGCAAACCCAGATAAAACAAACCCATAAAGGCAGCAGGCGGATATTCCATTCATTTTTAAGATGATATGCGGTACGGGCAAACATTATTTCCCCTCTTAATTGTGTTGTTTGATAAATGCGAGGCAGGCGACAAAGAAAATTATGCAGGAGGTAAGCGACAATGCGGCGCACAGGCGTTCGGCAGGAGAAGCGTCAAACAGGCGCATGACCGCCTCGGCAAAATAAATCAGAATCAGCATAGAGCTGTATTGATAAGTATAAATACGGCCCTTGAGTATGCCGCCCAGCGGCAGGCATAAAGGCAGGGCTTTGAGGGCAAGCCATGAACCGCCGTTGCGCAAAGGCGCAATCCACAATTCCCAAGACAGGGAAAGCAGAATCAGAAAAATCAGGCTGGCACACGAGGCAAGATAGGGTAGGGAAGGTTTCGATGATGTATTCACGGGCAGGTCTGAACGGCTTTCAGCCGGATATTGGAACGCGAATTATACCGAAACAGGATGTGATGACGCAAAAAGGTCGTCTGAAACCCTCTATCTGAAGGTTTCAGACGACCTATTGCCGTTTCATCATTTTTTTTTTAGATTTTGGTAAAGATGGCTTCGTTTTCAAAACGCGATTTTGGCAGCGCAGCGTTGAAATCGTCTGCGGCACGGTAGCCGAAGGAGACGACGGCGACGGCTTTGTAGCCTTTTTCGGTCAAACCGAATTCCTCATTCAAAACCTGCAAATCCACGCCTTCCATCGGCACGGCGTCGATGCCTGCTGCGGCAGCGGCGAATAGGGTGAAGCCTATGTTGAGATAGACTTGTTTGGCAAGCCATTGTTCTTCATCTTGGAATTGGTTGCGGTGGATGCCCAAGAACAGGCGGCGGGTGGAATCGCCTGCCTGCTTGGCTTCTTCCGTAGCAAAAACGTCCATCTTTGTCTTCTTGTGCCAATACGGCGGCGACATAATCATCGTCGGCGCAAACGCGGGCGGTGAAGACGACGACGTGGGAGGCATGAGTAATTTTTGGGGGCGTTGTAAGGGAGTTTTTTTCGGTGGATTTGGCAATGCGCGCTTTTGCCCGCTTCATCATCGGCGATGATGAAGTGCCACGGCTGCATATTGACACTGGAGGGGCTGTTGCGCAGGGCGGCTTCGATATGGGCGAAGTCTTCGGCAGCGATTTTTTTGGACGGGTCGAAAGATTTGGTGCTGTATCGTTGGCGGACGATTTCGGTAATATTCATGATTTATTGCCTCTTTATAAAAAAAGAAAAAAACAGATTATAGGAAGGTCGTCTGAAAGGAGCAATCAGGCAAATCTTAATACTTTTAGACGATAGGAAGACTTTTTATTTTTTTCGCCGATTGAAGATAATAAGTACATGCAAAAAAAGCCTGAACAAATTGTTCAGGCTTTTTTTAAATTTGGCTCCCCGACCTGGGCTCGAACCAGGGACCTGCGGATTAACAGTCCGTCGCTCTACCGACTGAGCTATCGGGGAATGGGGCGTATTATATAGCCCTGAAAAAAAGTGTCAACTAAAAATTTCAACTGACGAAACGGCAGCATTTCAAATATTTGAATGGTAAGTATATTATTTTGACTTTATTCCATTAATATTTTGCGCTGATTAATTTCCCGTTTTTTTAAATACCTGTTGCTGCATGACGTTGCCGTTGTAGGCATATACGGTTAATGAACCGTCATACGGTGTGGCGCGGAATTGTAGCAGCCGGTCGCGGGGCAAGGGGTAGGGGTCGGTGCGTTTCCTGCTGTTGTCGCTGTAGAAATCCTGTACCAGATATTCATGATTGTGCCTGCTGATTAATTGCCGATAGTAACCGCCCTTGACGGGGCTGTCGGCAGGGGTTGCCCTGTGCGTCAAAGTAAGTAACGATTTGTTCTTCGATAATATGGATGCCGCCGTTGTTTTTAGGGATACGGTTTTCCCTTTTGCCGATGCCGACGGGGATATTGACAGAGGTACCTAATCCGATATGGCTGCCTATACCTGTTCCCAAGCCGAGGCCTACCGACATGCGGGGCGAGTCTGCGGTGCAGGCGGTCAGGATGAAGGCGGATAGTGATAAAACGGCGGCAATAGGTTTCATACGATAATCCTCATGAGTTGAATATCCATATAAAACAATTATATATTATAGAGTGGCATAGGTAGAAAATATCGGCGGCTAGATAGCCGCCGATATTTTTTATGAAGCTAAGATGCGTGGGAACAGGATTTCGTTCTCCAAGTGGATATGTTCTTCCAAATCGTCCGACAGTTCTTGTGCCAACGCATATAACCTTTGCTGGTCTTTGTCGGCGTTTTGCGACGGAGTGAAATGATTGGTCAGGGTTTTCAACTGCGCCAGTGCACGGTCGTGTTCTTCGTGTTCGTGCATCATGACATTAACTGGCATGGCGGCACGGCTGCCCAAGCCTTGTTTTGCCATCGGGAACAACATACGTTCTTCCTTCATCATGTGCATCAGCAGCTCGTTTTGGATGTATTCGAGCAGTTCCGGCAGTTCGGCAGGGAAGCCGTCGGGCGAGGTTGAGGCGATTTTATGCGCCAAGGGGACAAGCTCTTCAAGTTGTGCGCGGTGGGTATTGTGATAGCGGCTGATGACATGGTCTATCACGGTATTTACGGGGGAAACTTCCCAAACGGTCAAATCGGTCATGGCGGTATTCCTGAATTTAGTCGTTTTCAGACGACGTTTAAGGTTTGTGGTAAAGATTGATATTGTATGAATGTATTCGAAGCATACACCCCGCGCGGGCGGATGTACAGTTTTCGGCCTTGTTTCACGCAATACTTATAACCAATTTTTCTTTGCGGGAAACAAACCATTCTTTCCGTTTTTCAGACGACCCCGCTAAAGTGGCAGCATCTTATTTTTCCCTTCCGATCGACCATGTTATTACTCAAAACGCCCAGCGTACTGCCCGGCTTCAAAATCAGCCTCGGCCTGACCGTATTGTGCCTGTCGCTTCTGGTGGTTTTGCCGTTTGCGATGATGGCGGCGAAGGCGGCGGAAATCGGCTGGGGCGGCTTTTGGAACACGATTGCCGAGCCGAACGTGTTGGCGGCGGTATGGCTGAGTTTGCGGATGTCGTTTTATGCGATGCTGACCAATGTCGTGTTCGGCACACTGGTGGCGTGGGTGTTGGTGCGCTATGAATTTCCGCTCAAGGGGCTGGTGAACGCGCTGGTCGATTTGCCGTTTGCGCTGCCGACGGCGGTTACGGGCATCGCGTTGGCGACCTTGTATGCGCCCAACGGTTGGATAGGCCGTTTTTTTCGAGCCTTTGGGCATCAAAATTCGCGTTTACGCCCGTCGGCATTTGGATTGCGCTGGTCGTCGTCAGCCTGCCCTTTATCGTCCGCGCCGTGCAGCCGGTATTGGAGGAATTGTCGGGCGAATATGAGGAAGCGGCGGCGACTTTGGGGGCAAACCGCTTCACAACGTTCCGCCGCGTGCTGCTGCCGGAAATCATGCCGGCGCTCTTAACCGGCGCGGGCATGATGTTCGCGCGGGCAACGGGTGAATACGGCTCGGTGATTTTTTTATCGCGGGCAACATTCCGATGGTTTCCGAAATCCTGCCGCTGATTATTACGGGCAAGCTGGAACAGTTCGATGTACAGGGCGCGTCGGCGGTGGCGTTGTTTATGCTGATGGTTTCGTTTGTGATTCTGTTTGCGTTGAACGTGATGCAGTGGGCGTTGAGCAGGCGTTCGGGGAGCGAAGGGTTGAGGGGTCGTCTGAAAACCTGAACTACGCTGTTGCCGTCATTCCCGCGCAGAAAAAATGTAGGTCGGATTCTTGAATCCGACGTTTTGATACTGAAACAACGGAACACAGGATATTTTGTCGGATTCAAGAATCCGACCTTGTATATCGAAACACCCGTATCATAGCAACAAACCGCCCGGTCACCACCCGCATCCGACCAAGGCAAACAACCGTTGCGTAGCTCAGGGAGCGGCCGGGCAACCCATCGACACAACCGGACAGTTGCCAGACAACACAACCGAATGCAAGGCAGGTTTATGATGAGTACCCAATACAACTGTGCAGGCATCGACATCGCCAAACGAAACTTCGTCATCGCCGTTTCGTCTTTGTCTAAAACCAAAACCGAAACCAACAACCCCAAAGGTATCGCCCATACTGTCGAATACCTGAAAAAAACATAACGTCGCCCTTGTATATCGAAACACCCGTATCATAGCAACAAACCGCCCGGTCGCCACCCGCATCCGACCAAGGCAAACAACCGTTGCGTAGCTCAGGGAGCGGCCGGGCAACCCATCGACACAACCGGACAGTTGCCAGACAACACAACCGAATGCAAGGCAGGGTTTATGATGAGTACCCAATACAACTGTGCAGGCATCGACATCGCCAAACGAAACTTCGTCATCGCCGTTTCGTCTTTGTCTAAAACCAAAACCGAAACCAACAACCCCAAAGGTATCACCCATACCATCGAATACCTTAAAAAACACAACGTCGCCCTCGTCGTCATGGAAAGCACCGGCGGTCTCGAAATCCTCGCCGCCAAAGCCATCCACCGCGCAGGCATAGCCGTGATCATCGCCAACCCGCGTCAGACGCATCAGTTTGCCCAATCGCAGTCGCTGACCAAAAACCGATGCCAAAGATGCCCAAATGCTTGCCTTCTTCGCACAGATGATGATGCAGAAAGAAGGTTGGCAAACCATGCTCTACCACCCGCCCACCGAAGCGGAGGAAGTGTTGGAAGCATTGGTTAACCGCCGCAACCAACTGGTGGATATGCGGACTGCCGAGAAAAAAACCGTCTGCATCAGGTTCACGAAACACAAGTCGAAAGCGTCAAACAACTGATTGCCCATTTTGACCGGCTGATTGACGAATTGGACAAACAAATCGACGACCACACCCACACGCATTTTGACGGCAAAGCCAAAGTGGCGGAACAAATCAAAGGCATTGGTTCGATAACGACGGCTACGCTGATGGCGATGCTGCCCGAATTGGGACGACTGTCGCACAAACGGATAGCGAGTTTGGTCGGCATTGCCCCGCACCCGAGGGAGAGCGGGAAACCAAATTCAAAAGCCGCTGCTTTGGCGGAAGGTCTGCGGTGCGTAAGGCACTGTATATGGCTACCGTGGTAGCGACACGTTTTGAACCGCTTATTCGGGATTTCTACCAACGCCTGCTGTCCAAGGGTAAGCCGTATAAGGTTGCCGTTACGGCATGTATGCGCAAACTGTTGACGATATTGAATGCCCGGATGCGTGATTATTTTGCCGAAAAACGGTATCCAAACGGCTTGATTTGAGTTTTGGTATTTTTGCCCGACGGGGTGAAAAATACAGTTGCTACCGTGAAAAGTCGTTTGAAATCCCTGTTGTCCTGCGGTGGATTCCCGCCTGCGCGGGAATGACGGCAGCCATACGTTTTTTATTCCCTTAATCAATAAAAGGTCGTCTGAAAACGAATCCGCCCGACAAAAACGATTTTTTCAGACGGCCTCCAAACATCTTAAACAACAAACCAGAGAACACCACCGCCATGAAACCCTATTCCGCTAATCCCAACCTGACCGAACCGCGCTGGCTGCGCGTGTTGCTGACCGCCGTCGCGCTGGGGTTCCTGCTGCTGATGCTGGTCGTACCGCTTGTCGCCGTGTTTTACGAGGCGCTGAAAGGCGGTTGGGATTTGTACCTGCAATCTATTACCGATCCCGAAGCATGGGCGGCAATCAAGCTCACCCTGATTACCGCTGCGGTGGTCGTTCCCATCAATGCCGTCTTGGGTGTGGCGATGGCGTGGCTGTTGACCCGCTTCGACTTCCGCGGCAAGCAGTTGCTGACCACCCTGCTCGATTTGCCGTTTTCCGTGTCGCCCGTGGTGGCCGGTTTGATGTTCGTCTTATTGTTCGGCGCACACACGGCGTTGGGTGGCTGGCTCGAAGCGCAAGGCATACAGATTATCTTCGCCATCCCCGGCATTATTTTGGCGACGCTGTTCGTTACCTTTCCCTTTGTCGCGCGCGAAATCATCCCGCTGATGCAGGCGCAGGGCGACAGCGAAGAACAGGCCGCGCTGATTCTCGGCGCCAGCGGCTGGCAGATGTTTTGGCGCGTTACCCTGCCCAACATCAAATGGGCGCTGCTCTACGGCATCATTCTTACCAACGCCCGCGCGATGGGCGAGTTCGGCGCGGTCAGCGTGGTATCGGGGCACATCCGCGGCGAAACCAACACCATCCCGCTTTTGGTCGAAATCTTCTACAACGAATACAACTTCACCGGCGCATTCGCCCTCTCCGGCGTATTGGCACTTTTAGCACTGGCGACGCTGGCGGTGCAGAACATCATCACAAAATTACAAGATAAAAAACTCGCCGCCGCCGAAAGGAACGCAGCATGAGCATCACCATCCAAAACTTAAACAAACACTTCGGCAGTTTCCACGCGCTGAAAAACATCAACCTCAACGTCCCTACCGGCAAACTTGTTTCCCTGCTCGGCCCTTCCGGCTGCGGCAAAACCACGCTCCTGCGCATCATCGCCGGACTGGAAAACGCCGACGGCGGCAATATCCTGTTTGACGGGCAAGACGTAACCGCCAAACACGTGCGCGAGCGTAAAGTCGGTTTTGTGTTCCAACACTACGCCCTCTTCCGCCACATGAACGTGTTTGACAACGTCGCCTTCGGTTTGACCGTATTGCCCAAGTCCGAACGCCCGTCCAAAGAACAAATCCGCGCCAAAGTCGAAGAATTGCTCAAACTCGTGCAGCTCTCCCACCTCGCCAAATCCTATCCGCACCAGCTCTCCGGCGGCCAACGCCAACGCATCGCCCTCGCCCGTGCCCTCGCCGTCGAACCCAAACTCCTGCTCCTGGACGAACCCTTCGGCGCGCTGGATGCCAAAGTGCGCAAAGAATTGCGCACCTGGCTGCGCGACATCCATCACAACCTAGGCGTAACCAGCATTCTGGTGACACACGACCAAGAAGAAGCCCTCGAAGTTTCCGACGAAATCGTCGTCATGAACCACGGCAAAATCGAACAAACCGGCAGCGCCGAAGCCATTTACCGCAAACCCGAAAACGCCTTTGTTACCGAGTTCCTCGGCGAAACCGACGCATTTGAAGGACGCATCGAAAAAGGCATCTGGCACTACAACGGCTTCGCGTGGAAATTGGACGCGCAATACAAATGGCAGGAACAAACCGCCACCGGCTACATCCGCCCGCACGAATGGCAGCTCGCTGCCGAACACGAAACCCCGATGATCCGCGCCGAAATCGAAAAAATCCACGCCGTCGGCGCACTGACGCACGTTTTGGTGAAACACGGCAAACAGGACGTACATATCACGCTCGCAGGCAGCGACGCCTCGCGGCTGGATTTGACCGCAGGGCGGGAATTGGCATTGGTGCCGAAACAGGTTTATGTGTTCTCGCAGAACGAGTTGATTGAATATTTGATTTGATGGGGAAGAGATAACGAAAGGTCGTCTGAAAAATCCTAAAAAAACAGGTTTTCAGACGACCTTTTTGTTTATGGGGCTGATGTTTGGTTCACATGGAGCGATTTTTATAGTGGATTAACTTTAAACCAGTACGGCGTTACCTCGCCTTGCCGTACTATCTGTACTGTCTGCGGCTTCGTCGCCTTGTCCTGATTTAAATTTAATCCACTATAAAGTCCATTCGCGATAAACCCCGCCGCCTCCATTTTCAGACGACCTTTCGCCATTTAGCCGTAAATGCTTTCCCTCACATCAACCAAAGCCGCCAACGCCGAAGCGGCATTTACTGTTTCGGGCAGGTCGGCAGCCTCAAACGCTGTTTCCACTTCCGCCATCAGCCGTTCCGCTTTTTCCAGCAGGTCTTCGTAGGAGGATTCGCCGCGTTTGATGGCGAGCAGTTCGTCGCGGTTGGGGCGGCGCGGGCGGATTTCGCCGTGGCGGGCGATGTCGCGGGCAGTTTCGAGCAGGCGGAAGGTGTGCATCATGTTTTTGGCATCGTAGCCCTGTCCGTGTGCCTGCGTGCCTTGGTAGCGCGTTTCGTTGCGTTCCGCCAGCCATTGCTGATAGGAGGCGTATTCGCGGCAGTAGCTGCTGTATCCGTCTTGGTTGAAGGAAAGGTAGGCAAGCGGGGTTTCGCCTTCGGGAACGGAGCTAAGGGAGAGGTTGGTGGCTTCGGGTTTGAGTGCGACGCCGTGGTAGCCGCGCGTGCCGTCGGGGTCGTAAAACAGGGCGTAGAGTTCGCGGGCGTGGGCGATTTTGACCAAACCGACCCGCCGCTGTTCCAATCCGCGTTGCGAAAGCCAGTGCCGCAGCGGCACGGTTTGCGCGTCTTCTACGATGTGGCAGAAATCGAGCACGCTTTTCTTTTCAGACGACATCGGATTGCTGATTTTCTTGTTCAGCCCGCGTGCTTTTTTGATTTGCCCGTAGGCGTATCCGGCGAAACTCTGGCGGCAGGCTTTGGACACAAACCATTCGGTTTTGAACGCGTCCATCAGCGGCGAACGGTAGCGCACGCAGTCGGGCGGCGAGGCGAGCAGTTCCAGCGTGTTCGGGTTGCTTTGCAGCAAAAGCTCGATAAACCGCCCCAGTTCGTAATAAACGATGTCGTTGGTTTCGTTGCTGATTTGCGGGATGTATTCCATGTCGTAAAAACATCGATTTGGGCAGGTAAAACACGCCTTTGATGTCGGTATCGGATTCGGGCGTCGCCAAACCGTAGGCGCGGCTGCCGGAAACGGCTTCGAACAGAAGCAGGTTTTGTGTGTGCAAGTCTTCGATGGTGAGCATTTTCAGACGACCTTTTGTGAGGGTGGTTGTGTATTAAAAAAAGCAGCCTGCACGTTCAGGCTGCCTTTTTGTGCGTGTCGGATTTATGAATCCAATTTACGGCTGCTGTTGGTTAGAATTATCAAGCGAAGGAAATCCAAGATTTTTTTATTCCCGTTCCAAGATAAATTTTCTTTTTTTCCAGAAATCGGTGTGAGACAGAATAGCGCCAAGTTTAATCATAGCCAAATAAATAGCCTGCAACATATCTTCACCGATTGCCCTTCCCTCATCACAATAATCATGTTTGCTTATTTTATATTGGCAAATATATGCTTTGTATTCGTCAGAAAAAAAGGGAAGATACATGGTAATTTCAACAGGCTCGCCATTTTCTGTATGTAATTCTCTGTATCCTATGATTTTATGCATAAATTTATCCATTTACCGCCGCCAAGGTTTCGCGGAACAATTCATTCAGCGGCCCGCTGTCGGCGGCTTGGGCGGCAGGGGCGGATAATTCGGAAACTTCGTTATATAAATCAACGGTCAATCGTTGCAATTCGGGTGACAACGTATGCAGGTAACTTTCATCCTGTTCCGCCTTGATTGCCACTAAATCGGTGATTTGGGTGGCGCAGTCCGTTTGCCATTCGCTCATCAGTTCCGCCAGCGTCATTGGCGGAATCCCGCCTGTTTGACTGCCCACCGTGCCGCGAGTAGCGGACGCAGGACGTAAAACCATTTTTTTCAGTTTGACGGGTTGTGCCAAATCCATGTTTCTCAAAGCGTTGCCCGCGATGCCGCGATAATGGTGCAGCAGCGCGGCGGCTTGGACGTATTGCGGCGCAAGCGCGTTCAGACGGCCTGTGAAATCATCGTCCTGCGTATAAACAATCGGCGAACGCAGCCATTCGAGCAGCACGGCATTGCTTTTTCCGCAGCAGGCGCAACGTTTTGCGGATGTCCCAGCCGCCGACGTCAAACCATTGGTTTTCGATAAATTCAAACGTGTCTTTCGCTTCATCGATTTGCAGATAATATTGTTGCGGGCGGATATAAATGGCACGCACGTCGTAATCGCTGTCGGGCGAGGCAAAGCCCCATGCGCGGCTGCCGCTCTCTACCGCCAGCAGGAAATGCAGAGGCTCGGAATGGGCGATGTGGGTGAGTTTTTTTCTTGAATGGCTTGTTTCATGATGTTTCTTTTTAATAGAGGTCGTCTGAAAACCCTAAAAACCGGTTTTCAGACGACCTTTGCTTTTGATGGATGGTTGATGTGGCCGAATCAATCTTTCAACCTGAATTCCGCTGAGCGCGCGTGGGCGGTCAGGCTTTCGCCGTGTGCCAACACGCTGGCGATTTTACCCAGTTGCTGCGCGCCTTGTTCGGAGACTTGGATCAGGCTGGAGCGTTTTTTTGGAAGTCGTAAGTACCCAGCGGCGAGGAGAAGCGGGCGGTGCGGCTGGTGGGCAGGACGTGGTTGGGGCCGGCGCAGTAGTCGCCGAGGCTTTCGCTGGTGTAGCGTCCCATGAAAATCGCGCCGGCGTGGCGGATTTTTTTCGCCCATTCCTGCGGGTTTTCTACCGACAATTCCAAGTGTTCGGGGAAATGTAGTTGGCGATTTCGCAGGCTTCGTCCAAGTCTTTGGCGAGTATCATCGCGCCCCTGTTGCCGAGCGAGGCTTCGATGATGTTGCGGCGGGGCATGGTTTCGATGAGGCGGTTCATGGCGGCTTGAACTTCGTCGAGATAGGGCTGCGACGTGCCGATGAGGATGGCTTGGGCGATTTCGTCGTGTTCGGCCTGGCTGAACAAATCCATCGCCACCCAGTCGGCGGGCGTGGTGCCGTCGGCGATGACGAGGATTTCAGACGGCCCCGCCACCATGTCGATGCCGACTACGCCGAACACGCGGCGTTTGGCGGCGGCGACGAAGGCGTTGCCCGGACCGGTGATTTTATCGACCTGCGGTACGGACTCAGTGCCGTAGGCGAGGGCGGCAACCGCCTGCGCGCCGCCGACGGTGAAGACTTTAGTAACGCCCGCAACGAAGGCGGCGGCAAGTACGATGTCGTTGCGTTCGCCTTTGGGCGTGGGGACGACCATGATGATTTCTTTCACACCGGCAACATGGGCGGGCATGGCGTTCATGATGACGGAACTCGGATACGCCGCTTTGCCGCCGGGGACGTAAATGCCGACGCGGTCAAGCGGTGTAATCTGTTGTCCCAACAGCGTGCCGTCTTCGTCTTCGTAGGTCCACGATTCCATTTTTTGGCGTTGGTGGTAGCTTTCGACCCGTGCGGCGGCGGTTTTCAGGGCCGTCTGAATTTCGGGCTGCAAACGCTCAAACGCAGCCTGTAAATCATCTTGAGTGAGGATGAGGTCGGCTATGGTTTGGGCGGACGTGCCGTCGAAACGGTTGGTGTATTCGATGAGCGCCGCATCACCGCGTTTTTGCACGTCGGCGCAGATGTCGGCGACGATGCGGTCGATTTCGGGATTCTGGGCGGTCTCAAAGGCCAGCAGGGCTTCAAGTTCGGCTTGGAAAGAGGGGGATTGGGTGTTGAGTTTTTTCATGATTTGGGATTCTCCTTTGTTATTTTGGGACTTGGGGTCGTCTGAAGCATCTCTTGCTCGGTTTTGGGTCTGATATACGCTTTTTCTCCCCCGCTACCAAACTTCAATTCGGGCAGGCATTTTTGTTGTAGACCGAGTTTGGCTAATACATCTTCGCTACGAGAGGTAGTGCGGAAACGGTAACGGGTTTGTTTTCTGCCGTTTTTGGTTTCTTCAAACGTTTCGAAACCGTCCACCTCATACGCGCTGACAACAGCGTTTTGCAGTCCGGTGTGAACGCCGATAATGTATTTCACTTTGGACGCGGCATCTTTGCCGATAACCCAGTTGCCCAACGTGCGCGATTTGAGGTTGGCATCGTCTTGGTTGTCGAAGCTGTAGTCGGTTTCTTCGTCGGTATCCAAGTCCAAAGCGTCTTGGATTTTGACGGCGAGAACCAGTCCGTCGGGATTAAGGTCGTCAAGCGGGCAGGGGTTTGAATTTGAAGCGGCTGTCGAGTTCTTCCGCGCTGATGCCGCCTACACCGCATCCGGCAGATTTGTTTTTGAATTTTTTTGTCGACAACGGATTTGACGAAATGAATCAGGGCAGTTTCGGCGGCTTGCGCTTCGGCTTCGGTCAGATGATAGCTGATGATATGGCGGCCGAGTTTCTTGCATTTGGCAATGGCTTTGCGTGCCGGTACGTCAATGTCGCCGTCTTGCGAACGGGCGGCCTGTTCATGTTCGAAGATACGATTACCGCAGCCTTTGCCGATGTAGAGGATTTTTGTCTTTTTTTCATGTCGGTCAGACAATAGACGTAAAACCGACGCTCTCCGTTATTCAAAAACGGACAGGGGTTGAATCTGAAAATTTTTTTATTTTTTTGCAACCATTTTAAATCCTCCTATACAGTTTACTGCCGGTGGTATTTTCAGACGACCTGTCGGCGGGAACGGCTAGGGTCGTCTGAAAACGCATCTTCATTCAAATGAACGCTCACCCCGCCTTCGCTACGCTGCCGAACGCCTGAATAATCGGCTCTAGCAGCGCGTGTTTCGTTTTCAATGCGGCCTTGTTGACCACCAGACGGCTGGAAATATCGACGACGTGTTCGACCGCTTCCAAGCCGTTCGCCTTAAGCGTGTTGCCGGTGGAGACCAAATCGACGATGGCGTCGCTCAGGCCGACCAGCGGCGCAAGCTCCATCGAGCCGTAGAGTTTGATGATGTCAACGTGTACGCCTTTGCCGGAGAAATGCTCGGCGGCGATGTTGGGGTATTTCGTCGCGATACGCAGGCGGCTGCCGGGCTGCGAGGCGGCGGCGTAGTCGAAAACCTTTGCGGACGGCGACCATCATGCGGCATTCGGCGATGTGCAAATCCAGCGGCTGATAAAGCCCGCTACCGCCGTGTTCGATCAAAAACGTCTTTACCAGCGATGCCGAAGTCTGCCGCGCCGTATTGGACGTAAGTCGGCACGTCGGTGGCGCGGACAATGACGAGGCGGATGTTTTTCATGGTTGGTGCCGATAATCAGTTTGCGCGATTTTTTTCGGGCGCTTCGGCGGGAACAATGCCCGCTGCCGCCAAAAAGCGGCAGCGTTTCTTCAAAGATGCGCCCTTTGGACAGGGGCGATGGTCAGCGTGTTTTCAGTCATTGTTGTTGTGTGCCGTCAGACTTTTGAACTTGTATCAAGCAGGCGGTCTGACTTTCTCCATTGTATGTTTCAGATGGGAAAAAGGTCGTCTGAAAACCGCGACCGGCATTCAGACGACCCCATGCGGATCAAAAGCAGTTTTTTTGATGTCGGCGGCAATGGTGGCCGGCTCGCTGCCGTAACGCGAGAAAAATCGCCACTTCGCCGGTTTTTATCGATCAGATACGCGCCGGAAGAGTGGTCAACCAAATAGTTTTCGCTGTCTTCTTTTTGATTGACTTTGGAGGACACCACGCGGTATTGCTGTTTGATAACCGGCAGGGCTTTGGTCGCCTGTCGCAGTCAGACCGATAAATTCAGGATTGAACTGTTTGACGTATTTGCCGATGACTGCGGGCGTGTCGCGCTCGGGGTCGATGCTGACGAACACCACTTTCACATCTTTCGCCTGATCGCCCAACTGTTTCAATGTGTCGCTGTAAGTCAGCAATTCGGTCGGACAAACGTCGGGGCAGTGCGTATAACCGAAGGACAGAATCACGACTTTGCCCTTCAGGTCGCTTAAGCTGAACGGCTTGCCGTCGCCGTCGGTCAGTGTGAAATCGCCGCCGATGTCTTCTTTACGCATATCCGTTCCGGGCGCTTGCGGTGCGGGCGCGGTAGCGGCAGGTGAGGATGCGGCGGGAGCGGAAGCAGGCTGTTCGGCCGGAGCTGCTGTTGAAGAAGCGGCTGAAGCAGGCGCAGGATTTTGTTCCGGCGCTTTGGCTTCAGGTTTGCAGGGCAGCAAGTGCGGCAAGGGCGAATGCGCCCAAAATGGCGGTACGGATTGCAGTAGGCATCATAAAAAAATTCTCCAATGCGGGTATGGTGTGTGAACGTCGTCTGAAAAATAAAAATGAAACGAACGCTGCCATCTTAGCGCGTTTGCAACATTTAATATAGCGGTTTATGCCGTTTTTTTCGGCTGAAAATGAATGATGTTTGATATAAGTGGAAAGAGTAGAATGCGTCAGGAACAAAAATAAAAATAAATTTAATGTTTTTTTAAAAAAATCAAAAAAATATAAGTAATATATCTGCAAGCAAGGCAAGATTTTTGCTTTTACAAGACCGAATACGCCGCTATAATAACGACTTCTTCACCAGCCCAGGTGGCGAAATTGGTAGACGCAGGGGACTCAAAAATCCCCCGCCGCAAGGTGTGTCGGTTCGAGTCCGACCCTGGGCACCACAATAAACCGCTTATTAGCGGTTATTTTTTTGCCTGTCGCAGCCTAACACCGTAAACCAAAGCCAAGAAAGATAAGGCTTTCCGCTGGTTTCGGTATCTTTGCATCATATAATCCCGCCTATTTCTGCCTAATTGAATCAACCTAAAATTTACGGTATCTTTTGCGGTATCTGAAAAATACCTCGAAAAAATACCGTAAAAATGAAGCTGAACGACCGACAAATCAAAAACGCCAAGCCCGCCGAAAACCGTTCAAGCTCAATGACGGCAAGGGCTTGTATCTGTATATCAATACGGGCGGCGGGAAGTTATGGCGGTTTGATTTTTCGTATAACGGCAAACGTAAAACGCTTTCAATCGGCAAATATCCGACCGTATCACTGGTAGAAGCCCGCCAAGCCGCCGTCAGTAATACCTTTCGGAACATCGCCGCCGAATGGCACAAACACCGTGAAACAGGATTGACAGGCAATCACGCCGCCCGTGTATGGGACAGTTTGGGAAAGGACGTTTTCCCCACGCTGGGCAGCTTGTCTATCAGTGAAATCAAAGTCAGTCAGGTAAAAGAAGTGATTGAAGCGGTGGCGGCAAGGGGAGCACTTGAAACGGCGGGCGGATATTGCGGCGCATCAAATCTGTTTTCACTTATGCGATACGGACGGAACGGGCGGAAAAACAATCCCGCTGTTCCATTGGGAGGTTTAATCAAAGCCCCAAAGCAGAAACATCAGCCCGCCTTGCCGCAATCGGAACTGATCGAGTTTTACCGCCGTTTGATGTTGAAACAAGCCAAACAGCAAACAAAAAAATAGCCATGCAGTTAATCATGCTGACCCTCGTCAGAAATAAAGAGCTTAGGGCGGCGGAATGGTCGGAATTTGATTTAGACGGGACAGAGTGGAGCATACCCGCCGCCAAGATGAAGATGAAAGCCCCACATATCGTCTCCCCTTGCCGATTGGACGCTTGAACTTTTGGCAGAACTGAAGGAACTGACAGGACATAGCCGTTATCTGTTCCCATTGGTAAAAAGACCCTGACGAGCATATTGAGTGAAAAACACCCTATCTTACTTGATGGGCAGAATGGGCTATAAGGGCGTAGCAACGCCCCACGGTTTCAGAAGTCTAGCCACAGACGTATTGAATGAAAACGGTTTTAACAGCGACGTAGTAGAGCGACAGTTTGCCCAGCGGCGAAACCATCATGGCAGACGGCAAAACCCACACCGTCATCTACAACGGCGACACTAGCCAAGCGGCGGCATACCGACCAAACTGAGAGCTTACCGATTGGCAGCAAAGTATCGCCCGATACGCAGCGGGAAACAGCCGCCTATGCTTGGCATTGGGCACGTCCTTTGCTGCTCCCTTGCTATCCCTGTTGGACAATAAACCGCTTATCAGCGGTTATTTTTTATCTATCGCAGTCTAACACCGTAAACTAAAACCAAAATGGACAGGGTTTTCAGACGACCTTTTTGATGGGAAGGGATTATTTGAAGATGTAGGAATCGGGCATTTCGTCGAAGCTGACGACGCGGCCGCCTTTTTTTCTTTTGGCAAATTTCTCTGCTTGGGCTTTGTCGGCGAAGGGGAGGGCGTCTTCCGCACCCATGCCGCCGATGAAGCCGCTTTCGATGACGTAATAGGCTTTTTTGCCGTCTATCCATGCGGTGTCGGCATTGGGTTTGCTCCAGTCTTTGACTTTGCCCATGTCGGTAACGTAGATGACGTGGATGCCTTTAGGCTCTTCGGGCAGCTTGGTGTAGCCGAACATCTGCTTGATGGTGGAGAACCAGACGGGGCGGTCGGGTTTGCCGTTGAGGTAGATTTGGGCTTTGGGGCCGTTGTGTTCGGTCAGGTTCATGCTGCAATAGTGCCCCACGGCACGGTCGCTGATTTGCTGAGGCTCAGGCGGCGGGGTGTCATCCTCTTTGGGACAGGCACTCAGGAGCAGGGCGGCGAGGAGCGCAGGTAAAATCTTTTTCATATTTGTCGCTTTCCAAAAATTCTTGCTGCCAAGATAAGGGGAATAATAACCCATAATATCTGCGCGGTCAGCAATACGGGCATGGTCAGGCTGATTTGTTCGCTCAAACCTGCCATGCCTGCGTACATGGCGGTGTTTTCGTAACCGGTCAGGTTGAGCAGGCGGTAGATGTCGGTGGGGTTGAAAAGGAGGACGGTTTCGACGACGGGTGCGGTAATTGTTTGCTGGGTATCGGCGACGAGGATGCCCAAAAGCGCCATGTCGAAGATGACGACGAAAAAAACAGCCAAACGCCGATGGCGATACCGGCGGCGGTGCCGCGTTCTTTGACTTTTGCGCTGATGAGGGTAGCCCATGGACAGGGAATGCGGCGCCCAAAATGATGCTGGCGGCAATCAGCAGGGCAAAGGGTTTCCATGCGGCGATGTCGAAGCTGCCGTTGGCGAGTTGGAGCGTGATGCCCGCGATTCCGTAGCCTGCGGTGGTGGCAAGGGCGAGGATGATGAGGTGTCCGATGAATTTTCCGGCAAGGATTTGGTTGCGGGAAACGGGGTAGCTCAACAGCAGCGCCATAGTGCCGCGTTCGATTTCGCCGATGAGGGAATCGTAGGAGAGGAGCATGGCGATGAGCGGAATCAGGAAGATGGACAGGCTGGAGAGGCTGACAACGGTTACAGTCAGCGGATCGACTTTAACCGAGCCTGTCGGCGAGCTGCCGAGGAAGCCCAATGAGAGGGCGAGGGCGGCGAGCAGGACGGAGGCGGCGAGTACCCAGCGGTTGCGCAGGCTGTCGCGGACTTCTTTTTCCGGTGATAATCCAAACGGGGTTCATACGTCCTCCCTTTTTAAGAATTGTGCGTACATGTCGTCGAGTGTGGGTGTGTGGATGTCGAGGTAGGCGAGGTCGGACAGGTTGCCCAGTTCGCTGAGTAATGCCATGCGTTCTTCAGCCTGACATTGCGCCTGATAGCTGAGGTCGTCTGAAAGCGGCTGCCAGCGTCCGCTTAACGGACGCGGAGCTTTGAGGCGGATGTTGACGGTGAGGGGGAGTCCGCTTTGGACGTGCAGCTCGTCCATGCTGCCGTCGGCGACTTTGACGCCGTTTTTTTCATGACAACGATGCGGTCGGCGTGGCCGTCGAGTTCGGCGAGGGCGTGGGTGCTAAGGAGGACGGTGGCGCCGCGTCCGTTGAGTTCGCGCACGACTTCGTAAAACATTTGGCGCGAGGCGGGGTCGAGGCCTGTGGTGGGCTCGTCAAACAGCAATACTTTGGGTTCGCCCAGCAGGGCTTGGGCGAGGGCAAGGCGTTGGCGCATGCCTTTGGAGTAGGTGCCGACGCGGCGGCGGGCGGCTTGGGAAATGCCGACGCGCTCGAGGAGTTCGTGGTTTTTGGTGAGCGGCTGTTTTTTGAGTTTGGCGTAGAAATTGAGGGTTTCGATGCCGCTGAGGGAAGGGTGCAGGGCGACGGTTTCGGGCAGGTAGCCGATTTGGCTGCGCAACTGCGCGCCGGCTTTGCTGCCTGTGCGCTCACCCAGCAGCATGACTTCGCCTTCGGTGGGGGTAATCAGCCCGAGTATCAGTTTGATGAGCGTGGACTTGCCTGCGCCGTTGTGTCCGGCAAGACCGACACTTTCGCCCGCCTTCAAGACTAAATCGACTTGGTTGACGGCTTTTTGTGCGCCGAAGCGTTTGGTTACGTTTCTCAATTCGACATGGTGTGCGCTCATGAGTGCTTCCTTGTGTGGATGGGTTTCAGACGACGTTTGGGGTCGTCTGAAAAAGGGCGTTCTTTGTATGGGGTCGTCTGAAAAAAAGGGGCAAGGGGTTTCAGACGACGTTTGTTATGGGGCGGTGTTTTCGACTGTTGCCTGCATCGCGGGTTGCACCGTATTTGCGGCGGATTTCCGTTGGTACGGCAATGAGGGGCAAAACCTTGCTGCGGCGGGGTTTTTAAGGTCGTCTGAACACTTTTTCAGACGACCTTGCGGGACGTGTTTGCCGGTTCCGCTTAGTTCAATGAGCCGTTTTCGGCATCGCTCCATTCGGACTGATGGGTTTTTGGCTTCTTGCAACAGTTGTTCTTTCATGGCTTCGTATTTGGTGGTCGTTTTGTTGCTGCCCGCCTTCATCAGCGGTTTGCTGTCGATCACGCCGCCGGGAAGGATGGCGGGGAACTGCGATTGCGCCCATTTGACGATGCTGATGGCAGGGGCTGTTCATCAGGAGGCGGGAAACGGGCGCGCGCCAGACGATTTGGTCGATGATGCCGTTGGGGCGGTACGCGCTGTCGCCGAAGCCGTCGCCGTCGAGGTCGAACGCGCTGTTGTCGCTCCAGTAGTTGCCGCGTCCGCCTTCGCCCCAGTCAAGAAAAACGTGTGCTGACGTATTTGACTTGGCTTTCGTTGTTGATGAAGGCGTTGTCGGAAAGGGTGGTGCCTTCGATGGCGGCGGTGAAGTGGATGCCGATTTGGCAGTTTTCAAAATGGTTGGCGACGATTTTTGTTGTAGTTGGCGTTGTAGGCAAAAAAACGCATTTGCCGGCTTTGTTGATGATGTTGTCGTGGATGTCGGAATAGTTGACGTAGTTGAGCATGATGCCTTGGTCGCGGCTGCCGACGGCGATGTTGCCGTACACGTTGAGGCGGTCGGAGAACATCAAAACGTAGCCCATGTTGTTGCCGACGGAAATGTTGCCGCTGACTTCGCTGTCGTTGGTGTACATGTAGTGGACGGCGAAACGCAGGTCGCTGAAGCGGTTGTTTTTATAGGTGTTGTTTTTGCTGGTGTTGGAGAAAATGCCGTCGCGGCCTTTGGAAATGTCGTTGCTGACAACTTGCGCGCCGGGGGCATTCCAGACGGTTACACCGTTGCCGCGTTCGTTGACGCGCAGGGTGGAGTCGCCGACGATTTTGTTCTCGCGCACCATGGATTCGGCAGAGCCGTGGATATACACGCCGACGGAGTTGTCGAGGATGTTGTTGTGTTCAATTAAGGCGCGGGGGGCGGTTTCTTCGAGGTAGATGCCGGCATCCATGGCGGGCAGGCTCATACCGGAACGGGTGACGGTGAGGTTACGCAGGGTAACGTCGGGGGCGATGACGGCAATGGTGCGGCCGGTGCGGTCGCCTTCGATTTTGGCGGAGCGGTCGGCAGGGCCTTCGATGGTGATGGGTTTGTCGATAAGCAGTTTGGTTTTGTAAGTGCCGGAGGCGAGCTTGAGCGTATCGCCTGCCTGCGCGCGCGCGATGACTTCGGGGAGGTTGTCGGTAGGGGAAACGTCGATGGTGGCTGCAAAGGTCGTCTGAATCATGCCGCCGAACATAAATGTCAGGACAGCGCGTCGCCATGTTTTGAATTGGGGTGTGTGCATGGAGTTCCTCTGATTCGTGCGGTGTGCGTCGGCACGGTAATGCCTGCCTGTGAGGGCCGTGTTTTTTTGTTTTATAGCGGAACAGTCTGTTGCGTCCAAACGGTTCTGCTATAAAAGGTCGTCTGAAAAACGAGGGCAGCGGGTTTCGCTAAGACCTGAAAGTTTTTTTCAGACGACCTTTCCGTTAAGTCAGTGATAAACCGTCAAACCCGATTATCGGGGTTTAACGATCATTTGACCGGACATTTCCATGTGCAGGGCGTGGCAGAACCATTGGCAGTAGTACCAGTGTACGCCCGGACGGACGGCTTTGAAGGTTACCGATTGGGTAGCTTGCGGGCCGATTTCCATGGCGATGCCGTAGCCTTCCAAAGTGAAGCCGTGGGTCAAGTCTTCGATGGTTTCGACGTTGGTCACATATACGGTCACTTCGTCGCCTTGGTTGACTTCGAATTGCGGGATGCTGTACGCAGGCGCAACGGCAGTCATGTATACGCGGACTTTGTTGCCCTCGCGGATGACTTTGGCGGCTTTTTCCAGCTCGACACCGTCTTTTTTCGCTTGTTCCACAGCGTCTTGCCAGAACCATGGGTCTTTGCGGTCCCAGGTTTTTTTCGGGTTGACTTTGGAAGCGGCAACCAGACACAGGTCATGCGGTTCGGCAAAGGTCGGGTTGTCGTGTACCAGGCGCATTTCGTCGCCGGAAATGTCGATCAACTGGTCGCATTCCGGTTTCAACGGGCCGGCGTTGAGGAAGCGGTCTTTGGAGAATTTGTTCAAAGACACCAGCCATTTGCCGTCGGCTTCCTTGGTTTCGCCCATGGTCGTATGGTTGTGGCCGGGTTGGTAGTGGACGTCGAGTTTCTGTTTGATCGGATCCACTTTTTCGCCTTTGTAGGCTTTGATGGCGTCGTCGATGTTCCATTTGACCATTTGGCTGTCGATAAACAGCGTGGTGTAGGCGTTGCCACGGCCGTCAAACGCGGTGTGTAAAGGACCGAGACCCAGTTGGGGTTCGGCGACAACCACGTCGCGCTCTTTGATTTTGCCGGCGAACAAATCGTCCAGTTTGCTGACGTCCAATACGGTAACGGTCGGAGACAGTTTGCCGTTGAGCATGATGTATTTGCCGTCAGGGGAAGCGTTACAGCCGTGCGGAGAGTTCGGCACGGGGATGTAGCGGGTGTAAGGGGAATTGGCTTCTGCGCGGCCGTCCAGCATTTTCACGCCGTTGACTTCTTTGAAGTCGCCTTTTTTGATGCCTTCTTCGATGGCGGCAAGATTGAAGACGACGCACCAGTCTTGCTCGTTGGAAGAAGCACCTTGTACGGTCAGGGCGCGTTCGGAGTTGTAGCAGGTGGAGAAGGAGTATTTGCCTTGGTAGTCGGCATCGCCGTTGTCCAAGTTGCCGTCCACCAATACTTGCCATGCGATGTCCATGGTTTCGCCGTCAATGGCGGTATAAACGGCATTCCAAGTTTTGGCGTCGTTCCAAGTACCCACGCCGCTTACCGGTACGATGTGTTCGCCGTTGGCAAAGACGTAGCCGGTTTTCGGATAACGTTGCGGACGCAGACCGTGTACACCGGAAACGTTAGGGATTTCGGTGATTTTGTCGGTTTTCATGAAGTCCAGGCGGACGCGGCAAACGCGGTTGTTTGCTTTGTCGTTGGCATATGCGTAGCGGCCGTCGTAAGTTTGGTCGGTAAACGACAAGTGAGGGTGGTGCAAGTCGCCGTTAGGGTAGCAGCGCAGGCCGCTGTCTTTCAGGAACTGGTTGGTTTCCGGCGTATTTTTTTCATTCAAAATACGCAGGCTCTCGTTGGTACGGCCCCAGCCGGTCGCGCTGTCCATGTTGAACACGGGGATACGCATCAGTTCGCGCATGGAAGGTACGCCGATCAAGCGCATTTCGCCCGATTGGCCGCCGGAGAGGAAGCCGTAGTATTGGTCGAGTTCGCCCGGACCGACTTCGGAAGTCTGTTTGCCCGGTTCGGCAGAGGCATGAGACTCGGTTTTGGCGGCAGGCGCAGCACCTGAAGCGGCGGCTTTATCGCCACCCTCTTTGGAACAGCCCGCCAAACCCAACAGACCGGCGCCGGCAATACCTGCGCCTGAAACGGCGGCAGTACCTAAGAATGAACGACGGCTTAAGCCGTTTTGTTCTAATTTTTTTCGTCTGACATACAACACTCCTTGGATAAAATTCGGCAGCCGGCGTTTTCAGACGACCTGCCGATTGAAAAAAACGTATTTATGTTTATAAGTGTGGGTACGGTTGACCCGGTATTTCTTTAGGGTTTCAGATTATTCGCCGGCTTTAGGGGCGGTTTCTTTTTTTCACAAACTGCACAACCTGCTCCCCAGGCTGCTGTTTTGCAGATGCGGTTTCGGGGTCGGCTTTTGCCGCCGCCTGTTTTTTTGTTTTTTTCTTGTTGGTTGCCACAACTTGCGGGCAACGTGTGTCATGGTGATACATGACTTGGCAGTGCAGGCACTGGATACATTCGTTCGGATGGATGTCGCCTTCCGGTGCAATCGCCTGAACGGGGCATTCGTGCGTACAGATTTGGCAAGGGTTGCCGCACATTTTGTAGCGGCGAAGCCAGTCGAATACGCGGAAGCGGCCGGGTAGGGCGATACCCGCGCCCAATGGGCACAGATAGCGGCAGAAGAAGCGTTCGATAAACAGGCCGGCAACCAAAAGGGTAACGGCAAACGCGACAAACCACCATTCGCGGACGAATTTCAAAATAATCGCCGTTTTAAAGGGTTCTACCTCTGCGAATTTTTTTCCGCCGTGCCCAAATCGTACAGGGAAATTGCCAACAATGCGAAGAAAATGACGTATTTAATCGCAGTCAGGCGCGTGTGCAGCAGGTGCGGCACGGTAATCTGTTTCACGCCTAATTTTTTTGGCGATACGGTTGGTCAACTCTTGCAGCGAACCGAAGGGGCAGAGCCAGCCGCAGAATGTACCGCGGTTCCACAGCAGCATGGTTGCGGCGGTAAACAGCCACAGGATGAACACAATCGGATCCATCAGGAAGAAGTCCCAACGGAATTCGGTCAGGATGGCGGAGAACAGCGTCAGCGTATTGACGACCGACAGTTGCGCCTGAGCGTACCAACCGATATAGAACAGGGTAAATGTCAGGAACACCAGGCGGAAGCGGTCGTACCATTTCTCATAGCGGACAATCCAGTCTTGGAACAGGAATACTAAAAGCAGGATGGTCAATGCGATGCCGACTACGATGATTTGACTTTGTTTTGCTTTCCACACCTGTTTCCACAGTTGGTTGGATGCGCCGTCGTCGGCACTGGCTTGGTCGGCAATGCCGTTGCCAGTATCGGCAGCATCGGCTGCTGCTGCGGCAGGTTCTACCGGTGCGCTGATTTCAACGGGCGGTGCTTTCGGGTCATCGACATAGTAACCTTTAGGCAGTTCGTAATCCAAGTCGGCAGTGACGAATGCTTTGTCGTTTACGCTCAATACACGCTGAACCATCAACTGTAAACGCCAAGGTTCGGCAGCGTCGAATTCCACATTGGCAGGAATGGTAAACCATGATACTTCTTTAAAGTGGGGTGCACCTTCGGCAGCCAGGCTGACCAAGCGTTCGTGTTCTGCGTCGGTAAAGCGGAAGCTGTTTTCGCCTTGAATCATCTCGATACGGTCGAAAAATACCGCCGCGGACATAGCCCGAACCTTTCCAAGAATAACGGCCTTCACCGGCAACCAAGACAGCTTGTTGACCGGGTTGCAGACGGTTTTGCAGGTTTTTTTCCAACCTTCCTCGCCCAACAGGCTTTTTGCCGATGGAAGGCTGGCTGACTACGGCAGTGTACAAATCGATAAAGGTATCGTCGCCTGCGCCTTGTTCGGCGTGTTCGGCAACACCTGCTTTGCCGCCTTTTTCAAACAGCTTGTTGATTTCATCAACAGTAATGTGCAGATGGCCGATGGCTTTTTGTTCCAGCAGCGCATTCCAAGATTGGATGTCCTGTTTGTCAGGATTGACAGCGCGGCGAGGTCGGGTTTGAGCTGCAGGGGCGGCAGCCTGTTGCGTATCCGCAGCATTGGCGGAGGTCGTCTGAACGGCTTTGTCAGTGCCCAAACCATATTTGCCGGCAACAACTTTGAACGAACGCTGGATACTGTCGTTAATCACCATCAGTGTAACGGTCGCGCCGCTGATGATGTCTCCGGGGGCAACGCCCGGAGTAGGTGGATTTTTAATAAAATTCAAACCGATATACTTATTGATGAATTTATCCACACGCGATTGCGGGATACCAATAAGCATAATCGGCTCATGGTGATCGACCAACTTCGCACCGGCGATCGTTCCGTCGTTGGCCAAAGCCATCATCGTATCAATCGGTTTGCTCGAATAGCCGCGCGTATTGACCACGTCCGTCGTGATATACACCAAACCCAACTGCTCGTCGCCCTTATAAACACGGGCAACCATAGGCTTGCCTTCAGGCTTGCCATAACGGTCTGCACCCGGAAAAATTTCCGAAGGCTGGACTTTTGACAAAAAGTCAGGCAAACGCTCGGCGTAAGCGGGCAGTGTCGAAAACAATAGGACAAATACGGCAAACATCGCCAGCATCGTATTCAAGATGCCTGATGTGTGTTTCGTTTTTAGGCAGGACATGGCTGTTCCCGATTATTCGATACTCTAAACATTAACATTATATGAATCCATTATTTGCAATAATTTGACCTATGTCAAATTTACAAATCTTAAAACCAGATTTGGAGGGTATGTAATACTTTATAAGTATATGGATATGGGTCTGATTTCATTACAAATAGAAAACAAAGTGATTATATGCTTTTGCCTGCTTCTAGATGTCTTGGTTTGGATTGATTATTAGTTGAAATAAACATATGTATTGAATGAGGGCTATCTAAATAAAGAGGTCGTCTGAAAACCGAAAAAAATCAGTTTTCAGACGACCTTTGTTTAGCTCAAACCTCCCCAGTTTAAGCAGCGTTGACTTTGTCTTCGCGGCGCAGCAAGGTAATCAGGTCGCTGATGCGCTGTTTCATGCTGCGGCGGTCGACGATTTGGTCGATAGCGCCTTTCTCCAGCAGGAATTCTGCGCGTTGGAAGCCTTCGGGCAAGGTTTCACGGACGGTTTGTTCGATAACGCGCGGACCGGCAAAGCCGATAAGGGCGTTGGGTTCGGCAAGCACGACATCGCCGAGGAAGGCGAAGCTGGCGGATACGCCGCCCATGGTCGGGTCGGTCAGGACGGAGATGAACGGCAGGTGTTTTTTTCAGTCAGAAGATGCAATGCCGCGCTGGTTTTGGTCATCTGCATCAATGAGTTGACACCTTCCTGCATCCGCGCACCGCCCGATGCGGCAACGCAGATGAAAGAGCAGTTGTCGGCTACGGCGCGGCGTACGCCTTGGACGAAGCGTTCGCCGACGACGGAACCCATAGAGCCGCCGATAAAGCGGAATTCGAAGGCGGCAATCACGACGGGCAGGCCGTTCATAAAGCCTTTCATCACGACCAACGCATCATCTTCGCCGGTGGCCTTGCGCGCGGCAGCCAATCGTTCGGGGTATTTTTTGCTGTCTTTGAATTTCAGCGGGTCGGTCGGTTTGATATTGGCGGCGATTTCTTCGCGGCCTTCCTCGTCCAAAAGCAAATTGAGGCGTTCGCGCGCGGAAAGCGGGTTGTGGTGGTTACATTTCGGGCAAACTTGGTCGTTTTGCTGAAGTTCGGTCGAGTAGATGGTTGCCGAGCAGGAAGGGCATTTGTGCCACAGGCCTTCGGGAACGTTGGACGAGCCTTCGCTTTTTGCTGCGGTTTTTTTGATTTTTGGGCGGTAGGATTTTTGTCTAACCAACTCATGGATGACTCCTTGGAATTCGGGATTCAGACGACCTTTGCGTGTGTTTTCGGAAAAAGGCCTTAACGGATTGCGTCTTTTAATTCTTTTGACCAACGCGCCGACGGCTTCTGCTTCGCGGCCTGCGTTATTTTCAATTTCTTTGACGATGCGGCTGCCGACGATGACGGCATCGGCAACGGCGCCGATTTTGCGCGCGCTTTCGGCGTTGCTGATGCCGAAACCGACACCGATCGGGATGTCGATATACTTGCGCAAAAGCTCTATTTTACGCGAAACTTCTTCGGTATCCAAACTTGCCGCGCCGGTAACGCCTTTGAGCGAAACGTAATAGACAAAGCCGCCTGCAACGCGGGCGATGGTTTGATACGCTCTTCGGTCGTGGTCGGGGCAATCAGGAAGATGCAGTCGATGCCGCGCGATTTGAGTTCGTCGTGCAACGGGGTGATGGTTTCGACAGGGGAATCGACGGTCAGCACGCCGTCCACGCCGGCTTCGGCAGCCGCTTGGGCAAATGCCTGATAACCCATTTTATGAATCGGGTTCAGATAACCCATCAGGACGACGGGCGTGTTGCCGTTTGTTTCGCGGAAGCGGCGTACGATGTTCAATACGTCGTTGAGGGAAACTTTGTTTGCCAACGCACGCTCGGCGGCGCGCTGGATGGTCGGACCGTCCGCCATCGGGTCGGAAAAGGGAACGCCCAATTCCAGGATGTCGGCGCCGTTTTCAACCAAACTGTGCATCAGCGCAAGCGTGGTATCGAGATCGGGATCGCCTACGGTGATATAGGGAATCAGGGCTTTTGCGCCGTCAAGCGCGGCAAAGGTTTGCTGGATTCTGCTCATCTTGATTTCTCGTTTCCGTAACGGCTGTTTCCAGCCGGTTTTCATCGACAATAAGTTGGCAAGTATAGCATTGACTGTCTGTTTCGGGCGAAACTGCATGACATTTCCTGATGATTTTCTGCATGGAAAGGTCGTCTGAAAAAGGGCAGGGCGGTTGTTTTACTGTTATGGAAGCCGTGATGATTTGAATTGTTGTCCATATCGCGCAGTCGCCTTCGAAAATGCTTCAACTTTCCCGCCAAATTCCGTTAATTTCCATTAAAGGTCGTCTGAAAGCCTTCGGTGTCATACTTTCTCGGTTATAATAGCCGGCTTCTTCAATTTGACCCTTTTTCGGAAATATATCATGGCATTTGCCTCGCTTTTTCACCCTTTTGGACGATATTACCGCTGTCTTGGACGACGTTGCCCTGATGACCAAAATGGCCGCCAAGAAAACGGCGGGCGTGGTAGGCGATGATTTGGCGCTCAATGCGAATCAGGTTACGGGCGTGTCGGCGGAACGCGAGCTGCCGATTATTTGGGCGGTGGCGAAAGGTTCTTTGGTGAACAAGCTGATTTTGGTGCCGCTGGCTTTGCTGCTGTCTGCCTTTTTGCCGAAGCTGATTACGCCTTTATTGATGATAGGCGGGATTTATTTGTGTTTCGAGGGCGTGGAAAAGCTGCTGCATAAGTTTTTACACCGCCACGAAGCGCATGAAGACGAGGAGGCAGCCACCGAAACGCTGGACGAAAAAACCAAGATTAAAGGCGCGATTCGTACCGATTTCATCCTGTCTGCCGAGATCATTATTATTGCTTTGGGCGTGGTTGAAAAAAATACGATCTGATGACCCGTTCGCTGGTGATGACGGCAATCGGCATCGGTATGACCGCTTTTTGTGTACGGTTTGGTCGGCGTTATCGTCAAACTCGACGACTTCGGTATGCTGCTGATGCGTCAAAAAAAGCACGGGCATCCAAACGGTCGGACGGGGCTTGATTGCCTTTATGCCTTGGTTCATGCGCGGTTTGAGCGTGGTGGGTACGCTTGCCATGTTCCTTGTCGGCGGCGGTCTGATTACCCACAACTTGGGCTTTTTGCATGATTTCTTACACGCGCAACATTGGGACAGCGGCTTGATGGAGCATGTCGCCAACCTTGCCGTCGGGCTGATTGCCGGTGCCGTCGCCTGTGCCGTTGCGCTGCCTTTGATGAAGCTGTTTCAAAAAAACACTAAACAACCGATACGTCGTCTGAAAAATGGTTTAACTTTTGTTGAAGCTGTATTTTCAGACGACCTCTTATTTTCTTTTTCTCTGCAATGAACATTTTTCCGCAAACTCGAACAATATTGGCAGCATCCTGTGCTGTACTGGCCGCTGGTGATCCTGATTGCCGCCGTCACGCCGTTGACTTTCGCGCCTTATTACCATTTTTTTGGCTGATGCCTTTGCTGTTTGGCGCGCTGATCCGACTGATTGAACTGCGTCCGCGCTTCGCTGTTTCCACCGCCTATCTGTTTGGGCTGATTGCTTATACGGCGCAGTTTTATTGGATACATACCGCGCTGCACGATGTTTCCGGCCTGTCTAATTTATACGCGATTCCGCTGACTTTCCTGCTGCCTGCGTTTCTCGCGCTGTATCCCGCCGCCTGTTTTTGGTTGTGGAAGAAATTTCATCTGCCGCGCTGGGTTAAGGTCGGCATCGTTTTGCCGATTTTGTGGACACTGGCGGAATTTGCCCGCGAACGCCTGTTGACCGGCTTTGGCTGGGGGGCAATCGGCTATTCCCAAATCGTCAAAGAAAGCCCGCTTGCCGGCTTTGCGCCTTTGGGCGGTATTCATCTGGTAACGCTGGCGACGGCATTTGTCAGCGCGTGGCTGGTGTTGCTGATTGACAATACGGGTCGTCTGAAACAGCGCCTGCTGCCGATGTGTATGATTGTTATGTTGTGTACCGTCGGCTATGTCGCCCAGCAAACCGACTTTACCAAACCCGACGGCAGCACCAGTACCGTCGCGCTCGTGCAGGGCAATATCGAGCAGAGTCTGAAATGGAATGAAGAACAAGTCGTCCCCACCATTCAGAAATACTACGGTCAAATCAGCAAAAACATCTGCCGACATCGTTATCCTGCCGGAAACCGCATTGCCCGTGATGCGTCAGGATTTGCCGGAAAAATATCCTGACCCAGTTTGCCGAGCAGGCGCGCACGAACGGCAGCGCGTTGGCTGTCGGTATCGGTCAATACACAGCCGACGGCAGCGGATACGAAAACGCCGTAATCAATTTGAGCGACTACGATGATATTTCAGACGACCTCCCGTATTACGCCAAAAAAATCATCTGGTTCCCTTTGGCGAATACAAACCGTTGCCCTTTTTGACCGAACCGTTGTACAAAAATGATGAATATGCCGCTTGCCGATTTCCGTCGCGGCGGAGCGGGGCAGGCTCCCTTGACGATGAAAGATCAAAAAGTTGCCTTCAATATCTGCTATGAAGACGGCTTTGGCGACGAACTTATTGCTACCGCCAAAAAAACGCTACGCTGCTTGCCAACGTCAGCAATATGGCGTGGTATGGCGATTCCAACGCCATGTACCAACAGCTCCAGCAATCCCAAGCCCGCGCGATGGAGCTTGGACGCTATATGGTTCGTGCCACCAATACCGGCGCAACCGCCATTATTTCTCCCAAAGGCAGCATCATCGCCGAGAGCGAACCCAATACCGATGCCGTCTTGGAAGGGCATATCAAAGGCTATATCGGCGAAACCCCTTACATGAAGGCAGGCGGTTCGCTGTGGTTGATTGGAGTATTGTCAATTATTGCCATCACGCTGTTTTTAATCAGGAAAAAAGCAGATTGAGTTTGAAAAAGCGGTCTTTTCATAAGGCCGTTTTTCTTGAAATTTATTATTTACATACAAGAATGTTTGTAATATACTGAACTTATTCCCAGTAAACCAGTCAAATTTTCAAAATCAATCGAATTTTATAAAAGATAAAAATTCACCTATCAAACAGTCTTTTACAGAAAAAGGCATTTGACAACATACGATAGGGCAACAGGCAGTGATATACTGCACGGCAAACAACAAGTAAACAACAGTCTCTGCATCATATAAAGGAAAGCACTTCTTATGAACAACGCCTTTGCATTACCCGTCATTCACAGCGGCAACGGCAGCCTTGAGCAATACATTCACACTGTTAACAGCATTCCCATGCTGACGCCCGAAGAAGAAAGCCAACTAGCGGAGCGTCAACAAAAAGGCGACCTTAACGCCGCCAAACAACTCATTCTTTCCCATTTGCGCGTCGTCGTATCCATCGCACGAGGCTACGACGGCTATGGTCTGAACCAAGCCGACCTTATCCAAGAAGGCAACATCGGACTGATGAAAGCGGTCAAACGCTACGAGCCGAGTCGTGGCGCGCGCCTGTTTTCATTCGCCGTACACTGGATTAAGGCCGAAATCCACGAATTTATCCTGCGTAACTGGCGACTGGTACGCGTAGCGACCACCAAACCGCAACGCAAACTGTTCTTCAATCTGCGCAGTATGCGTAAAAACCTGAATGCCTTGTCTCCGAAAGAAGCGCAAGACATCGCTGACGATTTGGGCGTCAAATTGTCCGAAGTCATGGAAATGGAACAACGCATGACCGGACACGACATCGCCATCATGGCGGACAACAACGATGACGAAGACAGCTTCGCCCCCATCGACTGGCTTGCCGACCACGATGCCGAGCCCAGCCGCCAACTGTCCAAACAAGCCCATTACGCCCTGCAAACCGAAGGTCTGCAAAACGCATTGGCGCAACTGGATGACCGCAGCCGCCGCATCGTAGAAAGCCGCTGGCTGCAAGACGATGGCGGATTGACCCTGCACGAACTGGCAGCCGAATACGGCGTGTCTGCCGAGCGCATCCGTCAAATCGAAGCCAAAGCCATGCAAAAACTGCGCGGTTTCCTCGCGGAAGAAGCTGAAGCGGTTTAAAAAAACAAAAAAACAGTTCAGTAGAAGGAAAAAGGTCGTCTGAAACCCGAAATATCGGTTTCAGACGACCTTTTTGTGTCTTGAGTGAATTAGGTAAAGTATTAATTTTTTTGAGTAGAGAAATGATTTCTTTTAAAAGCTAAAAATCTCGTTTTTCTTGCCGTTGAATAATTTCATTATTATGAGATATTGTCAGTTTCAGTTTTTTTCATTTTTCAGCTATTAACGCTTCATTGTTACCATAGTAATTTGATCCGTAATTGTGGCTATTATCTCCGACCAAAAAGAAATAATGGTTTTTTTCTTTTGTAATCAATTCAACTACATCAATTTTTAAAAAATCTGTGCAATCTGATTCAATTTATCAAAAAGTAAGTTTAGTTTGCCCACGTTCTATTTTTTTGCATACCCATTAGCAGACATTGCTAATTTCTCAGCCATTTCTTCTTGAGACCATTGGTTCATTTCTCTCATTACTCGAATTTTTTTTCATGAAGTTCCATATTTTCTCACTTTTTGAAGGGTTTTAGACATTAAAAGAGTTATTTTAAGATTCAAATGTTGTTTGAATAATTGATTATAATCATTGTAACATTGGACTGGAAAAATTTCTACTTGCAAGGGGTATTTATGAATATATTTTTAATAATTACTCTAATAATTGTGTATTTTTTTACAGCTATTAATTGTTTTATTTTTTTGTTGTTATTTTGATTGTATTTTTTTAATTATCTTATTAGATAGAAAGGTTATCTTAAAATGAGTCAGGGAAGACGATAAGTATCAGGTATTGCCTAATGGTAAGAAAGTTCTTAAAAATGCAACGCCAATAGATATCATCCTATCAGTTATTGTGCCAATATTCGGATTAATTATTGGAATTTATGCTCTTATTAAAGGAGAAAAAAAGAGGCTTTACATTATTAGGAATTTTTTTCGTTGTTGGTTATGATAAAGCTCATAATAATTTATAATAGTTGATTTAAATAAGAATAGGATACCAAATACAGCCATTACCGCACAGGCGGAAATCCATTACTGGGATTCAGTTTATTGAATTTAATAAGAAAAATATGACTTTAAAAATGGATTCTTATTTGTGCGGAAACGACAGTAGTAATGTTTTTATTTTTTTATTCACTATATAACAAACAGGTCGTCTGAAAAACTTAGATGACCTGTTTGTTTACTTTAAGCAGTTAAAACGGCTTTGAGAATTTTTATTGACTTCACCCATATCGGCTTTGCCCGCCAACTGGGTTTTCAATACGCCCATGGCTTTTGCTCATGTCAGCCATTCCGGAAGCTCCGGTCATGGCGATTACGGTTTCCACGGCAGTGCGGATTTCTTCGGCAGACATCATTTGCGGCAGGTAGCGGTGCAGGATTTCGATTTCGGCATTTTCTTTGTCTGCCAAGTCCTGACGGCCTGCTTCAGCGTAGATGTTGGCGCTGTCTTTGCGCTGTTTGACCATTTTGGTAATGATGGCAATCACTTTGCCGTCATCGGCTTCGATGCGCTCGTCCACTTCAAATTGTTTGATGGCGGCATTGATGAGGCGGATGGTGCTCAAAGTAATTTGATCTTTGGCACGCATCGCGGTTTTCATGTCTTCGGTTAATTGTGCTTTCAGGCTCATGGGATGACTTTCAGGAAAAGATGGAAGATGGGATTGCACATACTGCCTTAGGGGATTCTCTATTTTCCAGATGACCCCTTGCCTTACAGGTCGTCTGAAAAAAACAAAACACACCGCAGGTCAAGCCTTGCGGTGTGTTTCGGCATCACAGGGGCAGACCTGCAATTGATGTTTAGTACATTTTTAGGAGGCAGTTGTTGGCTGCGCAGGCGTTTTTGCAGGCGTTTTACAGCTGCGGCTTTTTTGCGTTTGCGCTCGGTAGTCGGTTTTTCGTAAGCTTCACGGGCGCGTAGTTCGGTCAACAGACCGGTTTTTTCTACGGCACGTTTGAAACGGCGCATGGCTACTTCGAAGGGTTCGTTCTCTTTAACGCGGATTGCAGGCATTTTATTTCCTTTAAATTTAATTCTGGTTTCAAACCGCCGAAAGGGATAAGGATAAAAGGGGCGGTTTGTAAAAAAGTGGTTGTTTGTATCTCGGGTGTCTTGCGACCGGCGGGATACGCGCCGTGATGTAAACATCACCTCCTAACAAGTCGGCTTGGGCGCCGGGTATGCCGTCGATGCGGCTGCAAATGAATTGCGGGATTATCTTTGATTAGACAGTTTCTGTCAAGCTGGGGGATTGTCTAAAAAACAGTGTCAGAGTTTCGGAAGCCTTCTTCAAACATCCGACACCAATCGCATTCAAACATCCGACACCAATCGCATTAATTTGCGTATAATGGCGCAACTCCCGATTAACCGACTATGTCAGTAAGGAATACCACACCATGACCTCTATTCATGACCAAATTAAAGAAGTTGTTACCACTCACCGTGTTGTTTTGTTTATGAAAGGCACGAAGCAGTTCCCGCAATGCGGTTTCTCATCCCGTGCCGTTCAAATTCTTAATGCCGCAGGTTGCACCGATTATGTAACCGTTAATGTTTTTGGAAAAACGATGCCGTCCGCCAAGGTATTAAGGAATACAGTGATTGGCCGACCATCCCCCAACTTTACGTCAACGGCGAGTTTGTCGGCGGTTCTGATATTTTGATGGAAATGTACGAAGCCGGCGAATTGCAAGATTTGCTGAAAGCCTGATAAAATATAGCAAAAGGTCGTCTGAAAAAAATTTTTTTCAGACGACCTTTTGCCGTGTTCTGCCTGCTTTTCCGAATATTCAAAAAAAAGTATAATCACGCCCATTCAAAAAAACAATCCGAGGCCTGCAAAATGAACGTAACCGTTATCAATCACCCCCTTGTCCGCCACAAACTCACGCTCATGCGCGAGGCCGATTGCAGCACTTACAAATTCCGCACCCTCACTACCGAGCTGGCGCGCCTGATGGCTTACGAAGCCAGCCGTGATTTTGAAATTGAAAAATACATTATCGACGGCTGGTGCGGTCAAATTGAAGGCGACCGCATCAAGGGCAAAACCTTGACCGTCGTCCCGATTTTTGCGTGCCGGTTTGGGTATGCTCGACGGCGTGCTCGACCTGATTCCGACTGCCAAAAATCAGCGTGGTCGGATTGCAGCGCGACGAAGAAACGCTCAAACCCGTTTCCTATTTTGAAAAATTCGTGGACAGCATGGACGAACGCCCCGCGCTGATTATCGACCCCATGCTCGCGACCGGCGGCTCTATGGTGGCTACCATCGACCTGTTGAAGGCGAAAGGCTGCAAAAAAATATCAAAGCGTTGGTACTCGTTGCCGCGCCCGAAGGCGTCAAAGCCGTCAATGAAGCACATCCCGACGTTACCATCTACACCGCCGCCCTCGACAGCCATCTGAACGAAAACGGCTACATCATCCCCGGCTTGGGAGATGCGGGCGATAAGATTTTCGGTACGCGCTGATTCGTAATTTGAGGTCGTCTGAAACTGAATGTATGGGTTTCAGACGACCTTTTTATAGTGGATTAACTTTAAATCAGGACAAGGCGACGAAGCCGCAGACAGTACAGATAGTACGACAAGGCGAGGCAACGCCGTACTGGTTTAAAGTTAATCCACTATACAAGGTATTTTTCGTTGAAAATCCCATGTTAGAAAGGACAACCATGAGCTTCCAAGACAACCTCGCCGCCATGCCCGACATAGGTCATTTGAGCGGACTCGACATCCTCGACGCACAAGGCAAAGCCGTCCATCACATCCCCAACGCGCCCGGCAAGCAAGGCTCGCTGAAACTCTACAACGCTTTGGCATTGAATTTCGGCGGCAAGCTCGATGCCGCTGCTGCTGCGCAGGGTTTGGATTGGTTTGCCGAACACGTTGCCGACGCGCAAGCCAATCCGGGCAAACATCCCAATATCGATTTGCTGTTGCAAGTGAAAAACGGAAACTGCAGCTTGGTTTTAAAGCCGGTTGAGGCATAAGCACTAGATAAGTAAAAGGTCGTCTGAAAACGGGATTCCCGTTTTCAGACGACCTTTTTAAGCTTAGGCTTACCGTTTGCCGATATTGTGAAATATCTTGCCCATATCGTTTAAGAACCGGGGTTCGCGCTGGATCAGGTAAACAATCAAGGGGATATTGCCGATGGCGACGATCAGGTAAAGCAGGGAAATGCTGTCGAACAGCATCAAGAGTACCGCGCTTAAAATGGCAGCCGATACCATGAACACGCCATTGATAATGTTGTTGGCGGCGACGGCGTGGGCGCGGAAGGATTCGCTGCTGGCGGTTTGCAGCCAAGTGTAGAGCGGGACGGAGAAGAAGCCGCCGAAGAAGCCGATCAGCGTCATGACGAGCATGACGGGATACGCCATGCCTTGCGACAGGAACCAGGTGATGCCGTTGAGTTCGGTAAAGCGTTGCCCTTGGGTCAGCCATACCAAAAATCAAGCCGAATACGGTCAAACCGGTCGTGCCGACGGTTACCAAGCCCAAGAGCAGGCGTTCGTGGCTGAGTTTGGCGCACAACACCGAGCCGGCGGCGATGCCGATGGAGAATAGGGCGAGCATAAGGTTGAAGACGTTGTCGTTGCCGCCCAAATGGATTTGCGTGAAAGTCGGCAGTTGGGTGGTGTAAACCGAGCCGATAAACCAAAAACCATGATATGCCGATGATGGATGTGAAGACGGAATCATATTGCGCGGTTTTCGCGCAGGAGCGCGTACGTACCTTTGACGATGTTCCATTCGATTTTTCGTGTTGGGTGCTTTGGCGGGGACGTTAGGCATGAAGAAGCTGGTCAGCGTGCCGCCGATGGCGACGAGCAATACTAAGATGCCGACGACGGAGGGCGGCAAGCCTGCGACGGACGTGCCTAAAATCTGACCGAACAAAATGGCGATGAACGTTCCCGATTCGATCAGGCTGTTGCCCATAATCAGCTCTTTGTCGTTGAGGTAATCGGGCAGGATGGCGTATTTCAGCGGGCCGAACAGCGTCGATTGCGCGCCCATGCAAAACAGGCAGATCAAGAGCAGCGGGGCGGACTGGATATAGAAGCCGAACGCCGCCACCGCCATGATGGCGATTTCCAATACTTTAATCCATCGCGCCAAGACGGCTTTGTCGAATTTGGTGCTCAGTTGTCCCGACAGCGCGGAAAAACAGGAAATAGGGCAGGATAAACAGCAACGCGCCCAAGTTCAGCATTTGGCTGGCGGGCAGAAAGTTGTTTTTGCCCAAACCGTAGAAGCTGATCATCACAAACAGCGCGGTTTTGAACATATTGTCGTTGAACGCGCCCAAAAACTGCGTGCCGAATAATGGGGCGAAACGGCGGCTGGTCGGGAAATTCAGATTGTCTTTTTTGAGGCTCATTTTTCGGATTCTTGTTCTTCTTTTTCTATTTCGTTTTCAAGCAGTTTGTCGGTGGAATCGTCGTCCATCAGAATGCGGTGTGCCGGTCCTTCGAGATCGTCAAACTGCCCGTTTTTGCCCGACCACCAAAAAAAATAGCCGATGGCAAACGCCAAAATAATGCTGATGGGCACTAAGATAAACATACTTTCCATCACATCGCTCCGGTCAAATCGGTTAAGACAAAAGTCTGTCCCGATACGGTCAGATATTCGTTGCGCAGCGAGCCGACGGGGGCGTCGTCAAAAAACAGCTCGATACGGTCTTTCACGACGCGCCAATATTGCGGAATCTCGGTTTGCCCGAAAGGCGCCAAAACCTCCGCCGCCACGCCTTCTTCACTTTGCAGCTTGACGGCGAAACGCCCGCTCTGCGGCTGCGTTTCGGATTCATCATCCGGCAGCATGATGAAAAAGCCCACATGGGCGCCTTGTTGCGTATGGATACTGAAATAGTGCATATCAAAGAATCTTAAAAGGCTGCCGCTGTTTTCAGACGACATAGTGAATACAAAAACTTTCTAAATGTAACAGTTTGACACGCCCCTGCAAAGGGCTTTACGCCGCCGCATTCGGCAGGTCGTCTGAAAACAAACCGTTTCCCTTTAAACATCAATATCTTCCTTTATCGCTTTCCGCCTGCTCCAAGTCAAACATTAAGCCAAGCAGCCTAACCCGTTTTTTGCTAGAATAGCGCGGTTTACATTCATCAACCGATTTCAGACGACCCCGCCGAATCAGCGACGGCAGAAACCACACGGAAAGCAACATTCATAAAGTTGCCGCCATTCCGAATGTAACGATAATTTTTTTCTTTCATAGATTTTACGCCACCAACCGATACGGTCTGCCGCGCAAACGCCCGGCTCGAACCTCAAGCGCATCCACATGCCTGCGGGAGATGTTTGGCGGTATATCGACGACAAAGAACAGATTGCCGATACTGCCTACATAGGTCGTCTGAAACCTTCAGGAGCCACAACAAATGACCCAAAAACTCATCTTAGTTTTGAACTGCGGCAGCTCATCCCTCAAAGGCGCCGTACTGGATAACGACAGCGGCGAAGTCCTGCTCAGCTGCCTTGCCGAAAAAAACTCAACCTGCCCGACGCTTACATCACGTTCAAAGTAAACGGCGAAAAAAACACAAAGTCGACCTGTCTGCCAAGCCTGACCACACCGGCGCAGTTGAAGCGCTGATGGAAGAACTCAAAGCCCACGGCCTCGACAGCCGCATCGGCGCCATCGGCCACCGTGTCGTCAGCGGCGGCGAGTTGTACAGCGAATCCATCCTCGTTGACGACGAAGTTATCGCCGGCATCGAAAAAAATGTATTCCGCTCGCTCCTCTGCACAACCCCGCTCACCTCTTGGGTCTGCGTGCTGCACAAAGCATTTTTCAAAGGCCTGCCCAACGTCGTCGTTTTTCGACACCGCCTTCCACCAAACTATGCCGGAACACGCCTACAAATACGCGATTCCGCATGAACTGTATGAAAAATACGGCTTGCGCCGCTACGGCGCGCACGGTACCAGCTACCGCTTCGTTTCTGATGAAACCGCCCGTTTCCTCGGCAAAGATAAAAAAAGACCTGCGCATGGTGATTGCCCACTTGGGTAACGGCGCGTCCATTACCGCCGTCGCCAACGGAGAATCACGCGATACCAGCATGGGACTGACCCCGCTGGAAGGCCTCGTGATGGGTACGCGCAGCGGCGACATCGATCCCGCAGTCTTCGGCTTCCTCGCTGAAAAACGCCAACATGACCATCACTCAAATCACCGACATGTTGAACAAAAAAATCCGGCCTGCTCGGCTTGTCCGGCCTGTCCAACGACTGCCGTACCATCGAAGAAGAATCCGGCAAAGGCCATCCTGGCGCGAAACTCGCCCTGGACGTCTTCATCTACCGCCTCGCCAAATACATCGGCAGCATGGCTGTGGCAGCCGGCGGTCTGGACGTACTCGTCTTCACCGGCGGTATCGGCGAAAACTCCGACATCATCCGCGAGCGCGTACTCGGCTACTTGGGCTTCCTCGGTCTGAAAGCCGACCACGAAGCCAACCTGAAAGCCCGCTTCGGTAACGCCGGCGTGATTACGACTGCCGACAGCGCAGCCGTCGCCGTTGTTATCCCGACCAACGAAGAATTGATGATTGCACACGACACCGCCCGTCTGAGTGGCCTGTAATACAGTAGTCATCCGATAAAAAACCTGCCGTTTTTGGCAGGTTTTTTTGTTGCCGACTGTTTTCAGACGATCTATTTGGAAGGTGTTGCAAATAAAAATAATAAAAAAATCAGATGTATAAAAATTTCAATAAGAAAAAAATTTGAATAAATATAGAAAATCTTATTCAAACTATAAAAAAATCTTAGTTATAATCAGCATATCTAAAGTTATGCCGCCGATGCGCGGTCGATTTACTAAGGAACACTACCATGCTGTTGGCACTTTCCCTGCGCGATTTTGTCATTGTTGAAAACCTCAATCTGGATTTCCAAAGCGGTTTTACCGTCTTGACCGGCGAAACGGGCGCGGGTAAATCGATTACGTTGGACGCAATCGGGCTTCTGTTGGGCGACAAAGCCGATTACAGCCAAGTCCGCAGCGGCGCGAAGGAAGCGCAGTTGTCGGCATTGTTTGACATCAGCCTTTTGCCCGATCTCAAAGCCCAATTGCAGGAGCAGGGTTTTTTTGGACGAAGACGCGGAAGAACTCAGTATCCGCCGCATCATCGATGCCAAAGGGAAAAAGCCGCAGCTTTATCAATAATCAGGCAGCCACGCTGGCGCAGCTTAAAAGCCGTCGGCGGGCAGCTTATCGACATCCACGGGCAAAACGCCCACCATTCCCTCAATCAAGAATCCGCCCAGCGCGAATTGTTGGACGCATTTGCGGGCAGCAAAGAGCAGGCGGAAACCGTCAGACAGCTTTATCAAAACTGGGTCAACGCTAAAAAAGCCCTCCAAGAGGCGCAGGAACACGCCGAGACCATCATTATCGAGCGTGAGCGTTTGGAATGGCAGTTCAACGAATTGAACCAGTTGGACGTCAAACAAGGTGAATGGGAAGCCCTCAGCCAAAGCCACGACAGCCTTGCCCATTCCGCCGAATTGCTGCAGGCCGCCGAAGAAGTCGGCGACTACATTGATGGCGACAACGGCATCCAACGTCAAATTTATCAATGCCAAAAAAATTATTGACCAATCTGCAAAACATCGAGCCGCGCTTTGCCGAAAGCCTGAATATGCTGGCGAGCATTGAAGCCGAATTGGGCGAAATCAGTGCCAATATGCGCGACGTTGCAGGCCGCAGCGACATCGATCCCAACGAGTTGGCGGCTCAGGAACAGCGCATGGGCGAGCTGATGGGGATGGCGCGGAAATACCGCATCGAGCCTGAAGCCCTGCCGCAAAAGCTGGCTGAAATCGACGAGCGCCTGCAAAGCCTGCAAGCCGCGGCCGATTTGGAAGCGTTGACGCAAACCGTTGCCCGCAACCTTGCCGAATATCAGGAGGCCGCCCACGTTCTTTCCGCCATGCGCCATCAGGCGGCGGGCAGGTTGGGCGAGGAAACGACCGGACATATGCAGCATCTCGCCATGAAAGGCGCGCGTTTTGACATCGTCCTGCTGCCATCTTCCCCCACGGCGCACGGTTTGGAGCAGGTACAGTTCCAAGTTGCCGCCAACAAAGGCAATCCGTCCCGTCCGCTGAACAAAGTCGCCTCCGGTGGCGAACTTGCCCGCATCAGCCTTGCCTTGCAGGTGGTCACCAGCCAATACACGCAAGTCCCCACGCTGATTTTTGACGAAGTCGATACCGGTATCGGCGGCGGCGTGGCAGAAATGGTTGGCAAAGCCCTGCGTGCTTTAGGTAAAAAACATCAGGTGCTCGCCGTGACCCACCTGCCGCAAGTCGCTTCCTGCGGTGAAAACCATTGGCAGGTGCGCAAACACAGCGAAGGCGAACAAACTGTCAGCGAAATCAGCGTGTTGGACCATCAGCAGCGTATCGAAGAAATCGCCCGTATGCTTGGCGGCGAAATCATTACCGACACGACCCGCAGCCATGCGGCAGAGTTAATCAGCCTTGCCGCCGCTTAAACGCAGAATCGGAGAGGTCGCCTGAAAAGGAAGTTTGTGTAACCATTCACAAACTGCTTTTCAGACGACCTCTTTGCCAAACTGCCCGCGCCCTTTCAGACGACCTCAATACAAGGTATGATTACGTCGTTTGTTTATAAGGAAGTTCCCATGAAAGTCCTGTTTATTGCCGATCCGATGGCAAGTTTCAAAACCTACAAAGACACCACCTACGCCATGATGCGCGAGATGGCAAAACGCGGCTGGCAGCTTTTCCATACCTTGAGCGGCGAGTTGTCCGTACAGCAAGGATTGGTGACGGCTCAGGCTGCGCCGTTTGAGTTTCTCGGTGCAAAAAGCGACGATGACCATGAATGGTTTAAAGCGGCAGACAAAGTTCAGACGACCTTGAAAGACTTCGATGCCGTCATTATGCGCACCGACCCACCGTTCGATATGCAATACCTCTACGCCACCCAATTCCTGACGCTGGCGGAACAGCAGGGCGCGAAGGTCTTTAACAGCGGGCAGGCGATGCGCGACTTCAATGAAAAAAACTGGCGATTTTTGAATTTCAGCCAGTTCACCGCGCCTACGCTGGTTACGACCCGTTCCGCCGATGTCCGCGCATTTTTGAAAGAACACGGCGACATCATCATCAAACCGCTGGACGGCATGGGCGGCATGGGCATTTTCCGCCTGACCGAAAAAGACCCCAACATCGGCAGCATCCTCGAAACCCTGATGCAGCTTGATTCCCGCACCATCATGGCGCAACGCTACATCCCCGAAATCATCCACGGCGATAAACGCATCCTGATTATCGGCGGCGAAGTCGTCCCTATGCTTTGGCGCGTATTCCGCAAAACGGCGAAACGCGCGGCAACCTTGCGGCAGGCGGACGCGGCGTGGCGCAGGAATTGAGCGAACGCGACCGAGAAATCGCCGAAACCCTCGCCCCCGAACTCAAACGCCGCGGCATCTTGTTGGCAGGTTTGGACGTCATCGGCAGCAACCTGACCGAAGTCAACGTTACCAGCCCGACCGGTTTCCAAGAAATCATGAAACAAAAAAACTTCGACGTCGCCGCGATGTTTGCCGACGCTGTCGAAGCTTGGTCCAAACAATAATCCCGAAAGGTCGTCTGAAATCGAATCTGTTTTAGCAAAACCCGCTTCGCTCGTTTTAGCGAAACTCGCTGCGCTCGTTTTGGCGAAACTCGCTTCGCTCGTTTTCAGACGACCCCTTTTTACAAATATAAATATTGATACAAACATTACTTATGAAACCATCTTCTTACGCTGCCGATAAAAAAAGGCAAAAGCGGCATCAAACGCATCATCAACGCATTCGGCTATTCCAAAGACGGGCTTGCCGCCGCCTACCGCTATGAAAGCGCGTTCCGCCAAGTATTGTGGCTGAACCTGATTTTTGATTGTCTTGACCTTCATCCTCAATTTCGACTCCGCGACCAAAAATGCTGCTGATTATTGCGTCGTTTGTTTCGCTGATTACCGAATTGTTCAACACCGCCGTCGAAGCCGCCGTCGACCACACTTCCACCGAAAAAAACACGAATTGGCAAAACGTGCCAAAGATGCTGGCTCCGCTGCGCAATTGCTCGCTTTGACGATGTTGGGTATCGTGTGGGCGATCGCATTATGGCGCGGGTATGTTTAAATTTACTCTGAGATGACTTATACTTACTAAGTATTAATTCTCATGAATTAATTTGAATCATTTTGTTTAATCTGAGTCAAAAGCATTCAGACGACCATTGCATGTAGGGATGAGAACAGTATTACCGACATGCAATGTCGCGCGGAAAAGCTTTTGCCGCAACAAAACCACCCATTTCATCATAAAGGAGCAATACATGAAAAAAATTATTGGCAACCCTGATCGCAGCAGGGTTTGGTATCCACCGCTTCCGCAGCCGGTGTTCACGTTGAAGACGGTTGGGCGCGTGCCACCGTTGAAGGCATGAAAATGGGCGGCGCGTTCATGAAGATCCACAACGATGAAGCCAAACAAGACTTCTTGGTCGGCGGCAGCAGCCCGGTAGCCGACCGCGTTGAAGTGCATACCCATGTCAACGACAACGGCGTGATGCGCATGCGCGAAGTCAAAGGTGGTGTTCCGCTGGAGGCAAAAAGGCGTAACCGAGCTGAAACCGGGCAGCTACCACGTTATGTTCATGGGTCTGAAAAAACCGCTGAAAGAAGGCGAAAAAGTACCGGTTACCCTGAAATTCAAAAATGCCAAACCTCAAACCGTACAACTGGAAGTGAAAACTGCGCCGCAATCCGGTATGGATCACAGCCATGGTCATGACCACGGTGGCGCGCATCAACACTAATCGTTCATCGTTTGAACTCAAAAGGTCGTCTGAACATTTGAACTGGCCCCCAAATCTTGGACACTCATAAAAGCCTATTCAGGCGCTCTGTGTAAGCTGGGTTCTGTATGCGACAGGACTCAGCTTTTTCAACTTCAAACTGCAACGCTCCCGGTTGTAGTAATCCATATAGTCATCTATCTGCTTCATCAATTCATCTACCGTCAATTCACCTGCGTTATAGAAACACTCCGTCTTCAACACCGCAAAGAAGCTTTCCATCGGCGCATTGTCCCAACAGTTCGCCTTTCGCGACATGCTTTGAACCATGGAATGCTCCGCAAGCAATTCCCTATACCCCGCCGTACGGTACAGCACGCCTTGGTCCGAATGCAGCATCGTTCCTTTATCAGTCAGACGGGGGCGGCTTTTTTTCGAGCATTTCCTTCACCATTTCGCTGTCGGCTCTGCGGCTCATGGCGTAGGCGACGATCTCGCGGTTGAACAGGTCCAAGATTGGTGAGAGGTACAGTTTGCCGTCCTTCCCTTTGAGTTCGGTAACGTCGGTCAGCCATTTTTCGTTGGGCTTTCGGGCTTTGAACCGGCGTTTGAGGAGGTGTTCCGATATCTCGCCCATGGCGGGATGGCGGTAGGCTTTTTTCGCCCGTATGAGGGCTTTCAGTTCCAACTGCTTCATCAACCGCGCCGCTTTTTTGCGGTTCCAACCCAATGCTGCGGCAATGCGCCTTTGCCCGTAGCGTCCTTTATGCCGCCGGTAGGTTTCGACAAGGAGGGCTTTGTCGGCTTCGTCGGGATCGGGTCGGTCTTGGTGGTGGTAGTAAAAGCTGCTTTTGGGCAGGTTTGCGATGTGCAGCAGGTATTTGAGCGGGTGTTGCGCCCTCAGTGTTTGGACGGTTTGGCTTTGTCCTTTGCGGTCTGCTTTTGGCTGAGGGCTTTTAACTCCTTTAGGTAGGCGACCTCTGCGCGCATATAGCACAACTCTTCAATAAGCTCCGCCTGTGTTTTTTCTTGGTCGGGTTTATCTGCGATGAAGGGGTTTTTGCGGTGTTGGGGCATGGTTTTGGATTGGGGATGTTCGAGTGCGCCGATGCCGCCTTCTTGATAGGCGCGTATCCATCGCCGCAGGTGGGTTCTGGAAATGCCGTAGTGGTCTGCGGTACGTTGTTGGCTGCGTATATGCAGGTAGTGGAGTACGGCTTGGTATTTGAAGTGTAATGTATATTTGCTCATAAAAAAACTGCACCTTGTGAGTTGGAGGGATGTCCAACTTTTGGGGTGCAGTTCACATTTTCAGACGACCTTTTTGTTATTTGGGTTGGGCAAATTCAATCATTACTTGCAATATGAAATTCATCAGAACGCCATTCCTCTTTTAGGGCCTTCCTTATCCCTTCATCAAAATGTGCTAAAATCCGCCTTTAAAAACCGCTGTTTCCTACCCATATCCCTTTCATGGACATTACTCAACAACCTTCAAACATCATCGTCGGGCTCTCCGGCGGTGTCGATTCCTCCGTAACCGCCGCCTTGCTCAAACAGCAGGGTTATCAAGTGCGCGGTGTGTTTATGCAAAACTGGGAGGACGACGACAATGATGAATATTGCAGCATCAAGCAGGACTCTTTCGATGCCATTGCCGTCGCCGACATCATCGGCATAGACATCGACATCGTCAATTTTGCCGCCCAATACAAAGACAACGTATTCGCCTATTTTTCTCAAAGAGTACAGCGCGGGGCGCACGCCGAATCCGGATGTGTTGTGTAACGCCGAAATCAAATTCAAATGCTTTTTGGACTACGCCATAGAGCAAGGCGCGGATACCATTGCCACCGGACATTATGCGCGCAAAGAAGTCCGCAACGGCGTGCATTACCTGCTCAAAGGTTTGGATCAAAACAAAGACCAAAGCTATTTCCTCTACCGCCTCAAGCCTTTCCAACTCGAGCGCGCGATTTTTCCCATTGGGCGGTTTGGAAAAAAACCTGAAGTCCGCCGCCTTGCCGCCGAATTCAATTTGCCGACTGCCGCCAAAAAAAGACAGTACCGGCATCTGCTTCATCGGCGAACGTCCGTTCCGCGAGTTCCTGCAAAAAAATACCTGCCGACCAACAACGGCAAAATGGTGACGCCCGAAGGCAAAACTGTTGGCGAACACGTCGGACTGATGTTCTACACGCTCGGACAGCGCAAAGGATTGGGCATTGGCGGCGCGGGCGAGCCGTGGTTTGTTGTTGCGAAGGATTTGACGAAAAAAACGAACTCATCGTCGTACAAGGTCATGACCATCCGCTGCTCTATACCCGCAGCCTCGTGATGAACGATTTGAGTTTCACGCTGCCCGAACGCCCGAAAGAAGGGCGCTACACCTGCAAAACCCGCTACCGCATGGCAGACGCGCCCTGTGAATTGCGTTATCTCGATGATGACACGGTCGAGCTGGTGTTCGACGAACCGCAATGGGCGGTAACGCCCGGTCAATCTGCCGTGCTGTACGACGGCGACGTCTCGCTTGGGCGGCGGCATTATCATGTCCACCGACAAGCCCGTCATTATTACCGCTTGAATAAAAAAGATAAAAGGTCGTCTGAAAACTATTGCGGCAGATTTGCTCCCGTCTTTTCAGACGACCTCAAGACAACCATAAAACCAACGAAATAAGATTATTTATATGGAAAAAAACTCTGGCTCAACAGCTACGAACAAGGCGTCAATGCCGAAATCGACATCACGCAATACAGCTCTATCAGCGACGTATTCCGTCAAAGCGTTGAAAAAAATTCGCGCATCAACCCGCGTTTCAAAAACATGGGCAAAACGCTCACTTACGCCGAAGTCGGCAAGCTGGCGGAAAAATTTCGCTTCCTATCTGCAAAACGTCCTGAAGCTGCCGCGCGGCGAGCGCGTGGCGATTATGCTGCCCAACCTGCTGCAATACCCGATTGCGCTTTTCGGCATCCTTCAGGCGGGTCTGGTGGTGGTGAACACCAATCCGCTCTACACCCCGCGCGAGCTGGAGCATCAGTTGAAAGACAGCGGCGCGACCACCATCATCGTTTTGGAAAATTTTGCCAACACGTTGGAGCTGGTGCTGCCGCGCACGCAAATCAAACACGTCATCGTCGCCTCTGTCGGAGAAATGTTCGGTTTCTTCAAAGGCACGCTGATGAATTTCGTGCTGCGCAAAATCAAAAAAATGGTGCCAGAGTACCGTATTTCCGGCGCTATCCCTTTTCAGACGACCCTGAAAGAAGGTGCGGCACATACCTTCCGCCCCGTTACCCTGACCCGCGAAGATACCGCGCTGTTGCAATACACGGGCGGCACGACCGGTGTGGCAAAAGGCGCCATCCTCAGCCACGGCAATATCTGCGCCAATATGCTTCAGGCGAAAGAATGGATTAAAAAAACCAACTGCGCGAAGGCAAAGAAACCGTCATCGCCGCGCTGCCGCTTTACCACATCTTCGCCCTGACGGTGAACCTGATGATTTTTTTACCAATGCCGGTTCCAAAAATCATCCTGATTACCAACCCGCGCGACATGAAAGGCTTTATCGGCGAGCTGAAAAAAAGAGCGCATCAGCGTCTTCATCGGCGTGAACACCTTGTTTAACGGCATGGTCAACCAACCCGATTTCGCTACCGTCGATTTCTCCAACCTTCGCCTGACTTTGGGCGGCGGCATGGCGACTCAAAAAAAGCCGTCGCTGAAAAAAATGGAAAAAAATTACCGGTACGCCCATCGTCGAAGCCTACGGCCTGACCGAAGCCAGCCCCGGCGTGTGCTGCAACCCGCTCAATATCGAAGCGTACAGCGGAGGCATCGGATTGCCCGTTCCCTCCACCGAAGTCGAATTGCGCGATGCGGATGGCAAGGAAGTCGGCATCGGACAGCCGGGCGAACTTTGGGTGCGCGGCCCGCAAGTAATGCAAGGCTATTGGCACCGCCCCGAAGAAACCGCCAAAACCATAGACGCGCGCGGCTTTTTTTGGAAACCGGCGACATCGCCGTCATGGACGAAAAAAAGGCTGGCTGAAACTGGTTGACCGCAAAAAAAGACCTTATCGTCGTTTCCGGTTTCAACGTTTATCCGAACGAAATCGAAGAAGTCGTTTCACACAACGATAAAGTCATGGAAGTCGCCTGTATCGGCGTGCCCAACGAAAAAAACAGGCGAAGCCCTCAAAGTCTTCGTCGTCAAAAAAAGACCCGAGCCTGACCAAAGAAGAACTTATCGAATTCTGCCGTACCGAGCTGACCGCTTATAAAGTGCCGAAAGACATCGAGTTCCGCGACGAATTGCCCAAGTCCAATGTCGGCAAAATCCTGCGCCGCGAGCTTCGCGAACAAGCGCAAAACAAATAACACCGAAAGGTCGTCTGAAAAGCATCCTGCACCTTTCAGACGACCTTTAATCATCATGGAAACAAGATATGACCCATACCGTCCATCTTCAATTTGAAGACATCGACAACACCGTCCTCCAACGCCTCTGCGGTGCGCTCGACGGCAACCTCGAAGCCTTGGGCAAAGCCCTCGATATCCAAATCAGCCGCCGCTTCGAACACTTCACCTTCATGGGTGAACTTGCCCACGCCGGCCGCCGCGCCTTGCTCGCGCTCGCCGAAGCCGCCGAACAAGGCGATTTGGACGACAACGCCATCCGCCTCGCCGCCGTCGAAGCCAAAAACCGCTGACAACAAACACGAAGAAAAAGCATCACGACCAACAATATTATTTCCGCACCAAACGCGGCAGCATAGGCGGGCGCACCCCGCGCCAAAAACGGCTACATTCGAGCCTTGTTAAACCATGACGTCGTCTTCGGGTTGGGCCCCGCGGGTACGGGCAAAACCTATCTCGCCGTTGCTGCCGCCGTCGATGCCATGGAAAAAAACACCAAATCGAACGCATCGTCCTCGTCCGCCCCGCCGTCGAAGCAGGTGAAAAACTCGGCTTCCTGCCCGGCGATTTGGCGCAAAAAGTCGACCCCTACCTGCGCCCGCTCTACGACGCGCTCTACGACCTGATGGGCTTTGACCGCGTCACCAAACTGATGGAAAAAGGCCTGATCGAAATTGCCCCGCTAGCCTACATGCGCGGCCGCACGCTCAATGGCGCGTATGTGATTTTGGACGAAGCGCAAAACACCACGCCCGAACAAATGAAAATGTTCCTGACCCGCATCGGCTTCGGCGCGAAAGCCGTCATCACCGGCGACATCAGCCAAATCGACCTCCCGCGCAACATCAAATCCGGCCTGAAAGACGCCCGCGAAAAAAACTGCGCGATGTGGAAGGGCTGTATTTCCACACCTTCACCAGCGAAGACGTCGTCCGTCACCCGCTGGTACAGAAAATTGTGGAAGCGTATGAAGCGGCAGAAGAGCAAGCCGAAAGAAGCAGCGCCGCCGAACGGTAAACGATGAGGTTTAAAAAGGTCGTCTGAAAACTGAACTGGCCCCCAAATCTTGGACACTCATAAAAGCCTATTCAGGCGCTCTGTGCAAGCTGGGTTCTGTATGCGACAGGACTCAGCTTTTTTTCAATTTCAAACTGCAACGCTCCCGGTTGTAGTAATCCATATAGTCATCTATCTGCTTCATCAATTCATCTACCGTCAATTCACCTGCATTATAGAAACACTCCGTCTTCAACACCGCAAAGAAGCTTTCCATCGGCGCATTGTCCCAACAGTTCGCCTTTCGCGACATGCTTTGAACCATGGAATGCTCCGCAAGCAATTCCCTATACCCCGCCGTACGGTACAGTACACCTTGGTCCGAATGAAGCATCGTTCCTTTATCAGTCAGACGGGGGCGGCTTTTTTTCGAGCATTTCCTTCACCATTTCGCTGTCGGCTCTGCGGCTCATAGCGTAGGCGACGATCTCGCGGTTGAACAAGTCCAAGATTGGCGAGAGGTACAGTTTGCCGTCCTTCCCTTTGAGTTCGGTAACGTCGGTCAGCCATTTTTCGTTGGGCTTTCGGGCTTTGAACCGGCGTTTGAGGAGGTGTTCCGATATCTCGCCCATGGCGGGATGGCGGTAGGCTTTTTTCGCCCGTATGAGGGCTTTCAGTTCCATCTGCTTCATCAACCGCGCCGCTTTTTTGCGGTTCCAACCCAATGCGGCGGCAATGCGCCTTTGTCCGTAGCGTCCTTTATGCCGCCGGTAGGTTTCGACGAGGAGGGCTTTGTCGGCTGCGTCGGGATCGGGTCGGTCTTGGTGGTGGTAGTAAAAGCTGCTTTTGGGCAGGTTTGCGATGTGCAGCAGGTATTTGAGCGGGTGTTGCGCCCTCAGTGTTTGGACGGTTTGGCTTTGTCCTTTTCGGTCTGTTTTTGGCTGAGGGCTTTTAACTCCTTTAGGTAGGCGACCTCTGCGCGCATATAGCACAACTCTTCGATAAGCTCTGCCTGTGTTTTTTCTTGGTCGGGTTTATCTGCGATGAAGGGGTTTTTGCGGTGTTGGGGCATGGTTTTGGATTGGGGATGTTCGAGTGCGCCGATACCGCCTTCTTGATAGGCGCGTATCCATCGTCTCAGGTGGGTTCGGGAAATGCCGTAGTGGTCTGCGGTACGCTGTTGGCTGCGTATATGCAGGTAGTGGAGTACGGCTTGGTATTTGAAGTGTAATGTATATTTGCTCATAAAAAAACTGCACCTTGTGAGTTGGAGGGGATGTCCAACTTTTGGGGTGCAGTTCAAACCTGAAACATGGGTTTTCAGACGACCTTTTTATGTTTTAGAGCAGATTCAATTTAAATCGATACCGTCCCGTTAGCTTCGAACCACTTTGCGCACTTGGGGAATGGCGTGCAGGTTGTGAATAATTTGGTTGATTTGCGCCAAGTCCTTCACTTTAATGATGAACTTGAATTCGACAAAGCCTTCCGTACCTGCCAGCGCTTTGTTGGGCGTTTCGACGGATTCGATGTCTGCGCCGGAGTTGGAGATGGCTTGCGCCATAAGGGCGAGCAGGCCGTGGGAGTCTTCGGACTGGATACTGAGTCCGGTGCGGTAGGTATGACTGCCTATACCTTCCCAGTTCGCGTCAAGCTGCTGTTCTGGATCGGATTTGAGCAGGGTCGGACAGGTATCGCGGTGGATAATCATGCCTTTGTCTTTGACCAAAAGGGCGCGGACGGAGTCGCCCGGGACGGGGTGGCAACACTCGGCAAAATGGATGCGGCCGGTTTCTTGGTCGTTGACTTTGATGGGGCTGAGTTTGACTTCGCTGCCGAAGTGCTGCCCTGCCAGTTCGGCGATGTGCATGGCGACGTACACGGGCAGGGTATGCCCCATGCCGACGTTGTAGAGGACTTCTTCAAACGAGGTTTGTTTGTCGTTGAGGTCGGCAAGGTATTTTTCTTTGAGGTCGTCTGAAAGCAATACGTCTTTAGGCAACAGGCTGGACAGGGCTTTTTTTGCAGGAGGTTTTCGCCGAGGACGATGGCGTCGTGGCGGTTGAGGTTTTTTTGACGTATTGGCGGATGGCGCTGAGCGCGCGGCTGGAAACGGTGAAATTCAGCCATGCCGGATTGGGCTTGGCGTGTTCGGATGTGATGATTTCAACGGAGTCGCCGGTTTTTGAGTTTGGTGCGCAGGGGCATCATGGTGTTATTGATGCGCGCGGCGACGGTTTTTGTGGCCGATGTCGGTGTGAACGGCGTAGGCGAAGTCTATGGGCGTCGATCCTTTAGGCAGGGTAAGGATTTTGCCTTTGGGCGTCAGGATATAGACTTCGTTGGGGAACAGGTCGACTTTGACGTGTTCAAGAAATTCGATAGCGTTCGCGCTGCTGGCTTGCAAATCGAGGATGTTTTTTTGAGCCATTGGTTGGTATGGAGGACGGCTTGATCGACGGTATTTTCGCCGGATTTGTATATCCAGTGGCCGGCGATGCCGCCTTCGGCTACGGCATCCATTTCGCGCGTGCGGATTTGGACTTCAATGGGCAAGCCGTAAGGACCGACCAAGGTCGTGTGCAGGCTTTGGTAACCGTTGCTTTTTGGGATGGCGATATAGTCTTTGAAGCGTCCGGGTTTGGGCTGATAAAGATTGTGCAGCGCGCCGAGTGCGGCGTAACACGCGGGAATGCTGTTGACGATGACGCGGAAGCCGTAAATGTCCATGACTTCGGCAAAGCGCAATTTTTTTCGCCAACATTTTTTTGATGGATGCTGTACAGGTTTTTTTCCCTGCCTTTGATTTTTGGCTTCGATGTTCGCGCCGACCAAACGCTGACTGAAGGCGCGCAAAACTTTGCCGACGACGTCGCGGCGGTTTTTGCGGCTGTTGTCCATCGCTTTTTTGAGGGTTTCGTAGCGATTCGGGTGGAGGTTTTGAAACGATAAATCCTGAAGTTCTTGGTAGGCGTTGTTCAAGCCGATGCGGTTGGCGATTTGGGCGTAAATTTCGAGGGTTTCTTTGGCGATGCGGCGGCGTTTGTCGGGACGCATGGAGCCGAGCGTGCGCATATTGTGCAGGCGGTCGGCGAGTTTGACGACGATCACGCGCACGTCTTTGGTCATGGCGAGGATGAGCTTGCGGAAACTTTCCGCCTGATGCTCGGCATGATCTTCAAATTTGAGTTTTTCGAGTTTGGAAAGTCCGTCCACCATCTCGGAGATGGTTTCGCCGAATTCTGCCGCCATTTCGATTTTGGATACGCCCGTGTCTTCGAGTACGTCGTGCATCACGCCCGCGCACAAGCCTTGTATGTCCATGTGCCACAACGCAAGTTGCGTGGCGACGGCAAGGGGGTGGGTAATGTAGGGTTCGCCGCTTTTACGGGTTTGTCCGTCATGGGCGTGAAAGGCGTAGGCGACGGCTTTTTTTCAAGCTCGGCCTGTTCGGATGGGCTGAGATAGGAGGCGGTACGGAACAAAAGTTCGCGGGCTTCGGCAGTCAGCGAGTCGTAGGGGGCAGTGGGCTGGGGGGCGGGCATTTCAGACGGCCTTCGGTGTGTGTTTTGTTTTGAGCCGTCAGACTGTATCGGTCGGATGTGTCGCGCCGATACAATCCGCGCGGCGGTTGGGCAGGTTTTGCCTGCCGGTATTATTTGTTGCGGGTCAGCAGTTCGGTACCGATTTGACCGGCGGCGATTTCGCGCAGGGCGGTAACGGTCGGTTTGTTGTTGCGGATGTCGTCAACCATAGGAGCGTTGCCGTTTTTCAAGCTGGCGCGCGCGGCGGGCGGCGACGAGGGTCAGGTCGAAATGATTGGGGATTTTGCCTGTGCAGTCTTCAGTGGTGATACGGGCCATGTTTGCTTTCTTTCTATTAATTTGTGATGGAATGTAAATGCGTATTTTCGCTGTTTTTCAGGAATTTTCCAACAGGTTTGAGATAAATCCTTGCTGGGAAGATTTTTTCAGACGACCTGCTTTGATGATGTGGAGCAAATCGGCTTCTGCCCTATCCAAATCATCGTTGACGACAATATAGTCAAACAGGACGGATTGTTCGATTTCGTGACGCGCTTTGGAGAGGCGGGTTTGGATGACTTCCTCGCTGTCGGTGCCGCGCCCGATAAGGCGTTCGGCAAGGACTTCGAACGAAGGTGGCAGGATGAAGATGCTGCTCGCTTCGGGCAAGGATTTGCGTACCTGCGCCGCGCCTTGCACGTCAATTTCCAAAATCACATCGTAACCCTCTTCGCTAAGGGAATTGACCCCCGCAATGCTGGTTCCGTAATAATTACCGAAAAACGTTTGCGTGTTCGAGGAAGGCTTTTTGTTTGATTAAAGACTCAAATTCCTCTTTGGGAACAAAATGATAATGTACGCCGTGCTGCTCGCCTTCGCGCGGCTGGCGGGTGGTGTGCGATACGGAGACGCGCAAATCGGCGTTGTTTTTCAAAAGACGGGAAACCAGCGTGGTCTTGCCCGTGCCGGAAGCGGCGGAAATGATGAAAAATATTGCCTTTTTTTATGGGGTTTCATGATGTCGGTACCGATGGGATTATCTGTTGATTGTAGCATACGGGGCGTGTAATTTCATGTTCAGACGACCTTTCAGCCCCGATGGATTTGGCAACCGACGGGCTGACGGCTACAATATCGTGTTAAAAACTTTTCATTTGGGAACACGCAAAATGTTGGTTCATCCTGAGGCGATGGGCGTCGCCGCATTGGCGGACAAAATCCGCAAAATCGAAAACTGGCCGCAAAAAGGCATTTTATTTCACGACATTACACCGGTGCTTCAAAGCGCGGAATATTTCCGCCTTTTGGTGGACTTGCTGGTTTACCGCTATATGGGTCAGAAAATCGATGTCGTGGCAGGCTTGGACGCACGCGGCTTCATCATCGGCGCGGCGTTGGCATATCAGTTGAACGTCGGCTTCGTCCCCATCCGCAAAAAGGGCAAGCTGCCTTTTGATACGATTTCGCAAAGCTACGCGCTGGAATACGGCGAAGCGACGGTCGAAATCCACAAAGACGCGGTCAAACCCGGCGCGCGCGTGCTGCTGGTCGATGACCTGGTCGCAACCGGCGGCACCATGCTCGCAGGCGTGGAATTAATCCGCAAACTCGGCGGCGAAGTCGTTGAAGCGGCGGCGATTTTGGAATTTACGGACTTGATCGGCGGCAGCAAAATCCGCGAAAACGGCGTTCCCCTGTTTACCCTGCTGCAAAACGAAGGCTGCATGTAAACTTTGCCCATGCCTCAAAGTTCGTCTGAAACAGCCATTCCGCTTTTCAGACGACCTTTTTGTTGTCCTTGATTACGCGGTTAATGTAAATATCGGTTTCAGATTCGGATAATGCCGCCAAATCGTTTAAAAATACGGTTCTAATTGATTCTAATAAAAGATACGGCAAGTAATGAACGCACAACGCATATTTTCCCTCTCGCTCAGCCTGATTGCCGCAGCCGTTTTGTCGGCGTGCGTCTCTGAAAAACGACACCTCATCCAAAGAGCCTGCCTCTTCCCTGACCGAACCCGCCTCCATCCCCGCCCGCCGCGCGGAAGGCGAATCCAAAGTATTGTCCGATTACGGCCAATATCAAGGCGCGCTGGACGCTGCCAAACGCGGCGACGATATGTGGGTGCAACAATTCTTGGCTCAGGCGGGCGACAGCGCGATGGCTGAAACCGTCCGCAACGAATGGCTCAAAAGCCTCGGCGCGCGCGGACAATGGGATATGTTCCGCCAAGAAAAACAAAAAAAGCTGAATGCAGCGGGTCGGGTGCAGGAAGTGCAATGTTATGCCGAACTGGGCAGCGGCAGCTACAACATGGCGGCAGAGCTTGTGCGCGTTACCAACAAGCTACCCGCGGGCTGTACCCGTTTGGTCGAAAGCGCGGCAGCGGCAGGTCGTCTGAACAGCAACGACGCATGGCGCCGCGTACGCGGATTGTTGAGCAACAGCCAAACCAGCGACGCACGCAGCTTGGCAGCCGCCTTGGGCAGCCCGTTTGAGGGCGGCTCGCAAGGTGCGCGCGAATACAGCCTTTTGAACGTCATCGGCAAAGACGCGCGCAAATCCTCCTCCGCAGCCTCCACGCTGTCCGGCATGGAATCCGGCTTAAGCCGCGAACAAAGCAGCTTCGCATGGGGCGTATTGGGACTCTACCAAGCGCAAAATCAAAACATGCAGACCGCGTTGAGCTACTACAACCGCGTTTCCGACCGTAAACAACTGACCGACGAGCAATTCGAATGGTACGCCCGCGCCGCCCTGCGCCTGCAACGCTGGAACGAATTGTCCGGCATCATCCAACAAATGCCCGACAACCTGCAAAAAAAGACCCGACTTGGCAATACTGGCTGGGCCGCAGCTACGCCGCACAAGGCAACCAAAGCCGTGCTAAAGAAATGTACGAAAAAAAGCCGCCGCAAGCGGACGCAATTTCTACGCCGTCTTAGCAGGCGAAGAACTCGGTCGCCGCGTCAATACCAAAAAAACAACGTTTCCGACGCCGATAAAAAGACGTCCGCCGCATGGCGAGACGACGGCGCCATCAAACGCGCGCTGGTTCTGTTTAAAAAAACAGCCAAAGCAGCAACGATGCCAAAAATGCGCCGTCAGGCGCAGGCAGAATGGCGTTTCGCCACCCGCGACTTCAACGAGGACAACCTCCTGACTGCCGCGCAAGTCGCCTTTGAAAACCAGTTCTACGACATGGCGATCAACAGCGCCGACCGGACCGAGCGCAAACTCAACTACAACCTGCGCTACCTCTCTCCGTTTAAAGAGACCACCGTCCGCTACGCCTCGCAAGCAGGCATCGACCCCGCTTGGGTTTACGGCCTGATCCGTCAAGAAAGCCGTTTCGTCATGGGCGCGCAATCTAGCGTCGGCGCGCAAGGCCTGATGCAGGTTATGCCTGCCACCGCCCGCGAAATCGCCGGCAAAATCGGCATGAGCAGCAGCGAACTCTACACCATGGACGGCAACATCCGCATGGGTACATGGTATATGGCAGATGCCAAACGCCGCCTGCAAAACAACGAAGTGATGGCAACCGCAGGCTACAACGCCGGCCCCGGCCGCGCCCGCAACTGGCAGGCTTCTATGCCTCTAGAAGGCGCGATTTACGCCGAAACCATCCCCTTCACCGAAACGCGCGACTACGTCAAAAAAAGTCATGACCAACGCGACCTTCTACGCATCTCTGTTCAATGAGCCGCAAACCTCGCTGAAACAGCGTATGGGAACCGTTCCGGGCCGTTATTGATTGACGCGGCTGTATCCGATCGGATTGTTTGACAGATACGGAAGCCAAACTTGAAAAAGGTCGTCTGAAAATGTATTTTCAGACGACCTTTATATAAACCGGGTCTGACAAGGAGTTTATCGCAGGGATATTCGGTTAGGGATGAGCTACTTGCTATCTGTTGTTCTTAGCCCCGATTGCGTGGGGTGATATGACTGCTTTTTGTTTCATGGGGAAATAAAGAAAACCCGTCGGATAATTGACGGGTTTTTCGTATGGTGGCGGAGTAAGAGGGATTCGAACCCTCGATGCAGGTTGACCCCACATGCTTCCTTAGCAGGGAAGTGCCTTCAGCCTCTCAGCCATTACTCCTAAGGAAGTGCGTAATATACTGGTTTGACTCGGGCGTGTCAAGCTGGGCTTCAGGGTATTTTTTAACCGTATGAAATCATTTGTATAAAATATAAAGAAGCGTGAAATTGTAGCCCGTATGCGACGGCTGGTACAATTCATGCTTGGTTTCAGGATGTGATGAAAATGAATGATTTAATCGTATTGAACAAGCCTTATGGCGTGATTTGCCAGTTTTTCGACGCATGAAAAGTATGGGTGTTTGAAAAAAATTATGTGGTGCTGCCGGACTTTTTATCCGGCGGGACGCTTGGATACGGACAGCGAGGGTTTGCTGCTGCTGACAAACGACGGGCGTTTGCAGGCGCGGATTGCGGATCCTAGGTTTAAACTGGAGAAAACTTATTGGGCGCAGGTGGAAGGTTCGCCTGACGAAGCGAAGCTGGATATGCTGCGGCGCGGGGTGGATTTGGGGGATTTTGTCACGCGTCCTGCAAAGGTCCGCGTATTGGAAGCGGGCGAAGCGGATGTTTTATGGCCGCGCGTGCCGCCTATCCGCGTGCGTAAATCTGTACCTGATTTTTTTGGGTGGAAATTCGGATTTCGGAAGGGAAAAAAACCGACAGATCAGGCGGATGACGGCTAAGGCGGGTTTTCCGTGCCTGCGTTTGGTCAGGGTGGCGATAGGTCGTCTGAACGTGTTTGATTTGGGCTTGGGGCTTGGGCAATGGGCGTTTGCGCCTCATAAGCCTTGATGGATGGCTGTTTATTAAATTAATTGGCTGATAAAGAAAGGTCGTCTGAAAACCCTGCAATACGGTTTTCAGACGACCTTTGTTATTGGATATTAATGATGCGTATGACCGATTTGGAAGGTCAGGGTGGTGTAGTTCGCCTGTTTTTTTGGCACACGCTTTGATCGGAGAAATCGGCTTTGTGTTCTACGCTGGCTTTCCAGAAGCCTTGACGCAGGGGATGATGCTGACTTCGCCTTTGTCGTCCGTAGTATCGGAGAAGGCTTGGGCTTCGGTTTTGTGGGTTTTGCTGCGGTCGCTGGTGTCGAAACCGTCAAATGTGGCGGTAACGGTGGCGTTGGGCAGCGGCTCGCCGTTGAAAAGGACGCGGACTTTAAGGCGTTCGCCGACGTGGACGTTGGCAGGATTATCCAGCGGAACGATTTCCAGATGTTGTCCAACTTGCTTGGTGATGACGGCGGTGTCTGCGCTTTCGTGGCCGACGTTGACGATGTTTTTACCGAACATTCGGGTTTTGTTCGCAATAGCTGGCGTCAGGCATTTCTTTGATGCTAGCTTGTTTCCAGCCTGCGCTGTTTTTAGACCAGAAAGTCGGCTGGTATTCGGCGGTAACGAGGTAGCTGCCGTCTTTAACAGGCAGTTTGCTGCGGTACTGGTAGTTGTACGTCCCTTTTTGAATCAGATTTTCTTTGCCTTTTTCGGTAATCAGCTGCATGGGCTTGCTGAAAATGTGCAGGCGGTCTTTGGCGATGGGTTCGAGTTCGGGGAATTCGCCGTAGCCCAATTCGGCTTGCAGGTATTCGCCGCCGTGTGTATGGGCGGTTTCGACCCAGACGCGGTGTGCTTGGGCGGTTGTGCTGAACAGGAGTGCGGATGCGATGAACAATGCGGTTTTTTTCATGGGTTCTCCAAATGTATCGGGTAGAAATTTGATTGGTTATAATATAACAATTTTATTTATAACAAAACGGGTTCATGAAAAAGGTCGTCTGAAAAACAGGATTTCTGTTTTCAGACGACCTTTCGCTTAACCGATGTTTAAGCGTTAACCGGCTTTAGAAGTAATATGGTGTACTCATTTTTTTAAATTGAATCAATAAATTGACAGATCTATTTTTTTGAAATAACTTTATTTTGCTTGTCGCTTTTTGATAAGCACAAAAACCTCCTGCGTACAGGAGGTTTTTTTGAGAAGCGGATTAGCGCAGTTCTGTATGCAGGCGGCTGAGGAGTGTAGAGGCATCGCTGCCGTTGTATGCGCTGCCGTCTTTGTTGAGAAGGCGGATTCGTGAACCGCCGTTCACAGGTTCGACGAATACGATGATTTCGGGGTAGGCTGCCGGTTTCTCAACTTTTTTGCCTTTGCCGAACATACGGCTGAAGAAGCCCGGTTTTTTCGTGGAAACGGCTTCGCTTTCGTTAGGTGCCTGTTGAACCAAGAAGGCGTGGCGTTCGATGTTTTGACCTAAGACATTCAAGCCGATGCGGTCGAGGGCGAGTGCGGTGCGGCGCCAGTTGCGGCCGTAGTCGCCGGAGACGAGCAGGGTATTGCCGTCGATTCGCGCCAATTCGTTGCCGCTGCGTTTGGCAACGCTTTGGGTCAGCGCGTTTTCGGCTTGTTGCTGATCGACGCCCATATATTGCATGAAGCGTGCGAGGAAGGCGGCTTCAAGGTTGGGGTCGTTGGCGGCAGGCTGCCATGTGGTCGTATCTTTGTTTTTGTCTGCGTAAACTTCCTTCATGCCTTTGTGGGCGAAGAAAACGTCGGTCGTGCCGTTTTTGCTTTGTTCGATACGGATGATGAATTTATCGCGCTCGCTGGTGGAATAGATGCCGCCTAAGCCGACTTTGTCCAGGAGGCGGCGCAGGCCGTCTTGCGGAATTTTCGCGCGGTTTTCAGCCCACTCGGTTTCCATTTGACCGATACCGGGTTCTTCGGATTTGATGTCGAAGCCGTTTTCTTGCCAGAATGCTTTCAGCAAAGGCCAAATTTCGGCAGGAGATTTACCTTGGACTTCAACCCAGCGTTGGTTGCCGTCGCGCTCCAAACGGACGCCTTTGACGGATTTGAGGACTTCGGAGTTGGCGGCTTGTTGGGTTGCTGATGTGCGGCGGCTCAGGGTCGCTGGCGCGGACGGCACCGCTGCCCGCAGGTACTTGATAAAGATTGCCTTGATCGGGGTTGGTCAAATCAGGTGGTACTTCTAATTTGACGATTTTGCGTGTCTGGGTTTGGTAATCCAGCTTAGGCAGGTCTTTTTTGTTGCCCGAACAGGCAGTCATGCTGATCAGGGCGATTGCTACGACGACAGGTTTCATATAGGTCATATTGGTTTCCTGTGGGATGTGATGGGTTAACGGCAGGTCGTCTGAAAACGGTTTTCAGACGACCTTTGCGGTTTATGCGGTGAGTTGTCCGGATTCTTGCAATGCGGCGCGGACTTTTGCCTGTCCGGCTTCGGTCAGGGGGACGAGCGGCAGGCGGACATAAGGGTCGCATTTGCCCAATGCGGAGATGCCCCATTTGGGCGCGGTAGGACTTGGTTCGCAGAACATAGTGTTATAAATCGGAATCAGGCGGTCATTTAATTGACGAGCGGTCGCAATATCGCCTGCAAGGGCGGCGCGGCACATATCGGCGAAGAGTTTGGGGGCGACATTGGCGGCAACGGTCACAACGCCTTTCCCGCCGCAGAGCATGAAGGGCAGGCCGGTGGGGTCATCGCCGGAAAGGATGGTGAAACCTTCGGGCGCGTGTTTGATTAATTCGAGATTGCTGCCGATGTTGCCGCTGGCTTCTTTGACGCCGACGATGTTCGGGATTTTGGCAAGGCGCAGGATGGTGTCGTTGGTCATGCTGACGACGGTGCGGCCGGGTACATTGTAGATAATCATCGGAATCGAGGTGGATTCGGCGATGGTTTTGAAATGTTGGTAAATGCCTTCTTGGGAGGGCTTGTTGTAATAGGGGACGACGGAGAGGGTGTAGTCTGCACCGGCTTTTTCGGCGGCGCGGGAGAGCGCGATGGCTTCGAGGGTGTTGTTGGCGCCGGTGCCGGCGATAACGGGAACACGCTTGTTGACGTGTTTGACCGTTTCTTCGATTACGCTTAAATGTTCTTCGACGGAGAGGGTGGCGGATTCGCCTGTCGTGCCGACGGCGACGATGCCGTCGGTACCGTTTTCGATATGCCAGTCGATCAAATCGCGGAGTTGTTCGTAATGGATGCTGCCGTCTTGATTCATGGGGGTAATCAGGGCAACCAAACTGCCTTGTAACATAAGGAAACCTTTTATTTGTAGGGCGGAAGAGGGTTTGCTTCTAAAGGGAAGGAAATGCTTGGAATTGTAGCTTACTTTTGTTGTTTGTGTGAAACATCTTGACCGGACGGTAGCCGTGCGAAGCTGAACGTAATGTTTATCTTAATGAATAATGATGTTTTTAATCAAAAATTTAGCATATTTTCATAGTGAAATGCCTGTCAAGGATTAAAAAGTGTTAAAGTCTTGCGGCGATGATTTTTGCTTTATCGAAGCCCGTTTCAGACGACCTTTTTAAGTTTGTCCGACTGTGTATAATACCTTCCCTCATTTTTCATCTTCACACTCTATTTAAATTTCTCAACAAAATGACACACCCAAATTCCCCGCAATCCGAATTTTTACGCGGCATCAAAGAATGTTCGCCCATGCTTATCGGGCTTTTGCCGTGGGCGCTGATACTCGGCGTACAAGGCGGGCAGAAAGGGATGAGCTGGCTGGAAATGCTGCTGATGACGGGCATGAACTTTGCCGGCGGCTCGGAATTTGCAGCGGTCAACTTGTGGGCAAATCCGTTGCCGATACTGATCATCGCCACCGTTACCTTCATGATTAATTCGCGCCATATTCTGATGGGGGCGGCAATCGCGCCTTATATGCGGGATATGCCGCTGAAAAAAGCCATGCCCGCGCTGTTTTTTATGTGCGACGAAAGTTGGGCGCTGGCGTTTGCGGAAATCCAAAAGCGCAAGGCGATGGGGCTGCCGGCGTTCAATATGCCTTATTACGCGGGAGTGTGCTTTATCCTGTATACCACTTGGATCGGCTTTGCGGCGTTTGGCGCGGCGGTCGGGCCGATGTTCGGCGATGTCGCGGCATGGGGTTTCGGCATGGCGTTTCCCGCCGTGTTTTTGGTGCTGCTGCGCGGTATGTGGAAAAGCTTTTTAAGGCGGCACGCCCTTGGTTCGTCAGCCTGATTGTGGCGTGCGGGACTTATTTGTCAGTGGACGGGCATTGGTATGTGCCGATGGGTGCGATTTCCGGCCTGCTTGCCGCCTATCTTTGGGGTGAGAAGGAATGAAGGATTTGCTCTCTTGGCAGTCGTTCCTGCTGTTTGCCAGTATGCTGGCGGTAACGTATTCCACCCGCCTTATTGGTTTTTCGCTTTACGCAACCGCACCTTAAGCCACCGCGCACAAATCGTGATGGAAGCCGCGCCGGGTTGCGTGTTGATTTCCGTCATCGCGCCTTATTTCGTATCCGACAAGCCGCACGAGCTGATTGCCATTGCGCTGACCGTGCTTGCCGCAAGCAGGTTTTCCATGTTGGTTACCGTGTTGATCGGCGTGGGCAGTTCGGGGTTGTTGGGATATTTGATGCGCTAGGCGGCTGCATTTGAGTGAAACCGGTTACACCTGCTTTCAGACGACCTTATCTTGTTATAATGTCGTCTGAAATTTTTTTATAAAAAGCAAAAATCATGGCAAACCAAAGACTCATCTACGGCTTCCACGCCGTCAACGCCCGCCTGTGGCAAAATCCGAAATCGATTACCGAACTCTACGTCCAAGAAGGCAAAAACGATGCCCGCACGCGCGACGTGTTGGAGAAAGCGGCAAACGAAAATCGTGCGCGTACACTTCGCCGACGCCGACCGCCTCAACGCCATCAGCAAAAGCGCGCGGCATCAGGGCGTGGTCGGGTTTATCGATGCTTCCAAAAACCACGTCCACCTCGAAGACGTATTGGAAAACCTGAGCGAACCGCCGCTATTGCTGATACTCGACGGCATCACCGACCCGCACAACCTCGGCGCGTGCCTGCGTACCGCCGACGCAATGGGCGTACACGCCGTCATCGCGCCGAAAGACAAAAGCGCGGGGCTGAACGCCACCGTCAGCAAAAGTCGCCTGCGGCGCGGCAGAAACCGTCCCCTACATCACCGTAACCAACCTCGCCCGCACCCTGCGCGAGCTGAAAGAATACGGCATCTGGATCATCGGCACCGACATGGGCGGCGATGCCGACCTCTACCATTGCGACCTGCCCGACAGCGCGGCATGGGTGATGGGCAACGAAGGCGAAGGCATGCGCCGCCTGACGCGCGAACATTGCGACATGCTGGTGTCGATACCCATGTTCGGCACGGTCGAAAGCATGAACGTCTCCGTCAGCGCAGGCATGGTGTTGAGCGAAACGCGCCGTCAACGGGTGTTGAAGGCAGAGAAATAGGGGCTTGGGTTTGTGAACGGAAGACGTCGTCTGAAAAACCGGAAATTTGGTTTTCAGACGACGTTTTTTTATAGACAGATTAGCACCGTCATTCCCGCGCAGGCGAGAATCCATCGTAAGACCTAAGAAACCTTTATTTGAAAAAAACAGTTTCCGAATTTCAAAAATGGATTCCCGCCTGCGCGGGAATGACGACAACCAGTAAATTGCGTATCGAAAATAAAGTAACTAGGTATTTTTGTATTTGAATTTAGACTATTGACAGATTAACTTCGTCCTATCCCTATATAGCAAACGTCGTCTGAAAACCAAATTTCCGGTTTTCAGACGACGTTTTATTCAAAGATTATCTCTTTATCCGACCATTTCATCGACTTTGCGTTGATAGCTTTTCAACAGCTCCGCCGAGCGGGCGAAGCGTTCGGCTTCGTCGTCGGAAAGTTGTAGGGTCGATGATGCGGACCGCGCCTTGGCGGTTGACGACGGTCGGTACGCCGATATACACGCCGTTTTGTCCGAACTCGCCTTCAAGCAGGGTGGAGACGGGCAGCACGACGCCTTGATTGTGCAGGATGGCGTTGGAGATGCGGCTCAAGCCCATGCCGATGCCGTGGCTGGTCGAGCCTTTGGCGGCGATGACTTCGTAGGCGGCATTGCGCACGGTGGTATAGATTTTGTCCATACGCGCCTGCCCGTCTTCTGATTGTTCCAACATCTTCTGAACCGACATACCCGCGATGTTGGCGGTACTCCAAAGCGCAATGATGCTGTCGCCGTGTTCGCCAATCATCATGGCATCGACGCTCCAAGGCGCGACGTCGAATTCGTTGCCCAGACAAACGCGGAAACGGGCGGAGTCAAGGATAGTGCCCGAGCCGATAACGCGCTCTTTGGGCAGGCCTGAAAAGCGCAGGACGGCATAAGACAGTACGTCCACAGGATTGGAGGCGACCAAGAAAATGCCGTCAAAGCCCGAAGCCATGACTTTCGAAACGATGTCGCGGAAGATGCGCAGGTTTTTGTCGATTAAGTCCAAACGGGTTTCGCCGGGAGCCTGCGCCGCGCCCGCGCAAATACACACGATGTCTGCATCCGAGCAATCATCGTAATCGCCGACGTAAATGCGCGCAGGCGAGGCGGCATAAGGCATTCCGTGGCGGAAGTCGCGCGCTTCGCCTTCCGCGCGCGTGCGGTTGATGTCGATTAAAACCATGTCGTCGCACAAGGCTTGGTTGAGCATGGAATAGGCATAGCTGACACCGACCGCGCCCAAGCCCACAACGACCACTTTATTACCAACTTTTTTCATGTTTGTTCCTGTTTGTTTGTGAATAGGAATTATTAATAACACTTGGACAGGGTGGCGTCAAATTTCAGACGACCTGTTTGCTTTGTAGCGGATTGTAATGGGAAAATAAACACATAAGCCGTTTACCTGTCAGGGCGGAATCAATGGCAGGAAAAGTAGGGAAGAGGATTGATATAATGCAGTATATTTATTTTGATTTAAGTCATGAATATCATCATAAAACCGTTATAGTATAACTTACGGAGTGTATCCGAAGATTCGGACGGATTTTGTTTGCAGACATTGCCGCCGAAATACGGAGACACAATAGTCATGAATCACGATAATGAAAGGAAACGAATGAAAGCGAAATCTTTATTGGCGGTTTTGGCTGCCACCTGCATTTTGTCCGCTTGCAGCAGCGCAGGCAGCAGCTTGGCGGACGGGCTGACCAAACCGTTTGATCCTAATGCAAAAGATTGGAAGCAACTGACTGTTTCCGAATCTGTTCCCGATGGCGGCGTATTGGAGTTGACCGACAGGGGCGGTAAAACCCAAACCCTGAAAAAAGGCGGGGTTTTGGATACGGGTTATCTGAAAAAAACGACCGTGTTTCCGATTTTGACTATGTGAAAAAAATCAATGTAAACGGACAACTTATCGAATTGGAACGCGGTGATTTCTTGGTGTATAAACAAAGCCATTCTATCGTTGCCGCCACTTTGGCAAAGCAGAAAACCAATCCGTCAGATGGAGCGCGTTCCGAGGTATTCAATTTTTCATGTTAATGAAATTCAGGGGCAGGACATTGCCTTCGGTAATCTGCCTAAATTGGGACAAATAAACTACAAAGGTATCGCGTTCAACGGCGACGACCGCAGCGGGCGTTTGTCTTACACGGTTGATTTTGAGAAGAAACAAGGCAGCGGCAGCATCAGCGGAATGTATAGCGGCTATAACGTCGAATTGGCGAAAACCGACATCCAAGCCATGGGCAACGGCTCAGGCTTGAGCGGCAAAGCCATGAAGGACGGTGTGGAAAAAGGTAGTTACGAGCTGAAGCTTTTCGGCAGTAAAGCCGAAGAAATTGCCGGTAAGGCTAAAATTAACGACGGGGGTAAAACTCAGGAAATCGGTTTGGCCGGTAAGAAAAGAGTAGGGCGGGACAATCCTCAGCCTGACGGATAAGGTCGGCGGATTCGCATTTGAAGTGCAACTTTCCATAACAGAAAAAGGCCAGTATGCGGTAGCATACGGCCTTTCCTGCAAGAAAGATTGCCATGAGCTACACACAACTGACCCAAGACGAACGATACCATATCCAATACCTGTCCCGCCTCGGCGCGCATGCTGAAATCGCCAAACAACTTAACCGCCACAAAAGCACCATCAGCCGAGAAATCAAGCGGCACTGCATCCAAGGACAGCAATACAGCGCCGAAAAAAAGCACAGAAGCAAAGCCGGCTGACCAAACAGCACCGGCGAAAACCCTATAAACTCGATTCGCAGCTGGTTCAACACATCGACACCCTTATCCGCCGCAAACTCAGTCCCGAACAAGTATACGCCTACCTGCATAAACACCACGGGATCACACTCCATCACAGCACCGTTTACCGCTACCTCCGCCAAGACAAAAGCAACGGCGGCACTTTGTGGCAACATCTCAGAATATGCAGCAAACCCTACCGCAAACGCTACGGCAGCACATGGACCAGAGGCAAAGTGCCCGACCGCGTCGGCATAGAAAACCGACCTACTATCGTCGACCGGAAAACCCGCATCGGCGATTGGGAGGCCGACACCATCGTCGGCAAAAAAATCAGAAAAAGCGCGTTATTGACCTTGGTCGAACGCACTACCCGCTACACCATCATCTGCAAATTAAAGAACTTAAAAGCCGAAGACACTGCCCGGGCGGCCATTAGGGTATTAAAGGCATATAAAGCCAGAGTCCACACCATCACCATGGATAACGGCAAAGAGTTCTACCAACACACCAAAATAGCCAAAGCATTGAAGGCGAAAAACCTATTTTTGCCGCCCTTACCATTCTTGGGAGAAAGGGCTGAATGAGAACACCAATGGACTCATCCGGCAATATTTCCCCAAACAAACCGATTTCCGAAACATCAGCAATCGGGAGATACGCAGGGTTCAAGATGAGTTGAACCACCGGCCAAGAAAAACACTTGGCTACGAAACGCCAAGTGTTTTATTCTTGAATCTGTTCAAACCACTGATACACTAGTGTTGCACTTGAAATCCGAATCCAAGGTCGTCTGAAACCTTTATTTTAGATAAAAGGTTTCAGACGACCTTTTTGTATCGGCAATTTGGAAAATATAGCTAAATGACTTTATTTTCGATACGCAACTTACTGGGTATCATCGTTCCCACGCAGGCGGGAATCCATTTTTGAGATTCAGAAACTGTTTTTCAAATCAAGGTTTCTCAAGTTTTACGATGGATTTCCGCCGTAGCCTGTCCTCGCGTAGGCGAGGGGGCGGGAATGACGGAATTTCATGACATTCTGTATTTAAAGTTAAGTATGTTTGCTATATGGTTTGTAGGCGTGGATGCTTTGGATTCAAGCAACTTTCATGATGCGTTCGATTTCATGCCAAAAGCCGTCGGGGCGCAATTCGAGTTTGGCGATTAAGCCGCTTTCGATTTGGCGGACGTCTCGGTCGGACAGGGTTTGCGCCTCGGCGACACGGGCGGGGGCAAGGTATGCCATGCGGTCGATGAGGGTGGTAGTGTGCGTCCTCTGTGGTCGGATATGCCGACCAGTCTCGGATAAAGACGCCGCGCCAGCAGTATGGGTTTAACGGGGCTTCGGCGGAATCTGCGCCGACGGGGAAAAAGCCGATGCCGCGTATGATTGAGGCGGGTTGTGGCGCGTCGGGGAGGCGGTTTTGCCGCAGGGTTTCGCTGCCTTCGGGGGATTGAAGCAGGGCGAGTTGGCGGGGCAGTTTGGCGGCTTTGGCGGCGAGGGTGTCTTTGGCATTGAGTCCACGCATCTCTGCGGATTTGCCGCTGTCGCTGCCGTAATATTTGCAGGTCAGTTCGATGTGGTAGGGTTTGCCGTTGATGGAGGCGATGAAATCGGCGGCGCCTTGCGTGAGGTCGTCTGAAAACACGGGCAGGTTATAGGCGTGCAATTCGGTATGCGGCGCGTGGGTGAACCAAAATGCGAGCAGGCGTTCGGCGTAGATGCCGAGTCGGTTGCCGAAGGGGGCGTGTTCGGCGAGATAGTTGTCTAAGGGGGCGGGATTGCCGTCCAAATCCAAAAGATAGCGGAAGCCACTTTCGCCCAATAGTTCGCGGACGCTCAATTCGCAGCCGCTTTGCCAAAGCGGCGGTGCAGTCAACAGGGTGGCGAGGTCGCGGACGGACGGGGTGGTGAGTTTCCACCATAGGGGCATCTAGGGGCGTAGTTCATGGCTGTATCTGGTTGATAGTTTGGCTGAGATCGTCTGAAAAACTTGATTGAAGGTTTTTCAGACGACCTTTTCAGTCTTTCTTCTTCAAGCGATGGCTGACGGTATTGAAAAAAAGCCGCGCAGGATGTCGATGTCTTCGGTTTGCGTGTTGGCGCGGCCGAACAGGCTTTGCATACGGCGCATCAGGCGTTCGCTGTTGCGGCGGTTGAAGAAGCCGATATCGTCCATGACGCTTTCCATGTGGGCGACCATGCCTTTGATTTGTTCGTGGGTGGCGGCGTGGTCTTCCTGTTGCAGGTGGGTCATGGGCATATCGGTCTGACTGAAGATTTCGTAACACACGACCTGAACGGCTTGGGCGAGGTTGAGCGAGAAATAGTCGGGATTGCCGTTGATGGTCATCAGACGGTTGCATGCCTGCACTTCTTCGATGCTCAAGCCGAAGGTTTCGTTGCCGAAGACGAGGGCAACCTTTTTCGCCGCGTTGTGCCGCCTGCAATAATTCGGGAACCAGTTCGCGCGGGGTTTGCAGCAGGGCGGTGATTTCGCGGCGGCGGCTGGTAAGGGCGCAGGCGAGCGTGGTGTCGGCGAGGGCTTCGTCGAGTGTGGCGGCAATCACGGCGTTGTGCAATACGTCTGCCGCGCCGGAAGCGAGGATGAAACTTTCCTCCGGCAGTTGGAAATCTTTCGGGTTTTCGGGGTTGAAAAACGGGCGGTTGCCCAGTCATCGGCGTGGACATCAAATTCGGGGCGACGATGGTGAGTTTGTGCAGCCCCATGGTTTTCATGGCGCGGGCGGCAGAGCCGATATTGGCAGGATGGCTGGTGCGAGTGAGGATGATGCGGATGTTGCCGAGATAGTCGGGCAATTCTGGCTTGGCTGAAGTCATGTTTTGTTTTCGGTTTGTTCGGGAATCGGGTATAATGCGCCATCTTTTTGTTTTCAGACGACCTTTCGCCTTGGAGCTTGAGAGGTCGTCTGAAATGTTCTTTAACAACGTCGGAAACGTACAAACGTTGCGTCCGGTGCAGATGCGCCGGACGGTATTTTTACCTGATTTAGAAAGAAAACCCATGAATCCGTTTTTTTAAATACCGCTTTCAAAGCCGCCCGTAAAGCCGGGCAGATGATGATCCGCGCAAGCGGCTAATCTGGATGCCGTCAAAGTTGACAGCAAGGCATTCAACGATTTCGTTTCCGACGTTGACCGCAATTCCGAGATGATTTTGGTGGAAGCGCTTAAAGAAGCCTATCCGCATCACAAAAATCACTTGCGAAGAAGGCGGTTCTCACGGCAAAAGCCTCTGCGGAATACGAATGGATTATCGATCCGCTCGACGGCACGACCAACTTCTTACACGGCCATCCCCAATATGCGATTTCTATGGCGCTGCTGCACAAAGGCGTGTTGCAGGAAGCTTTGGTGTACGCACCTGAACGTAACGATGTTTACATGGCTTCGCGCGGCAAAGGCGCGTTGCTCAACGACCGTCGTATCCGCGTTTCTTCCCGCATTGAGTTGAACCGCTGCTTGATCGGTACCGGCTTCCCTGTTGTCGATCAAAGCATGATGGACAAGTATCTGGCTATTTTGAAAGACTTTTTGGCAAAAACGGCCGGAGGCCGCAGAGAAGGCGCGGCTTCGTTGGATTTGTGCGCCGTGGCGGCCGGCCGTTTGGACGGTTTCTTCGAGTTCAACCTCAAACCTTGGGATATTGCCGCAGGCGCGCTGATTGTGCAGGAGGCGGGCGGTATCGTTACCGATATGTCCGGCAATGAAGGCTGGCTGGAAAGCGGCGATATTGTGGCAGCCAATCCGAAAGTGCTGGCGCAAATGTTGCAAATCATTGGCGGACATCTGTAAACAGGAGGTCGTTTTCAGACGACCTTTTGCTCGTTTTTAATACGGTGTCGTGATTTAGCAATAGTAGGAATATCATCCATGTTACTTTCAGGAGCAGATAACTACCTTTTATCGCAATCTGAAAACAGGGATTCCGATTAATGATAATATGCTCAAAGAATTGATTTGCAACAGGCCACCCCTCTGCCAATCTGATAAATGACGAACCGTATTGTTGTGAATAATATGAAGAAAAAAACTTTTTTGAATCGTCCCAAGACATCCGTTTTCCGCACCGGGCAAATTGCTGCCGCGGTGTGCGCGGCAGTATGCGCGGCAACGGCGCAGGCTTATCCTTTGCAGGCTATTTTAAGGGATGCCATGGTGTCCGACCCGATTGTGAAGGAAGCGAAAGCAACCGAAGATTCGGCTAAAAGTACGACGAAGGCGACCCGTGCGCGCCATTATCCCGTGTTGACGCTGACAGGGTACCAAAGTTTTGGCGCAGAAAAACAAATATTCCAGCAACGATATGAATGACGGTGTCGGCATACGCGGAACTTTGAATGTATATTCATGGGGCGCCATCAATGCGGCGGTACGGCGCGATAAAAACAGAGAGCAATACTACCATCATCGTTATTTCGAAAAATCAGGAACGTCTGGGCAGCGACATCGGCAAACTCTATTTGACCGCATTGCGCGCGAAAGAAATCCTGCGCATCAACCGTCAGAGCTTGGTCCGCCACAATAATCTTCTGAAAGATTTGAATATTATCGTGAAATACGATAGCGGCCGCCGTTCCGAACTCATTGAAGCGCGTGCGCGCCTGTTGCAGGTCGAGTCATCCATCGCGCAACAACAACGTACGATGGAGTTGGCGTTGAGCCGCTTGTCCCGCTACACCGGACGGCAGTTGACGGCAGAGGATTTGGAAGATCCGTTTGCCAACGACAGCGCGGAATCATTGGTTCGCCGTTTCAAAACAGCCGATAACAATACTAATCCTTCCTATCGGGCGCAGGTGGCAGAACGCGACAGCGTGAAGGCAGATTTGGACGTTTCCAAAGCAGAGCGCCTGCCCGCCGTGAATCTGGAAGGTAATGCGAACCGCGACAACAGACAGCTTTATTTAAATGTGGCATGGAATGTCTTAGACGTTGCCGCGCGCCATAATGTGCAGAAAAAAATGCCGAAGCCCTGATTGCCGCCGAATCGAAATCCGAGCAGATTATGCGCGACATCACCGAAAAAACCCAAACCGCCGAAATCGACATGCGCGAGAGCGAACGCCGTGCTGATATTGCCGCGCAACATATTGCCGCCCAAAAGGACGTGGTTAAAACTTACGAGCTGCAATTTAAAATCGCCCGCCGCACGCTGACCGACGTTTTGGGCGCATACAACGAATTGTCCAGCATTGAGCAGGAAAACATTTCGGCGCGCAACGACTTCCGCGATGCCGCGTTGGATTATTTGGCTGCGCAGGCGCAAATGGCGAATTGGGCAGGCTTGAAGCAATAACATAAAAATCTTAACATCATTACTCATTACGCGAATTATCATGAAAGCAATCATTGAACATATTGTGTTGAGTTACCCGTCTCTTAGGGGCGCCTGTGTCAGAAGCCGCGCTGACGGCAGAGGTAGTGCGGGATAAAAAACTCAATGTCAACTATCATTCTCTCGTCGAAGTCTTGCGCAGCCACGGCTTCGAAAACACATTGTCCAAGCGCAATCTGGAAGACATTCCATCGCTTGCCGTTCCTGTGATGATCATTCTTCACAACGAAGAGGCTGCCGTCATTACCAATATCGAAGGTTCGGGTCGAAACAGAAAATATCATATCCGTCAGGTAGATGGCTTGGAGCAGCAGCTTGATCATGACCAGCTTTCCGGTCTGTATCTGGGTTACTGCTGGTTTATCAAGCCCAAAATGGCGGCGGACACGCGTTCCGAACTGCCCGAATACCACCTCCCCAAAGCATGGTTTTGGAAAGTCATTTGGCGTTTCCGCAGTTATTACTATCAAGTGATTTTGGCGACCGTCATCATCAACTTCCTCGCCTTGGTCAGCTCGTTGTATGTCATGAACGTGTACGACCGCGTCATTCCCAACCAAGCCTATGAAACCTTGTGGGTTTTGAGTATTGGTGTTGTCCTCGCCATTTTGTTCGAATTTGCCGCCAAGATGATACGCGGCCATTTGACCGACATCGCCGGTAAAAAGGCCGACCTGATTATCAGCTCCGCCTTGTTCCGCCGCGTGATGGCATTGCGTCTCGCCGACCGTCCCGCTTCTTCCGGTTCATACGCCAACAACCTGCGCGAATTTGAATCCGTACGCGAATTCATGACCAGCGCGAGTCTGTTGACTTTGGTGGACTTGCCTTTCCTGTTGCTGTTTATCTTTGTTATTTCGATAGTCGGCGGCAAACTGGCATTGGTTCCTTTGGCGATTATTCCGATTGTCGTCATTGTCGGCTTCATCGTTCAACGCCCCTTGTCGCGCCACATTAACGAATCCATGAAAGAAAGCTCGCAACGTTCAGGCCTTGCCGTAGAAGCTATCGAAGGCATCGAAACCCTGAAAACCAACAACGCGACTTCATGGGCGCAACAACGCTGGGATGAATACACCGCCAAAACCTCCGCTTCATCTATCAAAGTAAAAGACACCAGCAACTTCATGGTCAACTTCGCCGTTGCCATGCAGCAGCTCAATACTGTCTTTTTGGTCGTTGTCGGTACCTATCTGATTCATGCCGACAACCATGCGGAACGGATTACCATGGGTGCGCTGATTGCCTCCGTCATCCTGTCCGGCCGCGCGTTGGCGCCGTTGGCTCAAGTTGCCGGCCTTGCTACCCGCTTCCAACAGGCGAAGCTGGCGTTAAGAGGCGTGAACGACATTGTTTCCCGTCCGATCGAACGCAGTCCCGAACGCAAATACATTACTTTGGATAACGTTCAAGGCAATATCGCCTTTGAAAACGTAACGTTCAAATACAAAAACGAAAGCAACAACGCAGTTGACGAGTTGCGCATCAACATCCGACCCGGTGAAAAAGTCGGTATCCTCGGACGTATCGGCAGCGGTAAAAGTACCATGCTGAAGCTGGCGAGCGGTCTGTACGACACCGAAAAAGGCAACGTAACCCTCGACGGCGTCGATATGCGCCAACTTGATCCGAATTTCCTGCGGAACCAAGTCCTCCTGTTCAGCCAATCTCCACGCCTTTTCTTGGGAACATTGCGCGAAAACATGGATTTGGCGCGTACCGACAGCTATTCGACCGACCAAGACCTACTGACCGCACTCAAACGTTTCGGTCTGGACCAAATCATCCGCAACCACCCGAGAGGCTTGGATATGCCTTTGGGCGAAGATGGTCTGGGTCTGTCCGGTGGTCAAAAACAAATCATCGCCCTCGCACGCATGACACTGCGCGATCCCAAAGTCGTTCTTTTTGGATGAACCGACAACCAGCCTCGATCAAGGTACCGAACGCATGGCATTGAATGCAATCGCCCACTGGGGACGCAACCGCACCATGCTCTTGGTCACCCACCGTCCGCAAGTGCTGCAAATCGTTAACCGCATCATCGTAATGGAAAACGGCAAAGTCGTTATGGACGGCCCGCGCGATTTAGTGTTGCAAAAACTGATGCAAAACGAGCAAAACAAAGTCAAAGCAGCACAACAAGCGCAGGAAAACCAACGTCCCGGCGAAGCGGCGCAAGCATGACGAAAAGGGGAAAAGGTCGTCTGAAAAACACAAGCAGAAAGCGTTTCAGACGACCTCTTTGAAAAACAACAAACATATACCGAAGATTCATCATTATGAGCGAAAACAACGTTAAATCCAAAGACCTGCATCTCATTAACGATTTGAATGCAGCCTTGCAAAAAGAAAAACACAGCGGCCAATTTTGGGTCATCATCCTGTTTTTCCTGCTGCTCGTCGTCTTTGTCGTATGGGCATACAACAGCACTGTCGAAGAAGTAACCCGCGGCAACGGCAACGTTATCCCCAGTAGCCGCGAACAAGTCATCCAAAGCCTGGACGCCGGCGTCATTACCCAAATGATGGTTAAGGAAGGCGATTTGGTCGAAAAAGACCAAATCCTGCTGAAGCTCGACGATACGCGCAGCCTTGCCGTATTGCGCGAGAGCGAGGCCAAAGTCCAAAACCTCGAGGCCACTATCGCCCGCCTGAAAGCCGAAGCTTACGGCGGCAAACTCACGTTCCCCAACAGCGTCAGCCCCGAACTCCGCCGCCGCGAAACCGCCGCATATAACGCCCGCCGCCAAGCCATGACCGATGCCGTACAAAGTCTGGTACAAAGCAAAGCGGCGCTTGACCGCGAAATCGCCATTACTGCACCTATGGTGGCACAAGGCGTTATGTCCGAAGTCGAACTCCTCAAAATGCGCCGCGAATCCAGCGATCTGACCCTGCAAATTGCCGAACGCCGCAACCGTTACAGAACAGATGCCAACAACGAACTGGTGCAATCCGAATCCGAGCTGGCGCAATCCAAAGAAAAACATGGCCATGCGCGCCGACCCGGTCGACCGCTCCCAAATCCGCTCCCCCATGCGCGGCATCGTCAAAAAAACATCAAAAATCAATACCATCGGCGGCGTAGTCAACCCGGGCGAAGAAATCATGCAAATCGTTCCCGTTGATGACAAACTCCTTGTCGAAGCCTATATCCGTCCGCAAGACATCGCCTTCGTCCGCGCAGGACAGCCCGCACTGGTCAAAGTCAGCGCATATGACTACTCCATCTACGGCGGATTGGAAGGCAAAGTTACCCTTGTCGGCGCAGATACCGTCAGCAACTCCATGCAAAGCCGTGCCAACGATCTGAAGCTCGACCCCAACCAAGTTTACTACCGAGTCATCGTCCAAACTGAGAACAACGCCCTGAAAGACAAAAACGGTAAAGACATGCCGATTATTCCGGGCATGGTTGCCACAGTGGACATTAAAACCGGCGAAAAAAACCATCTTCCAATACCTGATCAAACCGATTACCCGTATGAAGCAGGCATTGAGCGAGCGTTAATTTCCCGAGTAAAACTTGCTTAACAGTCAAAAGGTTGGCGGATTCGCATTTGAAGTGCAACTTTCCATAACAGAAAAAGGCCAGTATGCGGTAGCATACGGCCTTTCCTGCAAGAAAGATTGCCATGAGCTACACACAACTGACCCAAGACGAACGATACCATATCCAATACCTGTCCCGCCACTGCACCATCGCCGAAATCGCCAAACAACTTAACCGCCACAAAAGCACCATCAGCCGAGAAATCAAGCGACACTGCATCCAAGGACAGCAATACAGCGCCGATAAAGCACAGAAGCAAAAGCCGGCTGACCAAAAAAAGCACCGGCGAAAACCCTATAAGCTCGATTCGCAGCTGATTCAACACATCGACACCCTTATCCGCCGCAAACTCAGTCCCGAACAAGTATGCGCCTACCTGCATAAACACCACGAGATCACACTCCATCACAGCACCGTTTACCGCTACCTCCGCCAAGACAAAAGCAACGGCGGCACTTTGTGGCAACATCTCAGAATATGCAGCAAACCCTACCGCAAACGCTACGGCAGCACATGGACCAGAGGCAAAGTGCCCGACCGCGTCGGCATAGAAAACCGACCTGCTATCGTCGACCAGAAAACCCGCATCGGAGATTGGGAGGCCGACACCATCGTCGGCAAAAATCAGAAAAGCGCGTTATTGACCTTGGTCGAACGCACTACCCGCTACACCATCATCTGCAAATTAAAGAACTTAAAAGCCGAAGACACTGCCCGGGCGGCCATTAGGGTATTAAGGGCATATAAAGCCAGAGTCCACACCATCACCATGGATAACGGCAAAGAGTTCTACCAACACACCAAAATAGCCAAAGCATTGAAGGCGAAAACCTATTTTTGCCGCCCTTACCATTCGTGGGAAAAAGGGCTGAATGAGAACACCAACGGACTCATCCGACAATATTTCCCCAAACAAACCGATTTCCGAAACATCAGCGATCGGGAGATACGCAGGGTTCAAGATGAGTTGAACCACCGGCCGAGAAAAAAACACTTGGCTACGAAACGCCAAGTGTTTTATTCTTAAATCTGTTCCAACCACTGGTACCCTAGTGTTGCACTTGAAATCCGAATCCAAGGACCTTTTTGTCAGATAGGGAATATTTTGGCAGCGCTCATGCCTATCTGTACGGAATAGGGGCTTACAGTATTTTCAATCCAATCCGCTTTTTTACGAATATAACGAAATCATCTTTTTTTAAAACCAAGCATTCTTTCCCATTTTCAGACGACCTCATTAAAGTAACGTGCAATCCGAGAATTAAGGAAAGAACCATGACCGCAACCACCGCCCCGCTTTTGCGTTTCATCACTGCCGGCAGCGTCGACGACGGCAAATCCACCCTCATCGGCCGCCTGCTCTACGACAGCAAAACCCTGCTGACCGACCAGCTCGACAAACTCAACCGCGCTGCCGAAAACGGCGAAACGCCCGACTTCGCCAGCCTCACCGACGGCCTTGCCGCCGAGCGCGAACAAGGCATCACCATCGATGTCGCCTACCGCTATTTCGCCACGCCCAAGCGCAAATTCATCATCGCCGACACGCCCGGACACGAACAATACACCCGCAACATGGTAACGGGTGCATCGACCGCCGACGCCGCCATCGTCCTGATAGACGCAACGCGCGTCGATTTTTCCGGCGGCGAACCCGTTCTCCTGCCGCAGACCAAACGCCACAGCGCGATTCTGAAACTCTTGGGCTGCCCCAACATCATCGTCGCCGTCAACAAACTCGACCTGCTCGACTTCGACGAAACCAAATATCAAGCCATCACCGCAGCCTACCGCAAGCTGGCGGAACAAATCGGCCTCCAAGCCCAAATCCACTTCCTGCCCATCAGCGCGTTAAAAGGCGACAACATCGTCAATGCCAGCAGCCAAACCCCGTGGTATCAAGGTTTGCCGCTTTTACCCCTGCTCGAAAGCCTGCCCGTCAACCGCCAAAACGCCGCCGACCAAGCCGCCCATTTCCCCGTGCAGCGCGTCGCACGGCAAGACGGCAGCAGCAGCGACGACTTCCGCGGCTATCAAGGCAGGCTGGAGGCAGGTCGTCTGAAAACCGGCGACGAAATCAAAGTCCTGCCTAGCGGACATACCGCCAAAATCGCCGAAATTTACAATCCAAACGGCAAAACCGAATCCGCCGAAGCGGGCGAAGTGCTGACCGTCGCGCTCGACACCGACCTCGACATCTCGCGCGGCAACAGCATCGCCGCCGCCGACAGCCCCGTCGCGCCCGAACAGCAGTTCCAAGCCGCGCTGTGCTGGTTCGACGACATCCCACTCAACCTGCGCCGCAAATACCTGCTGAAACACACCACCCAAACCACCCCCGTCAAAAATCAGCGCGATTTCCTACGTTTGGGACGTGAACACCCTCAGCCGCGTCGAATCCGCCGACACGCTCAAACTCAACGACATCGGTAGCGTCAGCCTCAAAACCCAGCAGCCGATTGCCGCCGCGCCCTACGAAGAAAAACCATGCCCTCGGCGCGTTCATCCTGATAGACGAAGCCACCAACCACACCGTCGCCGCAGGCATGATACGCAAGGCTGACCAAACGGACAGTTTTGAAATTTAAAAACAAGGCATCTTGAATTGAAGAGGTCGTCTAAAAAAACCGAAGCAGAGTTTTTTTCAGACGACCTCTTCAGTTTGGCAGATTAAGGCAGGGAATATGGCAGGTAGGGCTTTTAAGCCATACGGCGTTGCCTTTATCCTCAGCCAGCGCGGTGGGAAATCACAGTGAATTAAAAATAACAAAAATCGCGGCATGGCATTTTTTTCATTTGGATACATGGTAAAAGGTCGTCTGAAATCGGAAAGGAAGGTTTTCAGACGATCTCTCATGACGGCTCGTCTGAATCAAACAGGCTTTTGCATGCATACAGCAGCCCGCCCGCCAATACGGCCAGGCCCACCGCTGCCCAATACGCATCGGCATAGCCGACTGCCTTTGCCAGCCGCAGGGCGGCGAAACCGGCCGCGTAACTGCCGAGCAGAACCACGGAAAATTGCAGGCTGCTGTCGAGTGCGGCGGTGGCGCGGTCGGATTTGTCCATCACCAACGCCAGTATCACTGGCAGCAGCAGCGTGTAGCTCAGGCTCAGGGCGATGATTTGCGCGGGCGGCAGCCAAGGGTGGACGCGGGCGAGCGCGTCGATGGCGGTCATGGACGCCAAAAGCGGCAGTTGCAGCGCGTAGAGCAGGAACACGAGTCTGCGGCGCGGATAATTGCGCGAAAACCAGCCCGACAGCGGCGTTACAATCAGGCAGGCAACAGGAATACCCACCGCCAGAATCCCGCCCGTCTGCTTCGGGTTGAAGCCCAAATCCGCCAGCTTGGGCACAAAAGTCGCCGCCGCAAACGCATACGGTGCGGCAACGGCAAACAGCAAAACCAGCCACCGCCAGCCCGTTTCAGGCTGCCGCCAAAAAGAAACCAGCCGCGTCGCCAACGCCGTCCAACTGCCTTGCGCCGTCGGGCTTTCCGGCTCGCGGTAGCACAAGAGTTGCAGCAGCATCAGCAGGGTGAACGCCAGCATAAAGCCCGCCGCCGCCGTCTGCCCGTATTCCTGATACAGCCACAACACCAGCGCGCCGCCGATCATCTTGCCGCCGCGCGCCGCCATGGTCTGAATCACGCCGCCGAAACCGCGTTCGCGGTGCGGCAGGACGATGCACGACAAGCCCAACATCGCGCAGCCGTATACCGCTGACATTGCCGAGAGCAAAACGCAGCAGGCCAGAAGCAGCGGGAAGTTCTGTGTGATGTCGGTACAGGCCATCAGCCCGAACACCGCCGAAAGCCCCAGCGTCGCCGCCAGCAGCCAGCCGCGAAACCGCCCGAACCGCCCCGCCGGCCGCCTCTCCATCAGCGCGGCAAACAACACCTTCGCCGCTTCGATACCGCCGATTAAATGTATCCAGCTCAATTGGTTCAGACTGTAACCGTGGTTTTTCAAAAATAGCGACCAGCGCGACCAGATAAAAAAACCGGTCAGCGTGAATTTGTAGGTGCTGCCGCCGATAAGCAGCAGCCAGTCGCGCGGGGCGGGGATGTCGGGGTTGGGGGCATGGGTTGGTTTTCCTTGATTGGGGGACGGAAATGACGATGCGGGCATTTCCCATTTGCATCTGCAATAGTTAATTCACTTATTTTGTCAATACTTCATTTACTGTCAACCTCATTCTCGCCCTCTACGCGGGGGCAAGCTACGGCAGAAGTCTGGAACTATCCCACGGAAACCTTCAGGGTAAAAGGATTTCCTAAACTCCACTTTCTGGATTCTCACCTGCGCAGGAATGACGATGTGAGGCGTTCTTATTCGAATCCGCTATATTTTTGTCTTTCAGACGACCTTCCTACATACGTCCGAAACGTCAGACTTATCCGTTCTTCGTTAATCCTGCTGCTTTTCATCACTGCGTGTTGCCAGTGGTGCTGGGTGCTGCCGCGCATGACGATGAGCTGGCCGTGGTGCAACAGGATTTCGCGTTTTTCGCGGGTTTTGTTGTGGCGGAAGGCGAATTTGCGCGTGGCGCCGAAGCTGAAGGATGCGATGATGGTGTTTGCGCCCAGTTCGGCTTCACTGTCGCTGTGCCACGCCATGCCTTCGCCGCCGTGGCGGTAGCGGTTGAGCAGGCAGGCGTTGAAATGGGTGGGGCTGACGGTTTGCAGGTGTTGTTCGACCCGTTCTTTCAGTTGCCGCAGAAACGGTGTCCACGGCAGGGGCTCGCGGGTGATGCCGGAATAGGTGTGGGCCGCGCCCGCTTCGCCGTACCAGGCGATTTGCCGGGCGGTAGTGATGGTTTTTGCCGTACAGCCGGACTTGGTCGTGCCGCCAGGGAATGTCGCGCAGCAGGGTGTGCAGGCAGACATCGGCTTCTTCGGTGGTGAAGATGATACCGTAATCATTGACGATGCCGTCGTAGGGTAGGATGTTTGCGTGCGGGTCGGTGGTTTCGGGGAAGAGGTCAAATGTCATCGGGCTCTCCCTAATTCGTGCGCCAATATCGCCATCTTACGTCCGCGCTGCCAGCGGTAGCCGCCGATGATGCCGCTTTCTCGGATGACGCGGTGGCAGGGGATGAGTACGGCGACGGGGTTTTTGCCGATGGCGGTGCCGACGGCGCGTGCGGCTTTGGGCGAACCGGCGGCTTGTGCGACTACGCCGTAGCTTTGCAGGCGGCCAGCAGGGATGGCAAGCAGCGCCTGCCAGACTTTGAGCTGGAACGGCGTGCCTTTGATGTGCAGGGTAACGCTGCCGTCGCAACGGTCGGACGGGCTGCCGAATGCTTTTTGCGGCTTGGCGGTGGCACTCGGTTTCCCGTTCAACTAGGCGGGCGTTCGGGTACTCGGCGCGCAATTCGTCCAGGGCGGCAGAGAGGTCGTCTGAAAAAAACGCATGAAGCAGATGCCTTTATGCGTGGCGGCCGCCAGCAGGTCGCCGAAGGGGCTGGGAATCAGACAGTAATCGATTTGCAAGCCCGCACCGCCGTTTTTGTATTCGCCCAGAGTCATTTTTTCGATGTTTATAAACAAATCGTGCAGCCGCCCCGTGCCACTCAGTCCGCCGCAATGCGCCGCTTCCGCCACGCTTTCGCTGTTTTTCAGGGCTTCTTTGGCGCGGCTGATACTGATGTGTTGCAGCATTTTTTTCGGGCTGATGCCCGCCCATGCGGAAAAATTCGCGCTGCAAATGTTCGGGACTGACGTGCACTGCCGCCGCCACCTGCGCCAAATCGGGCTGCTCGGCGGCATGGTCGTAAAGGTATTCGATGGCGCGGGCAATGCGGAGGAATTGGCGGGTTTGATTTAAGTTCATAAATTATCCTGTCGTTGTATGGGATAGGATAGCCTGAAAGCCGACAAGAAACGACCCGATTATTGATGGAAAGATTGTTTGTCTGTCTGAAATTCATCAATAATCGGGTCGTTTTTATATCGCGGCTTCCTTAAACTTGCATCGTCTTTAACCGCATATGTAAGGAACGTTATGTCAAGCTTATTGAATTTGAACAATAAAACCGCCGCCGTTATCGGCGCGTCGTCGGGTATCGGTCGCGCGGTTGCACTGCTGTTGGCGGAGCACGGCGCAAACGTTGTCTTATGTGCCCGCCGTGCCGACAAACTGGAGGAAACCGCCGCACTGATACGCGCACGCGGCGGACGGGCTGTTGCCGTGGCAGGTGACGCAGTGCTGCCTGAAACGCACGAAGCCGTCGTCCATGCGGCAGAGCGAGAGTTCGGCAGCTTGGATATCGCCGTGAACAACGCGGGCATCATCGGAGCGTACAAACCCTTGGCGGAACTTTCGCCCGAAGAGTGGCGGGTAACGCTGGACGGAAACCTGACTGCTGCTTTTCTGGGCGCGCGCAGCCAAATTCCCGCTATGCTCGCACGCGGCGGTGGATCGATTGTGTTCACGTCCAGCTTTGTCGGCACCAGTTGTGCCCTGCCGAACAAAAACCGCCTACGGCTGTGCCAAAGCCGCACTTGCTGCTCTGGCAAAAGGCATCACCGCCGATTATGCCGCCCAAGGTATCCGCGCCAATGCCCTGCTTCCCAGCGGTACGGATACGGAAATGATGACTACCGACCCGCAGCAGCGGGCATGGGCGGAAGGGCTGCATGCGGTCAAACGCATCGCCCGACCCGAAGAAATTGCCGCCGCGATTTTTGTTCCTCGTCAGCCCGATGGGCAGTTTTGTAACGGGTACGGCCTTGTTTGCGGATGGCGGAAATTCGGCGGTGAAGTAAGAGACCGCCTGAAGATTACACGCTTCGGCTCAAATCTGCCAAAAAAACGCCTGCCGCTGTTCGTCGGTGGATTTGTCCATATTGCCGAAGTTGAGCCAACGGCGTTTGGCGATACCTATGCCTTTGAGCGTGTGTCCCACCATCGCTTTGCCGATGCCGTTGCCGCCAAACCATTTCAGATACCATGTGGGGGCGGTGGACGTGCTGATGACCAGTGCTTCTTTGATGTGGGATAGGTTGCCTTTCAGGCCTGTGGCAGTGGGGATGTAGGCGAATGTTTTTAGGAAAAACTTTGTCTTCAAATCCTTTGACGATGGCGGGCATATCCGCCCACCAGATCGGAAAGATAAAAAAATCAGACGGTTGGTGGTTTTCAAGAGTTCCTGATAATGTAAGACCAGCGGATCAAGGGCTTTGCCTTGGTTGAACAGGGCAAGCTCTTCTTTGGTGTAGGCGGGGTTGAAACCGTCTGCGTATAAGTCGATCAGTTGGTATTTTTTTCGCCTTTTTCGTCCAACAGTTGCTGCACACGCCGCAAAAATGCCGTGATTGAAGCTTTGATCGTAGGGATGGGCATAAATGATTGTGGTAAATGACATTTTTGTACTCCTGAAAGTCAGTTGCCGAGTGTTCCCATGCTATCAAACGAATGTCGGTTTGCTCAAATCCGTATCGGGCAGGCAAGGCTGAATGATATAGTGGATTAACTTTAAACCAGTACGGTTACCTCGCCTTAGCTCGAAGAGAACGATTCTCTAAGGTGCTGAAGCACCAAGTGAATCGGTTCCGTACTATCTGCACTGTCTGCGGCTTCGTCGCCTTGTCCTGATTTAAAGTTAATCCACTATAAAGCCGCTGTCGGAGCATGGATTCTGTTTTCAGACGACCTTCAACGCTTCTTCCGCCCGCAGCAGGGCGGTTTGCTCGTCGGCTTCGACGATGTAGTTCACGCCCAGCGCGGGGGCGAGTTTGGACGATTGTTCGCGGAAGAACGCCAGTTGCGCCGCGTCGGGTTCGATGAGGAGCATGGCGGCGCAGCGTTCGGACAGTTGCGGCCGGTGTGCCTTTATCCATTCGATGTAGGTTTTGCGGTCGGCAATGCGCTGTTCGTCGCTCACCTGCCGCCGCATGGGGGTGCAGACGGTGGCGAAGCGGTGGTTTTGGTCTAACAGGGTTTCGAATTCGGCCAGCCAGTCGGCGAAGTCGGCGACGTGGGTCAGGTCGGTCAGGTAGATGGTGCCTTCGGGCAGGGTTTTGGCGGGGGTGAAGTAGTGCATGGGATTCCTTTGGGTGTTTTGGGGAAGCAGGGTAGGTCAATAGTTGGGCATTTATGCCTGACTTTTTATTAGACTTCTTGTGCTGTCATTCCCGCGCAGGCGGGAATCCAGAATGGAGACTCGAAGGCACTTCTTTATCCGATAAGTTTCTGTGTGGATGAGTCTGGATTCCCGCCTGCGCGGGAATGACGATAATCGGTTGTTACGGCCGTTTCAGACGACCTCCATCATTTCAGCCCAGCCTAAAACTTCCATTCCGCGCTCACGCCTACGCTTCTGGGGCGTTGGTAGAGCGCGTCTTGGCGGTCGGCGCTGGAAATGAATATGGGGCGGCGGCGGTTGAACACGTTGTCGGCGTAGAGCGAGATGCGGCCTTGTTTGAAGTTGTAGGCGGTGTAGAGGTTGACTTGGTTGTATGCGCCGATTTTGCCTGATTCGGCATTGTCGGCGGCGGAGTAGTAGCCGCCGTAGAAGCGCACGTCGCCGCCGGCTTCCCAGCCTTTGTCGTTCAGGTATTTCACGCCGATGTTGGCGGTGTATTTGGGCGCGCGGCCGAGTTTGTTGCCTTCGATGCCGCTGTCGGGATAGCTTTTGATTTTGGTGTTGAGCAGCCCCAGTCCGGTGGTGAGTTTCAGGCTGTCGGTCGCCTGCCAGTCGGCGGCGAGTTCCGCGCCGTAGGTGTGGACTTTTTTGGCGTTGCGGATGACGACGGAGTTGGTGCCGAGATAGAAGGGGAGCTGCATGTCGCGGTAGTGGTTCAGGAACAGGTTGCCGGAGAGTTGCAGGCGGCGGTCTGCGCTGCGCCAGCGGGTGTACCACTCGTAGTTGTTCACATATTCGGGTTCATAAGTGTAGGTTACGACGGGGCGGCCGAAGGTGATGCCCGCGCCGCCGGGGTTGTAGCCGCGCGCGGCTTTGATGCCGCTGACCCATTGGTCGGTGGGTTTGAAGGCGATGTCGATTTTGGGCAGGAAGACGGTCTGGCCTTTGTCTAAATCAAGGTGCAGTGCGCCGCTGCCGCCGCTTCGTTTGTGCGTTTCTTTTTCAATGCGGGCGGCGGCTGTGATGTCCCATTTTTCGCTGGGGCTGTATGTGGTTTCGGCAAACAGGGCGCGCACGCTGTTGCGATCGTCAAAGGTGTTGCGGCCGCCGACGCTGCGGATATCTACCCATTCGTCTTGTTTGCTGCGGAAGTAGTGCAGTCCGGCAAGGCCTTTCAGACGGCCTTTGTTGGAAAAATGCAATACCGGCTCCCATTGCAGTTCACGGCCTTTGAGTTCTGCGGGCACGCCTTGCGGGCTGATGGTCATCGGCAGGTGCAGCCGCTCGTTGTGGTAGCGGCCGTAAACCAGTTTGTTTTCCAGTTTCAGATAGTCGTTAAGCTGCCACGATACGTCCCAGATGCCCGATGTCGAGCCGGTTACGAACACGGGCTTTTCTTTTAAAAAACGGCGGCTGGCGGTGTTGCCCATGATTTCGTTTTGCGGCGAGCGCGAACGGATGTGATTCAGCGTCAGGCGGCTGTAAAAATCGGGATGGTTTTCGGGCGTGAGCAGGAGTTTGAAGCGCACGTTGGTGTTTTCCACGCGGCGCGGGTTGCCGGTCGGCTCGTAGGACACGAACGGCTCGTAGCTTTCGCGCTGCTGCCGCTCCGCGCTCAATCTGAAGGCAAGGTTGTTTTTCACAATCGGGCCGGACACTACGCCGGCGATGTTGCGCGTTTTCTGGTTGCCCAAACCCAAGCGCAGCGCGCCTTCCCATTCGTCGGTCGGGTCTTTGGAACGCATCACCACCGCGCCCGCCACCGCGTTCTGCCCGCGCACATGGCTTTGCGGCCCGCGCAAGACTTCCACCTGCTGCATGTCCCACAGCGACTGCGTGCCGAAGGCGTATTCGTTGTAAGTGGCGGAGCGGCCGTCTATGGACAGGTTCAGGCGCGGCCGAGTGCCCGCGAAAAACGCCACCGCGCCGACGGCGGGGCCGGAGCCGTCCACGCCGCGCACGGTCGGCAAATCGTTGCCGCTGCCCAAATCCACCGTGTTCACAGTCTGTTTGAGCAGGTCGGTCGCGGAAAGATTGTGGCCGCTGCGGTCGATGTTCGGCGTGGTGAAAACGCGGTTGGATGTAGCGGTTTCAAAGCCGCTGCGGTTGGTGCGTTCGCCGGTGACGACGACTTCTTCCAACTGCACTTGTTCCGCGTCTTGCGCCGCATCGGCGGCATAAATCCATTCGGAGGCAAAGGCGGCGGCAAGCAGCAGCGGCAGGCGGCGGAGGGTAGGTTTCTGCATTTCCTTATCCTTTCAGACGACATACGTCGGAGCGGATTGAACATCAGACAATCCGACCGCTCCGTCAGTATGCAAATATTTGTTGTTTACACATTTACATAAAACAAACTATTAATGTAAAGTATAAGAAACAAAAAAACAGGAATGCAAGTGTTTATCATTCACTTTACTTCCCCTTTTTATAGCCAACTATCTTGAAAACAATTCCCTCTCCCAGTTCGGCGGGAGAAGGTTTGGGAGGGCAATTCCGTGACCTTTATGAATTTGGCCTGCTAAGCATTCGACAGCCCATCAGCAGGGCAGGGAGAAGGGACAAGGAAAGAGTTCGTCTGAAACGCCGCCATATTGCCATTGCCGCCGTGGGGAAATATGATGAGTATCCGACTTGCGGATAACTTTAATGAAACTCTTTTGTGAACAAAATCAAAACCTTCCTACTGTCATGACCGCCAGCAAACAACAAACCATCGCCGACACCGCCCGCCGCCTGTTCCGCGAACACGGCTTTTCCGCCGTATCCGTGGGTGGAATCTGCGCCGAGGCCGCCGTCAGCCGCGTTACCTTTTACAAATATTACAGCGGTAAAAACGTGCTCTTGCAGGAAATCGTTACCGAACAGAAAAACCGCGTCCGTGCCGAATTTGAGGCGCTGCTTGCACGGCAATGCAGCCTGCGCGAAGCCGCCGAAGCCGTTTTCGCCCTGCAACGGCAGTCGTTCGACGAGCTTTTATTCCGCCGCCTTCCTGCGCGACATCGAAGAGAACACCGATTTGGAGCTGGAGCGGTTTTTTCATGAGTTGAACGAAGAAAAATACGCCTTTATGCGCGGTTTCTTCCATACCCTGCAACAACGCCGCCTGATTCAGCCCGATTTGCCGGTGGAACTCATCGACCTGTTCATCCGTCAGGCGGATATATTGATGCGCCATCCGCAACTGGCCGCACTTTATGCCGTTGTGCCGCAAAAGCTGCCGCAGGACGTATTGGGATTGCTGCTGCACGGTTTGGCGGGAGAGGGCAATGAACGTCTGGGATGATTGATCCGTGGATAGCCAAAAGAGGTTTATCATGTTTGACAGAAACGTCGTCTGAAAAACGGATTGCCCGTTTTCAGACGACGTTTCGGATGTTTGCCATATCAAAAAAATTACAGTAACTCGGAGTCGGGATAAGCAGCAGGCTAATTACCAGCCGATAAAGAGTTTTTCTCAAATATCTACGGTTTGTGGGGAAATAGGGTAATATACCGTCAAACCTGTGATGAAAGGATGGCTGAAATATAGTGGATTAAATTTAAATCAGGACAAGGTAACGAAGCCGCAGACAGTACAGATAGTACGGCAAGGCAACTTAACGCCGTACTGGTTTAAAGTTAATCCACTATAACTTATGTTATTGCAAAGGCCTCATCCTGTTTTTATTTTTCCCGTTAAACAGAAACGTCGTCTGAAACCGAAAATTAGGTTTCAGACGACGTTTGCGCTCAGGCTTCCTCTAAAAATCCGGTTTGCCTCAGCTTAGCCGATGATATTGGAAGCGCTCAACCAAGCTGCCTGACTGTCGTCAAATTTGGCGAACACGGTATTGCTGCTTGCACCTGCCGCTCGGTAGGCGAGGGTTTGAGATACAGAGTCGAAGACGAGGTAAGAACGGCCGGTGTCGTAATAATAAGGATTTTTGACGAACAGTTCCGACCAGCTCACATTTGCCTCGCTGCCGCTTAGCAGGGAACGCATACCGGACAGATCAAGCTTGTCCATATAAGGGTTGAAGTCGGTAATACGATCTATGCTGCCGTCGCGGATGTCTGAGGCGGAGAAAGCGACGGTATCTTTACCTGCACCTGTAACGATGGTATCGCTGCCCGAACCGCCTGTGAGGTAGTCGTTGCCGTCGCCGCCGTGGAGGTAATCGATCCCGTCTCCTCCATTCAGCCTGTCATCCCCGTCGCCGCCGTAGAGATAGTCGTTTCCGCTGCCGCCCGACAACAGGTCGTCTCCACTCATGCCGTAAAGGGTATCATTGCCGCCCTCACCGTTTAATTGGTTGTGGCCGCTGTTGCCGGTAATGGTATTGTCGCCGTAATTGCCGATGCCGAAAGTGTTGTTGCTGCCGGTCAGGGTCAGGTGTTCGACGTAGGCTGGGATTGTGTAGGAAACACTACTATATATCGTATCGACACCTTCTCCCCACCACTCAGTAACTGTATCTTTGACATTATCTACATGGTAGATATCATTCCCGTACCCACCAGACATAGTATCTGCACCGCTGCCTCCGTCCAAAGTATCATTGCCACTGCCACCATCAAGCAGGTCGTTACCTTCGTCGCCGCGAAGAATGTCGTCTCCGTTACCGCCGTATAGGAAATCTCTATCATCACCTCCCATCAGCAGGTCGTTGCCTTCGTTGCCGTATAGCGTATCGCTGCCGCGTCCTCCGCTTAATCGGTTATTGCCGCTGTTTCCCGTCAGAATATTATCGGCGTTGTTGCCGAATGCGAAGGTATTGTCGTTGCCTGTTAGCGTTAGGTTTTCAACGTGGGTTGGCGCGGTATAGGTAACACTGCTGTAAATCGTGTCGATACCGCCGTTCATTTCCTCAATAACCGTATCGTTCACATTATCAACATGATAGACATCATTTCCCAAGCCGCCGGCCATAGTGTCTGCACCGCTGCCGCCGTCTAAAGTATCGTTGCCATAGCCTCCGTCGAGCAGGTCGTTGCCTGCATCGCCACGCAGGATGTCATCACCTTGTCCGCCGTAAAGTTCGTCACGATCATCACCACCCATTAATAGGTCGTTACCTTCCATGCCATAGAGCGTGTCGCTACCTCGCCCGCCACTCAAGCGATTGTTGCCGCTGTTGCCGATAAGGCTGTTATCGGCATTGTTGCCAAAGCCGAAGATATTGTCTTTACCTTCTAAAATCAGTTTTTCAACGTGGGTTGGCGCGGTATAGGTAACACTGCTGTATATCGTATCGTAGCCTGCATCTGCGTCTTCGACGACTGTATCTTTTACATTATCTACATAGAAAGTATCGTTTCCCTTTCCTCCGAGCATGGTGTCCATACCCGTACCGCCATATAAGATATCTTCCCCGTCATCCCCAGATAGAAAATCGTTTCCGCTTCCACCATTCAGAACGTCGTTGCCACCTAGTCCGCCAAGTCGGTCATCACCATCGTCGCCCCATAGATAATCGTTGCCATTTCCGCCAAGCATCAGATCATTGCCGCCTTTGCCATATAGACGGTTGCCGTTGGAATTGCCCGATATAACATTGTCTGCATCATTGCCGATACCTAACATACTGTTGCCCTGCAACTTCAGATCTTCGACATGTTCTGGTAAGGTAAAGTCGGTGCTGCTATAGATTAGATCGCGGCCTTCGTTTTCACGCTCGATGATGGTATCGCCCGCATTTTTTTACTGTAGTAAGTATCGTTCCCTAAACCACCGTAGAATATGGTATGTCCCGTACTACCATATAAAGTATCATTATGGTCCGTACCGGTAATAACGACGGATTGGTTATTTTTTTTAAAGAAAGCAATGTATCAGCCATAATAGTTCTCCTGTGGAAAAAAATGGATGGGAAGAGTGAATAATAAAAAAATTTATATCTATTTGACATTAAATAGATTTTTTTCTTATATGGCATGATGTCGATTGTATCGGGGAAAAACAATAATGTAGAAGATATAGTAATTTAAGATATTGTTTAATATGTTAATTTAAAAATTAGAAATAATTAGGTGAGACATTTGGTGTGCCGATAATAGGGAAAGTAAAACTGAAAAAGGTCGTCTGAAAAACTGTTTTTCAGACGACCTTTTGTCGTTTTATTTCTCAAGAAAGTGAAGGAATTACGACCGAACCTGCCCGTCGCCCAACACTATCCATTTCTGCGAAGTCAGCCCGTGCAGGCCGACGGGGCCGCGGACGTGGATTTTGTCGGTGGAAATGCCGATTTCCGCGCCGAGGCCGTACTCGAAGCCGTCGGCGAAGCGGGTGGAGGCATTGACCATGACGCTGGCGCTGTCGACTGTGCGCAGGAAGGTGCGGGCATCGGTGTAGGATTCGGTTACGATGCTGTCGGTGTGGTGGCTGCCGTGGGTGTTGATGTGTGCGACGGCTTCTTCGAGGCTGTCGACGATTTTGACGGAGAGAATGGGGGCGAGGTATTCGGTGTCCCAGTCTTCTTCGGAGGCCGTCTGAATGTGGGACAGGATGGACAGGGGTACGCGGGCAGCCGCGCAGCTCGACGTTGCGGGTGGCGTATTTCTCTGCCAGTACGGGCAGGATTTCGGCGGCGCGGCTTTGGTGGACGAGCAGGGTTTCCATGGTGTTGCAGGTGCCGTAGCGCGAGGTTTTGGCGTTGAAGGCGATATTGACAGCTTTTTCGGCGTCGGCGGCGCGGTCGATATAGACGTGGCAGATGCCGTCGAGGTGTTTGATGACGGGCACGCGGGCTTCTACGGCGATGCGGGAAACCAGCGATTTGCCGCCGCGCGGGATGACGACATCGATAAACTCGGGGCTTTGCAGCATGGCACCGACGCTTTCGCGGTCGGTGTTTTTCAATCAGGCTGACGGCCGCTGCGGGCAGGCCGTTTTCAACTAACGCCTGCGTAATCAGTTTGGAGAGCGCCATATTGCTGTTGAAGGCTTCGCTGCCGCCGCGCAGGACGCAGGCGTTGCCGGACTTGAGGCAGAGGGCGGCAGCATCGACGGTTACGTTGGGGCGGGATTCATAAATGATACCGACAACGCCCAGCGGGACGCGCATTTTGCCGATTTGCAGGCCGTTTTCGCGGGTGCGGAATTCGTCCATTTCACCGACGGGGTCAGGCAGGGCGGCAATCTGGCGCAAACCTTCGCACATGGCGTCTATGGTTTTTTCGGTCAGCCGCAGGCGGTCGAGCAGGGCGTCGTTCAAACCTTTCTGCGCGGCCTGTTCCATATCTTGAGCGTTGGCGGCGAGGATGGCGGTTTGATGGTGTCTGATGAGTTCGGCAGTGCGCAGGAGTGCGGCGTTTTTTTGCGCGGTCTCTGCGGCGGCGACAACATAGGAAGCCTGCTTGGCGGCGGACGCGGTGCGGCGGACGTAGTCTTGGATGTTTTGCATGGTATTTCTGCGGAAAAAGTGGGAATGGGTTGATGATAAGGTCGTCTGAACGGGAATTCAATACAAAACAGGGTGGAGGCGGCTAACTTGCGGTTTGTTTCACGGCAGTATGGGGTTTCGAGGTCAATGGTGGAAAGGTCGTCTGAAAATTTGAAAGTGGGTTTCAGGCGGCAGTTAGTCGGGCAGTTATTCCCACTTCTGCATAGGCAGGGGCGGGAATAACGATGGTGGATAAACACCGTATCGGGAAGCGTTAGATTTTGTGGGCAAAGCCCACGCTACTTCTGTCTGAAAAGATAGGGTGAAGGAGAACAAGAAGCCTCTATGCCGTCATTCCCGCGCAGGCGGGAATCCAGAGATTTCAAGCCTTATCAATCTTTTAAACATTCCTAAAAAAATCAAAGTCTCGATTCCCGCCTGCGCGGGAATGACGGCGTGGGTATTGCCATTTTAATCTGTTTTTGGAAGGCAGGTTTCAGACGACCTTTTGTCGTATGGTCTTACTGCTGATTACAGGATTGTCGGTTGATGTTTATTAGGATTCCGTTTCCGCCAATTCCTCCGCCGCTTTTTGAACCATGTCCGGCGTGAGTTTGTTCAGGCAGTCGGTGTGTCCCAACGGGCATTCGCGTTTGAAGCAGGGCGAGCATTCGAGGTGCAGGCTGACGATTTTTGGCTTTTTTTGGCTCAAGGGCGGGGTATGGTCGGGGCTGGACGAACCGTAGGCGGCGACGAGTTTGCGGTCGAGGGCGGCGGCGAGGGTGCATCAGGCCACTGTCGTTGCAGACGACGGTGTCGGCGCAGGAGAGCAGGTCAATCGCTTCGGAAAGGTTGGTTTTGCCGCAGAGGTTGGTGCAGAGGCCGTCTGAAAGTCGGTTGATTTCTTCGGCGATGTCGAAATCCTTTTGCGAGCCGAACAGCCAAACCTGCCAACCTTCCGCCAGATAGCGGCGGCCGAGTTCGGCAAAATGGCGTGCGGGCCAGCGTTTGGCGGGGCCATATTCCGCGCCCGGACAGAAGGCGAGAACGGGTTTGTCCGTGGCCAAGCCGTATTTGGCAAGCGCGGCGGCGCGGCTTTCGGGGAAATGGTGAAACGCGGGTTATCGGAATGCCCGTTGAAGTCTGCCTGCGTCGGGTGGGCGAGGGCGGTGTAGCGGTCGACCATCAGGGGCAAGGCGGCTTTGTCGAGTTTGCGGATGTCGTTGAGCAGCAGATAGCGCGATTCGCCGATGTAGCCGGTGCGCTGTTTGATGCCGGTGGCGAAGGCAATGAGGGCGGATTTGAGCGAGCCGGGCAGGACGATGACTTGGTCGTAACCCTGTTTGCCCAGTTCGCGCCCGATGCGCCAGCGTTTTTTTCAGTTCCAACGCGCCGTGTCCGAACGGGTTTTCGATGACGCGGCTGATTTCGGGCATACGCTCGAACACCGCCATCGACCATTTGGGTGCGAATGCGTCTATGGTGCAGCCGGGATGGAGTTCGTGCAGGCGGCGGTAAAGCGGCTGGGTCATGACGCAGTCGCCGATCCAGCTCGGGGTGATGATGAGGATTTTTTTGGACATGGTGGTAGGGTAGGTTTGTATTGCGCGATATTGTAGCCGATTTAAAAAGGTCGTCTGAAAAACATTTTCAGACGACCTTTTTGCATTGTGGCGATTAATGCCAACGGCTGTCGTTTTCGCACGGAATACCGTCATGATCACCGTCCATTTTGGTGTTTGGGCAGTTTTTGATAAAAAAATTCCGCCTCTTCCAAAGAGTTCATTTGGGAACAGTGCTGACGACCGTCGCATTTGAATGCAGTGGTAGTGTCGGTGGTGGCAGCGGAGCCGGTTGAAGCAGTTGAACCGTGTTTGAAAGCAGTACGCCCGCTTGCCGCGTCTTTCCATGCCTTGCGTTCGGCTTTCATCTTTTCGGCAACTTCGGACACCATCGTAACCGGTGCAGCCGCCGTTGTTTCCTGTACCCTGACGGCGGTATTCCTGCCAATAGTTCCAGCCGAACCATCCGCCTGCGGCCAAGAGGGCAATGACGGGGATGATCCACAGGAGTTTGGAAAAGGCTGCTTTAAAAGGCTCAGGCTCGGGGGCAAAAAAGTCGGTTTCGCCGATGCAGTCGGAAGCAAAGCAGATGTTTTCTGCTTCGTCACGCCCGCGTCTGCCTTTGATGATTTCAAACGATACGCGCTGGCCTTCGGCGGGCGGGTGCGGCAGTGTGGTGAAGGCGGAGAGCGGGGCGAATATTTCCTTACCCATGTTTTCTTCCCGGATGGCTCCGAACTTCCGGTTGTCGTTCCAGCGGATGATGGTTCCGTAATGACGCATTTTATCTATATAGAATAGTTGTTGTTTAGGTCGGTATTTTTAAACGAAATCTATAAATGGACAAGGGAGGGGTTGATATTTATATGTAAATTTCGGGTTTTAAAGTTAAGAAAGATATTTTTTTGAAAAACAGGTTGTTAATATTTTTTTATGATTTTATGGGTGCTTTGTTGTTGTCGTGCCGGGGTCGTCTGAAAACTCTTTTCATGTTTGGGGTAAACCCGTTTCGCTCGCTTTCAGACGACCTGTGCGATGCATCAAAGCAAAGGCTGCTGCCGCACGATGGCGCGGATGACGGCGCGGTTGGGGTGCAGGGCGGTGCGCAGGCGTTGGGACAGCGGCTGGGGCAGACCGAGGATGTCGGCGGCAATGGCGGCGGCGCAGACGGGGGCGGTGGCGAGGCCGCGCGTGCCGTGTGCGGTGTTGATGTAGGCGTTCGGCAGGTAGGGGCAGGGGATGTTGTCGAGGCGGTAATTTTTTTGTCCAACGCGAGTTTGGCGTAGGCGGTCTGTATGGCGGCGATGTCGCCGAGCGCGCCGACGACGGGCAGGTGGTCGGGACTGTCGCAGCGCAGGGCGGCGTGTCCTTGTGGTTGTTTAAAGGGGGCGTCTGAAACCGAGCGAAGCGGGTTTTGCTCAAACAATGATTGCGCCAATGGCGGGTTGAGTTGTTGCAGGGCGGCGCGGTTGGCGGTTTCTTCGTGCGGGTGCCAAGCGTCGTCGTCGCTGTTGAGGACGAAGGTTGCGCCGTAGCAGTGTTGCCCTTGCCAGCTCGGGCTGATGTAGCTTTCGCCGGATAGGGCGCAGCGCAGGCGTTTGGAAAAAAACCGCTTGCCGCCGCTACGCCGGTTTGCCCGCGGATTTGGCGGAACGGCAGGGGCGGAGACGTTGGCGTCGGCGGCGTTCGGGCTGTGCGCGCCCATGCAGTAAATGATGCAGCGTGCGCTGAAGCTGCCGCGCGGCGTGTGTGCCGTCCAGTTTGCGCCGTCGTATTCGGCGGAGGATAAGGGCGTGTCTTCGTGCAACGTAATCAGCGGATGATTCAGCAAGGCGCGGACGACGGCGGGCGGGTTCAGCCATACGCCCTGCGGCCAGTAGAGGCCGTCTGAAAAGACGTTTATGCCTGCGATTTGCGCGGCTTTGTCGGCGGACACGCTGCGGTAAAGGTGGGCGTGATGTTGCTGCAAACCCAATGCCTGATTGCGTTTGCGTTCGGCTTCGTCGAAATTGAGGTGCAACACGCCGTCGCCGCCCCATGCGTCGGAATCGGGCAACAGGTCTTGCAGCAGGCGGCGGGTGTAGCCGTAGCCTGCCAACAGCAGTTCGGTCTGCTCGGTGTCGTGCGGCGAGATTTTGGCGTAGAGCAGCCCTTGGCGGTTGCCGCTGCCGCCTTGCGCCGCTTTGCCCGCTTCCAAAACGGTAACGCGCACGCCGTGTTCCGCCAGTTTGCGCGCGGTCGCGGCGCCGGCTATGCCCGCGCCGATAATCAGCGCGTGTTCGGGCGGAGTGGTGGCTTGAGGTCGTCTGAACCAAGGTTTGACGGGCTTGGGCGCGGCTTGAGGTACGGCTTCGGTCTGCCATTCGATACGGTCGAAATGTTCGTGCAGGCTGTCGGCGCGGTGCGGCGGGACAAGCCAGAGATGTATGTCGGGCAGCAGGTTTTCCAGAAAGTTGACGTTGTTGAACTGAAGGCATTTTACGGCTTGGTCGAGGCGGGTTTTCAGACGACCTTCCAACTCGGTCGGGGCATCGGACAAAGGAAAATCGGGCATGCGGTTTTCGCTCAGACAGGCAACCAGATGCAGTGGCGCGGGATGAGTTTCGATAACGCGGGCAAGTTCGGCGGGGGCGGGCGGGGTGTTCCAAGCGAGGATGGGCATGGCGGGGTCGTCTGAAAAAAAGTGGGGAAACGGATAAAAAAGTATCTCAGTAATTTTTATCGTCTTTTATCATCAATTTTTAGTGTAAATGATTGATGAATTTTGTTATTCCAGCCTGCGCGGGAATGACGGGATATGCGTATTTGGGATTTGAACGGATGGTTATTAAAGGTCGTCTGAAAAACTTGGCAATCGGGTTTCAGACGACCTTTGGTGTTTATACGAGCTGTTCGCCCCAATGCAGTTTTTTTGGCGCAGGGTTCGGAAGTATTGGTAGTCGGTGGGGTGGAGGATGCGCAGGGGGTTGTGGTAGCGGCGGATGATGATGCGGTCGAGGTTTTGTACGTCGATGAAGGATTGTCCGTCGAAATGGACGCGGGCGTCGCCGCTTTGGGTAACGAGGATTTCGATTTCAGAGGTGTCGGGAATGGCGATGGGGCGGTTGGTCATGGATTGGGGGCAGATGGGTACGAGGGTGAAGGCGTGCAATCCTGCCTGCATGATGGGGCCGCCGGCGGCAAGGGAGTAGGCGGTGGAGCCGGTGGGGGTGGAGACGATGAGACCGTCGGAGCGTTGGGTATAGACGAATTCTTGGTTGATGAAGACTTCGAACTCTATCATTTGTCCGGCACCGCCGCGCGAGAGGACGGCGTCGTTGAGGGCAAGGGCGCGGTGAAAGGTTTGTCCGTCGCGGACGAGGGCGGCTTCGATGAGGATGCGCTCTTCGGGCAGGTATTTGCCTTCGAGGACGGGCAGCAGCTCTTCGGTCATGTTTTCGCGGGGGATTTGGGTGAGGAAGCCTAAATGCCCTTGGTTGATGCCGATAACGGGTACGGCGCGGGGGGCGATTTCGCGGGCGACGGAGAGGAATGTGCCGTCGCCGCCGAGGACGATGACGAGGTCGCAGTGTTTGCCCAAGTCGGATTTGCTGACGATGTGGCAGCCGACGGTATCTTGAACATAGATGCAGCGTTCTTCTATGCCGATTTCGTCCAGATAGACGGTGAGGCCGTGTCCCTGCAGGAAGTGGATGAGGGTGTGGGCGGTGTTTTTGGATTTCGGGGGTATTGGGGCGGGTTACGATACCGATGTTGTGAAACGGGCTGTTCATAGGCATGGGGTCGTCTGAAAATTAGTCTATCCAGATGTCGCGTTCGAGCCGGTCGAGGCGTTCGTTAAGGCGGGCAACGTCGTCGCGCAGTTTGTCCACTTCTTCCATCCAGACGGACAGGGTGGCGGCGTCGATAACGGGGGATTCGGGTTCGCGGGAAAAAGTCGCTGATTTGCTCGGCTATGCTTTTGTCCGATTTTTTTGACGGTTTGCCCGATGTTGGCGGCGCGTTCGCTGATGCTGCCTGCGAGTGAGTCGCCGAAGATGCGGGCGAGGTCGTCTGAAGCGTAGTAGCGCAGGCTGCCGAGTATGGGCAGGACGGTCATGCCGAGCATGAGGTCGCCTTCGAGGCTGATGTCGCCGACACCAGGTTCTTGTCCGGTCAGGATTTTGCGGATGGCGCTTTGGTGGAAGGTGATGAGGGTGTCGGCGGGTTGGTCGGCGGTTTCGAGGAAGCCGTCGTGATTGATGCGTCCGGTCAGTCCGAATCCGGCGAGGTTGAGGCTCAGGGTTTTTGCCTGACAGGCGGGACAGGTCTTGTTGATGTTCCGGATTTTGCTGTATCAGGTGGTTGATAACGGGAAATAGGGGCGGACATAGGGTGTTCTCGATACTTTCGGGCTTGGGGTTGTTAAGTAAGACTGTGTTTTTTTGGTTTTGGTTTTGCCGCTGCCGAAAGGTCGTCTGAAACGGTTGCGGAGCGCCAATTTTACAGGCTTAATCCGTCGGCGGAAACGGTATTTACAATTTTGCCGCCGCCGGTGCCGTCGGGCGCGAAATCGGGCGGCGGAAGCCCGAGTTTGGCGGCTTCGGCGGTGTAGAAATCGCGGCGGGTCGGGTGGCGCGGTTCGACGATGTTGCGGATGCGTCTGCCGTTTGGATGGAGGGTCGTCTGAAACAGGGTTTCGACGGCGATGTCGCGGTGGACGATATTGACGGGCCGGTTGCCGCCCGGGATGTTTTGCTTTTGAACAAGGCGGCTGACGGGATGGCGTTCGGCGCAATAAAAGCCCCCAGCCGCAGGATGTCGATGTTCGGAACGCCGCTGTCGAGCAGGTATTGCTCGGCGGCGAGGATTTGGCGGGCGGACTCGGTTTGCGGATCGGGTGCGGAAGTTTCGTCGCATTCGCGCGCTTTATCGCCGTAAACACTGGTGCTGCTCGTGAAAATTAGGTGTTGCACGTTGCACGCCCGGGCAAGTTCTGCCCATTGTTTGATGGTATCGGCGTAATGCGTCAGCGAGGATGGCGGCAAGAGGCAGAACCAAACGGGTTTGTCGGCGTGGTGCCGCCAAAAAGCTTGTATCGCGGGCAAGGTTCGCGCTTTGAAACACGTTGTCTTGATTGAGATCGAGGGTGTCGAGGTGTATGGGCAGATTAATATCGTCCGAAGTCAGGCTGCGCTTGATAGCGGCAACGCGGCTGCCGTGTTCGTAAAGTTTCTGCGCCAAAGGGCGGCCGAGATAGCCTAGGCCTAAGATAGATGCGTCGGGGGAAGTATTCATGCTGTTGATGGTTCAGATGTAGTCTTTTACGTTCGGGCTTCTGCCGAACACGGCCTCGTGAGATTGGAGGATACAGAGCCGGTTGAACATGACGCGTTGGGTTTGGTCGCCGTCGATAACCTTCACTTTGCCTTGTAGTTTCGGCGCGTCATGATGGAAAAGTATTTTTAAAATCGTGCCAGCGTGCGGCTTGCAGATGGACGACGGCAAACATATCGTGGGAAATATTGACGCCGATGCTGATGAGTTCGGACGATGCCTGAATGCAGAAACCGCTGTCGCCGAAGAGGCACAGCCCCGTATCGTCGGGATAGCGGAACAGCTCGATTTTCACGGCTTGAGGTTCGGCAAAAACGGCGCAGAACAACCGCTCAAACAGCGACGGTTGTGAAACGCCTTCGCTCAACATGCCATACAGCCCTGAGAGCCAGTTGACATAGCCGAGGAAGGAAAAAAATGGAAATCCTGCATGATGGATTCGATGCGTTTCGGGTCGCGGCGGCTGATGAGGCTGACGAACTCGAATCCCGCTTCGGGGAGCCGTGAGCGCAGGACTTGAAGCAGGCGGTAGGCAAACGGATTTTGATGGTTGCGGGGATTGCGCAAAATGCCGAGGAATTTGAGCCGCAGCACGCGCCACAGCGCGTCAGGAACTTTGACTGAATCGGTTTTATCCAAACCCGCTTTGCTTGTTTTTGGCGAAACTCGCTTCGCTCGTTTTCAGACAACATCCGGGCAGCGTGCGCAGGTGTTCGCAGGCATCTTCGTAGCCGCTTTCGTGGCGGTTGAACCAGCTTTCGAGGTTGTATTGGTTGCCGGTGTTTTCAACGAAAGTCAGCGTGTAGAGGTTTTTCGCTGCCAGATTGCCGATGATGTTGACGCTTGCCGCTTCGGGCGGGGCGGCCGGTTTGGCGGCGTGTTTGCGTTTTTTCCTTTCATCATGCGGCTGATGGGGATGAGTGCCAAACAAGGATAGGGGTAGCCGGTAAACATTTTGGTTTTGTGGGCTGACTTGGGGATTGTGCGCATGCTGCCGTTGCTCGGTTTGGGCGATATAGTGGTGTTCCTTGGTCGGATTCGCCGTCAAAAGCGCATAGGGCTTACTGCTGCCTTCGGGGAGCGGCTGGTCGCCTAGGATGAAAACTTGTCGGGTCATGGCTTGGGAAAGGTCGTCTGAATGTGCCGATTATAGTTTATTGGGGCGAAAGTATTCAAAATCCCTGCAATAGATTGGAACGCAGGTTTTATAGCCGATTGAAATAAAAGGGCTGTCATTCCCGTCCGTGTTTATTCAGGGACGGGAGAAGGCATTAATTGTTTTGGTTTGAATTGGCTGGATTGAGTTTTCAGACGACCTAAAACCGGTTTTTTTCAATTCCCGCAGCGCCGCGAACACTTCCAAACCGTTGTTCAATCGCTTCCCTGCCAATTCCTCAACCCGTTCGCGGACTTGGGGCAAATCGACCCGTAAAAACGGATTGATTTTGCGTTCATGCGCAAGGGTTACGGGCAGGGTCGGCGTATCTTCCGCCGCGCGCAAAGCCGCTTGAATATCGGGATTTTCCGGTTCGATAAATTCGGCGAAACGCAGATTAGAGGCGGTGTATTCGTGCGCGGGATAAAACAGCGTGTCTTCGGGCAACTGATTGAATCTCTGGAAACTGTCGTACAACTCTTCTATCGTTCCCGTAAACACCCTGCCACAGCCGGCGGAGAATAAGGTATCGCCGCAGAAAACGTGCAGACCTTCGGCGTTTTCCAAAAGATAGCTGACGTGGCGGTCGGTATGGCCGGGCGTCGCCCACACGGTAACTCAGCCCGTCGCCAAAAGGAAACTGCGTACCCGCCGTAACCGTATGCGTTGCCACATCGATATCCGCTTCGCCGTACACGGGCGATTCCATAAAAGCCGTTTTTTTGAGAGATTGAACTCCGCCGATGTGGTCATGATGCAGATGGGTAATCCACGTTTGCGCCAGCATCAGGCGGTTGCGGACAAGGAATACCAAAACGGGCGTGGCATCGGACGGATCGACGCAGGCCGCGTGATTGCCGTCTTGAATCATCCAAATGTAGTTGTCGTTTAGGGCTTGGACGGGGGTGATGTTCATAATGTGGTTTCCTCACTTGGAAATAGCGGATTTTAGCTGATGATGAAAAGGTCGTCTGAAAAATCTTGAGCAAGTTTTTTTCAGACGACCTTTTGTATGAACGGATAAAAAAATAGCGGCAGAGGGTTCGGATTATTTTTTTGATCTATGTGTTCATATCCGGGGCAATCTGCATTGCTTGCCCAAAAAGATACCGTCGCTGTCGAGATAGACGGAGCAGGTCTCTTTGCTTTTGTATCCGTCATTCGGCTTGGCTTCGAGCAGGAAGCCCGAGGCGGACGGATTCTCTTTCCCTTTTTGGGTGTTTCGATAGTTGAAAAAAACTGGATGGTGAAGTATTCGTTTTGAACCAGGTCTGTTGCCGGGAAATTCTCAAATGTACGGTTTTTGTGCGTAGAAGCGTTCGAGATTATGGGCATTGATCAGCAGCTCGGAACGGACGTTCTCCAAGCGGCTTTTTACGGATAAAGCGTTCGTAGGAAGGATAGGAGAGGGTGGCCAGGATGGCGAGGATGACGATGACGATGAGCAGCTCGACCAGCGTGAAGCCTTTTTGTAATGTGTTTTTCATGATATGTCGTAATTTTTATTGTATGGGCGGGAATTCAGACTGCAATTATAGTTCTTTTCTCCCATTTTGAATGTTTGGATAAATTTCAGGATTGGGAAAATATGTAAATGCGTTGCAATATCTTGGAAATGGTTTTTTTATAAAAATGATTATAAAAACAATTCATTATGATTTTTATTTGATTTGCCGTTGACTTGGCTGGAGTAAAGGCTTGCAGTAAAAATCCGCCCGTTTTCAGCGTTTTCGGCGCGTTTTCGGCGGATAAGTGTTGGGATTATGCGACATGAATCGGGTGCCGGATTGAACAGATGAAATGGATGAATCAGAAAGTCAGTTATGGCAAAGATTATTAATAAATGGACGGTTGGAATAACGGTTGCTGCGGTGCTTGGATTTGCTGCTTGGTCTTATTTCCAGCCCGAACCTCAAACTTCTTACATCACGGAAACGGTCAAACGCGGCGACATCAGCCAGACGGTATCCGCCACGGGCGAGATTTCGCCGTCGAATCTGGTGTCGGTGGGCGCGCAGGCTTCGGGGCAGATTAAGAAGCTGTACGTCAAGCTCGGGCAGCAGGTTAAAAAGGGCGATTTGATTGCGGAAATCAATTCGACCACTCAGGTGAACACGCTGAATACGGAAAAATCCAAGCTGGAAACGTATCAGGCGAAATTGGTTTCTGCCGAAATTGCGTTGAACAGCGCGGAGAAGAAATACAAGCGCGAAGCGGCTTTGTGGAAGGAAAACGCGACGTCTAAAGAGGATTTGGAAAGCGCGAAGGATGCGTTGGCTGCGGCTAAGGCAAACGTTGCCGAGCTGAAGGCTTCCATCAAGCAAACCAAAAATTTCCATCAATACCGCCGAATCGGAATTGGGCTATACCCGCATTACCGCGACGATGGACGGTACGGTGGTGGCGATTCCGGTGGAAGAAGGGCAGACGGTGAACGCGGTACAGTCCACGCCGACGATTATCCAGTTGGCGAATCTGGATACGATGTTGAACAAAATGCAGATTGCCGAAGGCGATATTACCAAGGTTAAAGCGGGGCAGGATATTTCGTTTACGATTCTGTCCGAACCGGATACGCCGATTAAGGCGAAGCTTGACAGCGTCGACCCGGGCTTGACCACGATGTCGCTGGGCAGCTACACCACCAGCACGGACACGACTTCCAATGCGATTTACTACTACGCCCGCGCTTTGGTGCCTAACCCCGACGGTAAACTTTCCATCGGTATGACCACGCAGAATACGATTGAAATCAACAGCGTGAAAAAAACGTTTTTGCTCGTGCCGACGCTGACGATTAAAAAACACGACGGCAAATCGTTTGTCAGCGTTTTGGGCGCGGACGGTAAAGCTTCGGAACGCGAGATTACGGTCGGTCTGAAAGACAGTATGAACACCGAAGTGAAAAGCGGTTTGAAAGAAGGCGACAAGGTGGTGATGTCGGAAATGAGCGCGGCGGAGCAGGCTGAAGCGGCGCAACGCGCCATGCAGGGCGGTCCGCCGAGATAAATAGGCAATAGGTCGTCTGAAAGTTTTGTTTCTGAGCAAAATCCCGCTTTCAGACGACCTTTCCACTCCATACATCATTATCGGTCGGAAACACTTATGAGCTTAATCGAATGTAAAAACATCAACCGCTACTTTGGCAGCGGCGCGAACCGCGTTCATGTGTTGAAAGATGTCAGCCTGTCGATAGAGAAGGGCGATTTCGTCGCTATCATCGGGCAGTCCGGTTCGGGCAAATCCACGCTGATGAACATCCTCGGCTGTTTGGATAGCGCGACTTCGGGTTCGTATCAAATCGACGGCATCGAAACCGCCAAAATGGAGCCGGACGAACTGGCGGCATTGCGGCGCGAACGCTTCGGCTTTATTTTCCAACGCTATAACTTGTTAGGCTCGCTGACGGCTCGGGACAACGTCGCCCCTGCCTGCCGTGTATATGGGCATGGGCGGCAAAGAGCGTTCGACGCGTGCGGAAAAAAACTGTTGCAGGATTTGGGTTTGGAAGGCAAAGAGGGCAATAAACCCAGCGAACTTTCCGGCGGTCAGCAACAGCGCGTCTCCATCGCCCGCGCCCTGATGAACGGCGGCGAAATCATCTTCGCCGACGAACCGACCGGCGCGCTCGATACCGCCAGCGGCAAAAACGTGATTGAAATCATCCAAAAGCTGCATAAGGAAGGGCATACCGTGATTATGGTGACGCACGACCCCGGTATCGCCGCCATCGCCAACCGCATCATCGAAATCCGCGACGGCGAAATCATCTCCGACAGTTCAAAAAATCCCGAAATCCCCGAAAGCAAAATAGAACGCATCAAAGAAAAATCTTCGTGGCTGTTTTATTACGACCAATTCGTCGAAGCCTTCAAAAATGTCGGTGCAGGCGATTATGGCGCACAAAATGCGTTCGCTCCTCACCATGCTCGGCATCATCATCGGCATTGCCTCGGTCGTGTCCGTCGTCGCTTTGGGCAACGGCTCCGAGAAAAAATCCTCGCAGACATCAGCGCGATGGGGACGAACACCATCAGTATTTTTCCCCGGACGCGGTTTCGGCGACAGGCGCAGCGGCAGGATTAAAACCCTCACCATTGACGACGCAAAAGTTATCGCCAAACAAAGCTACGTCGCTTCCGCCACGCCGCAGACCACCTCCGGCGGCACGCTGACCTACCGCAATACTGACTTGTCCGCCTCGCTTTACGGCGTGGGCGAACAATATTTCGACGTGCTCGGGCTGAAGCTGGAATCAGGCCGTCTGTTTGACGAGACCGATGTGAAAGAAGACGCGCAAGTCGTGGTGATCGACCAAAACACCAAAGAAAAAAACTCTTTGGCTCGGACGTCAATCCCTTGGGCAAAACCGTCCTCTTCAACAAACGCCCGCTGACCGTCATCGGCGTGATGCAAAAAGAAGAAAACTCCTTCGGCAACGCCGACGTATTGATGCTCTGGTCGCCCTATACGACCGTGATGCACCAAATCACCGGCGAGAGCCACACCAACTCCATTACTGTCAAAATCAAAGACGACGCCAACACCCAAGTCGCCGAAAAAGGACTGACCGAGCTGCTCAAAACGCGGCACGGTACGGAAGACTTTTTCATGAGCAACAGCGACAGCATCAAGCAGATGGTTGAAAGCACCACCGGCACGATGAAGCTGCTGATTTCCTCCATCGCCTTGATTTCGTTGGTGGTCGGCGGCATCGGCGTGATGAACATCATGCTGGTGTCCGTAACCGAGCGCACCAAAGAAATCGGCGTGCGCATGGCCATCGGCGCGCGGCGCAACAACATCCTGCAACAATTCCTGATTGAAGCGGTCTTAATCTGTATCATCGGCGGTTTGGTTGGGGTAGGGCTGTCCACAGCAATCAGCCTCGTGTTCAACCAATTCGTCACCGAATTTCCGATGGAAATTTCCATCGGCTCCGTCATCGGCGCGGTTGTCTGTTCCACCGCCATCGGCGTAGCGTTCGGTTTTATGCCCGCCAACAAAGCCTCCAAGCTCAATCCGATTGATGCTTTGTCTAAAGATTAAGGTTTCAGACGACCTCCAAACCTAAGGGGTCGTCTGAAAACCCCGTTTGGCTATTGTTATCACAATGAACATACACACACCGAGGAAAACCGAATGATTACCCTGCATGTATTGGCACAGTCCCGCGCCCTGCGCATCGTCTGGCTGCTCGAACTCATCGGCGCACCGTATCAAATCAAAAACCTACGCGCGCCATCCCGAAACCCTGCTGGCACCCGACGAACTCAAAGCCGTACACCCGCTGGGCAAATCCCCCGTTATCGACGACGACGGATTCGTGCTCAACGAAAGTGGCTCGATTACCGACTACCTGATTCAAACCTACGGCGGCGGACGCTTCATGCCCGAACGTGGCAGCCAAGATTACTGGCATTATCAACGCTGGTTGCACTATGCCGAAGGTTCGCTGATGCCCTTGCTTTTGCTCGGGCTGGTGTTCCGCAAAAATAGAAAAACGCCTCCATGCCGTTTTTTTCATCAAACCCATCGCACGCAAAATCAGCGGCAACGTCAAAAAAACGGCTTTATCGAACCGCAAGCCGCCCTGCATCTTGCCTATGTCGAAAAACGAATTAAACGGCAAAGACTGGCTGATCGACAACCGGCTCAGCGGCGCCGACATCATGATGAGTTACCCGCTGCAAGCCGCCGCCGACCGCTTCGGATTGGCGGACTATCCCAACATCCGCGCCTATTTGCAGCGCATTGAAAAAGACCCCGCCTATCAAACGGCGGTACAGAAAGCAGGCGACCCGCTGCTGCGTTTGGATAAATAAGGTCGTCTGAAAAAGCAAAAAGTCGGGTCAGAACCCGACGCAATACCGAACACACGATTCACACAATACATTGCGAAAAACAGCCCGAGCGTCGTCCGAATCCGCAACATATAGTAGATTAACTAAATCAGGACAAGGCGAGGCAACGCCGTACTGGTTTAAAGTTAATCCACTATATTTCAGACGACCCCTCCCGAAACAGGCATCTCAAGCTTCAATACAAGGAAACCTATGGACGTTTACGCAACATACACAGCCTATCCGCAAAGCGGCATCGAACAAATCAAAGCCTCCACCGGCACGCCTGCCGCCGTAGCCGAATGCAGCGCAGGCAAACTATGGGACGTGCTGCATTTCGTCCTGACCGGCAAAGGCTCGGACGATGCCGACGCGGCAAACCCGTTGAGCAAAGCCATGATTGGCAACATCCTGCGGCAGGATGAAGAAGCGGGCGAACACACCGGCTGGATCGACGATACCGAAACCGCCGAAGTAGCCCAAGCCCTGAACCAAGCCGATTTCGCCGCGCTGCTCGACGGTAAAGCCGCAGCAGATTTTCAAAACAACCAAATCTACCCCGATATTTGGGGCGATGAAAAAGCATTTGCCGAAACTCGCGCAGAATTGACGCAGCGGTTTAAAGAACTCGCCGCGTTCTACCAAGCCGCCGCCGAACAGCATTGCGGCGTCGTGGTCAGGATTTCATGATTTCAGACGACCTTTTTGAATGGGAAGAGGTCGTCTGAAAAAAGTAGCAACTGTATTTTTCACCCCGTCGGGCAAAAATACCAAAACTCAAATCAAGCCGTTCGGATGCTGTTTTCGGTGATACCGTTTTCGGCAAAGTAATCACGCATCCGGGCATTCAATATCGTCAGCAGTTTGCGCATACATGCCGTAACGGCAACCTTATACGGCTTACCCTTGGACAGCAGGCGCTGGTAGAAATCCCGAATAAGCGGTTCAAAACGTGTCGCTACCACGGTAGCCATATACAGCGCCTTACGCACCGCAGACCTTCCGCCGAAGCAGTGGCTTTTGAATTTGGTTTCCCCGCTCTCCCTCGGGTGCGGGGCAATACCGACCAAACTCGCTATCCGTTTGTGCGACAGCCGTCCCAATTCGGGCAGCATCGCCATCAGCGTAGCCGTCGTTATCGAACCGATGCCTTTGATTTGCTCCGCTACTTGGGCTTTGCCGTCAAAATGCGTGTGGGTGTGGTCGTCGATTTGTTTGTCCAATTCGTCAATCAGCCGGTCAAAATGGGCAATCAGTTGTTTGACGCTTTCGACTTGTGTTTCGTGAACCTGATGCAGACGGTTTTTCTCGGCAGTCCGCATATCCACCAGTTGGTTGCGGCGGTTAACCAATGCTTCCAACACTTCCTCCGCTTCGGTGGGCGGGTGGTAGAGCATGGTTTGCCAACCTTCTTTCTGCGTCATCATCTGTGCGAAGAAGGCGAGCATTTGGGCATCTTTGGCATCGGTTTTTGGTCAGCGACTGCGATTGGGCAAACTGATGCGTCTGACGCGGGTTGGCGATGATCACGGCTATGCCTGCGCGGTGGATGGCTTTGGCGGCGGGAATTTCGAGACCGCCGGTGCTTTCCATGACGACGAGGGCGACGTTGTGTTTTTTTAAGGTATTCGATAGTATGGGCGATACCTTTGGGGTTGTTGGTTTCGGTTTTGGTTTTAGACAAAGACGAAACGGCGATGACGAAGTTTCGTTTGGCGATGTCGATGCCTGCGTAATTGTATTGGGTACTCATCATAAACCCTGCCTTGCATTCGGTTGTGTTGTCTAGCAACTGTCCGGTTGTGTCGATGGGTTGCCCGACCGCTCCCCTGAGCTACTCAACGGTTGTTTGCCTTGGTCGGATGCGGGTGGCGACCGGGCGGTTTGTTGCTATGATACGGGTGTTTCGATATACAAGGCGAGCATTTGGGCATCTTTTGGCATCGGTTTTGGTCAGCGACTGCGATTGGGCAAACTGATGCGTCTGACGCGGGTTGGCGATGATCACGGCTATGCCTGCGCGGTGGATGGCTTTGGCGACGGGAATTTCGAGACCGCCGGTGCTTTCCATGACGACGAGGGCGACGTTGTGTTTTTTTAAGGTATTCGATAGTATGGGCGATACCTTTGGGGTTGTTGGTTTCGGTTTTGGTTTTTAGACAAAGACGAAACGGCGATGACGAAGTTTCGTTTGGCGATGTCGATGCCTGCGTAATTGTATTGGGTACTCATCATAAACCCTGCCTTGCATTCGGTTGTGTTGTCTAGCAACTGTCCGGTTGTGTCGATGGGTTGCCCGACCGCTCCCTGAGCTACTCAACGGTTGTTTGCCTTGGTCGGATGCGGGTGGCGACCGGGCGGTTTGTTGCTATGATACGGGTGTTTCGATATACAAGGTCGGATACTTGTATCCGACATAAATTCAAATAAGAAATGCCTTTTGCCGTCATTCCCGCCTGCGTGGGAATGACGGCGGCGAAAGTAGCGTGGGCTTTGCCCGCGAAAACAAGTTGATCCATCCGATTGCTGGTTTTCAGACGACCTCCAAATCAAAGGCTGAAACATGAACCCCGACAAAGTACAACGAAGCAAGCTGAATACATTGACCGACCTGCCCAATGTCGGCAAAGCCGTGGCGGAGGATTTGGCTTTGCTCGGCATCACGCAGCCGCAGGATTTGGCGGGGCAGGACGCTTACGAAATGTACGACCGCCTGTGCAGCCTGACCACAACCCGACACGATCCCTGCATGATCGACATTTTCCTGTCGCTGGTTGATTTTATGCAGGGGAACGAACCGAAGCCGTGGTGGCATTTTACGGAACAGCGAAAAGCGGTTTTAGCCGATAAATAAACGCAGCCGATGAGATTGTTCAGACGACCTCGCTACCTTTCAGGTCGTCTGAAACCTTAAACCGAAAGACACAACATGCAGACAAAACCTTTTTTTCAGACGGCATTATCCCTGTCGCTCGCCCTTACCTTAAGCGCGTGCGCCATCCACAGCGCCGACCAAAACCTCACGCTTGAATCGACAGGGCAGGGTGATGAGCGCGGCGGAGGCCGCCGAACGCTACGACGTAAACGGCAACTGGTGGGAAATCTACCAAAGCCCGCAGCTCAACGCCCTGATGGCGCAGGCTCTAGAAAACAATATCGATTTGAAACAGGCGGCCATCAGCGTCAATAAAGCCCTGTATCAGGCGAATATTTTGGGGGCAGATTTGGTGCCGTCGTTCAGCGGCTCGTTGAGTGCGTCCACATCCAAAAACCTGAAAACCGGCAGCCATGGCAACACCTTCAGCAGCCAGCTCGGTTTGAGCTACGAATTGGATTTGTGGCGCAAACTCAGTGCCACCGCCGACGCGCAAGTATGGGAATACCAAGCCACACAGCAGGATATGGCAAACACGCGCCTGACTTTTGATCAACAATGTCGCCGATGCCTATTTCAACATCGCCTACCTCAACGAAGCCATTGAATTGGCGCAAAAATCCCTCAAGCAATATCAGGAAATCAACCGCATTGCCGAAGCTAAGTTCCGCTATGGCAGAGCCGATTCCAGCCAGCCGACGCAGGCGAAACAATCGCTCTTGAGCGCGCAAAACAACCTGATTTCCCTGAAAAACAGCCTCGACACGCAAAAACAGGTTTTACGCAACCTGCTCAACCTCAAACCGAACGAAGCCATCGCCGCCGACCCCATGCAATACCGACTGCTGCCCGTCAAAGGCGTGAACCTCGACGTACCGATTACCGTGTTGACGAACCGCCCCGACCTGCGCGCCGCCGAATACCGCCTGCAATCCTCGCTCCAGTCCGTCAAAGCGCAAAAAACGCAGTTGGTATCCCTCGATTACATTGGGCGCGAGCTTGAGCACGTCGTCTGAAAAAGCCAAAAGCGCGTTCAATATCCCTGCTGCTGGGCGGCTCCGCCACCATCAACCTGCCGTTCCTCAACTGGCAGACCATGAAGTGGAAAGACAAAACCGCCCTAAGCCAATTTCGACAGCGCCAAACTCGACTTTGAAAAAAGCCCTGACCACCGCGCTGAACGAAGTCAATACCAACTACCTCGCCTACCAAAACGCCCAAGCCGCGCTTAACAATCAAGAGCAGCGTTACGCCTTGGACAAGAAAAAAACAGCCGCTACTACCAAGTGCGCTACCAACACGGCAAAAACGAGCTGAAAGACTGGCTCGAAGCGCTGAACACGGAATACAGCTCCGCCCAAAACGTGTTGAACCAGCGGTACGAGACACTGAAATACGAAAACATGGTGTATAAAGCGATGGCGGGACGTTACACGCCGAAGTAGGAATGAACAATTTAAAAATGCCGCCTGAAAAGTCAGACGGCATTTTTAATTTTGTTAATCAAATTCATCGAAGATGATGTAGCCGGTTCTTTATTTGACTGACCTGATGTACAAGAAATACTTACTTTAAAACCACGGCAAATGGCTAATTACGGCGGATTTAAGCATTGGTTCTTTTTGATTTTTTTCCGCACACCGCAAAGAGCAACAGTCTCAGTAGTTTTGTTGGTGCTTTTTTTGAGGCATTGTGCCATGCACCAACAAAAGCACCGACATTTTTATGCAGATTCGGGTAGATTTGTGTAAACGGGAAAAGACGAGAAACGGGGAACAATAAAATGTAATACTGAATAAAAATTATTTATATACAAATGGTTGTATATAAAAAGTAGGGCGGAGATACAAGCAAGCAGTGGGCGTTTTCGGCGGCTTGGCGGGCTTCTACCAGTGATATGGTCGGATATTTGCCGATAGTAAATGTTTTCTCTTTGCCGTCTATACGGTATTTCAGGCGGAAAACTTTCCCGCCCGCTGGGGTAACTTCAAGATATAAGCCGCCGCCGTCAAACATCTTGGTCTTTTTTTCCCTGTTTCGGCGGGCTTGGCGTTTTTGATTTGTCGGTCATTCAGCGGCATAGTGGGGGTATTTTCAGATACCCCGAATCATCCCCCTGATTTTGGTTGATTCAATTAGATTAAATTAGACGGCGTTATGTAGCCCAAAAAGAAAAACAATGGAATATAAAGAAGTCTGAAACCCTTGCATTTACAAGGATTGGTTAATGGCATTAGACGGGATTAAACGAAAAAAACGCTTAGAATTTCTAAGCGTTTTTTTGTATGTTGGTGCGACGGAGAGACTCGAATTAAATAGATAATATATTGTTTTTTTATTTAATTAAATTTTTTTAATAGATTCCAAAAATACCGTAAAAATACCGTAAATTTGTCAAAGTCAAATTTTTTTTCAGGGGCGGTTTGTGGCATTTCTGCCAAGCTGTGAAATATGGTCGGATTGTAACACCGGCAATCACGCGCCGTCTTGTGGGCTGCGTTTGCCCTTTTCTTCCAGCCGTCCAATATTGCCTTTCAGGCGGCTTTTTGTTTGTATCGGCTCTGTCGGTCATGCGCCCACACAAAAAAAGCGTATATACACAAAAAAACGCAAAAAAATCGTTTGTTACCTTGTTACCAATGGCTGAAAAGGCTTACCAGTCATGGCTTTCGTGGTAACAAAACACATATCTTAACCTTGTTACCGTTTGTTACCACTCCTGTTTTTTTAAGCGTAACTATATGAATATAAAGGGGTAACAAATGGTAACAAATCGGTAACAAGTAAATTTATGTTCATTTGTTACCGTTTTTTTCTTTATTTTTTTATATTGATATTCATATGGTTATAAATGTTAAGTTTTGTGGTAACAAAGGTAACAAGTGATTTTGTCTCGCGCATAGGGTTTTATCTGTCCGCGCGTCTTGGTCTTCTTTCCCCTTTTTATGGACTCTAAAAATTCGTTGTTGGGCGCGCGCGCGTATTGGTCTTGAAATTATTTATCTCTCGTCTGTCTTTGTCGGTCATGGCGGAAACAGGGCGTAATTGCGCTATAAGCGCGTTTTGCCGTTTGGGTATGGATTGGTATTAGGTAGGGGCTGAATAGCCCTAATTCGAGAAAAATAGGGGCTTTGCCATCGGTTTTATGGCGGATAGAATAGATTGTCTGAAGTAATGGACGTAAAAAAGCCCGCCTGTATCGGTCATGGCGGGCTTGGTGGGCGTTTTAAATTAACCCCATGCAAACGGTCAGTCGTCCAGTTCCATATCGGGGGTCAGTACATAAAACCAGCCGCTACCTTTGCGCTGGTGTTGGTAGCCTTTGTTTTTGTGGTTGTATTTCAGCAATCCCCCGTCTGACAACACACGGCAGACTTTTTGTTCATCGAAACTTTGGGCGATTTCATCGGCAAAGACACGGCGGATTACCCACAATTCCAATTTCTCCCCCTCCTGTTTCCGATAGCCTGCATGGTCTTTATTGGTGCTTTTATCGCTCCAATCCGTAAACCTCATACCTAACGCGTATAGGTCGATAAAGTCCTCTGTCTGCTCAATGATGCGGCGGTCTTCGTGTTTCCCCGCCCCGTTGGTTTCCAGCCATTCATCAAAGCATTGTTTCACGCCTGCCATGCCTACGCCGGCGGCTAAACCTGTAACGGGGGCGGCAAGTTCCAATGCGGCGGCGGCAAGGGCAAAGCGTTTCGCCACTCTTCGCGCCTGTCCTGACAATTCGGGGACGGTCTCCATAAATGCGGTCATACGCTCGTTTGCCTGCCGTTTGGCTTGCTCTAGGTCGTCTGAAAGCCGTCGGATGAACGCCCTGCCCGCCGCTCCGTGATATTGCTCGGCTGATTGGGCGATATGTTCGCTCAATAATGCGCCGCTCTCGAAGCCGTGCAAGGTATCGTAAATACCGTATCGGGCGGCGGCTCTGATACTGGGCAGACGGGCGGCTTGCCCGGCGTTCCAATCGCCTTTGTGGTGTTTCAGGATGGAATCGGGGGTCTTTTCGCCTGTCGAGAACATCATCACTTTCCAGCGGCTCAAGGCGCGGTTGCCGCCCTGTTTTGCGCCCTGTACTTTGTTGATTCCGTTCATGACGCTGTAAACGGTGTCGCCGATAACGTGCGGGCTTGCCTGCCCGATTTCGTCCAACACCAGCAAGCCGTCATTGCGCGCGGCGGCGGTATTGGAAAAGCCTATCTTCGTGCCGCTCCAAGACAACAGGCTGCCCGATGGTCTGCCCCATACGCTCAGGGCTGCTTTGGCGGCGGTGGTCTTGCCGTCGGATGAATCGCCCGTCAGATGGAAGCCGCCCGATTCTTCGCTCAACAGGGACAGCAAGGGGCGGCAAAGGACGCGCCCAATGCCAGGCATAGGCGGCTGTTTCCCGCTGCGTATCGGGCGATATTTTGCTGCCAGTCGGTAAGCTCTCCGTGTGGTCGGTATGCCGCCGCTTGGCTGGTGTCGCCGTTGTAGATGACGGCGGGGGTTTTGCCGTCTGCCGTGATGGTTTCGCCGCTGGGCATGATGTAGGTGTCGCCGTGCCAGCCTGCGCGGTCGGTAATGGTAAAAAGCGGTACGGCTGCCCTGTGTCTGCAAATAGTCTGCCAGCCGCTCCCTTTTTGCCCGCCCGCTCATGACGGTCAAGCCGTAACTCTGCAAACGCTGCCAGCCCTGAACCGTGCCGATTTCCGCTTGCGGGATGGCGGCGGTCTTGGTTTGGCGTGTGATTTTGTCTTGCCATTTGATAATCCGGTAATACGCGCCGTCGTTGTCTTGCCCCGTGCCGATGATGTCGATAGGGTCGGAAAGCAATAGCGGCTCTGCTTCGATGGCTTCGCCGTCTTTGCCTGTTCTGACGTTTATCCACCATACGCCCCGATGGTCGGTATCGAAGCGGGGGCGCGGGCGGTATGGTTCGATGTCGTCGATGTTGTAGTCTTCAATGGTTTTAGCGTCTATAATTACGTTTGTTTTCATGGTGTAACGTCTCCGTTTTGTTGGATAGGGTCGTCTGATTGGGCTTCAGACGACCTTTTTTCTTTCAGTTCGTCCAATGCGTCATAGCCTGCCGTATCGCTCTGCCATATACGCGCCTTGATGCCCTGCTTGATGGCTCGGACTGCCAAATCATGGGCGGCTTTGAAACCTATGGGGCGCGGCGTGTCGTTATCGGCAATAATCACGATTTCCTTTAGGTCGTCTGAAAGTCGGTATTTCGCCATGCTGTTTGCGCTCAAGGCAGCGGATAAGCCCCAATCGCGGGCTTGGAACAATTCACGGGCGGCAAGGGCGGTTTCTATGCCCTCCGCGATAACCAGCCGTCCGTTTTCAGGGGTGGGGAATAAGTGAACCGCCAGCCCTGAAATGCTGCCCTGTTTGCGGCTCTGCATTTTCTTGGCGGGCAAGGCTTCGCCTGTTTCGGGGTGTTTGATTGCCAGTTTCTGATAATGCGGGGCGTGTTGTCCGTCTTCTCCGTATGGCTTGTAATAGGTCGTCTGAAAAATAGGTCATGTGCAAGCCTTTGAAGCTCGCCGCCCGTATCGCGGATGGCGCAAACCATACAGGGGAAACGACCGATTAAAAGCGGCGTATCTTCGCCCCTAGTCCAATAATCCGCCTCTCTCAAATAACGGATGTTTTCAGGTAATTGCGCCATGCCCAAACCGCGCGATTTTAGATACTGCACGGCGGGGGAATCGGCGGTTATCGGCTCTGCTCCGTTCCACAACGCGGCAAGTTTGCCGATGTGGTCTTTTTCGGGGCGTGGTTGAGGCTGCGGGCGCGTTGGCGGTATCGGCAAGGGGTTTGCCCCGCCCATGTTCAAAACGCCCGCTACGGCGCGTAATGCTTCGTCAAAACCGCAATTCAGGTAATGCATTACCAAGCCGAAACCGTCGCCCGCGCCATTGTGGTAATGGCTGCAAATGAATGTGCCGTTACCATCCTTGTCGTCGTATCTGAAACGGTCTTTACCACCACAGGCGGGGCATGGCTGGTGTTTGTTTTTTTCAGGTATCGCGGGTCTATGCCGATGGCGGCGTGAATTTCCTGCCAGCGGTATTGCGCGGCGGCTTTGATGTCTTGATAGGTCGGTTTCATTGCTCTGCCTCCCCTGTTACAGGTTCTAAAACCACCCCCGCCATCGGGTCGGTCTCCCATATGGTCGGTGTTGTCTGCATTGCCTGCTCCGTCTCCGCATGGGCAGGCTGGTTACAGGCTCGGATTGCCAAAGCCATCAACAACACCCCAAACACCAGCAAAGCGCGGTTGGAATAGCGGCGGAAACGGTCGTTTTTGTCAGTCGGTTTCATGGTTTCATGTCCTCCATGCCCCAGCGCACCAAAATTATCAAGCATTGAAAAATCAAATACTTATAAAAACACTAGGGCGAAGTTTGCCCCATGCCGTCCAAAACGGGCGGCATAAAGGCGGGTGTTTTTCAGGGATTTAGCGGATTTGTTCGGCTGTCGTTACGCTGAAAGCAGCCCATGCCTTGAGGTCGTCTGAAAGCGAAGCAATAAACGACTGACAGGCGGCAACGGCGGCGGCGTGTGATGGATAGATGCCCAAACGGCGGGCAGTGCATGAATGAACGTCAATATCGGCTAAATACGCGGTCGGTTCGTGGACGACGGCGCAAAAAGCCTTGTTCTGATGGGGATTGAACGTCTTGGATTTGGGGGAAAAATTGAAGTCATGGTATTTCTTTCTTTAGAGATTTTGAGAATGCCCCAAATAAGGGGGGCGGTGCTCTCTCTGGCGAAATAAAACCAGCCTGCGCCTTGCGGTTGGCAGACACCGCCATAACTCGTGATAGGTCGTCTGAAATGTTAACGTTTAATAACATCGCAAACGCCCGTAAAAAGAATTTTGGCGATAAAAAAATCAGCGTTACCCTGCTGATTGGGTATTTCGTTTTGAGAGAAACTAAATTCTGATTCTCAAGGCTCGATTTGTCAAATGATTTTTGCATCAAGCGGCTAAATTTTTTTATCCACGATAATCATGGTTATTACATACCCGATGCGTTCCGTATTTTCTCCAATGGTTCCGATGATGTCTTCAAGCGTGATTTCACTGTATGGCTTGTTGAAAAAAAGCGTTCCTGATTTGCTGTATTTCTTCCTGACTTAGCAGGCATTTGCGCTCTTCCTGTTTCACTTGGCTGATTTCCGCCTCTGCCTTGATTTCCGCCTTATCCACCAGCAAGCCCAGCATTTTTGCCTTGCCCATCGTTGCCGATACCGCCGCGCTGCTTTGCGGGGTAGGGGCTGCCAGTGCCGCCGCCCGCGCCTGTTCCAATTCGTGCAACAGGTCGCCCACCGTTACCGCGTGTCGTTGCCGCGCTTCTTCCTTTAAGCCGTCCACCATCGCGGAAATATCGGGGTCTTGAAGCAGCTTATAGGCTTCATTCGTTACCGTTTCGGGCTTCATGTTGTCAGCGTTGTAGGCTTGCCGATATGCTTCGCTCGCGTTGCCCGTTTCCACATACAGACGGGCAAACTGTTCTTGTTTCGGGGTCATGTCCTTAATCCTTTTAGAACGCCGCCCAATAGCGATTTTTTTCAGCCTTTGGGCGGTTGTTTGAGTGTTGCTATTTCAAATTGTCCAAAGCCGCTTCTTTTTCTTTCTCCACGTCTTCCAAGATGTCGAAAATAGCGTTTTCTTCCCCGCCTGTGCCGTCCATCATGTTGAAGAAGCCAGGCAAACGTAAATCAATGATTCGATTTGGCAGGGATTGCCCATAGGACGGGCAATCAGCCCGCAAACCGTTTTCTTGTAGCTTCGTTTTCATCTCAACGGCGGCTTTACCGATTCCCACCAATTTCGCGGCAGCTTTGGCATAGGCTTGGGCAGCCTCCAAATATTCGGGTAAGTGGGTTTCTTCTATATCGGCGATAAACAGCTCATATCGGGAAACGGACAATAAATTGCGAAGCTCTGAAATGCGGTTCAGATGCTGGCGGCGTTCATCAAAAAGGCTTTCCAACAGTTCTTTTTGCGCTTCCAGCATATCAGCGGCGCGGTCTGCTTCTTCGCGTTTGGCGGCAATCTCTGAATCAAGCCCTTTGGCTTCTTCGCTGTTTGTGGGTTTGCCCATTTTTAATAAATTGGCAAATATGCCTTTACGTCTGTTTCGTAGCCCCGCAAATTCATTGATAACCGCCTGCGCTTCTGTAACACCCGCTTCCGCCGCTTCAATTTGGGCGGTCAGTTCGCTGCATTTGTCCTCTTCCTCTTTCAGTAACTTTTGGCGGGTCTTAAAAGTTGTCTTTGTATATTCGATATTCATAGTAAAGCTCCTGATTTAATTGATTAATACGAACCGACCGCGTTTCACGGTTTCGCCAAATTGGTTGGTTACTTCTTCCATCACGGTAACGATGTCATGCCCCGCCCTGCGAAGCTCCATGATGCGCGTGTTGTAGCCCAATATGCCCATTTGGGAAAGCTCCCATGATGTAACGCTGCCCTGTTTCAATCGGGATAAAACGCGCTCTCTTTGACTTGGCGTTTTTGCCTTGCCGTTGGTAGAATAGTCGCTCATGCTTAATAATCCTTTCCGCCGTCTGAATGTCCGTTCAGGCGGCATTTGTTTTGCGCCTGATAAATCAATTTGCCTGCTCTTCGCGTTTGGCTGCCAGTTTGCCGATATAGTCGTCAATCTCGCTTGCAAGCCAGCCTGTCGCATTTGCGGAAATTTTGAACGGGCTGGGAAAATCAGGGCGGTAATGACGGCTCTTAGGGTTTACCCAATTCCAAATAGTCGCCCGTGAAACACCTAATGCGCGGGCAGTATCGTCTGCTCTTAATACTGTGTTGTTCATATGCTTTTGCCTTTCTCTAGTCGGATTAGATGACAGGCAAAAATATAGCCGCCCATGTGGGCGGCTTTTCCTAAATATGATTTTTTAGAACCTAATTAGGCTACTGCGAAAGACGGTCAATACCTTGCTTGATGTATTTTGCTAATGTGTCTCTAGTAGGGGTCTTGCCTAGTTTATCAGCTTGCCTTTCCCATTCTTGGATAATAGTTTCCGCAGCCTCATATGGTTTACTGCAATCTGTTTTTGTATAGATAGCAGAAAGTGCCGCAATAATTTCAGCTTGCTTATTTTCAGTGCGCTTACTGATAGGTTTTTTTATTTTCATTCTCTCGCTCAATGCTTCTTTTAGTTCTATTAAGTCATCCTGAAAGATACACAAATCATTTTTACCTACCTTAATGGTATTATCGGGTATATCTAAATCTTCCCGCTTTATACGCATATCTTCAGATAGTGCTAACCCATCCAATAAATTATATGGAATATAACAAAAATCCCCAGCGTTCAGATTCAATCTGTTCAGCGGATGGTGTGGCGATAGTTTTCTCCAATACCTCATCAGTGCCTATAAATGCTAATTTATCAACAATATTTACTGTTAAAAACTCTTTTTTTCCCTCTAAGTATCTAGCATTAATTTCTTCTAAACGGATAAAGTCGCCCTTGTATAGCACCATTTCAGGAATTTCAGCATACTCGCCTTTTTTTCATCTTTATCATATAGCCAATCGTGATATGGTCTCTTCGTAAAATAATATTCCTGTCCAATACAATTTATATATACCTCAGTCAAACCAATGGCTGCATAATGTATCAAATCATCTGCTGTATATGGGTCGTTAAAATCTTTACTTAACTTCTCTGCTGCCGCTTTTAAGCGTGTAATATAGTCTCCAAGCCATTTTTTTACCTCTTATAAATTCCTATACTATTTTTCAGTCTTATAAAAAAACACTCCGAAACTCGAAGCGGATATTTTCAGACGACCTCTAATCCGTCTTGCCATCTTGAATCATTTGCAATGCTTGGTTATACCGTTCCCGCAAAAAGTCGCTATACCATTGCATAAACTCTTTGCGTTCATTCAGATAATCGGCGCGGTTATAGGCGGCGCGGATTTTGTTGTTTTCGATATGGGCAAGCTGCCGTTCTATCGCGTCAGGGTTGAAGCCTTGTTCATTCAAAACGCTGCTGGCAAGCGAGCGGAAACCATGCGGGGTTACTCTGCCTTTGTAGCCCATGCGCTCAATGATACGGCTGATGGTTGCGTCGCTGATAAAGCCGTCCGTCTTGGTTCTGCTGAGAAACAGAAATGACGTATTACCGGTAAGCTCTTTCAGTTCTGCCAAAAGTTCAAGCGTCCAGTCAGCCAGTGGGACGGCATGGGGCGGTTTCGGCGCGGTCTTTTCGTGCTTCATGCGCTGGGCGGGAACTGTCCATATTGCCGCATCAAAGTCTATTTCATTCCATTGCCCGCCCCTTAGTTCCGTGCTTCGTAAAAAGGTCAGCATATTCAAAATCAGGGCTATTCTGTTTTGCGGCTCAATCTCTGCCAGTATCAGGCGGCGAAAAAACTCGGTCAGTTCTTCACGGGGCAGGGGCGGGGCGATGGTCGGTCTGCTTGGCGGGGATGTATTTCCGCAATGAATAGGCGGGGTTGGTTTCCACTACTTCAAGCATGACGGCATAGTCAAATATCGCGCCTGTCCATTCCCTGATTTTTTCCGCCGTATTGTTCACGCCCCGTGTCATTACGCCGTCGAGAACCGTTTTAATATCGCTTACCCTGATTTCCTGAATCGGCATTGCGCCGATAACGGGGAAAAACGTCGGTTTCAAAATATCTCAACACGCGGGCGGCGTGGTTTTCTTTCCAGCGGATTAGGTTGTCAGAATGCCAGCGGCGGGCGATGGCTTCAAAGGTATTTAGGGCGGCGGCTTGCCGTTCGCGTTTTTCCTGTTGCTTGGCTTCGCTGGGGTCTTGCCCCGATACAAGCAAGCGGCGGGCATTCTCGGCAGCGGCGCGGGCTTCTACCAGTGATACGGTTGGATATTTGCCGATTGAAAGCGTTTTTCCGTTTGCCGTTATACGAAAAATCAAACCGCCATAACTTCCCACCGCTCGTGTTGACATACAGATACAAGCCCTTGCCGTCATTCAGCTTAAACGGTTTTTTTCGGCGGGCTTGGCGTTTTTGATTTGTCGGTCGTTAAGCTTCATTTTTACGGTATTTTTTTCAAGGTATTTTTTTCAGATACCGCAAAAGATACCGTAAATTTTAGGTTACTTCAATTAGGCTGGATTAGACGGAATTATACAATCAGGAAGAAGACAATAGGATAGCAATCAGCCTGAAAGCCCTGTATTTACTGAGATTGGTTGATGGTATTAGACAGGATTAAACGAAAAAAAAACGCCTGAAATTTTCAAGCGTTTTTGTATGTTGGTGCGGACGGAGAGACTCGAACTCTCACACCTCTCGGCGCCAGAACCTAAATCTGGTGCGTCTACCAATTTCGCCACGTCCGCGTGATTAAACACGGGATTATACACAAAGTATCCTGCTCTGCAAACAATCTTTGGCTTGAAATTGCTTTATTCCGACCGATATAATGGCAGGTCGGTTATCTGCCGGAACACACTAATATCAAAAAGGAACATCATGCCTGTTTTACTGATTCAGGATTTTTTACAGACACAGGGTTTGAAGCTGTCTTCAGACGACCTCCGTGTTGCTTATCTGACCGCGAAGACGGTGATGGATATGGGCAATGCTTCGATTGACCGCTCGGTTTTATGGCGTGAAGAAGACGGTTGGAAGCTGGCGGACCATATTGAAGAAACGCCGGAAAATGAAGTTTTGCTCAAACAGGTTTTCATGGCTCTGGATTCGGTATTCAGTCGCGCAACAGCCGTCAAAAGCGCGGCGGTTTATATCCACATTCCGGGTGAACCGCATGCAAGGCTGGTTCGTATCTCGGCGCAAGGCGAGCCTTTGGAGAACCTGTTGGCGGTGCATGAAGAAAAACGGTACGGTTTACCTTGCCTGCCGTACGGCGCAAAGCGGCTGGATGAATATTGCCAACGATATTGCCTATTGGCTTTCGTTGGACGAAATCCAAGGCGACAGGAATAAAGGCAGTGGAAGCCAGTTGTCCATCCCCGTGGCAACGCAAAAACGGTACGGTTTTTGGGCGTGGTTCATGTTGAATTTACCGATAAAGATCAAGCCGATGAAGCAGCCCAAACGGATTGGTCGGCGCTGGCGTTGGCACTTGCCGAGCCGCTAAAAAGCATTGGTAGGCATCGAAGACAAGGAAGAAGAACATGAATAATACCTTGAAATTCATCGCCTCCTGCCGCCTGCCGACCAAATGGGGCGATTTCACCATGCACGGTTTTTGAAGAACCGAGCGGACAAGAACATATCGCTTTAACGATGGGCGATTTTTCAGACGACCTCCCCGTTCTGACCCGCATCCACTCCGAATGCTTGACCGGAGATGCGCTGTTTTCCAAAAAAATGCGACTGCGGACCGCAGCTTGAAGCGGCGATGAAAGCGGTTCAGCAAGAAGGACGGGGCGTTATTGTTTATCTGCGTCAAGAAGGGCGCGGTATCGGTTTAATCAACAAAATCCGTGCCTATAAACTTCAAGACGAAGGGATGGATACGGTCGAAGCCAACCTCGCGCTCGGACTGCCCGTTGATGCACGCGATTTCACGCTTGCCAAACAAATCTACGACCATCTGAATATCCGTGCCGTCAAACTGTTGACCAACAATCCCGAAAAAAATTCAGACGTTGAAAGATGCCGGCATCAACGTCGTCGAACGTATTCCGCTCCATGTTGGCGAGAATGTTGAAAACGAACGTTATCTGCACACTAAAGCCGATAAATTGGGACATATGATTTTTTTTGATTGAAGGCAGGCGGGCGTATTTCCCGCCTTTTTTTTCGTTTTTCAGACGACCTTTTTCCCAATCCGTATCCCGATATTGTTATAATCCGAGCTGTCCGGACAACCACCGATTTATATCCATATGAACACCTTCATCCTCCACGACACACGCCCTTATCCGCAAACTCCGGTTAAAAACCATTTATTGGTAAACGCCTCCCTGCTCGCACACGGCACGACCGCCGCGACCCGCAAGATTGCTGTGGGACAGTTGCAAGCCGAAATCCGCAGCCAGCTCCAACAAAACTACTACGTCAACCTGTCCGTCGCCATGACCATGGCACCCGATGTAGAGACCTACAACGCGCTGATGCAGAGCATCAACCAAGTCTTATCCGCCGAAAACGACGACGAAGCCCAATGGTTTGCACTGCCCGTCGTCATCGTCGCCGGCTGCAAACAGGAGCGCACGCTGTCCCTGACACTGCCTACCGAAGCGCTGACCGCCTGTCTGTCCAACTATCCCCAATTGCGCGCCTTAACGCAAAACACCCAATGGCTGCCCTTCCTCGCCCATTCAGACGACCTCAGCGGTATCACGCCCGAACAATGGTGGAATGCGAAACAAAACAGCGAATCCGCCGCCGCGTTTCTGCAAACCTTTGAAGACAAAACCATTGATCTGCCCCGAAGGACAATCCGTCCACGTCGTTTACGCGCTGGGCTACGGCGACAAAAACCTGCAAACCGCATTGGGCGTCAACCTGCAACAGGCAGGCCTGCCGCTGATGCAGGTTTGGCAGGAAAGCCTTGCCGCCGACGGCGTTACCCTTTTCACCAATCCGCTGTCCACGAACACCCCTGCTCCAAGCCCTGACCGACGGCAGCCACACCCGTCAGCGCATGGCGATGGACGTGTTCGCCACCAACGCCATCCGCGCCATCCGTATGCAGAGTCCGCGCGTCGGCGTCGTCATCGCCGCAAGGGCGGGCGGGCAGATTCTGTTCGGTTTCAACGCGACCGACAGCGCGTTTGAAGTCGTCCCGCAAGTATTCGTGTGGAACCTTTCGTCCTCCGACAACATCGCCGTCATCCAACACAACTTCCTCGACCTGATGGCGGAATGCCGCGTCGAGCATATCCGCATCCTGCACGACGTTTTGCCGGAAAATGCCGACCTGCCGACCTACGCGCAGTCCCTGTCCCTGGACGGACACAACCCATTCTTCTCCGAACACGCCTAAACCGCCTATGAAAAACCATTCCGTACTCTTCGTCTGCCTCGGCAACATCTGCCGCTCCCCCATGGCGGAATACGTCCTGCGCCACCGCGCCCGCGAAGCAGGCGTAGCCCACCGCGTCCGCACCGACAGTGCAGGCACATCCGGCTGGCACGACGGCGAAAACATGCACCAAGGCACGCGCAAAATCCTCGCCGCCCACGGCATCGACCATCAAGGTTTTACCAGCAGCAAAGTGCGTTCCGAAGATTTTGATGAATTCGACTTCATCATCGCCATGGACGACAACAACCTTGCCGAACTGGAAAAAAATGTTCGGCAAACACCCCGACAAAAATCTTCAAACTCACCGACCTCATCCCCGAAAGCGGCTACCGCCACGTCCCCGACCCGTGGTACACCGGCGACTTTGACGAAACCTTCAGACTTGTAGACGCAGGCAGCGCCGCGCTGCTGAAAAAAAGCTGGGCTTGGTTTGAATCGGTTGACACAACATTTAAAGTTGAACGCAATGCAGTAAAAAGGTCGTCTGAAACCTCAAATTTGGGTTTCAGACGACCTTTTGTTGAAGAGATGGCCGGGGTAGGGCGGCTGAATGAGAAATAAACACCGCCTTAGCGCGCGAAAAAAAGCGACGCCCTCAACCACCGCGGGCAAAGCCCACGCTACTTTATCCGGTTCATTCAAGGGCTTTCCAAGCAAAGCAAATGTTCTGTAAACCGAATCTTAGGTTTCAGACGATCTTTTCAAAAAGCAACAATTCTTACTCTTGTCGAACAAAAAAGCCGGGGTAGGGCGGCTGAATGAGAAATAAACCCCGGCGTAGCGCGGGTTCTACCCGCGAAAAAGCGATGCCTCCAAACCACCACGGGCAAAGCCCACGCTACACAACGCTACTTCGCCCGCCCATTGCCATACATCAAAAGGCCGTCTGAAAAAAGCCGTTTCCCGCTTTTCAGACGACCCCGCCGCCGCGAAAAGCGTATACTTTCCCTATCGCAACCAAGGAGCCGAATCATGAAAATCCTGCCCGTCCTGACCGCCGCGCTGCTCTTGTGTTCCTGCGCCGCCGACCGTGAAACCGAAGTCCTGAAAAACAGCCTGTCCGAAGCGCAAACCGCCGTGCGCCTTTCCGCCGAAAACACCAAGCGGCTGGAAGACACCTATTCCGACATCTACTTCCACCTCGACAGCCTGACCGTCGAAAGCTTCCAAAAACACATCGCTCGTGGAGACACCGTTTACGCCTACATCGGCCGCCCGAGCTGCGGCGACTGCAACGCCTTCGAGCCCATGTTCAAACGCTACATCGCCAGCCGCAACCTGAACGGCAAAATCTACTTCGTCAATGTCCACCGCCTGCACCAAGACAAAGAAGCATGGACCGCGTTCCGCCAACAATACAAACTCGGCGGCACGCCCGTCCTAGCGAAATACAGTAAAGGCAAACAAGTCAACAAACTCGATTTGGAAGAAAACGGCGGCAAAATCAGCGCCGAAGACTTGGAGAAATGGCTGGACGCAAACGGCTTGCGATAAGCTGCTCGTTTGGGATTGCACCGTTTGAGTGTTAAAGACTTTGCGGAGCGATGAAGAGAGGTCGTCTGAAAATGGGATTTCTGTTTCAGACGACCTTTTATTACATCAACAATCTTGTCCCTTCCCCCGTCCGGCGGGGGAAGGCTAGGATGGGGGTGGCTTCCCAGCTTTAGGCAAAAATCAAACTGGTGCAGCCGCCCATAGAGCCACCCTCTCCCCAACCCTCTCCCGCCAGACGGGAGAGGGGGCAGGCGCACGTCGCGGCATAAATTTCTGCCTGACTACCGTTATTCCCGCGCAGGCGGGAATCCACTTTAAATCTCGGCAACTGTTTTTTTCAAACATCAGCTTCCTAGAATTTCAATGGATTCCCGCCTGCGCGGGAATGACGGCGGCGGGTGTTTGGCGTGGTCTTATTATGAGGAAAGGTCGTCTGAAACTAAGTTTTCGGTTTCAGACGACCTCGTTTATTCAATCAATGCAGATTTGGGATAACTCAGTAGCGTGGGCTTTGCCCACGAATGAATAAAAACACGGCTATCCTTTGAATTAACATAAGGCAAATTTCGTAGGCAAAGCCCACGCTACTCGTTGCTTCAACGGCAACCTATCCCTTCCCCCGTCCGGCGGAGGAAGGTTAGGATGGGGGTGGCTTTGCGGCTTTTAGGCAAAAATCAAACTGGTGCAGCCCATAGAGCCACCCTTTCCCCAGCCCTCTCCCGCCGGACGGGAGAAGAGGCAAGCTACACGTCGCGGTATAAATTTCTGCCCAACTACCGTCATTCCCGCGCAGGCGGGAATCCACTTTTCGGCAACAGAAATCTTTAGAGCAATCCAAACAAACCTAATCCCACAGATGGATTCCCGCCTACGCGGGAATGACGGCGATAGGATGTTTGACGTAGTGCGTTCATAAGAAAAGGTCGTCTGAAACTGAGTTTGCGGTTTCAGACGACCTTGTGAAGCAAATCACGATTAAAGTCAGATTTTACTTTTCTAAGGGGAGGCATTATTTGTGTTCCACTTTTTATCAAAAAAATCAGCATACCTGTTTCATCACAGAATTGCCGCATTGCTTTCATTCGCTCAACCTCCGTCAATGCTTCCCATTCAGGATCATTTTCTTTTTTTCCAATCAGGATAAATATTATTTATAAAATCCTTCATTGTTATTTTTTTACGTTCCCCTTCCATCCACTTTTTTTCTTAATTGTGTCCATATGAGATTACTTCTTCTTAAATCTGCAGAGTATAAATTAACTCTGTCTAAATTAGTCTTGAAAAAAATATACCTCCTGCAAATCGACCTCATACAAACGGGCATTGAGAAAAATTAGCTTTAGCTAAACCTGCTCTTTGTAATATCGCACCACTCAAATATGCATTTTTTTAAAAATTACTGCCCGTCAAATCCCTATTTTTGTAGATTAGCTCTGCTTAAATCAGCTTTCTGAAAATTGATATTTATATTTATAGAGTTAAACGAAATTTTTCTTTTTCTTTCATGTGCAGATCTGCTTTTTGTTAAATTGGCACCCTGAAAGTTCGCTCCTATTAAATCAGCCTCTTGAAGATTTATTTCTTTTTAAGTTAGATTTTTTTGAAAAATTAGCACCTTGTAAGTTTAATCCCGACAAATCTCTGGCAATTTTATCTACTCCGCTCAAATGGAAATTCATCCCAGCCAAGCAAATATTAGGCAGCATTTCGCGGAAATTCCGTAGATTAAGTTCTGTATTTTCCCGATTCAAACTCAATAAAACTTGAGTTAAAGCCACCCCCATGGGGCTATTTGCTTTTTGTTCCAATTCATTAAATATTCTGTTTAGTGCTTCATCAGATAAATTTTTCTTTTCCAATTTCTTCAAACTATCCTGCTGCATTGCCTGCCAAGCGGACTTCAATAGGTTAAATGCAGGTAGGCGGAAACTTTCGCCGTAATCTCCTCGGAAAAACGGCAGCAGGTTGTAAATGGCAGAAATCTGCAAAGCGACCGCGCCGTCCCGTTTGCTGAATGTATCGAAATCGGCGGTTTTAGGTTGCTTACTATATTCTTCGGTCTCCTCTGTAGTATATTCAATGGGCAGAATTGATTGTTTGACGATCTCAGCATCGTTTTTTTAAATTACACTTGTTTGTAGTTTTACTGACGGTTTTTATTTCCGGCAAATGTGCGCCGCTGACCCACTCGGACAGTTTTTTTGAAATTCTTTCAGGTTAATGTCTTTGCGTTGATTCTCGATTTGCTGTCTGTTGTTTTCATCACGGAAATGCCAAATTGCAAAAAGCGACTGGTGCAGAAACAATCAGAATAATGAAATTCCAAAAAAACCCGCAGATAAAGTGTCTATCGAATCCTTGGAATAAAAATTCAAACCAATTAAATAAAATATCAAAAAAATAACGATGGAAAAATGTCCCGGCACAAAAAGACTTTTTAATACATTGCTCCATTTTTTACCAAAAAGTACCCAGCATAAACTAATCAGAACAACTAGGATGCTTATAATCGCCCACTTATGGTCAATAACAAAAGCTACATTTCCCATTCTGTATTTCCTTATTAATCATCATTGAGTTGCCATCAACAGCAGCCCGAATTTTATAGTATTGCGTGGAGGCAAAAAAAGAAAAAAAGGTCGTCTGAAACTGAGTTTACGGTTTCAGACGACCTCTTGCCGTATCAGAAACCTTGTTCCTTCACCCGTCCGGCGGGGAAGGTTAGGATGGGGATGGCTTTGTGGCTTTAGGCAAAATCAAATTCGTGCAGCCCGTAAAGCCACCCTCTCCCCAACCCTCTCCCGCCTGACGGGAGAGGGGGCAGATCGCAGGTAAAAACGGGGTCGTCTGAAAACCTTGAGGTTCAGGTTTTAGAAAAACTCGTTCCCCCCGTTTTCAGACGACCTCGTTTATTCAATCAACGCAGGCTTAGGATAACTCAAGTAGCGTGGGCTTCGCCCACGAAATGAATAAAAACACAACTATCCTTCGAATGAACATACGGCAAGTCTCGTGGGCAAAGCCCACGCTACTCGTGGCTGCAACGGCAACTTGTTCCTTCCCCCGTCCGGCGGGGGGAAGGTTAGGATGGGGATGGCTTTGCGACTTGAGGGAAAATCAAACTGGTGCAGCCCACAGAGCCTTCCTCTCCCCAACCCTCTCCCGCCAGACGGGAGAGGGGGCAGGCTGCACGTCGTGGCATAGATTCCTGTCCACCCGCCCATTTCAGACGACCCCTTGCCGTATCAGCAACCTTGTTCCTTCCCCTGTCCGGTGAGGATGGGGGCGGCTTCGCGGCTTTAGGCAAAAATCAAACTGGTGCAGCCCATAGAGCCACCCTCTCCCTCAGCCCTCTCCCGCCGGACGGGAGAGGGAGCAGGTTACACGTCGCAGCATAAATTTCTGCCTGACTACCGTCATTCCCGCGCAGGCGGGAATCCACTTTTAAATCTCAGCAACTGTTTTTCAAACATCTGTTTCTTAGGATTTCCGATAGATTCCCGCCTACGCGGGAATGACGGCGATAGGATGTTTGACGTAGTGTATTCATAAGAAAAGGTCGTCTGAAACTGAACTGCACCCCAAAAGTTGGACATCCCTCCAACTCACAAGGTGCAGTTTTTTTTATGAGCAAATATACATTACACTTCAAATACCAAGCCGTACTCCACTACCTGCATATACGCAGCCAACAGCGTACCGCAGACCACTACGGCATTTCCCGAACCCACCTGAGACGATGGATACGCGCCTATCAAGAAGGCGGTATCGGCGCACTCGAACATCCCCAATCCAAAAACCATGCCCCAACATCGAAAAAAACCCCTTCATCGCAGATAAACCCGACCAAGAAAAAAACGCAGGCAGAGCTTATCGAAGAGTTGTGCTATATGCGCGCAGAGGTCGCCTACCTAAAGGAGTTAAAAGCCCTCAGCCAAAAAGCAGACCGCAAAGGACAAAGCCAAACCGTCCAAACACTGAGGGCGCAACACCCGCTCAAATACCTGCTGCACATCGCAAACCTGCCCAAAAGCAGCTTTTTACTACCACCACCAAGACCGGCCCGACCCCGATGAAGCCGACAAAGCCCTCCTTGTCGAAACCTACAAACGGCATAAAGGACGCTACGGGCAAAGGCGCATTGCCGCAGCATTGGATTGGAACCGCAAAAAAAGCAGCTCGGTTGATGAAACAGATGGGGCTGAAAGCCAAAAATACGGGCGAAAAAGCCTACCGCCATCCCGCCATGGGCGAAATATCGGAACACCTCCTCAAACGTCTATTCACAGCCGAAAAGCCCAACGAAAAAATGGCTGACCGACGTGACCGAACTCAAAGGGAGCGACGGCAAACTGTACCTCTCGCCAATCTTGGACTTGTTTAACCGCGAGATCGTCGCCTACGCCATGAGCCGCAATGCTAACAGCGAAATGGTGAAGGAAATGCTCGAAAAAAAGCCACCCCCGTCTGACTGATAAAGGAACGATGCTGCATTCCGACCAAGGTGTGCTGTACCGTACGGCGGGATATAGGGAATTGCTTGCGGAGCATTCCATGGTTCAAAGCATGTCGCGAAAGGCGAACTGTTGGGACAATGCGCCGATGGAAAGCTTCTTTGCGGTGTTGAAGACGGAGTGTTTCTATAACGCAGGTGAATTGACGGTAGATGAATTGATGAAGCAGATAGATGACTATATGGATTACTACAACCGGGAGCGTTGCAGTTTGAAATTGAAAAAAAGCTGAGTCCTGTCTCATACAGAACCCAGCTTGCACAGAGCGCCTGAATAGGCTTTTATGAGTGTCCAAGATTTGGGGGCCAGTTCAAACTGAGTTTACGGTTTCAGACGACCTTTTGTCTTGGTTTCTAAATGTTATTTCTTCAATTCCGCCAAAATTTCGTCAACGGTTTTCTTCGCGTCGCCGAAGCACATTACGCTGTTTTCGTTGAAGAACAGCGGGTTTTTGTACGCCTGCGTAGCCGGTATTCATCGAGCGTTTGAAGACGACGACTTCTTTTGCCTTCCATACTTCCAATACGGGCATGCCGGCAATCGGGCTGTTCGGGTCGGTTTGGGCGGCGGGGTTGACGGTGTCGTTCGCGCCGATGACCAGTACTACGTCGGTTTCGGGGAAGTCGTCGTTGATTTCGTCCATTTCCAAAACGATGTCGTAGGGAACTTTGGCTTCGGCGAGCAGTACGTTCATATGACCGGGCAGGCGGCCGGCGACGGGGTGGATGCCGAAGCGTACTTCGGTGCCGTTTTTACGCAAAAGCTCGGTGATTTCGGCAACGGGGTATTGTGCCTGCGCCACTGCCATGCCGTAGCCCGGGGTGATGATGACGCTGCTGGCGTTGCGCAGCATTTCGGCGACTTCGGCGGGTTTGGCTTCGCGGTATTCGCCGATTTCTTGGCTGCCGGAGGCTGCGGCGGAACCGTCGGTACCGAAACCGCCTGCGATGACGGAGATGAAGGAGCGGTTCATGGCTTTACACATGATGTAGGACAGAATCGCGCCGCTGGAGCCGACCAGCGCGCCGGTAACGATAAGCAGGTCGTTGGAGAGCATGAAGCCTGCCGCTGCGGCCGCCCAGCCGGAGTAGGAGTTCAGCATGGACACGACCACGGGCATATCCGCGCCGCCGATGGAGGCGACCAAGTGCCAGCCGAATGCGAGGGCGATCAGGGTCATCAGGATCAGGATGAAGCCGCTGCCGTCAACGGAGACGAACACCAGCATCAGGATAAAGGATAAAGCCAATGCGGCGAGGTTGAGCTTGTGTTTGGCGGGCAGTTGCAGCGGCGCGCTGCTGATTTTACCGTTGAGCTTGCCGAACGCGACCAGCGAGCCGGTAAAGGTTACTGCGCCGATGAAGATGCCCAAATACACTTCGACCAAATGGATGGTGTGCATATCGTGCGAAACGTTGCCCGGTGCGATATAGCTGTTGAAGCCGACCAAAACCGCCGCCAAGCCGACGAAGCTGTGCAGAAGTGCAATCAGCTCGGGCATTTCGGTCATTTCTACTTTTTTGGCTTTGTAGATGCCGATGGCGGCGCCAATCAGCATGGCGATGATGATCCAGCCCAGTCCGTGGGTGTTTTCGGAAAACACGGTAACGAACAAGGCGACCGCCATCCCCGCTACGCCGGAATAACAGCCCTGCTTGGCGGTTTCCTGCTTGGACAGCCCCGCCAGCGAGAAGATGAACAGTATCGCGGCTACGATGTACGCCGCTGTAACGAGTCCTGAAGACATGGTGATTCTCCAATTATTTGTGAAAGTAACTGTGTTTTTTAATCGGGTCGTCTGAAAGGGTTTGATGGCGGATTCGCTTAACCGTCAACCATTTGAGAATGACGGTTCGGGTATTTTTATTTCATCCGCATCACTCCGTTGCTGCTGCGTTTTCAGACGACCTCTGTATCGGGTTTCCTATCCGCCGCCGAATTGTGCCAAAAACTCTTCTTCGGTCAGCTTGGGCGTGTCGTTTGCCAGTTCGTAATACGGGGCTTTGGCGTCGATGAAAATCTGCTCTTCCAATTTGAAATCGGCGTTGTCGGCAAACAGTCCGGCAAAGACGAAATAGCTGTCGTTCGGCAGGAAATGGTAGAACAGGTGGGTACCACAGTTTTTGCAGAACGCGCGTTCCGCCCATTCGGACGAATGGTAGCGGGCGATGTTTTCACCGCCGTCGATTTTAGGCGGCTTGGCGGCAATCAGCGAAAACGTCGCGCCGCTGCCCCAAATGCGGCACATTCCGCAATGGCAGGCGTGGACGTGTTTGTCGTGTTCCACTTCTAAAGATACGTTGCCGCACAGGCATTTTGCTTTCATGGTCGAAATCCTCATATTCGAAAACTGACTTCCAGGTCGTCTGAAAACCCGCTGCACTCGTTTTAGCGAAACTCGCTGCACTCGTTTTCAGACGACCCCGCTGTCAGACAGCGGCTACAAACAGCCCGATGGTGCAGACAAATCCGCCCGTCCACATTGCCGAACGCAGGCTCGGTTTGTCTTTCAGATAGCTGAAAATATAAGCAATGCGAAAGGCGATGAACGATATGGACAAAAGGTTGATGGTCGCTTGCGCGGCATTGCCTGTGGCGTGTGCCACCAAAAACGGCGGCGGCAAACGGGGCGAACACTTCAAAACCGTTTTGCTGCGCGGCATTGGCGCGCGCCGACAAGCCTTGCGTGCGGGCGAGGAAATCGCGCGGATTGCGGTTGTCCGATGGCTGAAAACCGCCCTGCGCTTTGGCAATGAAGGAACAAAAACAGCGGCAGCAGCGATGCGATCAGGATGCACCAATAGGCTAAAGTCATGCTTTACCCTTTCCTAAACATATTCAACATCCGGCGCGTTACGTAGAAGCCGCCGAAGATGTTGACGCTGGCAATCAGGATGGCGATGAAGGCCAGCAGGGGTAACGAAAACCGTTGCCTTGGCTGATTTGCAGCAGCGCGCCGACGACGATGATGCCGGAAATGGCGTTGGTTACGGACATCAGCGGGGTATGCAGCGAGTGGCTGACGTTCCAGACGACGTAGTAGCCGATAACGCAGGCGAGTACGAACACGATAAAGTGGTTCAAGAATGCTGCGGGCGCGACCGCACCGACCCACAGTACCAACACGGCGGCGATGACGGCGGGCGTGAGTTTTTTCCACAGGGGAACGGGTTTCGGTTCGGGCTTGGCGGTAGGCGCGGCTTTTTCAGACGACGTTTGCTGCGGCTGGGCGGAAACTTGAATCGGCGGAGGCGGGAAGGTGATTTCGCCGTCGCGGGTAACGGTCATGTTGCGGATAATCACGTCTTCGAAGTCCAACGTGATTTCGCCGTCTTTGTTCGGGCTTAACAGCTTGGTCAGATTCACCAAGTTGGTGGCGTAAAGCTGGGAAGACTGTCCGGCAAGGCGGTTTGCCATGTCGGTGTAGCCGATGATTTTCACGCCGTTGTCGGTTACGAACAATTCGCCCGGTTTGGTGAGTTCGCAGTTGCCGCCCGTCGCCGCCGCCAAATCGACGATGACGGAGCCGGGTTTCATGCTTTCGACCATTTCTTTGGTAATCAGTTTGGGCGCGGGTTTGCCCGGAATGGCGGCGGTAGTGATGATGATGTCCACTTCTTTCGCCTGCTCGGCAAAAAGTTTCATCTCGGCGGCGATAAATTCGTCGCTCATCACTTTGGCGTAGCCGTCGCCGCTGCCGCCCGATTCTTGCGGGAAGTCGAGTTTCAGGAACTTGCCGCCCATCGATTCGATTTGTTCCGCCACTTCCAAGCGGGTATCGAATGCGCGCACCACTGCGCCGAGCGAATTTGCCGTACCAATCGCCGCCAAACCCGCCACACCGGCACCAATCACCAAAACCTGCGCGGGCGGCACTTTGCCAGCGGCAGTGATCTGACCGGTAAAGAAACGGCCGAAGGCGTTGGCGGCTTCAATCACGGCGCGGTAGCCGCTGATGTTTGCCATCGAAGACAAAGCGTCTAAAGCCTGCGCGCGGGAAATACGGGGCACCATGTCCATCGCCAGCGCGTTCACTTTCTTGGCGCGCAAGGCTTCGACCAAAGCCTCGTTTTTGGCGCGGCCACAGGAAGCTGACGATGGTTTGCCCTTCTTTAAGCAGCGGCAGCTCGCCTTCGGACGGCGCGTTGACCTTATAAATCAAAGGGCAGGCCCAAACCGTCGCTTTGTCGGCAACGGTCGCGCCTGCTGTTTGGTAAGCGGCATCGTCCAAACTCGCCGCCAAACCTGCGCCGCTTTCGACAACGGTTTCAAAGCCCAGTTTGCTCAACAGGGCAACAGTGGCAGGCGTACAGGCGACGCGGGTTTCGCCGGATAATGACTCGCGTGGGATACCGATTTTCATCTCTGAATCCTTTTTAGGTTGTCTGTATGTATAGTGGATTAAATTTCAATCAGGACAAGGAGGGTAATGCTGTACTGGTTTAAAGTTAATTCGCTATAAATGTTAATATGTTTCATATAATCCCCTTATAGCGAATTTTTCGACGGCTGGCAATAGCTGCGGCGGATGGTTTTGCTTTTACGGTAAAGGTCGTCTGAAAGCTTATGTTTGCTGCCATTGATACGGGCTGGGGCTTGCGTTTCGTGTTAAAAATCTTGTTTTAACAACATATAAAAGGAACACAATCATGCGCCTGCTTCACACCATGCTGCGCGTCGGCAACCTTGAAAAATCCTTGGACTTTTATCAAAACGTTTTGGGCATGAAGCTCTTGCGCCGCCACGATTATCCGGAAGGCCGTTTCACGCTGGCTTTTGTCGGTTATGGCAGCGAAGCTGAAAATACGGTTTTGGAACTGACCCACAACTGGGATACCGAAAGCTACGATTTAGGCAACGCCTACGGCCACATCGCTATCGAAGTGGACGATGCTTATAAAGCTTGCGAACGTGTAAAAGAAATGGGCGGAAAAAGTCGTGCGCGAAGCAGGGGCCGATGATGCACGGCACGACCGTTATTGCTTTTTGTTGAAGATCCCGACGGCTATAAAATCGAGTTTATTCAGAAAAAAACAGTGGCAATGATTCGGTGAAATACTGATTTTTTTGTCAAAAGGTCGTCTGAAACGTTTGGTGAAACCCGCCAAATCTGTTTCAGACGACCTTTATCATATTTATCGGTTCGACCCTTTGACCATATCCATCAAAAAAACAGGCGGCAGTCTAAGTTGCCGTTGTAGAGCGGGATTTTGCGTTTGGGCGAAAGGCGCATGAATTTCGGCATATCGCGGTCGCCGGTAAACATTCCCGCCAGCCAGCCCGCGTAATGCTGCTTCAACCACGCACCCAACTGCGGATAAAGGGCTTGCAGGGCTTGGACTTCGGCAAGGCGGACGCCGTAAGGCGGATTGGAAATCAGGATGCCGCCTTCCCCGTTCGGACGGGTGTCCTGCGCGTCTTTGACTTCAAAACGGATAAACGTGTCCACTTCTGCAGCTTGGGCGTTGGCAACGGCGGCGCGGATCATATGGCGGTCGTTGTCGCTGCCTGAAATCGGGGCAGGCGCGGGGCGGATTTGCGTTTCAGCTTCGTGTTGCAGCTTTTTTTCCAAAGGGCGGCATCGAAGTTTTTCAGTTTTTCAAACCCGAAACGGCGCATCAAACCGGGCGCGCGGCGGGTGGCAATCCACGCGGCTTCGATGACGATGGTGCCGCTGCCGCAAAAACGGGTCTTGGAAAGGCTGCGTACCGTCATAGCCCGCCAGCAGCAGCAACCCTGCCGCCAAATTTTCGCGCATCGGCGCTTCGCCTGTGTCTTGGCGGTAGCCGCGTTTGAACAAGGCTTCGCCGGATGTGTCGATGAAAATTTGAATGTCGCGCTCGTCGATAAAGGCATGAATGCGGATGTCGGGGCGGATTTTGCCGACGCTGGGGCGCGCGCTGCAAGCGTCACGGAACACGTCGCACACGGCATCTTTTGATTTTCAGCCCGACGAAATCCAAACTTTTGACTTGGGCGCGCTTGCCTTCTACTTTAACTTTGAAGGTTTGTTCCAAGCCGAACCAATCCGTCCAGCGGATATTTTTCGCCGCTTTATAAATGTCTTGCTCGCTCCGGTAGCCGCTTTTGGTCAGGCGCAGCAACACGCGGCTTGCGGTACGCGAATGCAGGTTGATGCGGTACACCTGCTCCATACCGCCTTTGCACGCGACGCCGCCGTCAACGGCGCGGATGTCTTGGCATTTGAGTTGTTCGAGTTCTTGGGATAAAGGGGCTTCGAGACCGCGCGGGCAGGTAACGAAGAGGGAATAAGTGGTCATGCGAACCTTTCGGGGGTAGGGCGGTTGAACTGAGATTGCGGTGATTATAATGCTTTTTCGCAACGGGATTTATCGAAAGGTCGTCTGAAAATTGCAGAAAGCGAGCGATATGGCTGCTGAGATAAAGAAGGTCGTCTGAAAACCAATCCCGGTTTTCAGACGACCTTTGCCGTATTTCAAACCGTCAATCAGCGCGGATGAACCATATCGGCGGGGACGACCAGTTCGTCAAACTCTTCGCCTGTCAGCAAGCCCAACTCAACGGCGGTTTCGCGTAGCGATTTGTCGTTTTTATAGGCGGTTTTGGCGACTTTGGCGGCGTTTTCGTAGCCGATTTTGCGGTTCAGCGCGGTAACGAGCATCAGGGAATGGTGCAGGAAATAGTCGATTTTTTCCGGTACGGGTTCGATGCCGGCGGCGCAGTTTTCATTGAAGCTGTTGCACGCGTCGCCCAACAGGCGGATGGATTGCAAGAGGTTGTAGGCGATAACAGGCATGTAGACGTTCAGCTCGAAATTGCCCGACGCGCCCGCCATGCCGATGGCAACGTCATTGCCGAACACTTGGCAGCACACCATGGTCATTGCTTCGCATTGGGTCGGGTTGACTTTGCCCGGCATGATGGACGAACCCGGCTCGTTTTCGGGGATTTTGATTTCGCCCAAACCGCAGCGCGGGCCGCTTGCCAACCAGCGGATGTCGTTGGTGATTTTGTTCAGGCTTGCCGCCAGCGTTTTCAATGCGCCCGAAGCGGCAACGGCGGCATCGCGTCCGCCCAAGGCTTCAAATTTGTTCGGCGCGCTGGCAAACGGCAGGCCGGACAATTCGGCGAGTTTGGCGGCGGCTTTTTCGGCGTATTCGGGATGGCTGTTCAAACCCGTGCCGACTGCCGTGCCGCCTAAGGCGAGTTCGTATAAACCTTTGAGCGCGTCGTTCAGACGACCTAAGCCGTGGTCGAGTTGGGAAACGTAGCCGGAAAACTCTTGTCCCAAAGTCAGCGGTGTCGCGTCTTGCAAGTGGGTGCGGCCGATTTTGACGATGGGGGCGAATTCTTTGGCTTTTTTGTCCAATGTGTCGCGCAGGGCTTTCACGGCGGGGATGAGGTGGCGGTTGATTTCAATCGCGGCGGCAACGTGGATGGCGGTCGGGAACGCGTCGTTGGTCGATTGCGCGTGGTTCACATGGTCGTTGGGATGGACGGGCTGGTACGCCGCCAAACCCGTACCGGCGATTTCGTTGGCGCGGTTTGCCAGCACTTCGTTCATGTTCATATTGGACTGCGTGCCGGAGCCGGTCTGCCAAACCACTAAAGGGAACTGCCCGTCGAGCTTGCCGTTCAACACGTCGTCCGCTGCCTGCGTAATCAAATCCGCTTGTTCGGGCTTAATCCTGCCGAGGGAAGCGTTGGTCGCGGCTGCGGCTTTTTTCACCAGCGCCAAAGCATAAATTAGTGGCTGCGGCAGGGGTTTCGCCGCCGATTTTGAAATTGTTGCGGCTGCGCTGGGTCTGCGCGCCCCAATAGGCTTCGGACGGGACTTCAACATTGCCCATGGTGTCGTGTTCGGTACGGGTGCTCATGCGTTTCTCCTGAATTAAATGATAATGCAAATAATTTGCAGGCGTATTATAACGGGCAGGAGGTCGTCTGAAAAAGCGGGGGAAGGAGGTTTGGTAAATAGGGTGGGGCAGTATGTTGAACAATAGGGCAGGGCACGGATTGCGGTATCAAAAAAGGTCGTCTGAAAAGCAGAAAATGGCTTTTCAGACGACCTTTGCTTTATTTTTGAAGGCTTATTCGATATTTTGAACCTGCTCGCGCATTTGCTCGATTAAGACTTTCAGTTCGACCGAAGCCTGCGTGCATTCCGCCGCGATAGCTTTGCTGCCCAGCGTGTTCGCCTCGCGGTTCAATTCCTGCATCAGGAAGTCCAAGCGTTTGCCCGCGCTGCCTTTGTTTTCCGTAACGATGCGGCGGACTTCGGCGATGTGCGTGCGCAGGCGGCTGAATTCTTCGTCAACATCGGATTTTTGGATAAACAGCGCAAATTCCTGTTGCAAACGGTCGTTGTCGATATTGCCGACTGCTTCCGCCAAACGCGCGTTCACCTTGTCCATATGCGCCTGAAGCAGGCTCGGGAACAGCTCGCTCAAGGCATCCACGATTTCTTCCATGCTGGACAAACGTTGCAACAGATGTTCGCCGAGTTTTTTTGCCTTCGCGTTTGCGGGCGGCGGCAAACTCTTTCAACGCTTCGTCCAACAGCTCTTGCACGGTTTTCGCCAAAGCTTCGGGGTCTTCGCTTTGACCTGCCAATACCCCAGGAAAGCGCAACACTTCAGCGACTGTCAGCTTGCCGAAACCGTGTTCCTTGCGCCAAGTTTTGTTCAAATCGGACAACTGTTTCACCAATTCTTCATTGGTTTCCAAACTCTGCCCGCCGACTGCCGCGTCCTGCAACTGAATGCGGCATTCCAGTTTGCCGCGTGCGGCTGAAGCCGCAATTTTTCTCGCGCAACGCGCCTTCCAGATGGCGCAATTCTTCGGGCATACGGAATTGGACATCCAGATAACGGTGGTTCACCGCGCGGATTTCAAGTTCACGCGCTTGCCGCCGCATTCGCCTGCGGCATTGGCAAAAGCCGGTCATACTGTGGATATGGATGGATTGAGTCATGGTTTTACTCCGTTTCAAAAATACGAGTGAAAGTGGAGGGAATATATCATATATAGGGGTAACAAGTTATCCTTCTCTTGCCGGAGGTCGTCCGAAAACTGATTTCAGACGACCACCAAATATTAAAAACTCACAAATGTTCGCTTTTATCTTGGATGAGAGTGAATCTGCATATAATCAAAAAAATAAGAAGCTAAAATCAACTTGAAAGTCTTGGATTTTTTTAGAGAAACGGATATTTTTCAGACGACCTTACCTTATAGGTAAAAATAAATAAATTATTAGTTTGTTGTTTTATAAGGATATTTATTTGTTTGAATCTGCATATAATCAGCAAATAGAGCTTTTAAACTATGCCAAGAATCTTATGGTTCTCGTTTTTTTATTAACTTAGGAGTTGATAGCTTATTATGATTAAATTTTTCATATACACACGGCAACGCAAATATATCAATTGAAATATCAGTCTTTACCATTATGATGCTTGTCAGTATGTTAAAAGAGTTATCTAATTACTTGTAAACTTGAAATAAATCCCTCCTGCAATGGAGGGTTTTTTATGATAGAAACAGCCATCCCGCCGAATCCCGTATAATACCGACCACAAATTTTCACCGCTTCCCCAAAGGACAAATCATGAGCAGTTACACCCGCACTTCACGCGCTGCCGATAGCTTGCGCGACATCAAAATCACCCCGCACTTCCTTCCTCACGCCGATGGTTCGTGCCTGATCGAATGCGGCAACACCAAAGTTATCTGCACCGCTTCCATCGACGAAAATGTTCCGCCGTTCCTTCGCGGCAAGGGGCAGGGCTGGGTTACTGCCGAATACGGGATGCTGCCCGCGTCCACCGCCTCGCGTATGCGCCGTGAAGCCACGGCAGGCAAGCAGTCGGGTCGCACTCAGGAAATCCAGCGTCTGATCGGGCGTTCGCTGCGCGCCGTCGTAGATATGGAAAAACTGGGCGAACGCCAAATCCTAATTGACTGCGACGTGATTCAGGCCGACGGCGGAACGCGCACCGCGTCTATTACCGGCGCATTCGTCGCACTGCAAATTGCGGTCAACAAGCTGCTTTCAGACGACCTCATCAGCGAAAATCCCATCCGCGAAGCCGTTGCCGCCGTCTCCGCAGGCGTCGTGAACGGTGTACCGCTTTTTGGATTTGGATTACCCCGAAGACTCCGGCTGCGACAGCGACGTCAACATCGTTATGACCGTTTCGGGCAAAATCATCGAAATCCAAGGCACGGCGGAAGGCGCGCCGTTCAGCCTCGATGAATTGGGCAAACTGATTGCGTTGGCACAAAAAGGCATTGCCGAGTTGACGGCGCACCAGCAAAAACGCATTAAAAAAATATCCTGCCCTATCGGATAACGGCATTCTGCAAATGATAAAAGGTCGTCTGAAACCTGAAGTTTCAGACGACCTTTTGGAAATCGGACGGTTCGGATTATGCCAATACGCCCAAAATAACGGCGCCTGCTTTGAAGATTGCCGTTGCTTTTTGGCCGGGTACCAGATTCAGCAAATCGCTGCTTTTCATGGTAATGCCCGCGCTCAAAGCCAAGCCATCACCCAAGTCCAAGTCAACGATGCTGTTGACCGAACCGCGTTCGATATGGCTGATGATGCCTGACAATTGGTTACGCGCGGAAAGTTTGATGTTGTCGAGATTGTTGGCAATCAAGATGCTGCCCGCTTTAATCAGCACCACAACGGCCTTGCCTTTTTTTCCAAGCCGAGGTTGCTGACGCTTTCGCAAGTAACGGCTGCTACGATTTCCCTGTCCGGTTGGTAGGGAGACGGTTACTTCGCTGTTGACCGCGCCGTTGCGGATGTCTTTAACGATGCCGTTGAATTGGTTGCGTGCGCTGATTTGCATAATAATAATATTCCTTTCGTGTGTTTGTTGTTTGAATTTGAACGAACAATACTATACCGTTTTCTGATGTCCAAATACAATATTTTTTTAAATAAAAATATGTCTTAATAACTAGTATTTTGTACTGATTGATTAGAAAAAAATATAACAAGATGCAACTATTAGGGTTTGAAATAAAAAAGTCGTCTGAAACCATATTTTCAGACGACCTCCGCTATCCGACGGCCTATTTGCCGCCAAAAATCCAATTTATCTTTGAAATTCATGTAAACGACAGTAAAATACACAAAAGATTTGCCCGCCTTTTTGCCGCAGCGTGAAAAACTCGCTCAAGCAGACGGGAAGATTTCGACTTTGCAGCACCGCGCTGCCCTACCAATCTCAAACAGAAAGCACGAAACATGGCGTTAATCGTACACAAATACGGCGGCACATCAGTAGGCTCACCCGAACGCATTAAAAAAACGTAGCCAAACGTGTCGCCAAAGCCCGCGCCGAAGGACACGACATCGTTGTCGTCGTATCCGCCATGAGCGGCGAAACCAACCGCTTGGTTGCGCTGGCGCACGAAATGCAGGAGCATCCCGATCCGCGCGAGCTGGACGTCGTCTTAGCTACCGGCGAACAAGTAACCATCGGCCTTTTTGGCAATGGCATTGAAAGACATCGGCGTGGATGCCAAAAGCTACACCGGCTGGCAGGTTGCCCTCAAAACTGATACTTCACATACCAAAGCCCGCATCGAAAGCATCGATGACGAAAAAATGCGCGCCGACCTCGACGCAGGCAAAGTTGTCATCGTTGCCGGTTTCCAAGGCATCAGCAGCGAAGGCAATATTTCCACGCTCGGACGCGGCGGTTCAGACACTTCCGCCGTTGCGCTCGCCGCAGCCCTCAAAGCGGACGAATGCCAAATCTATACCGACGTAGACGGCGTTTACACCACCGACCCCCGCGTCGTACCCGAAGCGCGCCGCATGGATACGGTTACATTTGAAGAAATGATCGAACTGGCAAGCCTCGGTTCGAAAGTTTTGCAAATCCGTTCAGTAGAATTCGCCGGAAAATACAAAGTGCGCCTGCGCGTACTGAGCAGCCTGCAAGACGGCGGCAACGGCACCTTAATTACCTTTGAAGAGGACGACAACATGGAAAGAGCTGCCGTAACCGGTATCGCATTCGATAAAAAAACCAAGCCCGCATCAACGTACGCGGCGTACCCGACAAACCCGGCGTCGCCTATCAGATTTTAGGCGCGGTTGCCGATGCCAACATCGAAGTGGACATGATCATCCAAAATGTCGGCAGCGAAGGCACTACCGATTTCTCCTTCACTGTACCGCGCGGCGAGTACAAACAAACCATCGAAATCCTGACCAAACTGCAAGACAGCATCGGCGCAGCCGCCATCGACGGCGACGACACCGTATGCAAAGTCTCCGCGGTCGGCTTAGGCATGCGTTCGCACGTCGGCGTTGCTGCCAAAATCTTCCGCACCCTCGCCGAAGAAGGCATCAACATCCAAATGATTTCTACCTCAGAAATCAAAGTTTCAGTCTTGATTGACGAGAAATACATGGAACTCGCCACCCGCGTCCTGCACAAAGCGTTTGATTTGGGTTAATTGGGTTATATGTTTGAAAGGTCGTCTGAAAACTTATTTTCAGACGACCTTTTATTTTATTGTGGAAAAGTAGCTCAGATTTTTGAATCACACATTTTTGGGTGAAATAATTGCAGGGGAGGGTGGTGGTAACAATGTAGATATTTGCTGTTTTGATTTGCTCTGGCTTATCGGATATAGGCAGAAACAGCAATGTTTTTCAGACGACCTTTTGATGCCTTGATATTTTTGATGTCTTGATATTTAGTGAGGTTAGGCTATCTTTCTGTTTTCCCTTATAATGCCGAGTCTTTCTATACACTTTTCCGTCCTCCCCTTTTCCCATGAAACCGATTCCTAGCTATACGCGCTGGTGGCGTTATAAATCCTACCTGCCCGACGCATCGCTGCCGGCGCATACGGTGGATTGCCCAGACTGCGGCAACCGCATGGATATTCCGCGCCTGCGGCAGGGGCAGGAAGCGCATTGTCCGGTGTGCAATCATGAAGTGGTTGAGGTGGAAAACAATCCTTATGTTGCGCCGCTGGCTTACGCGACGACTTCGCTGATTTTGATGGCGTTTGCGTACAGCATGGTTTATATCCGCGTGGAACTCTTCGGCGTAACATCCGTCCTGTCGCTGCCGGAAATGATGCGGCTTTTGATTTATCAGGATTACGGCTTTCTAGCGGAAGTGATGTTCGTCCTCACGTTCGGCGCGCCGGTATTGTTTTTTTGCTGCTTTGTTTGTACGTTTATACCGCGTTGGTGCGCGAGCGGGCGTATCCTGCGCTGCGGTTTGCGACGCGGGTTTTGGTCAGGCTGCGTCATGCGATTATGGTGGATGTGTTCTTTATTTCCACTTTGGTGGCGTATATCAAGCTCTCGTCTGTGGCGGAGGTTGAATTCGGCTCGGCGTTTTATTTGATGTTTGCGCTGTCGGTCATGCTGATTCGGACTTCGGTCTCGATTCCGCAGCATTGGGTTTATTATAAAATTCACAGGCTGACGGGCGGGGACGCGGTGCAAACGGCATCCGAAGACAAAACCTGTTGCAGCCGCTGCCTGTATTTCCGCGATAAAGACGAGCAGCCTTGCGAGGTTTGCGGTGCGGATTTGTACCGCCGCCGCCCAAAAAGCCTGAGCATTTCGCTGGCGTTTTTGATTGCGGCGTTTATCCTGTATTTCCCCGCGAATATTCTGCCGATTATGATTTCGTCGAACCCTACCGCGCTGGAAGTCAATACGATTTTCAACGGCATTGTGTATATGTGGAACGACGGCGACAGGCTGATTGCAGTGATTATTTTCAGCGCGAGTATTTTTGGTGCCTGTGTTGAAAATTATCGCGATGGCGGTTTTGATTGCGTCTGCTTATTTCAAACCGCCGATGAGCGCGCCGAAAAATGTCGGTGCTTTACCGGATTACCGAATCCATCGGCCGCTGGTCGATGATCGATATTTTTGTGATTATTATTTTTGATGAGTTCGTTCCACACCAACATGGCGCGCGTCGTCCCCGGCGGGGCGGCGGTTTATTTCTGCCTGGTGGTGGTATTGACCATGCTGTCTGCCTATTATTTCGACCCCCGCCTGATTTGGGACAGGCAGCAGCAGCTTTCAGACGACCCCGATTCCGACGATAACCAGAAACAATGAAAAAAACACGATTCTTCTCAAACGCATCGCACACCCGCGCGCGTCAAAAAAACCAATGTCTTCACATCTATCGTGTGGCTGATTCCTCTGATTGCGCTGATTGCGGGCGGCTGGCTGCTGGTAAAGGACATCCGCAACCGAGGTCCGGTCGTCACGCTTTTGATGGACAGCGCGGAAGGCATTGAAGTCAACAACACGGTGATTAAAGTGTTGAACGTCGATGTCGGACACGTTACCCGCATCAAGCTGCGCGACGACCAAAAAGGCGTGGAAGTCACCGCCCAGCTTAACGCCGATGCGAAAGACCTCATCCGCAGCGATACGCAGTTTTGGGTGGTGAAACCGCGTATCGACCAAAGCGGCGTAACCGGTTTGAGCACGCTCCTTTCCGGCTCGTATATCGCGTTTACGCCCGGCAAAAAGCAATGAAACGAAGGACGTATTTGAAGTGCAGGACATCCCGCCGATTGCCGCCATCGGGCAAAGCGGTCTGCGCCTGAAGCTGGTCGGTCAAAACGACAAAATCCTCAATGTCAGCAGCCCCGTGCTTTATGAAAACTTTATGGTCGGACAGGGTAGAAAGCGCGCATTTCGAGCCTGCCGACCAAACCGTGCATTACACCATCTTCATCCAAAGCCCGAACGACAAACTGATTAATTCGGAAAGCCGCTTTTGGCTGGAGAGCGGCATCAATATCGAAACCACGGGCAGCGGCGTGAAACTCAACTCTGCCCCACTACCCGCGTTGCTTTCCGGCGCAATTTCGTTTGATTCGCCGAAAACCAAAAAAACAGCAAAAAAATGTGAAAAAGCGAAGACAGTTTCACGCTTTACGACAGCCGCAGCGAAGTGGCAAATCTGCCCGATAACCGTTCGCTGTACTACACCGCGTTTTTTTCAAACAATCCGTGCGCGGTCTGACCGCAGGCTCGCCCGTCGAATATAAAGGACTGAATGTGGGCGTGGTTTCCGACGTTCCCTATTTCGACCGCAACGACAGCCTGCATCTGTTTGAAAACGGCTGGATTCCCGTGCGTATCCGCATCGAGCCGTCGCGCATGGAAATCAATGCCGACGAACAAAGCAAAGAACATTGGAAACAACAATTCCAAGCCGCTTTGGGCAAAGGTCTGACCGCCACCATTTCCAGCAACAATTTGATTACCGGCAGCAAAATGGTCGAACTGACCGACCAACCCTCGTCTTCGCCCAAGCTGCGACCGCACACCGTTTACGCAGGCGATACCGTCATTGCCACACAAGGCGGCGGTTTGGATGATTTGCAGGCAAAAGTGGCGGATTTGTTAGAGAAATTCAACAATCTGCCGTTGGATAAAACCGTTGCCGGCTTGAACGGCTCGCTTGCCGAACTCAAATCCACCCTCAAATCTGCCAATGCCGCCCTAAGCTCCATTGACAAACTGGTTGGCAAACCACAAACGCAAAACATTCCGAACGAGCTGAACCAAACCTTGAAAGAATTGCGCCAGACCCTGCAAGGCGTATCGCCGCAATCACCCATCTACGGCGACGTGCAAAAATACCCTGCAAAGCCTGGACAAAACCCTCAGAGACGTACAGCCCGTCATTAATACTTTAAAAGAAAAACCCAACGCGCTGATTTTCAACAGCAGCAGCAAAGACCCCATCCCGAAAGGAAGCCGATAATGCGCCTCTTCCCGATTGCCGCCGCCCTGACGCTTGCCGCCTGCGGCACCGCGCAAAGCCCGCAATATTTCGTCCTGCCCGACAGCCAATACATCCGGCCGGCGGCGCAAGGCAGTGAAATCGCGGTCAAAGTCAACCTTGCCGAACCGCTCGCCAACGGCGGCCTCGTTTACCAAACCGATGCGTATCATGTGAATCTGGCGAAGAACCACCTTTGGGCGGCGCCTCTTGACGGCGCGTTGGCGGCAAACCTCAGCAACAAACTCAACCGCCTCAACCCGCGCCATACTTTCGTTCCCGCCTCGCGCAGCCAAAGCAGCCAAACCCTGAAAATCTATATCGAAGCCTTCCAAGGCAGCTATCAGGGGCAGACTACCGTCAGCGGCTACGCCCTGTGGCCGGACGGGCGCAACAAACCGTTTGACGTTACCACCCCGCAACAAGGCGACGGTTATACCGCCATGCTGGAATCTTTTGGAAAAACGGTTTGAACGAAGCAGCAAAAAGCATCGCCTATTGATGAGGTCGTCTGAAAACCCGTTGTGGGTTTCGCTAAAACCATTCATCGTGTAAAAGGAAGAAACATGCACAACATCACGCTCTACACCCATCCCTTTTCACGCGGCAGATACGTCATATGGATGCTCAAAGAATGCGGCGCGGAATACACCGTTGTACCGGTCCAGTTCGGCACGCAAATGAAATCCGCCGAATACCTCGCCATCAATCCACAAGGGCAAGTTCCCGCACTCAAATTCGGTGATGCCGTACTGACCGAGTCGACCGCCATCATTACCTTTTTGGCAGAACAATTCCCCGACAAACACCTTATCCCCGCCGCAGGTACGTTGGAGCGCGGCGAATACTACCGCTGGATGTGCATATTGATGCACCTCGAATACGCAGGCTTCAACAAACTGCACAACCTGCCTGTCGATACGCCCGAATGCCGCCGCCAAATCGGTTACGGCGATTTCGATACCGCATGGAACACATTGCGTGAACACTTGAAAAACCGCGACTATATCGTCAGCAACAGCTTTACCGCGATGGATTTGTACTGCTCCGCGCTGATTCTGCACTTAACGCAAAATTGGAAAGTGTTGCCTGCCGATGAAACCGATGTATTGCAACGCTACGCCGCCAAACACCTCGCCCGCCCCGCTTTCGCCGAAACCACGGCATGGATGCTGGAAACCGCCGCCCAAATGCCGCCTGCAGAGTAAATCAAGGCTATTAAAACAAAAAGGTCGTCTGAAAACCCTTTTCAATCGGGTTTTCAGACGACCTTTGTTGTCATATTCGATGATGTTTTCTCAACCGAACAGCCTGTTCACATCAGAGGCTTTTTTGCGGTAAGGCAGGCGGATGTCGACGCGGAAGATGCCGTCGAGTTGGCGGCTTTGGATTTTGGCATCGTTGTCGTACATCAGCGTCAGGCGTTCTTTGAGGTTGTGCAATGCCATTGAGTTGCCTTTGTGCGGTTTGGCGTTTTCGCTGCTTTCGGGCGGGGTGTACGGGTTTTTCAATGCGGATGTAGATGGATGATTTGTTGAGCTTGGTAAACACGGTAATCATACCGGGACGGTGGGTCGATTCGACGCCGTGGAAGACCGCGTTTTTCCAAAAGGGGTTGGAGCAGGAGGTGCGGCGTTTCCGCGTCATCGGGCGCCTGGTGCTGCCACATTACCTGCACGCGCATATGGCCCATGCGGATTTGTTCGATGGCGATGTATTCCTGCGCCCATTCGATTTCCTGTCCTAAAGTGCTGCTTTTGGCTGCCGTCGCGCAGTTGGGCGCGGAAGAGGTTGGCGAGGTTTTCCAACAGGGTTTCCGCGTCATACGGGCGCAGGCGGATCAGGCTGATGGCGGCGTTGAGGCTGTTGAACAGGAAATGCGGGCGGATGCGGGCGGTCAGCGCGCTGAGACGTGCTTCGGAAATCGAAGGTGCAAAGGCCGTTCCGGCGCGAAGCTTCGTAATACATCAGCCCGAGCAGGAAAAAGGTTGAACAGGAAGAAATGTTGCGAGAGCGTTCTGCCGTGTGTTTTCAGAATGAAAAAAATCGACGATTGCAAATATCGATAAATTCAAAAAGTAGGTAATAATGACACCGTAGGGCGATGTTTTGATGGCAGGGGTGAAGATATTGACGAAATAAGCTTTAACCAAAATCCCCAGTAATACGGGAAACACCCATTGGGAATGATGGTAAATCTCTGCGGAATAGGAGAGCGAAGAATCGCTGATCAAGGGGAGAAAGAACAGACTGCCCAAGACAATAATCAAAAAGGCGCACGACTGTTGCCGAATTGCGCAGATCCGGGACGGCGAATGTATTGTTGATTTGACGTATAATAGACATAAAAATTTCCAACCGTTTTCTTTTTAATGCGTTTATACGAGCCTTATTGGCTCTGTTATTTTATCTGAAGGACGAAACCATGAGTAAGGACAAAAACCTGGTCGGGCCGTTTTAACGAGCCTGTTTCCGAACTGGTGAAAAAATACACCGGTTCGATCGATTTCGATAAACGGCTTGCCGAGTGGGACATTCAGGGTTCGCTGGCTCACGCGCAAATGCTTGTTCAATCAGGTGTTTTGAGTGAAGAAGATTTGGCGGCGATTCGTCAGGGAATGGCGGAGATTATAGCAGAAATCAAGGACGGTACTATTTCTTGGTCGCTGGATTTGGAAGACGTCCACATGAACATCGAACGCCGTCTGACCGACAAAATCGGCGACGCCGGCAAACGCCTGCACACCGGTCGCAGCCGTAACGACCAAGTCGCTACCGACATCCGCCTTTGGCTGCGTGATCAGATTACCGTTATTCAAGACCTGATTCGAAACCTGCAAACGGCTTTGGTTGATTTGGCGGAACAAAACGCCGAAACCGTCATGCCCGGTTTTACCCATCTGCAAGTCGCCCAACCCGTCAGCTTCGGGCACCACATGCTCGCCTACGTCGAAATGCTCGGACGCGATTTCGAACGCATGGCAGACTGTCGCAAACGCGTCAACCGTATGCCGCTCGGCGCTGCCGCCCTTGCCGGTACGACCTATCCGATTCAGCGCGAAATCACCGCCGAATTGCTGGGTTTCGAACAAATCTGCCAAAACTCGCTTGATGCCGTATCCGACCGCGATTTTGCCATTGAGTTCACCGCAGCCGCCTCGCTGGTTATGATTCACCTGAGCCGCTTGTCCGAAGAATTGATTTTGTGGATGAGTCCGCGTTTCGGCTTTATCGACATCGCCGACCGTTTCTGCACCGGCTCGTCCATCATGCCGCAGAAGAAAAATCCCGATGTGCCCGAACTCGTGCGCGGCAAGTCAGGTCGTGTCATCGGACACCTTATCGGCTTGATTACCCTGATGAAATCGCAGCCCTTGGCGTACAACAAAGACAATCAGGAAGACAAAGAACCGCTGTTTGATACCGCCGACACGCTCATCGACACCCTGCGGATTTACGCCGACATGATGCGCGGCGTAACGGTCAAACCCGACAATATGCGCGCCGCCGTGATGCAGGGCTTCGCTACCGCCACCGATTTGGCAGATTACTTGGTAAAAAAAGGCATGCCTTTCCGCGACAGCCACGAAGTCGTCGCCCAAGCCGTGCGCCACGCCGACCAAGCGGGCGTCGATTTGAGCGAACTGCCGCTCGAAGTTCTGCAAGGCTTCAGCGATCTGATTTCAGACGACGTGTACGGCGTACTGACACCCGAAGGCAGTCTGAACGCGCGCAACCACCTGGGCGGAACCGCGCCGGAGCAAGTGCGCCTCCAAGTGAAACGCTGGCAGGAGTTGTTGGCTTAAAAAGGAATAGATAGAAAGGTCGTCTGAAAACCAAAAAAATAGGGCTTTCAGACTACCTTTTCTGGTGAAGTAACTGGTGAATAGTCAGATTTGCTTTTTAACATTATCCCCGTAAAATTCCGGGTCGTCGTAGAACTTTAACCATTGCCCGCATATTCGAAAAATAAGATATTTTCGGTGCATCTGTTTTCAGACGACCTCCTACATTATTTCAGAAAGCCAAAATATGAATACCAAACAAAAAAAGTCATCGCCATAGACGGACCCAGTGCATCGGGAAAAGGTACGGTCGCCTCCCGTGTCGCTCAGGCTTTGGGGTTTGATTATCTGGACTCCGGCGCGTTATACCGTCTGACCGCGCTGTATGCGAAGAAACGGGATGTGGAATGGAACGATGAAGAGGCGGTTGCCGCGCTGGCAGAAAAATCTGCCCGCCCGCTTTGAAGGCACTCAGGTCTTTTTGGATGATGAAGACGTTTCGGGACAAATCCGCAGCGAAGCCATCGGCATGGGCGCTTCTGCAGTGGCGCAGTTGCCAAAAGTGCGTGCCGCTCTTTTGCAGCGGCAGCGTGATTTTCTGACGGGAAAAGGTTTGGTCGCCGACGGGCGCGATATGGGTTCAGTTGTATTCCCCGATGCGGCATTAAAGGTTTTCCTGACCGCAGGTGCGAAAATACGGGCGGAACGCCGTGCCAAACAAATCGGCATTCCGTGCGAAGGCTTGGAATTTGAACGGATTTTTATCGGACATCGAGGCACGCGACGAAGCGGACCGCCGCCGCAGTGTCGCGCCCTTAAAGCAGCTTCCCGACGCGGAGCTTTTTGGATACGGGCGGGCTGAGTATCGAAGAAGCTGTAAAAAAAGTGCTTGATTGGTATCATAAAGTTTGAAATTTAGGGTATAATCCCTGCAGTTTTTGTTTCAGACGACCTTTGGAGCATCCGAAGGTCGTCTGAAATATTTATTTTCAAAAGCCTGCCGTGCCAAGGGCGGCAGGCATTCTCCAACCTACCCCGCACCCCTTGGCGGTGTACCGAAAAAGAGTATATATGACTATGGAAAATTTTGCCCAGTTGCTTGAAGAAAGCTTTACCCTGCAAGAAATGAACCCGGGTGAGGTGATTACTGCCGAAGTCGTGGCAATCGATCAAAAACTTCGTTACCGTTAATGCAGGGTCTGAAATCAGAATCTCTGATTGACGTTGCTGAATTCAAAAAAACGCTCAGGGCGAGATTGAAGTTAAAGTTGGCGATTTCGTTACCGTTACCATCGAATCCGTTGAAAACGGCTTCGGTGAAACCAAACTGTCCCGCGAAAAAGCCAAACGTGCTGCCGACTGGATCGCTTTGGAAGAAGCGATGGAAAACGGCGACATCCTGTCCGGCGTTATCAATGGCAAAGTCAAAGGCGGTCTGACCGTTATGATCAACAGCATCCGCGCATTCCTGCCGGGTTCTTTGGTTGATGTACGTCCCGTTAAAGACACTTCCCACTTTGAAGGCAAAGAAATCGAATTCAAAGTCATCAAACTGGACAAAAAACGCAACAACGTCGTGGTTTCCCGCCGCGCCGTTCTGGAAGCTACTTTGGGTGAAGAGCGCAAAGCCCTGCTGGAAAACCTGCAAGAAGGCTCCCATCATCAAAGGTATCGTTAAAAACATCACCGACTACGGTGCATTCGTTGACTTGGGCGGCATCGACGGCCTGTTGCACATCACCGACCTGGCATGGCGCCGTGTGAAACACCCGAGCGAAGTTCTGGAAGTCGGTCAGGAAGTCGAAGCCAAAGTCCTGAAATTCGACCAAGACAAACAACGCGTTTCTCTGGGTATGAAACAATTGGGCGAAGATCCTTGGAGCGGCCTGACCCGTCGTTACCCACAAGGTACCCGCCTGTTCGGTAAAGTATCCAACCTGACCGACTACGGTGCGTTCGTTGAAATCGAACAAGGTATCGAAGGTTTGGTACACGTTTCCGAAATGGACTGGACCAACAAAAACGTACACCCAAGCAAAGTTGTACAATTGGGCGACGAAGTCGAAGTGATGATTCTGGAAATCGACGAAGACCGCCGCCGTATCTCTTTGGGTATGAAACAATGCCAAGCCAATCCTTGGGAAGAATTTGCCGCCAACCACAATAAAGGCGACAAAAATCTCCGGTGCGGTTAAATCCATCACTGACTTCGGCGTATTCGTAGGTCTGCCCGGCGGTATCGACGGTCTGGTTCACCTGTCCGACCTGTCTTGGACTGAAGCCGGCGAAGAAGCTGTACGCAAATACAAAAAAGGCGAAGAAGTTGAAGCCGTTGTATTGGCAATCGACGTTGACAAAGAGCGCATCTCTTTGGGCATCAAACAACTGGAAGGCGACCCTTTCGGTAACTTCATCAGCGTAAACGACAAAGGTTCTTTGGTTAAAGGTTCTGTGAAATCTGTTGACGCCAAAGGTGCCGTTGTTGCCCTGTCTGACGAAGTGGAAGGCTACCTGCCTGCTTCCGAATTCGCAGCCGACCGCGTTGAAGACCCTGACCACCAAACTGAAAGAAGGTGACGAGGTTGAAGCCGTTATCGTAACCGTCGACCGCAAAAACCGCAGCATCCGCCTGTCTGTTAAAGCTAAAGACGCTAAAGAAAAACCGCGAAGCTCTGAATTCAGTCAACGCTGCTGCAACCGCCAGCGCAGGTACTACCAGCCTCGGCGACTTGCTGAAAGCCAAACTGTCCGGCGACCAAGAATAAGGTTGCAGACATGACGAAGTCTGAATTAATGGTTCGTTTGGCAGAAGTTTTTTTGCCGAGAAAAAAACGGTAACCAATTGCTGGCAAAAGACGTCGAATACAGCGTAAAAGTTTTGGTTGATACCATGACCCGCTCGCTGGCTCGCGGTCAGCGTATTGAAATCCGTGGTTTCGGCAGCTTCGATTTGAACCATCGCCCGGCCCGTATCGGCCGCAACCCCAAAACCGGCGAACGTGTGGAAGTGCCTGAAAAAAACACGTTCCTCACTTCAAACCCGGTAAGGAATTGCGCGAACGTGTGGACTTGGCTTTACAAGAAAAATGCCAACTAAACCTGAGTAAACGAACGCCGCAGAAATGCGGCGTTTTTTTGTCGTCTAAAAAAATATGGTTCTCTATTGTTTTTCCGAATTTGGGCGGAATTTGTAATGGAAAAATTCATAGGGTCGTCTGAAATCATCTATAATACGTTTCTTTTTAATGATTGCCCGTTGATAAAACGTATAGTGGATTAACTTTAAATCAGGACAAGGCGACGAAGCCGCAGACAGTACAGATAGTACGGAACCGATTCACTTGGTGCTTCAGCACCTTAGAGAATCGTTCTCTTTGAGCGAAGGCGAGGCAACGTCGTACTGGTTTAAAAGTTAATCCACTATAATTGTCAAACCCAAAAAAACATAATAAAGGTCAGATATGAGTGATAGAGGTCAACTGTTTGTCGCCCCTCCGTTTGAAAAACCACAGCCCGCTGACTTGGTATCAGGCGGCAGCTGAACAACCGAATTTCATCCGCGATGAAGCACAGGCGCGGGCGATTGAATATTTGGATCGTTTGTGGACGGAACTGATGATGTTCAAACGCAAACGCAATCGTTTCCTAGGGCGCAGCCTGCGCTCTCCCAAGTACCGAAAGGTCTGTATTTTTTTATGGCGGCGTGGGTCGTGGTAAAAGTTTCTTGATGGATGCTTTTTTTCGGCTGTTTGCCATACCGCCGCAAACGCCGTGTCCACTTTCATGCTTTTATGGCGGAAATCCATAAGCGTTTGAAAGACTTGAAAAAGCGAAGCCAACCCTTTAAAAGCAGTTGCTGCCGAGATTGCCAAAGAGACCCGCGTATTGTGTTTTGACGAATTTCACGTCAGCGATATTGCAGATGCGATGATTCTGGGTCGCCTGCTGGAAAAACTTGTTGAGCGAAGGCGTGGTTTTGGTGGCAACTTCTAACTACGCCCCGTCCGAGCTTTATCCCCAAGGTCAAAACAGAAGCAGCTTTCTGCCGACCATCGCGCTGATTGAATCCAGTCTGACCGTCTTAAATGTTGACGGGGGAAGACTACCGCCTGCGCACTTTACGTCCTGCCGAGATTTTTCTTCGTTCCCAACAATGAAGAAAACGAGCAGAAATTAGCTGATTTGTTTAAAGAAATGGCGGGAATTTCCGAACTGAATCCCGGTATCAGCGTAATACACGGGCGCGAAATTCCGCACAAAGCCCAATCCGACCGCGCCATTTGGTTCGATTTCCGCGCTTTATGCTTTGGTCCGCGTTCGCAAGCCGATTACCTCTATTTGGCCGAACATTGTGAAATGGTGTTCGTATCAGGATTGGAACGCCTGACGCCGCAGGAAAAAAAGCCGAAGCGCGCCGCCTTACATGGCTGATTGACGTATTGTACGATTTCCGAGTGAAACTCTGTGCCACCAGCACGGTAGGCGTAAACGATATTTATGTCGAAGGCGATTTCGCCGAAGAATTTACCCGTACTGCCAGCCGTATGGTGGAAATGCAATCGGAAGTTTATTTGGAGCAACCGCATCTGACGTTGAAAAAAATAAGATTCAGGAGAAGAAAAAAAGAGCGGCTTTTTCCCAAAGTATACTGAAATTTGATAAAAATAGCAGTTCATTTTTCCCCAACCTCAGACTATTGTACAATGCAATAAAAAAACAAGGACATAATATGGCTATTGAGCGCACGATCTCCATCGTTAAACCCGATGCTGTAGGTAAAAATGTAATCGGCAAAATTTACAGCCGTTTTGAAGAAAACGGACTGCGTATTGTCGCAGCCAAAATGAAGCATCTCAGCGTACGCGAAGCCCAAGAGTTTTATGCTGTCCATAAAGAGCGTCCTTTTTACGACAGTTTGGTTGCCTTTATGACCAGCGGTCCTGTCATGATTCAGGTGTTGGAAGGTGAAAATGCCGTTGCAAAAAACCGTGAACTGATGGGTGCAACCAACCCTGCGGAAGCCGCTCCCGGTACGATACGTGCCGATTTTGCCGAATCACTCAGCGTAAACGCCGTACATGGCTCTGACAGCCTGGAAAATGCAGCAATCGAGATTGCCTACTTCTTCAGCCAAAGCGAAATCTGCCCGCGTTAACGATAGATGCCGTTCGAACGTCCGACCGGTTCGGGCGATTGGACGGTTTTGTCGATATTGTTTGTCTAAATCTGTTTTCAGACGACCTTTCTAAAATGGGGGTCGTCTGAAAATATGATAGAAGAAGCCTGAGAATAAAAGTTGTTTGCTAAAAAAGGATTGGGGAAATTTTCCAGACTGTTGCGAAGCTCCCTTCTCCATCAGATTCACAAGACTTATAACCAACGGCAACCTTTATTTAAAAGCTTTACCAAGAAATAAACCACATGAAAACCAATCTGCTGAATTATGATTTAAACGGACTGACCCATCATTTTGCCGAGATGGGCGAAAAACCATTCCGCGCCAAACAAGTCATGCGCTGGATCCACCAAGCCGGTGCGCAAAGTTTCGATGAAATGACCGATTTGGCAAAATCCCTGCGCCTGAAACTCAACGAACAGGCAAGCGTGGATGTGCCCAAACTGATGATGGCGCAAGAATCTGCCGATGGGACGCGCAAATGGCTGTTGGATGTAGGAACGGGCAACGGCGTGGAAACGGTGTTCATCCCCGAAGCAGAACGCGGTACGTTGTGTATTTCCTCTCAAGTCGGCTGCGCATTGGAATGCACCTTCTGTTCTACCGGCCGCCAAGGTTTCAACCGTAATCTGACCGCTGCCGAAATCATTGGGCAACTGTGGTGGGCAAATAAAGCAATGGGCGTTACGCCGAAAAAAACGAACGCGTGATTTCCAATGTTGTCATGATGGGCATGGGTGAGCCAATGGCGAACTTTGATAATGTCGTTACTGCGCTGAGCATTATGCTGGACGATCATGGCTACGGCCTAAGCCGCCGCCGCGTTACTGTTTCCACATCAGGCATGGTGCCGCAAATGGACAGGCTGCGCGATGCGATGCCTGTTGCGCTGGCAGTATCCCTTCATGCTTCCAACGACGAAGTACGCGATCAAATCGTTCCGCTGAATAAAAAAATATCCGTTGAAAGAGTTGATGGCGGCATGTCAACGCTATTTGGTCAAAGCACCAAGAGATTTCATTACTTTTGAATACGTTATGTTGGACGGAATCAATGATAAAGCGCAACATGCGCGCGAACTGATTGAGCTGGTAAAAGACGTACCGTGCAAATTCAATCTGATTCCGTTCAATCCTTTCCCCAATTCCGGCTACGAACGATCTACCAATGAAAATATCCGCGTTTTCCGCGATATTTTGCAGCAGGCAGGATTCGTGGTAACCGTCCGCAAAACACGTGGCGACGATATTGACGCAGCTTGCGGTCAATTGGCAGGACAAGTACAAGATAAAACACGCCGCCAACAAAAATGGCAGCAGATTTTGGTTGAACAACAGAGCTGATTATGAAACTGAACATTTGGCAACCCATTATTTTAACTTTGGTTTTGGGCGCATGCGCCGGCCCGAAAGGTCCAAGCAGAGCGGAACGTGCGACACAGGTCGCCAATATCAAAAACCCAGTTGGCTATCGAATACATGCGCGGGGGGCGATTACCGTCAAGCAACGGTAAGCATTGAAGAGGCATTGAAAGCGGACAGCAGCAATGAAGATGCATGGCTGGTTCGCGCACAAATTTATCAATATCTTAAAGTTCGCGAAAAAGGCGCAAGAAAGCTTCCAAAAAGCCCTATCTTTGAAACCTGACAATGCGGAAATCAATAATAACTACGGCTGGTTCTTGTGCAGCGAGATGAATAATCCCGCCCAGTCCATCAGTTATTTTGACAAAGCCCTGGCCGATCCGACTTATCCTTCTCCGTTTATCGCCAACCTCAACAAGGGCATTTGCAGCGCGAAGATGGGACAATATTCGCTGGCAGAAGCTTATCTCGAACGCTCTTTGGCTGCGCAACCTCAATTCCCGCCTGCGTTTAAAGAACTGGCAAGAACCAAAAATGCTGGCAGGCAATTTAAACGAAGCGGACTATTATTTCCGTCAATACCAAAGCAAAGTCGATGTCTTGCAGGCAGATGATTTGCTGCTGGGTTGAAATTGGCGACTGCTTTGGGCAATAGCCAGGCAGCCTACGAATACGAAGCCCAGTTAAGGGCAAACTTCCCCTATTCGGAACAATTACAGGCAGTAACCACAGGGTAAGTAACCACATGGAAAAATCAAAAAGAAAAAAACGAATACGACATTCAAGCTGCCAAATCATTGGGTGATGAGCTGGGACAACTCAGACACAAATCAGGTTGGGATATTGACGAAGTAGCACGACGGTTGAAACTGTCTGCCGAACAAATTGAAGCACTTGAAAAAGGAGACTATTCTTTCTTTTCAGGATTGGTCTTCGTTATGGGCTATCTGCGTTCTTATGCCCGTCTGTTGAAAATCGATGAAGCAACCATTACAGGTCGTCTGAAAGCCATTTCCGCGCCGGAAGAAGACCATGTCTATCTGGTTGATCGCAAACAAAATGCCGGCTTGAACTACCAAGATGGTGAAAAAGTCGGTTTTCCCAAATGGGTTTTGGGCATGGCGGCGCTCATCCTGCTTGGCGGCGGTATTTATGTTTGGCAAAAGCAAGTCCAATCATGAAAAACGAACAACAAGTCGCGCAAAACAGCGATGCAGTACGCAACAGTATGCAGACGCCGGATTTGAAAAAAGAAAAATGTTGCCGTTTCCAATATGGCAGAAAAACGGCAAACAAGAAATATCCAATGCCGAAAAAAAGCAGCTTCAAGTGTCGCCGCATCCGAAGCAGCAGCATTCGAACCTGAAGTCAAAGTCGATTCAGACGAGCTTTGGATTAAAGTCCAATACCGAAGCAATCTGATTATCACCGACAAGAAAGGTACCATGATTTTCAGCCGGATCATTCCCGCAGGAAGCGAAAGGCGTTTTAAAGGCGGTGCGCCCTACAATGTCTGGATCGGTATTGCCACAGGCGCACAAGCCAATTACGGCGGGACAACCATCAATCTGGCAGAATACCGGGTTGCCGGTGAAAAAAATCAGCTTCCTTTGTAGCAGGAAAAAAATAAAGATGAACACACCCAAACGCCGCCAAACCCATCAAGTACAAATCGACCATCTCACCGTCGGTTCGGATGCCCCCGTTGTCGTTCAATCGATGACCAATACCGACACTGCAGATGCGGAAGCAACCGCCCTGCAAGTCAAAGAATTGAGCGATGCAGGCTCAGAAATGGTGCGCATTACCGTCAACAGCCTGGAAGCCGCCTCCAAAGTTGCCGAAATCCGCCAACGTTTGGACGACATGGGTTACACCACCCCGCTGATTGGCGACTTCCATTTCAATGGCGAACGTCTGTTGGCAGAATTTCCCGAGTGCGGCAAAGCCTTGTCCAAATACCGCATCAACCCCGGCAATGTCGGCAAAGGCGCAAAAGGCGATGAAAAAAATTTGCCTATATGATTCGGACTGCCGCCGAAAACGACAAAGCCGTCCGTATCGGCGTCAACTGGGGTTCGCTTGACCAAAGCCTCGCCAAGCGCATGATGGATGCCAATCTGGCGTCCTCATCGCCCAAACCGCCCGAAGAAATCATGAAAGAAGCCTTGATTATTTCGGCGTTGGAATCTGCTGAAAAAGCCGTCCGATTAGGTTTGCCTGAAAACAAAATCATCTTGTCGTGCAAGGTCAGCTCCGTTCAAGATTTGATTCAGGTTTACCGCGAACTGGGCAGCCGCTGCCAATATCCGCTCCACTTAGGCTTGACGGAAGCAGGCATGGGCAGTAAAGGCATTGTCGCTTCGACTGCCGCCTTGGCCGTACTGCTTCAAGAAGGCATCGGCGACACCATCCGCATTTCCCTGACTCCCGAACCCGGCAGTTCGCGTACGCAGGAAGTCATCGTCGGCCAAGAAATTCTACAAACCATGGGACTGCGCTCGTTTACCCCCATGAGTTACCGCCTGCCCGGGCTGCGGACGCACCACCAGCACAGTCTTCCAAGAGCTTGCCCAAGACGTACAAAAATTACCTTCGCCAAAAAAATGACCGTATGGCGCACCCTTTACCCCGGTGTAGAATCTTTAAACGTTGCCGTCATGGGCTGCGTCGTTAACGGACCGGGCGAAAGCAAACTGGCAGACATCGGCATCAGCCTGCCCGGAACTGGCGAAACCCCTGTTGCCCCGGTTTATGTTGACGGAGAACGCAAGGTGACTTTAAAAGGCGATAACATCGCAGCCGAATTCTTAGAGATTGTCGAAGAATACGTCAAAGTCAATTATTGCGAAGGCGGTGCAAAACGTAGTCAAAACCGTATCATCCCGATACAGTCAGCTTGATAGGCATGAGAATAAAAGGTCGTCTGAAAAACATGAACTGCACCCCAAAAAGTTGGACATCCCTCCAACTCACAAGGTGCAGTTTTTTTATGAGCAAATATACATTACACTTCAAATACCAAGCCGTACTCCACTACCTGCATATACGCAGCCAACAGCGTACCGCAGACCACTACGGCATCTCCCGAACCCACCTGCGACGATGGATACGCGCCTATCAAGAAGGCGGCATCGGCACACTCGAACATCCCCAATCCAAAACCATGCCCCAACACCGCAAAAACCCCTTCATCGCAGATAAACCCGACCAAGAAAAAACACAGGCAGAGCTTATCGAAGAGTTGTGCTATATGCGCGCAGAGGTTGCCTACCTAAAGGAGTTAAAAGCCCTCAGCCAAAAGCGGACCGAAAAGGACAAAGCCAAACCGTCCAAACACTGAGGGCGCAACACCCGCTCAAATACCTGCTGCACATCGCAAACCTGCCCAAAAGCAGCTTTTACTACCACCGCCAAGACCGACCCGACCCCGACGCAGCCGACAAAGCCCTCCTTGTCGAAACCTACAAACGGCATAAAGGACGCTACGGACAAAGGCGCATTGCCGCCGCATTGGGTTGGAACCGCAAAAAAGCGGCGCAGTTGATGAAGCAGTTGGAACTGAAAGCCCTCATACGGGCGAAAAAGCCTACCGCCATCCCGCCATGGGCGAGATATCGGAACACCTCCTCAAACGCCGGTTCAAAGCCCGAAAGCCCAACGAAAAATGGCTGACCGACGTGACCGAACTCAAAGGGAAGGACGGCAAACTGTACCTCTCGCCAATCTTGGACTTGTTCAACCGCGAGATCGTCGCCTACGCCATGAGCCGCAGAGCCGACAGCGAAATGGTGAAGGAAATGCTCGAAAAAGCCGCCCCCGTCTGACTGATAAAGGAACGATGCTGCATTCCGACCAAGGTGTGCTGTACCGTACGGCGGGGTATAGGGAATTGCTTGCGGAGCATTCCATGGTTCAAAGCATGTCGCGAAAGGCGAACTGTTGGGACAATGCGCCGATGGAAAGCTTCTTTGCGGTGTTGAAGACGGAGTGTTTCTATAACGCAGGTGAATTGACGGTAGATGAATTGATGAAGCAGATAGATGACTATATGGATTACTACAACCGGGAGCGTTGTAGTTTGAAATTGAAAAAAAGCTGAGTCCTGTCGCATACAGAACCCAGCTTGCACAGAGCGCCTGAATAGGCTTTTATGAGTGTCCAAGATTTGGGGGCCAGTTCAACATTCAGACGACCTTTTGGTTTGCCGGTATATTTATTAATGAAAATTAGGAAGAGGTAGAGAAATAGACCAGTTGCTTGGAATATTCAGCCCGTTAGAAACTTGGTCATGCTAAATTTGTTAGGCACGAGGTTTTGTCCATTCGCTATTTTCAAATTAACCTCAAACTCAAAAAAAAGGCGATACCTTTCAGTACCGCCAAAGCTGCTTTGGTGATGAAACCTGTTATTTCGAGGCGCAACGGAAGCCTAGGTTGTGCAGGACGTATTTCGATTGCAGGCTGGTGCGAATGCCGTAGCGCAGGAAGGCGGCGTAATTTGATGGGTCACTGGAGCCTACGGATGCGCCGCTGCAAAAACATTTGCGTATCGGCATTGCCTGACGAGAGCAGGCTGCTGTTGAAGTCTTCCGTCCATTCCCAAATCAGGCCGTGCATATCGTAAATGCCCCAGTAGTTGGGTTTGCTTTTGCCGACATCGCGTAAGCCGTTTCTGCCGCCGTCTGCATACCAGTCAAGAATGGTACGGTTGTATCCGGGTTCGGCAGAACCGTTTTTCTGTGTGGCGGAGGCAAGTCCGGCAAATTCCCATTGGTCTATGGTCGGCAGGCGTTTGCCTTGCGCAGTACAGTAGGCATTGGCGGCAAACCAAGATACGTTGGTTACCGGATGTTTCAGTTCGTTGGGTTTGGGCGCATAGCTGTTGCTGCCGGTTTTAACCCAGTGTTTGAGGTAGGCAGGTTCGGCTTGTTTGGAGCTGACTTTGCCTTTTTGCCACTGCGGGTGTTTTTTGACAAACTCTGCAAATTCGGCATTGGTAACGGGATATTTGTCGATTTGGAAGGGTTTGACTTTAATGATGCTTGTTTCTTTCTTCAGATAGAGCGGGCGGTAGCTGCCTCCTTCAACTTTTGCCATTTCGGCCGCCGCTGCACTGCCGCTTGCGACAAGGGTAAAGAAGGCGAGGAGTGGTATGAGTTTCATAACGGGCTTTCTAATCTGAATGCGGGGTATTAGGCTTTGATTATATAGCGAAACCGGATAAAAATCCTTAGAGGCCGTCTGATTATTGTGCTTTTGGCTTGTCGGGTTCGTGAATGCTTGAAACTGGTTTTTCAGACGACCTTCGATACTTGATAGGTCGTCTGAAAAACCAATCTTTCGATTGGTTGTGGAAGAAAGCCACTGTTGTCCTTGCATCAGCCGGAACAGCAGTGGCTTTTTTCTGTCTCTACGCCGAGATGACTGGATTAGTAGCCGCCTTTACCTGCAGATGCTGCGGAAGCAGGCGCTGCTGCGGAAGATGCAGGGGCAGCCGGAGCTGAAGCGGCAGGGGCTGAAGCCGCACCGCTACCTGCATAGGCTTTGTCTTCCAGTTTTTTGGTCATGATTTCAGGGTTCTCTGCGCCCTCTACTTTCAATTGACCCAACGCGCCTTTGTTGAACGCACGGAACAGAGAGTGGTCAACCACAGTATAGCTGCCCGGAATATCGGCTTTAAATTCGATAATCGCTGCGCCACCGGCAGGGATCAGGGTGCTTTGTACGTTTTCGTTGATCAGTTTGCCGCCTTCTACATAAACTTTGTCGAAGATTTCACCGATAACGTGGAAGGAGGAAACGAGGTTCGGACCACCGTTACCAACGTACATACGGACGGTTTCGCCTGCTTTGGCTTTCAGGGCGTTGTCGCCGGCGATAGCGCCTACGTGACCGTTAAATACAACGTATTCAGGTTGTTCGGCGATGGCTTTGTCCATATCGAACGGTTGTAGGCCTTGCGCACCTTTTTTACCTTTGGTGTAGAAGTCGCCTTGTACGATGTAGAACTCTTTGTCTACTTTAGGCAGACCTTCTTTAGGTTCAACCAAAATCAGACCGTACATACCGTTGGCGATGTGCATACCGACAGGGGCAACGGCACAGTGGTAGATGTACAGACCGGGTTGCAGGGCTTTGAAGCTGAATGTAGAAGTACGGCCCGGAGCAGTGAAGCTGGCTTCTGCACCGCCGCCTGGACCGGTAGCAGCGTGGAAGTCAACGTTGTGCGGTACGGTAGAAGACGGGTTGTTAGAGAATTCGACTTCTACGGTGTCGCCTTCGCGTACGCGGATCATGCGGCCCGGAACGTCGCCGTTAAATGTCCAGTAGTGGTATTCCACGCCATCGTCCATTTTCATGGTTTTTTTCGACGGTTTCCATTTTCACGCGGACACGTGCAGGGATGGTCGCGGTCAATGGCAGGCGGAACTTCAGGAGCGTGGGTGGTTACCGCGTCGATAACAGGCAGCTCGGCAGCGGGAGTTTCGGCAGCAGCTTGAGCACCGGAAGCAGAAGCCTCGGAAGCTGCAGGAGCGGAAGCGGTTTGCTCGGCAGGTTTTTGGGCAGCTTGCTCACCACAGGCGGCTAAAGCAAAAAACTGAAGCAATGATTGCAGCTAAAGCTTGGCGTTTCATAGTTGTCATTTCCTTTAATAACTATTTTAAGAAGGTCAGGGTATATTTTTTCAACCTTTGTCGTCCGCGGCATACCGCTTTCGGCTCTTTCAAACTGCCTTATTCCGGGTCGTCTGAAAGGCATCTCTTGTGAACTTTTGTAGGATTATGTAGGTGGTTTTACCGCTATATCTTGACCTAAATCAATTAATTCATCAAAGATGAACTTTTTACTACCCATTTTACTACTTAATAACTAGATAAAACTACATCAAATCATCTATTATTGCTCACATGTTTTATCCAATTCTTTACAAAAATGCCACCGTATTTTTTTGATAATAAGAATTATTATTGACTATATATCTGTTTTTTTAAAGATTGTTGTTAAGAGAATATTTCTTTTGCCTGAAAAAGAGTGCTACAATCTTTAACATTCATATAGTATGAATTTATAAGCAACCACTTTTTACCAAAATAAGGAGTTCTGAAATGGGACAGTACAAGAAGCTATGGTACTTGCTGTTTGCCGTCCTGGCAGTCTGCTTTACCATTCTTGGCTACATGGGCAGCGAGGTTTATAAAAAAGCCCCGCCTTACCCTGAAAGAGTCGTTTCGGCATCAGGCACTCAGCTGATGACCAAAGACGATATTTTGGCAGGTCAGTCTGCCTGGCAAACCACCGGCGGTATGGAAGTCGGTTCCGTATTGGGACACGGCGCATACCAAGCTCCGGACTGGACAGCCGACTGGCTGCACCGCGAGCTTGTCGCATGGTTGGATTTGACTGCGCAAGAGACTTACGGCAAAAAATTCAACGAAGTTTCTCCTGAAGAACAAGCCGTACTGAAAACCCGCCTTGCCGACGAATACCGCAACCAAAGCCGTATTAAAGAAGACGGCAGCGTCGTTATCAGCGATACCCGTGTCAAAGCCATTGAGAGCATCCTGCCTTACTACCACGGCGTATACAGCGATGATCCCGCCCTTCAGACGACCCGCGAACACTTCGCAATGAAAAACAACACATTGCCAAGTAAAGAAGCGCGTGAAAAACTGTTCAACTTCTTCTTCTGGACTTCATGGTCTGCCTCGACCAACCGTCCTGACGAAACTTTCACCTACACCAACAACTGGCCGCACGAGCCTTTGATCAACAACGTACCGACTACTGAAAAACTACATGTGGTCGTTCACCAGCGTTGTATTGCTCTTGATGGGTATCGGCTTGCTGATGTGGGGTTACTCCTTCCTGACCAAACACGAAGAAGTGGAAGTTCCGACTGAAGACCCGATTTCCAAAGTACAGCTGACTCCTTCCCAAAAAAAGCATTGGGCAAATACGTCTTCCTGACAGTCGCCCTGTTTGTGGTACAAGTGTTGCTGGGCGGCCTGACCGCGCACTACACCGTCGAAGGTCAAGGCTTCTACGGCATCGACGAAGCACTCGGCTTCGAAATGTCCGACTGGTTCCCTTACGCATTAACCCGTACTTGGCACATCCAATCCGCCATCTTCTGGATTGCAACCGGCTTCCTGACAGCAGGTCTGTTCCTGGCTCCGATTGTTAACGGCGGCAAAGATCCCAAGTTCCAACGCGCCGGCGTAAACTTCCTGTACATCGCCCTGTTCATCGTAGTCGGCGGTTCTTACGCAGGTAACTTCTTCGCCTTGACCCACGTCATTCCGCCTAAATTCAACTTCTGGTTTGGACACCAAGGTTACGAATACCTCGATTTGGGCCGTTTCTGGCAACTCCTGCTGATGGTCGGCCTGCTGTTGTGGCTGTTCCTGATGCTGCGCTGTACCGTTTCCGCCTTTAAAGAAAAAGGCGTGGACAAAAACCTGCTGGCAATCTTCGTTGCCTCCATGGTCGGTGTCGGCGTGTTCTACGCGCCCGGTCTGTTCTACGGCGAAAAATCCCCGATTGCCGTGATGGAATACTGGCGCTGGTGGGTGGTTCACCTGTGGGTAGAAGGCTTCTTCGAAGTATTCGCTACCGCAGCCTTTGCCTTCATCTTCTACAACATGGGCTTCGTCCGCCGCAGTACCGCTACCGCATCCACTCTGGCTGCCGCCGCCATCTTCATGTTGGGCGGTATCCCGGGTACGCTGCACCACCTGTACTTCTCCGGTTCTACCTCCGCCTCTATGGCAATCGGTGCCTGCTTCTCCGCATTGGAAGTCGTACCGCTGGTATTACTGGGTCGTGAAGCTTACGAACACTGGTCTTACCAACACCTGTCCGAATGGGCGAAACGCCTGCGTTGGCCGCTGATGTGCTTCGTAGCAGTTGCCTTCTGGAACATGATCGGTGCCGGCGTATTCGGCTTCCTGATTAACCCGCCGATTTCCCTGTTCTACATCCAAGGCCTGAACACTACCGCAGTTCACGCACACGCAGCCTTGTTCGGTGTGTACGGCTTCTTGGCACTGGGCTTCGTCTTGCTGGTTGCCCGCTACCTGAAACCAAACGCAAAAATTCGACGACAAACTCATGACTTGGGGCTTCTGGCTGCTCAACGGCGGCTTGGTCGGCATGATCGCCATCAGCCTGCTGCCTGTCGGCGCCATTCAAGCATACGCCTCCATCACTCATGGTCTGTGGTATGCCCGTAGCGAAGAATTCCTGCAAATGGAAATCCTCGACACCCTGCGCTGGGTACGCACAGCAGCCGACTTGATCTTCATCGGCGGTGCAGTCTGCGTAGCCATCCAAGCAACCAAAATCGTATTCAGCCGCGATAAATAAATCCTAGCTTGAATACCCTGCAAAAGGTCGTCTGAACATTTTTCAGACGACCTTTTCTTTTGGAAGATAGAAGAAACTCAATGGGGAGTTGCCTGAAAGGGGTAGGGCAGCTTAGCTTGGTTCATGCTCGCTTACGCCTTATTATCAGACATCGGAGCCATGCCGTTAATGTATTGGGTTTGCTGAATCTGCTCGTCGCTGGCAAACATTCGGTCAAACACGCTGCGGACTTCATCGGTCAATTCTACGTTCAGACTTTTCAGGGATTGATAGACCTGTTTCAACCATGAACGGAAACGGCGGAACACCCCGCGCAATTCTTCGCTTGGTGCTTTGCCTTCGTACAGGTAGGCTTCAAAAACCGCGCGCCCATTTCTCGTGGCTCTCGCGCTGCTCGTTTAGACTCATTGCGTCCCATGCGGCAAGGTCTTTCACGCCGAACCAATCCAAGGTCGTCTGAACGTCGGACAGGAATTGACGCTCCTGCCCGGTCAGGTTTTCGGTAGGCTTGGCGGTCAGGTCGCGGGCGATACGGGTATTTGTTTCAAGGAAGAAATGCCCCAGTTCGTGAACGAATATAGATGCGTCGGCGTTTTTCAACAGGGCAATCAGGTTATGCTCACGGCTGAACATCCCACGGTCTGCGCCGCCTTGAAACAGTATGTCTTGATTGGTGTCGGTGTTGGGGGTAGAATTGTCATATGCCCTCTCCCCGTTTCGGACGTTGAGGCTTTGGCTGGAAATGTTTTTTTGATGACATTTTCGGATATTGCCGTTGGGGGATACTTCCGTATGGAATAGCTCGAAAATCTTTCTTTTTACGGCTGGCTTCGGCGATGTAAACCATCAGCCCGTCATCAAATCTCTTCAAATACGCAACCCGTTCAGCCCCTTGTTCTGATTGAAAACCTGTTACGATTTTGTCAGGCGATGTAACAATATCGGGAATCCGCGTCAAATCCTCCGCTGTTACGGCAACCTGTCCGCGTTCTTCTTCCGTTTTGGTGTTGCCATGTTCTTTGTAGATGTGGTGTGCTGCAAATCGGCTGATGGAATGTGAATATCCCTGTGTATCGGCAATTCAGGTATCTGCCGCGTTATCCAAAGTCCAAAATACAGCTTCGTTTTTCGCGGTTTCCCGTCCGTCTGTTGTCCAGATGTTGATTGCATCCTGCGGGTTTTCGCTATGTACCCATCCGCGCGGCGGGTTGCTTGCTAATGCTTGATTCAATACGCTGTCGTCTAAAAAGGCTTTCGCCGACCACATTCATGCCCCCCCATAGGCTGCGTCAAAAATCACGGATTCCCATATTCAGACGACCTGCAAGGGTTTTCGATTGCGCGGGCGTACAGCGTGGCATTTGCTTCAGCCTGCGTCTTGTTCATTATTTGTTGTTTCATTCCATAAACGTTTGGTGAGGATTTTCTCTGCCGATTGTTGTATATCAATAGAAAAAGGTCGTCTGAAACTTGGATTTCAAGTTTCAGACGACCTTTCTTGTTACTTCAAACGCCTTTAGAACTTGGCTTCAAGCGTGAAATTGTAGCTTCTGCCGGGGGAGGTGAAGCGTTCTATACCGGCATGGGTTTTGTTGTCGACGCGGTTGACTGTGCCGAATTCGCGGATGCTGCGCAGCGATTCCCAAGTATAGTATTTTTTGTTGCCGATGTTGTACGCACCGGCGCGCAGGGTGAAATATTTGCCTAAGTTGACGTAGCCTGTCAGGTCGAAAAGCGTATAGGCTTTGCTGTGCTTGGCAAAAGGCCAGGGATTGTTCAAATCATCACTGCTGTGGACGGTGTCAGACGGTTTTTTAGCTGCGGTGTGTGTCAGGTACGCATTGACGCCCCAGCGTTTGGACGGCGCATCGTAGCCCAGATTGTAAACGGCAGACCACGGGGAAAGGGCGTTAATCGGGGTTTCCTGTCCGTTGGTCTGTTTGGCTTTGCCTTTGATGTAGCTGACGTTGATACCTGCGTGCGTGCCTTGCGGCAAACCGATGCTGTCAAGGTTCCATGTGCCGTTAAATTCCAAACCTTTCGCCCATGCGGAGGAACGGTTTTGGTTTTGCCAAACGGGTGAGCTGACCAATGCGGTACCGTCGGAAATCGGCGCATAATTAGGGCTGTTGGGGTTGTCTGAGGACACACCCATGTAGGTCAGTTCGATAAAGTTGCGGTAGCGGGTTTGGAAGCCGGAGAGTTTAAAGTTTCCGGCTTTGCCACTGCCGGCAAGTCCCAGCTCGAAGTTTTTGGCGGTTTCCGCCTTCAGGTTAGGATTGGCTTTAAGGTAGAAGTCAGGATGCGGGAACAATAGCCAGGTTTCGTCTGAAGTCGGCGCGCGGAAGCCAGTGCTGTATTTTGCCAAAAGATTCAAATGTGGAGTGAATTTCCAGTCTAATCCTAAACCGTAGCTGAAACCGCTGTGTTTACGTTCGCTGCCGAGATAAGGAATTTGACCGCGGATGGCAGGAGTGTAGTTGGGATTGTCTTTGGCTTTGCTGCTGCTGTTGTCGTAGCGAAGCCCGGCATTGAGGCGGTATTGGCTGCTGTCGCCGAATTGGAATGTGTTGTTCCAGTAGGCAAAACGGTTTTTGGAGGAGCTTTCGACCAGCATAGTCAATTCTTGGTTGTTGGACGTTTGATATTTCGGGTCGTATAGGCGTACCCAATAGCTATGATCTCTATTGTCGTTGTCGTTTTGGGAACCACCCAATCCGTATTGCATTGCCCATACCAATTTGGAAAAGTCGATTTGTTTTTCAGCATCGGCACCAAATTGGGTATTTTTTTGACGGATGTTGCGAAACATATGGTACACGTCGCTGTTCACACCGTTGCTGGCGTAATCGGTCGGCAAGTCCCAAGTCCAGGTACTCATGTCGATGGTTTGACGGTCGTAATGCAGGTTGAGACTGTCCCATGGTCCTTTGTCAAGTTGGTTTTTGTATTCAAAACCGATGCGTTTACGGTAGGAGATGTCTTGGCGGGAACGGGTATCGCCTAGTGCCTCGCCTTTCCAGTTTGCCGCCCACATATTAGATAATTCAGTCGTCGTGCGGTCGGTGCGTGAATCCTCGTAAATCCAACCGATACGGTTTTTATCGTTGAAGTTGTAACCCAGTTTGAATAAGGTGCTTTTTGTTTACCCAATCTTGTGGATCGGGTTTGCTGCGGGCTACGCCGCGGCTGCCGTAGTTGGTGCTGCCGGCATTCGGGTTCCAGCTTTGTTTGTTGTCGGTGATGACGGTATCGGCAGCGTCGCTGTTGTTTTTTTGGTTTCTTTACCGAAACGGCGGGTATAAACCATCAATGCATCCAGACCCAGCCAAGTTCCTGCAGCGGTAATGCTGCTGAATTTCTGGCTGTTGCGTCCGATATAGCCGCCTTTAATGCCTAAGTGGTAAGGCTTTTTCTTCGGAAACATAGTCGCTTGCGGATTTGGTTTTATAGTTGACGGCACCGCCCAATGCGCCGCTACCGGATTTGAGCGAGTCCGCGCCTTTGTTGATGGTAACTTCCGAGAAATTTTCAGGTTCGGAAGTGTTGCGGTTGGCATTGAAGTTGCCGTATGCGCCGAACAACTCTTGGAACGCTTCAGACGACCTGCTTTCTGCTTGCGCCAGTCCGTCCACGTTGATGGCAACGCGGTCTTTATCGACACCGCGTATGGTAAAACCGTTGGAACCTGAGCGTCCGCCTTCGACGACGCTGATGCCCGGATCGTAGCGTACCAAGTCGCTTTCATCGGAGACCATTTGTTTATCCAATGCCTGACGGCGGACTTTCTCTTCACCGAGTTTTTTTGGACTTTGCGGCCGCCGATGACTTTGACTTCATTCAAGTCCTGATGGGCTTGTGGTACGGGGTCGGCAGCGAAGGCAGGGAAAGTTTGGCTGACAATAGCTGCCAGCAGTACGGGTTTAAAGGGGAAGGACATTTTTTGCCTCTTAAAGATGTACTGATTATCGGTTTATTGGGATGTTTGACGTACGGTTACTTGCTGACAGGTGTCAAGCTTGTATCCGTCGTATTGCGGTCGTCATCATTCTTCACGCCGCCGAACACGGTATCCAACGATTTATCGGCATCAAAGGTTACTTTGCCGCCTATACTGACTTCTGTTTTATCGCCGTTAAATTGACCAAAGAATTTCCCTTCGACTTTGCCGTTTTTACCATCGGATTCAGCAGTGCCTGAGAAATCAACGCCGTTGATGCCAACATCTTTCATCACAACATCCGGACCGTAATCCGCATTACCTAAAAATCGTGCCGCCGAGTTTGTTGGTGTTGAAATTGGCTGTTAGCAGTGAAAGTTTGGGCGTGTTTTTTTCAGACGACCCGGAGGATTTGCCCGGATCGTAGGTTGAGGTAACGATATTGCCGTTGCGGACGCGGACAGCCCAAACTTCGTATGTAGTCTTGCCTTTTGCCACTGTACTGTCTGACGGAGTGTAATAAGACGGTTTCGCCGTTCCGACGGGTTTGCCGCCGACAAACAGGTCTGCCGTGCCGTCTGCATTTATCCATGCGCCGAATTTGAGGTGGTCATGTTTGGTTGCCGGTGCATAGGTGAATTGTCCGGAATTGCTGCAACAGACAAACAGTTTTCCACCCTCAGACAAAGGCTGGCCTTCGTGGCGGGTACGCAGGGCATAAGACGGGCTGGAATAGGAGGGGACAATCGGGTCGGAATATGAGCTGATGTTGTAATAGTTGCCGGAAGGGGTTTGATAGACATATTGTTTATCGGTATAGCTGCCCCATGATGTTTTCACTTCGAGTTCCGCTTCATGCAGGCTGCCGCCTTTACCGGAAAGGGTGTTGATGGTCTGTACCGCACTGCTTTCATCACTCAGCTTGATATTGGCGATAGGCTGAGCCGTAGGTATGGCAACGGGGACTTTGGGTTCGGATGCGCCTCCTCCAGCGCAGGCAGTCAGAATAAGGGTCGCTACCGCAGAAATTGCGGGTACTTTGATTTTCATGATGAATCTCTCTTAATATTGATATTTTATAAATTAATGATAAGGATTACCAATTTTGTTGTAATATTTTGTAATAATTATGGCGTCTTGGCAATATCTGCGCGGAGTTTTTTTATGATTTTTTTGAAGTAAATATTAAGAAATAAATCAATTAATGACATAGGTTTGAATATTTATTCTAAATATTTGATTTGATAATGCTATCTATTAATGATGAAGAATATTGGGGGATAGTGTGGATCAAACGATTGCTTTGGATACGCAAGATATATTTCAGGCGTGTTCAGTGAGTTGGCTTGATTAATCCTATGAATCTACTGATGAATAACATTTGAATAATTTATAAGACCATAAAATAAATCAGTTATGTTTGTTTTGGAAATTTACCTCTATAATGCTGCATCTTAATGCGAATCTGTTGCTTTTACGCAAAAAAGGTCGTATGAAAAGTTTCAGACGACCTTTGATAGCTGTAAATCCATGACTGAGGGATTGAATCATTAGGGCATGACGGTTTGCATTTAGTTACCCCTGTGATATACACACATATATTTCGGATGATTTTGAATGTTAAGAATAAAACAAAAAATGGTTTCGGTATCTTTATGTTGCCTGTTGCCTTCCGCAGTCTTGGCTGAATTGCCCGAAGGGGATGTCCGGCAGGATTCGCCTTCTCAGGATGCTGCCGTACAAGTGCAGCAAAAACAATGGCTGGATATTTTGTCCGAAGAAGAAAGGTCGTCTGAAAAGAATGAGAATGCAGGAGAACCGACTGTGGTCGGCGATGATTTTTTAGCGGCAAACCCGCGTATTCTTGAGGAAGCGCTGATTCGGGCACTTAACGGCAATAGCGTAGATTTGGTTTCTTCGCTTGCCGCCCTTTACCGCAAACAGCCCAACCACAATCCCAAGCTGATTACGCGTGCCGATGCTTTGCTGGCAAAGTTGAAAGGGCGGACTTCCGAAGCGGTCGAGCGTTATCGTACCCTTTTATGAATCCGACGTTTCAGACGACCGCATATTATTGGATTTGGCGGCTGCAGAGTTTCAGGATTATCGTTTGGGCGAGGCGGCGGCGCATTTCCGCCATGCCGCGCAGCGTGATATACCTGCCCCCGTTTTGGAAAAACGTCAAACGTTTTTCAAGAAGCCGTCAGACGGCAGACGGAATGGAAATGGTCAGGCGGAATCAGTCCCGTGCATAACGATAATGCCAACAATGCTGCTCCGCGTTATTGTATCGAAGCAAGAGGGCAAACCGCGTGCAGCATTACTTTGCCTGTCAGTGCCAACGGCTTGAATTACGAATTGAACACCGAAAAAAACTCACCCCGCTGTACGGGCATCACGCCGTCAAATTCCGCGCCAACCTCAGCGGAACGAGCTATTTTTTTCGACCGCCAATCAGCTTACGACGATGCGTTCGGCAGGGCTTATTTGGGCTGGCAGCGCAAAGACGGCAAACAAACCGTCAGCGTTTTACCGTTTTATCAGGCACAGTTGGCGGGCAGCAGCGAATTTGACAGTAAAAAAGAAAACAACCGCCGCGCCGCGCCGTATATGCTGGCTCACGGGGTCGGCGTACAGCTTTCGCATAGGGTCAATCTCGGCAACGCGACACAACTTTATTACTCGCTGGAACGCTACCATCAAAACTACCGGGAAACCGATCGTGCGCTGCGTAACGACGGTTGGCACGACAGTACCTATCTCTCCCTGGCGCGCCGTTTCGGCAGCACGACCCTGTTCGGCGGTTGGCAATACAACCGCTTTGTTCCTGAAAACAAAAACATACGCAATGCCGTCAACAATGCCGCCTACCGCCGCAACGGGTTCAATATAGGCTGGATACAGCAATGGCCGTTTTTGGGTGGGCTGAACAGCCGCCTGACCGCTTCATTTGCCAACCGCCGCTATAAAGGCATTATGGCATTCGGCACGGAGCCGCAACGCAACCGCGAGCGCGCTCTCTCCGTTAGCCTCAGCCATGACAAATTGTCCTACAAAGGCATCACGCCGACCTTGAATTACGGATACAGCCGCATCCGCAGCAATGCCCCTTATGCACGACGCAGCAGCCGTCAATGGTCGTTGGGCGCGGAGTGGAATTTTTAAAAAAAGCCTAAAATTCGAATACTTAATCAATAAAGGTCGTCTGAAAACGGGCATCGTAGGCTTTCAGACGACCTTTGCGGCATTTTCAAGCCGCTGAATATGGTTTTGGAATCAATATAGACAGCTTGAATATTCCGTCTTAAGGACGGTAGAATCAGTCATTTCAATGCAGCAGTTCGAAGTTTTGTTGAAACTGCCGTATATCCCAAATAATCAGATATATATCATGAGTACCGAAACCAAAAACTACATTACGCCCGTTGGTTGGCAGGCGTTGAAAGACGAGCTGTATCAACTGGTCAACAAAGAACGTCCCGAAATCGTCCAAATCGTCAACTGGGCGGCAAGCAACGGCGACCGCAGCGAAAAACGGCGACTATCTTTACGGTAAACGCCGTATGCGCGAAATCGACCGCCGCATCCGTTTTCTGACCAAGCGTTTGGAAGCCGCCGTCGTCGTCGATCCAGAATTGCGCGAAGCGACCGACCAAGTGTTTTTCGGCGCAACCGTCGGACTGTTGCGCGGCGACGGGCGCGAGCAAACCGTGAAAATCGTCGGCGTCGATGAAATCGATACCGCGCAAAACAAAATTTCTTGGATTTCCCCGTTGGCGCGTTGTCTGATTAAGGCGAGGGAAGGGGATGAAGTCGTTTTAAATACACCGGAAGGGCGCGAGGAGATTGAGATTTTGTCGGTGGAATATATACGGATAGATTAAATCTCTCGCAAGCATAAGAGATAGGTCGTCTGAAAAACTTTACCAATACGTTTTCAGACGACCTTTTCCATAAAAAAACACCGCTTTTGCAAGCGGTGTCCGGTAAAGCATAAATTATTTGCGCAGACCCAAGCGGGTAATCAGGTTGCGGTATGTATCAGGTTGGGTACGGCGCAAGTAAGACAACAGACGGCGACGTTGGCTGACCATTTTCAACAGGCCGCGACGGCTGTGGTGGTCTTTAGGGTTGGCTTTGAAGTGGGGAGTCAGGTCGTTGATGCGGAAAGTCAACAGAGCGACTTGTACTTCAGAAGAGCCGGTATCGCCTTCTTTGCGTTGGAAATCTTTAACAATTTGTGCTTTTTGTTCTACGGTCAATGCCATGATGGATAACTCCGAAAAATAAAAGAACCGTTATTCGGTTCGGACAAGTTTGACGAGCGCGAACCCGTTCAAACTCCTGAAGTCTTTTTGTGAAGACGGGCGGATTATGCCACAGTTTCATCTGTTTTGCACGGCTGAATCCTGTTTTTTTGATACGAAATTGTGGAAATGTCGTCTGAAAATGTATCGGGGTGTGGCGTAAAGTATGTGCGAGAAGTTTTGATTCGGTGCATTTTACAGCAGGTTAAAATGGAAAATATTCCCATTATTCCTGAACTTCCTGAACAGGCGTGAATCCGGGCTTCTGATTTCGGCAAAAATTCAGCGATTATTGCGGATTGCCGCTTGAACAGAAATGGCGGCGTGGGTACTTTTTTTGAATTTCAGCGAATGGGTAGGGGCTTTTCGGAAGGGCGTGGGTTTTGTAGTAAAAATAGACGCTGATTGACGGCATGAAGAGGTCGTCTGAAATTTAAAAGAGCTTTGATATTATGAATTTTTTTAGAAAAAAACAGCCTTGTTTTTTTGCTCGTTTTGTCCGTATTGGCTGCCTGCGGTTCGTTTGTTTCGCAATATGTTTTAGGGATGAATCCCTGCGTATTGTGCATCGTGCAGCGTTTGTGCGTATTGGCGGTCGGGGTGGCGGCTTTGCTGGCGGTATTTTTTTCCGTCAGTCTTCCAAAGTGGGGCGGACGTTTTCCGCTTTGCTTATCAGCGCGCCTGCTGTGTACGGGATAGGGACGGCGGCTTATCAGTTGTGGTTGCAAAGCCTGCCGCCGGGTACGGCACCTTCCTGCGGCGCTCCGTGGACGTTCCGCTTGAAGGACTGGCCGTTGTTTGACTGGTTTGAACCCATCGTGCGCGGCTTCGGTAATTGTGCCGTACCGGATTATTTTTTTGGGTATTGCGCTGCCGGTTTGGAGCATCGCTTATTTTTTTGTTTCGTTGTCGTATTGGTTTGGTTTGCTTGGTTGAAAACGAAATAAATGTCCGGAATTTAAAAAGGTCATCTGAAAAATCCGTTTTCAGACGACCTTTGCTTATGGGGAATGACTTACATCACATCCAACACGTCAATGCCCAGCAAATCCAAGCCTTGTTTCAGCGTGTCGCCGGTAAGTTTCGCCAGTTGCAGGCGGCTGTTGCGGGTTGCGCCTTCGGCTTTGAGTATCGGGCAGGCTTCGTAGAAGCGGCTGAACAGGGTGGCAATTTGGTAAAGATAGTTTGCTAGATAGTGCGGATACGCCGTGTCCGCCACGCTTTGCAGCACGTCTTCGAATTTCAGAAGCTCGGCGGCAAGCTGTTTTTCCAGCGGTTCGGTCAAAACGGTGGGCGTGGCCGCGTCCCATTCGCCGGCTTTGCGGAATACGCTTTGCACGCGTGTGTAAGCGTATTGCAGGTAGGGGGCGGTGTTGCCTTCAAACGAGAGCATGGCGTCCCAGTCGAACACATAATCGCTGGTGCGGTTTTTGCTCAGATCGGCGTATTTGACCGCGCCGATGCCGACGGTTTTGCCGATTTTGCGGCTTCATCCGCGCCCAATTCGCGGTTTTTCTCTTTCACCAAAGCGGTGGCGCGTTCGACGGCTTCGGTCAGCAGGTCAACCAGTTTTACGGTGTCGCCGCTGCGCGTTTTGAACGGTTTGCCGTCTTTGCCCATCATGGTGCCGAAGCCGATAAATTCGGCTTTTGCATTTTCAGGCAGATAGCCTGCTTTGCGGGAAGTGGTGAAAAGTTGTTCGAAGTGCAGGGCTTGGCGGTGGTCGACGACGTAGAGCAGGCGGTCGGCTTTCAGACGGCCTATGCGGTAGCGCAGGCACGCCAAATCGGTGGAGGCATAGAGGAAGCCACCGCCTTGTTTTTGCACGATAAACGCGGCGGGTTCGCCTTCTTTGTTTTTGAACTCGTCCAAGAACACGACTTTCGCGCCGTCGTCTTCGACCGCCAGACCTTTTTGAACCAAATTATCGACCACGGGCTGCAAACCGTCGTTGTATTTGGATTCGCCCGCCACGTCTTCGGGGCGCAGTTTCAAGCCCAACGTGTCGTAAACGGCTTGGGCGTGCGAGAGCGAAATGTCGACAAACTGTTTCCACAACGCCAACACGGTTTCATCGCCGCCTTGCAGCTTCACAACGTATTCGCGCGCGGTGTCGGCAAAGGCAGGGTCTTCGTCAAAGCGCACTTTGGCGGCGCGGTAAAACTGCTCCAAATCCGCCAGCTCAAACGCGGCATTGTCTTTTTGCTGCTCAACCAAATAAGCGACCAACATGCCGAACTGCGTACCCCAGTCGCCGACGTGGTTTTGGCGGATGACGGTGTTGCCCATAAATTCCAACACGCGCGAAATGCTGTCGCCGATGATGCTGGAACGCAGGTGGCCGACGTGCATTTCTTTTGCCAGATTGGGCGAGGAATAGTCGATGACGACGGTTTGCGGCTTGTCGGTTTTCGCTATACCGAAACGCGCGTCGTTCAAAGCCGAGTGAATATTTTGGGCGAGAAATTCGGGACGCAGGCGCAGGTTGATGAAGCCCGGGCCGGCGACTTCCGCGCTTTCAATCACGGCGTTGTCGGCCAATGCTTCGGCGACCTTTTGCGCCAATTCACGCGGATTTTGTTTGGCTTTTTTCGCCGCACCCATCACGCCGTTGATTTGGAAATCGCCGTGTTCGGCGTTTTTTTGGTCGGCTGCAAAACAACGGGGCTGTCGGCGATGCCTGCGGCGGCAAAGGCGGCGGCGGCTTCGCGTTCGACGGTTTGATGTAGGTTCATGAAGTTCGGTCTTTCGGTTAAATTCAAATCAGGCGGTATTTTAAAAGAATTTGGGGTGTTGAAACAGGGTTAAGGTAAAAGGTCGTCTGAAAAAATGTGGATGGTTTCGGCGTAACCTGCCATGCCCGTTTTCAGATGACCTTTTAATGATGGCAGCGTTTGGGAAAAATTCAACGGACAAGGTTCCAAGCCATTTTTATGGCAATCAGCAGCAGCATGATGCCGAAGGAGATTTTTAAGCTGGCGGGCGGGGAGTTTGTGCGCGGTTTTGACGCCGAGCGGAGCAAAAAAATCATGGTGGCGATGCTGAGGATGGCGACGGCGGGTAGATAGAGGAAGCCGCCGGAGCCGTGTGGCAGATCGGGAACGTTCCAGCCGGTAACGAGATAGCCGATTGTGCCGGCGAGCGCAATCGGCCAGGCGAGGCCGGAGGATGTGCCGATGGCGCGGTGGGCGGGGAAGTTGCAATACATCAGGAAGGGGACGGACAGCGAGCCGCCGCCGATGCCGACCCAGCTCGAAGCTGCGCCGAACAATGTGCCGACCGCGCTTAAGCCGGGTAGGGCGGGCAGGTGGCGCGAGGCTTTGGGTTTGGAGTCTGTCAGGGTTTTGAGGGCGATAAGGGTTAGGAATGCGATAAAGAAGATTTGCAGGGCGCGGGTAGGCATGTATTTGGCGGTTACTGCGCCGATCAGTACGCCGAATATCATGGAGGGGGTCATACGGCGGACAGTCTGCCAGTCGATGGCGCTTTTTTTGTGCTGCGCGTACATGCTGGAGAAGGTGGTGAATACCATGACGGCGAAGGATGTACCGATGGCGAGATGTTGGGCGTAGGGGTGGTTGCTGATGCCTTGCAGTTGCAACGTCCACAAGACGACGGGGGACAATCAATGTGCCGCCGCCTACGCCGAACAATCCTGCAATAAAGCCCGCCGCGCTTCCGACGGCGAGCAGGGCGAGGATAATATCCCAAGTCCACATTTTTTTCAGACGACCTTTTTGGTTTTACGGCGTTTTTTTCAACCAGCGCCATACCGCCATGATGTAGCCGGATAGGCTGTAACCCAGGAAAAAAACAGGAAAAAGTACAAGCGAAGGTTTCCAGTTGATGAGCAACAATACCAACACGGCAAGCACCATGCCCATAAACGGGACTTGGCGGCGGATATTGATTTCTTTAAAGCTCCAAAACGGGATTTGGACAATCATGGAAATGCCGGCGAAAAGCGTGATGCCCAAAGCCCACCAATGTACGCCGGGGAAGCGTTCGATGCTGTGGTTGACCCAAATCAGGCCGACAATCAACGCAGCGGCAGTCGGACTGGGAACACCGATGAACCATCGTTTATCGACTTTGCCGATAAGCGTATTGAAGAGGGCGAGGCGCAGGGCGGCGCAGGCGCAGTAGATGAAGGCGACGGAATAACCGATTTTGCCAAACTGCCAAAGCTGCCATTTATAGGCAATCAAGGCGGGCGCAACGCCGAAACTGACCATGTCGGCAAGGCTGTCGAGCTGTTCGCCGAACGCGCTTTGGCTGTTGGTCAGCCGTGCCACGCGACCGTCCATGCCGTCGAGCAGCATGGAGAGGAATACTGCAATCGCTGCCGTCTCATAACGCCCGTGCATGGATTGGGTGATGGCGAAAAAGGCGCAGAACAACGCGGCGATGGTAAAGGAGTTGGGCAGCAGGTAAATACTGTTCCGACGCAGAGAATTGCGCGGCGGGATTGGCGGTTGGTTTTGCATGTTGTCCATAATCGTTTGATGATGCAGTACAAAGCAGATGGAGGGATTATACCGTATTGAGATGAAAATGATTCCGGAATGTGCAGGAGGTCGTCTGAAAATGTGTGAACACAACTGGGTTTGTTCACTTTCAGACGACCTTTTTACCGAAATATGAGTTTTGCTGTCTTTCTAAAAACAGGAACAATCAGCCGTAAATTGCCGTATTTTTGTCAAATCCGAACAACCAAACAATAGCGTACAACGTAGGCTTAGCCTCCGAAGATCATGATTGGCCTGCGGACTCGGCATTCATGCCATATCGGCGAAAAGGGATTCGTGAGGAACGGGTCGTCTGAAAACAGGCGGATCAAATTTTGTCAAAGCAAACATTTAAAGAGTGGGGTCAAAGAAAAAGCACTAGAACCGTCATTCCCGCGCAGGCGGAAATCCAGATTTTTGGTTTTCGGAAGGATTAGGAACGCCATTATTCCAAATCTCCGGATTCATACCTGCGCGAGAATAACGGCAAGGGCGGTTTCTATTTTAATCGACCCTGTTTTTCAGACGACCTTTTTCATTCAAGCCGACGGTTAATCAAACAATTCCCGCTGCGCCTGCTCTTTGGTCACGCGGACGTCGGTTTCGCCGTCGGCAAAAGTGATGTGCAGTTTCTGCCCTTGCTTTAAAACATCGGCGTTACGGATGACTTGTCCGCGTGTTTTTTTAACGACGGAGAAGCTGCGTTCCAGAATCTGCTGCGGCGAGACGGCTTCGAGCAGGGCGGTTTGGGCGTTCAGGCTTTGGCGGCGGTGGGCAAGCAGTTGGCGGAAGGCGTGCGACAAGGTCGTCTGAAAGCGGTCGATGTCTTGCCGGTAAACGGAAATATCAGGGCGGCAATGTTTCAGGGCTTGGGTTTGGCGTTCGAAACGGGCGGTGTGGGCGCGGACGTTTTGCATCATCGAGTAGGACAGGGTTTGCGCCAGTTTGTGGATGTAGGTGCGCTGTTCGTCGAGTTTTTTTGGCGCGGGTGGCGGATTTGCCGCGCGAGCCAGTCGAGCTTTTGGCTGGCATCGAAATAGCGTTGTTCCAAAAACGGTTTTCAGACGACCTTTGGCCTGGGCGAGGCGGTGCAGCGATTCTTGGCGGTTGGGGCTGACCAGTTCCGCCGCGCCAGTCGGCGTGGGCGCACGCACATCGGCGACGAAATCGGCAAGCGTGAAATCGGTTTCGTGTCCTACGCCGCTGACGACGGGAATTGCGCAGGCTTCGATGGCGCGTACAACAGGCTCTTCGTTAAACGCCCACAAATCTTCAATGCTGCCGCCGCCGCGACAGACAATCAACACATCGCATTCGGCGCGTTGCGATGCGGTTTTTAATCGCTTGGGCAATCTGAAACTCGCTGCCCGCGCCTTGAACGGCGGTCGGATAAACGATGACGGGAATTTCGGGCGCACGGCGTTTCAAGGTGGTCACGACATCGCGCAATGCTGCAGCCGCCAGACTGGTTACGATGCCGATACATTGAGGACGGGCGGGTAAAGGTTTCTTGCGCTCCGCCGCAAACGCGCCTTCCGCCTGCAACTGCGCCTTCAGCCGCTCGTATGCTTCGTAAAGCTGTCCCAAGCCTTTGAGCCGCACCTCGTTCACAGTAATCTGAAATTCGCCCCGCGCTTCATAAATACTGATTTTGCCCGCCACTTCGATATGGTCGCCTTCTTTCAAAGGTTTTGCCAAACGCGCCGCCGCACCCTTGAACATTGCGCAACGCACCTGCGCGCGGCTGTCTTTGAGCGAGAAATAATAATGCCCGCTGGCGGCACGGGTCAGATTGGACACTTCGCCCGCAATCCACAAGCCGGCAAGATGGTCTTCCAGCAAGGCTTTGGCGAGGGCGTTGAGTTCGGATACGGAAATGGAGGAGGGCGCGAAGAGTTCGGACATTGGGGCGGGAATAAATGGGGAAAGGTTGGATTATAAGGGGTTTCGGGCGGCATTTATAGCTGATAGGCTTGTGTTATATAATCTTCAGTCGAATATTTCAAGGTCGTCTGAATGCCCAAACTCCATCAAATCATCGAACGCCATTGGCAACGCCCCAATCCGTTTTTATCTTTCCTGCTCAAACCCTTATCCAAACTGTTTGCCAAAATTGCGGCGAAACGGCGCGATGATTTCGTTTCAGGCCGTCTGAAAAGCGAAAAGCTGTCCGTGCCCGTGGTCGTGGTCGGCAATATCCACGCGGGCGGGACGGGAAAAAAACGCCGATTGTCGCCGCGCTGGTGTTGGGCTTGCAGGAAAAAGGCATCAAGGTCGGCATCATCAGCCGGGGTTACGGGCGCAAGAGTAAGGCGGTTCATGTATTGAATGCCGCGAGCCGTGCGGAAGATACGGGCGACGAGCCTTTGCTGCTGTTCCGTAAAACCGGCGCGCCGACGGCGGTGGGCAGCAGCCGTGCACAGGCAGGCAGGGCGCTGCTGGCGGCGCATCCCGACATCAGGCTGATTGTGACGGACGACGGTTTGCAGCATTATGCCCTGCGGCGGGATGTGGAAATCGCGGTGTTTCCGGTGGCGGATACGGGGCGGTCGGATTTGGATTTGCTGCCCAACGGCAATTTGCGCGAACCTTTGTCGCGTTTGGATTCGGTGGATGCGGTCGTTGTCAGCGGCGGTCAGGCGGATGCGTCGTTTGCGCCGTCTGAAAAATATGTTTCACAGCCGCATCGAAATGGGACAGATTTACCGTTTGAACCAGCCGTCTGAAATACTGGATACAGGTCGTCTGAAAAAAACCAAACTGTCGCCGCCGTGGCAGGTATCGCCAAACCGGAGCGTTTTTTTGATTCGCTGCGGAACATGGGCATCACGTTGAACCAAACCGTCGCACTGCCCGACCATGCCGATATCGCTGCGACAGACTTGCCCAATGCGGACGCGGTCATTATTACGGAAAAAGGATGCAGTCAAGTTTTTAGACGATCTCAATCTGAATCATGTATGGGTATTGCCTGTTTGTGCGATAATCGAACCTGATTTGGCGGAATTTGTGTTGGAGCAGTTAAGTCTTGCCGAAGAGGTCGTCTGAAAATATTCTGTAGGTCGGGCATTCATGCCCGACAAGCCGTCTTATTTGGGAAACATCGTCTGAACATTTGTATTTTTTTGTTTTTTTAGAAGGAGAGGAAGATGAAATTGAAAACCCTGTTGCTGCCCCTTACTGCCTTTGCATTGTGTGCCAACGCATTTGCCGCTACACCCAGCGACGCGTCGCTGGAGCGTCTGTTTGAAGTGCAGAAGATGGATGCCCTGTTAGATCAGTCTTTCCAAAGCATGGAGGGCATTGTGCTTTCCGATCCGAATGTACAGAAATTTTTTTGAAAGATGCGCCGGAAGACAAACGTCCGCAGTTGGAAGCAGTCTTGAAAAAAGTATGCAAACCAATCGATTGCCGAAATCAATACGCCGCAAGTGCGCGCCCAATTGCGTAAAAGCGACTTTAGACGGCATGAAGACGGTTTATACGCAAGAAGAAGTCAACGCATTGATTGGCTTTTACAGCACGGCGGTAGGTCAATCGATAATGGACAAAACGCCGCGCTATCTTGAGGCAACGGTGAAACCTATGATGGACATCCTTGCCGGCAAATACACCCAATCCAACCAAAGCGCAAACCTGAGACGTGAAATCCGCCAAATCATGTGCGACGGCAAAAAAATCCTGCCCAAGCCTGCGCCAAACAGCCTAACAAACCGGCACGGAAAAAATAATGCCGCTTGAGGTCGTCTGAAAACGAGCGAAGCAAGTTTCGCCAAAACGAGCGAAGCGAGTTTCGCTAAAACCATCAAACCCGAAAGAAACCCCATGGAAAAAAAATTCTTAGACATCCTCGTCTGCCCCGTTACCAAAGGCAGGCTGGAATATCATCAGGACAAACAGGAATTGTGGAGCCGTCAGGCGAAGCTGGCGTATCCGATTAAAGACGGCATTCCCTATATGCTGGAAAAACGAAGCACGAGCGTTGAGCGAAGAGGAACTCAAAGCATGACCGAATTCGTCGTATTGATTCCGGCGCGGCTGGATTCATCGCGCCTGCCCGGAAAAGCCTTGGCGGATATTCACGGCAAACCGATGGTCGTGCGCGTTGCCGAACAGGTGGCAAAAAGCAAAGCGGCGCGCGTCGTCGTTGCCACCGATCATCCCGATATTCAGACGGCCTGTCAGGGCGCACGGCGTCGAAGTCGTCATGACTTCAAACCGGCACGAAAGCGGCACGACGCGCCTTGCCGAAGCCGCCGCCACGCTGAAGCTGCCGCAACATCTGGTGGTCGTCAACGTACAGGGCGACGAGCCGCTGATTGCCCCCGAACTCATCGACCGCACCGCCGAAGTCTTGGTGGAAAACAACGTGCAGATGGCGACCGCGGCGCACGAATTGCACGATTTCGACGAATTTATGAATCCCAACGTCGTCAAAGTCGTCCTCGACAAAAACCGCAACGCCATCTACTTCAGCCGCGCCCCGATTCCCTATCCGCGCGATGCCATGCGCGCCGAAAAGCGCGAATTGCCCGCCGAAACCGCCGTCCTGCGCCATATCGGCATTTACGCCTACCGCGCCGGTTTTCTGCAACGCTACGCCGAAATGAGCGTCTCACCGCTGGAAACCATCGAATCGTTGGAACAACTGCGCGTCCTGTGGCACGGCTACCCGATTGCCGTCGAAACCGCCAAAGAAGCCCCTGCCGCCGGCGTAGATACGCAAGAGGATTTGGACAGGGTCAGGGCTGCGTTCGAGGTCGTCTGAAATTGGGCAAGCGGGTTTCGCCAAAACGAATAAAGCGGGTTTTCGCGAGCCAAGCCCGCGCTACGGGCTGTTGAATTTGCCATCATCAGGAATTGTTATGAAACGCAGCATATTGATATTTTTATCCTGCATCGCCTTGCCTGCTTGCGCCGCCGATTTTTCCGCTTACGCGCCCAAAGGCTGGAAAAATCATCAAAAAGCGTGGAGGGGGATTTAAACGGCGACAATCAAGCCGATGCCGTTTTGGTGCTGCAAAAAGCAAGACAAGGCAAACATCATCCCAAACGACTCTATGGGACTACCTGAATTGGATACCAATCCGAGGATGTTGAAAGTATTGTTCAAACAGGCAGACAGTTACAAGACGGCTGTCGAAAACACAACGCTGATTCCGCCTGAAAGCGATAAAGATAAGGGCTGTCTTGACGACCCGTTTTCTGATGTCTCCATCGATAAAGGTCGTCTGAAAGTCCATTTTGAAGGGTTTTACAGTTGCGGAAACTGGTGGAAGGACCGCATTGACTACCTATTCCGTTACCAAAACGACCGCTTTCTCCTGATTGGATATTCATATCACGAATATCACAGGGGCTTCAGGCGAAATTGAGGAGTACAGCGACAATTATCTGACTGGAAAGCGGAAGAGAACGACAGGCGGCAATGTGTTCGGTTCATCGAAAGACCGCCCGAAAGTCAAATGGGAAAGATTGAAAGCGAAACCTTATTATTTGGACGAGCCTTATCACGATTCAATAGAATGAGATGGGTCGTCTGAAAATGATGAGCCGTAAAAAGCTGTTTTTTTCAGTAAACACCAAACCGGATAATCCGTTTTACCCAAACATCAACAGAAAGCCCTTATATGACCGATTTACGCCATTTGAGCCGCGAAGAGCAAAAAAACTGCTTGCCGATGTTGCCCTGCTGGTTCAAAAACGACGACCAAGAGTTTAACTATGAAATGTTGAAAGCCGCCGCGCCGGATGAAGCCAGCGGCGAGTTTTGGTTCCGTATGGCGGAAACGCTCAGTACGCTGCCGCCCAACCGTTCGCTGGATTTGCGCTTAAACGGCGGCAGGCTGACGGTTGCCGTGTCGATTTTGTCGGTATTGCTGCAAGACAGCCCTGAAATTCCGCAGCTTTGGGCGCAAAAGGTGATTGCGCTCAACTACTTGGCACACGGGCATCAGACCCGCGCGCGCGGTTTGGCGCAGCAGGCGGACAAGGCGGCGGAAGCCAATGAGGAAGAGTATTTGGCGAAGACTTTATCGCAAAACCTGCTTTCCACTTTGAAAGACGCATTGAAGCGTTTTCCCGAAGACACATGGTTTGCCGAAATGCGCGATGACGCATGGAAACATTTCGGCGCGGAACAGGCCGTCTGAAGTTTTGAACGATAAACGCAAGCCGTGTAAAATCATTTAAATCACGTTTCAAATCCATACTACTTAACAAGAAGGAACACCCATGAAAGTATTATTGTTAGGCGCGCCGGGTGCGGGTAAAGGCACTCAGGCACAATTCATCACCGCTGCGTTCGGCATTCCGCAAATTTCCACCGGCGACATGCTCCGAGCTGCGATTAAAGCAGGCACGCCGCTGGGTTTGGAAGCGAAAAAAATCATTGACGAAGGCGGCTTGGTGCGCGACGACATCATCATCGGCATGGTGAAAGAGCGCATTGCACAAGACGACTGCAAAAACGGTTTCCTGTTCGACGGCTTCCCGCGCACGCTGGCACAAGCCGAAGCGATGGTTGAAGCGGGCGTGGATTTGGACGCCGTGGTTGAAATCGACGTACCCGACAGCGTGATTGTCGACCGCATGAGCGGCCGCCGCGTTCACTTGGCTTCGGGCCGCACCTACCACGTTACCTACAATCCGCCCAAAGTCGAAGGCAAAGACGACGTAACCGGCGAAGATTTGATTCAGCGCGACGACGACAAAGAAGAAACCGTCAAAAAAACGCCTTGCCGTTTACCACGAGCAAACCGAAGTGCTGGTCGATTTTTACAGCAAGCTGGAAGGCGAACACGCGCCGAAATACATCAAAGTTGACGGCACTCAGCCGGTAGAAGCCGTGAAAGCCGAAATATTGGGCGCATTGGGCAAATAAATCGAAAAAGGTCGTCTGAAAACAAAACAGAAAGTCAGGTTTCAGACGACCTGTTTTTTTGATAAACAGCGTGTTGCAACCGAAAAAAATAATCATTCGGCGTCATTCCCGCGCAGGCGGGAATCCATTTCTGAATTTGGGCAATCGCTGTTTAAATCTGATGAACTGAGTTTTATCAATGGATTCCCGCCTGCGTGGGAATGACGGCTGATGTACCGGTTCAAATTTATCCGAAACAGTTTGTCGGGGGCTTGAGTCCGCGTAGGGTCGGACATCAATGCCCGACCTACGGTTTGAATTTACGTTGTTATAGTGGATTAAATTTAAATCAGGACAAGGCGACGAAGCCGCAGACAGTACAGATAGTACGGCAAGGCGAGGCAACGCCGTACTGGTTTAAAGTTAATCCACTATACTGCGAAAAAAAGACGATAAAGGTCGTCTGAAAACCCGAAACGAAAACACCATGAATCCTTTAATCACCGACTTCCAAACTCCGCAACAACGCACCCCTGTCATCGTTGCCCTTGATTTTGCCAACGAAAAAAAGACACGCTCGGATTCGTCCGCAACCTTGATCCGACGTTGTGCCAAATCAAAATCGGCAAAGAGCTGTTTACCGCTACGGGGCGCAGTTTGGCGGAAAGCCTGATTCATCAGGGTTTCAAACTTTTTCTCGATTTGAAATACCACGACATTCCCCACACCGTCGCCCAAGCCTGCAAAGTCGCCGCCGACATGGGTGTGTGGATGGTCGATATGCACGCATCGGGCGGCCGCCGCATGATGGAAGCCGCCGCCGAAGCCGTTGCCGGATACGGCACAAAGCCGCTCTTAATCGGCGTAACCGTACTGACCAGCATGGAACAAAGCGATTTGGCGGAAATCGGTTTGAACATCGCCCCTGAAGAACAAGTCATCCGCTTGGCGAAACTGGCGCAAAGTTCGGGCTTAGACGGCGTGGTCTGCTCCGCCCAAGAAGCCGCGCCGTTGCGCCGCGAATTGGGGCAGGATTTTGTCTTGGTAACGCCCGGCATCCGTTTGGACATTGCCGGCAACAACGACGACCAGCGCCGCATCATGACGCCCGCCGAAGCATTGGCGGCAGGTTCGACTTATCTGGTGATGGGCCGACCTGTTACCCAAGCGGCCGATCCGGTAGCCGTATTGCGCGAAGTGAACCGCGTGGCGAACCTTGAAGCAAACTGATTTTTAGGCGACCTTACAGGTTGAGGCCATCTGAAAAAAACACAACGGAGGCAATATGCCCACCAAGTTCCAACAAGAAACCCTCAAATCCCGTTTCGCACAAGCCAAAGTCCTTGTTGTCGGCGACGTGATGCTCGACCGCTATTGGTTTGGCGATGTGTCCCGTATTTCGCCCGAAGCCCCTGTTCCGGTGGCGAAAATCGGACGTATCGACCAACGCGCGGGCGGAGCGGCGAACGTTGCGCGCAACATCGCTTCGTTGGGTGGCAAAGCTGGGCTGTTGTCGGTAACCGGCGATGACGAAGCCGCCGACGCGCTCGACGCGCTGATGGCGCAAGACGGCGTTGCCTCCTATCTGATGCGCGACAAACAAATCGCCACCACCGTCAAACTGCGCGTCGTCGCCCGCAACCAGCAGCTTATCCGTCTTGATTTTGAAGAACATCCCAACCGCGAAGTGTTGGAGCAAATCAAGCAGCAATACCGTGAAATCTTGCCCGAATACGACGCAATCATTTTTTCAGACTACGGCAAAGGCGGCCTGTCACACATCTCCGATATGATAGATTGGGCAAAACACGCAGGTAAAACCGTATTAATCGACCCCAAAGGCGACGATTACGAAAAAAATACGCCGGCGCCACGCTGATTACGCCCAACCGCGCTGAATTGAAAGAAGTGGTCGGCAGTTGGAAAAACGAAAGCGAGCTGACCGAAAAAGCGCAAAACCTGCGCCGCCACCTCGACCTGACCGCCGTTTTACTGACCCGAAGCGAAGAGGGCATGACCCTGTTCAGCGAAGGCGAACCCATTTACCAGCCCACCCGCGCCCAAGAAGTTTACGACGTATCCGGCGCAGGCGACACCGTCATTGCCGGAGTGGGTTTGGGGCTGGCGGCAGGCTACACCATGCCCGAAGCCATGCACCTCGCCAATACCGCCGCAGGCGTCGTCGTCGCCAAACTCGGTACGGCGGTTTTGCTCGTTTGCAGAGTTGAACAAAGCATTGGAAGAGCAGTAATTCCTTTTTCAGACGACCCCGTCTTTCCAAGGCCGTCTGAAACGAGTGCAACGAGTTTCGCTAAAACCAAAAAACAAAGGAAACCCAATATGACCATCATCGTAACAGGCGCGGCCGGCTTTATCGGCAGCAACATCGTCAAAAGCCCTCAACCAACGCGGCATTACCGACATCGTTGCCGTCGACAACCTGACCCGTGGCGAAAAATTCAAAAACCTTGCCGAGTGCGAAATCGCCCACTACCTCGACAAACACGAATTCATCCGCCAAGTGCGCGGCCATCTTCTGCCTTACGAAAACATCGAAGCCGTCTTCCACCAAGGCGCGTGTTCCGACACCATGAACCACGACGGCCTCTACATGATGGACAACAACTACCAGTACACGCTCGACCTTTTGGACTGGTGTCAGGACGAACGCATCCCCTTCCTCTACGCTTCCAGCGCCGCCGTGTACGGCAAAGGCGAAATCTTCCGCGAAGAGCGCGAACTTGAAAAACCGCTCAACGTCTACGGCTACTCCAAATTCCTGTTCGACCAAGTATTGCGCCGCCGCATGAAAGAAGGCCTGACTGCCCAAGTCGTCGGCTTCCGCTACTTCAACGTTTACGGACAACACGAACAACACAAAGGCCGCATGGCATCCGTCGCCTTCCACCATTTCAACCAATACCGCGAACACGGTTATGTCAACCTGTTCGGTGCCAACGACGGCTACGGCAACGGCGAACAGACCCGCGACTTCGTCAGCGTCGAAGACGTCGCCAAAGTCAACCTCTACTTCTTCGACCACCCCGAACTCTCCGGCATCTACAACCTCGGCACCGGCCGCAGCCAACAGTTCAACGAACTCGCCGCCGCCACCGTCAACGCCTGCCGCGCCGCCGAAGGCAAACCTGAACTGAGCTTAAAAGAGCTGATAGAAGAAGAACTTATCCGCTACATCCCCTTCCCCGACGCGCTCAAAGGCAAATACCAAAGCTTCACCCAAGCCGACATCACCAAACTGCGCGAAGCCGGATACAAGGAGGAATTTTTGGATGTCAAAGCAGGCGTCGAGCGCTACGTCAAATGGATGCTGGAAAATTTGGCTTAATTTGAAATGCGTATAAAAGAGGTCGTCTGAAAACTCGGATTTGAGGTTTGAACTGGCCCCCAAATCTTGGACACTCATAAAAAGCCTATTCAGGCGCTCTGTGCAAGCTGGGTTCTGTATGAGACAGGACTCAGCTTTTTTTCAATTTCAAACTGCAACGCTCCCGGTTGTAGTAATCCATATAGTCATCTATCTGCTTCATCAATTCATCTACCGTCAATTCACCTGCGTTATAGAAACACTCCGTCTTCAACACCGCAAAGAAGCTTTCCATCGGCGCATTGTCCCAACAGTTCGCCTTTCGCGACATGCTTTGAACCATGGAATGCTCCGCAAGCAATTCCCTATATCCCGCCGTACGGTACAGCACACCTTGGTCGGAATGCAGCATCGTTCCTTTATCAGTCAGACGGGGGGTGGCTTTTTTTCGAGCATTTCCTTCACCATTTCGCTGTTAGCATTGCGGCTCATGGCGTAGGCGACGATCTCGCGGTTAAACAAGTCCAAGATTGGCGAGAGGTACAGTTTGCCGTCGCTCCCTTTGAGTTCGGTCACGTCGGTCAGCCATTTTTCGTTGGGCTTTTCGGCTGTGAATAGACGTTTGAGGAGGTGTTCCGATATTTCGCCCATGGCGGGATGGCGGTAGGCTTTTTTCGCCCGTATTTTGGCTTTCAGCCCCATCTGTTTCATCAACCGAGCTGCTTTTTTGCGGTTCCAATCCAATGCTGCGGCAATGCGCCTTTGCCCGTAGCGTCCTTTATGCCGTTTGTAGGTTTCGACAAGGAGGGCTTTGTCGGCTTCATCGGGGTCGGGCCGGTCTTGGTGGTGGTAGTAAAAGCTGCTTTTGGGCAGGTTTGCGATGTGCAGCAGGTATTTGAGCGGGTGTTGCGCCCTCAGTGTTTGGACGGTTTGGCTTTGTCCTTTGCGGTCTGCTTTTGGCTGAGGGCTTTTAACTCCTTTAGGTAGGCGACCTCTGCGCGCATATAGCACAACTCTTCGATAAGCTCTGCCTGCGTTTTTTTCTTGGTCGGGTTTTATCTGCGATGAAGGGGTTTTTTTCGATGTTGGGGCATGGTTTTTGGATTGGGGATGTTCGAGTGCGCCGATACCGCCTTCTTGATAGGCGCGTATCCATCGTCTCAGGTGGGTTCGGGAAATGCCGTAGTGGTCTGCGGTACGCTGTTGGCTGCGTATATGCAGGTAGTGGAGTACGGCTTGGTATTTGAAGTGTAATGTATATTTGCTCATAAAAAAACTGCACCTTGTGAGTTGGAGGGGATGTCCAACTTTTTGGGGGTGCAGTTCAGTTTTCAGACGACCTTTTATTGAACTGCCACTTTATTCAGCGATACAGGGAAACGATGGTTTCGGCGGCTTTGACGCAGCTGTCGACATCGGCGACCAAGGCGATGCGGACGTAGCCTTCACCGGGGTTGCCCCATTCGGTATCGCGGGCGAGGAAGCGGCCGGGGAGGACTTGGATGGCGGCTTTTTGCCAGAGATTTTTTTGGCAAATGCCAAATCATCGCCGTTCGGTACTTTCAGCCAGATATAGAATGATGCGTCGGGCAGTTTGACATCGAATGCCTGTTGCAAAATGGGGATGACGCGGTCGAATTTTTCCTGATACAGGCGGCGGTTGGCGATGACGTGTTCTTCGTCGTTCCATGCGGCGATGCTGGCGCGTTGGACGGGGATGCTCATTGCGCTGCCGTGGTAGGTGCGGTAGAGCAGGAAGTTTTTTTAAGCAATTCGACATCGCCTGCGACAAAGCCGGAGCGCAGTCCGGGAACGTTGGAACGTTTGGAGAGGCTGGTGAACATGACGATATTGCGGTTGCTGCGTCCTAATTGCGCTGCCGCCTGTAAGCCGCCTATGGGTTTGTTGCCGTCGAAATAGATTTCGGAATAGCATTCGTCGGAAGCAATGATGAAACCGTATTTGTCTTGCAGATCAAAGATTTCTTGCCAGTCTTCCAGTTGCAGGACGCTGCCGCTGGGGTTGTTGGGCGAGCAGACGAACATGACTTTGGTGCGTTGCCATACGTCTTCGGTAATGCTTTTCCAATCGGGCTTGAAGGACGGGGCAGGGCAGTTGGCAAAACGGATTTCGCCGCCGCCGAGAATGGCTGCACCTTCGTAGATTTGGTAGAACGGATTGGGACTGAGGACGACGGGTTTGAGGTCGTCTGAAACGGGATTTAAGACAGCTTGAACGAAGGAAAACAAGGCTTCGCGGCTGCCGAGTACGGGCAGGACTTCCATTTCGGGATTGACGGTCAGTCCGTTGTAACGGCGGCGCATCCAGTCGGCACAGGCTTGGCGCAGCTCGGGCAGACCTGCGGTCAGGGGGTATTTTTCCAGTTCGTGCAGCGAGGCGGTCAGCGCATTGGTGATGACTTCGGGGGTAGGGTGTTTCGGTTCGCCGATGTGAAGGTGGACGGGGGTAACGCCTTCGGGAGGGTTAACGCCCTGCATGGCTTCGCGCAGGCGGGCAAACGGATAGGGTTGGAGCTGGTCGAGTAGTGGGTTCATGAGTGTTCCAAATGTCTATCGAGACGGTCATCTTAGCATTTTTTATGCGGATTTTGTTGACAATGTGTGCAGGAAAAGGGAAGACTCGTTGGGAAAAGGTCGTCTGAAAATCGGTTTCAGACGACCTTTTTTGAGTATCACGCGATTTGCAGGCAAAATATAGTGGATTAACTTTAAACCAGTACGGCGTTGCCTCGCCTTGTCCTGATTTAAAGTTAATCCACTATAAAAGGGCACATTGAAATATGCCCTTTTTTAGCGTTCATCTGCGGGTATGAATTATTTGGCTGCTGCGGGAAGAGCGCCGTTGAGCAGATATTGGATGGTTTCTTGCACCGTGCGGATGGCGTTGCCAAACGGCAGCGGGTCTTTACCTCGGAAAAAAACAAGCCTTTATCGACTTCGCCACGGAAGGCGGCAGAGAGTTGGATATCAATGCAGAATTGTCCGGCTTTTGCCAAACCGTCGCGCAGGCCGCAGCTGGTCAGACAGTTCAAGCCTTGCGTACAGCGGCGCGGGTCGGCTTTGGCATTGGCTTGCAGCTTGGATTCGCGCTTGATGTAGCTGTCTAGGAATTTGGTGCGCACACCGCGTGCGGGCAGTCCGGCGACGGACATAAATTCGACGACATGCTCGGTTTCCGCACCTGCCAGCGTTTTTTTGAAGTTGATGTGGGCATCACCTTCTTCGGTAACCGCAAACGCCGTGCCGATTTGGACGGCGGATGCGCCCCAGTTTTTCAGGGCAGTTTTGACTTTCTCAAAGTTCGCCATGCCGCCGGCGAGGATGAGCGGGATTTTTTCGCTTTCAAGACCTAAGTTCTTGAATACTTCGAAAGTTTCTTCGATGACGCGTTTGAATTCAAACTTGGCATCGTTCACACCTGCCACGCTTGCCGCGCCCAAGTGTCCGGCAGCGTGTGCGGGATGTTCGATAACGATGGCATCGGGCAAAACACCTTTTTTCATCCAGCGTTTCAATACGATGCCGATACCGCGCGATTCGGACAAAATCGGGAACAGGGCGACATCTTTGTGATAACCCTCGGTCATTTCGGGCAAATCCAGCGGCAATCCCGCGCCCATCACAATCGCGTCCGCTCCCGATTCGCAGGCTTGGCGGACGTAAGCGGCGTGGTCTTTGACGGCTTTCATGACGTTGACGGCAATCATGCCTTTACCGTTTGCGTCGGCTTTGGCTTTTTGGATTTCGCGGTCAAGCGCGGTGCAGTTGAGTCGGGTGTATTTTTCTTCGCTCGGATTGATTTTGGATTCGGCGAGCAGGTCGTCATGAAGGTGGCGCAAATCGACGCTGGCAATCGTGCCGACACCGTTTTCGCGGGCGACCGCGCTGGAGAGTTTCGATGCGGAAACGCCCACGCCCATCCCGCCTTGGACGACGGGAATCAATGATTTGCCTCGGATGTGCAATGGGTCGAAGTTGTTTTGCATGTATGGGTTCCTTGATGGTTGCGGGTGGTGTTTTTTTAATAGACGGTATCTGTATCGAGGTTGCTTTTTATCGGCTAAATGACGCCTGTTTTAAGATTTTAGGAATTATACTCTAATCAAATAGGAAATTAGAGTTTTAATACAGTTTCTTTGTTAAAATAATCTTAATATATTGTTAATTAAGAAATTATTGTTTTGAGTGTTGGCGGTGTGCTGCGGCATTTTTGGGACGAATGTGTCGCTTAAAAATCGAAAAGGTCGTCTGAAAAACCTGATTGGGCGTTTTCAGACGACCTTTGCTTTGCCGGTGAAGGTTCGGGCTGTTTACGGACGGTTGGCTGCGATATGGTAGCGCGTTTCAAATGCGGCTTCTTCTCCCGCGTCCAGCTTGATTAACCCTAAGCCGTTGTTGAAGCAGTCGGGTGCGCCGCTGAGGTTTTCGATGGCGATGGTGTCGCGGGTCGATGGGGTGAAGATTTGCAGGTAGGGATAGGATGCGTCGGGGTAAATGCTCAGGGTCAGTCCTTTGCCTGAAAGCGTGCAGGCGGCGGGCTTTTGGCGTGCCAAGACAAAGCTGTTGTCCAATTCGATGCCTGCCAAGCTTGAGGTCGTCTGAAAACGGGTGTCGTCGATCATGCTGCCGTCGGGAACCAAATCGGCATCGAAGCCCAAGCGTTTGCTGCTGTCGATTTCCAGCGACCAATCGTCGGTTTTGCCGCCGAGTGTGAAATAGGGGTGCCAGCCGTCTGCGAGCGGCATGGCGGTCGTGCCTTGGTTGCGGACGGTAGAGCGGATGCTTAAGCCGTCTGCGCTGAGGAGGTAGCGGACGGTCAGGCTGAAGGGGAAGGGATAGCCGCTGTCGTCTTGTGCGTAATCTGCGCGGATTTCGACTTCGGCGGATTGGCCGTCGGCATGGCTGTTGACGAGGGTAAACTCGCGGTCATACATCAAACCGTGTGCCGCGTGTTCGGCGAGTTTGAATTTGCCGCACTGATACGCTTTGCCGTCAAAGTTGTATTTGCCGTGGCGCAGGCGGCAGGCGTACGGGCTGAGCTTGCCGCTGCGGAACCATTCGGTCAGGCTCTCGCGGGCGTGTTGCGGGGTGTCGTAGGCTTTGATGATGTTGAACCATGTGCCGTCGGGGCGGCGGATTTCGTAGCGGTTGAGCAGCCCGCCGTAGAGATAAATTTCCGCACGCAAATCGGCTGAGGCGAGCAGCAGGCGGTCGTTGTCGGTTTTGAGTGTGAACATGAAGCGGCTCCTGATGGTGGTTGAGGCAGGGGTGTATAAAGGTCGTCTGAAAAGTTTTCAGACGACCTTTGCGGTCAGGATTTCTTCCGGCGGCGTTCGCCCGGCAGCAGCATGTCCGCCCATTTGATGATGTTGGCGACTTCGGCGGGGTTGAGTTCGTAGAACTGTCCGCGTTTGAGGCGGTTGGGCAGGCCGATGGGGCCGAAGCCGACACGCACGAGGCGGCTGACGGTGAGACCTTGTCTTTCGAATATGCGGCGCACTTCGCGGTTGCGGCCTTCTTTAATGACAACGTTGTACCATTTGTTTGCGCCTTCGCCGCCTTGTTCGTAGATGCGTTCGACTTTTGCCAAGCCGTCTTCGAGCATCACGCCTTCTTCGGTGAGACTGCGCATTTGTTCGGTGGTCAGCCCGCCCAGTACGCGCACGGCGTATTCGCGTTCAACTTCGAAGCTGGGGTGGGCGAAACGTTGGACGAGTTCGCCGGAGGTGGTCAGGATGAGCAGGCCGCTGGTGTTGATGTCCAAGCGTCCGATGGCGACCCAGCGGCTGCTGGCGGCCTGCGGCAGGCGGTCGAAAATGCTGACACGGCCTTGCGGGTCGTCGCGGGAAACGATTTCGCCTTCTTGTTTGTAATACAGGATGATGCGGGGCAGGCGGTCCGCCCATTTGAGCTTGATGATGCTGCCTTTGACGGTAACGTGGTCGTCGGGGGTGACTTTGTCGCCCAATTGCGCGGTTTTGCCGTTGACCGTTACCCAGCCGTTGTTAATCCACTCTTCCATTTCGCGGCGCGAACCGACGCCGGACGCGGCAAGCACTTTTTGCAGGCGTTCGGGTTCCATGCGCGACAAGTCGCTGCGGCGCTCTTTCAAATCGCGCGCGCGCTCCATGATTTTTTTGGTTGGGATTGCGGACGACGAGTTTTTCTGGCTTTGGCGGCACGCTGTTTGGGGAGCGTTTTGCGGCTTAAGGTCGTCTGAAACTTTTTTTGTCCGTAAGGTTTGGAAGCAGTTTTCCGCGTTTCGTCTTTGGGACGGGCTTTGCTTTTTGAAAGGTTTGGCGGTTTTTCTTGGCAGACGGGGCTGCGCCGTCGCGCCATTGGCGTTTGCTGGTGGGGTGCTTGGACATGGGGTTCTCCTAACGCGTTTGATGGCAGCGGGTTGAATTTGAAGCAGGACAAGGCAAGTCAAATTCAACCCGCTGCGGAAAAACGGTTCTTCTGCGGCGGTGGCGGCAGGATAAGTTACGGATAAAAGGTCGTCTGAAACGAATGAAACGAGTTTTGTTAAAACGTTTTTTTATATTTCAGACGCCCTTTTGCTGGAGTCGGGATTTTTACCCTATCGGCTTGAAGCTGTGGAAAGTTTAAGGCGACAGCCGCTCGCGTATCCAGTTGCCGTCAACCAAACGGTATTGGATGCGGTCGTGCAGGCGGCTGGGGCGGCCCTGCCAGAATTCGATGCGGTCTGGGATGACGAGATAGCCGCCCCAATGCGGCGGACGCGGGACGTGCAGCGGGTGTTTCGCGCCCACTGCCGCCGCTTTGGCAACCAACATCGCCTTGCTCGACAACACTTCGCTTTGCGCGCTTGCCCATGCGCCGATGCGGCTGGTGTAGGGGCGGCTGTCGAAATATTCGTCCGAAGCGGCGGCATCCAGTTTTTCGATGCGTCCTTCAACACGCACCTGCCGCTCCAGTTCCGGCCAGAAAAACGTCATGGCGGCAAACGGATGCGCGTCAAACGAGCGTCCTTTGCGGCTTAAGTAATTGCTGAAAAACACAAATCCCTGCGGATTGACTTCTTTCAGCAGCACCATGCGACTGTTCGGCCTGCCGTCTTCGCCCACGGCGGCGACGTTGACAGCAGTCGGCTCGTTGACTTGCGAATGAATCGCCTCGTTCAGCCATTGCTCGAACTGGACAATCGGGTCGGCATGGCATTCCGATTCCGACAGTTCGCGCTTGCTGTAATCTTCGCGGATATTGTGCAAATCCATGATGTCCTCCGATACTCACGTTTGTTTGAATGAATCATACCCCGTTTTTTTCAGACGACTCCAACGATAGGGAGGGAAGAATATGTGTATAATCCGCGTCAAATCAAATGAAACGGAAAAAAACCATGCAAACCGAAGTCGAACTGAAAATCCTTAATCCGAAAATGGCGGACAAACTGCCCGCCTACGCCACGCCGGGTTCCGCCGGACTCGACCTGCGCGCCTGTCTGGACGAAGCCGTTACCCTGCAACCGGGCGACACTTATCTCGTTCCGACCGGTCTGGCGGTTCACCTTGCCAATCCCGACTACGCCGCCGTTTTGCTGCCGCGTTCCGGTCTGGGACACAAACACGGCATCGTCTTGGGCAACTTGGTTGGACTGATCGACTCGGACTATCAGGGCGAACTCAAAGTCTCCGTGTGGAACAGGGGCAAAGAAGCGTTCACCATCGAGCCGATGGAACGCATCGCGCAAATGGTCATCGTCCCCGTTGTCCAAGCCTCGTTTAAAGTCGTGGACGAATTTGCCGCCAGCGAACGCGGCGAAGGCGGCTTCGGCAGCACGGGCAAAGCGTAAATCGCCTGTTCACATACAAGGTCGTCTGAAAACTTGCGATGCGGGTTTTCAGACGACCTTTTGCCGTATTTGTATTGCAGGCTGAAATTGATAGAACGTGCAGTATTAGTTACAATTTCGTTTCTTAAAATTTTTTTAACGTTTGACAACGGATAGAAAGACTGCAATGGCTGAAACAATGAAAAAAACAGGCGGATTCGCCTGATTTGGTGTACGGTTTGGAAGACAAGCCGCCATTCGGAAATGCCTTATTAAGCGCGATAACGCATCTTCTGGCGATTTTTTTGTGCCGATGATTACGCCCGCGCTGATTGTGGGCGGCGCTCTGGAATTGCCGGTGGAGATGACGGCGTATCTTGTGTCGATGGCGATGGTTGCGTCGGGGGTCGGCACTTATTTGCAGGTCAACCGCTTCGGGCCGGTCGGTTCGGGGATGCTGTCTATCCAGTCGGTGAATTTCTCGTTCGTTACCGTCATGATTGCGCTCGGCGCGGGGATGAAAGAAGGCGGCTTGACTAAGGATGCAATGATTTCGACGCTGTTGGGCGTATCGTTTGTCGGCGCGTTTTTGGTGTGTTTCTCGGCATGGCTTTTTGCCGTATTTGAAAAAAAGTGATTACGCCGACGGTCAGCGGCGTGGTCGTGATGCTGATTGGTCTGAGTTTGGTGCATGTCGGTATTACCGATTTCGGCGGCGGTTTCGGCGCGAAGGCGAACGGCACGTTCGGCTCGATGGAAAACTTGGGGCTGGCGTCGCTGGTGTTGCTGATTGTGTTGATATTCAACTGCATGAAAAAAATCCGCTGCTGCGTATGAGCGGCATCGCAGTCGGGCTGATTGTCGGCTACATTGTCGCGCTGTTTTTGGGCAAGGTAGACTTTTCCGCGCTGCAAAACCTGCCGCTGGTTACGCTGCCCGTACCGTTTAAATATGGCTTTGCTTTCGACTGGCACGCATTTATTGTGGCGGGCGCGATTTTTCCTGTTGAGCGTATTTGAAGCGGTCGGCGATTTGACTGCGACGGCAATGGTGTCCGGCCAGCCGATTGAAGGCGAAGAATACACCAAACGCCTGCGCGGCGGCGTGTTGGCGGACGGTTTGGTATCGGTAATTGCGACGGCTTTGGGTTCGCTGCCGTTGACCACTTTCGCGCAAAAACAACGGCGTGATTCAGATGACCGGCGTGGCTTCGCGCCATGTGGGCAAATATATTGCGGTGATTTTGGTGCTGCTGGGTTTTGTTCCCCGTTGTCGGGCGCGCGTTTACGACGATTCCGAGTCCGGTTTTAGGTGGCGCGATGGTCTTGATGTTCGGCTTGATTGCGATTGCGGGCGTGCGGATTTTGGTCAGCCACGGCATACGCAGGCGCGAGGCAGTGATTGCGGCAACGTCGGTCGGTTTGGGCTTGGGCGTGGCGTTTGAGCCGGAAGTGTTTAAAAACCTGCCTGTCTTGTTCCAAAACTCTATTTCCGCCGGCGGCATTACGGCGGTTATCCTGAACCTGCTTTTTGCCGGAGGATAAAACCGACAAAGTCGTCAAAAATCGATACCGAGGGGCTGGAGCATTAAGTTTCAAACGTAAACAAAAAGGTCGTCTGAAAATTTGATTTTCAGACGACCTTTTGATAATCCTATTACATAAATATGACATTCGTGGAATAATCCGAAAAACTTTAAAAAAAGCAGGCAACAATATGATTAAAAAAATAAGAAAAATAATTTTTTTACGATTTTAACTTTAGTTATCTCTTTCTCAATTTATTTTTTTCAGCAATTACCGTATCTTCTTCTCTCCTTTTGAAATCCTCAGCAACAAAAACCATAGAACAGAATCTGCAAGGGATTTGCGTGGATGAGGGAAGGAAATTGAGCAAGGAAGAGTTGCTGAGGCGGGCTTTGGTCAGCTATTTCGCACATGAGTCGTCGGGGCAGTATTTCGATGACCCATCTGACTACGCCTGGAAGGACAGATGCCCCACGGAGAAATCGTGTCAGTTGTATATGATGCCGGCCATCGAGATGGGGGATTATATCTTTGACAAGGAAAAAAAGAATCTCGCTACTAAAGGCAAGGAATAACGGAGTTACATTCAGCAGGGCGGATCGGTTTTTTTCCAAAAAAATGTCCGCTACCAATCGCACAAGCTCCCCTTCGGATTTTATGCCTCAAACAGGTTCAGTTCTTTTTTTACCCTTATGACTGCTGCGGTATCAAGGAAAAGTCAGAGTTGTTGAAATCTGATTATCCGTTCAATGGTACACCCGATTTATTGGAACAAAGAGGACTGGGAAATTATTTTTTTGGATTTAAAAAAATAGTAAGCGAAGGAATTAATGTTTATTATCATAGATATATTGTCAATAATTGTGGACAATATATTCCTGATAAATATTCTTCCGTGCAAGGAAATTATACTAAAAAAATATGACGACTTCCTATGGATTTTATCTGCCTCAAGATTTTATTCAAATTGTTTCCGAAATTCCTATTGGCTGTTGGAAATGGAATTATGGTAAACCTGATAATTCTACCATAAATTCTCTAACAAAAATCATTTGATTATATTTTTTTCATTACCAAACTCTTTGGGATGGTAATGATTTTTTTACAGTTGCCTAAGAACCCTTAAATTACGCGAGGAAATACAATAATGTCTCAAACTAAAAAAATTTGTTTTTGGATTTGTCATGTTAAAAAAATAAAAATCATTATATATTCATTTTTCTGTATTAGTATTTACGCTAATATTTTTTTCTTTTTGTTTAGATTGAAATATTTTTTTGTTTTAGATGATTATTATAACAGATATAACTCTGATATTAGTTACATAAATTCAGAAGAAGTAAGCCGTTTATATGAGAAAAAAACAATACGATTACTCTTGTGGTTTGATTACTATATATACTACATATTCTAGCGATAATAGCGCACATAATCTATGCTTAAATTCTAAGGTTAAATTTTTCATCTAATACTATTGAAAAAAACTATCGAATTGTGAGATAGTTACTGAGAATTTTATGGGAAAAGAATATTTATTTTATAGAACTAAGTATACATTTAAAAAAATGATATTGATAGCATTTGGGGAACTTTAAATATTAATTACTTCTCTGCTGGAAATGATGCAAAGAATGATGCAAAAATTTTTCATATTATTCATTAATACATAATATGAATACAACATCGGCAGATGGAGGAGGAGAGTTCTTATTGAAAGATATTAATATTAAACAGAAAAACTAGAATTTGGAAGTCTGTTAATATTTATGGGGTGGAAGGTAAATACACTAAAGATGATTTTTTTCAAATTGCTCTAGTGTTATATCTTCTGATAAATTATTTGTTAATTAATAAGCAAGCCGTAGCCTGTATAAAGTCCCTGTTTTTACCAGGTGGCAAAGAATTTTTCTTATTATTTATAGTTACAGAAAAATGCCTCCGTCTAAAACGGATATTTTGTCGAATAATTGGAGATGAATATGCAAGCGTTTGTGTATTATTTAATCAGTTTATTTTTTTGGAATTATTCCAGGTTTTATTTTTTTGGAGTTAAAAATTTATCGTAGGATTTCGGGGAATAAATCTTAAATGAATAGGAAAAGAGCTATGATAGGAATACTTTTTTTTATTGCTAATATCACTATATTTGGTTTTTGGGATTTATTGTTGGGATAGTATTTGAATGGAAAAAGCAAAAAAATATGAAATCCTACGTTCTGAAAAAAAGGCTTTTTGTTCTATATTGTCGGTGCGATACTTTGGTTTTTTTATAATGTTTGGTGATGAAATAATAGGCATGTATCAGCTAAAAAAATTATGTGAGTCTGAAAAAAATATTTTTTTAATAAAGGATGTCATTAAACTAAGTAATAAAAAAATTTAATTTTGGAATTTGATAGTAAAAAAATCGTGGGAATGTTAGGTATTCTGCTATACCTATAAAATATAATATATCGAAGTATTTGGATGCTTCAAATCAAAGTGAAATTTTTTTACATATAAGACATATACGCCATACGGAGGGTGGTTTTCTCGAATGATGGCATCTTTAATCGGCGCAGGAGGATATGTATTGTTTTTTTGATAAGAAAGAAGTATGTAAATCATCAGATTATAATATTTTTGAAAGAGAAATATAAATTCTCAATTTCAGATGTTGTCTATAAATAATTTAAGCAAGCCGTAGCCTGCATAAAGTCTCTGCTTCACTAAGTAGAATGTATGCGGAATGGACGCACGAGGTTGTTTAGATTTTTTATTGAAAGGTCGTCTGAAACCCATTTTCAGACGACCTTTTCAGTAATCCTATTACATAAATATGACATTCGTGGAACAATCCGAAAACTTTAAAAGCAGGCAACGATATGATTAAAACCAAGAAAATAATTTTTTTGCGATTTTAACCTCAGTTATCTTGTTCTCAATTTATTTTTTTCAACAATTACCGTATCTTCTTTTCCCCTTTTGAAATCCTCAGCAACAAAACCATAGAGCAGAACCTGCAAGGGATTTGCGTGGATGAGGGAAGGAAATTGAGTAAGGAAGAGTTGCTGAGGCGGGCTTTGGTCAGCTATTTCGCACATGAGTCATCGGGGCAGTACTTTGAAGATACGTCTGACGGTGCATGGAAGGACAGATGCCCTACTGAGGAATCGTGTCAGTTGTATATGATGCCCGCTATCGAGATGGGGGATTATATCTTTGACAAGGAAAAAAGAATATCGCTATTAAAGGCAAGGGATAACGGAGTTACATTCAGCAGGGCGGATCAGTTTTTTTCCAAAAAAATGTCCGCTACCAATCGCACAAGCTGCCCTTCGGGTTTTATGCCTCAAACAGGTTCAGTTCTTTTTACCCTTATGACTGCTGCGGTATCAAGGAAAAGTCAGAGTTGTTGAAATCTGATTATCCGTTCAATGGTACACCCGATTTATTGGAACAAAGAGGACTGGGAAATTATTTTTTGGATTTAAAAATAATTAATTTAAATTTAACAGATAAAATGGAAGTATATTATATGAGATATATCATAAATAATTGTGGATTATATCTTCCTGAAAAATATTCTTCTGTAAAAGGCGATTATACAAAGCATATGACTACAGATTATGGTTTCCATATTAATGAGAATTGGATTCAAGTGGTTACAGAAATTCCTGTTGGCTGTATAAAAATGGAGTAATGGAAAACCTGATGACTCTGTAACGCGTTTACTTTTTTTAAAAAGATTGGATTATATTTTCAACTACCAAACCATTTGGAATGGTAATGATTTTTACAGTTGTCTCAAAAAACCTTAGACTACACGAGGAAATGCAATAATGTCTCAAACTAAAAAATTTGTTTTGGATTTGTCTGGAAATTATACAAGCGAAGTATTGTATGAGATGTATTCATTTGGTTGTTTAGGTTTAGTGTTGAAATGTTGTCTGAAAATTTCAGACGACCTTCTATATTAGAAATATAACTACTGGGTAAAAACGCTTTGTCTTTTTATTCCATTTGTATAGAGTATTTCAAGCTGATAGATATTTGATTATCCTAATGATCAATTGGGCAATTTTATTGTTAGATATGATGGAACGGTTATGGCGGCGGTTGCTTATTACATTTTTTTATTTTTAATCATCGGAATTATTCCTGGGTTTAGGATTGGGGCAAGGTTTTACAGAAAAAAAGGCATTCGGAAAGAAAGAGAAAGGTAAGGACTTAAATTATGATTGGTATTCTTCTCCTGATTCTTCATATTATTGTCTTTGTGTCAATCGGGTTTTGTTCTTGGTGCAATATTTGAATGGCAGAATACAAAAATGGAATATTCTTCATTCTAATAAAAAAAGAGAAAAAAATATTTTTATATTTTAGGGATGGTTATTGGCTTTGTTTTGATGTTTGGAGATGAGCTGATTGGGGAGATTCAAATGAAAAAAATATCTGCAATTCAAATAAAAATGGTTTTTTTGTTTTTCCCTATTGAAGATTTTTAAACATAAAGATCTAATAGAGTTAGATAGTAAGTATCTAAAATTAAAAGGAAGTGCTGTTCCTGTACGTTATTATGTTCGTAAGTATGGGGGTGATGATAAAAAAATTTATATTATTTCTAAATCTTATATGGCATCTGGGGGTGGGTTTCACGTTTAAATGACTCCGTAATTGGAAGTTCAATTGGTCCAATGTGGATTTCAGATTGGAATAAACATTGTAATTCTATGGATTATAAAAGACTAAAAGATTTATATGATGTTAAAATCATTAATTTAAATAATTAAATTTAAGAAATATTATGAGTCAGATTTAGGGAATTTATATTAGCTCGTTGCTAGCTGATGCAGTTTATACGGATATTCAAAAAAACTTAGAGATAATAGTGCTCGGATTTATTGTTAGACGTGATGGAAGGGTTATGACAGCGGTTACTTATTACATTTTTATTTTAGTCATTGGAATTATTCCTGGGTTTAGGATTGGGGCAAGGTTTTACAGAAAAAGGCATTCGGAGCATTCGGAAAGAAAGAGAAAGGTAGGAACTTAATTATGATAGGTATTCTTTTTCCTGATTCTTCATATTATTGTCTTTGGGGCAGTCGGGTTTTGTGCTTGGTGTGGTATTTGAGTGGCAGTATGCAAAACAGAATACTCTACTTGATTGTAAAAAAATACAAAGTTATATCTCTTTATAAGCCTCATTCTAGGATTTGGATTTATGTTCTTTGATGAGCTAATAGGATTGATTCAGTTTAAAAAAATTATGTAATCAATCCAGTATTGTATTTCTGCATAATCCTAATGAGATAAGAAATAAGAATTTAATAGAAGTAAGATATAAAAAAAGTAATGTTAGATTTTCTTTTTTTAGAAATTTATTATTATAAGAGAGAATATGTTGATTCTCATGGAGAAAAAAATACATTATCGTTTATCCTTATGTAGCTAAAGGGGGTGGATTTCAAAAAGTATTGAATGGAGCTGTAGGGGAGAGAAAACGCCTTTTCTCTTCTCTAATAGGTACTGTAATCTTCATTATATCAACTCAATTGATAAGTTATATAATTTTAATATAGTCAAAGAGATTGATTTTTTTAAACGTATATATATTTGAAAAATCATACTATGGAATTTTTATTAATACTATTAAAAAAATATTGTGTGGTGTGCAGTTTATACAAAAAGTAACTGAAGCCGCTAATTCAGGTTCAATAGGATGAGAGACATTGTAAGGGAGAGCAAGCCGTAGCCTGCATAAAGTCTCTGTTTCATCAGATAGGATGTATGCGGAATGGACGCACGCGGTTGTTTGGATTTGGTATTGAAAGGTCGTCTGAAAATTTCAGACGACCTTTTTGATAATGCTATTGCATAAATATGACATTCGTGGAATAATCCGCGAACTTTAAAAAAATCAGGTAACTATATGATTAAAAAAATAATAAAAATAATTTTGGCAATTTTAACTTCAGTTATCTTGTTCTCAATTTATTTTTTTCAGCAATTACCGTATCTTCTTTTTCCCCTTTTGAAATCCTCAGCAACAAAGCTATAGAACAGAACCTGCAAAGGGATTTGCGTGGACGAAGGAAGGAAATTGAATAAGGAAGAATTATTAGCCAGAGGAATGACCAGTTATTTCAGATATTTATCACAAGGTAGATATTATGACGAAATGAATAGTGAATGGAGAGAATATTGCCCTGTCGATGGTGCTTGTTGGCTTACTTCTGTTGGGAAAGCAAGCATAGCAGAATATATTTTTGATAGCAGAAAAAGGAAGTTTTTTTAAATCAAGAAGAAGGCAAGAAAAATTCTTTTCTCTAACTCAGGTTTACTATTTTCATCAAAGAATAATCCAAAAAATAAATAATGATAGTTTTTTTATTCTGTTATAGAAAAACAGCTCCGTTCATTTTTTTCCCGTATAAATGTTGCAGTATTAATGATAGAAAAGATTTAACGGAAGATGATTTCCCATTTTTAGGAGTGCCTAATTATCTAGAAGAAAGAGGTTTAGGAAGCTATTTTTTTAAATGTTTCTAGTTTACATATTGGAAAAAAATAATAACTTAACTTATATAAATAAAAAAAGTATATTCTGAGTAATTGTGGTGATTATTTGCCTGAAAAAAATACTCTGTAGCGTCACCATATTCGGGTACATATGAGATGAAAAGCTCACAATGAATTATATATCCCATACAAAAAAATTTTTGAAGTTTATAAAAAAATATTTTTTTGATTTAAATATATGCTCAAAATGGGTAAATAATAACACACCTTTATATAAAGTTGATATTTCTAACCCTGAAGAAAAAAAGTTATATGGGATGGACAATATCTTTTTTTCTTGTAACGTCAAAAGGAATCAAAAAAATGAACCAATATAAATTTTTTTGAATTAGATTTAAATACAAACTATGCCAATAAGGTTCTATCTTACTATTTATGGGGTATGGATGACCCCCTTCAAAGACCAATTTAATATCTGAAAAATTGGATTGATAGAGCAAAAAAACAGATCAAATTGTTTTTAAATATCGATACAAGAAGTTTTTTTTGGATAAAACTGGTTTATATTAATATCACCCCTATGAGTTTGGTGTTATTCGAAAGTTTTTCAATAATGAACATGAAAATGGAAGTAAAGATTTTAATGTTTTTAAAAAAATGGTAATCTTCAAAAAAATTTTTCTAATGGGGAGTTATCGCTTACTTACAATGAAATTAGAAGTTATCTCTATAGAAAAGCAATAATCCTGATTCTAATTATATGAAATCAGCTCTACCTGTTCGAGACTATTACTTTTATTGGGATAAGGATTATAACGCTGAATACTTAAGTAAGAATGCCTTTGTTTTTTTGGTTCGGTTAAGTTAACTTTTTGATACAAATAATATTCGTTTTATTGTTGATAAAAAAATGGTAATCCTTTGCGAATTGAAAATTTTTAAATTATTTCCTTATAGCAAGATAAATATTGGAGATTACAATGAAAGAAATGGAGACTTTCAAGATAACTTTGATTTTAAGGGAAATGGCAGCTTAACAGATGTTGTCAACACTTTACTTGACCGTATAACTGATCCTTTCAGCATTGGTAAAAAAAGTCTTGTTTCAATATATCGGTGTTGATGCACTGGAAGGTAAAACTATTCACCCTATGGAATATAATAATACTACTATTCATCCCTATATTGATCCTTATGTTCGACCTAAATTTGAGGCTTATGTTCAACCTCAAATCAATAAGATGAGGATGGTATCAAGATTATTTGGTTTCTTGAAGGAGTTTCAATCTATTCAAAATTCAGGCGTAATTGATTATTTGGATGATGCTAACCAATTGGTTATCTATGGAACTCAGTCGAAGGATACTTTGAATGATTACAAAATCAAAAAGGTTCTGAGTGTAGATATCGAAAAAACTGACACTCAGGAGCAGGAGTTGGATTTAAGTAAAAATATTGATTTGAATACTATCAGTACCCAGATAAATACTTTAATTAGTTCATTATTCCCTCCCAGTGTCAATATAGCGAAAGAGCTGGGACTATTTAATGAATTGATGCAACAGATAACCGAGTTAAACCATTATCAGAAATATACGAAATATGGTGCAACCTATATTGCAGGAGAAGGTAACGATACCCTTATCGGTACTGAATATTCAGACCGTTTCTTAGGCGGCAACGGCGACGATATCTACCGTATCAACGGTTTAGACAATGTCTTCGACAGCGACCACAAGGGGTCAATCGTGTTTTCAGACGACGTCCGCGCGTCCCGTTTTATCCGAAACAGCGAAAGCGACGATACCTGGCTGAGCGTGGGTGCGGACGGTAAGCCTGACGGTTTGATGACGGCGGTGCGTCCTGCGCTTTCCCATTCGCTGTTGGTGAAGCACGGTAAGGATATGGCGGTCATCCGCGGTTTCTTTGAAGGCGAGAAATCGGATGTTTCGGCTTTGGGAATCACATTGGCGACCAAAGAGAAGCCTGCTATGCCCGATTCGGAGGCCGGGGAAGGCTCTTTGGTGCGTACCGACGGGGTCGGCGCGGCGGACAAGTACAATGTGTTTTTATGCGAATGCGCAAGACCGTTGGTTCAATCTGACGGGCGGCAATAAGGATGATGTGCTGTTTGCGGGCGGCGCGGGCAGGCTGACGGTGTCGGCAGGTGCGGGCAACGACGTGTGTACGGAAGCTACGGCGCGGACGTCATCAACGGCGGCGAGGGCAACGATTTGTTGAACGGGAGCAATTTTGCGGGCAACAAAAACCGAGGCGCAGAAGGCGGAAGACCGCGACATCATCATCGGCGGCGCAGGCCGGGATTTGATTTACGGCGGCGTGGGCGACGATGTGATTTATTCGGAGCTGACAGACAGCCATCTGTCGGAAACGGGTTCGTCCGAACGCGGCGACTGGGTTGCTGCGGGCGAGGGTGATGATGAGGTTTTCGGCAGCGCAAACCGCGATTTGATTACGGGCGGCGAAGGCAGCGATACGGTCTTCGGCGGCGCGGGCGACGATGTGATTCTGGGCGACGGCTTTTTGCGCGCCGGCAGCCGCGGACATTATATTTCCACGGGTGGCGGGGACATTTATTTCAATTACGGTACGGTTGCGCCCGTTATGCCGTTGGTGCCGGGCTTGGTCATGCCGCGTCCGGTGCGGATTCCTGCCGGTACGCTGAGCTACGAATATACTTGGGGCGACGGTAAATGGGATCCGAACTATCTGAACAGCGCAAGCCGTACGCACAACGATACGGATGCTTGGGATGTTGTGATTGACGCCGAGACCGGCGATTACGCGCTGACGGCGAAAATTGCGCCTTCGGACAATGTACACCGCGTTGCTGCGGGCGGTGCGGCGGATGTGCTGCATGGCGGCGCGGGTAATGATTTGCTTGTCGGCCAGGACGGCAACGATGTGCTGTACGGCGGTTCGGGCAATGACATTTTGTGGGGCGACGACAACCGCGACGCTGCGGTATCGGGAGACGATTACCTGGACGGCGGGGAGGGCGACGACAGGCTCTACGGCGGCAAGGGACACGATACGCTGGCGGCGGGCGCGGGACGCGACCTGCTCGACGGTGGCGAGGGTTTCGATTCTTATCTCTTTGCGTCCCGCGATTTGCAGAATGCCGATGATGTGAAAACCATACGCGATGCGGGCGGGGAAGGCGCGATCTTTATTGACGGCGTTTCGCTCGACAGTACGGTTTGGACGGCGGATGCCGATAAGCCTGATGTCTGGCATTCGGCGCAAGGTTGGACGCTGGCTTTGATGGGCACAAGCCTGGTTTTGACGGGCGCGACGTTCCAAGGACAGATTGCGATAGAGAATTTCCGCGATGGAATGTTTGGATTGGCGTTGCCTGCGCCCAATGCTGCGCCGCAGGCGGATAAAGGCGGTTGAAACTTTGTCGGTATCGGCGGATAAGCTGTTCAGCCATCAGCTTGCGGATGATTTGTTCCGCGACGACAAGGGTGTCGTGCGCTATGAATTAACTTTGGCGGACGGCTCGCCCCTGCCCGAAGGTTTGGCGTTTGATTCGGCAAGCCGTACTTTGAGCGGCAAAGTGTCGTCTGAAACGGATAAATTGGTTCTGAAAATCAGTGCGTTCGATGACGAGGGTTTGTCGGCGTCCCAAGATTGGACGTTGGCAATCGGGGCGGAAAACCATGCGCCCGAAGTGCAGGGTCGTCTGAATACGCAATACGCACGCGCGGGACAGGAATGGAAGTTTGCATTGCCGGAGGGATTGTTTGCTGATAAAGACGGCGATGCGCTGACTTACCGCGCGACGCTTGCCGATGGTGGCAGATTGCCTGAAGGCATGGATTTTTGACGGTAAACGCGGCGTATTCGGCGGCAGGGTTCTGCAATCGGGCAGCTTTGATTTGAAAATTACGGCAGCCGATACGCAGGGCGCAACAGCAGAAGCCGCTATGCGCTTGGAAGTATTGGGACGTTCGTCGGGACAGGACAGGATTTTGACCGGAACGGACGGCGAAGATTTGCTGTACGGTGGCTTGGGTAATGATGTGCTGGCAGGCGGCGCAGGCAATGATACGCTGTATGGCGGTATCAACAGCAGCGATGTTTACCTTTTTGCAGCGGGACACGGACACGATACTGTCAAGGATGCGACTTATCAGGGCGGTAAATTTACCGATACGCTGCGCTTCGATGGCGCGGTTTCCGGTTCGGTCAGATTTATCCGCAGCGGCAACGATTTGACCGTCAAGGCATACGGCGAAGACGATTCGGTAACGGTCGCCAATTATTTCCAGTCGGTTGCCAACCGTCATGTACGTTTCGAGTTTGCCGACAAAACTTTGGATGCGGAAGCCATGAAAACAGCGGCTATGGAAATATATGGCTCCGATACAGGCGCGACGCTGACGGGCTGGCACGGCAACGATACGATTCATGGCGGCGCGGGCAACGATAAAATTTACGGTGGCTACGGCAAAGACACGATTATCGGCGGGAAAGGCGATGATTATCTGGCAGGCGGTATCAACACTGCGGATACTTACGTTTTTGCGGCGGGACACGGCAAAGATACAGTAGCCGACGGCTCAACCCGCGCAGGCGTGTTTACCGACCGTTTGGTGTTTGAAGGGGGGAAACAGGCAGATGCCGTGTTCGCACGCGCCCAAGACAGCCTGCTGATCCGTGCTTTCGGTGAAGGGGATGAGGTGAAGGTTGAGCATTACTACGCTTCGGCACAATCGCGAGACCTCAGTCTGAGTTTTGCCGATCAGATGGTGAATCCTGCACAATTGTACGAACGAGTGCAGCATATTGTCTGATTGAAGGCTTGGGGAATGTGTAAAGGTCGTCTGAAAACCTGGAAACGGGTTTCAGACGACCTTTTCTGTTTTTGAGATTTAGACTGGGGCTCATTCGATAATGGCGGTATTTTGTCTCATAAAGCGCCGTCTTCCGCATTAAAAATGCTCGTAAGATGTTCAATCTTGCTGTGCTTTTTGCCTTGAATCCGGCATTTTCTGTGCCCAAAAACCGACTCATTTCAAATTGTCAGTCTGCCTTGAAGCAGGTCTTTGCCATAACGGAGTTTGCTTATCACGACTTATTTTTCGTATTGGAAGCCGGTCTTGATTTGTAATTTCAATATGGTGAATTATTAAAAACTATCATATCGGTTTATTGCATTGTTAAATAAAAAAATACCATATCTTGTGTTCTTATGATTTAATTCACACCATATATTGTATTTATGCGTGGCAAGTCATGGCAGCGTTGAAATTCACAATCGAGCAAATTGTCTGGCAGGAAGTGCCGGGTGAAGTGTCGCTGGCGTTTCTGTTTTCCGGCTGCCCGCTGCGCTGCAAGGGCTGCCATAGTGCCGATGCGTGGAAAGAGGGTGTCGGCACGGAATTGACCGAGGATTATTTGAGAGGTCGTCTGAAACGCTATCGCGGGCTGATTAGCTGCGTGTTGTTTATGGGAGGGGAATGGCAGCCGGAAGCCTTGCAAAAAATGTTGGGCATCGTGACGCAGGCGGGGTTGAAAGCCTGTTTGTACACCGGTTTGGAGCGTGAGGAGCTGGAGGCGGTTTCAGACGGCATCCTGCCTTATCTGACGTATCTGAAAAACCGGCCGTTGGCAGATGGAGCTGGGCGGCTTGGACAGCCCGACAACCAATCAGAAATTTATCGATTTGCGCACGGGCGAGGTGTTGAACCGCTTGTTTATCAAAGACAAACCCGCGCCCAAAATCATCCCGATTACGACTCAGCCGCAGGCAGCGACTTTTCAGACGGCCTGAGGCTTTTTATCCAACCCACACAGGAGGAATTAACATGATTCGGCTGCATCCCGAACAGTTAAACGGCAAACTGCAATTCATGCACGACTACATCAGTGCGCAAAACGCGGCGGACGGCTCGAAAATGGACGCCAATGCCAACGTTACCCAGAAAAACATCGCCACGATGGAAGCGGAAATTATGAAAGACTTTTTCGTGCAGATTAACCGCGCCCAAGTGTCGCGCAAAATCGCCGAAATTTTCGACCAATCCGTTGCCGACGAGTACATCCGCCAGATTGAGGCGCATGAGATTTATGTGCACGACGAAACCAGCCTCAAGCCTTATTGTGTGTCGGTTACGCTGTATCCCTTCCTGCTCGACGGCTTAAGCAAACTCGGCGGCGAATCTAAAGCGCCGCAGCATTTGGCATCGTTTTGCGGTTCGTTTATCAACCTTGTGTTTGCCATCAGCGCGCAGTTTGCCGGAGCGGTGGCGACGGTGGAATTTCTGACTTATTTCGACTACTTCGCCCGCAAAGACTACGGCGACGATTATTTGGAAACCCACGGCAAAGAAATCGCCAACCATATGCAGCAGGTGGTGTACAGCATCAACCAGCCCGCTGCCGCGCGCGGCTATCAGAGCGTATTTTGGAATATTTCCGTGTACGATCAATATTATTTCGATGCGATGTTCGGCGATTTCGTCTTCCCCGATTTCAGCAAACCGGTGTGGGCGAGCGTGGCGAAGCTGCAAAACTTCTTCCTCAAATGGTTCAATCAGGAACGCACCAAAGCCGTTTTGACTTTCCCCGTCGTTACCGCCGCAATGCTGACCGATGGCGGCAAATGCAAAGACACCGTGTTCGCCGACGAAATGGCAAAAGAGTTAGCGGAAGGCAATTCCTTCTTCGTCTATCTTTCCGACAATCCCGACTCGTTGGCTTCCTGCTGCCGCCTGCGCAATGCCATCGAAGACCGCACCTTCAGCTACACACTCGGCGCGGGCGGTGTGGCGACCGGTTCCATCAACGTCATCACCATCAATATGAACCGACTGGAACAAGACGGGCGCGACCTTGCCGCCGAAGTGGCCAAAATCCACAAATACCAATACGCCTACCGCAAACTGATGGAAGAATACCAAGCCGCCGGAATGCTGCCCGTTTACGATGCAGGCTTCATCACGCTGGACAAACAGTTCCTCACCATCGGCATCAACGGCATGGCGGAAGCCGCCGAATCGCAAGGTATCAAAGTCGGCTACAACGACGACTACATCAACTTCGTCCAAGGCCGTCTGAAAACCATATTCGAAGCCAACCAAGCCGCCAGCAAACACTATGGCGTGAAGTTCAACACCGAGTTCGTTCCCGCCGAAAACCTCGGTGTGAAAAACGCCAAATGGGACAAAGCCGACGGCTACAAAGTCAGCCGCGAATGCTACAACTCCTATTTCTACGTCGTCGAAGACGAAGAAATCAACGCGCTCGACAAATTCCTGCTGCACGGCAAAGAACTGGTGGACTGGCTCGACGGCGGCTCCGCGCTGCACCTGAACCTCGACGAAGCCCTGCCCGAATCCGGCTACCGCTCGCTCTTGGACATCGCCGCACAAACCGGCTGCAACTACTTCTGCGTGAACGTGCGCATCACCATCTGCAACGAATGCGGCCACATCGATAAACGCACCTTGCACGCCTGTTCCGCTTGCGGTTCGCACGACATCGACTACGGCACCCGCGTTATTGGCTACCTGAAACGCGTATCCGCCTTCTCGAGCGGACGGCGCAAAGAACATGCGCTACGGCATTACCATCGTAAAGCGGCTTGATGGTATTGAATAGATAAAGGTCGTCTGAAAACCGGTTTGGGTTTTCAGACGACCTTTTAGGTTTTATCTATGACTTAATAAAGGATGGACAAGTTTAAACTGCGGTATTTAGAAAGTTTAAACTCAATTAGCCTATGAGGCTGAGAATAAGAAAAACGACCGATACGCTGTACCGGTCGTTTTTTACGAATACCTGCTAAATTAGAACCAAGCTTTGATCAAAGCGGCAGTACCTGCGATACCGCCAATCAGACCGACCGCACCGGCAGCAGTACCCATTGCACCGTTGATTTGGTCTCGTTTGTTGGCGCGTTTTTTTCACGTTCCAATGCCAGCTCTTCAGAAACGTTTGCACGTTGGCGACGGTGTTGTTCCAGTTCCGCACGGGAGAGTTGGGCAGAGGCGCGGTTACGGCCTGCTTTGATGGCTGCGGAATCGTCACCGATAGCCAAGTCACCTACGGAGCTTCCTTGAGTAGCGCAACCTGTTACTACCAGAGAAGAAAGAAGCAGGGGCAGCAATTGTTTTTTTCATGATTTTGACCTAGTAAAAAAATTAAGCGGGTGTATTGTAAATTTAGTGGAGGATATAAATTTTTTTTGATCACCGTAAGCACGTTTGATGGCATCTGCTTCATCCATCATTTCCTCGCGGCGTTCGCGACGGCGTTCGGCACGTTCTACTCGTTCATCGTGCTGAACTCTTTGGGAATCAGCCCGCATTGTGGCTTCTTGTTCAGGGGAAGGTAAGAAGCGCATATTGCCATAGGTTGGAGAACAGCCGACCAGCGCAGATAACACAAGGGACATCAAAAACAGTTTTTCAACATAACAAATCCACTTATCCTTAGAGAGAGTTGGTTTGGGTTAATTCTTTTCATTTTATATCAAAAAAATTATGAGTTTGGCAAACTATTTTTACGAGTGTTTGGGAGGTTATAAAAAAATGATATGACATAAATATCAGCGAACGGTAATCCTAATATTTTTAAATAAATAACCCATTGTTTAAATGAGATAATAGTTAAATAACTAGCGGATATTTGTATGTTTATTTATATGAATTTACTAATGTAAGTAATCAAATATTAATAAGGCTCGTATGCCATTTTTTTGCATCATTTTAGCCGAGCTATATTTTATGTTTATAGATAGAAAAGAGGTTGTCCCAAGTAATTAAGGCAACCTTAAAAAAATATATAGTGGATTAACTTTTAAACCGGTACGGCGTTGCCTCGCCTTAGCTCAAAGAGAACGATTCTCTAAGGTGCTGAAGCACCAAGTGAATCGGTTCCGTACTATCTGTACTGTCTGCGGCTTCGTCACCTTGTCCTGATTTAAATTTAATCCACTATAATGAAACGCGTGATCTCCGTTTCAGCACGAGAAACCTGCCTGTGGATACAGCCTATTTTGTTTCGGCGTAGATGCTCAATCGATGCTTCCAAATTTGCCGCTTTTTGAAATCGCTGATGGCTTGGCGGATTTCTTCGGCGGTGTTCATTACAAACGGACCATAGCCGATGACGGGTTCGTCAATCGGAACGCCGGAGAGCAAAAGGATTTTGACTTCTTCGCTGCCGGCTTCTATGTGTACGTTGCCGCCGCTTTTCTCAAAGCCGACCAGTTGTCCTGCGCCTGCCTGCTCTTTGCCGTTTAGGGTAACGTTGCCCCGCAGGACGACCATAGACAGGTTGTGGGTTTCGGGTATTTCCAATACGGCTTTTTTACCGGCATTCAAAACGATGTCCCAGACGTTCATTTCGGTGAAGGTGTCGGCTGCGCCTTTTACGCCTTTATATTCTCCTGCAATCAGCCGCAGGCAGCCTGCCTCGTCAGGGAACTCAACCACGGGGATACCGGTTTTGGCGAGATGCTGATAGCGCGGCGGCGTGTTTTTTTGTCTTTGGCGGGCAGGTTGACCCAAAGTTGGACCATTTCAAACAGTCCGCCTTGTTTGCTGAAGTTTCCGGAGTGGAATTCTTCATGGATGATGCCCGAACCTGCGGTCATCCATTGCACGTCGCCTTCGTAAATGATGCCGCCTCCGCCGCTGGAGTCACGGTGTGCCACTTCTCCGTGGTAGGCGATGGTAACGGTTTCAAAGCCTTTGTGCGGGTGTTGCCCGACGCCGCGCGGGCTGCGGGCTTCGTTGGGGGAGAATTCATAGGGTGCGGCGTAGTCGAGCATCAGGAAAGGGTTGGTGCCGCGGTCGTCGCCCATGTGGGAGAACAGGGGTTGGACGAGGAAGCCGTCGCCGACCCAGTGTTGGCTGTTTGCACGGTAGACTTGTTTGACGTTGCGCATGATGAGGTTCCTTCTTGTGGGGTCATCTGAAACCTTTTCAGACGACCTTTGTGTAGTGGATTAACTTTAAATCAGCACGGCGTTGCCTCGCCTTGCCGTACTATCTGTACTGTCTGCGGCTTCGTCGCCTTGTCCTGATTTAAATTTAATCCACTATATAATGAAATTAATAATGTTGTGGTTGCTATACTTTGTTGCGTGTATTATATGGGGTACAAACTTATTAACAAGTACGCACAATTTTTATACTGTCATTCGGAGGTCAATAATGGCGGAAACAGAACCGACACACCGTGCCTGCTGTCCGGTCGTTAATACTTTGGATATTATCGGCGGCAAGTGGAAGGTGTTGATTTTATATTATTTACACGGGGAAACCCGACGATTCAACGAATTGCAGCGTCTGTTGGCGGGCGTTACCCAGCGGATGTTGACGTTGCAGCTGCGCGAGTTGGAGCACGACGGTATTGTCCATCGCGAAGTGTATCCACAGGTGCCGCCGAAGGTGGAGTATTCGCTGACCGCGTTCGGACGGACATTGATGCCCGTCATCGAGGCGATGCACCGCTGGGGCGAGCAATATGCCGCAGAATGCGTGAAACACAGAAAGCAGCCGCAAGAGTAAGCAGCTTTCAGACGACCTTTAGTCCGTCCGAGCAGGACAAGGTCGTCTGAAAGGGGCATATATCATGCCGTTCTTTTGTTTTATAATGACAACAGCCGATGTAAATAAAGTAATCAGGGATGAATATGAAAAAAACAGTTATTGCATTGCTTCTTGCCGTATGTGCAGGTACTGCGGGGGCGGCGGATACTTATGGCTACTTGGTCATGTGGCAGAATCCTGCGGATGGCGGCAGTGCCGTACAGCTTAAAACAACCAAAGAAAATGCTTCGCAACTGGAAGCAAATGCCGAATTGGAGGCTTTCTGCCGCGCACAAGATACACTTTCGGGCGTTCAGCAGGGGCAGGCGACGGGGTGTAAGTCGGTTATTCCGCTTCACAATACCTGTATTGCGCTCGCTTATCCGAAAGCGCAAGGCGGTCTGACGGCGGAAAATGTAGTTGCCATTACTTCTCCGCGTTTTAAAAGCGTCCATCAGACTGCATTGAACCAATGTATTAAAAAATATGGGACGCAAGGTCAATGTGGTTTTGAAATTGCGTATTGTACGTCCGCTGATTTATATGGCGGTCAGGTCAGGGCGTTTTGGAACCGCTTGAAATCGTTGTAAGTCATTGAGTTGATTTTTTTATGGTATAGCCGTTTAAAACAAAAAAGGTCGTCTGAAAATAGGATTCCGTTATTTCGATTTTTCAGACGGCCTTTTTATTTGGATTCGCGTATTTATTGGGTGACGGTTATACGTTTGATAATAATGGGTTTGATTGGGACGTTTTGATGGAAGCCGCGTGTTTCAGTCGGCGTTTTGCTGATTTGGCGTACGACATCCATGCCCGAGGTTACTTTGCCGAAGACGGCATAGCCGTAGCCTTGCGGGGTTTTGTTTTTGAAGTTGAGGAATGTATTGTCGGCAGTGTTGATGAAGAACTGGCTGGTGGCGGAATTAGGATCGCCGGTACGCGCCATGGCGATGGTGCCGACAGTGTTTTTTTAAGCCGTTGTCCGCTTCGTTGATGACGGCTTTATCTGTGGCTTTTTGGGCAAGGTCCGGGGTAAAAGCCGCCTTGGATCATGAAGCCGTCGATAACGCGGTGGAAGACGGTGTTGTCGTAAAAAGCCTTTGCGGGCGTAGTTGACGAAGTTGGCGACGGTTTTGGGTGCTTTGGTTTCGTCGAGCAACAGGCTGATGTTGCCCATATTGGTTTCGATGACGGCGCGTGTCTCGGCTTGGGCGTTGAAGGCTGCGGCAAGGGCAAGGGCGGCGAAAGTGAGTTTGAGGGTTTTATTCATTTGAGTGTTTCTCGTAGTGTGAAAATCAAACGTTATTATCGTGGATTTTTATGTGAAATCTCTAAAAGGCGTTGTGAAATATTTTAAGGTCGTCTGAAACAGATACAGCAAACTTCGTTTTCAGACGACCTTTTTGTGTTGCGAAGCGGCTTATTGTTTGGCAGCTTCGATTTGGATGTCGATGCGAACGTTTTTGGTCATGCCTGCATCAACCAGATAGTCCACGCCCCATTTGGTGCGGTCGATGGTGGTGCTGAAGTCGCCGCCGCAAACTTCGGTTTTTCGCCATCGGGCTTTGGTAGCAGTTGAATTTTTTTCGGCTTTGAGTTTGACGGGGGCGGTTTTGCCGTGCATGGTCAGATTGCCGTCAACGGAAAGCAGTTTTTTTGCCGTTGAAGTTGAATTTGGTGGAAACGAAGCGGATGTTCGGGTATTTGGCGGCATCGAAGATGTCGGCGGATTTCAGGTGGTCGGTGAAGTGTTGCGAACCGCTTTGCAGGTTGGCAACGGGGATGGTAATGTCGATTTTGCCGGTGCGTTTTGCTTGATCGAAATCGACGGAGCCGGTCAGACCGTAAAAACCGCCGACGTTGGTGCTGGTGTTGAAGTGGTCGATGGCGAAACGGGCGTTGGCGTGGTATTCGTCCACTTTGTAGGTGGCGGCGGAGGCAGTACCGATGGCTACTGCTGCGAGTGCGGCGAAGATGATTTTTTTCATGATTCTTGTCCTTTGTGTGAGGTTATGAAGATGTTTATCTTAACATAGGAAAGGATGAGAATCATTTCTTAAGGGTGAATGGTAGGTTTACTTATGTTTGATGAAAAGGTCGTCTGAAAACCAATATTTCGGTTTTTCAGACGACCTTGTAATATCAAGGATTACAACTGGTCTTTTTGCGCCAAAAATCCTGCGGCTGCCGTTGATGTCTGCGGGGAAACGACACCGGCGTTTTCAAGCGCTTCCATCAGATTGGCGGCGCGGTTGTAGCCGATGCGCAACTGGCGTTGCAGGGAGGAGATGGAAGTTTTTTTGCTTTCCAAAATGTAGGCGACGGCTTGGTCGAACAGTTCGTCGCTGCCTGCATTCGGATTGACGATGTTGGTGGTTTCCAGCGCGGCTTCACCGCTGAGCAAACCTTCGACATAGTCGGCGGGGGCTTGCGATTTGACGTAGTTGACGACTTGATGCACCTCGTCGTCTGAAACAAACGCGCCTTGCAGGCGGGTCGGCTCGGCGCTGCCCGGTTGCAGGAACAGGGAGTCGCCGTATTTCAGCAATTCGTCCGCGCCCATTTGGTCGAGGATGGTACGGCTGTCGATTTTGCTTTGTACGGTAAACGCCATGCGCGTCGGGATATTCGCTTTAATCAAGCCGGTGACGACATCGACGCTCGGACGCTGAGTCGCGACAATCATATGGATACCGGCGGCGCGCGCTTTCTGGGCGAGGCGGGCGATTTGTTGCTCGACGGCTTTGCGTTCGGTCATCATCAGGTCTGCCAACTCGTCGATAACGACCACAATCATCGGCAGTTTTTCCAGCGGTTCGGGATCGTCCGGATTCAGGCTGAACGGGTTGGGCATGGGTTTGCCCGATGCTTTGGCGGCTTCGACTTTTTGGTTGAAGCCTTCCAAGTTGCGCACGCCGGCGTGGGAAAGCAGGCGGTAGCGTTTTTCCATTTCGGCGACACACCAGTTCAACGCCTGCCCGCTTCGCGCATATCGGTAACGACAGGGCAAAAGTAAATGCGGAATGCCGTCGTAAATGCTCAATTCGAGCATTTTCGGGTCAATCATAATAAAGCGGACTTCGTCGGGCGTGGCTTTGAAAAGCATGGACATAATCATGCCGTTCACGCCGACGGATTTACCCGAACCGGTCATACCGGCGACCAAAAAGATGCGGCATTTTTGCCAAATCGCCGACGACGGGCGTACCAGCGATGTCTTTGCCCAACGCAACGGTCAGCTTGGATTTGGCTTCGGTAAACACGGGCGAAGACAAGATTTCGCTCAACATCACATCTTGGCGTTTTTTTCGTTGGGCAACTCGATACCCATCGTGTTTTTTTGCCCGCAATGGTTTCCACGATGCGCACGGCTTGAAGCGACATGGAACGCGCCAAGTCTTTAGACAAAGCAACGATTTGGCTGCCTTTTTATGCCTTGCGCGGGTTCGATTTCATAACGCGTAATCACAGGGCCGGAAGTGGCGGACACAACTTGCACGCCGATGCCGAATTCTGCCAGCTTGGACTCAATCAGTTCGGCAGTGCGCTCCAATTCGGCAGGGATTGATGCTGACGGGTTCTCCGTTGGGCAGGCGCAGCAGGCTCATGCTGGGTTTGTGGTATTCGCCTGTCTGTTGCGACTCGTTGTCTTCAAACAAAGAAGCCTGAATTTTGGGCGGCGGCGCAACGGAGACCGCGACGGATTTGCGGTTGCTGGTGCTGCCTGCAAGCGGGGCAACAGGGCGTGGCGGTGATGTTTTTTTGGCTTCTTTCACCATGCGGCGGGTGTTTTCCGTTTCCAATGCTTCGGCGGTCGAGCCGTCGTCTTTTCGTCTGCCCAATGTCTTTTTCAGACGACCCCAAATGCCTGAAAAACAGGCTTTCGGTATTGCGTCCTGTTTTTCGCCATCACTTCCAGCCAAGACACTTGCGCCAGCAAGGAAACAGAAAGCAGCAGCATGACGCACATAATCAGCAAGCTGCCGGATTTGCCCAGCAGCCAAGCCAAGCCCGAACCAGCCAAAGCGCCGACCAAACCGCCCGCACCGACAGGCAGGGGTTTCGTCCAAAAGTATTTTGAAGGGTGAAATATTCGAGAATCGGGCTGCACACCAAAAAGCAGGAACAAAGCCAGCGCGGCAACGCCGTGGTTGTACGATTTGTAGTTTTCGCGCTTTTGCAGCGGGCGGAAATTTTTATAGAGGAAAACGCACGAAGCGGCGATCCACCACCAAAACGACAGACCAAAAAAAGATAATAGCCGACATCGGAAACATACGCACCAAACAGCCCGCCGAAATTGGCGATGTCGTCCGATTTCGGCACGCTGCGCGACCATGCGGGGTCGGTCATTTTGAAGCTGGCGAGGGAAATGGCAATGAAGACCGTCACCATCAGCCCGAAGAGCCACAGCGCGTCGTTAATCAGATTGACGACATGCTCGGGACGCGCTTTTTTTCTTCATTTTTTTGCAGCGCTTTGGCAGCCTTCAAACGCTCGGAAACCTTGTTCGGCTCTGTCTGCGCCTTCGTTTGGCTTTGACGGAGCGTGCTCGGTTTGGCGTTTGTTTTGGCTTTAGTTTTTGATGCGGTTTTAGAGGATTTTGCGGTCATGGATGGATTTTTGATATTCGGTACAGGTCGTCTGAAAAGGGAAAACCGACGGGGAATCAATCCGTCGGGTGTAATGTGTGTTGGGTTCAAATTATACCGTATTTACCGTTTCTGATAAAACAAGGTCGTCTGAAAAAGGTTTTCAGACGACCTTGTTGTCCTAATTAGACTTTAGAACAGGTTGCTGATAAAAAAATCAGCAAAAATCACCAACAGCACGAGGTATTTCACATAGGCAAACCAAATATTGACCGTCGTATGGTTGCCTTTATAGAGCAATTCGTCTTTCGCTTCGTCCTTCATCACAAAACCGACAAACAGCGCGGAGCCGAGTGCAGTCAGCATAAACAAGATGTTGCCGCTGATGTAGTCAAAAGCATCAAAAATATTTTTGCCGAACACGGAAACGTCTTTCCACGGGCCATAGCTCAAAATAGACGGAATGTTGCCGAAGATGAAGATGGCAGCCAAGACAATCGTAATCGCAGCGGTGCGGCGGATTTTGGTTTTTTCCTGAATCGTCGTAATCAATACTTCATAAATCGTCAGCGAAGTCGTCAGCGCGGCAATCAGGAGCAGCGAGAAGAAAATCACGGCGAACACAGGGCCTGCCCACATATTCGAGAATACAATCGGCAAGCTCTGGAATACCAAAGTCGGGCCGGAATTGGGTGCGACGCCGAAGCTGAAGAGCGACGGGAAAATCATAAAGCCCGCCAACACGGCGATGATGGTATTGGTAATTGCGGTAATGACTGCGGTTTGCACCAAATTTTCGTTTTTATCCAAATAGCTGGACAAGGTAATCATCACGCCGAAACCCAAGCTCAGTGCAAAAAATACTTGCCCCAAAACGAAGACGAAAAGTTCGGCGGTAATTTTGCTGAAATCAGGCTTCAGATAGAAAGTAATCCCTTCCATCGCGCCCGGCAGGGTAACGTTGCGCACGACCATGGCAATCAGGAATAAAAACAGCAAAGGCATCAGGTATTTTGCCGCTTTTTCAATACCGCCGATGACGCCTTTGACCAAAATCCATTGGTTTACAACGACAAACAAGAAAGTGTAGAACGCAATTTCCCAAGGGCTGTTTTCGATGTGTTCGGTAAAGAAGCTTTTCGTTATTTCGCCGCTGACAGGGCTGGAAATATTCAGATTTCCGCTAATAATATTAACGATATAGCTGATCACCCAGCCGCCGAGCACCATGTAATACGCCATAATACCGAACGAGCCAAGCAAGCCCATCCAGCCGACCAGTTTCCAAATTTTGGCGACGGGTTTGCCGTTCAACGATCCGCCGAACGCGTCCAGCGCGTTCACACCTTTGCGCCGTCCGATGACGTTTTCCACCAAAAATCATCGGAATACCGATAACAAACATGGCGATACAGAATAAAAACACATACGCGCCGCCGCCGTTTTCACCGACCAAATACGGGAAACGCCACGTCGCGCCGAAGCCGACAGTCGCGCCGGCAACGGTAAGGATATAAGTCAAACGGTTGGACCAAGTTTGACGGGGTTGGTTGGAAGACATAAAACACCATCTGCCTTATTGAGAAAAACTTGAAATTATACGCGAACGGATTAACGGTTCTTAACTGAATATCAAAAAAAGCAGTATAGTGAAAAATATCTAGGAATCTTGCATTTTTCAGGGGGAAACCATAAAGACAAAGGTCGTCTGAAAACAAAACAGGGGATATAGCTGATACACTAAAAACCATTGTCATTTTTCCACCCTATTAAAATGTCAGGAACCATACTTAAAACCACGATATAAAAAAACCCGCTTTGATCATGCAATCAAAGCAGGGTTTTTGATATTTGGTCGGAATGAGAGGATTCGAACCTCCGACCCCTTCGTCCCGAACGAAGTGCGCTACCGGGCTGCGCTACATTCCGAATGAGCAGGCATTATAGAGGAATTTTCGGAGGGATGCACGGATTTTGTTGGGGGAAGTCGCCAGGATTCGGATAAACATTTGGATAATAAACATCTTATCGATATATCTATCGGCTTGGGTTTGAAAAAGGTGGGAAATACTTACCGTTTTTTTCACATTTTCCTTGCTTGAAAGCAGGGATTTTATCTTTATGTTAGTATCCGCTATGGCTTCGCATATAAATATGGATTGGTCAGAATCGCTTCGGCTTAGAGATTAAGGAACAGTAATTATGCAATTTTTCGGTATCGGTTTTTTGGTTTTGATTTTTTTGGAAATCATGTCGATTGTCTGGGTTGCCGACTGGCTTGGCGGCAGCGTGGCGTTGCTGTTGATGGTCATCAGTTTCGTGTCCGGTGTATTTATGCTGCGCAATACGGGTCTGTCCGGCATTTTACTGGCAGGTGCGACGATACGGAGCGGAGGAAAGGTTTCGCTTTATCAAATGCTGTGGCCGATACGTTATGCTGTGGCAGCGTTGTGCCTGATGAGTCCGGGCTTTATTTCGACGGGATTGGCATTATTGCTGTTGCTGCCGTTTAAAGGACGTCCGGTCATGCAAGCGGAGGTGGATGGGAATATGTTCGGGCAGCGGCCGTTTTCAACTAAAGCACAAGATGATGATGTGATTGAGGGTGAATATACGGTAACGGGTGAAGATTCGGATACGAAGCAGCAGGTTTACATCGAACATAAAAAAAGATTGAGATACGGAATCTGTCAGCCGGAATGGTTGGCTTGAAATAAAAAGGTCGTCTGAAAATATTTGAACTGCACCCCAAAAAGTTGGACATCCCCTCCAACTCACAAGGTGCAGTTTTTTTATGAGCAAATATACATTACACTTCAAATACCAAGCCGTACTCCACTACCTGCATATACGCAGCCAACAGCGTACCGCAGACCACTACGGCATTTCCCGAACCCACCTGAGACGATGGATACGCGCCTATCAAGAAGGCGGTATCGGCGCACTCGAACATCCCCAATCCAAAACCATGCCCCAACATCGAAAAAACCCCTTCATCGCAGATAAACCCGACCAAGAAAAAACGCAGGCAGAGCTTATCGAAGAGTTGTGCTATATGCGCGCAGAGGTCGCCTACCTAAAGGAGTTAAAAGCCCTCAGCCAAAAGCAGACCGCAAAGGACAAAGCCAAACCGTCCAAACACTGAGGGCGCAACACCCGCTCAAATACCTGCTGCACATCGCAAACCTGCCCAAAAAGCAGCTTTTACTACCACCACCAAGACCGGCCCGACCCCGATGAAGCCGACAAAGCCCTCCTTGTCGAAACCTACAAACGGCATAAAGGACGCTACGGGCAAAGGCGCATTGCCGCAGCATTGGATTGGAACCGCAAAAAAAGCAGCTCGGTTGATGAAACAGATGGGGCTGAAAGCCAAAAATACGGGCGAAAAAAAGCCTACCGCCATCCCGCCATGGGCGAAATATCGGAACACCTCCTCAAACGTCTATTCACAGCCGAAAAGCCCAACGAAAAAAATGGCTGACCGACGTGACCGAACTCAAAGGGAGCGACGGCAAACTGTACCTCTCGCCAATCTTGGACTTGTTTAACCGCGAGATCGTCGCCTACGCCATGAGCCGCAATGCTAACAGCGAAATGGTGAAGGAAATGCTCGAAAAAAAGCCACCCCCGTCTGACTGATAAAGGAACGATGCTGCATTCCGACCAAGGTGTGCTGTACCGTACGGCGGGATATAGGGAATTGCTTGCGGAGCATTCCATGGTTCAAAGCATGTCGCGAAAGGCGAACTGTTGGGACAATGCGCCGATGGAAAGCTTCTTTGCGGTGTTGAAGACGGAGTGTTTCTATAACGCAGGTGAATTGACGGTAGATGAATTGATGAAGCAGATAGATGACTATATGGATTACTACAACCGGGAGCGTTGCAGTTTGAAATTGAAAAAGCTGAGTCCTGTCTCATACAGAACCCAGCTTGCACAGAGCGCCTGAATAGGCTTTTATGAGTGTCCAAGATTTGGGGGCCAGTTCAATTTTCAGACGACCTTTTGTCATTGTTGCCGAATTAACGGCGACGACCGAATCCGCGACCCATCGGGCGGCGGTAGTTGGAAGGTTGTTGGGTGGTTTGACGGTAGCGGGGTTGTTGTTGAGCCTGCTGCGCGGGGATGCTGCGGGTATTCAGTTGCTGGCTGGTACGGCCGTTTGGACGGGCCGATTGGTAGTAATGGGTACGGGCGCGCTGCGCAATCGGGCTGTTTTGATTGTTCGCACGGGTGAATTTGTTTGCCAGTGCGTTACCGATAAATGCGCCTGCTGCTGTACCGATTAGGCTTTGAAGCAGCCAGCTTCCTGTGGATTGGTCGTAAATATATTGTTGTCCGTCTTTGCCGGTAACGGGTTGACCGTTGTTGCCGTTGGCTTGCGCTTCGGCAGGGGATGGTGTCTTGTACGGCTTCGGGAGTGAGTTGGTAAACGGTATTGTCCTGCTGGCCGTTTTGCTGTGCCAATTGTTGTTGCAGCGCTTCAATTTGTTTTTGCTGCTGTTCAAGCTGTGCTTGCGTATTGTCTTTGCAGGCGGCAAGGGCGAAAGCGGAGAGCGCGGCTAAGGCGATAATTTTTTTCATTGTTGTGTGTTTCCTTGGTCGGTTGTCATTAATGCCGTCTTATGTAAGTCGGCGGCATGGTTCTAAGCGCGTGGCCTGCCTGCCATATGGTGTGTTTTGGGGATTTATCAAGCAAGGTTGCTCTTTTTTTACAATGGGAGTTTCGGTAGTTTGGCTGCAAAAAGCAAGGCTGTCGGCAACAATATTTCCTTGAGGTTTCACTTCGTGTTCGGTTTCCATAATAAGCAGTTTGTCGGGGCGGCGGGCGTGCAGGCTCATGTGCATTTCCGCGGGGGAGAAGGGGAGGTGATGGTGTTTGGCAAATGTTTGTGCGCGCTGATTGGCGGTTTTGAGCATGGGCATCAGAGTGATGTCGAGATGAAAGCGACGAACGCCCAAAAATAAGGATGCGTGCGGCGAAGAAGTCGGCTTCTTCTGTAAACACGGCGGGACTGTTGCAATTGAAGTCGTGGCGTTCGGCCGCAATCAATGTGGCGAAGAGCGGATTTGTGGAATCAAGGCCTCGCTGATAAGGCCTGAGGTTTGGGGAATGGTGTCGTCTGAAAATGTGTTGTGGCTGTTGCCGTCAACAATCATATGGCAGCAGTGAAGGGTTTGTGGACGTCTTTGGATATTTGCAGAGAGGTTCATGGCTTTTCCTTTATTGGTATCTGTTCGCATCGTGTATCGGGATTGGCGGCCATGAAGGGTATAAAAAAAGCCGCTCAATCAGGGCGGCTCTTGTTTTGCTGTTCATTTCCGTCTGTTTCAGACAAGCGCAAAAAAGTACCGCACATTTGTGTGGTACCAATAGAAGAATGCGTTTGAATGCTTAGCGGTTTGCATGACGGTATTTTTGCTGGATATTGAATATATATGCGCTGGATTCTAAATCAGAAAGTCGAATAATTTCAATACTTGATGGATAAATTTGATTAATAATTTTTTTCAACTTTTTTTGTAATTAATGGAATTTATTTTTTTAAGCTGTGTATGGAAAGGCGCATTGTATGCGGATGTTGGGGAAAGTATCATCGCTTGGGTAGGTTTGATGCCTTATATTTTAAATAGGTCGTCTGAAAACGGGCAATGCCGGTTTTCAGACGACCTTTGCGTTTTTAAGCTGCCTCAATCATCAGGCGATTTCGAGCCACATCACTTGGTAGGGGCGCAGCACCAAATCTTGATTCAATGCCACGGTTTCGCCGCTGATGAGGTCTTTGGCGCGGGCGGGCATGGCTTGCAGGGTGTGCGCGCTGATGGTTTGCGGGTGTTCGCTGAAGTTGCCGAACGCCAACAGCGCATTGTTTCGGATGTAGCCGATGATGTGTTTGTTGTTGGTGTTGAAAGTAACCAGACGGCCACCGTTCAAACGCGGGTTGTTTTGGCGGATGTCTATCATGTGGCGCAGGCCTTGATAGATTTGCCCTGCCGCGGTTGACGGGTCGTGGCGCTGTTCGTACAACTCGGCGTTGTAACGCGGACGGTGCGCCCAGCGGCTGTCGTCGCTCTTGTTGCTGTCGTTTGACCAGTCGTCGTCGTTGAGCGTGCCGACTTCGTCGCCGAGATAAATCAGGGGCAGGCCGCCGGTACTCAGGGCGATGCTGTACAAGAGTTTGATGCGGTCAACGGCTTGTGGGTCATGTTGCGCCAAACCTGCCAGGGCGGCGGCAGTACCGCTGACGCGGCAGTCGCCGGTGTTGGGGTTGTATTGGAAGGGGACACCGCGCGCGAAGCTGCCGTCGAAATGGTTGACGAAAAAAAGCGGTTGAGGAATTGGCGGTGGTCGTAGCCGTGGATGCCGAATTGCGATGCGTCTTCGTCGGCGAACGTCCAGCCGATGTCGTCATGGCTGCGGACGTAGTTGACCCATGCGGTATGGTTGGGCAGGTTGTGGCGGTAGGAAAGGGCTTGGTGGAGCAGGTTGACTTCGCGGGTGGCGAGGGTGTTCCACAATAATGCCATTTGCAGTGGGTTGTAGCCGATTTGGCATTCGTCTTGTCCGATGTATTGGACGACTTGGTCAGGGTGGACGATGGCTTCGGATTTGAAGAACACGGCAGGTGCGGCGATGCGCATGACGGCGTTGAACGCGCGGATTAAGGCATGGGCTTGCGGCAGGTTTTCGCAGCTTGTGCCCATTTGTTTCCAAATAAAGGCGACGGCGTCCATGCGCAGGATGTCAACGCCTAAATTGGCGAGGAACATCATTTCGCCCGCCATGGCGCGGAATACCCAAGGATTGCTGTAATTCAAATCCCATTGGAAGGAATTGAACGTCGTCCATACCCAGCGTCCGTCTTCCAGTTGCGAGAATCCGCCCGGATGCTGATCGGGGAAAATTTCGCGCAGGGTACGGTCGTATTGGTCGGGCATCCAGCGGTCGGGGAAGATGTAGTAGAAATTGTCGTAAAGCGGATTGCCGGAGGCGCAGCCTTTCGCCCATTCGTGTTCGTTGGACGTGTGGTTGAAGATGAAATCGACGACGGCGGAAATGCCCGCTTCGTGCAGCGCGGCAATGACATCGCGCAAATCGTCTATCGTACCCAAAGCCGGATTGACGTCGCGGTAGCTGCTGACCGCATAGCCGCCGTCGCTTTTGCCTTCAGGACATTTAAACAGGGGCATCATGTGCAGATAAGTCAGCCCCAGCTCTTGAAAAATAAAGGGATTTTGGCTTTCAAGCCTTTCAAATCGCCTGCGAACAAATCGACATAACACACGCCGCCGACCTGTTTATTAGACAAAAATCCAATCGGGATCGCTCTCGCGTGCGGCATCAATGGCTTTCAGAGACTTGTCGCGTTGGGAATAGCTTTGCCATGCTTGTGCAATCAGTTGTTCCAGCATGGGCAGGACGGCTTCGTTGTCGTTGTAAACGTTGTCCAGCTCGTGCATCAGCTTGGGAAAAATGCTCGTTCAAACGCCTGTCAAACTGTTTCCAGTCTTCGGAAGCTTCGACGGTCGCACGCTGTTTGGGGCTATATTCTGCCAAGGCGCGCTCTTTGAGATGATGCAGGGTCAAATCGACCTGTTGGGTCTGGGTCAACATGATGTTTACTCCGAGTTGAGGTTGGATTTGTTTGGAAGCCTGATTCCGGCGGGAACGCTGGCCGGAGACAGGCTTATCATACTTTAAGAAACTACTTGTGAACAGAGTTTGGAGAGGAGTAACCGTATTGTTTTATGTGGAATTTTTTTAAAAATCTAGGGCGGTGGGTGTGTTTGGGGTAACTGTATATATTATTTAGAAAAAAATTTTTATGTATGGAAGATGGTAGGGTAGGGGGATGTTTGGGACGAAGAGAGGGAGGAATATCGGATACCTATCGGATGATTTGGTTTACAAAGGTTTATGACGAGCGTGGAAAGGCTGGATTAATAGTGGAATCAGACGGATGAAAACAATTTCCTTTGACGGAAGTCAAATGATTGGGATGACATGAAGGGATGAATAAAAAAAGGTTTTTCAGAGGTCGTCTGAAAACCTTTTCTCTGTCTATCACCCCTTAAAACTTAAAGTTCACGCCGCCGGTGAAGCTGCGTCCCATTTGCGGGGTGTCGGACAAGAAGCTGCTGTGGGCGTAAACGGATTGGTTGAACAGGTTGTCTGCTTTGACGTACCAATTCCACTCGCCGTAGCCGGTGCGGCGGCGGTAGTTTGCGCCGAGGTTGAGCATATGGTGTCCGGGCGTACGCGTTTCGTAGCGGGCGAGTTTGTTTTGGGCAAACACGCGGTAGTAGTCGAGATGGGCATCAATGCGATTGGTCAGCGCGGCATTCAGGTGGAAACCGAGTCGTGCGGCGGGCACGCGCAGGGGCGTTTTTGGTCGGCTTGGGCAATGAGTGGGCGGTTGCCGTAGGCGTCTTCCCTACCGGGCAGCGATGGAAGGTTTTTTTCAGACGACCTCTGACGTAGTCGCCGGAAAGTCCGATGCGGTAACGCGGCGTGGGTTTGAAAAAGATTTCTCCTTCCGCGCCGTAGAAGTCTGCGCCGGATTGGTTGTAGCGCACGAGCTTCATTTCGCTGTCGTCTTCGATGGATTTGGGGCCGCGTCCGTCGTTTAAGGTTTGGGCGTAGATGTAGTTGCCGAAGCGGTTGCGGTAGAGTGCCAGATTGTATTGCCAGCGGTCGCCTTCGTAGCCCAGCGCGAGTTCGATGTTGTTGGAACGCTCTTTGTTGAGGTGTTTGTTGCCGACTTCAAAGGTGTTGGTGGCGACGTGTTTGCCGTGTGCGTACAGCTCTTGCGTTGACGGCAGGCGTTCCTGATGGGAGGCGGTCAGGCTGAGTTTGTATTGGGGCGAGAAATACCAGTTGCCGGAAAGCGCGAACGAGCGGGCGGTTTGGCGGTGCGCGCCGAGGTCGGGCAAGGGTTGGTTGTAGTAGTTTTTCCCGATCAATCAGGGCTTTGTCGTACTGGATGGCGGCTTTTTTTGTTTTTCCACGCGCACGCCGCCTTCAAGCGAGAAGTTGTCCCAATTTGCCTGTTCTACGCCGAAAAAAAGCTGTAATGATGCACATCGTTGTCGATCAGCATCGGCTGTTGGACGGTTTCGGGAATGGCGGAAAGCGCGCTGGATTTTTTTGGGTCAGGTATTGCACGCCCCAACTGCCTTTCAGACGACCTATGGGCAGGTGGCGCAATTCGATGCGGGCGTTTTGCGTTTTGTTTTTGAAGAAGTTTTCCACCGCATCGCCCGCTTTTTCATCGTGGCGGTAGTCGTTGCGGTTCAGATGCACGCGCAAGGCTTCGAAACCGGGGAGCGGCTGCTTCCATTCGGCGCGGATTTCGTAACGTTTGTTGCGCAGGTCTATCCACGGTCTGCCGCTGTGGGTGTGTGTATGTGCATTATCGTCGTCGTGGAAGCCGCAGCTCAAACCCGGATTGTCGTAATCGACGTCTTCTTCGGTCAACAGGTGCGGATAAAGCTGCAAATAGCGTTTGTTAATCAAGCTCTTCTGCCAGATGATGTCGGCGTGGCAGTCGTCGTAGAGGTGACTGTGCGCAGGCAGGCCGTAGCGGTCACGACGGTCGCTGTACGCCGCGCCGATAAAGCCTTTCTCGCCCACCCAAGACAGCCCGATGCTGCCTGTTTGCGAATCGGCATGGCTGTCGGGCAGGCGTTTCAGACGACCTTCTTCCTTACGGTAACGCGGTACGGCGTAGTCGCCTGATTTGCGGTACAGCCCTTCCGTGTGCAACACGAAGTTTTTACCCAGTCCGACATTGATGCCGCCGGACGTGAGTTTTTTTCCAAATTGCCGCTGCTCAAACGCAGCCCCAGTTCACCCGATACGCCGTTTTTCAGGCATTTTTTTCGGGGATTTTTTTCCATCGGCAACATCCACCAAACCCGCCACATTGCCCGAGCTGTACAACAGCGTTACCGGCCCGCGCAGGATTTCAACCTGTTGCGACAAGGCGGTGTCCACCATCAGGGCATGGTCGGGCGAAAAATCCGCCATGTCGCCCGTTTCCCCGTGATGGTTCAACACTTTAATCCGTCTGCCCGTCTGCCCGCGTATCACAGGCGCGGACGCGCCGCCGCCGTATTGTGAAGCATGGACGCCCGGCACGCCGTTGAGCGCGTCGCCGAGATTGACGGATTTTTGCCGCAAAGTATCGCCGGCGATGATTTTGTCGGAGGCAGTCGAAGTGTGCAGCAGCCCCGAAGTGGCGCGCGGATGGCTTTTACCGACGACGTTGACCGTTTCCAAGTCCACCGTCTGCTCGGTTTCATGCGCTTGAGAAAGAATAGGGGTGCTGATTAAAAGAATAGATAAAACAATGGGTTTAAGTGTGTTTTTGTGTCATTTTAGTTTTTTTCATCATATTTTGAAAGTTTGTTATTATATAACATTTCAGCATTAATATAACAAGAATTTAAGAAGCAAATCGCATTTGATGCCGCAAAACAGCCAAGCCAAAGCCCATACAAACAGCGCAAAACCAAAAACAATAAAGGGGCAGTGTTAAACAGCGACCGTAACAATAATCCGTTTTTCGGTCAAATGTAGTATAGTCAATTAAAAACAAAAATAGCACAATACTCAACTTTGAAGGTCTAACCATGGCATACTCTGCGGACTTAAGAAACAAAGCTTTAAACTATTACGAACAATGCAAAAACATCAGCCAAACCGCAGCAACGTTTAACTTGTCAAGAAACACGCTTTACCTGTGGATTCGCCTTAAAAAACAAACGAGCAGCCTAAAACATCAAGTTACCGGTCTAAATGCCGTCAAATTGGATAGGCAAAAACTGGCTCAATATGTTGGGCAACACCAGGATGCCTATCTGCATGAAATAGCTAAACATTTTGATTGTACACCAGCCGCCGTTTGCTACGCACTCAAACAGATGGGGATGACGCGCAAAAAAAGACCACCACTTACAAAGAACAAGACCCGGCCAAAGTAACGCATTATTTGACACAGCTGGCCGAATTTTCCGACTACCAACGTGTTTATTTGGATGAAACAGGATTTGACCGCTACCTGTTCCGTCCCTATGCCCGCAGCCTGAAGAGGGCAAATAGTGAAAGCGCAGATAAGTGGAAAAAGATACCGACGCTTATCTCTGGTGTCCGCACAAGTCGGCAACCGGCTGATTGCTCCGATGGTTTATCAAAATACGATGACCGGAGTCTTTTTTGAAGCGTGGTTTCAGCAATGCCTACTGCCCGCATTGACTCAAAAATCGGTGATTATTCTAGATAATGCACGATTTCACCGTATGGGTGTCTTACGGGAAATGGCGGAAAAATGGGGACATAAGGTATTGCCTCTTGCACCTTATTCACCTGAGCTCAACCCGATTGAGAAGGTGTGGGCGAATATTAAGCGGTATCTGCGAACCGTATTGTCTGATTACGCCCGATTTGACGATGCGTTACTGTCCTATTTTGATTTTAATTTACTATAAATTTAGATAATGGTTTAAAATATCAATCAAATATTAAACACACTAGGAAAGGAATTGGTGCTGGTCCGGGACTTATTGCAAGTATTGAATCTAGGAATTTCTTGGATTTATTCAAAAAAATCCGTACCCGCATAAAAATCCCGACAGTAATTTACGCTTTTATTTTTGATGGTGAAGTGGTTCATCAATTTGCACTCAGTAATGGTGTCTATCACTGGGCAGGAATAAAAGGAAAACAACAGGCTAATCAGATACCCATAGACATTAAACATCACTTTAATATTAATGTTAAGAAATTAAAAGACGTTAGCAACAATTAGTTTAATATACATATATCTTGGAGAGTATGATGATTTTTTTGGAGATCCATATAAATTTGCTATTCAATTTGATTTTGTGGAAGATTGGTTTCTGGAATGGGGAGAAGATTTGAAAAATGATGGAGTATTTCATTATATTATTCAGGGTTATATCTTGCCAACTGAATTGAAGTATCAATCAATCAGCATTCTAGATGCGGTAAATTCATTGAATGTAAAAAAATAGACAGCCTGAATAAATTTAATGCTTTCACGATCTATAACCAAGATGCTCAATATATTTTGGAAAAAAATTGGAAAATATTTTTGGAAAAAGATCTTAAACGGAGATGAAACCTATGAGGAATATCAATTATATGACTCAACCTATTTAAATATAGAAGAAAAATATTTTTGATAATCAAAAATAGCTGGCTGGTATCAACCGACCATTCGGAAAAAAATCATATTTAGAGATTATAAAGGGGAGATTCAGGAGGTTATATTAGAAAAAAAGGATATTGTATAGATATAATGGAGAAAGTAATCACGTGGGCAAGATCTTATTTTTAAAAAAATGAAAAAAATGGATTTAATTAGAGACTGAGGTAGATTAGCATAGCTGCTAATCTACCTCAGTCCCGAGATAAAACCCCGTGTAGCGTCGGAAACCTAAAAATCTTAAAAAAATAATAAAAAGACGGAAATAGCGGCAGTACGCCACCCTTCCGGTTTGTTTGCAAAAGCATCATGTTGCCTAAATAGCAAAAAGGTCGTCTGAAAACCAGATTCCGTTTTCAGACGACCTTTACGGTTTGATGACTGCTATTTGGCAACTTTGACTGCTGCGGTTTCGGCAATCAAGTCAAGGAAGACCAACGGCTCTTTGCCGGTGTTTTTCAGCGCGTGGGACTGACCGGGGCGGGCAATGGTAATGTCGCCGGCGCCGACTTGGGTCTGTTTGCCCGTGCTGTCGGTGAACACGCCTTTGCCCGATACGATGATGTAAACGTCTTCGTTGTCGGTGTGTTTGTGTTCGCCGATGGATGCGCCCGGCGGCAGGGTCAGCCAGCCGATTTCCCTAAACGCGTCTTGGGCGTCGGTCTGGTGGCGATTGAAGGCAAAGCGTCCGAGCAGCGGGCCTTTGCCTCCGGCTGCGTTTTCGCGGTTCCACTCCGCCAAATCGGCTTTTTTGTACACTTGGACGCTGCGGTCAGTCGGTTTGGCCTGTTCTGCGGCGTGGACGCTGACGCTCGTACCGAGCAGAAAGGCGACGGACAATGCGGCAAATAGCGGTTTCATCATGGTTCTCCGTTTGTTTTTTTTGGGGCAGATAAAGCGCAGGCTGCATTCAGGTAGCGTTTGTATCAATATTGACGACAGGTAAGATTGCATAGCATCATTTCCCAGCTTTTCAGCACAGGATTTTCCTTATTACCCAACATCGTTAAGAGACAAAAAAACATGACCGAAACACAAAAAAATCTATACTGCATGGACACAGATGTGGAATGGCAATCTCAACATTGCTGATGAACTGCTGTCAAACAACTTCAAAGCACATCTGACCGCTGATTCCACTCCACCACCCGCACCCGTAACTGACATAGCCAGTGCAAAGGCTTGGATAGCTACCATTCGTGCTAAAGCAGATTTGCATTATGAAATCGTACTCGGTCCGTTCCGCGACGGCGACACAATTTCTGCATATTGGCGTGTAACCGCTACGCTCGGTAACCAAACCGCCGTCAAAGTCGGTACGGATTTTCTAAAAAAATCAAAGACGGTAAGATTACCGACTGCTGGACGATGAACAACAACGCTGCATAATGGGGTTACCAAATCCGATATGTTTTCGAACAGCCTGCATTAGTTGATGCGTTCCGTTTTCAGACGACCTTGGATTCGGATTTCAAGTGCAACACTAGGGTACCAGTGGTTGGAACAGATTTAAGAATAAAACACTTGGCGTTTCGTAGCCAAGTGTTTTTTTCTCGACCGGTGGTTCAACTCATCTTGAACCCTGCGTATCTCCCGATCGCTGATGTTTCGGAAATCGGTCTGTTTGGGGAAATATTGTCGGATGAGTCCGTTGGTGTTCTCATTCAGCCCTTTTTTCCCACGAATGGTAAGGGCGGCAAAAAAATAGGTTTTTCGCCTTCAATGCTTTGGCTATTTTGGTGTGTTGGTAGAACTCTTTGCCGTTATCCATGGTGATGGTGTGGACTCTGGCTTTATATGCCTTTAATACCCTAATGGCCGCCCGGGCAGTGTCTTCGGCTTTTAAGTTCTTTAATTTGCAGATGATGGTGTAGCGGGTAGTGCGTTCGACCAAGGTCAATAACGCGCTTTTTCTGATTTTTGCCGACGATGGTGTCGGCCTCCCAATCGCCGATGCGGGTTTTCCGGTCGACGATAGCAGGTCGGTTTTCTATGCCGACGCGGTCGGGCACTTTGCCTCTGGTCCATGTGCTGCCGTAGCGTTTGCGGTAGGGTTTGCTGCATATTCTGAGATGTTGCCACAAAGTGCCGCCGTTGCTTTTGTCTTGGCGGAGGTAGCGGTAAACGGTGCTGTGATGGAGTGTGATCCCGTGGTGTTTATGCAGGTAGGCACATACTTGTTCGGGACTGAGTTTGCGGCGGATAAGGGTGTCGATGTGTTGAATCAGCTGCGAATCGAGCTTATAGGGTTTTTCGCCGGTGCTGTTTGGTCAGCCGGCTTTGCTTCTGTGCTTTTTCGGCGCTGTATTGCTGTCCTTGGATGCAGTGCCGCTTGATTTCGCGGCTGATGGTGCTTTTGTGGCGGTTGAGCTGTTTGGCGATTTCGGCGATGGTGCAGTGGCGGGACAGGTATTGGATATGGTATCGTTCGTCTTGGGTCAGTTGTGTGTAGCTCATGGCAATCTTTCTTGCAGGAAAGGCCGTATGCTACCGCATACTGGCCTTTTTCTGTTATGGAAAGTTGCACTTCAAATGCGAATCCGCCGACCTGCGGAGGCGATGGCTTTTCCCCCGCAGGCGTCCAGGCTTATTTCACGTTGCGCAGATGGTTCAGCAACAAGGGAACGGGGCGGCCGGTCGCGCCTTTTTCGCTGCCGGATTTCCATGCCGTACCCGCGATGTCGAGGTGTGCCCACGGGTAGTCTTCAGTGAAGTAAGACAGGAAGGTGGCGGCGGTAATCGTGCCTGCACCGGGCGTGCCGATGTTGGGGATGTCGGCGAAGTTGGATTTGAGTTGGTCTTTGTAGGTTTCAAAGAGCGGCAGCTGCCATGCTTTGTCGTCTACGTTGCGGGAAGCGGCCAGCAGGCTGTCGACCAAATCCTGATTGTTGCCCATCACACCGCTGACGTCATGACCCAAAGCGATGATGCACGCGCCGGTCAGGGTAGCGACGTCGATGACGGCTTTGGGCTTGAACTGCTCGGCGTAAGTGAGCGCGTCGCACAAAATCAGACGGCCTTCGGCATCGGTGTTCAACACTTCAATCGTCAGGCTTTTCATGCTTTTTCACCACGTCGCCCGGTTTTGTTTGCCGCGCCGGAAGGCATGTTTTCGCAAGTGGCGACGACGGCGACGAGGTTGATCGGCAGTTGCAGTTTGACGGCGGCGCAGAAGGTGCTGATGACGGTTGCCGCGCCGCACATGTCAAACTTCATTTCGTCCATGTTCAGACCGGGTTTGAGGGAGATGCCGCCGGTGTCGAAGGTAATGCCTTTACCGACCAAGACGACGGGGGCGGCTTCTTTGTCGGCCGCGCCGAAGTAGCTCAATTCAATCAGATAGGGATCTTCCACGCTGCCTTTGGCGACCGACCAGAACGAACCCATGTTTTCTTTGATATAGTCTTTTTCGATGATTTTTGGCGTGTGCGCCCAGTTTTTTTCGGCTTCGGCTTTGGCGGTGCGCGCTAAAAAAATTCGGGCGTGCATTCGTTGAGCGCGGCATTGCCCAAATCGCGGCAGAGGCTTTGTCCGTAAACCTGCGCTTCGGCGACGCGCAGGGCTTCTTTGACGGCGGCTTCGTGTGCGGTGTGGAACACGGCTTGTGCGAATTTGGCGGGCTTGGCTTCTTTTTATAGCGGTCGAAACGGTAGGCGGCGTTGCCGAACGCGATGGCGAAAGGCTTCGGCAACGGCGGCGGCTTGCACTTCATCGAAGGCATGGATGTCCGTATTAACCGTTTCCTGATTTTGCGCCCATTTGGCGGCTTCGGCAGCGGCCTTGTTCAGCGCAGCGCGGTCGGTTTTTCAAGGCGGACGACGGCGACTGCCTGCAAACCGTTGTCCGTCGGGATTTTGGTGTCGGCAAAAGTTTGACCTTCTTCAAGCGAAGACAAAAGGGCAAGGGCGGTCGGGTGGTTTAATTGTGCAGTTTCGGTGCAGACAAATAACTGCGCGCCTGCCTGTTGCGGCTGCAAGGTTCCGGCTTTTTGTGCTAAATTCCACGTTTATTCTCCTGATTGAGATGGTTTCGGGTAGTTTCAGACGACCCTTTGCATTAAGAGGTCGTCTGAAAACGGTTGGAAAGATTGTACTCCATTTGAGAGGTCGTCTGAAACCTTGCGCAGACAATCCGCCTGCGCCGAACCGCTACCGCTCCTAGCCGCGATTCTATGATTTATCAAAGAAACTTCATCAAAGAACTCTCTTTTACCGCCGTCGGCATTTTCGTCGTCCTCTTGGCGGTGTTGGTCTCCACTCAGGCAATCAACCTGCTCGGCCGTGCCGCCGACGGGCGCGTCGCCATCGATGCCGTGTTGGCATTGGTCGGCTTCTGGGTTATCGGCATGACGCCGCTTTTGCTGGTTTTGACCGCTTTCATCAGTACGCTGACCGTATTGACCCGCTACTGGCGCGACAGCGAAATGTCGGTCTGGCTCTCCTGCGGGCTGGCGTTGAAACAGTGGATACGCCCCGTCATGCAGTTTGCCGTGCCCTTTGCCCTGCTGATTGCCGTCATGCAGCTTTGGGTCATGCCGTGGGCGGAACTGCGCAGCCGTGAATACGCCGAAATCCTCAAGCAGAAACAAGAATTGTCGATGGTGGAAGCAGGCGAGTTCAACAGCCTGGGCAAGCGCAACGGCAGGGTTTACTTCGTCGAAACCTTCGACACCGAATCGGGCATCATGAAAAAAATCTGTTCCTGCGCGAACAAGATAAAAAAACAGCAACGACAACATTATCTTCGCCAAAGAAGGCAATTTCTCGCTGAACGACAACAAGCGCACGCTCGACCTGCGCAACGGCTACCGTTACAGCGGCACGCCCGGCAAAGCCGACTACAACCGCGTTTCCTTTCAAAACCTCAGCCTGATTATCAGCACCACGCCCAAACTCATCGACCCCGTTTCCCACCGCCGCACCATCCCGACATCCCAACTTATCGGCAGCAGCAACCCGCAACATCAGGCGGAATTGATGTGGCGCATCTCACTGACCGTCAGCGTCCTCCTGCTCTGCCTGCTTGCCGTGCCGCTTTCCTATTTCAACCCGCGTAGCTTCCACCTACAACATCCTCGTCGCCATCGGGCTTTTCCTGATTTACCAAAAACGGACTGACCTTCCTGCGCAATGCCGTGGAAGACGGCAAAAATCCATTTCTGGCTCGGACTGCTGCCCATGCACATCATCATGTTCGCCATCGCCGTCGTACTCCTGCGCGTCCGCAGCATGCCCAGCCAGCCCTTCTGGCGGGCGGTTGGCAAAAGTCTGACATTGAAAGGCGGAAAATGAACCTGATTTCACGTTACATCATCCGCCAAATGGCGGTTATGGCGGTTTACGCCCTCCTGGCCTTCCTCGCCCTGTACAGCTTTTTTTCGAGATCATCAACGAAGTCGGCGACTTGGGCAAAGGCAGCTATAACGGCGCAACCATGGCGCAATACGTCCTCATGCAGATGCCCGCGCGCGCCTACGAACTCATGCCCCTCGCCGTCCTCATCGGCGGACTCGTCTCCCTCAGCCAACTTGCCGCCGGCAGCGAACTGACCGTCATCAAAGCAAGCGGCATGAGCACCAAAAAACTGCTGCTGATCCTGTCGCAGTTCGGACTGATTTTCGCCATCGCCACCGCCGCGCTCGGCGAATGGATTGCCCCCGTCCTCAGCCAAAAAGCCGAAAACATCAAATCCGCCGCCATCAACGGCAAAATCAGCACCGGCAATACCGGGCTTTGGCTCAAAGAAAAAAACAGCATCATCAACGTGCGCGAAATGCTGCCCGACCATACCCTGCTGGGCATTAAAATTTGGGTGCGCAACGACAAAAACGAACTGACGCAGGCAACGGAAGCCGAATCCGCCGTTTTAAACAACGACGGCAGTTGGCAGTTGAAAAACATCCGCCGCAGCACGCTTAGCGAAGACAAAGTCGAAGTCTCGACCGCCACCGAAGAAAACTGGCCGATCGCCGTCAAACGCAACCTGATGGACGTATTGCTTGTCAAACCCGACCAAATGTCGGTCGGCGAACTGACCACCCTACATCAGCCACCTCGAAAACAACAACCAAAACACCCAAATCTACGCCATCGCCTGGTGGCGCAAATTGGTTTACCCCGTCGCCGCATGGGTCATGGCGCTCGTCGCCTTCGCCTTCACACCGCAAACCACCCGCCACGGCAATATGGGCTTGAAGCTCTTCGGCGGCATCTGCCTCGGCTTGCTGTTCCACTTCGCCGGACGGCTCTTCGGCTTTACCAGCCAACTCTACGGCGTCCCACCCTTCCTCGCCGGCGCATTGCCCACCATAGCCTTCGCCCTGCTCGCGGTGTGGCTGATACGCAGGCAGGAGAGAAGATAAAAAGATGGATTCGGAGAAAACGTCGTCTGAAAACGGTTTTGCGAAATACGCTATGCCTGTTTTCAGACGACGTTTTGTTTGGTTTGAGTTTGGGTAGGGCGGGGTAGTGGAGGGTGCGGTTTATTTGGATGGTTATAAGCCAATCCGCTGTAAAAGTCGTCTGAAACCAATTCGTCGTTCAGGAGATTTGCTCTCAAATTGTTGAAACAAAGAAAACGAGGTCGTCTGAACGCTGTTTCAGACGACCTTTTTATTTTTGTATTTATTGTTATCCGGCGGTGTTGCCGTTTTTCCAAAAACATCCAAGATGTTTTTTTCAGATTGGCGGAATCGAGCTGGCCGGGGGCGGAGGCGGTGCCTGCCGTGCCGAATGTGATGGCGGAGCCGAAGGTTGAACCTGCGATGCGGCTGATGAGTCCGAGTTTGCCCATAGAAATGGTAACAATCGGGCGGTTTGCGGTTTGACGGGCTTCCCAAGTGGCGTCCAAAAAGCGTCAGGACATCGGCGGGGCTTTGGGGCATCACGGCGATTTTGCAGATGTCCGCGCCTGCCTCTTCCATTTTTTTCAGACGACCTGTGATGTCCGATTTGGCGGGCGTTTGATGAAAAATCGTGGTTGCTCATCAGGACGGCGGTGTCGTTCGTTTTGGCGGCGGCAACCGCTTGGCGGACTTCGCTCTCGCCGGCGGAAAGTTCGATGTCGATGATGTCAATGATGCCTGAAGCGGCGGCTTTATCAAGCAACTCGAAATAATACGCTTTGCTGCAAGGGTATTCGCCGCCTTCCTCCGCGCGTCTGAAGGTGAACAACAGCGGGGTTTCGGGAAAGGCGCGGCGCACGGCGGCGGCTGGGGCGATCAGGTATTCAGGATTGCCCGCTTGGTCGAAAATAGTCGGCTCTGAATTCGATAATATCGAAACAGGCGTGTTCGAGGTTTTTTTCAGGGCGGCGGATAAGGCTGCTTCGTCTCGGGCAACTAAAGGGAACGGCGATTTTCGGCTGTCCGCTGCCGAGCGTGAGATGGCGGATGGTCAGGGTTTTCATGGTTTTTTTCTGCTGTATTGGTGCGGTGGCTGTCGAGCAGCGGATCGGGGAACGGTGTCCAAACGACGCCGTTGATGCCGCTTTCGGTCAGGCGGCGGTTGAGCCAGCTGTTGCACGTATTGAAAAGATGGTAGCGTCCTTCTGCCTCGTAGAATGCGTCGTCAGCGCTGTAATGTGCACCGGCGACGGGGATGGCTTTGCCCGCTTTCAACTGAAATGGCGCATCAGGTTGGCACTCAGGCGGCGGTATTGTTCGCGGCTGACGGTGAATTTGACGGTATTTTCGCCTTCTCTCGGCGGCTCGCGGTAGTAGATGGCGTGAATCAGCGTGCTGTTGACTCCGCTTAACGCCTGTACTGCCGTAGAGGCGGTCAAATCCGACCACTGCGGCGTTTTCAAATAGAAATTGCGCTCGCCCCAACCTATGCCGACGTAGCGGATGGGGGCATCGCCTTGCCCTGCGGGGCTGTCGGCAGGGTTGATAATGCTGGTCCAGTCGAAAAGGTCGTCTGAAAGCGGCATGACGATGTCGGCGTGTACGCCGTTGCTGTGCAGGTAAAGGGTTACCTCGCCGTCGGAGGCTTCAATGCTGTCCTGCGGAATCTTACCAAGTATGTAGGCGGCGGCAAAGTAAAGGATGGCGGCGATGATAAATGCCAACAGGGCTTTCAGGAGGATTTTTGAATATTTTTTTCATTGACGTGACGGCGTCGTTAAAGATGCGGCATCATATCACGATAACGGCATGTTTTAGGCATTTCAGACGACCTTAACGCGTTAACTACAAAAGAGGTCGTCTGAAAATCAACAAATAGATATTTTTAGTTTCCCATCAATCCGTTTTCGTAAAAAACCGCGCCCGATTGTTAACATTATATTTACACTACACTCGATTACAAATATACTCATTGCCATGCCGCACGGCTTTGTTTGCCTGAAATCCAAAGCCTGCGAACAACCCGCCGCGGGAAACAAGAAAAACCGATTCAGTGAAATCAATAAAAAAGCAATGTCGGGCGATGAGCCTATGCTTCAGCGATTTTAGCGATTTCACGTTATGTTTCAGAGGAATACTCCATGGACTTACATGCAAAGGACAAAACCCAGCATCCTGAGAATGTCGAGCTGCTCAGTGCGCAAAAGCCGATTACCGACTTTAAAGGCCTGCTGACCACCATCATCTCAGCCGTCGTCTGTTTCGGCATTTACAGCATCCTGCCTTACAGCACCGATGCCAACAAAGGCATTGCGCTGTTGATTTTCGTTGCCGCGCTTTGGTTCACCGAAGCCGTCCACATCACGGTAACCGCATTGATGGTGCCGATTCTCGCCGTCGTACTCGGCTTCCCCGATATGGACATCAAAAAAAGCGATGGCGGGCTTTTGCCGATCCGACGATTTACATCTTCTTCGGCGGCTTCGCGCTTGCCACCGCCCTGCACATGCAGCGTCTCGACCGCAAAATTGCCGTCAACCTCTTGCGCCTGTCGCGCGGCAATATGAAAGTTGCCGTATTGATGCTGTTTGCCGTTACCGCCTTCCTGTCCATGTGGATCAGCAACACCGCCACCGCCGCCATGATGCTGCCTTTGGCAATGGGTATGATGAGCCACCTCGACCAAGAAAAAGAACGTAAAACCTACGTCTTCGTCCTGCTCGGCATTGCCTACTGCGCCAGTATCGGCGGTTTGGGTACCGTGGTCGGTTCGCCGCCGAACATGATCGCCGCCAAAGCCCTGAATCTGGACTTCGTCGGCTGGATGAAGCTCGGCCTGCCGATGATGCTGTTGATTCTGCCCTTGATGCTGTTCTCCATGTACGTCATCCTCAAGCCCAATCTGAACGAGCGCGTCGAAGTCAAAGCTGAGTCTATCCCGTGGACGCTGCACCGTGTAATCGCGCTGTTGATTTTCATCGCTGCTGCCGTGGCTTGGGTATTCAGCTCCAAAATCAAAGAAGCGTTCGGCATTTCCAACCCCGATACCGTCATTGCCTTGATTGCCGCTGTCGCCGTCGTCGTATTCGGCGTGGCGCAATGGAAAGAAGTCGCCCGCAATACCGACTGGGGTGTGTTGATGCTCTTCGGCGGCGGCATCAGCTTGAGCGCGCTGCTGCAATCTTCCGGCGCATCTGAAGCCTTGGGTCAGCAGGGTGGCCACCACTTTCACCGCCGCGCATCCGCTGCTGGTGATTTTTCGTAGTCGCCACCTTCATCATCTTCCTGACCGAGTTCACCAGTAACACCGCCTCCGCCGCGCTGCTCGTGCCCATTTTCGCCAGCATCGCCACGCAAATGGGGCTGCCCGAACAAGTCTTGGTATTCGTCATCGGCATCGGCGCATCCTGCGCGTTCATGCTGCCGGTTGCCACGCCGCCCAACGCGATTGTGTTCGGTACAGGCTTGATTAAGCAACGCGAAATGATGAACGTCGGCTTGCTGCTGAACGTCCTCTGTATCGTATTGGTTGCGCTGTGGGCTTATTTCATCCTGATGTAAACCCGTAAAACCATAACCACAAGGTCGTCTGAAAGAATATTTTTCAGACGACCTTGAAGTTTTTCCGCCCAGCACCATTTGTAAAAAGATTCTTAACGAAAGGAAACCCATGATTATCCTGCATACCAACAAAGGCGACATCAAAATCGAACTCGACTTCGACAAAGCCCCCGTTACCGCCAAAAACTTCGAGCAATACGTCAAAGACGGCTTCTACGACGGCGTAATCTTCCATCGCATCATCAAAGGCTTCATGATTCAAGGCGGCGGCATGGACGAGAACATGAACGAAAAAAAGAAACGCGCGAACCGATTCAAAACGAAGCGTCCAACGGCCTGCCCAACGAGAAATACACCATCGCCATGGCGCGCACCTCCGACCCGCATTCCGCCAGCGCACAATTCTTCATCAACACCGCCGACAACGCCTTCCTGAACTTCCGTTCCAAAGAGCTGTACGGCAAAACCGTCGTCCAAGACTGGGGCTACGCCGTATTCGGCAAAGTCGTCGATGGTTTTGACGTGGTCGATGCCATCGAAGGCGTCGCCACCAAACGCCACGGCTACCACGACGACGTACCGACCGAACCTGTCGTCATCACCAAAAGCCGAAGTGGTATAAATTTGACGCGTTACATCCCATGACGCAAAAGCAGCCTGAAACGGGCTGCTTTTTTTGCGGATAAGGCATATCGACGGCTTCTTTGGTTTTTGACGAATCAGTTGCCATCAACCGTCAGCAATCAATCAAACAAATCTGTTGCATTGGCAGCGTAGCGTGGGCTTGACGCAAGGAAAAATATGTAGGACGAAACTGGGCAGGGCGGTATGCCTGACTGTTTTTTGTAATCCGCAACGAAACAGCAGAAAACCTGTGTTTGGGTTTCGACTGTTGGGGGTGAAAAAGGGCTATTTGCAAAGTTCTCGAAAAACAACAAAAGGTCGTCTGAAAACAGGTTTTCAGACGACCTTTTCGTTTTTACCTCTCAACAATGGTTTTGTATTGGAATGGGGGATATTTAAGTAGAATGAGCGAGGAGATTTTTGCAAAGGTCTCCTCATGCTGATTCTAGGAGATAGCTGATTTTAATAGCACTTTTTTTCATCATTTATAAAAACAAAAGGCATCAATCCGATGCCTTTTTAATTCATTAACATGAAAAATTAACGTTCACTTCAACGTTTAATCGATTCAAGAATCACTTCTTTGGCTTACTTCAAAAAAATGCCGCATGATACGCAATGTGCTCACCAATAAAACTGGCAATGAAGTAATAGCTATGATCGTAGCCTTTATGGAAGCGTACATCGATCGGCTGGTTTGCCGCACGACAGGTTTCGATAAAATCTTCGGTACGCAATTGTGTTGGTAAAAACTCATCTTCCAAGCCCTGATCAATGCGCATACCTTGCACTTTATAGCCTTGTTTAATGAGCGAGCCAGCATCATATTGCTGCCATTTTTCACAATCTTTTCCTAAATAAGCAGAAAAAGCTTTCTCCCCAAGGCACGAGACTTGGCGACAAAATGGGCGAAAAGGCAGAGACACTTCGATAACGTTCTCGGTTTCGCAGTGCCAATACCAATGCGCCGTGTCCGCCCATTGAATGCCCCATAATGGAACGTTTGCCGTTGGTAGGAAAATTTTCCTCAATCAGACTGGGCAACTCGTTCAAAATATAATCATACATTTGATAATTCGTCGCCCAAGGCTGTTCGGTCGCATTAAGATAAAAGCCCGCACCTTGCCCTAAATCATAAGCCACATCGTTCGGTACTTGCTCTCCGCGAGGGCTGGTATCGGGGGCAACCACAATCACTTGATGTTCAGCCGCATAACGCTGGAAGCCTGATTTGGTAATGAAATTTTGTTCAGTGCAAGTTAAGCCGGAAAGCCAATAAATCACACCAAGCGGTCGATTCTCCTGATTATCCGGCAAATAGACGGCAAATTTCATTTCGCATTGCAGCGTTTGGGCATGATGCGTCCAAACTTGTTGCGAACCGCCGAAAATTTGATGTTGTTCAATCAGTTTCATCTCGGGCCTTAGTAATGAATAACAGAGCGGATCGATTTACCTTCGTGCATCAACTCAAAGGCTTCATTGATTTGATCGAGTGTCAGTGTGTGGGTTACAAACGGTTCTAACTCGATGTCGCCTTTCATTGAATCTTCGACCATTTTCGGAAGTTCGGAGCGGCCTTTCACACCACCAAATGCCGAGCCTTTCCAAACACGACCTGTTACCAACTGGAACGGACGAGTTGAAATTTCTTGTCCTGCACCTGCTACGCCGATGATAATGGATTGTCCCCAACCACGGTGTGCACTTTCTAATGCTTGACGCATTACGTTTACATTGCCGATACATTCAAAGGTATGGTCAATGCCCCATTTATTGATGTCTAACAACACATCTTTGATTGGTTTATCGTAATCGTTCGGGTTTAAGCAGTCAGTCGCACCAAACTGGTTTGCCAACTCGAATTTTGCGGAATTGGTATCAATGGCGATAATGCGCCCCGCTTTGGCTTGACGCGCACCTTGCACCACAGCCAAACCAATCGCCCCCAAGCCAAACACGGCCACGGAGTCGCCTTCTTGCACTTTTGCCGTGTTATGTACCGCACCAATACCTGTGGTAACACCGCAGCCGAGCAAACATACTTGTTCGTGGTTGGCTTCCGGGTTGATTTTCGCCAGTGAAACTTCCGCAACAACAGAATATTCACTGAAAGTCGAACAGCCCATATAGTGATAGATCGGCTGACCTTGATAAGAAAAACGCGTCGTGCCGTCCGGCATTAAGCCTTTACCTTGCGTATCACGCACTGAGACGCATAAGTTGGTTTTACCTGAACGACAAAACTCACATTCTCCACATTCAGCGGTGTAAAGAGGAATGACGTGATCACCTGGTTTTACGCTTAACACACCTTCGCCCACAGCAACGACTACACCTGCACCTTCATGTCCAAGCACTACAGGGAATACGCCTTCAGGATCGTTCCCTGATAATGTAAATGCATCAGTATGGCACACGCCAGTGTGGGTATTGCGGATTAACACTTCTCCTTTGCGTGGCATTTCTACATCGATTTCCACAATTTGTAAGGGTTGATTTGGCGCGAATGCTACCGCCGCACGCGATTTGATGGTTGAATTGGTTTGTTTAATTTCCATTATTTTTTTGCCTTTTTAATTCATTAATAAAGTTACTAAATGACACCAGTTTATACTTTGGACTCCAGTCTGAAGCAAGCGTTTTTTTGCAATTTTGCTTCGGCAGTAGCATGATTGACTGAAGATGTAAAATGCAATTGGCATTTTATTGAAGTGCCATCAAATATCATTTTTTTATTTTAAATTAATAAACAAAACAATAATATAAATTATTATATCTTTCTCATCATTTCATTCGCCGATCAAATCCTCGTTGAGATGTACAAGAAAAAAATTCTTTAATGTCATATAGATAGAATTATTTATATTCCCGGCTACTTGATCTCAAGGAGAGCCATCATGGCCAATACATTGCACTCTTTATCCTGCAGCGCAGCAAACAATAAATCAGACGTCCTTAAAGGAACGCCCCATGATGACGTTTTACATGGCAGTCTCGGACATACCACATTCTACGGCGGCTTGGGCGACGATATTTATTACAGTAAGAACGCGGACGACACCATTGTTGAATATGCAAATGAAGGCAACGACACGGTTTACGCCGATACAACCTTTACCTTACCGACCCACGTCGAAAACCTGACACTGGAAGGCAACGGCAACACCTTCGGATTTGGCAACAACTCTAACAATATTCTGATAGGCAACAGCGGCAACAACCGCTTGAGTGGTGAAGAAGGCAACGATTTCCTGTACGGCATGGGCGGCAACGACACCCTGTCAGGGTGGCAATGGAAATGATCACCTCAACGGAGGAGACGGAGATGACTATCTTGCAGGCGGCTTGGGTAGCGACACCATCATAACAGGTGCAGGCAGAGACACTGTCGCCTTTACTGCAGCAGATATTCGTGAAGGCAGCATAGATCGTTTGCTCGACTTTAACCCTGAGACGGATAAACTCGACCTATCTGGTATGCGTTCATTGCTGACTGGCAGCAACGCCAATTTGAGCTGGTCAAAGATGTTCGTTGACAAAGACCCTGAGGTCATTCTCCAAAAAGACCATCCTTATCTCATCTTTGATACAGAGCAGCAGACTCTTGCTTATCGTGCAGCAGGTTCAAGCAGTAGCACCGTATTTGCCAAATTCGATAGCGACGATCCATCAAAATGGTTGGATGCATCCAATATCATCGGCTAAAGACCCGTGAAAAAGAACCGACAGTTTGAAATGAATCTGCTTTTTAAACTCCAAAGCAAAGATTTAAAATAAACATTATTTGAAATAAATCGTCAGTTCATTCTAAGCTGATTCAATAAAAACGTCGTCTAAAAACGTAGTTACAGGTTTCAGACGACGTTTCTGTTTCTAAGATTGCGCTTTCTGAAAAATCTGGCAAAGGTCTCAAACTGCTTAAACTTTATACGTCATACGTTCCCATTACGCTTGCGCTGTCCAAGATATGTCCTTGCATGGCGAAGTGCAGGTCGTTGAAGCGGAAGCCGCGCGGTAGGTTTAATACGGTGTCGAGTGCGTAAACGATGAGTTCGTAGCGGTGGCGGCAGTTGGGCGGATACATGCCGCCGTAGCCTGTGGCTTCTTCGATGTCCAACTTGCCCAACAGGCTCGCCCAACTGTTTGCGCCTTGCGTGTAGTCGGTGGCGGTCAGACTTTCGTTTTCGGCGACGGAGGTGCGTTTGAGGTCGGCAATCAGCCAGTGTGTCCACACGAATCCGCTGGCGGTAATGGCGTCTTTGTCTTCCAAAAACGACGGCGAAGGATTTCGTGCCTTCGGGCGCGCCGCTGATTTCAAAGGGAATGGAATAAGTCGGCATATTGTTCGGACTAAACTGACTGCCGCGTTTGCCGTATTTGTCTTCAAATTCGCCGTTGACAATGGCTGAAGTCGTTACCTGCATAGTGTTCTCCTGTGGGGTTGGGAAGGGGTCGTCTGAAAAAGGAAGGCTTGTTCAGACGGTGGGTGGATTGTCCGGTTTGCTATGGCTGCCGTTTTTCAGACGACCTGTTTTTATACCTGCCAGTCTATCGGCGTTATGCCTTTTTCCTGCAAATAAGCATTGGCTCGGGAAAAGTGTTTGCAGCCGAAGAAACCGCGATAGGCGGACAGCGGCGAGGGGTGCGGCGCGCTGAGGACGAGATGTCGGCTGCGGTCGATAAACGCGCCTTTTTTTCTGCGCGTGGCTACCCCAAAAGCATGAAAAACGACGTGTTCGCGGTTTTGGTTGATTTGGTTAACGACTTCGTCGGTAAAGCGTTCCCAGCCCAAAGTGGCATGGGAATGCGCCTGTCCCGCGCGGACGGTCAGTACGGTATTGAGCAGTAAAACGCCCTGCTCCGCCCAATGTTGCAGATAGCCGTGTTGCGGGATACGGAAGCCTTCGATGTCGTCCGCCAGCTCTTTGTAAATATTGACCAGCGAGGGCGGGACGGCGACGCCTTCGCGGACGGAAAAACGCCAGCCCGTGCGCCTGTCCTGCACCGTGATACGGGTCTTGCCCCAAAAATCACAACTTTGACGTTACCGAATTCGGTTGCTTTAAAGGCGTTGAACACGTCTTCGGCAGGCGGATAGATAATCCGCCCCATGCCGCGCTCTTTTTTTGACGGTTTCGATGATGTGTTGGAAATAGGGTTCGGACTTTTCCGAGCCGATTGCTTCGTGCCAAGTTTGCATGAGGCTGCCTTTGTGAAAGGGAATAGTGGGCATTATAGTGCGGTTGTTTGTAAAAGGTCGTCTGAAAACCCTGTTTCAGGTTTTCAGACGACCTTTCGTCTTTATTTTTTTCGTTTTGTTTGTACCAGTTGATGAATTCGTCTGGTTTGACGAAGCCGAGCAAGGGGTCGCTGCGTCTGCCGTCGGCGTGGATGGCGAAAAATGCCCGGCGGGCCGTAGATTCCGTATTCTTTGTAGAGTGCCTGATGTTCGGGCGTGTTGGCGGTTACGTCGATTTGGAAGAAGCGTTCCATATCGACGGCTTCATGCACTTGCGGCTGGTTGAGCGTGTAGTTTGCCATTTCTTTGCAGGAAATACACCAGTCAGCGTAGAAATCCAAAAACGACGGGTTTGTCGGGGTTGGCTTTCAATGCGGCGTCCATGGCGGCTTTGAGTTCGGCGACGTCGGTGAACATTTTGCCGTGGCCGGTGGTTTTGCCTGCTTCGGACGGGGGAGACAATGTCAGGAAGTGGTGCAGGGCGGTGGTTTGTTTGTTTGCGCTTTGCCAGCCGAACCATGCGCCGCCGATAATGAGCAGGAAGCCTAAAACGGAGGCTGCGGTTTTCAGACGACCTTTTTGTTTGCTGGATTTAACCAGCAACATGACGGCAGGGACGATCATGAGCAGGGTGTAAAGCGCGACAACGAGGTAGTAGGGCAGATGCGGTGTGGCGAGGTAAACGGCAACGGCAAGCAGGATGAAGCCGAAGGCGTATTTGATGCCGTTCATCCAGTCGCCTGCTTTGGGCAGGACGTGGCCGCCGAATGTGCCGATGAGGATCAGCGGAACGCCGGTGCCGAGTGCCAAGACATACAGCGCCAGTCCGCCCAAAACGGCATCACCGGTTTGTCCGATATAGCCCAAGGCGAATCCGAGCGGCGGGGCGACGCAGGGGCCGACGATCAGCGCGGAGAGTATGCCCATGACGAAGACGGAGAAGATTTTGCCGCCGGAGAGTTTGCTGCTTTGGTTTTGGAAATAGGATTGGACGGCGTTGGGCAGTTGGATGTTGAAGAGTCCGAACATGGAAAGCGCGAGGACGACCATCAGGCCTGCGGCGGCAAGGACGACCCATGCCTGTTGCAGCCATACGGTCAGTAGCGCGCCCGTCAAGCCTGCGATGACGCCGACCAGCGTGTAGGTCAGTGCCAAACCTTGCACATACGCTACGGACAGCGCGAAGGCGCGGCCTTTGCCGGCGGTTTTATCACCGACGATGATGCTGGAGACTATCGGTAAAAGCGGATACATACAGGCGGTAAAGCTCAGGAATACCCCTGCGGTAAAAAACGCCAACAGGTTGGCGTTTAATGTGTCCCACGATAATTTGAAGCGACTGTTGTCATCGTTTTGCGAGGCTTTAGGCGCGGCGGCGGGGGATGGTTTGGCGGAATCGGGTTGCAGGAAGCGGTCTTTAGCGGATATGGGTTCGTCGCTTTTGCGGCTGGTACAGGCCGTTGCCATTAATCTCGAAAGAAGTGTCCACGGGCGGGTAACATACGCCGGCTTCGGCACAACCTTGATAAGTCAGCGTCAGCTTGTAGGTCGGCGCGGATTTTTTGTAAGGCCAGTTGACCTGAGCGGCGCGGTGGAACACGGTTTGTTTGCCGAAAAACTCATCTTCTTTGGCTTCGCCTTTGCTGAAAACGGGTTCGCCCAATACGCCTTCAGGCGCGGTGGCGGCGACGATTTTCGATTGGTACATATAGTAGCCGTCGGCGATTTTGAATTCGACGTTGATGCCTTTGTCGGTAACGTTCACTTGCGGCACAAACGCTTTTTCAGGCGGCAGCAAATCGTCGGCGTTCACAGCGAACGCGCTGGAACACAGGGCAAAAAAGGCGGTAAAGAAGTAAAGGAGTTTTTTCATGGCGTCTTCTCGGTGGAAGGGTTGAACAGGCGCATTATAAACGCAGCAGCCGTTTATAGGCCTTAATTTATATTAAAAGCAGCGATTGTTTTTTATCGTCGCGAGGGGGGATTATCGGACTACTTGATAGATGATGCCCGTCGGATTGTCTCTTTTTCATAGCCGATTGGAACGGGAAAGGTCGTCTGAAAACGGATAGGGTAAATTCTGCTAAACCATTTTCAGACGACCTTTCATGTTTTACCGCTTGAGTACCGGTATCTTGAGCCGTTTAATTGATTTCAGGCTGCGGGACTTTGTGCTGAACGGCGTAAACGGCGGCTTGGACGCGGCTACTGAGGTCAAGTTTTCGCAGCAGGTTTTGAACGTGGACTTTGACGGTGGATTCTGCCAATTCCAAATGACGGGCGATGACTTTGTTGCTGTGTCCGGCGGCGAGGTAGCCTAAGATTTCGAGTTCGCGCGGGGTGAGGGTAGAGAGTGCCTGATCGGTACGCGGTGCGGACGGGGAAATCAGGGATTGGACGAGGCGGGTGGTCATTTCGGGCGAGAAGACGTTGTCGCCGTCCACGGCTTTGCGGATGCTGTCGAGCAGGAAGTCGGCGTTGATGTTTTTCAGCAAAAAGCCGCGTGCGCCGATGCGCATGCATTCGGTCAGGTCGTCGCTGTCTTCGGAAACGGTCAGCATGATGACGGTTTTGGTTCGGGTTGACGCCCAAGATTTGTGCCAGTGCTTCGCGGCCGTTCATGACGGGCATGTCAAGGTCGAGTAAGACGACGTCGGGTTTGAGCTGTTCCGCCATTTTGACGCCGGACAAACCGTCGGCGGCTTCTCCGATGACTTCGAAGTCGCTTTGACGGGAGAGCAGGGCTTTGATGCCGCTGCGGAAGAGTGTGTGGTCGTCGATCAGGATAATTTTAATGGTCATGAGAATGTTCTCTTGTGTTTGGGTAGGGTTAGGGTAACGGTTGTGCCTTCATCCGGTTTGGAGCTGACTTCTAATTCTGCGTGGATACGTTGGGCGCGTTCGCGCATGATGCCCATGCCGACATGTTCGCCGGAAAGCGTGTCCAGGTGAGCGGGATCGAAACCTACGCCGTCATCGCGGATGATCAGCGTGAAGTCCTGACGGTTGTCAATGCTGACGGTAACGTTGCGTGCCAAGGCGTGTTTGCGGATGTTGGACAGGCTCTCTTGGAGGATGAAGATAATCTGTAACTGCTCGTCGTTGTTCAATGCCGCGCCTTCATCCCTCCATTCGGTACTGACGTTGATTTTGGTCTGTCTTTCAAATCGGGTAAGCAGGGCAGAAACGGCTTCAGGGAAGTCTTTGTTACTGATTTTTGGTGCGGAAGTTCAGCAGTAGTTCGCGTACGTCTTCATAACATTCCTGCACGCCGTCTTTGATGAAGCGGATATTCTCTTCGGCTTGTTCTTTTTGGTTTGAATAGAATGCGCTTTCCAGCATTTGGACTTGGAGGTTTAGGAAAGTCAATGCTTGTGCGATGCTGTCGTGCAGGCCTTGGGCAATCAGGTTGCGCTCCTGTAAAACGGCAAGCAGGCGGCGTTCTTGCTCGAGGCGGCTGTTGACGATGGAAACGCCTAATTGTCCGCTTAATGTACGCAGCAGTTCGTTGTCGTTGTTATCTGGTTTAAGGTCGTCTGAAAAAAATACAGGTTTAAAAACGCCCAGTTCTTCCTCTTGATAGCTGATGGGGAAAAACGGCGTGTTTGAGTGCCGTTTTATCCGGGGCAGTATCCGGCTCATCATCCGAATCATCAGGCAGCCCGATGGACGCCACTATGTCCGTGCGTTTGCGTTCGTTATCCCAAAGGCGGATGCTGCCCGCTTCTGCGGAGACGGCAGGCAGGGTGCGCTTGAGAAATTCTTCCGCCGCCTGTTGGGGGGTGAAAGTTTGATGCAAATCGCGGGTGGTTTGATAGAGCAGCGTCAGATCACGGTTTTGTCGCGCCAGGTCTTGAGTTTGACGTGCCACTTGCCCCTCTAAATCGGTATAAAGCGTCTTTAGCCGGCTGCTCATTTGGTTGAAGCCTTTGTTGACTTGGGCAAACTCGCTTATCTGGTCTGTGTCGATCTGAACGCCGAACCTGCCTTGGCTGATGGTCTTTACACCGTCCCTCAGTGTTTCCAAAGGCCGGATAATCCATGCATAGTGCCAGATAATCATTAGTCCCGCCGCCGCAAAAATCATCCCCATCATAATCATTTGAAAGCGGCGCAACCATAGTGTGTTTTTCTCATTGGCGTGTTCCATCGCCTGTAAAAACAGTTCGATATTGGCTGCAAAACGGTAGAGCTTGATTTGGTCGGGGCGTTCGTAACGGCGCAGGATGGGTTGTATGTTGGCTTTCCAGTCTTCAATCAGCGCGGTCTGTATCAGGTCGTAGGCGGGCGGTGTTTCAGAGGGCATCAGCGGGTGTATGGCGTTACTCTGGCTGATGCGGTTGAGGTTTTGTTCGAATTCGCGGATTTGATTGTTGATTTGCGCCTTGGGTGCGCGTTCGCCGACCATGTAGGCAAGGCGGTAAACCTGCGTCCGCAAGTTGCCTGCATCTTCGATAACGGTGGCGGCATTTTGCAGCCTCCAAGAGAGTACCAAAGTCAGGATGACGGACAAAAGGGCGGAGCCGACCCATAATATGGTCAGCAGCTTCAAGCGCGAAGACAGGCTTAGGCGGTTTAAAAAACGGAATGTGAAAGACATAGAAGGTATATGCCGTTGGAAGTTTTCGGTCGGTTACTGTGTAAACATATCATTCATTCGGCTTAGAGGCAATCGGACCGACGAGATGGTTGCCATGAAATAGAGATGACACTGTTTCAATGTAAAATCATGTTATGATAAAATTCAAATTATATGAATTTTATCATAAGCCCGCTCACTCGGATGAAGACTTTCAGACGACATCGAGTAACCAAACCGCTTCACAAAGGATAAATATGAAAATATTTGCGTTGATATCGGCAGGGGGACAGTCAGACGGCGTAGATAAAGGCCTGTTGCTCTGGCAAGGAAAAACGTTGATTGATTGTGTTATCGAAAGGATTAGGCCGCAAGTTGACCATATTGCCATCAGTGCCAACCGTAATTTGGAAAGTTATGCTGTCAGAAGCCCGCACCTACTGCCGGATGCAAGGCAATGGCGGTATTTGGGCGGATTGGCTGCATTGTGTACCGCTGCCAATGATTTGCAGATTGCCTCTGCCGACTGGCTTTTGGTTGTGCCGTGCGATATGCCTAATTTGCCGGATGATTTGGTAGAAAGGTTTCAGGCAGTTTCTAAAAAAACACCTTTGTGCAATGCCTTTTATATCGAAACACCTGTAACGCCGCATTACAACGTGATGTTCATCCGCCCGCAAATTTTACAAAGTACCGTACCTTATTTGAATTCAGGATTAAGGACGGTGAGGGGGTGGTTGCAGCAACAGCGTGCCCGTGTCTTACAATTTGACCATGATGATTGTTTTATCCGTTACGGAAAATCAAACATTGCCTGAGCCGAAAAATTAAATATATTCAAACTACTGGCATTTATTTGTTGCGAAATGAATGTCATTACACAAAAGGTCGTCTGAAAATTTCAGACGACCTTTTGTGATTGAAGGAGGCTTGGGGTTGCAATATCAGCCGTTAGCCTTGCTTCTGCCTTTGCGCTTGGTTGGCGCGGTATCCGGGGTTTTTACCTTGATTTTCACGCTTTTGCTTGGCTTTTTGTCTTTGCGTTTGGCTTTTTCCGTTGCGGTTTTGGCTTTGGCGGTTTTCTTTTTGCCATTTTCAGACGACGTTGCTGCGTTGGACGGTTGGGCTTTGCTGCGGCGTTTAGCGGCGGGTTTTTCCTGTTTTACAGGCGTTTTCATCGCGTCGTCGATTTCTTTCGCCGTCAGTTTGCGTTTGGTTTTCGAGCCGGTTTTGTGCAGTGGTTTTGGCGCGGCGTTTCTTGCCGCTGCTTCCGCCGCTAATCAAGGTCAGGTCGATTTTGCTAGTGTCCAAATCGGCGCGTGCCACTCGGACGCTGACTTTGTCGCCCATGTTGAAACGGATGCCGCTGCGTTCGCCTTCTATCGCCATGATTTCGGGGCGGAAGTTGAAATAGTCTTCGCCCAAATCGCTGATGTGTACCAAGCCGTCGATGTGGATGCCGTCCAGCGTAACGAAGAGGCCGAAGTTGGTCATGCCGGAGATTTTGCCCTCGAATATTTCGCCGACTTTATCGCGCATGTAATAGGTTTTCAGCCAGTTTTCCACGTCGCGGCTGGCATCGTCGGCGCGGCGTTCGCAGAACGAGGTGTGGACGCCCAAAGCCTGCCAGCTTTTTGCTTGGCGTGTAGGGTTTGCTGGTTCAACACGGCTTTGATGGCGCGGTGGACGGTCAGGTCGGGATAGCGGCGGATGGGGGAGGTGAAGTGGGCGTATGCTTCGTAGGCAAGACCGAAGTGTCCGTCGCAATGCGGTTCGTAAACTGCCTGCTGCATGGAACGCAACATCATGACTTGCAGCAATTCGGCATCGGGTCTGCCTTTGAATTGTTCGGCAAGTGCGGCATAGTCTTTCGGTGTCGGGTTGTCGCCGCCACCCAGTTGCAAACCCAATAAGCCGAGCTGCTCGCGCAGGGTGGCGAGTTTTTCGGGTGTCGGGCCTAAGTGGTTGCGGAAGAGGGCGGTGTGTTTGTTTTTTTTATCAGGAATTCTGCCGCGCAGACGTTCGCCGCCAACATGCACTCTTCAATCAGTTTGTGGGCGTCGTTGCGGACAACGGGCACGATTTTTTTCGATTTTGCCGTTGTCGTCGAAAAAGCATTTGGGTTTCGACGCTTTCAAACTCCACCGCGCCGCGTTCGAAGCGTTTTTTTCTGAAGGATTTTTGAAGAGTTTGTGGAGGGTATCGATTTGGGCTTTGTGCGGATGGTCAAGGTCGTCTGAAATCCAACCCCAGACTTGGTTGTACGTCAGGCGGGCATGGGAACGCATAACCGCAGGGTAGAAGCGGTATTCTTTAATATTGCCCGCGTAAGTGATGACCATGTCGCACACCATGCACAAACGCTCGACATCGGGATTGAGCGAGCAGATGCCGTTGGACAGGTTTTCCGGCAGCATGGGAATCACGCGGCGCGGGAAGTAAACGCTGGTGCTGCGTTCCTGCGCGTCCGTGTCGATAGCGTCATCGGGGCGGACATAATGGCTAACATCGGCAATCGCCACGACCAAACGGTAATTGCGCCCGATTTTTTCGGCAAACACGGCATCGTCGAAATCGCGCGCCGTTTCGCCGTCTATAGTTACCAAAGGCAAATCGCGCAAATCGACGCGGCCTTTCAAATCGCTTTTACGAACACGGTCGGGGATTTTTTTTGCGGCTTTGGCACACGCTTCGCTGAATTGGTGCGGCAAATGGTGTTTGCGCACGGCGATTTCGATTTCCATGCCGCTGTCGGCATAATCGCCCAATACTTCGATGATTTTCGCCACAGCAGGGCGGTTTTGCTCAGGATAAGTCTCGATTTCGCCGACGATGACCTGACCGGATTCGGGTTTGAAATGCGCGACGCTGTCGGGTTCCAAAAACAATGCTTTGGTTCAGGCGTTTGTCTTCCGCTTCCAAAATCGCTACGCCGCGATCCATATAGAAACGTCCGACCACTTTGCTTTGCGCGCGTTCGACAATATCTAAAACCGTTCCTTCGCGGCGGCCTTTGCGGTCGATGCCGGCAGGGCGGACGGTCACGATGTCGCCGTGCATGATGCCGCGCATTTGGCGTTCATATAAAAACAAAAATCGCCGTCTTTAGTGGGCGTGAGCGGTACGGCGAAGCCGAAGCCGTCTTTGTGCGCCTCGACACGGCATTTGACCAAATCCAATTTGTCCGCCGCGCAAACCGCACCGCGACGGTTGATTAAAACCTGACCGTCCCGCGCCATCGCTTTCAGACGACGTTCGAAAAATTCGTACTCTTCTTCCGTAATCGACAACTCGCGTGCCAAGACTTCGATTTTCGACGGCACGCCTTTTTTTGCTCAATAATTCAATGATCCACTCCCTGCTTGGCAGCGGATGTTCGTAACGTTGTTTCTCCCGTTTCAAAAAAACGGGTCTTTTTTTCTCGTAAATTTAAAGATTTAATATTTTTTTGTTCATTTTATTGGTTGACATTCTTTTTTTCTAAAATATATAATGACCGCTTCTTTGCGAAATAGTCAATCACTGTAACGCAAAACAGGAAATAAAGCAAAGCCCAGGTGGCGGAATTGGTAGACGCGCTAGCTTCAGGTGCTAGTGTCCTCACGGGCGTGGAAGTTCGAGTCTTCTCCTGGGCACCAAACCTTTTTGGTCGCCGCTTTGCTTATCCATCCTAATTGCCCAGGTGGCGGAATTGGTAGACGCGCTAGCTTCAGGTGCTAGTATCCTCACGGGTGTGGAAGTTCGAGTCTTCTCCTGGGCACCAAATCAATTATCCGGCTTATCCGGATTTTTTTATTGAATAGATTTATTTGTCTGATTAAGCTACAATATCAGACGACAAAATATGTTTGATTCCACAGAGAGGTGGATGAGTGGTTTAAGTCGCACGCCTGGAAAGCGTGTATACGTGAATAGCGTATCGAGGGTTCGAATCCCTTCCTCTCTGCCAGATTTTTAAAGGCACTGTTTAAAAGCAGTGCCTTTTGTTTGACTAATAAAAATTGGGGCTGAAGCAGATTGGCCTTAAATATCATACCCATTTCTCAGGGTTTTTAATTACCGTTTCGGTACGCCAAAGTTAAAAAAACTTCACATTTCGTCTCCTCAAGGCTATGGAAAAAAATTTCCAGTCATTTCTGTTGTATTTTAGTAAACCTCCTTAGTCCCAAATTTGCAGAAAAAGATTAGGTCGTCTGAAAACAAAAAAACTCAGTTTCAGACGACCTGTTGATTTTATTTGCCTACGGGCGGTAATCCGGCCAACATGCGTTCAGCGTTGGTACGGCTGAGGTTGTAGTTGTAATATTTTTTTATAGAATGCCTGGGTTTTTGGACACCATATCGAGGTCTTTGAATTGTTCTGGATGGAACAGTTTTGCCGCCCACAAAATTTGCAGTGCTTCTTCGGTGCTGTATCTGTCCCATGGGAATGTGCCTGACGGATTGGCATACAGACGGCCGTTTTTTTGACGGCGCGTATGCTTTTGCCATGCAGGGTTTTTTTCTTAATTGCATCAATTCCTTTTTTTGCCGCTGGAGCGTCCGCTGCCGACAATGATGATTTCGGGATCGGCTTTGATGATTTCTTCCAGGCTGACAACGGCTTTATTTCCTGTCCCTGCTAGGACGCTGCGTCCGCCTGCCAGGCGAATCCATTCGCCAATCATGGATTTTTCCGCCGTCTATCTCAGTCAGGTTGGTACTGCCGGTAATGTGCAATACGGTAGGACGACGGTTTTCAGGTATGTTTTTAAGTCGGCTGTTGACAAAATTGATATTGCCGTCCAATTCGCTGATGTAAGTTTCGGCAATTTTTGGGGGCGTTACCACCAATGACGGAGGCGGTAATGCGGACGGTTTTCTTCAAGCCGTTAAAGTCCTGAAAATTGACTAATACCGCTTTCATGCCGGCTTTTTCTACCTGTTGCTGCATAGTGGGATTGGACATCAGCACGGCATCGGGACGTGTAGCCAAAAGAGCCTCCATTTGAATGCTTTGGCCGTTAGTCAGGGCGGGGACAGTTTTAATTTTTTTGGGAGGACTTCGGCAAACCAGGGATTGTTGCGGATAACGTCGGTGGTGGCGACCAATTTGTTACCGCCTCCTAAAAGCAGTACGACCTGATTGTTTGCATGCCATAAATCGGCAACGCGGTTTACCTGCTCAGCCAGTTCGACTTTTTTGCCATTGATGTCTTGAACCGGGCGTGCGTATAGTGGGGCAGGGGTTAGGATAAAGGCGGAAAGCAGTGCGCCTGCCAGTATTTTTTTCAGATTCCGATACATTGGGATTTTCCTATAAGGTTGGGAAAAAGGGGGGGAGGTCGTCTGAAAGCACGGATATTGTGTTTTCAGACGACCTTTTTGACATTATTGATTATTTAAAACGAGTAGCGTGCGCTCAGGTAATAAGAACGACCGCGTTCGTTATAGGTTCGTGCCGTGCCGGCGGTACGCAGGATTTTCTTATTGAACAGGTTGTTTACGCCGGCGCGTACTGTGATTTTGTCTTGCCAGTTATAGCCGGCATTCAGTCCGAATATACCATAACTGCCTAATTCATATTGTTTTACGATGCTCTCGCCACTGTTATAGATAACGTCCATAAAACGGTTGGGGTGTTTTCGGGTAACCTGGCGACCGTATCGTGTGTATGAGGCATTCACATCCCATGAGTCATTGATTCTCCAGTTTAAAGTACTGTTAATCGTATATTTGGGTACGATGGAAACAGGGTTTTTCGTGGCACGATCCTCATTTGTGCATATAAGTGAAATTGGTGGTCATTGTCAGGCGTTTGTCTAGCAAAGGAAGGGTTAAGTTGCCTTCCAAGCCGGAAATAATGGCACGGGCGCCATTGCCCCAACGATAGACGTTGGTCCCCTTGTAATTCCGATAAATGGGTGTGCCGTCAGGCGTGTTGTCGGTACGAATTTCGCGGTCGTAATTGCCGTTGACGGTTTCGATAAATTGGCCGTTGTCTACAATGCGGTTGCGGTAATCATTGTGGAAGTACGCCAGTGAGGCTAAATAACCGTTTTGAGAAAATTCAAAGCCGATTTCCTTATTCAAGCTGGTTTCGGGCTTGATGTTTTTATTGCCGAGGAAATAGCAGGCGCGTCCCCAATCAAAACCTTGTGCGCTGTTGTTGGTGTAAGGGTTGGTTCGGGAGCCGTTGCCACTGTCATAGGTTAAGGCATTGGGGTTGTTCCAGTGGTTTTGGGCGTCTATCGGACAGCCGTTACTGGCGTTGATCAGCAGGTAGTTTGGCTGGCTTTGATAAAGGTTGGGTGCTTTGTAGGCACGCGCGATGCCGCCTTTGATTTTCCATACCGGATTGAAGGCGTGGGAGAAGTTGAGCGATGGCGTCCATGCGGAACCGGAAACGCTGTGTCTGTACCAGCGTAAGGCAGGCGTTAGGAACGTTTTCCCGCCGTTTAAGGCGATATTGTCTTCCACATACAGGGCATATTCGGTTTGCGCGCCTTTTCCGCTGCGGCCTGAATTGGCCAGCCATGGGATAACGCCGTAAGTACGCATATTTGCAGTCATGGAGGCCGTATCGTCCAATTTGGCTCGGTTGGCTTCTGTGCCGACGGTTACGGTATGGTTGTTGACGGAAAAAGTCCGCGCGGCTGCCAAAGCGATAGTTTTTTTCAATATGCTGTCGGTAACACCTTCGGTGGCGTTGTACGCGCCTTCGGTGCTGCCTAAAAGACCTTCGGGTAGGCGGCTGTTGACAGTTTTGTCATAACTTAAATAAGTTTCAGTATTGCCCCAATTCCATTTTCCTTTATGGGTTAGGGGTATAGCCTTGGCGGTACAGTCTGGCTGTTTCTCTGCCTATCAGTTGTTGTGCAATTGGCTGTATGGCTGCAACCAACACATTGCTGCTTTGGGTATCGCCGTTATAGATGTTGCCCTGGCGGCTGTATGAAGTATCAAAAATCAGTTTTTGATCCGGGGTAATATTCCATTGCAAACGTCCTGCAATGTCTTTGTTACGCACACCTTCCCGTCCCGCGCTCAATGCAGTACGCGAACTTTTCACGCTGTCATTGATGTCGAATGCATCGGCTTGGGTTTTGTTTAGATTGCCATAAACGCGGAGACCTAAAGTGTCTTTAACCAAAGGGGCGGAAAGCACGAAATTTGCACGGCGGGTTGCTCCTTCTTTGTCGCTTTGCGGATGGTTTGCATAAATGCCTACGCTTCCGGAAACTTCGTCACTGATGCCTTTGGTAACAATATTGACCACGCCGCCCATCGCGCCGGAACCATAACGGGCAGCAGCCGGACCGCGCAATACTTCGATTTTTTCCACCATTTCAGCAGGCACCCAGTTACTGTCGCCACGGGTGTTACGCACACCGCTTCTGCCGTATCGCTCGGCATTGCGTGAAGTTACCGGTTTGCCGTCTATAAGGATCAGCGTGTTTTCCGGCCCCATGGAGCGGATGTCGATTTGGCGTTTGTTGCCGCGTTCTCCACCGGGCGAGTTGGAACTCATATTCACGCCGGGCATTTTGCTGACGATTTCGGATAAATCGTTGGTAACGGGGTTTCTTTGGATGTCTTGGGCGGTAATGACAGAAGCCCCCAACTGTTGTTTGACTTGGCGTTCTGCTGTTACATAAACAGTCGGCAGCTCGCCTTTGCTGACTTCGGCGGCGGTTTTGCTATCTTGTGCATACGTGGTAAATGCAGTAAGCAATAAAGTATTTAAAACACTTAATTTGAAAATGGTGGAAGTCATCAGGTTGTGGTCCTTAAAATGGTTTTAGATGATAAACGTAGTGTGTTTATGCGGTTTAATACTGAATCTATATTTTTGATTTGTCATAGAGTTATGCCCGTTTGACATTAAAAAAACATTGTATTTCCTGCTTTATTTCAATTTTTGGTTTTTTTGAACATAAAAGGTAGATTCAAGCGTATCAAAAGAGGCATGATATTATTCAATTAAGTAAATGGAAGTAAAAGGTTTCTTGAGAATTAGTCTAGAAGAATTAATTTTTTTAAAATTGATTTTTTTATTTCATTGTTTATATTGGTATTTATTTATATTTTAATGGCATTTTTGGGAATATTTATTGAATCAAAAAGGAGTATATGTTTTTTTACTCCTTTTGATGGATGACAGTATCACCATACCCCCAATAGAATGTATGCCCTTTGGTAGAAATTAGTTTTTGTTTTTCAGTATCTTTAGGGAAAATACTGGAGCGGAACATTATCAAAAACACGCATCTCACTTCTATTTTTTTCTAAGCAATTTCCTGCCTAGTGCAAAAAAATTAAGGAACATTGCCTCTCCAAGTCTTGTCCTGCGCGGCTGCTAATCTGGCAATCCGTTGTTTTTGGGAGGTAGATTTAGTTTCAAGCTGCTAAATAGCACGATTGTTTTTCTATACGTTTATTTTTTTATTGAATATTGGTTCCAATTACGAATGCCGGATTTAACATGGTAAATGAAACGAAACTTGTACGTCGTTATCTGCCGTATAAATGGATGTTGATCTTATTGATCGTGGCTTTGACTGCTGTTGCGGCGGTATCTTTATCGTGGGGGCGGTTTCCCGTACCTATGGAAGGGGTATGGCTGAGCCTGTTGCAACAGAATCCTGATGATGTACAACAGAATGTTGTGCTGAATTTGCGGCTGCCGCGCGTATTGGCTGCAGTTTTGGTCGGTGCTGCGCTGTCGGCGGCGGGAACAGCCTATCAGGGTATTTTCCGCAATCCCTTGGTGTCTCCCGATTTGCTGGGGGTTTCAGCCGGCGCGTGTATTGGTGCGGCTGTGGCGATTTTTGGCAGGTTTTGGGATTTGGGGAATTCAGACGGCTGCCTTTATCGGAGGATTGGCGGCGGTAGGCGCAACCTTGACATTGCCCAAACTGGTCGGTCGTGATTCGGCCATCGTGCTGGTGTTGGCCGGTATAGTGGTATCGGGGTTTATGTCTTCAGTTTTGGGGTTGGTAAAATATTTGGCCGACCCCGAAACGGAGTTGGCGGAAGTGTCTATTGGCAGTTGGGTAGTTTGGCCAAGTCGGATTACGGCAATCTGATCATGTTGGCGCCGTTGATTCTAGCTGCCATATCCGTTTTGTTTGCCATGCGTTGGCGGATTAACGTGTTGTCGTTGGGCGACCGAGAAGCGCGGCTGGCGGGGGCAGATATTACATACGAGCGGACAGTGGTGGTGATATGCGCTACTTTGTTGACGGCTTCGGCAGTTTGCCTGAGCGGTACCATAGGCTGGCTCGGTTTGGTGGTGCCGCATTTGGCAAGGATGTTGGGTGGGGATAATAATTTGCGGGCCTTGCCTTTGGCATCTTTAATAGGATCGGTATTCCTTCTTCTGACCGATATGTTGTCACGCGACCTTTACGAACAGGAAATTCCATTAGGGATTATGACCGGCTTTATCGGCGCGCCGTTTTTTGCGTGGATTTTGGTGCGGCAGAAAGTGGCGGATTGAATGATGTTGGATATTAGTAATCTGTATTATGCATACCGGAATCGTTTGGTTTTAAACGGGATTAATTTGACACTGGACAAAGGAGGACTGCTGACGCTGCTTGGTCGAAATGGGGCGGGAAAATCTACTTTGTTAAACTGCATTGCCGGTTTGTTAAAGCCGCAACGTGGCCGGATTATGTTGGATGGCAAGTCGGTGCAGTCCATGAGTGCGCGCCAAATGGCAAAGATAACCGCTTATGTGCCTCAGTATTCACCGCAAACCTACCGTTATACGATGTTGGAGTATGCAGTCCTTGGTTGTGCAGCGCGATTGGGAATAATGCAGAAGCCTGAAGCTGCGGATTATGAACGGGCAGTGCAGGCGTTGGAAGTTTTGGGCATCGCCCACCTCGCCGACCACATTTATATGGATGCCAGCGGCGGAGAAAAGCAGTTGGCAAATATTGCCAAAGTGTTGGTACAGGAACCGCAGCTGATTTTATTTGACGAACCTACATCAGCTTTGGACTACGGTAATGCCGCTAAAAACCTTACGCCTGATTGCGGACTTGTCGGAACAAGGTTATACCGTAGTAATGACGACACATAATCCGGAACATCCATTGTTGCTGTATGGCCGCTGCCCGAACAGTCAGACGGCCATTTTGGACAGGGTCGGGCCATTTGAAGGCGGGGGATACGGCAGAGATTGTTAATGAAGAGAACCTGTGCCGTTTGTATCAGGTTGATTTGACCTTGGTGGATGTCCCTGGCAGCCAACACAAAGCCTGCACTTTAACCGGCTTGTAAATGCGAGTCGGGCAGTTTATATCCAATTCAAAAATTTCTTTATGCAAAAATCCGGCCGCCGCAATGCAATCGCAAATCTGTCGGCTGAGAGGTTCCCGATTCAGTTCAAAATCTCCGTGCAAGCAGCGCGGAGATTTTTTATCCCTCAGTACCTTGCTGCAATATTTTTGCCCTCAGTAGAGTCAGATATAAGAGGAATCGAATGGATGGAGACCTTCGCGGGACTATCCGGCACACACAATACCGCCTTTCAGACTACCTGAGACCTTTGCAAAAATTCCCCAAAAATCCCTAAATTCCTACCAAGACATTTAGGGGATTTCCCATGAAACACCTTCTTCCAACAAACCACACAAGCCATGATCGCCAAACACATCGACCGCTTCCCATTATTGAAGTTGGATCAGGTGATTGATTGGCAGCCGATCGAGCAGTACCTGAACCGTCAAAGAACCCGTTACCTTAGAGACCACCGCGGCCGTCCCGCCTATCCCCTGTTGTCCATGTTCAAAGCCGTCCTGCTCGGACAATGGCACAGCCTCTCCGATCCCGAACTCGAACACAGCCTCATCACCCGCATCGACTTCAACCTGTTTTGCCGTTTTGACGAACTGAGCATCCCCGATTACAGCACCTTATGCCGCTACCGCAACTGGCTGGCGCAAGATGACACCCTGTCCGAATTGCTGGAACTGATTAACCGACAACTGGCCGAAAAAAACCTAAAATTAGAGAAGGCATCCGCCGCCGTCATTGATGTCACCATTATTCAGACTGCCGGCAGCAAACAGCGTCAGGCCATAGAAGTTGACGAGGAAGGACAAGTCAGCGGCCAAACCACACCGAGTAAGGACAAAGATGCCCGTTGGACAAAGAAAAACGGCCTCTACAAACTCGGTTACAAACAACATACCCGTACCGATGAGGAAGGCTATATCGAGAAACTGCACATCACTCTTGCCAATACCCATGAGTGCAACCATCTGTCCCCTTTGTTGGAAGACCTAAGCGAAGGTACGACCGTCTATGCCGACAAAGGCTACGACAGTAAGGAAAACCGGCAACATCTGAAAGAGCATCAGTTGTTAGACGGCATTATGCGCAAAGCCTGCCGCAACCGTCCGCTGACGGAAGCGCAAACCAAACGTAACCGATATTTGTCGAAGACCCGTTATGTGGTCGAACAAAGCTTCGGTACGCTGCACCGTAAATTCCGCTACGCCCGGGCAGCCTATTTTTGGTCTGCTCAAAGTGAGTGCGCAAAGCCATCTGAAGGCGATGTGTTTAAACCTGTTGGAAGCGGCTAACAGGCTAAGTGTGCCTGTTGCCGCCTAAAAGGCGGCCCGGATGCCTGATTATGGGGCGTCCGGGGAAGATTAAGGGGGTGTTTGGGTAGAATTAGTGGATATTTGAAACGAAAACAGCCGAAAAACCTGTGTTTGGGTTTCGGCTGTCGGGGAAGAGCTTTTTGCAAAGGTCTCTACAAGCATAAAAACAAATTTGTTTTTTTGTGTTTGCTTTTTGTTGTTTTTTTGTTATATTTATGTTAAGCATGAAAATTGGATACAAACGGAGGATTCATGAGAGATTCAACAGCTAAAGTAGCATTCGCTGCTTATCTGCATGATTTGGGGAAGTTTGCCGAGCGGGCAAAATTGGATGTACCTGATTTAATAAAAGGCGATAATCCGTTTTCAGATGGTGGAAGTGGTGAGGATAAAGCCGAATTTTTGCTAAATACTTCTGCCGTTATTTATAAACCGGAAACATTCTTACAGTGGATTATTGCTATTGCCGATTGTGTTGCTTCAGGTTTTGAGTGTGAAAAGTTTGAAGATTGTAACCAGGTCAGCAAAGAAAGAGAGCAATGGCAAACTGGTGAAGAACATTACCCAAACCATTTACTGACCCTATTTGAACAAATCGATATTCATAATCAAGGCTTAGCAGTAGATAATACTAACCAATTACAATGGTGTTATCCGCTTAAGCCTTTATCTGCCAAAAATATTTTTCCAATAAAGCATTTGAAAGTTGAGCCTGTCAAAAATGAATCCGTACAAGATGAGTACCGTAAACTGTGGCAGGATTTTATTCAAAGTGGCCTTGCCAAAATTCCTCAATCTCATCGTAAAAATTGGTATTTGTGGCTAGATCATTTCGATACACTTTGGCAAAACTATACTCAAGCTGTTCCATCAGTAACTGGTTTCGGTACGAAGCCGGAAGTATCGATTTATGACCATAGCAAAACTACAGCGGCTTTAGCAGCGGCACTTTGGCGTTGGCATGAAGTACATGGTAAAACGAGTACATCCGATACAGAGCGATTAAGGGATCGCAGTGATTGGGAAGAGCAAAAAATACTGCTTATTCAAGGTGATTTTTTCGGGATTCAGAATTTTATTTTCGCTCCAGGTAGTCAAACTAACAAACGCGCAGCCAAATTATTACGAGGACGTTCGTTTCAGGTCTCGTTATTTACCGAGCTGGCTGCATTAAAAAAATTTTTAGAAGCTTGTGAATTACCCCCAACCTCACAAGTATTAAATGCTGCTGGCAAATTTATGATTGTGGCACCCAATACAGATGACGTAAAACGCGCTCTGGAAAAAGTTCGTAGTGAAATCAACGATTGGTTTTTACAGCATACTTACGGACAAGTTGGTTTTAGGCCTGGCTTCTCAAGAAGCTTCTTGTAATGACTTTGTTGATAAAAAAACGTTTTGCCACATTGGTAAAAAAGTCATTTGCCGTATTGGAACAAGCAAAACTGCAACGTTTCTCCCTGACAGATAATGCGCCATGTACTTTGCAGGCGGATTATTCAGCTTATAAAGAGTGCCAATACAATCAGAACTTGCCTGCTAATCGAATAAAAGATGACATCGCATTGGCGGACTTGTCAGATGACCAAATCACCCTAGGCAGTTTGCTTACCAGACATGACCGTTTAATGGTGTTCAACAAAGCAGACAGTATTCGTGATGATGAGTATACCCGTAAATTGAAGTTACCTATTTTCGGATTCCACATTGCATTTACTGAAGAGGAGCAACTGAGCGGAAAATTTGGAGAAGAAGCGCAATCGGGTAGGCTGCTGCGTTGTTGGGATTTCAGTTTACCTAAAATTGATCAGCCTATATGGCACGGTTATGCACTCCGCTATATCAATGCTTATGTGCCGCATTTTAACGAAAGCGACAAATGTCTGGAGGGTAAATATGGCAGTCTGGAAGATGCTGATGATGTATCTGAAATTAAATTAGAAAATCCAAAAACCTTCAATCATTTGGCTTGCGAAGAGCGGTACAGTGAAGACGGTCAGAATTTTATAGGCAAAATTGCCATTGCTACCCTTAAAGGCGATGTGGACAATTTAGGTACTATATTCCAACAAAGTTTAAAAGAACCGACCTTCGCCAAAATGGCAGCATTGTCTCGACAGATGAACCATTTCTTCAGTTTGTGGTTGCCTGCTTATTGTGCTCAAGAATATCCAAATATTTATACTGTTTTTGCCGGAGGTGATGATTTTTTCCTTATCGGACCATGGCTGCAAACACAAAAACTGGCAGCAGATATGCGGGAAAAATTTCAACTTTATGTAGCCGAAAAACAAAGGTATAACTTTCAGTGCAGGCATTGCTGTCAGTAATCCAGGCTTGCCTTTAAGCAAATTGTCTGCTTATGCCGAAGAAGCTTTGGAACAGGCAAAAGCCTATCAAAGTGCCAATCACAGCAAAAATGCCATATCTGTATATGGTGAAACCCTAGCTTGGTCGGGCTGGAACGATATTATGGCCGCACAAGAGCAGATAAACAGTTTGAAAGCGGATTACGGCTTAAGTACCGGCTATATTTACGCCATGTTGGAGTTTTTGTCGGGCAGCGGAACAGGAGCGAAACGGCAACATTGAAGCAGGTATGTGGCGTAGCCGCTTTGCCTACCGCACGCGTCGTTATGTGAATATGCAGAAAAAAACATCATTGGTAAAGAAGCCCAGCAAAAACGCGTATAACCGGCTTACTGAAGCTTTTTATCAAAACGGCATTGAAAAATTAGGCAGCAAATACCGTATTCCCTTGTTTAACCATTTTTTTATTTATTAAGAGCGAGATAGAGATGAATCTAGAATTAATTAAGCTGGACAATCTGGAAGAGAATATTTTTTTCCGAAGTGGCCGAACAAACGGCAGATTTTATTCATCCGCAGCAAGAGAAAGATAAATTTGGAAACCTGAAATATGACAATAGAGGAAAACCTAAATATGAAGATACCAACAAATCCACCCAGCTTCGTAAATTTTATGATGAACTGGTGATGTGGCACGATAAGGTTTTTCCATGCAACCGATCGGAGTGCAGCTTACCGCCAAGCCGCACCATTTATTCATATGCTGAAAGCCAAGGTTGCTTATTCACAAGGGCGCGGCCATGTGGATCAAAAACTTTGTCGAAGTGTTTAACAAAAATCATCAGCGAAATCAAAAGTCCGGAAACTTTAAAAACACGCCAAATTGTTTTTTTCGAAGCCGTTTTAGGTTTCCGCAAAGCTAAGGAACAGAAATAAGGGAGAGCCACCATGCAATTAAAAACAAATCCACATTTTAGAAGCCACGCTTGTTTTTAGAGACCGGTCTGCATATCGGTGCGGGCGACGGAGAAATCCATATCGGCGGCATTGACAATACAGTGATGAAACATCCGATTAGCGGAGAACCTTATATCCCCGGCAGCAGCCTGAAAGGCAAAAATCCGCAGCCTGCTCGAATGGAAAAAGTGGTTCGGTACAGGAAGCACCTTTAAGTAAAAAAAGAATACGAGTCTTCGCAAGGCAGTCAAAAACAAGCCGTGAAACACATTCTGCAATTATTTGGCGTAAGCGGCGATACGCAGGACGAAAGTTTCCAAAAAGAAATCGGCCATACCCGTGTTTCATTCTGGGATTGCAACCTTTGTCCTGAATATTCCGAACATTTACGCAATGATAATTTGCCGTTTACCGAAGTAAAAAGCGAAAACCGCATCAACCGTATTTCGGGTACAGCCGAACACCCGCGCCAAACAGAGCGCGTACCGGCTGGAGCCGAATTTAAATTCAAACTGAGTATCAAAGAATTTGATAACGATGGTACCGAATTGATGGATACCTTATTGCAAGGGTTGAAACTTTTAGAATGGGACAGCTTAGGCGGTTCGGGTTCGCGCGGCTACGGCAAAGTCAAATTCAGTAAACTTACCCGCAACGGTAATGACATCAGCGAGCATTTTGCACAAATCCAACCTTTTTGGAAACTAGATCATGCAGGCATTCAAATTAACACTATGCCCCGAAACCGCATTCGGTACGCCATTGGTAGGTGATACCTTATTCGGGCAAATCTGCTGGGGCATTGTCGAACAATTCGGCGAGGCCGTGTTAGCGGAATGCCTTCAGGGCTACACCGCGCACCAGCCGTTTCTAATTGTCTCCGATGCCTTTCCCGCAGGTTATTTGCCGTTGCCGACTTTTGCCCTCTTATTATTGGAAGGAAGGTAGCGAAACAGACCGTAAAAAGCTGAAAAAAACGCCGATGGCTGCCCTTATCTGCGCTCAAAACGCCTTGCGAAACCTGGCAGCAACAGGCGAAAAGCAACAGCGATATTGCGCCAAATCTGCAAAGCGAACACTCCCAACCACACAACAGCATTAACCGCCAAACCCATACAACAGGTGCAGGCGGTCAATTTGCCCCTTTCGAAAGCGAGCAAATCTGGTACGCGGCAGACAACTTATGGGAAATTTACCTATTATTGGATGAAGGTCGTCTGAAAGCAGAAGATTTACGACAAGTCATACAAAAACATCGGTTACAGCGGTTACGGACGTGATGCCAGCGCAGGTTTGGGTAAATTTAGCATCAGCGCATGGGAAACCACAGATTTATTTGAGTGGCAATCCGGCGGCGAAGCCGTGTGGACATTAGCACCTTGCTGCCCGCAAAACCAAGGCTTTGACGCGGAAAACAGTTTTTACAATATCCAAACCCGCTTCGGTCGGCACGGCAATATTCAAGCTACCGCAGGCAGCCCGTTTAAAAAACCGATTTTAATGGCACAGACCGGAGCCGTATTTAGCAGAGCAGCACGCGATGCAAACTTTATCGGACAAGGCATCGGCGGCATTTCGTCCAGTCAGCCGCAGGCGGTACATCAAGGCTATGCCCCGGTATTACGGTTTCAACCTGCAGCTAACAACCCATAATATTCAGACGGCCTGAATAAAACGACAGGTCGTCTGAAAAATAGAAACGGAAGAGAACATGGCAGCACCATTCTTACAACGACATCATCTCTACCTTACCCCTTTGTCGCCGCTACATTTGGGGACGGGTGAAGACTATCAGCCAACCGAATATGTCATTTCAGACGGCATCTTGTATGTTTTTTTGATCCCGCACAAGCCATATTAAGCGAAGCGCAATACGACGAACTGATGAGCGTAGCGCAGCGGGGCAGTTTCATTGAAATACAAAAAAATACTTCAAAAAAACATGCGGAAACCTTTAAAGATTACGCCTATAAAACCATAGGTGTCAGCCGCACTTTAGAGAAAGAATATAACGACAAACTTGGCGAAACAGTACAGCAGGAAGGCCGCGGCAAAAAAGTCCATAACCAGCTGACCATCGAATGCACGGCCGTTAATCCGCTTACCCATCAGCCCTATATTCCCGGCAGCGCGTTTAAAGGAAGCGTACGTACCGCCTTATTGAATGCGCTTTCCGGTCAATCCACGCAAGCAGAAGCGCCGGACAGCCGTAGCGCAGCCAAATACGAAAATGAAAAGCTCGGCAGTTTTGCCAGCGACATCATGCGCCTTTTCAAAACAGCAGACTTCATGTCGTCTGAAACCGTATCCACACAGATACAATATGCCGTCAACCATAAAAAAACAAGCCGTTGTACGAAACGGAAAAAAACCCAGGCTGGCAAAGGAGTTACCGGCCGCCGCGAAACCATCCAGCATGCACAATACCGACGTTTTTCAGACGACCTGCGCCATACAGCATCTACCGTTGGAACACCAACCTTATATCAAAGACCGGGAACGAAAAACTACCCAATACCGATTTACAGCCCATAGACTTAAAAACAGTTGGCCATCAACGTCAACACCTACCATTTGCCACGGTGGCACAAAGAAAACCAAATTTTGGAAGAACGCAACCTCGTAAACCCCGAATGGTTGCAACAAACTCGCCAACTCATTGATGACCTAAAGACCCAGCTTGAGCAAGGTGCAATCATGCTGACGCGTTTGGGTAAAAACGGCGGAGCCGAAAAGCAAAAACGATCAGTAGGTTTGCCCAAATAAAAAAATCATGCAGGGCAAAGGACAGAAGGCAAAAATACGAAAAAAACAAACCAAAACCATATGGCTTGCTGCCCAATCCGACAAAAGAAACCCACGGCCTGCTGCCTTTCGGTTGGGCACTGATTGAAATCGACCCGCAAAGCGACAACCCCGCATTAAAACAATGGTGCGCACATAACGGCAAGCATCTGATCGATACCACCGCCATTGCCGCCCAATTAACGCAACGACGCAAACAGGCGACAGAACGCAAGCAGGTGCAAGAGCAAGAGCGGCGGCGCATCGAGCAGGAAAAAAACAAGCCGCCGAAGCCGAAAGGCAACGCCAAGCCGCAGAGCAGGCCGCCGCGCTCGCCGCCATGTCTCCCGAAGAGCGGCTGATTGCACAATGGCAGCAAAAACTGACCGAATTCACATTCGACAGCCGTAATCAGGAAGCCAACAACGAACTGTTCCAAGGCTTCAGCCAGGCCCTGCAACAGGCAGCGCAAGACTTTGATACCGAAGCCCGAAAACGCATCGCCGAAGCCTTCTCATGGGGCAAAAATCAGCAAGCAGCAACCCGGTTTGTTCGCAGGAAAACGCGAGAAAAAGAATCAAAGAACTATTGCGTCCATTACGCGGAGAATAAATCCGGCGAGCGGCCGCTTCATTAGCCGCCCGCTCGAAAAACCTCCCGCCTTTGCTGCCTGTCTTAATAACCTTGATTGATACCCAATCAATACCTGATAAAAAGCACAACAACCGCTAGCTTCCCGTTTCATGATGAACCCAGCAAACCCACTCAATTTACCCGCCGAACTCCCCATCGCGCGCTACCGCTTCAGCTTCCGCCTAAACGAAAACCTATGCCTCCCACCCTACGCAGGCTCCACCCTGCGCGGCGTATTCGGACACGCCCTACGCAAAGCCGCCTGCATGACACGGCAAAAAAGAATGCGGCGGCTGCTCCCTCCTGCAAACCTGCCCGTACAGCCGGATTTTTGCCACCCCGTCCAGCAGCCTCCTAAATAAAAGCCAGCACAAAAACCCCCCGCAACCCTACATCATCGAAGCATTTTCAGACGGCATCCGATACCATCCCGCCGACAGCCTTTACCAATTCGATATCGTATTGATCGGCCCGGTCAGGCAACAGCTTCCGCTCATTGCCTATGCCTTCGGTCAAGCCTTCAAGCGCGGCATAACAAAAAACAACACGACGGGCACATTGGAAGACATCGCCGTAGAGAACAATGGCTGTTGGCAATCCGTTTACCACAATAATCAAATCCAACCCCACACCGACGACATAATCCTGCCCGCATCCTATCCCGCCGATATAGAAATTACCTTCCAAACCCCCTTGCGCCTGCAGCAGCAAAACAGCGTATTAGGCATCAACCGCCTTACCGCCGAAATCCTGCTCAAACAACTGGTCAGGCGCACATCCACACTCGCCACCCTATACTGGCAGAGCTTGGAAGCCGATTACCCAAGCCTGATGCAGGCCGCGGCACACATCAAAAGCAGCCATCAACTGCAATGGCTGGACTGGAGCCGCTACTCAAACCGCCAGCAACAGCAAATTAACTTAGGCGGAGCCATAGGCACTTAGCAATTTCAAGACTTACCGCTACCATTCAGCCAGTTGCTCCACATCGGACAATGGCTGCACATAGACAAAGAAACCGTATTCGGCTACGGACGTTACAAGATAAAAGAGGTTAATCCATGTTTAACTTTGTAAACCTTAAGAGTGTTGGAAACCACATTTTCAACTCATTGACTTTAAAAAGGAGAAATGCAGACCTGCTGATAAAAAAACAAAGCCCCATCACTAGGGGATTAAGACTTAGTCTTAAAGTATTTTTACAAAAGGTCTAAGATAAAAAAACAAAGCCCCATCACTAGGGGATTAAGACACAGGGTCAACGATATGCGCGCCGAAGAACGGATAAAAAAACAAAGCCCCATCACTAGGGGATTAAGACTGGAATGAAGGACGTTTCCAGCCGCCTTCGGGCGATAAAAAAACAAAAGCCCCATCACTAGGGGATTAAGACTCGTACACCTGCATCTCGTGGTCAGGATTAGCCGATAAAAAAACAAAGCCCCATCACTAGGGGATTAAGACTACAGATAATTTTTATTTTTCAAAAATATCATCAGATAAAAAAACAAAGCCCCATCACTAGGGGATTAAGACGGGTTGCTTTCATTTTTTTACTCCAAAATGATAGATAAAAAAACAAAGCCCCATCACTAGGGGATTAAGACGGGTTGCTTTCATTTTTTTACTCCAAAATGATAGATAAAAAAACAAAGCCCCATCACTAGGGGATTAAGACTCAGACTTTTCTGTCATTTATCAATTCCTTTCATGATAAAAAAACAAAGCCCCATCACTAGGGGATGAAAGTTTCAGACGGCCTTGTGTGATTGGAGGCCGTCTGAGACCCTTGCAAAAATAGTCTATTAACGAAATTTGACGCATAAAAATGCGCCAAAAAATCTTCAATTGACTAAAACCTTCCTAATATTGAGCAAAAAAAGTAGGAAAAAAATCAGAAAGGTTTTGCATTTTGAAAATGAGATTGAGCATAAAATTTTAGTAACCTATGTTATTGCAAAGGTCTCCGTCTGAAAGTTTGAAGATGACAGTTTTGTCAGCCTGTCCGAAATTCGATGGATGGGCTTTATTTTGTGTCTTTGGTTATGTCGGATGCTGTCGGTATGGGTGTTATTTGTAAGTCCATGCCGCTCCAGACGATGCCTTCGGGCAGGGGGCGTTTGCCAAAATGGATTATGGGTGTGTGTTCGGATAAGACGTATATCCGTAAGTTGTCTTCTTTGGAGCGTATTTGTTGAATCAGGTCTTGATAACAGGCCTGGTAATCGGCTTCGTTGCCTTTGAGCAGGAAAACGCTGTTTTGCAGGGGGAGGGCGTGGTTGCACAGGATGCGGTAAATTTTTTGCAGGCGTTTGGGACAACAGATGTCGTATGCGATTAGCCATTTCATTGTATTTGTCCCCAGTGTGTTTCAGTGTAGTCAAAATCAGCTGGATCTTGTCTGCCGTGATGGCACAACTCTGCCAGTAGCCGACGTGATGCTTGGATAAGTTCAGGTTGTATATATTGTAGGAAGTGCTCGATTTCACTATGAAATCGGATTCGGGCCGCTTTGCCCATTAGGCAGGCTTCTTGTTTTTGGGTAAAGTCTTCGGGACGGAGTATTTTTTGATGAAAACATTCCGCTGCCCATTGGTCGTATTTGGGGCGCAGTGGTTCGAGCAGGTCTGATGCTAGGGATTCTCGGCTATGGGCGATGGTATGGAAATCCTACAAACGGATCTAAGCCGATCAGGTAAATACGGCGGACAATTTCGAAATGGAGTAGGGTGTAGCCGAGTGAGAGTACCGTATTGAAAGGATCTCGAGGAGGTCTCCTGTTTCTGCCTTTGAAGTTAAGTGAGGCGGGCAGGATGTGTTGCCAGGCGGTAAAGTAATGTGCGGAAGCAGCCCCTTCATAGCCGCGAAGGCTGTCTAAATCAGGGCAGTCGGCAATATTTGTCAGTATGTTTTGCAAGGTTTCCGCATGTGGATGCAGGTGGGGATTTTTTTCGGCGGCTTGTTGCACTATGGAAAACTGGTTGTTTACTTTGCCGTGTATCCAATATTTTGCTTGTGCGAGGCAAAATGTTTGATCTGTGGTTGCGCCGAATTGTGCCGCCCTGCGTTTGGCATCGACCTGCAAATTGGGCATCATCAATACGGGTTCTTTTTTTCGGCCGTTTAATACCAATAAGCCGATACCGTGTTGTCCTAATCTACCCAATACGGAAGCTGACAGCTGTAAATCTCCATGAATACATATCAGCAGTATTGCTGTCGTAAAAAATGAGTGCTTCGCTGTCAACTTTAAGTTGAAGGTTGCGTTTGTCTATAAATAAGGTAGTCATTTTTTTCTTGTCCTATATTGTTAAATGATAAGAAATGGTTGGTAAGATAAGCGTGTGGCAGTGCCGTACATTTTGCTGTAATCCGCTGCAGGCATTTTGAATGTCAGGATTTTGTCTGGGTTTCGAATGATTTTATTGATTGCTAAACAGACATTGTGATACTCGCTTGAGGTCAGCCAGCATTCGTAAAGTGATTTCTGATGGCCGATGGTATAGGCTTTCAGAATTTTTCGGATTTGATATTGCCGACGGCAGTTGCTGATGTCGTAAGCAAAGACGTAATGCGTTCGTTTACTCATGTGATATTTCCCCTTTGACTGTATTTTATCGTGCTTTTATGGAAAAACAAATTTGTACTTGATGTGGGGAGTCGGGCTTGTCGGGATAATACGTTTCATCGGAAGCACGGCAAGAAATGCTGTTAGACGGATAAAGTTGAGAGGTTGATAGATTATTGAACCGGCAGGGATATTTTAAGCCGGAAATAGTCGGACTTAATGCCGAAAAATGGATTGGTGCTGTATTTGAAGGTAGATAAGAATACTTGTTTTATTGGTGGTGTTTAGAAAGGATAAAAGATATGTGGGATGTTCTTTGGAAGGCTGTTGCAGTGGTGGTTGTGGAGAAGGTGGCTGAAGTGATTAAGGAGGCGTTGGAGAGTTAGTTGTTTTTAGGGTGTCGATAATGGTTCGAATCTGTTATCGGCATTGCATATTAGCTGGAGTATGAAAAGTCCTGTCGTTTGTGTTGTAAATTTATGGGCCAGGCTAATTTCCACAGGGCAGAATATGATTTATTTTGTGTGTATGATTATTCGTTATTTGGGGTATGAAATTGGATAGAAAGAAGATTTTGGTTGCCGTTACGGGAATGTCGCCACAAATTATCACGGAAACACTATTTGCGCTATATCGGCAGAAAAGCTGGATTCCTAATGAGGTTTGGGTGTTGACGACATCAATCGGCAAAAGGCAGATTGTTGATAATCTTTTGGGAAAACATGGTTTTTTTCCATCGTTTGTGCGAGGAATATGCTCTGCCTGCCATTCGTTTTGATGAAGATACTGTTCAGGTCATTGCCGATAAATCAAATGTTCCTTTGGCAGATATTCGTACTCCTGAAGAGAATGATTGGGCCGCCGATCAAATCGTCCGGTTTATTTATCATTTATGCAGCCATGAAGAAACAGAATTGCATGTATCGATTGCAGGCGGTAGGAAATCAATGGGGTTTTTATATTGGCTATGCGTTGTCTTTGTTTGGCAGAAGCCAAGACCATTTATCGCATGTTTTGGTAGAGGAAGCTTTCGAACAACATCCTGAGTTTTATTATCCGAATAAAGATGACCGGTTTCTAAATACGAAATTGGGAATGAGGAATGCTGCGGAAGCTAAAGTGATGTTGGCAGATATTCCGTTTGTACGGATGCGTGAAAAATTTATCTGCGCCGCTGTTGAAAGATGATTGGAATTACTTGGAAGCGGTTGAGCTGACGCAACGCGATCTTTTGCAGTTTGATTTGGAAATTAATGTTGCGGAGCGCACTATTTGTTGCGGAGGTGCTGAATTTCAGCTGGCTCATCAAGATTTTTGCTATTTATGCGGCTTTTTGCTCATTTTAAAAAACATCAGCCAACCCGTTGTTTGCATTTAACGGGTCGGGCTAAACAAGATGATATGGATTTTGCGGAAGAGGTATTAAATTTTTTTAGTGAAGGTAAAGCCGAAATTGCGTTCGGAATCCGCTGAAGCTAAAGCGGAAGTTGAACGGCAGTTAAAAAAATTTCAATCTGATAAAAAGAATTGTCCAAGAAGTCAGTTCGCGTTTGAAAAAAAGAGGCTTGAAGACAAACTGCAAGGACGCGCAGCGTTGTTTTTTATTGAAAGTATAGGCGAATATAATCATAAGTCTTACCGGTTGGCGACGGATGAGAATCTGATTCGTTTTTGTTTGAGTTAAGTTAAATATAAAATATGATTTATTTTGTATCACGCCATCAAGGGGCAGTCGAGTGGGTTCAGCATCAAACTGAGTGGAAGGTTGATTGCTTCCTGCCGCATTTGGATACGGCAAAGGTAGAGGCCGGTGATGTGGTATTGGGAACGTTGCCTTTGCACTTGGCGGCAGAGGTATGTGTGAAGGGTGCGGCTTTTTATTTTCTGCAACTGCCGCAGAAATTACAGTTGCGGGGTTCGGAATATTCTGCCGATGAAATGAACAGAATGGGCGCATGTCTGCGTCGTTTTGATGTTCGGGCGTGGGATTGATTAGTATATATGAAAAAATGAAAGGAATAATAAGGATGAAAAAGTTTGATGTACATGTATGCTTGGTATCGGATCAAGCGTTACCGAATTTTATTCCGGTTTTGGCGGAAGATTTTCGCCCTCAAGAGGTTATTTTATTGGCTACGGAGCCAATGAAAAAAAGGCGGAAACGTTGGCCGAAGTGATGAAAAAACCGTTGCTGTGTTAAGGTTCAAATATTTGATTTGCATGATGAATATGATATCCAGAGTGTACGTGAAGAGATTTTCAACCTGCTCTTAAACATTGATAAACAAAAAAAGTAGCTTTGAATGTTACAGGCGGCACCAAATTAATGGCAATCGGGGCTTATGGCATGTTTCGTGATGAAGGTTATCCCGTATTTTATTTTTACAGCTAAGGATAATCGGATTTTTACTTTTTAGAAAAATAATGAGCAGTTTGTATTACAGCCTTCAAAAAAATAAAAATTGAGGATTATTTGCAGTTATACGGCTATCCTGTTCGAAAAGGTTATAAGATTAACCGTCAGGCTCAACGGAATCTGCCTGAGTTATGGGAAAAATTGGTAAAAGGAATCAATAATTTTGCAAAAGGTTTGACTGCATTGAATTATGTTATTTCCCATTCAAACGATTTAACAACAGACATGCCAAAAGTAGAAAATCAGCATCAACAAAATTTCAATTACTTATTACATCTTTTGGAAGATAATGAATTGCTATCCCAACAAAACGGCAAATTACATTTTCCAGATTTAGAGACTAAGAAGTATGTTGCTGGAGGTTGGTTTGAAGATTATGTATTTGATGTCATCCGCAAAATTCCAGGGGTTCAAGATGTTGCTTTAAATGTACAGATTGAAAATTCAGATGAAAATACTAATCAACATAATGAATTAGATGTAGTAGTGTTAGCCAATAATGTTTTGCATGTACTGGAATGTAAAACTGCTAATTTTTCAAGCAATAAAAAAGAAGCTGATAACGCCCTTTATAAACTGGAAACGCTAAAAAAATTAGGGGGACTGAAAAACGCGGGCTGCTCTAATTTCTTACCGTGAAACTGGTGAACCTGGTGATATCAATCCAATACGAGACAGGGCTAAAGGCGCTCAGATTGAATTGATAGAACGCAAAAGATTTACCAGGATTGCAGAAGCTATTGACCAATTGGGTGAAGAATGAAAAATAGAATAGAAAAAAACTTGTTTTTTAAGCGGTTCAAAAGACTTTTTGAGCATGGAAGCCCGATGATTGCATACATCGGGCTGATTTTTTTTACAACGTTTTTCTGTTTCAACTAAAAGAATAGTTTAATAAATTACTCAATCGGAGTTGTTCTTGGGACTGTCCTCGTTATCTAGGGCAGTCCCTTTATTTAATTTCTTATGTTTTGTTGAAAATATCAACCACAATATCGGCAATCCAATATGTCTTTGCGGATGTCGTTCAACAGGAAGGCTGCGGTGTCTTCGTGTTCTGTCTGAACGAAGACAAAGAGTCGGGCGATGATTTTGCCGATGAAGACTTTTTGCAAGGCACAGGCGTCGGTCAGGGTGCGTTCCTGCAGGAAGCTGCGGATGTCTTCGGGTAAAGTGTAGTCGCGCGCAACGGCGGCAAAGCGGGCGTCGGTTTGCAGGCGGTCGAGCAGGGTTTGGTTTTTGTCCAACTTAATGCCCGCTTCTTTTTCTTCGGCGGTGGCACGGACGAACTGGTCGTAAATCTCGGCATAAAGCATATCGTTCGGACCTTCAAAAATCGTGAAGGGGCGGATGTCGATAGCGATATTGCTGGCGGTGTGTCCGCGTTCAAAACCCTTCGCACCCAAGAGTTTTTTTGCAACATTTGGGCGGCGGCGTAAGTGTATTCCGTGGCGAGGGTTTTGATGATGTTTGCCTCCATCAGCTGATGGGCGACGGGGGCAACGGGCGAAACGCAATGGCAGACGTAGCGGTAAAGAATCTCGGAAACCTGATGGCGGCGCTGGATTTCGCGGCGTTCATAATCGACGAATTTGATGTCGTGGCGGACATATCGGTTCAGGTTGTCAAGGATATATTCCATGATGCCGTGCGTCATGCCGATCAGTTGCAGGCGGCTGCGGATAAAGATGTTTTGGAACGCGCGCAAACCGGCGGCATCGCTCTGGGAGAGTTTCATAACAGCGGCGGCGGGCATTTCGGCATCAATGCGGTTGACGGCGTAACGGACGGCGCGCAGGCCTTCGGATGCGAGGGCTTCGTAGCGGATGTATTGTTTGGGAACGAGCAACAAGTTGATGACTTTGGAGAGTTTGCCGTTTTTGCGCTCTTTGGCGGCAACGAGGAGGAAGTCGCTCTGCGAGTTGCCCTGCCAATATTTCGCGGCGTTGACGTAAATCGCTTGTTCGTCGATGTATTCGTAGTAGGACTGCATTTCGCGGGCAATCGCCGCGCCGGAGGTTTCGGGTTCGGTAATACCCAAACCACCACCCTCGCCTTTGAAAACCATGTCCAAACCTTGCGCGATTTGCGCTTCGTCGCCAAACTCTTGCAGAGGCTGCAACACCAGCGCGCCTTCGATGCCGGTACGCAAGGTAACGGGCACGCCGTAATGCCCCGCAATCCGCAGGACTTCTTGGATTTCAAACTGACTGCCCTTGCGGCCGCCGTGTTTTTTTGTCGAGGAAGGGCAACAGCAAACCCGCCTGCTTCAAGGCAAGCCATTTGTCTTCGGGCAGGTATTGCATGAGGTTGAGGTCGTCTGAAAAAATGCGGCGGAATGCGGATTCGATGTGCTTTAAAAAAGCAGCCGTGTCCATAGTTGACGGCTGCGCGCTTGATTCGGTGTGTGTCATCATGATTCTCGGTTAATCGGCAGTTATTAGAGTTTAGAGCTAAATTTCTAGGATTTATACCACAAACCCGTTTAAGCGACAATGATTATCAAGTATGGACAGATTTTCAGCGTGCAAACGCATGATTACGCCGCCCCGATAAACCGATACGGTGCTACCATAACACAAAAACACCGCCGGAACACTGCCATGTATTCACAACACAGCGAACGCCATTTCAGCAACCGCAACAACTGGCTGCGCGCAAGCGTATTGGGCGCGAACGACGGCCTGATTTCCACCGCCTCGCTGCTGACGGGCGTTGCGGCCGCCACCCCTGATTTTCAAACCCTGCTGTTGACCGGTGTTTCGGCGCTTATCGGGGGCGCGGTATCAATGGCGGCGGGGAGTACGTTTCCGTATCCAGCCAGTCGGATACGGAAAAAAAGCCGATTTGCACAAAGAATGCCACGAATTGGCAAACAATCCTGACGCAGAGTTGGAAGAGCTGACTGAAATTTACCGCCGCCGCGGTTTGTCCGACCCACTCGCCGCAGAGGTGGCCAAAGCCTTGATGGAGCACGATGCACTCTCCGCCCATGCCCGCGACGAAATCGGCATCACCGAAACCTCCGCCGCCAAACCCATGCAGGCCGCGCTTGCCTCCGCAGGTTCGTTCTGCGCAGGCGCGATACTGCCGCTGCTGGTCGCGCTGACCGCCCCCGCCGCCCTGATCCCTACGCTGGCGGTAACCACTTTGTTCGGACTCGCCGCGCTGGGTTACGCCTCCGCCAAACTCGGCGGGGCACCCGTCGCACCCGCCGTCTTGCGCGTGTGCCTGTGGGGTGTGGCGGCGTTGGTGGTTACGGGTATGATCGGCAAACTGGCGGGTGTAGCAGTTTGAACGGAGGTCGTCTGAAAACTCAGCCTCAATGAAGAGGAAAGTATTTTTTTCAGACGACCTTGGATTCGGATTTCAAGTGCAACACCAGGGCACCGGTGGTTGGAACAGATTCAAGAATAAAACACTTGGCGTTTCGTAGCCAAGTGTTTTTCTCGGCCGGTGGTTCAACTCATCTTGAACCCTGCGTATCTCCCGATCGCTGATGTTTCGGAAATCGGTCTGTTTGGGGAAATATTGCCGGATGAGTCCGTTGGTGTTCTCATTCAGCCCTTTCTCCCAAGAATGGTAAGGGCGGCAAAAAAATAGGTTTCCGCCTTCAATGCTTTGGCTATTTTGGTGTGTTGGTAGAACTCTTTGCCGTTATCCATGGTGATGGTGTGGACTCTGGCTTTATATGCCCTTAATACCCTAATGGCCGCCCGGGCAGTGTCTTCGGCTTTTAAGTTTTTTAATTTGCAGATGATGGTGTAGCGGGTAACGCGTTCGACCAAGGTCAATAACGCGCTTTTCTGATTTTTTTGCCGACGATGGTGTCGGCCTCCCAATCGCCGATGCGGGTTTTCCGGTCGACGATAGCAGGTCGGTTTTTCTATGCCGACGCGGTCGGGCACTTTGCCTCTGGTCCATGTGCTGCCGTAGCGTTTGCGGTAGGGTTTGCTGCATATTCTGAGGTGTTGCCACAAAGTGCCTCCGTTGCTTTTGTCTTGGCGAAGGTAGCGGTAAACGGTGCTGTGATGGAGTGTGATCCCGTGGTGTTTATGCAGGTAGGCACATACTTGTTCGGGACTGAGTTTGCGGCGGATAAGAGTGTCGATGTGTTGAATCAGCTGCGAATCGAGTTTATAGGGTTTTCGCCGGTGCTGTTTGGTCAGCCGGCTTTGCCGTTGGGCTTTATCGGCGCTGTATTGCTGTCTTTGGATGCAGTGCCGCTTGATTTCTCGGCTGATGGTGCTTTTGTGGCGGTTGAGCTGTTTGGCGATTTCGGCGATGGTGCAGTAGCGGGATAGGTATTGGATATGGTACCGTTCGTCTTGGGTCAGGTGTGTGTAGCCCATGGCAATCTTTCTTGCAGGAAAGGCCGTATGCTGCCGCATACTGGCCTTTTTCCTGTTATGGAAAGTTGCACTTCAAATGCGAATCCGCCGTCGTCTGAAAAATCCAAATTCTGGTTTTCAGACGACCTTTTTGTCGAGGTTATTCAAGTATTCAAAAGCAGCCGTATGATAAATTCGTCCTGAGGGAGGGTTAATTTGAGATTGCGGATATCCCCCTGTACCAGTAGAGGCCTTATGCCCAGTTGTTCTACGGCAGAGGCTTCATCGGTAATACCGTTTAAGTCGGAGGCGGATAGGGCGCGATTCAATAATCCGGCTTGAAAAAAAGTTGCGGTGTCTGTGCCTGCCATAAGTCTTTACGGGGTACGGTTTCCAGGATTTGTCCGTCGGTATCGGAACGTTTGATGGTGTCGGCTGCGGGAATGGCCAAAAATGCCGCCTTCTGCTTTTGTTCCGGCTGCCTGAATCAGGCGCGACAGGGCATCTTGGGGCAGGCAGCAGCGGGCGGCATCGTGAACCAAAAATATTATCGTGGTTATCCGCCAACCTCTTTTTTTCATCAGTGTTTGCACACCGTTGCGGACGGTTTCTGCCCGGGTATTGCCTCCGACGTTGAAAACCACTGTCTTATCAGAGGTTGTCTGAAGATGATTAATAAAAAGGATCATCAGGTGAGACAATAATAGCGACCAAGTCGATAAACGGATGTTGTGTAAAAAAATGGCAACCGTATGCTCTAAGACGGTTTTGCCGTGTATCCGGATATATTGTTTGGGTTTGCCTGCACCGAAGCGAGCGCCGATCCCTGCGGCGGGAATCAGGGCGATATGCCGTCTTTTCATACATTCTCTCCGGCGGCTGCCTGCCTCCATATGCAGGCCTCTCCCAGCGCATCGAGATATTTTTTTCGTGTTCTTTAAGCTCTTCAGCATTGGCTTTGATGACTTTTAAGCGCGACGAACGTTTTGTTTCGGCGATGATGACGGGCTTGTCTTCTTTTTTTCTTCTTCACCTTCTTCACCCATTAAGTCGAATTGTTGGCGCGTCATCGCCAAATAAACTTCGCCTAAAAGCTCGCAGTCGATTAAAGCGCCATGCAGTACGCGCTTGCTTCTGTCGATGGAGAGGCGGTTGCACAAGGCATCCAGGCTGGCTTTTTGCCCAGGAAACATTTCACGCGCCATCGCCAGCGTATCTGTAATCTCACAACCAAGCTCTTCGACGGAGGGCAGACCCATGCGGCGGAATTCCATATTTAAGAAGCCTACGTCGAATTTCGCATTGTGGATAATCAATTCCGCGCCACGGATAAATTCGCTGATTTCTTGTCCGACCTTTGCAAACGGCGGAGCGTTTTTTTCTTCTAAAACGTCAATCGTCAGCCCGTGTACGCGTGCGGCTTCTTCAGGCATATCGCGCTCGGGATGGACGTAAAGGTGCAGGAAGCGTCCGGTCATTTGGCGGTTGACCATTTCCAGTCCTGCAAACTCGACCAAGCGGTCGCCGTTTTTCGGCGTAAAGGCCGGTGGTTTCGGTATCAAGGATAATCTGGCGTCTCATCAAATGCTCCAATGACTGAATGAAAAAAATGTCTCGTATCATACTCAAGGAGGGGTGAAAGTATAGAGTGGTGTTGCTTTGTATTCTTATTGGGATGTTGTTTAGATGAGGGAAAAATATTTTTAGACAAGTGGGGTATGAGCCGTCTTATGAGTTACCAAAAACTAGAAATTGCTGACAATTTTCAGACGAGCGAAAGCAGTTTGTCTTTCAAAAAGGCTGATGGATACTAAATCCTGAGTAAAAATACTCAACTTTTTAAAAAAATTAATTTCTTTTTAAATCATTGTGTTATTTCTGTTTTTAAAAAAATAGTAACAATTATCATTTGCAAAATTAAAAAAATACTCGTATAATGCAACTCATCGAAACGAAACGACAGCGCAACAGAACGAAAGGAGAATGAAATGCCGGAAAGTATTTTTCAAGCAAGTCTCCCTTGATATTCTGAGACTGCATCAACAAACCATCCGTTCGCTTTTTGGCAACCCAATGCTGCAACGATTGTGAAGTTCACGATGTATTCTACATTACGCTGGACGGACGCTATTATGTTTGGCTGCCTTGTATGAATAAGGCAGAGCAAGTAGAAGCGGGCATTTTGCTGATTGAGGACGAAACCAGTGATATTCGTCTGAGCTGGGTGGCAAATACCCGGGAAGTACAGAAAAAAAAGACAGCTTATATGAAAAAAAGTTGTTTCCGCTTTTACAACGCCGGTTGCGGCAGACGAAAAAAATAAGTTTATCCAGGCTAAAGATACTTGCCTGCTTGAACTGACCCCGAAGCAGGGGCGTCTGACGACAGGCAGCAGAGATTTATCGCTTTCACCGCATGATTTGATGAAAGCACTTTATCCGGCAACCCATCAATTAAAAATCAGGAGGATTTGCCTTGTAACAGTTTTTGGTAGTGGTTTGTGTTCCTTTTGCGCCCCTTAAATGTTTAAAGGGGCGATTTTTGCTTTTTGATACACAGTAATCGTCTTGTTATGACATATTATTTAAAAATCAAGTACAATATTGTCATTTCAAATTAATCGCTCATCATTTGAATAGGGGAATTTTAATGAAATTGAAACTTTCTGCATTATCCGTATTGGCGGCGGCTATTTTGTGTTCTTCCGGCGCATTGGCGGCTGACAGTGTCTATACATGGAAAAAACGGCAAGGGAAACAGCTATTCCGATACGCCGAACCGGCTCCAGCTTGACCGCTCCAATGTGATGAATATCCGTACGCACAGCGTCAAGGCGGCAGTCAAACCCAAATCCGAAGCTGCGGACGAGGGTACGCTGGCAGAGCAACAGGCGAAATTAAATGAGCGGATGTTGGCTAAGAATAAACTGATTGAGGAGCAAAATAAAAAAATTGAGGAAGAAAACCGTAAAAAACAAAGAAGACAACTGCCGTGTCGCACGAATGAACCAACAGTCTGCCGAAAGCGCGCGCGTTGCCAATCGTGATGATTTGGTCAAACGGTATCAAGGGGATGTTGCCAAATATTGCAATTAATGGGTTACAAAATTTAAAAAGGTCGTCTGAAACAGATAGTTGGGGCTGTTTTAGACGACCTTTTATTTAGATTCAGGTTTTTTTGATTTAAGCGACTTGGGTCTGATGCTCGTCGCCGTTGCGTGCGCGGATTTTACCCAAACGGTAAACGGTTTCGCCTTGTTCGGTTAAGAACGCCTGCACCGCGTCGGCATCTTCTTCGGCAACCACGACCACCATGCCGATGCCGCAGTTGAAGGTGCGGTACATTTCTTGCGTTTCCACATTGCCTGCCTGTTGCAGCCATTGGAACAGCTTGGGCAATTCCCATGCTTTGGCATCGATTTGGGCGACGGTGTTTTTCCGGCAGGATGCGCGGCACGTTTTCAGTGATGCCGCCGCCGGTAATGTGCGCCATGCCTTTGATGGTGAATTTTTTTCCAAAGCAGCGAGAATGGGTTTCACATACAGGCGGGTCGGGGCGATGATGGTTTCGCGCAGGGTTTTGCCATTGTCGAACTCGGCATCCAAATCGGGATTGTCGCGAGCGATGATTTTGCGGACGAGGGAGTAGCCGTTGGAATGGGCGCCGTTGGAAGCCAGACCCAACACGATGTCGCCTGCTTTGATTCTGCGGCCGTTGATGACGCGCTCTTTTTCGACCACGCCGACGGCGAAGCCCGCCAAGTCGTATTCGCCTTCGGGATACATGCCGGGCATTTCGGCGGTTTCGCCGCCGATGAGGGCGCAGCCGGATTCTTCGCAGCCTTGGGCGATGCCTTTAATCACGTTGGTAGCGCGGGCGACGTCGAGTTTGCCGCAGGCGAAATAGTCGAGGAAGAACAAAGGTTCTGCGCCTTGAACCAAAATATCGTTGACGCTCATGGCGACGAGGTCGATGCCGACGGTGTCGTGTTTGTCCCAGTCGAAGGCGAGCTTGAGCTTGGTGCCCACGCCGTCGGTGCCGCTGACGAGGACGGGATTTTTTTGTATTTTTTTGCTGATTTCGACCAATGCGCCGAAGCCGCCCAAATCACCCAACACTTCGGGACGCATGGTGCGTTTGGCAAAAGGTTTGATGTTTTCGACCAGTTGGTCGCCTGCGTCAATGTCAACGCCTGCGTCGCGGTAGCTCAGTGAAGTGCTCATGAATGGGTTCCTTATCGTGATTGGGACGGAAAAAAACGATGGGGCGTATTTTACCTTATTTTGCAGGCGCGGGCTTGGATTTTTCGGTGATTTTGTAAACAATCTGAGGTTTCAGACGACCCCGTTTATTCTGTTATACTGGACGGTCAGGGGTCGTCTGAAAACGATTGCGGCGGCTTCCGCTGAAACACACATGGAAAGGTTTTATGTATCAGAAAAAAACGCGCGGCATGAAGCCGTGGATCATTATGGGCTGCGTGATTGCGGCTTTTGTCTGGCTGCTGTGCGCGCTGGGCGACATCCTGACGCCGTTTATTGTGGCGGCGGTTTTGGCTTATGTGTTGAATCCGCTGGTGGAATGGTTGCAGAAGAAAAAGATTAAACGCGCCCCGGCCTCCATGATCGTGATGGTATTGGCGCTGCTGTTGCTGCTGTCGCTGATGCTGATTATCGTGCCTATGCTGATCAACCAGTTCAACAATATGGTCAGCCGCATTCCCCAAATCGTCGATTTTACGCAAAACAGGCTGCTGCCTTGGCTGAACCATGTGGCGGGTAATTATGTGCATATCGATCAGGATTCGGTGGTCAAATGGTTGCAGTCGCATATAGGGGAATTGAGCAACACGCTCAAGGCTTGGGTCCCGACGCTGATGCGCCAAAGCGGCAACGTCATCAGCGGCATGAGCAACCTGATACTGCTGCCGCTCTTGCTGTATTATTTCCTTTTGGACTGGAAACGCTGGTCTTACGGCATCAGCGCGTTGGTTCCGCGCCGCTTTATCGACACTTATACGCGCATCACAAGCAACATGGATGAAGTTTTGGGCGAGTTCCTGCGCGGGCAGTTGATGGTGATGCTGATTATGGGGCTGGTGTACGGGGTCGGGCTGATGCTGGTCGGACTGGATTCGGGCTTCGCCATCGGTATGATTGCCGGTATTTTGGTGTTTATCCCGTATTTGGGCGCATTTACCGGACTTTTGTTGGCAACCGTCGCCGCTTTGCTGCAATTTAGCACATGGCACGGTCTGATTATGGTGTGGGTTGTGTTCGGTATCGGACAATTCCTCGAGAGCTTTATCGTTACCCCGAAAAATCGTCGGCGACCGCATCGGCCTGTCGCCTTTCTGGGTGATTTTCTCGTTGATGGCGTTCGGACAACTGATGGGCTTCGTCGGCATGCTCGCCGGTCTGCCGCTTGCCGCCGTAACCTTAGTCCTGCTGCGCGAAGGCGTGAATGCTTATTTCCACAGCCGTTTTTACAAACACAAATAAAAGGGTAAAAGAGTCGTCTGAAAACGGATATGGGTTTTCAGACGACCTCCCAGCCTTTCTTCGACAGCCATGTTGAACAATTTTGCACTTTGGTTTATATCCGGTTTTCTGTCGATGTTGCTATGGGAAGTGCTTCCCGTAGACGACGGATACAGCTTTCCGGAAAAAATGAAGGTGTTAATCCTGTTTTCCATCATCATGGCTGTTTTGCAAACCTTTTTCTTTCCGACACTCACTCCCTAAAAATCACTTACACAAAGGACCATATGTTAGCCATCATCGGCGGCAGCAGCCTGACCAAGCTGCCCGAACTGAGCATCACCGACCGCAAAATCGTCCGCACCCCCTACGGACTAACCAGCAGCCCCGTCTTAAGCGGCAAACTGGGCAGTCAGGACATTTTTCTTCCTCGCGCGGCACGGCTTCGGCCATACCGTCGCACCGCACGAAATCAACTACCGCGCAAACATCTGGGCGTTGCATTCCATAGGCGCGGAATACATCGTCGCCGTTTCCTCCGTCATCAGCATCAACGACCGCTTTGAAAACGGCGCGCTCGTCCTGCCCGACGACTTGATCGACTACACCTACGGCCGCAAGGACACCTTTTTTTGAAGGACAGGAAGAACCGGTCGTACACACCGATTTTCTCGAACCCTACTCCGCCGAACTGCGCGAAAAAAATTGCCGAACACGCGCAACAGCACCAAATGCCCTTATACACCCAAGCCGTTTACGGCTGCCTGCAAAGGCCCGCGCTGGCCGACCCGCGCCGAAATCCAACGTTACCGCCGCGACGGTGTGGACGTATTGGGCATGACCGGAATGCCCGAAGCCTTCCTCGCCCGCGAACTGGGCATCCAATACGCCCACTTCTGCGGCATCACCGACATCCGCTGCCTCAGCAGCGGAGCGGAAGGGACGGAATGCGGCTTGGAAACCGAGCTTGCCATCGGCAAAATCCGCCGTTTGCTTGCGGGTTTGTAAACACCATCTTTTGTGGAATGACTTTAAATCAGGACATGGCAATGAAGCTATGGGCAGCGTAAGCAGTACGAAGCTGATTCATCTATTGTGTCATTATTGAGAATCATCTTTCTGAAACTAAGATAAGGCTACGCTGTATTGCTTTAAAGTTAATCCATTATGTTTCTCTCTTGATCCTTAAAATCATACAAAAAGGTCGTCTGAAAATTTTCAGACGACCTTTTGATTACGCTAGTTCAAACTTATTTCGCCAATTCGGCACGCAGTTTGTGGGTAACGTTCATCATCACTTGGAGTTGTTCCAGAGTTTCTTTCCAACCACGTGTTTTTCAGACCGCAGTCAGGGTTCACCCACAGGCGTTCAACCGGTACGACTTCGATGGCTTTACGCAACAGATGTTCTACTTCGGCTTCTGTCGGTACGCGTGGGCTGTGGATGTCGTAAACGCCTGGGCCGATGTCGTTCGGGTATTTGAATTCGCCGAACGCGGTCAAGAGTTCCATGTCGGAACGTGAAGTCTCGATGGTGATGACGTCGGCGTCCATAGCTGCGATGGCAGGCAGGATGTCGTTGAACTCGGAGTAACACATATGGGTGTGGATTTGTGTGCTGTCTTCGCAACCGCTGGAGGAGAGGCGGAAGGATTCGCCGGCCCAGTTCAGGTAGGCATCCCAATCGGCGCGTTTCAAAGGCAGGCCTTCACGGATGGCAGGTTCGTCGATTTGGATGACTTTGATGCCTGCTTTTTCCAGATCCAATACTTCGTCGTTCAGAGCCAGTGCGATTTGTTTGCACACGGTAGCGCGTGGAATGTCGTTGCGGACGAAAGACCATTGCAGGATGGTTACGGGGCCGGTCAACATGCCTTTCATCGGGCGTTTGGTCAGGCTTTGTGCGTAAGTAGACCAAGCGACAGTCATGGCTTCAGGACGGCTTACGTCACCGAAGATAATCGGTGGTTTCACGCAGCGTGAACCGTAGCTTTGTACCCAGCCGTATTGGGTGAATGCGAAACCGCTCAACAATTCGCCGAAGTATTCGACCATGTCGTTACGCTCGGCTTCGCCGTGTACCAGTACGTCCAAGTCCAGTTTTTTTCTTGCTCTTCAACCACCAAGGCGATTTCTTTTTTTCATCGCGGCTTCGTAATCGGCGGCAGACAGTTCGCCTTTTTTTAAAAGGCTGCACGTGCTTGGCGGATTTCGGTGGTTTGTGGGAAAGAACCGATGTTGGTCGTCGGCAGCAGGGGCAGGTTCAACCATGCTTGTTGCGCTTTGATACGATCGGCAAACGGTGATTTGCGTTGGTCTGCGTTGGCAGGCAGGTCGGCAAGGCGTTTGGCGACGTCTGCGCGATGGATTTCGCTGCTGTTAGCGCGCGAATCGGCGGCAGCTGGCTGGCGGCCAGTTCTTCGGCAACGGAGTCACGGCCTTCGTTCAATGCAGCTTTCAGAACGCGCAATTCTTGGGTTTTTGCAGGGTAAATGCCAACCAGGAGTACAGGTCAGGTTTGTTGGCTTTCAGTTTTTCTTCAACTGACAAGTCAAATGGGGTGTGCAACAGCGAGCAAGAGCTGGAAATCCACAAACGCTCGCCCAGTTTGGCTTTCAGAGGCTCGACAGTTTCCAAAAACTTTGTTCAGGTTGGCGCGCCAGATGTTGCGGCCGTCGATAACGCCGGCAGACAGGGACTTTGTCGTAGTCGGCGAACGCGTCCAGTTGCTCGGGAGCGCGTACCAAGTCGATGTGCAGGCCGTCAACGGGCAGGGCTTTCAGCAATGCGGCGTGTTCGGCAACAGAACCGAAGTAAGTGCTCAACAGGATTTTGGCGTTTACTTTGCTCAAAGTGGCGTAAACGTCTTTGTAGGCTTCCACCCATTCTTTAGGCAGGTCAACAGCCAAAGCAGGCTCGTCGATTTGAATCCATTCGGCACCGGCTTCAACCAAAGCGTTCAGGATTTCAACGTAAACGGGCAGCAGTTTTTTTGTAACAGGCTCAGGCGGTTGAATTCGACTGCGCCTTTTTTTCTTTACCGACCCACAGGAAGGTCAGCGGGCCGACGATGGTCGGTTTGGCTTTCAGACCGAGAGCTTGGGCTTCTTTCAGTTGTTGAACGTAGTGTTTGGCGTTTGCTTTGAATTCGGTATCGGCATGGAATTCAGGCACCAAGTAGTGATAGTTGGTGTCGAACCATTTGGTCATTTCGATGGCGAATTGGTCTTTGTTGCCGCGCGCCAGTTGGAAGAATTGTTCCAAAGAAAGGTTTTGGCTGTCGAAGCCGAAACGGGCGGGAATCGCGCCGGTAGCGACTTGCAGGTCGAGGATGTGGTCGTAGAAAGTGAAATCGCCTACGGCAACGAAATCGGCGTTGGCGGCGGCTTGGTGTTTCCAGTTTTTTTCGCGCAGGTCTTTGGCGACGTCGAGCAGCTCTTGTTCGCTGATTTCTTTGCGCCAGTATTTTTTTCTTGGGCGAATTTCAATTCACGGAAGGCGCCGACACGCGGGAAGCCTGAGAAATGTAATGTTGTCATGTTGAACTCTCCAGTTGGATTTTGTAAGGACCGGTTCAATCCGAATCGGTCGGTATTGTAAATCAGAATAGAGCGGATGGGGCGGCGTTTTGTTTTTCAGACGACCCCTGAGGTCGTCTGAAACCGTTTTCGGCTTTAAGGACGCACGCCTAAAATATGGCAGATGGCGTAAGTCAGCTCGCTGCGGTTGAGCGTGTAGAAGTGGAAATCTTTCACGCCTTCGCGGGACAGGACTTTGACCATGTCGATGGCGATACTTGCCGCCACCAGATTGCGCGTTGCTTGGTCGTTGTCCAAACCTTCATACATTTGCGACAGCCATTTCGGGATTTTGACGTTGGTTACTTGTGCCATTTTGCCGAGTTGCTTGAAGTTGGTGACAGGCAGGATGCCGGGAACGATTTCGACGTCGATGCCCAGCATTACGCAGCGGTCGCGGAAGCGTAGGTAGCGTTCTACATCAAAGAAGAATTGGGTGATGACGTGGTTTGCGCCCGCATCGATTTTGCGCTTCAGATTGATCAGGTCGGCTTGTGCGGATTTCGCTTCGGGATGCACTTCAGGGGTATGCCGCTACGGAAATGTCGAAGTCGGCGACGGAGCGCAGGAGTTTGACCAGGTCTTCGGCGTAAAACGGTTTTTTCTCATAGCCGGGCGGCTCGTCGCCGCGCAGGGCGACAATACGGCGGATGCCGCTGTCCCAATAGTCTTTGGCGATTTGGCGCAATTCATCGGGAGAGGCGTCGATGCCGGTCAGGTGCGGTGCGGCTTCCAAGCCGGTTTCCTGTTGGATGCGTTTGACGATGCTGTGCGTACGGTCGCGTTCGCCGGAGTTTGCGCCGTAGGTTACGGAGACGAATTTGGGATGCAGGGTTTGCAGGCGATGGATGGAGTCCCACAGCATGGTTTCCATTTGTTCGTTTTTCGGCGGGAAAAAAATTCGAACGAAACGTTGATGTCGCCTTTCAAGTCGGAAAGGCTGTTGTTTAACGCATTGATTTCTTTTGCGTAACTCATTGGCTGTGTACCTCGGTTGTCTTTTTTTAAACGTTTTTCAGGCTTGTATGATAAATTTGCCTTGTGTATGAGTCAAATTCAAAAATTTTCAGAAAGTTTATGAATTATTTTTAATATGGTTGCCATTATGTTTGCCTCTATTCATATGAGGGCAAGCCGGGGAGAAAAATACATATTCTGATGTGTGGGAATACTTTGAAATTAAATGGATTTCAATGGCTTGTATTCTTGTTGGTAAAGCAAAAGCAATAGATGTTTTGTGCTTGAGTTGGCTATCAACCCATTCAAACGTCGTCTGAAAAATTTTCAGACGACGTCTTGGTTTTTAGCTTGCAAATGATGTTGCCTCACTCAGCCTCTTCAATCCATGCCTGTTGTACGGCTTCGAGGATGCGTTCGCCGCAGCGTGCGGGATCGTCGTCGAAGTCGGGCAGCGCCATAATCAGGTCGCGCAGTTGGGTGAAGCGAACGGTTTTCGGGTCGATGCTGTCGCCGTGCAGGTCGTAGAGTTCCTCAGCGATGCGTTGGGTGTCTGTCCATTTCATGATGTCGTTCCTTTTGGAGTGTCCGAATGGGTTGATTCGGGATGGCTTGTTTAGGTTTTAATGCTTTGGGGGAAATTTGTGTCGGCAATGATCAATGCGTCCGAAATCGCATATGGTATTTTTCCTATGTAATATTTTCAAGGCGTACGTTAATACATTTTTCTGACTTTCACTAAGGAAAATTTACACTTTGTCATGCAACCAAATCATTTGGAATGGTTCTTAAAGAAATCCATTATAGTATGAATAACAGGAAAATCGATGAACAACGCACTCAATGCCAAATTATCCAAACTTATTTACGCGCTCGCCTCCGATGATCCTAATTATCTTGCCAAAGCGGGGGTGTTCGACCGCCTGCTGCTGCTTATCCGCGAGCTTTATCAGATGCTGGACGATAGTGAGGGGCTGAAGCGGCTTTCGCTGCGCCTCCGTTATGGCAAGCGTTACGGCATGATTGCTTTGGATGCCGCCGCGCCGGACGAAGATGCGGGCGCTTTGCGCTTGAAACGCTGGATGGTGTATTCGCGTATTGCGGAACGCATTGTCGGCTGCGGAAACGACGTGTCTGTGGCGCTTGACGATATGGCGGTGGAGAACGAAGAAGCAAAACAGCGTTATATGGATGCTGCAAACGAAATCATCAAACGCTTCGGCTTGGCGGGATATGTCCCCGAGCTGCCAAAATCCGTCACAACTGCAACAAAAAACGAACCGGCACCGAAGCCCGAACCTAAGAGCATCATTACCCGTCATGGCAGCAGCCTCAGTATGCTGAACGCTAAAGGCAGAGTGGAAAAATTACCCTGTTGCGCAAACCGTCGCTTCGATGAAAGTATCCCGCTTAAGGTTTGTCGTTCCACGTTCCAAATAAACGATTTGGCAGCGATTTGACGGAAGGTCGTCTGAAAACGGTCGGTAAGGCAGTTTCAGACGACTTTTTGTTTGCTCAAAATTTGGCAGGGGTCGTCTGAACATTGCTGTATCCGTTTCAGACGACCTCTTTGCATCAATGATCTTCGCGCGCGTGGTTGATGGTGTATTTGGGGATTTCCACCACCAAGTCTTCGTCGGCAACCACCGCCTGACAGCTCAGGCGCGAGTCGGCTTCCAAGCCCCATGCCTGGTCGAGCAGGTCTTCTTCCAATTCGGTCGGCTCTTCCAAACTGTCGAAACCTTTGCGGATGATGACGTGGCAGGTAGTGCAGGCGCAGGATTTTTCGCAGGCGTGATCGACTTCGATGTCGTGGTCGAGCAGCACATCAAGGACGGTTTTGCCTTCGGGTGCGTCTTCAATGACAGCGCCTTCGGGACATAATACGGCGTGTGGGAGTACGGTGATTTTGGGCATTTTTATTGTCTCTTGTAATGAGTGGTTTGATAATGGTGGGGTTTAACAATATTCTGTGTTCTATGTCCATTCGAATGTAAATAATGCAATCCGGCTGACGGGTTCGTAGAGCAGAATTACGTCATCTGCTCCGTTGGAATATTTATATCCTGAGCATGAGGCAATATGGTAGAAAGGATTGCCCTGGTGTTCTATGAATACGTTCCAATCCTTGTCTTCTTTTTAGAGTGAAGGCGGGAGGAATGGGACTAGTATCTACCCAATTTCCACCTTTAATCACTCCGCCTAATCTATCAAGATATAGACCAGAATAGGTATTATCGTAAGGCTCGTCGCCGTACCGCCCCTCTCGTTTTTCAAAATCTGATTTGTTCTCTTGATAGATTTGAACAGATTCATCGAAATACTTCAGTGCTTCTTGATAAAAAAATCTTCTTTACACTTTTTCCAGAATGTCTTTGTTTTCAAAAAGCATTGGGATCGAAATCGGCGCAAAGTATTTGTTTTAAGTTCTCTCTGTATTGAGGACTGCGGGTGAAATAGCCTTCCTCTCCCAAAAATTCATATTTGTTATCGTCTGTCAAACGGAAAGCCAGCCAGTTTTCACCAATAAATTCATTGTGGTAAACGGGTGTGTAGCCGCCTATATAGTATTCATAAGGTTCGATTGGGTTGATAAGATGGACGATAGTGCCACTCCATTCTGTTTTAAATTCTCCTAAATCTATACTCATCATGGGCAAAAAATGATTTTTTAGCCATGGCTGTTTTTCACAGAATACAGTTTCCGGTTCTGCAAAAGCAATGAGATTTTCATTGAGTTCGTTGACTTTTTTTCCTTGAATGGGAGATTTGTAAGTTTGTTCATGGTTTGCTCGTGCTGGGTTGGTCATTATAGTGGATTAAATTTAAATCAGGACAAGGCGACGAAGCCGCAGACAGTACAAATAGTAAGGAACCGATTCACTTGGTGCTTCAGCACCTTAGAGAATCGTTCTCTTTGAGCTAAGGCGAGGCAGCGCCGTACTGGTTTAAAGTTAATCCACTATATTTCAGACGAACTTTTGCGATGAAGGAGTCGTCTAAAACCATTTATAACATGATACCTTTGCTTTTTAAATTTTCCAGACATTCGTCCAGATACGCATCATCGTGTTCGGGGTAAATCGGCGAATCGGCGGCTTCGATATCGTGTGCGGGATAAGGGGCAACTGCTTTGCCGCGGTACAGCGGGTCTTTCCACAACGGGTCAGGTTTGTAGCCGCGTTTTTCCATTTCTTCCATAATCAGCGCGTGATACAGATAGAGTTTGTCAGGCGAATGGGTGAAAACGTAATTCACCGTCGCGTGCGGTCTGCCCCAGCCTGCTCCGCGCAGGGCGGCGCATTCGCGGTGTTGCCCTAGAAGCTGGGCGCGGGGGAGTAGCGGGATGAGGGTTTGGTGCCAGAGTCTCATTTAGTATTTAAATCATTTTTCAATTAAACATTTTCTTAATGATTTAAGAAAATGAGAAAAATTCTTCTAGTAATTCAATACTGTTTTTATCTAAACCATCGGGGTCGAAATGCATAACATCATTTCTAATTTCACGAATTTTATCCAGTGTTTTTATAAATTCTTGTCTATCCAGGTTTAAATTGAGCCTCTTCCAAATTTCAGAATTACCTAAAAATAGTTTGATAGCCCCCAAAGTTTAGATCAGCAATTGATTCTATTTCTTCTGAACTATCAGGCTTTTTTTGCTTTTTTTAGCTCTTCATCTGATAGGTCAATTTTATCAAGAATATGGCGTATGCCATTTTCTATTTCACTTATAAGTAAGAAAGGTTTTTGAAAGTAAATGAAATTGTTCATTTAAATCATTGACTGTTACAATTCCAATAATTTCTTCATTGTTTGTGGAGTCTTTAATTAATACAAAATCATTTTGTGGGATTTTGGTTAAAACACTGAAAATTGTTTCATTTTTAGTAACTATAATGATATCCTCAGACATAAAATCTGAAACAGTTTTTTTGGGATATATCTAACGACTTAGTAGTAATCAGTTTTTTTCTCCAATAGTTTTCCAACTGATAAAAACCATTTACTCTCCTTTCATTTTTGCATAACAGGTAGTTGGGAAAAATCATTTAAGAGCATAATAGTTAAAGCTTTAGATAGCGGCTCTGTTCGTGTAATGGAAATAGGTTTTTTATTTGCGGCATCTAGTCTCTCAATTTTATGACTAGGGTCTATATTAAAATTATTTGAAGAGGTTTTTAGATGAGGCCTTTTTAAAATGTAACAGTCCCATTTATGTTTGCTTGTTCAAAAATCTGGTTCGGTAATTAACTCATATTTTCCTAATTCATAACGAATTTTTATGGGTTATCTTTGCTCCTCTTCTAGATGCCTCGAACCATTCTAAAAACATTGCGCAGAGGAAAGACTTGTTTTTTTATTAGTAGGTTCTTTTTGAATTTAATGCATCTTTTTATAGCAAGAAACTGATTTTCATATTCTTTCATTACCTTTAACCTTAATTTGTAAGTTAAATATTTCCAATGTTGTACTCTGTTAATATACGCTAAAGATTTCCTTCAGGTATTTTGTGACAAAGCAGTTAGTGTTCCCTTTCAGACGACCCATTTGTTTAGTGGCGTGGCTCGAGTATCTCGATGACGTTTTGCCAATCCATAAGGCGGGCAAAGTCTAGGGCGGTCAGTCCTTCTTGCGTGGTGGCGGCGGGGTTTGCGCCCAAGTCAAGCATGGCTTTGACCATGAGCGCGTTCCCTGCGATGGCTTCGTGATGCAGCGGTGTGTAGCCGTCTTCGTCTTGCTCGCGCAGATAATCCGGGTTTTGTGCCAACTGTTGGCGGAAGTCGTCGAGGCAGTTTCGAGCCATCGGATGTTCGTCCAGATTTTCGGGGTGTTCTTTTTCTTCGTAAACCAGTAAGACTTCTTCGGGATCGCCAAAGTCGATTCCCCATGCGGCATCGTGTTCTGCGCGCTCTTGCGGCGTCATTTGGATGCGGACTGCCTGTACGGTGAAGCCGCCGTAGGGGATGCCGTTACACAGGAACATCCAATCGCTGATTTCGTCAACCGGAACGCAAACGCTTTCGCCTTGTTCTACATTGGTCAGGTCGTTGGGTTCGTTGACCAGCGTGCCGTAAATGTGGAGGCCGTCGAAGTAGATGTCGTTTATCCACATATGTTCGCAAATTTCGCCGTCTTCACTGTCTTGGAAAAAAGGCACTTTGACCATGGCAAAATCCAAGGCGGGTATGATGCGGCGGTTTTTCCCAATAAAGCTCGCGCCAGAAATATTTGAATGTGGAACGCGCCTGTTCGAAGGCGCGGTTCATGAGTTCATTTTCCTGATCGATACCGTAAACAATGGATTCGCTCATGGGATTCTCCTAAGGTCAAAGTGGATGCGGGTCGTCTGAACGGGGCTGCCGGTGTGTTTTCAGACGACCTGATGCTTTATTGGACTATAGTGGATTAAATTTAAATCAGGACAAGGCGGCGAGCCGCAGACAGTACACATAGTACGGCAAGGCGAGCCAACGCTGTACTGGTTTAAATTTAATTCACTATAATATGCTGCCCCAGCCGTCGTAGTCGCCGTTGTTTTCGTGGGCGATATCGATCAACTCCCATGTGTCGTTGTCGATGTCGGTGAGCGGGGCGTTTTTTTGGAAAGTTGCAGGCGGTAGCTCGGGTGGTCTTCTTCCTGCTCGATGCGGTCGCTGTCGCTGACGGTATAGCCTAATGTGTCGACTTTGGCGGCTGCGGCGTTCAGGTCTGCTTCGGTGTGGAAAAAAACAGCCAGTGGTCGATGGGTCGGGGCTGTTCGAGGCGGTCGCCGTCTTGTCGGAAACGGCGTAAAACCTGTTCGTTGCGGATGGCTTGCAGCTCGTAGCGGTCGGGATACAGGAATTCTTGATAAAACGACCATTCGGCATCTTCGCTGATTTTGATGTCGCAAACGCGGTCGTTTTGTGTCAGCAGGGTACGGCAGGCTTGGGCGAAAGCTTCGGCATCGCGGCTGTAAAAATGCCAGTTTGCCGCGCCGTCTGTGGTGACTATGCCTGCGGGGATGTTGTCGTTGCCCGCCAGTCGGTCCATTTGGTCTTCGATGTCGTAAACCGCTTCGCTTTCTTCGGGCATCGGGAAACCGTGTTCGTTGGTTTGTTCCAATTTCATGCTGACGCGCACATGCTGCGGATATTCTGCCAGCGGCGCGACTTCGATTAAGGCAAGGTTGATGCGTAAGGCGGCGGGCGCGTCGCCAATGCGGCTGAAATAGACGTTCCAGTCTTGGGGGATGGAGGGGGTTTGCATAGGATGGGGTCGTCTGAAAAATAGGGTTTGAATTTTTTCAGACGACCTCTGATGCTTTTTAGAGGTTGTCTGAAACCGGTTAATCATCAAATATTATCGACACTTTGTCCTGTCAGCGCACGTTGGATATTGCGGTTCATGCGTTTGGCGGCGAAGTTGTCGGTGCTGCGGCTGAGTTTGGTGACGGCGGCGCGGATGTCTTCGGCGTTGCCGTCTTTCAGACGACCTTGCAAATCGGCGATGTCTTGCTGGATTTGTGCAAGCTCTTCGGCATCCAGTAAATCGCTATCCAACTCAAGGGGCGGCGTTGACGGCGTCGGTCAGGCTTTCTGCTTCGACCACGGCTTCGGCGCGGGCGCGTGCCGCCATGTCTTCAGCGGCGTTACTCATGCTGTCTTTGAGCATTTGGGTGATGGTGTCGTCGTCCAAGCCGTAGGAAGGTTTGACTTCGATTTGCGCCTGTACGCCGGTGCTTTGTTCTTGTGCGGAAACGGACAGCAAGCCGTCGGCGTCAACTTGGAAGGTAACGCGGATACGCGCCGCGCCTGCGGCCATGGGCGGAATGCCGCGCAGGGTGAATTTGGCAAGGCTGCGGCAGTCGGAAACGAGTTCGCGCTCGCCTTGTACGACGTGTATCGTCATGGCGGTCTGACCGTCTTTGAAGGTGGTAAAGTCCTGCGCGCGCGCGGTGGGGATGGTGGAATTGCGCGGGATGATTTTTTCGGCGAGTCCGCCGTAGGTTTCCAAACCGAGCGACAAGGGGGTAACGTCCAGCAGCAGCCATTCGCCGTCGGTTTTGTTGCCGGCGAGGACGTTTGCCTGTATGGCGGCGCCGAGCGCGACGACTTCGTCGGGGTTGAGGTTGTTCAGCGGGGTTTGTCCGAAGAAGGTAGCGACTGCTTGTTGGACGTGCAGCATACGTGTTGAGCCGCCGACCATAATCACGCCTTTGATGTCGGCTTTGGTCACGTCAGCGTCTTTCAGGGCTTGTTTGACCGGTTCTATGGTTTTTTTGCACCAGATTTTTGCGTCAGGTGGTGAAATTCTTGGCGGGTAATGACGGTATGGATTTTGCGGTCGTCTGAAAGTGTGGCTTCGACGACGGCTTCGGTTTTGGTTGGTCAGTTGTTCTTTGGCGGCGCGGACAAGGGAAAGCAGAAGCTGGCTGTCGCGCTCGTTGAGTTTGGAAAGGTCGTTTTTGTTCGAGCAGGGTGGCAGAACAAGCGGTGGTCGAAATCGTCGCCGCCCAATGCACTGCTGCCGCCGGTGGCTTTTGACTTCAAAACAACCCTTTGGTCAGTTGCAATACGGATACGTCGAACGTACCGCCGCCCAAGTCGTAAACGACAAACGTGCCTTCGGAGGCGTTGTCCAGCCCGTAGGCAATCGCGGCGGCGGTCGGCTCGTTGAGCAGGCGTAAGACGTTCAAGCCCGCCAGACGCGCGGCATCTTTGGTGGCTTGGCGTTGGGCATCATCGAAATAGGCGGGAACGGTAATGACGGCACCGACCAAATCGCCGCCTAAAGTTTCTTCGGCACGCGATTTGAGGGCTTTGAGGATTTCAGACGACACTTCGATAGGCGTTTTGGCACCTTGGCGGGTGTTCAGCTCGACCACGCGCTCGTTGGGCGTGAACCGGTAGGGCAGGTATTGCGCGTCCTGCGCGAGGTCGGCAAGTGTGCGGCCGATAAGGCGTTTGGCGGAGCTGATGGTGTTCAGCGGGTCGGTTTTTTGGGCGGCAAGGGCGACTTTGCCGACTTCGACGGCATCGCCTTCGCCGTAGCGGACGACGGAGGGCAGGGTGGTACGTCCGTCTATATCGGTCAGGCAAACCGGGCTGCCGCTGCGGACGGTGGCAACCAGGCTGTTGGTCGTACCCAAGTCGATGCCGACGGCGAGGCGGTGTTGATGCGGAGCGGCGGACATGCCGGGTTCGGAAATCTGCAAAAGAGCCATGATTGTGTGCCTTTTGATGCTGTATTTATTAGGATAGGTCGGTATTTTAACAGATTTCGGGCGGATAGTTGAGTGGTTTGGTAGGGAATTGCGATAATCGGATTCCGTTTATTTATAAAGGTCGTCTGAAATTTCCCTACTGCCCCAAATCCGATAAAAATCCGATTTTACTATTATGATAATTTTTAGGACACGCCGTGCAAGGACTTGATTATTGTCGTCAGAAGGCAGAAGAAAGCCGCTCCAGTTTTTTGTCGGGCTTCCGTTTCCTGTCGCAGGAAAAGCGGGATGCGATAACGGTTTTGTATGCTTTTTGCCGCGAATTGGACGATGTGGTCGATGACTGCTCCGATCCGAATGTGGCGCAGGCGACGTTAAACTGGTGGCGCGGCGATTTGGACAAAGTATTCGGCGGCGTGATGCCGGAGCATCCGGTCAATCAGGCTTTGCGGCAGGTTAAGGAAACCTTCAAACTGCCGAAATATGAATTGGAAGCCTTAATCGACGGAATGCAGATGGATTTGGTTCAGGCGCGTTACGGTAGTTTTGAAGAGTTGAAACTGTATTGCCACCGCGTTGCGGGTGTTGTCGGCTGCCTGATCGCTAGGATTTTAGGGTTTTCAGACGACCAAACGCTGGAATACGCGGATAAAATGGGTCTTGCTCTGCAACTGACGAACATTATCCGCGATGTCGGTGAAGATGCGAGAAACGGTCGGATTTACCTGCCGATGGAGGAAATGCAGCGGTTTGACGTGCCTGCAAGCGTGATTATGCAATGTAAGCCGACGGATAATTTTGCCGAACTGATGTGCTTTCAAGTTTCACGCGCCCGCGAGACTTATCGTGAGGCGATGTCGCTCTTGCCCGCTGCAGATAAAAAATCCCAAAAAGTCGGTTTGGTGATGGCGGCGATTTATTACGCGCTGTTGAACGAAATCGACCGCGACGGCGCGCAAAACGTTTTGACTTATAAAATTGCCATTCCTTCGCCGCGCAAAAAGCGTATCGCCCTGAAAACCTGGTTATTTGGATTTAAGCCATGAACACTCCGCATCTTCGCCCGAAAATTGCCGTCGTCGGTGCAGGCTGGGCAGGTTTGTCTGCCGCAGTGTCGTTGGCGCGCCGTGTCGATGTTACTGTATTTGAAGCCGGTCGGCAGGCGGGCGGACGGGCGCGTACTTTGGCTGGGAATACCGACGGATTTAGTTTTTTGGATAATGGGCAGCATATCTTGCTCGGCGCTTATCATGGTGTGTTGACGCTGATGGAGCACATCGGCGCTGATCCTGAAGACGCTTTTTTTGTCGTTTGCCGCTGCAATGGCATATGTATGAAGGTTTGCAGTTTCAAAGTACGAATCTTCCTTCGCCGCTGCATATTTTGACCGGCATATTGCGTGCTAAAAACGTTTCGTTCTCGCTGAAAATCAGGCTGTTATCCGATATGGCTGCGTTGCAGCATTACGCACGCGGCAAGCGCGCTGATTTGGCCGTTGCCCAATGGCTGCGGCAGCGCAATGTCCCGCGCAGGCTGGTTGCAGAGTTTTGGCAGCCGCTGGTGTGGGGCGCGCTCAATACGCCGTTGGAACACGCAAGTTTGCGGGTGTTGTGCAATGTTTTGTCCGACGGCGTATGGGCGGATAAATCCGGCAGCGACTATCTTTTGCCCAAGCGCGATTTAGGCGCAATCATCGCCGAGCCTGCGTTGACAAAACTCAAGCAATACGGTGCGGACATCCGCCTTGAAACCCGCGTAGGTCGTCTGAAAAAAACCTTCCTGACGGACGTGTCGTTGTGAATGACGAGGTTTTTGATGCCGTTATTGTTGCGGTTGCGCCGTATCATGCCGTCCATCTTTTCCCTGAAGATACTCCCGACTATATTCAGACGACCTATCAAAATCTCCAATACCACTCAATTACCACCGTCTATTTGCGCTATGCCGTTCCCGTCCATCTGCCCGCGCCGCTGACCGGATTTACCGACGGTACGGCACAATGGCTGGTGTATCGTGGTGCACTCGGTTTGCCGGCAAATGAAGTCGCCGCCGTCATCAGCGTTTCCGACCATGTCGGCGCGTTCAAAAGTCAAGAATGGGTGGAGAAAGTCCATGCCGACGTAAAACGCATCTGCCCTTATTTGGACGAACCCGAAGCCGTCCGCGTCATCACTGAAAAAAACGCGCGACCACAGCCTGCACGCCTGATTCCGCCACTCCCGATTTTTGCTTGGTTGCACCAGCGGCGCATCTATCCGGCAGGCGACTACCTGCACCCGCGCTATCCGGCTACGTTGGAAGCAGCGGTACAGTCGGGTTTGACGGCGGCGGAAATGTGTTTGGCAGATTTCGGGTTAATATAAAGGTCGTCTGAAACTCAAATCCGAGTTTCAGACGACCTGAGACCTTTGCAAAAATAGTCTGTTAACAAAATTTGACGCATAAAAATGTGCTAAAAAATTTTCAATTGGCTAAAACCTTTCTGATAGTGAGAAAAAAAGTAGAAGAAATCAGGGAGGTTCTTCATTTTTGAAAAATGGTATTGAGCATAAAAATTTTAATAACTCATTATTGCAAAGGTCTCGATCTATTCCGATTGCCTTTACAAGACACGGCAAACCGTTAAAAATATCTTAAATCCCTTAAATTTCACAATCAAGGAAGAATTATGCCGACATTGCAAAAATAAAACGATTCTGGTAACCGGAGCATCGCAAGGCTTGGGCGAACAAGTGGCCAAAGCCTATGCTGAAGCGGGGGCGACCGTTATTCTGGTTGCGCGCCATCAAAAAAAGCTGGAAAAAGTTTATGATGCGATTGTCGAAGCAGGCTGTCCCGAGCCGTTTGCCATTTGTTTCGATTTAATCGGCGCGGAAGAAAAAGAATTCGAGCAGTTTGCCGCAACCATCGGCGAAGCGATTCAGGGGAAACTCGACGGTATCGTCCATTGCGCCAGCTATTTTTACGCGCTCTCGCCTTTGGATTTTCAAACCGTCGCCGAATGGGTCAACCAATACCGTATCAACACCGTTGCACCGATGGGTCTGACCCGCGCGCTGCTTCCGCTGCTGAAGCAGTCGCCCGACGCGTCCGTCATCTTCGTCGGCGAAAGCCACGGCGAAACCCCGAAAGCTTACTGGGGCGGTTTCGGTGCATCCAAAGCCGCATTGAATTATTTGTGTAAAGTTGCCGCCGACGAATGGGAACGCTTTGAAAACCTGCGTGCCAATGTTTTTGGTCCCCGGTCCGATTAATTCGCCGCAGCGCATCAAATCCCATCCCGGCGAATCGAAGAGCGAACGTAAAAAAACTACGAAGACGTATTGCCCCAGTTTGTTTGGTGGGCAAGTGAAGAGAGCAGGGGGCGTAGCGGCGAAATCGTTTATCTTTGATTTGCTTCTACCGTAATTTGAAAGGTCGTCTGAAAACAAACATAGCGGGTTTCGCTAAAAAAATGTTTCAGACGACCTTTTCTTATGCTTTACTTTTTTTAGAATGCCATATGGACATTGGGTTCGCAGCCTGTCCGTTTGGAATGAGTCTAATCGAACTGTCTTTACCCGGTACAGAGTTGTTTTACAACCCTTGGCGGTCGAGCCAGCGTTCGGCATCAAGTGCGGCTTGGCAACCTGAGGCCGCGCTGGTGATGGCTTGGCGGTAAGTATGGTCTTTGACGTCGCCTGCCGCCCATACGCCTTCAATGTTAGTCGCGCCGACGTTGTCGCCCGTACCGCCTTTGGTTTTCAGGTAGCCGGTTTCGTCCATATCGAGCTGGCCTTTGAAAATGTCGGTGTTGGGTTTATGGCCGATGGCGATGAAAACGCCTTTGACGGCGATGTCTTCGGTAGTGCCGTCATTGTGTTTCAAACGAGCGCCGGTAACGCCGCCTTCGTCGCCCAAGACTTCATCCAGATTGCTGTTGAGTTTGAGGATGATTTTGCCTTCTTCAACGCGCTGCATGAGTTTGTCCACCATGATTTTTTCGGCGCGGAAGCTGTCGCGGCGGTGGATCAGGGTAACGGTGTTGGCGATGTTGGCGAGGTAAAGGGCTTCCTCTACGGCAGTATTGCCGCCTCCGACGACGGCTACGTCTTGCTGTTTATAGAAGAAACCGTCGCAGGTCGCGCAAGCGGATACGCCTTTGCCGGCAAAGGTTTCTTCGCTGGGCAGCCCCAGATATTTGGCGGATGCGCCGGTGGCGACGATCAGGGCGTCGCAGGTGTATTCGCCCATGTCGCCTTTTAGGGTGAAGGGGCGGTTTTGCAAATCGACGGTGTGGATTTGGTCGAAAATCATTTCGGTGCCGAAGCGTTCGGCATGGGCTTGGAAACGCGCCATCAGTTCAGGGCCTTGTACGCCTTCGGCATCGGCGGGCCAGTTGTCGACTTCGGTGGTGGTCATCAGTTGTCCGCCCTGTTCGACGCCGGTAATGATGACGGGCTTGAGGTTGGCGCGGGCGGCATAGACGGCGGCGGTGTAGCCGGCAGGACCTGAGCCGAGGATGATGAGTTTGTGATGGTTGCTCATGATGTTTTTCCTTACTTTGAGATTGAGTGTGTTTCAGACGAGGTAGATTTTACTTGAAAAATCTAAGCTGCGTCCGTTGGCATGATGGGGAAATGTTGACGGTATTGAAATTGACAAGGGTTGATTGTGAATGGTAAATCAGTTATTGGGAAAGTGTATTCAAGAAAGGTCGTCTGAAAATTTTCAGACGACCTTTTGCCTTTCAACCAGCTTTTTGTTGATTTTACTATATCCAGCGCATTGGGCTAACTTACAGGAAAAACCGATGCCGTTATTTGCGTTTTTATTTTTTTAAGCAATTTAGCGGCTTCGATGGCGTAATAAGTTAGGATGCCGTCGGCACCGGCGCGTTTGAAGGCAAGCAGGCTTTCGAGTATGACTTTTTCGCCGTCCAGCCAGCCGTTTTGAATGGCGGCTTGAAGCATGGCGTATTCGCCGGAAACCCTGGTAGGCGTAGGTCGGTACGCCGAACTCGTCTTTGACGCGGCGGACAACGTCAAGATAAGGCAGACCGGGTTTGACCATCACCATATCCGCACCTTCCTGAATGTCGAGGGCGACTTCATGCAGGGCTTCGTCGGTATTGGCGGGGTCCATTTGGTAGGTTTTCTTGTCGGCTTTGCCCAGATTACCGGAACTGCCGACCGCATCGCGGAACGGGCCGTAAAATGCGGAAGCGTATTTGGCGGAATACGCCATGATGCGGGTGTGGATGTGTCCCGCGTCTTCAAGGGCTTCGCGGATGGCGAGGATGCGGCCGTCCATCATGTCGGACGGGGCGACGACTTGCGCGCCTGCGTCGGCGTGGCACAAGGCTTGTTTCACCAAAACTTCGATGGTTTCGTCGTTGAGGACGTAGCCGTTCGCATCGGTCAGCCCGTCTTGCCCGTGTATGGTGTAGGGGTCGAGGGCGACATCGGTCATGATGCCGAGTTCGGGGAATTTCTCGCGCAGGGTACGCACGACGGTCGGTACGAGTCCTTCGGGGTTGTAGGCTTCTTCCGCCAAGTCGGTTTTATTTCGGGTAACGACGGGGAAGAGCGCCAGCATGGGGATACCGAGCTTGAGGGCTTCTTCGGCGGTGAACAATAATTTGTCCAGGCTTTGCCGTTTTACGCCGGGCATGGAGGGGACGGCTTCTTCTTGGTTGCTGCCTTCAAGTACGAAAACGGGGTAAATCAAATCGTCTGCGGTCAGGGTATGCTCGCGCATCAGGCGGCGGGAGAAGTCGTCTTTGCGCATGCGGCGCATACGGGTGGCGGAAACGTAACGCGGTGGGAAGTTCATAATCGTCCTTTGTCCTTCTGAAAACAGCTAAATCGGCAGGAGAAATGTTTTCAGACGACCTCTTTGCAAGCAGGGGTCGTCTGAAAATGGGTTTGCGACAGTTTACGCCGTTTTGGGAGATTACTGAAGCAGTAGATAGAATGTTGATACGAATCAGTCTTCGACTTTGGTAATCACTTTGACCGTTTTTTTAATTTCTTTGAACGTATCTGTTTTGAGGTTTTGTTCGTTCGGCAACATTCCGTTGGTGTTCAGCGGAGTGATGTTTTTTTCAAAGCGCGGCGGTATTCTGCTTCACTTAATTTTTCTTGGCTGATTCTCCATACTTTGCGGCCGGAGGCTTTAACTTCGGAGGCAGTCCACAGTCCTACCTTGTGGTAGTAGAACAAAACGCTTTGCAGGAGTGCCTTCATGTCCGCACCGGGCTTGCCGCTGCCGATACTGCGTCCGATACGGTTGTTGCGCTGATCGACGGCTTGGTCGGCAAGGAAACGGCTGTAATAATCGGTTTTACCCTCTCGAATTTCCATGTCGGACAGGTAGGCATTGCCGGCCCTGTTGGCAATTTCGCTGTCGAATTGAGAGGAAATAGCGGCCTGCCATAAGGCCTGACGGACGGCATTGACCTGTGTCCCGCGTCCTTCGCCGTTGGCGAGGTCGTCTAAACCGGTCCGGGTGGCAAAGCGTGCGGCGTTGCTGGTTAGGTTAGTCGAGTTTTTGTCTTCAACGCCGATCACTTGCGCCGCAACAGGGTGGTTGATGGCAAATTGCGCGATTTTGCTGCGACGGCTTTGGTCTACCTGATAAGTATGGCAGCCGGAAAGCAATGCGGAAGCGAGCAGGATGTAAGAAGTATGTGTTTTGAGTTTCATGTTTGCCATAATAAAAATATTATTGTTTAGTGACAGATTACGTTATTTAACATAAAAAAATGCAGACAATAGCAAAAATATTTTTTTCAAGCGGAGGGATTTGGGCTTGAATGGTTGCTTAATGGGAAGGTCGAGGTCGTCTGAAAATAGGCGTTACATTTTTTTCCGGGATTTTGACTGCGGAAAAATATTAATGAGTTGTTTGATTCCTGTAATGGCAAACCAAAATGTGTGTGGATTGCTTGAATATCTTTGACCTCATCGCCGCTCAGATTGTGTGAGAGCCATTCGAAAGTTTCGGGCTGTTTCAGAAGCCGTGCGAGGTATGCTTGCTTGAGTTTACGGTTGCGCCACCGAACGAACAGCATGGTGAAAAACAAATAAGACAATCAGAAAAAAATATTGGTAAGGGCGATAAAAAGTCATGTTGGAGCGTGCATGATTAGGTGGGAGTAAGTCCATATTATGAATGATTTTTATCTTTCTTACTCAAAAAAACTCATGTTAAGCGGAGTAAAGCCCATGCGGAAGCGTGGTACAATATTGTAAACAATTTAAGGCGTTTTCCTCGCGGAGAACGCTGTTTTTCATTAGACATCAAGAGGCTTTTATGAAATTTTTAGACCGTGAGGCAACGATTGCCAAGCCGGGTTTCAACCGTTGGCTGGTGCCGCCTGCCGCTTTGGCGGTGCATCTTGCCATCGGGCAAATTTATGCGTATTCCGTGTTTAACGCGCCGCTGACCAAGCTTATCGGCATTACCGAATCGGCAGCCGGAGATTGGAAGCTGACGACTGTGGGCTGGATTTTCAGTATCGCGCTGGCTATGTTGGGCGCGTCTGCCGCTTTGTTCGGCACTTGGATGGAGCGTGTCGGCCCGCGCAAGGCGATGTTTGTCGCGGCGTGCTGTTTCAGCTTGGGCTTTTTTTTGTGTCGGCACTCGGCGTCAGTACGCATAATCTGTTTCTCCTGAATTTGGGCAACGGCGTGATCGGCGGCATCGGCTTGGGGCTGGGCTATATCGGGCCTGTGTCCACTTTGATGAAGTGGTTTCCCGACAAACCGGGCATGGCGACGGGTTTGGCGATTATGGGGTTCGGCGGCGGTGCGATGCTTGCTTCGCCGTTGTCCGTATCATTGATGAATGCGTTTTCAGACGACGTATCGGTCGGCGTCGCACCGACTTTTGTCGTGTTGGGACTGTTTTACCTTGTGTTGATGATGTTCGGCGCATTCACCATCCGCGTGCCGGCGGAAGGTTGGAAACCTGAAGGCTATGTCGCGCCGAAAGTGAAAAACAAGCTGGTCAGCAGCAATCATGTCAATGTTTCCCAAGCGATGAAAACGCCGCAATTTTGGCTGTTGTTTTGGGTGTTGTGCCTGAACGTGACTGCCGGTATCGGCGTTTTGGGGCAGGCTTCGGTCATGATTCAGGAGCTGTTTTCAGAGGCGTCGGTCGGCAAACAAGCGGCAATCGGCGCGGGGGCGGCGGCAGGTTTCGTCAGCCTTTTGAGCCTGTTCAATATGGGTGGGCGGTTTTTATGGTCCAGCGTTTCCGACAAACTCGGACGTAAAAATACCTACACCATCTTTTTCGTACTCGGCTCGCTGCTGTATTTTGCCGTTCCGTCCATTGGCGAGAGTGGAAACAAGGCTTTGTTTATTATTGGATTCTGCGTCATCATTTCCATGTATGGCGGCGGTTTTGCCGCGATTCCGGCTTATTTGAAAGACTTGTTCGGCACTTATCAGGTCGGCGCACTCACGGACGTATTTTGCTGGCGTGGTCAACCGCTGCCGTAATCGGTCCGGTTTTGGTGAACTACATCCGCCAAAGCCAAATCGACAGCGGTGTTCCCGCCGCGCAGGCATACGGCGTTACCATGTACATCATGGCAGGATTGTTGATTGTCGGTTTGCTGTGCAACCTTGCCGTCAGATCGGTTCATGAAAAAAACACCACGAAACCGACATCAAAACAGCGGCGCACAGCGGCAATCCCGATGACGAAACCGCCGTTTCCGATGCCTACTTGCTGCAGGAAAAAAGTTGCGGCAGGCGGTTTTTCGGTTTGGTGGCGTTGGACTTTGGTCGGCGTCCCGCTGGCTTACGGCGTAGTGATGGTGTTCGTCAAGGCATTGGATTTGTTCCGTTAAAAGCGGATTGATGAGGAAAAGGCCGTCTGAAAATTTTTCAGATGACCTTTTGATATTGGTTATGATTGGAGGCTGTGTCGATATAGCGGGTTTATATGAGACTCTCCATCCAGTCATTTTTTTGTGGGGAGGGGTTTGGAAATTCGAAATTAGGGGTGATTTTTTTGAATATTTCTAAAAAAATCAGAGTTCTCTTGCCTTGAGGGAAAAAAACGAAAGGGTCATTCTTATGTTGTATAGTGGATTAACTTTAAACCATTACGGCGTTGCCTCGCCTTAGCTCAAAGAGAACGATTCTCTAAGGTGCTGAAGCGCCAAGTGAATCGGTTCCGTACTATCTGTACTGTCTGCGGCTTCGTCGCCTTGTCCTGATTTAAATTTAATCTACTATATTTGCTATAAATTAAACCCTGCTAAGAAAAAAAGGTCGTCTGAATTTTCAGACGACCTTTCGGTTTATGGATGGGATGGTTCGGAAACCATATCCGTCTCATCAAAAATCCGGTTCGGGATCGCTTTGAAGGACTTTGCCGTTGAGCTTCAGTTCACCGTTTTGCAAAGTCATCTTGGTTTTGACCGTACCGTTTTCCAGCGTCAGATATTTTTCGTCCGCCATGCTGCGAATGGTGCTGTCCACCATCAGCCGCAGGGTCTCGGTAACGTCTTCGATACCTGCCTGCCCATTTGCCTCATCATCGGGATTGACGCTGAAAATGCTGCGTGCCTGACTGATTGCCAGTTGTTCGAGCAGTTTTTGCGGAACCGCCATGTCAAATCCGGCTTCGGTTTTTTTCAGCATATCGCTGAGGCTGTTCAAATCTTTTTGCCGCCAGACCTTTAAACAGCAGTTTGCCGCTGACATCGACATCGCCTTGAGGCATCGTGAATTTGAAGGTCTTAACATTTAAGATAGGATTATTGGTAAACAGGCTTGAAGCCTCGTTCTTGGCGGTCTGTATCAAGGCGTTTTTGGATTTCTTCTTCGCTCATTTTTTTATCTGCGATTTCGGCAAATTTATTTTTTTCAGCGCAAGAAGGCCGGAGGCATCCAAGTGTTCGGCGGCAATATGGATGTCCAATGGGCCGTATTTTTCATCGCCGTAAGTCAGGTCTTGAAATTGGAAGCGGCCTTCGCTGTTGATGAATTTGTCCGCTTCGTGAGTATCGGTTTCAAATTTCAGTTTGCTGACTTCGATTTTTTTGACGGAGGGATGCTACCTGTCGGATTGATAAACGCGCCGATTTGTAGATTGGTAACCAAGTTCACCAATTCATTCAGCTTGATGTTGTAATCGATGTTGTCTTTCCACTGGAGCAGGAATTTATCCAGCGTAGTGCTGCTTTTTGCCTAAAGACAGTTTGTTGAGGCCGCTTGTGGTTTCAGATTGGAAATGTAGGTTTTCCAGAGAAATGTCGCCCTTGTCCGCCAGCTTGACTTGAAGGGAGGGAGCCAGATAGTCATGGCTGTAACTTTGGAAATCTTTTTTTATAGTCGGTATGCCCGCTCAGACCTTTCCAGTTCAGCTTGATGCCGGAAAGCTCTTCGTAATCGAAAGCAGGGATACTCAAATCCAGCTTGCCGCTGCCGCTGAAATAGATGGTGTTGCTCATCGTTACCGGCGTTTGTTTGCCGAAGAAGCGCGACAATGCTTTTTTTCGGTTTCAGGGTGATATTTGAACTCGGTTTCGATGTGCGCCTGAGTGCCTATGTCGCCGGCAAACGGTCCGTGGCTGATGTGGTTGATAACCGTAATCGGCTCTTGCAGGATGGTTTTCAGATTGTCGGGCAGGTATTTTTGCGTATTTTGAAGAAGGGTAGGCTTCAGGCGGATAACGGTGGTTTCCGTTGCGCTGAACCAGCCGCGTTCGTATTGATGCGATTCTACGGTCAGAAAAACCGGAGTCTTGTAAGAGTTTTTTTGTTGTGCGGTAAGGCTTTCCTCTGCTTTGATGCCGAGGTAGTAGGGGGTACCAAGTACGGCTGCTACGGCTACGGCAGCAACAGGGATAAGATACTTTTTCATTGCTTCAGACACACAGATTGAAAGCGTTAAGCATAGCATTTTTTGCTTTGCTTGTCTTTTCGGTGTGGCGGCTTCCTGTGAAGAATATGGGGCGTCTGAAAAATTTTGGGCTGTTTTTTCGATTGTTCGGTAGGTGTTGGCGGGTAGTGTTTGGATATGTCTGTATTAGGTTTCAAATGATGTTCAAATGCAGTTTTTACTGTTTCCGTTAGTTGCTTTGACGGATGGGTGGTGCGGGTAAAAGCGTGGAATATCTTTCAGACGACCTTTAAGGTTTGGGGAAATGTTCAGTCGGTTAGGTTGCGTCCGTCGGAAATGTGCAGGCGGCTGAATATGGTACTGGAGACGAGTGTAATCAAGCCGATGGAAAGCAGGGTGAGGCGGAATGAGAGATGGAGGTTGCCTGCGGTGAAGCTGCTTTGCGACCAGTTTTGCAGGATAAGCGCGCCGAGCGCAATGCCGAGGCTGATGGCGAGTTGTTGGTTGACCGCCATCAGGCTGTTGCCGCTGCCGGTTTGGTGCGCGCGCAGGTCGGCGATGGTCAGGGTGTTCATGGCGGAAAATTGGATGGAGTTGCAGGTGCCGATGAGGAGCAGCAAGACTATCCATACGCTTAAGGACGTGTCGGCGTCGGGTAGGGCAAGCAGCATAATCAGTATGGCGAGGAGGCGCGTGTTCCAAATCAACACGCTGCGGTAGCCGAAGCGCGACATCAGGGGTTTAATGAGCGGTTTGACAACAAGCGAGGCGAAAGCGACGGGCGCGACCAGCCAGCCGGATACGCTGGCGGCAAAGCCGAACGCGACTTGAAACAATAGCGGCAGCAAAAAGGGGATGGAACTGATGCCGAGCCGGCTGAACAGATTGCCCTGTCAGACCCAGCCGGAAGGTGCGGACTTGGAACAAATCCGCCGCATAAATCGGGTTGGCGGCGGTTTTCATGTGGCGGTAGTAGAGCAGGGCGAATGCCGTGCCGCCGAGTGCGAGTAAGAGCGAAAACCAAACCGCGCCAGAGTGGGACACCATTTCCACTGCCAACATCAAGAGACACGCCGCCGAAGCAAAAAGTCAGGTAGCCACTCAAGTCCAGAACCGTATTTTCGCCTTTGACATCGGGCATAATCCGCCAGCCCAGCAAAACGCCGAGCAGCCCTATGGGCAGGTTCATCAGGAAAAATCCAATGCCAAGATGCGTATTCGACCAAATAGCCGCCAACCAAAGGTCCGAATATCGGGCCGATCAGCGCGGGCATCACGGCATAGTTGATGGCGTTGAGCAGTTGGGATTTGTCGTACACGCGCAAAATCGTCAGGCGCGGTACGGGTACCAACATCGACCCGCCCATGCCCTGAATCACCCGCGCCATCACCAGCATGGGCAGATTGGCTGCCGCCGCACACAATGCCGATCCGAGCATGAAAATGCCGATTGAACCAAAAAAATACGTTTTTAGTGCCGAATCTGTCCACCAAATAGCCGCTTAAAGGAATCAGCAGGGCAACGGTCAGCGTATAGGAAATCGCCGCCAGCTGCATATTGAGCGGCGATACATTGAAAATCTTTGGCGATTTCGGGCAGGGCGGTGTTCAGAATCGTCGCGTCCAGCATTTGCATGAAAATCGCAATCGCCAACAGCAGGGGCAGCCATTGGGACGGGCGGACGGGCGGCGTTTCCGAAACGTTTGATTCGGTTTTGTTCATAGGGATGCATTGTAACTGATTTGGCAGGAGGTCGTCTGAAAGAGGGTAAGGGTAGCAAAAAGGCAGCTATTGGCAAATAATATTGTCAATCTAATTCAGTTTTAGAATATTGTTTGAGCAATGTACTTTTAAGCGATGAGTTTCAGACGACCTTTGAAGTTGAGTGATGGAATGACAGTCGTTATAGCGGCAATGAGTTCATAAGCAATTTATTTCGGGTATTGTTTAATTATGAATATATCAGAGATTAATTATAATGATAATAATTAGCATATATGAGGACGATTCAAGATATGCGGGTATTAGGTCTTAGCAGTCATCCGATTCCAATATTATTTTTTAAAATTATACTTGACCGCCTACATGCAATTACTTAAAGTAGCCGTCTATTTATACAAAGAAAAACGGGCACTCCCGTTAACGAAAAAATGAGCGCAATCACCCCACCCAAAATCACTAAATTCGACAGCAAGCCGACGGATGTCTATTTCTTCGGCACCTGCGTCCTCGATCTTTTCATGCCCGAAGCAGGTATGGATGCCATTACTTTAATCGAGCAGCAAGGCATTCGGGTTCATTACCCGATGGCGCAAAGCTGCTGCGGCCAACCCGCCTACTCTTCCGGTCATCCGACCGAGGCGTTTGATGTCGCCAAAGCGCAACTCAACCTTTTCCCAGAAAACTGGCCGATCGTCGTACCGTCCGGCTCGTGCGGCGGCATGATGAAACATCACTGGCCTACCCTGTTTAAAAAAATACAGAATACGAATCCAAAGCGGTTGATTGTGCCAACCGCATCATTGAGTTTACTCATTTCTTGCTTGCCATCGGCTACAAACCTGAAGACAAAGGCGAGCCGGTCAAAGTCGCCGTTCACACTTCCTGCGCCGCCCGCCGCGAAATGAACGTCCATATTTCAGGCTGGCAGTTGATTGACGGCATGGAAAAACGTTGAACGTATCGTTCACGACCATGAAAGCGAATGCTGCGGCTTCGGCGGTACATTCTCCGTCAAACAAGCCGATATTTCCGGTGCGATGGTAATCGACAAAGTTGCCGCGCTGAAAGAAACCGGCGCGACCGAAATCATCAGCGCGGACTGCGGCTGCATGATGAACATCGGCGGCAAAATCGCTAAGGACGAGCCGAATATGCCGCGTCCGAAACACATCGCATCCTTCTTGTTGGAACGTACCGGAGGCAAAGCATGAGCGCGCGCGAAAAATATTTTTGGCAAAACTGAAAAAAAGCCGACGCATTGCCGATGGAAGAGCCTGCGGTTTTTTTGATTATTACCGCGAAATGGGTGTTTCTTGGGACAGCGAAGTTGAGCGTCTGAAACATTGGGCTGCCGCTATGCGCGCCGTCAAAACCGAAATTTATTGGGTGACCAAAACCGGCTGGCCGCAAGTATTCCGTCAAGCAGCCGAAGGCAAAGGTTTGAAAAACATCCTGTTGCCGTTGGCGACTGAACACGGACAAATCGCCCGTGCCGCGCTGGTGGACAGCAATATCGAACCGATTGCTTTCGAACGCGAAATCGATACTTGGAAAACTGAATTCTTTGCGAACATCGATGCAGGCTTTAGCGGCTCGCAATGCGGCATCGCCCGTACCGGTACGCTGATGCTGTTTTCCAGCCCCGAAGAACCGCGTACTTTAAGCCTCGTTCCGCCCGTGCATTTCTGCCTGTTTGATACGGCGAAGATGTATAACGAATTTCATAATGCCGTCGAAGGCGAAAAACTGGTGGAAAACGGTATGCCGACCAATGTTTTCCTGATTTCCGGCCCGTCCAAAACCGCAGACATCCAACTGACGCTTGCTTATGGCGCACACGGTCCACGTGATTTGGTCATCCTCGCCATCCTGCCTGACCACATTTCCCCTGCCGATTTGGAGGAAAAACGCATGACTACGCAAACCATCAAGTTCCACATGAAGCCGGAAACTTTCAAACAAAACGCCGCAATTTCCCTTCAAGACAAGCCTTTGCGTAAGAGTCTGCGTACCGCGATGGATATGCTGATGACCAAGCGCAAAGCCGTTTTGTCCGACGAAGAAGAGTTGCAAAACCTGCGTGATTTGTGCGAACACGTCCGTCAGCGTTCTCTGTCCAAATTGCCCACCCTGCTGGAGCAATTGGAAGAAAAACCTGACTAAGCTGGGCGTGAAAGTACACTGGCGGAAACGCCGGCCGAAGCCTGCGAAATCATCCACGACATCATTACTGCCAAAAAAACGGCAAGCTGATGGTCAAAGGCAAATCTATGGTCAGCGAGGAAATCGAGCTGAACCATTATCTTGAAGCAAAAAGGCATTAAAGCGGTGGAAAGCGACTTGGGTGAGTTTATCGTCCAAATGGCAGGCGAAAAAAACCGACCCATATCGTGATGCCCGCCATTCACAAAAACCAAAGAACAGGTTAGCGAACTTTTCCACCAAAATCTTGGAACTCCGCTTACGGACGACGTAGACCAACTGACCGGCTTCGCCCGCAAAGCCCTGCGCGATATTTACAGCACCGCCGATGTCGGTTTGAGTGGCGTAAACTTTGCTGTTGCAGAAACAGGTACGCTGTGTCTGGTGGAAAACGAAGGCAACGGTCGCTTGAGTACTACCGTACCGCCCGTGCATATCGCCATTACCGGTATTGAAAAAGTTGTAGCCAAGCTGTCGGACGTTCCACCTTTGTACAGCCTGCTGCCGCGTTCCGCCATCGGTCAGAACATTACTACTTATTTCAACATGATTACCGGCCCGCGCCGTAGCGAAGAGCTGGACGGTCCGCAGGAAATGCACTTGGTTCTGCTCGACAACGGCCGCAGCCAAGCCTATGCCGAAGACCAAATGCGCCGCACCTTGCAATGTATCCGTTGTGGCGCGTGTATGAACCATTGTCCGGTTTATACCCGTATCGGTGGCGCGGCATATGGCACAACCTACCCCGGCCCTATCGGCGAGATTATTTCTCCGCACCTGTTGGGTCTGGATGCCACCCGCGACCTGCCGACCGCCTGTACCATGTGCGGCGCGTGCGTGGAAGTTTGTCCGGTACGCATCCCGATTACCGAGCAAATGCAGCGTTTGCGTGTTGAAGCGCAACGTTCACCGACCGAAGTCGTACCGCATCCTATCCGCGGACAAGGCGCATCGCATACCTTCGGCGAACAAATGGCATGGCGCACATTCAACGGTATTTTTCAGCGGCAGCAAGGCCTACCGTGCCTTCGGTTGGGCGGCCACCAAATTCCGTGCATTGACGCCAAGCAAGCAACTGGGCTGGACGGACAACCGCGTTCCGATGAAACCTGCCAAGAAAACGCTGCATGAAATGATGGCGGAAAAAATGCGCCAAAAAGAAAAAGCGTAAAGCCGAAATTCATAAGGGTAATGACCCATATCTGGACATGATATGTGTCTAAGCTTTTTTCTTGTAAAAGAGTAAAAAGGTCGTCTGAAAAAGTATTTCAGACGACCTTCTGTTTATTGTTGAAGCAAATGCAGGATAAGCAAATACTGCTTAGTTTTATTACAAAATAGCGGTTCTTTGCCAAACATAATTGGTATAAAATACCAAACTATTTTTATAGGCCGCAGGCAATCATTTCAGCGTATTTTCAGAATGCGAAGCCTGCCTGTTAGGTACGGCCTTATCATATGAATAAAGGAATGCAAAATGCCAGACTACCGCTCCAAAACCTCCACCCACGGCCGCAATATGGCGGGTGCACGCGCATTGTGGCGCGCCACCGGTGTGATGGAAACCGACTTCGGCAAGCCCATCATCGCCGTTGCCAACTCCTTCACCCACTCGTACCCGGCCATGTCCACTTGCACAACATGGGCCAACTGGTTGCCCGCGAAATTGAAAAAAAGCGGGCGCAATCGCCAAAGAATTCAACACCATCGCCATCGACGACGGCATCGCCATGGGACACAGCGGCATGCTGTACCCCCTGCCCAGCCGCGATTTGATTGCCGACTCCATCGAATATATGGTCAACGCCCACTGCGCCGACGCGCTGGTGTGCATTTCAACTGCGACAAAAATCACCCCCGGAATGCTGATTGCCGCCATGCGCCTGAACATCCCGACCATCTTCGTTTCCGGCGGTCCGATGGAAGCGGGCAAGGTCATCGGCGTGGCAAACATCCAACCCGAACGCCGCTTGGACTTGATTGACGCCATGATTGAATCGGCGGACGACAATGTCAGCAACCAGCAAGTCGAAGAAGTTGAACAAAAACGCCTGCCCGACCTGCGGTTCCTGCTCCGGCATGTTCACCGCCAACTCCATGAACTGCCTGACCGAAGCGCTCGGCCTGTCCCTGCCCGGCAACGGCTCCTACCTCGCCACCCACGCCGGCCGCAAAGAATTGTTCCTCGAAGCCGGTCGCATGATTGTCGAAATCACCAAACGCTATTACGAGCAAGACGACGAAACCGTGCTGCCGCGCAGCATCGCCACCAAAAAAAGCGTTTGAAAAACGCCATGACCATGGACATCGCCATGGGCGGCTCCACCAATACCATCCTGCATTTGCTCGCCGTCGCCAACGAAGCGGGCGTAGATTTCAAAATGGCCGACATCGACCGCCTGAGCCGCGTCGTGCCCTGCATCTGCAAAACCGCGCCCAACAACCACGACTACTACATGGAAGACGTGCACCGCGCCGGCGGCATCTTCGCCATCCTGAAAGAATTGGACAAAGCGGGCAAACTGCACACCGACGTGTACACCATCCACGCGCCGACGCTGAAAGATGCGATTGAAAAATGGGACGTGACCAATCCCGAAAACACCCACGCCATCGAACGCTTCAAAGCCGCGCCCGGCGGCGTGCGCACCACCCAAGCGTTCTCGCAAAACCGCATGTGGAAAACCCTCGACCTCGACCGCGAAAAAGGCTGCATCCGCAACGTCGAACACGCCTACTCGCAAGACGGCGGTTTGGCGGTCTTGTTCGGCAACATCGCCGAGCGCGGCTGCGTGGTAAAAACCGCAGGCGTGGACGAGAGCATCCTCAAATTTACCGGCCGCGCCCGCGTGTTTGAAAGCCAAGAAGCCGCCGTCGAAGGCATTTTTGGGCAACCAAATCGTCGCCGGCGACATCGTCATCATCCGCTACGAAGGCCCGAAAGGCGGCCCGGGCATGCAGGAAATGCTGTATCCGACTTCCTACCTGAAATCCAAAGGCTTGGGCAAAGCCTGCGCCCTGCTGACGGACGGACGCTTCTCCGGCGGTACATCAGGCCTCTCCATCGGCCATGCTTCGCCCGAAGCGGCGGAAGGCGGCGCCATCGGTTTGGTGCACGAAGGCGACACGATTGAAATCGACATCCCCAACCGCAGCATCAATCTGAAAGTGTCCGACGAAGAACTCGCAAAAACGCCGCGCCGAAATGGAAGCGCGCGGCAGCAAAGCATGGAAACCGGAAAAACCGCGACCGCTACGTCTCTGCCGCCCTGCGTGCCTATGGCGCGATGGCGACTTCCGCCGACAAAGGCGCGGTGCGCGACGTATCGCAAATCGAGCGTTGATTCGGTATATTACGGGCAGGAGGCCATCGGAAACGCTCCTGCCCTTTTTCTGTTTGAATCAATGTTTACGGCGAAACCGTATCCATGACTTATCTCTCAGCGATTTATTTTATTGCTTGTATCGGTTGAAAAAAAGTTTCAAGCGGGTATCTGATGGAAAAATTAGGCAAAAAGGCTGCGAAACTTTGATACCCATATGTCAGGTCGTCTGAAACCCGTTTTTCAGACGACCCGACATTGAAAAAAAGGACAAAACATGAATATCCGCATCGGACAGGGCTACGATGTCCACCAACTCGTCGAAGGCCGCGATTTGATTCTCGGCGGCGTAAATATCCCGTTTGAAAAAGGTCTGCTCGGTCATTCCGATGCCGACGCGCTTTTGCACGCTATTACCGACGCATTGCTCGGTGCGGCGGGCTTGGGCGACATCGGCAGCCATTTCCCTGATACCGCTGCCGAGTTTAAAGATGCCGACAGCCGCTTATTATTGCGCGAAGCATATAAGAGCGTGCAGGCTTTAGGCTGGTGCGTTGTTAACGTGGACACGACCATCATCGCGCAAAAGCCCAAACTCGCGCCGCACATTCCCTCCATGCGCGCCAATATTGCCGCCGATTTGGGGATTCAGACGACCTGTGTGAACATTAAAGGCAAAACCAACGAAAAGCTCGGCTATCTGGGGCGCATGGAAGCCATCGAGGCGCAGGCGGCGGTGTTGCTGCAAAAAAAGAGTAAGCAGGCAAGCACAAATGGCATGAAAATGTTAACATATACCCATCAACCGGCATCCCATTAAGGAGAAATCATGGCTACTCAAGACGAATTGAAGCGCATTGCCGCCGAGAAAGCGGTGGAATTCGTACCCGAAAAACGAATACATCGGCATCGGCTCCGGCTCGACCGTGAATATGTTTATCGAAGCGTTGGGCAAAAAGCGGCAAAAAAATCAAAGGCGCGGTTTCGACTTCTAAAAAAGTCCAGCGAACTGATGGCGCAATACGACATCCCCGAAGTATCACTGAATGATGTGATGGGGCTGGCTGTCTATGTTGACGGTGCGGACGAAGTGAACCATATGCTGCAAATGATTAAAGGCGGCGGCGGCGCGCATTTAAACGAAAAAAAGTTGTCGCCAGCGCGTCCGACAAATTCATCTGTATCGCCGACGAGAGCAAATATGTTTCGCGTTTGGGAAAATTCCCGCTGCCCGTAGAAGTGTTGCCCGGCGCACGTTCGCTGGTGTCCCGCAAACTTTTTGGCAATGGGCGGACAGCCAGAATTGCGCCTGAACTACACCACCTTCCACGGTAACCAAATCATTGATGTCTATGACTTGCATATTGACCGTCCGCTGACTATGGAAGATGAAATCAACCGCATCACCGGCGTTCTCGAAAACGGCATCTTCGCCCGCAACGCTGCGGATGTGTTGATATTGGGTACAGAGCAGGGCGCCAAAGTCATCAAACCCGGACAAAATTAAAGGCAATAAACAGCGAAGGTCGTCTGAAAACCAATTTCGGTTTTCAGACGACCTTATCATTCTCAAATTATGAAGACCACTACCATGCTCAAATGGCTGCCCGTTTTCCTGTCTGTATTGGGCGCATTGGGTTACAGCTCACGCGATACCGAACTTGTTCAATCAGGCGTTCAGATTGTTTCCGATATTACAGACAGCCGTCATTTCGGCTTAGAGGCCGTCGGTGCGCTACTGACCGATACAATCAGGCCAAAGTCGTCTGAAAAACGAAGTGGACAAGACTGGCATACATAAAAAAGCCCCCTATACTTATCACGGAAAAATCATCAAAAATCCACGACGGTGATACCCTTCATGTCATCGACGGAGACGGTGCAAAACACAAAAATCCGCATGGCGTATATCGACGCGCCCGAAATCAATCAGGCATACGGTACGCGTTCGCGTGACAACCTGATTGCCGAAGCCGTCGGCAAAAAAAGTGAAAGTACGCGTATTCGAGAAAGACCGCTACCAACGCGAAGTTGCGCAGGTATCCGTTGGGACAACCGATTTGAACCTTATGCAGCTGCGCGACGGCGCGGCATGGCATTACGACAGCTATGCCAAAAAAACAGCAAAAGCAAAACCGCCTATGCCGATTACGCCGCCGGCCAAAAGCAGGCAAAAACAAAAAAACGTAAAGGTTTGTGGAGCGGTAAAAATCCGCAAGCTCCGTGGGATTTCCGAAGGGGTGAACGCGAAGCGCAAGAAGGACGCGGAAACTCAAAATTGGAAGAAAAACTGGTTGGGGATTTGGTAAGAAGGAAATATAGTGGATTAAATTTAAACCAGTACGGCGTTGCCTCGCCTTGCCGTACTATTTGTACTGTCTGCGGCTTCGTCGCCTTGTCCTGATTTAAATTTAATCCACTATATAAGCAAGAGGTCGTCTGAAAACTTTTCAGACGACCTCTTGCTTTATTCATCCCATCGTTTAATGCAGATGCTCGTAAATGGTCTCCGCCAATGCTTTGCTGATGCCTTCGACTTGTTCCAAATCTTCTTTGCTGGCGGCAACGACGCCGCGCAGGCCGCCGAAGCGGGTGAGCAGGGCTTGGCGGCGTTTGCTGCCTACGCCGGGGATGTCGCTGAGGGATGAGGTAACGCGGGCTTTGTCGCGTTTTTGCGGTGCCCCGTGATGGCGAAGCGGTGTGATTCGTCGCGCACGGTTTGCAGGAGGTGCAGGGCGGGGCTGTTGGGCGGTAGGCGGAAGGTTTCGCCGGTGAACGGGAGGATGAGTTCTTCCATGCCGGCTTTGCGTTCGGGGCCTTTGGCGATGCCGACCAAGGGGATGTGCAGCCCGAGTTCTTCCCATACGGATACGGCGACGCCGATTTGTCCTTTGCCGCCGTCAATCAATACGACATCGGGCTATTTGACGGCCCTCGCCGTTGGCTTCGGCTTCCTGCATTTTGCCGTAGCGGCGGGTGAGGACTTCGCGCATGGCGGCGTAGTCGTCGCCGGGTTTGGCGGTGGTGATGTTGTAGCGGCGGTATTGCGAGGGTTGGATGTTTTGTTCGTCGTACACGACGCAGGAGGCGATGGTGGCTTCGCCTTGGGTGTGGCTGATGTCGAAGCATTCGAGGCGGTTGAGGTCGTCTGAATTCATGTTCAGGATTTTTTTGCCAACTCGTCGATGCGGTGTTGCTGGCTGCTTTGTTGCAGGCGGCGTTGGGCAATCGCCATTTGTGCGTTTTGTTCCGCCATTTTTCAACCAGACTTTGCGTTCGCCTATGGTTTTGGTCACGAACTGCATTTGTTTGCCGTGTTCGCCCTCCAAGGCTTCTTTCAATGCGTCGGGGACGGGGAAGTTGCTGATGATGATGTCGGGTTTGCTTTTTGCTCAGATAGTGTTGGGCGACGAAGGCTTCGGCGTAATCTTGTCCGTTTGGTTCGGGGTCGTTTTTTTGGTGTCGGGGAAAAAGCTTTTTGTCGCCGACGTGCCGCCCGCCGCGTATGCTGACCCAGTGTACGCAGACGAGGCCGTCTGAAACGGCGAGCGCGAGCAGGTCGATGTCGTTGGGGTTGTTGGGGTTTTTGCTGTCGATGAACTGGTTGCTCTGCATGATGCCGAGCGCTTGGATTTGGTCGCGGTAGCGGGCGGCTTCTTCAAATTGCAGGTTGGCGGCGGCGGTCTGCATTTTGTGTTGCAGGGTGCGGGTCAGTTCGTCGGTTTTGCCGTTGAGGAAAGTGGCGGCTTGGCGCACGCTGTCGCGGTAGTCTTCTTCGCTGATGTAGCCGACGCAGGGCGCGGTGCAGCGTTTGATTTGATACAGCAGGCAAGGACGGTCGCGGTGTTCGAACACGCTGTCTTCGCAGGTACGCAGCATGAAGACTTTTTGCAGCACCTGAATACTGTCGCGCACGGCGTTGCTGTTGGGATAGGGGCCGAAGTATTGATTCGGCTTTTTTTCAGCGTGCCGCGGTAATACGCCATCTGCGGATATTGATGTCCGCTGAGCATGAGGTAGGGATAGCTTTTGTCGTCGCGGAAAAGGATATTGTATTTCGGCGACAAGGCTTTGATGAAGTTGTTTTCGAGAATCAGGGCTTCGGCTTCGGAGCGGGTGATGGTGGTTTCGATGTGGTGAACCTGTTTCACCATCAACGCGATGCGCGGGGAATGGTCGTTTTTCTGGAAATAACCGGACACGCGCCGCTTGAGGTTGACGGCTTTGCCGACGTATAAAACGTTGCCGCCTTCGTCGAAAAAAACGGTATACGCCGGGCAGGTTGGGCAGGTTTTTTTGAGGAATAGGGGGATGTCGAAGTCCGTGGTCATGGGGCGGGTGGTAGTATAGGGGCTGGAAAGTCGGAATTATAGGGGAAACTATATTTCAGGAATATAATAAGGTCGTCTGAAAACGGGTTTTCTCAAATAGAAACCCGTTTTCAGACGACTTTACCGATATGATTGTTAACGGCGGAATTTGCCTTGATCGAAATCATCAAATGCTTCGTAAGCGGCGCGGCATTGGATGCGTTGTTCTTTATAGGGTAGCTGACGGAAAGCTTTGCGGGCTTTTTCGGTTTTCTTTCAATTCGGCACGGTTGCCTTTGTATTTGTACCATGCAGCGCGGCGGTCGAGGTACTTTTTGCAGGCGGGATGCAGTTTGCCATGTTCGGCTTGAGTTCGCGGATGGTGGCGTTTATGGGTGTCTGCATCGGCAGTTTGGGCGGAAAAAAACCCAGTATCAGTGCAATGGACAAAGTAGAAAGCAAGCCTTTTTTTGAGTAACATGACGAACTCCTGTTTGTAGGATTGAATGAAAGAACTTGACTGAAAGAATTGAAATCAAAGATAAAAAAACCATCTATACTAAGGGGAAAAAGTATAGATGGCCAAACACATTACGGGGAAAAACGTCTTACTCACTTACTCACTTCTCTCGAAGCAAGTGTTACTCAGACACGCGAATTATATAATAGTTCATGAATGATGACGTTAAGTTTAGTTAATGACATCTTAACAATCATATCATCATGTTTTTTTAAACAAATAAAAAAATCATAATGGTTAAAAATTTTTTTTGAAAAAAACTTCAAAAATTTTCAAACTGTGATGAATTTCCACTCCCCTGAGGCTAAATTTTCTACCGTTCGTCCGTTAAATTCGTCTCGATGGAGGTGTTCGACGCGGTTGCCGGCGGCGGCGACCATGCGTTTGACTTGATGATATTTGCCTTCGGTAATGGTCATCAGCAGGGTGGTCGGATTTTCCAAAACGGCTTCGGCTGCGCGGACGGTTTCGTTGTCGTCGTGCAGCAGGACGCCGTTTTTTTCAGCGTTTCACACAAGCTGTCATCGGCAGGATGCTTCAGGGTAACGCGGTAGATTTTTGGGTACTTTGTGTTTCGGCGAGGTAACGCGGTGGTTGAACTGCCCGTCGTTGGTAATCAGCAAAACGCCCGTCGTATCCGCATCCAGCCTGCCGACCGCCTGCATGTCGATATTGCGCATATGGTCGGGGAAAAGGCTGAAAACGCTGGGGTATTGCTGCGGTTTGTGCGAGGTTTCGTAATCGGCGGGCTTGTTGAGCAGGATATAAAAATAAGGCATGGGCACGACGACGATGTCTTCGCCGTCTATGCGCAGCGTTTGGACTTCGGCGGGATCGATGTCGGCTTTGGCGTCGTTGTAGACCGTATCGTTGATTTCGACACAGTCGTTTTGAATCAGCCACTGGCATTGTTTGCGGCTGCCTATGCCTTGGGATTGGAGGTATTTGATCAGTTGCATGGGAATGGCGGGAACGGGTTTCAGACGACCTAATTGTATATCAGGACTTCGCTTTCAAACGATAGAGATAAGTGGTTTCCCGATTGCGGGCGAAGGCGAGCGGGTCGGATTCGTCGGCGGCTTTGCGGTGGCGCGGTTTGGTTTTCAGAATATCGGCCACTTCTAAAGAGGTCGTCTGAAAACATTGTTCCAAAAAATCGCGGTCGCGCAGGTGCAGATGTTCCGCCAAGTCGGAAATGATTAACCACGCTTCACCTTGCGGGTTTAAATGTTGCCGCACGCCGTTTAAAAAAAGGCGGTCAGCATGGCGTTGTCGGGGGTCGTAGAGGGCGGTTTCGACGGCGGAAGTCGGTTTGGCGGGCAGCCACGGCGGGTTGCAGACGATCAGGTCGGCGCGTCCTTCGGGAAACAAATCGACGGCGTGGACGGCGACTTGTTTGTCCAGCCCCAAGCGGGCGAGATTGGCGGTTGCGCAGGCGATGGCCTTGGGGTTGGTGTCGGTGGCGGTGATTTCGGGAATACCGCGTTTGGCAAGGATGGCGGCGATGACGCCGGAACCAGTGCCGACGTCGAACGCCGTCTGAATATGTGGATTCAACGGCGCTTGGGCGATTAAGTCTAAATATTCGCCGCGCAGGGGCGAGAACACGCCGAAGGGAACATGGATTTTGCCGTCAAGCTGCGGAATGTCTATGCCTTTTTTGTGCCATTCGTGTGCGCCGATGAAACCCAAAAGCTGGTTAAGCGGCAGTAAAAAAACGGCGCGTCGTTCGGCTCGGCGTACACATCGGCAAGGGCGGCGCGGACATCGGGCGCGCGCGGGTTGCTTAACTGAAAACCCGCGCCGATTTCGACGGCAAGCATGTTCAACACACGGCTTTGCTGCGCCTGTTTCATACGGTGGGTGTGGAAGGCCGTCTGAATATCGGCGGGAGCGTTTTTTTCGTTTTTTTCAGACGACCTGCGGACGCGCTTTTTTTCATCGCCGCCAATACTTGCTTGGCGTTGTGGAAATCGCCCGTCCAAACGGTTGCCGTGTGGGCGTGGGCGTTTTTTTCAGAATATCGGTGGCATTGCTTTCATGCACATAAACCGCCTGTTTGGGCGGCTTCTGCGTGCTTTCGTTGCGCCATTCGGCAGCGGCGCGGTCGGCGGGGATAATAGGGAACATGGCGGGAAGGAGGAAGGAAAACTGACGGCAAGTTTACTATATTTCGGGAAGTATGTATTGAAAGCGGAATAGGGTTGTAATAAAGGTCGTCTGAAATTTGAAATGCGGTTTCAGACGACCTATTCTCAGTTGCATAAAATACTTTCTTTCCGCCTGCAAACGGAGTACATTTACCCCCATTGTTAACAATTTTACGGAACACACATCATGGAGAAATTTCCCAAATCGTCCAAGCTGGACCATGTTTGCTACGACATCCGCGGCCCGGTACACAAAAAAAGCCCTGCAACTCGAAGAAGAGGGCCATAAAATCCTCAAGCTCAATATCGGCAACCCTGCGCCGTTCGGCTTTGAAGCGCCTGATGAAATCTTGGTGGACGTGATCCGCAACCTGCCGACCGCGCAGGGCTATTGCGATTCCAAAGGGCTGTATTCCGCCCGCAAGGCCATCGTTCATTACTATCAAACCAAAGGTCTGCGCGACATTTCGGTCAACGACGTTTACATCGGCAACGGCGTGTCCGAGCTGATTACCATGTCCATGCAGGCGCTTTTAAACGACGGCGATGAAATCCTGATTCCCGCACCCGACTATCCGCTGTGGACGGCTGCCGCCACCTTGGCGGGCGGTACGGTGCGCCATTATCTGTGCGACGAAGAAAACGACTGGTTTCCCAACCTTGCCGATATGGAAGCCAAAATCACGCCCAAAACCAAAGCCATCGTCGTCATTAATCCCAACAATCCGACAGGTGCGGTGTACAGCAAAGAAATCCTGCTCGAAATCGCCGAGTTGGCGCGCAAACACGGTCTGATCATCTTTGCCGACGAAATCTACGACAAAAATCCTCTACGACGGCGCGGTTCACCACCACATCGCCGCGCTCGCGCCCGACCTGCTGACCATCACCTTCAACGGTCTCTCCAAAGCCTACCGCGTTGCCGGATTCCGCCAAGGCTGGATGGTGCTCAACGGCCCGAAAGAGCATGCCAAAGGCTATATCGAAGGCCCTCGATATGCTCCGTCCATGCGCCTATGCGCCAACACGCCCATGCAACACGCCATCCAAAACCGCTTTGGGCGGCTATCAAAGCATCAACGAATTCATCCTGCCCGGCGGCCGCCTGTTGGAGCAACGCAATAAAGCGTGGGAACTGATTAACCAAATCCCCGGACTTTCCTGCGTCAAACCGATGGGTGCGATGTATATGTTCCCGAAAAATCGACACCGAAATGTACGGCATCCATGACGACATGAAATTCATTTACGATTTGCTCGTGCGCGAAAAAGTCTTGTTCGTACAAGGAACCGGGTTCAACTGGATACGACCCGACCACTTCCGCATCGTTACCCTGCCGTACACCCACCAAATCGAAGAGGCAATGGGTAAACTCGAGCGCTTCTTGCAGACTTACCGGCAATAATCGAATAAGGCGAAAGGTCGTCTGAAAGCATGATTTGCGTGTTCAGACGACCTTTGTTATGCCCGTTCTGCTTGGCAAAAACAGCCTGATATGCGTATAATCGACCTTTCCCATCTGGGGGCGATCTTGGTTTCGACGGGGGTTGCAAAGCAGATGCGGGCATACCGGGGTCTCAGATTTCCCGTAAAACACTGAATCTAAATAGTCGCAAACGACGAAACTTACGCACTGGCCGCTTAAGGCCTGCCGTTGCAGCAGTTGGTCAATGGGCTGTGTAGCGCAAGCTACCGCAACGTCATTTTACATTGACTGGTTTTCCGCCGGGTTACTTGGCGGGAAATAAGATTTAAGGTAACTGGTTCCTAGAAGGCCTGTCGGTCGGCATAATAGGAACGAGATTTTAAATAGACACGACTAAGTATGTAGAACGCTCTGTAGAGGACTTCCGGACGGGGGTTCGATTCCCCCCGCCTCCACCAAGATATCCGATAAGTATCCTATACTTATCTTCATTTCTGTGTTTTTTGGCACACTATTGGCACATTTCCCATCAAAAAGCTGCTCGATTTTAGACTTTTCACGCTGCTTGTCGGCCAAGTCAATCCAGCGGGAATAGTTTTCAAGTAGCATCTTCATGGTGCTGTGTCCCATCTGCTGGGCTACCCATATGGGGTTGGCTCCGGCCATGAGGTTGAGTGTGGCAAATGTATGGCGGGTGTTGTAGGGTTTCCTGTACCTTACCCCCGCTATTTTTATGGCGTGCTGCCACGGTCTCCAAGGTACTTTGTCGTTCTCAAACGGGCTGCCGGTTTTTGGATTGATGAAAACGTATCCGCTTGCTAGTCCTACTGTTATTTGCCATTGCCTGCGTAAGGCTTCCAAGGCGCGGCTATTGAGTTCGATGTCTCGGTAGCTGTGGGTTTTAGTACTTTTCAGCTTGCCAGCCACGGATGCTTTGTTTACGCGCACGCACTGCCTCTGGAAGTCGATGTCCTGCCAAGTGAGGGCGATGAGCTCGCTGGTACGCATACCGCTGAAAAAGGCCAGTTCGAAGTAATTGTGAAACACAGGTTTGTTTTTTAGGCAGTCTAGGATGGATTCGGCCTCTTCGAGTGTGAACGGGTCGGGCGGCTCTTTCTGCACTTTGGCGTTGGCTAGATGCTGGGCGGGGTTGTCTTTTATCCTACCGTCGCGGAGCGCAAGAACAAACGGCTGCCGAATAACGGTGGCGACGTTATTGCGAGTTTTTGCGCTACAGTCTAAGGTAGCCAGCAGCCCGGCTAGGGTACTGTACTGGATACGGTCTATCGGCATGTCGCCAATTTTAGGCAGGACGTGGCTGTTGAGCATACCGCGATAGCGGGATAGTGTGGAGTGGGATAGCTGGTTAACGGTGGCTAGCCAGGCTTCGGCCATCTCACGGAAGGAGGGGCTGCGCTCCGTTTCTTCAGCCCGTTTGGAATCGGAGAAGAATTCGGCGTAGTCGAATACGCCGATGGCGATTCGGGTACATACTTCTTCCCAGAGTTTAGTAGCGTGCCGGATGTTAGCGGTGGTGGGCTTGAGCGGCAGGCTTTCCCAACATCGTTTACCCCGATACATGAACCATATTTTGATACTGCGATCGCGGATAACTACACCGGTTGGTATTCGTTTCGTTGCCATTTTTCTACCTCTTTTACGTTGATTAAGATGTGGCGGTCGGGCGCACGGTAGTAGTGGAGTCCCTCTACCCAAACACCGGTGCTGATTTTGTCCCTTAAAGCCTTTTCTGTATAGCCTGACAATTCGGCGTAACGTTTCAACTGGATTTGGTTCAGCATATTCAATCCTCCATATGAGTAATTAGGACTTGCAGTAAGTGGTCGTAGTGCCGTAGCCAACCATGTGGCGGACATCAGGTAACCTGAGTCGTCTTTCTGTTTGCATTTTTTCTCCAAATTTAAAGTTCGCCTTTAAGCGGCTTAGTCAATCCATTGCCCACGGCAGATTGTGTTCCACACAGCGTCGTGGCGGGTGATTTACCGTTGGGATAAGCAACAGTGTCAGGTGCGCATCCATTGCCTATGTCGGTACCTGCTATATTAGCAGCAAAAAGCCCTAAAATTTTTTTCAGCCCATTCTCAAAGAATGGATGAATATTGGCAGACCATATGGCGGTTTGAAACGTAGAAAAGCCCTTGTTCACTGAGTGAATAACAGGTTACTTTGGATTGGCGTAGCTGGTTATCACTATAAAAAGTACGATGGTCACAAGTGTATTCATGTAATGGAACTAGGTTCTGTTAATGCTGAGTGCCGCATGGTTTTTTTAATATAAAGTAGAAATAATATTAAATATCAATGGATTGATATTTTTGAAATGGTTTCTACCTGAGTCCTTGGCAAAACTCACTAACCGGAGAACTTGGTCAGGCACACTTCCCCATCTGTTGAGCCTAATCAAGCACCGATTGAGCGGACAAGGTTCCGATATCCTGTGCGCCGATGTAAGTATCGCTAGCGTTATCCGGACCTGGTTTATCGGCGGCTGACAAAATCAGATCAGCGTATTAGTGCAAATGGAATCCGTACAGCAGTCACTACCGGCAACTACTGTGATGCATGCCGGGTTAAAGGCACTTTAAGGCTTGCTCACAGCATATCCGCACCGATGCAGAAAGTCATACCGACGGGCAATGGGCAGATTGCCGAGACCAAGTCCGCAATCAAAAGGGGGATTGAGGCAGACAGTTTTGCTTGGCTGAAAGATGATTGCAAGAACCTGGTTCTTTCACTCAGTGAAAAGTGAAACCTAATAAAGCAGTGATGATGTATACCGACGACCGGCATCTATCTCCCCTAATGTCCGGAGGAATACCTAGGTTCGTGGTCAATCGTTTCATTGTCGATACTGTTTTCGTTACCCGCAGTATTCGTTTTGATTCAATGATATAGAGACCTTTGCAAAATTCCTTTTCCCCCGACAACCGAAACCCCAAACACAGGTTTTCGGCTGTTTTCGGCTGTTTCCGCCCCCAATCACTCCTTAATTCTACCCAAATACCCCCTTAATCCTCCCCAGATACCTGATAATCAGGCATCCGGGCCGCCTTTTAGGCGGCAACAGGCACACTTAGCCTGTTAGCCGCTTTCAACAGGTTTAAACACATCGCCTTCAGATGGCTTTGCGCACTCACTTTGAGCAGACCAAAATAGGCTGCCCGGGCGTAGCGGAATTTACGGTGCAGCGTACCGAAGCTTTGTTCGACCACATAACGGGTCTTCGACAAATATCGGTTGCGTTTGGTTTGCGCTTCCGTCAGCGGACGGTTGCGGTGGGCTTTGCGCATAATGCCATCCCGTAACTGATGCTCTTTCAGATGTTGCCGGTTTTCCGCACTGTCGTAGCCTTTATCGGCATAGACGGTCGTACCTTCGCTTAGGCCTTCCAACAAAGGCGACAGATGGTTACACTCATGGACATTGGCGGGGGTGATGTGCAGTTTCTCGATATAGCCTTCCTCATCGGTACGGGTATGTTGTTTGTAACCGAGTTTGTAGAGGCCGTTTTTCTTTGTCCAACGGGCATCTTTTGTCCTTACTCGGTGTGGTTTGGCCGCTGACTTGTCCTTCCTCGTCGACTTCTATGGCCTGACGCTGTTTGCTGCCGGCAGTCTGAATAATGGTGGCATCAATGACGGCGGCGGATGCCTTCTCTACTTTTAGGTTTTTTTCGGCCAGTTGTCGGTTAATCAGTTCCAGCAATTCGGACAGGGTGTCGTCTTGCGCCAGCCAGTTGCGGTAGCGGCATAAGGTGCTGTAATCGGGGATGCTCAGTTCGTCAAAACGGCAAAACAGGTTGAAGTCGATGCGGGTGATGAGGCTGTGTTCGAGTTCGGGATCGGAGAGGCTGTGCCATTGTCCGAGCAGGATAGCTTTGAACATGGACAACAGGGGATAGGCGGGACGGCCGCGGTGGTCTCTAAGGTAACGGGTTCTTTTGACGATTCAGGTATTGTTCGATCGGTTGCCAATCAATCACCTGATCCAACTTCAATAGTGGGAAGCGGTCGATGTGTTTGGCAATCATGGCTTGGGTGGTTTGCTGGAAGAAGGTGCTCATGAGAAATCCCCTAAATGTCTTGGTGGGAATTTAGGGGATTTTGGGGGATTTTTGCAAAGGTCTCTGGCTGTTTTTCATGCAGCCATTAAAGAATTTCGGCTTTTTTGAAAAACTGATTGCAATGAATGGCATAAAAAATCTTAAGCCCAAATCCATACCTTGTGCGCAAATTCAGATATTATGCGTGTTAGGGTTCTTTTTCAGATTAAACCAATTAACTCTCCCATAGGTTCGCATTCTATTGAATTTTCTAAATATCCAGGCTGCCAAATTTTTTTCATAACAAAAATACTATAAATTTAGGAAATTCAAGTAATTCTTCAAAGATACTTAACCAATTATAGATAAAAATCATCCGTATTCAGTATCCAAGGTTGATGTGATGGCGAGTAGTAAATTACCACGTTCTTCCCTTGGCAAGCTTTAAATCTTTTAAAAGTATCATAATGAATAGATGCTGTCGTTATTTCCCCAAATAAGGAAATACGCAGCTTCTCGCCTTTAATCTTATCCCAATCTATGCTCGATCCAGCCCAAGGCAGTTGATTTAAAGCTGAATCGATTCTCTCAGCATCAGTAATAGATAAAAAAAGTTCTTAATTTTTAATGGCATAATCCAGTTGTTTTCGTGATGTGGCTGTGTGTCACTTTAAAATCAGGTTTTGATCGGATTCTATTAACGTAACGTTTAGTCTTAACTAAATCTGCGATTTACTAATATCGCCTATTACTATTAGAAGTCTATTATCAGTTATAGTAATTTTTGTTCTCAAGTCTCATTTTTTTATGAGTTATGAATGCTAAACAAATTTGTGTATAATGCAAAAATTTGATTAGTTTCGTTATAAAGTAACTTGCTGGTTAAATAACAAAGGATAAGAAAAATGGCTTTACTAATACCCGATTTTGAGCCGATGGAAAAAAACTGCCTGGAAGCAAGGAGGCTTGGCAGGAAATTTACTGTGAGCTTGTTACGCCTATTTATGGCGGTGGTGTTCAGGCAGCCATGCCTGATGTCTTGATGCCCATTCGTGCTACAGCGATTCGTGGTCAGTTACGCTTTTGGTGGCGGCTGTTAGCTCAGCAAAAATGGAATTTGAAAGAAAAAAGTTTGCGTGAAGCGGAATTTCGTTTGTGGGGAGGTATCGGTGAAGAAGCTGCTGCGAGTTTGGTGTTTTTGCGTGTACTTGATGTATTAAATGTTAAACAGATTTCTTATTTTCAAGGCAGCTTGGATTCGTCTCTACCTTCAGATAAAAAAAGAGCGTTTGAAGAATAAGAGTAATGATTTAAAACCTTATGCTTATGTTCTTTTTCCGATGGATAGTGAGGAAAAACGTGAAAAAACGTTATTGATTAAAGAGGGTTTGACTTGGACCTTGCAATGGCGTTTGAATGAGAAGGCAAACGAAACGGATAAGCAGCAGGTTTTGGAAACCTTGCGCTGGTGGGTAAATTTTGGAGGGATTGGTGCGCGTACCCGGCGCGGATGTGGTGCGTTTGTGGTTAAGGACAGTTCTAATCCTGTTTTCAAACAGCCTTTGAGTATTGATGAAGTAATGAAGGCAGGTTGCAAATTGGTTTTGCGTCCAAGTACTGATTGTGCTTTGAAAGCTTGGAAAGAAGCGGTGCAACGATTGCGTGATTTTCGGCAAGGCAAAGAGGTTGGACGTAATCCTTCATCTGATATTAAAAAAACCTGCCGGTCGCAGCCGTTGGTCTGAACCTGATGAAATTCGACGTATAACGCGAACACATTCTGATCGGCACAAGCCGGAACATCCTGCCGGAGATTTATTTGCGCGCGGTGTATTCGGTATGCCGATTATTTTTCATTTTGTTGGTGGTGATGAACCAGCAGATACAACGTTACAGCCTAAATGTAAGGAACGTATGGCCAGCCCTTTAATTATTCGCCCTGTTTGGGATGGCAAGGGAGGTTTTTCAGGCTGCCGCATTGAGCCTTCCTTTGGATAAGGTTTTAAATGTTTCTGTCGAGTTATTAGAAAAAACAAAACAAGGGAAATGGACATCCAGTAACGCTGTGGGAGGAAAAGTAAGGCACGGCAAGTTAAGCCGTTAAGTGAAAAACGGTGGCGGTAATCCAATTGATGCGTTTTTTTGAATTATTTTACGAAATAAAAAAAGAGGAAAGCTGAAATGACTCAATACGTTTTTAACCCTATCCATCGGTCCTGTACAGGGATTCATTGCTTCGGCACGGCGGAGTCGGGATTTATGGAGCGGTTCTTGGCTGCTGTCGGAAATGGCGAAGGCTGCTGCAAAGAGTTTGTTTGAAGCCGGAGCGCAGATGGTGTTTCCGTTTGTGGATGAGACGACCAAAGACCGTTTAGAGCCTTGTGACCGGATGGATAATAATTTTTCAGTCGGCAACAAAAATTCAAGTACAGGTTGAGGCGGCTGATGATGCCGCCGTGCGCGATTTGGTCGAACAGGCGAAAGCGGCGGCACAGTCACGGTTTGAAACCATAGCACGGCAGGCGCTGCAGGATTTGAATGCGGCCTTGCGCGTTGAAATCTGGCAGATGCAACTTGATGATTATTTGGAAGTCCAGGCGGCATGGGCGCGGATAACCGAAAAAAAGGTTATTCGGATGCAAGCCAACGTGCTGCATCTGCCTTGACAGCGCGTAAGGCAACACGCGATTTTACGCCTGCACATGCGGCTGATGCTTGGGACAAGCGGTTTATGTTGCCTAAATCCTCACTGGATGGCGCACGTGAAACCGTATTGCTGGGAAAAAGCCAACGGAGATGCCGACTTGTCCGATGTAGCAAGGCGAAAGCTGGGCTTGAGCCAGTCAGAGCAGTTGGATTGTGCAGGAATTGTGAAGCGTTTGGGCGGCAATAGCGAACAGTTTACGCCCGTTACCCGTGTAGCCTCAGATGCTTGGTTGCAAGGTTTGCCTGAAGATGAGTTAAGCAACCTTTGCAATGCTTACGAACCTTTAATTGAGCTGAATTTAGCGACTCGTGTAAAGGGCAATCAAGGCATTTACGCAGATTTTTCCGTTTGATGGGCAGTTGCTGTACCGCAATCGGTTGGATGCTGCTTTGTCGGACAATAAAAAAACAGTGCGGATGCATTGAGAAAATTATTGGATATCTTAAACCCGATTTGGCACAAATATGGCGAACCATGCAGCTACTGGGTGATGTTGCTGGCAGACGGCGACCGCATGGGCGAGTTGCTGGATCGTGCGAAAACGATTGAAGAGCATCAAGCGATTACCGAAGCATTATCTACATTTGCCGAAAGTGTACCTGCGAAAATGCGCGATTCCCGGGCGCAATGTGTGTATGCAGGCGGCGATGATGTATTGGGCTTTGTCGCGCTGGATAAGGCGGTTGGTTGCGCGGATACGTTGCGGCAAGCATTTTCAGACAGCTTGAAAAAAGTGTCAGATGTTTTGAAAGCGGAAAAAGCGCCCACATTGTCCGTCGGTTTGGCGATTTGCCACATCAGCACGCCGCTCGGAAATGTACGCCGTTTGGCAAAACACGCGGAGAAAGTGGCAAAAGGCGACAATTATCCTGCCGATCAACAGCGCAATGGATTGGGGATTACCTTGTCCGTGCGTTCAGGCTCGGACAGCGATTGGCGTGTGCAATGGAGTGATGAAGCAGGTTTGGCAGCATTTAAAAAATGGCAAAACCGGTATCAGAAGAAAGAAATCAGCAGCCGTATTGCCTACGACAGCCGCGATATCTTTATGCGCACGGATTTTCCGAAATCCGCCGATTTATCCTTCGATCTGCACCAAAAATATCCGCCAAGCCGAGTTTATTCGAATGCTGGATAGGGCGCGAAATATGTCGGGTGGTGAATTGAAAGACGATGTGAAGAAAGAGCTGAAAGCCCGACTGGATGCCTTGCAACGTCAGCTTGGCAGTGAACACACCGGCGCACTCAATATCTTCGCCACCGAGTTAATCATTGCCCGCTGGCTTGCCGCCAAAACACAAAAACGATTTAGGACAGGAGGCGCAATCATGAACAGCTATTTTTTAGACGCACTTGCGCCGTTGGTGTTCCGCAGCGGCAAACCGTTTGGGGCGCAGTCGGATACCGATGACATTCAGTTTCCGCTACCTTCCGCCGCAGCAGGTTTGGTACGCACGCAAATCATGTGGCAGAGCGGCTGTGATTGGGACAGTAAAACCCAAGGCAATCGAGCCAAGTTGTCAGACGCACAAGTCGATGAATTACGCCAAATTGCCGTACAGGGCGCGTTTTTAGCGAAACAGGATATTTCAGACGACCTGAGAATCCTATTGCCTAAACCTGCCAACGCCCTGTATTTAAAAAACAAAGAGACAGATAAAACCGAACTCGTCCGTCTCGCGCCGCAAGCCTTTGGCAGCAATACAGCGGCAGATTTCCCCCAAGCCGATTTATTGCCCGTACAAATCCAATCGTCCATCAAAGGCAAGCCTCAAAGTGGCGCAACGTATTGGGATTTGGCAGATCTGCTGGCTTGGCAAAAACGGCGGGAAGTTGGTGTTTGAAGACATCAATAAACGCGGCGCACAATCGCTGCCGATTGAAACGCGTACCCATGTCGGCATAAACCGAGAAACACTTGCAGCCGAAGACGGACGTTTGTTCCAAACAGCCGCTTACGATTTTGCCGAATCTGTGCGGGAGCATCATCAGGGCTGGGAAAGCCACCGCTATGGTTTCGTGATACGCACGGCAGCCGATTTGCAAGATAACAGCGTAGTGCGTTTTGGCGGCGAAGGAAGACTGTCGCGGCTGAATAAAATTTCAGACGACGTATTCAAACAGCCCGAATACGCATATACAAACGGATTGACGCTCACTTTGCTGACGCCTGCCTTGTTTCACAAAGGGTGGCTGCCCGGCTGGCTGGACAGCCAAACCTTAACAGGCACACTCCCGCATACTAACCTCAAAGTCAAACTCCGCGCTACCGCCATCGACCGTTGGCTGCCCGTTTCAGGCTGGGATTTGCAACAGCATGCACCGAAAGCCATGCGAAAAAGCCGTTGCGGCAGGCGCAGTATATTGGTTTGAAATACAAAGCGGCAACCCGGCCGAACTCGCCCAAGCCCAATGGCAGGCATTCAGCGACAATGGACAAGACTGCCGCGACGGCTTCGGTATCGGATTGATCGGCCCGTGGCAGAGCATTTAATTTTCAAACGACCTGACAACCTATTTCATATTTTAAAAAAACAAGGAAACAAAAAAATGAACACCCTGAATTTTTCCACCTACATGCCTTATCCGCCCTCCACGTCGGCACAGGTCAAGGCATCGGCGCAGTAGACTTGCCCATCGCCCGCAGCCGCGCTCACCAATCTGCCGCTCGTCCCCGGCAGCGCGCTCAAAGGCGTATTGCGTGATGAAGCCAAAGAAAAAAATGGCATGTCAGCGAAGACGACATTCAAGCCCTGTTTGGCAGCCAAGCCGACAAAGAAAAATATTCATGCCGGTGCCGCCGCCTTTGGCGATGCACATCTATTGCTGCTTCCGATCCGCTCGTTTGCCGGAACAGTCGCCTTTGCCACTTGCCCCTTTATCCTGCAACGTTATGCACGCGATGTACGCGGGATACTGCCGGAAAGCCCTAAAGTACCCGCTTTAAAAGATAGCGCATCCGTACCGGACAACACCGTATTGCGCGTTTCAGGCAGCCAAATCGCACTGGAAGACTTGGATATCGACAGCGAAACCGGTACCGAAGCCAAACAATGGGCAGAACACATTGCCGCCGCCGTTTACCCCGAAAACACGGCAAACAGCGAAGCATGGCGCGAACAGCTCTGCCAACGCTTCATTATCCTGCCCGACAGCACATTCTCCTTCTTAGCCGATACCGCAACCGAAATCCGCATGCGCATCAGAATCGACCGCGAAACACGCATCGTCAAAGAAGGCGCGCTCTGGTCGGAAGAAAACCTGCCTGCCGAAAGCGTGTTGTACGGCATTTTAGCGATTGACAAATCGCGCCACAGCGCCAACGCCAAAAGCGCAGACGAACTCTCCGCATTGATTCCCGCAGGAGAAACCCAAATCCAAATCGGCGGCAAGCATACAGTCGGACGAGGCCTGTGTCGTCTCGTACTTTCAGACGACCTGACAAAAGGGGAATAACATGCAACACATCCGCTCGCAAAAAAATACGCCCAACGCGCATTAGGCTTGATTCAAAGAGTCAAAGAGAAAAAAACGAAAAAAAGTCAAAGAATACCGCACGCTTGCGCTGAATTTCCCCACCATGATCCTGCAATCCGGGCTTGCCCAAGCCATCGGCTTCTTACAAGCCAAAAGGCAAAGAAGAGCACCTGCTCCTACTGGCGCACATTGCCGAATTGTTGGAAGAAAACGAAAAACAGCCTGCACAAGAAAAATCTTAGAAGCAGACTTATCGCATTACCAACTCCTCACACGCAAAGCCATAGAAGCCGCCTCCAGCCTCAAACGCTACACCCAAGCCCTGCTGCCCAAACCCAAAGACGAACAAGGGGGACAATCATGACCATATCACTCATGCGGGAAAGCCTGAAAAAAACTCATTTCAGACGACCTGAAAGATGCACACGCCGGTTTGCTCATGCAGCGCGGCCTGACCGAGTGGGACAAAGACGACAAACAAGCCAAAGCAGACCTGATTCAAAAAAATCGTTAAAATTCCCGCGCCCAAAAAAAGACAGCCTGTACGCGCTCGCCTTCACACGCTGGGTGCAGGCTACCTCCGACACCAGCCGCTTTGCCACGTTTGCTGCCGGCATTTCAGGCAGGCTCTATACAGGCCTCAACAGCGCAGGCGCACTGGAAACAGGCATCAGCACCAGCCACACCTACGGCATGCCACTTATCGCAGGCTCCTCCGTCAAAGGCATCGCCCGCAGCCATGCCGAAAGCCTCGGACTGGATAAAGCCCACCTGACCGTATTATTCGGCGACGACAGCGACTCAGGCAGCCTGAAATCAGGCGCACTTGTTTGGCACGACGCATGGTTCGTCCCCGCCAACACCCCGCCCTTTGCCGCAGAAATCATCACCACCCACCACCAGGATTACTACAACGGCAAACAACCCGAAGCCGACGAAATGGAATCGCCCATCCCCAATCAGCAAATTGCCACACAAGGCAGCTTCTATTTCGTCATCGAAAGCGCACCGGGCGCGCAGGCATGGGCGGCATACGCCCAAAACCTACTGTTTCAAGCCTTGCAGACACAAGGCGCAGGCAGCAAAAACCGCATCCGGCTACGGCTATTTTACAGTTGCAGATAACGATGCCCTTGGGAAAAATCAAGCACATCCAAGAAGAGCAGCAACAAGCCCTGGCCGCGCAACAAAAAAAGCCGCCGAACTTGCCGCCATGCCCGCGCATCAGCGGTTTATCCAAAAATGGGAATCTCGTTTTTGCAAAGCAAACGAGCTTAAGCGTAAACAATCATGAGCACACAAAACTCTATGAAGAGTGGAAAACAGATTTGGAATCTGTTACTGATAACCCCGTTTACAGCGCCGTCGAAAAAGCCGAAATCGCCAAGTTAGTCGATAAGATAAGAAAGGAACACAAAAACTGGTTGAACAACAAAAAACGCAAAGATGCTTTAACTGACATCTTAGAGAAGCTGCGCGGCGAATAGATTTTTCGGCTTTTATCGAAGCCAAAGCTTTTCAGACGACCTAAAGCCGCAAAAACGGTTAAAAAAATCGTTGTCGAATGCAAAGCAGATGGCTATAATCCGAAACACAAGTTTTTCCGACGGATAGCGAAAAGTCTGTCTTTCGGCTGCTCTTTTCAGTTAAGGTTTTATTAAATAATGTCTTTGTTGGTTAAGGAAAAATGCTAACTTTTCTTAACTAGATAGAAGATTGAAAATAATGAAATTTTTTGACTGAGTGCAGTCGGAAGACTTGCCCCACTAATCGGGGATTAAGACCAATTGACCGGCTTTAACATCCCAGAAGTCTTTCGTCGGAAGACTTGCCCCACTAATCGGGGATTAAGACTTTTTCTTCGTCGTAACTGAAACCTTTTTCAGGTCGGAAGACTTGCCCCACTAATCGGGGATTAAGACACGTACATTACGTCCAATCCGGCGACGTGATGAGTCGGAAGACTTGCCCCACTAATCGGGGATTAAGACATCACTTTACCCACGCGTTTGCGGGCGTTCTTCGTCGGAAGACTTGCCCCACTAATCGGGGATTAAGACGAAAGAAATCACGGTTGTCGATAGTCAAGATGTGTCGGAAGACTTGCCCCACTAATCGGGGATTAAGACGCTGTAACGTAGCCAAAACGATTGAGTTCTTGAGTCGGAAGACTTGCCCCACTAATCGGGGATTAAGACAAGTCGCTTTAGGCTTAACGATTAGTTTGGCTAAGTCGGAAGACTTGCCCCACTAATCGGGGATTAAGACTGACGAGGATGGGTAATATCAGCAATAGACATACGTCGGAAGACTTGCCCCACTAATCGGGGATTAAGACGTAATTTGGTCCGATACGATGCTCCAATGTGGTTTCGTCGGAAGACTTGCCCCACTAATCGGGGATTAAGACGTTGAACCTTTCGCCGCTGTAGCATGAGCACCGATGGGTCGGAAGACTTGCCCCACTAATCGGGGATTAAGACGAACAATGAGAGTACCATTAAAAGGGACCTCAGTCGGAAGACTTGCCCCACTAATCGGGGATTAAGACTGATACTTGCAACATTAATTTGGTAAGTTTGTACGTCGGAAGACTTGCCCCACTAATCGGGGATTAAGACATGTGTCTCTGCTAATTTGACACAAACCTGTTTAGGTCGGAAGACTTGCCCCACTAATCGGGGATTAAGACGTTAACCACCGAATGAAAATACAACTACTGTAAAGTCGGAAGACTTGCCCCACTGATCGGGGATTAAGACTTTTTCGGGTTTTCCTTGAAGCCTCTCTGTTTCAGTCGGAAGACTTGCCCCACTCAACGGGGATTAAGATTCCTTGGCAACCCGGTCATAACCATAGAAGCCAAAGTCAGAAGACTTGCCCCACGTATCGGGGGTTTCAATCTTTTCAGACGACCTCAAGCCTGGGTCGTTTGAAAACGTAGGTCGGATTCTTGAATCCGACAAATATTCCGACGTTTTTACATAGCAAAACAGCCTTGATATTGCATCAAGGCTGTTTTTTTGTTGAGCGGAGGGTTTGTGTGAGTTCGGGGTCGTCTGAAAGGCGGCTTTGCGCTTACAGTTTACCCACGCCGCCCAAGATGATGCCTTCGGGCAAGGCGGGTTTGCCCAGGGCATGGATTATGCTGCTGTTGGACAGGGGATAGCAGCGTAAATTGTCCTGCTTGGCGTTGAGCATTTTGCAAAGTGTTTCAAAGCATTGCCTTGCTTGATCACTGCTGCCGATGTGCAGGAAAACGCTGTTTTGCAGGGGGATGGCGTGCTGTATTAAATAGCGGTGTGCTTTTCGCAGGCGGCGAGGGTCGGCGATGTCGTAGGCGATGAGGTGGCGCATTTTTATTCTAAGGTGGTAAGTCCGCTTAATTGGATTTCAGGCTGTCCACTGTATTGGGAGAGGATGGCCAGATAGTCGGCGCAAAGCTGGTGGATATGGATCCGCCATTGCTTGGCGGTTGCTTCGTAGGCTGGATAAAAATTTGATGCGTGCGTTTTTTTGCTCATCAGGCAGCCTTGCGCGGTGGTTGAAAAATCCTCCGGTGTCAGGGTTTCTTGATGAAACAGGGAAAGCACCCAGACATCGCATAGGCTGCGCAGGTGTTCCAATAAATCGCAGGCAAGGGATTCGCGACCGTGTTCGGGCTGGTGGTAGTAGCCGATAAAGGGGTCTAATCCGCTTAGGTAGAGATGTTTGACGATGTCGAAGTGCAGCAGGGTGTAGGCGAGGGACAGGGTTGCGTTGAGCGGGTCGCGCGGCGGACGTTTGTTGCGTCCCGTAAAGTGCCAGTTTTCGGGCAGTACACTTGCCCATGCGCTGAAATAACGTGCGGCGGCAGCACCTTCTATGCCCCGCAATGCGGCAATGTCGGGGCTGCTTGAAATGGCATCGACAAGGTTTGCCAGGGCTTGGCTGTGGTTGTTCAGGCAAGCTGCATTCCGATTGTCCGAACATGCCATTTGCTGCAAGTGCTGCTGTTGTGCGGATAACTTGGCGGCAACAGTGTTTCGGGCGGCGGCAAGGCTTGCTGCCTTATCCTGCGACAGGGCGTGTTGCGCGACACGTCTTTTTCCATCCAGTTTCCAGTTGGGCAGCATGAGGGCAGGGCGGTTTTGCCGCCCATTTAATATGAGTACGCCGACGCCAGCTTCGCCCAGTTTGCTTAAAACCTTTGCCGATAGGGTTATATCCCCGCGTATGCAGACTCGCTGTAAGACTTTGAGCGGTACGGTTGCTATACGTCCATCGTTCTCGTAACACACTAAAGCATCGCCGTCTGCTCGCAGGGTAAGGTTTTTGCGGTCTAGGTAGAGCGTGGTCATGAATTTGCCTTTCGGATTGAAGCTATACGGGTATAGGCATGAGGGAGGCGAATATCCTGTCGACAATCTTGCCGATGCAAAATTTAATAGCCCATTTCAAAATTGCTAGCCACATGGTTTTCTCCTTATTTTGTTGATGTTTCGTTGACGGTCACGACTGCGCTTATGGCGATGCCGAATAGGCAGACTATTGCGGCAAGTTTCGGATTTTTTTGCGCAATGTCTTTGACGGTTACAAAAAAATCGTGTCTAGGTTTTGCATCTTTTTTTCCTTTCCGTGTTGTTGTTTGTGTAATGTTGTAGGCGGTTTCAAATACTAAAACCACCATAAAAACATCGTAGCGAAGCGGTTTGGTTGTGCTAAATAGCCATTCATTGTCTGACTGACTTAAGGCGAGATAATGCAGCGTATCATTTGAATCCAATAATTCACTCAATTTGCCGTTAAGTTGCATTAATTCGTCTGCGGTCAGCCAGCATTCAAATAAGGATTTCTGCATACCTACCGCATAGCTTTGCAATAAACGGCGTACGCGTGCTTGGCGGCGGGGGGCAAGTGATGTCGTAAGCAAAAAAAGATAGTGTTGGCGCATTGGGACTAATAAAGAAAAAGCAACGTTGTCGAAAACAACGAAGTGAATTTTAGGCTTATGCGGCGTGAAATACTAAGAACACAAATTTGTTTTTCCGTATCAGCTCGTTTCGCTATTCTGGCGGTTGCATCCTTGTCCCGAAGGGTAGGATTGTTTTTCATTCTCTCTATTTCGCATTTTTCAGGTCGTCTGAAACGCCGTATCATGCCATTTTTTATTTGTCTGTCTGCCATGAATCCGCTTAATCTTCCTTCGGAATTGCCCATAGCCCGTTATCGTTTGCAAATCACGCTGACGCGTGATTTGCAGCTGCCGCCTTATGCGGCTTCGACCTTGCGCGGGGTGTTCGGGCATGCGCTTTTGGCTGCCGCCTGTACCTGCGACACGCCCCAAACGCCGCATCTTCCCGATTGCCCCTACGCGCAGATTTTTCGAGCCGGCACCTTGTGCCGACTTGCCCAGCAGCATCCGCCAAAGTCCGCCGCCGCCTTATCTGATCGAGACGCCGCTGGTCGCGCCCACGCATTTTCCGGCGGGCGCGGGGTATGCGTTTGATTTTGTGCTGTTCGGCAGGGCGCGGCACAGCCTGCCTTTGATTGCCGCCGTCTTTGCCCAGGCTTTTGCCAAAGGGTTGGGGGCAAACAATGCGGGCAAGGGCGAATTGAGCGGCATTGCGATACAGCAGGCGGACGGCAGTTTTCTGACGATTAGCGAACGCGGCAGCCCCATCGCGCTGCACGACAACCATATCAGGCTGCCCGAACGCTATCCCTCCCAAGCGCATATTCAGCTGCTGACGCCTCTGCGTATCCAGCAAAAAGGCAGGATTTTGCGGGAAACCGAACTGACGCAGGCGGTTTTCCTGCGCCAGCTCCTGCGCCGCTATCTGACGCTTGCCCATCTGCACTGGGGCAACAATGCAAACGCTGCCGAGCTGTCCGCCCAAATCGGCGGACAAGGTGTCCCGCCCCGGCTTTCATGGCACGAACACCGCCGGTTTTCCAACCGTCAAAAGCAGATTACGCCCCTTAGCGGCGCAATCGGGACATGGCAGCTGACCGGCCTTCCGCCCGCCTTCTCGCAAATGCTGTATATCGGGCAATGGCTGCACTTGGGCAAAGAAACCGTATTCGGCAACGGGCAATACCGCATTATCCAAGCAGCTTGACAATACGTCCGACGCAAAAAAACAGCCTTGATGGAACGAACCATCAAGGCTGTTTGATTTTTATCCCCGATGAGAGGGGCAGGGTTTTCCGATATTTTCAGACGACCTTGGTTTGAGGTCGTCTGAAAAGCTTTAAGCATGATACGTGGGGCAAGTCTTCTGATACAAGAGCGGTTATTTATGCTGAAAGGTATTAAGGTCTCAATCCCCGATTGGTGGGGCAAGTCTTCCGACTGAGGCTTTGGTTGAAAAGCATGCCGCTTTGCAACGTCTTAATCCCCGATTAGTGGGGCAAGTCTTCCGACGAAGAGGCCACTTAAGGGCCGCTTCATTCAATAGTCTTAATCCCCGATTAGTGGGGCAAGTCTTCCGACGTATTGCACGGGCAAAGGCGCGTTTGAAATGAGTCTTAATCCCCGATTAGTGGGGCAAGTCTTCCGACGTAACCAATCTGTAGTGATGGGGCCGCACGCCATGTCTTAATCCCCGATTAGTGGGGCAAGTCTTCCGACCAAACACGGGCGCGGCATTACACAGATATGGTTCAGTCTTAATCCCCGATTAGTGGGGCAAGTCTTCCGACTTCATCTACGACCATATTCGTCAATACAGTAAAGTCTTAATCCCCGATTAGTGGGGCAAGTCTTCCGACTAAACAATTTAACCGCACTGTGGAAATGTTCCGTCTTAATCCCCGATTAGTGGGGCAAGTCTTCCGACGACAGAAGTTCGCAAATTCAAAGGCCCTTGAGTGGTCTTAATCCCCGATTAGTGGGGCAAGTCTTCCGACACGAACATAAAGCTCATATTAAGGCTGGTGTACGTCTTAATCCCCGATTAGTGGGGCAAGTCTTCCGACAGATTCAGCATGGTGATTTGGATAACATCTCTCCGTCTTAATCCCCGATTAGTGGGGCAAGTCTTCCGACTTACAATACACCACGTTACGACATTGGGTTCCTTGTCTTAATCCCCGATTAGTGGGGCAAGTCTTCCGACAAAACCAAGAGGGCGAACAGGACAACCCAAAAGCGTCTTAATCCCCGATTAGTGGGGCAGGTCTTCCGACTCAGCCAAGCCGATTATAACTGGTGGGAGAAAGGTCTTAATCCCCGATTAGTGGGGCAAGTCTTCCGACCAAACAAGGCCTCGAAAAACTGCGCTCTATGTTTGTCTTAATCCCCGATTAGTGGGGCAAGTCTTCCGACGTAGCCATTCTCGCCGCTGTCGCTGCCGCCAATGTGTCTTAATCCCCGATTAGTGGGGCAAGTCTTCCGACAAACGTGAAGATGTATGTTCCGACGTGGAAGAAGTCTTAATCCCCGATTAGTGGGGCAAGTCTTCCGACTGCACTCGGTCAAAAAAATTTCATTATTTTCAATCTTCTATATGGTTAAGAAAAAGTTAGCATTTTTTTCCTTAACCAACAAAGACATTATTTAATAAAAACCTTAACTGAAAAAGAGCAGCCGAAAGACAGACTTTTCGCTATCCGTCGGAAAAACTTGTGTTTCGGATTATAGCCGTCTGCTTTGCATTTCACAATGTTTTTTTTAACATTTTCAGACGACGTTTCCATGGCCAAGAGTCTTCGATGTCAGCTTGTCAGGGCTTTCAGTGCTTCTTTGTCGCGGGCGATGATGATTTGGATGTTTTTTTGGCGGCGCAGTTGCGCTCAAATTCCGTCCATTGTGGTTTTTTACGTTCTTCTTTTTGGTAATCATTTTTGGATTTTGGGCGACAGAATCAGGACGCGGCGTACTTTGCCCATGTTGAGGCTTTGGTCGATCACTTGCCTTAGCGGGTCTGCCAGCTTGCTTTCGGAGCTTAAATCGGATTTGAGTTCGCAAAAAATCAGTTGGTTTTTACGGAACAGCAAAATGTCGGTTTCGTTGCCCTGACTTTCTCCTTGTATCAGTTGCAAACCTGTCTCCAGTTCTTCGTCTTTCACGCCGTTTTTCTTTAAACCATGTGTAAATGAGTTGTTCAAACCAGTCGCCGCTTATCCATTTTCTCCAGTCGTGAATTTGTCGGGCTATTTGGCTGTTTTTGTTGTATTTGGTGGGCAGGATCAGTCCTTTTTCGTCCAGGCGGATGCGGTCTTGCGGGTCAATCAGGTTGATCAGCCTTTGAAGGAAGGGTTTGAGTTCGTCGGGTTGTGCAAGCCCGAACGCTTGCCATTCGAGCAGGATTTCTTTTTGGTCTTTGGGATATTTTTTTGTGTCCATGCGTTTTTCCAATACGGGCATAACGGCGGGGAAGAGGTTGCCGTTTTCAGGCTGCTGCATGCTTTGGGCGGCAAAACGCATTTGGGCAAGGGGCAGGCTGTCGGGATGTTCGATAATGGGGTTGGGGTTGTGTTTTTTTGATTTCGTCGGCGTAGAGCTTCAAGCTGTCGCGCAGGGAGAATCGGTCGGATAGGACGATTTCGCCCAGAAATGCCAGGTTGTCGGGATTGAGGCGGTCTATGTGGATTTGGTTGCTGTCGCGTTGGAAGGCTTGGTAGTGCAGCTCCTGCCATATGCCGGTTTGGGCGGCGAGCAGTTGGGACAGGATTTTTGTGCCGCCTGTGATGTTGAGTATGGCGTTGTGTGCAATGTGGTGTTCGGTGCAGTAGGCTTTGAAGACGGTATCCAGCCACATTTGGATTTCTTCGGTTCGTTCGCCGATGAGTTGGCTGTCGCTTTGAAAGCCGATTTCGTGGATTTTGCCGTTAAATTGTTCGCTTTGCTCGAGCGTGTTTTTTTGAAACGGGTATGTGCGTTTTTTTACCGGCTATCCAGCCGGTGACGATGAGATGGACGTTTTGGGGCTGTAAATCGAGGCAGGCGCGGTATTCGGCGATGTTGTGTTCGGAAAGGATGATGAAGTAGTGTGGAATTTGGGACATGGCGGTCTCGCTTTGTTTGGGGGATTGGGGTCGTCTGAAAAAGGTGTGTTGTGTCGGGGTGCGCTTTTTTTATTTGAAGTTAAAAGGCAGGCAGGCTTTCAGCGCAGCAAGCAGTTTTTCGGGTTGTGCTTCGCTTTTTCTGCAAGGTCTGTAAGGCTGCGTGCGGCGCTTGGGGGAACGCGGTTTTCAGACGAGCAGCTTCGGCGGCAATGGAGTAGGGGCTGGATTTGCCCAGTTCGAGCCGTTCTGCCAATACGGCAGTCGTCAGCGCAATCCATTGCAGGGTCAGGCCGTCTGCTTCTTCGTCTCAGGGCATGGTTAAAGGCTTCGGCGGCAATGATGTCGTTGCCTGCAAAATGCGCCAACCAGCCGCGCCACAGGTGGATAAGCTGCCATGGGTGTCCTGCTTCGCTTTGCCAGTGGGCTTGATTGTACAAATAGGTTTTTTGCGCGGATGTGGTTTTGCTGCGGATAGGCGGCAAGCAGGCGCAATAAGGCATGATGGGTAAAGCGGTCATTCGGGTTGATTGAAAAATTTGTTGGCGGCTTTGTCTAAGTCGTTTCCGAAAACAGATGTGGCGAGCGGCTGTATGTTTTCCCATGTTTCGCCTGCGTCCAGGGCGTTGTGCAGCCGGTATAGGCGGGTTTGACGGATGTCTTTTTGTGCTGCGGCAGGGTCGGATAGTTTTTTTCAAATGTTTCAAGTGCTTGGGTAAAAAAATGATGCGGCGGCTTTGGTGTTCGCCCGAGAAGGCGTGTATCTGTCCCATGCCTGATAGAAGCCTGCCGTATTGCTGCCGACCGACGGCGATTTCAGGCAGTTTGAGCGCGTGTTGCAGAATTTGTTCGGCGTAGTCGAATTCGTATATGTTGGTGGTGGCTACCGCCAGGCGGTTGTATACCTGCGCGACTTCGGGTGCGGCTTCGTATTTCAGTTGGTTGCCCAAATCAAGCAGGGTTTTTGTATGACTTCCAGACGCATTCTGCCTTGATGGTTGTCGGCGGCAAGCCGGGCTGCTTGAAAACGCAGTTGTAATAGTGGCGGCAGTTTGTTTTCTGCCGGGGCGTAGGTTTGCAGCCAGCCTAAGATTTCATCTAGGGCTTGGGGGTGGTAGTCTTTTTCGTTTAGGCGTTGGCGGACTGTCTGTAGGTAGTTTTGCCAGATTTCGGGCTGTGTTCGACAGCGTTCGCCCAATTGCTGCATGGCTTCGCGTAAGAGGCTGTGTTCGGGTTCGCCGGACAGGGGCGCAGACTGCTTGAAACCAGTCGTGCGACGACAGGGCAGTTTTGCCGTCGAGTGCGGCATAAATGCGTTCTAAATCGCCGCTTTCCGGGGTAAGGAAACAATGTCCTTTGAATTTGGCTTTTTGTCAAACGTTGTTTGGCGGACGAACCGCCCCAGCAGTGCGCCAGTGCATCAACATGGGCAAGATAGGGGTGTTTGCCTTTGGGGGCGATTTCCAGTGACAGGTGCAGCTGGCTGAAACGGGCTTCGTCTATGCTTTTGCAATTCGCTTAACAGCAGTTGTTTTAAAACCTGCAAGTCGGTGTCGGCATTAAAGCCGCCGCGTTGTTCGATAAATACGTGTACCTGCTTGCTGCCTTCGTTGGGTAGCGGCAGCAGGCGCAAAGGCAAGTTGCAGTAAACGGTACACACCGCTAAACCAGCGCGGGCGGTTGAATGAAAGCGGGTCTTTGGCCGTAATGCCCAATACGCCTACCGGCTGCGAGAGGATGTTGTTGATGACTTTGTCCAGCAGCTCGGGCTTTTCTTCAGCGGCGTGGAATGTTTCGGGCAGTTTGTCCAATTTGGCTCTGCCTTGCGGAATGGCAAGCGCGACATAGCGGCCTAAGCTGTAGTCGTCGATGGATAAATCCTCCGCCTGCTCAAATTCCATGCCTGTTTCGTCAATGACGATTTCCCAGTTGGAATGTGCTGGCAGGTGGCGCAGGCTGTTGGGATGATGTTGGGTAAATTGGGGTGGTCGTACCAGGCAGCCTTGTGTGGGCGTGAAGGATTTTCTCTTGTCTTTATTCTTGTTGAGCTTGCCCAGTTTGATGGCTAAGTGTTTTTTTGATGCGTTGGCTTAGTTCGGGACGGGCTTGCTGCTCATTAAACCAAGCGTTTAGAGCTGTCTGGTTGTCTTTTTTGAATAGGGTTTCTAATTCTTGCGTCAGCTGATAGGCGTGTTCGCCCTGTTTCTTGTTTTTTTGAGCGGAGTTTGACAATTCAGTACCACGTTGTGCCGCAAGGTAAAGCAGTTCGTTTACTTTTTTTCTTGATAGTCTTTGTTGTCTAAGAGCGTGTTCATAGTCTTCGTAGCAGGACTCCCAAGAAAGCCAAAGCTACCATTTGCAGACTGGTACTCAACTTACGCTCGCAGTTTTTCCAAAGCCGCCTGTTCTTTTCCAACCAGGAAAAGCTGCGCTCTACTACCCATCGCTTCGGCAATACTGCAAAACGGTGCAATTCGTTTCGTTTGGCAATCTCTACCTCCGCACCAATCAACTCCTGTACCGACGAAGCAAATGCCTTACCCGTGTAACCACCGTCAGCAAGGATTTTTTTGTATCGCACCAAGATTATCCCGCCCACGTTCCAATGCCACCAGGCAGCCTTTTTCTATCCGTAACATCCGCCGTCGTTACCGCAAGGGCATGCGGCAAACCTTGCGTGTCAACCGCTATATGTCGCTTGATACCGCTAACCTTCTTGCCCGCATCGTAGCCTTTTTTTCCATGGCGGTATCCGTGTTCTTCACACTCTGCGCATCAATAATCAGGAAAGTAGTTGCTTCATGGCGCCCCTGCTTGCAGCGCTCCGCAACTACCTGATTTTTTTTAATGCTTCCTCAAGGATGCTGATGCCACTCTCGCGTGGTTCGGTCTATCTCTGGAAGTAGGAATGCACGGTGCGCCATTTGGGGAAGTCGCCCGGCAAAGCGCGCCAGGAGCAGCCAGTGCGTTGCAGGTAGAGAATGGCACAAAAGACATCGTACAAGTCCACCTGGCGTGGCGCTGTGCGTTTACGGGCACTTTCCAGCAGGGGAAGGAGAGGCGCAAATTGCTCGCGACTGATATCGCTTGGGTAGGTTTTTCTGTTCATGCCGATAGTTTACAGCAGAGGCTGAGACAATGAACACGTTCTAAGCCCCAGGCGGCGAATTTGAATATTTCAAACAATAGTGTGTTGTCTGTCATGTTACCAGGCGGATTACTGGACTGTTTGATTTGTATTTGTTGGGGAGGGGTTGTTACTGCCTGTTGTTCTTTTTTAGGCTGTTCGCGGGTAGATAACAGCTGATTGAAATCTACAGATTGCCGTGTTTGTCCGTCCAACCACTGTTGTCTGCCCTGTGAGATGAAAAAAAGCGGCTTTGGGAAAAAAACGCTGCCATGCCGCACTTAATAATGGAACGGGCGTCTCTGGCAAACACAAAAATACAATCGGCTGCTTGGAAGCGATTTAGGCGCTCTGATGTGTTTGCAAATTGAATGCCGTATCGTTGCCAATCGGGAATGGCGGAGGCCAGTTGCTCGGCAGTGCAAAGGGCAATGATGGTTTGGGACATGTAAGACTCCATGTAAAAGTGGAAATAGGGCTGGCAGCTTAAAAAATGATTTTTTGTTACCCTACAATTTCAATTTTTTCGACCGGCACTTTTAAATAATATGTAGGCGTTGTTTTGCGCGTACCTGTGCTAAATACGCCGTATTGTTCTGCAACGTATTCTGAAAAGTTCTCCATTAAGATGAGACGGAGTTTGGAAGGTAGTTCGCGCAAACTTTTGCAATGCGCTATTGCGCGCCTGCTCTAACAGCTCTTGACGATTCGGAGCATTTTTGAGAGATGGTTCGTTGATTTGCATGATGTCCCAATAGCATGTTTGAAAATCATCCAGTTCGGGATATACGCCAAGCTGCCATTTGTTGTTTTTAATGTTGTCATAGCAGGCTGCTTGGTTTATCAGCTTGATGTTTTTTTATTTTGTAAATGAAACCGTGCTAATGCGGTATAGGCAAAAAAGTAGCGTTTGTCGGCTATTTTAATGGGTTTGTCCTGCCCAAGTTGAATGGTGCAATTTTTGATATTTAAAATGATGCGGTCAGCTTTTAAATTGTTTTGTAGGAGTTGTACTGCTTCAGAGTAGCTCACATTATTCTGCGCCAAATTTGGCAAACCGTAACTCATGCGTACAAACGGAATTTCTGCCTGCATTACTTTGGCTTCACGCGTATTAATGGTTTCTGTGCAATTAGGGTCGTACGGCTTTTTGGAAATATAGTTGTCGTAATGGGTCGGATAGAAAAAAAGCGGGTTGTTTTCAAATCCTTCGGTAACCAGGACGTGCGACAGCTTATCCTGCGGACGACCAAACAAAAGATAGTGCATAACCAATATAAAATCCCATGGATTTTCGTCCGCCTGCGATCGAAACGTGTAGCTCGGTCTTATCATCGGCGCATTGTTGGCGGATAAAATTCACAATCATATCCGCTGCCAAATTGTTTTCTTCAGGTGTGCGGATATCACTCAGTTTTTCGCCGTCGGCATCGTGGATAACATGGATGTTCCGTTCGCCGAACTGAATTTCAGGCAGATTGTAATCTTTGCAAAGGCGCGTGAAAAAGCCGTCTTCCCCAAAGCAAATTACGAACGATATTGTTGTAGCCGGTTTGTGTGGTCAGTACAAAAATTTCATCAGGCAGCCAATTTTGCTGCGTATACAGGGCATAGACGGTTTCGGTCAAAATTTGTGGCGACATACCGGTAACAGCAACTAAAACTCTGCGTTTGTATTTCATTGCACTCTCCTTGATTGAGATTTTTTAGACAGCCTGAAAAATTATTCGGTGATTTTTTTGACTTCAAACCGTTGCAAGGTTGCGCCTGCGGCAGACATGGCTGCTACAGTATGCTCGTTGCCTCGTTCTGCAAACTGCTGGGGCAAAATTAAAAAATAAAATTTGGCACCGCGATGGCACACTTCTGCAGCCAAGTCCAAGGGCAACGTTCCTAAAACAACATCACCCGCTTGAATTCTTGTTGCGTCCAGGTGTGAGGTAAATTCATCTATTTGCCATTGCGGTTGCTGTTTTATCCATTCAATCGCGCCTGTATGACGAGAGACGAAGTAGGTAGTCATGTGTTCTCCTTTTGATCAATATATTATTCTAATGCAGAGAATTTGAGGTTGGGTAGAGGGAGACCTTTGCAAAATCCCCCCAAAATCCCCTAAATTCCCATCAAGACATTTAGGGGATTTCTCATGAGCACCTTCTTCCAGCAAACCGCACAAGCCATGATTGCCAAACACATCGACCGCTTCCCATTATTGAAGTTGGATCAGGTGATTGATTGGCAGCAGATCGAACAATACCTGAATCGTCAAAGAACCCGTTACCTCCGAGACCACCGCGGCCGTCCGGCCTATCCCCTGTTGTCCATGTTCAAAGCCGTCCTGCTCGGACAATGGCACAGCCTCTCCGATCCCGAACTCGAACACAGCCTCATCACCCGCATCGACTTCAACCTGTTTTGCCGTTTTGACGAACTGAGCATCCCCGATTACAGCACCTTATGCCGCTACCGCAACTGGCTGGCGCAAGACGACACCCTGTCCGAATTGCTGGAACTGATTAACCGACAATTGACCGAAAAAGGCTTAAAAATAGAGAAAGCATCCGCCGCCGTCGTTGACGCCACTATTATTCAGACCGCCGGCAGCAAACAGCGCCAGGCCATAGAAGTCGACGAGGAAGGACAAGTCAGCGGCCAAACCACACCGAGTAAAGACAGCGATGCCCGTTGGATAAAGAAAAACGGCCTCTACAAACTCGGTTACAAACAACATACCCGTACCGATGAGGAAGGCTATATCGAGAAACTGCACATCACCCCCGCCAATGTCCATGAGTGCAACCATCTGTCCCCTTTGTTGGAAGGCATTGCCCGAAGGTACGACCGTCTATGCCGACAAAGGCTACGACAGTGCGGAAAACCGGCAACATCTGGAAGACCATCAGTTGTTAGACGGCATTATGCGCAAAGCCCACTGCAACCGTCCGCTGACGGAGGCGCAAACCAAACGTAACCGATATTTGTCGAAGACCCGTTATGTGGTCGAACAAAGCTTCGGTACGCTGCACCGTAAATTCCGCTACGCCCGGGCAGCCTATTTTGGTCTGCTCAAAGTGAGTGCGCAAAGCCATCTGAAGGCGATGTGTTTGAACCTGTTGAAAGCGGCCAACAGGCTAAGTGTGCCTGTTGCTGCCTAAAAGGTGGCCCGGATGCCTTATGTATGAGGTATCCGGGGAGGATTAAGGGGGTATTTGGGTAGAATCAGTGGATATTTGAAACGAAAACAGCCGAAAATCTTTGTTTAGGTTTCGGCTGTTGGGGGAAAAGGAATTTTGCAAAGGTCTCTATATCATTAATACAGCCAAAAAAACCGACATAGGTCAAACAACAAGATGAAAAACCGATACAGGCCGTCTGAAAAAACAGCCTGCAAAAACGGAAATCAATGATCGCTCGCTTCGGCCGCGCCTACCCCCGTCATCGAACGGACGTACTGCGCGTCAAAACCCGCCTTGTCACAGCCGGCCTGTTCCGATTTGTCGGCCAGCGACACCAGCCAGGCCACGATAAAGGCCAGCGGGATGGTAAACAGCGCGGGATTACCGTAGGGGAAGACGGGTTTGTCGTGATGCAGCACACTCACCCACACGGTCGGCCCCAGCACAATCAGCACCAGCGCACCGAGCAGCCCCGCAAAACCGCCCGCAATCGCCCCGCGCGTGGTCAGCCCCTTCCAAAACATACTGAGCATCAGCACGGGGAAATTGGCCGATGCCGCCAACGCGAAAGCCAACCCGACCATAAAGGCCACATTCTGATTCTCAAAGGCCATCCCGAACACAATCGCCGCAATGCCCAAAGCCAGCGTGGCCGCCTTGGAAACCCGCATCTCTTCGTGCTGCGTGGCCTTGCCCTTGCGGATGACCGAAGCGTACAAATCATGGCTTACCGCCGATGCGCCCGACAGCGTCAGCCCGGCCACCACCGCCAGAATCGTGGCGAAGGCAACGGCCGAAATAAAGCCCAGCAGCAAATCGCCGCCCGTAGCCCCGGCCAAGTGCACCGCCGCCATATTCGTGCCGCCCACCATTTCATACACGCTTTTGCCTTCTTTGAAAACCTGCGTGAAAAACTGCGGGTTGTCGCGGCTCAGGAAAATAATCGCGCCAAAGCCGATGATGATCGTCAGCAGGTAGAAATAACCGATAAGCCCCGTAGCCACCACCACCGACTTGCGTGCTTCTCGCGCATCAGGCACGGTGAAAAAGCGCATCAGAATGTGCGGCAGCCCGGCCGTGCCGAACATCAGTGCGAAACCGAGCGACAGCGCGTCCACCGGGTTTTTGACCAGCCCGCCGGGCGACATGATTGCCTCGCCCTTTTTCATGCGCCGATACGGCCTGGCCGAACATGGTTTCCAGATTGAACCCCGCATGTTGCAACACAAAAAAACGCCATCAGCGTCGCCCCGCCCAGCAGCAACACCGCCTTAATCATCTGAACCCATGTCGTTGCCAGCATCCCGCCGAACAGCACATAGGCCACCATCAGCACGCCCACCAGTATCACGGCGGAAAGGTAGCTCATGCCGAACAAAAAGCTGAATCAGCTTGCCCGCACCCACCACCTGCGCGATTAAATAAAGAATCACCACCAAAAAGCGAACCTGCGGCAGAAAACACCCTCACCGGCGTTTGTTTCAGGCGGTAGGCGGCCACATCCGAAAACGTGTACCGTCCCAGATTACGCAGCCGCTCAGCCACCAAAAACAGCACAACAGGCCAGCCGACCAAAAAAAGCCCGTGGAATAAATCAGCCCGTCGTAGCCGCTGGTAAACACCATTGCCGAAATGCCGAGAAAAAGACGCGGCGGACATATAGTCGCCCGCAATCGCCAGCCCGTTCTGCGTGCCGGAAATCCCGCCGCCGCCCGTATAGAAATCCTTGGCCGAACGGTTTTGCCGTGCCGCCCACTTGGTAATCAGCAGCGTGCTGCCGACAAAGACGAAAAACATCACGATGGCCGTCCAATTGGTCGCCTGCCGCTGCACGTCGCCCGTCAGCGCGTCCGCATACGCCGCATTCACAAATATCGGCGAAATGAAATATAATATTGTTTTTTTATGTATATTTTTTTCATCGGAATTTCCTTAATGGTTGAAACTGAGCCCTTTGGGGCAGTAGAATCTGGATTTTTTTGTAACAACAGGCGTTATCCCTTTCCAATCGGACAGGTACATGAAGCTGTGCCTTATGCATGTTCCTGTATGTTAGTACAGGATGCATCCCCTGAACTTCACGTACCACCTCCCGCGTGGTTTTTCGAAATAGCCGTTGGCCAACCACACATACGCCAGTGTAATAAGGAAGGAAAATACAATAACGGCGATGCCGGCGTAGATGCCCCAAGTGGTAACGCCTCCTTCGGAAACTTTGCGTCCCAAAAGGTCGGGGCGCGTGCCGATGATCCAGATGAAGGCCGTGTAAACGGAAAAACATTACTGCCGAAAAACGACCAGCCCAGCAACGACTTCTGCCGCGCCATTTTTTTGGAATTTCGGATTATTCAGGATTTCAGCCGTTAATCTGGCCTCTTCCGTAGATGATTTGCCCATCGGTTTGCTCCTTATGTAGGGGTTATTTAATTGCGAAGCGGCAGCCCGCCGAGATATTAAATGTCCAAGCCGCACCCGATGCCAATCGCAAATTCTGATTAAGCCTATCCGGACTACCTATGGCTTGATTCAATTTAATGAATATAAAAGAAAAAAATTTTTAAAAAAACGATATTTTTTTGGCGCGGTAATTGCAAATTTGGATAAGGATTATCAAAAAGGTTGATGCCTAATAAGGCCGAAGTAATTCGGTTTCTGAGTAGTTAATTGATTTTAAATAAGAAAAATTCAAACAAATGCACAGATAAACATGGGCAAAACAGACAGAACGCTGCCCTCTATCTGTAGAAAAAAGAAGAATATATGGATATCAATCAATTGCGCGCCTTTATCACTGTGGCGCATACGCAAAATCTGACACAGGCCGCCGAAAGGCTGTTTTTGTCGCAACCGGCCGTTTCCGCCCAAATCAAGGCCATAGAAAGCGACGTCGGTACGCCGCTTTTCATCCGCACCAGCAACGGTATGCAGCTTACCCGCGCAGGCGAAGTGCTGCTGCCCGAAGCCGAAGCCCTGATGCAGCACAAGCACCGTTTGGAAAAGTTTGCCGAAACGCTGTCGGAACACTTCGTCTCCCATGCGCAGCTCGGCCTGATCCACCCCATAGCATCACACAAGGTAACCGAACTGACCCGCCTGATCCAACAGCGCAGTCCCGATGTGCAACTTCACATCCAATACGGTATGAGCGGCGAAATTTTGGAACGCCTGACCGCAAAGCGGCTGCACGGCGGTTTTTTCCTCGGCAACATAGAAGGACGCAGCCTGCAATGCCGTTTCCTGCAAAACATCGCCTACGCCTTGATTTGCCCGGATGGGGAAGAAGATAAGTTGCGGCGCGGTTTGCCCAAAAGCCTGAATGACTACACTTGGATAGAGATGTCCGGCATATCCGGCAGCCACAAAAACCTACAGCAGTTCTGGCACCGCCACAAGCTGTCGCCCAAAAAGCAGATCATCTGCGATTATCCTCAAACCATTATCGACTTGGTCGCCGATGGTGCGGGACTGGCCATGGTGCCCAAACATACCGCCAAAGCCGCCCGCACACAAGGCAAACCCGTCGCCCTGATAGACGAATTCGAACAAAGCCTGCCGCTGCATTTCGTTTATCTGGACGAATATGGCACCGACCACGCCCTATTGTTGCTGCTGGATTGTGTGTTGGAAGTTTGGCAGGCCGAAATCGGCAAAGCCTGACCAACCCCTTTATCCATCCCGTCAGAAACACCCGCCCCTTCACAAATGTTCTTCTGCAAGGGCGGCGGTCTGCCTTATGTCTTCCTCCGGCAATGTGGTTAGTCTGCCGGTTAGAATTTTCAACAATACCCCATAGGCGGGCAGGAAAAAAACAGGGTGCAAACAGCCAGTTTGAACAGATAATCAACAAAGGCGATATGCGGCCAATTGGCAGCCATAAATTTGTCGCCGCTGCCGGCAAAAGGCTATGCCGAAAAAAAGTAAAGTGTCGATTGCATTGCCGGCAAACATTGATGAAAAAAAGGGGCAATCCACCACGATTTCAGGCGGCGCAGCCGGTTGAACACGAAAATATCCAATATCTGTCCGACCGCATAAGCCGAAAAACTGGCGACGGCGATACGGAACACAGACGGTATGAATACGGCCAAAGAGGCAAAACCGACCCATGTGCCGTTTTGGAACAAGACGGATAATGCGTAAGACAGCGCCAGAGCGGGAAACATGACGAAAAAAATACTATCCTCCGCGCCAGCCGCTGCCCGAAAATCCGAACGGTCAAATCGGTAGCCAAAAAGATAAACGGAAAGGTCAGCGCGCCCCAGGTGGAATGTACTTCAAATCCGTTGGGCAGGGTTACGGTGAAGGGGAATTGCACCAAATAATTGCTTGAGGCAATAATGAGCATATGGAACAATACCAGCCAAAAACAGCGCATGCCGTTGCTGGGCATAAGAGAAGCCGTTGTCTTGCATAGGAATCCTTGATTTTTTTGTTTAAATATTTGAAATTAGAAGGCGGTAAAATGGAAAAATACTTGGTTTTATTGGGCATTGGCTTCTGCTTTCTTTGCCGCTTTGACGGCTGTTTTTTTGCCAAAGCCGGCTTGCAGGACATCGATTCGGATTTTGCCACCTTTATCCGCACATTGGTTATTTTTGGCTGCCTTGGCGGCATTTTTTTGAGTTATGCGGGCAAATGGCAGGGCGTGACCGATTTTTTTCCGCGCGCAATTGGACGTTCCTGATATTGTCGGGTTTTGGCACAGGCGCATCTTGGCTGGCTTATTTTTAAGGCCTTTGCAGATGGGCGAGGCCTCAAAGGTCGCGCCTGTGGATAAATTCAGTATCGTGCTGGTGGCGTTATTCGCAGTGGTGTTGAAGGAATGGCCGTCTTCCCAGGAATGGCTGGGCATTGGGCTGATTGCCGCCGGCGTGCTGACTTTGGCCGAGACCTTTGCAAAAAAGCACTTCCCCCGACAGCTGAAACCCAAACACAGGTTTTCGGCTGTTTTCGCCCCAAATCACTCCTAATTTTACCCAAATACCCCCTTAATCCTCCCCGGATACCTCATAATAAGGCATCCGGACCGCCTTTTAGGCGGCAACAGGCACACTTAGCCTGCTGGTGGCTTTCAACAGGTTCAAACACATCACCTTCAGATGGCTTTGCGCACTCACTTTAATCAGACCAAAATAGGCTGCCCGGGCATAGCGGAATTTACGGTGCAACGTACCAAAGCTTTGTTCGATTGCTGTCATTTGAAGAGAAAAAGTAGCAAGGTAAACAAAACTTGGTAGCCGGTACAGAAAAACTCCAGCCATGGTTTACCAGGCCGGTGTACTAGGGTTCGTGTTGGAAAAATTTTTCTTGGGAGGTAAAACTTTTATTGTTTTGCCTCCCGAATTTTTTGAAATTATAGATTTGGGAAAAGTGGAGCTATGATATGTCCTAGAGATTGCTTTTTTTTGTTTAAAGCGCATACTTATATTTATATATACTATATAAGTACCTATTATAAGAATATATATATCATATATAGTACATATACATCGGTGATTTTGGAAATTTTGGCTGACTTTCCCCATAGGGTTTGACACGATGGTCATCGGATTGTCGAGACGGAATTCGGTAAGACGCCCGTCGGCATACTCCGAGTTCGGTCGTCAACCGAACGAGGGCGAAGCTGATTTTATAGTCAATTAAAAAAACAAAATGGTACAATACTCAACTTTGAAGGTCTAACCATGGCATACTCTGCGGACTTAAGAAACAAAGCTTTAAACTATTACGAACAATGCAAAAATATCAGCCAAACCGCAGCAACGTTTAACTTGTCAAGAAACACGCTTTACCTGTGGATTCGCCTTAAAAAACAAACAGGCAGCCTAAAACATCAAGTTACCGGTCTAAATGCCGTCAAATTGGATAGGCAAAAACTGGCTCAATATGTTGGGCAACACCCGGATGCCTATCTGCATGAAATCGCCAAACATTTTGATTGTACAGCAGCCGCCGTTTGCTATGCACTCAAACAGATGGGGATGACGCGCAAAAAAAGACCACCACTTATAGTGGATTAAAAATAAAAAATGAGACAAGGCGGCAACGCCCGCCGTGTACGGGTAGTACATAAGGGCGTTGGCAACGCCGTATCATTGCAATTTTAATCCACTATACAAAGAACAAGACCCGGCCAAAGTAACGCATTATTTGACACAACTGGCCGAATTTTTCCGACTACCAACGTGTTTATTTGGATGAAACAGGATTTGACCGCTACCTGTTCCGTCCCTATGCCCGCAGCCCGAAAGGGCAAATAGTGAAAGCGCAGATAAGTGGAAAAAAAGATACCAACGCTTATCTTTGGTGTCCGCACAAGTCGGCAACCGGCTGATTGCTCCGATGGTTTATCAAAAATACGATGACCGGGGTCTTTTTTTGAAGTGTGGTTTCAGCAATGCCTACTGCCCGCATTGACTCAAAAAAATCGGTGATTATTTTAGATAATGCGCGATTTCACCGTATGGGTGTCTTACGGGAAATGGCGGAAAAATTGGGACATAAGGTATTGCCTCTTGCACCTTATTCACCTGAGCTCAACCCGATTGAGAAGGTGTGGGCGAATATTAAGCGGTATCTGCGAACCGTATTGTCTGATTACGCCCGATTTGACGATGCGTTACTGTCCTATTTTGATTTTAATTGACTATATGTTATCAGGTTCGGCTCGACAGCCTTCGGGTTGGTAGGTGGGTTGATGACAAAAAGGGAAATAGTCGAGTATGCCAATATGGAGATGTATGCAAACTGGCGGATGGAGCGTTAGTTATGTCTGCCGAAGCAATAAATTCATCCTACGCTGTACCAATGACCAATGGGGTTAACCAAACCAACCCAAGAGCAGATTCGCGAGATGTATCTGTCCACCCAATAATAAAAAGGCCACCCAATCAGGGTGGCTTGTTTATTGGCTGGCGATTTGGTTAATATTGGTTCCACCAATAATTATCAGGATTGTAGTTGGGATTCTAGGATACCGATGATGTTTTAGAAGGGCGGGGCTGAATATCTCTGGTTGAATGTAGATAGGTTATGGAAAGGATGTTTGATGCCTTGCACCTCCTTCATGAGCGCATTGATATCACTACGGGTAGAACACAGTATCCGTTGCTGTTCTGTTGAGCGTACTTGAAGTAGGGAGGCCTGCGTACTGTGCTCCATGAGCTCACCCCCCTTAGTGCCATCTGAACCCCGTCAAAAACCCTCTGCAGCTGCGAAAGAGCATGTTCTGGTTTCAGCAGTGGTTCGGATGTGCCTTTGTCGGTCAGCTTGCCTAACTGGAAAGAGCGGTTCTTTTTTTAGTCGGGTTAGCGTATCTGTAAGCATCATCAGCTACTTCCTGTTATGCTCGCTGATCGCTTAATGCTGTTAACTCTTCACGCACCTTTTGTACCGCCGGAGAATCTACCGTGTTATCTAGCTCGGTCTCTATTGTTGATTACCTGCCTAACAGCCAGAATGAGCGGCGCATCACGCCCGAGGACTATGTACGCCAGTATAACAAGGAGTGTATATAGCGGCTGTTTCGCGGTGTAGCCTACGGCATCATTACCATACAAAAATAAGATGTATTGCGCAAAAAAATACAGTTTAAATTAAGATTCTGTCTTAAGTTAAACTGGATTTTTGTTATGTATTACCCACGTCACCTGCAATCCGTCCTGCAAAAGCTGTCCGCCCAATTTCCCGCCGTATTGCTGACCGGTGCGCGGCAGGTCGGTAAATCTACGCTGCTTCAGCACATTGCGCCCGAATACGGATACCTTACCTTAGACGATCCCTTGCTGCTCGACCAAGCCGAAAACGAGCCGCAACTGTTTTTATTGAACCACACGCCGCCGCTGATTGTGGACGAAGTCCAATATGCCCCTGAGCTGTTCCCCCTGCTGAAAATGGATATAGACCGGCGCAAGCAGAACGGCCTGTACCTGCTGTCCGGTTCTCAGGCTTTTGAGTTGATGCAAAATGTCAGCGAAAGCCTGGCCGGGCGCATTGCGGTATTGAAATTAAACGGATTGTCGTGGCGCGAAATGCGCGGCGATGATTTTCAGACGGCCTTTGTGCCGGACGAAGGCTATTTGGCTGACCGGAAACCGGTATTCAGTTTGCCCGAACACGAAAATATCTGGCAGATTATCCACCGCGGCGATATGCCGCGCTTATACGAGCAACCCGCAACCGACTGGCAGGGTTTACTATGCCTCGTATGTCGCCACCTATATCGAACGCGACGTGCGCCAATTGGTCAATGTAGGCAGCAGCGGCGATTTCACTCGGTTCATGATTGCTATTGCCGCCCGCAGCGGGGAATTATTGAATTACAGCAGCGTGGCCCAGGAAATCGGTGTATCGGTGGATACCGTCAAGCGTTGGCTCACCGTGCTGCAAACATCGGGCATCGTCTATCTGCTGCAACCCTATGGCAACAACCGCCTTAAACGCGCCATCAAAAACCCCGAAAGTCTATATGCTGAACACCGGCCTGATGGCCTACCTGACCAAATGGCTGACGCCGGAAACCATTCAAAACGGAGCCAAGAGCGGGCAGTTTTTTGAAACTTTTGTCGTGGGCGAAATCATCAAATCCTTCCACAACCAAGGCCAAGAACCGCCGATTTATTTTTACCGCGACACCAATCAAAAAGAAATCGACCTACTGATCGAACACCAGCAGATGCTGTACCCCGTTGAAATCAAAGCCACCGCCAATCCTAATAAAAAAATGGCCGCCGCTTTCAACCTGCTGCGCAACACGCTGCCGGCAAACGAATTGGGCATCGCCCACGGCACGATCATCAACCAGTACCCGCAAAAAAATCTGGTTGGCGGAGAATTTGGTTGCCGTGCCTGCGGCCTATGTTTGAGGCTACCTGAAACCGCCCTTCAAGGAATGAACCATGCCCAACACTCCCGCCAACCCCATCCCATCCGAACATTTCCACGACGGCGCCCTTATCTCCTGCAAGCTCACCGACTGGACCTTCACGCGCTACCACACGCCCGGCAAATCCGAGTATGCCGTGGTGTACGGCACAGTCGCCCAAGATGGTTCGGGACGCTTTGCCGCGGGCAGCCGAATCCGCACTTCGCCCGTTACTCAATGGGCGGCACCGCTGGCCCATACACACAACTCGGTGTATTGCCTGCCTGAAGGTGCAGGCTGCTTTTGCGACCTGCCCGCAACTATGCAACCTGCCATAGACATTTTGGGTATTGACCCTGCCGAAGCGGCCGTTATGCTGCGAAACGCCTTCATGCAGCCTGCACATGCTTTGCCTGAAACCGCCTGTTTCGGTGTTCCGGTGATGCGGACGGCAGGACAGGGCAACAGTCCAGTCGTCATGGAACGCCACATCGCCGAATTGCCGTTCTATTCATTTTGGCAGGACAGCAGCATCGGTTCCGCCCAAAGCCTGATAGACGGACAAGCCGCCGTATTTCTGCACGATTGGAACGCATTCTGCCGCCGGTTTGTCCGTACCGGCAGACACCGCGGCCAAACCGGCCTCATAGGTGACAAAGTCGCAGACGGTCAATACAGCTATTTCGGCTTGCCGATTGTGCATACGCCAGAACAGGATAATGCCCCTGCCGTATCGGAAGCCGACATCGCCAAACTTCCGTTTTACACCTATTGGCGCACCACTTGCGCTTCCGATGTATACCCGTTGGCAGACGGCACGCACGTTGTGCACCTTACCGACTGGGAAGCCTTCTGCCGACGGTTGGTATTGACCGGCAGATAGGTAGGCAAAAAAAGTGCAGGCTGCTTTTTATAGTGGATTAAATTTAAATCAGGACAAGGCGGCGAGCCGCAGACAGTACACATAGTACGGCAAGGCGAGCCAACGCTGTACTGGTTTAAATTTAATTCACTATATCACCCCAACCCCTTTCAGACAGCCTAAAAAAGCAGCCTGCACCTTATTTTTTTCATTGTCAGATCACCCGAAACCGAGTATCCCATGTCCCAAACCTATTTCACCGCCGACTGGCACTTCTCCCATCCCAACATCGCCCGATACTGCCCGCAATTCCGCCTACAAAGCGATAACACCAACGAGCTGAACGAATACCTGATCGACTGCTGGAACCGCGTCGTTACCCCGCAAGACACTGTGTACAACCTCGGCGATGTCTGCTTTGCCAAAAATCCCGCACACATCGAAGCCGTGCTGCAACGGCTTAACGGGCAACACCATTTGATCTACGGTAACCACGACTACCTAATTCGGCAAAACGAAGCACATTTCCTCAACACGCGCAAAGCCGACGGTCATCCGTTGCTCTCGTCCGCCAGCCATTACCTGCGGCTCAAACTGCCCGAAATCGGCAATACCGCGATTTTGTGCCACTATCCCTTATACGAATGGGACGGCATCCACCACGGCCTATACCACCTCTACGGCCATCTGCACGACCGCATGGCTGCCGTCAAAGGACGCGCCCTCAATGTCGGCTGGGATATGCACGGCCGTTTCCTGACCGCACAGGATATTGACAGCTTCCTGCGCGACCTCCCTGCCGTGCAGTATTTCGACGACAAGCAAAACGTTATCGTTGGTAACAGTACGGAAGATGCAGCTGCAAAAAAATTCGGGCGAGATTGGCGGCATTGAATGAATGAGCTTTTATTTTTTTAGAAATGAATTTTCAGGTAGCCTTGAATGGTGTAGGCTACCTGAAAAAAACAACTGGCAAAAACAAAAAGGACGGGTTTTCAATCCGTCCTTTCCGCATCAGCAATACCGCCAAGTGTCCTGCATAAAATGAATGATCTCGTTTAACGGTACAGGCGAAAGCGTAAACAGCTTGTCCCCTTTCTTCTGCTCCACTTCCAAAAATCAACATACAGCCTTCCGACAATTTTTCCCTGTCCGTCAAATTCCAATTCTTTAATTTTTACCGACTGGGTGATGCCGTTATCCGCGAAGTTGTTTTGGTATGCCTCGCCCGTGTGCCCGTAAAAATGGTAGGTAAACGCCAGCTGGTCCAACACACTGGCGATCTCTTCCGCGCCGTAACCTCTTTGGCTGTCGGCAAAACGTTTCGGGCATTCTCTTCTTTGGACGGCACCTTCCATTGGTGCTGGGCGATGAGTCGGCCGTTTTCGTTGTAGTCGAAGCAGGTGATGCTGTGGCAGTTGGCGGCGCGGACGAGGTTGCCGTCCAAGTCGTATTGGTAAGCGGTTTCCTGAACCTTGTCGTTATCGCGGGCGAGGGTGTGGATTAAGCGTCCCAATATATCGCGTTTGAACTCGGTCATCCGCAGCGGGGTTTGGCTGTCGAGGTCGTCTGAAAGCGGGGCAGCGTCTTTTTTGGGGACGGGCTGTCCGCCCAGTTTCGCCATCAGTTTGGCGGCGAGGGAGGCATCGTCGCCGAATTCGCGCTGCTCGACCAGTTCGTTGCCGGCGTTGTAGCGGTAGCCGGTCAGCTTATGGTCGAAGCCGCTTTCGGCAATCAGGCGGTCGAGGACGTCGTAGGCAAAGCGGTAGCGCGCGCCGTTTTCATTGGTGAGGCCGACCAGGCGGCGGGCTTTGTCGTAATGGTAGCCGAAGGTATGCCCCAGCGCATTGGTGCGTCGGGTCGGCAGACCGTCCTGGCCGTATTCGTAGGAAGTGGTATGGCCTTCGCCGTCGGTATGGGTTTTCAGACGACCTGCGGCATCGTAGCCGAAGGTCTCTTTGCTGCCGTCGGGATAGAGGGCGAGGGTGAGGTTTTGGTCGGCGTCGTAATGGTATTCGGTGTGCTGTCCCAGCGCATCGGTCATACGCGCCAACTGTCCTTCGGGGGTGTAGGCCAGACGGGTTTCGTAACCGGAGCAGTCGGTAATGAGGTCGGGCTGACGGTTTTTGATTATAGTGATAGGCGGTACTGCTGCCGTTGGGATCGGTCATCGACAGCAACAGACCGTTGTCGGCATATTCGAAACGGGTGGTATGTTTCAGCGGGTCGGTATGGGTCAGCAGGTTGCCCGCTTCGTCGTAGGTATAGCCGTCATAACGACCTTCCGCATCGCTTTTACGGATCAGACGGTAGCAGTCGTCATAGTCGAAATGCAGGGATGGCGCCGTCGGGGCGGACGATGGTTTCAACCTGCCCCTCGTTGCTGTACTGATAACGGGTAACGCGCCCCATCGCATCGGTGTGGCTGAGCAGACGACCCAAACCGTCGCGTTCCATCAATACGGCGCTGCCGTCGGCAAACACCCGTTTGGTCAACTCGTTGTTGTAGTCGTAATGATATTGCTCGGTACGGCCCAACACGTCGGTGACTTCGGTATAGCCGTCATGATAGGTAAAAACGCCATTCCTCGCCCAAGGAAGTCCGGTTGCGCAACACCTTGCCGGTCGGGGTGTAATGGTCGTATTCGTATTCCGATACCAATCCGGCCGCATCCGTGTGCGACACCATCAGATTGTTCTTATAGCCGAAGCTGCGTTTGACCTTGCCGTCGCGACCGATGACGCGGACCAAGTCGCCACTATTATTGTATTCGTAGCGGACCAGCGGACTGCCGACCCGGACCGTTTCGCCGAAGACCGGCACCCCTCCAACAGCGACACCGACAACAGCCGCATTTTTAGGGCGACTGCTCGTCCGCCACATTGCCGAAGTTCAGCGAGAACACCCGGCCGTTACCGTCGATGACGTATTGCGGCAGACCGGTCAGCGGATGATAGACGAAACGCTGATGGTTGCCGTTGGCGTCTTCCACCGCCACCAGCGGGAAGAGGGTGGAATCTTCGTCCGAACCGTCTTCTGCCACCACCAAAGGCGCAAAACGCAGCGCTATCGAACCGTCCAGCGAAGCAATGACATAATGCCCGTCCGGATTCTTGCTGAACCAGATCTGTTCGCTCTCGAACAATACCGGTTCCTCATCGTCTTCATCGACTTCCGGCAGCGGGAACAGACGGCCCTGATCGTCGATATAGGCCAATCCCGCCGCATCGCGGATGATGCGTTGGCAACCCGGTACACTCCAGCCCTCGCCGAGCCAGCCGGTACCGTCTTGGTCGGAATAATAGCTGCGGCTCCAGACCAGCGGCAGGATGCCTTCAAAAGCAAAGTCGGTTTCTTTCTCCAAAAAAACTTCAGCCCGTGTATCGGATTGACCGGGCGGCCGGCAGCGGCGGCGGCTTTGCAGGAAATACAGGGTTTGGGCGGCAGTTTCTTCTTGAACTTGTTGTTCATGTGGAACATGTCGCCGGCACGTATGATGTGGCGCTTGCGGATTTTAACCGAAGAAGAATGCATCATCGGCCAGGCGGGTTTGGTGGCGGTACGGGAAAGTATGCCCTTGCGGCCCGGAAGGGCGGGTTCGTCGCCGGTCGTGCGGTTGGTTTTACTGGCATTGAAGACGAAGGCGGGCTTGCGGTTGAGGCGGACGTCTTTGGCGACGGTCTTGGCACCGCCCAGGTCGGCGAAGAGGGGAAGGGGATGGGTGTGACAGGAGGAGCAGGAGGGGGTGCCCAACAGAAATCGGGGAGGATAAAGACGACATTGAAGTCACTGCTTTTACGGGCGATTTTATTTAATGCCATGGCGGCTTGCTCCTGTTGGGGGTGGGGTCGTCTGAAAATTTTTCAGACGACCTTACGGGGGCGTTAGAGCTTGGGAAAGTCTATGTGTTGTACTTAGTATCTCTAATATTCATATTCCCTGGTGAAATACCTTCTTCTGATTCTACAAAAAAAGTTCTTCATTCTCTACTTTCTTTTTGAAAAAAAGGTGTTTGGCATAAGGGAGGGTGTAATTTTAAGTAATAATTGATGGGTGATAAACCTAATTTATTAGTTTGTAAAGGGTCAGCATTTTTTTCTGAATTAATAAATCAATTAAATCTAGTTGAAAGTAGGTTTCTATTTGCCGCATAAATAACAACCACTTAAAAATAAAAATTAACAAAAAAATAAAGTTACTTAAGTTATTGATTATAATCTTATCTCAGACATATCCAAAAATATGCCTACTTTGCGAATACTTTACCATAAATTTGATTTATGCATTGATATTTTTTTACATATCAAAAAAATAGGTGAAGTAAGCATTTTATGATATTACAGTCATAATTATTTTGACTTAGTTTCTCAAGTTTCTCAAATATTCCAGTTTTTTTCATTTCAAAAAAATAAAAAGAATCTCGACGGAGGGATTAAACCCATGGCCTCTTTCGGTAATACTTTCGGTATTCTCATCCCCAAACCAGCCGCACCAGCCATGGTGTCTCAAGGCTCTGCCAATCCACCCGAGCCGCTGACCAATGCAGCCGGACCGGTGGATGTGATAGAGATGGTTGCCGATGTTGCTTCCACTGCCCTTTCCATAGTTGCGCCTGATTCTGCTGCAGCCGATGCAGTTGATGCCATATCCGAACTGGTTTCCCTTGCGTCCATGATACCCGGTCAGCCGGGCCCCAAGCCGCCTTCCCGTAAAATGGTCAGTGGTTTTAGCGGCGGCATGGGCATGGGCTTCGATGGCGGGGTGGTTACCTCGGGTCATGGCCACTGTATTCCTTGTAAGGTTGCCGCAGCTATCGGTAACCCCGTAAACGCCGTACTCGGTATCAAAGTCCTATTTGACGATACTGAGACTGACTTTGCTTTCGATTCCCCGCTTCCCCTTGTTTGGCAGCGCAGCTACTATTCCGACCAAATAGGCAACGGCTGGCTGGGACAAGGTTGGTCGCTGCCGTTCTCCATGCGTCTTGTCCGAACAGCCGACGGTTTCCTTTTATATTGATGAGCAGGGCAGGGAAATTTCGTTGCCGGATATCAGCGACGAAGCGGACGAGCCTTATTCCGCAGCCGACGACGATGAGGACGATTTATATGAAGAAGAGGCCGCACCAAAACCTGCTTCCGCCGAAGAAGATCCCTACGGTCTGGATGACGCCTATTTTGATCCTTACGAACAAATCTTCTTTTCACAGATTTCAGACGACCTCTACCAAATCGCCTCCCCCGACGGCGGCGCACGGCTGCTGTTTGCCGAAGTCGATTCCGGCTGCGGCATTTTTCCAACTGGTCGCCCAGCTTGACCGCAACGGCCGCCATATCCGCCTCTGCTACGACGACAACGGGCTGCCGCACAGCATTTACGACGGCAGCGGCCGACACTTCCAACCCGTATTCTCCTCCATCCGTCTGCACGACAACGATCCCGATTTCGACCCTGCCGGAGAACGGGATGTCTTCGTTTCCGAAGACGAGCGTTTCTACGTCAACCGCCTCACCTCCGTCACCTTCAACGGCAAGGAACTGGTGCGCTACGACTACGACGGCTACGGCGATTTGACCGCCGTTTACGGACGCGACGGCAAAAAAACTGCGCGGTTTCGCCTACCGCAACCACATCATGGTCGAACACAGCCAGCCCGACGGACTGGTGTCCCGCTACGAATACGACCGTTACGACACCGACGGCAAAGTGCTCAAAAAGCAGCAACAACCTCGGCGAAGAATGGACGTTCGGCTACCGCAAAGACCATACCGTCGTTACCGACGCATTGGGTCGGACGGAAGTGTACGGTTTTGACGAAAACCGGGAACTCGTCTACCGCATCGACGCCGACGGACAGCGCAGCGACAGCGAACGCGACAGCTACGGCCGCATTACCGTAGAGCGCGACCCGCTCGGACGCGAAACCCGCTATCTCTACGATACCGAAGGCAACGTCATCGCCATCACCGCGCCGGACGGCGGCAGCACCCAAATCGACTACCACGAAACCCTCAACCTGCCGGTTGCCGTCAACGATCCCGCAGGCAGGATTACCGCCTACGATTACGACAAACGTGGCAACCTCATCAGCATCACCGACCCCGCCGGTTACACCACCAGCTACGGCTACAACGCCCGATGGCTGCCCGAAACCATTACCGACGCCTTAGGCAAAACCCGACGCCTACACTACGACACCCTCGACCAACTCGTCTGCTTTACCGACTGTACCGGCGAAACCACCCGTTTCGGTTACACCGAATACGGCGATCTCGAAACCGTTACCGATGCGCTGGGCCATACCACCCGCCACCATTACGACGCAGCGGGCAACCCCGTCCGTACCGACTACCCCGACGGCAGTCACGAAACCTTCGAATACGACCGCCTTAACCGGCTGACCGCCCACATCGACGGACTCGGTGCCAAAACCGCCTACGAACTCGCAGTGGACGGACTGCCGCTCAAACGCACCAACGCGCTGGGCCATACCTTCGCCTACGCCTACGACAAAGCCCGCCGTCTGACCGTCCTCACCAACGAAAACGGCGAAACCTACCGTCTCGATTACGGCCCGACCGACAACCTGATCCAAGAAACCGGCTGGGACGGCAAAATCACCGCCTACGGCTACGATGCCGTCGGACAACTGGTTCAGCAGACCGAATACGGTCAAAGCACCGATAAAGGTCGTCTGAAAGACCGTCCCGAGACTTGGCACCGAGCGGTTTGTTTTTTTGTATTGGTTGGTTTGAGTATTAATGGGAATACCCTCGTTGGGTTTGGCACAAATTGTGGCACAAATTGTGGCACAAATGACCGCAGCCAGTAGTATATGAACAGATAAAAAACGCCCTAAGTCAAGGGCGTTTGTCTATACACATACTACTGGTTACGGGCTAGGTGGGTTCGATTCCCCCCGCCTCCACCATACCCTATTTTCAGCGGTATCCTGTAATACGCATAAAGCCTTGAGCTTTAACGGTTTCAAGGCTTTTTTATTACCTCAAATATGCTGGCGTATGCTTGAGTTTTTTTATCATTTATGGGGTAACTTTTTGGGTAAGTTTTTGGGTAAGTTTTTGGGTAAGTTTTCAGGAATTGCATCAAAACGTGTTTCAAATGTACCGTTTTGTCTATTTGAAGTTTTGTACCTATTCTGCTAGAGCGGTTATGCTAAAAAACACAGTTTGATTGTAACGTTTCAAACATTTCCCCTATAATCCGCCTGTTTTCAATTTTCACATGCAAAGAAAGGAGCAGCCATGACACGCAATACTTCAATCCGCTCAATCACATTCTTTGCAGCCCAAGCGTCGGTCTGATTTTCGGACAACGCGTTTCCGCATTTTCCCTATCGCCCGCTTCGAGCTGCTTTCCCATCAATTGGACAGATGTCGTCTGAAAACGTCAGACGGCAGTCGGTATATTTTCAAACCGGACATCTTTTTTGTTTTGTCGGTTTGGACTCGTTTTGCCATCTGTCCGTTTTAAAGAAAGCATACACATGGGCAATTATCAAAATCCCCATCATATTCACATCATCGCTGATTCGGAAACCTGGATTGAAGGCAACGCCGTCGCTCAACTCGAAACCACCGCCAAGCTGCCGCACATGCTGCGCGTAGCCGGTATGCCTGATTTGCACGCGGGACGCGGTTATCCCGTCGGTGCAGCGTTTTTCAGCGAACACCATTTTTTTACCCCGCGCTCATCGGCAATGACATCGGCTGCGGCATGACGTTTTTGGCAAACCGATTTGTCCGCCGTCAAGCTTAAACCCGTCAAACTCGCCAAGCAGCTTGGCAACATCGATACGCCTTTGAGCCAAGATGAACAAGAAGCCTTGCTCGGAGAATCCGCATCCGATTATCCGTTTTCAGACGACCTCGCTGTCGGCACCATCGGCGGCGGCAATCATTTTGCCGAATTGCAAACCGTTGAAACCGTTTACCGCGACGATTTGCTTCCCGCTGCCTTTGATTCAAACCGTTTGCAACTGTTGGTACACAGCGGTTCGCGCGGACTGGGTCAGCAGATTTTGCAACGCCACATCGAAGCCTACGGCCATCGAGGTTTGGCGGAAGGCAGCGAGGCTGCGGCGGACTATCTTGCCGAACATCAGGCAGCCCTTGAGTTTGCCCGTTTAAATCGCCGTCTGATTGCCGCCAGAATGCTCGACCGCTGGCGTACGGAAGGCGATTGCCTGCTCGACGTGCATCACAATTTCCTCGAACAAACCGAAATCGCGGGGCAAACCGGCTGGCTGCATCGCAAAGGTGCAACGCCCGCCGATAAAGGTCTGGTCATGATACCCGGCTCGCGCGGCGATTACAGCTATCTGGTTCTGCCGACCCAAGATTGCCAAATTTCGCTGAACACATTGGCACACGGCGCTGGACGGAAATGGCAGCGCAGCGAATGCAAAGGCCGCCTGTCGCACAAATATTCCGCCGACAGCCTGCGTCAAACTGCCTTCGGCAGCGTGGTTGTTTGTCAGGATAAGGCTTTGATTTTTGAAGAAGCTCCGCAGGCCTATAAAGACATAGACAGCGTCATTTCAGCCATGAAAAACGCAGGTCTGATTGAATTGGTCGCCCGGTTCAAACCCGTTTTGACTTATAAAACCAGCGGCGGATGTGGAGGTGAGGCATGAAAATCATCAGTAAATTTAAAGATTTCTACGACCACAAAGTAGCGAAATACGGTGTCGACCCTGTATTGGTGTTTGACCGCCGCTTGCCGCCCGGTGCTGAAATCCTACACAGCCTGCCCAAGCCGCCTGCCGAGTGGGAAAAGGAATACGGTGCGTGCGCCGTGGTGTCGGAACTGTATATCGGCAACCTGCGTGTATACCTGTTTGCCACGAATGATAAAGTCTATACGTCTTACGATGTCGGACAAATTTTAAGCAAAAAAATTGGGCGTTATTTCTGTCGGTCAATCCGTTTTCAAGATGGTGCGGAATACGTTTTGCCGCAATACGGCAATTACTACTGGGCTTGGCATGACGAGATCCAAAATGCCGATTTTCAAGCCGTCTGCAGAGAACGGAGCAACGTAATATTGAAAACCTATCGGAATGTGCCGCTGCTGCTCGTGTATTACGCCGACCCAAACCGTCCAAGCAAATCGGACAGCAGTCAGGACTTTGCCGCCAACCCGCAACTTTCCGCACTCGGCATCTACATCGATCCCGATATTGTGTGGCAGAACATTTGCGAATACCTGTCGCAGCTTAAAAAGTGAGGCGGAAATCAGCCCGAGCGTGCCCGATAAAGCCAAAAATCGGCAACAAAGGGATTTGACGAAAAAAATATTCCTTCCGCCCAAAAAAATGAAAGGAAATAAACCATGATTTATATACAAATTTCTACCGCCCAAGGACCTGCCGAATGCCGTATCTTTGCCCGTTTCGTATTGGGCAGGGCTGCTTTGCCGAGGCAAAAGGCGGAAGGTGTTGAGGCAGAAATCATCTCTGAAACCGCCGATAAACACGGCATTATGTCGGCGGTGCTTAAATTGGACGGCAAGCATGCCGAAACTTTAGCACAGCGTTGGCAAGGTTCGCTCCAATGGATATGCGCCAGCCCCGTCCGCCCGAAGCATCCGCGCAAAAACTGGTATATCGGCGTTTTCCGTATGCCCGATATGCCTGAAATGCCGTCTGGAAGCGAAATTGAGTTTCAAACCTGCCGTTCGGGCGGCAAAGGCGGGCAGCACGTCAATAAAACTGAAAGTGCCGTCCGTGCCACTCATAAAGCGAGCGGTATTTCCGTGCGCGTCGAAAGCGAACGCAGTCAGCATGCCAACAAAAAATTGGCTTTGACCCTGCTGGCGCAAAAGTTGGCGGAACATCATGCCGGACAGACCGACGATTACGCCCGCGCACAGCACAGCCGGCTTTATCAGGTGGAACGCGGCAATCCGAAACGGACGTTCGTCGGAACGGAATTTAAGGAGAAGCCGAATTTTTAAACGTTGAGTTGAGACAGCCGCTTTGGCAAAGTCGTCATCCCCCGTGTTTTTTTAATATACGGGAAAAGGTCGTCTGAAAAACCTGAATTTGAGTTTTCAGACGACCTTTTGTCTGGCTATCAACATCCGTTCAATAAGAATCCGGAATGTGTTTGAAATACAGCATGACCAGATACCAAAACAGCGTCGCTGCGGCAGCACCGAGCAGCACCCATGCGCTGATTTTTGGCGACATCGCGCAGGGCGCGTTTTTTTGCTTGCGGCTGAAGAGGCGGTTGATGATCAGCGCGGCAAGTGCGAAAAAAAGAAAAAAATACGGAAAAAGTCTGCCTATCATGTCGGGAAGCGGGGAGGTCGTCTGAAAAAAAGTATGGTTTGGGCGCGGCGGCATGGGAACGGATGTTTGAGCGCGTCAGGCTGCTTGTCCGACCGTGTCAAAAAGTCATGCCGTTTGCTATATAATAACGCTTTTTCGCCGCATTTGTTGGAACAGGATATGAGTCAAAAATGCCTCGGTGGGCATTGTAACGCCCCAAAAAAATTCCGTTTGAGATGCCGCTGGTTTTGGAAAAACGGTAAAACTTTGCCGCGTTTCGATCTGATGATTGAAACCTACGGCGAGCTGAATGCCGAAAAAAACAATGCGGTTTTAATCTGCCATGCGCTGTCGGGCAACCATCATGTTGCGGGCAGGCATTCGGCAGAGGATAAATATGCGGGCTGGTGGGACAATATGGTCGGTCCCGGCAAACCGATTGATACGGAACGTTTTTTTCGTGGTCGGTTTGAACAATCTGGGCGGCTGCGACGGCAGCAGCGGGCCTTTGTCGATCAATCCTGAAACGGGCAGGGGAATACGGCGCGGATTTTCCGGTGGTTACGGTAAAGGACTGGGTAAAATCCCAAGCCGCGCTTGCCGATTATCTCGGCATCGAACAATGGGCGGCGATTGTCGGCGGCAGCTTGGGCGGTATGCAGGCTTTGCAATGGACGATTTCCTATCCCGAGCGCGTGCGCCATGCCTTAGTGATTGCATCTGCGCCGAAACTCTCGACGCAAAATATCGCGTTCAACGATGTAGCACGTCAGGCGATTTTGACCGACCCCGATTTCAACGAAGGACATTACCGCAGCCACAATACCGTTCCCGCACGGGGCTTGCGGATTGCCCGAATGATGGGGCACATCACTTATCTTGCCGAAGACGGTTTGGGCAAAAAATTCGGACGCGATTTGCGTTCAAACGGTTATCAATACGGCTACGGCGTTGAATTTGAAGTGGAATCCTATCTGCGCTATCAGGGCGACAAATTCGTCGGACGGTTTGATGCCAACACTTACCTGCTCATGACCAAGGCTTTGGACTATTTCGATCCGGCGGCGGATTTCGGCGACAGCCTGACCCGCGCCTTGCAAAATGTGAAAGCGAAATTTTTTGTCGCCAGCTTCAGCACCGACTGGCGTTTCTCGCCCGCGCGTTCCAAAGAGCTGGTCAAAGCGCTGATTGCCGCGCACAAGCCGGTGCAGTATATCGAAGTCAAATCCAACCACGGCCATGACGCCTTTTTGATGGAAGACGAGGCTTATATGCGCGCCGTAGCGGTTTATATGAACAATGTTGACAAGGATTGCCGATCATGAATTTGCGCGACGATTTGCAGTTGATTTACGACTGGATTCCCGAAGGCAGCCGCGTCTTGGACTTGGGCTGCGGCGACGGCGAATTGCTGGCGGCTTTGGTGGAACACAAAAAATGCAGCGGCTACGGCATCGAAATCGATACCGACAGCGTCATCGCCGCCATGTCGCGCGGCGTGAACGTCATCCAAGCAGATCTGGAGCAGGGGTTGGCAGAATTTGGCGACCAGACGTTTGACGTTATCGTCTTGAGCCAAACCATCCAAGCCATGCAGAATACCGAAAAAAATCCTGCGCTGCCTCATGCGCGTGGCGAAACAGGCAATTGTCAGCTTCCCGAATTTCGGCTACTGGCGCAACCGCTTCCAAATCGCCGTCGGCGGTCATATGCCGGTTTCCGAACGCATGCCCTACCATTGGTACGACACGCCGAACATCCATTGGTGTACGCTCAAAGACTTTGATTTATTGTGCGCCAAAAAAACAAAATCCGCGTCCTCGAGCGCGCGGTCATGACGGGCAATAAACAGGTCAAACATTTTTCCCAACCTGTTGGGCAGCTTTAGCGTTTTTACCGCGTCGGGTAAAGAATATTGTGAGCAGTCTTTTTCTATAAAAAAATTGGGAATCTGCTTTCAAATAAGTTATGTTGGATGTAGCCAAACCTCATTTTTTTATCCGACAAAAGATGTGGTTTGGTGAATTTCGACTTAAGCTGAATAAAAATTCTTGTTGTGTGAGACCTTTGCAAAAAAATAGTCTGTTAACGAAATTTGACGTATAAAAAAATGTGCTAAAAAAATTTCAATCGACTAAAAAAACTTTCTGATATTGAGAAAAAAAGTGGAAGAAATCAGGAAGGTTATTCATTTTGAAAATGGTATTGAGTATAAAAATTTTAATAACTCATGTTATTACAAAGGCCTCTGTGTTTGAAAAAAATGAAATACTGGATGTTGGCAGATTCGCGCTGATAAAGCAGAACTTCTTAAAAAGGTCGTCTGAAATCCCTTTTTAGGATTTCAGACGACCTTGATTCGATTTCAAGTGCAACACCAGAGTACCGGTGGTTGGAACAGATTTAAGAATAAAACACTTGGCGTTTCGTAGCCAAGTGTTTTTTTCTCGACCGGTGGTTCAACTCATCTTGAACCCTGCGTATCTCCCGATCGCTGATGTTTCGAAAATCGGTTTGTTTGGGGAAATATTGCCGGATGAGTCCGTTGGTGTTCTCATTCAGCCCTTTTCTCCCAAGAATGGTAAGGGCGGCAAAAAAATAGGTTTCCGCCTTCAATGCTTTGGCTATTTTGGTGTGTTGGTAGAACTCTTTGCCGTTATCCATGGTAATGGTGTGGACTCTGGCTTTATATGCCTTTAATACCCTAATGGCCGCCCGGGCAGTGTCTTCGGCTTTTAAGTTCTTTAATTTGCAGATGATGGTGTAGCGGGTAGTGCGTTCGACCAAGGTCAATAACGCGCTTTTTCTGATTTTTTTGCCGACGATGGTGTCGGCCTCCCAATCGCCGATGCGGGTTTTCCGGTCGACAATGGCGGGTCAGTTTTCTATGCCGACGCGGTCGGGCACTTTGCCTCTGGTCCATGTGCTGCCGTAGCGTTTGCGGTAGGGTTTGCTGCATATTCTGAGATGTTGCCACAAAGTGCCGCCGTTGTTTTTGTCTTGGCGGAGGTAGCGGTAAACGGTGCTGTGATGGAGTGTGATTTGGTGGTGTTTGCGCAGGTAGGCGCATACTTGTTCGGGACTGAGTTTGCAGCGGATAAGGGTGTCGATGTGTTGAACCAGCTGCGAATCGAGCTTATAGGGTTTTTCGCCGGTGCTGTTTGGTCAGCCGGCTTTGCCGTTGGGCTTTATCGGCGCTGTATTGCTGTCCTTGGATGCAGTGCCGCTTGATTTCGCGGCTGATGGTGCTTTTGTGGCGGTTGAGCTGTTTGGCGATTTCGGCGATGGTGCAGTGGCGGGACAGGTATTGGATATGGTATCGTCCGTCTTGGGTCAGTTGTGTGTAGCTCATGGCAATCTTTCTTGCAGGAAAGGCCGTATGCTACCGCATACTGGCCTTTTTCTGTTATGGAAAGTTGCACTTCAAATGCGAATCCGCCGACCCTTATATTTTATAGCTTCAATCATTTTTGTCTAAATGATAAATTTGGGCAACGGCTTCTACAAGATCACTGTCGGTCGAGCCTGCTTTATTGAGGGTTCGGGTAGGGGAATGGAGCAGTTTATTGGTCAGTTGGATGGAGAGGCGTTCGAGGACTTCTTCGGGGGACGTACCTTTCGCCAGTTGCTTCATTGCATTTTCCAGCACTTGTCTGCGGGCGCGCTCGCCCTCATCGCGAAGTGCGCGGATAAGCGGGACGCTTTGGCGGCTTTTTTGTTGTTGGATAAATTCGCCGACTTTTTCTTCAACCATGGCTTCGGCGGCCGCGGCGGCTTTTTGCCGTGATTCTTTACCGCTTTGGACGATGTTCATCATATCGTCGACGGTATAAAGATAGGCATCTCCAAGTTCGCCCACTTCTGCTTCGATGTCTCTGGGGACGGCCAAATCCAATAGGAAAACAGGCATGTTATGGCGTTGTTTCAGAGCGCGTTCAACCATGCCTTTGCCGACCAACGGAAGCTGGCTGGCAGTTGAAGAAACGACGACATCGTATTCGTGTAAAATTTCAGGCAGGTCGGTCAGCAGGCGAGGTTCGGCAGTAATGCCGAGTTTGTCGCACAATTCTTGCGCACGGGGCAGGGGTACGGTTGGCGACGGTAATCAGTTTGGGGTTTTTCGCGGCAAAGTAGGTGGCCACCAGTTCAATCATTTCGCCCGCACCGATAAATAAAAACATTCAAATCGGCAATATCGGGGAAAATTTGTTCCACCATTTTGACCGAGGCGGATGCCATAGATACGGAATTTTCACCGACGGCGGTATCGGTACGGACTTCTTTGGCTACTGAGAAGGTTTTTTGGAACAGCGCATTGAGGTGTGAATTGATGCTTTCCTGTTCTTGGGCGATACGGACGGCATCTTTGATTTGTCCGAGGATTTGCGGTTCCCCTAACACCATGGAATCCAGCCCGCAGGCTACGCGGAAGGCGTGTCGGATGGTTTCGTTGTTGTCTAAAGTGTAGAGGTAGGGACGGATTTCTTCGACAGGGAGATTATGATATTCGGCGAGCCATTCAATAATCCGCTCTGTATTGCCGACGCAATAGAGCTCGGTACGGTTGCACGTAGATAGGATAACAGCTTCGTCAGCGGCCGGACTGTGTGCCAAAGCGCGAACGGCATCGGGGAGATGCTCGGCGGCGAATGCTAATTTTTCGCGTATGCTCAGGGGCGCAGTTTGATGGTTGAGTCCGACGGCGGTGAGTTGCATGGGGAGGGTGTTTTGCGGAATGGTGTGTGTCGGGCGGTATTATAGCCCAATTCAGATATGAAATGAACGGATAAGGGGAGTGGGTAGGTGGAGGTTATCTGAAATTTTATGTGTCGGCGGTTTTAGGTTTTCAGACGACCTGTTCATCTCACAGATAAAAATGTTTGCCGTTGTTGGGATTGTTTGCTTTCAAATCGTTCAACATCCGTTTGAAATCCAAACCGTATTGTCTGCTTAATTTTTCCGCGCGTTTTTTTCAGTTTGTCGAGGTTTTTGCTCTTTCGGGCTGCTTTGAAACGCCATGACCGCCATATTGCCGTGACTTTCGGCGGGCAGTTCCAGCACGCGGCCTTCGAAGACGTTGAGCAGGCGTTCGATAAAGCGTTGGTAGCGTTTATCGCCGCTCCACCAGTTGGTGACGAACACGCCGTCAGGTGAGAGGGCGTGGCGGCAGTCTTGGAAGAAGGGTTCTTCCACCAGCGCGTCGATGATTTGTTCGCCGTCGAAGCCGTCCACTAAAATCACGTCGGTATTGTGGCGGAACACTTTGATGTATTCCGCGCCGTCCGCTTCAACGATTTCAAAGTTTTCCCCTTCAAACGGCAGCTCGAACAGGCTGCGGGCGACGGCGATGACCTGCGGGTTGATGTCCACGGCGGTTTGCTTGGTGTCGGGCAGGTAGCTGTCTATCCAGCGCGCGAACGAGCCGCCGCCCAAGCCGATTTGGGTGATGTGTTTCGGCGTTTCTTCCGCAAACAGAAGCCAGCCCATCATCGCGCGGCTGTACGACAAAAACCAGTTCGGCGGGATGGTCGAGGTTCATCGAGCTTTGGATGGTGTCGCTGCCTAGATGCAACGAGCGGATGTTGCCTTCTTCGGAAATGCCGACTTCGGGCAGGTCGGACTTGGCGGGGCGCAGGCGGCGGTAGGGGTGTCGTGGCATGATGTGGACGGATGGAGGGAAAGGGGGTATTTTATCAGAGTGTGTGGGGGACTGTTAGTTTTTGCACAAATAATAAGTAATATAAAAAAACGCCGAAATCTTTTAAAGACGTGGATTTCGGCATTTTTGTGTTTGGAAAAAAAGTTGCATCAGCTTTTTTTCACAAAAACCGCGCGGGAATGCGCGGTTTTTGTTGAAAAGCTGTCGGGTTTTTGATAGGTTTTTAAACGGGTTTTAAGAGGTTTTTAAAAATCAGTTCACGGAACGGCCGAACCATTCGACGCGGCCGATGATGGCGATGTCGGTATTGTCGGCTGTAAGGTCAATTTCAAAAGGGGCGTAATGGGGGTTGGCGGATGTGACTAATAATTTGCCCGGCATCCGTTGTACGCGTTTTACGAAAAGGTCGTTTCCTATGCGTAGTGAACTGGCCCCCAAATCTTGGACACTCATAAAAGCCTATTCAGGCGCTCTGTGCAAGCTGGGTTCTGTATGAGACAGGACTCAGCTTTTTCAATTTCAAACTGCAACGCTCCCGGTTGTAGTAATCCATATAGTCATCTATCTGCTTCATCAATTCATCTACCGTCAATTCACCTGCGTTATAGAAACACTCCGTCTTCAACACCGCAAAGAAGCTTTCCATCGGCGCATTGTCCCAACAGTTCGCCTTTCGCGACATGCTTTGAACCATGGAATGCTCCGCAAGCAATTCCCTATATCCCGCCGTACGGTACAGCACACCTTGGTCGGAATGCAGCATCGTTCCTTTATCAGTCAGACGGGGGGTGGCTTTTTCGAGCATTTCCTTCACCATTTCGCTGTTAGCATTGCGGCTCATGGCGTAGGCGACGATCTCGCGGTTAAACAAGTCCAAGATTGGCGAGAGGTACAGTTTGCCGTCGCTCCCTTTGAGTTCGGTAACGTCGGTCAGCCATTTTTCGTTGGACTTTCGGGCTTTGAACCGGCGTTTGAGGAGGTTTTCCGATATTTCGCCCATAGCGGGATGGCGGTAGGCTTTTTTCGCCCGTATGAGGGCTTTCAGTTCCAACTGCTTCATCAACCGCGCCGCTTTTTTGCGGTTCCAATCTAATGCGGCGGCAATGCGCCTTTGCCCGTAGCGTCCTTTATGCCGCCGGTAGGTTTCGACAAGGAGGGCTTTGTCGGCTTCGTCGGGATTGGGCCGGTCTTGGTGGTGGTAGTAGAAGCTGCTTTTGGGCAGGTTTGCGATGTGCAGCAGGTATTTGAGCGGGTGTTGCGCCCTCAGTGTTTGGACGGTTTGGCTTTGTCCTTTTCGGTCTGTTTTTGGCTGAGGGCTTTTAACTCCTTTAGGTAGGCGACCTCTGCGCGCATATAGCACAACTCTTCAATAAGCTCTGCCTGCGTTTTTTCTTGGTCGGGTTTATCTGCGATGAAGGGGTTTTTGCGGTGTTGGGGCATGGTTTTGGATTGGGGATGTTCGAGTGCGCTGATGCCGCCTTCTTGATAGGCACGTATCCATCGTCTCAGGTGGGTTCGGGAAATGCCGTAGTGGTCTGCGGTACGCTGCTGGCTGCATATATGCAGATAGTGGAGTACGGCTTGGTATTTGAAGTGTAATGTATATTTGCTCATAAAAAAACTGCACCTTGTGAGTTGGAGGGGATGTCCAACTTTTGGGGTGCAGTTCATAGGACGTACAGGCCGTCGCGCGGCTCGGTTTCGGTGTGGTTGATTAGGATGTTGTCGCCGTGGTTCAGGATGCCTTCCATAGAATCGCCTTTCACGGCGATTACGGAGAGTTTGTCTGTTTGCCGGGTAACGTAGTTTTCTATCCAGTAGCGGCGGAAAGCCATGCAGAATAAGGGTTTTTCATCGCTTACGGTTTGTCCATGCCCTGCTGCGGCTTCGACGCTGTACCGTGGAATAAAGACGAATTCACGCAAATCGACGGGATTGCCGAGCGTATCGACCGCGCCTGCGCCGGTATCGGATACGGGGAAGGCTCCGGCATTCTCAGAACGGGCGCGGTCAAGGTATGGCACGCCCTTGCCTGTCAGCAACCAGTTGAGGTCGCAGCCCGTAACATCTTGAATTTTTATGAGTGTTTCGGCTTTCGGCAGTCCATCTTTTGCGAATACCTTATTAAGTCCCATGTAGGACATATCTATCTTGGAGGCTATTTCTTCCAACGTCGAATCAGGCCATAAAAAGCTGAAGTCTGCTTTTTAAAAAGTCATGTGTATCTCTCTAACAAAAAAGACTAACCAAAAAAACCTTCCTTTTTGGTTAGAAATAATCTCATTTAAAAAAACAAAAGTTTATAAAATAAGTTCCTTTTTGTTTTAGAATTTACTAACCAAAAAGGGTTTAAAACTATCCTTTTGGTTAGTATTATTCGTTTCACTAAGTTATATTCAATTAAAAAAACAAAATAGTACAATACTCAACTTTGAAGGTCTAACCATGGCATACTCTGCGGACTTGAGAAACAAAGCTTTAAACTATTACGAACAATGCAAAAAAATATCAGCCAAACCGCAGCAACATTTAACTTGTCAAGAAACACGCTTTACCTGTGGATTCGCCTTAAAAAACAAACAGGCAACCTAAAACATCAAGTTACCGGTCTAAATGCCGTCAAATTGGATAGGCAAAAACTGGCTCAATATGTTGGGCAACACCCGGATGCCTATCTGCATGAAATCGCCAAACATTTTGATTGTACGCCAGCCGCCGTTTGCTATGCACTCAAACAGATGGGGATGACGCGCAAAAAAAGACCACCACTTACAAAGAACAAGATCCGGCCAAAGTAACGCATTATTTGACACAGCTGGCCGAATTTCCCGACTACCAACGTGTTTATTTGGATGAAACAGGATTTGACCGCTACCTGTTCCGTCCCTATGCCCGCAGCCTGAAAGGGCAAATAGTGAAATCGCAGATAAGTGGAAAAAAAGATACCGACGCTTATCTCTGGTGTCCGCACAAGTCGGCAACCGGCTGATTGCTCCGATGGTTTATCAAAAATACGATGACCGGAGTCTTTTTGAAGCGTGGTTTCAGCAATGCCTACTGCCTGCATTGACTCAAAAAAATCGGTGATTATTTTTAGATAATGCGCGATTTCACCGTATGGGTGTTTTACGGGAAATGGCGGAAAAAATGGGGACATAAGGTATTGCCTCTTGCACCTTATTCACCTGAGCTCAACCCGATTGAGAAGGTGTGGGCGAATATTAAGCGGTATCTGCGAACCGTATTGTCTGATTACGCCCGATTTGACGATGCGCTATTGTCCTATTTTTGATTTTTAATTGACTATATATAGAAAGCGAACCGTGGGAGCGTTGTTTAAAAACGATATGACCGCGAGCACACTTTCTTCTACGCTGACCCGCCATATTGGCAGGCGGCAGGCTACGATGCGCTTTTGATTGGTCCCAATACGAGCTGCTGGCTAAGGCAATGGAGGAGAGTAAAGGTAAGGTCATGTTGTCCATCAATGGCCACCCTGATCTCAGGGAGTTGTTTAAAGATTTTCGTATTACTCAACTGGAGTTGGCTTATACCGTAGGCAGGGATAAGACAGGGTAAAACCAGCGGGGAATTGGTTATTTGTAACCGGTAAAAACAAAAGCGACGTTTCCGTCGCTTTTCTTATTTTCTGCTATCTGATATATAGTGCAAAAGCTGTCGCAACTTTTAAAACGTACCAAGTGCAAAAGTTAATGCAACAAAGTGTAAAAGGCGGCGGCTTACAAATGTTAATCTTTTAAAGCCTGTTCCGCGGCATTGCGGACTTTATCGGCAGCCGCTTCGATTTCGAATGAAACAACTTCGGTGGCGCTTGTAGTTTCAGTCGGTGCGGCAGCTTCAGGGGCTTGGATTGGTAGGCGCGCCAAAACAGTGCGCACGCCGGTTACTTTGTCGCCGATGGCAACTTGTGCCTGCGCGTCAACCGGCAGGTACATATCGACGCGCGAACCGAAGCGGATAAAGCCGTAGCGTTCGCCGCGGGTCAATTTTTCACCCACTTTGGTGTAACACAAAAATACGGCGGGCAACCAAGCCTGCGACTTGGACGAAGGTGATTTCGCGACCTGACGCAGTGGTCGCCAGTACGGCGTTGCGTTCGTTTTCGGTACTGGCTTTGTCCAAATCGGCATTGAGGAATTTGCCTTTATTGTATTCGACGGCGGTTACGGTGCAGTCGGCAGGCGATTTTTGCGAGTGGACATTAAAGACGTTCATGAACACGCTGATTTTCAACGCTTCGGTATCACGGTAAGGATCGCGCGCGCGCTCGACGACGACGATGCGTCCGTCAACGGGGCTTAAAAATCGCTTCGGGATCTTGCGGAATTTCGCGGGCGGGGTCACGGAAAAATTGCAGGGCAAATACGGTGAAAAATCCAAAACGGCAGCGACCACCAGCCGCAGCAGGCAGACACCAGCAAACTCAATACCAAACCGCCGCCGATAAACGGCCAGCCCTCGCGGGCGATAATCGGGTGGGGGTAAAGACGGTTCATAAATTAATCCTTTTCTATGCAAATTTTATTCAAATCGCCGCCATTATAACGGAATCCGATACGCTTTTAGCGGTTGCGCCCGTTTTTTTCGGAAAGAACGCGAAAGAAGGTCGTCTGAAAAATCCGCTCCTCAGCTTTTCAGACGACCTCCCGCAGTCTGAAACCCAAGCGAAAAGTGTTACAATAGCCGTTTTATTTTAGCCGCTTAAGACAGTCCGACCATGTGTAACCACCATCAGCAAAAACGACAGCAAAACTCCCCACTCAGAAGCCCGCGACAACGACACCATCCGCATCCGCGGCGCGCGCACGCATAATTTGAAAAAAACGTCGATTTGGACATTCCGCGCCACAAGCTGGTGGTGGTCACAGGGGCTGTCAGGGCAGCGGCAAGTCGTCGCTGGCGTTTGATACGCTATATGCCGAAGGGCAGCGGCGTTATGTTGAAAGCCTGTCCGCCTATGCGCGGCAGTTTTTTTGCAGATGATGGACAAACCCGATGTCGACTTTGATTGAAGGCCTGTCGCCCGCGATTTCCATCGAGCAGAAATCCACCAGCCACAATCCGCGCTCCACCGTCGGCACGGTAACGGAAATCCACGATTACCTGCGCCTTTTGTACGCCCGCGTCGGCACGCCGTATTGCCCCGAACACAATCTGCCGCTGTCGAGCCAAACCGTATCGCAGATGGTCGATGCCGTCTTTGAAAACTGCCGGAAGACACGCGCGTGATGATTCTGGCGCCGGCGGTGCGCGAGCGTAAGGGCGAGTTTGTCGATTTCTTTGCCGACCTGCAGGCGCAAGGCTTTTGCACGTGTACGCGTGGACGGCGAGGTCTATCAGTTGGACGAAGTGCCGAAGCTGGAAAAAAACATCAAGCACAATATCGACGTGGTCATCGACCGCGTGAAAGTGAAGGCGGACATCAAGCAGCGGCTGGCGGAAAGTTTTGAAACCGCGCTGCGCCACGGCAACGAGCGCGCGCTGGCAATGGAGATGGACAGCGGCGAAGAACATTGGTTTTCCGCGCGTTTTGCCTGTCCCGTATGTTCATACAGTCTGCCCGAATTAGAGCCGCGCCTGTTTTCCTTCAACAACCCGATGGGTTCCTGCCCGACTTGCGACGGCTTGGGTAATACTAACTTCTTCGACCCCGAAAAAGTAGTCGCCCATCCCGAATTATCCTTAGCCGCAGGCGCAATTGACGGCTGGGACAAACGCAACCAATTCTATTTCCAAATGATTCAATCGCTGGCGCATCATTATAAATTTGATGTCAACGCCGCTTGGGAAACGCTGCCTGAAAAAGTGAAAAAAGTCGTGCTGCACGGCTCAGGCAAAGAAGTCATCGACTTCACTTACCTATCCGAACGCGGCACCACCTTCAACCGCAGCCATGCCTTCGAAGGCATCATCCCCAATCTCGAACGCCGCTACCGCGAAACCGACAGCGAAACCGTGCGCGAAAAACTGCGCGAATACCAAAACCACCGTGCCTGCCCAAGCTGCGGCGGCGCACGTTTGCGCAAAGAAGCGCGCTACGTTTACGTCAGCGGCGAGCCGTTGCACGAAGTTTCCGCCTGGCCGCTGACCAAAACCCACCAATTCTTTGAAACGCTGGATTTGGATGGCAACAAAAAACAAATCGCCGAAAAAATCCTCAAAAGAAATCACCGAGCGGCTCGGCTTCCTGATTAACGTCGGGCTGGATTACCTGAATCTCTCCCGCTCCGCCGAAACCCTTTCCGGCGGCGAAGCCCAACGCATCCGCCTCGCCAGCCAAATCGGCAGCGGCCTGACCGGCGTGATGTACGTTTTGGACGAACCCTCCATCGGCCTGCACCAGCGCGACAACGACCGCCTGCTCGCCACCCTCAAACGCCTGCGCGATTTGGGCAACAGCGTGATTGTGGTCGAACACGACGAAGACGCCATCCGCGAAGCCGATTTCGTGGTCGATATGGGCCCCGGCGCGGGCGAACACGGCGGCAACGTACTGATTGCCGACACACCCGAAAACGTCGCCAAATGTGAAAACTCCGTGACCGGACAATACCTCAGCGGCAAAAAATCTATTGCCGTGCCGTCTGAACGCACGCCCGTCAATCCCGACCGAATGCTCGTCCTCAAAGGGGCGCGCGGCAACAACCTTAAAAACGTCACCCTCGAATTGCCGCTCGGTTTGATTACCTGCATCACCGGCGTATCCGGCAGCGGCAAATCCACCCTGATTAACGACACCCTCGCCAAAATCACCGCCCGCGAACTCAACCGCGCCCAAGAAGAACCCGCCCCATACGACGACATCCGCGGCCTCGAACACCTCGACAAAGTCATCAACGTCGACCAATCCCCCATCGGCCGCACCCCGCGCTCCAACCCAGCCACCTACACCGGCCTGTTCACCCCCATCCGCGAACTCTTCGCCGGCGTCCCCCTCTCGCGCGAACGCGGCTACAACGTCGGCAGATTCTCCTTCAACGTTAAAGGCGGCCGCTGCGAAGCCTGCCAAGGCGACGGCGTGATTAAAGTCGAAATGCACTTCCTGCCCGACGTGTACGTCCCCTGCGAAGTCTGCCACGGCAAACGCTACAACCGCGAAACCCTCGAAATCCAATACAAAGGCAAAAACATCAGCCAAGTCCTTGACATGACCGTCGAAGAAGCCCGCGAATTTTTCGATGCCGTCCCCACCGTATCGCGCAAACTGCAAACCCTCATGGACGTAGGCCTCGGCTACATCCGCCTCGGCCAGTCCGCCACCACCCTCTCCGGCGGCGAAGCCCAGCGCGTCAAACTCGCCTTGGAACTCTCCAAACGCGACACCGGCAGAACGCTCTACATCCTCGACGAACCCACCACCGGCCTGCACTTCGCCGACATCGCCCTATTGCTGGAAGTAATAGGCCGTCTGAAAGGCAAAGGCAACTCGATTGTGATTATCGAGCATAATCTTGACGTTATAAAAACGGCTGATTATATTATCGACTTAGGGCCGGAAGGCGGCGATGGAGGGGGACGAATTATTGCTTCAGGTAGCCCTGAAGAAGTGGCGAAGGTTAAGGGGAGTTATACTGGGAAGTATTTGAAGAATATGGTGAATAAATATTAAATTATTCAGATATCCATAATTTCTATTATCATTTTTTTATTGAAAGAATATTTATGTCAGCAAAAAAATTTTTTTATTAGCTATTCACATAAAGATGAAAAATTTTAAAGATGAATTGATCACACACTTATCAAGCCTTAAAAGACAGAATAAAAATTGACTTATGGCATGATAGATGTATTCCAGCAGGGACAGAATGGAAAGAACAAATAGATTCAAATTTAGCAGATAGTGATATTGTGTTATTTTTAGTAAGTTCTGATTTTTCTAGCTTCAGATTATTGTATGAATAAAGAAGCACAACAAGCGATGCGACAACATGATGCTCGTCAGTCTATCTTAATTCCAATTATTATTCGTCCAGTTGATTGGCATGAGGAACAAATTTCTCGTTTTCAAGGCTTGCCAAAAGGATGGAAAGGCTGTTAATACTTGGGATAATAGGGATACAGCTTGGTTAAATGTAATAGAAGGAATTAAAAAAAGTTCTAGGAGATATGCAAAAAGATTGAAATACTTCCAACAAATAAAATAATTTCAGGCAATAAAGGTGCCAATCTCGAATTCTTGCAGAATCTCAATATTACTGATATTAAGTTATCTCACAGAAAATTAGAAGAAGTTAAACTATCTGATATTTTTCGTTTACCCTGATATTGTACAAATGCGAAATGAAGATGATGTACTTATTGTTCCAAGGTCGTCAAAGATGATTTTGGAACAGTTAGAGTATACTATATTATTCGGAGAGGAACAGGTTGGAAAAACGTCTTTATTAAAAATAGCTTTTTTAGAATTATACACTAACAGCCCATTTTTTTCCATTACTGTTATCTGCTACTAATATTAAGCAAAGTAATGCAGATGCTGTAATTAAGAAGGCTATTGATGAACAATATGAGGGTTTAACAATAGAACAAATTTTAGCAGAGAAAAGATTAGTAATATTGATTGATGATTTTGACAAATGTCCTATAAAAAAATAATCAGTCAAGAAATAAGTTTATTTGCGACCTGAAAGGCATTACAGATAAAAATAATTATTTCGGCAAATGAATCCTTTAGGTATATTATCCCTGATATTGCGGAATTAAATAGCTTTAGTGCATATGAAATTAAGTTATTTGGTTATCAGCGGCGTGAAGAATTGATAAAGAAATGGTTAGAGTTGGGTGATAAGGATTCATTAACAGAGGAAGAGTTATTTAGCGATGTTAGTGAATTAACTAATAAATTTAAAAACTATTATTAGCAATAATATTGTTCCTTCAAAAACCTATTTATTTGATAATTTTTCTTACAGATGCAAGAGGCCGTAAACAATCAAAATGTTGAATTATCTTCTTATGGGCACTATTATCAACAGTTAATTTACCAATCTTTCGAAAAATGCTCGCATTAACAAAAAAACAAATATGACAAATATATAAATATATTATCAGAATTTTGCATATTTTACTTTTTCAGCAAAAAGAAGAAAAATTATTTCTTAACTGATATTAAATTAAAAAGATTTTTTTTGAATTGTACCAAAGTCGTTTTTTTAGTTGAAGATTCACAAAAAAAGAAATTATTGATAATCTAATAAAATGTTCTATTTTATCAAAGGAAAAATGATAGTTTAAAAATTTAAATACCCATATATATTCTATTTTTTTGTAGGTAAAAAAATTGCTGATGGTTTAAGTGATAGTATATATAGTGCTGAGATTCAGAACTCTTTTGAATTATTGCTAAATTCATTGCATTTAGAAAGCCATGCAAACATTTTAATATTTTTTTAACGCACCATACAAAAAAATCGATCTGTATTAAAACCAAATTACTGCATATCTACAACAACTATTTAACGAGCAAATTCCAGCAAAACTAACTAGAGAAGAAGTTAGATTTATGATGGACTTTATACAACAAATTCCTGATTTAGTTTTTGGAGCAGAGAAATGTTAGAGATGAACGAAATAAATATAATGAAAATTTAGATAAATCAGAATACTATGCTAAATCTGATTTGGATAAAGAATTTGAAGAAGAAATGAAAAAAATAATGATTTGTTATCTAATATCAATAAATCTTTCAAAGCAATAGAAATTGCAGGTCAAATTATTAAAAAATAGACATGCATCTATTGAAATTAACGAATTAACAAATTTGGCACAGCAGGGAATATTAACAGGGCTAAGGTTTTTTTACAATATTTTATTACTTTATCTGAACAGTTTCAAAGTGAAATTTTTGGAATTTATTCAGCAAAAACTTACGAGAACATCCATCTATTACGAATGAAGAAATAGAGAAAAAAATGCTGAAAAACATTTACTTACAAGCAACATATGGTGTTATTTATAGTGTATTGAGAAAAAAATAGCCATGTCTATCGGTTCTAGAGAAGCATTGTCTATTTATAAAAAAATATAGTTAATGATGCTGAAACAGGTAAGGCAATACCAGCCAACTTACTTATATACCAATCTATACAATTATCATTTGGAAGTAAAAAAATTTAAATATAAGTAATCTGCAAGAAACATATAGTAAAAATTAGAGATAATCCGGTTTGTGTTAGATTATTAAAGGAATTGGTAATTCAGCATACATATATGTTTCCTGTGAATTATCAAACTAAACAACAAATTTCAGCATTGCTAAACTTATCATTCAAAACTCAAGTTTTAATGGATAAACAAAAACGTGTAAAAGCGTAATTTTTGAAACAAGCAAGCCGTAGCCTGCATACTCAATCAACCGCGTGCGTGGCTGCGCCACACACCCTGTATATCGGAACTCCCGTATCATAGCAACAAACCGCCCGGCCGCCATCCGTACACACCCAAGGCAAACAACCGTTGAGTAGCTTAGGGAGCGGTCGGGCAACCCATCGACACAACCGGACAGTTGCCAGACAACACAACCGAATGCAAGGCAGGTTTATGATGAGTACCCAACACAATTACGCAGGCATCGACATCGCCAAACGAAACTTCGTCATCGCCGTTTCGTCTTTGTCTAAAACCAAAACCGAAACCAACAACCCGAAAGGTATCGCCCATACTATCGAATACCTTAAAAAGCACAACGTCGCCCTCGTTGTGATGGAAAGCACCGGCGGTCTCGAAATCCCCGCCGCCAAAGCCATCCACCGCGCAGGTATGGCCGTGATCATCGCCAACCCGCGTCAGACGCATCAGTTTGCCCAATCGCAGTCGCTGACCAAAACCGATGCCAAAGATGCCCAAATGCTCGCCTTCTTCGCACAGATGATGATGCAGAAAGAAGATTGGCAAACCATGCTCTACCAACCGCCCACCGAAGCGGAAGAAGTGTTGGAAGCATTGGTCAACCGCCGCAACCAACTGGTGGATATGCGGACTGCCGAGAAAAAAACCGTCTGCATCAGGTTCACGAAACGCAAGTCGAAAGCGTCAAACAACTGATTGCCCATTTTGACCGTCTGATTGACGAATTGGACAAACAAATCGACGACCACACCCACACGCATTTTTGACGGCAAAGCCAAAGTGGCGGAACAAATCAAAGGCATTGGTTCGATAACGACGGCTACGCTGATGGCGATGCTGCCCGAATTGGGGCGGCTGTCGCACAAACGGATAGCGAGTTTGGTCGGCATTGCCCCGCACCCGAGGGAGAGCGGGGAAACCAAATTCAAAAGCCGCTGCTTCGGCGGAAGGTCTGCGGTGCGTAAGGCACTGTATATGGCTACCGTGGTAGCGACACGTTTTGAACCGCTTATTCGGGATTTCTACCAACGCCTGCTGTCCAAGGGTAAGCCGTATAAGGTTGCCGTTACGGCATGTATGCGCAAACTGCTGACGATATTGAATGCCCGGATGCGTGATTACTTTTGCCGAAAAACGGTATCACCGAAAAACGGTATCCAAACGTCTTGATTTGAGTTTTTGTATTTTTTTGCCCGACGGGGTGAAAAAAATACAGTTGCTACTAGTGAATTACACGGAACTTCAAAGCTAACGTGTAGGGTGTGTGCGGTACGCACGCACGCGGTCGCTTGATTGACGGTTTGCTGTTTCAACTTTTCAGACGGCCTCCAATATCGTCTGAAAAACATCAGCTTCAACAAAGTTAAAAACCTTAAACAACAAACCATTCCTTCTCCAACACCCAAACTACAAAACAAAAATCCTATGGCGCGTTATCGCAGAAACTTCATTGCCGGCGGCACATTCTTTTTCACCGTCAAACTCGCCGACTCAAAATCGCACCTACTTGTCGAACATATCGAGCTTCGCGTGCGGCTTATATGGATGTGCAAAAACAATATCCCTTTGAAACCGTTGCCGTATGTGTGCTGCCAAACCACATTCACGCCATTTGGACGCTACCGCCCGATAATGCGGATTATTCCCTGCGCTGGCGGCTGATTAAAACCAAATTCTCCGCACATTTCCCTCGTGCTGAGAAACCTGTCCGCCAGCAAACAGCGGCGGAACGAACGCGGTATTTGGCAACGGCGTTTTTACGAACATACCGTGCGCGACGAAACGGATTTGCAACGTTGCGCAGACTACATCCATTTCAATCCCGTCAAACATGAATTGTGCGGCAATGTCCGCGATTGGGCGTTTTCATCGTTTCACCGTTATGTGCGGGATGGATGGCTGCCGTTAGATTGGGGCGGAACAAAAGAAACAGCGGTAATGAGTTTTGGGGAATAAATGCTATAAAAACCTATCCACCGCGTGCGGTACGCACGCAAGTAGGATTTAAATCATCTGTAGGTCTAGGCACAAATAAGTCTGCACAATTTAAACTCAACCACAAAAACCAATATATACTATACATATATATATAATTAACTACTTTAAAGGTCGGCGGATTCGCATTTGAAGTGCAACTTTCCATAACAGAAAAAGGCCAGTATGCGGTAGCATACGGCCTTTCCTGCAAGAAAGATTGCCATGAGCTACACACAACTGACCCAAGACGAACGATACCATATCCAATACCTGTCCCGCCACTGCACCATCGCCGAAATCGCCAAACAACTTAACCGCCACAAAAAGCACCATCAGCCGAGAAATCAAGCGGCACTGCATCCAAGGACAGCAATACAGCGCCGAAAAAAAGCACAGAAGCAAAGCCGGCTGACCAAACAGCACTGGCGAAAACCCTATAAGCTCGATTCGCAGCTGGTTCAACACATCGACACCCTTATCCGCCGCAAACTCAGTCCCGAACAAGTATGCGCCTACCTGCATAAACACCACGAGATCACACTCCATCACAGCACCGTTTACCGCTACCTCCGCCAAGACAAAAAGCAACGGCGGCACTTTGTGGCAACATCTCAGAATATGCAGCAAACCCTACCGCAAACGCTACGGCAGCACATGGACCAGAGGCAAAGTGCCCGACCGCGTCGGCATAGAAAACCGACCTGCCATCGTCGACCAGAAAACCCGCATCGGCGATTGGGAGGCCGACACCATCGTCGGCAAAAAAATCAGAAAAAGCGCGTTATTGACCTTGGTCGAACGCGTTACCCGCTACACCATCATCTGCAAATTAAAGAACTTAAAAGCCGAAGACACTGCCCGGACGGCCATTAGGGTATTAAAGGTACATAAAGCCAGAGTCCACACCATCACCATGGATAACGGCAAAGAGTTCTACCAACACACCAAAATAGCCAAAGCATTGAAGGCGGAAACCTATTTTTGCCGCCCTTACCATTCTTGGGAGAAAGGGCTGAATGAAAACACCAACGGACTCATCCGGCAATATTTCCCCAAACAAACCGATTTCCGAAACATCAGCGATCGGGAGATACGCAGGGTTCAAGATGAGTTGAACCACCGGCCGAGAAAAACACTTGGCTACGAAACGCCAAGTGTTTTATTCTTAAATCTGTTCCAACCACTGGTACCCTAGTGTTGCACTTGAAATCCGAATCCAAGGTCGTCTGAAAACCAATTTTGAGTTTTCAGACGACCTTTACTAATTTTGGGCAGCGGATACGGTTGTTTAAGAGCTGATTTCCTCCAGCGTCCTGCCTTTCGTTTCTTCGCCCAATATCAAAACGACGGCGACAATCAGCATCATTACGCCGGCGAACATCATGAATATATTGCCGAATCCGCCGCTGCCGCCGACCATTTTGGCGACCACCATAGGCGCAAGGATGCCGCCGATGCGTCCAATTGCGCCCGCCCAGCCGGAGGCGAAGGCACGGAAGCGGAGGGGGTAGAGTTCGGGCGTGTAGGTGTATAAAACGCCCCATGCGCCGAGGTTGAAGAACGACATCAGGCTGCCCCATGTCATGACTTCGGCGGCGCTGCTGCTTTGTCCGAAAAACCACGCGCAGACGGCGCAGGCGGCGAGAAAGCCCGCCAAAGTCGCTTTGCGCCCGATTTTTTCCACCAATGCCGCCGCCGCGATGTAGCCGGGCAGTTGCGCGACGATCATCACCAGCACATATTCAAAGGTTTTGACCACCGTATTGCCTTGTTCGACCAAGAGTTTCGGCAGCCAAGTAAAAATGCCGTAATAGGAAAAGACGATGCCGAACCAAACCAGCCACAGCATCAGCGTGCGCCGTGCGAAAGGCTGTTGCCACAGTTGCATGAAACGGATGCGCTGTTTTTCCTGTTGCGGCGGTGCTACGGCTGTTGCGGCGGGTGTAATTCTCGCTTCCTCTTCCAAGCGGCTGACCAGCAGGTGCGCTTCGTCCGTTTTGCCTTGCGAGAGCAGGTAGGGTACGGATTCGGGTAGGAATTTCAACACTATCGGGATATACAAAAATCGGCAGCGCGCCGATTAAAAACGCGCTGTGCCAGCCGAATTTTGGGATAAAGAAATAGGAAGCGAGTGCTGCGGCAAGCCAGCCCAGCCCCCAAAAACTTTCCAGCAACACGATAAAGCGTCCGCGTACTTTCGGCGGCGCGTATTCGCTGACCAATGACACAGCGACGGGAAGCTGTCCGCCCAGTCCTACGCCGACGAAGAAGCGGCAGGTAAGCAGTGTTGCGATGTCGGGTGCAAAGGCGCATAAGCCCGTCGCCGTGCTGTACACTGCCATGGTCGCGGCAAATACGGTTTTCCTGCCGAAGCGGTCTGCCAGCCAGCCGCTCGCTACCGCCCCCAGTGCCATGCCGATAAAGGCGATACTGACTATCCAGCCCAGTTGCGCAGGCTGCAAACCCCATTCTTTGCCTAATTCGGGCAATATAAACGACACGATGCCGGTATCCATCGCGTCAAATAGCCAGCCGATGCCGACCAATACCAGTAATTTGTAGTGGAACCTGCCCGGCGGCAATGCTTGCAGGCGGGAAAGAATGTCCATCTTGATTCTCCTTTGGGGTTTTGAGGAAACATATATAGCAGATTCGCTTGGTTTTTGATACGGTACCTGCCAGCGGCTGTCATTCCCGCGCAGGCGGAAATCCGTCGGAAACTTTGAGCAACAGATGTTTGAAAAACGGTTGCCGAAATTCAAAGTGGATTCCCGCCTGCGCGGGAATGAGACATGGATGCTTTTGATTTGGACTTACAGCAGAGTTTTTGCGAAATTGGGTGTTACCGGAAAGCAGACCTGGTGCTTGAGCGTGTACTGAAAATGGTTTGGGGTCGTCTGAAAACGATTGGGCAAAATCCAATATGTCCATTTTCAGACGACCTTGAATTCGGATTTCAAGTGCAACACTAGGGTACCAGTGGTTGGAACAGATTTAAGAATAAAACACTTGGCGTTTCGTAGCCAAGTGTTTTTCTCGGCCGGTGGTTCAACTCATCTTGAACCCTGCGTATCTCCCGATCGCTGATGTTTCGGAAATCGGTCTGTTTGGGGAAATATTGCCGGATGAGTCCGTTGGTGTTCTCATTCAGCCCTTTCTCCCAAGAATGGTAAGGGCGGCAAAAATAGGTTTTCGCCTTCAATGCTTTGGCTATTTTGGTGTGTTGGTAGAACTCTTTGCCGTTATCCATGGTGATGGTGTGGACTCTGGCTTTATATGCCTTTAATACCCTAATGGCCGCCCGGGCAGTGTCTTCGGCTTTTAAGTTCTTTAATTTGCAGATGATGGTATAGCGGGTAACGCGTTCGACCAAGGTCAATAACGCGCTTTTCTGATTTTTGCCGACGATGGTGTCGGCTTCCCAATCGCCGATGCGGGTTTTCCGGTCGACGATAGCAGGTCGGTTTTCTATGCCGACGCGGTCGGGCACTTTGCCTCCGGTCCATGTGCTGCCGTAGCGTTTGCGGTAGGGTTTGCTGCATATTCTGAGGTGTTGCCACAAAGTGCCGCCGTTGTTTTTGTCTTGGCGAAGGTAGCGGTAAACGGTGCTGTGATGGAGTGTGATACCGTGGTGTTTGCGCAGGTAGGCGCATACCTGTTCGGGACTGAGTTTGCGGCGGATAAGGGTGTCGATGTGTTGAACCAGCTGCGAATCGAGCTTATAGGGTTTTCGCCGGTGCTGTTTGGTCAGCCGGCTTTGCTTCTGTGCTTTTTCGGCGCTGTATTGCTGTCCTTGGATGCAGTGCCGCTTGATTTCTCGGCTGATGGTGCTTTTGTGGCGGTTAAGTTGTTTGGCGATTTCGGCGATGGTGCAGTGGCGGGACAGGTATTGGATATGGTATCGTTCGTCTTGGGTCAGTTGTGTGTAGCTCATGGCAATCTTTCTTGCAGGAAAGGCCGTATGCTACCGCATACTGGCTTTTTTTCTGTTATGGAAAGTTGCACTTCAAATGCGAATCCGCCGACCCTTTTTCTAATTTTCTTTGTTTTCTTCTTTTGCCCAGCGTTCCCTTACCCGCGCTTTGCCGTCCGCGTCCAAACGGCGGTAAAGATTGATGACTTCGTCAGCGGAGGCGGTGTTTTCCGGCTGCGCCGCGCCGAACAGGGAGCGAACATAATCATCCGCCGGATGGTTTTGAATATCCTGCGGCGTATCGACCTGCACCAGCCTGCCTTGGTGCATCACGCCGATGCGGCAGGCGAGCTTGGCGGCTTCGTTCATGTCGTGGGTAACGAAAACGATGGTGGTGCCGAGTTTTTTGTGTATCAGGGACACGGTTTCCTGAAGGGAAGCGCGGGCGAGCGGGTCGAGGGCGGAGAAGGGTTCGTCCATCAACAAGATGTCGGGTTTGGCGGCGATGGCGCGCAGGATGCCGATGCGTTGCTGTTCGCCGCCCGAGAGTTCGTGCGGATAGCGGTTTAGGTAGGTTTCGGGCGGCATACCGACCAGCTCGAGCAGTTCGTTCACGCGCGATGTGCGCTTCGGTTTGTCCCAGCCCAAAATGTCGGGCATCAGCTCGATGTTTTGCCGCACGGTCATGGTGGGGAACAGGGCGATTTGTTGCAGCACATAACCGATGCGGTGGCGCAGCCCGCGGATGTCGTAATCTTTGATACGCCTGCCGTTGAAATAAACATCGCCGTCGGTCGGCTCGGTCAGCGCGTTAATCATGCGCAGCGTGGTCGATTTGCCGCTGCCCGAACCGCCCACCAACACGAAAAAAACTCGCCTTGATAAAATGGTCAGATTCAGTTCGTTCACGGCGGTGTGGCTGTCGTAGCGTTTGCTGACGTTTTTGAATTCGATTAAGGGGGTGTTGTGTTCAGGCTGCATCATAAATATCCTTTACAACTTCGACAAAGCGGCGCGGCTCGCGTTCTAGCAATTTCGGCAGGGTCGTCTGAAACGGCGGCAAGTTCGCCTTTAGCAATGGCGGTGTAGGTGGAAACCCACGCTTCAATCTGCCAATCGGGCGTGTCAGGGTACGCAGCTTTGCGGCTGGCGAAGGCTTCTTCCACGGTTTCGTTGTGGTAGCGGTGCGGTTTACCGGTGATTTTGGTTAGGACGGCGGCTATTTCAGCGAAGCTTAATGATTGGGAACCTGTCAGCGTGTAGGTTTGATTATCGTGGCGGTGGTTGCCGCATGCGATGTCGGCGATGACGTTTGCCGCCGCTTGGGCAACATCGCGCTGCGAAACGCAGGAAACGCGCCCGTCGTCGGCAGGGCCTGCGATGATGCCGTCTGCGTTGGCAATCGTTGCCATCATCTCGCTGTAAAAATTGTCACGCAGAAAGGTGTAACGCATATTTGTTTGCCGAATCGCATTTTCAGTAACCGCATGGGTGCGCGCCAGCGTGAAGGTGCTGTCCAACGCCGCCTGTGCAAAAGAGAGATAGACCATGTGTTTCACGCCCGCTTCCGAAGCAGCCTGCACCAAAGTCAAATGCTCCTGCTCGCGCGTCGGGCTCTCGGCGGCGGACACCATAAACAGCACGTCCACCCCGTTTAACGCCTGTTTGGCAAGCTCCAAATCACCATAGGCAAACCGCCGCGCCTCGCAGTTCGGCAGGGTCGGGTGCTTTGGCGGGGTTGCGCAGCGGCAGGATAAGCGGCAGACCGCGTGTGTTCAGATGACGGGCGACCATGCCGCCGATGTTGCCGCTGGCGCCGGTGATGGCGATGTTCATGGGGAACTCCTTGGGAAGTGGAGAGAAATAATAGGGGAAGGGTAGCTGAAAAAGAGGCTTTAGGGTAGACGGGTTTTCAGACGACCTTTTAGAAGTAGTAAAGGTCGTCTGAAAACCGATATGAAGATTTTTTTCAGACGACCTTCGAATCACAGAACTCATTTCTCCCGTTTCTGCTGCATCAGCCAGTCACGGGCGGGTTCGATCAGGTAGGCGTAATCAAACGAATACATATGCTCCGCGCCTTTGTGGGTGGTGTTTGCGGGAATCACCGTATTCGGCGTGAAGCGGATAAAGTTGATGCGTCTGCCTTGGGCAAGCATTTGTCGGACTTTCGCGTCTTGTTCGGACTGCGGCAGTTTGGCGGAAAACTCGGTTTCGGCGTAGGCGACTTTGTTTTGTTGCAGCATTTCGCCGACTTGCGCCATGCCTGCCGATGCCTTAGGGTCTCCGGCGGAAACGGTATAGATGAATTTCGCCTGCGCCAACGGTTTCAACACGTTGATGTCCCATTGGCTGCCGACGAACATGGAAGCGGCAAAAAGATTCGGCTCGATGCTGTTGAGATAAAAGGAAATCATGCCGCCCATGGATTGGCCTGTGGTGTAAACGCGGTCGGGGTCAATCGGTTTTTCAGCCATCAGGCTTCTGACAAGGCGCGGGGTCATGCCGACTTCGTCCGTGGTTTGCCATTGGTCGTTTACCGCCGTTTCAGTGTAGGACGGCACGAGGACGAACGCGGGGTGTTTTCGCCTGCGCTTCGTCGGTTGCCCAAATAATGCCGCCGTAGCCTTGCATTAGCGGGGCTTTCACACCTTTGCCCGCGGTGCTGGCATCAGCGATGAACATCACCAGCGAGTATTGGCGGCCGGGTTCTAGGTTTTTCGGCGTGTAGAGGTTGTACTGCATTTCTTTACCCGTTTGCGGGTCTTTGAAGGTCAGCACTTCAAAACGCGGGGCGATTTGCTCGCGCAGGGCGAGCAGGCGGCTGTCGTAGGCTTTTATCCGCGCCGCCGTACTGTTTGTCCCAAACGGGATTTTGTGTGCTTTGGGCGGCGGGGCTGTTTCCAGCGGTGTTTTGCGTGGCAGTGCAGGCTGCCAGCAGTAGGCCGGCGGCGATGACGGCGGCGGTTTTTTTCATGAGATTACTCCTTAAAAGGTTGAGGGAAATAGTTAATTTGCTTTCACGCCCAAGCGGTTCAGCGCATCAATGGCAGGCTGGGAAACATGGTCGCCACGTGCGGCGGATTTCTGATACCAGCGCATGGCTTGGGTCATGTCTTTTTCTGTACCGACGCCGTTTTCGTAGCAATAGCCCAGCCAGTATTGTCCGGTGATGTCGCCCGCTGCGGCAGCCTGCGTGAAGTAGGCGAAAGCGGTTTGTGCATTTTTGGCGACGCCTTCGCCGTTCAGATACATCAAGCCCAGATAACGCGGTGCTTTCATATGCCCCGCCTGCTGTGCCTGCTCAAAGTAAGGCTTGGCGTGTTGGTAATCCTGTTTTTGATGCAGGGTGATGCCTTCGTCCAGCAGGGCTTTCGCCTGTTCATTATGATGTGGAACGGCAGAGCAGGCAGTAAGAAGGGCGGTAGCGGCAAGCACGGATAGTTTGAATTTCATGGGTGTTTTTTTAAATTGGGGGAAAGAGGTATTTTTAGGAATATCATACGGTTACAGCAAGCGGCGGGGTGCGGCAAGCGTAGATTGGATCGAGACCCATCAAACCGTTTAATCTATCTAAAACGTTGGGTTTATCAATCCAATCTACTTACTTAGGCAATAAAATTACCCAAGTCGTCAGGTTGATTGTAAAGGTCGTCTGAAAAATAAAAAGCAGTCCGCAACTTCATTTTGAAGATGCGGACTGCTTTTGTTTGGACTCGGCTAAGGCTGCCCCTTTAGGCGGCTGCCAAACTATTTTCTCCAATCTTTCCAATAAGTCCTGCGGGGCAACATATTCTAAAGCATTCCCTGATTTGAATGGTACTAGGAATCTATATTCTCCAAGTTTGCTTAAATCGCTGCGGGCAGTATTTAAAGAAATACCGTATTGGTTTGCAATCTCTTGTGCAGTAAAGATTTTTCCGCTTTCTTCCACCGCTTTTTGCAGGATGCCGATTTGCCGCTGGTTCAACTTTCCTATCTTTTTCAGTATACTGGGCAATCGCTGCTTTGAATTCCTGCTGGTGTTTTTTTGTTTGTCGGAAATATAGTTTTCCAAATCGGTAACTGCCCGCTTGATAATGTCGCATTGGTAATAGATGAAATAGGTTAAATCCAAATCGTCGGTTTCTGCATGCAGATAGGATTTGGCGTATTGGGCAGGGGGCGTTTTTTTCAGCAGGCGGCTGATGGATATGTATTCAAACAGCCAGTAGCCGTTTTTGAGCATAAACCAATAGAACAAAGCCCGCGATGTCCGCCCGTTGCCGTCGCCGAACGGGTGGATATAGCCGATGAGGAAATGCAGAATAATTGCTTGGACAACTGGATGAATAAACGGATTTTTCTGAGCCGTCATAAGTGTTGTTGGCAAATGTGCATACCGCTTCCATCAGAGTATGAACCTGCCCGTGCGGCGGCGGTTGGTACAGGCTGTTGCCGTCGTTATCGGCGATAAAGATTTCGTCGTCCCGCCTGAATTGCCCAGGCTCGGCCTTGTTTTTCAATGGCGTTACTGGTGGCAATGCGGTGTAAATCCAAAAATCATTTCAACGCTCAACGGCGTATTTTTTTCAATTCAACCGCTTTTTTTCATCAGGTGATAGTTGTTCACTATCATGATTTCGTCTTTGGTTTTGGGCTTGCGCTGCGATTTGAGCATATCCTTGGCCACTTTGCGCGTGGTGGCAGCACCTTCCAATTGAGCGGATGTAATCGCTTCTTCCATAATCAGGGATTTGAGCAGGAACCTATTTTTGCTCGCTTCTGCCGAAGCCGCCCAGACTGGACGTGCCGATAGTGCTGCCGCAGCTTTTTGTCAATCAAATGAAGCCGTGCCTGCAAGGAGTCGGGAATGCAGAACCAAAAACCGATGCCTGAACGGAAAAATCAATCGGTTTTTTTGGATTTTCATGCGGCTCTCCTTGACGGCGCGCCATTTCATTCGTGTGTCCTCTGTATGAATTCGGCGGAATTTGTCCCAATGCAGGTAGGTTCCGTTTTCATCGGTTACGGAGAATTCAGAATAATCTTTGATTTCAGCAAGAAAAATTTGAAATATCCATGTCGGGATTGTCAGTGGCGGAGTGAAACAACTCGGCAGTTTGCACCATCTTTTTCGGTAAGATGCTGTACATACTCCTGCTGCAACAGGGCAAATTCCGGAGGTCTGGAGATTTTTCATGATAAATACCAAAAATCGCGCAATTTTTTTATAATTGAGTTATTTTTAGTCAAATTTTTAGAGAGGTGAAAAAGTATTAAAATGAAAAATTGGTAAGTAAGCATAGTCTTTATAAATAGAGGAGGGTAGTATCTACCATCTTGAAAAAAACAACTGGTTCAAGCAGTATTTATTGTTTTCAGACGGCCTTTTTTAGATTAGCTGTAAAGGTCGTCTGAAAAGCAAAAAGCAGTCCGCAACTTCATTTTGAAGGTACGGACTGCTTTTTGTTTGGACTCGGTTAAGGTCGTACTTTGAGGATGCCTTGCATCTACAACTGTTTAGCGGAATTCGAAGAATTCCAAATGTTGCGACCGCGTTTTCAGGCTGCCTGAGATGCTGCGAGTGAAATTGCGGCTGCCGCAGAGCCACAGGCTGCGGTTTGCGCTATCGCGGACGGTTTGACCGATATGTTCGGCGGTGAGCCTTTGGGTTTCGGAAGGGATATAGTGGAAATTGACATTGGCTTGTTGCGCTAAATTTTGCCAGTGGGCTAATGTTTCGGCAGGCAGGTTTCTATCGGCATGAAACCAGTCTATCGGCTGGGTGGCGGGCTGTTTGGCGAGTTCGTTGAGTCGTGCGAGGAACGGGGTAAAACCGATACCGTTGCTGACCCAGATTTGCGCTTGTCCATCGGAAAAGTCGAAACGTCCGTATGCGCCGTCAATTTGCACGGTGTCGCCGATGTTCAGGCGCTGCGGCAGGCGGCGGGTGTAGTCGCCCAAGTCTTTGATAACGAGTGTGAGCTGTTGGTTATCAGGCTGCCAGTCGGAGGCGATGGTAAAGGGGTGGCTTTCTCCGTGTGTGCGTAAAAAGAGGAATTGACCTGAGCGGTGTCCCTGCCATTTCGGGGCGTTCAGGGTTAGGGAGAGCAGATTGCCGTTTTGATTTAGGGCGGATACGGTGGCGTTTTGCGGTTTGCCAATGCGCTTGAACAGGGCAATCAGCGAGCAGGCGATGCCTGCAAGCAAGGCGGCAATAAGCAGCCAGCCCAGCGGTTGCGACCAATAGGAAAAATTTGCCAGCACGACAGTGTGCCACACGAGCGCGAGATAAACGGGGACGATAAGTATGTGGAGTTTGGCAAACCAGCGGTAGGGTATGCGTTTGATGAGTGCGGCGACAAGCAGGACGAGGGCAACATAAAAAGCGATTTCGCCAACTTCTTCGGCAAAGTGGCGTTGGGTAGCCAGCCAATCTTTTAATGTCAATATTTCCTGCATCGGCGGGCGCGGCGGACGTTTTCCGTCAATCAAACCAAGTTCGATAAGCCATTTGGGGAATTGTGTGCTAGTCCAATGCAGGATGCTGCCTGAAAGGGCAATGATGCCGAGCCATTTGTGCAGGCGGTACATTTTGTCCAGCCCGCCGAGCGGGGTTTCCAGTATTTTGGGGCGCACGGCAAGTATCAGGCAGCCACTCATGGCCAGTATGCTGATGGTGCCGGTTAGTTGCAGCAATAGGTTGCGTACGGGAAATACGCCCCACTGATCTGGAAATGATGTAGCAAGCAGCCATAAAGCGAATATGCCGCCAAAGAATATGGGCTAGGGTAAATTTAATGTTTTTCATGGTAGTGTTCCTTATGGATGGGAATATGAAGCGGTCTGCGCCGTTTGTGGGGATTGTATGTGGGGAAAAATTAGGTGGAAATTATTGGTGTGGGTCAGGGTGGGAAGGGTTTACCTGTTGAGGTCGTCTGAAAAGTTTAAAAACAACCTGACCTTTTCAGACGACCTGAAAAGCAGCAACCCGTTTCATCGGCCATGATTCCGTTGTCCAAACGCGTTCAAATTCTTCGGCAAAAACCGTGTTGTGCGGCGTAGGTTTGCAATTGTTGCAGCCAGGTTTTCGGGGCGATGTCGGCGGCGCGGGTGGTGTGCAGCAGGTAGGGGCGGGTATCGTAGGCGCGGATGATGTGTTGGCTGACGGCGTTTAGGGCTTAGGGATTGTGGTCGGTTTGTCGGGCGATTTTTTTTCGTATTGCGACAGGGCGGCAGCTTTTGCGGTTTCGTGTTCGGCGGCGGTTTGGGGGCTGTGTCGGGCGGTGGTAGCTTGGATGGTAATCAGGGGCGGCAGTTGCCCTTCGGTAAGCGCGGCGGCGAGGCGCAGGTGTCCGTCTAAAATCAGCCAGCGGTCGGACAGGGCGGGAAGTTCGTACACCAAGACGGGCGGCAGTTGGTTTTGCCGTGCGTGTTTGCGCCAATATTTCAGATGACCGTCTTCGGCGTGGTGCGTTTTCAGGGCGATGAAGCGTTCGGTCTGGGTATAAAAAAATTGTTGTCCAGCGCGTCGAAACGGCTGCCTGAAAACAGCCATTGGGCGTAGTTTTCGTCGGTTTCAGGCTGCCCCACGGCGGTGTCGTGCCAGCATTCGCCCCATTGCGGCGGCAGGGGTTGGGCGGGGCGGTAGTCGAAGTGCCATTCGCCGATGCCGAGTAAACCTGTGTTGTGGGCGGCGACTTGTTCGATGAAATATTTGTTCTACAACAGGCCTTGCTCTGCGGCGGGTTGGCGGGCGATGTGTTCGTTTACGCGGCTGCCGATGTGCCCGACGGGCTGATATGCCTGCCAGCTTTCGGCGTAGCTGCGGACGAGGTAAACGTCGTATAAATCGTGGCTGAAGAACGACCAGAACACGGGTTCATCTTGATAAGTCAGGCTGAGGCTGATGCCGTCGGGTGTGTGGAGTTTCAGACGACCTTGCGTTTGACGGTCGATATGCAGGGCAAGGCTGTTTGGGGAGGCGGGATGGTGGGTCAGGCTGCCGTTGTATTGTTCCAGCGCGGCGGTTAGCGATTAGTGCATGGGATGTCCTTTGAAAGGCGTTCAGCGATAACTGATGACGATCATCGTACTGCCGTCTTTATTGTGGTAATACGCGCCCGCATTGCCCCAGGCGAATTGACGGCATTTGCCGGATGACGATGCTTTAATGGAACAAGGGGCATCGCCCAGTTGTTTATCCAGCCATCGATCAAACTGTTTTCTACGTTGCAATTCGCGCTCCTCCGACCATGCTGCCCAGCTATTGTCCTCGCCTATCGGGCAGAAGAATATGGATAAGCGCTCCAGCCGCTGCTGCTCAAACTGGGCGGTAAGGGTGTATTGTTCAGACTGTTTGGTAAATGACAAACTGAAAAATGTTATTCCCGCTTGCAGATGATTCGGGCTGGATTTTGGGAAGGATGCAATCCAGTCATCAAGCGTGGTGCGTGCGCCAATAATGTTGCCGTTCGGCAGGGTGATGCTGCCGTTTTCAGGGTTTATCTTCATCGGTTTGAATTTCCAAATGTAGTTTTCAGATGACCTAAGAACGTGTTCATTGTCTCAGCCTCTGCTGTAAACTATCGGCATGAACAGAAAAAAACCTACGCAAGCGATATCAGTCGCGAGCAATTTGCGCCTCTCCTTCCCCTGCTGGAAAAGTGCCCGTAAACGCACAGCGCCACGCCAGGTGGACTTGTACGATGTCTTTTGTGCCATTCTCTACCTGCAACGCACTGGCTGCTCCTGGCGCGCTTTGCCGGGCGACTTCCCCAAATGGCGCACCGTGCATTCCTACTTCCAGAGATGGACCGAACCACGCGAGAGTGGCATCAGCATCCTTGAGGAAGCATTAAAAAAATCAGGTAGTTGCGGAGCGCCGCAAGCAGGGGCGCCATGAAGCAACTACTTTCCTGATTATTGATGCGCAGAGTGTGAAGAACACGGATACCGCCATGGAAAAAAAGGCTACGATGCGGGCAAGAAGGTTAGCGGTATCAAGCGACATATAGCGGTTGACACGCAAGGTTTGCAGCATGCCCTTGCGGTAACGACGGCGGATGTTACGGATAGAAAAAGGCTGCCTGGTGGCATTGGAACGTGGGCGGGATAATCTTGGTGCGATACAAAAAAATCCTTGCTGACGGTGGTTACACGGGTAAGGCATTTGCTTCGTCGGTACAGGAGTTGATTGGTGCGGAGGTAGAGATTGCCAAACGAAACGAATTGCACCGTTTTGCAGTATTGCCGAAGCGATGGGTAGTAGAGCGCAGCTTTTTCCTGGTTGGAAAAAGAACAGGCGGCTTTGGAAAAAAACTGCGAGCGTAAGTTGAGTACCAGTCTGCAAATGGTAGCTTTGGCTTTCTTGGGAGTCCTGCTACGAAGACTATGAACACGCTCTAAGACCATGTCCGTTTTATCACGCCTTTAAGCCGCACGATTTTTTTCATTTAACCAACAACCGTCCCTGTCTCGCCAAATTCAAAGTCGCCAGCAACAGTAACATCACCAAGCCGGAACCTGTGGTGGCGAGGAAATAGCCTAAAAAAACAGTAAACGCTCTTCGGCGATCAAATGGAAACCGCAGCCCGTCATTGCCGCCAAACCGAACGAGAAACCCCAAAAGCTAGGGGCTGAAACCTTGTTCCAGCATCCAAGGCAGAAGGCGCAGCAGTAGCAGGGAATTGCAGGCAGCCGTAGCCGATTAAAAAGCAGCGCGAAGGCATCGATGTGCCCGCCTGATGCAGCAAAATAGGCGCCGCAGCCGACAAAGGCGGGGGCAAGCTGAATGCCGACAATACCGCGCACAGGGGCGTTGACGGGTGTGCCGGTGCGCAAACGGCTCAATATGGCGGCTTCCAAGCTAAGCCATGAAAACAGCCCCGCGCCCAAAAAAACAGCCAGGCGTAATCCGACCAACCCAATACCGCCATTGCGGTCGCGCTGACAAAATTGGTGGCAACGGTGGGCAGGTAAACAATCGGCGTGGTGGCATCAAGGGTATGAATGCCGCGCCACAAGCCGCCTGCGCGGTACATGGCAAATGCCAACTGTCCCGCCGTTCCCAGCAAAATCAACCCTTTTGCCGGTAGCGTTTGGTAGGGTAGTGCCGCCAAACCTGCCAGCATCGTGGTAATCGGAATCGCGCTGATGAAACAGCATTGCACCAAATCCTGCAAATCCTGCAAAAAAATTCGGGGCGGAAAAAACGGATTTTGATGATGTAGGCAATGACCAGCAGCAGCCAAAGCACAAAGGCGGCGGCTAACAGCGTTTCCGCAACCCAATTTGGCAAAAGCCCGATATGCGCGCCGTAACGCCAAGACAAACCGAGCGCGAAAAAGTCCCAACGGCATGCTGAAATAGCTGAGGGGACGGGAAATTTTTTTGGTACTCATGACAATGTGTGTGTTAAGGAAAGGCGGTAGTATAGCCGATTCAAATCGGTAAGCGCAGCTTGGGTCGAGACCCGATAAAGACGTTAAATTTGCCTGAGACATTGGGTTTCAGCATGAGCCGTATCGGGTATGGATATGCTGATGTTTGAGTTTATAAATTCGGTTTTCAGACGACCTTTTCAGATTTCGAGGTCGTCTGAAAAAAAACAGGCGTAGCAACTATTTCAAACAGGTTTGCGGAAAGTAATGCAGTAAAAGCGGTTGTCCCACAGCAGCCGCGTTTTCTTTTCCTGAACGGTTTCGGGAATGCAGTTTTCGATTTGTGTCAGGTCGAAATCGGTGTCTTGGAAGTAGCTCCGCGTGAATAGGCTTTTTTTGTATTGTTGTTGGATGAAATCGGTGGTTTCGTCTGCAATCATGATTTTGGTGCCGGGCTTGGCAACACGCAGCATTTCGTTGACGGCTTTTTGTTTGTCGCTGAAAAAATTGATGCCGCCCACATGGAATACGACGTCGAACATATTGTCGGCAACAAGTAAGTCTTCGGCGTTGCAGTGTACCAAGTCCAAGCCTGCCGCTTTTTTCCGCCATACGTTGCGGCAGCGTGCCAACATGCCGAGCGACAGGTCGACGCCGGTCAAATCCAGCTTGGCGGGGTCGATGCTGGCGGGCAGGTGGTTTAAATCGACACCTGTGCCGATAGAGACGTAGAGCGCGGTGCAATCCTGCCGCCATTCCGGTTCGCCCATCAGGCTGCGCCGCATTTCGTTGATGCTGTTGCCGTATCTGAGGCGGGCTATCCAGCGTTCGCCGAAATCGTACCAACGGACGAGGCGGTTGTACATGTTCATGTATTTGGCGTTGTCGCCTGTTACGTTGTCGGAATCGAGGCACAACAGGATGCCGTCTTGTTCAGGCGGAAGCGGGTTTTGTAAGGCGGGTTTGAGTTTTTGGATGAGCTTGGCGGAAGGCATGGGAGCTTCTCCTGTTGAGGGTTGAGCGATGCGTATCTCGAGTCGGGATTCGGTAAAAATCGTTAAAGCATTAGATTCATCTATCTAACTTATTCGGCAGGGTCGTCTGAAAGCTTGATTGTGGTGAATAGGCAATTTTAGGGTGGCTGCGCCGTTGCTATGTTGATTGAAATAAAGGCCGTCTGAAATCGTGTTTCAAACGGCCTTTTGACATAGCTTAAGACAAGGATGGATTAGAACTTGCTTTTGATGTCGTCAATCAGGTTTTTCGGCTTTTTTTCTTTTGCCTCGTCAACCAGATGTCCTGCTTCTTCTTTGCCTTTTTTTCAATACGTCGCTTGCTTTTTTTCCTCAATGTCGGCAGCAACTTCTTTGACTTTGCCGATGCCTTGTTGGATCAAGCCTTCTGCTTCGAGTTTGGGATCGTCTAAGAGTTCTCCGGCTTTCTCTTTTACATTACCGCTGATTTGGTCTAATTTGCCGCTCATGATTCATTTCCTTGATGTTTGTGTTGATCGAGAAATCACTATAGTCTAATTGATGACTTGTTGCAACTTGGAGGTCGTCTGAAAACCCGCTTCAATAAAATGAAAACTGTTTTTCAGACGACCTGAATCATTTGCCCTTATCGTTAATCAAACCGTTTTTTTCTGCAAATAATCCCGCGCCACGTCCGCCGGTTTTTTTCTCCGCCCACTTTCACGCGGTAGTTCATTTCAGTCATTTCGGCTTCGCTGATTTTGCCTGCCAGTTTGTTCAATGCGTTCACGACGTCGGGATGCTGTTCGGCAAACTCGGTTTTTCATCAACGGCGCGCCTTGGTAGGAGGGGAAAAAGGGCGATGTCGTCTGAAAGGACGGCGAGGCGGTATTGTTTGAGGTCGCTGTCGGTGGAATAGGCTTCGACGAGGTCGATTTTGCCGTTTAGGAGGGCGGTGTAGCGCAGGGCAGGTTCGAGCGTCGAGAGGTGGCGGAACTGTATGCCGTGTTGTTGCAGCCCCTTGTAGCCGTCGGCGCGGTCGGTAAACTCGAGGGTAAATCCGGCGCGGATTTGGTTTTTGCACGCGTTTGAGGTCGGAGATTTTGTGCAGGTCGTGCGCAGCGGCGTAGTCTTGGCTGACGGCGAGGGCGTAGGTGTTTTGGTATGCCATCGGCGGCAGAAAGGTCAGCCGATGTTGTCGGGCAAGCAGGTCTTTGGCGGTTTGGTAGGTCTGTTCGGGCGAAAGGCGGCGGTTTTGCTGTTCGGCAGGGACTTTGACCAGACTTTCGAGGACGGTACCGGTAAATTCGGGATAAATATCAATTTCACCGCTGTTTAAGGCGTTGAACAGGAATGAAGTTTTGCCGAAATTGGGTTTGATCGCCACCTGCGCGCGCGGATTATTTTCTTCAATCAGCTGTTTGTACATATTGATGAGGATGTCGGGTTCGCTGCCGAGCTTGCCTGCGATGGTGATTTTTTTGTGCGGATGGGTTCGTTTGAAAAAAATCGGTGCCAAACCGATGGCGATAAGGATGGCAAGCAGGGCGGCGGTAATCGGCATTTTGTGTTTGGACTTTTGCAGTATGCCGATGCCGCCGCTGACCAATACGGCGAGCAGGGCGGACAACAGCGCGCCGGTAAATGTCATCGACATGTTGTTGCGGTCGATGCCGAGCAAAATCAGGTTGCCCAAGCCGCCCGCGCCGATGAGCGCGGCGAGTGTCGCCGTGCCGATAATCAATACGGACGCGGTGCGGATGCCGGAAATCATGGCAGGCAACGCCATCGGCAATTCAATGCGCCACAACGCCTGCCAACGGGACAAGCCGAACGCGGTGTGCGCTTCTTTGATGGCGGGATCGATTTGGCTCAAACCGAGATAGGTGTTCTGAAAAATCGGCAACAGGGCATAGAGCGTCAGCGCAATCAAAACCGGCGGCGAGCCGATGCCGACAAAGGGAATCAGCAAGCCGAGCAGCGCGAGAGACGGAATGGTTTGCAGGATATTGGTTACCTGCAAAACACCTTCCGCCCAACGCCGTTTGTCCGCCAGCCATACGGCGAGCGGCACGGCCAACGCGACGGCGCAAAGCAGGGCAATCAGGGAGAGGCGGAGGTGTTCAAGCGTCGCCTGCCACAGTTCGGCGGGCGGGACAGGGAGGAAATCGGGCATAAGGCGCGGATAAACAGCAAAAAGGGGATTTAGTATAACAAAAGGTCGTCTGAAACATTTTCAGACGACCTCGGAGGATTACAAAGCTGCGTCGTATCCGCCTTCTTCCACCGCTTCAATCAACGCTGCAGGATTGGTTTTTGCAGGGTCGAATTCAATGACCGCATTTTTGTTCTCCAAGCTGACTTCGGCTTTGGCAACGCCTTCCGTGTTTTCCAAAAATACGGGTAACGCTTTTTCACGCAGCCGCCGCAAGTCATGCCGCCGATATTGAGGGTAAGGGTTTCCATAGGATTTCCTTTCTGTAAACGAATTGAGCCTAAAAAGCGAATAAAATGTGATGGATTAACAAAAAAATCAGGACAAGGTAGAGAAGCGTACCATAGTTCAAATTCAATCAACTATAACCCCAAATGTAGGGGAAAAAGTCAAGCAGGTCGTCTGAAAACCTGTCATCGTTTATCTGCATCATTCGAGCCATCACGCTACGTTTGATTTGTTCCATTGCTCACAAATAGTCAAATTGATATTGTTATTTATTACAAATGCTGTATTATGTTCGGGTAATTATAACAAATAAAAATAATAACATCATAAGTCCTTAACTATCTCCTTTATCCGTCATTCAGACGACCTCATTCCACAGATTTTCGATTTTTTTCAACACTTCAAGCCATTTATATGGCTTGTTCGTTAAATTTTGCGCGTTTTAAATTTGGAGAATCGATGTGAATTTCGACTGCATCGCCCATATCCGTAAAACAAACGGGCTCCCGCAGTCTGTCTTTGCAAAGACAGATAGCAGAAAACAGAAATAGCTCAGCTGTGAAAATACCCAAGGGGATTTAGATGACGACTTACTACGCCCATTCCGCCCAAGACAAACTCGGCAATCTCTTGCCTTACGAACATTGGCAAACCTTGCAAAGCCATTCTGTAAATGTTGGCGAAATGGCGGCGGAGTTTGCTCGGGTATTCGGTGCTCAGGAAATTGCCTGCCAGACGGGACGGCTTCATGACTTAGGGAAATACAGTTTACCCTTTCAAGAGCGTTTAGAAGGAGAGGTAGAATTTGTGGATCATTCCACTGCGGGAGCCAAAATTGCCGTTGAACGTTGGGGAAATGTGATCGGCAAGCTGATGGCGTTTTGCATTGCGGGGCATCATGCCGGGTTGGCAAATGGAAATGGCGAAGGTGATAACCGCCGTACGTTAAAGCAGCGTTTAGTCTTGCAATTCGGCGCAGATATTCCCGCTCTCGATAATCTGTGGCAACAAGAAATCAAGCTCCCTCAAAATCTGTCCGCACCGCCACTCAAAGCCGACGCGCATCATCCTTTTTTTCTCCTACGCCTTCTTCACACGAATGCTCTATTCCTGCTTAGTGGATGCCGATTATCTCGACACCGAAGCCTTTTATTCAAACCTAGAAAACAAAGCCGTCGAGCGCGGCGACTATCCCGATCTAAACGCCTTACAACATAATTTCAATCAATTTATCAACGCTTTCAGACGACATGTCGCCCAAGCTCCAGCGCAAACCGAAGCCGAAAAACGCAATGCCGCCTTAAACCGCCTGCGCAGCGAAATTCTTGATCATGCCATAGAACAAGCGGCACAACCGCAAGGGCTGTTTACGCTCACCGTGCCGACGGGCGGCGGCAAAACTTTCACTTCCATGGCGTTTGCGTTGGAACACGCCAAACGGCACGATATGCGGCGCGTGATTTACGTCATCCCGTTCACCAGCATCATCGAACAAAATGCCGCCGAATTTCGCAAAGCCTTTGGCGAATTGGGCGAGCAAGCCGTGTTGGAACACCACAGCACCTTCGACGACGGCAAACTGCAAGGTGAGGCTACCAAAGACAAATTGCGCCTCGCCTCGGAAAACTGGGACGCGCCGATTGTCGTGACCACCGCCGTGCAATTCTTCGAATCCCTCTTTGCCGACCGCTCCTCGCGTTGCCGCAAACTGCACAACATCGCAGGCTCCGTCATCATCCTCGACGAAGCGCAAATGCTGCCGCTCAATCTGTTGCTACCCATCATGCAAGCCATCAAAGAATTGGCGCAAAACTACCGTTGCAGCGTCGTCATGTGCACCGCCACCCAGCCTGCCGTGCAAGCCGAAAACGGCTTCTATCGCGGCTTTGAAAACGTGCGCGAAATAGCCCCAAAACCGACCGCACTTTTCGACAAACTGCGCCGCACTACCGTGCAACACATCGGCAAACAAACCGACGCCGACCTGCTCGCCAAACTTGGCGAACACCCGCAAATGCTCGTTATCGTCAACAACCGCCGCCACGCCCGCAGCTTGTACGACCAAGCCAAACACCTTGACGGCACGTTCCACCTGACCACCTTAATGTGCGCCAAACACCGCAGCCAAAAGCTCGATGAGATCCGAGGTCGTCTGAAAAGCGGAGAACCCTGCCGCGTTATCGCCACCTCCTTAATTGAAGCCGGCGTTGATGTGGATTTTCCGCTGGTGATGCGCGCTGAAGCAGGTTTAGACAGTGTTACCCAAGCCGCCGGACGCTGCAACCGCGAAGGCAAAAGGCTACCTGAAAACAGCTTTGTCTGGATATTCGCACCTGAAGAACAATGGAAAGCCCCGCCCGAACTTGCCACCCAAGCCACCGTCATGCGCCTGACTGCCGACAGCTTTTCAGACGACCTCTTATCCACCCAAGCCGTCACTGCCTACTTCGCCGAGCTTTATCAATTAAAAAGGCAGCGAACTGGACAATAAAAAAATCCTGAAAATGCACAACGATACAGGGCAAAGCCTCGATTTCCCATTCCAAAACCATCGCCGACAAATTCCGCATGATCGAAAGCCATATGCAGCCGCTGATTATTCCGTTCGATGGTGAGGCCGAGAACCTCATTAACAGCCTGCACCACGCCGACCACATCGGCGGGCTGCTACGCAAACTGCAACCCTATACCGTCCAAATCCCCGAAAAAAAGCCCTTGCCGCTTTATATAAAGCAGGGCGTATCGAACCGATTAACGAGAAAAAAACTTTGGCAAACAGTTTTATACGCTGATTGGACTGGATTTGTATGATGAAGTGGCGGGGTTGAGTTGGGAGGATACGGAGTTTTTGAAGGGGGAAAGTTTGGTGTTTTAACTTAACTTATAATTTATAGAATATTAATTTGATTTTTTTACCTTTAAAAGGCATATCCTTCGTATGGCCTAAAAAAAGTAATTTGGAGAAAAATTAAGACCATGTCCCAATCTCAACTGACACCACATCAAGCTCGATACTACTCCTGGCTTTTTAACCCGTCAAGCCGAGGGCGGAAGTATGGACTCGTTAGCAACAACATTGGTTGATGCCCAAGTCGATTTAAACCCACATCAAGTTGATGCTGCCCTGTTTGCCTGCAAAAAAATCCTTTGTCAAAAGGTGTAATTTTGGCAGATGAAGTAGGTTTAGGAAAAAAACCATCGAAGCGGGCTTGGTGATATTGCAGCATTGGGCAGAACGCAAACGTAAAAATTCTGATTATCACCCCGGCCAACTTACGCAAACAATGGCATCAAGAGTTACAGGAAAAAAATTTGGCTTGCAGGGCACAATTTTGGAGGCTAAAAGTTACAATGCCATAAAAAAAGCAGGTAAAAACCCTTTTCGCCAAGAAAAATCCTGTTATCTGCTCCTATCAATTTGCTAAATCTAAAGCAGATGATATTAAGCAAATTGGATGGGATTTGGTTGTACTAGATGAAGCTCATCGTCTGCGCAATGTTTATAAGAAAAACAATGTTATCGGTAAAACTTTAAAAGAAGCATTGGAAAACGTATCCAGCAAAGTCCTATTAACTGCTACTCCTTTGCAAAATTCTTTGCTTGAACTTTACGGTTTGGTCAGCATGATAGATGACCGTGTTTTTTTGGCGACTTAGATAGTTTTTCGTGCTCAATTCGGTGCAAAGGCCACAGAACAGACCTTATCCCATCTGCGCCAGCGACTCAGCCCTGTTTGCCAACGTACCTTACGCCGTCAAGTACAGGCTTATGTTCCCTACACTCAGCGCCTTGCCATCCTGCAAAAATTTACGCCATCCGACCAAGAACGAGAATTTTCTCATTTGGTTGCTGAATACCTTCGCCGTCCAAATCTGCAAGCAATGCCGGAAGGACAGCGACAGCTTATTTCCCTAGTGTTGTGGAAACTTTTAGCCTCTAGCAGCCGTGCTATTGCAGGTGCGCTGGATACTATGACCAAACGCCTACAAGGCGTATTGGCAGAATCAACCACGCAAGACCTGGTTGAAACTCTGGACGAAGATTATGAAAGCTTAGATGAAACTGCAGAAGAATGGGAAGAAGAAAAACGAATCGAACATTCTAACTGCTGATGAATATCAAGCGATTGCCGATGAAATTGAAGAGCTTAAACATTTTAAACAACTTGCTGAAAACATCCGAGAAGACGCAAAAAGCCGTGCATTATTGACCGCACTTTCCACAGCTTTTGCCAAATTGAAAGAACTTGGTGCGAAGCAAAAAAAGCCATTATTTTTTTACCGAATCCAAACGCACTCAAAACTATCTTTTAGAATGTCTTGCTCAAACCAACTACGCAGGTGAGAACGGGGAAGGCATCGTGTTATTCAATGGCACAAACAGTGATTCCCAAGCACAAAAAAATCTATAAAGACTGGCTCAAACGGCATGAAGGCAGCGATAAAATCACCGGTTCCAAAACCGCCGATACCCGTGCCGCTTTGGTAGAGCATTTCAAAGAGCGCGGTACCATCATGATTGCCACTGAAGCAGGTGCAGAAGGCATTAACCTACAATTCTGCTCACTCATTATCAATTACGATCTGCCTTGGAATCCACAGCGTGTCGAACAGCGCATCGGACGCTGTCACCGATATGGGCAAAAACATGATGTCGTTGTAGTGAATTTTGTCGATGAAACCAATGAAGCCGACCAACGTGTTTACGAATTGCTTGAGCAAAAATTTAAGCTTTTTGATGGTGTATTTGGTGCCAGCGACGAAGTATTGGGGGCAATCGGTAGCGGCGTAGATATCGAACGGCGTATTGCTGAAATCTACCGCCAATGCCGCCAGTCCGAAGACATCAAAACTGCCTTTGATAGCCTGCAAAGTGAGCTATCAGAGGAAATCAACCAGAACATGATGAAAGCCCGTCAAACCCTGCTGGAAAATTTTGATGAAGAAGTCCGCGAAAGACTGCGTGTTCGTGCTGAAGAAAGCCAAGTAGCACTCAACAAATACGAAAAAATCTTAATGGAGTTAACCCGAAGCGAACTTGGTGATAGCTCAGACTTCTATGACGGTGGTTTTATACTCAATAAGCTACCTGAAAATCTTTCAGACGACCTTGGCATTCCAACAGGGCGATATGAACTGCCGAGAAAAAAAGTGGCGAAGCCTATCTCTATCGCATCACCCATCCCTTGGCACAGGCTATCATCGATCGCGCCAAAAAACGCGATTGTCTACCAGCTCGTCTAATTTTTGATTATCAAGAGCATAACGGCAGGATCAGTACACTCGAACCCTATCGTGGACGAAGCGGACAACTTATTGCCAAACTCATCAGCATCAGCGCACTGGATGATATGGAACAACATATACTGATTGCCGCCATAACTGAAAACGGTGAAATCCTACAAGCTGACGATCCAGAAAAACTTCTGCGCCTGCCCGCACGTATTGCCGAAACCACAATAAAAACCGGATTTCAGACGACCTTATCCGACAATATGACTGAACGCCGCCAAACGCTATTAAACCAAGCCACTGAACGTAATTTGGGTTATTTTGAGGAGGAAGTGCAGAAACTGGACGACTGGGCGGATGATTTAAAACATGGTTTGGAACAGGACATTAAAAGAAACCGATCGTGAAATCAAAGAAGTCCGCCGCACCGCTGCCACTTCCGCTACATTGGAAGAAAAAAACTAAGCTGGCAGAAAAAAAGCAGCGCGAATTAGAAAACAAACGCAGCCGCCAACGCCGAGAACTTTTTGATAAACAGGATGAAATTGAAGCTCAGCGTAATCAATTGATTGAAGAATTGGAAGAAAGTTTGAAACAGAAGGTGGAAGAGGAAGAATTGTTTTTTATTGAATGGGAGATGAAGTAATGAAATTCAAAGGTTCAAATTGGTGGAAATTTGATTTCCATACTCATACACCGGCATCTTTAGATTACAAAGGAAATAAAGAAATAACTCCTAGAGAATGGTTAGATGATTACAGAAATCAAGGAATAAAATGTGTCATTGTTAGTGATCATAATTCAGGAGGGTGGATTGACAATCTTAAAAAAATACATTATCTCTATTAAAGCAGCAAAATCCTTCAGTTTGGGAAGATATGACTATTTTTTTCCTGGGATAGAACTGTCATGTAGCGGAGGAGTCCACTTACTAGCTATTCTTGACCCTAGTAAAGGAAGTAGTGATATAGATGCTATTAGAGGTAGTTGTGGTTATACAGGAACTCCTGGAGATAGTGATTCAGTGACTAGGCAAAGCGTAGAGGAAGTTATTAAAACCATTCAATCGTTAGGTGGAATTGCCTGTGCAGCCCATATAGATCAGCCCAAAAGGATTGCTAAGCTCGATAACAGATCACAACACTTTACAACCTATTTTTAATCTTTTGGATGCTGTAGAGGTTATTGATCCTAGTCATTCATTAATTCAAAAATATGTTGAGAATCTTTCAAATCTAGCATTTTTATTGGGCTCTGATAGCCATCATCCTAGTGAAATTGGACGAGGTTATACTTGGGTTAAGATGTCTGAACCTTCCATTGAAGGATTAAAATTGGCATTGCTTGATCCCAATTCTGCCATTCGTCGTAGTGATGAATATCCTGATTGTCCTCAGAAATTAAATCATTCAAGGATTAAAAGTATTACGATTGAAAAATTGAGATTGCGTCAAGTAACTCCATTAAGAATGGATTTTAATCCTAGTTATAATGCTTTGATTGGTGGACGCGGGAGCGGAAAAATCTTCAATTTTAGAATGTTTACGTTTGGGATTGGCTAGAGATAATGAATTGTTAGGAGAAAATGCCGATAGTTCACTCAAACAATATATTGAAAATTTTAAGAAAGAAAAAACAAGTCGAAATTTACCAGGAATGATGCTTAATGATACTAAAATTATTGTTGAAGTATCTAAAGGTGCAGGGGATTTAGAGGAAAAATTTGAATACTCTTGGGGAAAAAAAGGATAAATGGTAAGTTTTTCTGTATCTGTTAAGAGATGGGATCAGGATCATTGGCAAGAAACAGAATTAACTGAAGAACAAGCAAGAAACAATTTCCCTGTGAAAATTTTTAGTCAGAAGCAGATTCTTTCATTGGCAGATAATCCACAGCATTTGATTCAATACATTGATGATGTTTTAGGAGGTAGTAAAAAAAGATTGGGAAAAAAAGGTTTTTGAGGAGAAACGGGCATATTTATATAAGGCAAGAGAAGATGTCCGAGTTTTGGAAAAAAACAAATTGCTGAAAAAGCCTGTAGTAGAACTTCAATATAAGGAAGCATCTCGAAAAGCTAGAGTTTTTTTAGCATCAAATTTTGGTGAATCACTCAATGCTTATCAAAGGGCTAAAAAAAGCAAAAAAACAAGAGATTAATGATTTCTTGGAGCGATTAAATAGCTATATTCAACTTCTAAAAAAATGGAATTAAAGATGCTTATTTGTTAAAAAAATATAAGTCTGTCAAACTTTGAAACGTTAACAGAAAATGAAAAACAAATGATGCAGACTATTACTGGATTCACTCAAAAAATTTTAGGTGACTTTGAACAAATTGAAAATTTGGCCCACAGTATGGAACAAACATTGATATTATCTAAGAAGAGTAATGAATTTAACAGTTGGTATATAGAAAAATCAGAAGAATATAGATGAGTATGCTCGTATTGTAGAAAAATCTTAAATCTCAGGGTATTTCAAATGCTGAAGAAGCCACTCAAACTATAGAACTTGAAGATAAATTGAAGAAAAAAACTTGAGCAAATTAATGCTATAAATTTTTGAACTAGAGCAAGCTCGCAATAGAGTAAAAAGCAGCACAGACTGAATTAAACCAAGAGCGAGAAAAAAATTAACGAATTTGCGACAGGATTTCTTAAATTCAGTGTTAACCAATATTCCTGACTTGAGAATTACTCTAAAAAGCAATGTCCGATGCTGAATCAGGTGCTGCATCTTTGAGAGATATTCTTCGAATTGATAGCAACACAACTTTTTACTAAAGAAATATATGGTGAGACTGAGGATACTCCCTCTAATCCATGCGGTATACTTTGGGATTTGATTGATCCTAATTTAGCTTCATCCGTATCTGAACGATTACAGGAAATAAAATTATCCCTTGAGGAAATGAATGAGCAAATTCTAAACACGAAATTAAACGGAAGATTTGTGAATAAGCTAAAAGGTATGAAACCAGAAATATCTTCTATTGTTTTTTTGATGAATTAGCCTCCTGGTATCCTGAAGATTTAATTGAGATTCAATATAAACGTAGTGGAGCAAGTACATTCCAGAGTTTACAGCAAGCATCAGCAGGTCAAAAAAACTGCCGCAATCTTATCCTTTCTATTAGCTCATGGTGATGAACCTTTACTCATGGATCAACCAGAAGATGATTTGGACAACGCTTTAGTATCACAATTGGTGGTTGAACAACTTCGAAACAATAAAAATCGAAGACAACTTATTGTTATTACACATAATGCTAATATTGTTGTAAATGGTGATGCTGATTTGGTTATTCCAATGGAGTTTATTAAAGGGCAAATTATGAATAATGTTGCCGGAGGACTTCAAGAAAGACAGGTAAGAACGAAAATATGTGAAATTATGGAAGGTGGAGAGAAAGCCTTTGAACAACGTTATAAACGAATTTTACAAGACATGAAGAGATAAACAATGACCAAACAAAAAAACTAGAACTCACCTGGATAGGCAAACACAAACGTCCGAAGTTAGAAGCGCGGATATTACTGGAAGACCCTGACAAATCCTATCATGCCAAAGTGCGGTCAGAATCGGCGGCGTTTGACAACCGATTGATTTTTGGTGACAACCTGCTTGCGCTTAAAGCTTTAGAGCAGGAATTTACGGGTAAGGTGAAATGTGTGTTTATCGATCCGCCGTACAACACAGGCAGTGCCTTTGCCCATTACGATGACGGGCTGGAGCATTCTATCTGGCTAGGGCTTATGCGTGACCGCCTGGAGATTATCAAACGCCTGCTTTCAGACGACGGTTCGCTGTGGATTACCATTGACGACAACGAAGCGCATTATTTGAAAGTGTTATGTGATGAGGTGTTTGGTCGGGGGAATTTTATAGCAAATATTGTGTGGAATCATAGGAAAAGTGTGCAAAGTGATATTGTTATCAGTCTATCCCACAACCATCTATTGGTTTTTGCAAAATCAAAAGATAAAGTTACGCTAAACCGATTGCAACTAGTTGATGCTGACAAATACAGTAATCCAGATAATGACCCGCGTGGATTGTGGTATGCAACTCCTTTTGATGCACCTAATATTCGACCAAATCTGACGTATCCAATTACAAACCCTAACACAGGCGAGGAATATTTACCGCCCAAAGGGCGTTGTTGGCGTACAACCCAAGAGGAATATTTGAAAGCTTTTAGCTGATAATAGAATTGTTTTTTTGGTAAAAACCGGTAAGTCGAAGCCACAAATGAAACGTTTTTTTGAGTGAAGCTCAATCAAAAAGGTAGCAGTGTAAAAAAACTTGGTGGGATGATGCAGGCACAGCCACAGAAGGCACAAAAAGAATTGCAAAAAATGAATTTTGACTTTGATACACCAAAGCCAGAACGACTATTAGAAAAAAAGTATTACAAATCGCAACCAACCCCAGTGATCTCGTCCTAGATTCTTTCGCAGGCTCGGGCACTACCGGCGCAGTTGCCCACAAAATGGGGCGGCGTTGGATTATGGTAGAGCTTGGTGAGCATTGCCATACGCACATTATCCCGCGCCTGCAAAAAGTCATCGATGGCGAAGACCAGGGCGGGATTTCCAAAGCGGTGAACTGGCAAGGGGGAGGTGGATTCCGCTATTTCCGCCTTGCGCCAACATTGATTGTGAACGACAAATGGGGCAATCAAATCATCAATCCCGACTACAACCCTGAAATGCTGGCGGAAGCCTTGGCGAAGCTGGAGGGATTTACTTATATGCCGTCTGAAAACCTTTGGTGGCAGCACGGTTATTCCAGCGAAAACGATTTTATCTACGTTACTACCCAAAGCTTATCTGTTGAGCAGTTACAAGTGCTTTCAGACGAGGTTGGAGCAGGTCGCAGCCTGCTGATCTGCTGCTCCGCTTGGCGTGGGATTACGGCAGATCAGGCGGCAGAGCGTTTCCCGAATCTTTCCTTAAAAAAATCCCCAAAAATGATTTTTGAAACGCTGCGAATGGGGACACGATGATTACAGCTTGAACGTCGCCAATCTTCCGATGGCAGAAGAAGAGCCTGAACCAAGGTCGTCTGAAAACCAACCCGCCGCCACAACCAAACCCGTGAAACGCAAAAGTGCGGCCGAAAAATCAGGATGGATTGTTCGATGGGGAGGATAGTGATGGGTAAGGAAATGGCGATGATGCCTGCCGATTATGGGCAATGGCTGGCAGACATTAAAAAACCGGGTGCTGACCGCACGGCACAAAGCGGTTTTGGCAGTAAATACCGAGCTGGTATCGCTTTACTGGCATATCGGGCGGGATATTTTGCAGCGGCAGGCTGCGCAAGGCTGGGGCAGCAAAGTGATTGACCGCTTGGGGCGGGATTTGCGCGAGGCGTTTCCTGAAATGAAGGGGTTTTCCCGTGCCAACCTTCTATATATGCGGGCTTTTGCCGAAGCTTGGACTGATTTTGAAATTGTCCAACAGGCTGTTGGACAATTGCCGTGGGGCCATAATGTGCTTTTGCTTAACCGTATTAAGGAACAAGAAGCACGTTTGTTCTATGTGCAGAAAGTAATAGCGGAAAAATTGGTCGCGCGCTACATTAGAAGTCCACATTAAAAAAACTGCCTGCACGAGCGACAAGGAAAAGCCGTTACCAACTTCGCTGCCCGTTTGCCCGCGCCGACTTCGGCATTGGCGCAAGAAACATTAAAAAGATCCTTATTTGTTCGACTTTTTGAGTTTGGGCGAAGATGCGCAAGAGCGAGAAATTGAAAAACGCCTTAATGCAACACATTACCCGTTTTCTGCTGGAACTGGGCAACGGCTTTGCTTTTTGTTGGGCGGCAATACCGCTTGGAAGTGAACGGCGACGAGTTTTTTATTGATTTGCTGTTTTATCACACCCGCCTGAAATGCTATGTGGTGGTGGAATTAAAAGCCACGGCATTTAAACCCGAACACGCAGGGCAATTGAATTTTTATTTGGCGGCAGTCGATGCACAAATAAAAGCCCCTGACGATCATCCAACCATCGGCTTGCTGTTGTGCAAAACGCAAAATCGCTTGGTGGCGGAATATGCCTTATCGGGCATAGACAAGCCGATAGGCATTGCTGAATATGAATTGGTGCGCGCCCTGCCGGAACCTTTGGTAACGAATCTGCCGACAGTTGAACAGTTGGAAAATGAGTTGTCGGATTGGCAGGAAGCAAGAAATGAGCTGTCCGGAAATTCCGGATAGTTCGAATTGTGCTGGCTTGCTGCACAAAATGTCAGTTATTCGAAATTTTCGAGCAACTGATCACATATGGCAGTTTGGTTATCTAAAAAATCCAGACAGCTAAAGGAATAAAGATCGAATCAGTGATTAAGCTATTCTTAATTACTGAAAAACAAGAGATAAGAGATAAAAACCATGAGCATCAGAACTCAAAAACTATATCAATGGACGTTTGTCTTTGCGTGCACCGCAAGCAGAAAGTTTGGCGAAGTTAAAGCAGGCGTTGGATGCTGCACCGGAAATGGCACAAAAAGACCGAGATGTGGCTGCAGTGTTGAATACTTTAAAAGCTGAGTTTCCTACTTTAGAGGATTTTGAGCGGGAATTTCCGTCATTGTGCTTTGCTTTGGCAACGGGGGTGGGGAAAAACCCGCCTAATGGGAGCATTTATCGCCTATCTGCATTTGGCGCACGGTATCAATAATTTCTTTGTACTTGCACCAAACCTGACGATTTATAACAAGCTGATTGCCGACTTTACACCGAATACGCCGAAATATGTGTTTAAAGGCATCAGTGAATTTGCAGTGAATCCACCCAAGCTGATTAGTGGCGACAACTATGAACAACAGAATTTGAGCATGGGAATGGATAATCTTTTTGGTGAGATTACCATTAATGTATTCAATATTTCCAAAATCAACAGCGAGGTGCGCGGCGGCAAAGAACCGAAAATCAAACGGATGCGTGAAGTGCTGGGCGATAGTTATTTCAATTATCTGGCGAATCTGCCTGATTTAGTGTTGCTGATGGATGAATCACATCGCTATCGGGCACAGGCGGGGATGCGGGCGATTAATGAGCTAAATCCGCTTTTTTTGGTTTGGAGTTAACTGCTACGCCATTTGTGGAATCCACCAAAGCGCCTATTCCGTTCAAAAAAACGTGATTGTTGATTATCCTTTGGCTCGGGCAATGGACGATGGTTTTGTCAAAAATGCCTGCCGTAGTAACGCAGCGCAATTTTTGATGCGAAAAATTATACGCCTGAAGAAATTGAGAAAATCAAGTTAGAAGATGGCGTGCGTGTACATGAAAAACACCAAGGTCGAGCTTATAACTTATGCTCGGGAAAAATAATGTTGCCGTGGTGAAGCCTTTTTATGCTGGTGATTGCCCGCGATACCACGCACGCGGCGCAATTATTGTCTTTACTGGAATCGGATAACTTTTTATAACGGGCGTTATCAGGGCAAAGTGATTCAGGTGGATTCGAGTAAATCAGGCAAAGACGAAGAAGAAATGATTGAACGACTTTTAGCGGTGGAGAGCGTGGATGAGCCGACGGAAATCGTGATTCATGTCAATATGCTCAAAGAGGGCTGGGACGTTACCAATCTTTATACCATCGTACCGCTGCGCGCTGCCAATGCTAGAACACTGATCGAGCAATCTATCGGACGCGGTTTGCGTCTGCCTTACGGTAAACGCACGGGAGTGGAAGTAGTGGATAGATTGAACATTATCGCCCACGACCGCTTTCAGGAAATCATCGATGAAGCTAATAAAGGTGATTCAGTGCTGAAATTGAAACAGGTAATTTTGGATGCACCAAGTGCGGACGATAAAAAAAGTCAGCGTGCAGGGTGTATAGCGGAGTGGAAACGAAATTGGGATTGGCGGAAACGTCGTCTGAAAAATACAAAAACAAGGTATTTCAGAAACCAATTCTTCAGTTGATTATCAGCCTGTTTTTTTAAAACTGAAACCGAAAAGCGCATTGCCCGAAAGGTAATGGAGGCTGCTGCAAAATATGCTTCTCGTCCAAGTGAGGCTCCAACTTCCCAAGCATTATTGACAGCTGAAATCCGCGAAAAAAATCGTTCAAGAAGTTCAGACGGTATTACAACCAGTTCAAGGGGAATTGCTGGTAGATGAGCTGGATATAGTCGAAATTGTTGCTAAAACCACAGAAACAATGGTGAATCAAACCATTGATATTCCTAGGATCACAGTTATACCCAGCGGGGAAGTCAGCACGGGATTTCATCCATTCAAACTCGATTTAAGCAGCTTGAATCTACAACCGAGTGAACGTGAAATCACTATTCACAACCTGCACACCAACGAACAAAGTAGCCTGTCTGCTGAATTGGGTATGAAGGAAAAACGCCCTGAAGACTATATTGTTTTTTCGCTGATGGATTTCGACGATATCGACTATTTCACCCAAGCCGACTTGCTTTACGATTTGGCGGGGCAGATGGTGACGCACCTGCGCACTTATTTATCCGAGGAGGAAGTTTTGAGCGTGTTGGATAAAGAACGTCGCCTGATTGCCCGTGAAATCCATGCCCAAATGATGGCGCATTTTTGGGAAAAAAAGCGGCAAGTTATGAAACCCGCGTCAGTCAAGGATTTAGTACGCTCAAACCATGCAACTATACTGTCTTAGCTAATGAAACGATTCATTCCGTGCGACAAACACCAAAAGATGTCAGCCGTATTAAGCAAATGCTGTTTGGCAGATTTTCCAAATGTCTGTATCCCTTACAAAAATTCGACTCTGATACTGAACGCCGTTTTGCTGTGATTCTGGAACGAGACGCGCAAAAATGGTTCAAACCTGCTCAAGGACAATTCCAGATCTATTGGAAATCAGGTTTGGATTCTAAAGAATATATCCCTGATTTTGTTGTAGAGACCAAAGATTCTATCTGGCTTGTTGAAACCAAAGCAGGCAAAGATTTAAAAGATCCTGAAGTTTTGGCAAAAGCTGATGCAGCTTTTGAATGGTGCAAACATGCTACGGATTATGCGTTGCAGCACAATGGTAAGCATTGGCGTTATGTACTAATTCCCCATGATGAAGTTGCCGAATCAAAAAAATTGGCAGATTTTTTTAAGATTTGAGAAAAAGTCTGTCTAAAGCGGATCGCACTTATCAAGTGCGTGGGTTGAAAACTAAAAATTTATAGGTTATTAGTAAAAATCAGCCGCCTTCGGGCGGCTGTGTGATAGGAGTTTATATGGCAAATCAAATCCGCCTACATATTTGGGGGCGATTATGCCTGTTTTACCCGTCCGGAGATGAAGGTGGAGCGGGTGTCTTATGATGTCATCACGCCGTCGGCGGCGCGCGGGATTTTGGCGGCGGTGCATTGGAAGCCGGCGATTCGGTGGGTGATTGACCGCATTTATGTGTTAAAGCCGATTCGGTTTGAGTCGGTGCGGCGCAATGAGTTGGGTGGCAAGATTTCAGTGGGCAAGGTCAGCGGTGCGATGAAGCGCAAGAGCGTTGCCGATTTATATACGCTGATTGAAGACGACCGCCAGCAGCGCGCGGCGACGGTGCTTAAAGACGTGGCTTATGTGATTGAAGCCCATGCGGTGCTGACGGCAAAAGCGGGGGCGGATGAGACCGTTACCAAGCATATCGAGATGTTCAAACGCCGTGCGAAAAAGGGGCAATGCTTTCAGCAGCCTTGTTTGGGCGTGCGTGAATTTCCTGCCGATTTTGCGTTGATTGACGAGGGCGAGCCGCTGCCGCCGTCGGCATTATTGGAAAGCGAGGCAAACCGCGATTTAGGTTGGATGCTGCACGACATTGATTTTGACCACGGCAACACGCCGCATTTTTTCCGTGCACAAATAAAAGACGGCGTGATTGATGTGCCGCCGTTTTACGCCGAGGAGGTGAAAGCATGATTCTTGCGTCCCTTGCCCGCTATTATCGCCGTTTGGCGGCGGAAAACGATGAAATGGGCAATCCGAAAGTGCCGCCTTATGGCTTTAGCGAGGAGAAAATCGGCTGGGTTTTGGTGTTGGATAAAGAAGGTCGTCTGAAAACCGTTGTACCGAATCTGACGGCCGATAAAAAGCCGCAGCCGAAGTTGATGAGCGTGCCGCGCCCTGAAAAAAACGCACGTCGGGTATCAAACCGAATTTTTTGTGGGATAAAACCGCCTACGCGCTTGGCGTGGAAGCCAATAAAAACAAAGCCGAAGCAAAAGAAAAACCGTTTACGCCGTCTGAAAAAACCTTTGACGCCTTTAAGCAATACCATCTCGATTTACTGCAAAACAGCGACGATGAAGGCCTCCAAGCCTTGTGCTGTTTTCTGCAAAACTGGCAGCCTGCACATTTCGCTGCCGAAAAATCTGCCAGCCGAAATGCTCGATGTCAACATCGCATTTTCTCTTGAAAAAAACCGACCGCACTTATCCATAAACGCGAAGCCGCACAAAGCTTGTGGGCAGGCTGCCTGAAAAAGCGACGAAGCACTCGAGGGCTTGTGCCTGATTAGCGGCGACACCGCCCCGATTGCGCGGCTGCATCCGGCGATTAAAGGCGTGTTTGGCGGGCAAAGCTCCGGCGGTTCGATTATTTCGTTCAACAAAGAAGCCTTTGCTTCTTTTGGCAAGGAGCAAGGCGCAAATGCGCCCTGTTTCCGAACAATCCGCCTTTGCCTACACCACCGCGCTGAACTATCTGTTGCGCCGCGAAAAATAATCACTGTCTGACCATCGGCGATGCCAGCACGGTCTTTTTGGGCGGAAGCGGATGATAGCGCAACGGCGCAGGCTGCCGAGGGCTTCTTCGCGCAAGTGTTCACGCCGCTGGATGATGAACAAGAAAGCGCCAAAGTTTTCAACGTATTGAAACAAATAAGTAACAAAGGCCGTCCGCTGCAAGAAATTGCACCCGAACTCTCTCCCAATACCCATTTTTATATCTTAGGGCTTGCCCCCAATGCCGCACGGATTTCCGTTCGGTTTTGGCTGGATACCACGTTTGGGCAGTTGGCGGAAAAATTTGGCGCAGCATTGGCAAGATTTAGCCCTTGAGCCTTGCGCATGGAAAAACGCCGCCGTCTATTTGGCGACTCTTATTGCAAACTGCCGTATTGGGCAAAAGCGAAAATATCTCGCCCGTGTTGGCAGGCGAGATGACTCGCGCCGTGATTTGCGGCACGCAGTATCCCTTGAGTTTACTGTCGCAACTGATTACCCGAATCCGTGCCGACGGCGACGTGAACGGCCTGCGCGTGGCAATGATGAAAGCCGTATTAGAGCGGCGTTTTAGAAAAAGGTTTTATCAAAGAAGGAGTTCCTATGAGTTTGAACAATGAAAGCCCGAATCGCGCCTATCTTTTTAGGGCGGCTGTTTGCCGTGTTGGAGCGCATTCAATATCAGGCGCTGGGCGAATTAAACGCCGGTATCGCCGACCGCTATTACGGCTCTGCATCCGCCGTACCGTTTTCCGTTTTTCCGCGCCTTTTGTCGGGTGCAAAACACCATTTGTCGCGCTTGCGTAAAGACAAAGCCGGCATGGCGGTGAATTTGGATAAAGATTTGGGCGAAATCATTGCCAAACTGCCCGAAACCTTTCCGCGCCATTTGAGCATTGACGAGCAAGGTCGCTTCGCCATCGGCTATTACCACCAAAAAAACAAAGCTATTTTGCTAAAAAAAGAAACCGCTGAAACCATTGAAAACTAAGGAGCCAGAAAAATGTCTGCCATTCAAAACCGCTATGAATTTGTTTACTTTTTGACGTAACCAACGGCAACCCCAACGGCGATCCCGATGCGGGCAATATGCCGCGTCTTGACCCCGAATCCAGCAAAGGCTTGGTAACCGATGTCTGCCTGAAACGCAAAAATCCGTAATTTTGTAGAAATCAGCAGCGAAAACGAAGCCGGTTACGAAATCTACGTCAAAGAAAAAAAGCGTGTTAAACCTGCAAAAACAAACGCGCTTATGAAGCGCTTGGCATTGAATCTGAAGCCAAAAAAACTGCCGAAGGACGAAGCTAAAGCCCGCGACATTACCGCGTGGATGTGCAAAAAAACTTCTTCGACATCCGCACCTTTGGCGCCGTGATGACCACCGAAGTCAACAGCGGACAAGTGCGTGGCCCTATACAACTGGCGTTTGCACAATCCATCGACCCCATCGTGCCGCTAGAAATTTCCATCACCCGCATGGCAGTAACCAACGAAAAAAAGACTTGGAAAAAAAGAACGCACCATGGGGCGCAAATACATCGTCCCTTACGCGCTCTACCGCGTGCACGGCTTTATCTCCGCCAACCTTGCCGCCAAAACTGGTTTTTTTCAGACGACGATTTAGCCAAACTCTGGCAAGCTCTGATGTTGATGTTTGAACACGACCGCTCCGCAGCCCGTGGCGAAATGGCGGCGCGCAAACTGATTGTTTTTTTAAACACGATAGCGCACTCGGCAGCCAGCCTGCACATAAACTGTTTGACGCCGTGAAAGTCGAACGCGTAAACGGCGAATCAGGTACGCCGGCAAGCGGTTTTGGCGATTACAAAATCAGCGTGGTTTCAGACGGCCTGAATGGCGTGAGCGTGGAAGAACTGCTTTAAAAACACTTAAAAAGATGACCGCACTTTCAACCAAAACCCAAGGGGAAAAATCAGGACACGCGCCTGATTCCCCTTTCAGCCCTGCAACATTACGCCTTCTGCCCACGCCAATGTGCGTTGATTCATAACGAGCAGGCGTGGGCGGAGAACTATTTGACTGCGCAGGGAAAGGCGCTGCATGAACGGGTGGATTCGGGCGAGCCGGAAACGCGTAAGGGTGTGCGCCTTGAGCGGACGGTGCATGTGTCAGCGGAGAAACTGGGCATCAGCGGGGTGTTGGATTTGGTGGAAGTGGAAACGAAAACAGGTCGTCTGAAACCCGTGGAATACAAACGCGGCAAACCCAAACCCGACCCAATGGACGAAATCCAGCTCTGCGCCCAAGGCTTGTGTTTGGAAGAAATGACGGGGCAAACCGTCTCTGAGGGCGCGCTATGGTATATGCAAACCCGACACCGCGTCCCCGTCGTGTTTTCAGACAACCTGCGCACCCAAACGCTCGCCACCATCGCCGCCGTCCGCGCACTCCTAAACAGCGGCCAAACCCCGCCGCCCGACTACGGCAAACGCTGCAAAGCCTGCTCGCTGGTGGAGACTTGCCAGCCGGAGCTGCTGGGGAAACGGGATAGGAGTGTGGGGTATGTGGCGGAGTTGTTTGGTAAATGCTTTTGATGTATTCGTATTTTTTTAGGAGAATATATGAAAATATTTTTTTCGTTATTGTTTGGTTGCTTTTTGGCTTTTTATTACAAATATTTTTTTGATAAATCTTTTCTAGGATTGAATCCTAATAGCTGGTCCATGATATTTGGTGCTTTGTCGTTATTATTTGGAGCTAGTTACATGAGAGATAGATTTGTTAAAAAAATAATATAAGTGCTAATTTAAATGGAGATAATATACAAAAATATTCAAAAATTCTGGAAAAAAATTAATGGCAACATAAATATTAATCAAATAAACAAAAAAAGGATTGAAAAAAATGGTTTTGGGAAAAAAATTTAACATTATCTCAGGGTGAAAAATTCTGTATCTTTACAAAAATCAAGGAGACATCACTGGTAATATAAATATTGGGCTTTCATTTTTTTGAAATTCAAGATCTATTTGAGAAACTATTTTTCTGCTAAGTTACCTAGCTTGATAGAAAATGCAAGATCTGAATCATATAGAGCCATTGCAGATTTTGCATTTAAATTTCATGAAAAAGCTAAATTCAACTGTCGATGAGGTTGTAAGTGGTCGCATTGATGAAGAAATGGAGAAAAAGATTTGCTTCTTCTGAAGTACAAAGTTTAATTAGTGAAATGGTTAACCAAGTTGGGACAAAAAAATGATATTTCATTAAATGAGGTATTAGCAAATTTGTTAATGGATAAGTTAAGTAGTAATAATGATGACTATTTGATCAATCAAGCCATATCATATTTAAAAATACTTAAACAAGGATCAGGTGTTTTTTTCTTGTGTTTCATCAAATATCTTAGAGACGGTCTTTATGTTTCAGTTCGCTATGGCGACAACCAATTCAATAGTGATATTCTTGATGTTTATCAAATAATTAGAGATAATGTTGATTCGCTAGAGTCTCAAGCTGATTTAACACAAAAAGGCAAAAAGATTTTTTTACAAAAAGGTATATAAATAATATTTTCGAAATTCTTTATGGAAAAATATTTCTTCTCCTGTAAATATTGATTTACTTACTTTGAATAATATGGTTTTTCTGATAAATCTTATACGATTAACACCTTACAACTTTTTGGGTAATAGTTTGGGGGTGAATGATTATAATAACGAAAAATATAAAAAAACTGACTTCCCAGATTTTATTAAGTTTATTGAATTTATGAAAATAGATGTTTCTGAACTTGATGAGTTAATTAAGCCATTAACTCCATTTGGGAAATGTATTGCGAAAAATTGCAATATAAAAATTGATTAAAAATCGTAGTGTGTATTTGGGCATGTGTATTGATGGATTATTTGCTTTTTATTTCAAGCTATCTACAGATCTGATTTTTTAGACAGCCTAAATTGACAATCCGGTTCAAAAACAAAACTGCAGTCAAACCTTAAGGAGTTCTCCATGCGCAAACTGCAAAACACGCTCTACATCACCACTCAAGGCAGCTATCTGCATAAGGAGCGGGAGACGCTGGTGGTGGAGCAGGAGCGTAAGAAGGTGGCGCAGTTGCCGGTGCATTCCATCGGGCATATTTTCTGTTTTGGTAATGTGCTGGTGTCGCCGTTTCTGTTGGGGTTTTGCGGTGAAAAATAATGTGAATTTGGCGTTTTTTTACGGAAAACGGACGTTTCTTGGGGCGGCTTCAAGGGCGGCAGAGTGGCAATGTGCTGCTGCGTCGGGCGCAGTATCGGGTGTCGGAGCAAAAATCCTGTGCCGATTGCGCGCAATATCATTGCGGCGAAGATTCAGGCGAGTAAACGGGTGCTTCAGCGGCAGATTCGCAATTATGGCGAGAATGCGGCGATTCAAAGTGCGGTCGATGCTTTGAATATTTCGCTACGGCAGTTGAGGGACGCGGATCGGCTGGACGTGGTGCGCGGTATTGAGGGCGATGCGGCGTCGCGTTATTTCGGCGTGTTCGGGCAGCTTTTGAGCGAAAAAAAGCGGCTTTTACTTTTGACGGGCGCAACCGTCGCCCGCCCAGAGACGAGGGGTGAATGCGCTGCTGTCGTTTGTGTACAGCATCTTGGGCAAGGACATCAGCGGCGCGCTGCAAGGCGTGGGGCTGGACCCGCAGGTGGGTTTTCTGCACGCCGACCGACCGGGGCGCGACAGTTTAGCGCAGGATATTTTTGGAAGAATTCCGCGCATGGTGGGCAGACAGGTTGGTGTTGTCGCTGATTAACCGCGGGCAAATCAAACCGCAGGATTTCGTTACCGAGGCAAGCGGCGCGGTAAGCTTAAAAGCTGATGCGCGTAAGCTCTTGTTCCAAGCTTTGCAGGCGAAAAAAAGCAGGAAAAAAATCGTGCATCCGTTTTTTTGGGGAGGAAGTGGAAATCGGGCTGCTGCCGTATATTCAGGCCATGCTGTTGGCGCGGCACTTGCGCGGGGATTTGGCGGAATATCCGCCGTTTTTGATGAGATAGATTTGCATGCTGCCTGAAAACAGGCCGGACGTTTTCAGACGACCTCTAAAGCAGCCTGCACATGGGAATACAAAATGCTAATGCTGATTACTTACGATATTTCGCTGGAGGATGCCGAAGGGCAGGCAAGGCTGCGGCGCGTGGCAAAGTTGTGTCTGGACTATGGCGTGCGCGTGCAGTATTCAGTGTTCGAATGCGACATCGCGCCCGATCAGTGGGTTGTTTTAAAAAGACAAACTTTTGAAAACCTACAACCCCGAAACCGACAGCCTGCGCTTTTTACCATCTGGGCAGCAAATGGCGGCGCAAAGTGGAACACCACGGCACGAAACCGGCGGTGGATGTGTTTAAGGATACGTTGATTGTGTGAATCGCCAACCTGCGGTTCTCATGAAAAATGCGGCAGGGTTGGCGAATTGGGATTGTTCTTTAACAATCAGGATATTATGAATGCGAGTGTAACGAAAAAAAGGCTGTGTTATACTCGCGTTCGCGCTTTTCTTGGGGGCTTAGCGAAATCGGGGCTACGAAACCTGATGGAGCAAGGCTTTTGAGAGAGGCTCCAGCCGCCTTCGGGCGGCTGTGTGTTGAAACCAAAGTCGTGAATCCGGAAACGGGTGAGCCGTTGGTGGTCCAGCCGCCTTCGGGCGGCTGTGTGTTGAAACATCATTACCGCCCCGAACGGCATGCCCATCATCCCAGCCGCCTTCGGGCGGCTGTGTGTGAAACAGATTAATTGATTGCGAGCCGTCATGTTTGCAGTGCCAGCCGCCTTCGGGCGGCTGTGTGTTGAAACGATTGGTTTATCCGCAATGAAGACAGGACAATCGGCCAGCCGCCTTCGGGCGGCTGTGTGTTGAAAACGTCTTAAAAAGGATTGGAAAAACGCCCGACGATTCGCCAGCCGCCTTCGGGCGGCTGTGTGTTGAAACATCATGCTTAACCGCGAAGACGACATCCGTAGCAACCAGCCGCCTTCGGGCGGCTGTGTGTGAAAACCATGCGCGGTATTGGCGCATCATTACCCGACTATCCCCAGCCGCCTTCGGGCGGCTGTGTGTGAAAACCTATCGTTATTCCCTCATCCGCGTGCGCGACCACCCAGCCGCCTTCGGGCGGCTGTGTGTTGAAACCGTGTCAACTGCCAAAACTACGAGGTCAACGCGTCCCAGCCGCCTTCGGGCGGCTGTGTGTTGAAACTCAACAACGCCGCATTTTGAATATCACCACCCGACCAGCCGCCTTCGGGCGGCTGTGTGTTGAAATAGACGACCTCTACCGTACTGGCGATTGATTTTGCTAGCCGCCTTCAGGTGACTGCGTGTTGAAACCCGTAGCCGAGGGAGCAGAGGTAGAGGCGCAGGCCCAGCCATCTTCAGCTAACCATATGTCGAAACCAGACTGTGTTTTTCCTGATTTAAACCATCTGTAACCATTTATTTTTTTTGATGGTTATGTCTGAAAAAAATCATCTGTGGAATAGGAAATCGTTAATCCATCAAATCTCTGTTTTTCAGACGACTGTAAATGGATTTGTTTGGTTCTAATTAAATCAGATTTTTCCAGCTTCGGGCTGCCGGATAAATTTGATGCAATACAGGGTTTGATTAGCTAGGGGCTGGATAAAAAAACGGCAGCTTTGTTATAATAAAACTACTGGCAGTTACATACTTTTCTTGGCATTGCGCCGTTTTTTTCATATTAACGAAAGAGGAAAAACAAAATGTTTCCAGAATATCGCGATTTAATTTCCAAATTAAAACAAGAAGACGCCCACTTCGCCCGTCTGTTTGACGAGCATAATGAGTTGGACGATAAGATTACAGGTTTGGTTAATAATCCTGTTACCAGCGGTTCTGAAGAAATTGAGGAGCTGAAAAAAAGCCAAATTGAAACTGAAAGACGAATTGTACGCTCTGTTGCAAAAGGCTTCAGGCAAGTAATCGGGATTTGAATAAGGTCGTCTGAAACAAAATGAACTGGCCCCCAAATCTTGGACACTCATAAAAGCCTATTCAGGCGCTCTGTGCAAGCTGGGTTCTGTATGCGACAGGACTCAGCTTTTTCAATTTCAAACTGCAACGCTCGCGGTTGTAGTAATCCATATAGTCATCTATCTGCTTCATCAATTCATCTACCGTCAATTCACCTGCATTATAGAAACACTCCGTCTTCAACACCGCAAAGAAGCTTTCCATCGGCGCATTGTCCCAACAGTTCGCCTTTCGCGACATGCTTTGAACCATGGAATGCTCCGCAAGCAATTCCCTATACCCCGCCGTACGGTACAGCACACCTTGGTCCGAATGAAGCATCGTTCCTTTATCAGTCAGACGGGGTGCGGCTTTTTCGAGCATTTCCTTCACCATTTCGCTGTCGGCTCTGCGGCTCATGGCGTAGGCGACGATCTCGCGGTTGAACAAGTCCAAGATTGGCGAGAGGTACAGTTTGCCGTCCTTCCCTTTGAGTTCGGTAACGTCGGTCAGCCATTTTTTTCGTTGGGCTTTCGGGCTTTGAACCGGCGTTTGAGGAGGTGTTCCGATATCTCGCCCATGGCGGGATGGCGGTAGGCTTTTTCGCCCGTATGAGGGGCTTTCAGTTCCATCTGCTTCATCAACCGCGCCACTTTTTTTGCGGTTCCAACCCAATGCTGCGGCAATGCGCCTTTGTCCGTAGCGTCCTTTATGCCGCCGGAGACCTTTGCAAAAAAAGCCTTTCCCCAACAGCCGAAACCCAAACACAGGTTTTCGTCTATTTCCGCCCCTAATTGCTCCTGATTTTACCCAAATACCCCTTAATCCTCCCCGGATACCCCATAATCAGGCATCCGGGCCGCCTTTTTAGGCGGCAACAGGCACACTTAGCCTGTTAGCCGCTTTCAACAGGTTCAAACACATCGCTTTCAGATGACTTTGCGCACTCACTTTGAGCAGACCAAAAATAGGCTGCCCGGGCGTAGCGGAATTTACGGTGCAGCGTACCGAAGCTCTGTTCGACCACATAACGGGTTTTTCGATAAATAGCGGTTGCGCTTCGTTTGCGCTTCCGTCAGCGGACGGTTGCGGTGGGCTTTGCGCATAATGCTGTCTAACAACTGATGCTCTTTCAGATGTTGCCGGTTTTCCCTTACTGTCGTAGCCTTTGTCGGCATAGACGGTCGTACCTTCGGCAATGCCTTCCAACAAAGGGGACAGATGGTTGCACTCATGGGTATTGGCAGGAGTGATGTGCAGTTTCTCGATATAGCCTTCCTCATCGGTACGGGTATGTTGTTTGTAACCGAGTTTGTAGAGGCCGTTTTTCTTTGTCCAACGGGCATCTTTGTCCTTACTCGGTGTGGTTTGGCCGCTGACTTGTCCTTCCTCGTCGACTTCTATGGCCTGACGCTGTTTGCTGCCGGCGGTCTGAATAATGGTGGCGTCAACGACGGCGGCGGATGCCTTCTCTACTTTTAGGTTTTTTTCGGCCAGTTGGCAGTTAATCAGTTTGAGCAATTCGGACAGGGTGTCGTCTTGCGCCAGCCAGTTACGGTAGCGGCATAAGGTGCTGTAATCGGGGATGCTCAGTTCGTCAAAACGGCAAAACAGGTTGAAGTCGATGCGGGTGATGAGGCTGTGTTCGAGTTCGGGATCGGAGAGGCTGTGCCATTGTCCGAGCAGGATGGCTTTGAACATGGACAACAGGGGATAGGCCGGACGGCCGCGGTGGTCTCTAAGGTAACGGGTTCTTTGACGATTCAGGTATTGTTCGATCGGCTGCCAATCAATCACCTGATCCAACTTCAATAGCGGGAAGCGGTCGATGTGTTTGGCGATCATGGCTTGTGCGGTTTGCTGGAAGAAGGTGCTCATGGAAAAATCCCCTAGAACGTGTTCATTGTCTCAGCCTCTGCTGTAAACTATCGGCATGAACAGAAAAAAACCCTACCCAAAGCGATATCAGTCGCGAGCAATTTGGCCTCTCCTTCCCCTGCTGGAAAGTGCCCGTAAACGCACAGCGCCACGCCAGGTGGACTTGTACGATGTCTTTTGTGCCATTCTCTACCTGCAACGCACTGGCTGCTCCTGGCGCGCTTTGCCGGGCGACTTCCCCAAATGGCGCACCGTGCATTCCTACTTCCAGAGATGGACCGAACCACGCGAGAGTGGCATCAGCATCCTTGAGGAAGCATTAAAAAAATCAGGTAGTTGCGGAGCGCCGCAAGCAGGGGCGCCATGAAGCAACTACTTTCCTGATTATTGATGCGCAGAGTGTGAAGAACACGGATACCGCCATGGAAAAAGGCTACGATGCGGGCAAGAAGGTTAGCGGTATCAAGCGGCATATAGCGGTTGACACGCAAGGTTTGCCGCATGCCCTTGCGGTAACGACGGCGGATGTTACGGATAGAAAAAGGCTGCCTGGTGGCATTGGAACGTGGGCGGGATAACCTTGGTGCGATACAAAAAAATCCTTGCTGACGGTGGTTACACGGGTAAGGCATTTGCTTCGTCGGTACAGGAGTTGATTGGTGCGGAGGTAGAGATTGCCAAACGAAACGAATTGCACCGTTTTTGCAGTATTGCCGAAGCGATGAGTAGTAGAGCGCAGCTTTTCCTGGTTGGAAAAGAACAGGCGGCTTTGGAAAAACTGCGAGCGTAAGTTGAGTACCAGTCTGCAAATGGTAGCTTTGGCTTTCTTGGGAGTCCTGCTACGAAGACTATGAACACGCTCTAAATGTCTTGGTGGGAATTTAGGGGATTTTGGGGAATTTTGCAAAGGTCTCCGCCGGTAGGTTTCGACAAGGAGGGCTTTGTCGGCTGCGTCGGGGTCGGGCCGGTCTTGGTGGTGGTAGTAAAAGCTGCTTTTTGGGCAGGTTTGCGATGTGCAGCAGGTATTTGAGCGGGTGTTGCGCCCTCAGTGTTTGGACGGTTTGGCTTTTGTCCTTTTCGGTCCGCTTTTTGGCTGAGGGCTTTTAACTCCTTTAGGTAGGCGACCTTTGCGCGCATATAGCACAACTCTTCGATAAGCTCTGCCTGTGTTTTTTTCTTGGTCGGGTTTGTCGGCGATGAAGGGGTTTTTGCGGTGTTCGGTCATGGTTTTGGATTGTGGATGTTCGAGTGCGCCGATACCGCCTTCCTGATAGGCGCGTATCCATCGTCGCAGGTGGGTTCGGGAGATGCCGTAATGATCTGCGGTACGCTGTTGGCTGCGTATATGCAGATAGTGGAGTACGGCTTGGTATTTGAAGTGTAATGTATATTTGCTCATAAAAAAACTGCACCTTGTGAGTTGGAGGGGATGTCCAACTTTTGGGGTGCAGTTCAGTTTTCAGACGACCTTTCGTTTGGGTTTTACAGCAATCCTTCTATCGGCAGGATGGAGAGAATTTTGGAGGTAACGCGTTTCCAGAATTTGGCTTCCGGCTCGGCGGAGTAGGTTTTCTGGGTGGCGGGGTCGTGCCAGTGCAGTTTGTTGTATTTTTCGAGGGTAACCTGATAGGCGTATTTTGGGGTGGTATTGACGAGGGTGCGCTGCATTTCGCCTGCGATTTTGGGGCTTTCGAGGACGACGCCCATTTCGGTGTTGAGTCTGGCGGAGCGCGGGTCGAGATTGAATGAGCCGATGAAGACGCGTTTTTCGTCCACGATGAAGGTTTTGGCGTGCAGGCTGGTGGCGGAGCTGCCGGTCAGGCCGCGGTCTTTGGTGGTGGGGACGGCGTGGTTGGGTTGCAGCTCGTAGAGTTTGACACCGGCTTTGAGCAGGGGCTTGCGGTATTTGACGTAGCCTGAATGGACGGCGGCGACATCGGTCGCTTGGAGCGAGTTGGTCAGGACGGTTACGTCCACGCCGTTTTTGACGAGTTGGTCGAGCGCGCGCACGCCTGATTTGGTGGGAACGAAATAGGGCGAAACGAGATAGACGCTTTTTTCGGGCGTTTTCAGGGCGTCCTGCATGCGGTCGAAAATAGGAGGTTTGTGGCGGTCTCGGTCCAGCCCTTTGGCGGGGTCGTCGCTGATCAGGCGGGTGTGGACGCTTTGCCAGTCTATGCTGTTGCTCTGCATTTTTTTGTAGAGTTCGGAATTTTCGATGCTGCTGCGGTAGCGGCTGAGGATTTCGTTTTTGTCTTTGTCGTTGTAACCCAGCTCTTGGAAGCCTTTTTCGATATCGCCTTTTTTGATGATGCTGGCGACGGTGTAGGAGGAATGGCTTGCCCAATAGCGGTCGAAGTCTTGGGAAACTTCGGTCACGACGCGGCCGGTGGCGAGGATATCGAGGTCGGCGAAGATGGTGTCTTCGCCGACTTTGAAATATTCGTCGCCGATATTGCGCCCGCCGAGGATGGTGGCGCGGTTGTCTGCGGTGAAGGATTTGTTGTGCATCCGACGGTTGAGGCGCGGGAAGTCGGTCAAATAGCCCAGCGCGCGCCATTTGCGGCGGACGAAGGGGTTGAACAGGCGGATTTCGATATTGGGATGGCTGTCGAGGGCGAGCAGGACGTTGTCCAGACCGTTGGTGTTGTTGTCGTCCAGCAGCAGGCGCACGCGCACGCCGCGTTCGGCGGCACGGTGGATCAGGTTGAACATGAGTTTGCCGGAGATGTCGTTGTGCCAGATGTAGTATTGGAGGTCCAGGGTGTGGTCGGCGGCTTCAATCAGGGCGGCGCGGGCGACGAAGGCTTCGTGCGCGTCGTTGAGCAGATAGACATTGGAAATATCGCCGCCGGTTTTGGCAGTGGCGGTGTTGAGCAGGGCATCCATGCGCGGGGCGGAACGGATGTCGAGGTAGTGGCTTTCAGGGCGATCGTCCAGTGAGGGCAGGCCGGCGCAACCTGTCAGAAAAACCGGAAGCATAAGGATGAGATGGATTTTTTTCATTCTTGAGGGCGTTTCAGACGACCTTTTTCGCTGAAACGATATTTTTTTATTTAGAAGGGTCGTCTGAAAGGAAGTTCGATGTTTATACGGTTCGCATTTTAACCGAGAACAAAGCCGACCGGATTGCTTTTTCAGGTCGGCTTTTGTGTCTAAACATGGATGCCGTCGATTTCGGCGTACCGTTTTGCTTTTTCTTCCTCGTTTAAAAAAACGAGGCTTTGAACGAGTTTTTTTGCACAAGGTGCGGATGTCTGCTTCATTCAAATCCAATGAGTCGGCAAGTTCGATGAAATTTTTGGTTGAGATAGCCGCCGAAGTAGGCGGGGTCGTCTGAATTGACGGTAACCAATACGCCACGCTCAAGCATGCGGCGCAGGTTGTGCCGGGACAGGTCGCCGACGACTTTTTAGTTTGAGGTTGCTCAATGGACAGACGGTCAGGGGCATTTGCTCGGCAATCAGGCGCTGCATAAGCGGTTCGTCTTCTTCAGAGCGCACGCCGTGGTCGATGCGGACGACTTTCAGTAAATCCAACGCTTCCCAAACGTATTCGGGCGGGCCTTCTTCACCGGCATGGGCGACGGCGGGAAAAACCTTGCGCGCGGGCTTGGGCGAAGACGCGCTCGAATTTCGAGGGCGGGTTGCCGAGTTCGCCCGAATCCAGCCCGATGCCGTCGATATGTCGTCTGAAAGGCTGTGCTTGGGCAAGCGTTTCAAACGCGGACTCTTCGCTTAAATGCCGCAGGAAACACATAATCAGCCTGCTGGAAATGCCCCATTTTTTTCCTGCGCTTCCAGGCGGGCGCGGGTAATGCCGTTGATGACGGTTTCAAACGGTACGCCGCGCGCGGTATGGGTTTGCGGGTCGAAGAAGATTTCGGTGTGGACGACGTTGTCCTCACGGCAGCGGGCGAAATAGGCGGTGGTCAGGTCGTAAAAAAATCCTGTTCGTGGAGCAAGACCGCCGCCGCTGCGTAGTAAATATCGAGGAAGGACTGGAGGTTGTGAAAATCGTAAGCGCGGCGCACGGCGTCCACATCCGCATAGGGAATGGAAACGCCGTTGCGCCCGGCGATGGCGAACATCAATTCCGGCTCGAACGTGCCTTCGATATGGACGTGCAATTCGGCTTTAGGCAGGGGCGCGGATTAAGGTGTGTACGGTCATGGGCGGTACCCGCTCGGTCAATAGTGGCGGCGGCGGAAGTAGAACATTCCTTCGCTGTCGAGTTCGAGGATGTAGCGGCCGTTTTGAACGGCGGCATAACCGCTTTTGCCAGCTTGATAGGGTTGCAGGGCGGCGTGGGAGAGGAGGTAGCTTGTCAGTTTGCTGCCGTCTTCGGCAATGTTGCCGACCAGTTTGGCAAACAAGGCATGGCATTTGCCGTTTTCAGTCCAGCCCAAAGGCTCGCCTTTGTCGCCGGTTTCCATGCATTTGCCGCTGATGACTTCCAAGTCATTGGGGTGGTTGCCGATCAGTTGGATGACGTTTTGTTCGGATAAGCCGTTAATCGGATAGCTGATTTGTTTTTTTGCCGTCGTTGGTTTTGCCTTCGCTGCTTTGTCCTAAATCCAAGCCTGCGATGGCGTTGTTGTCGATGTATTTGACTTTAAACACGGGCTTTGGCGCGGCTTCGGCGGCATTTTTGGGCGGGCTCGGCTGGGGCTTTCGGATTTGCCGCAGGCGGCGAGCAGGAGGGCGGATAAGAGAATCGGAAAGGCTTTCATCGGATATTCCTTGTTTTAAACAGGAAAAGGTCGTCTGAAATATAAGCAGACTGCTTTTTTTCAGACGACCTTTTGAGATTTACTTCAATGGGCGGATGCCGACGGCGTCGCGGACTTTGTCCAGCAGTTCGCGCGCTTCTTTGCGCGCTTTGGCGGCGCCCGCCTGTAGGATGTCTTCGATTTGCGAAGGATTGGCGGTCAGCTCGTTGTAGCGTTCGCGCGGTTCTGCCAGCTCGGCGTTGATTTTGGCGGCCAAGAGTTTTTTTGGCTTCGCCCCATGCCAGGCCTTCGGCAAGCATTTGTATGAATGCTGCGGTTTCAGACGGCGTGGAAAAAGGCTTTGTAGATTTCAAACAAGGGGCTTTCGTCGGGCTGTTTCGGCTCGCCCGGCTCTTTTCATGTTGGTGATGATTTTTGTTGACCGATTTTTTTGGGTTTTCTTGTCGTTTTTCCCAAAGCGGAATGGTGTTGCCGTAGGATTTGGACATTTTACGTCCGTCCAAGCCGACCAAGAGTTCGACGTTTTCGTCGATTTTCACTTCGGGCAGTGTGAAGACTTCTTTGAAGCGGTGGTTGAAGCGGCCGGCGATGTCGCGCGCCATTTCGACGTGTTGGATTTGGTCGCGGCCGACGGGCACTTCGTTTGCGTTGAACATGAGGATGTCGGCAGTCATCAGGATGGGGTAGCTGTACAGACCCATTTCTACGCCGTGGTCGGGGTCTTCCTGATTGTTTTCAGCGTTTGCCTGCACGGCGGCTTTGTAGGCATGGGCGCGGTTCATCAGGCCTTTGGCGGTGATGCAGGTCAGAATCCAGTTCAATTCCATCACTTCGGGAATGTCGCTTTGGCGGTAGAAGGTGGTGCGCTCGGGGTCGAGTCCGCAGGCAAGCCAAGTGGCGGCAACGGCTTGGGTGGATTGGTGAATCATCTCCGGCTCGTGGCATTTGATGATGCCGTGGTAGTCGGCGAGGAAGAGGAAGGATTCGGTATTGGGGTTTTGCGCCGCGCGGACGGCGGGGCGGATGGCACCGACGTAGTTGCCCAGATGCGGGATGCCGGTGGTGGTTACGCCTGTGAGGACGCGTTTCTTGCTCATGGGGATATCCTTAAATGGCTCAAGGTCGTCTGAAATGAAATAGGGATTGATTATACCTCATTCCCAACGAGTTTTCAGACGACCTTTTTATAGTGGGCATATGGACTTATTCACAGTTTTTTTGATTTAATCTATTTTAAAAAAACAAATTGATACTGTATTTTTTTTAATATTTTTAGTAAATTTTTTTCTCTTGAGTTATCCACAGGTGACACTATATAGCGTTTATTAGAAAGATATTCGTTTCAGAAGAAAGGAAACCTAAAGATGAGATTCGACAAATTAACCGCCAAATTCCAACAAGCCCTTGCAGAAGCTCAGAGTTTGGCGTTGGCTGCGGACAGCAGCTATCTGGAAAGCAGGCTTCGTGCTGAAAGCTCTGCTTGACGATCAAAAACAGCGGAGCCGCCGCGCTCTTGGCTCATGCGGGCGTGAACGTGCCGCAAGTGAAACAGCGTTTGCAGCAGCATTTAAACAGCCTGCCGAAAGTGTCCGGCCAGGGCGGCGATATTCTGCCCAGCCGCGAATTGCAGGCGGTGTTGAACCTGATGGACAAAGCGGCAACCAAACGCGGCGATGCCTATATCGCCAGCGAACTTTTCCTGCTTGCCTTGGTGCAGCAGAACGATGCGACCGGCAAAATCTTGAAAGAAGCCGGTGCGACCGAACAAAACATCAACGCCGCGATCGACGCGGTACGAGGAGGACAAAACGTGAACGATGCTAATGCCGAAGACCAACGCGACGCGTTGAAAAAAATACACGCTCGACCTGACCCAGCGCGCCCGCGACGGCAAACTTGACCCCGTTATCGGCCGCGACGACGAAATCCGCCGCGCCATTCAGGTGCTGCAACGCCGCACCAAAAACAACCCCGTGCTGATCGGCGAACCGGGCGTCGGTAAAACTGCTATCGTCGAAGGCTTGGCACAACGTATCGTCAATGGAGAAGTGCCCGAATCCCTGCGCAACAAACGCCTGCTGGTTTTGGACTTGGCGGCATTGATTGCCGGCGCGAAATACCGCGGCGAATTTGAAGAGCGTCTGAAAGGCGTGTTGAACGATTTGGCGAAAGACGACGGCAACACCCTGATTTTCATCGATGAAATCCATACTTTGGTCGGCGCTGGCAAAACCGACGGCGCAATGGACGCGGGCAATATGTTGAAACCGGCTTTGGCGCGCGGCGAACTGCACTGCATCGGCGCGACCACTTTGGATGAATACCGCCAATACATCGAAAAAAAGATGCGGCACTCGAACGCCGCTTCCAAAAAAAGTATTGGTCGGCGAACCCAGCGTGGAAGACACCATCGCCATCCTGCGCGGTTTGCAGGAACGCTATGAAATCCACCACGGCATCGACATCACCGACCCCGCCATCGTTGCCGCCGCAGAGTTGAGCGACCGCTACATCACCGACCGCTTCCTGCCCGACAAAGCGATTGATTTGATTGACGAAGCCGCCAGCCGCATCAAAATGGAGTTGGACAGCAAACCCGAGCAGATGGACAAACTCGACCGCCGCATCATCCAGCTCAAAATGGAAAAAATGCACGTTGCCAAAGAAAGCGACGACGCCAGCAAAAAACGTTTGGAACTGATAGACGAAGAAATCGACGGCCTGCAAAAAAAGAATACGCCGATTTGGACGAAATCTGGAAAGCCGAAAAAGCCGCGTCTTCCAGCACCGCCGACATTAAGAAACAGATGGACGACATCAAAGTCAAAATCGAACAGGCCAAACGTCAAGGCGATTTTGCCCGCGCGTCCGAACTCGAATACGGCGAGTTGCCTAAATTGGGTGCGCAATTGCAAGCAGCAGAAAGCAATCCTGAGGGCAAAAAACAAAACAAACTCTTCCGCACCGAAGTTGGCGCGGACGAAGTAGCCGAAATCGTATCGCGCATGACCGGTATCCCTGTGTCCAAAATGATGGAAGGCGAACGCGACAAGCTGCTGAAAATGGAAGAAGTATTGCACCGCCGTGTGGTCGGCCAAGACGAAGCCGTGCGCGCCGTGTCCGACGCCATCCGCCGCAGCCGCTCCGGTCTTGCCGATCCGAACAAACCTTACGGCAGCTTCCTGTTCTTAGGCCCGACCGGCGTGGGTAAAACCGAGTTGTGCAAAGCTTTGGCAGGCTTCCTGTTTGACAGCGAAGACCACCTCATCCGCATCGACATGTCCGAATACATGGAAAAACACGCCGTTGCACGCCTAATCGGCGCGCCTCCGGGCTATGTTGGCTACGAAGAGGGCGGCTACCTGACCGAACAAGTCCGCCGCAAACCGTACAGCGTGATTCTTTTGGACGAAGTGGAAAAAGCCCATCCCGACGTGTTCAATATCCTGTTGCAAGTATTGGATGACGGTCGTTTGACCGACGGACAAGGCCGCACCGTGGACTTCAAAAAACACTGTCATCGTCATGACTTCCAACATCGGCAGCCAGCACATCCAACAAATGGGTACGCAGGATTACGAAGCCGTGAAAGAAGCGGTGATGGAAGAAGTGAAAGCCTACTTCCGTCCTGAAATGATCAACCGCATCGACGAAGTGGTCGTGTTCCACGGACTGAATCAGGAGAATATCCGCAACATCGCGAAAATCCAGCTCAAAGGCTTGGAAAAACGCCTAGAAGCGCAGCACCTGCACCTGAAAGTGGACGATGCCGCCTTGGATTTGATTGCCAAAGCCGGTTTCGACCCCGTGTACGGCGCACGCCCGCTCAAACGCGCCATCCAGTCGGAAATCGAAAACCCGCTGGCCAAAGCCCTGCTCGAAGGCAAATACGCGCCCGACAGCACGATTCATGTGAAAGAAGAGGGCGGTAAGCTGGTGTTTGCCTGATTTGAACGCAGTTTGAGATAAAGTAATGAAAAAAGGTCGTCTGAAAACTGAACTGGCCCCCAAATCTTGGACACTCATAAAAGCCTATTCAGGCGCTCTGTGTAAGCTGGGTTCTGTATGCGACAGGACTCAGCTTTTTCAACTTCAAACTGCAACGCTCCCGGTTGTAGTAATCCATATAGTCATCTATCTGCTTCATCAATTCATCTACCGTCAATTCACCTGCGTTATAGAAACACTCCGTCTTCAACACCGCAAAGAAGCTTTCCATCGGCGCATTGTCCCAACAGTTCGCCTTTCGCGACATGCTTTGAACCATGGAATGCTCCGCAAGCAATTCCCTATACCCCGCCGTACGGTACAGCACGCCTTGGTCCGAATGCAGCATCGTTCCTTTATCAGTCAGACGGGGGGCGGCTTTTTCGAGCATTTCCTTCACCATTTCGCTGTCGGCTCTGCGGCTCATGGCGTAGGCGACGATCTCGCGGTTGAACAGGTCCAAGATTGGTGAGAGGTACAGTTTGCCGTCCTTCCCTTTGAGTTCGGTAACGTCGGTCAGCCATTTTTTTCGTTGGGCTTTCGGGCTTTGAACCGGCGTTTGAGGAGGTGTTCCGATATCTCGCCCATGGCGGGATGGCGGTAGGCTTTTTTCGCCCGTATGAGGGCTTTCAGTTCCAACTGCTTCATCAACCGCGCCGCTTTTTTGCGGTTCCAACCCAATGCTGCGGCAATGCGCCTTTGCCCGTAGCGTCCTTTATGCCGCCGGTAGGTTTCGACAAGGAGGGCTTTGTCGGCTTCGTCGGGATCGGGTCGGTCTTGGTGGTGGTAGTAAAAGCTGCTTTTGGGCAGGGTTTGCGATGTGCAGCAGGTATTTGAGCGGGTGTTGCGCCCTCAGTGTTTGGACGGTTTGGCTTTTGTCCTTTGCGGTCTGCTTTTTGGCTGAGGGCTTTTAACTCCTTTAGGTAGGCGACCTCTGCGCGCATATAGCACAACTCTTCAATAAGCTCCGCCTGTGTTTTTTCTTGGTCGGGTTTATCTGCGATGAAGGGGTTTTTGCGGTGTTGGGGCATGGTTTTTGGATTGGGGATGTTCGAGTGCGCCGATGCCGCCTTCTTGATAGGCGCGTATCCATCGCCGCAGGTGGGTTCTGGAAATGCCGTAGTGGTCTGCGGTACGCTGTTGGCTGCGTATATGCAGATAGTGGAGTACGGCTTGGTATTTGAAGTGTAATGTATATTTGCTCATAAAAAAACTGCACCTTGTGAGTTGGAGGGATGTCCAACTTTTTGGGGTGCAGTTCAAACTGATTACGGGTTTTCAGACGACCTTTCGTCTTAGGGGCTTCAATATTTCACATCGGCAACGCGGTTTTACAAATCCTGCAAACGCTCGACCGAAGGGGCGTAGTAATATGCGCCGGACACGGCGGTGGAAAGATGCTTGAGCAGCAGGTCGGTTTTGCCGTCGGCATCGCCGAACATGTGCAAAAAGCTGTACTTCGATGTTGTGCAGGGTGTGGCAGTAGGCAGTGAACATCAAGCCGTGTTCGCCGCTGATTTTGCCGAAGGGCAGGCTGCGGCGGACGATTTTCAGACCCACGCCGTTTTCTTTCAGGTTGACGCGGCCCAAATGCGAATCGGGCAGGCGCACGTCTTTGCTGAATTCTTCGTTGGCTTCTTTGCTGCGGCCGACGCTGGCTTCTTGTTCGGCAACGGGGACGGCATCCCATTTTTTCAGGTCGTGCAGGTATTTTTTTGTAGCAGGGACGTAGCTGCCGCCGGCATCGGGTTGGCCTTCGGGAATAATGGCGACATCGCGGACTTTTTCATCGCCTTGCGGATTTTCAGTGCCATCGACGAAGCCGTCCAGTCCGCGGTCTTCATACAGGCGCAGGCCGTGTTCTTCGGTGGCGATGCTGATGCTGTCGCCGAACGCGGCAAAGACGGATTGTGCGAGTGCGAAGGCGGCTTTTTGGCGGCAGGCTTGGATGTGGATGTAAATATCGTGTTGGGTTGAGGGGCAAGACCGTTGCCCATCACGGGGAAGGGTTTGATTTCGCTGCCTTCTTCTGCGTGTCCGAATGCTTTCCATGCGTCGCTGCCGAAGGCGATGGTCATGCCTAAAAATATCTTCGGGAAAGCGGGTTTTTCAGCTTCGCCAAAGCTTCAAGCGAGCTTCGGCAGGCGGTTTTTGATGTCATCGTAGCGATCGTCGCGGATGTCGGCTTCGATAAATATGCCGGCTTGGGCGTGGTCGGGGATGATGGCGGTTTGCGGGCGGGGCATTGTGTTTCCTTTTTCTGTTTATTGAGTTTTTTTCGGACAATATTATAGCACTTAAGGTTTTCAGACGACCTCGTCTGAAAGGGCGGATATGATAGAATCCGCCGTTTGTTTTTGATTTTCAACAGGTTCGCTTTATGTTCGGTACGATGTTTTTTTGATTATGATTGTATTGCTCCAGCTTTTCACGTTCGGACTGGGGCGTTCGTTGCAATGGCTGTTCGCGCCGGTGGTCGGCAAGGCGGGCAGGCGTTGGCTGATGGGGGTGTCGTATTTCGTGACCAACGGCCTGCTGGCGGGGCTTTTTGTTGGAATTGGGACATTTTATGTTCCGCATCATGGCGTTTTTGGATGGTGTTGCTGCTGTTTGTGATGTATGCGGCATTGGCGACGTTTATCCTGTTTCTGCTGCTGCGCAAATTCGTGGCCATCCGGTCGCTGTCGCGCAGCCTGCGCTTGTTTGCGCCGCTGTTCGTATTAGGTTTGGTCGGCTTGGGGATGTACAACGCCTATACGCCCGTTGTCCGTCATCAGACTATCGTGATCGATAAGAAAATGGACAAACCGCTGCGTATCGGCATGGCAAGCGACCTGCACTTGGGGATTTTGTTTGGCGCGCGGCAACTGGATAAGCTGGTGGACATTATGAACCGTGAAAAAGTCGATTTAATCCTGTTGCCGGGCGATTTGATGGACGACAACGTCGATGCCTACCGCAAAGAGAATATGCAGCCGCATCTGGGTCGTCTGAAAGCGCCGCTGGGCGTTTACGCGACTTTGGGCAATCACGATATGTTCGGCGACAGCGCGCGCATCCGCCATGACCTTGAGGCGGCGGGCATTACCGTACTCGGCAACCAAGTGTTGCAACACGATGCTTTCCTGCTCGTCGGCCGCAACGACGATGTGGACCACGACCGTCCGTCTGTCTCTCAGTTGCTGGAAAATCACAATACCGATCAGCCCGTTTTTGCTGATGGATCACCGCCCGACCGAAGTCGAGGCGCACGCCAAAGCTGCCTATTGACGTTCAAGTTTCCGGCCATGTCCACAATGGCCAAATCGCGCCGGCAAACCTGATTGTGCGCACACTCTACCGCCTTGCCTACGGCTACGAGGAAATCGGTGGAAGACATTTTTTTGTCACGTCCGGCTACGGTTTCTGGGGGATTCCGCTGCGCTTGGGTTCGCAGTCGGAAGTGTGGGTGATTGATGTGAAGGGGAGGTAATTTATTGAAATTAAAATATAAGGTGTATGAAAAAGGTCGTCTGAAACAAAATTCGGACGGCCTTTTTTATGACTTATGGGCAAAAAAATCTATTTGGGTTATAATGCCATCAAACTAAATCAAATTTGCAAATTGACTATTGTTTTTTTAAAAAATCTGCAAAAATACTCAACACATTACTTCAATAAATAATCAAGGATGAGCATTATGGGAATCATTAGTCTTATTTTCATTGCCGTGATATTGGGCTTTCTGTTGATTAATTTCAAGCAAAAACTCAGCCGTTGTAAAAAAGATTACCAAGAATCTTTCGTTGCATTGCGTATCGCTTTGGCGTGTAGGCATCAGGCAGTCAGGCATGTTTTAGATGCGTCAAAAATCTACCTGGGGCGTGAAGGTGACGATATGGATAAAGGTTTGTTGTCTGCCTGTGGCGATGCAGAAGCGGTATTGAGCCAGGCATCCAAATCTTTTTCCCCGGAATCGCTTTCCCGCCTGTGCAATGCGGAAGCAGAATTAAACAAATTGCTCCGAAGCTTGCAGGAAGCTTTGGAAAAAAACTTAAAAACAACGACCCGACGAAGGGTTGAAAAAGCCAGCTTGAAATGCTGGATGCAGCTGAAAATGACGTTGTTTCCGCGCGCCGTGCTTACAACCGCTCCGCAGAACGCTACAACCGCATACTGAGAAAGTCCATGAGCGGAATTATTGCGAAGGTATTGGGCTATCATGTCAAAGCAAGCCTGATTAAATTTGAAGACAACAATGGCCCTCAAATGAGCAAACATTTACTGGCTCGTTCGTAATCCTTATTTGAAAGTATGACGGGTTTGGATGGGACTCCCTTATCGTCATCATCCCTTGTCCGATAAAAGGTCGTCTGAAAACCATGTTTCAGGTTTTCAGACGACCTTTGTTTTTCAAAAACGGAATCAGCCGCCGCATGCGCCGCAGCAACCGCCTTCGCTGTGGCCGCCGCGTTTTTTTCTTCGTTGTTGACTACGGGCAGCTCGACTTCTTCAGACTGTTCTTTTTTTGTCTTCGGGCAGGTCGTTGACTTTGATTTTGTTTTCTTCTGACATTTTGGGCTCTCTTAAAAAAAGGTGGAAAGGTGTGCCACGATACCATCGGGCGGCGGATAAACCAAGTCGGATTTAAGATTTTTTGCGATTCGGTTTGATGAATCGCAAATTGCGCCTGTTTGGAATGGCTGATGTAATAACGGGACGCTGGTTATCGCGTCCCGTTTGGGTTTTCAGACGACCTTTGGACATCAGTTCAGGCGGTTTTTTTCTTACCGAACCAGACGAAACCGATCGCGCCCAAAAACAATCATCGGAACGCTCAACCATTGTCCCATCGACAAGCCCAAGGTGAGCAGGCCGAGATAGTCGTCGGGCTGGCGGGCGTATTCGGCGATGAAGCGGAAGAAGCCGTAGCCGCCAAGGAAGAGGGAGGCGACTTGTCCCGTCGGGCGCGGTTTTTTGGAGAAAATCCATACGACGATGAAGAGGCAGATGCCTTCAAGCGCGAATTGGTAGAGTTGCGAAGGGTGGCGCGGCAGCACATGGTATTGCTGCATCCATTCCGCCCAAAGCGGGTTGCGCATGGCGGCATTGAGGTCTTCTGCGCGCGCTTGCGGGAAGCCCATTGCCCAAAAGGCGTTGATGTCGGTAATGCGACCCCAGAGTTCGCCGTTGATAAAGTTGCCGATACGGCCGGAAGCCAAACCCAGCGGAACGAGCGGTGCGACGAAATCCATGGTTTTCAAGGTACTGATTTTTGTGTTTGCGGCTGAACAGCCACATGGCGATGACGACGCCCAAGAAGCCGCCGTGAAACGACATGCCGCCTTCCCAGACTTTGAGCATTTCGAGCGGATGGTCGAGGTAGTATGAGAATTTGTAAAACAGGATATAGCCGAGCCGTCCGCCGAGGATGACGCCCAACACGCCCCAGGTCAGGAAGTCATCGAGCATTTCTTGGGTAAAGGCGGTGTTGCCTTGTTTGATGCGGCGGCGGCCCAGCCATAAGAAGAGCATAAAGCCGACGATATAGCTGAGGGCATACCAGCGGATGGCGACTGGTCCGATACTGATTGCTATAGGGTCGAATTGCGGATGTATCATCATGATGTGTGTTCCTTATGGGAAGGGCGGTTTATGTGTTTTAGCTCGACAAAGGTCGTCTGAAAATGCCGATTGGGATTTTCAGACGACCTTTTGTGATAGGGAAAAAAATAATTATCGTAAATCATCGACAACGTTCAAAAACAGCCGACAACATGGCTTCGCCCAAACGCAGGGAGCGTTGGCCGTTCCAGCCGAAGTCATCGTCGGGCAGGTTGGCGTTGTCTTTAAACGGCATTTCGAGCGTATAGGCGAGGCAGTCGAAATGATTGCCCACCCAGTTGGTCGCGAGCGTCATGTTTGCCTGACCGGGCGCATCTTTTTCATAGCCGTATTCGTCTTGGAAGTCGGGGCTGGCGGAGAGCAGGGCGGTTTTGAACTGAGTTTCCAACGCGGCAATGCGCGGATTGTAGTTCGGCACGCCTTCCGTACCGGCGACAAAGACAAACGGCAGCCCTTCGTCGCCGTGAATGTCTAGGAACAAATCCACGCCGGTTTCCAGCATTTTTTCGCGCACGAGGAAGACTTCCGGGCTTTTTTCCAAAGTCGGGTTTTCCCATTCGCGGTTGAGGTTTGCGCCGGCAGCATTGGTGCGCAGGTTGCCCAATACCGAGCCGTCGGGGTTCATGTTCGGCACGATGTAGAAAGTGGCGCGGTCGAGCAGGGTGCGCGCGGTCGGGTCTTGCGGATCGAGCAGGCGGCCGAGCAGCCCTTCGATAAACCATTCCGCCATCGTTTCGCCCGGGTGTTGGCGGGCGATAATCCAGATTTTCATGTCGCTTTCGACTTGGTTGCCGATGGTCAGCAGATTGATGTCGCGGCCTTGCACCGTGCTGCCCAAGTCGTCGATGCGGCAAAGCCCGCTGCCTTGCGCGTCGCCCAAGAGGTTTAAATGCTGCTCGTGGGAGTAGGGGCTCGAAATAGGCGTAGTAAACGCTGTTGGAGAGAGGCGTATGGTTGATGGTCAGCACGCCGTTTTCGTATTCGGTCGGGACGCGGAACCAATTTTGACGGTCGTAAGAGGCGCACGCCTGATAATCTTCCCAGCCTTGCGGATAAGCCGAATCCGCCGCGTTTTCAAAGTGCATCACGCAATTCTGATACGCCGCACCTTGCAGGCGGAAGTAAAACCATTGGGCGAAATTGGAAGCGTTGTCCGGACGCAGGGCGAGGTGGATATTGGCAGGGTCGGTCAGGTCTTTGACGACGACGGAGCCGGCATCAAATTGAGTGCTGATTTTAATCATGGGAAAGTCCTCGGTATATCGGGCGAACCGGATAACCGTTGTTTGAAAAAATGTGTGGGCAATACCGCATCCGTCGGCGACGGCAAACCGATATGCCTGAATCCGTTGATTCTACCATTCCGACGGGCGCGTCCTCAACCGATAAGGGGCGGGGAATGTTGTTTCAGACGACCTTTGACGTTAAGATAGGGCAGATTCACTTTAAATCAGGACAAGACGGCGAGGCAGCAAACAGTTGCGAAGCTGATTTTTACTGATTCAAAGGTGATCCGCTATAATGATTAAATTGTTAACAATGAGACACGATTATGAGCGAATCCCACCCCATTTCCGCAGCCGACAAAGCGCGCATTTTAGCCGAAGCCCTGCCGTATATCCGCCGTTTTTCCGGCTCCGTCATCGTCATCAAATACGGCGGCAACGCCATGACAGAGCCTGCTTTGAAAGAAGGTTTCGCACGCGATGTCGTTTTTGCTCAAACTGGTGGGCATCCATCCCGTCATCGTCCACGGCGGCGGCCCGCAAATTAATGAAATGTTGGAAAAAATCGGTAAAAAAGGCGAATTCGTGCAAGGCATGCGCGTGACCGACGGCGAAACGATGGACATCGTCGAAATGGTGTTGGGCGGTCATGTGAATAAAGAAATCGTCTCACTGATTAATTTGCAGGGCGGACGCGCGGTCGGCGTCACCGGACGCGACAACCATTTCATCAAAGCGAAAAAAACTGCTGGTCGATACGCCCGAACAAACAGGCGTGGACATCGGACAAGTCGGTACGGTCGAAAGCATAGACGTACGCCTGATTGAAGGCTTGATCGAACGCGGCTGTATCCCCGTCGTCGCGCCCATCGGCGTCGGCGCAAAAGGCGAAGCCTTCAACATCAACGCGGATTTGGTCGCAGGCAAACTGGCGGAAGAGCTAAACGCGGAAAAAAACTGCTGATGATGACCAATATCGCCGGTGTGATGGATAAAGAAGGCAACCTGCTGACCAACCTGACCCCAAGCCGTATCGGCGAATTAATCGCAGACGGCACGCTCTACGGCGGTATGTTGCCCAAAATCAGCTCCGCCGTCGAAGCGGCAAGCAACGGCGTCAAAGCCACACACATCATCGACGGCCGCCTGCCCAACGCGCTTTTGCTGGAAATTTTTTTACCGATGCGGGCATAGGCTCGATGATTTTAGGCGAAAGGTCATAACGGCCCGCAGATGAGTCAAGGCTTGCCGAACAGCAGGCCTTGTAAATGCCCGAATACTAAATATACAAAAGGTCGTCTGAAAACCTGTTTCAACGTTCATAGAGAATGCTGAAACGGATTTTCAGACGACCTTTTTGCCATTTTAACCCTATTGAGGCTGTACGTTGAAAGGCATATCGATCTTTTGCCATTGCGCGCTTTCGTAGTCAAGCGCGGCGGCGATTAGGGGGTGTTGTTCGAGCCAGTTTTGGCTGATGCGCAGGATGAAGCCTTTGCCGGTTTCGTCGGCGCGCAGTTGGGTTTGCGGCGGCAGATCCAAAGGCAGGCGGGCGCGGCAGAAAAAGTGCGGCGAGGCGCAGGGAAAGGACGGCGTACCAAAGCATTTCGCTGCTACCGACGATGTCCGCCATTTTTTTCATGTCGCCGCGGTGTCCGATGACCAGTTGCGCGAGTATGGTTTGCTCTTTGCGGGAAAAACCGGGCATATCGGCGTTTTCGAGGATGTAGGCGGAGTGTTTGTGGTAGCCGGTGTGGGCGATGTCGAGTCCAATTTCGTGCAGCCTGCCTGCCCAGCCGAGGTATTGTTTCCATTGGGCAAGGTCTTGGACGGTTACGTTTTTGGCGTGGCACAGGCTGTCCATAAAGGCTTGTGCGGTTTCGGCGACGCGTTTGGCTTGGTTGAGGCTGACGTGGTAGCGGTTTTGGAACTCGGCGGTCGTCTGATCGCGCATGTCTTCGTTCAAACCGCGTCCAATCAGGTCGTAGAACACGCCGTCGCGCAGGGCGGCTTCGGTAACGGTCATTTTGGTGAGTTCGAGTTCTTCAAACGCTGCCATCATGACGGCCAGTCCGCCGGCGAACACTTCCACGCGTTCGGGCTTGAGGCTTTCGAATTTGGCTTTTTTGACGGAACCGGCTTCAATGATGCGGTCGGCGAGGTAGCGCATGCCTTTGTAGGTGATGTCGGCTTCTTGGGGCAGCTCGGCGGCGATGAGGTCGCGGATGGATTTGGCGGAGCCGGATGTGCCGATGGCGAAATCCCAACCTGTACGCTTCATGAGTTTGCTGATGCGCTGGATTTCGTTACGTGCGGCAGAGATGGCGGCTTGGAAGTCTTTGGCGGTGATTTTGTTTTGGAAGAAACGCAGGCTGTAAGTGACGCAGCCTAAGGGCAGGCTTTCGGTAGCGAGCGGCTGGAGGTCGGAGCCGATGACGAATTCGGTCGAGCCGCCGCCGATGTCGATGACGAGCATCTTGTCGCCGTTGGGCGGCAGGGTGTGGACGACGCCGGTGTAAATGAGGCGGGCTTCTTCACGGCCTGCGATGATTTCGATGGGGAAGCCCAGTGCGGCTTCGGCTTTGGGTAGGAATTGGGCGATATTTTTTTGCTACGCGGAAGGTATTGGTCGCCACAACGCGCACTTGTTCGGGCTTGAACCCGCGCAGCCGTTCGCCGAATTTTTGCCAAACAGTCCAAGGCGCGCTCTTGGGATGCTTCGTCGAGGTTTTTTTATGTTCGTCCAAACCGGCGGCAAAAACGCACCATTTGTTTGAAGGAATCGATGACTTTCAGTTGTCCGTTGTTGTTTTCGCAAACTTGGAGGCGGAAGCTGTTGGAACCTAAATCGACGGATGCCAGGACGTTGGTGGGCGTAGTGGTCATGAAGGGATACCGGTGGATAAACGAAGCTCTAATGTTACTCTGTCCCGCCGTTGATTGACAATATCGCAAATCAACTTTAAACCGCCGCAATATTGCACTGCATTGATGTATCACTCATTGTCTGTTTCAAGTCAATCCGCTCATCAATGATACACGCCACCTTTGATTCTGCACGGAGATATTCTTATAATATCCGTTTTGCAAACGTCAAAAGGTCGTCTGAAAACAAAAAAATAGGGTTTTCAGACGACCTTTAAAACTCGACTAAACGAATGACAGTACACATGAAAACGGAAAACCTGATCCTCACGCCCGAATCCCCGTCCCGCCGCCGCTTTTTACTGGCTGGCGGCGCATTGCTGCTCAGCCCGGCAGCCGCACTCGCAGGCGCGCAACGCGAAGAAACGCTTGCCGACGATGTCGCTTCGGTTATGCGCAGCTCCATCAACAATGTCAACCCGCCGCGCCTCGTGTTTGCCGATCCAAACGAAGGCGAACGCTGGCTGGCGGCGATGTCTTCCCGCCTTGCCCGCTACGTTCCCGATGCCGCCGAACGCCGCCGCCTACTGGTCAACATCCAATACGAAAGCAGCCGCGCGGGGTTGAATACCCAAGTGATTTTGGGTTTGATCGAAGTCGAAAGCGCGTTCCGCCAATACGCCATCAGCGGCGTGGGCGCGCGGGGGCTGATGCAGGTCATGCCGTTTTGGAAAAACTATATTGGCAAACCTTCGCACAACCTGTTCGACATCCGCACCAACCTGCGCTACGGCTGCACTATCCTGCGCCACTACAACAATATCGAAAAAGGCAACATCGTCCGCGCTTTAGCGCGCTTCAACGGCAGCCTGGGCAGCAACAAATACCCCAACGCCGTCTTAGGCGCATGGCGCAACCGCTGGCAATGGGGCTGACCGCGTGGTATAAACGGCTGCGCCCGTGCAAATGCAAACCCTTTTGAATCCTGTATAATCCGCACATCTGATAATTTTAAAATTTCAGACGACCTCAAAATCCTACCGGGTCGTCTGAAAAAAACCTTTTATGGCAAAAAGACACCCGCATCCAAATGTTCCCGCACGAATGGCGTGCCAGCACCACCCTCTCCGGCGTTTACGCACTGCGTATGTTGGGGATGTTCTTGGTTCTCCCCGTTTTGTCCTTATATGCCGCCTCATTGCCCGGCGCGGAAAACAACAAAACCTTGGTCGGTCTGGCAATGGGTATTTACGGACTGACGCAGGCTTTGCTGCAACTGCCTTTGGGCATCGCCTCCGATAAATTCGGGCGCAAAAAAACCATTTATGTCGGACTGATTGTCTTTGCCGCCGGTAGTTTTCTCGCCGCTGCCGCCAACTCATTGCCCATGCTGGTTGCCGCGCGCGCTATTCAAGGGGCGGGCGCAGTCAGCGCCGCAGTGACCGCGTTACTCGCCGACTTGACCCGGGACGGTGTGCGTACCCGCGCGATGGCGATGATAGGTTTGAGCATAGGTTTGACCTTTTCCGTCAGCCTTGTGGTTGCCCCTGATGATTGCCGACATGATCGGCGTTCCCGGATTGTTTATGCTGACCGGTATCCTGACCGTCATCAGCATAGGCGTTGTCGCTTGGATGACTCCTGATCCCGAAGTGTCCAAGCTGCACGAAGACACACAGGCGCAGCCCTCGCGTATGGGCGAAGTCCTCCGTGACCGCCAGCTTCTCAACCTGGATTTCGGCATTTTCGCGCTGCACGCCGCACAAATGGCGTTATTCACTGCCCTGCCTTTTGCCATGACGCAGCTCGGTTTGGAAAAAAATCCAGCATTGGAAAGTCTATCTGCCCTCGACCATCGCAGGGCTGGTGATCATGATCCCCCTCATCATCATCGGCGAAACCCGCAACAAGCTCAAACAAGTCTTCATTCTCGGCATCGCCTGCATCGCAGCGGCGCAAATCGGCTTATTGTTCGGCATGCACTCGATTTGGCTGATTACCGCCTATCTGGTTGTTTACTTCATCGGCTTCAACGTATTGGAAGCCAGCCTGCCGTCCATGGTTTCTAAGATTGCGCCGGCCGATTTGAAAGGCACGGCGATGGGCGTTTACAATACCATGCAGTCCGTCGGGCTGTTTGTGGGCGGCGCAAGCGGCGGATGGCTGTTTCAACAATACGGCTTTGCAGGCGTTTTCACCTTTTGCAGCGTGTTAATGCTGTTATGGCTGGTCATCGCCGTACTCGCACCCGCGCCGAAACCCGTCAAAAAAACCTCAGCTATCCCGTCAGCCCCGCATGGCAGGAAAAAAACACGATTCGCTCTACCAAGCATTGTCCCAAGTCGAAGGCGTCGAAAGCATTACCTTCAGCGCAGACAAACAAACCATTTACATCAAGGCGTTGCAAAAAGGATTTGACCAAGAGGCCGCCGAAAAACATCATCACAGGAGTTTAAAAAAATGTCATTGAACAAAGTCATCCTTATCGGCCGTCTCGGTCGCGACCCCGAAGTCCGCTATATGCCCAACGGCGAAGCCGTCTGCAATTTCAGCGTCGCCACCAGCGAAACATGGAACGACCGCAACGGCCAGCGCGTAGAACGCACCGAGTGGCACAACATCACCATGTACCGCCGCCTCGCCGAAATTGCCGGACAATACCTGAAAAAAAGGCAGCCAAGTATATCTGGAAGGCCGCATCCAAAGCCGTAAATACCAAGGCAAAGACGGCATCGAACGCACCGCATACGACATTATCGCCAATGAAATGAAAAATGCTCGGCGGCCGCAACGACAACAGCGGCGGCGCACCTTACGACGACGGCGGTTACAGCCAAGGCGGCTACCAACAACAAGCGCCGCAGCAACAATACCAAGCAGCCCCGCAAAACCAAGAACCCCCTGCTGCCCCCCGCCGCCAAGCTCCCGCCGCACCGGCAGCCCCTGTCGAGGACATCGACGACGATATTCCGTTCTGAGTTATATAAACAACCCAACAATATTGCTTGATACAAACCGCCGAGGTTTGAGGATAGATTGGGTATCCGTATTGGATGAAAGCAATCCGTCAGACTTTGAAAGCCATTTACAAAATGCTTTGAAATTTGGCCGCGCTTTTATTGTCGATACCCTCAAAGTACAAAGGTCGTCTGAAACTTTAATTTCAGACGACCTTTCCACTTTTCAAACAACCGTCAAACTTCCTGGCGAGTAGGCCGGAAGATGATTTCGTTTATATCCACTTCCTCAGGTTGACTGATTGCGAACAGGACGGTGCGGGCAAAGCTGGAAGCGGGAATCTCATTGTGAGCATAGAAGTTTTCCATTGCGCCGCTAGCCATTTCAGAGCTGCTGCCATGCTTTTAATTCGCTTTCAACTGCACCCGGGCAGAGAATAGTAGTACGCAAGTTGAGACCTTTGCAAAATTCCCCAAAATCCCCTAAATTCCCATCAAGACATTTAGGGGATTTCCCATGAGCACCTTCTTCCGGCAAACCGCACAAGCCATGATCGCCAAACACATCGACCGCTTCCCATTATTGAAGTTGGATCAGGTGATTGATTGGCAACCGATCAAACAATACCTGAACCGTCAAAGAACCCGTTACCTTAGAGACCACCGCGGCCATCCGGCCTATCCCCTGTTGTCCATGTTCAAAGCCGTCCTGCTCGGACAATGGCACAACCTCTCCGATCCCGAACTCGAACACAGCCTCATCACCCGCATCGATTTCAACCTGTTTTGCCGTTTTGACGAACTGAGCATCCCCGACTACAGCACCTTATGCCGCTACCGCAACTGGCTGGCGCAAGATGACACCCTGTCTGAATTACTCAAACTGATTAACTGCCAACTGGCCGAAAAAAACCTAAAAGTAGAGAAGGCATCTGCCGCCGTCGTTGACGCCACCATTATTCAGACCGCCGGCAGCAAACAGCGTCAGGCCATAGAAGTCGACGAGGAAGGACAAGTCAGCGGCCAAACCACACCGAGTAAGGACAAAGATGCCCGTTGGACAAAGAAAAACGGCCTCTACAAACTCGGTTACAAACAACATACCCGTACCGATGAGGAAGGCTATATCGAGAAACTGCACATCACTCCTGCCAATACCCATGAGTGCAACCATCTGTCCCCTTTGTTGGAAGGCATTGCCGAAGGTACGACCGTCTATGCCGACAAAGGCTACGACAGTAAGGAAAACCGGCAACATCTGAAAGAGCATCAGTTGTTAGACAGCATTATGCGCAAAGCCCACCGCAACCGTCCGCTGACGGAAGCGCAAACGAAGCGCAACCGCTATTTATCGAAAACCCGTTATGTGGTCGAACAGAGCTTCGGTACGCTGCACCGTAAATTCCGCTACGCCCGGGCAGCCTATTTTGGTCTGCTCAAAGTGAGTGCGCAAAGTCATCTGAAAGCGATGTGTTTGAACCTGTTGAAAGCGGCTAACAGGCTAAGTGTGCCTGTTGCCGCCTAAAAGGCGGCCCGGATGCCTGATTATCGGGTATCCGGGGAGGATTAAGGGGGTATTTGGGTAAAATCGGTGAATATTTGAAACGAAAACAGCCGAAAACCTGTGTTGGGGTTTCGACTGTTGTGGGAAGGGCTTTTTTGCTAAGGTCTCGGGTTGATATTATCTGTGCATATTAATATAATGATAATTATTATTAATCAAATAGAGGAAAAGTAGTGATGTGTAAACCGAATTATGGCGGCATTGTCTTGTTGCCCTTACTTTTGGCATCTTGTATCGGCGGCAATTTCGGCGTGCAGCCTGTTGTCGAATCAACGCCGACCGCGCAAACCCCGTCAGATTCCAAACCTTCCAAGCCTGAGGATATTCCTGCTCCGGCTCCTGCCAAACCTTCTATAGAAACCACGCCGGTCAACCAGCCCGCCGTCGGTGCGGCAATGCGGTTGCCAAGGCGGAATATTGCTTTTTATAACAAAGACGGTACGGAAATTCCCGATAAGCATCAGGCAGAGGAGTATCTGCCGCTTAAAGAGGAGGATATCCTGTTTTTAGACGGTACGCCGCAAGAACAGGTCGACAAACTTAAAAAGGAAATCAAAGGACGGCATCCTAATGCACAAATCTACACGTCCGATTCAAAAGATGCTGTGTATCAATATAAATATGTCCGGGCCGGATATGTTTATACTCAAACAGGAGAAGACGAAATCAAACAGAACTCAGGTGGTAAGCGGTTTACCCACCGGTTTGGTTATGACGGGTTTGTATATTATTCCGGAGAACATCCCTCCCAATCTTTACCGAGCGCGGGAACGGTGAAATATTCCGGTAACTGGCAATATATGACCGATGCCAAACGTCATCGGACAGGTCAGGCGGTTGCCAGTGAGAATTTGGGTTATAACACATATTATGGTAATAATATTGGTGCAACTTCTTATGCGGCTAGGGATGCCGACGACAGGGAAAAACATCCTGCCGAATATACGGTTAATTTCGACAAAAAAAACCTGGAAGGTAAGTTGATTAAAAATCAGTATGTGCAAAAATAAGAATAATCCAGATGAACCTAAAAAAAGCCGCTGATCATTTACAACATTACTGCAAAATTGGACGGCAACCGCTTTATCGGCAGTGCCAAGGTCAATCCTGATTTAGCGGAAAAACATGCCGGTAAGGAGCATTTGTTTTTCCATGCCGATGCCGATCAGCGGCTTGAGGGCGGTTTTTCGGCGATAACGGAGAAGAGCTTGCCGGACGGTTTATCAGCAACGACAAAAAGCGTATTCGGCGTATTCGCAGGCAAACAAAAATAGCTCCGTGCCGTCTGAAACGCATACCAAAAATCTTGGATTCGCTGAAAATTGCCGCCGACGAAGCTGCCGATCCTAAGGCACGTCCGTTTATTGCCGAGCCTATGCCCGACTTTTGCCCATCCTGACAAACTCCTTGTCGAAGGGCGTGAAATCTCCTTGGTCAAAGATACTCAAACCATCGTTCTTGCCGACGGCAGGAAAACGACAATCCGAACCTGCTGCGATTTTTCTGAACTATGTGAAAAATCGGACGGATGCAAACCGACCGTCCCGTCGTCAAACCGACTGCAACAGAGGACGAAGATTCCGATCATGAAGGCGCGGGACCTGATGATGAAAATGAAAGTTTAGAGCCTGAAGACGGTGAAGACGGTTTGGAAAAATGATACCGATGACGGTCATGCTTCTTCCGAGTTGCCGGCAGAGGAAGATAACGGGGAAGCAAATACAGCAGGAAAAAAATGAAGGAAACAACGCGGAAAGCGTAGGCACGGATGGAAAAATCACCTGTCCAACCCGCTTCTGCATACAGGAATATCGACCTTTTTCATAAAAGGTATCCGCACTTCGAGGCAGACATCCCCAAAATTGGGAATGTCCACTATAGAGGTTCATGGGAAGCCCGTATCGGCGCGCCGATCCAATGGGATAACCATGCGGATAAAAGCGGCAAAAAGCCGAATTCGACGTTAACTTTGCCAACAAGTCCCTTTCCGGCACCCTGATGGAGAAAAAAATGGTGTAGAACCTGCCTTCTATATTGAAAAACGGTATTATTGAGCACAACGGTTTCCATGCAGCAGCACGTACCCGTGATACAGGTATCGACCTGCTTGGCAGGGGTGCAACATCCTCCAAACCGTTTAAAGCCGAGAACCTTCATGTAACAGGGGGCTTTTACGGACCTCATGCATCGGAATTGGGCGGCAGCTTTGCCGAACCCCAACAAAAAAATCGGTGTGGTATTTGGTGCGAAGAAAGATGACAAGGAGGCAACACGATGAACAGAAGGCATACATTCCCGCTTACCCTGACCGCCTTGGCCATTGCAGCCGCTTTCCCATCATATGCGGCAAACCCCGAAACGGCGGCATCTGATGCGGCGCAAAGTCAATCATTGAAGGAGATTACCGTCCGTGCCGCCAAAGTGGGACGGCGATCGAAAGAGGCGACCGGTTTGGGCAAAAATCGTCAAAACGTCGGAAACGTTGAACAAAGAACAGGTACTCGGTATCCGCGACCTGACGCGCTACGATCCGGGCGTGGCCGTCGTCGAACAAGGTAACGGCGCGAGCGGCGGTTATTCGATACGGGGCGTGGATAAAAAACCGTGTGGCGGTTTCGGTCGACGGTGTTGCCCAAATACAGGCGTTTACCGTGCAGGGTGCATTGAGCGGATACGGCGGACGCGGCGGCAGCGGTGCAATCAACGAAATCGAATATGAAAACGTCGGTACGGTAGAAATCGACAAAGGTGCCGGTTCTTCCGATCACGGCAGCGGTGCGCTCGGCGGAGCAGTCTCCCTCCGCACCAAAGAGGCGGCAGACCTGATTTCAGACGGCAAAAGTTGGGGATACAGGCAAAAAAACCGCCTACGGCAGTAAAAACCGCCAATTTATGAAGTCGCTCGGCGCGGGTTTCAGTAAGGACGGTTGGGAAGGGCTGTTAATCCGAACCGAACGCCAAGGGCGGGAAACGCGCCCGCACGGCGATATTGCGGACGGGGTGGAATACGGCATAGACCGTTTGGACGCGTTCCGCCAGACATACGATATTCAGAGTCCGAATAAAAAGGCGGAATATTTCCTGGCGGAGGGCGAGAGTGAGCTCAAGCCTGTGGCAAAATTGGCGGGCAACGGGAAATATTTGAAAAACCAGCTCAACCGCTGGGTGGAAGAACGCCGTTCAAAAGGTCAGGCTTTAAACAGTGAAGAAGAAGCGATGGTGCGGGAGGCGCAGGCGCGCCACGAAAACCTGTCCGCCCAATCGTACACAGGCGGCGGCAGGATATTGCCCGATCCGATGGATTACCGCAGCGGTTCGTGGCTTGCCAAGCTGGGCTACCGCTTCGGCGGCAGGCATTATGTCGGCGGCGTGTTTGAGGATACCAAACAGCGTTACGACATCCGCGATATGACGGAAAAACAGTATTACGGTACGGACGAGGCGAAAAAGTTTAGCGACAAGAGCGGGGTGTACGACGGCAACGATTTCCGCGACGGCTTGTATTTTGTGCCGAATATAGAAGCGTGGGATAAAAAAACAAAGAAAAAAATGGGTCAAGGGCATAGGGTTTGAAATATTCCCGCACCAAATTTATAGACGAACATCACCGCCGCCGCCGTATGGGTTTGCTGTACCGTTATGAAAACGAAGCGTATTCTGACAATTGGGCGGACAAGGCGGTGTTGTCGTTTGACAAACAGGGCGTGGCAACCGACAACAACACGCTGAAGCTGAATTGCGCCGTGTATCCTGCCGTGGACAAATCCTGCCGCGCGTCGGCAGACAAGCCGTATTCCTACGACAGCAGCGACCGTTTCCACTACCGCGAACAGCACAATGTTTTGAATGCCTCGTTTGAGAAGTCGCTGAAAAAAACAAATGGACGAAACACCATCTGACTTTGGGCTTCGGTTACGATGCTTCCAAAGCGATCTCCCGCCCCGAACAGCTTTCCCACAATGCGGCAAGGATTTCGGAATACTCGGATTACACCGATAAGGGAGACAAGTATCTTTTGGGTAAGCCCGAAGTCGTCGAAGGGTCGGTCTGCGGCTACATCGAAACCCTGCGTTCCCGCAAATGCGTGCCAAGAAAAATCAACGGCAGCAATATCCACATTTCTTTGAACGACCGTTTTTCAATCGGCAAATATTTCGATTTCAGCTTGGGCGGCAGGTACGACCGGCAAAAACTTTACCACGTCGGAAGAACTCGTCCGCAGCGGGCGGTATGTTGACCGTTCGTGGAACAGCGGCATCGTGTTCAAACCGAACCGGCATTTTTCTTTGTCTTACCGCGCCTCCAGCGGCTTCAGAACGCCCTCCTTCCAAGAACTTTTCGGGATAGACATTTATCACGATTATCCGAAAGGCTGGCAGCGTCCTGCCCTGAAATCGGAAAAAGGCAGCCAACCGCGAAATCGGTTTGCAGTGGAAGGGCGATTTCGGCTTTTTGGAAATCAGCAGCTTCCGCAACCGTTATACCGATATGATTGCCGTTGCCGATCAAAAAACCAAATTGCCGAATCAGGCAGGACAATTGACAGAGATTGATATACGCGATTATTACAATGCCCAAAAATATGTCGCTCCAAGGCATCAACATCTTGGGAAAAAATCGACTGGAACGGTGTGTATCACAAACTGCCCGAAGGTTTGTACACGACTTTGGCGTACAACCGTATCAAACCGAAATCGGTATCCAACCGGCCGGGACTGTCCCTCCGCAGCTATGCTTTGGATGCGGTACAGCCGTCGCGTTATGTTTTGGGGTTCGGATACGACCAGCCCGAGGGGAAATGGGGCGCAAACATTATGCTGACCTATTCCAAAGGGAAAAACCCTGATGAACTTGCTTATCTGGCAGGCGATCAAAAACGATATTCGGCAAAAAGAGCGTCGTCTGCTTGGTCGACGGCAGATGTTTCCGCCTATCTTAATCTGAAAAAACGGCTGACCTTGAGGGCGGCTATCTACAATATCGGCAACTACCGCTACGTTACTTGGGAATCCTTGCGCCAGACTGCGGAAAGCACGGCAAACCGGCACGGCGGCGACAGTAACTATGGAAGGTATGCCGCACCGGGCAGGAACTTCAGCCTCGCGCTTGAAATGAAGTTTTAAAGGAAATACCGTCTGAAAGCTTGATCTGCACCCCAAAAGTCGGACTAAACCGCCAACTGATTAAGGTGCAGGTTTTTTTGAGGTTTAGGGTAACTTCTAAACCGTCATTCCGGGAATCTGGACATTCAATGCTAAGGCAGTTTGAGACCTTTACAAAATCCCCCAAAATCCCCTAAATTACCACCAAGACATTTAGGAGATTTTTCATGAGTACCTTCTTCCGGCAAACCGCACAAGCCATGATTGCCAAACACATCGACCGTTTCCCGCTATTGAAGTTGGATCAAGTGATTGACTGGCAACCAATCGAACAGTACCTGAACCGTCAAAGAATCCGTTACCTTCGAGACCACCGCGGTCGTCCCGCCTATCCACTGCTATCCATGTTCAAAGCCGTCCTGCTCGGACAATGGCACAGCCTCTCCGATCCCGAACTCGAACACAGCCTCATCACCCGCATCGACTTCAACCTGTTTTGCCGTTTCGACGAGTTGAGCATCCCCGATTACAGAACCTTATGCCGCTACCGCAACTGGCTGGCGCAAGACAACACCCTGTCCGAATTGCTAAAACTGATTAACTGCCAACTGACCGAAAAAGGCCTAAAAGTAAAGAAAGCATCCGCCGCCGTCATTGACGCCACCATTATTCAGACCGCCGGCAGCAAACAGCGCCAGGCCATAGAAGTCGATGAAGAAGGGCAAGTCAGCGGCCAAACCACGCCGAGTAAAGACAGAGATGCCCGTTGGATAAAGAAAAACGGTTTATACAGACTCGGTTACAAACAACATACCCGTACCGATGAGAAAGGCTATATCGAGAAACTGCACATTACCCCCGCCAATGCCCATGAGTGCAAACACCTGTCGCCTTTGTTGGAAGGACTGCCCAAAGGTACGACCGTCTATGCCGATAAAGGCTATGACAGTAAGGAAAACCGGTAACATCTGAAAGAGCATCGGCTGCAGGACGGCATTATGCGCAAAGCACACCGTAATCGTCCGCTGTCGGAAGCGCAAACCAAACGTAACCGATATTTGTCGAAGACCCGTTATGTGGTCGAACAAAGCTTCGGTACACTGCACCGTAAATTCCGCTATGCCCGGGCAGCCTATTTCGGTCTGCTCAAAGTAAGTGCGCAAAGCCATCTGAAGGCGATGTGTTTGAACCTGTTGAAAGCGGCTAACAGGCTAAGTGTGCCTGTTGTTGCTTAAAAGGCGGCCCGGATGCCTGATTAATCAGGTATCCAAGGGGAATTAAGGGGATATTTGGGTAAAATCAGTGGATATTCGAAACAAAAACAGCCGAAAACCTGTGTTTAGGTTTCGGCTGTTGGGGGAAAGGAATTTTGCAAAGGTCTCCTGCCGTCTGTTTATCCGTACCGGTAAACACCGCTGCCAAACCGGCTACACAGGCAATCAAGCGGAAGACGGCCAATACAGCTATTTCGGCCTGCCGATTGTGCATACGCCAGAACAGGATAATGCTCCTGCCATATCGGAAGCCGACATCGCCAAACTACCGTTTTACACCTATTGGCACACCGCCTGCGCTTCCGATGTACATCCATTAACAGACGGCACGCACGTTGTACCCCTTGCCGACTGGGAAGCCTTCTGCCGACGGTTGGTATTGACCGGTAGATAGGCAGACAAAAAGTGCAGGCTGCTTTTTATCGCCCCAACCCCGTTTCAGACGGCCTAAAAAGCAGCCTGCACCTTATTTCTCATTGTCAGATGACCAGAAACCGAGTATCCCATGCCTCAAACCTATTTCACCGCCGACTGGCACTTCTCCCATCCGAACATCGCCCGATACTGCCCGCAATTCCGCCTACAAAGCGATAACACCGACGAGCTGAACGAATACCTGATCGACTGCTGGAACCGCGTCGTTACCCCGCAAGACACTGTGTACAACCTCGGCGATGTCTGCTTTGCCAAAAAGCCCGCACACATCGAAGCCGTGCTGCAACGGCTTAACGGGCAACACCATTTGATCTACGGCAACCACGACTACCTGATTCGGCAAAACGAAGCACATTTCCTCAACACACGCAAAGCCGACGGCCATCCGTTGCTCTCGTCCGCCAGCCATTACCTGCGGCTCAAACTGCCCGAAATCGGCAATACCGCGATTTTGTGCCACTATCCCTTATACGAATGGGACGGCATCCACCACGGCCTATACCACCTCTACGGCCATCTGCACGACCGCATGGCCGCCGTCAAAGGACGTGCCCTCAATGTCGGCTGGGATATGCACGGCCGTTTCCTGACCGCACAGGATATTGACGGCTTCCTGCGCGATCTGCCTGCCGTGCAGTATTTCGACGACAAGCAAAAACGTTATTGTTGGCAACAGCACGGAAGATGCGGCTGCAAAAGTTCGGGTGAGATTGGCAGCATTGAATGAATGAGCTTTTATTTTAGAGATGAATTTTCAGGTAGTCTTGAATGGTGTAGGCTACCTGAAAAACAACCGGCAAAACAAAAGGACGGGTTTTCAATCCGTCCTTTCCGCATCAGCAATACCGCCAAGTGTCCTGCATAAAATGAATGATCTCGTTTAACGGTACAGGCGAAAGCGTAAACAGCTTGTCCCCTTTCTTCTGCTCCACTTCCAAAAATCAACATACAGCCTTCCGACAATTTGCCCTGTCCGTCAAATTCCAATTCTTTAATTTTTACCGACCGGGTGATGCCGTTATCCGCCAAGTTTTGCTGGTATGCCTCTCCCGGATATCCCTAAAAATGGGAGGGAAGGTCAGCTAATCCATTACATCTCCCGCAATCTTAATAGAACCAAAATCGCGTTAGCTATCGCCAGGTTTGTTATGTGTAATCAATAATCTGGGGTGCGTTTGTTTTTTTAGGCTGTCATATTGCTGCCGCTCAAACCTCAACCCGCCTTTTATTTATAAGAAATAATAGACCTCTTGCGAAAGTATCCTGAAGATTTACAATTCCCAAATGAAATACGAAAACCCTAATCCAAAGAAGCGACAGGGAATTCAAACGGCTCACAGGTGTAACGCCCGTCCTTTTTCATGAAATGCTGCAAGTCACCACAGAAGCAGAAAGCCGGAAGGTCAAGTCGGGCAGGCCGCATACGCTCGGTTTGGCAGACCAACTGCTGCTTACCCTAAGTTATCTGCGCCATTATCATACCCAACTCGAATTGGCCGCTATCTACGGTCTTTCTGAAAGTAATGTCTGCCGCACCATCCGTAAAACTGAGGACGCTCTCATTCGTTGCAAACGCTTTTCCCTGCCAAAACACAAGAATCCGGGCGATCAAACGGTCATCATTGACGTTACCGAAAGCCCGATTGAACGTCCCAAAAAAACAGCGGCAGTATTACAGCGGCAAGAAAAAGCGACACACGGTTAAAATCCAAGTCATATACGGCAGAGAAACTGAAAAAATCATCAGCATCCAGACGGGGATGGGTGCTCAGCATGACATGCGTTTAGCCAAGAAGCACCTTGCAGAGCTTTATCCCTACAAAATAGTCATTGCGGATAGGGGTTATCAAGGATTGGCTAAAACCGGATTACAGACCCCGAAAAAAAGAAATCTAAACATCATCCGCTGAACAAACAGGATAAAGAGGCGAACAGGTGGTTAGGCAAACTCAGAACCGTCATCGAGCACATCAACAGAAAACTTAAGATATTCAAAATCTTGTCGCTACCTTACCGCAACAGGCGGAAACGGTTCGGGTTAAGGGCAAATCTGATTGCAGGACTGGTTAATGCGATGGGATGAATATTTTCGCAAGAGGTCTAATAGGGTTATATATGTTTCGAAACTAAGCTAATCAGATTTTGTCTCAATATATTCTCAGCTTCTGAAATATTCATCCCCCAGATATCTGCCAATATTGCAATGGCAATATTGGCATTCCAGAGTAGTAAAGCTTGTGTTTTAAAAATTCCCAAAAAGGTCCATCAGTTTCAACCAATATTTTTTTCTATTGGCATGAGTTGAACCAACTCATAACCCTTTTTACTGCTTAACATTGCAGGTCCTACAGAAAAATAGCAGCCTATTTCAATCGCTCGTTTTAGCTGTTGTTTTGTGCCTGAAAACCAATGAAGGATTGGTAAATTACCATTTACTTGAATTAATTCATCTAGTACAGCATTTGCACTCATTCTAGAATGTATGCTTAATATTTTTCCTCCAGATTTTGCTGAGCTTCTTAAAATATGGCGAAAAACCTTTAATTGGGTTTCCCAATGTGTTTTAAACTCTTTTCCGCCATCCAGCCCAATTTCACCTACATAGCGAGTTTGGTTTAATAATTCATCAAACAAATCCAACTCCTGCCAACGTTCGTGAGCCAGTTGCGGATGCAATCCCAAGGCGGTACGAATACGAGGACAATCTTTTGCTAATGAACTTGTTCCATACCACGCTTTGGGTGTGGTTGTAACAGATAAGACATAAATATTTTCATCTTTACATCGTTTTGCAACGTATTGTGGATTAGTATATAAATCCAAATGGCAATGCATATCCATCATAATATTTGGTTCACTATTAAAAGTTGCTCCACTTCATACAGTCCGCTCCTAAAAACATTTGCAAACTGATTTAGTTGTTGAGTGGGTAGTGGACCACTTTGTAAAACCCATTGATTGATGTTGCGATGATCTTTTTGACGAATAGCACTTATTAAAGCAAACAAATCATCTCTTCTATCCTGATTTATTAAAATTTGCCGAATGTCATTAAATTCATATTGGGCATCATTGGTAATGTCTGCATAATGCAGTGACGCTCTGCGAATTAAGCATGGAACACAAACCCCGCATTGTTGATTTTTGCGTTTCCAATGACTACACGAAACAGTATCAGGGATAATTTGCTGTAATAATGATAATTTTTTGCATTCTACTATCATTTGCCCTTTGGTTTTTAAATTGATAAGGATTTCTTAAAGTGAAAGGAATATTGACCGCAGTGAATAATTTTTTTGTATTTCTTGGATAAAAATAAGGGTGGGTGGTACGGGTACTTAAAGTGCCTACTCTGCGTACTGTTAAAGGTGCATTGATTGAAATTACTCCATTTTCAGGTACAAAAAAACATCAATTTCTTCTTGCACAAATTCCTGTAATGCATAAGCAGATACAATGGCAAATGCCAGAAAATTTAAACTTCTTGTTCGCATTGTGATTTCAGCAGTCCTTCCATTATTTAGATGTGGCTGTGCAATCGCATTGAATTGGGAAAAATTGACCAATATAACCATTTTGATTAAGTTTCTGAATAATGGCTTGCTGACGTGATTTATCACCTTTATAAGAATGACTAACTAAAACCGGTGAATGGTCCTGCTCCAATAAATCAATTACCCCAATTGCTGAATCCAAACCACCTGAAAATAAACAAACACAGTCTTTATGTCTTAAATCTATTAACTTAGTTCTACCATTTTGTGAGTAAGGTTGAGGGGGTAACTGTCCATTTTCTTGAAAATTAAATTGCCAAATGTCTCCACTTAAAAAGTGTAAAATCTGTTCTAAATGAACTTTGTTTGCTTGCCAAATATCTGGTTGGCACAATGGTAAAGTAATAGAAAAGGAACGGCACCAGCCATTTGCGGTATCTTTTCGCAAAACAAAAGTGTCTGCCGCCGTTACGGCCATAGCAATAGTTAGAAAATCCATTACTTGGTTATTGAGTCTAACACCTAATCTTTTCACTCTATCTAAAACCATATTACCGATATGGGCAATTTGTAGATTTTTATTGCCCATTCCATACAAATGAACAGGTATTGTTCCATTTTGTAGGTTATTTAATTGATTGATGTCGTGGTGAAAAACCAATTGGGTCATCAATACTCCTCCCACTCTTCCCAAATTTCCAAAATAGCTTGATTTTGAATTTCTTGCATTTGTTCAATTGTTAACTGGCAAACATCATCCGTAAATTTAGGGGCAAGCTTAATATCTACTACTTCACGAATGAGTTGCCGTAAATCATTTTTCTGCACTGGCAATTTGCACAGGATCATCGCCTTTCTTCCAAGCCTTGCCAGCATCGTGTGCAATTTGCAGAAAAATACTTTCGGTTAAATAATAAACCATCATTCTACCAATGACTTCAGTGGTAATGCTATTTTCATCAAAAGTTGTCATTCCTTCCAATGCTTCTGATAAAGCAATATTCATTGCAGAACGAATTTTGTCTGAATCACCGTGATGACCAGCCAAAAGTTCGGTAATTTGGTTGATGACTTGATCGCAAGGCTGACCATTTAAACTATGTAAATTAACCGAATATTGTTGCTGCTGGCTGCCTGAAAAAAATACCAAATAAATCCGAACCTGCTTGGGTAATTTTTCCCCAATTTTTTTGAACGGCTGTATGCCTACCACCACTGGCTTTTCGTGCATAATGACCAAGTGCTTTACGTACATCATCACGTCCACCGCCTCGTACAGCACTACCGATTGCTTGACGCAATCCCCTTAATCTCTGTAGGTCTGGTGTTTGTAGCGGTGTCTGACTATCATCAACCCAAGCCGGTAACAAAGGCGAACGACCATTTGGCCCTACGCTAGATTGTGAAGTACCCATTGTTTACTCCTGATACCAAGTTTCGTTTTTTTAATCTTGTATTAAACCACGGATAATTAAAAACCTTTATTTTTTTCAATTCAATAATAAAAACGATTTAAAATTTTTGCACCGCCTTCTGAAAACTTAGCTAATAAACAAGCCCCCATAAAACCATTTGGACTTTTAGCCCAGTTATCCACTTTTCTTAATTGTTCCACTAACGCGTCCATAACAGAGATTTGTTCATCCATTGTTAGTTGTTGAATGGCATCTTTGGTACCTTGTGAGCCTGTTCTTGATGTGGTTGTAAGTAAAATGTTTAAAGCATCTTGGGCTTTTTGAGAAAGTTGAGCGGTATAAGTATTTAGCGGTATGGTTTCTCTGGATAAATAGATCGCCGCGCGCAAATCAACATTGGATAATTTTTGGCTCTAATTTTGCCCATTCTTTGATAAATGTTTGAATGGGCTTATTTTCAGAGAGTTTTGATAAATTTTGCTCATTGTTATTTTCCAGCTCTTTTAATAATTCAGGTTTACCCTCTTCTTCATTAATACGCTGATAAAAAAATTTGTTACCACATCAGAATCCACACATCGCTCAAAAAAATCACCAATTTGGTAATAATCGCTTCCTCTAACGGTATTTGACGCTTGTTTGCGATTTTGGCACGCATTTTAATAGTATTTAAAAATACGTTTTACAATTCTAGGATTACCGTGAATATTAGGTGAATTTGCTAATAGAGGAGCTATTCTGTTTGCGCGTTCAAAAATCTGACAATAGAGCTTGATTATGTCGCTCTTCAATAGTTTTGGCCACTTCTTCTGGATTTAAAGATTGACTTTTCCAAGATTGTTGCAAATGAGTTTCTAAAAATTGGCGTAAGCTTGCTAATTTTTTTGGTTGGTATTTTTTTGATGAATGGCGTACAGCATATATAAATATGCACGAATTTCAAGCACACCTGCTTTGGGTACACGAATAGGAATCTGAATGAGCTTGTCCAAATAATCAATTTGATGACGATACGACAAATCTTTGTAATGTTCGGCAACTGAATGGCGAATCATTTCCTCGTCAGCCGCGATAATAAAAAGCTGTACGATTTAAGAATAAGAATAAACGAATTGCCTCTAATGTTTGAATAGCATTAGCAGGTAGACAGCGATCAAGGTTATCAATCACAATAACTAACTTTTTACCTAAATCCTGTAATATCTCACCATATTCTTTTCTAAACTCATCGATTTGTTGTGGTGGAGTTTGCTGTTTTTTTGAGGAGCGATAAGTTTTTCTTCCTGAATCAACAATTTCTTTTCCTGTTTCTACAACTTGCTTACTTTCTGTTGCATCTTGAATACCGTCCAAAAGCATTTTGAGCTGTTCCAAATATTTTTTTGAAACCAAACCAAAAGTTGGAAAAACCTGCGGCTAAAGCGGCCCCCTCTGCAAGCCAGCCAGCCAAACGCAAACCATCAATTCTAGTTAATAAATTTTTTTGGATTTTTTTGCAAGATGGTTTCTTCATTTTTTTGGCAGCTTGAATTAAATGGTTTGCAATCGTCTCCAAAAGAGCCGTTCTGGCATCATCAAATCCTTGATAAAGCCAAGCATCAAATTTAATCACAATCCATTCATTAGATTTGATTTGTTGCTCAATCAAATTTAATAGAGAAGATTTACCTGCACCCCAATTACCAAAAAAACACCTATTGAAACGGGGAGCATAGCTTCAGTTTCTAAGATTTCAGTAACAATTTGGGATACTTCACCAAAATTGAGATAGTCTTCTTTAGATTCAGTATCTGACCACATTTAATTACCCTCATTTATAAAAATATAATTTTTTTCACATTCTACACATTTTTTTAACAAACATTTTAATGTTTTTTTATAATGATAAGTATATAGAAAGTATCAAGATTGGTGGATGAGTTATCGAAATCAAAAAGATATTAGGAAAAAGGGATGGAAGTGGAATAAAACAGATAAACAGATTAAACTACTATAATCAATAAGCGTAAAAAAACAGCATACTCAAATTTAGCAATGCCTCTTATAGAGTTAAACGTGATAATTTGTACTATAACCTACCAGCTTTTTCCTTCTTTCAATGATTTTATAGATAAACATTGTCAACTTGGTATCTCATAGTAAAGCATATTGTGTAAAAAAATAAAAATCTGAAATCTAATCTTTTCATACTTTATTTTTTTACACAATCCAGATTAAAAAAAGTGAATAATAAGCACTTAATTATCTGATTTTTAAATTACCTTTATATTTTACATTTTACTATAAAAATAGAAACAACCCTTCTAAAAACAGAAATTACATGAAAGGTCGTCTGAAAAAAATCGGTTTTACCGGTTTTCAGACGACCTTTTGTTGTATGTCGCAAATTAGGCATAACTTAGCTTGCACATACCCGTTTAAAAAAATAAGGTCATTCCATCCTTCTGAACCGCATGGCTACAAACTGTTTGACACAATTATCTAAAAAGCTATAATATTTCTTATATATGATTTTTTTATTATATATTTATTTTTAGATGAATCACTCTCAAACAAGGAGCAATTAAATGAAACGGAACTTAGGTACTTTGGATCGCACTCTCCGCATTGTCATTGGAGTAGCCTTAATCGCCGCCGCTGCAACCGGTCAAATCGGCTGGTGGGGTTGGTTGGGCATCATCCCGCTGGCTACCGCCTTGATAGGAAACTGCGCGTTGTACAGCTTATTGGGCATCAATACCTGCCACATCAGCAAAAAATAAAGAAAGCAAAACATGAGTAAAGAAGGAAAACTTCCACGAATTACTCCTGCGGAAGCTGCAGCGAAAAATCCGTGAAGGCGCGATAGCGGCAGACATTCGCAGCCAAGCAGAATATCAGGGTGGGCATATCGGTGGCGCATTGTCCCTGCCACCGGAGCGACATCGCGACAAACTGCGCGACAACGCCGCGCCCTGTCTGATTTTTTTATTGCTTGGGCGGCAAACGCACGGCGCAGGCAGAAGCAGCATTGGCGGAACTCGGTCGGGGACGCGAGTGCTACATTCTTGAAGGCGGTTTGCAGGCATGGAAAGCCGCAGGTCTCCCCATAATCGCCAAACACGCCGCGCCGGACATCATGCGGCAGGTGCAAACCATCGCGGGCGGGTTGGTTCTGTTCGGCGTGTTGGCAGGTTCGCTGGTATCGCCTTGGTTTTATCTGATAGATGCGCTAGTCGGAGCAGGCCTGCTGACAGCCGGTTTAACCGGATTCTGCGGCATGGCACGACTGCTGGCTAAAATGCCATGGAACCGTTAAACAGAGGTCGTCTGAAAGTTGCCGCTGCGGCAGTTATGGCTGATAATGCGATCTTCACATTTTGCCGAAAAAGGGCAAACAATGACCACTGCCGATAATCAACCGCCCTACGAAGAAGCCACCGCGTTTCTTAAACTTCTGGCGAACCCCCATCGCCTCGCCGTACTGTGTAAGCTGCACGAAAGACCGTACAATGTAACCGAACTGGCTGAGTCATCCGGCCTGCCTCAAGCGGCGATGTCCAGCCAATTGGCACTACTGCGTGAGGCCGGATTGGTGTCTTTTTGAAGTGAACCATCGAGAACGGCAATATTACATTGCCGATTCACGAGTCAACGAGATGATACAGTTGTTGTATTCCTTTTTCTGTGCAGGAAAAGATTGAAATGTGGTTGTACTGCCTTAGACAAACTAATCGGAAAAATTAAGCTAAAAGGTCGTCTGAAAATTTTTCAGACGACCTTTTGTTATGTTTAGTAATTTAAAAAAACAGCTAATAGTATTTCAAAAAAACAATAGAGATACTGGCATATAAACCTATTTACTCCTGCCAAATAATCTCGTGTTTAGAACCATAAGTAATCTTCTTGATATTGTGTTCCAGAGCTATTTCTTTATCTAACTTTCCTGAATATTCTGAACCCGCCAATTCTTGAAATAAAGTAATGTTCAACTCATCATTGTGGGAAGTTGTTTTTTTATATCTGAGATGCCCATTGCGCTATCGCCTAATAAGCCCGTCAAATGAACTTGTCTAGACTCCTCAGCTTCATTGACAGTAATTTTGAAATTCCCAATATCGTCCAACTTGATTTCATCATTGGCGAAAAAAAGCAGCCGGACAATATCAAGCCGGTAATCCCCAGTATGGTTGCCTTAATTTTCATCATCATTTCCTGATCAATTTATTAGCCGTAGGGTGGATTATTGAATCTGACAGTTTTGGTATTTTCAGACGCTCTTTTTTTATACTGCTTCTGTATTTGCACATGAATCCTTTACGCAACCTAGCTGCGGGGTTCATACAGGCTACAGCTTGCTATGACCTATATCTAATTAATATAAGTTACGCATTTCTTAATGCAGTCTGTATAATATAAAATGCGATCTAAAAAGTTTTTATTATACTGTGTTTGGGTATTACATTTAGATATTCGCACATTCAACATCCAAAAATATAAATTTTGTTTTTTATTAAGGACACATGAGATGCCTCTTATTCTTTATTTACTCTGTTTATTATTCTCAGCGTGGTTAACTTATATTTGTGTGAAAAAATATTGTAAAAGCAGACTGACTAAATTTTTGGGTGTACCTGTTTTATTCTGCCTTTTTCTTGGGATAAATCCTGTTTACCATCTCGCAGACAAAGCTCTGTTTTCGACTCGTACAGCAGAGGAATTGATGATGGAAGATCCAGGAAACCGAATGATATTCTTGATATTCAAAGACAAGTTTCCGCAAGATTATGCCCAAATCGTGGCGAAAGCTGAAGATCTTATGAAATCAAAAAATCATGAACAAGATATGCGTTTTTTTCTCTCAGAAACAATAGACATCATGTTAAGAAAATTGCCTTATGCAGATGATGACAGCTTAATTGCTATGTTTCAGGAAGATATGCAGTTGCGTACCAAACTCTTGAACGAAAACGACGCGGTAAACTGCTTTTTATTTGGAGTATCCTCATTTAGCTCCTGATATTTCGCTTTTCTCAAAAGCAAATGAAGCCGTATTTCGCTTCTATAAAACAAACTAGAGTACGAGCTTTGGAATCTGCCGATATTCATCGAAAAAAATGCCGGATGAAACTGAAATAGCGCAAACACAAGATAAAGTAAATCAGATTTTTATGGAAGAAATATAGTGAACAGGAGTTGGCGTTAATCAATAACGACAATGAGGATGAAATAAAAGCAATATACAGCTGAAGAGCAGGCTTTGATGTGCCGTTTTACAATCGATACAATGCAGGCGATATTAGAACAGCCTAAGCATGAAGCTGCCGAACTGCTTCGTTTTTAATTTGAGTCATTGAGGGGCAGCCTGTTGGATATTTTTTTCCCAATAAATCTCTTAGGCTTAAAAATAAATCGCATTGATAGGCACATTAAAGCAGCCGTAGATTAGGGTACTCGAATCTGACATTTTGGGTATTTTCAGACGACCTTTTTATACTGCTTCTGCATTTACACTTAAAAGCACGCATGCGTGCGTGCCGCACACTCCCTGTATGTAGGTTTGACGCGCCCTATTTAAAAAAACATGATGAGCGGGGATATTTGGCTGCACAACGGCTGCCTGAAAATCAGCCCGAGCCGCCATGTCAAGCTGGAAGCGTGGGATGCCATTGATGCAGACGATGTATAGTGGATTAAAAATAAAAAAATGAGACAAGGCGGCAACGCCCGCCGTGTATGGGTAGTACATAAGGGCGTTGGCAACGCCGTATCATTGCAATTTTAATCCACTATATCTGTGCTGTCTGCGGCTTCGTCGCCTTGTCCTGATTTAAATTTAATCCACTATAATTTTTATCATTGGATAACAGCCCTGAAGAAATCGGAGCAGGTTTAAGGTTGGCATTGAGCCGCTGCCGATAATATTTGGCAAAAGGTCGTCTGAAAAACTGGAAAAAAATGTTTCAGACGACCTTTTTACACTCAAAAGCCCGCGTGCGTACCGTATACACCCTACCTGAGACCTTTGCAAAAAAGCCTTTCCCCCAACAGCCGAAACCCAAACACAGGTTTTCGTCTATTTCCGCCCCTAATTGCTCCTGATTTTACCCAAATGCCCCCTTAATCCTCCCCGGATACCCGATAATCAGGCATCCGGGCCACCTTTTAGGCGGCAACAGGCACACTTAGCCTGTTAGCCGCTTTCAACAGGTTTAAACACATCGCCTTCAGATGGCTTTGCGCACTCACTTTGAGCAGACCAAAATAGGCTGCCCGGGCGTAGCGGAATTTACGATGCAGCGTACCGAAGCTTTGTTCGACCACATAACGGGTCTTCGACAAATATCGGTTGCGTTTGGTTTGCGCTTCCGTCAGCGGACGGTTGCGGTGGGCTTTGCGCATAATGCCGTCTAACAACTGATGCTCTTTCAGATGTTGCCGGTTTTCCTTACTGTCGTAGCCTTTGTCGGCATAGACGGTCGTACCTTCGGCAATGCCTTCCAACAAAGGCAACAGGTGGTTGCACTCATGGGTATTGGCAGGGGTGATGTGCAGTTTCTCGATATAGCCTTCCTCATCGGTACGGGTATGTTGTTTGTAACCGAGTTTGTAGAGGCCGTTTTTCTTTGTCCAACGGGCATCTTTGTCCTTACTCGGTGTGGTTTGGCCGCTGACTTGTCCTTCCTCGTCGACTTCTATGACCTGACGCTGTTTGCTGCCGGCAGTCTGAATAATGGTGGCATCAATGACGGCGGCGGATGCCTTCTATACTTTTAGGTTTTTTTCGGCCAGTTGTCGGTTAATCAGTTCCAGCAATTCGGACAGGGTGTCGTCTTGCGCCAGCCAGTTGCGGTAGCGGCATAAGGTGCTGTAATCGGGGATGCTCAGTTCGTCAAAACGGCAAAACAGGTTGAAGTCGATGCGGGTGATGAGGCTGTGTTCGAGTTCGGGATCGGAGAGGCTGTGCCATTGTCCGAGCAGGACGGCTTTGAACATGGACAACAGGGGATAGGCGGGACGGCCGCGGTGGTCTCTAAGGTAACGGGTTCTTTGACGATTCAGGTACTGTTCGATCGGTTGCCAATCAATCACCTGATCCAACTTCAATAATGGGAAGCGGTCGATGTGTTTGGCGATCATGGCTTGTGCGGTTTGTTGGAAGAAGGTGCTCATGGGAAAATCCCCTAAATGTCTTGGTGGGAATTTAGGGGATTTTGGGGAATTTTGCAAAGGTCTCTACCTGCAGGTTTAATGCGGGCTACGGCTTGTTAGGGGCTTAAATATTTCTTCTCGATGCCACTTAAAAGTATTTTTTTCGCTATCAGGGTGAATTTTTTTAATTTTTGTATCAGTTGAGATGCCTAGTCGGAACAGGTTTTTTTCAGAAAGCCTTTTTGCTAATACGGATTTTTGCCATCTGGCTCAAACGTAATCAGCCCACTATCAAACAAGGCATCAATGTTTGGGGCGAGCATCAAGCCGTTGTATGGGTCAAGCCGTTGCCATTCTTCATCATCCTTGCAGTCGCGCCAAGGTTTGATATGGCTGGCAATCAGCAATTCAGGCATATCCACGCCGCTGATGGGGCATTGCGGATACCGTTCCAATACGCCGTTTCTGAATTCGCCTTGACCTCTGCGGGCGTTAATCAGGCGCTGGATTTCGGTTTTGGCTTCTTCGGTTGTGGCGTTTTCTAAGCGTTGGTTAAGTTCATCTAAATCATTTTCCAAAGATTGTTGATAGGCTACCTGAAAAGTGGGTATTTCAATGTATTCGCTGGGGACGTAATCTTCCATACAATGTCCGCATCCGGTTAAATGTTTATTATATTTCTGCCGAGAATAAGCCTCTAATGCAGGAATGGAATTAGAACAAACTTTATAATAAGGGCTTGATTCAGTAGTGTAGTTACCATTCTCATTGCTGATACATGGTTTCCTCTTTATTCCTTGTACACGATGTATCATAGGATATTTAGAAATGGGTTTGCCTTCTTTGTTTATATTTAATATATAACCATCAGGGTTGTTCTCTCTCCATTTCAAATATTCGGCATCATTAGGCTCATCTTTAAAAATTTTGAGTTCGGGCATAATATTTCCTTTGAAAATAAACATACGCTGGATTATTAGAAATTTCACAGACCTGTAAAAAAAGGAATGTTAGATTTTTGTTCCAAACTACGTCAGAAATGCCCACAACGGTATTTCATTTGTTGCTTGCTGTTCCAATCGGCATCATAAATCTTTTGCCTACTACATGAAAAAGTTTTCCAAAGCAGATGTAGGTTGGATTCTAGAATCCGACAGCTTCATGGGGGAGATTTTGTCGGATACAAGTATTCGACCTACAAATTTTGGATAATAAAAGGCCGTCTGAAAATCGTTTCAGAGACGACCTTTTCTTTATCAGCTTCTACTTTGCTACCACTCTTTCTTTCAAAGTCTTCAACACACTTTTCACCGTCTTAATTCTCATCTCCACATCTTCCATCTGAGCCGTAAACTTCAACTTGTCCGCCCCGGCCAGCCGATATTTTCTATCGCTCTGAATCAGCAGGATGATTTCTGTCGGGTCGATTTGGTGGTGTTTGCCGAAGGTAACGGTGACAGCTTCGCTGGTCGCGTCGATGGCGTCTATACCCAATTCTTTTGCGGCGAGCCGCAGGTGGTGGCTTTCAATGAGGGTTTTGACGGGTTGTTCGGGCAGGCCGAAGCGGTCGACGAGTTCTTCGTGTATAGCATTGATTTGCTGTACGGTTTCGCAGACGGCGAGGCGTTTGTAGAGGACGAGCCGTTCGTGGATGTCGGGGCAGTAGCTTTCGGGCAGCAGGGCGGGGCTGTGCAGTTTGATTTCGGTGGTGATGCCAAGCGGCGCGTCGAGGTCGGGCTGGCGGCCTTTTTTGAGGTCGCGCACGGCTTGTTTGAGCATTTCGGTGTAGAGCGTGAAGCCGACCTGTATCATTTCGCCGGACTGCCCTTCGCCGAGGATTTCGCCTGCGCCGCGGATTTCCAAATCCTGCATGGCGAGGGTGAAACCTGCGCCGAGTTCGTCTGCCGCCGCGATGGCGTCGAGGCGTTTTTCTGCGTCTTTGGTGATGTATTCGGGCGTGAGCAGGTAGGCGTAGGCTTGGTGGTGGCTGCGGCCGACGCGTCCGCGAAGCTGGTGCAGTTGCGCCAGCCCGAATTTGTCGGCGCGGTTGATGATGATGGTGTTGGCGTTGGGGATGTCGATGCCGGTTTCGATGATGGTGGAGCAGAGCAACACGTTGAATCTTTGCTGCAAAAAGTCGCGCATGACTTGCTCCAGTTCGCGCTCGCGCAGTTGTCCGTGCGCCACGCCGATGCGGGCTTCGGGCAGCAGGGTTTCTAGACGCTCGCGCATATTCTCAATCGTATCCACTTCATTGTGCAGGAAAAAAACACTTGCCCGCCGCGTTTGAGTTCGCGCAACACGGCTTCGCGCACGCTGCCTTCGCTGAACGGTTTGACAAAGGTTTTTGACGGCAAGGCGGCGGCTGGGCGCGGTGGTAATCAGCGAGAAGTCGCGCAGGCCTTCGAGTGCCATGCTGAGGGTGCGCGGAATCGGCGTGGCGGTCATGGTGAGGATGTCGACATTGGCGCGCAGGCGTTTGAGCTGCTCTTTCTGGCGCACGCCGAAACGGTGTTCTTCGTCAATGATGACTAGCCCTAAGTTTTTTTGAATTTGATGTCGTCCTGCACCAATTTGTGCGTACCGATAACGATATCGACCGTGCCGTCCGCCATACCTTCCAGCGCGGCTTTGGTGGCTTTGCTGTTGTTGAAACGCGAAAGGCTGGCGACTTTCACGGGAAAAATCGGCGAAGCGGTCGGCGAAGTTTTGCGCGTGCTGCTCGACCAGAAGCGTGGTCGGGGCAAGTACGGCGACCTGTTTGCCACCCATCACCGCCACAAACGCGGCGCGCAGGGCGACTTCGGTTTTGCCGAAACCGACATCACCGCACACAAGGCGGTCCATCGGCTTCGCCTGCGTCAAATCTTTAATCACGGCGGCGATGGCGGCGGCCTGGTCTTCGGTTTCTTCGTAGCCGAAGCCGTCGGCAAACGCCTGATAGTCCAACTCGTTGATTTCAAACTTGTGTCCCGATTGGGCGGCGCGTTGAGCGTAGAGATTGAGCAACTCGGCGGCGGTGTCGCGCGCTTTTTCGGCGGCTTTGCGCTTCGCCTTGTTCCACGCGCCGCTGCCGAGCTTGTGCAGAGCGACGTTTTCATGCGCCTGACCGGAGTAGCGGCTGATTAAATGCAGTTGCGAAACAGGCACATAAAGCTGCGCTTCGCCCGCGTATTCGAGCAACATCATTTCGTTGGTTTCGCCGCCCAAGTCCATCGTTACCAAGCCCATATAGCGTCCGATGCCGTGTTCTTCGTGCACGACGGGGTCGCCGATGTTGATTTCGGCAAGGTCGCGCAACAGGCCGTCTGAAACGGCGGCGTGTTTCTTGCGGCGGCTGTGGACGCGTGAACGGGCGACGTATTGATAAAGCTCGGATTCGGTGATGACGGCGATGGCGCTTTGAGCGGCAACTGCTTTGCCCTCTCCCCAACCCTCCCCCACGGAAGAGGGGGCGGGTTGCTGTCGGATTTGCTCGTGCAGATCACTTGCGACGGGGTGCAGGCTGCTTTCGGTTTTTAGGTCGTCTGAAACGGCAGCGGCACTTTGTCCCCTCTCCTGTGGGATAGGGTTTGTTGCGGCTGTGGAAAAATTCGGTTTTGGTCGGCAACTGCTTTTGCCCTCTCCCCAACCCTCCCCACGGGGAGGGAGTAGGTTGCTGTCGGATTTGCCCGTGCAGACTATTTTTCGATGGGGTGCAGGCTGCTTTTTAGTTTTCAGGTCGTCTGAAATGGCGGCTGCATTCTGTTCCCTCTTCTGCGGGAGAGGGCTAGGGAGAGGGTTTGTTGCGGCTGTGGAAGATTCGGTTTGGTCGGTAGCCGCTTTGCCTTCTCCCTCGGAGGCGGGAGTGGGTTGCTGTTGGTTCGGGGGTTGCGGCCCGCCCAGTTTGAATCCGTATGCTAACGGCGCGACCGTAATCATCAGTGGCTCGTGTGCCGATAAAAAGCCCTGCCAGTCGGACACAGGTTTGGCTTTCAAGCCGTTTTGCTGCAAGAAGCCGAGCATGGTTTCGCGCCGTCCCAGACTTTCGGCGCACAGCAAAATCCGTCCTTCAAAGGTCGTCTGAAAAATCCTTCAATGCCTGCAACGGCTCGTCGGATTGGCGGTTGACGGCAAGGTCGGGCAGGGTGTGTTCCTTGCCGGAAACATCGGGTAGCACTTGTCCGTAGTTTTTTTCAGACGACCTGCGAACACATCGGCAGAGAGATACAAATGCTGTGGAAGCAAAGGCGGATAGGTTTCATCGCCCTGCGCCATGGCGTAACGCGATTTGACGTCGCTCCAAAAGCGGTTTGCCTCGGCGTGAACGTCGCCCAAAGAAACAAACAGCGCGTCTTCGCCGATATAGTCAAACAGCGTTTCCAGCTCGTTTTCAAAAAACAGCGGCAGATAGTATTCCACGCCCGCGCCGAAATGGCCGTTGCTGACGGCTTTGTACACGGCGGCATCGTTCGGATTGCCATCGACTTCCTCGCGGAAGCGGCTGCGGAAGATTTTTTTGCGCCTCGCTATCGGTGGGGAACTCGTGCGCCGGCAGCAGGCGGATTTCGGAAACGGGGGAAATGGTGCGCTGCGTGTCGGTGTCAAAGGTTTTTGATGCTGTCGATTTCATCGTCGAACAAATCAATGCGGTAGGGCATCTCGCTGCCCATCGGGAACAAATCGACAATGCCGCCGCGCACGGCAAATTCGCCCGCCGCGACAACATGGGAAACATGGTTGTAGCCGGCATCCACCAAATCGGTTTTCAGACGACCTATATCCAAAGTCTGCCCCGTTTTTCAGCCAGAACGTGCGCCCCGCCAGAAACGGCACGGGCGGCAGCTTCTGCATCGCCGTGGCAACCGGTACGAACAACACGTCCGCCGCGCCGCTCTTAATCTGCCACAACGCCGACAGCCGCTCCGACACCAAATCCTGATGCGGCGAAAAAAACGCTCGTAAGGCAGCGTTTCCCAGTCCGGCAGGAACACCGCAGTATCGTGCGGACGGAAAAAAACCGCCATGCAGTCTGAAGGCGCAACGCCTGTTCCGCATCTTGGGTCAGCACGACTTTGAGCCGCTTATGCGGCAGATAACGCGCCAAAAGCCAGCGGCAGCGAGCCTTGCGAAAGATTGAGCCAACGGGATTTTTCACGGGGTTTGGGGATAGGGTAGTTCATGGCGTAGGGACAATGGCTTGCGGCAGCCGGAAAATTTTTCGGGCCGCCGTGGTAGGTTGTAAAAGCGGGATTTTAGCAGATTAAAAGCGGGTATAAGGGATAGGATGGTTTGGTTGGTTTTCAGACGGCCTTTAATGCTAAAATGTCCTCTGTTTGCCACACACCGTTTTTCATGAATATTCTCGAAGCCTTATTGTTATTGTTCCTGCTGATCGTCATCAGTGCATTTGTTTCCGGCTCCGCAAACCGCTTTTAGAGAGGTTGTTTTTTTATCTATTGTATAGTGGATTAAATTTAAATCAGGACAAGGTAACGAAGCCGCAGACAGTACAGATAGTACGGCAAGGCAACTTAACGCCGTACTGGTTTAAAGTTAATCCACTATAATTTAATGCCCAAGGCCAAAGCCAAGGTAGGAAAGGCTTTTGGCTATTTTGAGTATCTATGAGTTGTTTGATTTCATATATTTATTATCGTCTGATTGAATCAATATTTTCAGGGATATGATCGGGGTATCTGAAAATACTTTGAAGGTATCAATTTCACAATGAATTGCATTATGAGTTGCATTTTAACGCAAGGGAATTTTCTATCGGTAGAATCAAAGTTGGTTCAGATAAAGGAAGTTAGTGGAGCTATTGAGATTTAAGGCCCGACTTGGAATGGCTTAGTGAATTTCGCGACGTATCAAGTATCAAGGCATTTTTTTGATGATATAATACTAACAGGACTGTGTGGAAAATAACCCTATAATTCTGTTGGCTGGATTAATCAAAGCGGTCTGATATGGTAGAGAACCAAATGTATTATGAAAGTCGTGATGCAGTAAGCTATACAATTTAATTAGTTGTTTAAAAGGTCGTCTGAAAAGTATTTTTCAGACGACCTTTTCTCATTTCCGACAACTTTTAAATCAGTTCCAAGTCCGGGCCGGCGTTTTGGGCGCGGCGGCTGCGCAGTTGGATGTCCAAACGCAGGTCGTGGGCGGAGTCGGCGTTTTTAATGGCGTCTTGGAAGCTGATGTCGCCGCGTTCGTACAGCTCGTAAAGCGCTTGGTCGAAGGTTTGCATACCCATGGCGGTAGATTTTTTCATCATTTCTTTAATGCCGTGGATTTCGCCTTTTTGAATCATCTCGGAAATAATCGGCGAATTGAGCAGGATTTCCACTGCGGCTACGCGCCCCTTTGCCGCCTTCGCGGGGAATCAGGCGTTGCGAGATGAAGGCTTGCAGGTTGAGCGACAAGTCGGTCAAAAAGCTGGGTGCGGCGCTCTTCGGGGAAGAAGTTGATGATGCGGTCGAGCGCTTGGTTGGAGTTGTTGGCGTGCAGTGTGGCGAGACAGAGGTGGCCTGTTTCGGCGAACGCCAAGGCATAGTCCATGGTTTCGCGGTCGCGAATCTCGCCGATGAGGATGACGTCCGGTGCCTGACGCAGGGTGTTTTTCAGCGCGGCAAACCAGTTTTCGGTATCCACGCCGACTTCGCGCTGGGTAATGATGCTTTTTGTGTTGATGGACGAACTCAATCGGGTCTTCGATGGTGATGATGTGGTCTTGGCAATTTTTCATTGCGGTGGTCAACCATCGCAGCGAGCGAGGTGGATTTGCCCGAACCGGTACCGCCGACGAAAAATCACGAGGCCGCGTTTTTTTCATCACCACGTCTTTCAAGACGGGGGGCAGATTGAGGCTGTCGAAATTCGGGATTTTTGCTGGTAATGGATCGGAACACCAACGCCGTCGCGCCGCGCTGCACCATGGCATTGACACGGAAGCGGCTGGTATCGGGCAGGCTGATGGCGAAGTTGCATTCGTTGGTGGAGGAAAACTCTTCGATTTGTTTGGTGGACATAATCGAAAAAGCGATTTCCATACATTTTTCGGAGGTCAGCGGCTCGTCGGTAATCGGCGTAATTTTGCCGTCCACTTTCATAGCGGGCGGGAAATTGGTCGTAATAAAGAGGTCGGAGCCTTTGTATTTGTTCATATGGCGCAGCCAAGTGAACAATTCGTCTCTTGCGCTGGGGGGATTGGTCATCATGATATTGGATAATTTCGGTGGTTATTTTATTAAAATGGATTATATCAAATAAATCATGATACATAAAAAAATGGCAGGATTACCGTATCGAATAATAGGACAGGCGGGCAATATGGCTGATTCAATACGGGTATGGAATGCCGCCGCTGCTGTTATAATACCGCCTACAATTTTATGGAAAGGTAAAAAAATGTCTGTACAAACAGTAGCGGTCATCGGCGCGATGGAGCAGGAAATCGAGCTTTTGCGCGAAGCAATGGATAACGTCAAAAGCGTGTCTTTCGGTAAGTTTACCGCCTACGAAGGCGAGATGGCGGGCAAACGCATGGTGTTGGTATTGAGCGGCATCGGCAAGGTAAATGCAGCGGTTTCAACGGCTTGGGTTATCCATCAATTCGTGCCTGACTGCGTCATTAATACCGGCAGCGCGGGCGGCTTGGGCAAAGGTTTGAAAGTCGGCGACGTAGTGGTCGGCACGGAAATCGCGCACCACGACGTCGATGTAACGGCGTTCGGCTATGTTTGGGGACAAGTGCCGCAACTGCCTGCCGTATTCGTTTCAGACGACCTCTTGGTCGGCAAGGCAAAAACAGGCGGCGGAAGTGTTTGAAGGCGCGGCGGTAGCGCAAGGCTTGATTGTCAGCGGCGACCGCTTTGTCCATAGCAGCGAAGGCGTGGCGGAAATCCGCAGCCATTTCCCCGAAGTCAAAGCGGTGGAAATGGAAGCAGCAGCGATTGCGCAAGCCTGCCACCAGTTGAACACGCCTTTCGTCGTGATCCGCGCGATGTCCGATTCGGCGGACGAAAAAGCGGACATTAGCTTTGAAGAGTTTTTGAAAACGGCGGCGGCAAGCTCGGCGAAAATGGTGGAAAAGATTGTCGCGTCGCTGTAAAACACGCATAAAATCATGCGGAAACAGTAAATTTCCGCTAGAATGTCAGGCTATTTCACTTTGCCTGAAGGTCGTCTGAACGGTCTATTTGATTTTCAGACAACCTTTTCAGAATCACTGCTTATCTTTCAAAAATAACAATATGAAAAAAATATCCGAAATTTCTCCATCATTGCCCACATCGACCACGGCAAATCGACGATTGCCGACCGCTTCATCCAATACTGCGGCGGCTTGGATTTGCGCGAAATGAGTACGCAGGTGCTCGACTCCATGGACATCGAAAAAGAGCGCGGCATCACCATCAAAGCACAAACCGCCGCGCTCAACTACAAAGCACGCGACGGGCAGGTGTATCAGCTCAACCTGATTGACACGCCGGGACACGTTGACTTCTCTTACGAAGTCTCCCGTTCGCTTTCCGCCTGCGAAGGCGCGCTGTTGGTCGTTGACGCATCGCAAGGCGTGGAAGCGCAAACCGTGGCGAACTGTTATACCGCGATTGATTTGGGCGTGGAAGTCGTGCCTGTTTTGAACAAAATCGACCTGCCCGCCGCTGACCCCGAACGCGTGGAACAGGAAATCGAAGACATTATCGGCATTGATGCCGTCGGCGCGGTGCAATGTTCCGCCAAAAGCGGCATCGGTGTGGAAGATGTTTTAGAAGAAATCGTCGCCAAAATCCCCGCGCCGACCGGCGATGAAAAGCACCGCTGCAAGCCGTTATCGTCGATTCGTGGTTTGACAACTACGTCGGCGTGGTCATGTTGATCCGTGTGAAAAACGGCACCATCAAGCTGAAAGACAAAGTGCGCTTTATGAGCACCAAGGCGGAAACGCAGGTCGAGCAACTGGGTGTATTCACGCCGAAATCGGTTCAAAAACAAGAACTCAAAGCCGGCGAAGTGGGCTTTTTGATTACCGGCGTGAAAGAATTGGGACAGGCAAAAGTCGGCGACACGGTTACTTTGGTTGCCAACCCCGCCTCTGAGCCGCTGCCCGGATTCCAAGAAGTGCAAAGCCAAGTATTTGCAGGCCTCTACCCCGTGGAAAGCCACGACTACGAAGCCTTGCGCGACGCTTTGGAAAAATTGCAGCTTAACGATGCTTCATTGAAATTCGAGCCTGAAGTTTCTCAGGCGTTGGGATTCGGCTTCCGCTGCGGCTTCTTGGGCTTGCTGCACTTGGAAATCGTACAGGAACGCTTGGAGCGCGAGTTTGACATGGATTTGATTACCACCGCGCCGACGGTGGTTTACGAAGTCGTGTTGAAAAGCGGCGAAAAAATCGAAGTCGAAAACCCGTCCAAACTGCCCGACATCGGCAGCATCGAAACCATTCTCGAGCCGATTATCACCGCGACCATCCTCGTACCGCAGGAATACGTCGGCAACGTCATGACTTTGTGTAACCAAAAGCGCGGCGTGCAGGTCAATATGCAGTATATGGGCCGTCAAGTCATGCTGACTTACGATTTGCCCATGAACGAAGTTGTAATGGACTTTTTCGACAAACTCAAATCCACTTCGCGTGGCTATGCCTCGCTGGACTACCATTTCAAAGAGTTCCAACCGTCTGATTTGATTAAGCTCGACATCATGGTCAATGGCGAAAAAGTCGATGCCTTGAGCCTGATTGTGCACCGTCAAAGCGCGGTTCACCGAGGCCGCGAGCTGGCAGCGAAAATGCGCGAGCTGATTCCGCGCCAAATGTTCGACATCGCCGTCCAAGCCGCCATCGGCAGCCAGATTATCGCCCGCGAAAACGTCAAAGCCCTGCGTAAAAACGTCTTGGCGAAATGTTACGGCGGCGATATTACCCGTAAGAAAAAACTTCTCGAAAAACAAAAAGCAGGCAAACGCCGCATGAAACAAGTGGGCAACGTGGAAATCCCGCAAAGCGCGTTCTTGGCGATTCTGCAAGTGAGCGACAAATAATGAGCACAAATTTAATCTACGGCGCGATCGCCGCCATCGTTATCGGCATTTTCCTTTATTTCATAAGCAGCAAAGAACGTCAGGAAAACGGAGAATGGAGCTCCGGCCTGCAATGGGCGTATCTTTTTGTGCATGATCGGCGTTTTCGGCATCCTGTCTTTTTACATGAGCTTTACCGCCGTATTGCTGATATTTGTCGTATTCACCGGCATCGTTTGGGCAATCCACAAGGGTCGTCTGAAAAAAAGATCCGTCGCACCAGGACAAAGCCCACTTTACCGACTACATGAGCGGCTTTTTTTCCCAATCATCCTCGTCGTCTTCATCCTGCGTACCTTTATCGCCGAGCCATTCCAAATCCCGTCCAGCTCCATGCGTCCTGGCTTGGTTAAAGGCGACTTCATCCTTGTAAACAAATTCGCCTACGGCATCAGAACCCCGATCATCAACAACGTCCTGATTCCGACCGGACAAATCGAGCGCGGCGACGTCGTCGTGTTCAACTATCCCGTCCAGCCTGAAATGAACTACATCAAGCGCATCGTCGGACTGCCGGGCGATACCGTCGAATACCGCGACAAAGTCCTGACCGTCAACGGACAAGTTGTCCCCGACCAACCGAACGGCACTTATTCCTACCCTGACGATACCGAGCCGTCCGCAATCCACAACCCCGAACTTTTTCAGACGACCCTCAACGGCAAAAGCTTCAACATCCTGAAAGAGCCCGGACAGCCCACCATCTCGATCCCCGCGCTCGACAAATACCGTATGGAAATCATGCCTGAAAACGGTTATTCCGTAGAGCAAAGCGGTTTGGAACACTGTCAATACGCCGAAGACGGCAGCGGCTTTACCTGCAAAGTGCCTGAAGGCCGTTACTTCGCCATGGGCGACAACCGCGACAACAGCGCCGACTCCCGCTACTGGGGCTTTGTGGACGACAAACTTATCGTCGGAAAAGCCTTCTTCGTGTGGATGAACTTCGGCGATTACAGCCGTATCGGCAGCAGTATCCACTAAGTTGCCCGTTTCATTTCGATAAAACCAAAGGTCGTCTGGAAGCTGATTTTCAGACGACCTTTGGCTTTTCGACGGAATAAATTGAAAGCAGATTTCCATCATTGCCAATTTATAGTTATCTATGCGGGAAGCGGCTTTATTTTTGAAACCCAGCCGGTATGTTAAATTTCTGAAGCGTACTGATTTTCCTCAGGAGAAACTGGAAGGGAAATAAGATATTGCACCTACTTATTATTCTTTCGGATTCGCGTTACCATGCACAATCCTTTTTCATCACTTTAAATCCTCATGCCAATCCGTTGCGGAGTAAGTTCATGAATATCCGTTCCGACTCTTATGCAGCACCATTTCTCATCTTCGGCTGCGTCTTATTCGGGCTGGGAAGCCTGATCGTCAGATTCGTCCCCGTAGGCCCGTATGCAGTTGCATTTTGGCGGCTGCTGATTGCGGCGGGCGTGTTTTGGCTGCTCTGCCGTTTTTTCGGGCAAAAGCTGCCTAAAAGCAGAAGGGCGGTCAAATATGCCATGTTGTCCGGCATATTTCTGGCGTTTGATTTGTCATTGTGGCATGAAAGCGTATATGCGGTTGGACCCGGGATTTCCACATTGCTCAACAGCTTACAGATATTTTTCCTGTCCGCCATTGGATTTTTCTTTTTTCAAGAACGCTTGAACAGCCTGCAAGTTTTGAGCCTGATATTGGCGGTTGGCGGAGTTGTCCTAATCGGCAGTCCCGAGTTCAACCACAATGCCCACGCCTTATGGGGCTTTGCCAGCGGAATTGCGTCGGGCGGGCTTTTGGCATTGTCTATGGTGTTCGTCCGCAAAACGCATGAAGTCGAAAGGGTGGCGCTTTTTTTCCGATGATGATGGTTTTGAGTTTCGGCGGCGCGTTGTCCCTGATTGTTCCCGCGCTGATTTTTCGACAGTAACGCCCTATATCCGACGCAATGGCGCGATATAGGCTGGGTCTTGATATACGGCGTGGTCATGCAATGTTTGGCGTGGGGGATGATTGCCTATGCAATTCCGCTGCTTTCCCTGTCTTTAACCGGTTTTGCTGCTGCTTTCCGAACCTGTTGCCGCTTTACTGATTGATTATTTTTTTGGTTGGACAAGCCGATTAACACTTTACAGTGGTTTGGTGTTGCTCTGACTTTGTCGGCGATTTATCTTGGTTCTTTAAAAACAAAAAAACACAAATTAAGCCGTATTGGGAAATAAAAGGTCGTCTGAAAACCGTTTTTCAGACGACCTTTTATTTCAATATTATTAATAGGCGTAATGCCGAAATAGATTTGCGTTTCTATATATAAACGGATGTCGGGACAATCGTGCCTTTACTTCCATTTTCTTTAATAGCATAATGAATAAAAAAATTATTATTAGAATATAGATGGTAAAAACAGAGTTGCGGATCTAGATAGGCTGTGGTGTGTCCATTCCTATGTTTGGCGTAGCTCAAACCCATCTTAGAAGGATTATGTTAAACAGCCGGGCTGAAGTCCGCGCTACCTAACCAGGAGATTGGAAAAATGGAACTGAAAAAGACGTGATTTCTTAAAAAAATGACCGCCGCGCTGGCTGCGGCAGGTGTTTCGCCTTCGCTGTTGGCGGCAGGGAAAGAGCAGTTTACCGTGTACGGCGCGCCGGCGATGCCCAGCGTCACCATTGCCGTAGCGGCGTTGCAGGGCAAGCTGGCGAAACAGGCGGATGTATCGCTGAAAATTTGGCGTTCGCCCGACCAGCTTCGCGCGGGCGTGGCGAGCGGGCAATTTAAAGTGATGATGAGTCCGAGCAATGTCGGCGTAAACCTGCGCAACCAAGGGCAGAAAGTCGGCATGGTGAATATTTTGACCAACGGCATCACGCAGCTGATGTGCAAAGGCAGCGCGATTGCCTCGCCGCAGGATTTGGTCGGCAAAAAAATCCTCGTGCCGTTTAAAAACGATATGCCCGACATCGTGCTGCAAGCCTTGTTGAAAAAACTGAAAATCGACGCGCACAAAGTCGGCATCACTTACACTGCCACGCCGCCCGAAGCGGTGGGGCTATTTTTGAGCAAGGACTACCACGCCGCCATCCTGCCCGAACCGATGGCGAGCGCGGGCATGCTCAAAGGCAAAACCATGGGCGTAAACGTCGTGCGCGGCTTTGATTTGGTAAAAGCATGGGGGCAGGCGTTTGACACCAAACCGCTGATTCCGATGGCGGGCATCATCGCCAACGAAGAGTATTTCCACGCGCACAAGGCGCAATTCGACATCTTCCATCAGGATTTGAAAAACGCGCTCAACTGGATACTGGCCAACCGACAAAGCGCGGCAAAAATTGGCAAAAACTACCTCCCAGCCCCCGAACCCGCCCTAGTCATGGGCTTGGACGGCGCGCGGCTGACGGTAACCAAAAGGCAGCGAAGTGAAGAACGAGATTTTGAAGTTTTACGAAATCCTGATGCAGTTCAACCCGAAACTCTTGGGCGGCAAGCTGCCGGATAACGGGTTCTTCTTGGCTTAAAAATGGGAGAAAGGCCGTCTGAAAAAAAGGGGGAATACCTGATTTATCATTTTTCAGACGGCATGTCAGGACATTATCAGAGTAGCAGCGTAGGTCGGATTCTTGAATCCGACATTTCGACTAAACAGGGGCTGTCGGATACGAGTATCCGACCCGAAACTCTTGGGCGGCAAGCTGCCGGATAACGGGTTCTTCTTGGCTTAAAATGGGAGAAAGGCCGTCTGAAAAAAAGGGGAATACCTGATTTATCATTTTTTTCAGACGGCATGTCAGGACATTATCAGAGTAGCAGCGTAGGTCGGATTCTTGAATCCGACATTTCGACTAAACGGGGCTGTCGGATACAAGTATCCGACCTTGTATATCGAAACACCCGTATCATAGCAACAAACCGCCCGGTCGCCACCCGCATCCGACCAAGGCAAACAACCGTTGAGTAGCTCAGGGAGCGGTCGGGCAACCCATCGACACAACCGGACAGTTGCTAGACAACACAACCGAATGCAAGGCAGGTTTATGATGAGTACCCAATACAATTACGCAGGCATCGACATCGCCAAACGAAACTTCGTCATCGCCGTTTCGTCTTTGTCTAAAACCAAAACCGAAACCAACAACCCCAAAGGTATCGCCCATACTATCGAATACCTTAAAAAACACAACGTCGCCCTCGTCGTCATGGAAAGCACCGGCGGTCTCGAAATTCCCGTCGCCAAAGCCATCCACCGCGCAGGCATAGCCGTGATCATCGCCAACCCGCGTCAGACGCATCAGTTTGCCCAATCGCAGTCGCTGACCAAAACCGATGCCAAAGATGCCCAAATGCTCGCCTTGTATATCGAAACACCCGTATCATAGCAACAAACCGCCCGGTCGCCACCCGCATCCGACCAAGGCAAACAACCGTTGAGTAGCTCAGGGAGCGGTCGGGCAACCCATCGACACAACCGGACAGTTGCTAGACAACACAACCGAATGCAAGGCAGGTTTATGATGAGTACCCAATACAATTACGCAGGCATCGACATCGCCAAACGAAACTTCGTCATCGCCGTTTCGTCTTTGTCTAAAACCAAAACCGAAACCAACAACCCCAAAGGTATCGCCCATACTATCGAATACCTTAAAAAACACAACGTCGCCCTCGTCGTCATGGAAAGCACCGGCGGTCTCGAAATTCCCGCCGCCAAAGCCATCCACCGCGCAGGCATAGCCGTGATCATCGCCAACCCGCGTCAGACGCATCAGTTTGCCCAATCGCAGTCGCTGACCAAAACCGATGCCAAAGATGCCCAAATGCTCGCCTTCTTCGCACAGATGATGACGCAGAAAGAAGGTTGGCAAACCATGCTCTACCACCCGCCCACCGAAGCGGAGGAAGTGTTGGAAGCATTGGTTAACCGCCGCAACCAACTGGTGGATATGCGGACTGCCGAGAAAAACCGTCTGCATCAGGTTCACGAAACACAAGTCGAAAGCGTCAAACAACTGATTGCCCATTTTGACCGGCTGATTGACGAATTGGACAAACAAATCGACGACCACACCCACACGCATTTTGACGGCAAAGCCCAAGTAGCGGAGCAAATCAAAGGCATCGGTTCGATAACGACGGCTACGCTGATGGCGATGCTGCCCGAATTGGGACGGCTGTCGCACAAACGGATAGCGAGTTTGGTCGGTATTGCCCCGCACCCGAGGGAGAGCGGGAAACCAAATTCAAAAAGCCACTGCTTCGGCGGAAGGTCTGCGGTGCGTAAGGCGCTGTATATGGCTACCGTGGTAGCGACACGTTTTGAACCGCTTATTCAGGGATTTCTACCAGCGCCTGCTGTCCAAGGGTAAGCCGTATAAGGTTGCCGTTACGGCATGTATGCGCAAACTGCTGACGATATTGAATGCCCGGATGCGTGATTACTTTGCCGAAAACGGTATCACCGAAAACAGCATCCGAACGGCTTGATTTGAGTTTTGGTATTTTTGCCCGACGGGGTGAAAAATACAGTTGCGTCCAAGGGTAAGCCGTATAAGGTTGCCGTTACGGCATGTATGCGCAAACTGCTGACGATATTGAATGCCCGGATGCGTGATTACTTTGCCGAAAACGGTATCACCGAAAACAGCATCCGAACGGCTTGATTTGAGTTTTGGTATTTTTTTGCCCGACGGGGTGAAAAAAATACAGTTGCTACTCTTTTCAGATGACCTATCAGATAATAGTTCGAACAGTACACAAAAAGCCGTCATCCCCCCGCAGGCAGGAATGACGGCGGGTGGGTAACCGTGGGTCGTCAAACCCAACAAAACCGTCGGATTGCCTGAAATGTTGGGTTATGACTCAACCTACGCTTGCTATTATGCAGGTTAAGTTAAAATCTAACCTACAAGCTATAAATATAATATAAGGATTTTATATGTCAGTTATTGATTTTTAAAGAGATTCCAGAAGCTCATAAAGGAGGGGGGCATCAAGATAGTTTTGAATTTTTTGCTCATAGTTTTATGCAAAAACATTGGTGTCGGAGTTCCTTATGGAATTAATAGAGGAGCAGATGCAGGGATTGATTTTCTTTTAGAAGAAGATCGGCAGGGTTCTTTTGGAACAACCACATTTAAATGGCTTGTTAGTTGCAAACATAAAGCATTTAGTGGGAAAGCAGTGCAGCCTGCAGATGAAGAAGACTTATTTGATAGAGTTAATACAAATAATTGCCAAGGTTTTATAGGTTTTTATTCTACAGTTGTCTCATCTGGATTAAAGAAAAAGTTTGATGAATTAAGACGTAAGGGAATAGAAGTAAAAAAATCTTTGATAAAGAAGCTATAGAAGCTGAAATCTTGAAAGGCTTTCAATTTGATGATCCTTTTTAGATTTAATAATATGAAAAAGGTTGGCTGATAGATTTTTTTCCCCAAATCAACATCAGAATGGCATGTTAATAATCCTAGACCTGCATTTATTTTTTATAGTGAACCCACATTAAAATGCTGTAATTGTGGAAAAGAGTTGTTAAATAAAGATATTTTTTTAAAAAAACGCGATACAGCATTGGTTAGTGTTTGGTATGAAAAAAATGCGGATGGAAAAAAACTAAAAATGAAGGTAATTGAAGGGAAGAAACTCCTGTAATTGCTCAGATTATTTGGAGCTGTAAGGGACAGTGCGATGTTCTTTTGGAGAATAGCTTACAAAACAAATTTAATTGGGGCGGTTGGAATGATCTTGGAGATTTTTTTGCTTCCACCAATTTATTTGAGAAATTTAAATTCCTTTATGCAAGGAATAATTCATCAAACATATACAGAGGAAGCAATAGCTCAAGAAAGAGCTATTATAAATAATTTCTTTCCATTCGTATCTAGACATTTAAATGATGTCGATAAAGAACAAATGCATATTTTTATGGAGATTCCACCTGAACTGGGCGGATGGGGGAACTTATAGTGGGCTTAGCCGCAGGCGTATCCCAATCAAAAACACTGAATCCCAAACCAAAGTCGTCTGAAAAACACTATTTGGGAAAACCAAACCGTTTCATTGGATTGCGGCGTTCTGTCTAACCCAATCAACCGCTATTTTCAGACGACCTACCGCCCCAATCTATAATCCAAACCATTCCTACCAACCAACACCCAAACCATGATTAAAACCGACAAAATCCGCAAACCGCAGCCTGCGCTGTTTTACATCATCGACTATCTTTGGAGCGGCTTTGCCGGTCTGGGCGTGGCGATGGTGGTGGTGGCATTGTGGGCGTGGGGCAGCGCGGTGTTCGGCGAGTTTATGCTGCCCGCGCCGGTAGAGGTGTTTCAAAAGTCTTTGGATTTATTGAAACATTTTCAGGAAAACGAAATCGGGATTTCGCTGTGGCGGTCGGTGGTGGGCATTTCGGTTGCGCTGGTAGCGGGATTGGCGGCGGGACTGGTGGCGGGCAGTTTTAAGACAGCGATGGCGTTGCTCAAGCCTGTGATTACGATTTTGTTGGCTATGCCGCCGATTATTTGGGTGGTAATGGCTCTGTTTTGGTTCGGTTTCGGCAATCCGAGCGTGTTGTTTACCATTATTGTGTTGGTTGCGCCGCTGACGTTTGCAAGTGCGGCGGTCGGGATGGCGAGCGTGAACAAGCAGCATGAGGAATTGTTTGACGCTTACAAATTAAGCCGTCTGAAAAAAATCCGTTATCTGTATATCCCGCATCTGACGGGCTATGTGATTTCCAGCATCGGCGTGGCGGTGGCGATGGGGGTGAAGGTGGTGATTATGGCGGAACTCTTAGGCGCAAGCGAAGGCGTGGGCGCGCGGATTGCGGACGCGAGGGCGATGTTGGAGACTTCGACGGTGATGGCTTATGTGGTGTTGGTTATCGTGTTTGTGTCGCTGTTTGAATACCTGATTACCAAGCCTTTGGAAATTTTGTTTATGCCGTGGAGGAGATGATGCTCTGTCTTGAAAAACGTGCGTTTTGAAATTCTCCGCGACCCCATCGTGCGAGATTTCAGTTTGAACCTGCAACATGGCGAAGTGAAAAGCCTTTGTTCGGGCCGAGCGGCTGCGGCAAGACGACGGTTTTGCGGCTGATTGCGGGCTTGGAAACGCCGAAATCGGGCACGATACGCAATACTTTCCGCAAGACGGGTTTTCTGTTTCAGGAAAACCGCCTGCCGGAAAACCTGACCGCGATGCAGAATATCGCGATTTTTATGAACAAACCCGATGAAGGCGAAATCATCGCACTGGCGGCGAAAGTCGGGCTGACTGCGGGCGATTTGAACAAATATCCGACCGAGTTGTCCGGCGGTATGGCGAAACGGGTGGCGTTTTTGCGCCTGCTGCTGTGCGGCTGCGACCTTGCCCTGCTGGACGAGCCGTTTGTCGGTTTGGACCGCGATTTGCGCGATATTTTGGTCGCCATGCTGGTGGAAAAAATCGAGCGGCAGGGCATGGCGTGTATGCTGGTAACGCACGACCGCTTCGAAGCCGCGCGCCTGAGCCATGAAATCATGCTGCTTTCCACTAAGGGCATGAACGTACAAAACGTGATGACCCTGCCCACGCCGCTATCTGAACGCGATTCGGCTTTTGAAGAAGCTGTGGTGGCAAGGGAGTTTCAGGGGATTCATTATTATGAGTGATGAGGGGATTTGAGTGTCTGACAAACCTTGCGGTTCGTTGCCCTCTCCCTAACCCTCTCCCACGGGGAAAGGGGATCAGGTTTCTCAAAAATCAGAGAGCCGTAGAATTGGGAATCAGATGTCAGGTAAACCTGAAAATGTTCAGGGCTCGACAGCTCGATTCCCTCTCCCTTGTGGGAGAGGGTTAGGGAGAGGGTAAGCAAGCCGCAGGCTTGCTTCTTTGACGAAACATACGAATCTGTTTTGTTCCGAACGCGATTCGGCTTTTGAAGAAGCCGTGGTGCCAAGGGGGCAGGGGATTCATTATGAGGTGCTTTATGTTTTCGACTGTGATTACTGCTGCTGTTTTATATATTGCTACAGCAGTAGATTTGTTGGTAATACTATTAATATTTTTTTGCTAGAGCAAATACTAGAAAAGAATATCGAGATATTTATATCGGACAATATTTAGGTTCTGTAATTTTAATATTAGTTAGTTTATTTCTAGCTTTTTGTTTTGAATTATGTTCCGGAAAAAAATGGGTGTTGGTTTATTAGGTTTAATACCGATTTACTTAGGTATTAAAGTTGCTATTTACGACGATTGTGAGGGCGAAAAAAGAGCTAAAAAAGAATTGGATGAAAAAGGGTTGTCAAAAATTAGTCGGTATTGTTGCTTTTGGTTACAGTTGCTAGTTGTGGTGCAGATAATATTGGACTTTTTGTTCCTTACTTTGTGACTTTAGATCTTGTCGACTTATTAGTTACTCTTCTTGTATTTTTTTTAATATTGATTTTTTTGTTTTAGTATATACAGCACAAAGATTGGCTAATATTTCAGGTATTGGTGAAATTGTAGAGAAGTTTAGTCGTTGGATAATGGCTGTTATTTATATTGGTTTAGGGATTATTTATTATTATTGAAAATAATACAATTCGAAACAATAATATCAATAATATGAATGATACGGGCATTTGAGTATCTGACGAAACCTTGCGGTTCGTTGCCCTCTCCTAACCCTCTCCCACGGGGAGAGGGAATCAGGTTGCTGAAAAATCAGAGAGCGCAGGATTGAAAAATCAGATGGCAGGCAAACCTGAAAAATGCTCGGGCTCGACAGCTTAATCCCTCTCTCCGCGGGAGAGGGCTAGGGAGAGGGTAAGCAAGCCGCAGGCTTGCCTCTTTGTCAAAAGATACGGCCCTGTCCGCCCAATAAATCCATATCCGAAAGCATCTTCATGCAGAATCAAGCCAAGTCATGAATAAATTTTTCACCCACCCCATGCGGCCGTTTTTTTGTCGGCGCGGCGGTACTTGCCATACTCGGCGTGTTGGTGTTTTCTCATCAGCCCCGCTGCCATCGTCCTGCACCGCCAAATCTTCTTAGAACTCATGCTGCCTGCGGCATACGGCGGTTTTCTGACTGCCGCCATGCTCGAATGGACGGGTTATAAAGGTCGTCTGAAACCTGTTGCTACTTTGATGGCGGCATTGTTGCTCGCCGCATCCGTCCTGTTGCCGTTTGCGACGCAAACCTCTTCGTTTTTCGTCGCCGCCTATTGGCTGGTGTTGCTGCTGTTCTGCGCCTGGCTGATTTGGCTCGACCGCAACACCGACAACTTTCGCCCTGCTAATGTTACTTGCCGCGTTTCACCGTTTTTCAGACGGCCTATGCCGTTAGCGGCGATTTGAACCTGTTGCGCGCGCAAGTGCATCTGAACATGGCGGCGGTCATGTTCGTATCCGTCCGCGTCAGCGTCCTTTTGGGCGCGGAAGCCCTCAAAGAATGCCGTCTGAAAGACCCCGTATTCATCCCCAACGTCGTCTATAAAAAAACATCGCCATCACCTTCCTGCTGCTGCACGCCGCCGCCGAACTTTGGCTGCCCGCGCAAACCGCCGGCTTTACCGCGCTTGCCGTCGGCTTCATCCTGCTTGCCAAACTGCGTGAGCTTCACCATCACGAACTCCTGCGCAAACACTACGTCCGCACCTATTACCTGCTCCAACTCTTTGCCGCCGCAGGTTATTTGTGGGCAGGCGCGGCGAAACTGCAAAACCTGCCCGCCTCCGCGCCCCTGCACCTGATTACCCTCGGCGGCATGATGGGCGGCGTGATGATGGTGTGGCTGACCGCCGGACTGTGGCACAGCGGTTTTACCAAACTCGACTACCCCAAACTCTGCCGCATCGCCGTCCCCATCCTCTTCGCCGCCGCCGTCTCGCGCGCTGTTTTAATGAACGTGAATCCGATATTCTTCATCATCGTCCCCGCGATTCTGACCGCCGCCGTGTTCGTGCTTTATCTGTTGACGTTCGTACCAATCTTTCGGGCGAATGCGTTTACGGACGATCCGGAATGAGTGTTTCTGCTTCATTCCCCATTCAATCGCAAGCCCTGTATCGCCTTAAGTCAAAAGGTCGTCTGAAAATCTCCAATATGGGTTTTCAGACGACCTTTGCTTAAATCAGGGTTTAAATCAAACCTTGCAGTTTAGGGTTGCCTTCTTTTGGAATAGGGCGTGTGTTGCCTTCGCTGTCGATGGCGACGTAGGTAAAGATGGCTTCGGTAACGAGTTGGCGGTCTTCGGTCAGGTGGTCGTTCATCAACGTTTTCACCCAAACTTCGATTTTCAGTTGCAGCGAAGTATTGCCCACGCGCACGCAGCGTCCGTAGCAGCAAACGACGTTGCCCACTTTAACGGGGCGGATGAAGTTCATTTCCTGAACGGCGACGGTAACGATGCGGCCTTGCGCGATTTCTGCCGCCAAAAATGCCGCCGCCCAAATCCATTTGCGACATAATCCAGCCGCCGAAAATATCTTGGTTGGGATTGGTGTCTTGCGGCATAGCGACGGTGCGCAGCAAAAGCTCGCCTTGAGGGTGGGAGCGGTGTTCGTTTTTTTGAGTCATGAGAATATCCTTTTGAGCGGTGCGGATTGGGGTGGATTTGAATGTTGGCGGATTGGGTCTTACAAAGGTCGTCTGAAAGAGGATAGGGCTTTTCAGACGACCTTTTATACCTGTTCCAACCAAATTAGGCTGACCATGCGGCCGGTTTGTCCGTCGCGGCGGTAAGAGAAGAAAGTGTCGCGTTCCAAGACGGTGCAGTGTGTGCCGCCGTAAATCATGTCCACCCTTCGCGGCGCAGAACCAAACGTGCCAGTGCGTAGATGTCGGCAAGATATTTACCGCCGCCGATGTCTTCGAATGCGTCTGCCGCTTCGGGCATGGGCGTACAAAATGCGTCGAACACGTCTTGTCCGACTTCGAATGCGTCCGCGCCGATGGCAGGGGCCGAGATATGCCATGATTTTCGACGGGCGCGACATTCATCGCGGCTATGGTGTTTTGCAGTACGCCGCCCGCCAAACCGCGCCAGCCTGCATGTGCGGCAGCGACGACCGTACCGGCTTTATCGCAGAACAAGACAGGCAGGCAGTCGGCAGTCATCGCGGCGCAGGCGGCTTTGCCTGTGTTGTCCACCGAAGCGTCTGCGTCGGGCGTGTTGCCCAATGCGTCGGCGGCATTGACGACAATGGTGCTGTGGATTTGATTGAGGTAGGCAACGGGCAGCCCGACCTGTTCCTGCACAATTTCACGATTGCGGCGCACGGCATCGGGATCATCTCCGACGTGCGAACCGAGGTTCAAACTTTGATACACGCCTTGGCTCACGCCGCCATTGCGGGTGGTAATCAGGGTTTTCACGTTGGCGGGCGCAGGCCAATCGGCAGTCAGGAAATTTTTGCCTTGCGGAGCGAGGTTTAGGGTTTCTGTGATGGTTTTCATGGGGTGTCGGAATAGGTGCGTAGCGGTAAGGGTTTATTAACTGCCCTTAGGGTAAATGGATGTTTGGTTTTTCGTCATTCCCACGCAGGCGGGAATCCAGAGATTCGGGATTGCTGTAAATTCTTAATTGTCGCTGAGAAATCAGAGGTTCGGATTCTTGCCGGTGCAGCATGAATGATGCCGTTGGATAAACCTTATCTAAACTTTATATGAAGTTCGTTTTCAGACGACCCTTGAGTAACAGGTCGTCTGAAAACACCTGCTTAATCCCTCACATAAACCACTTCGACATCGTAATCGTCTTCGTTCCAATCATCGTCGTCATCTGTGCCGAGTTTGTCCTGCCACTCTTCTTCGTTGCTCAAAGACGAATCCAAGCCTGCTTCGAGGCGCAGGACGGAGAGCAGGTGATACATATCGTCAGGAATCGGGGCTTCGAAGGAAACGGTTTCGCCGGTTTTCGGATGGACGAAACTCAAGCGGTAGGCGTGCAAAGCCTGACGCGCGCCCAGACTTTTGACGGCTTCTTTTACCGGTTCGCTGCACGGATGGCGCAGGTTGCCGTAAACGGGGTCGGCGGCAAGCGGGTGGTTGGCTTCGCGCATATGGACGCGGATTTGGTGCGTCCTGCCGGTTTCGAGCGAGCATTCGATGTAGCTGTGGGCAAGATAGCGTTCCAACACTTTGACGTGGGTAACGGCAGGTTTGCCGCCGAATTTGACGACCGCCATTTTCAGACGGTTGTGCGGATCGCGTCCGATTTGGGTTTCGATTTTTGCCGTCAAAGGGAACGATACCGTTGGCGACGGCGCGGTAGATGCGTTTGACCGTGCGCTCTTGAAGCTGTTGCACGAGGGAATTTTTGTGCGGGCAGGGGTTTTGGCGACCACCATCAGGCCGCTGGTTTCCTTGTCTAGCCTGTGGACGATGCCCGCGCGCGGAATCTGGCTCAATTCGGGACAATGCGCCAGCAGGCCGTTGAGCAGCGTCCCCGTCCAGTTGCCTGCGGCGGGGTGGACGACCAGTCCGGCGGGTTTGTTGACGACGATGACGGTATCGTCTTCGTACACAATATCCAAATCCATCGCTTCGGGTTTGAACGCGAGATTCTCTTCGCTCGGACGTACCGTTACGCTGATGGATTCCCCGCCTATCATTTTGTCTTTGGGTTGGGCGGGCTTATCGTTTACAATGACCGCGCCTTCTTTAATCCACGATGTCAGGCGGCTGCGCGAATAATCAGGCATGAGCTTTGCCAACACCGCATCCAGTCGCCCGCCCGCAAGTTCCAGCGGAACAGTCAAATTAACACAACTTTCTGCTTCGGGGGCTGACGTAAAGTCTAAATCGTCGCTATAATCGGCTTCATTATCAAAGGAAGTATTCTGCATGAAAAAAATTCTTTTAGTAGTTTCGTTAAGTCTGGCACTGGGTGCCTGTGCAAGCAATAAAGGTACGGTCGATAAAGACGCGCAAATCACACAAGATTGGAACGTGGAAAAAAACTCTATGCCGAAGCGCATGACGAGTTGAACAGCAGCAATTATACGCGAGCCATCAAGTTATACGAAATTTTAGAATCCCGCTTCCCCAACGGCCGCTACGCGCAACAGGCGCAACTGGATACCGCATACGCCTATTACAAAGACGACGAGCCTGAAAAAAAGCCCTCGCCGCCATCGACCGCTTCCAGCGCCATCACCCGCAACATCCGAATATGGATTACGCGCTTTACCTCAAAGGCTTGGTTTTGTTCAACGAAGACCAATCCTTCCTCAACAAACTCGCCTCCCAAGACTGGTCCGACCGCGACCCTAAAAGCCAACCGCAGCGCATACCAAGCGTTTGCCGAATTGGTACAACGCTATCCGGAGAGCAAATACGCCGCCGACGCAACCGAGCGCATGGCAAAACTGGTGGACGCTTTGGGCGGTAACGAAATCTCCGTTGCCCGCTACTACATGAAACGCGGCGCCTACCTCGCCGCAGTCAACCGCGCCCAAAAAAATCGTCGAGCGTTACCAAAATACCCGCTACGTCGAAGAATCGCTCGCCATGATGGAGCTGGCTTACAAAAAAACTGGACAAACCCCAACTCGCCGCCGACACCCGCCGCGTTTTGGAAACCAACTTCCCGCAAAGCCCATTCCTGCAACACCAATGGCAACCGAACGATATGCCTTGGTGGCGCTACTGGCGTTAAGCACATCAAATTCAGGACAGTTGATACGGATTGGTATCGGTTGTCCGAAAGATGAAAAGGTCGTCTGAAACCATAAAAGGGTTTCAGACGACCTTTTATTTTGCCTTCCTATCAAGCAAGGAACAGGCGGTATGCGGCGTTTTGGGTTTCGTCCTGATAGCTGTAACCGAGGCTTTCGAGGAAGTTTTCAAATGCTTCATCGTCGGTGGATGGGACGTCGATGCCGACGAGGATGCGGCCGTAGTCGGCGCCGTGGTTGCGGTAGTGGAAGAGGGTAATGTTCCAGCCGCCCTGCATGTGGTTGAGGAAGCGGGCGAGTGCGCCGGGGCGTTCGGGGAACTCGAAGCTGATTAAGCGTTCGTGGGCGACTTTGGTTGTGCGTCCGCCGACCATGTAGCGGATGTGGATTTTGGAGATTTCGTCGTCAGTCAGGTCGACATTGGGCAGTCCGGCTTCTGTCAATTGGCGGCTGATGACGGCGAGGTCTTGGGAACCTGCGGTTTGCAGGCCGACGAAGATGTGGGCTTTTTGGTCGTCGCCGTAGCGGTAGTTGAACTCGGTGATGTTGCGGCTGCCGAGCAGGTTGACGAATTTGAGGAAGCTGCCGCGCTCTTCGGGGATGGTAACGGCGAAAAATACCTTCGTTGCCTTCGCCCAATTCGCTGCGTTCGGAAACGTGGCGCAGGCGGTGGAAATTCATGTTGGCGCCGCTGGTTACGGCGATAAGGGGTTTGGTTTTGGATGCGGTTGCGGGCGGCGTAGGTTTTCAGACCGGCGAGGGCGAGCGCGCCTGCGGGTTCGGTGATGCTGCGGGTGTCGTCGAAGATGTCTTTGATGGCGCCGCAGATGGCGTCGGTATCGACGGTGATGATGTCGTCTAAGAGGTCGCGGCAGAGGCGGAAGGTTTCTTCGCCGACGACTTTGACGGCAGTACCGTCGGAGAAGAGGCCGACGTCTTTGAGGCTGACGACTTTTCCGGCTTCGACGGATTGCTTCATGCAGCAGGAGTCGTTTGTTTGCACGCCGATGACTTTGATGCTGGGGCGGACTTGTTTGACGAATGCGGCAACACCCGCAGCCAGTCCGCCGCCGCCGATGGGGACGAAGATGGCGTGGATGTCGTCGGGACGCTGGCGCACGATTTCCATGCCGACCGTGCCTTGACCGGCAATCACGTCGGGGTCGTCAAACGGGGCGATGTAGGTCAGTTTTTCTTTTTCTGCCAACTCCATCGCGTAATCATAGGCATCGTTGTAGGAAACGCCTTTGAGGACGACTTCGCCGCCGCGGCTTTTGACGGCGTCGATTTTTGATTTTGGGCGTGGTTTCGGGCATGACGATGACGGCGCGGCAGCCTAAACGTTGTGCCGAAAGTGCGACGCCTTGTGCGTGGTTGCCCGCGCTGGCGGCGATGACGCCGCAGGCGAGCGCTTCTTTGGGCAGCTTCGCCATTTTGTTGTACGCGCCGCGGATTTTGAAGGAAAACACGGGTTGCAGGTCTTCGCGTTTGAGCAGGACGTTGTTGTTCAGACGACCTGACAGCCCGATTGCGGGTTCGAGCGGCGTTTCGACGGCAACGTCGTAAACGGAGGCGGTCAGGATGCGGATGAGGTAATCGGAATAAGAGGGGCGGTTGTTCATGGTTTTGTGTGCCGGAGGATTATTTTCAAAAGGAGTGTCCGCCGCCCGCGTCAAACTTTGCCAACAAAACGGCGGAAAGGTAAAACCATACCCTCGAGGTCGTCTGAAATCAAGAAAAATCTTAGCAAAGCGAAGTTGCGGCGGTATAATGACTGCCTTTTTGTGCCAAAACCGCACGACGCGGTTGTTTTTTTATTTCTGTTTCCGCACCACATCCCGATGAAAAAAACATTATCCGTATTGATCGCGGCAATGATGATTGCCGCCGCGCAAGCTCGCGCCGCAAGCGGCTAAAAAAACAACGCAGCCCCTGCTGTTGCAGCTTCGAGCCTGCGCCTGCCGCCGCATCCCAGCCCGAAGCCATGATGCCCAGCATCAACAGCCCCGATGCGCCGCCTGCCATTGCCGCTGCCGCCTACATCGTTACCGATTTGCAAAGCCATCAAGTGCTTGCCTCCGGCAATATCGATACCCAAATCGAACCGGCTTCGCTGACCAAAATGATGACCGCCTACCTCACGTTCAAGGCTTTGGAAAACGGCACATTGCGCGCCGACCAAATGCTGACCGTGTCCGATGCAGGCTGGAAAATCGAAGGCTCGCGGATGTTCCTCAATCTCAAAGTACCCGCCAGCGTCAGCGACCTGATTAAAGGCATGATTGTCCAATCCGGCAACGATGCCGCCACCACGCTTGCCGAAGCCATGGGAGGAGGCTCGGTGGACGTGTTCATCCAGCAGATGAACGACGAAGCCAAGCGTTTGGGCATGACCAAAACCCACTTTAAAAAAACCCGACCGGACTGTCTGCCGAAAGGCTACGTTTCCACCGTCGGCGATTTAGCCGTTTTGTCCGCCGCGCTGATACACGATTATCCGAAATACTATCCCGTATTTTCGATTAAATCTTTCAAATACAACAATGTCGAACAGCCAAACCGCAACCTCCTGCTCTACCGCGACACCAGTGTGGACGGCCTGAAGGCAGGACATTCCGAAAGCGCAGGCTACAACCTTGCCGCCTCCAGCAAACGTAACGGCAGACGCATCGTGTCCATCGTCGTAGGCACCGAGTCCACCGAAGCCCGCGCTTCCGAAAGCGGCAAACTGCTCAACTGGGCATTGCAGGGCATTCGACACGCCCAAGCTCTACAACAGCGGCGAAATCATTTCTAAGGTCAAAAGTTTATAAAGGCAGCAGCAAATCGGTGAACGTCGGCTTCCTGGAAGACGTGTACATCACTATTCCCCACAATGCCGGACAAAACATCAAACCGATTTTTAGAAACCGTCCAGCCCGTTGTCGCCCCGATACGCAAAGGCCAAAGCTTGGGCAAACTCAAAATTGTCAAAGACGGTAAAGTCATTACCGAGAAAAAAACGTCGTAGCCCTCCATTCCGTTGAAGAAGGCAGCTGGTTCAGACGGATGTGGGATGATATCGTATTGTGGTTCAAAGGCTTGTTCGGCAGCAGTTCGAAATAAGCTGAGTTGATGTGAAAAGGTCGTCTGAAAATGGTTTCAGACGACCTTTCGGATAACGGATACATCATTAAAAAAATAAGGAAAACCATGCAATTACAAGCATTTGACGAGACATCCCGCGTGCGCCTGATGCAGCTGCTCGATGCCAAATCGGAACAACACAACACCATGCGCTGCGATGAGGTACAGGCGTTTATGATGGCTTTGTTGAGTGGTCCCGATGCCTTGAATCCGAACGATTGGCTGCCTGAAGTTTTGGGTGAAGAATCATTGTTTGACGCGAAAGAGCGTACCGAAATCGAGCGTTTGGTGATAGCGCTGGCTGCTGATTTGCGTATCAAGCTCGGCAGTAAAATGTTGCCCGATTTGTGGATTTATGAAGATGCAGCGGGCAATCCCGATGTGTATACTTGGTGTAACGCCTATCTGTATGCCTTGGATGTTGTGCCGACCGATTGGTTTGAAGCGGTCGATCAGGAGGAGTTTGAAGACCTGTTTTATCCGATCATGGCTTTGGGTGGCATTTACGACGAAGAGCAAAAACGGCGAAATCATTTTTGCACCTGACTGAAAAAGAACTTTCACAACTCGAATCCGACCTGCCGCATGTCCTGCTGGATATTTACTGGTATTGGCAGGGCAATCATCAATAAACCGCAAACCGTACGTCGCGAAGGTGAAAAAAATCGGGCGAAACGATTCTTGCCCCTGCGGGAGCAGTAAAAAAATACAAAGCCTGTTGCGGCAATGGATAACTTTCCGATCAGGGTAAAAAAATCAAAAGGTCGTCTGAAAAAAACCATTTTCAGACGACCTTTTGCAATGATCAGGTTAAAACCAGCTTGCCGCCCACATAACTAGAAGGATCATCACAATCGTCAAGGCACAACCGATTTTGGCAACCGTACCGATGATGAAGCCGATAAACGTCCCTAGTCCGACTTTGCCCGCCTGCCACATATCGCGGCGTGCCAAGAATTCTCCGACACCCGCGCCGATGAGCGGGCCGAACAACAGTCCGGGGATGGAAAAAAACGCGCCGACGATACCACCGATTAGCGCTCCCCAAACTGCAGTTTTACTGGCTCCCGTATATTTTGCCCCTAATGCGCCTGCGACATAATCCATCGCCGTGCCGATGGCAGCGACAACGGCGAGAAAAAAATTAGGGTGTTTGTACCGTAAATCTGATAATCGCCGGCATATGCAAGCAACCATGCGCCGCTGAACATCAATCCCAATCCGGGAATGGCGGGATAAATCGTGCCGAGCAGTCCGACACAAATGGCGATTAAACCAAGCAGGATGAAAATGGCAGTCATAACAGTCCTTGTTTGATGGAAGGGAAAAAGCGTGTGTGAACTACGCTTGCATGTTTTGCGGCGAATTAAAATGGAACGGTTTGTATCGTCTTTCCCGTAAAATCCCAGTTTTCAGACGACTTACCGTATTATGCGACTTACCGTATTATGGTTGCACGTCCTGATGATTCAAAGGCAGGTTTGTGCAAAGAAATAAAAAAATCCGGACAAGGCATCCGGATTTTTTTGTTTTTATGCGCCGCAAGTTTTCGGCTTGTTTGCCAGAATATTGATGACTTTGCGTTCGGGTTTGGACGGGGTGATTTTGATTTCACTCTCGTCTTCTTCGCTGCCGTCGGAGTAGCGTTCGGGCATTTTTTCGCTGTCAAACGCCAAATCGCCGCCGTGTTTTTAAGGTTTGACCGCGTTCCAAACCGACGAAGTCGAAAAAGCTCGGGGTCGGCAAGATGGGAGGGAACGACGTTTTGCAGGGCGGAGAACATGGATTCAATGCGGCCAGGGAAGCGTTTGTCCCAATCGCGCAGCATATCGCCGATGACTTGGCGTTGCAGGTTGGGCTGCGAGCCGCAGAGGTTGCAAGGGATGATTGGGAATTGCTTCAGTTCGGCATATTTGATCAAATCTTTTTTTCTTTCACATACGCCAGCGGGCGAATGACGATGTGTTCGCCGTTGTCGCTCACCAACTTGGGCGGCATGGCTTTGAGTTTGCCGCCGTAAAACATATTTAAAAAAACATGGTGGCGAGGATGTCGTCGCGGTGGTGTCCCAAAGGCGATTTTGGTGCAGCCCAATTCTTTTTGCAGTGCGGTAGAGAATGCCGCGGCGCAGGCGGCTGCACAGCGAACAAGTCGTTTTGCCTTCGTCCAATACGCGTTTAACGGTGGAGTAGGTGTCTTCTTCAACGATTTTTGTACGGTACGCCTATGCTTTCGAGATAGGTCGGCAGCACTTCTTCGGGGAAGCCCGGCTGTTTTTGGTCAAGATTGACGGCAACCAGTTCGAAATCAATCGGCGCGCTGGCTTGGAGCTGGCGCAGGATGTCTAATAGGGCGTAGCTGTCTTTTGCCACCGGAGAGGCAGACCATGATTTTGTCGCCCGGTTCAATCATGTTGAAATCGTTAATCGCGTCACCGACGGCGTGGCGCAGGCGTTTGTTGAGTTTGTTGTTCTCTAATTCTTGTTTGGTTTTTGACATGGCGGTTTGTGCTTTGAAATAAGGAAAAATTTAAGGGCGGTATTGTACCGCAAAAAAAGCGTTTGAAACCGCATATTAGAAAAGAAAGGTCGTCTGAAAGAGGGGAGGGGATTTCAGACGACCTTTTTTTATATTATACATATTACGCGGCTATATTACTCAATCTTCACCCGTTTCAGCCTCAACGCATTGCCCAACACCGACACCGAGCTTGCCGCCATTGCCGCGCCTGCGATGACGGGGTTTAGAAGCCGAGTGCGGCGAGCGGGATGCCTAATATGTTGTAGAAGAAGGCGAAAAACAGGTTTTGCTTGATGTTTTTCAACGTCGCCTGCGACACCAGCAGGGCATCGGCGAGCTGGTTGACCGAATGCTGCATCAGCGTCGCGGATGCGGTGTGTTCGGCAACGTCCGCGCCGCCTTTCATGGCGAAGCTGACGTTGGCGGCGGCGAGTGCGGGTGCATCGTTGATGCCGTCGCCGACCATCGCCACGGTTTTGCCGGCGGCTTTGAGTTTCTGCACTTCGGCGGCTTTGTCGCGCGGACTCATGTTGCCGAAGGCGTGCGCGATGCCCAGTTGTTTGGCGACGTATTCGACTGTGCCTTGGTTGTCGCCGCTCATGATGTAAACGTCAATGCCGTGTTTTTTCAGGCGACCTATGGCTTCGGCAGTATCGGCTTTCAATGCGTCGGCGAGTGCGAATGCGCCGATGGGTTTGCCGTAGGCGGAAACGGCGACGATGCTTGCGATGCGCCAGACGTCGTCTGAAAGGTTTTCAGGCAACTTTAATTCGGCAAATTCGGCTTTACCCGCTTTCACCAAACCCACGCCTTCAACTTCGGCGGTAATGCCTGCGCCGACGATGGTTTGCGCGTTTTGTGCGGCGGGAATGTCCAAGCCGCGTGCTTGGGCGGCGGAGACGATGGCGCGGGCGAGCGGGTGGGCGGCGTTTTTGTTCGACGGCGGCGGCAATGCGGTACAAAGCGTCTTCGTCAAAGCCGCTGTCGGGAACGCAATAAACGGCGGCAACCTGCGGCCTGCCTTCGGTCAGCGTGCCGGTTTTTGTCCAATACGACGGCATCGACGTGGGCGGCTTCTTCCATCGCCGCCGCGTCTTTAAACCAAATGCCGTGTTTCACCGCCTTGCCCATGCCGACCATAATCGCGGCGGGCGTTGCCAGACCAAGCGCGCACGGGCAGGCAATCACCAAAAAACGGCAACGGCGTGCATCAGCGCAACCGTCCAATCGCCTTTCACCAGCCAAGTGGCGATAAAAGTCAACAACGCAATGCCCACGACGGCAGGCACGAATACCGCCGCCGCCTTATCTGCCACGCGCGCAATCGGCGCCTTGCTGCCTTGCGCTTCGGACAGCGCGTTCATCATGTCGCCGAGCAGGGGTTTGGCTGCCGAGCTGCGTGGCGCGATACACCACGCTGCCTTCAGTCATCAGCGCGCCCGCCAACACTTTGCCGCCCGCCTTTTTCTCTTCGGGGTTGGATTCACCGGTGAGGTGGCTCTCGTCCGCCCAGCCGCTGCCGCTTTCGATAATGCCGTCGGCGGCAATGCGTTCACCGTGGTTGGCGCGGATTAGGTCGCCAATTTGCACTTGGTCGATGGGCAGTTGTTTCCATTCGCCATTGCGTTGCACGTTCACTTGGGTCGGCGTGAGTTTCAGCAGCAGGCCCAAGCTGTTCAGGCTGGATTTTTTGGTGCGGTGTTCCAAAAATTTGCCCAGCGACACAAAACCAATCACCATCACGCCCGCTTCAAAATACACATGCGCCATGCCGTGCGCCGCGTGCGGGCTGAAAAACAGCATATAGACGGAATACAGGTAAATCGATACCGTGCCGATGGTAACGAGCACGTCCATATTCGCCAGCCCGCCTTTAATGCTCGCCCACGCGCTTTTTGTAAAAACGGCACTGCCAGCCAAAGCTGCACCACGCTTGCCAGCGCGAATTGCCACAACGGCGGAATCATCCAATCGTGTCTGCCAATCATCATCCCCGCCATGCCGATAAGGAACGGGACGTTGATGGCGAACAGCAGCCACAGCCGCCAGCTTACATGCGCGGTTTCTTCAGGCTGAGGAAGCGCGTCTTCCGTTTTTTTCTTTTTGCACCGTAACCGGTTTTTCTCGATGATTTTTGGCGATGTCGGCGGCGGAGGTTTGGCTATCGTCAAACACCACCTGCGCCTCCTCGCTGGCGAAGTTCACCCCCGCCGATTCGACAAAGTTTTTTTGTTCAACACTTTTTTTCAATGCGCGAAGCTGCAGGCCCTGACAGGTCATGCCTTCGATTTGGAAACGGACTTTTTTTGTTGCATGGTTTCTTCCTTCTGAATGTGGTTGGACTACCTGAAAAAAAGCGGAGCAGGGGTTTTCAGGTAGCCTTTGGGGTGTTGCAGTCGATTTGTTGCGATTCGATTTACAAAGCCGCATCAAAGCCGCCGTCTTCCACCGCTTCTATCAGCGCGGCGGGGTTGGTTTGGGCGGGGTCGAATTCCACGACGGCGTTCTTGTTTTCCAGGCTCACTTCGGCCTTGTCCACGCCGTTTACGCCTTCGAGGATGCTGGTAACGCTTTTCACGCAGCCGCCGCAGGTCATGCCTTCGATGTTTAATGTGATGGTTTTGCATAGGGTTTCCTTTCTGTTGGAATGAGGCTGAGGTTTTTAAAGCCCGTTGCAGCCAAAGCTTTCAGGTAGCCTGAAATGATGGGTCGGCTCTTGCTTTCCCGCTAAGTGCCGCCACTATAAAGCTTCACCCGAAGTAAAGGTCAAGCATCATGATGAACATCAGTCAGGCCGCGGCCGAGAGCGGCCTTTCCGCCAAACAAATCCGCGACTACGAAAAGCACGGCCTAATCGCCCCGGCCGCGCGCAGCGAAGCGGGCTACCGCCGCTACGGACAGGCCGACCTTGCCCGGCTGCGCTTTATCCGCCATGCGCGGGAAGTGGGCTTTTCGCTGCCGCAGATTGGGCAGCTTTTGAGCCTGCAACACAGCCCGCAGCGCACCAGCCGCGAAGTGAAAACGCTCACCGCGCGGCACATCGCCGAGCTGGAAGCCAAAATCGAACGCTTGCAGGGCATGGTGGCCGAGCTGCAACGCTGGCACGATGCCTGCGCGGGAGACGACTGCCCGGATTGTGCGATTTTGGCCGGGCTGGAGGAGCGTTAGGCGGCTTGGGGCCAATACACATGAGTGCAACCACCTGTTGCCTTTGTTGGAAGGCATTGCCGAAGGTACGACCGTCTATGCCGATAAAGGCTATGACAGTAAGGAAAACCGGCAACATCTAAAAGAGCATCAGTTGCTGGACGGCATTATGCGCAAAGCCCACCGCAACCGTCCGCTGACGGAAGCGCAAACCAAACGTAACCGCTATTTGTCGAAGACCCGTTATGCGGTCGAACAAAGCTTTGGTACGCTGCACCGTAAATTCCGCTACGCCCGGGCAGCCTATTTTGGTCTGCTCAAAGTGAGTGCGCAAAGTCATCTGAAAGCGATGTGTTTAAACCTGTTGAAAGCGGCTAACAGGCTAAGTGTGCCTGTTGCCGCCTAAAAGGCGGCCCGGATGCCTGATTATCGGGTATTCGGGGAGGATTAAGGGATATTTGGGTAAAAATCAGGAGCAATTAGGGGCGGAAATAGACGAAAAACCTGTGTTTGGGTTTCGGCTGTCGGGGAAGAGCTTTTTGCAAAGGTCTCAATTTGCTATTAAAAAAATAATATTCTGGCGTTGAGTTATCAGTCATAGAATTAAGTGCTTTTAGGCAGATTTGTTAGATTGATTTAGGTATTGCTATTGAAATCCGAATCTTCGGACCTCTTTTTTTAACTTTTGCAGCAAAGCCAAAGAATACTTCATTATTTCCTATTGGGAAATTATATTGTTCATAAATTGAGATTTATTGCTTAATCATTTATCCGTACAATCCACCTCATCAAATATTTTTAAGGAGGCAATGATGAAAAAAATGCCTGTATTGTTTGTTGGGCATGGTAGTCCGATGAATGTGTTGGATAAGGAAAATCCGTTCAACCAAAATCTCAGCCTGATTACGCAAAAGTTTGCCAAACCCAAAGCGATTTTGATGATTTCGGCGCATTGGTACAGCAGCCGTTTGCAGGTTACATCGGGCGAACATCCTGAAATGATTTACGATTTTTACGGATTTCCTGAAGAGCTGAGCCAAGTGCAGTATCCGGCGCCCGGTTCGCCTGAGTTGGCGGAGCAAGTGCGCTCGTTATTGCAGCTGGAAAATGTGGAGTTGAACCCGACGCGCGGTTTTGATCACGGTGCGTGGGCGGTGTTGAAATTTCTGTATCCCGATGCCGATATTCCTGTGGTGCAGCTCAGCCTGAACCGTTCGCAATCTGCGGAATGGCATTTCAATTTGGCGAAAAAATTATCCATCTTGCGCGAACAGGGTGTGTTGATTATCGGCAGCGGCAATATTATCCATAATCTGAGCGTGATGAGTAGGGCGCATATCAATCAAATCGGCGCGGGTTATGACTGGACGTTTGCGTTCCGTGAAACAGTCAATCAGGCGATTGTTGAGCGGGATGACGACACTTTGATTCATTACGAACGGCTGGGAGAAAAGGCGATGCTCTCCGTGCCGACGCCGGAACATTATCTGCCTTTTCTTTGCATCATGGCATTACGCGAGCCGGATGACGCCATTACGTTTTTTTCAACGACAACCTTGTCGCCGGTTCGCTCAGTATGACTTCGCTTTTAGTGGGGTAAAAAAATATGACAACAAAAAAAGATTCTTTATTTGTTTGATCCGCTTTTGCGGATGGTGTTATTCCGTTTCAGACGGCATTTCAAAAATTGGCGCAAGCGGCTGATGTCAAACTTGTTCCGACAGGCTTATTTTTGCCGCGACAAAATCATGTCGCCCGATTGGGCGGAACATGCTTGGGAAAAACGACCGGCGCATCACCAAGCTCACAGGGCTGCCGTTTAGCGAAAATTATCGCCAAAACATTTTTGCAGCAGCCGACCAATTTCAATTCTTTTCGCCTTGGTGCAGGCTTTAACGGCGGTGCAAACTACCGAGCCTGCTCGCGAACCGGAAGCCTTGCGTGCTTTTCAAAAAGCACGTTACGAAGAAGGTTTGGATACGGCAAAATTGGATGTATTGGCAGATGTTTTGCGCCAAATCGGCTGTCAGCAAGCGGTTGGGATTTTAAAAGATTGTGCAACCGAACAGCTTGCCAAACAGCGCATTGCTGACGGCGCCAATCTTATGCAACAGTTTGGTGTCAGCGGAGTGCCGTTTGTGGTGGAAGAAACCGGGCAAGGTTGGAGGCAAATCCGTACGGAAAGCTTGTGGTAAAAGGAAGGGGCAAAAGCCCTTTTTTGCGGTTGCTTAACTGACAATGATCGAAAAAGCCAGGTTTGCTGACATAGGCTAAGTGTGAAAGCAGCCTGCGTTTCAATAAAAAAGGAAGGGGCAGGGGCTGTTTTTTGTTTTTCAGACGACCTGTTTTTAGATGATATTTTTGAAGGATCGGGTTAGATTTGACAGTTGAAGCGGTTCGGGAGATGAAGAGCATTTCTGAATGCGTAAATACTAAGGTCGTCTGAAAGCCCGATTCAGGTTTTCAGACGACCTTTTCCCCTTCATCCGAGCAGACTTACCCCAGATATTTCAGTTTGCCTTTGAAGTCTTCGAGCGTCTCGTAGCCTTTTTTTGTACCATGATGGCTTTCAAGCCAAGCGAAACGCGTTCGAAAAACTTCGACGCCTTGTTGATGCAGTGCCGTGCCTATTTGTACCATGCTCGCGCCGCACAAGATATGTTCAAACGCATCGCGACCCGTATAAACGCCGCCTGTGCCGATGATTTGGATGGACGGATTCAATCTTTGGTAGAACGCGTGGACATTGGCAAGCGCGGTCGGTTTGATGTATTCGCCGCCTATGCCGCCGAAGCCGTTTTTAGGCCGGATCACGACGGATTCGTCTTCGATATACATGCCGTTGCCGATGGAATTGACGCAATTGACGAATTTCAGCGGATGGCGGTTGAACACTTCCGCCGCTTGGTCGAAATGGACGATGTCGAAATACGGCGGTAGTTTGATGCCCAAGGGCTTGTCGAAGTAGCCGAAGGCTTCGCCCAAAATCCGCTCGGTCGTTTCAAAGTCGTAGGCGATTTGCGGCTTGCCGGGGACGTTCGGACAGGAAAGGTTGAGTTCGGTAATGCCTTTAAAACCGCTGTTTTGCACCTTTTTTTCAACAGCGTGTGTGTTTCATCGGGCGACATACCGACCAGCGAGAGGAAAAAAATGTCTGTTCGGGTTGAGATTCTTGAAGACTCAGCAAATAATCCAGATAGTAATCAATGCCTTGATTCGGCAAACCCATGGAATTAATGCTGCCCAGCGGTACATCGCGGTAACGCGGCTCAGGGATTGCCAGCCCGTGCTTCAAGTGTTGCCGTTTTGGTGACGAAGCTGCCCGCGGCGGATTGTCTGACCTCCTTCAATTCTTCCACGGTCATACACGCCACACCAGCGGCGTTCATCAGACAGTTGTCAAAAGAAAAAAACCGGCGATTTGCGTTCTCAACGACGGCATACCCTGCTCCTTTCCCTTGAAAAAAATCAATTTGTTTGCGAAGCGTAACACGAATAGGCAACGCATTTTTTTAACGAACATCAAATGACAGGTTATGTAGGAAAAATGTTGTTTTTAAGTGATGAAGAGAAGACGCAAAAAGGTCGTCTGAAAACTTGTTTTTGCTTGTTTTCAGACGACCTTTAACGTGAATAAGCCACGGTGATTGATAAAAGTTTTCGAAATAGCCAAGAAAGCCTTGGTTCGTAATTTCTTAAATCAGGCTATCCATTCCGTTAACGCGGCCTCCAAGCGTTTCAGACCTTCCGCCATATCTTCATCGTTTAGCAGCAGACTGGGAGCAAAGCGCACGACATCGGCTCCGGCAACCAATACCATCAAACCGTGTTTCAGCGCGGCAGCAGTAATTTCGAAGCGCGGCCTTTATATTTGTCTGCCAGCAAGCAGCCGATGAGCAGCCCCATACCGCGTACTTCTTTAAACACGCCGGTTTTTCTCGCCCAATTCCCGCAGGGTCGTCTGAAATTTTTTTGTCCTTGTTTTTTTCAACATGAGCTAAGGTTTCCGGCGCGTTGATAATGTCGAACGCACGACTACCAACGGCGCACGCCATCGGATTGCCGCCGAAAGTCGAACCGTGCGTCCCCGGCCCGAAGGTCGGCGCGATTTTGTCAGTGGTCAGAATCGCGCCGATAGAAAGCCGCCACCCAATGCTTTGGCGGAACTGAGAATATCGGGCGTAATGCCGTAATGCTTGTAGGCAAACAGTTTACCCGTATGCCCCATACCGGTTTGCACTTCGTCTAAAAATCAGCAATGCGCCGTGTTCGTCGCACAAACGGCGCGCAGCTTGCAGATATTCCTGCGTGGCAGGCAGGATGCCGCTTTCGCCTTGAATCGGCTCGATGATTACAGCGCAGGTGTTTTCGCTGATAGCGGCTTCCAATGCAGTAACATCGTTGAACGGAACGTGGGTGATGCCTTGTGGCAGCGGCGCGTAGTCTTTGCTGTATTTGGGCTGGCCGCCGACAGAGACGGTAAACAGCGTTCGTCCGTGGAAGCTGTTCAGGCAAGAGATGATTTCGGTTTTGTGTTCACCAAAATGATCGCGTCCGTATTTTCGTGCCAGTTTCAGCGCGGCTTCGTTGGCTTCCGCGCCGGAATTGCAAAAGAATACTTTGTCGGCGAAGGTATGCTCTACCAGCTTTTGCGCCAATTCCTGCGCGGGCTTGGTGGTGTAGATATTAGAAATGTGCCACAATTTTTTTGCGACTGCTCCGCCAGCGCTGCAACCAAATCGGGATGACAGTGTCCCAACGCGTTGACCGCGATACCGCCCGACAAGTCGATGTATTCACGGCCTTCGGTATCCCAGACGCGGCTGCCGAGGGCGCGTTCGGGAATCATGGGGGCAAATGAAAAAAATTGGGGGTCAGGTAGTTTTGCATCCGATTTCCTTTGCAGTGAATTTATTGAAAAATAAGCGGGGATTATGCGCCGCCCGAAACAAAGCTTCAAGCCGGAATGGGCGGGACGCAAAGTAAGTAGAAATTTCGGCTACAATATGTATTTTACCGACCGTAGAAAGAAGATTATGAACATCCTGCCTTATCAGACTGAAATTGCCGAGCGTATGCTGGTTGGCACCGAAGGCGAAACCATTCATCCCGGCGCGCAATTTGTTCAAACGGCCAACGGCTATTGGATAGCTTGGCATGATGGCGATGCAGCCCTGCTGGCTCCCGATACGCCACCCGATATTCCGTGTTTTTTTGGGTAGAAGGGGCGCAAAGTTTGGAAGAGTTGGTCGAATTGGTCGAAAAACGGTGAGTTTGACGAAATGGAAGAGTTTGACGGCGACGATGACGCGTGGCACGAACATGCGGCGGGCTGTGATGGCGGGCATGACGGTCATTGCGGATGTTCGCATTCATGAAAATGAAGATGAAAACCTTGCTTCTGCCTTTGGTCTGCCTGGCGCTGAACAGTTGCGTCGTCAGGGCGGCAGTCGATTTGGCGGCAACGACCGTCATGACGGCGGGCAAGGTTGTCGTCAAAGGTACGGGCGCAGTTATTGATGCCGTCATTCCCGACAGAGATAAAAAAAGAAAGATAAAGAAAAGGATAAAGGTAAAAACCGCCGTCCTGTTTCAGACGACGGTGTGTATCCGGGTTCTTATCCGCCTGCATCGGAAGAGGGCGGTTACTCTGTTCCGCAAGATTCAGGATATTCGGACAGGGGATGGTAAGGACGGATGTCTTTTGTCCTTGCAGCCATATAAAAAAGGTTGTCTGAAAGGTTTGAGCGCGACCCGCTCGACTCATTTGCAGACGACCTTTTTGTTTGGGTAAACGTTCTTCCGCTTTAAACCGCGTCGGTCAGCGATGAGAACACTTCAAAATAAGTCGGGAAGGTTTTATGGGTGCATTTCGGGTCGTTGATGACGACGGGTACGCCCAACAGGGAAACCAGCGAGAAACACATCGCCATGCGGTGATCGTCGTAAGTGTCGATGACGGCGTCGGGCGTCAGTATTTCAGGCGGGGTAATGTGAATTGCTTCGGCTTCTTCGACGACTTCCGCGCCGAGTTTGTGCAACTCGTTTGCCATCGCGGCGATGCGGTCGGTTTCTTTGACACGCCATGAACCGATGTTGCGCAACGTGCAGGTTTGTCTGGTGGCAAGTGCGACGATGGCGAGGGTCATGGCGGCATCGGGGATATGGTTCGCATCCAAATCAAAGGCTTGGACGGCACGTTCTTTCGGACGCGAGACTTCAACGAAGTTTTCGCCCCAAACCACGTCCGCACCGATTTTTTTCCAGCTCGCGGGCAAAGGCGACATCGCCCTGTATGCTGTTTGCGCCGATACCGGTAACGCGGACGGGCGTGGCGGCAATCAACCCGGCTGCGAGGAAGTAGGACGCGCTGGAGGCATCGCCTTCAACATATAAATGGTCGGGCGCGTGGTAGCGGGCATCGGCGGGGATTTTTGAAGACGCGGTAGTCTTCATTGGCAACCTGTACGCCGAATTGCGCCATCAGTTTCAAGGTGATGTCGATGTAGGGGCTTGAAATCAACTCGCCGACCATACGGATTTCAAATGCCTGCCCGGTCAGCGGTAACGCCATCAAGAGGGCGGTCAGAAACTGGCTGGACACATTGCCTTTAATCGGAATCACGCGCTCGCCGCGGTCTTGGCGTTCGCCGATATGAAGCGGTGGATAGTGTTCGTTGCCGAGATATTCGACATCGGCGCCGGCAATCCGCAGCGCATCGACCAAATCGCCGATAGGGCGTTCGTGCATACGTGCAACGCCGTGCAGATGATAATCGCCGCCCAAAACGGCAAGTGCGGCAGTCAGCGGACGGAACGCCGTTCCCGCGTTGCCTAAAAAAACAAATCGGCAGTGCGGTTGGGGAAACGTCCTCCTGTGCCGTGTACTTTCAGACGACCTTCGGCAAGATACTCGATTTCAACGCCGAGTTTATCGAGCGCTTCCAACATACGGTCGGTATCGTCGGATTTGAGCAGGGAATGGATTTCGCAAGTGTTGTCGGACAAGGCGGCAAGCAGCAGGATGCGGTTGCTGATGCTTTTGGAGCCGGGCAGGGCGACGGTGGCGGGTTTGAGCGAGGCGGCGGGGAGGCGGATGGATTCGGTCATGATGGTCGTTTGGGAAGCGGAAACAGAAAACGGCATTATACGGTAGGGAGGGGTCGTCTGAAAAACCAAAACTGTCAACAATCCGCATAAAATGTTATACTTTTCCGCAATTTTGCAACGATGGCGCGGGCTTGTTTTTTATGTCCGCCAAGCGCGTCGTCCCAAGATTTTCAAAGACTTTTACACGTTCGCAAGGTCGTCTGAAAACACCCGCACAACGGAACCAAAAATGATCAGTAAACAAGAATATCAAGCCCAAGCCGCCCAAGGCTACAACCGCATCCCGCTCGTTCAAGAACTCCTTGCCGACTTGGATACGCCGCTTTCCCTCTATCTCAAACTCGCCAACCGCCCCTATACCTACCTGCTCGAATCCGTTGTCGGCGGCGAACGTTTCGGCCGCTATTCCTTTATCGGACTGCCTTGCAGCCACTATCTCAAAGCCAGTGGCAAACATGTCGATGTTTATCAAAACGGCGAAATCGTCGAGCAACACGACGGCAATCCGCTGCCCTTTATCGAAGCCTTCCACAACCGCTTCAAAACGCCCGAAATCCCAAGCCTGCCGCGCTTTACCGGCGGACTGGTCGGCTACTTCGGTTACGAAACCATCTACAATTTCGAACACTTCGCCCACCGCCTGAAAAACACCGCCAAAGCCGACCCGCTCGGTACGCCCGATATTTTGCTGATGCTGTCGCAAGAGTTGGCGGTTATCGACAATTTGAGCGGCAAAATCCACCTCATCGTTTATGCCGATCCCTCGCAGCCCGACGGCTACGAACGCGCCCGCGAACGCCTCGAAGACATCCGCACCCAGTTGCGCCAAAGCTGCGCCATCCCGCTCTCGCTCGGCAGCAAACACACCGAAGCCGTCAGCGAGTTTGGCGAAGAACCGTTCAAAGCCTGCGTCAACAAAATCAAAGACTACATCTTCGCAGGCGACTGCATGCAGGGTCGTCCCCAGCCAGCGCATGAGCATGGAATTCACCGACAGCCCGCTCGCCCTCTATCGCGCCCTGCGCACGCTCAACCCTTCGCCTTATCTCTTTTACTACGATTTCGGCGATTTCCACATTGTCGGTTCCTCGCCCGAAATCCTCGTCCGCCGCGAACGCAACGACGTCATCGTCCGTCCCATCGCCGGCACGCGCCTGCGCGGCAAAACCCCCGCCGAAGACTTTGCCAACGAGCAGGATTTATTAAGCGACGCCAAAGAAATCGCCGAACACGTCATGCTTATCGATTTAGGGGCGCAACGACGTCGGCCGCATCAGCAAAAACGGGCGAAGTCAAAGTAACCGACAAAATGGTGATTGAAAAAAATACTCCCATGTGATGCACATCGTTTCCAACGTCGAAGGTCGTCTGAAAGAGGGCGTTACCAACATGGACATCCTCGCTGCCACTTTCCCCGCCGGCACACTCTCCGGCGCACCCAAAGTCCGCGCCATGGAAATCATAGAAGAAGTCGAACCCAGCAAACGCGGCATCTACGGCGGCGCCGTCGGCGTATGGGGCTTCAACAACGACATGGACTTGGCAATCGCCATCCGCACCGCCGTGGTGAAAAAAACAACACGCTATACGTCCAAAGTGGCGCAGGCATCGTCGCAGACTCCGACCCGACCTCCGAATGGCAGGAAACGCAGAACAAAGCCCGAGCAGTAGTCAGGGCGGCGCAGATGGTGCAGGAAGGGTTGGATAGATAGGTTCACTAAATTATTCTGAAAAAATTGAAATATGTTTAACTTCAAGTAAATACTTTGCAAAATGGCAACTATAAAATCAAACTCTTTATTTCACTTTACTCCCAAAGAGGAATATCTATTAGATATTTTGGAAAATGGATTTTGGCCTAGATATTGTTTTTGAAGATATTGAATGGCTAATTCAAAAAGATTTTTAAAAATGAATTAGAGAAACAGGAAGAAGACAACTTTTTTTGGAAACTCGTACTAAAGAATTGATAAAATATAATATCAGTTCAATAGCTTACCCTATGTCTTGTTTTTTTGTGATATTCCACTATCCAAAAATTACAGCACATACAGATTTTTTTATGGTGGCTTTGGTCTTGGAATGACGAAGGAGTGGGGGAATAAAAAAAGGGATTAAATCCTATTTTCTATCTGTCAGACAACAGTATTATTCCCAATCTAATTCGAAATTTTATCTTAAAAAAATATTCCGGTGGATGCGATAAATTTGTTAATCAGTAGGGAATTGAGTCCAAACATTGCACTTCGACTTATGAAATTCTTGAAACCATTGAAAGGAAAGATGAAAGTAAATGGGAAGGAGGTAACGAAAAAAATTTTGATGAAGAATGTGAGTGGAGGTATGCACCTGCTTCAGATGAAAAACAATCTTTTCCCAAATTTTTTTCCCCAAATTTTTTTAGCCAATAATGAAGAATTACAGGATTCAAATATTGTTACGAAAAAAAGTTGCCTCACTAAAATTTGAACCTTCAGATATAAAAATACATTTTTGTACCAAAAGATTCTAATATTCCAACAATTATTAATAAAATTAATACAATATTTACGGATCATCCTGAACATGAAAGGCTTCTTTTTACTTTCAAAAAGTTATTTCCTTAGATACTATCAGAAAAGATTTTTTTAATATTTCTTGCTATGAACACTTCCCCATCCTCCCTCCTGCTACTCTCGGCATCCTCGGTGGCGGCCAATTAGAGCAAAAATGTTTACCGTTGCCGCCAAAACCATGGGCTACAAAGTAACCGTTCTCGACCCCGATCCCAACGCGCCTGCGGCGGAATTTGCCGACCGCCATTTGTGCGCGCCGTTTGACGACCAAGCCGCTTTGGACGAGTTGGCAAAATGCGCGGCAGTTACCACTGAATTTGAAAACGTCAATGCCGACGCGATGCGCTTTCTGGCAAAACATACCAACGTTTCCCCCAGCGGCGACTGCGTGGCCATCGCGCAAAATCGTATTCAGGAAAAAGCATGGATACGCAAAGCGGGGCTGCAAACCGCGCCGTATCAAGTGGTTTGCCGTTCAGACGACATCAGCGAAGCAAGCGCGCAATTTTTGCCCGGCATCCTGAAAACGGCCACTTTGGGCTACGACGGCAAAGGTCAAATCCGCGTTAAAACGATAGACGAACTCAAAGCCGCGTTTGCCGAACACGGCGGCGTAGATTGCGTTTTTAGAAAAAAATGGTGGATTTGCGCGGCGAAATTTCCGTTATCGTATGCCGTTTGAACGATGAAAACGTGCAAACCTTCGACCCCGCCGAAAACATCCACGAAAACGGCATCCTTGCTTATTCCATCGTCCCCGCGCGGCTGAGTGCCGATGTGCAGCAACAGGCGCGGCAGATGGCGCAACGCTTGGCGGACGAATTGGATTATGTCGGCGTGTTGGCGGTGGAAATGTTCGTCGTCGGCGACACGCATGAATTGGTCGTCAACGAAATCGCCCCGCGCCCGCACAATTCCGGCCACCACACCATCGATGCCTGCGCCGCAGACCAGTTCCAGCAGCAGGTACGCATTATGTGCAACCTGCCACCTGCCGATACCAAGCTGCTTTCTTCATGTTGCATGGCGAATATTTTTGGGCGACGTTTGGCAGGGAAGACGGCGGCGAACCGAATTGGCTGCCGTTGCAAAGCCATCCGAACGCGCACCTGCACCTGTACGGCAAAAAGGCCGCGCGGAAAGGCCGCAAAATGGGGCATTTCACCGTTTTGTCCGCCGATGCCGACACTGCTTTTGATGCAGCGGTGAAACTGCATCAAAGTTTATAATTTGCTGATTTTCAAAATGTTCAGACGACCTCAGAATCAATCAAGGTCGTCTGAAAGTTAGACATAACGTACCGAATCATGAGCCTGTTGACCATACTCCGTCCCGCCACAGTACAAGATTGCCAAGCCATCCATAATGCCCATCTTCATGCCGCCCAATTTGCCTGCATTAGAAGCTACGACGAGAACGTGCTTCAGGCATGGGAAGCACTGTTGGACACTGAAAGCTACCGCCATACCATTGACGATCCGGATAAGGCTTTGTGGGTGGTGGAATACAAAGGGGCCATCCGTGGATTTTTCCAAGTCGATTTTAAGGAAGCGCAATTAGACGCGCTTTATGTGCATCCGATTTTCCATAATCAAGGTTTTGGGTACGGCATTGCTGAGGCGTGCCGAAGAGTTGGCGCATCATGCCGGATTGAGTTTTTTTAAAACTTTATGCCTCGCTCAATTCCGTTCCGTTTTACCGCATCAACCGTTATGAATCTTTGGGTTCTGCGGTATTGCAGTTGAATCGGGAAGTTAAAGTCGAATGCGAATTAATGCGGAAATATCTTTAGTTAGATAGAACCGTAAATTATTTTCCCATTTTCAGACGACCTTGTTTGTAAAAGAGGTCGTCTGAAAATCATTTAGCGTTTCAGGTATCCATTTATGAAAAACAGATTTCCAATCTACCCTTCAGGCCTTAGGAAAAACAGGCGAAAAAAAGAAGCGGAAGAAAAGGCTGCAGCAGAAGCGGCAGCTAAAAAGCAGGAAGCCGAAAATGCGGATTTTGCAAGCATGGTCGGGACGGTAACCCCGTTGAAACAAACTTCGCAATATTATTCTGCTCCACGCGATAAATCGCCGATAAAGCCGCGTCCGAAAGAAGCATCTTCATTAAATGAGGAAGATTATTTTTTTATATCGGCAACGGCGGTTGGGATGAGCCGCCTGCTTCGTTCAGTAAGAACGGGCAAGGTAAAAACGACCTGCAACGCCTGCGTAACGGCCATTATCCCGTCGTTGCCGATGTTGATTTGCACGGCTATACGCAAGAAGAAGCGCAACAGGTATTAAATGAGTTTATCGTGTTTGTCCAAAAAGCGCGGCGTTTGTGCCGAAATTGTCCACGGCAGCGGACTGGGTTCGGCAGGCTATAAACCTGTTTTTAAAAAAATATGACGCGCCGTTGGCTGATGCAGCATCCGGATGTCCTTGCCTATATCGAACCTCGCGAGGGTAATGACGGCGCTGTCCGCATCCTTATCAAACGCCGGCATTCGGAGGAGCGGTAAAAAGGTCGTCTGAAATATAGCAGCAAAGCTATTTCAAAAAAACGGTTAAAAGGTTATTTCGGTTTTTTTCATTTTATTTTTCGTTTTTTTGTGTTAAAAAAAGAAAAATTAAATGGGAAAAAGTTTGATTGTTTTTGAATATATTAAATTGAAATTTGCTAGTTATACCGTTTGCTGATACGATTCGAAGCGAAGCAGATTCAAATAAATTCACCAGTGCGTCTTTTGTTTTTAATCCGGTTTTTAACTGATTGAAAAAAATTTAGATTATCTAATTTTATTTGATTTGATTTTAGAAACTTTTTCGTTTTTTTGTATACCAATTTTCGCAAACGAAAAACATTAGGGGTATAACCCTCCGTCATTGAATAACACTCAACATAAGGATAGATACTATGTCCACCCAATTACACGATGTTGACCCGATTGAAACCCAAGAGTGGTTGGACGCGTTAAGCTCAGTTCTAGAATACGAAGGCAGCGAACGCGCGCAATACTTGTTGGAGCATCTGGTTAAATACAGCCGCGACAAAGGCGTCCGTATGCCTCACGGCACAACCACCCCGTATTTGAATACCGTTTCGGTTGAAGACGAAAAAGGCATTCCGGGCGATCAAAACATCGAACACCGCATCCGTGCATTCGTGCGCTGGAACGCCGCCGCCATCGTATTGCGCGCCGGTAAAAAAGATTTGGAGCTGGGTGGTCATATTGCATCTTTCCAATCTGCCGCAACCATGTACGAAGTGGGTTTCAACCACTTCTGGAAAGCTAAAGGCGAAGGCGAAGAAGGTGATTTGGTATTCTTCCAAGGCCACGTTTCTCCAGGTATCTATGCCCGCGCTTTCGTTGAAGGCCGTCTGACTGAAGACCAACTGAACAATTTCCGTCAGGAAGTAGACGGACATGGTCTGCCTTCTTACCCGCATCCGCACTTGCTGCCTGATTTCTGGCAATTCCCAACCGTATCTATGGGTTTGGGTCCGATCATGGCGATTTACCAAGCCCGTTTCCTGAAATACTTGGAATCCCGCGGTCTGGCAAAAACCAAAGGCCGTAAAGTATGGTGTTTCTGCGGCGACGGCGAAATGGACGAACCTGAATCACAAGGCGCCATCGCATTGGCCGCACGCGAAGGTTTGGACAACCTGATTTTCGTCATCAACTGTAACCTGCAACGTTTGGACGGTCCTGTCCGCGGTAACGGCAAAATCATCCAAGAATTGGAAGGCAACTTTGCCGGCGCAGGCTGGAATGTTGTCAAAGTCATTTGGGGCCGCCGTTGGGACCGCCTCTTGGCAAAAGACAAAGACGGTATCCTGCGCAAACGCATGGAAGAATGTTTGGACGGCGACTACCAAACTTACAAATCCAAAAGACGGTGCGTACGTCCGCGAACATTTCTTCAATACCCTGAATTGAAAGCATTGGTTGCCGATATGACCGATGACGAAATTTGGGCATTGAACCGTGGCGGTCACGACCCTCAAAAAAAGTGTACAACGCTTATGACCGCGCAGCTAACCATGCAGATGGCAAACCTACCGTAATTTTGGCAAAAACCATTAAAGGTTATGGTATGGGTGCATCCGGCGAAGGTCAAAACGTTGCCCACCAAGCCAAAAAAATGGACAAAGCGTCTCTGAAACAATTCCGCGACCGCTTTGACATTCCGGTTACCGACGAGCAAATCGACAGCGGCGATCTGCCTTACCTGACTTTCGCTCCCGACAGCGAAGAGTACAAATACCTGCACGCACGTCGCGAAGCTTTGGGCGGCTACCTGCCTCAACGCAAGCCTACCCAAGAAGTTCTGGAAGTACCTGAGTTGTCAGCATTTGAGACTCAACTGAAATCCAGCGGCGACCGTGAATTCTCGACTACTATGGCATTTGTCCGCATTCTGTCTACTTTGCTGAAAGACAAAAAAATCGGCAAACGCGTCGTACCTATCGTTCCTGACGAAAGCCGTACCTTCGGTATGGAAGGCATGTTCCGCCAATACGGTATTTGGAACCCGAAAGGCCAACAATACACCCCGCAAGACAAAGACCAACTGATGTTCTATAAAGAGTCTGTTGACGGTCAAATCCTGCAAGAAGGTATTAACGAGCCTGGCGCGATGGCTGACTGGATTGCTGCAGCGACCAGCTATGCCAATAGCGACTTCGCGATGATTCCGTTCTACATTTACTACTCTATGTTCGGTTTCCAACGCGTTGGCGACTTGGCATGGGCTGCCGGCGATATGCACGCGCGCGGCTTCCTGTTGGGCGGTACTGCCGGCCGTACGACCTTGAACGGCGAAGGCCTGCAACACGAAGACGGCCACAGCCATATTCAAGCTGATTTGATCCCGAACTGCGTAACATACGATCCGACTTTCCAATATGAAGTGGCCGTTATCGTACATGATGGCCTGCGCCGTATGTACGTCAACCATGAAGACGTGTTCTACTACATCACCTTGATGAACGAGAACTACACTCACCCGGATATGCCCGAAGGCGTGGAACAAGACATCCTGAAAGGTATGTACTTGCTGAAAGCCGGCGGTAAAGGCGACAAGAAAGTTCAATTGATGGGTTCCGGTACCATCCTGCAAGAAGTGATTGCCGGTGCCGAATTGCTGAAAGCCGACTTCGGCGTAGAAGCAGACATTTGGTCTTGCCCGTCCTTCAACTTGCTGCACCGCGATGCCATCGAAGTAGAACGTTTCAACCGCCTGCATCCGTTGGAAGCTGAAAAAGTACCTTTCGTTACCTCACAACTGCAAGGTCATGACGGTCCGGTTATCGCCGCTACCGACTATATCCGCAGCTATGCCGACCGTATCCGCGCGTACATCCCGAACGACTACCATGTCTTGGGTACCGATGGCTTCGGCCGTTCCGACAGCCGTGCCAACCTGCGCCGCTTCTTCGAAGTGGACCGCTACAACGTTGCCGTGGCAGCATTGAGCGCATTGGCAGAACAAGGCAAAGTCAGCAAAGAAACCGTTCAACAAGCCATCGAAAAATACGGCATCAATGCCGACGTGGCGCCAAGCTGGAAACGCTAATCCTGTTTTCAGACGACCTCAAAGTCAATTTGCTTGCGGGGTCGTCTGAATCAAGAATACGTTAACGGTTTGTATAACGGATAAACCTTGAATTACCGGGCAGCGGGCGCAAGTCGTGCAAAAGGGTCGAAGCGCAGAAAAAGTTGTCTTGAAAATGGTTATCCGTGCCGGAAAACATAAGTGATGTTGTCTGAAACTGTTTTTCAGACGACCTCAAACCGAAATCATCAAAGGAACTCAAATGAGTATCGTAGAAATCAAAGTACCCGATATCGGCGGTCATGAAAACGTCGATATCATCGCAGTAGAAGTCAAAGCGGGCGACACCATCGCCGTTGACGACACCCTGATTACACTGGAAACCGACAAAGCCACTATGGACGTACCTGCCGATGCAGCAGGCGTTGTGAAAGAAGTGAAAGTCAAAGTCGGCGACAAAATCTCCGAAGGTGGCGTAATTCTGACCGTTGAAACCGGTGCTGCCGCTGCTGAGGCTGCTCCGGCTTCTGCCGCTGAAGCACAACCTGCGCCTGCCGCTGCACCCACTGCTGCTCCCGCAGGCGGTGCAACCGTTCAAGTAGCCGTTCCCGACATTGGCGGTCATACTGATGTAGATGTAATCGCCGTTGAAGTCAAAGTGGGTGACACCGTTTCCGAAGACGACACGCTGATTACTTTGGAAACCGACAAAGCGACCATGGACGTACCTTGTACTGCCGCCGGTGTCGTTAAAGCCGTATTCCTGAAAGTCGGCGACAAAGTATCCGAAGGTACTGCCATTATCGAAGTGGAAACCGCCGGTTCTGCCGCCGCTCCCGCGCCTGCTCAAGCCGCTGCGCCGGCAGCAGCACCAGCTCCGGCTGCTGCGCCGGCAGCAGCACCAGCTCCGGCTCCTGTTGCCGCTCCTGCACCAGCTGCTGCCAAAATCGACGAAGCCGCTTTTGCCAAAAGCACACGCGGGTCCATCCGCACGCAAACTGGCGCGCGAATTGGGCGTAGATTTGGGTCAAGTCAAAGGTACCGGCTTGAAAGGCCGTATCATGGGCGACGACATTAAAGCCTTTGTGAAATCTGTAATGCAAGGCGGTGCGGCGAAACCTGCTGCTGCCGGCGCATCTTTGGGCGGCGGTCTGGACTTGCTGCCGTGGCCTAAAGTGGACTTCTCCAAATTCGGTAATGTCGAAGTTAAAGAATTGTCCCGCATTAAGAAAATTTCCGGTCAAAACCTGTCCCGCAACTGGGTAGTCATTCCGCACGTTACCGTTCACGAAGAAGCGGACATGACCGAACTGGAAGAATTCCGCAAACAGCTGAACAAAGAGTGGGAACGTGAAGGCGTGAAACTGTCTCCGTTGGCGTTCATCATCAAAGCCTCCGTTTCCGCGCTGAAAGCCTTCCCTGAATTCAACGCTTCTTTGGACGGCGACAATCTGGTTCTGAAAAACTACTTCAACATCGGTTTTCGCAGCCGATACGCCGAACGGCTTGGTTGTTCCCGTTATCAAAGACGTGGATCAAAAAGGTCTGAAAGAAATCAGCCAAGAGCTGACCGAATTGTCTAAGAAAGCCCGCGAAGGCAAGCTCAAACCGCAAGAAATGCAAGGCGCCTGCTTTACCATTTCCAGCTTGGGCGGCATCGGCGGTACAGGCTTCACTCCGATTGTGAACGCACCTGAAGTTGCTATTTTGGGTGTGTGCAAATCCCAAATCAAACCGGTTTGGAACGGTAAAGAGTTTCGCTCCGCGCCTGATGTGTCCGTTGAGCCTGTCCTTCGACCACCGCGTTATCGACGGTGCCGCCGGTATGCGCTTCACCGTATTCCTGGCGAACCTGTTGAAAGACTTCCGCCGCATTACCCTGTAATCCGAGCGTATTTCAGACGACCTTCGGTACACAACCCGACAGGTCGTCTGAAAAACAGAAGTCCGAATATCATTCAGAAAGATTAGACATGAGCTTAGTTGAATTGAAAGTGCCCGACATTGGCGGACACGAAAAATGTAGATATTATTGCGGTTGAAGTGAACGTAGGCGACACCATCGCCGTTGACGATACCCTGATTACCCTGGAAACCGACAAAGCGACGATGGACGTGCCTGCCGAAGTTGCGGGCGTCGTCAAAGAAGTCAAAGTCAAAGTCGGCGACAAAAATCTCCGAAGGCGGCTTGATTGTAGTCGTTGAAGCCGAAGGTGCGGCTGCCGCTCCTAAAGCTGAAGCACCTGCTGCTCCTGCGCAAGAAGCCCCCAAAGCTGCCGCTCCTGCACCGCAAGCGGCGCAATTCGGCGGTTCTGCCGATGCAGAGTACGACGTGGTTGTATTGGGTGGCGGTCCCGGCGGTTATTCCGCTGCATTTGCCGCAGCCGATGAAGGTCTGAAAGTTGCCATCGTCGAGCGTTACAAAACCTTGGGCGGCGTTTGCTTGAACGTCGGCTGTATCCCTTCCAAAGCCTTGTTGCACAACGCTGCGGTTATCGACGAAGTGCGCCACTTGGCTGCCAACGGCATCAAATACCCCGAGCCTGAACTCGACATCGACATGTTGCGCGGCTACAAAGAAGGCGTGGTTTCCCGCCTGACTACCGGTTTGGCAGGTATGGCAAAAGGCCGTAAAGTGGACGTTATCCAAGGCGACGGTCAATTCTTGGATCCGCACCACTTGGAAGTGTCGCTGACTACCGGCGACGTGTACGAGCAAGCTACGCCTACTGGCGAGAAAAAAATCGTTGCGTTCAAAAACTGTATCATTGCAGCGGGCAGCCGCGTAACCAAGCTGCCGTTTATCCCTGAAGATCCGCGCATCATCGATTCCAGCGGTGCTTTGGCTCTGAAAGACGTACCGGGCAAGCTGCTGATTATCGGTGGCGGTATCATCGGCCTTGAAATGGGTACGGTTTACAGCACACTGGGTTCACGCCTTGACGTCGTTGAAATGATGGACGGCCTGATGCAAGGTGCAGACCGCGATTTGGTGAAAGTATGGCAAAAACAAAACGAATATCGTTTTGACAACATCATGATCAACACCAAAACCGTTGCAGTCGAGCCGAAAGAAGACGGCGTCTACGTTACCTTCGAAGGTGCAAACGCGCCGAAAGAGCCACAACGCTACGATGCCGTATTGGTTGCCGCCGGCCGTGCGCCTAATGGCAAACTCATCAGCGCCGAAAAAGCAGGTGTTGCCGTAACCGACCGCGGCTTCATCGAAGTCGACAAACAAATGCGTACCAATGTGCCGCACATCTACGCCATCGGCGACATCGTCGGTCAGCCTATGTTGGCGCACAAAGCCGTTCACGAAGGCCACGTTGCCGCTGAAAACTGCGCCGGACACAAAGCTTACTTCGACGCACGCGTGATTCCGGGCGTGGCTTACACCGCTCCCGAAGTGGCATGGGTTGGCGAAACCGAATTGTCTGCCAAAGCATCCGGCCGCAAAATCACCAAAGCCAACTTCCCATGGGCGGCCTCCGGCCGTGCGATTGCCAACGGTTGCGATAACGGCTTCACCAAGCTGATTTTTGATGCCGAAACCGGCCGCATCATCGGTGGCGGTATCGTCGGTCCGAACGGCGGCGATATGATTGGCGAAATCTGTCTGGCCATCGAAATGGGTTGCGACGCTGAAGACATCGGTAAAACCATCCACCCGCACCCGACCTTGGGCGAATCCATCGGTATGGCTGCCGAAGTGGCGCTGGGTACTTGTACCGACCTGCCGGCTCAAAAAGAAAAAAATAAATGTATTCAGTCAGTTGAATTAAACTGCTGATATTGCATTTATCAGTCAAAGGTCGTCTGAATCTTTCAGACGACCTTTTTCGTCAAACAGCATATTGTCAGTGATAGTGATTTCATTAACGATATACTGGATTAACTTTAAACCAGTACGGCGTTGCCTCGTCTTAGCTCAAAGAGAACGATTCTCTAAGGTGCTGAAGCACCAAGTGAATCGGTTCCGTACTATCTGTACTGTCTGCGGCTTCGTCGCCTTGTCCTGATTTAAATTTAATCCACTATATAATGAATGAACAAGAATGCGTGCCTAAGCTCCAAGTGAGCCATTTAGTCATGCTTTAAAAACAGCAAACAAACGAGTTCGGCAGGATTGATACTGTCAGCAGCTTGGCTTATGCTTGTTTATCAACGATAAAAAAACAAACTGTTTAACGGTTGACCCCATACATTCAGAGGTCGTCTGAAACCATATCGCAGATTTTCAGACGACCTTTCCCCAGTTTTTATCAGATACAAGAAATAATTTATGAACGAAATAACTCCGGATTCCACCGTTCCTGAAGCGCACAAACGCTCCATCCGCAGCTTTGTGTTGCGTCAAGGGCATATGACTGCGGCGCAGCAGCGCGCCATTGATACGATGTGGCCGCAGTTCGGCATCGATTATCAAGATTCCGTGTTGGACTTGAATCAGCGTTTCGGCAGCGACCGTCCCAAGGTGTTGGAAATCGGTTTCGGCATGGGTGTGGCGACTGTTGAAATTGCCAAGCGCCTGCCTGATACCGACTTTTTGGCGATTGATGTGCACGGTCCCGGCGTCGGCAACATTCTGAAATTGATTGAAGAAGAACACATCGGCAATATCCGCGTGATGCGGCACGATGCGGTCGAAGTGGTGGAAAATATGCTTTCAGACGACGTACTCGACGGCATCCACATTTTCTTTCCCGACCCCTGGCACAAAAAACGCCATAACAAACGCCGCTTGGTACAAACGCCGTTTGTGCAGAAACTGCTGCCCAAGCTGAAAGTCGGTGGTTATATCCATTTGGCGACCGACTGGGAAGAATACGCGCAGCAGATGCTGGAAGTGTTGAGCGGTTTTGACAATTTGCAAAAATACCGCCGCCGATTACGCGCCTACGCCCGACTACCGTCCCGAAACGAAATTTGAAGCCCGCGGCAAACGTTTGGGGCACGGCGTTTGGGATTTGGTTTTCAAACGCATCAAATAAACCGATTGGAGAATCTCCCATGTTTACAGGTATCGTCCAAGGTGTCGGCGAAATCATCGCTATCCGCGAACCGTCCGCCGATTTCCATACCCATGTCGTCAAGCTGCCCGATGGGATGACCGAGCATCTGCAAATCGGCGCATCCGTCGCCAACAACGGCTGCTGCCTGACCATTACCCAAATCGACGGCGATGCGGTCAGCTTTGATTTGATGAAAGAAACCTTGGAAAAGACCAATTTGGGTCGTCTGAAAACGGGAGATGCCGTCAATCTCGAACGTGCCGCCCGTTTCGGCGATGAAATCGGCGGACACGTCATGAGCGGACATATCATGACGACTACGCAGATTACGCGGATAGAGCGAAGCGAGTTTAACCGTACGGTATGGTTTGCACTGCCGACTGAACTCAAACCCTATATTTTGAGCAAAGGCTTTGTCGGCTTGGACGGTTGCAGCCTGACCATAGGCGATGTTGCCGAAACGGAATTCAATGTCCACCTGATTCCGGAAACTTTGACGCGCACTTTGTTTGGCAGCCGGAAAGAGGGTGACATCATCAATATCGAAATCGATCCGCAAACCCAAGCCGTTGTCGATACCGTAATGCGCGTGATGGCGCAGCAAAAATCCTGCTACATCAGGACGATAGGAGCACATATGAAACTTGCCGCCTTTTTGCAAAAAGCCTATTCCGTTTTGGACCGTCTTGATTTGGTACTGCCTGAAAAACCCGGTAAAACCGACTGGAACGCTTTGGCTTACCGTTGGCACAGCGTCGGTAAAAAAGGGATTTTGGAGAGCCTGCCAAACCCGCATACATTCCCGCTTGACCGTCTGGCTGCCGTCGGGACGCAAACCGAAAAACTGAAACGCAATACCGAGCAGTTTTTGGCAGGCCGCTCCGCGAATAATGTTTTTGATGAGCGGTTCGCGCGGAACGGGCAAATCCTCGCTGGTCAAAAGCCCTGTTGCACGAATATGCCGAGCAAGGGCTGCGTCTGATTGAAGTTGATAAGAGCGATTTGGTCAGCCTGCCCGCGCTGCTTTTTTTGCTGAAAGACCGTCCCGAAAAATTCATCGTATTCTGCGATGACCTGTCGTTTGAAACCGGTGATGAAACCTACAAAGCCCTAAAAAACCGCATTGGACGGCGGTTTGTCGCAAAAGATGCAGCAACGTGTTGGTGTACGCGACCTCCAACCGGCGCCACCTGATGCCTGAATATATGGATGAAAATATCGGGACAACGGGCATACGCGGCGAAATTCATCAAAAAGAAGCTGTTGAGGAAAAAAATTTCCCTGTCCGACCGTTTCGGTTTATGGTTGAGTTTTTTTATCCGTTTGATCAAAACGACTACCTCAAGCGGTTGAAAAATTGGTTGGATGATTTCGGCGTGGATTTTGATGAAACGGCACACAAGGCGGCATTGCAATGGGCGCAAATGCGCGGTAACCGCTCGGGACGTTCGGCTTGGCAGTTTGCGTGCGATTGGGCAGGGGCGTTTGCCGGAACAACGGGTTTTTGGATTGAGTTTTTTTGGGAAATAGGGTCTGCCGTACTGAAATCTGCGGGAGGATAAGGGTAGGGAAAAGCCTTTTTCCGGTTCAATTGCTTCCGGCCGCATCGCTTTGAATCGCCATATCGTTTAAAAGGTCGTCTGAAACAGGATTTCAGACGACCTTTCTGTACGGACCAATCAGGAAAGCGATATGTCAGCGAAGGCAGGAAGAAAGCCAAATTTGGCGTTGGCGCGGATTGAGCAGGTGGTAGAAGCGGTGTTGGATTTCCAATTCTTCCACGGCGAAATCCATGCTCGACAAGTAGCGGGTTTCGACATAATCGCGGGCATTGTTTTGATCGAAATTATCTGCCGCAAGGATTTTCATAATGACTTGGCGGCGGTTACGGTCTGTGCGGACGAGTTTACGGTATGCTTTGTCCGATGCCTGTTTGTAATCATTACGGATGCGGCGCAAAGCATTGTGTTGGTCTTGCGTCAGATTAAGGGAGCGGATGTCGCAATTGGCTTGAAAATCGTCCAGCTTGATATATTGGGGGCCGGCGTGCGCTTGACCGACAGCCGTCAGCAGCGCAACTGATAATGCACAGAGGGGTAAATAAGATTTGAATCCGACAGACACAGCGTTTTCCTAGTTTCCGTAACCGCGCAAATATACCCGATTAGCGTGTGAAAGGCAGTATCCCTCCAGTTAACTTTTGTTAACTTCATATCTTTATTTTATTTCTGACAAAACATATCCTTAACCTATAATTATTTATGCATATGCTTACTTTTTGTTAAATATTAACAATGCATAGTTAGTGTTGCGTGAGGCGTTGGTGGTAGAATATGAAAAAAATTATCTGTTTATCAAACCACACCATCCGACTGGATTTCTATGAACCACAATTTCCGTATTGCGCCCAGCATCTTATCCGCCGATTTTGCCCGTTTGGGCGAAGAAGTAACGAAAGTTATCGAAGCGGGAGCCGATTTGATTCATTTCGACGTGATGGACAATCATTATGTGCCGAACCTGACTTTCGGCCCTATGGTCTGCGCGGCGTTGAAGCCTTATGCCACCGTGCCGATTGATGTGCATCTGATGGTCGAACCCGTTGATGATCTGATTCAGGCATTTGCCAAAGCAGGGGCGTCGATTATCACGTTTCATCCCGAAGCCAGCCGCCATGTCGACCGCAGCCTCAGCCTGATTAAAGATGCGGGCTGTCAGGCAGGATTGGTGTTGAATCCGGCAACTCCCGCCTACGTTTTGGAAAACGTATTGGACAGGCTGGACATGGTATTGTTGATGTCGGTCAACCCCGGTTTCGGCGGACAAAGCTTCATTCCGCATACCCTTGAAAAAATCCGTCAGGTGCGTGCGATGTTGGATCAGTACGAAGCGCAAAGCGGGCGGCACATCGCCATCGAAGTAGACGGCGGCATCAAAACCGACAATATCGCCGCCGTCGCGGCAGCGGGTGCCGATACTTTTTGTGGCAGGTTCCGCCATCTTTGGCAAGCCGGACTATAAGGCGGTGATTACCGAGATGCGTGGACAACTGGCGCAACTTGGTTGAGTCGGCTTTGAGGTCGTCTGAAAAACAAACGTAGTGGATTTTGCGAAAAGCAATATCATCATGTAGATATAGATTTTAAGGTTTTATTATGAAAAATTATTGGTTTCAAAAAAGTTTGAAATTTGTTGCGGCAGCGATTTTGGCAATCTCTCCGCTGGCTGTGTCAGCGCATGGGATGCATAAGCACAAACCTTTATCGTTGGAAGAATTGCCGGAAATCTGCCGTCAATATTTCGCACGCGCAGACGAGTGTTATAAAAAAAGGCAGGCAAGAAAGCCGATTTTTCAACGCAACAATACAAAAATTTTTTTATTTCAATCGCTGCCTGCGGCAGATTTTGGGACAACGGCAACGTATGTGCCAAATTGCGATGGATTCTTTTAAAGAGAAAAACAAGCAATCTCCATTGCGAATAGAGGATTGCCCATCTTTTTTTCAGACGACTTTTTGTATGAAAAACAGGCTGCACAAAAACTGTTTTTGTATGGTAAAGTCTGCTTTTAATAACTCGGCGGTTTAAAGCCGTCATTCAGGGGCTGTTTGAATTTAAAAATCAGATTTGTTGGAAACGCTGCATCGTTTGCGCGGCGTATTTCGAGAAGCGGGCTGTGTGTCCGTCTGGTTTTAAATTCAAGCAGCCCTTTGCGTTTACAAAAAAACAGATAGAAGGTAGATTCCCATGCAATCTTGGCAGCTTCCCGAACATGTTGCCGATGTGTTGCCGACCAACGCCCGACAGTTGGAAAGCGCGCGAGAGCAGTTGTTGACTTTGTTCCGAGTGCACGGTTACGAGCTGGTACAGCCTCCGCTGATGGAATACAGCCATTCCCTGCTGACGCACATTGACGCGGGTTTGTCTTTAAAAACCATTTTGGTGGTCGATCAGCTGAGCGGTCGGCAGTTGGGCATCCGTGCCGACATTACACCGCAAGTGGCGCGTATCGATGCGCATCTTTTGTCCGCCAATCAAGGGATTAACCGTTTGTGTTACGCAGGCCCTGTGTTGCACGCGCGGCCGGAAGGTTTGCTCAATATGCGCGAACCTTTGCAGGCGGGAGCGGAGATGTATGGTTTCGCCGATATACGGGCGGATATCGAGCTGATTGACCTGATGCTCAAAAGTATGAAGATTGCCGATATGGGCGAGGTTTTGCTGTCGTTGGGGCACATCGGCGTATTCCGCGCTTTGTCCGATGCGGCGCATTTGGATGCGGAGCAGTCCGCAACGCTGCTTGCGTTGATGCAGGATAAAGATACCGAAGCGGTCGAAGCGCAGGTTAAGGCTTGGAAGTTGGACGGTATGTGGGCGAAAGCATTTTCGCTGCTGCCGCGTCTGTATGGCGGACGGGAAGTGTTGTCTGCCGCACGCGAACGATTGCCGGATTTGTCAGCGGTCGGCAGCGCGTTGGACGAATTGCAGGCAGTGTGCGATGCATTCCCGAATCAGAAAGTCCATATCGACTTATCCGAACTGCGCGTCGACAATTATCACACCGGCTTGCTGTATGCGGCATACGGTTCCAATTTCCATGACGCGGTCGCACGGGGCGGGCGTTATGACGGATTGGGCGAATATTTCGGCCGTGCGCGTCCGGCAACGGGATTCAGTTTCGACTTGCGCAGCTTTATCGGACGTTTGCCCGCCATTGAGCGGCAGCCCGTCGTCTTGGTCGATGCGGAAGATGCCGAAGCGGCTCGCGAAGCAGTTGAAGCCCTGCGTGAACAAGGGCAGTGTGTCGTTGTCGACTACGGTATCGGACACAATGCTTCGGAAGAGGTTGCAGGTCGTCTGAAAAAGTCGGACGGCGTTTGGCAGGTTGAGAAAATTTAAATACCCATTCATAGCGGATTAAAGGCAAATCAGGGCAGGGGCACAAAGCCGTCTTGGTTTGAAGTTGATTCACGATAATTTTTTTAATATTAATAGGTTATATGGCTATGGCTAAAAAAATGTTGTAGTAATCGGCGCCCAGTGGGGCGATGAAGGCAAAAGGTAAAATCGTCGACTGGCTGGCGGAAGAAACCAGCGGTGTCGTGCGTTTCAAAGGCGGCCACAATGCGGGTCATACTTTGGTCGTCGGCGGCAAGAAAACCATTTTGCGCCTGATTCCGAGCGGCATCCTGCATGAAAACTTGGACTGCTTTATCGGTTCCGGCGTTGTCGTATCCCCCGAAGCATTGTTGGGCGAAATCGACGAGTTGAACGCAGCAGGCGTGAAAAACGTTGAAGGTCGTCTGAAAATCGCCCCGACCTGCCCGCTGATCCTGCCTTACCACATCGCGCTTGACCAAGCCCGCGAAGCATCGCGCGGCAAAGGCAAAATCGGCACGACCGGTCGCGGCATCGGTCCAGCCTACGAAGACAAAGTGGCACGCCGCGCCATCCGCGTCGTCGATTTGCTGCATCCTGAAAAACTGCGTGAAAAACTGGATGCCGTCCTTGCCTATTACAATGTCCAACTGCAACATCTGCACAATGCCGAGCCGGTGAAAGCGGAAGACGTGATGGCGGTTATCGAAAAAGTCGCGCCGCGCATTACGCCGATGATTACCGACGTATCCCGCGTGTTGAACGAGAAAAACAAAAACGGCGAAAAACTGCTGTTTGAAGGCGCGCAAGGTACGCTGTTGGACATCGATTACGGCACTTACCCCTTCGTTACCTCGTCCAACTGCCTCGCAGGAGCCGCTTCCGCAGGCGCAGGCGTAGGTCCTCAAATGCTGGATTATGTTTTGGGTATCGTCAAAGCCTATACCACGCGCGTCGGTTCAGGCCCGTTCCCGACTGAATTGTTTGATGAAGTTGGCGCAGGTTTGGCAGAACGCGGACACGAATTCGGCTCCGTAACCGGCCGCGCACGCCGCTGCGGTTGGTTTGATGCCGCCGCGTTGAAACGTTCCATTCAAGTCAACGGCATTTCCGGCATGTGTATCACCAAGCTGGACGTGATGGACGGCATTGAAACCATCAATATCTGCGTCGGCTACGAATTACCCGACGGCAGCAAAACCGACATCCTGCCTTGCGGTTCCGATGCGGTAGAAACCTGCAAGCCGATTTACGAAACCATGCCCGGCTGGAGCGAATCGACTGTCGGCGTGACAAGCTACGACGCATTGCCTGCCAATGCCAAAGCATATTTGAAACGTATCGAAGAAGTCTGCGGCGCACCGGTAGCCATCGTCTCCACTGGTCCTGACCGCGAAGAAACCATCGTTTTGCATCATCCGTTCGCATAATGCTTTTGATTGTAAAAGGTCGTCTGAAAACTTGGGCTTTCAGACGACCTTTTTGTATTGATAGGTGATTTACTTTACCGTCAATCCAATCGCTCTGCTTTCGTTGCATTTTTTATGAAAGGGGTCGTCTGAAAAATCGACTGTAGTTTTCAGACGACCCTTGTCCAATCCAATCACTTGCACACGGCGGATACTTTGATTTCGACCGCCCATTCCGGTTTGGCGAGTTTGGCTTCGATACAGGCGCGGGCAGGGGTGCGGCCGGGGGCTGTCCAGGCATCCCAAGCTTCGTTCATGGCGGCGTAGTCGTTCATATCGGTCAGGAAGATGGTGGCTTCGAGGATGTGTGCTTTGTCGGAGCCGCATTCTTCAAGCCAGCGGTCGATTTGCGCCAAAACGTTTTCGGTCTGGGCTTTGGCATCGGCTTCGGGATTTTCGGGAACCATGCCTGAGAGGAAGACGAATCCTCCGGCGCAGACAGCTTCGGAGTAGCGTTCGGTGGTACCGAGGTATCGGATATTCATTTGATATTCCTTGAGGTTGGGCGCACGGGGCATTCTGTCCTGTTGTCGGATTTCAGTTTGCCTGATGGGGGTCAGAACGAGACGGCGGATATTGGGCAGGGGCTTATGGTAACATTCAGCTTGATTGTCTGCCACAGCAGGCGGGCGGTTTTGTTGTTTTTGAAAAGATGCGGAAACTATTTTTACGCGTCATTGTCATATTAATTTTAGGTCGTCTGAATATTATTGGAACTGCATCATGAGCAAAAATACCGATTATCCGGTTACTCCTGCCGTCCGTTTCTTGCGTACACATCAAATTGATTTTGAGCCTTATATTTATGTTTATGAGGAACACGGCGGGACAGGGCAGTTTGCCGAGTTGTTCGGTGTGGACGAGCATCAGGTGGTCAAAACCATCGTGTTGCAAAACGAAGCGAAGAAAGGGCTGGTTGTCGTAATGCACGGCGACAAGCAGATTTCCACACGCAATCTGGCGCGCGATTTGGGCATGAAACACATCGAGCCTGCCGATCCGAAACAGGCAAAAAAATGGACGGGCTATCTGGTGGGCGGGACGACGCCTTTCGGTATGAAAAACCCGGTTGCCTGTGTATGTTGAAAAAAAGTATTTGGGATTTGGAGAAAGTTTATATCAACGGCGGCAAGCGCGGATTTATCATCGGTGTCAGTCCGCAGGCTTTGCGGGCTTTGAATCCGCAGGATGTAAAGGTTGCCGTCTAAAGGGATGCAAAAACGGTTTTAAGTCGGGAAACGCAGATTCGGGCAAATTTGAGGGTTTTATAAAAAAAGAACACAATGCCTGATTTTTATATCTGTTTTCATTCTGTCAAACAGCCTGTTGGCGTGATTTCACGGTATCGGGCTTTGGCAAACACAAAACCAAAGAGGCACACCCTAATATGGAAAAACCGTAATTTTTATGAAATTCTCGGCATTTCGGCGGATGCGGACATTGCAGAAATCAGAAAAGCCTATCGCGATTCGGCAATGAAATACCATCCCGATCGTAATCCCGGCAATCCCGAAGCGGAAGAGCGTTTTAAGGAAATCCGTCAGGCTTACGATACGCTGGTCGATCCCGAACGTCGGGCATGGTACGACGAGTCGCTCCGTGAATTCAGCGGTAGAAGCGGGCAGACCGCCAGCCAGCAGACCGGTAGCGAACATACGGCGGAAGCGCCGCGCCAAGACGGCGACCGGACTTATGTGATGGCGATGTATGCCTTGTTTGCCTTGGCATTTGCGACCTTCGTGATGCCTGTAGCCGGCATTGTTTTGGCGTATGTAAAACGTGGCGATATGGGAGACTCGGTTTATAATAACCACGCAGACTATCTGATTAAAACCTTCTGGGGCGGTCTGGCGGGGTTTGTTTTGAGTAAAATCACCGCGTTTATCAGCATCGGCTCTGTGTTGCTGTTTTTGGTATCGGTTTGGTTTGCTTACCGTCTGGCGGCAGGTTTCGTCAGACTGATGGACAACAAGCGTATGTCTTTGGATACTTGGTTCTAAGCGCAACCGCTCGCTTTGTTTTCAGACGACCTTCGCATCCCGGGGTCGTCTGAAATTTTTGTATGGGTCGTTTGCGGGAAACTAAATATCAAAAACAGGACACCAAGAAGGTCGTCTGAAAATTTGTCCACGCATCCGACACATTCAATCAAAGGAAAAACATGATTTATTTATTGGCAAGCATACTGTGCAGCGTGTCTGTGTCGGTATTGCTCAAATTGGCGCGTAAGAACAAAATCGACGTCGCGCAGGCGGTGGCGGTGAACTACATCGTCGCAGTGGCGTTGACGGCTTGGGTGTTGAAACCCGATTTGAGCAACCCGAAAGCCTTTTTGCCGACTTGGTGGCTGTTTGGCGCGCTGGGCGTGCTGCTGCCTTCGGTGTTTGTGATTATGGGCAAGGCGGTTGACGCCGCGGGTATCGTCAAGTCCGATGCGGCGCAGCGTTTGTCTTTGATATTGCCGATTATTTCCGCGTTCGTCATTTTTGGCGAAGCCTTGACCGAAGGGCGGCTGATAGGCATCGTTTTGGCGTTTGTGGCTTTGTTTTGCCTGTTGTGGAAAGCCGACGGCGGCAAGAAATCGGGCGGATTGGGTACGCAAATCACGCTGCTTGCGGGCGTTTGGGCGGGCTACGGCATCATCGATATCCTCTTCAAACAGCTTGCCAAAAGCGGTACGGCGTTTTCCGGCAACCTCTTGGTCGCCTTCAGCCTCGCCGGTATTTTGATGTTCGGCTACCTTTTCTCCCAATCGACCAAATGGACGAAAGAAGGCATTATCGGCGGCATCGTCCTGGGCGGTTTGAATTTCGCCAACATCGTTACCTACATTACCGCCCACCAAATGATGAAAGACAATCCGACACTGGTCTTCGCAGGCATGAACATCGGCGTCATTGTTTTGGGAACGCTGGTCGGCGCGATGGCGTTTAAAGAAAAAATCAGCAGCATCAACGCCGCAGGCATCAGCGTCGCCGTCTGCGCCATCGCCTGTTTATTTTACTGGCCGCAGATACGGGGGCTGGTCGGGATGTAAGCATGTAAAAGGTCGTCTGAAAAAGTGAACTGGCCCCCAAATCTTGGACACTCATAAAAAGCCTATTCAGGCGCTCTGTGCAAGCTGGGTTCTGTATGCGACAGGACTCAGCTTTTTTTCAATTTCAAACTGCAACGCTCCCGGTTGTAGTAATCCATATAGTCATCTATCTGCTTCATCAATTCATCTACTGTCAATTCACCTGCGTTATAGAAACACTCCGTCTTCAACACCGCAAAGAAGCTTTCCATCGGCGCATTGTCCCAACAGTTCGCCTTACGCGACATGCTTTTGAACCATGGAATGCTCCGCAAGCAATTCCCTATACCCCGCCGTACGGTACAGCACACCTTGGTCGGAATGCAGCATCGTTCCCTTATCAGTCAGACGGGGTGCGGCTTTTTCGAGCATTTCCTTCACCATTTCGCTGTCGGCTCTGCGGCTCATGGCGTAGGCGACGATCTCGCGGTTGAACAAGTCCAAGATTGGCGAGAGGTACAGTTTGCCGTCCTTCCCTTTGAGTTCGGTAACGTCGGTCAGCCATTTTTCGTTGGGCTTTCGGGCTTTGAACCGGCGTTTGAGGAGGTGTTCCGATATTTCGCCCATGGCGGGATGGCGGTAGGCTTTTTTTCGCCCGTATGAGGGCTTTCAGTTCCAACTGCTTCATCAACCGCGCCGCTTTTTTGCGGTTCCAACCCAATGCTGCGGCAATGCGCCTTTGTCCGTAGCGTCCTTTATGCCGCCGGTAGGTTTCGACGAGGAGGGCTTTGTCGGCTTCGTTGGGGTCGGGTCGGTCTTGGTGGTGGTAGTAAAAGCTGCTTTTGGGCAGGTTTGCGATGTGCAGCAGGTATTTGAGCGGGTGTTGCGCCCTCAGTGTTTGGACGGTTTGGCTTTGTCCTTTGCGGTCTGCTTTTGGCTGAGGGCTTTTAACTCCTTTAGGTAGGCGACCTCTGCGCGCATATAGCACAACTCTTCAATAAGCTCTGCCTGCGTTTTTTCTTGGTCGGGTTTATCTGCGATGAAGGGGTTTTTGCGGTGTTGGGGCATGGTTTTGGATTGGGGATGTTCGAGTGCGCCGATGCCGCCTTCTTGATAGGCGCGTATCCATCGCCGCAGGTGGGTTCTGGAAATGCCGTAGTGGTCTGCGGTACGCTGTTGGCTGCGTATATGCAGATAGTGGAGTACGGCTTGGTATTTGAAGTGTAATGTATATTTGCTCATAAAAAAACTGCACCTTGTGAGTTGGAGGGGATGTCCAACTTTTGGGGTGCAGTTCAAAAGGTTTCAGACGACCTTTTGTCTTTCGGGTGGGAGTGTTTTTCCTGCTTTGATAACAACGGCGCATTTGCAGCTAGACAACCCATGCAAAACGGTCTAATGTTCCGCCTGCATATGCACATTACTTGATAAACCAACGAATGAGAAGGTAAGAGAAATGACTGTCCGTATCGAACACGATTTGCTGGGCGACCGCGAAATCCCCACCGAGGCGTATTGGGGCATCCATACTTTGCGCGCGGTAGAGAACTTTAAAATTTCCAATCAAAAAATTTCCGACGTGCCGCAGTTTGTCCGCAGCATGGTGATGGTGAAAAAAGCGACCGCGCAGGCAAACGGCGAATTGGGCGCAGTAAAACCCGAAAATCGCCGCTGCCATCGAAAAGGCTTGCGACGAAGTGTTGCTCAAAGGCCGCTGCCTCGACCAATTCCCGTCCGACGTGTATCAGGGCGGTGCGGGGACTTCGGTCAACATGAACACCAACGAAGTCATTGCCAACCTTGCTTTGGAAATATTGGGCTACGAAAAAGGCCGCTACGACATCGTCAATCCGATGGACCATGTGAACGCCAGCCAGTCCACCAACGACGCCTATCCGACCGGCTTCAGGCTGGCGGTGTATTACAGTGTCGGCGAACTGCTGGAAAAACTGGCGTTGCTGAAAGATGCGTTTGCCGCCAAAGCCGATGAGTTTAAAGATGTTTTGAAAATGGGGCGCACCCAGCTTCAAGATGCCGTGCCGATGACGGCGGGGCAGGAGTTTCAATCTTTCCAAGTGTTGCTGGAAGAAGAGATTTTTGAATCTGGACCGCACGCGCGCCCTGCTGTTGGAAGTCAACTTGGGCGCGACCGCCATCGGTACAGGCGTGAACACGCCGAAAGGCTACGCGGCTTTGGCGGTGAAAAAAATTGTCCGAAGTCAGCGGCTTGGATTGCAAACTGACCGAAAACCTGATTGAAGCGACTTCCGACTGCGGCGCGTATGTGATGGTACACGGCGCATTGAAGCGCACGGCGGTGAAATTATCGAAAATCTGTAACGACTTGCGCCTCTTGTCGTCCGGCCCGCGCGCCGGTTTGAAAGAAATCAACCTGCCGGAAATGCAGGCAGGCTCGTCGATTATGCCCGCCAAAGTCAACCCCGTGATTCCCGAAGTGGTCAACCAAGTCTGCTTCAAAGTCATCGGCAACGACACCACCATCACTTTCGCCGCCGAAGCGGGGCAGTTGCAATTAAACGTGATGGAGCCGGTCATCGCGCAATGTATGTTTGAAACCATCTCCCTCTTGGGCAACGCTGCGGTAAACCTCGCCGAAAAATGCGTCAAAGGCATTACCGTCAACCGCGAAATCTGCGAACGCTATGTATTCAACTCCATCGGCTTGGTCACTTACCTGAACCCGTATATCGGCCATGAAAACGGCGATTTAGTCGGCAAAATCTGCGCCCAAACCGGCAAAGGCGTACGCGAAGTCGTACTCGAACGCGGCCTGTTGAGCGAAGCGGAACTCGACCGCATCCTGTCGCCCGAAAACCTGATGAACCCGCATTTGTAAGGTAGGGCATAAAGAAAAGGTCGTCTAAAAGCCTATGGACAAGGTTTTCAGACGACCTTTGTTCGATGTATCCTTTCATTATGTTTCACGGTATTAAGGGAAATTTTCAGACATATTCAATTTCCTTGATTAGGCTGTTATCCGCTTTTTCAGACGACCTCGGGTAGGTAACTGATGAAGCGGATACATACCTGCGGGTGAGGCGTCGGCAGAGCTTTTTAAGCCGTAAGCCCGATGGAATCAGCCGTGACGAACAGGTCGTCTGAAATCCCGTTTTCTGCAAAAAAAGGCTGCATCATGAACACCGTTTCCATCCAAAACCTTTCCCACCGCTACGGCAAGACTCTTGCGCTTGACGGTGTGTCGCTGGACATTCCGAAAGGCGCGACGGTCGGTTTGATCGGGCCGGACGGCGTGGGCAAATCGACGCTGCTCTCGCTGATGGCGGGTGTGAAGGTGATTCAGGACGGACGGGTGGAAGTGTTGGGCGGCGATATGGCGGACAAGGACGTGCGGCGGGATTTGTCGCACCGCATCGCCTTTTTATGCCGCAGGGTTTGGGGCGCAACCTGTATCCTACCTTGTCGGTGTATGAGAATATCGATTTCACGCGCGGCTGTTTGGTTTGGACGGGCAGGAGCGTACGCGGCAGATTGCGCGGCTGATGGAGGCGACCCGCCTTGCGCCGTTTTCCGACAGGGCGGCAGGCAAGCTCTCGGGGGATGAAGCAGAAGCTGAGTTTGTGCTGTGCGCTGGTGCACAGCCCGGATTTGTTGATTCTGGACGAACCGACCACGGGCGTGGATCCTTTGTCGCGCCGCCAGTTTTGGGCGTTGGTGGACGATTTGCGGCGGGAACGCGCGGGCATGACCGTGATTGTGGCGACCGCCTATATTGAAGAGGCGCAGCGTTTTGAGCGGCTGCTGGCGATGGACGCGGGCAGGCTGCTGGAAAAACAAGCCTACTGCCGATGTACTGGCGGATTACGGCACCGACGTGTTGGAAGAGGCCTACGTCAAAATGCTGCCGCCGGAGAAACAGCAGGGTTCGGGCGGTTTGGACATTACGCCGTTCGTCCCCGATCCCGATGCGCCGCCCGCAATGGAAGCGCACGGGCTGACCAAGCGTTTCGGCGATTTTACTGCTGTGGACCACGTCAGCTTCACCATTCAAAAAGGCGAGATTTTCGGCTTTCTCGGCAGCAACGGCTGCGGCAAGTCCACCACCATGAAAATGCTGACCGGCTTGCTGGAAGCGACCGAAGGCGCCGCCACGCTGTTGGGCAAGCCGATAGACGCGGGCGGCTTGGACACGAAAATGCGTGTCGGCTATATGTCGCAGGCGTTTTCGCTGTATGAGGAACTGAGCGTGCGCCGCAATCTGGATTTGCACGCCAGACTCTACCAGATGGGCGCTAAAGGCGCGGCGGCGGTGGAAGAAGCCCTGCAACAGTTTGATTTGGCGGACGTTGCCGACACCGCGCCCGCATCGCTGCCGCTGGGCATTCGCCAACGCCTGCAACTGGCCGCCGCCTGCCTGCACCATCCCGAAGTATTGATTTTGGACGAACCGACTTCGGGGGTCGATCCCGCCGCGCGCGATATGTTCTGGCGCCATCTTCTGAAACTCTCCCGCGAAGACAAAATCACCATTTTCGTTTCCACCCACTTTATGAACGAAGCTGCCCGCTGCGACCGCATTTCCTTTATGCACAAAGGCCGCGTGCTGGCGGTGGGCACGCCCGCCGAACTGGCGGCAAGGCAGAATGCGCCGGATTTGGAAGAAGCATTTGTGCAGTATCTGATTGAAGCGGAAGGCGGGGAAGGTGAGGAAAGGTCGTTCCGCCAGGAGGCTGCGCACTCTGAAAGTGAACAGCGCGAGTTTCGCCAAGACGTAGACGGCGTGCGTGAACCAGTTCACACACCCTATCGGCGGAAACTCCGGCCGTAGGGTGTGGCGCAAGCCACGCATGCGGAAGGGGAATCGGATGACAGGGCATTCTGAACTTTCAGACGACCTTCAAGGAAAAGATACAGGGTCGTCTGAAACCCAAAACGGCGTGCGTGAACAAAGTTCATACGCCCTACCAGTAGAAACTCCGACCGTAGGGTGTGGCGCAAGCCACGCACGCGGAAGGGGAATCGGATGACAGGCATTCTGAACTTTCAGACGACCTTCAAGGAAAAAGATACAGGGTCGTCTGAAACCCAAAACGGCGTGCGTGAACAAGGTTCACATACCCTACGAGACAACCCAAATACCGATACTTTCAAATACCATTTTTTTCCATGATTTGGACCTTCGCCCGCCGCGAAGCCAAAGAACTCCTGCGCGACAAAAATCCGCCTGTTTTTTTCGCCGTGTTCGGCCCGCTGATTATCATGGCATCGGTATCGTGGGGGATATCGTTTGACGTGCGGAATCTGAAATTCGCCGTTTACGACCGCGACCAAACCGCCGCCAGCCGCGAGCTGGTCGAATATTTCGACGGTTCGCGCTATTTCCTCCAACAGCCGCCGATACAGTCCGAAGCCGAAATCGACACCGTGCTCAAAAAGCTCCGGCGCCATATTGGTCATCGATATTCCGAGCGGTTTCGGACGCGATTTGGCGCGCGGACTCAAACCTGAAGTCGGTTTTTATGTGGACGGCTCCATGCCGTTTAACGCCACCAATATCCGCGGCTACATCGGCAGCCTGATCACCGCCTACACCAAAGACCGCATCGCCGAAAGCGGGCTGCCCGTTTCGCTCAAAGCCCCTGCCGGCATCGAACCGCGCTTTATGTACAATCAGGATTTCGACAGCATCAACGCCATCGCTCCGGGCGTGATGATGCTGGTGTTGATGATGATACCCGCCATGATGTCGGCGGTCGGCGTGGTGCGCGAACGCGAAATCGGTTCCATCGCCAATTTCTACGCATCGCCCGCCGCCGTGGCGCAATATCTGATCGGCAAACAGCTTCCCTATATCGCCGTCGGCATGGTCAATTTCGCCGCCATGATGCTGATGATTATTTACCTGTTCGGCGTGCCGCTCAAAGGCTCGTTTATCGGACTCGCCGTCGGCACGCTCTTGATGGTGTCCGCCAGCACCGCGCTGGGGCTTTTGATTTCCTGCTTCGTGCGCTCCCAGCTCGCCGCCATCTTCGCCACCGCCATCATCACTATGATCCCCGCGCAAACCTATTCCGGCTTTCTCACCCGCTGTCCACCATGGAAGGCGGCGCGTTGGTTATCGGCAAAACCTTCCCGTCGTCGTGGTACTACACCGTCAGCGTCGGCAGCTTCACCAAAGGGCTGCACACCGCCGACCTGCTGCATGAGTACGCCGCCATCGCCGCCTTTGCCGCCACCAGCCTGATTCTGGCGTGCGTGTTGTTGAAGAAACAGGAGAAGTAGAAAAAAAGGTCGTCTGAAAAACTCAGCAGGCGGGTCTTGATGCCTGATTTGTTCCTTAACCCACGATTAAAGAAAGAAACGCCATGAATCGAACAACCCTGTTTGACGGACTGGCCGAACGTTACGGCGCGGCGGCGGAATATCCGTGGGCGAAATCTCCCGACTTTGCCGTGTTCCGTCACACGGGCAACCGCAAATGGTTCTGCCTGTATATGCCCGTACCGTCTGAAAAAAACTGGGCATGGGCGAGGGCGGTCTGACGGAAATCGTCAACGTCAAATGCCGCCCCGAACACATCGGCGCATGGCGCGCGACGGCAGGCATCCTGCCCGCCTACCACATGAACAAAGAACACTGGTTGAGTATCGTATTGGCGCAAACGCCCGCAGAAAAACGTGTGGCGGCTGATAGACGACAGCTTCGTGCTGACACGCTAGAATTGGTTAATTTCACACATTAGATACAAGAGAACATGATGACTGACATTACCCTTATCCCCGTTCAAGAACACGAAAAAGACGAGTTTATCCGCGCCTTGCAGCAGTCGTTCAGATTGGCGGTGGCAGACGATTTGGACGACGGAGAAGAAGTTATCAGCCGAGAAGAAATCGAAGAATCCATGAATGCACCCAAAGCAGAGAGCTATCACATTGTTGCCGACGGCGAAAAAGCAGGCGGCGCGGTAATTGTCGTCAATGCCGAAACGGAGCGCGGTTCGTTGGATTTACTGTTTATGTTCCCGCAGAAACACGGGAGCGGCTTAGGGCGGGAAAGCGTGGCGTGCGATAGAGCGGCTGCACCCCGAAGTACGCGTGTGGGAAACGCATACGCCGTATTTTGAGAAGCGCAACATCCATTTCTACGTCAATAAATGCGGTTTTAAAATCGTAGAGTTTTTTTAATCCGTACCACCCTGATACCACTAGACCGAAAGCTGTGGAGCAAGATGAAGCGTTTGAATATTTCTTCCGTTTTGAAAAAGAAATGCCGCAACAGCCGTAGGATGTACTTTCTCATCTTGGACTTTTCAGACTTTATTTATTAAATTTCAGGAAAAAAACATGAAAACCATAGGCATCATCGGCGGCATGAGTCCCGAAAGCACCGTGCTCTACTACCAAATCATCAACCGCGAAACCAACCGCCGTTTGGGCGGCAACCGCAGCGCCAAAATTCTGCTCGACAGCGTGGATTTTGAAGAAATCGTCTGTTTGCAGAAAAGCGGCGACTGGGCGGCGGCGGGAAACGTGTTGGCGCAAAGTGCGCGGAGGCTGGAAGCGGGCGGCGCGGATTTTTTTGCTGCTCGCCACCAATACCATGCACAAAGTCGCCCCCGCCATCGAACAGGCGGCCGGCATCCCCTTGCTGCACGTCGTCGATGCCACCGCCGCCGCCATCAAACGGCAGGGCTTGTCTGCCGTCGGCCTGCTCGGTACGCGCTTTACCATGAGCGACGGTTTTTTTATACTGAGCGCATGGGTTCGCAGGGCGTACAAACCATAGCTCCGACCGCCGCCGAACAAGACGAAATCCACCGCATTATTTTTGACGAACTGTGCCTGAACCGAATCCGCCCCGAATCCGCCCGCTACTTTTACGACGTGATAGGTCGTCTGAAAAGCGAAGGTGCGCAGGGCGTAATACTTGGCTGCACCGAAATCTGCCTGCTTGTGAACGAAACCGACAGCCCGCTGCCCGTAGTTCGACAGCACCGCCATCCATGCGTTCTCGGCGGTGGATGCGGCGCTGGAGGAATAAGTGGGACTTTTGATTAAACTGGGACAGGGTTGGTTGATTCTTAGTGTCGGATAACGAATATTTTTGAACAGGGTGGATGGGATCCATCCCACGATTCCTTCTGATTTGGCATGTCAGGCTTCAGTCCGAACTACGGTAACCAATTTTCAGACGGCCTGCATGAAGAAAACGCACAGTCGTCTGAAAATATAGCATCACGCTTTAGGATTACAACGTTTTGCCGATAAATCTACTTCTCTTTATTCAATAAAATGGAAAAAAATTAATTTAATCTATGAAAAGGGAGGTGAAGAAATGAATCGTTCGGGATTTCGCATGAGCCTGATTGCTTCCATGCTGTTGGGCACACATGCCATAGCGGCTGCCGATAAAGTTGAAGTGTCGGGTGTATTGGAAGATGTTTATGTACAGGCGGTAAACCGCAGCACGCGTACCGAAAACCGAGATTCGTTCACCACCTCCGCCATGCGTACCACCACGGGTTTGGCTTTATCGCCCAAGGAAACGCCGCAGTCGGTCAGTGTCATTACCAAAAACCCAGATTGAAGGGCAGGGCATTACCCGTTTGGAAGATGCACTGAAGGCCACTACGGGCGTTACCGTTGTGCGCGATTCCGACCGCTCGCGCTTCATGTCGCGCGGTTTCTATATCGACCAAATAGAAGAAGACGGCGTTTCTTCCAATGTTTCCAGCTATGTGGGCGAAACCATCCTCAATGCTGAGAGTCAGACCGATTTGTCGGTGTACGACCACATCGAAGTGGTGCGCGGTGCCACCGGTTTGACGCAGGCCAACGGCGAGCCGGGCGGAACCATCAATGCGGTACGCAAACGGCCGACTTCTGCACGGCAGATACAAGGCAGCGTGAGTGCGGGGCGTTTCGACACTTACCGCGGCGAATTGGATGTTTCCGGCAGCCTCAACAGCAGCCACACGGTGCGCGGCCGTTTGTTGGGCGCATGGGAAAAGTCTGGTTCTTTCATCGACCGCGTCAATAGCCGGCAAAACGTGGTGTACGGCGTGCTTGATTTCGATTTGGGCGAAAAAGCAGTTTGGACGGTGGGCAGCCTGTATCAAAACCGCCATGCGGTGCCGGATGTGACGGCCTGCCTGCAGGCAGCGAGGATCATCCGCTGCATCTGCCGCGCAATGCTTATTCCGGCGCGCCGTGGAACAACAGCCGCTTCACCAAATTCAATTTATTTTCGGAGCTGCGGTACGATTTCAACGATAACTGGCGGGCTATCGGCTTGGTCGATTATCGCCGCGACACGGCATTTCGGGAGTATGCCGCGCTCAGCAGCGGTCCGAGCTGGCAAAACAGCAGCGGCACCATTTGGGGCAGCGGCAACCGCCTTGCCGACAACAAAACTGCGCAATGGACGGCGCAAGGCAAGCTGGCCGGCCGCTTTGAGGTATTGGGACGCCAACACGACGTGTTCGCCACATACAGCTACAACAAACGGCGTACCGACTCCGAAACCATGCAGCATTGGAATTTGTGGGCAGACCCGTCCGACTCTTGGAACCAGTTTTGCGCATCGCGCGGCTGGCCGAACTGGTGCGACCCTAACTTGAGCCGAGATTTCCCGCTGGATCCGTTTGACGGTTCCGTTATCCTGCGCCCCGATTGGAGCAAGCTGGCCGATTTGGATTACCGCTTCAACCCCATCCACCGACACACCGATGAGCATACCCGTTCCCATGCCGTCAGTGCCGGCATCCGCTTTAATCCGACCGACAAACTGCACCTGCTGGCCGGTTTCCGCTACACCCGTTGGCGTTATCGGCAAAACACCGATGACATAATCGACCCGGCCAACCCTGCTCCTTTGGAGAGTATGACACGCCGCATTAACCGCAATCGTTTCGTGCCCTATTTGGGTATTACCTGGGATGTAACGCCGCATCACAGCCTGTATGCCAGCTACACCTCGATTTTTCAAACCACAGCTCGAATATAAAGATGCCGGCGGCAACGATTTACCGCCCGTTATCGGCACCAACTACGAAATCGGCTGGAAATCCGCTTGGAACAACAAACGCCTGAACACTGCCGTCGCCTTGTTCCAAATCGATCAGAAAAAAACCGCGCCGTTTATGGCGGAGATGACGGAATGGGCAACGGCTACTATATCAACACCGGCCGAGTGGTCAGCCGAGGCTTGGATGCAGAAATTTCTGGTAATCTGACCGATAACTGGAAACTGTTTGCCGGCTACACCTACAACGACAGCAAATACCGCAATGATGACGAAGACTACCAAGCAGGGCAGAGATACAGCCAGCACACGCCGCGCAGTATCTTCAGGCTCTACACCAATTACCGGCTGCCCGGTGCCGCGCACCGATGGAGTATCGGCGCAGGTATGAACGTGCAAAGCCGCACCGGTAACCTGCACGACCAGCCCAACCTCAAGCAGGGCGGCTACACCTTGTGGCATGCCGATGTGCAATACGCGCCGACCGACCGCATCCGTTTGAGCCTGATTGGCAACAACCTGTCGAATAAGCGTTATTTTGAAAACAACGCCAACCGCAGCAACGGTGCTTACAATTTTTACGGAATGCCGCGCAATATCATGTTCAAACTGAACTGGCGGCTGTAATCCCCTCGTCGTCTGAAATAACGAAAAGCAGCCTGCACTTTTTGTTTTAAAATGTGCAGGCTGCTTTTTCTTTCCATCATTGCATATCCGTCCCATTTTTTTCAGACGACCTTCGGGCAAGCTGAAACACAAATACAAGGAATCCCTGATGTCCAGTCGCACCGCCACCATCCTGACCACCGCACTCGCCCCTGTTGATTTGGGGCAGCACCTATCTCGTGACCACCGAATTTCTGCCGCCGGACCGACCGTTCACCGCCGCGCTTATCCGTGTTTTTACCCGCCGGGCTTTTTGCTGTTGGCGTGGACGCGGCGTATCCCCAAACGCGATGAATGGGCGACGGTTGTCTTGCTCGGTTTTTTTAAACATCGGCTTTTTTTCAGGCCATGCTGTTTGTGGCGGCGTATCGCTTGCCGGGCGGACTGGCGGCGGTGTTGAGTTCGACGCAGACGCTGATGGTGCTGGTGTTTACTTGGTTAATCGGCAAAACCATGCCGCCTAAAGCAGCTTGGGCTTGGTCGGCGGCAGGGGTTTTGGGGATTGCGCTTTTGGTTTTGTCGCCGCAGGCGCGCTATGACGGGACGGGGATTTTGGCGGCATTGGCGGGCGCGGCGGCGATGGCGTTGGGCGTGTATTTGTCGAAACACCGCCGCACTTCGCTGCCCGTATTGGCGTTCACCGGCTGGCAGCTTTTCATCGGCGGATTATTTTTACTGCCCGTCGCCCTGCTTGCCGAACCGCGGCTCGAATCTTTAAGCCCCGCCAATATCGGCGGCTATCTGTATTTGAGCCTGTTTGGTGCCGTATTGGCTTATGTGTTGTTTTTTAGAGGAATCGCCAAACTTTCGCCTGCTGCGGTTTCGTCGTTGGGATTGCTCAGCCCTGTCTCGGCATTTATCTTGGGCTGGCTGTTTTTAGGGCAAGGGATGGACGCGAAGTCGCTGGCGGGATTTGCGTTGGTGTTGGTATCGATATTCGGGGTGCAGCGGGCAGTCATGAAAAAAAGGTCGTCTGAAACCTCAAAAATCCGGTTTGAACTGGCCCCCAAATCTTGGACACTCATAAAAAGCCTATTCAGGCGCTCTGTGCAAGCTGGGTTCTGTATGCGACAGGACTCAGCTTTTTCAATTTCAAACTGCAACGCTCCCGGTTGTAGTAATCCATATAGTCATCTATCTGCTTCATCAATTCATCTACCGTCAATTCACCTGCGTTATAGAAACACTCCGTCTTCAACACCGCAAAGAAGCTTTCCATCGGCGCATTGTCCCAACAGTTCGCCTTTCGCGACATGCTTTGAACCATGGAATGCTCCGCAAGCAATTCCCTATACCCCGCCGTACGGTACAGCACACCTTGGTCCGAATGCAGCATCGTTCCTTTGTCAGTCAGACGGGGGGCGGCTTTTTCGAGCATTTCCTTCACCATTTCGCTGTCGGCTCTGCGGCTCATGGCGTAGGCGACGATCTCGCGGTTGAACAAGTCCAAGATTGGCGAGAGGTACAGTTTGCCGTCCTTCCCTTTGAGTTCGGTAACGTCGGTCAGCCATTTTTCGTTGGGCTTTCGGGCTTTGAACCGGCGTTTGAGGAGGTTTTCCGATATCTCGCCCATGGCGGGATGGCGGTAGGCTTTTTTCGCCCGTATGAGGGCTTTCAGTTCCAACTGCTTCATCAACCGCGCCACTTTTTTGCGGTTCCAACCCAATGCTGCGGCAATGCGCCTTTGTCCGTAGCGTCCTTTATGCCGCCGGTAGGTTTCGACGAGGAGGGCTTTGTCGGCTGCGTCGGGGTCGGGTCGGTCTTGGTGATGGTAGTAAAAGCTGCTTTTGGGCAGGTTTGCGATGTGCAGCAGGTATTTGAGCGGGTGTTGCGCCCTCAGTGTTTGGACGGTTTGGCTTTTGTCCTTTGCGGTCTGCTTTTTGGCTGAGGGCTTTTAACTCCTTTTAGGTAGGCGACCTCTGCGCGCATATAGCACAACTCTTCGATAAGCTCTGCCTGTGTTTTTTTCTTGGTCGGGTTTATCTGCGATGAAGGGGTTTTTGCGGTGTTGGGGGCATGGTTTTGGATTGGGGATGTTCGAGTGCGCCGATACCGCCTTCTTGATAGGCGCGTATCCATCATCTCAGGTGGGTTCGGGAAATGCCGTAGTGGTCTGCGGTACGCTGTTGGCTGCGTATATGCAGGTAGTAGAGTACGGCTTGGTATTTGAAGTGTAATGTATATTTGCTCATAAAAAAACTGCACCTTGTGAGTTGGAGGGGATGTCCAACTTTTGGGGTGCAGTTCAGTTTTCAGACGACCTCTTTGCTTTTTAAATTCAAATCAAGCCATTTAAGCTCAAATCGTACCGCTGCCTTGTGCTTTCGGTTTGGCGGCACCGAATTCCAGTTTGCTCAAGGCGGAGAGGTAGGCTTTGGCGGTGGCGACCAAAACGTCGGTATCCGCGCCCTGACCGTTGACGACGCGGTTGCCGCGCGCCAGACGGACGCTGGTTTCGCCTTGGCTTTCTGTGCCTTGCGTTACGGCATTGACGGAATAAATCTGCAAAGTCGCGCCGCTTTGCGCTACGCTCTCAATCGCTTTGAAAATCGCATCGACAGGGCCGGAGCCGCTGGCGGAAGCGCGTTTTTCTTCGCCTTTGATGCTGAACACGATGTCGGCGCGCGGTTCTTCGCCGGTTTCGGTGCTGATTTTTTGGGAAATGAATTTGTAGCTCTCGGCGTTCATGCTGCCCATTTCGTCGGACACCAGCGCGTGCAGGTCTTCGTCGAAGATTTCGCGTTTTTTTGTCGGCGAGTTCTTTGAAGCGGGCGAACGCGGCGTTCAGCGCCTCTTCGCTTTCCAACTCAATGCCCAAATCCGCCAGTTTGCTGCGGAACGCGCTGCGGCCGGACAATTTGCCCAAGGTCAGGCGGTTGGTTGACCAGCCGACCGATTCGGCAGTCATGATTTCATAGGTTTCGGGGTGTTTCAACACGCCGTCCTGATGGATGCCTGATTCGTGTGCAAAGGCGTTTGCGCCGACCACTGCCTTATTGGGCTGAATCGGATAGCCGGTAATGGTGGACACCAGTTTGGATACCGGCACAATTTGCGTGGTGTCGATGCCGGTTTCCAAGCCGAACAAATCATGACGCACTTTCAACGCCATCACGATTTCTTCAAGGCTGGCATTGCCCGCGCGTTCGCCCAAGCCGTTGATGGTGCATTCCACCTGGCGCACGCCTGCCTGAACAGCGGCCAGCGAGTTGGCAACCGCCATACCCAAGTCGTTGTGGCAGTGGGTCGACCAGACTACTTTGTCGCCGTTGGGCACGCTTTTGATGATGTTGCTGATACGCTCGTACCACACGGAAGGGATGGAGTAGCCGACAGTATCGGGAATATTGATGGTGGTCGCGCCCGCTTCGATAACCGCCGTAAAGATTTTGGCGAGGAAGTCCAAATCCGAACGCACGGCGTCTTCGGCAGAAAAATTCCACATCGTCGGTGTATTCTTTGGCGATTTTCACTGCTTTGACCGCCGCATCGATGACCTGCTGCGGCTTCATTTTCAGTTTGTGCTCCATGTGGATGGGGCTGGTGGCGATGAAGGTATGGATGCGTTTTTTCGGCGCGGGGGAAACGGCTTCGCCCGCTTTGCGCACATCGTTTTCAACGGCACGCGCCAACGAGCAGACTGTGGATTTGGTGATGATTTTGGCAATCGCATTGACCGATTCGAAATCGCCCGGGCTGGCGGCGGCGAAACCCGCCTCAATCACATCCACGCCCATTTTCTCCAACTGGCGGGCAATGCGGATTTTTCTCCTCTTTGGTCATGGATGCACCGGGCGACTGCTCGCCGTCGCGCATGGTGGTGTCGAAAAATAATTACGCGGTTGGTCTGTGTCATTTCTGTTCTCTCCAGAGATTCGTTTTTTTGTAAAAAAGCATTCAAATCCAGCGGCCTGCCTTGCGCTTCCGCCAGCGCGGTCAGCTTTTGCAGTTGCGCCAAAGGCAGCGACCCGCGCGTGCGCCATTTATAGATGGCGGCGGTTGTTGCGGCATTTTTCGGGATCGTGTTGTTTCAACGCTTCGGCAAGTGCATTCACGCCGCCGAAATAAGCAACTAAGCGGTCAATGTCTAATTGCATGATGTTCCTTGTCCAAACTTTATCGAAATTATGGTTTGCTTTGGAAGGGGATTATACGCATTTTAGACAAAATGACAATCTATTTTTCTAAAAATAATGCCTCACATTTTAATATTGAAATTATTTTATACATTTTGTCTAATTTTTTTATAGAGTGAAGAGTAGTTGTTCATACAGCATTCAATGACATTGTGCAAAAAGTAAGTTGGCTGCGCTAGTTGCGGTATGTTCAGGCAAAATAGCTGGATGCAGTTTATGGGAATAATCACCAATGACGAAAAATAGGTAATCCCTTTGGTCGGTTGGCTTTTGGTTTTGCAATAAATACAGCTGTTTGGTATCAAAATGAACTATTTTGCTGATGGCTTTATCAACTTTGGCCAACCGTTTTATACCGTATTTTTGTTCGTTTGAAACGATTGTTGGTGCTGTTTTTCGGTGAGAGCATTTACAGCCGTATGCCTTGAGGATACAGTAGATGGTTACCCTGTTAACTTGGTATAGTCGGATTAGAAAAGTAACGGTGATTTTATCCTATATATAGGCTCGCTAAACGGCTTGGCGTTGGTGAGAAATGAGGTGGGTATTTTTATGGATCTTCATGGCAGTATTGTCTTTCGAAGACTGTAAACAATGCTGGGGCCACAGACAATAAACAGATGCTGGTTTTATTGCATGAATACAAAGTAAAGGTCGGCGGATTCGCATTTGAAGTGCAACTTTCCATAACAGAAAAAGGCCAGTATGCGGTAGCATACGGCCTTTCCTGCAAGAAAGATTGCCATGAGCTACACACAACTGACCCAAGACGAACGATACCATATCCAATACCTGTCCCGCTACTGCACCATCGCCGAAATCGCCAAACAGCTTAACCGCCACAAAAGCACCATCAGCCGCGAAATCAGACGGCACCGCACCCAAGGGCAGCAATACAGCGCCGAAAAAAAGCACAGAAGCAAAGCCGGCTGACCAAACAGCACCGGCGAAAACCCTATAAGCTCGATTCGCAGCTGGTTCAACACATCGACACCCTTATCCGCCGCAAACTCAGTCCCGAACAAGTATGTGCCTACCTGCATAAACACCACCAAATCACACTCCATCACAGCACCGTTTACCGCCACCTTCGCCAAGACAAAAACAACGGCGGCACTTTGTGGCAACATCTCAGAATATGCAGCAAACCCTACCGCAAACGCTACGGCAGCACATGGACCAGAGGCAAAGTGCCCGACCGCGTCGGCATAGAAAACCGACCCGCCATCGTCGACCAGAAAACCCGCATCGGCGATTGGGAGGCCGACACCATCGTCGGCAAAAAAATCAGAAAAAGCGCGTTATTGACCTTGGTCGAACGCGTTACCCGCTACACCATCATCTGCAAATTAAAGAACTTAAAAGCCGAAGACACTGCCCGGGCGGCCATTAGGGTATTAAAGGCATATAAAGCCAGAGTCCACACCATCACCATGGATAACGGCAAAGAGTTCTACCAACACACCAAAATAGCCAAAGCATTGAAGGCGAAAACCTATTTTTGCCGCCCTTACCATTCGTGGGAGAAAGGGCTGAATGAGAACACCAACGGACTCATCCGACAATATTTCCCCAAACAGACCGATTTCCGAAATATCAGCAATCGGGAGATACGCAGGGTTCAAGATGAGTTGAACCACCGGCCAAGAAAAACACTTGGCTACGAAACGCCAAGTGTTTTATTCTTAAATCTGTTCCAACCACTGGTACCCTAGTGTTGCACTTGAAATCCGAATCCAAGGTCGTCTGAAAACGCTTGTACGTATAGTGGATTAACTTTAAACCAGTACGGCGTTGCCTCGCCTCAGCTCAAAGAGAACGATTCTCTAAGGTGCTGAAGCACCAAGTGAATCGGTTCCGTACTATCTGTACTGTCTGCGGCTTCGTCGCCTTGTCCTGATTTAAATTTAATCCACTATATATTTTCAGACGACATTTTTCATTCCATTTACAGCCATTGCGCTAAGGATTCGGTATCCAAGTCCCATTGCCAGATGCCGTTGTCCATGCCGTCCAATCCGCGCAGGAAGAGGTATCTGATGGCGAGTTTGGGTAAAGGTTTGCCGCGCAGTTTGAAATAGCGGGCTACGGCGATGGCGTAGATGAGCGCTTGCAGGTAGTAGTAGTGGTCTGCTACGGCTTCGTTCATGGCTTGTTGCGTATAGGCTTCGGCGCTGTCGCCCAGATGGTTGGATTTGTAATCGATGATGCACACGAGGTCGTCTGAATCTTGGCAGATCATGTCGATGAAGCCGTTGAGAAAACCTTGTAAGTCTTGGAAATCCAATCTTTCTGCGGCTTCGATACATTCCGGCGGCAGTGAGCTGTTTTTCGCGGGCAAACCAGCGGCGTAGGTCATGGAGTTTGAAGTCTTCGGTGTAGAGGGTGAACCCCATTTCCGGAAGGCGGCGCTCGGGTGGAATTTCAGACAGGCTTTGTGCAACAAGGCGTGTTTTGCGGCAGGTGTCGAGCATTTGTTTGACGGCATCTGTCCAGAGCAGGTCGAAGCCGTAGCGGGTTAAGGTTTCGGCTATCAGGCTGCTTTGGCTTTCGGCGCTTTGGGCAAAGTCGAATTTTTCCAACATTTCATGCAGGCAGACGCCGGCGTTGGCGCCGCGCGGGAAATGGTGGATGTCGGTGTTTGGGAGGTCGTCTGAAACGGGGAGGGCGGTTTCAGACGACCTTTCTGTTTCGGCGGCGGTTTCTGCGGGGTCGAGTGCGGGTTGTAATTCTTCGCGCTCGTCGTCTCGGGTTTTGACTTGGCGGCTGAGGCCGGTAAAGCTGGTATGTCGGATGAACTGAAATCCGCGGGCAGGGATAACGGCGGCTTGATAGAGGTCGTCTGAAAGATGGCGGTTTTGCGCGGCAGCAGGTTGCGGCGCGTCTTCGGAAAAAGCTGAAGTCGGTATGTTCGGGGGGATTGTTGAGGAAACGCAGCCAGTTGTTTTTTTCAGCATTTGCAGCTCGCCTAGGGCTTTGTTTGCTTTGCGTTCTTGGTCATAGGCCTGACGGGTATCAGCCCGATTGCTGTCGGCGCTGCCTTCAAGCAGGTAGGCAAAAGGGGAATCGGCGGTATCGCCGCAATGGGCGGCATAAAGGATGAGCTGCTCTTCGGCACGGGTCAGCGCGACGTACAGCAGGCGCAGGCGTTCCGCCATTTCTTCGTCGGCAAGGTGGATGCGGTCTTCATCGTTGAGTTGCGATTTGGCCAGCAGTTCCGTGGTGTGGTCGGCGGTGTGGAGGATTTGCCAATCGGCGGGCTTCATGTCTTTCGCGTCCCAAACGAAAGGGCAATAGACCAAAGGATATTGCAAACCTTTGGAGGCATGCATGGTAACGATTTTTGACCAGTGCTTCGTCGCTTTCAAGCCGTAACAGTCCTGATTCGCCGACAGAGCGGTCTTGCGCCAGGCTGATTTGGTCGTTGAGCCATTGATGTAGGGCGGCGGGGCTGAGGCTTTGTCCCTCTTCTTCGGAGAGGCACTCTAAAAAGCTGATGGAAATTGGTGAGGCCGCGCTCGTCGCCGCGTGCAAGTAATCCGGTTTCGATGCCGTGCAACGAGGAGAAGTGTTGCAGCGCGGCATAAATCCCGCTTTTCCGCCAAATGGCAACGGATTCGGCGGAGGTGTTTATCCAGTTTAATAATTCGGCTTCGTTGCGGTTGAGTTGATACAGGGCTTGCGCGTCGTAGCCGAACAATGTGCCGGATAAGACGAAGCGCAGCGAGCCGATTTGTCCGGGATTGAGCCAATAATCCAACAGCGCGGCAAGGGCGAGGGCTTCGGGCGTGGTGAAAACCGATTCTCTTGAGAGCAAAACGCTTTGTATGCCGCGCGTTTTCAGCGCTTTTGCCACCATCACGCCTTCGTTAAACGTCCTGACCAAGACGGCAATATCGCCTGAAACGACCGGTCTGTCTTTGAATTTCAGACGACCCTCGGCAGCTTCGTTGAGCGTGTGGGCGATTTCGTCGGCGCAATATTCGGAGGCACGGCGGCGCAAGATGTCTTTGTTGAGCACTTCGTCGTCTTTGCCGTTGAGCCAGCGTATCTGTATGGCAGTTTGGGGCGGCGAAAGCCGGCTTTCGGAACGTGCGGCGCCGACTTCGGTATAGTCTATGCCGTCCAAGACGAAAGGGCGGTTTTTGCAGCGGAACAATGCGCCTATGCCGTTAATCAGCTTGGCATGGCTGCGGTAATTGGTCGCCAGCGTGTAGCTGTGTTGCGCGTCTGCTGCGGCTTGCAGATAGGCGTAAATGTCGGCGCCGCGAAAGCTGTAAATGGCTTGTTTCGGGTCTCCGACTAAGAATAAAGGCTTGTTTTGGCTGATGAAGATTTTTCGGAAGATTTCGTATTGCAGCGGGTCGGTGTCTTGAAATTCGTCAATCAAAGCGATTCGCCAGTTTTGAGCTACCACCTGAGCCAGTGAATCGGCCTGCGGGTTGTCGGTTAATGCGTCGTAAAACATCAAGCAGCAAATCGTCGAAACCGCGTTCGCGCTTGGATTTTTTTCTGTTCGTTCAGACTGGCATTAAGATGGTCGAGCAGGTCGAGATGGAGCAGGGTAAGCATCTCTTCTTCGGCTTGCACGATGGCAGCCGAATCTGCGCCGAGATTCGCCAATATCTGCAAATCGGCAAAGGCGGCAGCATCGGGAGTATTGCCTTTTTTTGACTTTGGACGCTAAAGCTTCTATGGCAAACATGGGCAGCTTTTTCTGCCGTCGTCTTGCCAAAAGAAGGAAGGACATCGGATTGGGAGGCGGATTGGAGTTCGAGAAAGACGGTCTTGAATGTTTTTTTCTTGATAGGATTGCCCGTTTAATATCGGACGGATGCGCCAGAATGTTTCTTCCAAAGCGTCCAGTTTGGAACGCACTTTTTCCCATGTTTTCCGAAAGTTTTCCTGCGCGGCGACTAAGTCTGTTTCGGGTCGTCTGAAAACCAAATACGGACGGCTGACGAACTTTTGTATTGCCGCCAGCATGGTTTGCGGCGTTTGGCGGCGTTGGAATACCAACTTCGCTAAAACGGGATGATTGACGATGCGGTCGCGCCAAAAAAATCTTGAGCAGGAATCAGCAGGCGGTCGCGGTTGTCTTCGGTCAACTCAACATCCATAGGCGCGCGGCACAAAAATGCATAATCGCGCAAAATGCGTTGGCAGAAGCCGTGAATGGTATAAATTGCGGCGTTGTCGAATTGTCCGATGGCGGCCTTGAGGCGGACAATCAGCCGAGCCCGACTTTCTTGAGCCAATGCCTGTTTGAGCAAACCGGTCAGAAACACATCGCCCGGATGATTGTCTCGGCAGTATGCTTCAAGGTCGTCTGAAAGATTGTCCGTATCCTCCACGCTCTCCAAAGCCTGCAATACTTCGTCCAAACGTGCGCGCAAACGGGTTTTCAATTCCGCCGTTGCCGCCTTGGTAAAAGTAACGGTCAAAATGCTTTCGACAGGCATCTGCTCAAGCACGACCAAACGTGTGAACAAAGCCGCAATGCCGTAGGTTTTGCCCGTGCCGGCAGAGGCTTCAATCAGATTGGTACCTGCTATGGGGATGCTTAGGGGATCGAAGGCTGGAATGGTAATTGACATGATAAAAGGAGGATGAGTTAAGGAATAACGGGATAGGAGATAAGAATCAGCTCGCTGAAACCTATACTGTAGAAATCAGTTGTAGGAAATCGTCGCGTTGTTTACACCACAGGTTGAGACCTTTGCAAAAATTCCTTTTCCCCGACAACCGAAACTCCAAACACAGGTTTTTCGGCTGTTTTCGTTTCAAATATCCACTGATTCTACCCAAATACCCCTAATCCTCCCCGGATACCCGATAATCAGGCATCCGGGCCGCCTTTTTAGGCGGTAACAGGCACACTTAACCTGTTAGCCGCTTTCAACAGGTTCAAACACATCGCCTTCAGATTTCAATAGTGGGAAGCGGTCGATGTGTTTGGCAATCATGGCTTGTGCGGTTTGCTGGAAGAAAGTGCTCATGAGAAATCCCCTAAATGTCTTGGTGGAAATTTTATAAAGGTCTCAAGTGATGAAAAAAATGGTGAACTGGGACTATTGCGCCGGAGAAAACGCATCCGAATAGAAGGTTGTCTCAGGCAGGCTGCATTGCGCGGTCAACACGGATTTCGCACTTTCGGTCATGGCGACGGAACCGCAGGCATAAACTTCGTAACCGCTCAAGTCGGGATAATCTTTTGCGGTAGCAGTTTGGACGTATCCTTTTTCGCCTTGCCAACTTTCAGTGGCTTTTTGATAGGACGGGGGTGAAGCGGGCGTTTTTCAGACGACCTGTCAGCTCTTGCGCTTCTTCGAGTGCGTACAAATCATCTTGGTGCCGTGCACCCCAGTAGAAATGGACGGCGCGGCTGCTGTCTTGGCGGATAAGGTCGAGCAGGATGCTGCGGATGGGGGGCATAGCCTGTACCGGTTGCCAAAAAGGATGATGGGTTTGCTGCTGTCTTCCTGCAAGGTAAACGAACCGAGCGGGCCTTTGATGCGGACGATGCCTTTTTTTCTTTGACTTTGGGTTCGCTGCCGAAAAATCATTTCCGAGCAGACGCCGTTTTCGCGCCTGCGGATGTGCAGTTCAAAATGCCTTCTTGGTCGGGCGAATTGGCGATGGAGTAGCTGCGGCTGATGTTGCCCGGCAGCAGTAAATCAATGTATTGCCCGGCGTAGAAAGCAAACGGTGGGGCTTTGGGCAGGACAAGTTTCAGGAGGGCGACATCGTGTTTGAAAACCATGCTTTCAATACGGGCGGGCAGGGTGCGGACGGGTAGCGCGTTTGCGTTGTAACCGGGGATGTTGATGCTGATGTCGCTTTGCGCGGTGGTGCAGCACATCAAAATCTTGCCTTGCGCTTTTTCTGCTTCGGATAAGGCCTGTTCCGAGTGTTCGCCCATTTGAATATCGCCGCTCACCAGTTCGGCTTTGCATTGTCCGCAGGCACCGCTTTTTGCAGGAATGGGGCAGATTGAGGTTTTGACGGGCGGCAGCGGCTAAAACCGTTTCGCCGTCGTTGGCGGTAAAGGTGGTTTGGTCGGGTAGGGTAATGGTATAGGTCATAGCTTGGTGTGGTTTGAATAGATTAAGTTAAAAGGTCGTCTGAAAAAAATCAGCTTTCAGACGACCTCCGTTTTCGGAAGACAGTCTACAACGGATAACGGCAGCCGATATAGCCCTTATCTGAATCACCCCTTATTACATCCGCTTTAAATACAGCAGGAAAGCCAAAATATTTCCATACCTTCAATTTTTTATTGGGGTCTGTTATCGATTTTTCGACAGCAGGCACACTATAGCCCAATGTATCCAGTTTTTTAGGTGTCGTTTTGGATGTGATATTTTGTCCCTTTAGCTGTTGCGTCAGCTCATAAAGGTCTTCCTGATATTTCTGACGGTATAGTGAATGCAATTTGGGATATCGTGCCCAATCAATTTCCAAATAGACAGCATTGTTGCGAATAGCGACATACTGCCCTTCTACTTCTTTTTCCATCTAAGGGATTGGCAAGATGCACCTTAAACGGCAAGCGGTAACGGTAAGTAATATTGTCGATCTTATTGACAAAACGTCCCACATTTTCTTCTTCCGCGCGCTCATTTGAACCAGGGTAACTCGGTAAAATTTTCCGGAGTCCAAAAACGAAAAAAATCCAATAATGACACCTTGCAACGCAATACATCCTGTACTGTTTGAGGAGTAAAAGGCTGAGGCTGATCGGCGTAATTTTTTTGCAAATGAGGAAGTTGTTAACAGTAATAGTACTGCAGGTAATATTATTTTCATCTTATTCCTTGATTTGTAATGGCTTTAGAGTCGTCTGAAAACCAAGCTTTGTTTTCAGATGGCATGGCAAGACTGACTAAAAAAACAGATGAATCATTTTCAGGTTCATCGGTTGCTGTTCTTTGTTCAGCAGTACAGTCACCCGCATTATCCTCGTTCAATTCAGCCGTCCATGCACATTCCCAACAATGCAGCCCACAAAACCATGATTTTGGCAATTTTTCAGAAAAATGCTCCGAAGAAGACATTTTGCAATTTCGGTTTCAACGGGAAATAGTTCAATCATGTTATTTTTTTCCTTTTTCAAAAAAATTAGACGTAGAATATTGAGTCAATACACCCAATATGGAAAAAAATAATAAAAGCATGAATATAAATCATAAAAATCAACATTATCTCTTTGGTAACTTTCATAAATAAAAAAACGATCGGTATTGATATACAAATTAAAAATATACAGGTACTTTGAAATTACCAGTAACTTATACACAAATTTTTGATTTCATAGCCTAGTCTTTCATTTGAATAAAATCTACCCTAATCAACTCTCCAATCAACTTCCTAACTTCTTCATGTTTTCCCTAATTGAAGTTAACCAGTAGATTTTTCAACAATAACGGTTCATTCTTACCGATGTGTTCTAAAACCTTTTTTTCCCCAATTCATCTACGCTTATCTTCATCCCATTCCCAATCAAATGCCCCTTTTCCAACGTATCCAAATTATTGGCATTTAGTCTCAACCTGACGTCGTCTGAAAGCGGAGTAGCGTTGGGATTCGCGAACTGTTCAAGATGAAAAGCGGTATTTGATTGATAAAAGCGTATAGGTGGCTATACATAACTGCGTGTACGCGCCAAATCCGTTATCAGAAGGGGATTGTCAACACGCATTTTGTCGATTAGCTCTTTGCAGCGGGCGGTTGAAGGTTCTTGCCACAACCAATCCAGTTCGGATTGAGTCAGTCCAACCATCTGCAGAAAATCGACTTTGCCATTCGGTGTATCAATGGCAGGCAGTTTGGGATCAGGAACAAAAAGCGATACCGACCAAAGCGGTTTCAGTATCACTTCGAATGGGACTGTTGGTGGGAATAAAGTGGTAAGGTTCGAACCATTTTTCGCTCTCAAAAAAACATAGCGGGCTAAGTTATTCATCAGATTGATAGCCCAAAATGGTTCGTGCGGCGTGCCGCTGTCGGAAGCCGGGTCAAGTTTGCAAGGTGTGATACGGAAGGTAAATTCGAAGCCCCACTTGCTGAATTCGGCATCAGCAGTTTCTGGAGAAAAGTAAAGCTCACTCATGCCGTAGGAGATGATGTGGCGGTGTGGTGTTTGTTCATTACAGTCATAGATACTGGTGCCATCCAATGGGTCTTCTCCACCCATCCAGTATTTGATGATACTGCCGTAATGACGCGGTTCAGTTTCACCATAAAGCTTTTCGAGTTCGGCATCAATGGCATCCCAGCCGACGGCATCGTCTTCGGAGAAAGTTTCGCGGTATTCTTGCTCGTTCATGTTTTATCCTTTTTTAATTCAATAATTTAAATACCTACCAAGATTTTTAGCGTATTAAATTGGGTTTGGGACCTAATATTAGGAAAGGTTGCATGAAAGTGTTGTTGAATTTATCAGCTTAAATTACCGATTCTAGTTGGCTTAAAGGCTGCCTGAAAACCATTTTACCGTTTTCAGGCAGCCTTTATCTTACTTAAGCCAATTTTGCTTTAATCAATTCTTGCACCTGCGCGGGATTGGCTTTTGCCTTTTACTAGCCTTCATCACTTGTCCCACAATCGCATTCAGGGCTTTTTTTCGTTGCCGGATTTGAACTGTTCCACGGCTTTGGCGTTGTTTGCCAGCACTTCATCTACCATCGCTTCAATCGCGCCGGTATCGGTCATCTGCTGCAAGCCGTGTTTTTTTCAATGATTTCAGCGATAGAGGCTTCGGGTTCCGCCCACATGGCTTCAAAGGCTTTTTTTCGCCAATTTGCTGCTTAAAGTGCCGTCAGCAATCTTGCCTACCAGTGCGGCGAGGCGCGGGGGCGGTAATCGGGCTGTCGTCAAGTTCCATGCCTGCTTTGTTCAACGTGGCGGCGAGTTCGCCGTTCATCCAGTTGGCAGTCAGCTTGCCTTGTCCGCTGGCTTTGGCGGCTTCTTCAAAATAGGCGGCCTGCACGCGGCTGGCAGTGAGTAGGCGCGCGTCGTATTCGGAAACGCCGTAATCCGCCACGAAACGCGCCGCCATTTCTTTTTGGCAGCTCGGGCATTTCTTCTTTGGCTTTTTGCAACCGGTCGTCTGAAATGATGACGGGCAGCAAATCGGGGTCGGGGAAGTAGCGGTAGTCGTGCGCGTCTTCTTTCAAGCGCATCACGCGGGTTTCTCCTTTTTCCGGGTCAAACAACATGGTTGCCTGCTGTACTTTGCCGCCGTCTTCCAAAAATCTCGATTTGCGCTTCCACTTCGTAATTAATCGCCTGCTCCAAGAAGCGGAAGGAATTGAGGTTTTTAATCTCGCGGCGCGTACCGAATTCCGCTTGGCCTTTCGGACGCACGGATACGTTGGCATCGACGCGGAACGAGCCTTCCGCCATATTGCCGTCGCAGATGTCCAGCCAGGTTACCAAGCTGTGTAGGGCTTTGGCGTAGGCAACGGCTTCGGCGGCGGAGCGCATCTCGGGTTCGGATACCACTTCCAACAACGGCGTGCCTGCGCGATTCAGGTCGATACCGGTTGCGCCGTTCAAGCCCTCATGCACGGATTTGCCCGCGTCTTCTTCCATGTGCGCACGGGTTACGTTGATGGTTTTTACATCGTCGCCGACCACAATTTCCAGTTTGCCGTGTTCGACAATCGGTAAATCCAACTGGCTGATTTGATAGCCTTTGGGCAAGTCGGGGTAGAAGTAGTTTTTGCGGTCGAACACGTTTTTTTCTGATTGATTTTTCGCATCCAACGCCAAGCCCAATTTGATGGCTTTTTCAACGACTTCTCGGTTCATTACCGGCAGCACGCCCGGCAGCGCGCATTCCACCACGCTGGCGTGCGCATTGGGTTCCGCACCGAATGCAGTCGATGCGCCACTGAAGATTTTTGGATTGGGTGTTGAGCTGGACGTGGATTTCAAGCCGATTACTGTTTCCCAGGTCATAAGGGGTTCTTTCTTTTGATGTCGATAATATAAAGTGGTCAGCCGTTTTCAGACGACCTGTTTGTTTTTTTCAAATGGCAAAGGTCGTCTGAAAAACGCAGAATCAAGTTTTCTGAAAGCAAGCTTGCATCTCGACCGCCATGTTATCCAGCATTTGGTAACGTTTGCGGTACATCGAACGCTTTTTGCTTTCGATTTCCGCCAAGTCTTTTTCGCGGCGGGATTTGCGGCAGATGCCAGTAGCCGTCGTCGCCGAGCGTTGCGCCGTTCTCCTGCCAAAACAGATCGTAATTCATTTTTGACCCGTTTCTTCAGCCGCCAGCGCAGTTTGACCTGATGCTCTTGGGCAATGCCGACAACGCCGCCCAAATTGAGCGATGTCGAAAAAAATATTGCAGGGGCGAGTTACCATCAGTTGCTGCGGGCGCAGACCGTGGAGTTGTTTGGTCAGGCTGCGTACAAGGTCTTTGGCTTCTTCCCCTGCGGGGCCTTGGATAGAGGCGGCCAGCAGTTTGCCGTCAACTAGGGCGAAGGTTGCCATGTAGAGACGTTTTTCCTTCGCTGTCGCGCAAGGATAGCGACCACATTCCTTCATCCACGCAATTATCGTTCCGGTTCAGCCATAAAGTCAGGCCGTCTGAAAGATGCGCCAGAACGACATGGAATTTACGTGTCGTCATATTGGCGAGCGTTTCCTGCCCGAACAGTTTTTTTCGGCTGTCAGCAGGTCTTCTTTCATGACTTGTAGCCTGCGCCGTCTGTTGAAGCGTTGGTCGACAAAGGCATGTATCAACGGATAGGCATCTTGCGGCCGCCTTTTGAAAAAAAGGTACGGCGTGGCGCGGAGGCGTTGACAAAGTTTTTCAAAATCTTTGACTTGTCGCCGTGTAAACAACCTGCGTAAGGAGAATTTCAAATGCTGGATTTGAAATTTCGGCGCATCCTTATATACGGTTTTTGAAATCTGGAAAAAAACAAACTGCTCCGGCATTATGCTTTTTCCATCAGGGGGTTTGGGTGTGCCAATCACTTACCAACTGTACTTGATGCGCTGCGCCAAGGATTTTTGGCTTCGGAGAAGTGGTTGCCGATGAACTGCACGCCGATGGGCAGTCCGCTGCTACTGAAACCTGCGGGTAGGGTCAGGGCGGGCAATCCCTGCCAGATTCACGGCGATGGTGTAGATGTCGGAAAGGTACATCTGCACGGGATCGTGGATGTCGCTGCCGAGTTTGGGGGCGGCGGTGGGCGCAGTTGGGGCGAGGATGAAGTCGCATTGCGCGAAGGCCGTCTGAAAAATCGTTGGCAACGAGGCGGCGCAGTTTTTTTGGGCTTTCAGGTAATAGGCATCGTAGTAGCCGTGCGACAACACATAAGTGCCAATCATGATGCGGCGTTTGACTTCGCTGCCGAAACCTTCGGCGCGGGTGTTGCTGTACATTTCTTCAAGGTCGTTGAATTTTGCGGCACGGTGACCGTAGCGCACGCCGTCGTAGCGGGAAAGATTGGTGCTGGCTTCGGCGGAAGCGAGGACATAGTAAGCGGGGATGGACAGGGCGGTTTGCGGCAGGGAAACTTCAATGGTTTCCGCGCCTTGCGCTTTTAAAAGGTCGATGACGTTTTGCAAGGCAGCCTGCACATCGGCATCCGCGCCTTCACCGAAAATATTCCTTGGGCAGGCCGATTTTTCATGCCTTTGAGCGGTTTGTCCAAATCGCGGGTGTAGTCTTCCTTGCTGCGTTCCAAGCTGGTGGAATCGCGCTCGTCAAAGCTCGCCATCGCATTGAGCAAAATCGCGCAGTCTTCGGCGGTTTGCGCCATCGGACCGGCTTGGTCGAAACTGGAGGCGTAAGCAACCATGCCGAAGCGGGAAACGGTACCGTAGGTAGGTTTAATGCCTGTGATGCCGCAGTGTGAAGCAGGCTGGCGGATGGAGCCGCCGGTGTCTGAACCGAGCGCGACAGGGAGCAAGGCGTGCCGCAACGACGGCGGCGGAACCGCCGGACGAGCCGCCTGGGACGTGTTCGGGATTCCATGGGTTTTTAGTCGCGCCGTAGAACGAGGTTTCGTTAGTCGAACCCATGGCAAACTCGTCCATATTGGTACGGCCAAGCGTTACCATGCCTTCATCGAGCAGGTTTTGCACGACGGTGGCAGTGTAGGGGGAAACAAAGTTGTCCAGCATTTTGGAGCTGCACGCACTGCGCCAACCTGTTTGACAGAAAAATATCTTTGTAGGCGATGGGTACGCCGGTAAGCGCGGTGGCATTACCTTGCGCGATACGCGCGTCGGCGGCACGGGCTTCGGCTAGGGGTTTTGTCTTGGTCGAGAGTAATGTAGCCGTTGATTGCCAGGTTCTGCGCAGCAATGGCGGCGAGGTATTCGGTTGCCAGTTCGACGGCGGAGATTTGCTTGGATTGCAGCAGTTGGCTGGCTTGTTTGAGGGTGTATTGGGTCATTGCGCCATGATTCCTAATTTGAGACGGTTTCTGTTTTCAGGCAAATATTCGGAAAAAGTGTTGCCGAAAACGTAGGCTGAACAGTGATTGAAATTTCGAAGGAAAAAAACGAGTTTCAGACGACCCAAGTTTAGATTTCATATTTCAAGATAATGAGATCGTCTGAAAAAATTATTCTTCAATTACCTGCGGCACGATATACAGGCGGTTGCGCACTTCGGGTGCGACGGCTTGATATTCGGCGGCATGGTCGGTTTCGGTAACTGTATCTTCGCGCAGGCGCAGGGCGGCTTCGTGGGGGTGTGCCATCGGCTCGACACCATCGGTATTCACGCTCTGCATCTTTTTCAACCATGGCGAAAATGTCGTTCAATTCTGAGAGGGTTTTGCCTTTTTCTTCTTCGGTCAGCGAAAGGCGTGAGAGTTTGGCAATTTTTTCCACATCGGTTAAGCTTAGAGCCATAAAAAAATCCTTGTCTGATAGCAGACACCCCCTTATTTGGGGTATCATTGCATTCTTCTTCGATCAAACGAGGAATTATAACCGAAAAACTACTCAAATGGCGTGTGATTTCGCCATGCGTTTCATGCGGGAAGTGGGGAAGGTCGTCTGAAAAGGCGTTGTCCCTATGTTTTTTTAATATTTTTGAATAACAATTAAATAAAAATCGGTGCTGGGCCGATATTCAGGTATTTTATGTTTCGTTTTTTTATCCCTGTTTTTTTCTCCAACGATATCGCCATTGATTTAGGTACGGCGAACACGTTGATTTATGTGCGCGGTAAAGGCATTGTTTTGGACGAGCCGTCTGTGGTGGCGGTTCAATCGGGTACGGGCGGTAAAAGCAAAATTGTCGCCGTGGGTACGGAAGCCAAGAAAATGCAGGGGCGTGCGCCGCGCAATATTGAAATCGTCCGGCCTATGCAGGACGGAGTGATTGCCGACTTTACGATTGCCGAGCGTATGCTAAGCATGCTGATTAAAAAAAGGCCACGGAAGGTCATTCAGTCGTACCTCCGCGCGTAGTGATCTGCGTGCCGGGTGGTGCGACTCAGGTTGAACGCAAAGCGATTTTGGATTCTGCATTTGCGGCAGGGGCGTCATCTGTTCATTTGATTGAGGAGCCGATGGCGGCTGCTTTGGGTGCGGGTCTGCCGGTTGAGGATACTGTCGGCTCAATGGTAGTGGATATTGGCGGCGGCACAACGGAAATCGGTATTTTTGTCTTTGGGCGGTATGGCTTACTCCGCATCCGTCCGCGCTGCCGGTGATGAATTTGATAAAAGCATCGTGCATTATTTGCGCCGTCATCGCGGTGTACTGGTTGGTGAAGCGACGGCTGAAGAGTTGAAGAAAACGATTGGCTCTGCCTATGGCTTTGCAACGGAAACCGCAATGCGGATTAAAGGTCGAGACTTGGCGGAAGGAACCCCAAAATCGTTGGCTGTTACTTCTGAGGAAGTGCGCGAAGCTCTGAGCGAAACGGTTAATCAGATTATCCGCGCCGTACGCCTTGCATTGGAACAAGTATCACCGGAGTTAGCGGGTGATATTGCTGACAGGGGTATTATGCTGACGGGTGGTGGCGCACTGTTGCACGGTATGGATACGGTTTTGGCAGATGCGACGGGACTGCCTGTCGGCATTGCCGACCAGCCTTTGAACTGTGTGGCTTATGGCGCAGGCAAAGCCTTGGATTACATCGGCAAATGGAATGCCGTTTTTGTGGATAACCCGTAAGGCAGGCTGAAATGGAACATTCTTCTTTACGGTTTGACGAGGCAAAGGGCCAAAAGCTGTTGCCTCGTTTTATTGCGTATCTTTTACTGGGTGCAGGCATTATGGTGGCGGATGGTCGTTTCGACCTGATGCAACCCGTGCGCACGGCTGCAGCGGAGATTCTTTATCCGGTGCAGTGGCTGGCAAACCAGCCGGTACGTCTGTATCAATATATTTCCAACCAATCTCAATCACAAACCGAGCTGTTGGAACAAAACCGTCTCCTTTTGGAGGAAAACGGTCGTCTGAAAATCCAGCTTCAACGTGACAAGGTTAACTTGAGCGAATTGCAGGAGCTGAAAAAGCTATACGGCTTGCAACAAAAAGGCATCAGCAGTGTCATCGGCGCTGAAGTATTGTCCAGTGGCAAAGACCCGTTGTCCGAGCGTTTGATTATCAATAAAGGCATTGGCGAAGGGGTAATGGCAGGCGATGCCGTTATCGACCAAAAACGGCTTAATCGGACGAATTACCTTAGTTCACGCAAACAGCGCGGAAGTCGAGCTGATGGCGGCTGCGCAAAGTATCGTCCCTGTTGCCGTTGAGCGGACGGGCGAACGCAATCTCGCCTACGGCAACGGCGTGGGTTTGGATTTGCGTTATTTCCCGACGGGCTCGGATTTGAAGCCGCAGGATGTTTTGATTACCTCCGGCTTGGACGGTATTTATCCGGCAGGCATTCCCGTAGCCCGCGTGGATAAAGTCGTCCGCGCTTCCGGTACGCCTTATTACGACACAGAACTGACCCCGTTTGCCGCCTTGCGCCGCAGCCGCTTTGTTTTGGTTCTGTCTTCTTCCCATTCTTCCCAATAAATCATTCATGAACGATTTTGACGATTCCTACCGTGCCATGCCCGTCGGCGTGATTGCGGCAAGTTTTGCCGTAACCATGCTTGTCGATTTCATGCCTTTTCCCTTTGATGTGTTTTTTTGGCTGCCCGAACTGACTGCGCTGATGCTGCTTTATTGGTCTATGCATCATCCCCAACGCGTCGGCATGGGCATTGCGTTTTTACTCGGCTTGATGGTAGATGCCGCAACGGCAGCGACTTTGGGGCTGCACGCATTGTCTTATACGGTCATGGTGTATTTCGTCTTGAACACGCGCCGTCAAATCATGCTCTACGGCCACATCATGCAGATCGGGGCGGTATTGGCAGCATTGTTCTGCCATCAGGCGGTATTGGTGGCGGCGCGCCTGTTCCTCAACAACCAAATCATTACTTGGCAAAGTTTCATCGCGCCTTTGGCAGGCGCGCTGCTTTGGCCTTTCTTGAGCCAGTTGATGCTGATGCTGACCAATTTCTATCGCGCCAACAGATAACGTGAAACCATGTCCATACTGAATACTATGAAACGTCGTCTGAAAAATGGCGGTAGCGGTAAAACACAGACTGCAAAGGCGGCGCAAGCCGATTCTTTATTGCGTCTGCTGGTAGCGTTTATCCTGATTGTGGTTCTGTTTGCCGCATTGGTGGCTCGGTTTGTTTATTTGCAGGTGTTCCGGCATGACGATTTTTTTCCGGGCAGGCATCCAGCAACCGCATCACATTAATTCCGACTCCGCCTGTCCGCGGCGAAATCGTAGATGTCAACGGCGTACCGTTGGCAAAAAAACTATCCCGTGTTTTTCGCTGGAAGTCATCCCCAGCCGTATTGAGGGTAAGATGGAGGATGTCATCGAAGCCCTGCGGAAGTATGTCGATATTACGCCTACCGATTTGAAGCGTTTCCACAAATACCGCGAAAGCTACCGAAAATTTGAAAAATATCCCGCTCAAGCTGCGCCTGACAGATGAAGAGGCGGCAAAATTGTCCGTGCATCTTAATGAATTTAAAGGCGTAGAAGTCAATTCGCGCACTTTCCGCGAGTATCCTTATGGCAAGCTGACTTCACACTTTTTAGGCTATATCGGGCGCATCAGCGACAAAGATCAGGAAATTTTTGGAAGAAGAGGGATTGACTGCGCTCTATCGCGGCAGCACGCACATCGGCAAATCGGGGCTGGAAAAATATTACGAACCACAGCTTCATGGCGCGCCCGGTTATCAAGAAGTGGAAAAAAAGACGCTTACGGCAATATTGTGCGCGTCTTGAAAAACATACCCTCACGCATGGGACAAACTTTGCGCTTGGGCATGGACATCCGCATGCAACAAGAGGCGGACAAAAATATTGGGAGACAGGCGCGGGGCGATTGTCGCCATCAATCCGCAAGACGGTACGGTGTTGGCTTTCGTTTCCAAGCCTTCTTTCGATCCCAACCTCTTTATCGACGGCATCGACAGCGAAACTTGGAAAGCCTTGAATGATGACTGGAAAAAAAGCCGTTGATCAACCGCGTAACGCAAGGTCTGTATCCGCCGGGTTCGACGTTTAAGCCGTTTATGGGCATGGCTTTGCTGGAAAGCGGCAAAATTACCCAAACGACGGTCGTTCCCGCGCCCGGCGCATGGAGCATTCCCGGCAGCCGCCACGTTTTCCGTGATTCCGTACGCAGCGGACACGGCTCGGCGAATTTGAGCAAGGCGATACAGGTGTCGTCTGATACCTTTTTTTTACCGCTTGGGCTACGAAATGGGCATAGACAAAGCATCGCCGTATTTAGCGCAATTCGGTTTCGGCAAAAAAACCGGCATCGACCTGCCCAGCGAATATACGGGCGTTTTGCCCAGCCGCGAATGGAAGGCGAAACGCTTTGCCAAATCGTCCGATCCTACCGCCAAAGAATGGCGCGCAGGCGAGATGGTCTCGGTCAGCATCGGGCAGGGTTACAACGCTTACACCCCGCTGCAAATGGCACACGCCACCGCTTCGCTCGCCAATAACGGCATGGTTTATCAACCGCATTTGGTGAAAAGAATTGTTGGATTTCGACAAACGCAAAATCACGCGTATCAATCCCAATCCCGAATACAAAAATCCCGTTCAAACAAGACAATTTCGAATACGTCAAACAGGCGATGGAGAAAGTCTTGAAACCGGGCGGTACGGCACACCGCATCGGCGGCGGTTTGGCTTACAGCATGGGCGGCAAAACGGGTACGGCGCAAGTTGTACAAATCAAGCAGGGCGGTCGTTACAACGCCTCAGCCTTGCGCGAGCAACACCGCGACCATGCGTGGTTTATCTCGTTTGCCCCCTTGGAAAAAAACCTGAAATCGCCATTGCCGTGATTCTGGAAAAACGGCGGCTGGGGTGCCTACGCCGCACCGCTTGCCCGCAGCCTGACCGATTTTTTTATATGCTCAACGTCAAGCCGCAGCAGTTTTCAGACGACCCCGACGCAGGCGGAATGCCCGAACCGCAACAACACCGCACACAACCCCAACCGTCGACCATATTCCAAAAAGCCTACGGTCTGAAACAGGAGGAAGCAAATCATGAATGAAACGGTCGGAATGTGGGCAAAAAAATCAAGCGCACCGTATCTGCTCCGATAGACCCGTGGCTGTTTTTCCCCATGCTCGCCATCTACATCATGAGCCTGTTTTTGCTCTATTCAGCGGACGGGCAGGATTTCGGCCAGCTTGAACACAAAACCCTGCATACGGTTTTCGGCTTCGCCCTGCTGTGGTTTGTCGCCTCGTTCAAGCCGCGTGATGCCGCAAAGGTTGCGCTGCCGATGTACCTGATTGGCGTGTTGCTGCTTGTCGCCGTCGAAGTCGCAGGCGTGACCGTCAATGGCTCTACACGCTGGTTGGAACTGGGGTTCACGCGCATCCAGCCGTCCGAAATCATGAAAATCGTCCTGCCCATGACCGTCGCTTGGTACTTCCAACGGCACGAAGGTCGTCTGAAATGGTTTCACTACATCATCGCCATGCTTTTAATCCTCATCCCCGTTGCGCTGATTTTGAAACAGCCCGACTTGGGTACGGCAGTTTTGATTATGGCATCGGGTATTTTCATCGTCTTTTTCGCAGGCCTGCCGTGGAAAGTCATCTTTGCCGCCATCATTGCCTTTGTTGCCGCATTGCCGCTTTTTGTGGAACTACGGGATGCACGACTATCAGAAAAACCCGCGTTCTGACGCTGTTTGACCCGACGCAGGACCCTTTGGGCGCAGGCTACCACATCATCCAGGCCATGATTGCCATCGGTTCGGGCGGCGTTTGGGGAAAAGGCTGGCTCAACGGCACACAAACGCATTTGGATTACATTCCCGAGTCCACGACCGACTTCATTTTTTTGCCGTGTATGGCGAAGAATTCGGTTTGATCGGCAACATCTTGCTGCTGCTGGTTTATTTCGTTATTCTGACGCGCGGACTGCTGATTGCCGCCAAAGCCCAATCGCTTTACAGCCGCACGCTCGCCGGCGCATTAACCATGACTTTTTTCTGCTACGCCTTTGTGAACATGGGCATGGTGAGCGGCATTTTGCCCGTTGTCGGCGTCCCTCTGCCGTTGGTCAGCTACGGCGGTACTGCAACGCTTTCCATCATGACCGTACTTGCGCTACTAATGGGTATTTCCAGCGAACATAAAACCAAACGCCACTACGAATTCAACGATAAAGCGGACGTAAACGTCTCTACAAAAAAACAAATAAGGGAATGAAAAATGGAATTAGGTGTAGAAATCGGCAAACTTTTGGTTGCCTTCCTTGTATTGATTAACCCGTTCAGCGCGCTTTCGATTTACCTCGATTTGACACAGGATCACAGCACCAAAGAAAAGCGCCGCATCGCCCGCACCGCCGCACTCGCCGTCTTCATCGTCATTACCGTCTTCACCTTAACGGGCGGGATGTTGTTGAAAAATCTTAGGCATCAGCGTCGGCTCTTTCCAAGTCGGCGGCGGTATTTTTGGTCTTGCTCATCGCTATTTCCATGATGAACGGCAACGACAACCCCGCCAAACAAAAATATCGGCGGAGACAAAGAAGAAGGCGTCGTACAACATATCCAGAAAAACGCCAAAGCCATCGCCGTCGTTCCCGTCGCCATCCCCATCACCATCGGTCCCGGCGGTATCTCCACCGTCATCATCTACGCCTCAGCCGCCAAAAATTACAGCGATATTGCTTTGATTCTCGCCGCAGGCTTCCTTGTCAGCCTGATTTGCTACGCCATCCTCGTTGTCGCCGGACGAATCAGCAAAAAAACTGGGCACGACAGGGCTGACCATCCTCAACCGCATCATGGGCATGATGCTTGCCGCCGTCTCCGTAGAAATCATCGTTGCCGGATTGAAATCCATTTTCCCACAATTGGCAGGCTAGTTCGTCGGATTGTGCAGAAGGCAAACTTTACTGCCTATCCCCCATTCTTCCTAAAGGGAAAGGTCGTCTGAAAATAGGTTTTGTGTTTTCAGACGACGTGTCCTGTAATATTCTTCAGTTGTCCTGACTTTGGATATATTGTCGAAATAATGCCTCATCAAAAATCTGAAATATTATGAAAAAAACGCGATTTGATTTATGTCGTTTTGCCTGCCTTTTACGCTTGCTGCCTGTACGTCAACCAGCATACTGCATCCCGAGAGGCAGCCGCATTCATCATCTTCACTTTTAGAAACGACAGAAGCTACGAATACCCTGATTATTTTTTTATGACCCCGAAACCGGTTCGGAAAGGCTTATGAACGCAGTCCGCGAATATGGGGCAAAGATTGTTTATGAATATAGAAACTTCAATGGCATCGCAATCAAACTGCCGAATGGCACGGATATGGAAAAAGCCGCCTCCCACTTCCGTACGGTCAAAGGCGTTTTTGTCAGCCGAAGCGGACAGAAGGATGCAGCTTCATTCCGAACATAACGGATTGAGATAAAACGAGGTATTCTGTTTCTACTTCGCCATATTGACAACAAAGAAGGTCGTCTGAAACTTGAACTGGCCCCCAAATCTTGGACACTCATAAAAGCCTATTCAGGCGCTCTGTGCAAGCTGGGTTCTGTATGCGACAGGACTCAGCTTTTTCAATTTCAAACTGCAACGCTCCCGGTTGTAGTAATCCATATAGTCATCTATCTGCTTCATCAATTCATCTACTGTCAATTCACCTGCGTTATAGAAACACTCCGTCTTCAACACCGCAAAGAAGCTTTCCATCGGCGCATTGTCCCAACAGTTCGCCTTACGCGACATGCTTTGAACCATGGAATGCTCCGCAAGCAATTCCCTATACCCCGCCGTACGGTACAGCACACCTTGGTCGGAATGCAGCATCGTTCCTTTATCAGTCAGACGGGGTGCGGCTTTTTTTCGAGCATTTCCTTCACCATTTCGCTGTCGGCTCTGCGGCTCATGGCGTAGGCGACGATCTCGCGGTTGAACAAGTCCAAGATTGGCGAGAGGTACAGTTTGCCGTCCTTCCCTTTGAGTTCGGTAACGTCGGTCAGCCATTTTTCGTTGGGCTTTCGGGCTTTGAACCGGCGTTTGAGGAGGTGTTCCGATATCTCGCCCATGGCGGGATGGCGGTAGGCTTTTTTCGCCCGTATGAGGGCTTTCAGTTCCATCTGCTTCATCAACCGCGCCACTTTTTTTGCGGTTCCAACCCAATGCTGCGGCAATGCGCCTTTGTCCGTAGCGTCCTTTATGCCGCCGGTAGGTTTCGATGAGGAGGGCTTTGTCGGCTGCGTCGGGGTCGGGTCGGTCTTGGTGGTAGTAAAAGCTGCTTTTGGGCAGGTTTGCGATGTGCAGCAGGTATTTGAGCGGGTGTTGCGCCCTCAGTGTTTGGACGGTTTGGCTTTTGTCCTTTTTCGGTCCGCTTTTTGGCTGAGGGCTTTTAACTCCTTTAGGTAGGCGACCTCTGCGCGCATATAGCACAACTCTTCAATAAGCTCTGCCTGTGTTTTTTCTTGGTCGGGTTTATCTGCGATGAAGGGGTTTTTGCGGTGGTCGGTCATGGTTTTGGATTGTGGATGTTCGAGTGCGCCGATACCGCCTTCTTGATAGGCGCATATCCATCGTCTCAGGTGGGTTCGGGAAATGCCGTAGTGGTCTGCGGTACGTTGTTGGCTGCGTATATGCAGGTAGTGGAGTACGGCTTGGTATTTGAAGTGTAATGTATATTTGCTCATAAAAAAACTGCACCTTGTGAGTTGGAGGGGATGTGTCCAACTTTTTGGGGTGCAGTTCAGTTTTTCAGACGACCTTTATTAAAGTTGGGTTTTTCAACTTGACTTACGTTTGATACCTAAATAATCAAAACTCTGAAGTCTGCAGCACACTGCCTCCATCGTCTCGTTTGAGTAGCCGCCAGACCGCATCGGTTTTCCAAATTGCGGTCGTACCATTTTGTAGGGGCTGAAGGTATTCACCATCATCAGGAAAGATTTCTCCCTTTTCGAAATGCCGTTCTATTGCATTCTCCAGATTGTCGGGTATCCACATCCCGGCATAAGGTGCTTCAAAGGACGTTCTCGGTAAACAGGCATCAGTTCCTGCTTCGTCCCTTTAGGATCAAAAAAATCCCGTTTTCAAAATTGGCATTATCCCAACGATGCAGCCAGTAATAGCCTTGGGAAGCCGAGTAGCGGTTTTTGCCGTTGCCGAAAGCAGTATGCAGCGAATCATTCAGCTTTTGCGTCAGTATCGGCCGCATCAGGTTGTTCACTACCAGGTAATTAATAGGCAACGGTTTGGTTTTATCTCCCAAGTCGGGAAACTTCCCTGCTTTGAATACCATGGTGCCGTTATAGGTCTTCAGTGTAATATCACGATAATGGTTCAAAACGTTTTGGATTTCCGTGCTGTTCAGTTTATCTTGGAACGCTTTGCCGACAAGGGTATACCAACTGACGGACTTAATGCCCTCGTACCAGAGAGAGTCGTGATGTCCTCCTGAATCGGGTGTTACCCCCCAATAGCGTTTGGTCACGGAATATTCGTAAAACTGATATTTGTGGTAGGCGTAGGGCAGGGACGATGCTCAGTCCGGCATAACCGTGGAAAAATATCAAAGTGCTTGCACAGATATTCTATCCAGCTTTCATACTCGCGACGTTTTTCCGAGGAGGACAAAAAAGACAGCGGAAAGGTGATCCTGAGATAGGACAGGTCATTAACTCCGCCTAAGGGGTGAGCGGATAGGGTTTTGATTTCATATTCCGCCGCCCTGTTGGAAGGACCGGAGTTCAGCACGCCATGCAAGCTTTCCCCCTGTTCGGCATTTTGAATCATTTTATCGATTTTTTTTTGAAATGCGTTCGGATTGATACGGGCAAAACGGCGCATCCCGTCCCAAAAAGTGTGTTTTTCAAATATCCGTGGTACTGCGAATAAAAAGCGTTCGAAAACTTCCAGCGTCTTGCGTTGTCCCGCTACCGAACCGCCGCCCGTATAGTAGATCAATATGGTCAGTCCCAGACGGGCATTGATATTGTAATCTTCGTCATACATCAGGATTTCATCGGCTTCCCGTTGCAGGGATTCATAAAGTTTTTTTGTCATGTTCTTTCTTTCACAGGGTTGCTGTTGTTTACTCTTTCGGCAGATTACCATGTCGGGCATCGAATTCGCGCACTTTTTCTTCCCAGCCTTTCAGATGCGAAGTATCGGTGTTTTTCTCGCAAGCCTGCCACGGGACATAGTGGGTAATTTTTGTATTCATTGGGTTCGTATGTCGAACCTTTGGGTTTATTTACAAGATATTTGTAAGCATAACAGTTACTACGCTGTTCAAAACGTTCGTCTGCCGCCCAAAGGTCGGCTGAAGCCCCTAAAGGCAGGTGCAAATACTGCCAAACGGAGGGCGAACATGATTGAGCCTGCCAAGGCAGCAGGGGCGGAGAAATACGCCAATGCGATTGCTGCTACCGATAAAACAATGAATGTAACAATTTCTTCCTTATTTTCTTTAACGAATTTCACTGCAATCATTAAGGCATTATCTGTCGACATAACTACGTCTGCTTCTTGAATATAAGGCAAATAATCTCTTGGAATATCCTCATACTCTTCTAAATAATCTACTGCTTGTTGTAGTTCTTGATTACTATATTCTACGATCTTCCCGTCATCACCTACCCAGCGTATACCATTTTCTGTACTCTCAAATTTTCCGAATCCTTCCAACCAAGGAGAGTTTTGGAGAATTTGCGCGGCAGTTTCGGGATGATATACCGTTTCCATGCTTTTTTTCTATCGATGAGTTTTTCAGACAGGATATTGATGGGGCGACCTTCAGGAGCAGCCACCCATGGCTCGAGCCGGATTTTAGGCAACAGGTCTTCTTTCTTGAAACCGAAGGCTGGGACGAATTCCGGTGAAAATTCGTACACCCTTCGGTGTTGCCCTCATCGTTGTCCTGATAGATCTCCAGTAAGGCAAATCGCTTGATGGTGGCGATTTTTATATAGGCTTGCTCCTGCTTGTCATCAAGCTCATCATCGCCATACTTCATCTCTACCAGCCGTTTTAAGTTGTCTTCATACTGCTCCCCGTAAGCTAAGGCCTTCCTTCCAGGCCAACGGATATGGTAGTCCTTGACGATAATCAGATCTGGACGTTTACGTTCCGCACCTGGCAACACAGGTTCGGAGCATTTCCAGCAGGGTATGACGTCGATTTTTTTCCCTTGAGTTGTCTTGTCTAGCAAGCCAATTTTTTTCTACCTATTTTATCTATGAAACTTTGTGTCTCTTTATCTTCTCTTTTTTGCTTTCCGATCATCAATTAAATGCGGGACAGGAACAATATCGCTTCTCCCCTCAGGTACACTGAAAGTTACTTCTGGCTTATACGGCCAATAATATCCGGTCATTCGCTCGGTAAGGTTTACCACACGGTCGAATCCGTTTTTGTTTTCTACCTTTTTACGCTGCAAGATCCACTGAAAGCATCTAAATTTTTTTAGTCGATTTGCCATTGTAAAACCTTAAAAACAAATTCCCATACTATATACAAATATCCCAAGTCTCCAAGTTCTATATCGGCGTATTCTTTATGCACTTTTTAGACGAGTAATCATTGCCATAAATTATTCCTCATCAAAAATTTCAAAATGTAATTTAATCGTTCCCCCTCCGGCAATATGCAACAGATGCGGTTCTTTTTTTCGTTTTTTTCTCCTGCTCGAATACAACTTTCTGCGGTGATGACGTATTAACAATCATCGTTTCACCTTTACTGTTTGTTATTCCTTCAATCTGACTACCATCTTCCAGTGTCAAAGTATATGGACGGTTTCTTACGACTTTCTGAGTTTTTCTGTCTCTCAAAATATAACGACCCGAATAGATTTGTTTGAAATCGGGTAATTTCACAGGTACATTCGATGGAATGGTTACCACCATCGGCGCCCTCACCCGCACCACCTTCGGACTCCCGATCTCAACTTCCCCATTACTCAACTTGATATACGCCCCTTTGCAGGTAATCAGAATCTCTTCCTTCGCCGCAATGGTGATTTTCCCCGCACTGCTGGTCAGGGTGGCATCTTTTAAGGCGTTCAGTTGCAATTCGTCGTTCTGTGCCTGTACTTCCACTTTCCCCTGGTTGGCCTGCATCTTGATGCCGCTGCTTTGCGCAAACAGGTTAACGCTCTCTGCCGCATGGGCGGTCAGGCTTTGGCCGGCGCTGATGTCGGTATGGTTGCCGCTGACCAGGTGAATGTTTTCATTGGCGGTATGCAGTTGGCTTTGTTCTGTTGCGGTGGCGATGCCGGCCGGGGCGGTTTGGACCAAACCTGCCTCTTTCAGGTCTTTGAGGGCGTCTTTCAGACGACCCCTTTGGGTTTCTTCATCGGTGTGGTGGTTGTTGGCGGTTTGGGCGGCTTTGTTCAGGCTTTTGGCGAGGGAGAGTGCCTGTTCGAGTTGGGCGATGGCATCGTCCATATCCAGCACTTTGCCGTTGGCATCCTGGTTTTGTGCGCTGACGAGTATGCCTTTACCCGCCCGTACGGCACCCCAACCGTCGGTTCTGAGTTCGAAACCTTCGCCGTTCTCTCCGCGTTTTTACCCTACCGCTGTCGACGATATGGCCGAGGTTGAGTTGGGATTTTTGGTAGTCGGTGGCGAGTTTGATGTGCTCCTGACCTTTTTGGTCTTCCATCCTGAGTTTGTTGTTCGCCCAGGTACGGATGACGTTCCTTGTGTTCCAATCGGCAGGAATGTGGTCGGGATGGGCGCTGTCGTGCATGACGCCGGAGATATACGGACGGTCGGGATTACCCTGTACGAAGGACAGCATCACTTCGGTGCCTTCGTGTAAGGGGAAGTGGATGCCGTATTCGGGACCGGCATAGGGTTTGGCCAGTCGGACGGGACGGCTTTCGCCGCCCGGACTCCATTCGTCTAAATCAAACGGCAGTTTGACGCGGTAGCGTCCCATGTCGTCGATGTAGGCGTAGGTACAGTTCTCCGCCGCGGTTACCCGTGCGGGCAGTGTGCCGGCGATGTGGGGGCGCGGGGTGGTGCGTTCGGGACGGAAGGCGAGTTGGGCGGGTATGGCGGTAAAGGTATGGCTGTAGGCGGTATCGCGGCTGCCGCTGTGTTCCATGCCGAGTACCAGCCAGCCGTCGGGGGGCTTCGGGGAAGGCGGTATCGGTTTGGAACACTTTCATCGGCGCCATGGAAACAACGTTGCCGCTGCCGTTGGCGACGGTTTGGCGGCAGAGGACGGCTTCGTTCAACAGGGTCGTCTGAACTTGGGCTTCGTTGGGGGTTTTGGGATGAAGGCCCCAGTGTTGTTGTTTGCCCAGTAAGACGGTGTTGTCGGCTGACTCTTCTGATTGTTTGTTGTCGGTTTCGGCAAAGAGGTCGGTATCGGCACTGCGGTAGTTGTAGTCGGCACTGCGTATGCCTTCGACGATGGGGTTGTGGCGGATGCTTAAGTTGAAGAGTGCTTCGGTACCGACGCTTTCCAGCCCGGCATGGGGTCGGTAGGAAACGGGCAGGCTTTGGTCGCGGAAGTAGTGTTCGGGACTGTCGCCGAAGACGACTACGTCGCCATGTTGTCCATGCTGTTCGAAGGCATACCAGATGCCTTCTTCTTCACACAGACGGTTGATAAAGGCAAAGTTGCTTTCGAGATACTGGGTTACATACTCGCGGACGGTGTAACTGCGGCTCTTTTGGAAACGGTAGTCGACACCGGAGAAGCCGTGGTGTTTGAAGACGGCGGCAACGATGTCGGGGACGGTTTGGTGTTGGAACAGTCGGGAGGTTTGGAAATGTTTCATTGCCGCGAAGCGCGGCTCTAAAACAAAGCGGTAAACGGTTTCATCCTTAGAGACGGACAACTTCTCGCATGAGGTGATAATGCCCTGCCATTGTTTCGCTGGGGGGCGTCCGAACCGGCTGAAAAAAAGCGGCGGCGACTTCGGACAATACGGCCTCCTGCGGACGGATTTCAAATGCTGCGCGCTGGTTGAGGTAGGAAGACAGCGGCAATGAGAAATCGGTGGAGGTGGCGGTGATTTCGACGCGGTAGGCGGTGTTGGCGGCTTCGGAGGCGGTGAAGGATTTGACGGAGAGTGATGGGGAGAATCGGGCGAAGGTGAGATGGTAGGATTGGCGGGCGGTCATGACGAGACAATTTCAGAATGACAATGAATTTGATATGTTAACTTGGATTATGCCGATGGTAAAGCGAATGGGATGAGTGGAAAAAAGGCCGTCTGAACGGTGTGAACTGGCCCCCAAATCTTGGACACTCATAAAAGCCTTTTCAGGCGCTCTGTGCAAGCTGGATTCTGTATGCGACAGGACTCAGCTTTTTCAATTTCAAACTGCAACGCTCCCGGTTGTATAGTCAATTAAAAAAACAAAAATAGTACAATACTCAACTTTGAAGGTCTAACCATGGCATACTCTGCGGACTTAAGAAACAAAGCTTTAAACTATTACGAACAATGCAAGAACATCAGCCAAACCGCAGCAACGTTTAACTTGTCAAGAAACACGCTTTTGAGACTTTTTGCAAAAATTCCCCAAAAATCCCCTAAATTCCCACCAAGACATTTAGGGGATTTTCCATTAGAGATTTTTCCATGAGCACCTTCTTCCAGCAAACCGCACAAGCCATGATTGCCAAACACATCGACCGCTTCCCACTATTGAAGTTGGATCAGGTGATTGATTGGCAACCGATCGAACAATACCTGAATCGTCAAAGAACCCGTTACCTTAGAGACCACCGCGGCCATCCGGCCTATCCCCTGTTGTCCATGTTCAAAAGCCGTCCTGCTCGGACAATGGCACAACCTCTCCGATCCCGAACTCGAACACAGCCTCATCACCCGCATCGATTTCAACCTGTTTTGCCGTTTTGACGAACTGAGCATCCCCGACTACAGCACCTTATGCCGCTACCGCAACTGGCTGGCGCAAGATGACACCCTGTCTGAATTACTCAAACTGATTAACTGCCAACTGGCCGAAAAAAACCTAAAAGTAGAGAAGGCATCTGCCGCCGTCGTTGACGCCACCATTATTCAGACCGCCGGCAGCAAACAGCGTCAGGCCATAGAAGTCGACGAGGAAGGACAAGTCAGCGGCCAAACCACACCGAGTAAGGATAAAGATGCCCGTTGGACAAAGAAAAAAACGGCCTCTACAAACTCGGTTACAAACAACATACCCGTACCGATGAGGAAGGCTATATCGAGAAACTGCACATCACTCCTGCCAATACCCATGAGTGCAACCATCTGTCCCCTTTGTTGGAAGGCATTGCCGAAGGTACGACCGTCTATGCCGACAAAGGCTACGACAGTAAGGAAAACCGGCAACATCTGAAAAGAGCATCAGTTGTTAGACGGCATTATGCGCAAAGCCCACCGCAACCGTCCGCTGACGGAAGCGCAAACCAAACGCAACCGATATTTGTCGAAGACCCGTTATGTGGTCGAACAAAGCTTCGGTACGCTGCACCGTAAATTCTGCTACGCCCGGGCAGCCTATTTTGGTCTGCTCAAAGTGAGTGCGCAAAGCCATCTGAAGGCGATGTGTTTGAACCTGTTGAAAGCGGCTAACAGGCTAAGTGTGCCTGTTGCCGCCTAAAAGGCGGCCCGGATGCCTGATTATCGGGTATTCGGGGAGGATTAAGGGGGCATTTGGGTAAAAATCAGGAGTAATTAGGAGCGGAAATAGACGAAAACCTGTGTTTGGGTTTCGGCTGTCGAAGGAGGGAGCTTTTTGCAAAGGTCTCGCTTTACCTGTGGATTCGCCTTAAAAAAACAAACAGGCAGCCTAAAACATCAAGTCACCGGTCTAAATGCCGTCAAATTGGATAGGCAAAAACTGGCTCAATATGTTGAGCAACACCCGGATGCCTATCTGCATGAAATCGCCAAACATTTTGATTGTACGCCAGCCGCCGTTTGCTATGCACTCAAACAGATGGGGATGACGCGCAAAAAGACCACCACTTACAAAAGAACAAGACCCGGCCAAAGTAACGCATTATTTGACACAGCTGGCCGAATTTTTCCGACTACCAACGTGTTTATTTGGATGAAACAGGATTTGACCGCTACCTGTTCCGTCCCTATGCCCGCAGCCTGAGAGGGCAAATAGTGAAAAGCGCAGATAAGTGGAAAAAGATACCGACGCTTATCTCTGGTGTCCGCACAAGTCGGCAACCGGCTGATTGCTCCGATGGTTTATCAAAAATACGATGACCGGGGTCTTTTTGAAGCGTGGTTTCAGCAATGCCTACTGCCCGCATTGACTCAAAAAAATCGGTGATTATTTTTAGATAATGCGCGATTTCACCGTATGGGTGTCTTACGGGAAATGGCGGAAAAAAATGGGGACATAAGGTATTGCCTCTTGCACCTTATTCACCTGAGCTCAACCCGATTGAGAAGGTGTGGGCGAATATTAAGCGGTATCTGCGAACCGTATTGTCTGATTACGCCCGATTTGACGATGCGCTACTGTCCTATTTTGATTTTAATTGACTATATATTTGGTCATAAAAAAACTGCACCTTGTGAGTTGTAGGGGATGTGTCCAACTTTTGGGGTGCAGTTCAGATTTCAGACGACCTTCTTGTATCGTGCCTGCATTTTATGTGCAGCAAAATGAAACGCGCTATATTTTGCCGGCTTATCCAATTATCAGGTTTTCGGCAGGGGTAACGCCGGTTTGTCCCATGTATTTGCCGTTGCGGTCTTTGTAGGAAGTTTCGCAGATTTCGTCGCTCTCGAAGAAGAGGACTTGCGCCACGCCTTCGCCGGCGTAGATTTTGGCGGGCAGGGGGGTGGTGTTGGAAAATTCGAGGGTAACGTAGCCTTCCCATTCCGGCTCGAACGGGGTGACGTTGACGATGATGCCGCAGCGGGCGTAGGTGGATTTGCCCAAGCAGACGGTCAGGACGTTGCGCGGGATGCGGAAGTATTCGACCGTACGCGCCAGCGCGAAGGAATTAGGGGGATGATGCAGCAGTCGTCTTCGACGGTGACGAAGTTTTTCGGGTCGAAGTTTTTGGGATCGACGATGGTGCTGTTGATGTTGGTGAAAATTTTAAATTCGTTGGCGCAGCGGATGTCGTAGCCGTAGCTGGACGTGCCGTAGGAGATGATGCGCTGTCCGTTGGCTTCTTTGATTTGGTTCGGCTCGAAGGGGTCGATCATGCCGAACTCTTCGCTCATGCGGCGTATCCATTTGTCGGACTTGATGCTCATAATGTTTTTCCTTGTTTCTTGCGGTTTTCAGACGGCGTCTGCGGAGAGGTCGTCTGAAAAATGCGGGACGGGGTTATTTGGTTTTGGGCAGTTTCACTTCTTTAATCATGCCGTTTTCGCATTTCATGATGAAGACGGTTTCGCCGTTTTGCGAGGCGGTGAATTTGCCGTGTGCCAGGCCTTTTTTGAACGTGCCTGACAGTACCATGTTGCGGAACTTGGTGCTGTTGGAATTGAACGGTTCGATGAAGGTTTCGCGGTTGGCGGAGACGGTGTAAACGCCTTGTCCGTCGAATTTGCCGTTTTTAAACGCGCCGGTGTAGCTGCGCCCGTCTTGGCAGCGCCATGTGCCTTTGCCGGCGGGTTTGCCGTCTTTGCCGACATCGCCGTCGTAGGTGCAGCCCGGTTCCTGATAGGAAGTCAGGACGGCGGCCGAAGCGGGGAGGGCAAGCATAATGGCGAGCGGCAGGAATGCGAAGTGTTTAAACATAAAGGTTGTCCATCGGAGGTAGGTTTCAGACGACCTTTTATCGTGTAAAGGTCGTCTGAAAAATTAGTCTTGCCAGCCGCCCAAATAGGAAACCAGCTCTTCCAACATGGTGCTGACGGATTCCGCCATCAGGATTTGCGAGGCGAAGGCAAGGCTGGCGGCATCGTCGCCGTTGCTTTCGGCTTCTTCCTGCAATACGTCGAGGTATTGGATGCGCTTGAGCGTGAAATCTTGCGTGAGGATGAAGGCGATTTGTTCGCGCCACACCAAGCCGAGCTGGGTTACGGTTTTACCGTTTTTGACGTGTTGGACCACTTCATCGGCGGTCAAATCTTGTTTGGACACTTTGACGACGGGAACAACATCGCCCACGCCTTTGAGTTCGCAATCGCTGTCTAATTCAAAACCGCCTTCGCAATGCCCTTGCAAAAAGCCATTCAGTCATCAGGGAAGAGGGCGATTGCTTGGTATTCGGCAGCGAGGCTTCCAAACCGCCCAAGGCTTCGCGCAGCTTGGTCAGGATGTTTTCCGCTTTGGCAGAAGCCGCATTGTTGACAAGCAGATAGCCGTGGCGGGTGTTGAACACCGCTTCAGTGCGGCTGCTGCGGGTAAACGCGCGGGGCAGCAGGTCGTCTGTAATTTGTTCTTTAAGCTCTTGTTTTTTTCCTTGCGGCCGACATTGCGGGCTTCATTGTTTTGGATTTCCGCCACCTTCTCTTCCAAAATATCGCGGATGACGCCGGCAGGCAGGGACTTTTTTTCTTCTTTTTCAGGGCGACGCGCAAAAGTAAAAATCGGCAGGGAAAAACGAGTTCGGGAGAGAACGAAACCGGTGCGGCAAAGCCTTCGCTGGACCAGTCCAAACCTTGGCAGCGGGTAAATTCAGCCTCTGCAAGTTTGTCGGCAAGTACGTCCGCTTCGGGCAGCTTTTTCTTTGTTGAGCGGATAAAAAAACTGATCTGCTTGAACCACATGGTTTGTTTTTCCTTTTTCATTAAAAAGCGGCATTATACAGGCAAAGCGGATACAAAGATAAGGCGCAGAAGGGTCGTCTGAAACTGATTTGACCATAAAAAAACACCCAACCCGTTGACAGCGTTTTAACGCTTATGTATAGTTCGCAACTCGGTTACGCGCCCATCGTCTAGAGGCCTAGGACACTGCCCTTTCACGGCGGCAACCGGGGTTCGAATCCCCGTGGGCGTGCCAGATTTTCAATAAACCCTTACTTAGAAATAGTGAGGGTTTATTTTTTTCCTAAAAATTAACAATTTGATTTCAGTATTATTCTGTTAATTTATCTTTACAATTTGTTCTGAGTAGTTCGTTTTCTGTTTGTTTTTGGCTATGATTGCATTGGATTTGCATCAGTAATTGCATTAGACGGTTAAATAAAAATTCCGCCAAATCGCGCTTATACTGCACATGCTTCCTTCAACTGTAGAAAATCGTCGCGTTGTTTACACCACAGGTTGAGAAAAAAATAAGCCTGCAAGACCTCAAACGGCGTATCGCCGTTCAAACTGCGGTGTGGCTTCACAGTGTTATAAAAATTAACAAAGCGGCACAACTCCTTTTTGCCGATGTTCCGGACTCTCAAACGACTGTTTCTCATGCCACATCTCCATCAGGGTACGGATAACCCGCTCCGCCTTACCGTTGGTCTGCGGACGGGCAACCCGGGTAAACTTTTGACCAATCCCGTTCTCGTAACAGGCTACACCGAAAGCATGGTTGGCCGAGCCTTTGTATTCCGTACCGTTGTCGGAGTAAACGCACTCAATCAGGTATGGGCAGGGATCAATCAGGTGTTCGGTCAGAAACTTGGCGGCACTGTCTGCGGTTTTGTCCGGCAAAATGGCGGCGTATAGCTCCCTTGAGAAATCGTCGATGGCGACAAACAGGTAATCCCGCTTATCGGTGGCTTTCTGCCCTTTGAGCAGCGGCAGCCGTTTGGTATCGAGATGTACCAGCTCTCCGGGATAGGATTTATTGTAGCGTTTGGCCTGCCTTTTTGAGTTTTTTTCCTGAATGCCGCGTTCTACCTTGGCCAGGCGTTTCATTCCGTACTTTGCCTGTTTGAAACGGTTGTTGGTACTGGTTTGCGGTTTGAGCAGCTTGGCCCTTGCGGCTTTAAGGGCGCGGTAAATGGTGACGCGGCTGACTTGGTAGCGGCGTGCCAGAGAGGTAACGCTTTCCTTTTCCTGCGTGTAGGCCAGCCAAATGGCTTGTCGGTGGTGCGGGGTGAGGCGGGTGTTTTTTTGTGCATGTTCATGTTTCAGTATTCTCCTGGAAATACTGTAAACAACGCTACTGGTTTCTACATGCAGGCCGTCTGAAAAGAGATATGGTCGGATATCGGTATTGCTGTATGGCAAAAGGCCGTCTGAAAGTGTATGAACTGGCCCCCAAATCTTGGACACTCATAAAAAGCCTATTCAGGCGCTCTGTGCAAGCTGGGTTCTGTATGAGACAGGACTCAGCTTTTTCAATTTCAAACTGCAACGCTCCCGGTTGTAGTAATCCATATAGTCATCTATCTGCTTCATCAATTCATCTACCGTCAATTCACCTGCGTTATAGAAACACTCCGTCTTCAACACCGCAAAGAAGCTTTCCATCGGCGCATTGTCCCAACAGTTCGCCTTTCGCGACATGCTTTGAACCATGGAATGCTCCGCAAGCAATTCCCTATATCCCGCCGTACGGTACAGTACACCTTGGTCCGAATGAAGCATCGTTCCTTTATCAGTCAGACGGGGGGCGGCTTTTTCGAGCATTTCCTTCACCATTTCGCTGTCGGCTCTGCGGCTCATAGCGTAGGCGACGATCTCGCGGTTGAACAAGTCCAAGATTGGCGAGAGGTACAGTTTGCCGTCCTTCCCTTTGAGTTCGGTAACGTCGGTCAGCCATTTTTTTCGTTGGGCTTTCGGGCTTTGAACCGGCGTTTGAGGAGGTGTTCCGATATCTCGCCCATGGCGGGATGGCGGTAGGCTTTTTTTCGCCCGTATGAGGGCTTTCAGTTCCATCTGCTTCATCAACCGCGCCGCTTTTTTGCGGTTCCAACCCAATGCGGCGGCAATGCGCCTTTGTCCGTAGCGTCCTTTATGCCGCCGGTAGGTTTCGACGAGGAGGGCTTTGTCGGCTGCGTCGGGATCGGGTCGGTCTTGGTGGTGGTAGTAAAAGCTGCTTTTGGGCAGGTTTGCGATGTGCAGCAGGTATTTGAGCGGGTGTTGCGCCCTCAGTGTTTGGACGGTTTGGCTTTGTCCTTTGCGGTCTGCTTTTGGCTGAGGGCTTTTAACTCCTTTAGGTAGGCGACCTCTGCGCGCATATAGCACAACTCTTCGATAAGCTCTGCCTGCGTTTTTTCTTGGTCGGGTTTATCTGCGATGAAGGGGTTTTTCGATGTTGGGGCATGGTTTTGGATTGGGGATGTTCGAGTGCGCCGATACCGCCTTCTTGATAGGCGCGTATCCATCGTCTCAGGTGGGTTCGGGAAATGCCGTAGTGGTCTGCGGTACGCTGTTGGCTGCGTATATGCAGGTAGTGGAGTACGGCTTGGTATTTGAAGTGTAATGTATATTTGCTCATAAAAAAACTGCACCTTGTGAGTTGGAGGGGATGTCCAACTTTTGGGGTGCAGTTCATGTATTTTCAGACGGCCTTTGTATCGCTTTGTCAGCTGCCCGGCCGGATATTCATAGTTCGGTTTTTTTGGGGGGCGATGATATTGGAAAGTGGATTTGCCATATCGGGGAAAAAGATAATACGATGCCCGGGTTTGGACTCTAACTAATTAGTTTATTGGTTTTAATATGTATTGGATGATACCTGAAATTCCCGACACTCTGGTCCAACCTGCAAAAAGGACATGGGGCAGGACTGCGGTATGGATAATTGCCTTGGCAATATGTTGTTGTATTTCATTGATATGGATTTTTTTGGCTGAAAGGGGGTGTGTGGTATTCGCTGCTTTTTCCCGGGATTTGGCTGGCAGCTTTTTATATACCGGTTTATTGTATCGATACATAAAGGCACAGCAGAAGAAGCATGGGAGTTGGAGAAAAAGAAAATACATAACAAATGGATTGAGTGGGCCGCAAAAAAAGTAGCTTTAACGGATGTATATGTCGGCTTGCCGGAGGGTATTTCCCTGCGGAATGTGGTTTGCCAGGAAAAGGATGCTTACCGATTTGATTGTGTTTCTTTTTAATCGAAAGGACGATATATCAGACACTGTAGCTTTTGCCGATGATGAAGTGGAAAAAAATATTTCGGAAAAACTCTTCGCTTTAAGGGATTATTCCGAAAAAATAACGGTTCATCTGCATGCATCGGATGAATATGTATATGAATATTGGCAGAATAAACTGGCAGAAATGGCGGAAGATGTCGGTATGGGAAAATCGGGTTGGTCAGTACTTCCTTTACAGAAACCGGAGGAGTTGATAGACGAGTGGTTTGATAAGAACGAATCCGAAGGTATTCATGCTGTTTTATCGGTTTGGCTGAATCGGGATGTGGACGAAGCGGAGTTTACCGAAACTGTGACGTGGCTGGTTTTTTCCCCGCCTCATTTGGCAAGAAGGACAAAACTGCCGGTTCGGGCGTGGCTGCAACGGCCAGTCTCGTTTGATGAGGGTAAACGATCTCAGGCATTAAAAACACTATACAAATTACGGATTAAACGGGGATGCGGTTGATGCTATATGGTTTCTGGCTTCCCGGGAAGATACGCAAAAGTATATAGACGATATTCAGAATGCGGGAGGAAGACTGCATAGCGAAAGAGACAAATTTTTGTTGCATACGCCCGGTTTGTACATGGGTGCTATGGCATCCGGCAATTCATTGTTCTTGTTAGGTTTGGCCGCTGAAAATACGGCGCAGAAGCATCAGTTGTTTGGTTGGGAAACCGATAGCGGTTTTTACTTGGGCAGGTTGAGTCAAGCCGTAGGGTTAAATTAGCTAGAAATGTTTTTCAGCTTGGTTCTGATGAAAATAGATGATATTGGAGAAAATGATGAAAGGGATTATTAGATTAGGAGATGCCACCACGCATGGCGGTATGGTTATTCAAGCATCTTCCGAAATGGTTGTCGAAGGCAAACCGGCAGCTTTGGTCGGCGATTTGGTCAGCTGTCCGATTCCGGGACATGGAACGAATCCGATTATTGAAGGTAGCCAGTATATGTTGTTCGGAGGCAGGTCGGTTGCAGTTGATGGCTGTAAAACCGCCTGCGGGTGTTCTTTAATCAGCAGTATGCCAAGTGTTGGAAGCGATTAGGTAAAAAACCAAGAGGGAAAATATCCCTCTCTTGGTTTTCTCTAAATGGTTAAATATTAAGCTTGATAGGCTTATTTTTTTTCTTTAGGCATTTGGGAAACTAAAGATAAGTTGACATCCAAGCCTTCGATTTGGAAGTGAGGACGGGCAAACAGACGAACTTTGAAGAAGCCGGGGTTGTCTTCGATATCTTCAACCAAGACTTTGGCCTCACGCAGAGGATGCGTTGCCTGCAACTCGTCGCTTGGGTCTGTCATTTCAGTAACTAATGTATTGATCCAAGTGTTCAATTCCAGTTCAAGCATGCGACGGTCTTTGGTTGTACCGATGTTTTCGCGTTGGATCAGCTTGAGATAGTGAGCCAGACGGGAAAGCAGGAAAACGTAAGGCAAACGGGCATTGATGCGGCTGTTTGCCGTTGCTTCTTTGGTTTCGTAGAGCGCAGGTTTTTTTGTGCTGAGTTGGCCGAGAAGAAGCAGGCGTAATCGCGGTTTTTTTATAGAAAGACAGCGGTACGAAGCCCAAATTGGCAAATTCAAATTCGCGGGTTTCGGGAATCAGGACTTCGGTAGGGATTTTTCACTTGATTGCCGGTACCTAAATCATACATATGGATAGGCAAGTCTTCGATCAGACCGCCGGCTTGAGGTCCGCGGATTTGAACGCACCAGCCGTTGTTGATGAAGCTGCGAACCATGTTGGCAGCGAAGGCAAAGGATGCGTTTGCCCATAAGTAACGATCGTGTTCGGTACCCTTAACTTGTTCTTCGTAATTGAAGCTGCGTACAGGAACTGTATCGCTACCGTAAGGCAGACGGGCAAGGAAGCGTGGCAGGGTCAGGCCGATATAGCGCGCATCATCGGTTTCGCGGAAGCTTTTCCATTTGATGTATTCGGCACGGTCCATATAGTTCGCCAAGTCCTGAATGCCGGCGACTTCTTCCATGCTTTCTTTACCGAAGAAAGATGGGCCGACAGAGCCGATGAATGGCATGTGTGCAGAAGCGGAGACGCGTGAAATATTGCGCAGCAAAGCCATGTCTTGCGGGCTGCGGTCAAATTCGTAGTTGGAGATGACTGCGCCGATAGGTTCGCCGCCTGGAGTGTCGTATTCATTGCTATAGGTGTGGCGATACAGTCCGCTTTGGACGATTTCCGGCGCATCTTCAAAGTCTTGAATCAAGTCTTCTTTGGAGACGTCGAGAATTTCGATTTTAACGTTGTGACGGAAGTCTGTACGGTCAACCAAGAATTTCAGGCCGCGCCATGCAGATTCGATTTTTTGGAATTCTTCATTATGGAGGATTTCATCTAATTGGCGGCTGAGTTGTTCGTCAATGCGTGCGATGTGGTAGTCCAACAGGCTTTTTGTCGAGGCGTTCTACTTTTTTTGAGATGAGTCTTGAATCATCTTTAAAAAAATACGCTGACCGCTGCTGCGATACGTTCATCCGCAGAGGCTTCGGACATTTTTTTCGGCGCTTTGGAACTGTTCGATGTCGATGACGGAGTCGACGGCGTTTAAGTTGATTTTTTTGGCACAGCGCTTCATAAACACTAGCTGTGTTTTCTTGTTCTATAACGGTTGTTTGGGCTTCTTGGCGTTTTTTTGCATATTTTAAATCCTTACGGGTGTTTTCAGACGACCTTGTGTTTTATTTGTTAACAGGTGCAATTTTTTCGAGGCGGTCGCGCAGTTCGGCAGATAGATTTTCGTCACGCAAGATGGTTTCCAGTTCGCGACGGAATGCCGAATCGTCCAACAGGTTGGATTTCAAGTCACGGAGCAGGTTGCGCATAGCCAATAAAGCGCGCAGCTCGGGAACATTTTGTGCAATTTGTTCCGGGTGGAAATCCCGCATAGATTTGAAATTCAAATTGATATTCATCTCGCCGCCGGCCGGGGAGAGGGTGTTTTTCAAAGTCAGGTTGGCTTTGGGGTTGAAGTCAGATAATACGGAGTCAAAGTTGTTTTTTTGTTGATATTGACTTTTTTTCTTTTTTTCGGCAAGGTCGCGTTTGTCTTGACCATTGCTGTAATCACCGGTGACTAAAAAGCTTGAGCGGAAGCTCGACTTTTTTCTGTGCGCCTCCGGTATGGAGGTCTAGTTTGATATTGATACGTGAAGGTGGAACTTCGTTTTGGAAACTTTTGCTCACGGCTAATCCTATTCTCTGTTATGTGTTGAAGGGGGATCTTTTTGTTCAAGATGAAATATAAATACTAAATTTGGATATATTTCTATCTAAATAGTATAAGTGTTAGGTATACTGTTGTCTATTGCATTCAAAAATTTATCTGACAAAAAGGTATTTAAAAAGGTATAAACAGTGAAATTTCATAAACCATTATGGGAAGAGGGTGTCTTGCTCTCTCCTCAGCACTTCCAACAACAAAAACGTTTTTTTAATAGTTACATTTATGCAACAGTAATAAAATTGATGGGTGAATTCAAGTGGGGATGTTTTCGTTGCGAGTTCGACCAGCAGACGCTTGAATTAGGAAAAATTAAATTGGATGAGCTTCAGGCCTGCCTGCCGGACGGAACTCTAATCGATTTGCAGTCGGGCAGTGGCTTTGTTGAAGTTCGTGATATTAATAGCCTGCCTATGAGAGCAAGAAATACAGTGCTGTTGGCTCTCCCGGTTTATCAAGCGCATGTACCGAATTTGGTGGATGAAAACGGGGCTGGAAATACCCCTAGACGGTTTGTGAAAAAGTTCGAGCAAGTTGAGGATTTATTTTCCGCTGAGGAGGCAGAACTTGCCGTTGAGCAATTAAATTTACAAATTCGTTTTGATTTCGAGGATAATGACGATTACATTACATGCCCCATCGGAGTAGTGGAAAAAACGAGAATGGGGCATTGATTTGGTCTAAAGACTACATCCCTCCATTATTGTCGATTACAGGATCGGAAGTTTTACTTTCATGTCTGAATAGAATCACTTTGCTGGTGTTGTCCCGTATAGATAACTTATCTGCCCGCCGTCGGGCGCGTAGTGAAAATACGGTCGATTTTTCTGTGTCTGATTCGACATTGTTTTTGGTTCTTGCACGGATTAAATACGATTTATCCTGAATTGAAACATTTGAATGATTATCCGCAGCAACATCCAGAGGAGCTTTATAAGCTCTTGGTTCGTTTACTTGGTATGTTGTACACATTCAGAGTTAGTGAATCAGTTAATGAGATGGAGTCATACGATCACTTTGATTTGTTTGGAACCTTCAACCGTTTGGAGTTGAAAATTCGCAGTCTGTTGGATGAAGTCATTCCATCGCCTGTCATCGAATTGTCGTTAGAACATACAAAATCTACACACTGGCGTGCTCAGATATTTGACAGCAGGATTGATGATAATGCGGAGTTTTATATCTCGGCACATTCTGATTCCGTTGTTTTTGCTGAATTGCAGAAGCAATTACCATTGGTCAGCAAAAATTGGGGCGCCTGAAGACGTCGAACGCGTTATCAATACGGCAGTAATGGGAGTGCCTTTTGCAGTTGTTGAATCAAACCCCTCCTGGTTTGCCGTTCCGAATGGATAATGTTTACTTCAGATTAGACAAACGGCATGTGGCATTTTCAAGAATGATGCAATCGCAGGTATGTAGTATTTACGTTCCAACATCTATACCCAATTTACATTTAAGCTTATTTGCAGTAGTGAGTATTTAATATGAACCATAATCCATTGATTCGAAGTGAATTAAGAGATACTGCTTTGACCGTATCCGCATTATCGGCAGGTTTTAGCCCCGAGCATGCCTCAACATGGTATGAGTATGGCAAAACTTTGGTAGAGAATTTAAGAAAGAATTTAGCAAGCTCTGGTCGTAGTGCAGAGGAGATTGAAGAGATTTCTTATGCGCAGTGTGCGCTTTTGGATGAGGTTGCACTGCAGAATCTGCAAGGAAGTGATCGAGAAGTGTGGGAAATGAATCCCATGCAAGTACATTTCTTCCAATCATACAATGCAGGCGATGTATTGTGCGACAAAATTGAAAAGCTATGCAAAACAGGCAGTGCCAATTCTTTGATTGCTGAGGCATATTTGAGTGTAATCAATTTGGGCTTCAAGGGACGTTATATTTTAGATGAAATGGCTCTTCAAAATTCACAAAATAGCTTGAAAAAAATGGTTGCCGGGTTGTCTAGCAATGCGGTAACCCAAGATGGGCAAATATTCTATGTCGATCGTAAAAGCATGCCTCTTAAGAGTTTGCTGACGATTAGTCCGATATGGGTATTTATCTGTTGTTCTGTTATTGCAGTAGTAGCTTATTTTGCATTTGGATACTATCTGGATACTTTGGTTGAACAAACTCAAGCATTATAAATTTAGAGTAATTTCATAATGACTTATCAAAAGCTCTCGTCTTTCATTATTTTTATAGTAGTTGAGCTTATACTGTTTTATGTATTGGCAATATATTGGCAAGCTAGTTGGATGCTGAAAGGCGGTATTCTAGCTTTGTCAATTGTTGCTATATTTTGTGCTTGGTTAATCAGGCAGCGTAAGGAGAAGGAAAATATCAGTATTGGTTCAGAAGTTTGGCAGCAAATTGCGACAGAATTAAATAATACTGGATTTACTGGGCGTTACGTTTTGCGTATGCCTGATTCTGCAGTGAAGATGTCGAATTTAGTCGAGAGGTATGATGACACAGTATATATAAATATTTTTTTAATCCGGAACATTTATACACTGTAGTTTGGAATCTGCTTCAGAATATAGCCCGTAAACAAATCTCACTCAGCATAGAGCTGGTATTGTCTCCCGCCATAAATGCCGATGTATCTATGGTTATGCGGGGGTGGTTGCGCAATATATTGTTTTTTTGCAGAAAAAAATGGGTATATCTATACCTGTAAGTTTTGTTATTCGTGCTCCCTTTCTTTTCAAAGAGTCTTCAGATAAAAGAGCTATTTTTTTTGCCTTAAAAAAACTCAAGGCAGATGGAATGTATTAAATATTAATCAGTTTTTTTACTGATTTTTAAAGAAAGTCTGTCTATTGAGTTTTTTTACAGCAAAAATAAACAATCAAACGGCTGTCAATATATATGGCTGATCGAGGCACTCAATTGCGTCGAGGAGCAATTGTTGAATCGTACAGACGGGGGTGGGAATATGTCGATGTGCGCAGCTTAAGCGTAGTTGACGATGGAGACTGCCAAGCCAAATCAGTATGGGCAACTTATATTTCTAAGAATACACAAGGGTTAATCCATTCTTTTTAATAATTATCAAGGTAATCAATTTCAATATATTCATACCGAATTGTCAGATAAATATACCGTTTATCATAAAAAAACCATGCTATTGATATACTTTTTTTAAAGTATTATCTGTTTGTGCATTAGGTTTTTTTATCTGCTTCGTTTTTTTCTCTATGAAAAACAATAGCCGTTTAATAGAACAAATCAGCCGGCATATAGAAAAATGTTAGGGTCTGAGGCAAATTCAAATGAGCGGCAACAACATTTGGTATTGCTAAAAGCAGGATTTGCAATTGCTTGAGAAATACCGTAATGAGGGTGTACCAGCACATTTAGGATTAGGGTTATATCGTGCGGATTTATATATTCCAAAGTTAAAAAGCCTTAATGCCGAAAGATCCTCCACCTCCAAAACCGATAAAACCGGAACCTGTGAAACCTGTAGTTATTACTTTAGACAGCTTGGCTTTGTTTTGAAACAGGTCAGTTTGAACTAAAAAAATAATGCCAATAAAGCATTGATTGGTGCATTAAAAGCAATCGAGTCACATCCTGATACACGAATTTTTAGTTGAAGGACATACTGATAATGTTGGAAATCCTGTTTCCAATCAGCAGTTATCAGAAAAAGCGTGCTCAATCGGTCAAAGATTGGTTGGTTATCTCTTCTAATGTTCCGGAGAGTCGGTTTGAAGTTAAAGGATTGGGTGATACCAAGCCTATTGCAGATAATCAGACGGAAGAAGGTAAGGCTAAAAAAACCGTAGGGTTGAGATCATACTGATTCCGGCTGTAAAACAGTAACTCTAATGCAGCACAAGTTGCTTTAAACCTCAAAAACTTAAGGCGTTTTTCAATAAAACTAAGGAGTAAAAAAATATGGCAATTCCTGCTTATATGTGGTTGAAAGACGACGGCGGTTCCGTTATTAAAGGTTCTGTTGACGTCAATGGTCGCGAAGACAGCGTTGAAATCGTTGAGTTTCTGCACAATGTCCGTATTCCTACGGATGCCAATACCGGCAAATTGACAGGTACTCGCGTTCACGAACCTATCGTATTGTTCAAAGAATACGATGCTTCTTCACCATACCTGTACAAAAGCAGTAACAACTGGTCAAACTTTGAAAGAAGTAGAGATCAAGTGGTACCAAATTGACGCTTCAGGTCAAGAGAAAGAGTATTTCAATACCAAACTGGACAACGTTAAAGTTGTAGCAGTAGGTCCTGTAATGCACAACATCAAAGATCCTGCTCGCGAACGTTACAATCACTTGGAACGCGTTGAATTGCGTTACGAAAAAAATCACTTGGACTTATAAAGACGGAAACATCATTCATTCCGACAGCTGGAACGAAAGCCGCGCTTAATAATCCACATAAAGTGCTGCCTGATAAAGGTAGCACTTTTTTATAACACATTTTTACATCAGGGATATCAAATGTCTGCACATGATCAAGCATTATTATTACGTCGTCTGAACACGCATTGTCAGCAGGCGATGGAAGCTGCAGCCGGCTTATGTCAAACACGAGGTCATGCCGAAATTACGGTTGACCATTTATTCATCAAATTGCTCGAACTAGGGGATGGAGACGTTAATGCCTTATTGAGGCGTTACGAAATTGATTTAGAAAAATATTTGGAATCCTTTTGTTGAGTACGATGGACAAACTTCCACGCAATGTTCGTGGTAATCCTTCTTTGTCTAAATCATTGATTAGTTTATTGTCGGATGCATGGTTGTTGGCAAGTGACGAAGGTGCATCTGAAATCCGTTCGGCTTTCCTATATCAGGCATTGCTGAAATCTCCTTACCGTCTGATGACGCAGGAAGCATGGCCCTTATTAAGCCTGACTGAAACACAGATAGGTCGTCTGAAAACTTGGTTGGACGAAGTTTCTATTGAAGGTGAGAATAATACATTTGCGCAGCCGGCTTCAGAAGAAGGTCAGCATACAGTTTCAGCGGAATCTAAACCCCAACAAATCGCTACAGCAGGACAAAACGATGCGCTTGCACGTTTTACCGTCAATTTGACTGAAAAAGCCGCTCAGGGCGGTATTGACCCTGTATTTGGACGTGAAACTGAAATCCGTCAAATGATGGATATTTTATCGCGTCGCCGTAAGAACAACCCTATTTTGGTTGGCGAACCGGGTGTCGGTAAAAACTGCATTGGTAGAAGGTCTGGCATTGAAAATCGCTTCAGGCGAGGTGCCTAAGATATTGGAAAACACCCAAGTATTGGTGTTGGACTTAGGTCTTCTGCAAGCGGGTGCGGGGGTGAAGGGCGAATTTGAACAACGCCTGCGCAATGTTATCGAGGCTGTTCAGAATTCTGAAGAACCCGTTTTATTATTCATCGACGAAGCGCATACGTTAATCGGTGCAGGAAACAGTGCAGGCGGCGCGGATGCAGCCAACCTCTTAAAACCGGCTTTGGCGCGGGGTGAATTGCGTACCATCGCAGCGACAACCTGGAGCGAATACAAACAATACTTTGAAAAAGACGCCGCGTTGGAACGCCGTTTCCAAATGGTCAAAGTTGACGAACCCGATGATGAGGCTGCGTTCACCATGCTCCGCGGTTTGAAGCAACGTTATGCCGCTTACCATAAAGTCCATATTCAGGACTCCGCCGTCATCGCAGCCGTACAACTTTCCCGAAAATATATTACCGGCCGCCAACTGCCGGACAAAGCCGTAGATTTGTTGGATACGGCAGCCGCACGCGTCCGCATGAGTTTGGATACCGTGCCTCATATTTTCGGTTTGATGGATGCCCAAATTTCTTCACTGCAACGCGAGCTGGAGGCATTGGATGCCGACAAGCAATTAGGTCGTCTGAATGCTTCGCAGCAAGATAACATTCGACAAGTTGAGCAAGAGATTGCCCAATTGAATGAAGAGCGCGAAGAAATGAACCGCCGATATCAGGAAGAAAAACAATTGGCGGATGAAATCCAATCCTTGATGGAAGCTGCCAAGAATACAGAATTGACTTCTGAAGAGCGACAAGCCGCGCAACACAGTCTGACCGAGAAACAGCAACAGCTTGATGCCGTTGTTGCGGGCAAACCGTTGATTTTCACCAGCGTTGATGAGACCGTAATCGCCGATATTATTGCCGATTGGACGGGCGTCCCCGCAGGCAGCGTTCTCAAAGACGAACTGGCAAACCTGCTGCAACTGGAAAGCCTGCTTGAGAAACGCGTGGTTGGGCAAAGTGAAGCCATTCATGCTATCGCGCAAAGTTTGAGAGCCGCTAAAGCTGGTTTAAAAACCAACGATTCCCCATTGGGCGTATTTCTGTTGAGCGGTCCGTCCGGCGTAGGTAAAACAGAAACGGCGCTGGCTTTGGCAGATGCGCTGTTCGGCGGCGAAAAATCGCTGATTACCATCAACCTGTCCGAATACCGCGAAGCACATACCGTTTCCCAACTCAAAGGCTCGCCTCCGGGTTATGTCGGTTATGGCGAAGGCGGCGTTTTGACCGAAGCAGTACGTCAGAAACCTTACAGCGTCGTATTATTGGATGAAGTCGAGAAAGCCCATAAAGACATTCTCAACCTTTTCTACCAAGTTTTCGACAAAGGCATGATGCGTGACGGCGAAGGTCGGGAAATCGATTTCAAAAAAATACCGTTATCCTGATGACGTCAAATTTGGGTGCGAACGAATTGACCCAATTGCTGCAACCGCAAGAGCCTGAAGAAACCGAAGAAGCTGTTGCAGAAGAAGGTAAAGAGCAAAACACGCAAGAGCAGATTGTGGACACTGAAGTTGAACTTTCTGCACAAATGCCGGATGGCTCGTCTGAAAAACGCCTGCGTTTCAGACGACCCTGTTGAAAACCGATGAAACGCCTGAATTCAGTCTGGAAGAGTTGGCAGAAGCGATTCGTCCGATACTGACAGACCATTTCCAAGCCGCTCTGTTGGCGCGTATGCAGGTTGTTCCTTATCGTCCGTTGAAAAAAGAGGCATTGGCTCAAATCGTCAGACTGAAGCTGGACAAAATTGCTGACCGACTGTACGAAGCCCATCAAACACGCCTCAGTTACAGCGAAGATTTTGCAGCGCTTTTGGCTGATTCTTGCACTACTGGTGACAGCGGCGCACGCAATATCGACCATTTGCTCAATCGCCAAGTCATGCCTGCTATCGCGCAAAGCTTTTTTTGCAATGGCAGCAGACGGCAGGCCATATGCCGGAGCGTGCGAGCTTGGAGGTTGGAGAAGAAGGCATAGACGTCTTGTTTGAATAAGGCTATGTTTAAAAAAACCGTCTGAAAGAGAGCCAACAAGTTTGGTTACCTTTCAGACCGCCTTCCACCACCAATCCCCCAGCTTGACCACCACCCCCGTTCAAACTACCATACCGACCCCATCGTCATCTTGGAAATACCCGACCATGACTGCCCGCCAATCCTACCATCTCACCTTCGCCCGATTCTCCCCATCACTCTCCGTCAAATCCTTCACCGCCTCCGAAGCCGCCAACACCGCCTACCGCGTCGAAATCACCGCCACCTCCACCGATTCCTCACTGCCGTTGTCTTCCTATCTCAATCAGCGCGCAGCGTTCGAAATCCGCCCGCAGGAGGCCGTATTGTCTGAAGTCGCTGCCGCTTTTTCAGCCGCTTCAGACGACGCTCCGGCGAAGCAATGGCAGGGCATTATCACCTCATGCGAGAAGTTGTCCGTATCCAAGGATGAAACCGTTTACCGCTTTGTTTTAGAGCCGCGTTTCGCGGCAATGAAACATTTCCAAACCTCCCGGCTGTTCCAACACCAAACCGTCCCCGACATCGTTGCCGCCGTCTTCAAACACCACGGCTTCTCCGGTGTCGACTACCGTTTCCAAAAAGAGCCGCAACTATAGTGTACGCGAGTATGTAACCCAGTATCTCGAAAGCGACTTCGCCTTTATCAACCGTCTGTGTGAAGAAGAGGGCATTTGGTATGCCTTCGAACAGCATGAACAACATGGCGACGTGGTCGTCTTCGGCGACAGTCCCGAACACTACTTCCGCGACCAAAGCCTGCCCGTTTCCTACCGCCCCCATGCCGGGCTGGAAAGCGTCGGTACAGAAGCACTCTTCAACCTCAGCATCCGCCACAACCCCATCGTCGAAGGCATACGCAGTGCCGACTACAACTACCGCACCGCCGATACCGACCTCTTCGCCGAAACCGACAACAAACAATCCGAAGAATCTGCCGACAACACCGTCTTATTGGGCAAACAACAACACTGGGGCCTTCATCCCAAAACCCCCAACGAGGCCGAAGTTCAGACGACCCTGTTGAACGAAGCCGTCCTCTGCCGCCAAACCGTCGCCAACGGCAGCGGCAACGTCGTTTCCATGGCGCCGATGAAAGTGTTCCAAACCGATACCGCCTTCCCCGAAGCCCCCGACGGCTGGCTGGTACTCGGCATGGAACACAGCGGCAGCCGCGATACCGCCTACAGCCATACCTTTACCGCCATACCCGCCCAACTCGCCTTCCGTCCCGAACGCACCACCCCGCGCCCCCACATCGCCGGCACACTGCCCGCACGGGTAACCGCGGCGGAGAACTGCACCTACGCCTACATCGACGATATGGGGCGCTACCGCGTCAAACTGCCGTTTGATTTGGACGAATGGAGTCCCGGCGGAGAAAGCCGTCCCGTCCGACTCGCCAAACCCTATGCCGGTCCCGAATACGGCATCCACTTCCCCTTACACGAAGGTACAGAAGTCATGCTGTCCTTCGTCCAAGGCAACCCCGACCGTCCGTATATCTCCGGCGTCATGCACGACAGCGCCCATCCCGACCACATTCCCTGCCGATTGGAACACAAGGAACGTCATCCGCACCTGGGCGAACAACAAACTCAGGATGGAAGACCAAAAAGGACAGGAGCACATCAAACTCGCCACCGACTATCAGAAATCCCAACTCAACCTCGGCCACATCGTCGACTCAAACCGCAACAAACGCGGGGAAAACGGCGAAGGCTTCGAACTCAGAACCGACGGCTGGGGCGCCGTACGGGCGGGTAAAGGCATACTCGTCAGCGCACAAAACCAAGATGCCAACGGCAAAGTGCTGGATATGGACGATGCCGTCGCCCAACTCGAACAAGCACTCTCCCTGGCCAAAAGCCTGAACAAAGCCGCCCAAACCGCCAACAACCACCACACCGATGAAGAAACCCAAAGGGGTCGTCTGAAAGACGCCCTCAAAGACCTGAAAGAGGCAGGTTTGGTCCAAACCGCCCCGGCCGGCATCGCCACCGCAACAGAACAAAGCCAACTGCATACCGCCAATGAAAACATTCACCTGGTCAGCGGCAACCATACCGACATCAGCGCCGGCCAAAGCCTGACCGCCCATGCGGCAGAGAGCCTCAACCTGTTTGCCCAAAGCAGCGGCATCAAGGTACAGGCCAATCAGGGCAAAGTGGAAGTGCAGGCACAGAATGACGAGTTGCAGCTGAACGCGCTGAAAGACGCAACATTAACCAGCAGCGCGGGGAAAAATCACCATTGCGGCAAAGGAAGAGATACTGATTACCTGCAAAGGGGCGTATATCAAGTTGAGTAATGGGGAAGTTGAGATTGGAAGTCCGAAGGTGGTGCGGGTGAGGGCGCCGTTGGTGGTGACTGGGCCGAGTAGTATGGGAATTACTCATCCAAGTTGGCCTAAAAACTTTACCCAAACGCCCGATGCGTATCAATTTACGTCAATCGCCCCATTCGGATGGTTTTTACATTGGTATGCCGTATACGCTCTATGCGGATGGTTCAGAAATTCAAAAAAAGGGGTAACGGATTCCACCGGCTATATCGCCATCGAACATGAAATACCAACAAGTAAATATAAGATTGTATTTGCCAACGATTTAGAATATTTGATTCCGATTGAGGATGAATTTAACGAAAAATACATCAAGGGATAAAAATAACCAACCGTGGTTTTTCATGGATTGAAATATACAAGTTCTGAACTTTCTCCGATAGAGCAGGCAAAAGAAATATTTCGAAATCGTACATAATATAAAAAGACAAAGATTTGAAAGGTTCTAAAAAAATGGCTAAAAAAATATAATTGCTGCCTCTACTAAGTCTAAATTAGGTGCAACAACATCAATGAACTGGTTTCTTTTAGACTCAAATGAATCAGCCCCTGTTGCAGCAACCTTCAGACCATTGATTAATGGGAAAGAAGCTTTTACAACGCTCCATGAAAAAAATTGAAAAAAAGCTGAACATTCAATTGATATTGCGATATGGGGATTTCAGCCTTCGATGCATCTAAAGCGGGACGGTAAGAGTAAGTGCATTGGGGATTTATTGATTGAAAAAGCAAAATCAGGTGTGCAGGTGAGGATATTAGTTTGGAGTATACCTTTTAAAATACAGACTTTTGCAGAAGCAAATATGGGGAATGCACCAGGTGTTTTTTCAGGCGGAGTCCCAGGGGTAACTAAAGCTCAGAAAAAAAGTATGATCAATATTGGTATCTAGCCATTGAGGGAAAAATTACATAAGAAATTTGAAACCCCCAAAAAAATGCAGATAACGATACGATAAAAATAAATATGCAAAAAGAATATGTAGCTAGCAGTGAATACCCTATATTAATGGAATTATCCAAGTCTTCATATCATAACAATCTGAAATTCAGAACTCGCAGTGTTTATTTTCAGGGAAATCAATACGAAGATAAGGAGTTACCAGAAAATGTAAAATCAACATTGAAGATGTTTCCTTCTCATCACCAAAAAACAGTTTTAATAGACTATGAAGTACCTCATAAGGCAGTAGGTTTTGTAATGGAACATAATATGCTAGACAATTATTGGGATGATGGCAGTCACATCTCCGGCAATGTATTATCGCCCAATAAAGGCAAAAACGTTGATACACCGTTGCAAGATGTATCAAGCATCGTCAGCGGTGAAGTTTTATGGTACATCAATCGTAATTTCTGCCAATCTTGGGATAGGGTAAGTAGTGAGAAACTGGAAGAAAAGAGAAAAGCGCTGACTTTCGACAAATATCCTTTTAACAAATCTGCCGGAGGTACGCCTTTGATGGCGCAGATATTGCGTACTTACGACAAGCCGGATATTGAAGATATCAAAAAAATCTATCTGCAAAAATATCAAAAGGGTTACCAGCTATATCTATACAGAAAATCAGTATTTCAGATGGCCGCCGTTGGCAGAGGCATTTATCAAACATTGGCAGAATTTAAGGTCAAAAGGCCGCTCTGCTAATATGCCGATACATTGGTTTGTTGTAACTAATTCATCTGATGATGGTTTGGGAAAAGGAACGTATACAACAAATAAAAATGTTAGAAAAAGTTGGGAAGGCAGGATGTGATGCCTAATGTTGCCCTTTACTCATACAGATCGTATAGAATTTTTTTGGAAGCATCGCTTGGAAATAATCATGCACAAGGATCAGCAAGTACTATTGCTAAATGGAAAAAGAGAATTGGCGGAATTAAAGGAAAGTCAGAAGCAACGTTCTGGGACAAGAGAACGATCCTATACTAAAAATGCGGAAGAAGTGAGGGAGAAAGAATTTGTCAAAAAACTGAAAAAAGAGTTGGGTGTCAAAGTCCATGTCTGCACCTTGACTGCATCTAATGCTTGGAAAGAAGTTTACATTCATTCGAAGGTGACCATTATAGATGATGTCTTTACTGTTATCAGTTCCGCTAATCTGAATACCCGTAGTATGCAGGTTGATACGGAATTGGGCATATTTACCGAAAACGGCGCAGTGGCGCGAAAACTACGCAAAGATCTGTGGAAACTACATACACGCGATCTGAACAAAGCCAATAATGCAGCAGGAAAGTTTGACAATGTGGCAAATCCAGAGGGAATGAATGATCCGAATATAGCTAAAAAAGCTTTTGACCAATGGGAACGCATTATGCAAAGAAATAAAACAAATATCAAAGATGGCAAACCGCCACTGCACCCTCTATGCGAATTTTTACGCCTGGATCCTAAAGTCTCCCGATTGGATTGACTATTATGCATAAATCCCTCAAATATACTTTGATTGTTTTAGGCTGTCTGGCAGCAATGTTTATTTGGTTTCTCCTTTGGCTGAAATGCAATCCTATCCATATAGGAGGCGCAAACGGTCAGGTTAAGCCCGCGTATTGCAGCATAGGGGAAAAATGGCAAGAAAAGCAACGGAAGAAAGAAACCATGAAGACCATTGAAGAAATCAAAAAGAACCTAGAGTTTACCTGCGTGCATGAAAAACGCCCGTCTTTGTCTGAAGAAACGCAGCAACTCTACAATTATGCTCTGCACCGTGATTTGAACCATATGTGGCCTGGACAGAGGGGGGACGGTTTTTGGGATGAACTATTGCCCTATTACCGCATTGCTGCCGCCAACGGCGACTATAAGGCAAATATACGGCTGCAGTTCCTGCTCAGCGACGGCTGGACGAAAGTTCCCGATATTGAGGCTGAAACTGAAGTCCACAAATTGTATAAAATGCTGCACAAACAACTTCCAGCTACCGCCTACTATCTGCTCAAAGGCTATATTGAAGACGGCTACGGTGTTAGCGCGCCCCCCGACAGCGAGCTGGCATTTTTACGCAAGGCTGCGGATATGGGTAGCAGGGAGGCGCAATATGTACTGGCGGAAAAAATAGCTTGGGTTGATGACGAACCGACACGGGAGTTCCGACTGGATTTGATGCGCAAGATACACCAATGTGCTTCTGAACAAGGACAGGGGGCTTCTTCTTTAGAACTGGGTAGCCATTTACAGAATAGGGATAGATTTGATGAAGCAGTAAAGGCCTATCATCAAGGAACAAAAAATGGTAACCATTTGTCTGCACTTATTCTTTCTCATGCATTTAAGGCAGGAAAAGACAAAGGTAGTAACGACTTTTTAGATGTTGAAGCTGATGAAGAACGTGCCCGCCGTTATGACATTATTAATACCTATCTTTCAGATTACGGATTCATGTCGCCGACCGTTCCTGATTTGGATGACATCGTCCCGCTACCGCCGGCACCTTTACCCGCATGGGACGGCAAAATCGCCTTTCAACGCTGGGTGGAGGGAGAAGAACCCCAAAAAGCCCTCGGACGAACTGATGAAAAAAAGCTAGCAGATAAAGTAGGATTGGACATGAAAACGGGGCTACCTTTGCCTGAACAGTCCCAAACTGAAGGCACTAAGGCTTATCCTACCTATCCTTATCAATCGAGCTCGCGTGGACCGAAAACACTTTCTTTGTGGAGCAAGTTAAAAAAACTGATTTCTTAGGTTTAGTTGCTATTTGAAAGTTTTCCAGATCGCAGTTTTGAGGTAAGAAATTTATGAAGTTTTTTTACGCAACAAATTGAGAAAGAATAGGTTAGGGTGAAAAACTCAACGTTTACCAAAGTCGTCTGAAATTTATACATTTCAGACGACCTTTTCAGTTAAAAAAATAGTAAACCGCTCCGAAACGCGGTAAAATACGCTCCGTTTCCAACACGACGCCTGAATCGGCAGGCTTTTTATTATGGACCTTCCCAGTTCGTTTTTACTGAACTTCCCTTCCGGTTTATCCCGAAATACACGATAACCATCCCGCCGAAATGCCTTCCCGCATCCGGCGGGCGGAGCATTTATGAATATCGAACAAACCCCTCCGAACCTTGAAAAACGACGGTATCGAAAGCAACATAGAGCGTGTTTCCTCCGATTTCAATCGTATCCACGCGCTGTGCAGAATCCTCTCGCCCGCCTTTCCGCAAATTGAAGAAGGCGGGCCGATCGAGGATGAGGCGTTTAGAGTAAGGTTTGATATTTGAAATTCAATGTATATTTGGCCATAAAAAAACACACCTTGACCTTGGCAGTTGGAAGGATGTTCAACTTTTTGAGGTGTAGTTCACTTCCATTCAGACGGCCTTTCCACCACCAATCCCCCAGCTTGACCGCCCGCTCCCGTTCAAACTACCATACCGACCCCATCGTCATCTTGGAAATACCCGACCATGACCGCCCGCCAATCCTACCACCTCACCTTTGCCCGATTTTTCCCCTCCCTCTCCGTCAAATCCTTCACCGCCGCCGAAGCCACCAACACCGCCTACCGCGTCGAAATCACCGCCACCTCCACCGATTCCTTCCTGCCGCTGTCTTCCTACCTCAATCAGCGCGCTGCATTTGAAATCCGTCCGCAGGAGGCCGTATTGTCCGAAGTAGTCAGTGCATTTGGGTCTGCTTCGGACGAATCTCCGGCGAAGCAATGGCAGGGCATCGTGACTTCGTGTGAGAAGCTGTCCGTCTCCAAGGATGAAACCGTTTACCGCTTTGTTTTAGAGCCGCGTTTCGCGGCAATGAAACATTTCCAAACCTCCCGGCTGTTCCAACACCAAACCGTCCCCGACATCGTTGCCGCCGTCTTCAAACACCACGGCTTCTCCGGTGTCGACTACCGTTTCCAAAAGAGCCGCAGCTACAGCGTCCGCGAGTATGTAACCCAGTATCTCGAAAGCGACTTTGCCTTTATCAACCGTCTGTGTGAAGAAGAGGGCATCTGGTATGCCTTCGAACAGCATGAACAACATGGCGACGTAGTCGTCTTCGGCGACAGTCCCGAACACTAAATTGAAGAAGGCGGGCCGATCGAGGATGAGGCGTTTAGAGTAAGGTTTGATATTTGAAATTCAATGTATATTTGGCCATAAAAAAACACACCTTGACCTTGGCAGTTGGAAGGATGTTCAACTTTTTGAGGTGTAGTTCACTTCCATTCAGACGGCCTTTCCACCACCAATCCCCCAGCTTGACCGCCCGCTCCCGTTCAAACTACCATACCGACCCCATCGTCATCTTGGAAA